>BNJS01003972.1_pt1 | contig 1138776 bp, 1231 predicted proteins | sample 8540461 | NCBI WGS metagenome assembly BNJS01 (sample SAMD00202454, study PRJDB9452) | human saliva metagenome | isolation source: human saliva | place: Japan
CAATATTAATTAAGCTTGTTTTTACATAATCAATATCAATACTAATTTTTGACATTTTTATACTCCTCCTATTATGAATAATAACCTGAATCCGTGAAGTTAATTTTTTATTTAAACTCAGCACATAAAATGCCGGTTTTATACATTGAAAATATTATAAAGCATGTTAAAAATTAAACTTCGGCATGTTATCACCATTTTTGCAGTTATCCACAAAAAAAGTGTACAGCAAACAAAAGCCTGTTTAAGACTTATGTGATTATACGTTATACATTTATAGCTATGTTATCGGCAAAAATCAGCGAAAATATGCCTCCATACATTGCTTTTTCCTAAGCCCATAATAAGCTGCCTGGCATAGCTGGTTATATGACTTGCCATCATTATAGGGTCACTTATTACAGTACGCAAGCGTCTGCGCTTAACAGCCCTCTTCTGTCTTGGAGCACGTTTGCCTATAGTGCCCTGCCCGATCATACGGAGTATGTTGTAGGCTATAACAGTAAGCTCCAGCACAAGTACATTGGTTTCAAACTTACCTTACGGAAGTCTTTCCACGTCCAAGTCACTTTTTACCTCGCTGTGGTACTGCTCGCATTCACCATGTGCGTGATAAAGTTTAATGATTTCATGGTCACTTTTATCGAGATTAGTCCACCAGGTTTCAACCTCTATATCTGCAGGAAGGAGGAATTGACCTTTTTTATCAATTGTCCTCTCGTTATTTCATAACCTGCACGAAGGGTAAAGTTTTTCTCAAACCGTTTACTTTCCACCTCTTTCCAGTCACTGCCAATGTAAACAGTTTTCCCTTCTCTAGGAGTTGTTATATCCTTACAGTACGTTTTTGCCATTTGAAACCATTCTTCCCTGCTTTCCTTCCTCAGATTCCTTTTGATAATAAAATAGCATCCGTTCTCTATTAGAACAGCTACATTATAAATAGAATCATTGCCTGAATCAAGCCTTACCAAAAAGGGTTTATCAGTAAGCTTCTTACACAGGTTTATTGTCTCGAGAAGGAATTCCACTGTACCGTTCTGGCAGTGCTGTTTTCCTTCACTGAGTTCAAAATTCACTGCATAGCCTTCAGTATCAATGTATGCCATCATTGGCGCATAGCCGTCAAAGCCCTTATAGGTTCTTGAAACACCCTGCTTTGAAGTCTTTGAATTGTCCATAGGCGTAACATCAATGTCCACGGGTACCATGCCGTCAGGAAGCGTACCAGATTCGATATTGTTTGCAAGTAGCATTTCAACATTTTCATTAAGAATCTGTTCCTTAAGGCTGTCTCCAATGTCGTCCATACGCTGGCGGAGAGTCTCCTCGGATGGAATACTCCTCGTAATTCCAAGAGCGGTCTTATAGAACTCCTTGTCATCATCCATTTCATGCACTGCCTCATAATAGGGTTTGCCCATGCAGAGCATGCCGATGTATGTAAGGATGATATCTCCATTCTTAATCTGGTGCTGTGAACGGTTCTTAGTCACATCCATGTGGTTAAGTTTTTGGTGAAATTGCTTTTTGCCAAGCAATGCTCCTACGACCGCAAGGCCGCTTGCAGGAATGATTCGCTCATTTGTATATTTGACAATTATGTTACTGTTTTCAAGTGTAATATGACGGTTATGATTCATGATATTTTTCTCCTGAAGTCATTGATTTACAGGACTATTATGTCATGATATAGTTTCACCTAACAGGTGAATTGTAATAAAATATAAAACTGTTAATAAGCCACGGCATTATGGGTATTTTCGTAGAAGTTAAATTTTTAACTTCACGGATTAAGGTAATAAATTAACAAGTCGAAGACTTGTGATGCCTATTAGCAAAAGGGCAATAAAATTGAATGGTTATGGTTAGTGCGTAAAACAATAATTGAGCAAGTCGTAGACTTGCGATGCTTATTGACCATAGGTCAATAAGATAACTTAATTCTAAATAACAGGTAAACAATAATTTAGCGGCTTAGAGGTCGATATCGGATACATCAAGTTCGCCGGACATAAGCTGTGGTAGCAGACTATCTCGGGTATTTGCAAGAGTCTCGTTTTCAAACTCATTAGCTTGTATTGTTTCGGTAAGTGTCTTGAAAATGGCATGTATTGAGCAAAAGTTTCGTTGTTATATATGAGATTCCGACTTTGCAGATCATTCATACGATATCAAAGGATTTTTGAATCTCGTGTTCCGCCCATAATTTTCTTATGAAAAAGTCTAACTTGACGAACCAATAAATGCGGGAAGATATAGTCTGGATTGATATTATCAAGCAAAATGTACGCATATGTTCGCTGGTAGAGATCAAACCTTCCGCTATAAAAACGCGTGCAGTACCTGTGAGTTATGCTCCAGTTGACCTGAAACTACTATGGCATTGCCGTCAATATGTAACTATCAATCTGCAGGCATCAGTGTGCGCAAAGTAAAAGAATTTATACTGGCCGCCATCAACAGATGCAGTTTAGCACTTTCTTCTTTCCGGTAAAGATTGAGAATGACTCTCATCAAGGGTCAGACTATTTTTCCTTGTGTCCCTGATTTACGGAGAAAAGAATTCCTGATAAAGCATTCTAAATGCTTGTTGCTCTAAATTATTGTTTATCTGCTTATTATTTTTGATTTTTCATCAATTTGAAAGAAGAAATGTTCCAATATCTTTTTGTAGTACTTTATCTCTTGGAAATGTTATGCATATTTCGTCTTGCAAACGCTGACGATTTATTTCTGTTTGTCCAGTTGAACCTTCAACAAGACTTTCTATTTTCTTTTTGATAACTTTTATGGCATATCCATAATAAAGAGGATCCATTTCATTTGTTGGTCTAATCAATATCATATGTCCATCAACAGTAGTTGGAGTCGGAATTTCAAAAATTTGTGCCACGCGACCAGCCGTACCAGTTCCTGTCGAATTAATCAAAACATCTCCAGTTTGAAGATATTTATCTTCTGGTACTTTTTAGTTCTACATTATGCAACCTTGATTCAACATATGATATTTCAAAAATTCCTATTACATTTTTGATTAAGTACTGTAATTGTATTTTTCGATTCTTTTTCTGTATATTTTGGTGGAATCCCTTTTGCAATAAATGATGTAACCTCACCCTAATGTTCTATGAATCCATTCAGCCATAATCGCTATCCTCTCTATCCAATATATTTTCGATGAGCAATCTTAACATTGCTCTGTTTTGACCATTGCGTACTGCAAAGTCGTATCTATTTTCCTATGCCCCAAGAGCTGTTGCAATTGCTCAATAGGCATTCCTTTATCTATTGCCATTGTTGCAAGCGTACGCCTGAACTTATGTGGATGCACTTTTTGTAACCCTAATTGCTTTCCAAATTCACGCAGACGAACCTCTACTCCACCAATTTTTCATCGTTTCGTGTGGTGATTTCAACGATACAAACAGAGCCGGATTATCATCCGTTCGACTTTCTAAATAATTCTGTAAATGTATCTTTGTTCTAGCATCAAAATACACTACCCTTTCCTTTACTACCTTTACCGAAAAACAATACATTCTCTCTCGTTAAAATCAATATCATTACGATTAAGCAGCACCATTTCTCCTACACGCATACCGGTAGAAGCAAGCATATCTATAATTGCCAAATCTCTCAGTTCCGTGCAGCTATCCCTCATAAGCTCCAACGCTTCATCAGAATAGGTTTCCTTTATGTTTGTGCCAGTTTTAACTTTGTGTATACGTCGTACCGGACTTTTCAGTATATAGTCCTCATCTTCCAACCACGAGAAGAAACTTGAAAGAATACGGCGTATATTGTCTATTGTAACTCTACTTGACTTTTTCTTTTCCTGATACTCTGTCAGGTATCCTCTTATATCATCTGTAACTATATGTTTGACATCTTTTTGGAGTTCATCGAGCATAGCTTCAATAGTAGCTTTGTAGTACTTAAGAGATTTTTCGGAACAGCCCTCTATTCTCTTTGCCGATAAGAAGAGTTCTACAAAGTTCTGCTCCGAAGTTTTCTCTTGTTGCTTGCTTTCTGTTACATCATAACTTGCAAGGGTATATTGCAAAACTTCTTGTAACTTCTCATTTTGTGCGTTGTTCAAATATGGTAACATTCCTTGAACAACATCTTTGATTAAATCTTGTTTCATCATCAATCCTCCTTATTTATTTTTAGAGAACGACTATGGGGCAGAAGTCCCTCGATATTAACTTCTGCCACCCACAGAAGTTATGGGTATGTTATATGCTAAACAATAATTTTAGCGGCTAGAGCAATGTCGGATGACATCAAGTTCTCAGCAAAGCTTAGCTAAAAGTATGTCTCTGAGCTAAGATGTTCATTCTGCACATTGATGAAAATTTGACTGACAAATTGATTTGTATAATCATCAAATCAATCTTTTACCGGAAAAGAATCAAAATAGGTTCTGTTTCAATAAAGCCTGAAAAGTCAAGATTTTTTAATTCGCTCCTGATGCCATTTCTCGTAAGAGATAGACACCTTTACTATATGACGGCAAAATTGCCAATAATAGTTTCATAATGCAGACTATATCAGCGTCTTTGCACGCGTTTTACTAGCGGAAATTTGTATCAAACCATACCGCGTATACATAACGGTCAAGTATTGATTGAGTTATCATAGCTATACATCTTCCCAGTTTATTGGTAGGACTACCCTCGAAAGTTTTCAACATACAATGTCGTAATAAGCTGTATGGCGACACGTTTTTCGAACGAGTGTATCTGTAGGCAATTTTGCCCCTTATCGAATGAATGATCTTGACATTTCAGTTCATTGTAATCAACGAAACTTTTTCATATTACCACCCTGTCAGTGTTTCTTTGATCACTAGTCACCATTCAAAGGTTGACTAATGAGTTTCAGAAGAACTGTTCCTAAATGACCCGAGTTTATGTCTCTACAAGCTTATGTCCGACGAAAGCATGCTTTTCGAATATTGACCTTGCTAGCTCTTGCTAAATTATTGTTTATCTTACTGTTTAATTCTATTTTTCATCAATAGGACAAAGATAAAGAAAGCACTTTTCTCTTGTACTTCTATTGACGGAATATAAAATTCAAGCCTATTAAGCGTTTCTATCCTCAAACTTGGAATAGTTGATCCTCATTATAGTAATTTAAGTCTATAAGTGACATCATAATATAGATATTGAGGAAGCACAATATCCGTATTGATGACAGTATAAAAAGGGTATCTACTGTCCAGAAAGGATGCTCTACGAATTTAACTTTACCTATTGTACCTTTCCTCCCAATCAAAACTGATGGTTTATTATAAATAGCAGTTTTAGCATATCCCATTAGCCCGCCTGTTCCATAAATTGGGATCTCTCCATCTTCCGATATGACATCTTTTTGGTTCTTCCCATACTTAATTGTCACCATTTCAGAAAGGTAATATCTTTTACACTTCATACCCAATAGCCCCCAACTTCTTTCTAATTTCCTCCTCTAATTCTCGAGATTTTTTAAACATGACTGAAAGTTCAGATGTAAGTCTTGCCATCTTTTCTTCAAATGGTTCACCATCATCTGCCTGTTCTTCAATACCCACATATCTGCCAGGAGTTAAGATATAATCTTGTTTCGCTATATCTTCAATCGTAGCTATTGCTGAAAACCCTTTTTTCTCCTCTAATACTCCATTCTGAAAATCTTCAAATGTCTTTGCTAATAAGTCAATATCTCCAAGGCTACCGTCTTCCTGTACTCCCTCGGTAAAATCTCTGTGCTTCCTATCCACCATGTAACCCATTTTTCTGGCATCAATGAATAAAGTCTTACCCTTTTGTTTTTTATTTTTAGAAATGAACCACAAGGTTACAGGAATGGTTACGCTATAAAAGAGCTGAGTTGGTAATGCTACAATGCCTTCAACAAGGTCATCTTCAATAATCCTTTTTCTTATTTCTCCTTCTCCTGAAGACTGAGTTGACAAGGCTCCGTTGGCAAGTACCAAACCTATCTTGCCGTTTGGTGCTAAATGGTGAATCATATGCTGTATCCACGCATAGTTTGCATTCCCTGATGGCGGAGTTCCATATTTCCATCTTACATCATCCTTTAATTTATCTGCTCCCCAATTAGAGAGATTAAATGGTGGGTTTGCCATAATAAAATCTGATTTCAGTGTTTTATGAATATCATTAAAAAATGTGTCTGCGTGGTAAGGACCAAAGTTGGCATCTATTCCCCTTATTGCCATGTTCATCTTCGCCATCTTCCAAGTATCCGCATTAGATTCTTGCCCATAAACAGAAATATTTCCCCTGTTGTCACTATGAGCCTTTACGAATTTTTCACTCTGTACAAACATACCACCACTGCCACAACAAGGGTCGTATACACGGCAATTATTAAAAGGCTTCAAAATTGCAACTATCGTCTTTACAATGCTTGATGGAGTATAAAACTCTCCACCCTTTGTTCCTTCATAGGCAGCAAACTGAGCAATACAGTATTCATAGGTTCTACCAAGTAAATCCTTACTAACCTCAGTACCGTCCATTTTTACTTCATTTGTAAATAAATCTACAACTTCTCCCAGAACTCTTTTATCTAAATCAGGACTTGCATAATTTTTAGGTAAAACATTCTTGAGTGTAGTATTCTCTTTCTCGATAGCTCTCATCGCATCATCTATTACCGTACCAATTTCAGGAGTATGCGCTGCTGCAGCAATCTTACTCCACCTTGCATCTTCCGGCACAAAGAAGATATTCTCTTCTGCATATGCATCTCTATCATTTTCAAATCCATCGCCTTCTTTTACAAGTTCTTCGTAACGTTTTTCAAAGGCACTTGATATATAGCGAAGAAAAATAAGACCAACTATAACCTTTCGATATTCCGCAGCAGGAATATGCCCCCAAAGAACACAAGCCGCATCCCAGATTTGCTTTTCAAATCCTATATTTGCATTATTTTTCACTGCCATAACCTGATATAACTCCTCTTCATTCAATAAATTATCTAAAACGTAGTCTTGACTTTGTCTATTTATTTAATAAAATCATCACTCGTATTATAGCATTTTTGTACCTTATATATCAATCTGTCAATCGAACTCAATTTTTCATTCGCAAAATCCAATGACTTTGATTGATACTTATAATAGATTATTTAGCCAATGATTTTATTAAAAAATCATCTGGTTTTCCTTAACAGTCACAATCTTTCTCATTTTAGCTTTTGATTATGCGCAAGATAACATTGTATGATTTTTGATTATGCGCAGTTATCTTCGGCTTAACACTTACTACTACTAAGGCAGCTTGGGAGTTAACTAGTTCAAATTTACTTCAGAAAACAGGTTATATATCTGAAAACTCATGCCAAATTGCTTCTCTATTGCTTTCCAGTTTAGAAACTCGTTGAATAAGTCCATAACAATGGTTGTCATACTCGGGTTTAACAAATTTGATTCCTTCATCACATTCTGAAAACTTAAGGTTATTTTTGTAATGAGAAATCAACTTCTTCGTCTTATTTTCGATTTGCCCTTCAGTATTATCTGCAGCAAATAAATATATATATTTACAGCCTATCTGTTTTGTAATATCAACAATAATCGGAACAATGACTTCCCAAAAAATACCAAAACCAAGTGGAATATCAATGTCTGAAGGAACAACAAATTCTTCATTTTTACAAATATGCCGTAATTCTATGGCCGATATACAATTAGGGAACGTTGATAGTATTCTCTGATTGTCCAATTTCAGTAGCTTCATTTTTCGTATCCAGTCTATTATCAGCAATCTCAAATAGCCTATCAACTCTGCGCCATACATCGAGTCGCCTGCTTCATAGATCTTTTTAATAGCATCTTGATCATAGATACTTTCGCTTCTATTACTGCGCCAATAAAATCTTCAAGTTCATCAGACAATTTTTCTTCTAGATTTTTCTCCAACTAGCTAAAACCACATTTTAAAAAAGAAAAAACAAGGCTATTTTCTCGGATTTATCCTTAACAAGATAAACTCTTGTTTCACCGTCCAGAGTCCTCAGACCAAGCCTTGTCTTTATCTTTTAATATAAGCCTCAAGTGAGTGCTTTGTTTCTTGGAGACGAATCCATAACAATCCAATATTTTCCGGATTAGAGGTCAAAAACCTCATATTTAAATTCACGAAAGTAATTTCGTTTTTCCCCAATGTTGATACTAACACCTCCCCTATGCCAAAGCAGCCTTTCTATTCATCAGCTCTCTAGTGGCATCGACTCTCATTGCATCAAGTAACACTTCAACATCCCCATCATCTGACGATTCCAACCCTTTTCTAGCCTTTTTCCATGAAAACTCCTCATGTGATAAGCTACTGAGTTTCCAAGAAGACAAAGAGCCATACCTTTTCATCACACTCTGTAATAGGTTAAAGCTCGACTCAGACAATGTACTAAATGCATTCAACTCAAAAGCCTTGCTCTTATACGCACTTCTAACTTCTTTCAACACAGGTCCGTATTTCCAAGCATAAAATGTTCCATCAAATAAAGGTTCATCATTGTACATAAGGGATTCTCTCTGTGAAAAATACATGAGCTTATGCATTTTCATTTCATCCATGCGCACGCCATTTTGCTTATAATACATATCATACAAAGCCTTTGCAACACACAATGTCTTTTCCATACGCATCCCCCTTTAATTTAGTATTAGTGTCAATTAGTATACTACTTCAGGTTTTATTTTACAATAACGTCTTGAATAATAAAATTGTTATGTTATTTAGATTAGTTTTCAGATTAAGTACAACACTTGAATGCGTTGCACTTAATCTAAGAATCCAGACAACATCCTTTACTCATCATTTCCAACAATCTCACCAAGCACCGATATCACAGCGCCAAGGATAATCACCAAATCAGAAAGATTAAATACTATCTTAGGTATGCCCTTGATTACAAAATAATCAGTGACACCGCCCTTTGTGATTCTGTCATAGAGATTGGAAGCTGCTGCACCTACCATGAGGGCAAGACCAAGTCTCTTTATCTTTCTATGCTTCTTGCCAAGGGTAAGCAGATAAATGTAGGCTGTCATGCCAAACATAGCAGACACCCAGGAAAGCACCCATCTTGGCCTTTCTTCAAGGTTGTTCATGATGAGCCCCTTATTGACCGACTTTTTGATGGTAATAAGGTCTCCGAAATACTGCCTTCCCGTCTCTATCTTATCCTTTTCAACCTGTCCCTTTAAGAACTGGTCTACTAAAAATGCCCCTACTCCTGAAAATTGTGAAAAACATACCACACCTCCTGTGACTAAATTTACATTATTGCTCTTACTTATACTATAAGCAATTTCAGGCTATTTTTCAAGGTTTATACTGATTATTTTTAATGAAATTCGCTAGGTCTTAGCTTTTTATATATAGCAAGTAAAATGAGGTCGCTAATTCTTCCCCATATAGATATCGCAAGCATACAGATAATTATCATATCTACACTGCCAAGCATCCTGGAGTCCATCATAACCGCACCAAGGCCTTCACTGACTCCTGTAAGCTCTCCCAGCACAAGATAAGCCCAACATATACCCATACCAAGCCTCAGTCCTGCAAATATACCCGGTAATGAGGGCGGGTAGTATGACCTTTCTAAAAACAGCTATCCTATTGGCACCAAGTACCCTGCCTGCATCGATTAGTATCTTGGGACGTCCATAACAGCCCTTACAGTATTGATATACACAGGAAAGAATGCCGCAAGAGAGATAAGAAAAATAGTAGTCTTATCTCCTACACCGAACCATACCATTGCTATAGGGAACCAGCCTATACCCGGTATCATCCTAATCATGTTGATAAAAGGATCAAACAGCCTCCTCATAAGGGCAAAGTACCCTGTAACTACACCAAGGGAAACACCTGTAAGTCCTGCAATTGCAAAAGCCTGTGATTACCCTGTACCAGCTTGCAAGAGAGTGCTTCATAAACTGTCCTGAATAGGTGGACAGCCCCTCCGTACCTGTTATAAAATCCCAAAATCCTATTACTATCTTCTTAAAAGAGGGTATTAAATACTCGGGTGTCTTAAAGACACCCGGCAATAATACCCACGAAAGTACAAATAGTATGGGAATAATGAAATTTACAAAATCAATCCCAAAATATTTATTATCTTTTTTCATTTTTTTACTTTACTGTTGATTTCTCAATGAAACTGGTATCAATGAGTACATCTATATCAGGTACATTTTCAATAATACTAAGTTCTTTCATCTTCTCAGCAAGCTTCTTTACCTTTGCCTTTGTATCATCGGTAAGATCCCAGGCAAGTGCCATATTCTCATTTGCCTTTTCAAGGTACTTCTTCTCAGTACCAAATTCTGCAGCCCTGTCTATCCACTCATCCTTGTGCTCCATGTAGTATTTACTTGCCTGAATATGCATATCTACAAGTCTCTGAATCTTCTCAGGCTCATTTTTTATCTCATCCTCAGTTGTAAGCATAGCCGCATTGATATAGCCTACGCTGTCGTCAAAATAAGGATATTCAAGCACCCTTCCGTAACCGTCTATCTCTGCTATTGAAGGGAACGGCTCACCGCTAAGGAAGGCATCAATTGACTTCGAAGCCAAAGCCTGTCCCATATCAAAGAAGTCAATCTTCTGAAGTGTTACATCCTTAGCAGGATCAAGCCCTGCCTTGTTAAGTACCTCAAGCAAGAGAATGTGGTGCATGGTGCCGGGAACATAGGCTATTGTCTTACCCTTAAGGTCCTTTGTGGTCTTGATATCGCTGTCTTTTCCTACCACGAGGGCTGAGCATTTCTCAGTCATAGTAGCCACCACCTTAACAGGCTCTCCCTTTGAAGCTGCCATAATAGCTGTAGCCCAGGTTGTTCCTGTAAAATCAAGGTCTCCTGCAAGCAGAGCTGTCTTCATGTCTCCTGGATTGGTAAATGGCTTAACTTCAACTGTCTCACCCTTGTTGGCAAACTTGTCATAAATGAATGGCTGGATGGTCTGTGCTGTCTTCCAGGTACCAACAGTCATATTGACAGCTTCTGCCTTAACTGAGCTTGCGGCATTAGATGTACTAGCTATGGAATTTGTAGAAGATGCAGCTGTGCTTGAAGAAGACTTAGCATGATGAGGGTTTCTGAACTACTTGTCTTAGACGAATTGTCTGTCTTTCCCTGACAGCCTGCAAGCGCTGAAACTGCAAGTACAACTGATAACCCAAGTGCCAATAATTTTTTCATAAGAAAACTCCTTTAATTTTTATTATACTTACTCTTCACTAAAGATCTTGTGAAATATTGGATTTATTTTCTTTGGTTCATTATCTTTTTATACCATCATATCCATAGTTTCCAAGAATTTCCCTAGCCTTATCAATGCCAAGTTCGTCCCACTCTTCCTGAGCAATATCATTAGACCTAGGTATTGCTCCTGTGTCTATAACAAGGACATTGGCACCGTATTCTATAGCCAAATCATTTCTGGGATGAATTACTATATCTTTGATACTGTGCCTTGATACTATTCTAAATATGGCTGTTATATGTGCAATTCTTTTTTTCTGACAGGATACCCAATTCATACTTCGGAGTACCCGCTACAGGCACTCTTGGCATAACACCTGCTACATCAGTACCTTCACTGATAAGCTCCAGCATACGCCTTGCTATCTCTTCATTGGTATGCTCAGGTCCTATCGGCTCAAGATACTGGGAAAGCATAAGTCCCGAGGCTTTTATATCCCTTACTACAGCCCTTCTTTCAGCAAGGTTAAAGTGTGTGTCCTCTCCTTCTCTAAGGCGAATGGCATGGTAGACCATCTCTACACCTGCCTTAAGAAGCTTGTCAGTCTCAGAAGTATTATCATTTCCTGTATTTACAGTCAATATATAGTCTCCCTTAACCTCAGATTTTACCTTCGTTACAAGCCTTAAGAGCTTCTCCAGTGGATAAAACTCAGTAGTTCTAAGGACTATCCAGTCCGCTTTTTTCTCTGCATAGGTCTTTACAATCTCCATAATGCGGTCATCTGTTAACTCTGTCTGCTCTCCTATTGCATTCCACCTGTCTCCAAGCGAGCAGAAGCTGCAATTCATCTTACAATTAACATAGTCAAGCCCTATGGCAGCCCATACTTTACCTTTACCGCCTGTTACTCTCTTTGCAATTTCTCCTGCCTTTTTACCTATAAGCCGTACCTCGTTAGACTCCTCAGGAAGTGCAAGCAGCATTATTATGTCATCCAAATCAAGTTCTTCGTCATTTAGTACCTTTTCAACTGCTTTATTTGTAGACAATCCTCCTTTCCTCCTCTCATTAAATGCTAATCACACGGTTTTTAATATATCATGTTTTATCCACAAAATCAAACTTGTGTAAGGCAATATCAGTCTGAAATCATTTCAAATGCCCCTTGATTGTAAGTTGATCCCCCTTTAATTCACACCAATTGAAGCCTGAAATCATCTTAACTTCGCTCTAATTGCCAGTCGATATTATCTTAATTGCAGTCCGAGCTTTATACCGTTTATCATTATTAATTTATTGTTTTTCGATAATTTTCTATTGACATTCAATACCCATCCTGATATAATCCGCTTATAACAATTATCCCTAAGGAGGCAGTATGAAAGATTCACTTATAAGCAGTAAGAAGAGCATAATTCTAACCAAGTTTTGCATAATTGTACTTATGTTTATTTCAGTGGTAATGATGTTCTTTGGCAACTATCTTATAACAAGATTTTTAGCTATGACTGGCGGAGCAAGGATAAATATAAGCAAAGAATTGTCATTTTATATCATCACCTTTATAAGCTATGTTTTGGGCATAATTGCTCTATGTACGCTATTTTGTATGTTCAGGCTGGTTAGCAACCTCGAAAAAGACCGGGTATTTACCGCCGAGAATATAAAGTGGCTAAGGTACATAAGCTTTGGCTGTCTTGCTGCAGGTTCACTTCTAATTATTGTAACTGTAGTCTACGACAAGTATTTCCTTGTGCTTACTTTAGCAGCCCTCTTTATGATGCTCATTGTGAGGGTGATTAAAAATGCCTTTGAACAGGCTCTCGCAATGAAGGAAGAACTTGACTTAACCATATAAGAAAGGACGATTATGGGAATTCATATTAACTTAAATGTGATGATGGCAAAGCGTAATATAGGCCTTTCTGAGCTTGCAGAGAAGGTGGACATTACCAACGCCAATCTCTCGATACTTAAAAACAACAAGGCAAAGGCAATCCGCTTTTCCACTCTTGAGGCGCTTTGCAAGGCACTTTCCTGCCAACCGGGCGACATAATAGAATACAGGGAGGATGAAGAAAATGAATGAGAAAAAATTTGTATATAGACCATTTTTACTGCTGTTAACCTTTGTTACCTATGTTCTTGCCTATTTTTATCCTGATATCATGGGCGAGCGCTCCATCATACTTCATTTGGGAAGCTTTGACTTTAACCTAAGATTTTTTATATTTACACTTGTCTTCATTGGAATTACGGAGTTTACCGCTGTAAAATACAATAAAGCAAGAAATAGGGAGAGTATTTTCTGGCTTATTACCCTTATACTGCTTTCCCTCCTATGGTGTATGAGGACATTTGAAAGCGAAGGAGCCTTCTCGCCGTTTTTACTCCTCTTCCTTCACTGTAATGCAGCCTACTATGTAATTATGAGGATGTGTGTGACAGCAGAGAGTAAGACCGGCCCCTATGGTCTTCTTTGACTTCCTCTCCGCCTTTATCATCATCCCTTTTTTCTAACTTAGGCTTAAGAGTGATTGTCTTTGTAAATGCCATAAAGAACCGCACCTTTAAGTTTAGCAAGAAGAAGCATCTGCCTATAATTCTTACCATAATTGCAACATTGTTGCTGGTATTATTTGCTTCCTCCCTGCTTTCTGATGTAGACAGCGGGTTTGCACACTAATGAGGTGGAATTGTCGGCTTGCTACCGGGATTTGATCCTTTATTTAACAACTATTTCTTTATGACTATGCTGCCAAGAATCATTATTACCATACCTGTAGGAGCCTTTCTTATGGGGCTTATCGGAGGTTCAGCCATCAAAAATGAGCCTGAATTTAAGAAGGAAAATATAGTTAATGGACTTGCTTGCTACAGACACATACCAAAGTTTGCCGTAATTACAGTGTTTGCTGCCCTAAGTACCATTTACATAATATTTTTATCTTCCAGATTCGTACAATGATTCCGGTTATAAGCTCTGATTCTTTTTACTGCTCCCGAGGCCTCAACACTTGCAGTAAAGGCTTTTTATGAACTTATCCAGATACTTATGCTTAATTTCTCGGTTTTCGGTGTGTTTTTCTTCTTCGCACCTGATAGCCTTGTAGAATTTAAGGACAAGTGGGTGAAGTTTTTTGCCACTCTTTTTGCCGCCACAGGTATCTGCTTTGCCATACTTGATTATTTCAAGCTTTACCTATATGTGGCAAGCTATGGCTTTACCTCTAGGAGGCTGGTAGCAGCCTGGTTTCTTCTGGTTATGTTTACCGCCGCCATACTTATGCTTATAAGACTGTATAAGAAGTTTGAAGGAATCAGATATATAGCAGTCTTATTCATAGTAAGCTTCATCCTGTTTGCTTTTTCGGAAAGAACTATAGTAGAGATTACTCCTGTTACGAGGCAGATTTTACCTTGATAAGGATGAGAAAAGGTTGAAAAGGCTTGACTACCATTTCTACATTTGCAAAAAGAGTGCAGAACCATTAATTCATAGGCTCTACACTCTTTTTCCGTCTAATTATTGTTATCTTTAAGTTTTACCAGATTCACATTGGAACTAAACATAGTTACGTTGTCTACTTTCTTTTCAAGGAGAAGACCTTTGCCGGCTAATCTCGATATTACATTTTTTCTAAAAAAGGTTGACGGCTTTACACCTACATAACTTGCTATTTCAGATACCTTTCGATATTTCCCAAAACAAAAAGATAATATTTTAAGGTCATTTTTCCCTTCTAAAACAGTTTCTACATAAACTTCAGGATTATCTTTTGACTCACTTACAACTCCACTCGAGAAAGTTAAATCAGGCAAGGTCAATGTAAATGATTGTGCATCTGCAGAAACATATGGCCTATATTCTTCTCCTCTCCCTTTATAATCGGCTTCTATTTTGTCAAAACCCGACCCCTTTTTTTCCATATATTTACAAAGTTCCAAAACTTCACATATTATTTCATTTCTTCTTCTAGGTATAATACTCGATATGTTTTTTTCTCTATGTAGCTCTCTAACTCCTAGAAGTGCCCCCGGTGATGTTATTTCAAGTCTGTCCTTAAAAATATTTACCTCTATTTGACTTCCCTGAATATAATAGTTCCTATGCCCAACAGCATTTACTACCCCTTCAGTGACAGCTCTACCCGGAAACGATATGTATTCTATCCTCGTATCAATTTCCTTTTTATATCCATTTACTGAATGGTTTTTATAAATTCTATAGTCTTTTTTATAACTTCTAAAAAGATTGCCTGTATACACTTCACTTGCAATAACAACAGAACTACCCTTTGTGATTCCCGGCCACTGAGTTGCCACAAGTTTAGTTCTTATATCATTACAGTTATCCTTAAATAACAACATTCCTCTAGATAGTTTCTTCTCTGCAGAAATTATGTTCTTTGATATCAACTCCTTATCTTCTACACTATCTCCATTATCTGATATTAGTTTTAAAACATTTTTTTGAAAAAAATCTTTTTATGATATATCTCATCTGTAAGCATTGTATCAAATGGTGTATTGTCGCTCATAAGAACCATATCCCTTATCTGCTCTTGTGAGGCAATATCAGTTCTTCCGTAATTTCTCACATATATCCCCAACAACCCGTTATCGTGTAGTGCTACGGGTAAATTTTTGTTAGCATTCACCTGTACGCATAGTACAAATCTAATTGGAACAGTATCATTTACCGGTATACTCGTTATTTCATAGTCTATAATTGGATCTATTTTTTCACGTATAAGTCGATGTAACATCAGTACAATATTATCTGCTTTATTCCTATCTAATGCTACAACCTTGTGAGTTTTATTTTCAACGCCAATTATTAGTTTTCCCCCATCTGTATTGGCAAATGCTACCAGAGTCTTTAGCCATCCTATTTCTAGAGCCTTTCCATTCTTATCCTTACCTTCGGCAATAATTCCCTTATATTCTATTGTTTTATCTTCTAAATAAGCCTTATCTATTAACTCTTCTATATACATAGTTCCACCTTTCCCTTGGTATTATGATTATAGTATATAGTATATTGATGAAGTTGTAAACAAAAACTTCACACCACTTCACACGAAACTTCACTCCACTTCACACGAAACTTCACACTACTTCACACCAAACTTCACTCACTTCACTCTTTACCTTCCTGCAAAAAAGCACTATAATATCTTAAAACGCTTTTGGGAGGGATTATGAAGCCTAAGAAATTTTCACCTTTTTACATAAAACTGATAGCAGGTGCCATCATCCTTATATTCGCAGGCTATATGTATTACAAGGGTAACAATAATCAGTACGCAGCCTTCATAGGTATAGGCGGCATCTTAATACTAAATGCCTATTCAATGGGGAATAAAAAGAAATAGTAATTGTTAAATATCCTACAATCGCAGAAAATCCGCAAAGCTTATACCAAAAATATAAGATTTACGGATTTTTGTATTTTAAAACTTATTATACAGAGTTGTTTCTGTTACTATTCTTGTAACCCTATAAATATACGTAATCAAATCGCTTCATCGCAAAAAAGGCTACTTACTCGTATTGATTGCGTGTAAACAGAATAAGAATTCTCTTTATAATTGTATCATTAAATTAAATCAAGCACCTGGCTTATATCCTTTTTACCAAAATTAGGCTTGCCGTCATTTATCACCATACAAGGCACACTCATAATCTGGTATTTGTCACGAAGGTCAGGGAAGTGGTTGAGGTCATATACCTCTGTGCTTACCTTAGGATTAAGAGAAGCAATTCTCTGAGCCGCAACAACAAGGTCAGGACACATTGTACAGGTAAGGCTAACCATGAGCTTTATCTTTGTCTCCTTGTCAACTGCCTCTATCTTAGACTTGATGTCATCCTCTATCTGCTGTCCCGGTCCCGCCACATTGTAAAGACCTAAGATGAAGGATGTAAACTCATGTCCTCCCGGTATTCCGTGGAATGCAAGTCCTGAGTAGCTTCCATCCTCCCTGCACACCTTCACATAAGGGGCTTCTTTCATCTACATTTTCCTCAAGCCTTACGCTTAGCTTATCTGTAAGTTTTACAAGCTCCTCCATATAGTGCTTCAGCTCATTTGATGAATCTCTGCTATCAAGCCCGAGACTAAGCACAAGTTTACTCTCCATTTTGCCAAATACAGCATTTAGCTGAGCAAGCATATCTGATGTAAAGAGTGCATTGCCATTATCCTCTGCTGCAGGCTTTACGCTTGCAGGAGTGATATTGTGGCTGGTTGCACTTCCCTCTCTTACAGGCTGCTCAGGCACAAGACCTGTCTTCTTGTGCATCTTAACTACATACTTTTCAAGCTCGGTAGCCGCAAGAGCTCCATCGCCAACTGCAGTTACTACTTGTCTAAGAGGCTTGATGCACACATCTCCAGCTGCAAAAAGTCCTTCTCTTGTCGTCATCTGAGATTTATCCGTTATGATGTATCCTCTTTCATCAATCTCTGCAAGTCCCTTTACAAGGCTTGTTTCAGGTTCATAGCCTGCAAATACAAACACACCGAAGGTATCATCTTCTACCTTGTGGGTGGTCTCTTCTCCTGAAACCAAATCCTTCCAGGTAATGCTTCTAAGTACTCCGTCACCCTCAACCCTTACAACCTCTTTGTTGTAAAGTACGGTTATATCCTTATTGGCCTTAGTCTCATCTGCTGTAGCCTTGGCACAGGTAAAGTCCTCTTCTCTTACGAGAATGGTTACATGCTTTGCGTACTTTGTAAGGAATACACTTTCCTCCGCAGCCGCAAATCCACCGCCTATTACGAAGATGTCCTTTCCTGTAAAGAACTCACCGTCACAGGTAGCACAATAAGCCACACCATGGCCTTTATACTCTGCCTCTCCCTCAAATCCTATCATTCTAGGGTGTGCACCTGTAGCAAGAAGTACGCCAAGGCACTGAATCTTACCCTTGGTGGTCTCTATCTCCTTCACATCATTATCCATATTTATAGATGTTACCTCGGCAAGCTTGAACTCCGTTCCAAAGTTCTGTGCCTGTACACGCATTTTTTCGGTAAGTGTCTTTCCATCTGTGATTTCAATGCCTGGATAGTTTACCACCTCAGAAGTAATGGTAATCTGTCCACCGAATTTCTCCTTTTCAAGCACTATTACCCTATAGCAGGCTCTTGCAAGGTAAAGAGCCGCAGTGAGCCCTGCCGGGCCGCCGCCGATGATTGCAACATCATATAAGTTCTTGTTATCCATGTATCCTCCTCTGTGTATAATTAAATCTAGTTAGTTCTCTCTATCTACTCTATTCTAACCTTTTTATCTAAAAATCTCAATATCAAAATCCGTTTTTTATAATGCAACCAGCAAAAGCACAAAAACACGAGTAATCAGTTATTTTAGCTAAAATAAGCAGATTACAAAATTTTATAACCAAGATAAACCAGGCAAATGTACATTACGCTATAAAAGGCTGTCGTATCTCGCCACCACATCTCGCAGTGTACGCTTAATACGACAGCCTGATTATTACCATTTATTACACTCGTATGCGACAAAATTATATGTCACACACTTGAATAGGACTGGAGCTTACTTATCACAATCCTCAGAGTTTATGCTTAGAATTAAAGCTGTCCTACAAGGTCAAGGCTTGGCTTCAATGTCTCTGCACCTGGAGTCCACTTAGCTGGGCAAACTTCATCGCCGTGCTCGTGTACGAACTGGAGAGCCTGAACTTTTCTGAAAAGTTCCTCAGCATTACGTCCTACGTTACCTGCATTTACTTCGTAAGCAACAATCTTTCCTTCAGGATTAACTACGAAAGTACCTCTCTCAGCGAGACCGTTCTCCTCGATGTATACCTCAAAATCCTTTGAAAGTACGTGTGTAGGATCTGCAAGCATTGTATATGTAAGCTTAGAAATTCTCTCTGAGCTATCGTGCCATGCCTTGTGTACGAAGTGAGTATCTGTAGATACGCTGTAGATATCGCAGCCAACTTCCTTAAACTTTGGATAAAGATTCTGAAGATCCTCAAGCTCTGTTGGGCAAACAAATGTAAAATCAGCTGGGTAGAAGAAGAATACGCTCCACTTTCCTAAGATGTCCTTCTTGCTTACCTCTTTAAAATTATTATTCTCAAAAGCCTGTACTGTAAAATCTGATACTTCTTTGTTAATTAATGACATGTTAAATCTCCTTTCAAATGTAAGTTAATTATAGTGTACGACTATTTTTTTATGATTTGATTGCGTACAATATTATAATATACAATATACCATAGATGAGAACAATTGTCAAAGGATATTTTAAACTTTTTTCGTAAACTTATTGAGAACTTTTTTTATTATCTTCCAAGGAAGTCGACATTTATCTTTCCTGTGTCTACATCAGCTCTTAACTGCCTGCTTCCTCTAACTTCTCTGAAGCTGTTATTAAAGATTCCTCTTCCGTTATTAATTCCGTCTACCACTATGACTCCAAGGTCATTGGTGAGGTCAAGGCTATAATCATCCCTTGTTCCTGAAAGTCTTACATTTACGCTTCCTGTATTACTTCCTGTATCTATGAAGTCGGCATCCACACCATCAAGCTTTACAAGTCCCGTATCGGTCTTCGCTGTAAGTCTTTCAGCCATGGCATCTTTTACTTTGATATAGCCTGTAGCTGATTTAAGCTTTAAGTCTTTGCTCTTTACATCCTCTAAAGAAATATAGCCTGTATCTGTGGAAATATCTGCAAACTCACTTTCTAAACAGTTCACATTTACTGCCCCCGTAGAGCTGTCCACAATCAGCCTTTTTATATCTCCGTCTTTTACCAAAACATGTCCCATGTCAGCCTTTACTTTTGCCTCTGATGCAGTCACACCAACGACTTCAAGCGAACCAAGATTCGTTTCCAGTCTAAGGTAATCAGCTGATATTGCAAAGAGGGATAACTTGCCCATGTCAGTTGAACCACGCACTTCTGAAAGCTTCTTATCTCTTGGTATTGCTATTTCAACAAACTCTTTTTTCTTGTTAAATATATTGAAGTTGAAATTAAACTCAAATACCTTTGATTTACGCTTATCCCTTATAATAAGACTGTTACCCTCTTTTTTGATGATAGGATCGGTTTCCTTGCAATTAAGATATATGCCAAACTCATCTCCTGTTCTTATGATTATATCTAAGGAAGATACATCTATCTCTATGGAATCAAAGGCATCGGGTGTAATATCCTTATACAGCTCCACTGCTGTACTTTCACATACAACCTTGGCATCACTCTTAAAAGAATCGGCATCATCTGACTTTGAGAAGTTTGCATCAGATGAAGATGAGTTGTCATCCTTTGTGCTTGAATCTTCTTTTGAAATATCTTCTTTTATTGTATTCTCCGCTTTTTCAGTTCTTTCAGTAACTTCCTGATCTTCTTTCATATATGCAGATGCCCCCATTATCTTTGCAGCCACATCCTCAGGACTTCCCACATTTCTTGTTACATCGCTTTCTTCTCCAAAGCCTGCCTCTTCAAAATACTCCCAATAGTAATTGATGGCATCTTCTCTGTCCTCAGGGTTAAGTTCCGAGAGCTTTGCTTTCAGTCTTTCCATAAATTCATTCTTATTCATTACTCTTTGTCCCCCTTGCCATTATTGATATTTACAGAAAATGAAAAATCAACATTTAGCTTTCCTTTTAGCAGCCTGTCTATTCCGTCCTTATAAGACTTCCATTCCTTTTTATAGAATTTGAGTTTTTCCTTCCCCTCCGGTGTAATCCTATAATACCTGCGATTACGCCCCTGTACAGGACTGTCATAAGTTGCAAGTTCTCCTTCTTTCTGAAGCCTTCTAAGTACCGGGTAAAGAGTGGATTCAGATATATCTATTACTTCCTGTACCTTCTGTGTCAGTGTGTATCCATAAAAGTCTTCCTTTTCCAATATACCCAGCACACAGGCGTCCAGTAGTGGCGCAGTTACCTGAAAAGTCATAGTTATCTCCTTTCTATAAAAAATTGTCTCATTATTTGTTGGTTATAATAGTATATTATACAATATATAATATCGTTTGTCAACTAAAATTAACTTTCTCTAAGGCACATTCCGGTTGCATAAGCACCATATACACATCCGTCAAATCACTGTTCCACGGCAAAATTTTCCATTATGAAAGAAATCGCTTTGCATGATTAACCGCTAAACAAAAAACTTCCTTCAGAGTTTCATTCTCCAAAGGAAGTTTTAGCATACAAATCTGATATTTCATTATTTCTATCCAAAATTTACTGCACAAAACCAACGTCTTTTTCATTTATAAAGTTACTCATTCTTCATAGCTTCTATAGCAGATATCTTGGTAGCCCTGCTTGCAGGATAATAACCTGAGATTATACCGATTAAAATCGCAAAGCCTGATGCCAGCAATGGCAGCCAAAGCGGAATCACGGAGAGACTTCCTCCTGCTCCTTCATCACCACCACCCATCATATTGAGGGCACTACCCAAGGCCCCACCAAAGGTATTTAGTAGGTAAGAGGCTCCATAGCTGCAGGTTATGCCAATCACACCTCCTATAAGTCCCATCATAGCCGCCTCAAAGAGGAAGAGTTTCTTGATGTCTACTATCTGACAGCCAAGCACCTTCATTACGCCTATTTCTTTGGTACGCTCATAGATTGACATTATCATGGTGTTGGCAATAGAAATAGCTGCAACAAGCATAGATATAGCTCCTACACCACCAAGCACCATCTGGATAGTCTTAGAGAAATTTTCAATCTGCTGGGTGAAGTCAGACATACTGCTTGACTTATAGCCCATTTCCTTAATTGCATCCTGAATATCCTGTACATTTTCAACACTGTCAGCATTTATCTTGATGCCTTCATATTCTTTCAGTTTCTTTTCAGCTGTTTTCTCTTATCAGCAGGAAGCTGCTTTATAAAATCCTTGTACATATCAAGGAATTGCCCCATATCCATAAACACTCTGAATGAATATTCGCCATATCCTTCTGTATCAAACACTGCAAGCTCTGTATTATAGTCCTTAAGTTGAATCTTAATATTTCCATTCTCGTCACGAGGTATGACATCTTCATCATTTATGTTTAAGACCACCCTGTCTTTTAATGGATCTACAGACTTAGGCTGGAATGTAGATGAATTAGGATTATAGAAACCCTGAAAGCTATCTGCTCCAACCCAAAGCTTAATCTTAGCCTTATTAGTACTTTTCTTGTAAGTCTTATTGTTTTTAAGCTTAGGAAACTCAAGCGCCTCAAAAGAATCGGCATCCATTGCATAAATCACAGTATTATTTTCGTAGTTGCCACTCTTTAGCTTTGCTGAAAAAGTCATAACCGGCGACACTGTCTTTACATGAGGTATCTGCCTTAACTTTGCTATAAGCTTATCATCCAGCTTTTGCTTTTTTTCAGAGTAGTTTCCCTTATCATCTATGCTTACCTGATTCTTTTCCATGTCGATGACAGTAAAGCTTCCATACTGCATAAGATTTTCCCTAAAGTTCTGGTTCATACCTATACCGATGGATATCATTACGACTATGGAAATGGTTCCTATGACTATGCCGACTACCGTAAGTGCAGTTCTGGCCTTTCTTCTTCCAAGATTCCTCAGGCCCATTTTCATAAGATCACTAATCTTCATATAAATTAATACCCTTTTTAATCTTTAACTTAGCAAGGACTATTCCCGCTAAAATCGCAAGTGCGAGCACACCGGCAGTTATACCTGCCATAGCAGGAACACTCTGTGTTACGGAGAATGATGAGCCTGTTTCCGTGCCCATACCATGCATACCGTCCATGCCACCACCATTAACGCCGTTTACATCGCTACCGTCAGCACCTATAATTCCAGCATCTTTAGCCATATCTTCTGTATATGCGTCCGAACCACCAGCCTCAGCGCCTGCCTTGGTACCTGCCTCACCGGCCACACCTTCTGTAGCAGTTCCTTCTGCTCCCTCAGTAGTAGCAGAACCTGCGGTTTCAGCACCCCCAGAAGAGGAGTCTGCTTGGCCCCCTCCATTTTGTTCAGCTGTAGCAGTCTCTCCTGTTTTCTCTGTGGTTTCTGTAGCATTGGTTGTTGTCTGCGTTTTTTTGTTTCTGCCTCTTTTGCTGTCTCTGGCTGTATTATAGTAACCTTGCCATTTGCATCTATCTGAGCTTCAGGCTTTGCATCCATTACAGCCGCACTTCCTGTTTCCGCTGTAGCAACATTTACAATTCCACTTGATATTTCTAAATTCTCGCTCAAAATAATCACCTCAATTTCCTTTATTATAACTCTTCATCTTCACGCATTGCTTCAGCAAGCTTTTTCTTTTTATACTTCTTAACTGCTATACCCTTAACCACCAAAGCCCCAGCGATGAATAAAACTATGTTTCCACATATAAAAGCCCAGAGAGGAATGATATCTTTTGGCCCCTCATCAATAGGCATAGGATCAATAGGAGTATCAGGAGTATCTTCAGGATTGGTTGCATTTACCATGCTCTCAAAATCAGTATCATAAGAGCTTACATTTCCGTTACTGTCTTCATAAGAAATGGTGAGAACCCCCTTGCCCATTCCATCTACCTGAGGGGTAACATCCATAGACCATGATCTGCCTTCACCGGCATTTACATTACCGATGATGAGGACTTCGTTTGCAGACTTGAAGTCTCCCTTAACCTTAGCGGTTACATTATAAAGAATAGCCTTACCCATATTGTTAAAGTCAAACGAGAGTGAAGTTGACTCATTAAGCACAGGTGTATCTCCTGCACCTACTGAAATATTGGCTACCATAGGTCTGTCATCTGAGTAAACCTGAAGCTTTAACTTCTCTTCTATCTTGTTCTGTTTCTTTATAAGTGCATTTTTATTGGCAACATCCTTGGTTAAATATTCATAATCAAATGTAATGGTAAGGTCATATCCATTCGTAGCTATATCACCCTTAGCCTTAAGCGGTATGCTAAGCTTCTCACTCTGCCCTGCTTTAAGGGAGTTGATGAACATACTTGCACTACCTTCTACTATAGAAAAGCTGTTGTCAGCAGATGAAATAGTAACAACAATGTTGTCCGCAGAAGCAGTAGGATGTGGATTCTTTACATCAAAAGTAAATGTAAATTCTTTTCCTGCCTTTATCTTATCCTTACCTGTGCTATACTTAGATACTGTAAGTCTTGGCATACTGTTGTCTACTTCACCTGACTCTTCCTTACCCTTTGTATCTATGTAAATGCTCATTGTGTCAGTAAGCTGAGTGGCGAGGGTCTTGTCTTTTACGGAATAATAAGAATAGTTTACGGTAATTGGCTTCATTCCGTCTGTAACAGTCTCAGTGGCTGTAAAGCTTCTTCTGATTCTAAATACACCACCAGCCTTAAGTGAAGCAAGTCTGAATTTGTCATAAGCCTGAGCAGGCTTGAATCCTGCCTCTGAATAACCTGTTGTATCTACAACTATATTCTTGGCATCGACCTTACCTATATTCTTAAATTCATAAATCACATCAAAACTGTCACCTACATTACTCTATAATGAGGATAATTTACATTTGATACCTGAAGTACAGGTCTAATCTCAAGCTTCTCAGCCTCGGTCTTTTTTGCAATTGTCTGCATAGAAAGTGTAAAGGTCTGAGGATCAGCTGATGTTCCGTCTGAATTATCGTATTTTACAGTTACATCAAGCTTGGTAACTCCTGCCGCAAGATTTGAAATTGCATCAAAGTCAAAGTCCACACTTCCGTCTTCTCCACCCTTGATGGTTCCTATATTAGCTGTAGGCTGGTCATTTGGTATAAGAGTACTTTCATATCCTGAAATACTTACTGTTACGTTGTCAGCAGCTAACTCTCCGTCATTGTGAAAGGTAAGCTTTACATCTACATCATCATTGTCTTTCACAGTTCTTGGATATTCTGAATCCAAAAGTGAAAGCTTAGCGTTTTTCTTCTGACTGTCGACAACAAAGGTAAACTTGCTTGACTGTTCAAGAGTTACCTCCTGATAATCATTAAAGCTGTCTGTAGTTATAAATGTAACAGGAATGTCATTATATCTACCTTTTTTTGCATTGAGAGGAATCCTTACAGAAAACTTTATATAGGCAGTATCTCCCACCGAAATGTTTTCCATCTTATTTCCCTTTGAATCAGTGCAAACCACATCCGAAGCAAGCTCAAATCCACCAGTTTTACTCAGATCAACGTTTATAATAGGTTTCCTGATAACATAATTTGAAGCCTTCACAGGTATGGTTACATTTACGGTATCTCCCGGATTTACGTTATAAGGCTTTAGTGCATCTGCTAGAACCGCCTTTGGCACTGTAGCCTTAACATTACCAAAATCAGTCTCTGACGCTTTTGCTACATTTATTCCACCTGAAAATGCTGTAGTCCCGGTAAATATCATAGCCGCAGCAAGTGCAAATGCTGCACCTTTTTTAATTATCTTTGTTGGCTTCATCTTTTATCTCCTCCGTCTTTTTACCCATTAGTTTTGCAAGCTTTTCTTCTCTCGCTTTTTTCTTTTCTTTTTGAAGTTCTTTAAACTTCTCTATCTCTATCCTGCTCTCTTCTTCAATCTGTTCAGCAGTCTTAATTACTTCAACATTTTGTATATTCCCATCCAAGATGTGGATTATCTTATCTCCGTAGCTGGCAAGTCTCGGATCGTGAGTAACCATAACAATGGTCTGCCTGTTCCTCCTTGCCATTGAATGGATAAGCTCCATAACCTCCATAGTCGTCTTCGTATCAAGGTTTCCCGTAGGCTCATCCGCAAACACGATTTCAGGCCTTGCAACAAAGGCTCTTGCTATACCTACTCTCTGCTGCTGACCACCACTCATCTCCTTTGGTTTATGCGTAAGTCTGCTACCAAGTCCAACCTGCTTTAGCATCTGCTCTGCAGCCTTCTTCTTGTCTTTACATCCACCCTCTTAAATACAAGGGGCATTTCCACATTTTCAATGGCATTCATTGAGCCTATGAGGTTATATGCCTGAAACACAAAGCCAAGGTAGTGCTGCCTGAAGTCGGCAAGATTTTTCTCACTCATATGCCTTATGTCATAACCTTTTAAGAGGATTTCTCCGGATGAGGCCTTTTCTATGCCTGCCATCAGATTAAGTAGCGTGGATTTACCTGAGCCTGAGGTACCGAGGAGACAGCAAAACTCTCCCTTATTTATCTCAAAGCTAACTCCGTTAACCGCCTTAATCCTCTCATTTCCCATGTGATATATTTTCTTCACATTTTTCAATTCGATGATTTTTCCCATAATTTTACCAGATTTTCTTATCCTATATTTATTGATGAATGCATCAAACATTCGATACCTTTGATATGGGCTTGCTAAAGCGTTATAGCAGTGACCTTATCATTAATTAGTTAGTTCCATTTATCAGTAGTATAGCACCCATTTTTTAAACCAAGAGTATCTTTTTTATTAAGTTATCCTTACAATTGGTTCCAAAAAAGGACTTCTAAATTACTTCAAGAAGCCCCTTTGTAAAACCAACTATAAATTTATGACTATTCAAGGCTATTTATAAACTGCTTGATAACTTCAACCGTTTTATCCACACCTCTGAAATCATTTTGAATTGACAAATGATAATTGGTAACTACTCCCCATTTCTCAATGGCATGGTAGTTATAATAATTTGCCCTGCGCTTGTCCATTCTAACTATTGTCTCTTCCGCCTTGTCTTCCTCAACTCCGTCTCTTTCGATTGCCCTCTTGATTCTAAATGGCATAGAAGACCAAATAAAGATATTAACTATATCCTTTCTCTCTCTTAGCACATAGTCAGCACAGCGTCCGACTATGATACAAGGGCCTTCATCAGCTACCTTTCTTATTATGTCAGACTGAGCTATATATATCCTATCATCAAGGGAGAGGTGGGTGTAGCCTAGGTCAGGGCTTCCGTAAGCATTCATGCCCATGGCTATAGAATAGAGGAGGCTGTTTGTGGCCTTCATCTCAACATTGTCAAAGGCTGCCTCTGCAAATCCGCTCTCCTTAGCTGCTTTGGCTATAAGTGCCCTGTCATAGAAGGGAACTGCGTATTCCTTAGCTAACTTTTCCGCAACTTCGCGCCCACCGCTTGCATACTGTCTGCTTATAGTTACTACTTTGTTCATAACCTTCCTCCTTTTTTGCGTTAGTTAACCTGCCTTCATTCTTACTTCAAGTATACTTCTTTTTGGCAACTTTTACAATAAGCTTGTGTCAAACTTTTCTTTGAGCTTGTCACCAACCACCTTAGGAACCCAGTTAGATACATCTTTTCCAAATGAAGCTATCTCTTTAACTATGGTAGAGCTTAAAAAGGCGTATTCCAGAGAGGTTATAAGAAAAAGCGTCTCAATCTCCTCGCAAATCTGTCTGTTTGTCTGGGCTATCTGCATTTCATTTTCATAATCTGTAACAGCCCTTAAGCCCCTAACGATTATCCTTGCATCATTAGCCTTTGCAAAGTCTACGGTAGTGCCCTCAAATGTCTTTACTGTGACATTCGGTATGTCTGCAACAGCCTTTTTAAGCATCTCAAATCTCTCTTCCATGGTGAAAAAAGGCGATTTCTTCTTATTCACAAGTACTCCTATTATTACTTCATCCACTATAGCCGCAGCCCTTGTTATTACATCTATATGTCCATTGGTTACCGGATCAAAACTACCGGGATAAACTGCTTTTACCATAACACCCTCCAATATTAATAAAAAACTGTTACAATAAAGATAACCTAAGTTAAGCCTTATTGCAACAGTTTTTGATTAGTGCGGATGATGAGATTTGAACTCACACAAGATTGCTCTCACTAGAACCTGAATCTAGCGCGTCTACCGTTCCGCCACATCCGCAGATAAATCGGTATGGGCAAAAAAATAGTGCGGAAGATGGGACTTGAACCCACACGACTGCAATAGCCACAAGATCCTTAGTCTTGCTTGTCTACCAATTTCAACACTTCCGCATTTCTTTATTCAATTTTCTCAATCGAACGAAAGCTAGTATAACATGCTTTTTAAAATATTGCAAGGGGTATTTTAAAATTTTCTTTGAAGTCTGTCACCAGCTTGGTTTTTACTTACAAGCGGCAAGGTACTGCCTTCAGTCAGGCTGGCACCTCGCCACATATAGATGAGAAAGAACGCTTCTTTCACAGTTTTATTCAGCGTATATAAGCACAAGTTTCTTTAATAGTTCAACTATCTTAAACATAGCATCAACAGAAACATACTCATACTTGCCATGGTAATTCATTCCACCTGTACAGATATTTGGACAAGGAAGTCCCATGTATGAAAGGGACGCTCCGTCAGTACCTCCTCTGATTGGCTCTACTCTAGGCTCGATTCCAAGCTCTATCATAGCCTTCTTAGCATTTTCTACAAGATGCATATTAGGCTCGATCATTTCTTTCATGTTGTGGTAAGAATCTGTGATTGTAACATCTGCTGTGCTCTCACCGTATTTTGCATCGATGAATTCTCCCACCTTTGCAAATAACACTTTTTTAGCCTCAAACTTATCTGCATCATGGTCACGGATAATATAGTTTAGTTTAGTTTTCTCGGTATTTCCTTCAATTTCAGTAATATGGAAAAATCCCTCATAGCCCTCAGTGCAGTAAGGGTCTTCATATACAGGAAGCATAGCCTGAAATTCCATTGCTATTCTGATGGCATCCTTCATCTTCCACTTAGCAGAACCGGGATGAATGGATACTCCGTTTATAACCACCCTTCCGCTTGCTGCATTGAAGTTCTCGTATTCAAGTTCTCCAAGCCTTCCGCCGTCTACCGTATAGGCATAGTCAGCTCCGAATTTATCTACATCAAAGTACTTGGTTCCATTTCCTACCTCTTCATCAGGGGTGAAGCCTATTCTGATTTTTCCATGCTCTATCTCAGGATGTTCCTTAAAATAAGCCACCATACTGATAATCTCAGCTATTCCCGCCTTGTCATCTGCGCCAAGGAGCGTGGTTCCGTCTGTAACTATAAGTGTCTCACCCTTAAATTCAGGAAGAGTAGGGAAGTCACTTACCTTCATTACCACTCCTAGTCCTTCATTTAGGACTATATCTCCACCATCATAGTTCTCTATTTCACGAGGCTTTATATTAGCACCTGAGATAGCATCGCTTGTATCCATATGTGCAATAAATCCAAGCACAGGCAGATCTCTATCTGTAGTAGCTGGAAGAGTCGCAAATACATAGCCATGGTCTAAAGCTCTACCTCGCTAAGTCCAAGCTCATTAAGCTCCTCCACCAAAAATTTTGCAAGTTCAAGCTGCTTGGCTGTACTTGGTACTTCCTCAACTCCATCCTGTGACTGTGTATCAAATGATACATACTTTAAGAATCTCTCTTTAACAGATTTCATGGCATTCTCCTTTTCATACATTACCATACTTTTCACCTACTTCTTCTTCCCAAGCCATCCCTTCTTTATGCCATAAAGAGGGATTTGCATACTTGGCAAGTGAACCTCGTGCAGATTCAGTCGTTCTAATTTTAGGGTAGCTTTCTTCTATAAATTCATCTAAAATTGTAATTATCACTTTTTGATTTTTCTTTGCCTGTATCTTTTCCAATGTTTGTACTGTATTGCCATCATAATACCCATTTAACGAAACCATATGCATCTGCCTCCTTTTCTTACTATTTGTCACTTTTTACCTTATTCTTTTGCATTAAGTATAAGGGAGTAAGAGCATCACTTGATTTTATCTCCCTTAGCTGCCCTCTTCTTGAGTTTGAATTTTGAGGTCTTGTAGCTGTCTCCATCAAATTCTACTTCTGTAGTAGCACTAACCTCTACAGCCACAGCCTTAACCTCATCATCAGCAGCAAGGCTTATGCCCTTAACTCCCCTGCCGCTCTTCTTCATTTCAACCACTTCATCAAGAAGATAGGATAGGCCTATTTTCTTCTTCGTAAGCATGTAAACTCTCAGGTCGTGAGAAAGTATCTCTGAAGCGCTAAGCACCCTTACGCTAAGGAGCTCATCATCCTCTTCTAGCTTGGTAGCAAGCATCACAGAGCGGTTTGTGTCAAATTCAACTCCTGAAACCAGCTTTACAAAGCCCTTCTTAGTAGCAAAGAAAACCATTGATTCATAAAGCACTGCAAATGAGGTGTAGAGAATAATCTCTTCCTTACCCACCTTCGAGATATTGTGTACCAGTGTTCCCTTATCCCTAAGCCTTACCTTTGGTATATCCTTTACTTTCACCTGATGCATATTGCCACTTGCAGTAAATATGCAGAGCCTGTCTGTATTTCTCATAAGTATCTTAGTCGGATACTCATTAAGAGCCTCTTCATTAGCCTTTGATATGCCTGTCACATCCACGCTCTTAGCATATCCGAAGCGGTCTATAAGCACATATACATCTTCTTCTTTTACTTCTTCAACATAGACCTGCTTTTCTTCATTCAAAAGCTCTGTCCTTCTAGGTCTGTCAAAGTTCTTAACATTTGCCTTCAAATCGGTCTTTATCACCTTATGAAGCTCGCTTTTATCTGATAATATCTTGCTATACTCATCTATATTGTTTTTCAGGTTTTCCGCCTCAGAAGTAAGCTTTAAGACCTCAAGTCCAATGAGCCTGCTAAGAGGCATAGCAAGGATGGCATCAGCCTGTGCCTCAGTAAAGTCAAAGCCCTTTGCCTCCTTCTTAGATGCCTCGGACTTGAATTTAATCTCAGCTATATTGCCGTTTACAAGGCAGTCTTTTGCCTGCTTTATAGACTCAGACCCCCTTAACACCTCTATAATAAGGTCGATTACATCTACAGCCTTGATGAGGCCGTCTACGACCTCAGCTCTAGCCCTTGCCTTTTCCAGTAAATGAGTATATTCCTTGGTATACAGCTCCTCTTCAAAGCTAAGGAACTCCTCTAATATCCCCTTAAGAGAGAATATCTTAGGCTGCTTATCCCTTACTGCAAGCATATTTACGGAATATGTATCTTCCAAAGGAGTTTTCTTGAAAATGCCGTTAAGGAGATTGTCTACATTTCTCCCCTTCTTTACCTCAACTACTATACGGACATCTGATGAGGACTCATCCCTCACATCTGCAATTTCGTCAAACACCTTATCCTTCATAAGGTTTACAAGGCTTTCCACAAGCCTTGACTTATTGCCGGTAGAAGTAAACGGAATCTCTGTAAATACTATATTTTTCTTTCCATTATCTCCGTCTTCAATTACATACTTTCCTCTTACACGGAGCCTGCCCTCACCATTTTCATATATTCCTGCTATTTCATCTGCATTTGAAATTATTCCACCTGTTGGGAAATCAGGTCCAGGTATGTATTTCATTAACTTTTCAGTGGTAAGCTCAGGATTGTCAAGGAGGGCTATAGCCCCCTTTATTATCTCTCCCGGATTGTGAGGAGGTATATTGGTAGCCATACCTACAGCTATTCCTGTAGTTCCGTTGATTAGAAGAAACGGGAGCTTGGCAGGAAGGATAACAGGCTCTTTTTCTCTCTCGTCAAAGTTTGGTACAAAGTCAACAAGGTTTCTGTCAAGTCCTGTAAGCAGGTTCATAGCTCCTTTTGAAAGCCTTGCCTCAGTATAACGCATAGCCGCCGCAGAGTCTCCATCTATGGAGCCAAAGTTACCGTGTCCGTCAACCAGTGGCACTGACATAGACCATTCTTCAGCCATATGCACAAGGGCATCATAGATGGAAGAGTCACCATGTGGGTGGTATTTACCCATGGTATCTCCGACTATGCGGGCAGACTTTCTATGCTGCTTGTCAGGAGCAAGCCCAAGCTCATTCATTGCATAGAGGATTCTACGCTGAACAGGCTTAAGTCCGTCTCTTACATCAGGCAGGGCTCTTGATATAATTACGCTTACAGAATAATCTCTGTAGGAATTTTTCATTTCCTCAGAAAAGTCCTGAATTATAATATTTTCTTCTGTTACCATACTTTCCACTTCCTATAAATCAATATTACACATCCACCTTCGCATACTTTGCTTCATTCATTATGAACTCTCGCCTTGGCGGTACCACACTGCTCATAAGCAGGCTTGTAACCTCATCAGCCTCAACAGTATCACTTATATCTATTCTTGCAGCGACCTGGTCTTTGGATTAAGGGTTGTCTCCCATAGCTGACTCGCATCCATCTCACCAAGTCCTTTGTAGCGCTGTATCTCTAGGATTTTGCGGTTTTTATTCTTCCTAAATTTCTCAAGCTCATAATCATTGAAGATATACTCTGACTTCTTCCTCTTCTTTCCTGACTTAGACCTCCCCTGCTTAGCTTCAGGCTTTTCTCCGACTCCAAGCTGGAAGATATCAAGCTGCCCTTCCTCAAGCTTCTTCTCAGGCACACTGGTAGCCTCAGCACCGCTCTCCTCATATTCAACCTTGTATAGAGGTGGAAGTCCTCTGTATATCTTACCTTCTTTTATAAGGTCAGGCATAAATCTATAGAAAAATGTAAGCAGGAGGGTACTTATATGAGCCCCGTCCACATCCGCATCAGTTAAGATGATAATCTTATCATAACGAAGCTTTGATATGTCAAAATCATCTCCGATGCCACATCCAAAGGTGGCTATCATTGACTTTATCTCGTTATTTACAAGAATCTTCTCAAGGGGTGCCTTCTCTACATTTAATATCTTGCCTCGAAGCGGAAGCACAGCCTGTGTTTTACGGTTTCTTGCAGTCTTTACCGTACCTCCCGCAGAATCTCCCTCCACGAGGTATATCTCACATTCAGCCGCATTCTTTGATGAACAGGAAGCAAGCTTGCTCTTTACATCAAAGTCATTAAGGCTCTTAAGCACTGCATTTCTCGCCTTGTCACTTGCTGTTCTTGCACTGTAGGACTTCTGTGCAAGGTCAAGAATAGACTTAAGCACCTCTATGTTTTTATCAAAATATCTGACTATTTCCTTTGAAACTACTTCTTCAACCGCAGTCTTGGCATCGGTATTGCCAAGCTTTGTCTTGGTCTGTCCTTCAAACTGAGGGTCGGGATGCTTGATTGAAATAATCGCAACTATGCCGTTACGAATATCCTTTCCGTCAAAGTTATCATCCTTTCCCTTGAGGTATCCAAGTTCTCTTGCATACTGATTCATAACCCTTGTAAGTGCAGTCTTAAAGCCTGTCACGAGAGTTCCACCATCTATTACATTGATACGGTTACAGTAGGCATTTATCTGCTCCGAAAAACCGTTAGTATATTGAAATGCCACTTCAACCTCTATGTCACCTGACTCACCCTCTACATATACAACCTCGTCATTTATAACTTCTGCCTCACGATTGATGTATTTTACATAGCTTTTGATACCGTCTTTTTCTTCGTATGACTTCTCCTCGCCTGTATTTTCATCAACAAAGTTGATTTTAAGTCCCCTATTTAAAAAAGCTGTTTCTTTAAGCTTTTTCTTGATGATGTCAGCCTTAAATTCAACAGTTTCAAATATAGTATCGTCAGGGTAAAAGGTTACGCTTGTACCTGTATCTGACTTCTTGCAGGTTCCTACCACCGGAAGCTCACCCTTAACTAACTTTGTTACAGGATGTCCACCATTTTCATACTCATCTATGTAGACATTGCCATCTCTTCTGATTTCAACTATCATCTTGGTCGAAAGAGCATTTACCACAGAGGCACCTACTCCGTGTAGACCTCCCGATACCTTATAAGCCCCACCCGAGAACTTTCCACCTGCGTGAAGAACTGTATATACCACACGCTCCGTAGGTATTTTCTTGGTTGGGTGTATGTCTACAGGCACACCTCTTCCATAGTCCCTTATGGTTATGCCACCATCACTTCTTAGTGTAATATCAATCTGGGAGCAAAAGCCCGCAAGATGCTCATCTATACCATTGTCAAGGATCTCCCATATAAGGTGGTGGAGGCCTCTTGTACCTGTGCTTCCTATATACATACCCGGGCGTTTTCTAACAGCCTCAAGCCCTTCAAGTACTACTATCTGACTTCCATCATAATTTCCATTCATAACTCTCATCCTATCTTAAGTCCAATATATACTCCTGCAATACTGCAGGCTATGGATAAAAAAATATAGCTTACTGCCGACAAAAACTCTCCCTTTTCGATAAGGCTAAAAGCTTCATACGAAAATGTAGAAAATGTGGTTAATCCACCGCAAAAACCTGTTTTTAAGAGCAATAATTTCTCAGGTCTCATACCTGTTTTATCGGCATAAGAAACAACCATTCCTATAATTACAGCTCCTATTATATTTGTAATAAGTGTATTTACAGGGTAATTTATTTGCTTAATAGGAATTTCAGACAGCAGATATCTTAAAACAGAGCCCAAAAATCCTCCTATACCTACTGCCAGACATTTTATAAACAATTTCATACCTCCGCACTTATAATACAAATATGTAAGTTATGTTAAAAATATAGCAAAATTATTTCATCGACAATTTAGTATAGCAGATTAAATGCCTATTTGCAAGAAGTTTCGAACATGAGGTTCTCTAGTTGTTGTGTGGCTATTATACTTATTTCTTCCACGGATGATTTTTTTATTCTATTTATTTCTTAAGATTTTTCAAAGCTGATATTTAGTGAAATTTACATATTAACCTATAACAGAAACTTAAAAACCTGATAAAAAGACTTTCTTAACTTTTCAATATCTTCATCATCTAGCAAATATATCCTATCACCATATATTCTTCTTATATCTATTTCTCTTATTTTTTTAATTCTTACAAATGTCATACCCCATAAAATAATCCCCTAAATAAAATTAGGGCATATCAAACGATATGCCTACAGTGTCCTTAACTAATAAGGCTCTTTTTTTCTTTTATGTAACACATCCTTAACGAATAAGGCTTTTGTTACGGTTTTATTTTACTATAATTAAATATTTTTGTCAACTTATTCATTTTTTAAACTACTTGCTCACAATCCTCCCCTTCTCCAACTCTTCCTCATAAGCTCCTGCCTTCCTATTGATGTATTTAGTCCTAAACTTAGAATAAATGATATTCTGTTCTGAATACAGTCCAAAATAGCCTGACATTATGTAGCTGATAGCAATGGCAAGCAGGAAGTAGATATTGCCCTCCTTGAAGCCGAAAAGCTCAGAAATGATGAGAAGTGAGGCTATAGGACAGTTGGTTACTCCTACAAAGAGCCCTGCCATTCCACAGGCTACAGAAAGAGAAGTCGGTATACCTAAAAGCCCCGCAAATACATTGCCAAAGGTGGCTCCTATATAAAGTGATGGCACTATCTCACCGCCCTTGTAGCCTGAGCCTATACATAGCGCAGTTAGAAACATTTTCATCAAAAATGCGTACCATAGAACCTCTCCCTCCACAGCTCTTTCTATGACAGGCATACCTGCACCAAGGAAATCCCCTGTTCCAAGCAGAAGGTTGATAACTACAAAAAGTGTACCACCCACAAAAACCTGTACATAACGGCTTTTGTGAAGCTTTGAAAATCCGTTGCTAAAGCCTTTTAGCATAAGACAAAAAGCTATACTTAAAAGGCCACAGAATATAGCTAAGATTGCTACCTTCCAGGTAATCTCCATGTCAAGCCCCACATCGGCTACTCTTCCAAGATGTTCCTTGCCAAGCCCATATAAATGAGCCAGCCACCTTGCAGTCACCGAAGACACAAAGCAGGGAAACATAGCCGAATACTGGATGATACCTATACTTGCCACTTCCATCGGGAAAAATACGGCAGCTATAGGCGTGCCAAATATAGCAGAAAAAGCCGCACTCATACCACACATGATAATCATACGCTTTTCCTCTTCACTAAGTTTTAGCCATTTAATCTTGTTAAGCCCTGCTGCCGCAGCGCTCCCAAGCTGTAAGGCAGCACCTTCCCTTCCCACTGAGCCACCAAAGGCATGTGTAATTAGTGTTGAGACAAAGATGAGGGGAGCCATAATTACGGGAAGCTCCGTCTTTGCCTGAATAGTACTAATAACAAGATTTGTACCCTGGGACTTATATACCCCCGCAAAGCGGTACAAAAATACTATAATAAGGCCTGCAAATGGCAGTCCGTAGAGCATTTCAGGATGAGTCTTTAACAAATTGTTTGCCCTGATGTCAAGCGCTGAAAATGCCACACTGATGCCTCCTACAAAGAGGCCTACCAATGTGGCAAATATGCACCAACGAAGCAGATTAAAGATGTTCACCCTGATTTCTGTTACTATCTTCTTAAACTCCGTTATAAAATTCTTCATAAACTCCGGTACCTTGTCTTTTTATGCGGGTGTGGCTTGTATTCAACACCCTATGCTACAGAACTGCTACAGTTTTGCTTAACCTTGTATCGTAGCTTGATACAGGGCTGCTACAGCTGTGCTTTTGACACTTGTATCATATATATTACTGTGCCTTAACTACAAGAGCCCAGGTTCTTGCGGCAGGTGTATTCTTAAGTACTGTAATTGTTTCAGCACTTATAGATGCTCCCTTAAGAGCTGTGGCAAATGGCATATAGTAGAGCTCTGCCATTCCTGTCTGCACATTCTTACTAAAATAAAAGTATGAGCCGTTGTCTGAACTAAGTATGTTTGAACCAGGCATGATATATACCTTTCCTGCTCCGTTGTCGTTAAGCCCCAGAGTTGAAAGAACTTCCTCATATCTGGTTACTACTGTATTTGAAGTATTTTTAAGGGTGAAGTTAATGCGGTTTTCCTTGCCTGCAACTCCTTCTCCACTTACCTCTAATGAGCCTACACTCGCACCCTCACTAACCTTAGAGTCCATAGCATTGTTAGCCATACCTCCTACAGCTACCGCTCTTATATTCACTGTACCTGTAGTAAGGACTGCTGCCTTAAGAGGATAGGTGAGGAAGGTCTCTCCGTCTACAGTTACAGGAGAAATGGTCTGAAGCTTTCCATCAGCTGTATCAAGCATAAGCCCTGTGTTGCCCGTGATAACAAGGGATATCTTGCTCTGTGGAATGCCTGCATTGTAAATGCTGTTACCCGCACTGTCCCTTGCCCTTACAAGCACAAAGTATGACTCAGGAATGGTATTGAGTGAACTTGTTCCTCCAAAGGAATTAATCACAGTTCCGGTTGGTAAAAATGTATTGTTATCCATTACCTTCACATAACCAGTGAGTGTACGCTTGTATATACCCATAATCTGTAGGTCTTTAATATAGCTTGGATTGCCGATTTTAATCTGAACTTCCCTGGTTATAGGAGTCACACCTCCATAGGTTATGTTCAATCTTCCTACATAGCCAACTGTCTGGTTAGGCTCCAAGTCTATAAGGAATTTACCGTCTGCCACGAGGTTTACAGGCTTGTTGCCCTCCCATATCGCACTTGTTTTACCTGCAAATCTAACGTCTCTTGTAACATCATTGCCATACTGGTCAAGAAGCTTATATCTCACCTCAGCCTTCATACCGCTGTCACTAAGGGTGGCAAGAGGTGCCTCCATGTTTTCAACAACAATTTCCTTAACTGCCGCCTGTGTGGAAACAGGTGTCCTATCCTTTATATCAACCCCTATTACATTACTCTTAACACTTGGGGCAGCGTTCCTGCTGCTCTTTACAGAAGCCCTCACATATACCTTGGTAGCTGTATGACCTGCAACTAAAAAGCCTGATGAAGTTATAGTAGCAATGTCTGAAGATGCAGGTATAGTGCAGGCTTCATCTGCAAATAAGTCATAGAAAATGCCATAGGTCTGCTTTCTGCCGGGACCGAGCTTTAACTCGTTACTACCCGCCTTTGAGACAGACTTAAACTGGATGATAGAGTCTGTAAGCATGGTGCCGTCAAACCTGCCTGTTCCTGCTATAGAAAGGTTGTCAACACCGCTGTTTACATTCACCTTACATTTAATTGTAATCTGCTTCTTATTCACTGTGTAGGTAAAGCTGATAACCGTAAGTCCGGGCTTCTTCGCAGTCACCACACCGTCCTTTGATACAGTTGCTGCATTTTTATTGGAAGACTTCCAGCTTCCCTTAACACCTGAGGTTCTTCCTCCTATGCTGTAGTCAATATCAAGCTTTTTCTGCCCTATATAAACTTCCTTTGCCTTCTTAAGAGTCAGCATGGAATTCGGACTACTCTTGTCGTATAAAAATGCAATTGCTGCCTTAGCCTCTTCTCTCGGTGATAGCACTGAGAAGCTGCCAAAAGCCACTGTTCCTGCAAGAAACATAGCTAAAAATTTATTTTTCATGTAAATCTCCCTTCGCAAAACTTTTAACTTACCCCGGTTAGGGCTTTATCACTTTAACATCAATATATGTCTGAACTGTGTTAGATTTATTACCTATTTCCCACATTTTAATAAATTTCCAATTTCTTCTGTGGAAAACTCGTATTTTTTGCCACAGAACTCACAACATACCTCCACCGGCTTATCCTCTTCATAAAGCGAGGTCAATTCTTTCTCCCCTATGCTTATAAGCACCTGTTCCACTCTTTCTTTGTTGCAGTCGCAGTAAAAGGAGGTCTCTGTCTTGTCTGTGATTTCAACATTTAAATCTTCAAGAATGAAGGTCAGAATCTCCTCAGGAGTCATATCCTCATCAAGCATACCTGTAACTGAAGTCACCATAGGAATCTTCTTCTCAATGGCATCTATGGTCTCATCGCTTGCCCCCGGCATTAGCTGGATAATGAAGCCTCCTGCCCTCTTTACGCTGTAATCTCTATCTACAAGGACTCCGAGAGCCACCACGCTTGGCACCTGCTCGCTGGACGCAAAGTAATAAGTCAAATCCTCTGCTATCTCACCTGTGACGAGGTTGGTTCTTCCCACATAAGGCTCCTTAAGACCCATATCCCTGATGACAGTCAGCACTCCACTTCCTACTGCAGCCCCTACATCAAGCTTTCCTTCCGACTTAAGCGGAAGCTCTACATCAGGGTTATAGACATAGCCCTTCACCCTTGCCTTAGAATCTGCTGTAACTATAAGCCCTCCTATAGGTCCGTCTCCCTTTATCTGAAGTGTGAGCCTGTCATTTTCTCCCTTCATCATAAGCCCCATCATAGAGCCTGCTGAAAGAAGCCTTCCAAGTGCTGCTGTTGCCACAGGCATACTATCGTGGTGAAGCCTTGCTTCTTCTACCAGATGTTTGGTTGTACAGGCAAAGGATCTTACCTCTCCTCCTGCGCAACTGCCCTTACTACATAATCTTTCATATACTTACCTGTATGTTTTTCCTTCCTGATATTTTTCCTTAGCTATAAAGTAAAGACGCTCGCTCTCCTTCTTAGGTGCTTCCCTTGTAAATGCATCATAAACTGCCACAAATTCAAGCCCTCCCTCAGTAAGAGCCTCCTTTATCTCCTCTATAGTATACCCCTTTTGGTAGTGAATTTCATCAAATCTTAAAAATCTTCCCTTTTCGTCCTCGCTATCTTCCAGATAAATGGTGAGGTCGTACTCATTTATCCTTTCCTCACTATCATAATAATTATCCCAGATAAAGCTCATATTTTCCCTGTTTTCAGCTATTACACTATCTCCTAAGAGGGTTTCGTATTTATATATTGTATTTAAGTCAAAGATAAATACTCCGTCCTTATCAAGGTAATTATTGACCAACTTAAATACCTTCACAAGGTCAGGCTTTTCTAAGATATAATTAAGCCCGTCACAGATGCAGACTACTGCACCCACAGTACCGTAAAGTTCAAATTCTCTCATATCCTGACAGAGATAAGAGGATATCTCCCTCCCCTTTAGTCTCCTTCTCTGCGGCTACCTGCAACATGGATACAGAATTGTCTATACCTATCATATCATATCCTGCTGCCTTTAGTCTAGTTGTGACATTGCCGGTGCCACATCCAAGCTCAGCCACCAGTCCTCCCTTAACACCGTTTTCTTTAAGCAGGCCTATGAGGTACTTAGTCCACTCATCATAAGGCACATTGTCCATAAATTTATCATATACTTCCGCAAAACCCAAATAAGCCTCCACAATTTCTCCTTCCTGCATCTAACTTAAGATACCTTAAAACAGGCTGATTAAGCCTCTAAGTTTATTTCTTTTCCAAGTGAAAATGAATAGATAATCCTCTCCTTAGGCTCTTTTCCTGTGATTCTCTTTAAGGCAAGGGCGTAGTTATCAAGCTGAACCTTATATCTCTTTATAAGCTCATCAGGACCTTTATCTCCATATACCCTGTCAGTCTTGTAGTCCATCAAGATTACATCATCGCCCTCCATAAACCAGGCATCTATAATACCCTGTACGAGAACCATTTCCTTCACTTCGCCAGCTCCTGCATCCATCCCCATAACAAAAGGAGATTCCCTGTATAGCTTATCTTTAAGAAATGCCTTACTCATCCTCTCATACAGCCTGCTCTTAAAGAAATTCATAAGTGCTTTATGACAATGCTCTCCATTTCCTCTTCTGTTATTTTTTTGTCAATGACAAGACTCTCCAGATAATCCTTAAACGAAGTCTCATCATAAGACTTTCCAAAGTCAATCCTGCTAAGGATGCTGTGGTAGAGAGTTCCCCTTGCGGCTCCTTCCACCTTTTCAGCCTCTCCCCTCATAAATTCAGGGATGTAAGCCTCAAAATCAGTCTTTATCTCACCTTCAAAAGGAGTTTCTCCTCCTTCTTCCTCTTCTAAATGAAGTCTTTTAAGCTCAGATACCGTCATCTTACTCTTTAGCCCTACAGCCTCATTGAAAGGATAGATATATTCTCTTTCCCTGGTGATTAACCTGCTTAATTCCTCATAGTTCTCAGTCTCAGGGAGATTTTCGATGAGATTTGAAATGTCATTTTTAACCACTTCTTTTTCTGCCATTTCATCAAGGCTTTTATCTACCAGCTCTCCCGCTCCCTTAATGGTTAGCCTAAGCCTGCCCTTTTCTTTCTCCTTTATGAGGGCTGGCATGGCAAAGTCTAGGAGTGAATTGGTTTTTGACAACGAGAGGAAGTTCTGCTCATCATTTTCCCAGATTCCAAGCCTCTCCTCCACCTTGTCACAGCCTGCAGTAAGTATCAGCTTGTCCTCTGCCCTTGTCATAGCTACATAAAGAAGTCTTATCTCCTCTGCAACATTTTCAATCCTTAGCTTTCTGGCCACCATCTTCTTTATTATAGTGGACTTCTTCTCCCTTGTCTCTATATTAAAATCATCTATACCTATTCCAAGCTCCGGGTGAATAACCACAGCCGCCCTTGAATCCTGATTGTTCATGCTCTTTGACATCCCGCTTACAAAGACAACGGGATATTGAAGCCCCTTGCTCTTGTGGATGGATAGTATCCTCACAGCATCCACACCGCCTACCCCTGCTTCACCAAAGTCTACCTCGTATTTTCTAAGCCTGTCTATATATCTTACAAAATGCCCGGTTCCGTGTAAAGAGGTAGCTTCAAACGCCTTAGCCTTAGAGACGAGCATATCAAGGTTTGCCGCCCTTGTTTCTCCCGATGGCATGGCACTTATAAAGCTATAAAAATTGCTTTCTGTGAATAGTTCCTTTATTAACTCATGAACAGGGGTGAACACCAGTTTAGACCTTTTTTCATTCAGCCAGTCTATGAACTTTTTACACTTATCATCTTCCGAAAGATTAATCACCTCCCAGAGGTCAGCCTCATCTTTTTCGAGTTCATTGGCATTTATACGGAGTTTTGCAAGTTCTTCTTCGCTAAAGCCTCCTATAGGAGAAAGGAGAACTGTTCCAAGCGGGATATCCTGATGCGGATTGTCAAGTATCTTAAGAAGAGCCAGCATTACCTGTACCTCCCAAGCCGAGAAGTAGCCAGTACTTGACTCACAGACAGCAGGAACACCCTCTGAGATAAGCACCCTTCTAAAGCTCTCAGCCCACTCCACATTGGTTCTAAGAAGTATGGCTATATCGCTGAATTTAAGAGGCTTGCCCTCATCCTTTTTCTCAGTAATAAGAGCCTTTATCCGCCCCGCTACAAGGTGAGCCTCAAGCTCTATGTCACTTAGCTTTAAGAGTTCTTTTGGTATTTCACTGTCCTTGTCATAAAGCAGGACTTCTGTGATATTTAGGGCATCCTCCTCCTTGTCAACTCTTCCTTTAACAAGCCTTGCAGCCTCATCATAAACTATGCCTCCCAAGCTCCTCTATCATCGTCTTTTCAAATACTGCATTTACAGAGCCTATAACTTCGCCACCACTTCTAAAGTTATTATGAAGGCCTATTCTTCTTTCATTTTTCCCCTCAGAGTATCTGTTATACTTCTCTATAAAGAGCTCCGGCTTAGCCTGTCGGAATTTATATATGCTCTGTTTCACATCCCCAACCATGAAAATATTTGACTTTCCGCCATCTTCCCTTGCTATCGAGGTTAAGATGCTTTCCTGAAGGAGGTTGGAATCCTGGTATTCATCTATCATTATCTCTGCAAACTGCTCACTATATACCTTTGCAGCCTCGGTAGGCTTACCTTCACAATCAGTAAGTACCTTGAGTGCAAAATGAGCCCAGTCGGAAATATCAACCACATTTCTTTTTTTCTTTTCAGCAGCATACGCCTCATCAAAAGACCTTGTGAGCCTGATAAGTTCTCTTATAACCCTTGCTGTAACAAACCTTGATTTTTCTATGTCTTCCACACTCTCAGAAAGGAAGTCCTCTCTTAGCTTGTTGAAGCTTTCTTTGTAAGCATCCCTGATGTTCTTTGCCATTTCCTTTTTGCCCTCATCCACATCAGCGACCTTTTTTGAAGAAAGCCTTCCAAAGCCTGCCTCTCCCGTAAGCTGTATGAGCTTACTAAGCTATCTGCCTGTAAGAGGGAGGTAAACAGAGCCACATCAGCACTTCCTGCCTCCTCGTACTGAGACGGGCCGTAGGGAGAGAGGGAAAGGCTTACAAATTTCTCCGCCTCACTTCTTAGCTCTCTAAGCATTTCCATACAGAATCCAAGTAAAACTTCCTCGAAGTCCGAGCCTTCAAAGGCAGCTTCCTGCCTCGTTAATTCTTTATCAAACCAGCTTTCCTTGTCAGGCAGACTTTCCGAGAATCTATACAACTGAAGAATCAGCTCTTCAATCACCTTATCAGACTTCCCTCTTGCAAAGTATTCCACAAAGTTGATGAAGTCATCATCCTTTCTCTCATACTCAGCTTCAAGCAGGTCTTCAATCACCTTTTTTCTTATAATCACACCCTCAGTATCATCCATTGTTCTAACTGCAGGGTCTATCTCAGCCTCCTTAAAATTCTCCATAACAACCTTCTTACAAAAGCTGTCAATTGTGCTCATATTAGCTTCAGAAAGCAGGGCTGACTGCTTCATAAGCCTTCTTGTAAGCTGTGAGTCCGGATCGTTATTTACCTCGGCTTCAAGTTTCTCCGCTATGGCAGAACCTATCCTCTCCTTCATTTCCCTTGCGGCATCCCTTGTAAATGTAACAACCAAAAGCTCGTCTATATTGATGGGAGAGAGCTCATCAAGGATTCTTCCCATTATTCTCTCTATGAGTACTGCAGTCTTACCTGAGCCTGCTGCCGCAGAAACCAAGAGATTCCCACCTCTGTGCTCTATGACTGCAAGCTGTTCATCAGTCCATTTTCTTTCCATTCTCACCCTCCAGCTTAGCCCTAAGCTCCTCAAAAAAAGCACTTCTTATCTATCTTTTTCAGCCTGTTATAGTTATATCCCGGCATTTTTAAGTCAAAACCACAGAGCCCTCTATATTCACAGTAGTCACAGCCTTTTTCACTTCCAAGACTATAAGGCTTTGGATATATTTCACCCTTTAATATTCTCTTCTTTGACTTGTCTATCTCAAGCTCTGAGTTGTCTATGAGTTCATTCATTTCACCACTTACATAGAGTCTCGTAGTGCTGCTTGGCTCCCCGTCTTTTTTAGTCTTTAGCTTAATTACATCCGAGTCGGTCTGTGGGGTAAGAGTGTTATTGTACACCATAGCCTCGTCTATCAGCCTTATATTGTGATTACCTGAGAGGGTAATGCCGTCAAATCTAAGTTCTTTTAGAATGGCGTCTTCTCCTCCTCCAAAGTCAACAACAGGATCATCTATATGAAAATAATATGCTCCTGATGGAATGATGAGATTGTCTTTTCTTTTCTTTCCGAACTCTTTTCTTATATAGTTAAGATAGGTAAACAACTGTAAATCAAGCCCATAATAGGCTCTGTCAAGGTCAAGACTTTTACTGCCTGACTTATAATCAATTACCCTTACATACTCACATTTCTTAAATCCGGAAAATTCCTTATTCTTAGCAAGCAGGCTGCCATCAGGAAGGTAGTCTGAAAGTACAGTATCTATCCTGTCTATCCTTCCCTTAAAGCCTCCTGTCACAAACTCCTCCTCAAAGGCTACAGGCGTAAATGAGCCTTTTTTAATCTGGGTAAGCACAGTTCTTACAGCTCTGTCAGCTATCCTTCTTAGCCTTTCAAGCTGGTAGCTGTTTCGGGAGGAAGACTTAAAGATATCATCACCATAGTCAAAGGTCTCAGCAAGGCTTTCTGCCTGAATAGCTGTCCTTTTCTCCTCTGAAAGCAGGGCAAAGCTCTCTCCGCTTTCAACCACCTTCTTTGCAAATCTTTCCAGTACCTCGTGGAGGATATTTCCTATATCCATCGGCTGGATTTCATATTCAGCTCTCTCCCTAGCCTTAGGCCATGCTTTATAAAATGAGCGTAGGCACAGGAAGAAAAAAGCTCAAGTCTTGTAACACTTCCCTTTAGCTCCCCATAAAGATTCGCTGCAATATACTCCTCAAGGCTGTTTCCATGTGCCCTTGAAGCTGTTCCACTTATTATTTTGTTGTATCTGTCATCCTTATGAGTCTGATAATATTTTATCAGATTTATAATGGTTTCATCCTTTAAGTCCCTCTTTTTAACAGCCGTAAGAATTAGTCCCAGTCCACCGTCTTTCCTGATTTCATCAAGTAAAGATAAGGCTTTAGGCTCTTCCTTAAAGCTATCCTTACTAAAGACAGCCTTAAGCCTCGTTACAAAAACTGATGGCTTAAGGGGCTTCCCCTCCATGTCTGAAGCACTGTAGGATACATATAACCTCTCTGTGGGCTTAGTAAAAAGCAGGTAGATATAAAACTGCTCCCTAAAGGCTCTTTCTTTTGCCGTAGGAGCAAGCTTGGTATCCAGGCTACTAAGTTTCTCCTTTTCAGCATCTGTTATTATTCCCCTGGTACTTCCTGACTTTGGAACCTTTCCCTCATTAAATCCCAGACAAAAAAAGCACCTTGATGTCCTTAAGTCTGGTACGCTCCACATCTCCAATTACTATTTGGTCAAGCCCTGGTGGTATGAAGCCTGCTTTTCCCTCCGCAAAGCCTGATTCAAGTATTGACCTGAACTCCTCTATGCTAAGTTTTTCATCTCCGAGAAGCTCATAGAGCTTCTCAAAGACAGACATTACTATCTTGTAGCAAGCTGCATATTCTTTAGCAGCTATCATCCTTCCTTCACTTTCAAAGTCCGCGCTTAGCTTCATAAGCCTCTCTTCGCAGCTAGCCTCCACCACAAAGTTATAAAGCGCTGTGATAAAGTCTGCCGCTAAAGATGTCTTAGCTTTTAAAACCTCATATAAAGGGGTAAACTTCCTTACAAGATTATCCCTTATACTCTCAACACTATTTTCTTCATCTGTAGGCTCTACACTTAAAAAGCTCTTCCGATACCTCTTAAGCCCCTTAATTCCCCTTCTTAGTATATAGTTTTCGAATATGTCTACATCCTTAATATCCACATCTGCAAATCCGCTTCTTAGGTACCTCATTACTGCATCGTATGTGAAATTTTCCTCTATAACCAAAATAGATGCCTTTATATATTCCACAAAGGGATTGTCTGATATAGTTTTCTTGCTATCGAGGAAGTATGGAATATCCTTAGCTGAAAGTGTGTCTGCAACAACTTCCCCATATTCTTCCATATCACCTGTAGCAATAGCAATCTCCCTGTAGCGAAGCCCCTCATCCCTCACAAGAGATAAAATAAGCGGTATAAGGCTCTCTGCCTCTTCCTTTGGATTCTTATAGACAGAAACAGATACCGCCCCTTTTTCCTGTTTAATCTCCTTTATAGGATATCTAAATATCTGTTTTTCAAGGAGGCTTAGCTCACATGTCTTTCCTTCATAATTAGCAATTACAGGCTTAGCTATATTCACTTTTCTGTCTTTTGCAAGCTTGTTTACCCTATTTATGGTATCCTTACTTAGGTGAAATAGGCTGAATTTCTCATCATTTTCACTGTAGTATTCTTTCTCTGAAATAGTAAGTGTAATGAGTATATGCTCTGCCTTTAAGAGGAACAAATCCATGACTTTAAGCTGTACAGGGGTAAATCCCGTAAACCCATCAAAGCAGATAACCGCACCATCAAGGAGCTTTGACTTTCCTATCTCTCCGGCAAGCACATCTAGAATCTGCTCAGCTGATATATATTTTTCTTTTTTATAGTTGTTAAATGCACTATAGATTAGCCCCATGTCGTGAAGCTTGGCAGCAAGCACAGGGGAGGTGGTTTTCTCTTCGATATCTGCGAGTGTAGAGGATGTAATTCCATACTGCATAAGCTCACTGATAAGGGATTTGATATCTTCGGTAAATCCCTGTCTGCCTACCATGTTTTTGTAGAACTTAAGTTCCTTCTTTAAGCCTCCAAGCAGCTTTCTAATTATCATATTTTTGCCGGTGTCTTCAAGCACAAGCCTTTCCCTTATACTAAGTTCCTCGAACACTCTGTAGGCAAGGCGCATAAAGGAAAGCACATCTATGTTCATGATTGCTCCGTTTGAACTTAGACGCACCAAATCCCTCTGTGTCTGCAAGGTAAACTGCTCAGGCACTATTACAAAGTAATTTTTATCCGGATTCTTTTCTGCCTCTTTTACTATCTTCTTAAAGCAAAGTTCAGACTTCCCACAGCCGGTTCCACCAATAACATATTGAACTGCCATACACCCTCCACCTTAGTTAAAAAAATGCCTGCTATAAGCAGGCATAATTTTCCTATATTTGCAAAAATTTCAATTAGATATTGATTAGCTCCAAAAGCCTGCGAGACAGGCAATGGCATCATCCTCATCTGCTCCGTCAATCTCAATGACCAGCTCTTTACTCTTTATAGCTACGAGAGACATAACACCCATTATGCTCTTAAGATTGATTCTCTTTTCATCTGCAATAGCATAGCTACTGCTTTCGAACTTACAGGCTGTCTGAACTAGCTCAGCTACTGCATCAGGCAACATAGAAAAATCTTTTGAAATAGTTAGTTCTTTTGTACGCATTTTACTCTCCTCACAAATCCTTATACACTATACCATCAAATCCAAAAAAATCATTTTAAAACAGAAAATAATTTTTATTGATTTGATTTTTAACATAATTATCTGAAATTACAAACAAAAAAATATTAACGTTACAATAATGCCTAAACAAAATCCAGCAAGCACCTGTATATGTGTATGTCCTACGAATTCTTTCAATTTATCTTCAGGACTTAGGTTACTTTTACCCAGGTCCTCAAATATTTTAACCAATTCGTTTATTACTTTTGCCTGCTTGCCTGTTTCAAGCCTCACTCCACTCGCATCATGCATCACCACAACAGCCAGTATGAAGGCTACTCCAAATACAGGAGAGTCAAAGCCTGACACAAGCCCTGTCATAAGCGCTACAGAGGTAACTGTTGCACTATGAGAACTTGGCATCCCTCCATCTCCAAGCAGCCTCTCAAAGTCAAGCTTCTTGTTGACAATCCAGAAAATAAGAAGCTTCAGACACTGGGCAGAGGTCCAGCTCACAATGCCCGCAAGAATAATTTTGTTCGATAATATCTGGGATATATAATCCATAACCTGCCTCAGTGTTTTTCTCTTTCAATGTTAACAAATTTCGTAAGCTCGCTCTTCCAGCCAAGCTTAACAGTTCCAATAGGACCATTTCTCTGCTTACCGATGATAATCTCGGTTACTCCCGGCGTCTCCGTATCCTTATTGTAATATTCATCCCTGTAAATGAACATAACTACGTCGGCATCCTGCTCTATGGCTCCGGACTCACGGAGGTCAGAAAGCATAGGCCTCTTATCATCCCTGCTCTCAACCTTTCTTGAAAGCTGGGAAAGTGCTATAATAGGGGCATTTATCTCCCTTGCAAGAGCCTTTAGGGAACGGGATATTTCTGATATTTCCTGCTGTCTGGACTCAGAATGTTTGCTTCCCGCAGTCATAAGCTGAATATAGTCTATCATCACAAGCCCGAGGTTCTTCTCAAGCTTTAGCTTCCTGCACTTACTTCTAAGCTCGGTAACTGATATTCCCGGTGTATCGTCTATAACGAGATTTGTCCCTCCTATTATTCTTGCACTGTCTACGATGTCTCCCCACTCCTGGTCGGAAAGGTCACCGGTTCTTAGCTTTTGGGAATCCACCCTTGAATTCATGGCAAGAATACGCTTGGCAAGCTGCTCCTTTGACATTTCGAGAGAAAATATGGCTGTAGTCACATTTTTCTTAACAGTCACATATTCAGCTATATTGAGGGCAAAAGCCGTCTTACCCATGGACGGTCTTGCCGCTATCAGAATCAGGTCTGAGTTCTGAAGTCCCGCCATCTTGTAATCCAGGTCGTGGAAGCCTGTAGGTATACCTGTAACTGTGCCTCCACTTTTTGAGGCGGCGGCTATGCTCTCAACAACAGAGATAATAACCTGCTTAATATCAGTAGAATCAGATACATGGCGCTTTTGAAGTAAATCAAACACCTTCTTCTCTGTAAGCTGTAAAACGTCTTCTAAGGTAGACTCTCCTGCATAACAGTTAAGGGAAATCTCCTCAGTCACCTTGATAAGCTTCCTCAGCAAAGAATTCTTATATACTATTTCTGCATAATGAGTCACATTTACAGAGGTAGGAACGGCCATTACAAGCTCTCTTAAGACATCTACCTCTATGGCTCCAAGCGGCTGCTCCATCTCCCTTATTTTATTCTCTATGGTGACTATGTCTATAGGCTTTCCTTCTTTTTCAAGAGCGGTGATTGCAGAAAATATAAGACCATATCTTTTATCAAAAAAATCATCCGCTTCAAGCATTTCAGAAACGGTAATCACAGTTTCAGGATCCAAAAGCATGGAGCCTATTACCGACTGCTCTGCTGATTTGCTATGAGGCGGGGTTTTCTTAATCAGCTCCTCTTCTGCCATCTTATACCTCTTCTTTTACCTCTACTGTTAGCTCTCCAACTACCTTAGGGTGAAGCTTAACCTGTATTTTATAATTGCCGGCTGCCTTTATAGCATCGCTTATTATCTTCTTCTTGTCTATCTCAATACCAAGCTGCTTTTTGGTCTCATCCGCAATTTCCTTGGTGGATATCTGACCAAATACCTTGCCTTCCTTGCCCACCTTTATAGAGAGGTTAACCACCTTATCTTTAAGTGCAGCTGCTACACTTTCAGCCTCCGCAAGTATTTCAGCCTGCTTCTTCTCCTCATTTAACTTCTGCTGTCTGAGGTCATTTAAGTTCTTAGGACTTGCCTCTACTCCCAGCTTCTTAGGAATGATAAAGTTTCTTGCATAGCCGTCATTTGCCTCTACAAGGTCTCCCTTCTTGCCGAGGTTTTTCACATCCTGTAACAATATAATCTTCATAACATCCTCCTTTTATTTAAAGCGAAATTTCTCCTGATTCAATACAGCTATCAAGCAGTTCTTTTATCATGGTTTCAGCCTCTTCTATGGTAACTCCCTTAGGCTGGGCACCTGCAACGGATAAATGACCCCCTCCGCCTATCTTTTCCATAAGAAGCTGTACGTTCACTTCATCTATGGAGCGGGCAGAAATGTACACCTCGTTGTCACAGGAGGTAAATACAAAGGAAGCCTTTACATTAGAAATATTCATAAGCTCATTGGCTACCTTAGCACCGAGTATTACCCTGTTTCTATCCTTTTCATCGCCCTCAGTGTATCTTGCAAATGCAAAGGCACCTCTGTATATCTCGGCCATACTTGCAATCTTTGCCTTTAACTTAAATTCATCCATCTCAGTTCTGAATTCTTTCTTATCCTCGTGACCTCAGCTCCGTTTCTTCTAAGGAAGGCCGCAGCTTCAAAGGTTCTTGCCCCTGTCTTTACGAGGAAGTTATTGGTATCTATCATAATTCCCGAATACATGGCAGCGGCTTCAGTCGATGTCATCTTTACATCAAGATCTATGTACTGAAGTATCTCTGCAACCAGCTCACAGGAAGATGACGCATATTCCTCTATATAAGAAAGCACAGTATTCTTGATTGTTGTAGGTCCCTGTCTGTGGTGGTCAAGTAGAACTATGGTGCTAACCTTATTAAGCAGCTCCTCACATTCCACAAATTCAGCGTTGTTAACATCAACTACTACGAGCATCGTATCCTTATCCACCATGGTAAGAGCCTTATCCCCGCTAACAAAGAGGTCTTCTCCATTTTCAGAAGTAGCCTTCATCCTTTCAATAGTTGGGGCTATGGAGGATGATATATTGTTTATAACTATATGGGCTGTCTTATTAAATGTCCTACAGATGCGGTAAACGCCAATTGCAGCTCCTATGGCATCTGTATCACTGTTCTTATGTCCCATGATAAGAACATTGTCCTTAGCCTCTATAGCTCGCTAAGAGCGTGTGCCTTAACACGAGCCTTAACTCTGGTGTTGGTACCCGTACGCTGGCTCTTGCCGCCAAAGTAGCTTATATTGTTCTTTTCCTTAAGCACTACCTGGTCACCGCCTCGCCCAAGCGCCATATCTATAGCTGCTCTGGCAAAGTCATAGGACTGGGTATAAGACTCCTTTGAGATACCTATACCGAATGAAATGGTTACGGCCATATCATTGCCTATATTTACTCCCTTTACCTCATCCAGAATCGAAAATCTATCCTGCTTTAAGCTGTCGAGATATTTATTCTTAAATATAACGATGTACTTGTCCTTCTCAAGCTTCCTTGTGACCGCATCTATGCTCTGCATAAACTTTGTTATCTTTCTCTCCACAAGGGCAAAGAGAAGGGAACGCTTCACTTCATCAATACTCTCAAGTGCCTCTTCATAATTATCTATGTAAAGAAGCCCCATTATCATCTTGTTGTCATAGTTTTCTCTTTGAAGTGCATTTATCTCGGTTATGTCATAAAAGAAGGCAGATATGCTTCCATCCTGAAAACTGCCCTGCTTCGCCTTTATAGCTTCATCCATACACCTTCTAAATACTACCCTGTACTCCTTGTCCTCCCTCTTAACTACTTCCTCAACATCCTCATCTCCCATAGAGCCAAGGGAATCTTCAAGCTCAGGAAAAATAGCTAAAAGTGACTTCTTATCCACATTTTCAGAGTTTGAAATGTCATAAAAGGCATCGTTGTACCAGTAAATATTGCCTTTTTCATCCACTATCGCATAAGGCACTTCAAGCTCATTTAGCATAGCCGCCTCAGTATCTGCTGTCTCCATAGCAAAGCGGATTAGCTCCGTCTTAAGTCCTACTTTGCCAAAAATGTATATGGCTATAGCCAGTAGTATATAAACGAAGACAAATAAGGTGATTAGAATTGCCACATCAGCATCTATAATGTATATAGCCGCATTCATAGCTATGAGAATGGTACACAGCACCAAAGGCCAGGCAAAATACAGTTTTAATCTGCCTGAAATGCCTGTTTTACCTTGTTTATCATTTTTCACAACTTTATCCTTTCTTGCAAGCAAAATCCCATATATAACACAGATTTTGCTTTTAATACTACTACTTCGAAAGACTTACATATAAAACACTAAGAATCTAAGTCTTACAAAATAATTAAGGTATCGGATATCCAGTTTAACACAAAATCTTTAATTTTTCTACTGCCTTGCCAAACCTTTTGCTTATTACTTTAGTAAGTAAAGAGAGATAACCCCCTCCCATAGGGAGGGGGCTGAATGCATTGCTGCTATTCATTTGTGTTAGTGGTTATCTTCTTTTCCTTATTACAAGGCCAAGTCCGATAAGTCCCAAACCGATAATTGAGAGGAAGTCTCCTGTCTCTCCACCTGTCTTAGGAAGCTTAGGTGTTCCCTTTGGAGCCTTATTATCAGCAATGTCGGTTGTTTCTTCTTCATTGTTGTCATCCGCATCATCCGCATCATCTGTATTGTCGATGTTTCCATCCTGAGGAATATCATCCTCATCGATTTCTTCGAAACCGTCTTCATCATCACCATCATTATTGCTGTTTTCGTCATTATTGTTTACATCATTTGAACCCTGTGGTGTTGAATCATCAGGAACAATAATTGTAGGCGTGGTTGGGTTAGGTGTTGGAAGCGGATCAGGAGTCACTACCGGAATTACAGGAGTTCCACCAGGAGTATTTCCACCAGGGATTACAGGAAGCACAGGATTACGAGTAAATGAATTCTTAACTACAAAGTTGTTATCCTTTGAATTTCCTGTAATAACTACTGAATAACTGCCATCATTGATTGTTCCGGTACTGTAGCTGATAATTCCCTGAGCATCAGTCGTATAACCTGTAGCTTTAGTTGGATCGATATTAATCTTAACTCCATCGATTGCTGTTTCAAAAATCTGGTACTCGATTTCTACCCCTTCTTCATCCACTTTTGGCTGGCGCTCAAAGTCTGTCATCCATTTTCCATCAGAATTAAGTTGTTTAGTTGCAACAGACTCTAGTTTATCTCCAACTTTTTTGTAAAGAGTAATTCCAACTGCACCGGCTGTAGCTGTACCTTCCCAAGCTTTCTTTACAGATATGTCTCTAAGATTTACATCATTAGTAATAACAACTGCATTTATATCACTTCCATCTATAGTAACAGTGCTACTTCCAATTTTATAGCTCTTTTGGAGATCTTCTAAAGTAAGGTTAGTTTTAATAGTATTACCAACTCCTACTTCTGCAACTCGGTAATCGATATTTTTCCCTTCTGCATCCTTAATTCTAAGTCCCTTAAATTTTGTTTTCCAATTAGATGAATTTAAGTAACGAGGCTCTTCCACAGGTACTAATTTATTATTTTCTACTTTGTAAAGCTGAACTTGAACTGCTTCCTTGTACTTATCAAGAGTATTATCAGACCACTTTTTCTTAACAACCAACTCTTTCATTGTACTATCCTGTGTATTCTTAATAAAGAATGTATCATTTCCAAGGTTATGAACTGTTACCTCATATTCACCTATCTTATACTCAATTGGACTTTCAGTCTTTGAGCTTAATATATTTTGAATGTCATCCTCTGTAAGCTCATCTGTTCCTACAGCCGTTTCAAGTATCTGATATTTTTCTGAGCCTTCAACCTTATCGAAAGCAGTCTTTAATACTTTAGTATCTCCATTTAATTCTTCGGTACCAGCCTCTACCCATTTTGAAGATTCTGTAGTGGTAGCTGCTGTCTTTCTATACAACTTAACTTTAATATTCTTAGGATCAACAGTCCAATGTTTTAATACATTTATCTTTCCTTCTTTTATTCTTAGATAAATCAAAGCTATTGGTAATATTAATGGTTGAAGTTTCTTTAATTTTCTCCATCTCTCCTTCAACTTTATAGAGTTTCTTGAGGTCATTATTAACTTCTATACCATTAATTTCCACTTCCTTCACAGTGTAACCATCAGGAAGATAAGGAAGATCAGTAACAGTATCCTCCACTTACCTTCCTTTAATTCTACTGTTTTTTTTCTTTCGTTTCCGGCATAAATGTCAACTTCTACTGACTTACGCTCAGACTGTGGGACATTATCAGCCCAAATCTTTGTTACAGTTATGTCGATAAGTTCTGTGTTGGTGATATCTCCATTAGCATCATAGGATACTTTATACTTCCTGCCATCTAAAGATACTATATCATTTGTCTTAAGTATATTATCGTTATCTCCAAGTTCCTTAATCTCATACTTAACTGCTTTGCCTTCCTCATCTGTAAGAGAAACATTCTCAAATTTTACAGTATACTGTCCGGCAACGAGTGTTTTAGTCAAATTAGGTTTTATATTAGAGATTTTTTCATCTCCATTTTTGAAAAGTCCAAATTTTGCTTGACCTATTGTACCAACCCAAGTCTTTATTATCTGAACATCACCCTTAGTAATATCAGTATTTGTAAAATTGAAGACATTATTTTCGGCAGGTCTAATTTCAACCTTGTAATTACGATTTCCTAATTTAACTTCATTTTCAACAGGCTGATTATCTTCATCAAGCTCTTTTACTACATAGGTGATTTTTTTTACTTCACCATTTACAAGCTTATACTCAGGTAATTCTCCCTTGAATGTTCCTGTCCAAACTTTCTGATCATTTGAAGGAATCAAAGTATCTTTGCTTTTAAGAGTAATTGTTTCTTTAGGCTCGTTCTCATTGTATGCAAATAAACCAAATCTAACACTTTCTGCTGTTTTACCATTCCATGTCTTGCGTACTGTGAATGGCTTTTTAGGATCAAGCATCTTGGTGTTGGTGAAGATTACGCTCTTATCAGCAGGTTTATTATCCCCATCAACTAAGGTAAATTGCTTAGAATCTGAATAAGCATCATATCCTTCAATCTTTTCCTCAGTGATTGTATACTCAATAGGTTTGCCTCCTGAGTCGTAAACCGGAAGTTTAGTGTCTTCAGTTGAAGGCTCTTTTCCAGCCAATAAGCTAAAGCTAATTTCTTTTCCGCCACCTTTGATTGTAAAGTTAGCTGACTTACCAGTTATACTTTCCGCATCGCCAATCCACTTCTTTTCAAGAGTAAGTGTTCTCATTGTTCTCTTGTTGGTGAAAGTTACAGTATCATTATCCCCGAATTCCTTTGGTACATTAAAAGTGGATTCATAACCATTTAGCTTTTCTTCTTCGATTGTATATTTAATAGGAGTATTGTTCTTATAATACTTGAGTGCTTGAATTTGGGTTGTCCAAGTTTTTCCACCGTCTGATTTCTCCGTATTATAATAGCCCTCTTTCTCTTTAATAGGGAGTGTAATTGAACTACTGCTACTATACTTGCCTGCAGTTGCTTTAATTGTAAACATAGGCTTAACACTCTCATCAGGCACAGTATCCCACTCTTTAACAAGAGTAAATTTTATCATTTCATTAATAGGATCGCAAGTATTGGTTATAGTCCAGTCATAATTATTGCCCTCAGTCTGCTTTACATCAACTGTAAAGCTGTGATTGCCTTTATTAAGGTTGCCTTTTTCGTCAACATCTTTTTCTTTAACCAAGTACTCAATGAGCTTTCCATCACTATCACTATCGTATTTGTTAAGATTTGAAAATGTATATTTCGCCTCATCTTTAACAATCTTTCCAGTAGTATTTTTGCTAAATACTTCATTTCCTACTCTTGACCAAAGTTCTACTTCTACATCTGTTTGGAACTCATCAGGAGTATTTACCCACTGCTTGGTCACTGTTACATTTACTTTTTCTGTATTAATATTTTCTGCGGTAAAAGTAATAACGCCATCGGCACCAACCTGTGGAGCGAGGTATCCCTTTAATTTATAGTTTTCACCGGACTCTTCCGTGGCAGTATATTTGATTTCTCTTCCACCCTCGTACTTAGGTAGATTCTCTAACCTTGTAGTCCAACCAGGTCCGCTCACCTTAATCGGATTTATATTATTCTTAATTACCTCGCCATTAGCACTAATTATAAAATTAACCGATTCTACACCTGTAGGTACTTCACCTATCCACTTTTTTTCAAATTTTATAGAAACGTAAGCTGCATCGGCTCTAAGCTTAGGAACATTAAACATCATTGGTTTTTCTGTTGGAGTCGGTGTTAAAGTAGTTTCACCGTTTGCAGGATGGAACTCGCCGTCTTTCCAATTATCTTTAAGCTTTACCTGATATTTAAGTGTCAATTCTTCATTATCACCTAGAACTACATTTGTAACCTTAAGTATATTATTTTCAATTTTATAATCTACACCATCTTTTTTTCCATCTAATGTAGCTGAATCCTCAACATAATCCACATACTCGCTCATTGGATCAGTTATTACACCTTCATACACCTTGCTTTTGAATTTCTCAGCTATAGAATCTAATAACTTGTCGAGCTCGCTACCTGTAGAATCAGTTTCCAGATATTTTCCGCTAGTAGCTAAATTATTCATTATTAACTTAGCTAGTCTGTTATTTTTTATTCCAATACCTACAGTGATTATTTCTGTGTTCTGCTTAATTTTTTCAGCAGCCTTTATGGTTGCATTGTTAAAGTACTCATCCATTAGTTCGTACGGCCAGCTTATGTGCCCTTTTCCCTGAGTCTCTTTAGTGCCATTACCAAAAAGACCATTTCTTAACCATACTAAATAATTACGCTCATCCTTATTGTATCCCTTACCGTGCCAATAATATAAATCACCATACCACTGTTCATAGCCTTCAAGCTTATCTGTAGGCTTGTAAATTCTAGAAAATTTTTTTCTTTCTCACCAAAATCAGGGTGAATTCCATTAGCAATGTTAGGTTCACCATTACTAACCAATATCATTACTTTTTTATTGTTAGCTGGTGCTTTGTTAAGTATATCTGAAGCTACCTCAATACCATTTTGCGTAAAAGCACCGCCGGAAGCATTCAATTTAGCAATCGCATTTTTTAGATCATTTGCATTATTAGTAAGGGCAATTTCTTTCTTTCCTTTATCCGCAAATGATACAATACTCATTTTTACATTTTTTGCTGTATTATTGGTAATCAATTTATCTACAACATTTTTTGCAGCTTCTCTTGCATTCCCAATTATGTTCTTCATGTTATTTGAAGTATCCATAACAAGAACAACATCTAAAGGTTTGGTGTCCTGAATCTTTTCAGAACTTCCTTTTACCTTTAATTCAATGTCATAAACACCAGTTTTTTTATCATAGTTTACTATGTTTTTACTGATAGTTATTCCATTTTCCTGCTTTTCATCCCCGTTCTTAAAATAGACATTTTCTTCCGCCCTCACTACACTCGGATTAACCCCACTTAGAAGATTTATAATCATCATAAAGACCATAAATCTTGCTAAAAACGATCGTTTTCTTTTCCTCTCATTCCTCATAGTACTACCTCTTCTTTCTTAAAAACATTGACATAAAAAGTATATTCCGCTATCGTCAATATGTTTAGCAGAATACACTTTTCGCGTTAGAACGATAATATCACCTTTCAGTTACATTTTAGTTACATTTCATAGTTTTGTTGAAAATAATTGCGATTATTTAGTTACATTTTTGATTTTATGCAATCTATAGCTGCTGTTTCACGTATTTTTGTACTATTACATAGCGTTTTTGCATAGTTGTTCTTTTGTATAATTACAAACAATTAATTTGATCTATCTTCATCTTTTCGTGGTCTTTTTCTATAAGCCAATGAATTTTAATTAGTATGAATAAGATTTGAGTATTAAATTGAATTCTTCAATGTATAATGAGATTGAGTTCACTTACTTCCTCGGGATGGTTTATTTCTATATCACTTGTAGTCTGTTTGCCGTATTTACTGAATATTTGCCATTCTATTAAAGGAGCTGTCACACTAGAATTAATGTTCAGCTCCTTTAACAAGATAGTTCTATTGTATTCCGTACTCCTTATAAAGTCCATGCCTTAAGTTTTCATTCTCCAAGACATCTTTTAAGACATCATTCTTACCCTCTGTCAATAATCTACTGATTAACCTCGCCAGGCAGCTTTCACCTTCTGCCTTTCCTTCTGCCTTTCCTTCTGCTTTTTTCCTCTCAAATAATGGTTCAAAATATTTTTCCATGCTTCTTCCTCCATTTCTTATCTCCTTTACCCCGGGAAGTTCTTCTCCTGTAAGCCTCAGCAGGAGCTCACTTACTTCTTCGGGATGGTTTATTTCTATATCACTTGTAGTCTGTTTGCCGTATTTACTGAATATTTGCCATTCTATTAAAGGAGCTGTCACACTAGAATTAATGTTCAGCTCCTTTAACAAGATAGTTCTATTGTATTCCGTACTCCTTATAAAGTCCATGCCTTAAGCTTTCATTCTCCAAGACATCTTTTAAGACATCATTCTTACCCTCTGTCAATAATCTACTGATTAACCTCGCCAGGCAGCTTTCACCTTCTGCCTTCCCTTCTGCCTTCCCTTCTGCCTTTCCTTCTGCCTTTCCTTCTGCCTTTCCTTCTGCTCTGGCTTCTGCGCTTTTCCTTTCAAATAATGGTTCAAAATATTTTTCCATGCTTCGTCCTCCATTTCTTATATCCTTTACCCCGGGAAGTTCTTCTCCCGTAAGCCTCAGCAGGAGCTCACTTACTTCTTCGGGATGGTTTATTTCTATATCACTAGTCGTCTGTTTGCTCCCATTTGCAATATAATCTGCTATTACTTTGAAGTCTCTCTTAAACTTATTTATATCATCTTCACTTAACTTTTTCAAGTCTATGAGGTTGATATGATAATCGCCCACATATTTCGTGAGTTCATCTTCTATTTTAAGTCTTTTTCGAAGTGTGGTCTCATGTTTCCATTCTTCCTCACCGTAGTATATCACAAAGGTTATTACGGGATAAATTTCTTCTGTGGCATTTTCAACAGAATCATCCTTTCCTTTGCACCGCTCCTGCTGTACCTTCTTCGCTTTCCTTTTTCTGCAGTCTTTGTCAGAAAGCTGAGTTCTATATGACGCACCATCATAAGAAAGAACCCTAAATATCATATCTTCATCTGGAATATCCTGATTTTCAATCCCAATCAAAGACACAATCACGCCTTTTCTTTTCCATAGCTTCGCTACATCCCTGTCCTGATGCCTATACCTTTTGTCATCTCCCTTGTACTGACTCCAACTTGGCACATCAGATAGTTCATCTTCTTTTACCACTTCCTTGCCATCAAACATTACCCCATTTAGAAACTCTGCAAATACATCGTTAAATGCCAAAAGTTTCTTTTCAAGAATATCCTTCTCTCCCAAATTTTACCCCCTTCTTAATTTAACTAATTTTACCTTTTGGATTTACAATTGAAATAATCATTTTGAAATATCATTTACATCTAAGAATTGCACCAAAGAATGTTTATGGGGACATTATACTATTTTTTTCATTATTTGTAACCGGTAAATTGCATAAAAAAATTCGAATTTTTCATGTACAAAATGCACAAAGTTTTTTTCGTTCAATTTTTTTAAATCGAATATGAATTTAAATTTGTTCTCACACCTCATACATCATAAGAGCTGCTGCCACAGCCGCATTTAACGACTCTACCCTCCCCTGCATTGGGATGATGACATAGGTATCTGCAAGATTTGCTATCTCATCGCTTAGCCCTCTTGCCTCGTTGCCTATAAGAATCCCTGCTTTACTGCTGTATGAGATATCTCTGTAGCTTTCCTTACCTTTTAGGTGGGTTGCATAGAAACTTATTCCTTCTTTTTTAAGCCCCATAATGACGGATTTTAAATCATCCACATAGATGAAAGGAAGCCTAAAGATACTGCCCATGGTCGAGCGAACCACCTTGGGGTTGAAGATATCCACAGTTCCCTTGCCCATTATTACACCCGTAACTCCAGCAGCCTCTGCTGTACGCATTATGGTGCCGAGATTCCCCGGGTCTGCTGTATCTTCAAGTATAAAGAAGTTTGATTTTACCCGTTTTTTCATAGGCTATTTCTAGGAAGTTTTCTTCTAAAAGCCTATGTTTCGGCATTTCAACCTCAGCTAGTATTCCTTGAGGGGTAATGGTTTCAGATACTGATTTAAATACAGCATCTGAAACAACTGTAAGCGAATTCCCAAGCCTCACATACTTTGTTATATATTTATCATTGTCACTAAGCAGTGTATTGCCTGTTAAATCACCTGAAATTATCTCTCCATAAAGGCTCTCAGAGATGACAATTTCAAGCACATTACCGTACTCCAAACCCTCATCCACCAGCTTTATCCCCTCTACCACAAAGCTCTGGTTCTTCTTCCTTATGCTGCCCTTTTCTAAGAGGCTTCTAATATATTTGATTTTTTTATTATCTTTGCTGCTAATAATCTCCATAAAGTCAAACTGTCCTTTATCTAATCAGCTTACTGTCTCCGAACTGCTTATTGATGTATTTTACAACCTCTTCGTTAGTATCAAATGTCTTAAATATCTTAAGTACATTCTCAACTCCATCCTCTGTATTCCTTGAAGAAAGAGTGCGCTTAATTATATGATTTGCCTCAGCTTCCTTCTGTGTGAAGAGCAGGTCATCCCTTCTGGTACTTGATTTTGCAAGGTCGATAGCAGGAAAGATTCTCTTTTCTGAAAGTCCTCTGTCAAGCACAAGCTCCATATTACCTGTACCCTTAAATTCCTCAAATACCACATCGTCCATCCTGCTTCCTGTTTCTACAAGAGCAGTCGCAAGCACTGTAAGGCTTCCGCCCTCACGCATATTTCTTGCTGCACCGAAGAAGCGCTTAGGCATGTGAAGAGCAGCAGGATCAAGACCTCCTGAAAGGGTTCTACCACTAGGAGATACTGTGAGGTTGTAGGCTCTTGCAAGCCTTGTGATACTATCAAGAAGCACAATTACATCCTTCTTATACTCTACCAGACGCTTAGCACGTTCTATAACCATTTCAGCCACACGCTTGTGGTTCTCCGGAGCCTCATCGAAGGTAGAATAGATAATCTCCACCTTATCTCCTGTGATGGAATCCTTCATATCCGTTACTTCCTCAGGACGCTCGTCTATGAGGAGGATGATTACATGCATCTCAGGGTTATTTTCGGTTATTGCCTTTGCTACCTGTTTTAAGAGGGTGGTCTTACCTGCCTTAGGCTGAGAAACTATCATTCCTCTCTGTCCCTTACCAATAGGTGCAATAAGGTCTACCATGCGCATAGAAATCACATTGTCGTGAGGAGTTTCAAGGCGGATTCTCTTGTTAGGGAAGATTGGAATAAGGTCTTCAAACTTCGGACGCTCAAGAGATTCCTTGATATACTTGCCATTAACTGTTCTTATGTAAAGAATAGCTGCAAATTTTTCAGTATTGCTCTTTACCCTTGTATTTCCAACTATAATATCACCCGTTTTAAGGTTGAATCTTCTTATCTGCGCAGGTGATACATAGACATCATTTTCACCTGGAAGATAGTTGTCGCATCTAATAAAGCCGAAGCCCTCAGGCATCACCTCTAAGATACCTGTCTTTGTCTCACCTGAATCAAGACCTGCAATATCTCCGTTAGTTCCAAGAGCAAGGAACTGATGCTGGATGCTGGCAGCCATTTCCTTGTTGCTTGTTATGGCATTTACAGCCGCTATCATGTTCTGCTTTACTTCCTCGCTGGTGAGAGAACGAACAGGACGGTTAAAAGGCTGCTGACCATTATACTGCCCCTGGTTATATGGTGTCTGATTACCGTACTGGCCCTGATTATTATATTGTCCTTGGTTATTATACTGGCCCTGATTGTTATATTGTCCCTGATTATTGTTGTACTGCCCCTGGTTATTATACTGGCCCTGATTATTGTTGTACTGCCCCTGATTATTGTTGTACTGACTCTGATTATTGTTGTACTGACCCTGATTATTGTTGTACTGACCCTGATTTGAATACTGATTATTATTCTGCGCATAATTAGGCTTATTCTGATAATTATTGCGCTGGATATGCTCAGGCTGTCTCATCTGAGGGCGGTTTGCATACTGCACACCTGCGGAAGTTGTACTCCTGTCGGAGTAAAGGGTTTTTACCTCAGATACCTTTGCAGGCTCCCTCATAGCAGGCTTTGCAGCTGCGCCGTCTATCTCCTCTAGAGCGGCAATAAGACCTGCTTTATTCAGAGTGGTTATACTCTTAATACCTTTGCTTTTAGCTAATTCACGAAGTTCTAAGATTTTCATTGTTGAATAGTCCATTTAAATTTCTCCTTTTAAATAAATAATAATTTAGGGTTAATTTCAGAAACTGGACAAAAGTCCAAAGCACTGCTATTATGTTTTTAACAGTTTCAATAACATTTGGAAGCAAATTTTGTCAGGGAAAAAAATGTTCAGATTACATTATTTCAAATAACACTTAGGAGGTTTAATTATATGGCAAGTAATGCTATGACTTTATATAAACTTATGATTCTATATATGCTGAATTCATCCAACTACCCTCTCACAAATGCAAGAATATCAGAATTTATGTTGCAAAAGGGTTATGCGACTTATTTCAACCTTCAGACTGCACTTTCAGAGCTTGCTGAGACAGGACTAATTGTATCCGAAAATACTATGAACAGCTCCTTTTTTAAGTCTACTGAAGAAGGTAAGCGTACACTTGATTTACTGAGTAATGATATAAATCAATCCATTAAAAACGAAATTAAATCCTACTTAAGTGATAATTTCAAAACTATCAAACGCGACATTTCCGCAACCGCCAATTACAAGGCTTCGGGAAGCGGTGACTACATTGTAAATCTTAACATAAATGAGTACCGTACCAATCTGCTAAGTCTTAGTATGTCGGTACCTGCTGAAAATATAGCCGAGAAAATCTGTACCGAGTGGAGCAAAAAGAGTGATGATATATATGCTCTCCTTTTCAACTCTCTTGTTCTGGATAAATCGCCTCAATGATTTCCCAGAGCTCATTTACTCCGACTTTAGTTTCAGATGAAAACGGAAGTAACTGCTCTTTAGATGTCAGGTTAAGGGTTTTCATAATTAGTTCCATCTGCCCTTTTATCTGACTTCTTTTAAGCTTATCTGTCTTAGTTGCAACTATAATTGGGGTTACACCCTGACTTACGATCCATTCATACATCATTATATCGTTATCAGATGGCTTATGTCTACTATCAATTAATAAAAAAACATATTTTAGCATTTTAGACTGTCTCAAGTACTTCTCAACCATCTTACCCCATTTAGCTTTAACTTCTACCGCTACCTTAGTATAACCGTATCCGGGCAAATCTACAAGATATATTTTATCATTTACATTATAATAATTTATCGTCTGTGTTTTTCCCGGCTGTGCAGACACCCTGGCAAGGGCTTTTCTGTTCATAAGTGCGTTGATTAAAGATGATTTGCCTACATTTGATTTCCCTGCAAATGCAAACTCGGGATAAGGCATTTCCGGGATTTTACTCGTTACACCGATTACTTTCTCAAGTTCTACTTTTTTGATTACCATATTTTACCTTTCAAATGCTCGTGAAGTGCGAATACTGTCTACATAATTTTCCATCAACTTCTTTAAGTCCTCATAGGTTTCTAACTTGTTTACCTCTCCTCTAAGCTTGGTGGAATTAGGGTAGCCTGCCGTAAACCAGGCTATATGCTTTCTCATCTCTCTTACTCCCGTATATAGCCCCTTGTACTCTATCATCCAGGTTGCCTGTCTGAGTATCATAGAAAGGAATTCATCTGCGGTAGGGGGGAGGAAGGATTTCTCCTCTTTCAAGATAAGCATTGATTCTGTTAAATATCCAAGGATTGCCTCTTGCTCCCCTTGCTATCATAATACCATCACAGCCGGTTTCTTCAAGCATCCTTTTTGCATCAAGCTCTGTAACCACATCACCGTTTCCTATAATCGGTATGCTTACAGCCTCTTTCACTGCCCTGATTATCTCCCAGTCAGCCTTACCGCTATAGTACTGCGACCTGGTACGGCCATGTACAGCTATTGCATCCACTCCTGCCGCTTCTGCTATCTTTGCTACCTCGACAGCATTTTTATTGGCTACCGTAAAGCCTGCCCTTATCTTTATTGTGACGGGTTTTTTAGAATTTTTCTTTAAACTCCTAACAATCTCGGCTATCTTTTCAGGAGTTTCCATAAGAGCCGAGCCCTCTCCGTTATTTACTACCTTGGGTACGGGACAGCCCATATTTACATCTAGGATGTCGAAGTTTCTGTCGTTAATTGCAGCCGCCATCTCGCCCATAATATCCGCATCTGAGCCAAATATCTGAAGACTTGTAGGCCGTTCTCTCTCGTCTACCGTTATAAGTTCTTCTGTATTCTTATTCTTATACTTAAAGCCCTTGGCGCTAACCATCTCCGTATAAGTAAGTGCTACTCCGTTTTCCTTGCAGAGGACTCTAAAGGGGAGGTCTGTCACCCCCGCCATAGGGCCTAGCACCAGTCTTCCGTTTAGTTCAACATCTCCTATCTTAAAGCCTTTCATACTTCTCCTTTTACAACCTCATTATAATACCTTTCAATCCCTGTAAGCAACTCTTCTTTTTCCTTTTGAAACCTGCTAAGAAGCATACCGCTGTGAATCTCATCATAAGAATAGTCATCATCATTGCTTGCAGTGTGAATGTAGAGGTTCTTATCATCATCAAAGGAAAGTGTGAGTATTCCTCCTGCCTTTTCCGTAAAGAGCACACAGGCTACCTGAAGCTCTTCTTTGATTGCTGTAGGAAGCTTTGCAAATGAGCTTCCCAGATAATATTTATGTAAATACGCATTGCTAACGCAAAGAATTTGTTTTTCGTCCATTTATACATCCCCTTATAGTAAATTACCTATATCAAGTCGTGCCAAAAAATCTCCTATTACACAGGAATAACCCCACTTTGCAGGATTTGACTCTTGTAGCAGGCTGCACAGGCTTCATCTCATATCTGCCGCAGAGCAATCCCTCACAGAGATTTCAATGTATGTTAGCACAAACTGTGGAGCTTAGTCAATTATTCTTAGCTTTAACTGTTTAGTTTCATTATCTCACTTTCAGACATGATTGTATCCCCTGTATGTAAGACCTCGTAGGTCTTAAGCAGTTTCTTTTCGTACTTGTCATAATCCGTACTAAGTACGCAGGAGAGCAGGATGTCAACAATACTAAGCATGGCTATACGGGAGCTGGTTGCCCCGCTTCTCATAGTCACCTCTCTTGTTAAGACATTTAGATATACATCTGCACCCTTTAAGAGATTGGTCTTTCTAAGCTTTGTTACTGCTATGATTTTACAGTTCTGAGCCTTTAAGAGCTTAAGTATTAGCTGAATCTCCTTAGTTTTACCTGAGTAGGTAAAGAGGACGCAGGCATCCTTACTACCAAGCAGGGCTGCACTCGTAAGCTGATCGTGAAAGTCTGTATGAGCGTAGGCGCTTACTCCTATTCTTCTAAACTTCTGAACCGCATCAAGGCAGACAAGACCTGAGGCTCCTATCCCAAAGAAATGCACAGCCTCACTGGAGCCAAGAATGGCAACAGCCTTTTCTACTTCTGTAGTCTTAAGTATATTCTCAGTATCTGTAAGTGCCTGTCTTTCATTTCTAAATATATTTCTTACAACGCTCTTAACTGAATCTCCAGGCCTTATATCGGTATAAAGGCCGGTGTCCGCTTCATTGTCAGCGATTGCAAGTGTAAGGCCTACTATGAAGTTTCTATAACCTGAAAATCCTAGTGCCTTGCAAAACCTTAACACAGACGCATCACTTGACTTACTTGCCACAGCCAGTTCTTTTATAGACATTGCCGGTACCTTGGAAGGATTCTCAAGGATGAACTCTGCGACCTTTTGCTCAACCGGCGTAAAGTCATTAAATATTGCCTTTATTTTCAACAACGGATTGCTGTCACTATTCATTTTCGCCGCCTTTCAGGAAACTTGCAAATGCATCAAACATGTCCATACTGTACTCATACAGGGCAACCTTGTTTGACCTATCATTTACTAGCTCCAGGTCGTAAGGGTTGCGAAGAGCTGCAAGGGTTAGCACTCCATTCCTACCGCAAACCTTCTCTTCAAGCGCCTTTACAAAGTCAGCCTGAGACGCAAAAAGATGTGCATTGTAGCTTCCCATTATTACATCCGAGTATTTATCAAGCTTTGATAGTATCTCCTCGCACTCCTCTTTTGTAGGCTCAAGAGGAACCTTTATGAAAGGCAGATTCAACTTCTTGCCAAGGTACTCAGCAAAGTCGAGTTCAAGCGGCTTGCCTGACACAAGGGTAACCCTGTAAGAAGGACAGCCCAGGATTATAGTCTCATCATTTACCGTTAGGCTTTTGCCCTCTGCTTTATTACGGACATCTATACACTTAAAACGAAGCTCATTAAATACAGTCCTAAATCTTGATATTTCTTCCTCTTCTATGTCCGCCTCACTGCCGATTCCGTACTTTTCTTTTAAGCAAATCATCTTCTCTGCAGATGCCTTAAGCCTGTCCACATCGACGTTTTCTATAACTGCGTCAAGTATATCCCTTGCCACTGTATAGTCGTGAGATACAGTTAGCAGGTCAGCCCCTGCCATAAGAGCCTTAAGTCCTCCCTCTACCGAGCCATAGTTTTCCTTTATTGCCCCCATTTCAAGACAGTCTGTAGCTATTATTCCTCTAAAGCCAAGCTTTTCCCTAAGAAGGTCTGTTAGAACCGCCTTTGACATAGTACATGGGTAGTCCTTATCAAGTGCCTTAAATATAATGTGGGATGTCATAACGCAATCAATGCCATCCTCTATCAGCCTTGCAAAAGGTAAAATCTCCTCTCTTTCAAGCTCTTCAAGGCTTTTACTGATTGAAGGCAGTATCAGATGTGAATCGCTGTCAGTGTTGCCATGCCCTGGAAAATGCTTGATGCAGGGAATAACTCCTCCGTCTTTTAGCCCACTTGCCATCTCCTTGGCAAAAGCGTACACAGTATCTGCATCCTCTCCATAAGAGCGGACACCTATCACAGGGTTTAGCTTGTTGTTATTGATATCACAAGATGGTGCAAGGTCAAAATTCACCCCGCACATCCTCAGTTCTTTTGCAGTTATAAGTCCTGCCTCATAGGCGTAGTGGGGCTCTCCCGTTCTTCCAATCGCCATTGCTCCAGGCGCAGAAGGCAAGTCAGGAGACAGCCTTGACACCATACCACCCTCCTGGTCTATGGAAATAAGAGCAGGATAGCCCGTAGCCTTCTTTACAACCTCTTGAATCTTACCACAAAGCCTCTTTAGCTGTTCTTTACTGTATATATTTTCGCTAAAAAGGATGACATTACCTACCTTATATTCTTCTATAAAACTTATAAAATCCTCTGAGATGTCATCAACTCCTGTAAATCCTACCATCATCATCTGTCCTGCAAGGAAGTTCTTATCGTTCATATCCATTACTTGGCTCTCCTTTATGTAACACATAAAATACTTATCATCTACATCATTATACAGAAACAGGCAAAATAATAAAGTAAAATTTCATCAAAATTAATTATATTTGAAATATTATTACAAGAGATGAAGCTAAAAGGACTTCAATACAATATTTTACCGTATTTTTTATCCAAATATCAGAAAATAGAAGCTAAACTCCAGTTCAATTACAGCACGACTTAGTCAAAAAATTTTTCACTAAAATTACTCCTATTTTTCCCAAATATAATAGTTGACATCTACCAAGATTGATGATACCATGATGGCAACTTGTGAAATATTATTTCACTAAACTCTGTAAACTAAAAAATATTTTTTCGGAGGAGGAAAATTATGAAAAAGAAATCGCAGAGATTGATGGCAGGCTTTATAGCCTTAGCATCGGCGGTTACAATGCTTAGTGCCTGCGGTGGCAGCAAGACAGGGACAAACAGCGGCTCATCAGGCAAGGCTTCCACAGCTTCCACTACAAGCACCGCATCAAAGGCTTCAAGTGCTGCTTCGCAAACAAAGGCAGATGACAAGCCTATCGAAATCAGTATGTATATGCCTGATAACGCTACCCTGCCTTATAAGAAGGATTGGCTTACCTTTGAGACAGTTCAGAAGAACACCAATGTTAAGCTTAATGTAGAGGCTATTCCAATAGCCGACTATCAGACCAAGGTTTCACTTGCACTGAACACAGCCGACAACGCACCTGATGTTATCCTTTATCAGTCAAGCGTTGGTGAGAATGCCTCTCTTGCATTAAACGGTGCCATCGTTCCAATCAGCGACTACTCAGAGTGGACACCTAATTACAATGCCTGGGTAGAGAAGCTTGGCCTTAAGGAAGATGTAGAACGACTTAAGCTTAAAGATGGCAAGCTCTACTATATGCCTGCTCTTTATGATAAGCCTTTCTATGACGGTGGACTTCTTCTTAGAGAAGACTTCCTTGAGAAAAAAGGATTTTCCGCACCTAAGACCTTTGATGACCTCTACAAGATCTTAAAGGCGTATAAGGAAGAGAATCCTAAGTCCTATCCTCTTACCATACTTGCAGGACCTAGAGTTCTTTACAGATTTACCATGCCATCATTTGGCATAAGCGTAGGTAAGAACAGCTCTTCAGGCTCATATACCTTAAGCTATGACTATGACAAGAAGGAATACTTCACAGGCGCTATAGATGACAAGTGCAAAGAGTACTTTGCTTTCTTTGCAAAGCTATATAAAGAAGGTCTCTTAGATCCTGAAATGGCAGATCCTATCGATGGTGACAAGTGGGCAAAATGCCTCGCAGACGGAACTTCAATAGCTTCTTGGGCATATTATGACCAGATAGGCGGAGTTGCCGCAGCATCCAATATCAAAGGCTTCAAGCTCCAGATGTACGCTCCTCTTGAAGGACCAAGCGGTGCTCACACACAGCCTCGTTCAAGAACAGTGGGCGGAATCATGTTCCCAACCAGCACAACCAAGAGAGCTGACTTCGAGCAGGTTGTAAGAAAGATTGATGAAATGTTCTATTCAGAGGAAAACGCTAAAGTATGGTGCTTAGGCGTTGAAGGCGTTACCTATAAGATGGAAGGCGACAAGATAGTTTATAACGAAGAAATACAGAAGGCTCCTAACGGAATCTTCAAGCAGATGCAGGTTGATTACGGTTGTGGTGCAAACGGAACTCAGCAGGTATGGCTCCTCGACTTAGAGCTTACAAAGTATGATGACAACTTCAAGAAGATAAACGAAGAAGTTGCTGCAATGCCTGATGCAATTCAGTCCGTACCACCAGCACCTGCCTTTGATGATGTGACTGCTGAGGATGCCGCTTCACTCTCCACCCCTCTTGCTGACAAGTTTGAGGTATGGGCAGATGCATTTATCACAGGCAAAAAGAGCGTAGATAGCGACTGGGATGCTTATGTAAAAGAAATGAAGGATCTCGGAATCGAAGAATACTGCAAGATGTATAACGATAACCTTAAAAAATAATTTAATCCCCAAATCATTTATCCTAGTGTGCTAAGCAGAATAGTATGTCTGCGGCAGGTTGGATGAATGATTGGGATGTCTTAACATTTTATGTGGCTGCTTATAAAAGCAGCCACAATTTTAAAAGGATAACAGGTATGAAAGAAAATAAATCAGCTGAAATCAGGAAAACACCGTTAAAAAGATATTTGAAAAGATATGGTGCATTATATCTTATGCTCCTTATCCCCCTCATCTACTTCACCTTATTTAAGTATGTACCTATGGCGGGCAATGTACTTGCCTTTAGAAGATATCAGCCGGGTAAGGGTATGTTTGGAACTACCTGGACTCTAAGGTATTTTCAGAGGTTCTTAAAAGATCCAAGCTTTTGGCAGGCATTTAAGAATACCCTTGTCATTTCTCTTACAAACTTAGTAATTAACTTTCCGTTGCCAATTATTTTCGCAATACTGGCTAATGAAATTACTAATAAGACCTTTAAGAAATTTGTGCAGACAGTTTCTTAGATGCCAAGATTTATTTCTACAGTTGTAGTAATAGCTATAATGAATGAAATACTCTCTCCAAGCTCAGGTATATTAAATGAAATACTTAAATCACAAGGTATGGATCCGATTTATTTTATGAATGAGCCTGCATTCTTTAGGCCTCTTTACATCATTTCAGAGGCTTGGCAGTATACCGGCTGGACAGCCATTATCTATCTCTCTGCCATTACAGGCATAAGCAGTGACCTCTATGAGGCTGCGGAAATAGACGGTGCGGGTAAGCTTCAGAAGATATGGTATATAACTATTCATTCCATTCTTCCAACCATTATGGTTATGCTAATCCTTAACATAGGAAGGCTCTTAAGCCTTGGATACGAGAAGATTCTTCTTATGTACACCCCTTCCAACTCAGGTGTGAGCGACATCATAGACACCCTTGTTTACAGAACAGGTCTTATGAACCAGAACTACTCCCTTGCCACAGCCATAGGTCTTTTTGGCGGTATTATCGGTCTTGTACTGGTGTCGGGCGCCAATAAGCTTAGCAGCAAGATTACCGGAAATTCTTTATATTAAGAGAGAAGAAAGATGATGAAAGAAAAAGAAATCGTAAAATCGAAAAAGCCTCAAAGCTTTACCAGTAAGGTATTTAACTTTGCCATCTATGTAATAATGGTCTTGGTGGTTATCATCTGCGTGATACCTTTCATATATATGCTTGCCCTGTCTCTTTCCGGCACCAAGGCAATACTTAATAATCAGGTTTACTTACTCCCTGTGGACTTCAATGTAGATGCCTACAGACAGATATTTGAATATCCTAACTTCTTCAGGGCTTATGGAAATACATTTCTTTACACTATCCTTGGTACTTCCATAGCTATGTTTATGACCATTATGTTTGCTTATCCACTCTCAAAGGTTGACCTTAGGGGACATAAGTTTTTTATCAAGCTGGTGGTATTTTCAATGTTCTTTACAGGCGGTATGATACCTAACTACCTCCTTGTAAGCTCACTTCACCTTGCAGGCACAAGGTTTGCCATGCTGCTTCCTTTTGCCATCAACCAGTTCAACCTTATAATTATGGTAAACTCCTTCCAGTCCTTCCCACACGAGCTTGAAGAGGCCGCACTTATAGACGGACTGGGCTACTGGGGGATACTTAGGAGAGTAGTCATTCCGCTTTCAAAGCCTGTAGTTGCAACCATTGCCCTCTACTATGCAGTATTTTTCTGGAATGACTGGTTTAACTCACTCATATACCTAAAGAGCGACCAGTATCCTGTAATGCTCTTACTTAGAAATATAGTAAATGGAACCCTTATGGTGGGTGACGGAGCAGGCTCTGCGGACAAGAGCACCATTGGTATAGCTATAAAGACTGCTGTAATTATAACTTCAACTTTACCAATAATTATAATATATCCGTTTTTACAGAAATACTTTGTAAAAGGATTGACTGTAGGGGCTGTGAAGGGATAATGAATATGAAAGATAATATAAATTTGGATGAAATCTATACAGAACAAAGAAATCCGCTTACAATGCACATTGATGAGGAAAGCACAGAGGGGATTATAAGGCTTATGAACGGCGAGGATGCAAAGGTTGCTCTAGCCGTAGAAAAGGAAATTCCAAACATCGTAAAGGCTGTAGACTTCATCACAGAGGCTATCAGAGGCGGCGGACGACTCATATACTGTGGCTGCGGTACTTCAGGAAGACTGGGGATACTTGACGCAGTGGAATGTCTCCCTACCTTCAGTGCAGATTCTACAGTCATAGATGCTTTTATGGCAGGTGGAAATGATGCTCTGTTTAAGGCTGTCGAGCACGCCGAGGACAGCAAGGAGCTGGCTGTCAAAGACTTAAAGGAGAGACATTTTACAGCTAAGGACATACTCTGTGGAATAGCCGCTAGCGGAAGAACTCCTTATGTCATAGGGGCTATGGAGTATGCCAAATCTCTTGGCGCCAAGGTAATATCAGTAACCTGCGCTAAGGACAGCGAGATAGACAGACTCGCCGACATAGGCATTGCTCCTAAGCTTGGAGGAGAGGTCGTTACAGGCTCAACAAGGCTAAAGAGCGGTACTGCTCAGAAGATGATACTAAACATGCTCTCCACCGCAACCATGATTAAGCTAGGCAAGGTCTACGGCAACCTCATGGTGGATGTAAAGGCTACAAATAACAAGCTTGTGGAAAGATGCATAAGGATAGTTATGGCTGCTACGGGAACCGATAGAGAGAATGCTCTTAACTGCCTTGAAAAATGTGGTTTTTCTGCAAAGACTGCTATAGTTATGATACTCTGCGCTGTGGATGCGGGCGAGGCTGAGAAGCTTCTAAGCTCTAATTACGGACGAATTTCTGATATACTGAGGAAAGAGTAAATGAGAGTATTAAATGGAATAGACCACCTTGAAGATGCTCATAAGCTACTAAAAGGTAAGCGAATAGGACTGATAACAAGCTCTGCCGGTGTAACTGTAAACTTAGAGCATGATACCTCTGTATTTAAGAGGCTTGGCTACCATATAGAGACACTTCTTGCACCGGAACACGGAATCTGGGGAAATATCCCTGCAGGCGAGGTTGTAAGCGATGGCACAGACAGGCTTACCGGGCTGCCTATAACCAGCCTCTACAAGAAAGATAGAAAAAATCTTCCTAAAGAAGTAATAGAGAGGCTTGATATCATTGTCTATGACATTCAGGATGTCGGAAGCAGGTTTTACACCTATATATCACTACTTAAAAATGTGATGAATGACTGTAAAAAAGCCGGTCTTCCCCTCCTCATATTAGATAGGGTGAATCCTCTATCAGGCAAGGTTGAAGGAAACATCCTTAAGGAGGAGTATTTTAGCTATGTAGGCTGTTTCTCCCTCCCACAAAGATACGGACTGACTGTGGGCGAGGTTGCAAGGCTGTTTGACAGTGAAATAGGGCTTAAAGACAATCTCCATATCTTGGAGGTATTAAACTGGAACAGAAATATGCTCTTTCCCGAGACAGGTCTTACCTTCATGCCTCCAAGCCCGAATATCCCAAACTTTGAGACAGCCCTGGCCTATGCGGGGCTTTGCCTGCTTGAAGGAACCAACATCTCTGAAGGACGGGGAACCACCCTGCCTTTCCTACAGTTTGGCTCTCCTTTCATAAAGGCAGAGGCGCTGGCAAGGAATTAAACGGCCTGAAGCTCCCTTCAGTCATCTTTACTCCTGCATTTTTCACCCCTACATTTTCAAAATACAAGGGAGAACTCTGTGAGGGAGTTTTGCTTCATATCACTGACTATCACGAGTTTAGGGCTGTAGAAACAGGCTTTAGGATACTATATACCCTAAAGCGGCTATACGGAGACGACTTTAAGCTCCTGCCAAAGGAAAAGGAAAATACTCACAGCTTCTTCACTTTGCTTACGGGAACCGAGCTTTTTACCAAAGAAAACACAGATATAGAAGAACTGATTGAAATTTTTAGGAAAGATAGTGAAACATTTTTAAGTGCTTGCAAAGAGTATATTTTATGATACAAGTGTGGAAAGTATACAAAATTGAATGTGGCTCTCCCACGAGAGAATTATTATCTTTTAAAAGCTATATATTACACAAGGAGGAACAATATGTCTGATATGCTTGTAAAGCTCTATGATTTACCTGATTCTGCGCCTATCTACAAGAGATGTAAGGACGCAGGGGTGGAAATAAGGAGGGCAATGACTCCTGACTTAAGACGGATAGTTAAATGGGTTAGTGAATATTCAAGCGGCTATGCCGCAGGGGAATGTGAAAGCTGCTTTGGGAAAAGCCCCGTCTCCTGCTTCATAGCGACAAGAGGCAGTGAAATAGTGGGCTATGCCTGCTACAACGCCACCGCCAAGGACTTCTTCGGCCCTACCCGTGTACTTGATAGCGAGCAGGGAAAAGGCATAGGTGCAGCCCTTCTTCTTAGGTCACTTGAGGCTCTTAGGGAAGAGGGCTACGGCTATGCTATCATCGGCTCTGTAGGGCCAGCTGACTTCTATAAAAAGGTGTGCGGGGCAATCATGATAGAAGATTCAACTCCCGGCATTTACAAGGATTTCTTAAGAGGCTAGTTAAATGGAAAATACGATATTTGACATTACAAATGCAGATGAAACTAAGTTTGCCATCGGGCTAATGAGCGGCACAAGCGTAGACGGGATAGACGCTGCCCTTGTGAAAATAAGCGGTGCAGGCCTTAGCACCAAGGTAGGTCTTGTAAGCTATATCACACTACCCTTTAGCGAAGAAGTTAGAGCTCATATCCTCTCCCTTGCTGATGGGAATCAGACAAACATGGAAGAGGTCTGCAGGATGAATATGTTAATCGGCGAGCTTAGCGCTGATGCCTGCGAGGAAGTCCTTAAAAAATCAGGAATAGATAAAAAAGAAATAGCCTTTGTAGGAAGTCATGGTCAGACTGTATGGCATGAGCCTGTAAAGGTTGATTTTCTAGGTAAGTGCTTCAATTCTACCTTACAGATAGGGGATTCCTCTCCTATAGCTGAAAGGCTTGATACTGTGGTTGTAAGCGATTTTAGGGTGAGGGATGTGGCTGCGGGAGGAACAGGTGCACCGCTCGTGCCTTATACGGAATTTGTCCTCTATAGCGACAGTAAAAGAAATGTCGCCCTCCAGAACATAGGAGGAATAGGCAACATTACAATACTTAAGAAAGGCGGCAGCCTTGACGAAGTTTTTGCCTTTGATACAGGCCCCGGAAATATGCTGATAGATGGCTGTATAAGTCGTATCACAGGCGGTGAGCTAAAGTATGATGAGGGAGGAAAGCTGGCAGAAAAGGGCGAGCCCAACAAAGAATTGCTGGACTTCATTATAGAAAATGATGACTATATAAGGCAGACACCTCCTAAGAACAGCGGGCGCGAGAGATATGGCTCAAAGTTTTTGGATAGGATAATACAAGAGGGAGAAAGGCTTTCGGTGGCAAGTGAAGACCTTCTTGCTACAATCACTGATTATACGGCATTTACCATATATTATTCCATAAAGAATCATTGCAAGCTGACACCCGATAGGCTGATAGTAGGTGGAGGTGGTGCCAACAACCTCACTCTGATGAGTTATATAAGAAAATACCTCCCTGACACCGAAGTTATAACCAATGAGGACTTGGGGCTTAGCGGAGATGCGAAAGAGGCTGTTGCCTTTGCCCTCTTGCAAATGACTGCCTATACGGAAGATGTAACAATGCACCAAGGGCAACAGGAGCTAACCACCCTGTAGTTATGGGCAAGATTACAAGATAGAAAGGGGGCCCAGATTATCAGATACATAGTAGGAATAGACGGAGGAGGCAGCAAGACAAACCTTGAGGTAAGATTCTTTGACAGCCTTAATTCTCCTTGTGATATACTTAACAAAGAAAAAAGGAACTTTAAGAGCGGTCCCTTAAATGTAAAAAACATAGCCTCGGGCAGCCTAAACGAAGCCGTTCTTAGCATGTTAAACTTCTTAGAAGGGCTTGAAGGCGGACTTAAGCCTTGCGAAATGATAGTAGTGGGCACAGCAGGTGCAAGCAACCCCGAAATAGTAGAAAACATAAGAAAAGCATTTAGCGGGAACGGTTACAGCGGAAAGCTTGTCATAGTTGGAGATGATATAACAGCACTTAAGGGCGGTCTCTCCGGAAGGGCTGGCGCTGTGCTAATATCTGGCACAGGCTCTATATGTAACGGCATAGACAGTAAAGGGCACAGCCTTAGAAGCGGGGGCTGGGGCTATCTCATAGACGATGTCGGCTCAGGCTATGCCATTGGGCGTGATATACTTAGCCGGGTAGTGAGGGAAAATGATGGAAGAAGCGAGAAAAGCGTACTTACTGAACTAGTGTATGAAAGGCTTAATATATCTTCAATCCCTGAACTAATTGCCTATGTCTACTCCGAAAACACAGGTAAGAATGATATTGCCGCCCTCGCCCCCCTCATTGCAGAGGGAATGGCAAAGGGCGATGAGGCATCTATAGATATCTGCGACAGGGCAGTCTCTGAGCTTTGCTCCTTAGCTGAGGCAGTTATAAAAGGCCTAGATAGTAAGAATCCGGAGCTTATGCTAAGCGGAAGCATACTAACTAAGTTCCTCCCTGTGAGGGAGAGATTTATAAAGGCTTTTAAGTCAAGAAATGAAAATGTAAAGATTAGTGAGCCTGAACACAGCGCAGAAACTGGAGCTGTACTCATTGGGGCTGAGATGATATTGGCTACATTACAGTAATCAGTCAAGAACACTTGTTAGAACACAAACATCGTTGTAATCCACTTTATCAATGGTTTACAACGATGTTTATTTATAAAGCTATTATATACAACAATTTGCTCATCCAAACTGCAAGGCTTACTAAAGCTACGCTGTAGCAATCCTGTATCAATTGGTGTCAAATACTTTTGACACCCACATTATTACATGATTAGGAGAAGAAATACTTTACACTTGTGTCATTATACACTTATATCAAAACTTACGCCCGAGTGAGCTTTCGCTCCACTTCTTGATTTCTCGGGATTATCCACCTTAGATTCTTCTCCCGAAGCCTTATCTTCTGCATCTTCTGCCTTCTTAAGTTCTTTTTCCTTTTCTGCTTTTTCAAGCTCTTCTATAAGAGATTTCTTATGTTTTTTAATCTTTTTGGAATTAGCCATCATGGCCGCACTCTTTGCACTAATGTAGAGCTTCATGTCGTATTCCATAAGGGCACTCTCGTCTTTTGGCGAAACCTTATCTCCCCTTGATATCCTTCTAAATATCTCTAAGACAGCTCCAAATCTCCTTGCTTCCTTGCCCTTTGCCTCAGCCTCCTCTTTAGCTTCCTCTGCCGCCTTTTTCAATTCTTCTGCAGCTGCCGCAAGCTCTTCCTTCTTTATCCTTGCTGCCTCGGCTTTTTCATCTTCCTTAGTGCTGTCACCTTCAGGAATAATTTTATTCTCTTCACTTTTTAGCGGTTTTTTGGATTTATCCGACTTTCTATAGCTGTAGTTATTAATCAAATTCCCCTGTATCTTCATATCACACCTCCCATCATACGATATTGTCTTAATTCATATATCGGATTTGTTGGGATATTATTTAGGCTATTCATCACTTTACTTCTTTATCAGCTCATACCATATTGACCTGCTTCCACCATACTGCGCAATCAAACCATTATCTACCATTACTTTTCAAAACACGACCTGCAGTTGATTGGCTGGTTTCAAGTAGCTCCTGTGCCTTTTTTCTTGTTATTATTTGGTGTTCATTCAAATAATTTAAGATTTTCTCCTCCCTTGAACTAAGATATGAACTTCCCGACTCTCTGACTACACCAATAACTTCTGGTTTGTTATTTACATAATTCAAATTAGGAAGAGTAATTTTAAATGCATTGCTTGTTGCTTGTATCTGAGGTTGCACCGCTGAATCAGCATAGGCTTCCAGTATTTTTTTCATGCCCGTACCATAGGCCTCAATAAGCTGTAATCGATAGAATATATTAGCTAGATGTGGATTTCTGCAGACAGAAACACCCACCAACACGTCGTCAAGTTCCAAACCGGAGATGAGCCCACCAACAGACACAAATTCGATTCTGTCATCATAAATGCTTATCAATGTAGCGGCTCTAAATGAGTAATCACGATGCACAAGCGTGTTCATAAGTGCTTCACGAAGAGCTACCTCCGGGTAATCTCTGGCATCAATACGCAGGAGTTTATGGAAGGTTGAATAAGTCTTATTGTATAAGTCAATATAATTATAGACCTCATTCATTTGCTGCATAATAGAGCCACAAAACTCTCTTCTGTCCTTAAACACATTTTGGTTAGTTCCCTCAAAAACTGCTGCCTTTATGGTGAATGGACATTGTTCAGACAGTAGCAAACCAAGATTTGTATACAGACCATCAGCTGAAATTATTTTAAGTGTTTGCATTTGTGGCAAGCCATATGTAACTTTTCTTGCCTTAAACTCCTTTTTAGCAGTTTCAAATGTTAGTACTTGATTTAATGAACGCATATCCTCAAAGCTGTCGCCATCTGTTTCTTTTTTGATGCTTTCCTGTACTATAGCTTTTAACTCAATAGATTCAGTTTCTCTAAACTCCATTCAACTCACCTCTTTTATATTCTACTCATATTCTAATCATTATAATCAATTTTGTCAACATTATGATTAGAATACAGGTAGAAAAGGGAGCATAAAATTAGGGCTTATTTCAATCCCAGCTCTAAGCTTTTTATCTATTATATAACTCTATGTAAAACAATGGTTCTATATTTACAGTCTTCAAAACTCCCTTCAAGCAATGTCTTTTCTTCCCTAAATTCAGTCTCAGGAACTGCCGGAAAATAGGTGTCAACATCCTCATACGCCCTGTCGTACCTGGTTAAAATAACCTCATCCGCATATTTTAGGCTCTCCTCATAGACCCGTCCCCCACCTACGACGTATAGGTCTTTATCAGGGAATTTTTGCTTAGAATATTCTACAGCTGTCGTAAGACTCTCGAAGGTAATCACCCCGTCATTTTCATACTTCTTGGTTGTGGAAATTACGATATTCACCCTGTCAGGCAGGGGTTTACAGCCAAGGGATTCAAAGGTTTTTCTACCCATGAGGACAATGTGTCCTATGGTTAGTCTTTTAAAAAGCTTTAGGTCTTCAGGGATTTTAAACAGGAGGTTCCCTGAGTTGCCAATGGCGAAGTTTTGGTCTACTGCTGCTATTAGTTTGGTTTTCATAGTTTTTTCCTTTGTCTGTGTAATACTATGGGAATATTTATACTATCTTTTTATTAGCTATTTACCCAGTTCTCTAATCTTAGCCCATCTATCCTCTCAAATTCTTTAATATTATTAGTGACAACAGTATAGCCAAGAGACCTGGCATGCCCTGCTATCATCATATCCAATGGGCCTATAGGTGTACCTTTTCTCTCTAATTCCGCACGTATCTCTCCATACCCTTCTGCCGCACTGATATCAAAGGGACAATATTTCTATATCTGTAAGCAACAATGTAAGAGCGATACGGTTTTTGTCAACTGCTTTACTTTTTTCTACTCCATGTATAAGCTCAGCGTAAGTTACTGAAGATATGCATATTTCACTTGTATTATGCTCTTTCAGTCTTTCAATAACTTCTCTCGGCTTGTGCTTTATGGCATATATGCAAATGTTGGTATCAAGCATATATCTCATAACTCTTCCCTCTCCTGAGCTCTCTGGTCTGCCCTGCCTTCAGCCATATAATCTTCCGAAAACATATCAATGGCCTGCAATACAGACTCCCACTTATCTGACTTGGGAGAAAGCAAAACTATATTCCCGATTTTATTGATTGATACTTCATTGGCATCAAATCTATATTCCTTTGGCAGCCTAACTGCCTGACTTCCACCATTTTCAAATATTTTTGCTGTCATCATATCCATCAACCTCCTTTTTATTAAATATATATTAAAGTATATACTAAAGTCAATGCTTATTTTTAGCCAATAAGAAGCTTCACTCTCTATCTCATATCAGTTCTTATTTTTTTCGCTTACTTAATAATTAAATAAGTCAAGACTTTCATTTAAAATGTAAAAAGATGGTGAATTGCAAAAGTAACTTCCACACCTAAGTTTAAATTTTTTTATTTTAGCTACGGTACGGAAGTTACTTTTTCAAATAACTTTACTGCGAGGCAGCATTTTTTTATATCTAAAAAAACTTCCCCATTTACATTAAATAGTGTATAATAATTATAGTTTGTTTGATATTTAATTTAAATTTTGACAAAAATATTGGTATATGAAGGAGAGTACAAAAATGAGTTATCAGGAAATTGCTAAAGATATGATTGATAAATTACCGGCTGATAAGATGATTTATGTCATAAATATTTTGGAAAATTTAGGTGAAATGTATGGGATTAGTCTTTATCCAAATTATGAGCCAAATAAAAGAAACCTTAGAAGCTATTGAAAGAAGTAGATAATATGATAAAAAGAAGGAGTAGGAGAGCATTTTGAAGGGAGTACAACAGAATTTTTGAATGGAATTTTTAGGGGAGTAAGAGTATGCTAAAACTTAATGTATCTACTAAATTTAAACAGAGATTATAAAGTATGTAATAAAAGAGGATATAATCTACAATTACTGCAGATAGTGATTGATATTTTGCGAATACCTGAATTTCTTGAAAAAAAATATAAAGACCATAAGCTAAGCGGGAACTATGAAGGATGTAGGGAATGTCACATTTTACCGGATTGGCTCCTAATATATCGTATTAATGATGATGAGCTGTATCTTGTTCGTACCGGAACGCATTCTGATTTGTTTGGGATATAATGATAGATTTTCAAGGTAAGTGTAAATCTTCTCCTCCTTTTGGAAAATAATGAGTTGATTCCAATCATAGAAATTAATGGACGATTTACTTTATCAACCTATGTTTCCTTTGTACAAGAAAAAAAGAAACTTGCGAATGCTGTATTATTTTCATTTTATACAAAAATTCCATTGGTGAGTTATAATAATTACAGTGGACTAAAAAAACAACTTCAAGAAAAAAACATCTGGTATAAAGACAATCATGGATTGTTTGTATATAATTCAGAATCTATTACGAAGCGTAGAGTTGGAGAGAATGGCAGAATGTTTGGTATACTTATGTGAAACTTTAAATGTTTCACAAATCAAAGTTGTCTAAAGGAGATTAGCTATGAATTTTAAGGTTGCAATAGTACAGAAGCGCTCTATACATAACCATATTAGTGAAAACGTATCGGATGTTATTCGTATGATGGAAGAAGCCTCAGTGAATGCAGCTGATATACTTTTATTGCCAGAATGTTATGTTACTGGATTTGGCTTTCCCGTTGTTTATGAAAATAGTATTGCAGAAGATGATTTAGCGATTGAAAAAGTATGTGATGCTGCAAAAAAATATAATATAGGTGTGGTTTTGACTTCTTTTACAAAAGGAAAAAGTCGACCACAGAATACAGCTTTTGTAATAGGAAAATCCGGTGAAAAATTTATGAAATATTCCAAGGTTCACACTTGCGACTTTGCTGACGAAAGAGAACTCGAACCAGGTACCGAATTTAAGGTCTGTGAATTCGATGGGATTAAACTTGGAATTATGATTTGCTATGATCGTGAATATCCTGAAAGTGCAAGAATTTTAATGTTAAAAGGAGCAGAGATTATTCTCGTTCCGAATGATTGTGAAACAATGAAGCCTAGAATCCAGGCATTGTCTACGAGAGCCTATGAGAATATGGTTGGTATAGCGATGGCCAATCCGAATGGAGATAATAAGGGATGTTCCTGTGCATATAGTCCGATTTGTTGGGATCGAGAGGGAATTAGCGTTGAGAATACGATTGTGTTAGCAGATGCTATGACCGAGGGGATATTCTATGCTGACTTTGATATAGACACAATCAGAGATTACAGAAGTAAAGAAATGATGGGCAATACATTTAGAAAAGTAGATTCCTATAGAGAATTACTGAATAAAAATATAAGCGAACCTTTTATTCGAAACGGTCAAGATAGAGAAACAAAATAACGAAAGTGCTACAAAACAGTCACACGATTTCGTGTGGCTGAAGAGATTTCTTCTTTTGTATCAATGATTATGCCTGCTTATATTGATAATATGTATTGTAAATCTGTTCAAGGCATCAATACATTTAGGAATCATAATACAAAGGTCGAAACAAAGCTGAGAGAGCTTGGATTTATCGAGTTTTCATTATAGGACTAATCTATATGCATGCACTATGCAGCGGGGAATATGCACTAAAACACCGGAAAGCGTGTCACATACTCCCTCCTTTGAACTTAAATAATCTCTCGGAATCTCTAAGCCAGTAAATATAAGGCTTTCAGATTCCTTTTTTATTAAAATCCCCCACTTTTTTTGCCAAAAACACTTGACAAATCCATCGAAAAATGCGGCGCTACGCGCCCTTATTTATAAGACATATTTTTCGATTGGAGGCGATTTTATGTTACCTGTTAACTGCGGCAGCCATGCCGACTACCATACTAAGTTTGACTTCTGGTTATGCAGCATTCTTTATAATATCCTCTTCATTATAGGCTATAGGCACATCACCCTGATAGTCCATCGGTGCCGCAGGATACTTAGATGCATCCCATGAATGGTCCTTTCTCATACTTGCATCGCCTTTTAAATAATAATCCCTATTGTTAAAATATTCATACTCAGAAGTATCTTCATAATGCCCTCTATTCCAAGTATTATCAAGATGATACCAGGTTCCGTCAACCTTTACCATATTCCAGCTATGAGCTCCACCTGCGTCACCTACAATATAAAGCACTTCCAACCCTGCCTCTTTTGCAAGTCTATAGAACATATTAGCCTTAGAGTTGCATACTCCGCCTCCTCCGAAAAGTAGTGCAAATGAGCTATAAACTGAATATTTCCCAAGTTTTTCTTTTCCTAACTCATCTCCAAAAAGCTCTCCTCTATCTCCAAAAGTATAGCGGTATGCCCTTACCATAAAGTCATTAATCGCCCTAACCTTTTCTTCATCAGTCATCTCAGACCTTATGTTATCCGCCACCCACTTAGTTATACTTTTCTTCAAATACTCGATATCTTCTTTTGTAATCTCATATTTCTGAGAACTCGTCAATTTAAAATATCCTTTGTAAAGCTGCATAGAATTGGTGGCATTGTTTAAGTGATGAGCAATATCATTAAATTCCGGTATGGCATATAATCTATCCCATACATCTTCATTTTCATCTTCAAAATTAACAACATCGGAAGCAATATTCAAAGAAAATTCCTCTTCAGCATTTTCAGTTCTTTTGACAATCTCTTTTAGCAACTCATCTTTAGAGTGAATAATTGGAGTAACTTTTGCTAAAATAGCGTCTGCCTGTCGCTTAGTTAGCTTGGTATCAAGATTGAATTCAAGCACTCCAAACTTTGGATATTCGCGTGAAGACTGAGTAATCCATACCTTTTCTGCCAAATCATTGTACTTTGGTTCATCTTCCAATGAGTCCACAAAATCACTGTTAAATTCTTTATAAATAGGCTTGCTCACTTTGAATATGAACTTCTTATCAAGTGCATAAAGGTTATCTAAAAATGCTTTTCTTACTTCTTCACTGCTTTCTATTACAGGCTGCTTTTCTACCTTCTTTAGATTAGCTACAATTTTAATCCATTCTTTATGCGGTGCCTTGTAGGTTATTGTAATTTTAACGAAAAGAACCTTTTTAGTTGAATTATAATCATAGTTATAGTGCTTTACATGACTAAGTAATTCCGAAGCTATAAAGCTTCTATTTCCCTTTTCCCAAAAGACTTTATCGAAACTTTCAATATTAGAAACCACCTTTCTGTCAATCTGATAGCTGATTTCCCTAGTTCTTTTAATAAGGTTTTCATCAAGGCTCTTTATCAACTGTTTCTTTGAACTAATTTTAATAATCTTTTTCTTCTGACCCTTGCTTGCGACAATTCTTACATTCTTTTTCGCGTCCGCAAGAGCTTTTTCACCTGGTAAAGCCACTGTCAAAAAGGACAGAAACAGAATTAGATATACTATCTTTTGTCTCATTGTTGTTTTCATTTGCCATCCACCTCTTAATTTCATTAAATAAAGCATCATGTATGATATATCGGATGGTTTAGCTGTCTTGATTAGAGTTCTTTACCACAAAGCACCACTGCCTTCTCTAGTCCATCACAAATCCTATCACTCCCTTATGCTTCACTTCAACAGCCTTTAAGCTAAAATCATCGCATAGGGATTACAATACTTTATCATTAGCCTTGCTATCCTAGCCAAGAGACTCAAAGGTTTTTCTCCCCATGATGACAAAATGTCCTGTGGTTAGTCTTTTGAATAGTTTCAGGTCTTCGGGGATTTTAAATAGGATGAATTGAAAAAGTAAGTTCCACATCTTGGCCTCAATATTTATATCTAGGCTAAGAGTGGAACTTACTTTTTGACAGTGTGCCAGATTATGTGATTGTGGATGTGGGCCATAACCTCCTTGAAAATATACCACTTACCTATAGAGGTCCCCCAGCGTAAACAATGTAACCTCTCCCTGCATTTCTGCCTCCAACAGTGTCGGCGTAAATCCCCCCTTGGAAAAAATATAATAGTGGAAGATTCCGTTCTGGAGAAATACTGCCGCATATCTGCGTAGCAGTTCCAATTCCTCGATTCCAATCTTCTCATTCCGATATTTGCAGGAACCAATCAGATACTCGTTTCCATCTACCGGTGCCCCCACAATGTCGATCTGTACCTCCCTACGGGTCTTAGAATCCGTTCCCCACCACTGTCCCACATTACTAAGCAGAATCGGTAGGTCTTTCGCATAGCGAAGCAAATATTCCTGGCACATTTTTTCAAATACTAGTCCCATATAATCAGGGTAAAAGCGTTTCACCGCCTGTTCATAGATAAGACGCATCCGCCCGGCGCTGATGACAGACATATTCCGAGGAACGAAACGATACCAAAATCGAAAAAAGTTATCGTCAATGGCATAGATCGTTTTCTTGCCGGGCTTCTCCGTAATCGGCGTTTCCTTTTTCAAAATTCCTAAATCCAGCAATACCTTCAAGTACTTCGCACATACGCCAGATTCCAATCCGACCTTTGTGGAAATCTCGTTGGAGTGGCTGGCTCCTGCGGCAATCGCTGAAATGACAGAGTTGTAGATGGCCGGCTCCCGCAGTTCCTGCTTTAACAAATTTTCCGGCTCCTCAAACAGGTAACTGGAGGTGCTGAACAGGTTATCCAAAAGAGCTTCGTCCAAATTGCTTTCCACATCCAGTTTATTGATATAGTGCGGAATGCCGCCAGTCACGCCATATAAAAGCGCCTGGTCGGCAGCTTTCAGTTCGGGATGAAACTCAGTAATCTCCCGGTAGGTCAGCGCCTGAATCTTAAACTGCGCCGTGCGTCGTCCATACAGAGGGCTTTCATACCCCAGCACCTGGTATTCCATAAAGCTCATAGAGGAGCCACACAGTATGAGATAAATCCTGCTGTCCCTGCCAGCTGTGATCAATGATATGCTGGAGCCTGGAAGAAATCGACTTTTCCGCTTTCGCAAGATATGGGTATTCATCAATGACAAATACCAACCGTTTCTCCATCGCCATCTCGCTAATAGCCTCCAGTGCGTCCTCATAGCTCCGATAGGTAGGAGTACTGGTGCTGTCCGGATTCTGACAGGTATAAATCGCCTTGGAGAGTGCTTCCAGATTTTCCTGAGAGGATGCGTTTAGGGCGGAAAAATAGACGGTAGGTTTTCCTTTGCAAAATTCGTTGATCAGGGCGGTTTTGCCTACGCGTCGCCTACCATAAATGACAACACACTCAAACCGGTCCTTTTTATAGCGGTTGTTCATGGTGCGGAGTTCTTCTTCCCTACAATAAAACATAGTGACCTCCTTACTTATGCAGATTGCTGAGTTACGAGTTGGTGTATTACGAGTTTATTATATACATTATTACGGTTTTGTCAACTAAAGGTCTTGGGACCTTTTAACGTGAAAAAGATACTCTACAAGCAATTAACCTGTAGAATATCTATTTATTTTTATTCTCTTAACGATTTACTTCTTCAACAACTCATAACGTATGGAACTACTTACCTAATTCCTAAAAAACTCCCACACTGCCCTAGCTGTCCCTTCATTCATGCCTTCCACAGCGGCCAGTTCTTCCTCTAGTTGCCTTCTTTATATCATCCAGAGAGGCGAAAATGCTTCATTAGAGCCTTTCTTCTCACCTTTGCCTATGCCTTTTATATCATCTAGTACAGAATGAACCTGATTCTTTCCTCTTAGTAGCTTGTGGTACTCTATCGCAAATCTATGAGTTTCATCCTGTATCCTCGTGATGAGCTTGAATAGCTCCCCATGGATGTCTATAGGCTGCTCCACATTGTTATAATATATGCCTCTTGTTCTATGCCTATCGTCCTTTACAAGACCTGCTACAGCAATATCTATACCCAACTTCTCAAGTACCTTCAGGCAAATATTTATCTGCCCCCTTCCACCATCCATAAGGATAAGGTCAGGGAAGTTTGAGAATTTGCCCTCCTTCCTGTTTCCTGACTTTTCAAGGATTTTAAGCTCTTCCTTTTCTCTAAGCCCATGCTCAAATCTTCTGGTAAGGACTTCCTCCATAGAGGCATAGTCATTAGGGCCCACTACTCCCTTTATTTTGAACTTCCTATAGTCATTCTTCTTAGGCTTGCCGTCTTCAAAAACGACCATAGAGCCAACATTTTCATAACCACTGGTGTTGGATATATCGTAGGATTCTATCCTCTTTATATCATTTGAGATGCCAAGCAGATCGCGAAGCTCCTTAACCGCCCCAAGAGTCCTTGCCTGCTCCCTCTTATTCCTCTCGCTGTCCTGATTAAGTACCATGGCAGCATTCTTGTAAGCAAGCTCCGTAAGCCCTGCCTTTTCACCTCTTTTAGGCACCAAGATATTTACCTTACTTCCCCTTTTAGTCGCAAGCCATTCTGACAAGAGCTCCTTCTCCTCCGGCTCATCCGCAAGCATAATGTCCTTGGGTATGAAAGGGGTTCCGGTGTAATACTGCTTTATAAAGTCTGTATAAATGGCTCCCTTTTCATCGTCTCCTACCTCATCTAAGGAGAAATGTTCACGGCCTATAAGCCTGCCTCCCCTTATGAAAAATACCTGCATCACGGCTTCTTTCCCGGCCTTTGCAAGAGCCAGCACATCTCTGTCGTCTACATTTTCATTGGAGTTTATCTTCTGCCTGTCGCTAAATCTCTTTACATGGGTTAGCATATCCCTGTAGTTGGCGGCCTCTTCAAATTCAAGCTTTTCAGAGGCTTCCATCATCTTGTCGGTAATCATTTTCAAGATAGGCTCATAATCCCCATTTAAGAACTTGATTACTCATCTATCCTCTTTCTGTACTCGCTAGGCTCCACATAGCCCTGACAGACTCCGTCACACCTGCCTATCTGATAGTTGAGGCAAGGGCGCTCCTTTCCTATGTCTTTGGGCAGATTTCTCCTGCAGGTTCTTATCTTATATATCTTGTGAATGAGCTCCAAAGTCTCGCTAATATGGGCAGGATATGGGCCAAAATACTTCGCCTTGTCCTTTCCCCTCTTTCTGGTGAACATAACCCTTGGATACTCCTCATCCACTGTCACCTTGATGTAAGGGTAACTCTTATCATCCTTCATCATAGTATTGTACTTAGGGCGGTGCTCCTTAATCAGGTTACACTCCAGTACCAGGGCTTCAAGCTCAGAATCAGTTATTATGTATTCAAAATGGTCTATATTCTCAACCATCCTCTTTATCTTTGGAGAATGTCTGTTAATGCTCTGAAAATACTGGCGGACTCTGTTTTTAAGACTTATCGCCTTACCCACATAGATAATTTCATCGAGCTCATTGTGCATAATGTAGACTCCGGGCTTTGTGGGCAGCTTCTTAAGTTCTTCCTCTATGTTAAACATCTGATACCTCTCTTCTTGAGGTTATTTTATATTTAAATACTGGCAAATGTCAAATATACTGTGACATCCCTGTTGATATATAAAATGCAGTAACATGTTATCGCATAATATGTTATTGCAAACTCCATTCTTCAATTACTGAAACTACTTCCACTTCCTATCCAAATGATTCCTTACTATCTCGCATTCAGCCAAGTGGCGGTACTTTGGCAGGTTTTCATTGATAACCGTTAGCAAAGCTTAGCATCGGTCTCTTCATTGGTATATATAGCAGCACATATCTTCTCATCCCTTTCAAATACCTTGCAGTTCTCAGCCTTAGTCACCTCTAATATAACAGCCTCAATCTCCTCAGGATAGATGTTTCTCGCATTCTTCCCTATGATGACCCTCTTTTTCCTTCCTGTAAAGAACAGCTTATTTCCTCTTAGATACCCCATATCCCCCGTTCTAAAGTATCCGTCTTCAGTAAAAAACTTCCTGTAATAGTCCTCTCTCCCATAGTAGCCAATGAAGATGTTCTCGCCTTTTACAAGGATTTCACCGACTCTGTTTTCATCATCCTCATCTATTCTTACATCTTGATTTTCAAATACCGTCCCCACAGAGCCAACCTCCTGTTCCCCCGGATATTCCACACTGATAAGTGAGGCTGTTTCAGAAAGGCCATAGGCATTTAGCAGGGTTATTCCCTCCTCTGCCATCATTTCACGAAGATGAGGCTCTAGAATCGCACCACCGCAAAATACAATCCTTGCCCTGCCTCCTAGCAAGGTCTTAACAGAAATCCCCTTTTCCCTTTTTGCAAGGTAGATTTTCTCGAGGAAGATTGGTACTGTGCTAAGTATGGTAGGTTTCACTTCAAGAAGTTCCTCCACTATTTTATTCTTATCACTGCAAAGATAAATCTTCATACCTGTATATAGGGAATAAATGAAATTGCAAAGTCCTCCGTAGGTATTGCTAAGCGGCAAAAAAAGGTAGGCAGAGTCCTCCTTTGTCATCAACGCCCTTTTTAAGAGATTTTCCAGGTTCACAAACATATTCTTCTGAGAGAGCATAACCGCCTTGGGTACCCCTGTAGTTCCCGAAGAAAATACGATTCGTGAGCAGACTCCATCATTCACCGGATAAGGGGTAGATCTGCTTTTCTTCTCATTTTCAAGAAGTTTTGTAAATGAAATAAGCTTTATTTCCCAATTCACGGTGTCAAAATCCAAAGAAGTCCTCCTCTTTTGATGAATCATAGAGTATGGCATCCACATCCACCGTTTTCATTATGTGTAAAAGCTCTTTCTTAGTCCACTGAGCTACAAACATCACAGAACAGCCAATAAAGGCCATTACAGCTACATCTGCCACCATAAAAGCGTAGGAATTTGCACCAAAGATGGCTAATCTCTTCCCCGTCAATCCCTCTTCCTTAAGATAGGCGGCAGCCCTCGTCACATCCTCATAGAAATCTCCATAGGTGTGAGGGACAAATTTGCCCTCCACTTTTTCAAAAATATATTTATGATCCTTCCATTTCTCGTGGTTTTTAGTCAGTATCTCTGCAACTTTATTTCCCATTGTCTTTTCCTCATATCTTCTCTTCTTGTCTTTAATTTTCACTTTTACTTTTATTATTTTTTCTTGGGCTTTTCTTGGGCTTTTCTTGGCATCTCATTTTTTATCATTACTTTTTTTATTTTTACTTTTTATTTTTGCTTTTACCTTTCTTTGCTTTGTCTTTCTTTGCTTTGTCTTTCTTTTGCTTTGTCTTTCTTTGCTTTGCCTTTCTTTTGCTTTGCCTTTCTTTGCTTTACCTTTCTTTGCTTTACCTTTCTTTGCTTTACCTTTCTTTGCTTTACCTATCTTTATTTATTTCTATGATATCTTTTTTCAGCCATTCGTTTCAGCTTATTATAATTAATTTTACTGTGATGCTTTGCATCGCAGGGGATTTGGGGTAAGAATGTAATAACCACCTCTTCTCCTATATCCCATTCTTTCACAAGATTTCGCAAAGCCTCTTCCTCACAGCTTCCCTCCACAAAGAGAAAGTTCTTCCCCTCGTGATAAAAAACCGCAGCTTTTCTTATACCTGAAAACCTTCTTACAACAGCCTGTTCCAAGTCATTTGAGAAAATATCTCCCTTTTTTCCTCTTACAAATACATCTTTTCTACCCAAGTAAAATAGTTTTCCCACCTACTATCCTTCCCAAATCTCCTGTTTTATGCCAGTACAGCCCATTTTCATCCACTACTCCACGCTTGTTTTCAGGGTTTAGATAGGCTGTAAGTACCACATCGGAGTGTACCATGATTTCATTATTCTCATCAGTCTTGATACATACTCCCGAAACCGCCTCACCAAGGACAGTCTGTCCTTTTTTCAGGTTATTTATATATTCATCCAAATCAGTCTTACATATAAGGTTACATTCAGTTGCGCCGTAGATGTAGGTTATCTTTGCATTTTGAAATTTATTTCTGATTAGCTCTGCCTCATAGAGGTTTAGTACGGCACCGCCGATATATACCTCCTCTAACCCCTGAAAGAGAATCTCAGTCTCCATACAAAAATCCGGAGTGGTTATAACCACCTGTGCCGGCAGTTTTTGCAGGCGGTTAGCCCTATTAAACAGCCTTAATATCTTTGGCTTTTTTGTAGGCATTATTATCCCACTGTAACCATTTAAAACATTTACAAAATGATACATAAATGAGGTATTTAAGACTATCGTGTCTTCACTTCTCGCATTTATATTGCGCCTTACAAGGTCTAACTGGCGGTAAAGGTCATCGTGGCTTCGCAAAATTATCTTAGGTCTTCCCATAGAACCCGTAGTCATCGTAAGCACAGCTACCTCATCACCTTCCACCTCTGTGCAGACAGGTCTTTCCTTCATTTTATTACCCTTTTCATCCTCATTTCCAGCAATTATTTTCTCTATAAGGATCACATCCTTAATCCTTCTAAGCTCGCCAAATACAAGCCTCACAAGCTTTGTCCTGCCCGAGACCGCTATGTAGTCAGCCCTATATTCCTCTAAAGTCCGGCGTATTAGCCTCTTCCCAGCCCAGATATCAATTATCATAAGGGAAATCCCAATCCTGAGGCTGGCAAGCATAAAGACCAAAAGCTTGTATGATGGGGCTACAAAAAGTACCACCCTTTCCCCCTTCTTCATCCCTTTTGCCATAAGAGAGGCACAAGCCCTGTCAACATGTGCCCTTAGCTTGTTAAAGCTTATCTTCTTCATCTCCCTGCCCCTCATATCTATAAAGGCGGTTCTCTCCCCATACTTCTTACAAGCATCATCAAAACAATCTACTATCCTGCTCATATCACTCCTGCTTCTTATACACCGAAAAATCCCTGTAAAAATACGATTGGTTCACCCTAAAAAGCGACTTACTCTCCTCTTTCAAAAGGGTAAACTCCTTCTTTGGTAAATATCTTCTGTTTTGCATATTCCAAACGGCAATCCTGGTGCCATTTTTGCTTATTTTCTTAAGCTTGTTTACATTTTCCAGAAAATCTTCCTCACTCATATATTCAAAAATGTCCGAGAGATTGAAAAAATCAATCTTCTCATTTTGAGGGATGTCCAAAAACGAGCCATGTATGAGCTTAATCCTAGACAGTCTTTCCCTGATGACAGGTAGATTCTCTTTCTTCAAATAAAGTGGTATGGCAGTTTTGGTAAATTTCCCCCTCAGTATATAGCTTAGATACGGATTGTCAAAGTTTGTGCTATTAAATATGCCATACTCAAAGCGTTTTTTGATGTCTCCTGCGACATCCCTCTTATCCGCCACATACTCATAAAAACTCTTATCCCTGCCAAGACTGCCCATTACCTTTATCCCAAAGAACACACGAAATATCGTACGAAACCTAAGGTTATCTATGTATCTTTTATAATAAAATCTCTGCTCCTTTAGTAAAGATAGAGAGCAAAACAGCCGGAGTCTTGCTTCCCTGCAAAATAAAGGGCAGACGAACTTTCTAAATATCTGAAAATATCTCTCGAACTTTCCAATATGGATGATTCCCTGTACTATCAGCTCTCTTCTCTGATTAAAGTAGTTAAAGCTCTCTTTCGTCCATATATTCCTTTAGAGAAAAAAATGTCTTTAGTCTGTCTGTACTCTCCTAAGTCCCAAAGAAGGCCAAAATCTCGCCATAGTTTAGTCTCTCTATCGCAGCCATCTTAAGCTTCATCAGGTAAAGCTGGGTTTTATTGATATCAAAGGCATAGATTTCCTTAGGATTAGACAGTAAGAGTGCAAAGGTGTTGTCCCCTCCGCTGGCTACGGAAACCCCTGTTTCTCCCTCTTTTATATCTAAGGCCTTTAAGAGAATATTACTATCCTCCCAGCAATTTGAGTAACGTATAAATGAAAATTTATCCCTTGTCTTCATCCCTCTCATCTATCCTTTCCACCGTTCCCTTCACACCGTCCACACGAACCAGCATTCCATCCTTTATATTCTCAGTCAGCCCTCTAATGCCTACCACAAGCGGGATGCCCATTTCTCTGGCTATAACTGCAGAATGAGAAAGCACGCTTCCACGCTCTATGATAATCGCCTTTGCCATAGGGAAAAGCATGGTCCAGCCCGGGTCAGTCCTCTTTGCCATAAGGATGAGGCCTTCCACATCTGCATCCTGTGGGTTTTCTACATATTTCACCCTTCCTGTGACAGCCTTTCCACCGCCTGCAACTCCCTTTAATACACCATCTTCTAAGGACTTTGTTTCCTGCCTCGAGAATATAGGAAGCATATTTTCAGACCTTACTTCACCGTAAAAATACATTCTTTCAAATATTTCTTTATCTTTGTTTTCTTCAAGTTCCCTTTTTCTTTTCTCTAGCCTTTCCCTAAGTAAGGCTATATTTGGGCTTTCTCCCTCTGCTATCCTAAATACCTCCTCCTTGGTAAGAAAGAAGATATCCCGAAAATGAGCAATAACTCCGGCTTCTTCGAGATTATGCCCTATGTGGAGAAATATCATCCTCACAACATCATAAATATAAGTCCTGTAAAGCCTCAGATATTCCCTGTTTCTTACAAAGTACTTCGTTATCTTCACAAGCTTTTTAAGAAAGAATCTCTTAGGAAATGATACCTGCCTGTAAAGCTCTTCCTCATCTATCTCAAGCGGCTTATACACAGATGGCCTTTTCCTCCATTTGCAGGTAATTTTTAAGCGTCTTAAAGAGAAAGTCAGGATTTTCTTTAAGGGTGATACTTTCAAGCTTTAATTCATCCATTACCCTCGCTCCGAATCGCAAAATATAGTCTCTTAAATGAGCTGAAAACTCAGTATCTTCACTTAGATACGACTTAAGCTCCTCCTCAGATTTTGTGCGGAACGCTTTAGCTAGCTCCTCATTTTCCCATATCTCATCTACAAGCTGAAGAAGGACAAGAGCCTTTGCTTCACGCTTTCCACATTTCCCTGCTTGCTTAGAATCTTCCCAAGAAGTCCCTCTGCATCTTCTACCCCTTCTTTTTTAAGGACTTCATTTCACCTTTCCCATAAAGACCATGGCACCCATGTCATTTACTATAGGTGTAGTAAAATCATTCAAAATAGAGGCCTCTATATCCTTATATACCTTAACCAGACTTTTGTTGTCAAATCCTTCAAAGTCATTATTTCTATAGTCCTTTGTCACCGCTTCAAACTTACTGGAAAATGCAGTAGTTGCCCTCTTCATGTTAATAAGTTTTTTGATAAAATAAAAATATATCTTAAACAGACGGAACTTGGCTTCCCTCTCATTTTCCTTAAGCTCCACCTTTACTCCCATCATGTTTTCCATATAGCGTTTGTTCTTGTTGTAGCCGGGGTAAAGTGCAGTCATCTTATACCAGCCGTTCAGACGGTAGTATATCTTATTTTCGTAAAAAACTATCATATTTTCAAGATCGTAGGCAATACTATCCACCGCCTCTTTTTCAATGAAAAAGTTCCCCAAGAGTCTGGCGGTAAATCTTCTCATAGACCTCCCTTGCAAAGCTAAATGTGAGCGGTGTAGTAACTCCTGAGTAGCTTTCTATGATGTTGGAATTATCAAGAATGGTTCTTTCTTTATTCTTTTCAATATGGCTGTAGCTTGTAATCAGCCTGTTTTGCAGTAGATATACAGTCCCATCCTTAACCGAAAACTCTATGTCTCTGCCTCGTTTTTTTGCATCAATATCCTCTACCCTTAGCCCAAGGCTCACGAGCTCCTGTAAGATATTCTCAGAGAGCGGCATAGCCTCATCCACTTCCACTCTGTTGCCAAAACGGTCATAGACTGCATCAAAGCTGTTCTTTTCTCCAGATACCAAGGCCTCACCAAGTCCTGTAACCACACTGATTAGGACTTCATCAGGATTGTTGGTAAGAGGATTGCTGGTAAACATCACTCCCGAGGTATCAGCCTCCACCATTTTCTGCAAGATGACAGCCATCCCAATATTTTCATCTATTAGCCCATTTTCTTTCCTATATCTCATCGCCCTCTCCGAAAAACAGGAGAGATAGCATTGTTTAACTGCTGTGAAAATCTCCTCTCCCTGCCTCACGTTCAGATAAGATTCCATCATACCAGCGAACGAAAATCTCTCCCCGTCCTCATCCGTGGCACTTGAGCGCACAGCAAGGAGGCAGTCGTCTCCAAAATACTCACTGACCTTAGAGATGACCTTCTCCTTCCAGTCCTCACTAAACTCCCTATCTCTGATGATTGCACAGATTTCTTCCCTGTTTTCATCCTTGTATTCAGAAAGCAAACTCCTAAGCTCTTCTCTCTCCTCACCAAAGAACTCAAAAAAGTCCTCTCCTGTCAAAACCAGGAAAGGAGGCACCTTAAAGCCTGCCTCGTAAAGCTTTACAAGTTCAAAAGCCTTCCCACCGAGCTTATAAGCCTCAGCTCGGTCTCCCATTTCAAAAATCATCTTTTCTCCTCTTTCCCAGGCTAAACCATACGGAAAAGCATATCAAAGCAGCTAAAAATACTCCCTCTTTTATGCCTGATTCCTCCACAGATACAGCAAAGTAAATATAGTAAATCCCACTGACAGGTGCAATTAGCGCTGGTATAAAAGGTAAGGCTTCTTTAATGATGATTAGAAAAATAATTCCCACGCTACATAGCCCGCCAATGCCAAAATACAAGAAATTGAGCACCAAAAACAATGGGACAGTTAAAATTATAAGTATTCTAAGTGCTTTCTTGCTTAGCTGCATTTTCCCTGTCTTCGCATCCTTTTCATAGTCCGCACTATCATCCATAAAACGGATAAAAAACATCTCAGTAAAGAAAAGAAAAAATAGTCTAAGTTCTTTTATTTCACCTGCAAAACTCACGAAAACGAGAGCCAATATAAGGGATGCAAAGCTGTATATAAACAATCTCTTCTTATACAAAAAGTATCTTATTACTTCCATTTACTCACCACTTTATTGTAGATTTCTGCCTTTATCCTTGTAGGAATCTCACTTTTACCGATGTAGTTAAACAGCTCCTTCATCTCTTCCTTTGGCTTTTCGTGCAGGACTTCACCGGCAAGTATCTTCTTAGCCTCATCCCTTGTTAGCTTGCCGTCTCTTACTAAGAAGCTGATTTCAGGCAGAATATGAGGTCTTCCCTCAGCACACTGGTATATGTACTTCGTGGCAGGGTGAATCCTGCAATCATAGTGGTTATACTGCTCTCCCACAAGCCAAGAAGTGTTCTTCCTTAAAAATGATACTATTTCCTTTTTCATCATAAGGATGATATAAAAAGTAGGCTACAAACTCCCTGAAGTCATCCCCCTTAACATCCTGAAACAGGGCCTTGTTCACCTCATCCCTTAGATTCTTATCAAGCTTTTTCATCTATTTTCCCAAGAAGCCCCGTATACAGGCTTTGTAAGTCCACTTCTTTAACCGAGGATAGCCCAGCCCTGACAAGCTCTGAAAAAAACATCCTCATCATAGGCACGAAACATCTGCTCAGGGCTCCTGCCGTGGACTATCATTCCTGCATCTATTCTAGAGGCCAGATTTATCATGGATGCGTAGCCTATATAAGAGCAGGCTACACAAGGCACCAGCCATTTCTTTATGGAATAGGCATAGAAGCGCTTTAACAGGCTCCTCTCAAAGTCTATATATTCATGTTCCACACCAAACTCTTTTTACAAGTCTGTCTATGTTCTTCTTCGCTTCTTCTGAAAAGGAAAACCGTTGTTCATGGTAAATGCTTTTAACATGCAGCTTGTAGCGGTGAGTCAGTTCATATAGGGACAAATACACTGTCCTTCCCACCCGATATCCCCACAGCTGCATCGTATGCGTGTTTCCCCCTAACGAGGTCAATTCTTTCTTCAAACAGTGATTTTAGCCTGTCATAATCTGTAAGCCTGTCCCTGTCACGAAGGTAGGCTTCACAGAAGTTACATAGTCCCTCTTTGTTAAATCTAATGTTCCTAACGGTCTCGTCATTTAGGCAAAGTGTGCATCTTTGTCTCATTATAGCTCCTTTACATATACAGCATAGCGCTTCTCATTGTCTTCCACGTCCCCGCCAAACCGCCTGAAGGTCTCCTTTTGCTCGCACTGAAAATGATAAAGCATAGTGTCATAGCCTTTATTTTTGACCAACTCACTCCCTAAGTAAAGGAGGGCTAGATAAATCTTTTGTTTTTGATACTCCTTTTTTACTGCACTTGTCTTTGATATAAAGTCTTTTCCATAGCGGTTTTCATAGCCAAATACATAACCTATTGCTTCTTTCCCATGGAAGGCAACAATCAAAGAAATATCTATTTCCTTTACCCACGAAAGATATAGCTTTTCAAAAACTTCAAACGGGATATCCGAGTACAATAGAGCATCTGAGAAGGCATTTTTTGAGATTTCATACACCTCTTTCACATAGGTAAAAGCCTCTTCTTTCTCGACTGTAATAAAACTGTATCCCTCTTCCTTTTTTTCACTATAAACCTGCTTACCTACCTCATTTAGCGGATTATTTATTGCGATTTCGGCGCTCCTGTAGGTATAGAGCTCCCTGTAGCCAAGCTCTTTTATGTATTCAGGGTAAAATGGCGGGTTGGTGCAGTCCGGAAAGAGTTTCATATCAAAGCGGCTGATAGCCCAGCGATAGCTCATCCAAGTACAGTAATTAAGTGGCCCGACAAGGCTAGAATATCCCATCTCCTTAGCCTTATCTTCCATCCTGGAAAATATCTCTTTCCACTCTTCTTTATCTTCTCCAAGTTCTGCAAAGCCAAACATAGCCTTATAGTCTCTCATATTTTCATTTATTATCAGGTAGGCAGAGGAAGCCCCTGCCTCAAATTTTTCATAGTAGTTTGCAAGCTGTAAAATGCCTAATTCTATGTCCATTGTTTTCTCCAATTTATGCGGTTTTCAAAGTTTCAGTTCCTAATGTGTAGTACCAAGAGTAAGGCATACTTAAAATACCCTCATATCTTTCACCAAATGTTTCTTTGCCAGTATATCATCTTTCATGCTTATGTCAATAAATGAAAATTGAGGCCACAATTTGCGACCTCAACTGTAATTATAATTAATTTAACCTTTGACTGCCCCCGCAATAGTACTCTTTAATATCATTTTAGAGCAGAATATAAATAACATTAAAATTGGTATCACAGATAATGTAACTCCCAAATATATTACCCCGTAGTCTGTCTTATACACTCCCTGCATCTGTTGTACCAAAATAGGTAAAGTAAATTTATTCTGAGAGAACAACAAAATAGATGGCTGAACGTATGAGTTCCAACAACTTACAAAGGTGAAAATTGCCTGAGTAGCAACTCCCGGAATAATTACCGGGAAAATAATTCTATTAAAAATCATGAATTCGTTACATCCATCCATACGTGCACTTTCAAGTAACTCATTAGGAACATAAGCATCTATATACTGTCGAATCCAATAAACCATTACAGGGGTAGCAAAGCTTGGCATAAGTAAAGCGACATAATTATCTAATAGTTTTAATTCATTCATTTCTTGGAAGTAACCAATTATTCCAAGCTGTCCTGGTAACATCATTGTAGCTAGAACAATCCAAAACAAAACTTTGTTACCTCGAAATCTGTATTTGGCAAAACCATAAGCAGTTAATGCCCCAATATAAGTTGATATCATCGTATACACCACAGATAAAAATACGCTGTTACCAAGTCCTCTCCATATATTCACATTATCCTGTAAACGGCGGTAATTATCTATCAAATGCGAACCTGGAAATATCTGAAAAGATGTTGATAAAGCCGCATTATCATGAGTACATCCAATAATCATATTGTAAAATGGAACTATACTTATAACTGCCAACAAAATTAAAAATTATATAAGTCAATATTCTATATATCTTTGCACGATTCTCTTTTTATTCATTAATACCGCTCCTTTTTGCCTGCAGTGTATTTCATGAAAATGATTGAAAATATTATAATTATAACGAATAATCCATATGAAATTGCTGCACCATAGCCATAATCTAAATTCGTAAATGCGATATTATACATATACATTACCATTGTAAGCAGAGATGACTTTACTCCACCAGTTGCGCCACCAAAAGTATATGGTATATCAAAGATTTGAAGTCCTCCTATAATTGATGTTACAAATGCAAATGTCATTATAGGCCTCATCAAAGGGAGCACAATCTTAAAGAAAACCTGCACCTTGGATGCGCCATCCACTTCTGCTGCTTCAAAAAGCTCATACGATATTCCACGAATTCCGGCAGTAAAAATTATAGTATAATAGCCAAAATACTGCCAAAATAGCACCATGGCAACAATCAACTGCGATAACAGCGGATTTCCCTTTCCAGTTAATAGGCTCTTTAATCAGATTTATCGCACTAAGAATCTGATTGATACTACCTGCTTTCCAGTCAAATAATAAGCTGAATAAAACACCTAAAGATACGGCTGTAACCAGATTAGGAAAATAAAACACAGTTTTGAAAAATTACTTCCCTCTAAGCCTTTTCTGGTTTAGCAAAAATGCAAGAACAAGCCCAAAAACCATCTGTGGAAGCATGGCTAACAACGCCATAAATATTGTATTCCCAATGGCTTTAATAAACATTACATCTTGAATAAGTCGCTGATAGTTTGCAAGTCCAACAAATTCAGGTGTGTTGAATCCGTCCCACGACATAAAGCTAAGCTTAAATGTATATAGAATTGGATACAATGTAAATGCCAAAAAAACGATGAAATATGGTGCAATAAAAAAATATCCCACATTATTCTTATTTATCTTGCTTTTCTTTGATTTTCTGCTTAGTTCTGACACTACGTCTTCCTCCTTTTTAGCAGAAAAAAGCTGCTTGGGAGTTTTTCTCCCGAAAGTTCTCCTCAAGCAGCTCTTCTTATTTAGTTCAATACGTATTAATCAATGTTAATCTCAGGATAAATATTTTTCATTTCCTCTTTAAATCCCTTAACAGCTTCTTCAGGCGTAGCCTGACCTGTTGCAATCAAGTCCATCTGAGCACCTGCACTTATCCATGCCTGACGGTCATATTTAGTCATTGGATCGCCTTTTACATTTTTAGCTGTTTCATAGAAATCAGAGAAGTACTGCTGGTCACCTGTAACAACATCAGTGTGTCCTTCTTTAATACACCTTTCAATTGCAGGAATGTAGCCAGGGAAATCACCCCATGTACCTGCAAGTCCATTCACAAGATAATCTTCATTTGAAGTCATCGTCTTAATCCATGCCCAAGCAGCATCCTTATTTTTTGAACCTGAATACATTCCATACCAAGTACCTCCATTCTGATAAGGGATAGGAGCCTGCATATAACCCCAAGTATTGGCAGCCTTATCCATTTCATCTGCAGGAATTCCAGGTTTTATGCAGAAGTTTAACCCCCAAGTTGGCAAACAGGTAAGTATAAACATATCCTTTGCATACATTCCTGATGTCCAGCCCTGCTGACCACATATCAGCTTCAGCATCAACTTTATTTTTAACTACTGTTTGCATCATCTTGGAACATTTTTAACATATAATCATCACTGATTATATGTCCTTTATCATCAACCCAAGGCTGGCCCTTATATGATGCATAAAACTGTAATACAGACTCAACATCATCTAAAAGTGCAACCTTTCCTCCTGATTTCTCATACACCTTTTTACCCACTTCTACAATTTTATCCCAGTCGGACAACATCTTATATAGCTCTTTCGGATCATCTGTTCCAAGATATTCTTTTGCAAGTGCTTTCTTATACCAAAACCCTCCAGGTGTTGATTGCCAAGAAAGTCCTTTGATATTACCGTTTTTATCCCTAGAGAGCTCATCAACATATGGAATCATTTTTCTTAGAAATTTCCTCTGCTCCCATATTGATCTTGGCTCAAATTCTCAAGAATATTTCAGTATCTTTATAAACTCCGAGGTCAGAAATTTCAAATGTTGCCACATCAGGTGCATTGGTACCTGTTCTAAATGCATTCTGTAACTTAGTCCTATACTCCTTAGAAGGCATTACAGTTACATTTACCTTTACCCCAGGAACAATTTTATTGAATTCTTTAACATAAAAATTCATCTCGTCCTGACTTAAATTAGTCCATACGTCAATAGAGCCTTTCGTTTTTGAAACATCCTGCGTAATGCTTTGAGCATCTTGTTTTTTACTGGATGTTTTTTGCCCTCCACTTCCTCCACATCCGGTAAATACAGTTGTTGCCGCCAATACCATTGCTAAAAAGCCTGTAACTCTTCTCTTCATTTTTTACACTCCTCCTTTGTAAAAAGTAATTGTCATTATATTCTAAGTTACAAACAACGCAGTACAGATAAAATCATATTTCAGCTAAATTATAATTTTTTTATACAAGTCTTTAGCCTAATTTCATGATAAAATATCCATATTGTTAGTTTGTATTATATACTAACTAACTGTCTTTTGATCAATTTTAACTTTAAATCTTGAATTATAACTGCTAATAATATATATTTTTGCTTAACAACATTAGACAGACGGGTTTTCGACACTTTAAAACTACATAAAACTCTATAAACCGCAGAAATGCGGTATTTTTTTTGTCAAATTTCTTAAATTTATTCGTTGTATGGTGTTGTATTCTTATTAAAAGTATGATATAATAGATGCATGAAACTATGGTATGATAAAAAATCCAAGGATCCAACCTACTTTATACAGCTTGGTATCCGTAACGGAAAGAAAACAACAACAAAAAATGTAGCACGTATTGGAAAGCATTCTGAGCTTCTAAAGATTACCGACGACCCACTTGCATACGCAAAGGACGAGGTTAATAAATATAATGAGGTTTATAGAAAGGAAAACAAGGTATCTTTAGAGATTAAGGTTGATTTTGCTGAAAAAATAAAGTCTTCAAGCTCAACCTGTTCGCAGAGCACCCTTTTAAATATTGGCTACCTTTTCCTTCAAAAGTTTTATAAGGATCTTGAGATTGCATCTTTTTTTGAAACGGTTACTGCTGATATGAAAAACGAGTTTGACCCAAACCTGGTTAACCGCTTTCTTACCTGCTCACGCATTCTTGAGCCTGATTCAAAACTCGGAACACATCAGAACCTTAGCAGGTATTATGAAAAGCCTGATTTTGACTATGTGCATATTCTTCGCACCATGGATATTTTAGAGGAGCATTATGATGAGTATATCAGCCATCTTTATGAAAAAAGCTGTAAGATTGTGAAAAGGGATACATCGGTCTGCTTCTATGACTGCTCAAACTATTACTTTGAAACCGAAACTGATGATGAGGATTATGTAGACGAGGTAACCGGTGAGTTTATAAAGGGGCTTAGAAAATATGGCCCAAGCAAAGAACACCGCCCTAATCCTATTGCGCAGATGGGTCTGTTTATGGATAGAGACGGAATCCCTTTGTCCATGTGTATTACATCAGGTTCTGACAATGAGCAGACTACAGCTATACCACTTGAAACCAAACTGACAAAGATGTTTAAGGGTAAAAAATTCATTTACTGCGCAGACGCAGGACTTGGTTCGTTGAACATACGCAGCTTTAATTCTATGGGTGGAAGGGCTTTTATTGTAACCCAGTCAATTAAAAAGCTGTCTGAACAGCTTAAGCAGGCCGTATTTAGCGACTGTGATTACCGCCTGCTGTCAACTGATAAGCCAGCAAGCATAAACTCTATGAAGAGCTTTGACAGGTTTGATGAAAAAAATATAAGCCTGTATAACGACAGAATATATAAGATTATTCCTGCTGATAAAGCTTTTGATTTGGGGCTTTATGAGGAAAAGGTATGTAAAAACGGTGCAGTTAAGAAAGTGAAATCAAAAGCGGTAATTCCTCAAAATATTATCGTTTCATTTTCAAGAAAAATGATGGAATATCAGAGAAATATAAGGAACCGTCAGATTGAACGTGCAAAAAAACTTCTAAAAAATATTGACCCCGAAACCTATAAGAAAGGTCCAAATGATGTAACACGCTTTATTAAGCGTATATCAAGGTCAAAATCAGGGGAAAATGTTACTGATACATATGTACTTGACCAGTCAGTTATTGATGAGGAAGAAAAATTTGACGGCTTCTACGCTGTTGCAACAAACCTGGAGGATTCAGCAAAAGACGTACTGGCAGTAAGCGAAAACCGCTATAAGATTGAAGACTGTTTCCGTGTAATGAAAACAAATTTATCTGCACGCCCTGTTTTCCATCAGAAACGAAACAGAATAATTGCACATTTTATGATTTGTTACACAGCCTTGCTAATCTACCGTCTTCTTGAGAAGAAGCTTGATAATTATGGCACACATTTTACAATAGAGAACACAATAGAAACGCTAAAAAATATGAATGTGGCTAATCTGGAAGATATGTGCTATATGTCAACCTACACAAGCTCAGATTTGTGTACTGCTCTAAATGCCATTACCGGCCTTGGATTAGATAAAAAATACTATGAACCAAAAAGAATTAAATAAAAATTAGAAATATTTTGAAGTAGCATTTCCATACAACGTTTTTAGTTATAGAAAGTGGCGTAAACCCAGTAGATACAAGGGTTACCGCCACTTTATTCTTTTTTAAGTGTCGAAAATGGGATTATATACTAACTAACTGTCTTTGTCAATTTTTAACTTTAAATCTTGAATTATAACTGCTAATAATATATATTTTGCTTAACAACATTAGACAGACAAGGTTTTATATAGTATAATTGTTATATATGCAGTCGGGAGGTTTGCCATGAATAACAAAAAATACGCCTACAACAATGAAAATGCCAGAACTGAGAATATCAAAAAAGTTATATCCACGCTAATTGCAGGGGAAACTTTGTCGAGGGCAGATATCGCCAAAAGATTTAACTTAAATAAAGCAACTATTTCAGACATCATAGAAAGACTCATAAATGATAACCTTATTAAAGAGGTTGGCTTTGGCTATAGTAAGCCAAATGGTGGCAGGAAGCCTATTTTATTACAAATAAACAAAGATGCAGGCCTTCTATTTAGTTTTGAGTTCCAATACAATAAATATAGATTTATGGCGACTTATCTGGACGGTGAGTTAATTACAAAGACCAAAACAGATACCTCTGTAAATAAAGACAATATTGTGAGCTTAATACAGGATACAATTACTGATTTCCTTTCAAATCCCAAGTTTAAAGGTTATAAGGTTTTTGGTATTGGGATAGCTGTACATGGAATAGTTGAGGGTAATAAGGTTATTTTTGCACCATATTACGATATTTACGAAATAGACATAGCTGAGAGCATTGAAAAGTCACTTGGAATACCTGTTATTATTGAAAACGAAGCAAATCTATGTGCTATTTTTGAATCTACAGCCAATAGCATGTACAAAGATTTAATTGCCATAAATATAAGCAGTGGTATTGGCTCTGGTATTGTCCTTGACTATCATTTGCATAAAGGAATTCTTGGTGATGCCGGAGAAGTAGGGCATACAACCTTATATCCTAACGGTAGAAAATGTAGCTGTGGAAAAAGTGGATGTTTTGAACAATATTGCTCTAAACAGGCTCTCTTAAAGGAATACGCTTTATTAAGCGGCAAAAAAGAGCCTGCCCTTTCTATGCTTAAACAGGATTATCTAAACAATGACATTAATGTAAAGGAACTTGTTGAAAACTATAAAAATAACCTAATTATTGGCCTGGGGAATGTAGTCACCTTATTTTCCCCTGAGATTCTCATTTTAAAATCAGATATTTTTATAGAATTCCCAGATATATTTGAAGATGTTAAGAATAGCCTAAAACAGTATAATAAAAACGTTCAGGTTTCATTAACTAAGTGGAAGGAATACTCCACCTTATTTGGTGCTATAATTCTCGTATTGCAGAACTACTTTGATATTCCTTCCTTTAACTCGTATCTACCTGGCAACTAATCAAACCTCGATATAATCTCCCTTAGCCCCATCTCCCAGTTACTTAACCCTGAATACCAAAGGCAATCAAACACATCATCATTAAATCTAACCGATGAACAGATAACAATAGGAAGATTCAATCCTTCCTTTTTTACAAAATTTATAAACTTATAGCCTGTGTCACTCTCTGCATATCCTCCTGGCTCTACCGGATAATACATATCTGTTATGGCAAGGTCAAAATGATTCCCATTTTTTTTAGCCTCTTTTAGCTCAAAAATCCCGTCCGCCAGGTTCATAACCCAGACTATATCCTCGGATTTTACTCCGCAAGAAAGTAGTACTCCCCTTATATCATCATATTTCCCAGGCGAATCTTCTAAATGTAATATTCTCATTTGTTTTCCTTTCTCATAACCAGGACAACATAAGGAGCCTAAGACATATACTCCATTAGCATAAGCCCTAATCAAATTCTTTATTTTTGATACCGCTATTACCATAATTAAATCACAATATCATTATAATAGTGTTATTTGAAAAAGTAAAGTCCGCATTAGTATGGATTTTACTTATTCTAAATACTATGATTAACGCACTGGATTTTACTTATTCCAAATATTGTATTTATATCTATGGACTTTACTGATTACATGTTTAAAATATTTAAGGTGTGAGAACTCATTAGGTTAGGGTTATATATTATAAACCAAAGGAGTTTTTAACTATGAGCAAATACTTACATCTTTCTTTAGGCATGCGTTCCGATATAGAGGTTATGCTGGCTAAAAATTAAGTTTCAATAGTATTGCGCAGGCCTTAGGGAAAAGATAGTACGACCATTTCTAAAGAAATAAGGAAAAAAATATAATTATTGAACAAAAAGGCGGGTATGGGAGGTCTTTTTAATGACTGCATAAAAAGCTGCAGAAAAAACCTGCACAAAGAAGCACACCTGTGGCAGATGTTTAAGCAAAAGCAGGAACTGCATGAGGCTGTGGTAAATGTATACCGTTATGTGATGAGTACGTTAAACGCATCTGTCCTCTTCTACTTAAGCCACCTTATGTATGTAACGGATGCCAAGATAGAAATAAGTGCCGTCTGGAAAAAAGATTTTATAGGGCAAAGGAGGCAGATAACAGGTACAGGAAAAACATTATCCGTGTCAAGAACAGGTGTTAACATAACCGTGGAAGAAATTAAACATTTAGACGGAATAGTGAGTCCGCTTTTGCTAAAAGGACAGTCCATAAGACATATTTTTAATAACCATTCCGATGAAATCATGATTTCTGATAAAACACTTTACTCATACGTTAACAACAGCCTGTTTACCGCCAGAAACATTGATATGCCGCGCACTGTAAGAATGAGTCCAAGAAAAAACAAGAGCAAGACATTAAAGGTAGACAAGGAGTGCAGAAAAGGCAGGACTTACAAAGACTTTGTGAAATATATAAGCGAACACCCTGATTCTATCGTATGTGAAGGTGACAGTGTGGAAGGCAAAAAAGGAGGCAAGGTGCTTCTTACGCTATTCTTCGTACAGCAGAACTTACAGCTTGCCTTTATTAGAGACTACAATGATTCCAGGTCGGTTACAAATATATTTGAAAAGCTCTACATTGAGCTTAGGTCTGATATTTTCGGGAAAATATTCGATGTGCTGCTCCTTGATAACGGAAGTGAGTTCTCAAATCCTGAAGCACTTGAATACGACATGCAGGGAAACAGAAGGCTGAGGGTATTTTACTGTGATCCTGCCTCTCCTTATCAGAAAGGCGGTTGTGAAAATAATCATGAAATGATAAGAAGGATAATACCTAAGGGTGTGGACTTTAGTAATTACACACAGGAAGACATAAACCTGATGATGAGCCATATCAATTCTTATTCTAGAGCGAAGTTTGGAAACAAGAGCCCTTACGATATTTTTGCGTTTCAATACGGCAAAAAAATATTAAAGAGCTTAGGAATACAAAAAATTTCCCCAGATGAAATTACCCTAACCCCTAAGCTCCTAAAGAGATAAACCGGTATTTCCGGTTACAAGATGAGTTCTCACACCACAATAAGGGAGGGGGCGGAAGTTACTTATTCCGGATTCTGGAATGTAGCCTCGGCTCCTGTTTGCTATGCGGTAAAATAGAGAAATCTATACTTGTAAGGCTGATTATAGCATTTTTTTCTGACAAAGTACATATTTACTCAGAAATATTTTTTAAATTTAGAAAAAGTAAGTTCCACTCTAAGCTTAAATATAAATATTGAAGCCATGATGCGGAACTTACTTTTTCAATTCACCATCATTATAATAGCAGAACTAAATATTGTCATCAGTTATGTAAAAAAGATTTTAACCATACCATATATTGATTGTCAGAATAGACGATTAACTCCGGGAGTAAAAATCTGCCGAAAGCTTGATATAATCTAATTTTTGCCTTATAATAAGTGGGATTACTTAAACAAGAAATGATGCCTAATATAATAGATTGAGAGAGGTACAAAATGAAAAAGAATAAGCTTATTCCATTTTCACTGTTATTTATTGCCCTTGTTTTTTTAGAGTTTTTTTGCATAGTTAAATACTCTGATGTTTACTATTTCCCGCTCTGTGTAGGCCTTACTCTAATCGGCTCGGCATATCTTCTTTTTACGGAAATGGAGCATGTTGTTAATAACTATCTAAAGGAAAGTGAAAAAGCTTCTAAGCCTGACGAGGCTACTGTTGCCAGAAGGGAGGAGGCTTCCAAGATTGCCAAGGCTACCTATGTCCTTGAAAAGAGAATTCTCAATCTTTTAGATGAAAGAATACTGACTCCCGAGGAAAACATGGATAATTTGAGTTCACTAGAGGGTGATATAGTGCATGCCATCAAGGCATCTATCAAATACGGAAGAGACAATACCAATCATTTATCCGAGGTTATCTCTGAAGCTTCTGCTTCTACTGCTGATTATGAAAGTATTCTTGCTAAGTTAGACGAGCTCATCCTGGTATTAAAGAATAATCAGATTGCAACCAGTCCTGTGTATGAGCCGGTTCATCAGGTTGGCTACGGAGAAGTACAGGCTGAGCCTATGATGACTCAAGAACCTGAAATGACAGCCGCTGAAGCAATGATTGAAGAACCTGAGATGGAAGTTGGCTTAGATTCTGAAGAAGCTCCTGAGTATGTAGATACTTTAACAGTGGATGCAGCTCCTGAAATTGAACCTGATATTGAGATCGCTCCTGAGCCTGCCCCTACAGCTCCGGTTGACAGTGATCCTAACAAGCCTATGAGTCCTGAGGATATCGCCGCTCTTATTGCTGCTGCTGAAGCACAGTCTGAGACTGAAATTGAAACTGAAATTGAAGTCTCTCCTGAGCCTGTAGCTCCTGTTAATGATGATCCTAACAAACCTATGAGCCCTGAGGATATCGCCGCTCTTATTGCCGCTGCTGAAGCACAGTCTGAGACTGAAATTGAAACTGAAATTGAAGTCGCTCCTGAGCCTGTAGCTACGGTTAATGACGATCCTAACAAGCCTATGAGCCCTGAGGATATCGCCGCTCTTATTGCTGCTGCTGAAGCTCAGTCTGAGACTGAATTTGAAACTGAAATTGAAGTCTCCCCTGAACCTGTAGCTACGGTTAATGACGATCCTAACAAGCCTATGAGCCCTGAGGATATTGCTGCTTTAATTGCTGCTGCTGAATCAGGCGCTGCGCTTGGAATCGACACCACTCCCGAGCCTGCAACTCAACCAGCACCTCAGCCTAAAGATGATCCAAACAGGCAGATGAGTCCCGAGGATATCGCTGCTTTGTTTGCCTCCTCAAATCTTGAGCTTGATCCGGAACCAACTGCCACCAGCCACAAGACAGCTATAGAGGCTCTTTCAAAGCATGAGACTTCTCCTGCTTCGGATGATCCTAACAAACCAATGAGTCCTGACGATATCGCAGCCCTTATTGCTTCCTTAGGACAATAATAATATTGGAGATAAAATGAGATATATAGTTTTTGACCTTGAATGGAACCAGGGATATCCCTCAAAGGAAGAGTCCGAGAGGCCTCTTCCTTTTGAGATTATTGAAATAGGAGCTGTGAAATTAGATGAGAATTTCAATATTCTCGACACTTTTCACAGGATAATAAAACCGGTTGTATATCCCTGAGCTATTTAAGTATACAAAGAGCTTATTTCACTGACTGAAAAGGACCTAAAAAAAGGAACTGATTTTGTGACCGCCTGCAAAGAATTTTTAAGGTGGTGCAGAAAGGGTGACAGGAATTACTTTTTTGCCACCTGGGGAACCCTTGATCTGCTCGAATTCCAGAGAAATATGGCTTATTACGAGGTACATAACGGATTTTCGAGACCTCTTTATCTACTTTAATGTTCAATACCTTTTTAATATTTTTATTGGAAAAATATGACGAGAGTGTATTCTCACTTGAAAATGCAATCAAATACCTTGGGTTAAAAGAGGATAAAGCCTTTCACAGTGCCATTTCCGATGCGGAGTATACTGCTGAAATCCTTCAGATTATCAGTGGTGTAAATGTTCTTCTCTACCCTTCGGTTGACACCTATAAGTTCCCTCTTAATAAAAATCAAGAGGTAGACATAGTCTATCCCGACCATAGACTGAGCATAACCAGAGCCTACAACTCTAAAGAAGACTTAAAAAAAGCCTCTGACAGAGAGCCCTACTGCTGCCATATCTGCGGTAAGCGCCTACGCCAGCTGGTTCCCTGGTATTCTCCCAATTCAAAGAACTACTATTATGTTGGAGAATGCAAGTATCATGGCTATATGAAAGGCAAAAGACTTATTAAAAATCCTGATGACCATCACTATTTCGCAATTTCAACTCTAAGATCTCTTTCTAAAGAACAGGCAATGATTATGCTCAAAAACTACAGCAGTAGAAAGTATAATCCGTAAAACAAAAATATTTTATAAATTTCATACAAATCGGGTGAGAGGTAGATAATCGTTTTATCTACCTCCTCAGTTTTATATTCTCCTATTTCAAAATAGGCAGTTCAATTGTAAATAGAGTGAACTCTCCCGGATTGCTATTCACTTCTATATATCCTCCTACGCTTTCAATTATATTTTTGACTATGGAAAGTCCTAGTCCAAGAGAATTTTTATTGGATGTTCTTGATTTATCCGCCTTATATAATGGGATAAAAATCTTGCTTATATCCTCCTTACCTATTCCCATTCCATTATCCTTAAATTCTATTTTTCACTCTATCATCAGAGCATATTGCATTGATTTCAATTTGCAAGATTGTTTTTATTGTTGTACTTTTACAGCATTTGCAAAAATGTTCTCAATTATAGTTTCTAATTCTCTGTAGCTTAAATTTAATCTAATTTCTTTAGTAATACTGTTATTATAGTGAAATATACCTGTAGACGGCTTAATTGAGTTCATTAAATCATAAACAATTTTGTCCAAAGCCTCTTTTAAGACAATACTTTCCTTAAAATCGTGATTATTTTTGTTATACACCTATAATTTTTTTAAGGATTTTTATTCTTTCATCCAATTGCCTTATCTTGTCGTTTATTACTTCTATATACTCGCTCTGCTTTTTCTTTTTGTATTCGCAATCCCATCACTTATTCCATCAATATGTGATTGGATTACAGATAGAGGGTAGATAAGTCGTGTGTTATAGATGCAATTAAATCATCCCTCTCTTCTTTCTCTATTATTTCCTTTTCTCTATACTCTTTAAGTGAAGTAATCATTTTGATTAAAATTTTCAGCAAGAACACCAATCTCATCTTCTCTATTCACTTCAATATATGTATCATAGTTTCCTTCACTCACTTGTTTAACACTTTCTACAAGTACATGAATAGGTTTAATGATAACCCTATCTACATATGCTAGGAAAATAAATAGGATAATAAAAAAATAGGTACACCCAATTAATATTGCCAACGCTGTCAGTGACAATATTACACTATTAGGCTCTTTTTCAGGTATGCCCGTTAGCAATAATACTGCTATTATAATTATTAAAATCGATAATACAAATGTTGTTAAATTCTTCTTTATTGATTTAGTTTTCAAATTTATAACCTACTCCCCATACTGTTAAAATGTGTTTTTGGAGTTGCTGGATTTTTCCTCTATTTTTCTGACGAAGTCTGTTTATAGTTACAGTAACAGTGTCAAGATCGCCATAGCTGTCAAGTCCCCATACTCTCTCATATAAGTGTTCCCTCGTAAATACTTGTTTTGGATTCTTTGCTAAAAATAATAAAAGTTCAAATTCCTTTTTGCTTAAATCCATATTTACGTTATCTTTTTCTACTTTATATTCTTTGATAAATATTCTTATATTCCCTACATCTATCACTTCCAAGTTGTTCTTATTAAACACCTGGCTTCTGCGTATCAGGGCATTAACCCTTGCTACCAATTCTTTCGGTCTAAAAGGTTTTGTCAAATAATCATCAGCTCCTAAATTAAGTCCCATAACTTTATCAAATTCGTCTGTTTTGGCTGATAAAATCAATATTGGTATTACTGATGTCATCCTAACATTTTTACATATTTCATAACCATTCATCCCAGGCAGCATTAAATCAAGTATAAGTAATGAAGGTCTATACTTATTAAAAACCTCTATTGCCTTGTCTCCTTCAGTACAAATTTCTACATCAAATAGCTCGTTTTTTAGATAATCCTTTACCACATTTACAAGTGCAGGCTCATCCTCTACAATCAAAATCCTATTCATTTTACCTCCTCATTTTAATATTTCCATCATCCGAAAGCAAAAAATATTAACGATAACCAGCACAATTGCGATTATCAATGATATCAAAATATAAATTGCGGGTTCAATTGAACCACTGCCTATTATCATAAATGATGGCAATTTGTAAATGTATTTTATCAGAAATAAATACCTTGTTTTGTCTGGACTTATTATACTAATAATATAATACAAAAATCCAATACCCATTACAAGTGAACTTTTTCTCACCAATGAGGATATAAATACCATAAGAATGCCAAATGATATAAGAGGGATAATAATAGACAATTCACTAATAACCACAGTAAAAATTGCTTCTATCCCTTGGATTTGCACTCCCTTAGCCAGTATATTTTGTCCGTCTAAAACTAATGTTGTCCCCTGTTTTAATAATAACTTACCCACAATATAGGACGAACCAATGTCAAAAATCACAAGTAATATTATCCATATAATAAGACTTAGCATCTTAGCTTTTATCAGTTTTTTTCTTTCCCCATTTACCATAATAGGAAGCTTTAGACTCCCCTTCTCATATTCTGAAGCCACTAAGTCTGTTGCCAAAAATATCGTAAAAAGCACCAATAACAAAACCGTCTCCGGCACTGACAGTAAAGGAAAAGATGCCCAGTTAATATCCGTATTTACTAATGAAATAGCTTTAGCGATATTAGATGCTAAAATAATAATAAAGAATAGATAATAGTATTTATTTCTCTTCTGTTTATAAACCTCAAATCTCAAGTATCCTGCCATACCGTCATCTCCCATCTAATAAGTAATATCCTGTTTTTCAAGATATATATTGTTTATTACTACCAGCATAACACTTATGAACAACAAGATAAGGCTCAATCCTATACTTTCACTACTAGTCAGACTGTCTATCATAGTAAATTTCATTCCTATTTCTGTGTGAAAAATGAATATTAATCCCTGTTATGGAAACTAAGTTCGCAATAACTGCATTTTTAAATATTATTCCTAAAAGCATAGTAAATAATCCATACACGAAAGATGGTAGGATTGTCATTCCATAAAGTATTAGTGTACTACTAATATCCGTCAGTATATTTACTTGAGCTAGTGGTAAGCCTATCATGTTTTTATAATAGATAAATACTAAAATATAACACATTAAGATAAATGCCAATGTTTCCTATTGCTAAAAATATAATAAAGCTTATTTGTTTTTGAGATTAAGTTCTTAATCCTTGAAGGCTCTCTTATAAGGCTTAGCTTCAGTGTTCCATCAACCAAATCTTTTTGTCACCAGAGAACTAACAAATATTGGTATATAAAACATTAAGATTTGTATATAAATATTCTACTAACCCTTTAGGAAATGTATATAAGCTATCAGTTTTCCAGTCACATAGTTTTTGGATCATACATAATGATATTTAGCCATATTAATAATGCACCTGATAATAAAAATCCAAATACAAGCTTAGACTTTAAGATTTTCTTATTTTCATTGGCCACCAAACTTATCATTTTTTCACCTGCTTTCTTAAAAAAATAATTCTTCAAGGTTTTTCTACATTATTATCATTTATTAGCGTACGTACTTCGCCCTCTATGCATAGTTTCCCCGAATGTAAAATTCCTATTCTATTGCATATCCCTTCCATTTCATGAAGAAGATGGGAGGAGATTATAAATGTTTTGTCACATCTTTTTACTAAAGATACAATAAGATTATTTATTTCTTCATTCCATATGGATCAAGGCCATTTGAAGGTTCATCTAAAATGATCAACTCAGGGTCACCAAGAAGTGCATTAGCTATTCCCAGTCTCTGTTTCATTCCCATAGAATATTCTTTGAACTTGTCTCTTCCTCTGTCTTTTAGTCCAACCAAGCCAAGCACGTTTTGAATGTCTAGATCACTAACACCCGGCGTAATTTTTGCCATTAATTCTAAATTTTCATATCCACTCATATTTTCGTAGAATTTAGGGGCTTCAACCATAGCACCTATATTTTTTATAGCCTCATTTTTACCGTTTATAACGGATTTCCCATTGATGATTATATCACCCGAATCAGCCTTGATAAGTGAAGTTATCATTCTTATAGTTGTGGTTTTACCCTCACCATTGGCGCCAAGAAAGCCATAAATATCCCCTTTGTAGACGGTCATATTCAAATTGTTAATAATCTTCCTTTTCCTGTAGGACTTATTCAGCTTTTGTATCTCAAGCATAATATCAGACATATCAATACCTCCTGTATTTTTAATAAATGAATTATAGGAGATAAAGATAACAAAACTATAAAAAAATATCATAAATTAATAATTATAAGAATTTTAAAAGAAGAAAACCGGCTTACCACTTAAGCCGGTTTCTTTTATTTATGCCTGTTTTATGTTTTTCTGTATTTTCTCCTTGCTATACGGGTAGGTCTCCTGTAAATGAACAGATACCACATAAGTACCATAATGATGAGAAATGAGCATACTATCATAGCTATTGCCATTACCTTGGACTTCTTATTGTCCGTGCCCGTCTGCACACTGTTATCTACCGTCTCTGGCTTATTAAAAGAATAAGCCTTAGCACTTGTATATATAAGCTCTGCATTTCCTATGCACTTGCCATCATACATATATTCAATGCCACCGATGCAATTAGCACCTACAGAGATACCATTTATGTCATCTTCCTTTACACGTGTAGTAACTCCGTTTATATCGCATTTCTTAGGCACAGCTAATGTGGCAGCCCCTGATACCGTAAACTGCGCTGTTGGGTCATTTCAAGTACACTCGCATATACCTTCCCACCGCTTTCATTTAACTTAAGAGGTATCTTATCCGCCTGCAACATTCTAAAGCGCTTAAATGTATAGTCTGCAAGCTTCTTGGTATTGGTGTACTCCACCTCTTTACTCTCAGCATTCATCACCACGCAGACTATGTCCATAGTACCTTTTTTTACATAAGAAACCAGATTAAACTTAGCCTCTGTAGTGTAGCCGGTCTTTCCCGCATAGCAGTATTCATAAGCATACTCAGGATGCTGCATAGGGTTAAAAAGCTGATGAGTGTTAGATAAAGGTCTTTTTTCCTTCATCAGATTAGTTTTAGGCAATACGTATTTTCTTGTACTTGCTATTTCCCTAAATGCATCGTTTTTAATGGCTGCTCTGGCGATCCTTGCAAGGTCTGCCGGGGTTGTGTAGTGCTCCTTTTCATATAGTCCGCTTGGATTGCAAAAATGAGTATGGGTACATCCAAGCTCCTTTGCCTTTTCGTTCATCATATCTGCAAAAGCTTCGATGCTTCCTGCCGTGTGGATAGCAAGAGCATTGGCAACCTCGTTAGCTGAGGCAAGCATAAGACCATAAAGGCATTCTTTAAGAGTCAGCTTCTCTCCCGGAGTCATGCCTATGCTTGAGCTTCCCCTATTTGCAGCAGCTATTGCTTCTTTGGTAAACTCCACCTTTTCATCAAGAGACTTGGCATGCTCTATTGCCAGCAAGGCTGTCATTATCTTGGTTGTACTTGCAGGATACCACTTCTTGTTCTCGTTCTTACCAAACAATATGGTTCCTGTTGCAAGGTCCATAACAACACCCTCTTTTGCCTTTATAGATGGGCATTTAGGCCAGGATGAATTATTCTCTGCAAGCACAGTATTTATATTTAAGCCTGAAAATAGGCTTACAATTATTAAAATTAGCGCAAAACTTCTTTTTATATAAATTTTTTTCATAAATTTCTCCAAACTATTCGTCAAAAAAATAACTATTACCTTATATTTAACCATAGAAAGAGCGCTATTTCAAGGGGAAATTATAAGACGGAAAATCACTTGACAATCCCCTATATTTGTTGTAAAAACTCTTTAGCGATAAGAAAATAAGTTAAATGTGAGGTCATCATGAGATTAAGAAATGTACCGGGTTCCAGAGAAGACATAGCTAATAGTGAGTTCGTGATACAAAATCCTGAAAAGCACAGAGGTGAGATTGTATCCTTATTTCCATCTAAGCAGCCGCTCTTTATAGAAATAGGTATGGGCAAGGGGCAGTTCATAACTACTCTTGCTAAGAACAATCCGGATATAAACTACATTGGCATCGAGAAGTATTCAAGTGTCCTAGTTAGGGCAATAGAAAAGCAGACAGAGCTTGAACTTCCTAATCTCAAGTTTATCCGTATGGATGCAGAGAATATAAATGATGTTTTTGCTGAAAATGAAGTGGATGGAATTTATCTTAATTTTTCCGATCCTTGGCCAAAGGACAGACATGCAAAGAGGAGGCTAACTTCAAGACAGTTTTTTGCAAGGTACGAAAAACTCCTAAAACCCGAGGGTAAAATCCAGTTTAAGACCGATAATTCTGCCCTTTTTGACTTTTCACTGGAAGAAGTCGAAGCTACTAACTTTAAGGCTACCGAAGTATCCTATGACCTTCATAACAGTGAATGGAATGAAGGAAATGTAATGACTGAGTATGAGGAGAGATTTTCTGCAAAGGGGAACCCTATTAAGAGGGTGGTGTTTGTGAGAAGGTAAAAACAAGTACAGTATAAGGTAAAATAAGTATGAAAGTCTTTGTCAGGATATTCCTCCCTTTATTATAATAACATATTTTAAAATATAGACTTATTTCATAGTCTCAAGAAAGGATACTGTCACCATGCAGACACTGAAAAACCAGAAATTTTACAAGCGCCTAATAACCACATTTATTATCGTCAGTGTTCTTCCATGTATCCTTATCGGACTTTTTTCTAGTATTCTTGTAGATCGTGTAATACAGGACCGACTAATCCACGAGGCTTCCCTTACTACTGAGAATGCTATTTCTTCTATTAGCGATCTCATTGCAAAATATACTGATGCACTTGAAAATTTCAGTATGAATGATTCTGTATTATCTCTCCTTTGTTCTTCAAATAAGGATGAATCTCAGATTAAGACTATTTATGCTGAAATGTATAACCTTCAGACTTCACTCCATCCTTCCGGAGATGTTCACATCATCCGTTCATCTGATAATTATACAATCTCTCTGCATGGAACACCTAACCTTTATGATTACCCCAAAAATCAGAATTGGGGCAATTTTCGTCTTGCTAACGAAAGTGACTCTGTGATAATATACCCAACATTATATACCAATCTTCAAAATACAGAAATGGCAATTTCTGTTATGAGAGCTATTCGTAAACAGGAACAAATTATTGGCTATACAGCTCTGGATATTCCTTTAGATGCCGTCCGCGAACAGCTTAAAGGAACCTACGATCTGCTCCCAATACATTTTACCTTGATGACAACTCATTATTACGCTCTTTTTAATGATATAGGGTTAGATTCTCAAAATAGTTTCATCACCTGGTCTAACCGTTCCAATACCGAGAATTATAATTATCAGATTGAGCATATAGACAAAAACCGTATCCTATATACTTACCAGACTTCCACACCATATAACCTGGTTCTCGTAGGATGTTTGAATATCGAACTAATTCTTGGTAACCTTTCACTTATTACCTATATCCTGGTTGCTACAATTTTAATAAGCCTTCTAGTCTGCATTTTGATTTCATTCATTGTATCTAAACGCATCAACACACCTGTACAAAGTATGGTAGATACTATGAGACTTATGGAATCCGGTGATTTTAACCAGAAAATTGAGGTTCGAAGTAATGATGAATTTGGTTATCTGGCTAATCAATTTAATATCATGTTCGATCACATCAAGGATTTATTTCAGAAAAATCAGGAGAAGCAAGAGTTTCTGCGTATAGCAGAAATTAAAAACCTACAGGCACAGATTAATCCTCATTTCTATATAATACACTTGATTCTATCAAGTGGCTTGCTAAAATTAATGGAGAATCAGAAATCTACATTATGGTTAAGCACTTGAGTATTTTACTTAAAAATAGTATTCGTCTTTCTAAAGAATTCGTTCCTTTAAAAGACAGTTTAACCACTCTGGAATCTTATATTACCATCCAGAATATAAGATTTAACAATAAGTTTGAAGTTATTTTTCAAATAGAAGATGAAGTTCTGCCCTACAAACTTCCCAATTTGCTCTTACAGCCACTTGTTGAAAACGCCATGCTTCATGGACTGGAGGCAAAACCAGGTAAGGGCGAATTGTATATCCGTGGTTTTCGAGAACAAGCTAACCTGATTCTTCAGGTTCAAGATAATGGAATTGGTATGACAGAAAAACAAAAGCAGGAACTTCTCGCTTCCCTGTCAGTAAAAGATTCCACATTGCATATAGGTGTCAAAAACGTCCACCAGAGAGTCCGTCTTTATTACGGCGAGCCCTATGGTCTTACAATAGAAAGTGAACCAAATCAGGGTAGTACTTTCACTCTGACGCTTCCATGGTATGCAGAAGAAAGAGAGGTATAATGGAATGATAAGATGCGTTGTTGCCGAGGATGAACATATTTTAAGAAAGGGACTGATTCTAACTACCGACTGGAAATCTCTCGACTGTGAGATAATTGGAGAAGCTGAAAACGGTGAAGAAGCACTTAATCTGATTCGCCGTCTCCATCCGGATTTGATTATAACTGATATAAGAATGCCTATTTTAGATGGTCTTTCACTAATTCAGGAAGTACAATCATTTTATCATCCGGAATTTATTATCCTTTCCGGATATCATGATTTTTCATATGCTAAAACTGCTATTCACCTAGGTGTCTCTGATTATATCTGTAAACCCGTTGATGAAGACGAATTAAATCGTGCTATTAAGAATGTTGCGAAAAAAATCCGGAGCAAACTCCAACAGACTGTTTTGAATCCAAAGATAGAAATTGTAAACAACTGCAATTTAATACTGTTTCGCGAATACTTAGCAGACACTAGTACCTCTAAAAATACTTACATCGTACGTGCTGTTAACTATATAAAAGAACATTATCAAGAAGATATTTCTATTAAAGATGTATGTAAAGCTTTGTTAATAAGCGAGAGTTATCTTACAAAGCTTTTCAAAGAACATACCAGTTATTCCTTTATTGATTATCTTACAAATTGCCGTATGAAAAAAGCCTGTGAACTTCTGAATGATGATACCGTTAAAATATATACGATTGCAGAACTTGTAGGCTATAAGGATCCACGCTATTTTAGTGCACTTTTTAAAAAATATGTCGGACTGACGCCCAGGCAGTTTCGAGAACGACAGTCCATTTAAGCAGCTTATAATGTGATACTTCTTCCACCAGACAGCTTCGTGAACAATAGCACTGAAGCCATACTTGTGATAGACAAAATCACTGCTAATGCTGCCGCTATTCCAAAGTTACCACGCAAAACTTCTGTATATACTGATACTGCTATAGTATTTGTCTTAGACGTATACAGCATGACACTGGAACTTAATTCATTAATAGTCGTAATCCAGCTCATAATTGCTCCGGAAAAAACTCCGGGAATCATAAGGATTGCTGTTGTTTTAAAAAACGTTTTAATAGGTGATACTCCAAGGTTAATGGAGGCTTCTTCAATCGAAGGATCAATCTGATAAAGGATTGCGGATGAAGAACGTACCGTGTAAGGCAGTTTGCGGATGACATATGCAAGAACCATAATAATCCAAGTTCCTGTTAAATATAATGGCTGTTTATTAAATGTTAGAAGAAGTGCTATACCTAATACGGCGCCAGGAATTACATATGGGAACATTACCAAAACGTCCAGCACAGTATTTATATTATTTTTCTTACGTACTGATAGGTATGCTATTAAAATGCCAACTACAATCATTATAATTATTGCAATTGTTGCATAAGCAAACGTATTTGCAACAGACCGTCCCAGCTTATTGATGATATTACGATAGCTATCCAAACTATATCCTTTTACAAATAAAGGACCACTAGTCTTTAAAAATGAAGTATAGAATACTGTAAGCTGTGGCAAAAAGCCAATGAAAGCTACCAGGTAACATATCCCTGTTGCAAGAGCACGTTTTCCACCTTTCAACTTAATTTCTTCCGGTGGACGTAACATGCTCATCATGTAATTTTTCCTACTAATTACGAATTTTTGAACTAAGAGCACAATCAAAGCGCAAAGTATAATTATTACACTTAATGTACTCGCCATTGTTGCGTCTCCACCCGTTTCACTCAAGTACTGTTGATAAATCAGTACCGGTAACACTTTATAACCTTCCCCGATTAACATTGGTGTTCCAAAATCAGCCAATGTTGCCATAAATACCATTAACATTGCCGCAGAAATCGTTGGGAGAATCAGTGGAAATGTAACTGTCATAAGCCGTTTAATTCGTGACATACCCAAATTCTCTGATGCTTCTTCCAATGATGCATCAATAGAACCCAAAGCACCATTTACATAAAGATAAATCATTGGAAAAAATTTAACTGCAAATACTATAACAATTCCTCCGAATCCATAAATAGAAGGCACCTGGATTCCTATTGTTTTAAGAAATGTAGTCACTGCTCCATTTCTTCCAAAAAGAAGAATCCAAGAATAAGCTCCGATAAAAGGAGGCGAAATCATTGACATGATAATAATCATATTCATGAATTTTTTACATCCCACATTATAGCGGCTGGCAATATAAGCAATTGGAACTCCTATGAGTGTAGCAATGATAGTTGAAACACTACATACCAAGAAACTGTGACCAAGTGCTGATGTATAATATTTTAATGTAAAGAAGTCTACATAATTGTTAAGCGACAACTGTCCATCTCCATTAAATACACTCTTATAGCAGATAGTTATCAATGGGTAAAGTAAAAATACTGCCAGAATGATCGTCAAAATCAAAGAAAGCAGCTTCCAGTAATCCAAATGCCATTCCCCATAATTTCGTTTTTTTACTTTTTCCATTCAATAACTGCCTCCTCTCCACTTTCTGAATATATATTTATTTTATCCTGCTGTAATTTCAAATTAACCTTATCTCCAAGAGAATATTCAAAATCTCGGTCATTTCCATATTGATTTACCTCTACAATCTGTCCATTGCTTAACTGCACCTCATAATTTACAAAATCTCCAAGAAATGTAAGGAACACTATTTCACCACACAATCCCTTATCCTGATCCATTCCAATTAAAAATTCTTCCGGTCTTACAGATAGTTTAATATTTCCAGTTACCCCGTTTTTTAGTGGCATCATAATTTCTGTTTTATCTAGTACAGAAAGTTTAGCCATACCATTCTCATTCTCTATTACTCTTCCTGAAATAAAATTTGATGTTCCAATAAAATTAGCTACAAATTCATTTGCCGGTCGTGAATAAATCTCCCGTGGTTTCCCAATCTGTTGAATTACACCATTTTTCATAACAGCAATTCGATCCGAAATAGCAAGTGCCTCTTCCTGATCATGTGTTACATAAATGGTGGTAATCCCCAATTTCTTCTGTACTTTTTTTATTGTTGCTCTCATCTGAATACGCAGTTTCGCATCAAGGTTCGACAATGGTTCATCCATCAAAAGAATGTCTGGATGGATTACGATTGCTCTTGCCAGTGCCACACGTTGTTGCTGACCTCCAGACATATTAGCCGGTTGTCTGTCTCTAAGATTTTCAATTTGCACCATTGCAAGTGCTTCCATTACTCTTTTTTCTATTTCTTCCTTCTTTATTTTTCTAGCTTTCAATCCATATGCCACATTATCAAACACAGACATATGAGGAAAAATTGCGTAGTTTTGAAATACCATCCCAATATTTCTCATATGTGCAGGGACATTATTAATGATCTTGTCACCAAATGAAATGCTCCCTCCATCAACACTGTTGAAGCCGGCAATCATTCGTAGCAATGTTGTTTTACCGCATCCAGACGGTCCGAGAAGTGTAAATAATTCTCCAGAATGGATTTCCAAGTTTGCATGATCTACCGCGTTAAAATTCCCGTATGTTTTTACTGCGTCTTTAATCACCACATTTCGACTCATATTATTTATTCCCCTTTTAAAAGAAAGAGGTGTCTATAGTTAAAACACCTCTGTTCCCTTTGTTTACTTGTTTTTTTGTAATAATTATTTGCCAATCACAATATCATTCCACTGCTTGATATTGCTTTCCTTATTTGTAGATGCTCCCAAGAAATTGTAGTTCTTGAGAAGAATATCATTAAGTGGAACAAAATCTCCTGCCTCATCTAGATCTGTACGTACCTGACGATATAATGTTCAGGAATCTTGCTCTGTACTTCTTTACTAAGTACAAAATCAACAAACTTCTTTGCATTCTCGCTGTTTGGTGCGCCCTTTACAACAGAGATTGCTGATGGAATTGCTCCTGTTCCTTCTCCCGGATAGACAATTCCTATATTTTCTGCACCGGCTTTAATATACTGAAGCACAGACTCTTCAGGTGTGATACACATAGAATACTCACCGTCAGAAACCCCCTTATGTGGTGCAGAAGAACTTGAAAGAATATTTCCATCCAATGTATCTACATACTTACGAATATAGCCCCATCCTCCATCTCCATTATCCATTGCAGTCAGAAGAATAGAAAGCGTAGTATACGCAGAACCGGAAGATGTAGGATCTGCAAATGCCAGTTTGCCTTTCCATTTGGAATCTACCAAATCAGCCCATCCCTTTGGCACTTCGTTCTCTGCTACCAAATTCTTGTTGTACATAATAACTGTTGGTGAAACAAAGGCACCTGTCCACAAATTTTCTTTGCTACGGTATGTTTCGTTTACATTTGCAGCCTCTGCAGATTCATATACTTCAAAATATTTTTTATATGCTTCCATAGATTCTGCTCCTCCACCAAACATTACATCTGCAAGAGGATTCTCGCTCTCAGACTGGATTCTTGTCAGAAGTTCACCTGTTCCTGCCTGAATCAACTCTACTTTTACACCTGTTTTATCCTGAAATTCCTGAATTATCATCTTAAGAAGCCCTTCCGGTGCCGGAGAATATACAACCAGTTCTTCAGATGATGTACTCACTTTCTTTTCTGTTGACACCGAACCTGTTGTGCTCTGTGTCTTCTCTTCTTTGTTTTTGTTCCCACATCCTGCAATTGCTGATACTGCCAATCCCATTACAAGAAACATAGCCAGTGCTTTTTTCATAAAACATAACCTCCCTTGTTGATACAACTATCATATTATCTTTGCAATCACAAGAATAGCACGTTTTCACCAACAAAACAATGTGATAAATCAGTACATTTGTTGAATATACCATACTTATATTATATTTCTACATTTGTATCACTATTCATTATACATTTTACCCAATGCATTTCCCCGTTTATCTTGATTTTGCATACTTTTGCTTGTTTTGAATATATAATTGTACTAACTACCTTCGAATCCTTCCAAGAAAATTGTAGTTGAAATCCACCACGCACACATATACCTTTTAACGATCCTTCTTTCCATGCTTGTGGCAATGCCGGTAGCAATTCTATATATTCATTATGACTCTGCACAAGCATTTCTGTAATTGCTGCTGATGCGCCAAAATTTCCATCAATCTGAAATGGTGGATGTGCACATAAAAGATTTTCATAGCTTCCTCCGCATGTATAGCTCATATTTTTCTGTGTGGCAGGAGTCAACAGATTATTCAAAATTGACCAAGCTCTCTCTCCATCTCTTAACCTTGCCCACAAGCATGCCTTCCACGCTTTACTCCATCCGGGACCTTCATCTGTTCTCCGATTTAATGTTATAATACAAGCCTTTCTTAATTCTGTGTTACTGTCTACATCTAGATCTGCTGCCGGATATAATCCATATAAATGGGAGAGATGGCGATGTGTTTCTAAAGCTTCCTGAAAGTTTTCCGACCACTCACTTATGCCTCCGTATTGGTTAATGCTATATGGTAATAGCTTTGGCAGTACTTTTCTTATCATTCTCGTTGTGTTCGAATCTTGACCAAGTACTTTTTCAGCCTGAATACAATCCAAAAAAAGTGTTCTAATTATTGCAGTATCCATAGTACTTCCAACAGATACTGCACAAAGATTCCCATTTTCATCAAAAAACTGATTTTCCGGTGATGTAGATGGTGCGGTTACATAATAACCATTATTTTCTACCAGATAATCCAAATAAAATTCAGCAGCTTCTTTCATAATAGGGTACCAGTTTTCTAGAAATTTCTCATTCCCTGTATATAAATAATGTTCCCATATATGTCTACAAAGCCATCCTGAAGCAGTTGGATAGTATCCATACTTTACAGGTGGGCGTGCAGCCAAACTTCCCACAGGTGATGTCTGTCTCCACAAATCTATATTATGATTTAATGTCCAACCCCTGCAGCCAAATTGATTGCGAGCTGTCTTTCTCCCACTATCCATGCAATCTCTAACAAGATCAAACATCGGTTGATGATACTCTGAAAGATTAGCACTCTCTGCCATCCAATAGTTCATTTCCACATTAATATTTGTAGTATAATTACTGCTCCAGGGTGGACGTACTTCACGATTCCATATTCCCTGTAGATTAGCCGCCATACTTCCTGGTGCTGAGGAACTTATCAAAAGATATCTGCCTAACTGATACCAAAGTTCAAAAATTCCTGTGTCTTTTTGTTCTCTTTGGTACCTGTATAATCTTTCATCTGTAGGAAGCAACGGTTCTACACCAAGATCTAAAACTACCCTCTGCATAAGACTTTTGTAAAATTCACGGTGTGTTCTCTCGACATCCTTCCAATCCACATTTTCCAGTTTTTCTAATTTCTCTAAACACCGAATATATAGTTCTTCTTCTGTATATGTCGGAAGATTTCTAACCTTATCATAACCAGTTTCCCCTGTCAAACGAATAATCAACTTTGTTGCATCTTTTACTTGCAGATTTCCACCTGACAATTTACATATTTTACCATCTGTATGAATTCGTAGCATAATACAGCATAGCATCCCTGGTGTATCTATATTATATTGTACAGCATCTTCACATTCATAGTAATTTGGATATACTTTAGATGGTGCCTGTTCAATCATATAAAATCCATTTTTGTTTTGCGAAGTTATTTTGTGTGGAAATGGACTTTCCAACGCAATTTCCCAAGTTGTCTTTGCTTTTTTATGCTGTGAAACTATTAGGCAATCATACTCATGTGATACATAACTTTTACGTATTGTTTCATCCTGACCATTTCCAAATATAGTTTGGCAAATCCCTTCCTCGATATTTAGTTCTCTTTTATATGTACCTCCTTCTTCTCCACTCTCTTCTATGAAAAGGCTACCAGCTGGAAGATATGATTCATTCCAATCATTCAGAAAATCTTTTTGTAATTCTTCTTCAGCTGCATGGTATTTCCCCTTCAATACAAGTTCTCTAGATTTTTCTAATACCTTCCACCCCTCTTCCCTGACTTTTTCTTCTCCTGTTCCAGACCAAAAGGTATCCAGATTTAAATCTATTTGTTCTTTAAGAGTTCTACCATACACCATAGCACCCAATTTCCCATTTCCCAGGGGCAGTGCTTGTTCCCACGACTCTGCCGGTTTCCTAAACCAAAGTGTCCTATTTTTCATTATTCAATATCCCCCAAACTTATATTTACTTTACCATAGCATGATTCCCCCTCAACACACAACCCAATAAATACGGATAAAAGTAGAAAATATGTCACTTTCATATCATACATTCTCTAGAAAAATATTTCGTATAACAAACTCAAAGTCCTTACTTTAATAAGTGACTATGTATCTTAAATTCAATAAAAACTAACATAAATATAGCAGAAAATCATCTGGCTAAAAAAACTACAATAAAATTTTCTTCCTTTATATTCCCTTATATTTTTTTGTAAAAACTCTGATAGCAACAAAACTCCGCTACAGGTTCAAATATTTCTTCCCTTGCACCCTCATATAAAATGCATTTTTGTAATTTTGCACCCGCTTGGTGCAAAATTAATTCAAACGCTTTTCTATATCTTCAATCGAAGGAATCTTATCCTGCAATTCCTTTGCAATCTGATTTGATAATTTATACTCACTAACTCCCATAGGCTTATTTACATCTTGTAATGCATATTCTGCGACCATTCTATCTTTTCCTTTACAAAGCAAAAGCCCTATAGTCGGATTATCAGTGGGTGCTTTTAATTCACCATCAATCACAGATAAATAAAACGATAATTTTCCTGCAAACTCTGGCTCAAAATCTACAGTTTTCAATTCTACTACAAAATAACAATGCAATTTCACATTGTAAAAGAGCAAATCAATATAGAAATCTCTATTGCCAACTTTAATCGGATACTGTCTTCCCATAAATGCAAAGCCAGTTCCAAATTCAAGAAGTAATTTTGTAATCTGCTGAACTAACGCATCTTCTAATTCAACTTCCTTCATTTTCCTTGTATTTGGAATAAAATCAAAAATATACGGATCTTTGATTATTTCCTCGACCTGTTCATTAAATGGGTCTGCTAACTGTGTTTGAAATTTGTTGTTTTATCTACTAAAACTTGTCGCTCATATAGGTTACTTTCTAATTGATGTGCCAAAACAGTAGTTGACCATCCATTTTCAAGACACTGACTTGTATACCATAGATGTTCTTCTAGTGTATCCGTCTTATCAATTAATGTTTTGATTGCTTTCCAGCTAATTTTTGCACCCACCTGGTGCAAAATTTCTTCAGATGGAATCCTTCCTGCAAACTGTTTCATATAATTCAAATTTCTTACAGAATATCCCTCAACACCTGGATATATCATTCTTAGGTCTTTAGATAGCGTTTCAACAAAACGGTTTCCCCAAGAACTATACTCAATAATCACTTTACCGATATTCCAATACAGAATATTTCTCTCGACATTTGCAGTTGTCATAACTTGATTTTGAGTTTGAATTATTTTGTTTTTTACCTTCTCAAGAGCATCAAAATAATTCTCCATTACAATTTCATTCTTTGCCATATTATAATCTCCACATATCAGTAAGGTTTATTTTCAATCTTGGCAAGTGCCTCAAGCATACGCTTACCAATAGCCTCTGGATCATAATTCTCTGCTGCACAGATTAATCGCAGACCATCAGAAGTAAGCAATCTGCCGTACAGCTTATCTTCCTTGTATTTTTGGTATTCTTCATATTCCTTATTGGTTAATTGCTTCACATCTATCACGCTCCTTAATTAACTCAGTCCTTTATGACAAGTGGTTTTTATACCACTCAATAACGGAATCTCTATCAGAATCAAAGAACTGTGTCGAAACATAAACATCTTTACCAGCATAATTTATTGGCTTTGCCCTATATCTCTTCTGAGTAGAATTACCCATATTATCACTTCGACTATTCGCAAATGCGGGATAATCTTCTTATACAATGGCTTGTAAATCAGTGCATCTTCAAATTCTTTATCTGTAGGCATGCGGTCATTGGCACGAATGTCATTCAAGAAAACTACAAACCTTTCAAAATAGTTTTCATAACTATCATCGATAACTCTCGCATATAACGACTTCATGAACTTGGCCATATTTTTATTTATCTCGCAGGCATTTGTACGAATAAAATATGTAAGCAAGTAGCTTAAGACCTCGCATAACACATCCTCAGTGATAAAATCCTCTTCATAGTCATCAAAGATTCTAAATATCAGAGGAAGAATTGTGGTCTACTTGATAGTATTAAATGCGTTCAAATATTTCTGTATCTCAGTGCTGTAGCACCTGTTTCTCCTAGTGTCTGTTAAACATTACTTCTTCTATTTCACTTTCAACTCTGACAGAAACATCTTTTGATGCATCATAAAGTGCTTTAAGAAGAATATACATAGTTGTAATACGCTGTTGTCCGTCTATAATTAAAACTTCGTTTAATCCACTTCCACCATTATTGTCATCAATATATACCACGGTTCCAGTAAAATGCTGACAATTCTTCTGGCTTGCCTTCATTATATCCTGGTACAGTTTTTCACATTGGATGTTAGTCCAATCATAATTTCTCTGATATACGGGTACCTTAAAAACTCGTTTATTTTTCTCCAAAACATCTGAAAAAAGCCACATTCTATTTGCTTTCATTTGAACATCTCCTCATATCAAGGTTAGGTTTTGTTTTTACCGGGACTACTTAAACGTAACCACCGTAGCCCCGGTACCGCCCTCATTGTACTCGCCTTCCCTGAAGCTCTTTACATACTTACACTTCTTAAGGTAATCAGAAACCATTCCCTTAAGGGCACCTGTTCCACGACCATGTATTATCCTTACCTGTGGAAGGTGGGCAAGATAGGCATCATCAATGTATTTGATAAGCTCTGCCCTCGCATCGTCATACCTCATACCTACAAGGTTCTTCTCTACTCTTACGTTTAAGCTCTTGCTCATTCCTATGCTGCCCTTGCCTGATGAAGACTTGTCCTTAACCATCTTTACGGAGTTATCCTCTTCCACAAAGGCAAGATCTTTGACATTGACATTGGACTTCATTATACCCATGGTAACTGTGAGGTTGCCCTTTGCATCAGGGAGGGTACTTACAGTTCCCTTTATTCCCATTGTAAGCACAAGCACCATATCCCCTATGTGGAGCTGTTTGTTGCCTACTCTATTTCTCTGGCTTTCCTTAGCCCTTATGCCGTTAGTCTTGGTTACAGCATCTATCTTCTCACGGAGTTTGGTTCTCTCCTCTTCCATCTCTCTTGCTGTAGCACCGCCTAGCCCCCACTTGTTGTATTTCTTAATGGAAGCGTCCGCCATTTCCTTAGCCTCGGAAAGTATCTTAGATGCCTCTCTCTTGGCATCTGCAAGCAGACTTTCTTTCTTCTCTGCAAGCTTTTCTACATCTGTCTCCAAAGCCTGCTTTTCTTTCTCTATTTCAGCTCTTCTCTTTCTTTATCCTTTCCTCTTCTTCTTCTATGAACTGACGGCTTCTGTTAAGTTCGGCTATCACATCTTCAAAGCGCTTATCATTGGTATCTATCCTGTTTGCCGCATCTTCTATTATCTCATCAGATAGTCCCAGCTTTTTGGATATGGCAAAGGCATTACTCTTACCCGGTATTCCTATGAGGATACGGTAGGTAGGCATAAGAGTGTCAATATTGAACTCAAGACTTGCATTTACTACCCCCGGAGTAGTGAGTGCATATACCTTTAGCTCGCTATAGTGGGTAGTCGCCATTACCCTAGCATCCCTTGCCTGTAAGTTCGCAAGTATTGCCATAGCAAGGGCAGCACCCTCTGTAGGATCAGTTCCCGCTCCAAGCTCGTCAAAGAGTACCAGGCTTTCCCTATCGGCCTCTTTTAATATATTTACAATGTTTACCATATGAGATGAAAATGTAGAAAGACTCTGCTCTATACTCTGCTCATCTCCGATGTCTGCGTATATTTCTTAAATATACCCAGTTCCGACTTGTCAAATGCAGGGATATGAAGCCCCGCCTGTCCCATAAGGGTAATAAGTCCTACAGTCTTAAGCGAAACTGTCTTACCGCCTGTGTTTGGTCCTGTTATCACAAGAAGCTCAAAGTCTTTTCCAAGGTTTATGTCAATCGGCACTACCTTTTTCTTGTCAATGAGGGGATGTCTTCCTTTTTTGATATTTATCCTTCTATCAAGATTAAATATCGGCTCAGTGGCACTCATCTCCTTAGCAAGCTCTGCCTTTGCAAATATAAAGTCAAGTACAGGAAGCACCTCAACATCGTATCTTAGCTCATCTATGTAGCCTGCCGCCTCGTTGGAAAGAGCCGCAAGTACCTTCTCTATCTCCTTTGCTTCCTCTATCATAAGCTCGCTAAGCTCATTGTTGTACTTAACCACTACAGCAGGCTCTACAAATAAGGTGGAACCGGTTGAAGACTGGTCGTGAATGAGACCGTCCACCTTGCTTCTATGCTCATTTTTTACAGGAAGACAGTACCTTCCATTCCTCATGGTCACCTTATTATTCTGTAAGAAACCCTTATCAGCCGCTGAGTTTACAAGGCTGTCTAACTGTTCTCTGATTTTAGCATTGGTAAACTCTATCTTTCTTCTTACATTTTTAAGACCGGGACTTGCATCATCAGCCATTTCCTCCTCGGAAATGATACAACGCTTGATTTCGTTATTGTACGGAGAAAGAGGCGCAAGCAGCTCAAGTCTCTCTGACAGGCTGTCTGCCTCAAGCGAGCTATCTCTCTTTGCACCAAAATTCTTCACGCGAAGAGCCACATCAAGAGTCTTGCTGATATTTATAAGCTCGCCCATGCCAAGAGTTGAGCCCACCTCAAGCCTTACAAGAGAGTCACCTATTTCTGTAAGCCCTGAAAATGATATATGTCCCGACTGATACAGCCTTGCAAGGGCGTCAGCAGTTTCCTTCTGAGCATTATTTATCTCCTCTATGTCAGTCATAGGCATAAGTGAATTCACCCTCTCCTTAGCCTTTGGAGAAGAAGCAAGCTCTGAGAGCCTGTCTAATATCTTGTCAAACTCCAATGTATGTAAAACTTTTTTATTCATATATTTCCCTTTATACTATATTAGTCTATATTCTGCCCACTATGAGGATTTCCTAAGATTTCCTTCAGGGATTTCTACAAAAAATCTTACTCTGCAGTGTTTTATCCCCGTGTCTGCCGCATACACGGCATTTGCATAAAAATGGAGCTGCTAAAAGCAGCCCCCAGGTATTACGCAATCATTTAAAACTCGATGTATTTATTTTCTGCATTATCATTGATTACATAATAAGCTCTACGCTCATTTGCATTGATGTAGATTTTAACTGACTTTACATCATCAATGCTGTTACCCTCTGCCAAATAAGCTGCTCTAGTTCTCTGAACCATCTCATCAGAGCTAATCTGCATGCCGTTAAATTCGAAGTAAGTCTCAAGCTCTATCCCCACAATCGCTTCCTTGTTTGCTTCCCTGTTAATAATCATACTTCCTCCTTCGAAAAATAAACTACAGTTACTTTATGTAGAAAGGCTTTCGCCTTACCACCAAATTATCTGCTCCACTTAAGCCTATGCAGATTACCTTTTAGTTTCATTCCTTCAAAATCCTGCTGACGCAGGGCTTCATACAGAATAATAGATACTGAGTTTGATAAGTTAAGCTGACCTTATCTCCCCTATCATAGGTATTCTTACTGAGGTTTCTTCATATTTTACCAGAATTTCCTCCGGTATGCCAGCACTTTCTTTGCCAAACATAATGAAGTCATTTTCTGTATATTCTACTTCAGTATAAGCCTTTTTAGCCTTAGTGGTAGCTCATGTATATCTTCGCTCCGGGATTTCTTTCTATGAATTCCTCAAAGTTCTCATATACGTGTAAGTCTAATTCTTTCCAGTAGTCCATACCTGCTCTTCTTACAGCCTTATCCGATATATCAAAGCCTAAAGGCTTAATCAGATGGAGGCTTGTCCCCGTAGCCACGCAGGTTCTTCCGATATTTCCCGTATTTGCCGGTATTTCCGGCTCATGTAAAACTATGTTCATATCAATCACTTGTAATCGCTATGTTCATGTTTATGCATTTATCTCCATCATAGGTAAGAGGTATGCATAGATTCTTTGAAAATGCAGCGCTAAAGCTCATGTCACCCCTTCCAACTGTAGGTGGTGTGATATCTATACCTATACCTTGACTTGAAAATAGTGTAGCTGCATTGCCAAGTACCATATTGCCTAGCTCACAGATAGCACTAAAGCCTATTTCACCAAGCTCCGGAAGTGGTCCCTGCATCATCATTTTTCCTGCTATATCGCAAGCTACCGCATTGTTAAACTCTATGATTACCTGTCCTCTTACGTCACCTGTTATTCCTATAATAATTATCAGTGAATCAGACGAAAATTTCATGTCTTTCAAACCCGGTTTGCCAATTACAGTTTCAATCATACAAGTCTGCTTGAGTATGGTTGTGGCTGCTGCAAGGAAGGGATTGATGTATTCAACACTGAGTCCTGCCATTTTTCTACCTCCATGTTTTTTATTTGGTACCGAATTTTTTCAAATGTCTCTTAGCAAAGTTTTCTATTCTTGACATTGCAATCCTTAAATTATCTATCGAATATGCGTAGGATATCCTTATGAATCCCTCTCCACATTCTCCAAAGGCTGTCCCCGGTACTACTGCAAGTTTCTCCTCTTCAAGAAGTTTTGTAGCAAACTCCTCGCTTGTCATTTCAAATCCTTTGATACAAGGAAATACATAAAATGCCCCAAATGGCTCGAAGCACTCTATTCCTATCCTTTTAAGTTCAGATATAAGAAATCTTCTGCGCTGATTGTACGCCTCACGCATACTTTCCACATCTGTATCACCATTTTTAAGTGCTTCTATAGCCGCATACTGACTTGTAGTAGGCGCGCACATAATAGCAAACTGGTGAATCTTTAACATCTGGCTTATAACCCGCTTGGACCTGCAGCGTAGCCCATACGCCAACCGGTCATAGCGAAGGCTTTTGAAAATCCATTTATATAAACAGTTCTTTCCTTCATCCCGGGAAATGCCGCTATAGACACGTGTTTTCCCTTGTAGGTAAGCTCTGCATATATCTCGTCACTAATGACAAATATATCTTTTTCTATGACAAAATCCACAATAGGTGCGAGCTCTTCCTCTGTCATTATGGCACCTGTAGGATTGTTTGGAAATGGCATTATTAAAATCTTTGTCTTATCTGTATAATACTCCTCAAGTTCTGCTCTTGTAAGCTTAAACTCATTCTCTGCCTTAAGCGGTATAGACACCGGCGTTCCCCCTGCGAGGTGGGTACAAGGCAGGTAGGATACATAGCAAGGCTCCGGGATAAGCACCTCGTCCCCCTTATCAAGCATGGTTCTGAGTGCTATGTCTATAGCCTCACTGCCACCAACTGTGACAATAACCTCATCCTTTGCATCATAGTCAAGGTTGTATTTTCTCTTTACGTACTCGGAGATATTTTCTTTAAGTTCTTTAAGACCGGTATTGGAGGTATAATGCGTCTTACCTCTTTCAAGCGAATATATACCCTCTTCTCTAATATGCCAGGGTGTCTGGAAATCAGGCTCGCCCACACCCAGAGAAATCGCATCCTTCATCTCGCTTACTATATCAAAGAACTTTCTTATGCCTGACGGCTTTATCTCCTGTATAGCATTGTTTAATATTTCTCTCAAGGTGTAATTAACTCTCTTTCATCTTTTTCTTCTTCCACATAACTCATGCCATGCTCTTTGTATTTTTTAAGCACAAAATGCGTTTCGGTACTGATGACTGATTCAAGTGGGGAAAGCTTACTATGTACAAACTTAGCTACCTCTCTCATGCTCTTGCCTTCAACTATAACCATAAGGTCATAGTCTGCTGACATAAGGTAGACATAAGAAACTTCTTCAAAACGATAAATTCGCTTTGCCATAAAATCAAAGCCTTCATCCCTCTTAGGGAGCAACCTTTACCTCTATGAGGGCAGTCACAGTTTCATTATCGTCTATTTTTTCCCAGTCTACAAATGTAGGATAACCGCAAATTATCCTCTCAGCTTCGAGAGCCTTAATTTCGCCACTCACAAGCTCTGGGGATACCCCAAGCATAGCTCCGAGGTCTTCTGCGGATAATTTACTGTTTTTCTCGATAGCCCTTAAAATCTCAAGTCTCAACTTTTTATTTTCCATGCAACTTTCCTCACAAAACAAATATAGTAATATAATACTATAACTTTAACATTTCAACAAGTGCAAATTCATTTCAAATGGCAATAGTTCTGTATTTTAGTAACTGTATTTCGGCGGCTCTATGAATCTCTCCTCGTCATCAAAGACTATGACTCTCTTCTTATCCTCTGTAGCTCTGCCTATGCAGACAGCAAGTAAGCCCGCATTCCTAAGTGCGAAGACAAGCTCCTCACCCATATCAGTTGCGAGAAGATAGGAGCCTTTTGAGTTAAGCATAAGGGGATTTAGGTTAAAATGATTGCAAAGCTCTATGGTTTCCTGTTCATAACTAAGGCTGTCCGCATATACCATAAGTCCGACCTTTTCTCTCTCACCCAAACTCCACAATCCAGAAAGCAAGCCACCCACACCTAGAGGAATCATAGCAGATGTTTTATAGAATGCCGCTGTATTGGTTTCAATAATCGGAAGTCTGTCTGCCCTCTTATTCTTAAGCTTTTCTAAGTAAGGCTCAGGATAAATGGCTCTAAGCTCTTCAAGTTTCTCACTGTAAAGCTTAGTCATACCGTATTTTCCAAGGCTTCCCGTAAGGATAATGTCCTGTCCTGCAAATAGCTGCCCCCTCTTCCACGGTGCTTCAGATGCACTTTTTACCTGACCTCTGCCTAAGATAAATACAGTCTGCTCCCTTTCACCTGTATCAGATAAGCTTACCGACACTCTTAAAATCTGTGCTCCAAGCCTGTCTGCAACCTGTTTTAGAGAGGAAGAAAACTGCCTAAGTTCACTCTCCTCAAATCCTCCCTTAAAGACTATTTCAGCCCTTATCTCCTCGAGACTTCCTCCTGCACACATCAGTCTCCTTATGATGTCATTTAGGTCTTCTTCCCTAAGAGTCGGGTTCTCCTTAAAGGTCAACACGCTTGAGGCTTCTACAAAGTATCCGCTATCTTTCTTTGCCCCGGATATAGAGACAGAGTAGGCATTCTTTTGGAACAAATGCCTACTCTCCTCCTTCAAGTATAACTGCTTAAGTACACTTCTTTCGTAAATGTAATCAGGAAGTTCTATCATCCTTCAATTCCTTCTTCCGAATCATCACCGTCACTTGGTACCGGTTTTTTCGGACTGGTATTTTTATCTTTGTTTTCATTATTTTCGGAAGATTTATTTTCTTTTTCCTCTTCCTTCTTCTTTTCTTCTTCCTCTTTCTTTTTCTTCTCTTCCTCAGCCTTCTTCTTAGCAGCTTCTATCTCATACTCGTGAGGTCTGTAAGAGCTTGTATTAACAAGCACCTTATCAGTAAGCACTCCGTCTTTGTAGATATATTTATAAAGCTGCGCCCTGCTTCCATTTTCCCTTGAAAGCACTACTGAGGCGAGTTCAACCTTTCTGTGAGCCACATCCCTGGTCTCATGTCCGTATACATTGAAGGTAATTATTCCGCCATTTGCTATTCCCTCTATATATATCGGATATTCTGTCGTATTCTTGAACTTTAAATCTTTCCAGGTTCCCGCAATGGCTGCATCCCTTGCCAGGTCTACATAATCAACACTCATAGAGTGGTTCTGTCTCTGTTCTACTCCGAGTTCTGAGAACAGGACAGCGTTGTAAAGTGTTGTAGATACCTGACAGATACCGCCACCCATATCAGGCACTATTTTGCCCTCCACGTAGGCTGTACCCATACCGTAGCCGTTCTGCAGTGTATATGGTGCCATCTTTGCATTCGCCGAAAGCACTTCGCCCGGCATAAGAACAGAGCCGTTTATGAGCTTACAGCCATTTGCCACATTCTGTCCTCTTCCACCTGCAGGATTGAATCTTGTAGAATAGCTTCCAAGCAGGTCAGTTACCATACTGAGCTCTTCTTTGCCATATTTTGGCTTCTTGGTAGTAAGGGCAAATTCTGCCTTTGTGCTTTTAGCAACACCATCAGGCAAGGACTCTATATAGGCTTTTACATCTTTTTTTGCTATAGCCGCTGCTTCCTTTGTATTGAGGCTTCTGCCGTTCTTACCTCCTCCTACAATAAACTGTCCATTTGTTCTTGTAAGAGTAGCATTTTCCGGTGCAACATTATATTTTTTAGCAACTGTTTTTACAAAGCCATCTATTTTCTTTGAATCATAGCTAAATTCAAGGTTGTACTCAGGCTTATTCTCCTTAGCCGCCTTAATATCTTTGTATCTCTCTATTATATTGCCTACTTCGCCTATCTTAGATATCTCTTCAACTATGTTGTGAGCCTTTGCCTTCACTCCCAGGTCTTTAAGTGAAACCGACTCAGTTCCCTGTACTTTACCGTTTTCGGTAACAGAAACCACAAGTTCTTTACTCTGAACCTTGCCAATATAGTCAGCAATTATCTTCTCTGCCTGCTCTTCTGTCTTGCCACCGACATCTATCCCGTTTACCCTTATGCCCTCACAAATGATGCCTTCTTTCTTAGAGCCAAGTGCGGATACGGTAACCACAAGTCCGGCAGTGGTGATAACAAGTACAGCCAATATCCCGTAAATCGAGATAATCAGCTTCTTTCTGCTATTTCTTTTACTACTTCTTCTGCTTTTGCTCCTAGACTTACTTTCCCTTTTCATTTTTACTCCTCTTATACATTACCTAACATGCTTGCTACCATTGGGATTAGCATCGATAGTATTACTACTATGATGATAATCTTTGAAATCAGCTTTTGATTTTTTTTATTATTAAAATCCATTCTACCCCTCCAAATTATCTTTCAACTTCTTTTTCATTTCTATTCAAGCCTTTTGACCATTAACACTGTATATGCTATAATAATTTAGTGTCAAAAATATGAAATTCTGCAAAAAAATTATTTTTCATAAACGGAGGTCAACATGCCTATTTTTCTTATATTTATCATACTTTTCGTCCTTTGGGTTAGATACGAAACCCAAAAGAATTCCAGAATCGAAACCGAGGATAACCAAGGCTTTCTCGAGAGAGAGCGTCAGGCCAATTTTACCAGAAAAGCCGACCTCACAGACCTCGACTATATAGTTGTTCCTCTAGATGAACTCCCTTTTGCAGGAAGCTATGACGAGGTAAAGTCTTCATATTCACTCCCCGAGGGCTTAAGCGAACTCACAAAGAGCGAAATCCTTGACTGCGAGCAGAAGATAATCGCTCTCAGCCACAAGAAAATATTGAATCTAGGGCACATGAGCAACACCGACATCAAGATGGAATACGGGGTTGCAAACCTGCAAATCCTAATCCAGTATGATGAAAATTCCTCTAAGCTCTCAAGGCTGCTTGCAAAATGGGGCAAACTCCTTTTTGAAAACGGCGAAGAAGAGGCTGCTGAAAAAGTCCTTACTTACGCTGTTTCCTGCAAATCAGACATAGAAGACATATTTATCACCTTGGCTAAAATCTACCGTAATAACGGCAACGAACTTGGCATTAGTGACCTCGTGGAAGCCTGCCAGTGTTTTGATGAGCTTAGGAGGGAAAATGTCATTAACCAAATCACCTCTATTTAACTATTTTAGCTCAACCTCTCCTCTCATACAATAGGAGTTTTTGCTAAATTTAAGCTCTATTTTTGATGTTTTTTATATATGATACAAGATTGCTACGGCTGTGCTTTTGACACCCACATCACTATATAATCACTTGCAAGACGGACAGACATCTGAGAGGAAGCATCGGTCACATTTTGGAGCTCTGGCTGTGCAAATTTCTCTGCCAAGGGCTATGACATCGAGATTCCATATTATCCACGCGCTTTCAGGCAGTACCTCCATCAGCTCAAATTCTGCCTTAACGGGGTCTTCAGTAGTTGTTATACCAAGTTTCTTTGATATTCTCTTCACATGTGTATCGACAACTATGCTTGGAATATTAAATATATTCCCTCTGACTACATTGGCAGTCTTTCGCCCTACTCCGGGAAGTACTATCAGCTTTTCCAGTTCTTTTGGCACCTCTCCACCGTATTCACTAAGAAGCATCCTTGCACAGGCTATGATATTCTTTGCCTTATTATGATAAATCCCGTAGAATGAATATCATCTTCCATCTCCTTAAGGTCTGCTCCCGCAAAATCTTCCAGAGTCTTGTATTTCTTAAACAAATCCCTTGTAACCATATTTACTCTGGCATCTGTACACTGGGCACTCAATATGGTTGCAAAGAGTAACTGCCAGGCATTCTCGTGTTCAAGATAGGTACGGCTCTCCCCTCCATAGCGTTCTACGAGCCTTCGTATTATCTCGTCAATCCTCTCTTTTTCCTTTTTTGATAGTTTCTTCATATTTGCTCCAATAAAATTTAATTTGACGCAATCTAATATATCACAAAAGTAAGTTGGAGTCTAGAGGTGTTAGGGAAATTTATTGCAGTTGGAGTCCCCTTTCATGTCATTTTATAGTTCTTAAAACCCCTTAATTTCTTTTGCTAAACTAAACGGAATAATATCTTTATCATTCGTCTTCTCATACGCAGTTTCTTTATGCATATATTCAACTATCTCCCTTGCAGTAAAAGCTTCAAATTTTTTAATAACCATGTCCAATATTATGATATCATCATCCGTTAAGCATTTTTTATCAATTGAATCATTCCCAAGAAAATGAAAGGCTGTATTATCATATCCTTCCTCTTCCTGCATCTTAATATTCTCAAGCCCAACGATTTTGTAATGACCTATAGGCAATGCCCCCATGGCTTCATGGCAGTATACTAATCCCAGCATAGATACGCCATGTTCTTTAAAGTTTAACGAATCCGCATACCATAACATCTTCATAAGCTTTACTTTATAGAGATTGCCTATGTGTTCTGCAAAATAAGATACAACAGCCTCCAATTTATCAATATCAAGCACCTTATATCCATTGGCATCACAAGGCTCTTGATAATTAACATATTCACTCTCTAATGATTTTCTTTGGAGATATTCCCGCCCATCCTCATCAAGATTCGCCATTATCTTTTCTTTAATTGCATTTTTCTTTAATTTGGTAAAATGCTCACCATTTTTTTGCAGTAAATCCAACACTGCCAGAGGATTATCTCTAATAATTCTAAGCATGTTATCATACGCATCATCTTGTATTGCTTTGCTTTCATATCTGGAAATAGTGGCCTCTCCCCATCCCAATAGTTTAGCAAGATCCACCTGAGATAAGCCATATTTTTCTCTAATTTCTACAATATCATCAGAGGTCAACAGGTTATGAGCCTTTCTATACATATTCCGAGCATTTAAAAGGTTATCATTTTCCATCTTTCCAGTCACAAATTCTCTCTCATCTTCATCACTATTTATGCAAAAGTAATAGGTTTCTGCATAATCAACTTCTTCGCCTTTGATTATGGTCTTAGCAATTCGCGTTCTTTCTTCAATCTCATGAATCTTATCACATATCGGACAATCCATTTGAATTTTTCTAATTAGGGTGCTTTCGCTCATTACCGTATCTCCTTTCATCTATACTCGTTATTTGTATGGGAACTTCATATCATATTTTGCATAATGAAACGACAAACATAGTACTTTCTTGTTCGTTTCTCCCTTTATTTTAAGCTTAATATAGACCAATTTAGCATTTATATCCTTACCGAATACAAATAATAATGGTGGTTTATCATCATCCTTGTCCAGCAAAGTTGCGGAATATTCCGAGACTGTTAATTCTTTTAGCCGCTCCACAATATCAAACGAATCATATTCCAAATCTACTATTGTATATTGGGTGGAATACTCTACCTCTTCTTTACTAGACCTAATAACTAATAAGTCTTCATCTATCTTAAAATCTTCTGATTCCAACACTTCTTTAAGTTCTTCCAGAAAGGCTTTTATAACCTTCTTATCTGATTGAATAGGTATTTTTTATGATTTCCACCTCCAAACATCAAATTGTACTCCACTATCAATTGATAGTATACTCTATCAATTGATAGTATGTCAGAGAAGAATAAAAATTCAGGCTTCGGTTACTTTTATAACCGAAGCCCAAATCCTACATAATTATTTAATTATCTGTTTTCTAAAACAAAAGCCTAAAGCTAAAAGACCAAGTCCCGCAACAAAGTATAGCTGTGTTGGGATTGCACCTGTTTTAGGAAGACTTGTTTTCTCCGCAGTATTATCTGCATTGCCAAGCGGCGTTCCGTCCTCTTTTACATTTTCTGTATCAGAGTTCTTTACTTTTCCATCTGCTGGCTTCCTTGATTTTACTGTCTTTCCTTCTTCCTTGTCTTCTTCTTCCACATTTGCCTCAGTTGCTGTCTCTGCTTTCCCTTCTGGAGTAGCGTCATTAGTAACTGCTATGGTTTCAGTTGAACCGCTTTCGTTATTGACAGGGGCTACAGGCACAGCTGGAATTGAAGGCAAGCCCGGGGTAGCAGGTATTGCAGGTATTCCCGGAGTCGCTGGAATTACTGGGACAACAGGCTGTAAGTTATTATTTCCTACAGGAGGCACAACTCCAGGATTAGGATTTGGCTGATTATCCTGTGAAGAAGCAGTAACCTTTATTGCTTCATTGCCAAAGTCAGGCATAGGTGGTTCTTTACCGTTATACTTCCAATAATATGGCTGGTCAGTATCCATAGAAGTGCCAATAGTTTTACCCACTAAAACCTTGCCTACAGGATTAGCTCTATTGGCAGTTTCTTTTATAACCACATTTTTATCGAGTCCCTCTCCGCCTTTTCCTTTCTTGTTGTAGGTGTCTCCACCCTGAATGTACATATTGGCTACAGCTAAACTTCCATTGCCGGCTACCGCCACCTGACCGTTTTCACTCGGCATAGTACTTATTCCGGCTAATGCTATCAGCCTTCCTTCACCCTCTATCTTTCCATTGTTTAACTTAATGGCAGGAGCTGCAATAGAAGTCAACACCGTTCTTCCACCACCATAGGTGCCAAGCACTCCTCCCTCGCTAATGGTTAAGGTAGAGTTCTCAACTCCTAGTGCAGGCTGACCTGTATAAAGTTTTCCTGTTTCAGGATCTGTGCCTGTAGGAGCTTCTTCACCCTTAATGTATACTTTCCCTCTGATAGTTGCATTTCCAGTCACTTTTACAACAGGGGATACATTATGTCTTGTTCTGTTTCCATCAGATAGATAGTTAGTATTTGAATAAATAAGGGAATTTTCTAAAATTCCTCCCTCTTTAAGTTCAATCTGACCATTGATTGATGAACCATTTCCAAAACTCTTATCCTTCGGATTGTAATTAACCTGAAGCACTCCACCGTTCTCCACTTCAATCTTTCCATGAATTGAAGAATCCATAACATTGAGTACACCACCATCTTACAATTATCTTTACACTGCTAAGGACTTTCATATTTACTAAGGTAAGATTTGTATCCTTGCCAACAATCAATGTCTGAGTAGCATTACCTGAAGATGTTCCCAGTTCTCCGTAAGTTCCGCTTGTATGCGAACCGTACCATGCTTTTACATTCTCAGGTACAGTCACTGTTTCATTTGTCCCACCAAACCTGCTTATAGACCAAGGCTCCATATCCCATATGTACTTGCCGTCATGCATTTTCCTAAAGAAACTACCGTATTTTTCTATGTTCAAATACTCTTCTAAGGTTCCGTTTCCGTCATACACATTGAATTCAAGAGAATTACTCTCTGTAACCCTGCCTGAAGTCTCATTTAGGACAGCCTTCACTTCATATTTTCCCTTTTCTTTAGGCGTGCCGTTTAAGGTAACCTCGCTGTTATAAGGGTTGTAAACGCCCTTCATCCCAGAAGCGCTGTCAATTGTTATCTCAGGTGAAGGAAGACCAAGCTCCTTAAATAGCTTCCAGTCCTCTTCAGTAGGATTTTCTTTCTCAGCACCCTGAAGAACAACATTGCTATTCTTGTTCTGAGTAATGCTCAGGCTTGCTCCTGCAATACCGTCATAGGCTCTCTGACCTACCATAGCACCCTCAAATGCACCTTTAAGACGAAGTTTAAGTACTTTTGCAACCTGAACCTCATCTGATTCGGATATCTCAGCTGAACCCCTTTTATAATCAAAACTATGTTTCTTTTCATCACTGTAGGTAAGTGTGATTACAGCACCGTCTCTAGGCTCAATCATATATAACTTACCATCTGAATAGTAGTAGTTATTACCACCTAGAAAAGGTGCATATTTACTTGTTCCAGCCTTATAAACAGCCTCATCAACTGATACACCCTTTAACTCATTTCCCTGTGGCTTAGGAGATATTTCAAAATAAAAATCATTTGAAAATCTTTCTCTTACAGGCTTCAGGGTAATCTTAGCTGAAGTCTCAGGCTTGTTTCCTTCAGTTCCACCACTTCCTTCTGTGTTTTTAACAAATTTTACGCTTGATTTATCGTGAACGCCAAAGTATCCATTGGGATTAGATATTTTTACCTCAAACCAACCCTCTGCTGTTATAAACTTAACTATATCACCAGCCTTTAATGCATCCGGTAAGCGATAATAATATTCCTTTTTGCCTGCATCACTTTTAAAATATTTATTACCGGTTACCCCAATACTATTATTAACTGCAGAATATTCAGTATCATTTACACTTACTGCCTTAACACTGTTGAAATAATCTGCATTACTAAAATTAAATTGCAACATCTGAGGAATAGTCTCGTTGCTACTGCTTTTAAGCCAGTTGTCCTTTTCTGTCGCTCCATAAACCGTAAAGCTCTGAAGTATAACCGCACATAATAAAAAAATACTATTGCGATTAGTTTTAAATCTCCTATTTTTTTCACAAAAACCTCCCTTAAAATATTATTTTTTTCGCGGCTTCATTTTTTTATTTATTAGAAGACGCTCATTTTTAGTTTAGCTAGAAATTATAAGTATTGTAAATACTATACTTGGAATTAATTTCTCATTAATGAGAATCAGATAAATATTGCTTTTTAGAATAATTTTCATTAAATTCAGTATTTTCCATTGAATAACTATTCATTATATTATATTATAGATACAAGTGTAGCTGAGACAATACTATATAATATATTCCTCAGGAGGACGCCTATGTGGACAAGGAAAACTCTCAAATTAAATGCGAAAGTAGCATTCAAAAATAACTACCCGGAAACAGTAGTCGTTTCCTTGATTTTTATTTTTGTGTCCTTTTTCTTTGATACTTCCAACCCAAATATAAATAGGGCTACAGCCATATTTACTGGAGATTTATCTGGCAAGCTACATTCATTTACTTCAATCTTCCTTGGTCTGTTAATCATCATGGGAGTAATTGGGATTGCATTAAAGGCTCTCGTATATAATCCCTTTGAGGTCGGGTTCCAAAGATTTTTCATAGAGAACCACAATGGCAATCCTAAAGTTGGTACTATATTTTATGCATTTAAGACGAATTATATCAACATAGTAAAGACCATGTTCCTAAAGGATATTTACATCTTCCTTTGGAGCCTGCTATTCATCATTCCCGGGATAATTAAGTCCTATTCCTATCGTCTAGTACCCTTTATACTAGCTGAAAATCCCGATATGGATGCTGATGGTGCTATCAGATTGTCAATGGAAATGATGAACGGAGAAAAGTTAAACGCCTTTATACTTGATCTTAGTTTCATACCTTGGCTTGTACTCTCAGCATTTACCTTTTATATAATTGGAATATTCTATGTATTCCCTTATATAAACGCTACCAATGCTGAGCTATACCTGGCTATTAAAAACGGTGATTATTACAATGACCAAGGTATGTTTAGTGACAACTTCTTTAAAAACGGCGGTGGTTATTATGGTTAGTTTCAGACATTTATTCGATAACGGAAAGGTAATACATACCGCAAGCTGTTACGGGGATAATGACCTTGAAGTTGTGGAAAAGACTGAAGACGGCGAAGCTATCCGCCTTCTTCTTGTAAATGGTGCAAGGGAATCAGCCACATACATTGATAAGGCTCACAGAAATGACCTTGTGTTTAGATATGCTATTGGCTTCAATGATGTATTTGAAATAAACAAGAACTTAAAAGACTGCCTCCTACTGGGAGGTGCAGGCTTTCCTATCCCAAGTACTTCATAAGCCGCTTCCCTGAGAAAACCCTAGATGTGGTTGAGATAGACGAGGTGATGGTAAATGTGGCTTTTAAGTACTTTTATTTGGATGAACTTTATGAAGAATATAATCTCTATGAAAATGAGAGGCTTAAAATCTATGTCATGGACGGGCTGAAATTCCTATCAACCATGCTTAAGTCCTACGATGTCATCTTTAATGATGCTTACATCTCAGACTCCCCAGCCGAGGGGCTTATGAGCTATGAGGCAATAAGCCTTATAAAAGCCAGACTCAATCCTGGTGGAATCTACGTGTCAAATATGATAACAGCTATGGCCGGTGAATCTGCCTATCCTCTCTTTTCTATCCTTGCCAACCTTAAGCAGATATTTAAGTATACGAGATTTTGCAAATGCCGTAATGATGTACCTGCAAACGAAAAACAGAACTGTCTGATTTTTGCTTCAGACAGTCCCATTTAAGTTAAAAGTCCACCTCGTCAGGGTTATGTGCGTGTCCCCCTATATAGGGCAGTTTATTAAGAATCTCCATATCTTCTTCATCAATCCTGATAAGCCCAAGATTTTCGCTCATCCTATCGGGTGAAGTGGTTTTGGGAAGAGGGATGATACCTCTTTTCCTAAGAAATGAAATGCAGATAGCTGAAACAGTGGTTTGGTACTTTTCAGCCATCTCCCGTAATATCTCATTTTCAAAGAGAGCCCCTGTACCTAAGGGGCTGTAGCCTTCTGTGATTATTCCGTTGTTATTGTTGTATTCTACAACGTCTTCCTGCATATATCCCACATGAAGCTCTATCTGGTTGACCATGGGCAGAACTTTTGCGCTCTTTTTTAGCTCCTCTATGTGGTGAGGCAGAAAATTGCTCACTCCTATACTCTTCGCCCTTCCCTCTTCGTATAGCTCTTCAAGAGCCTGCCAGGTTACTGCATTTACCTCATCAGGGTTCTTATAGCGTACTTTATTGGCCGGCCAGTGTATGAGATAGAGGTCAATATAGTCCAAATCAAGATTCCTCATAGACTTGTCAAAGCCCCTAAAAGCCTTGTTATAACTGCGGTTCGTGTTCCATAGCTTGCTTGTTATAAAGATATCAGACCTCTTCTCTATAAGCCCCTCGCTAAGAGCCGCTTTACACCAAGTCCCACACTTCTTTCATTCCCGTAGGCTCCTGCTGTATCTATATGTCTGTATCCTGCCTTAATCGCTTCAAATACAGCCTTTTCACAGTCTTCTCCATAAGGGATATTCCAGGTGCCAAAGCCGATATCAGGTATATCTATTCCATTTCTAAGTATCATATTACTCCGTAATGTATGCAAGAATGAGAGCGTAGGTATTGTTCATTCCATCTATGTGAGAACGCTCGTAGCCGTGGGTTGCTCTTGTACCAGGCCCCACACAGGCATGGCGGATATCATGTCCTGCAACTATGGAAGTATCTCCATCAGAACCGTAATGTGGGGTGAAGATATCCAGTACATAGTCTGCTCCTGCCTTCTTCGCCGCCTCTATAAGCTCATTATTCAACTCATAATGATACGGAAAGCGGCTGTCCTTGCAGAAAATGCTTACCTTTCTCTCATCTGTGGTCTGCTCAGGTCCCACACAGGCTATGTCCACACCCAGCACATCTACTACATCGTCAGGAAGCCAAGAGGTGCCATGTCCTATTTCCTCATAGGCCGCAAAATACATATATACCTTACGGTTTAACTTAAGCCCCTCATTTTTAAGAGCCTTCATTATCTCTATGAGAATAGCAACCTGGGCCTTATCATCTATGAAACGGGCCTTGATGTAGCCGTTTGAATACATATATCTTGGTTCTAAAGCTATCATATCGCCTACCTGCACACCAAGAGCCTCTGTATCCTTATCGCTTTTTACATCCTCATCTAGGATAACTACTACATTTTCCTCGTACTTAGGAGCTATTTCAAAATATTTATCAGGAGTTACATGAACTGAAGCCCTGTCTCTTTGTACGGCTCCTGTGATAACCTTGCCATCTCTTGTATGTAGTCTTATATTCTCTCCAAGGGCAGACTCAGCGTGAAGTCCTCCTACAGGGCAGACCATGAGGCTTCCGTCTTTTTTTAATGTGCCTAACCATAAGTCCTATGTCATCAAGGTGAGCAGTTATTACAAGAGGTTCTCCCTCTCCACCAAGGCAGGCGAGAACTCCACCCTTTCTGGTCTCTATGCACTCATATCCAAGACCTTTAATCTTTTTTACCATATAATCGTGTATTTCTCTAAACTGTCCTGTAGTAGAGTCAATGGCAAGCAAATCCTGAAATTCTCTTAAGAATTCTGCTTCATCCATCTTCTTCATACGACTTTCTCCTCTTTTCCTTGAATAAAATATGCCAGTGTATAAAAGCCTTTGATATCAAATAACGTGCGCAAACCGGGTAGCGGCTTTTACTATTAACACTTGTATCATATGATGTAATCTACTGTCACACTTTCAATTTTATCAACTATATCCTGAACCGTAATTCCGTCAAGATACTCATTTACAACCTTGTAGAGCCCTTCCCACACATATAAGGTCTGGCAAAAGTTCTTTCTCTCACAGGGGTTGACCTCTGAATCCAAGCAGCTCACAGGTGCAATGCTTCCCTCCGTGATTCTTAATATATCTCCAACCGTGTACTCCTTTGGCTCCTTAGCGAGCTTGTATCCACCTCTATTACCTCTATTGGTAGCAAGAAGTCCTGCACCGTTTAACACTGGTACTATCTGCTCCAGGTATTTTTTTAGAAATGTTTTTGTCTCTTTGCTACATCTTTTAATGCAATAAATCCGTTGTCCTTATGTTCAGCCAAATCTACCATCAGTCTTAGTGCATATCTTCCTTTTGTAGAAATCTTCATACTAATCCATCCACTTCCTCAGTTAATCTTGTAATATACTTTTTCTTATCCTTAAATGACGGAAGAATCTCCTTGTAAATACCAAGAAATTCAGCTTTTAGCTCCGACCTTGACGGTCTCGCATTCACCGGCAAAAAAAGGACATTGTATTCTTCATCAGAAAGCACAGGCAGGATGTCCGTCATGTAAGCTCCTATCTTTCTGTAGAAATCAAGCGCCATTTCTCTATTTTTTATGGCTTTCTCATCAGTCTTACCCACTCCCTCAAGCTCTATAAATATGCCCAGCGGGAACTTATACTCACTTGTCTTGTGTTCTTCCTTGTGTTCTTCCTTATCTTTTTCCTTGTTTTCTTCCTTATCTTTTTCCTCCCCCTCTTCTTCCTTAGGGATGAGTACTTCTTTTAACATATCGAAGAATATCTCAGGATAATTGTAGCCTCTGTATTTCTTTAAGACCACAAAATAATCAAGGAGCATTACCCTTTGCTCTATATCATTAATAAAAAGTCCAAAGCAAAGTAGATGCTTTTTATCATCAAAAAGGCCGTAACAGCTGCATATCTTCCTTGCTATGAGCCATCTTATAGCTGATTCTGATATAAGAAAGCCGTCAAATTCCTCGTCAAAAAATTTGGTCAGACATCTTTTATATAAAGACAAAGTCTCTTTCTTATCCAGTTCTCTTAAAGTGAAGTCCATCACATCACCTCTCTTAGCTGTCAATCTTTATTTATAATGAAAGCCTGTTATCAGATATCCGTCCTTGGTACTGCTAACAACCAGATTAGGCTCAGAAAGCCCCAATAAAAATCCGTCACTGTAGGAATTGGTAACAAAGAGATTGGTCTTCGATACTGAGCTTACAAGCCTCTTGGTAAATACATCACTCTTTTTGAGTGAGATAAATTCCTGAACACTGCCTATCCTTCTGTCAGTGCCGGTATCAAATACCAGAGGATATTCACATAGCCTAGCAAGGCTGCTCTGGTCTTTGTTCCTCACTGCAAGTATAATAGAGCCTGCTGCAACAAGGGCTTCCTTACTAAGCTGTGGAAGCTTCTCAGAGTCAGACACCTTATTTACCTTTACTTTTTTGGCAGATTCTCCCTTAAGCTCACCCTTATACTCTACCTTTACGGCTTCACCTGCGGCGATTCCGTCCTTAAGACCCGTAACATCAACGTCTTTATTAAGTCCAAATCTAACAGTAGTGCCCATATCACTCTGCAGTGTCATGTGTTTTCTGAAGCCTCTATGATAACTCCGTACATTATTCCATTGCTGCTCATAGGCGGTACTTCCACACTTACTGCACCGGAACTAGCGGAGCCCTGTTCACTTGCAGCACTGCTTGTGGCTTTATCTGCCTTTTTCCCGCAAGCTGCGACTACACTTGTAGAAAGCAAGATTATGCTCAATATAATTATCGACTTAAATATCTTATTCTTTACCAAGTTTACCTCCAATATTCAGGCCATTCACGCATAAATGCCTGATAAAAATGGTTATCCCCTACATAATACTATGTTTAAAAGGTTTTGACAAGTAAAAAGTCCATCTCTAACTCTAGAAAATGGACTTTTAATATGTCTACATAAGCAATAAATATGTTGATTTACGCCTCCATTATACGATATGAGTATCAAAAGTATTTGGTACCGTATAATACAGGGGCTTCTACAGCTTTGCTAAATACTTGCAAAATATCTAGTATGTAAGCTTATCAAGCTCCTTTACATGCTCTGTTGTATTGCTGCAGGTGTGGCTTGCCTTAGAGGCATAGTTTTTAACTGAAGCTGTTGACTTTACTATGGCCTGCATGGTTCCCGGACCTGCCACGCAGCCTCCCGGACAGCCCATTCCCTCAAGAAGATAGCCATTGTATTTGCCTGCCTTTGCAGCCATAAGCATCTTGCGGCAGTCTCTAAGTCCTTCTGCGTTGTCGGTCTTCACCTCCATATCAGGGTGAATGCTCTTAATTACATTTACTACAGAGGTAGCAACTCCACCTGAAACCGCAAAGTTACGGCCATCGGTTGAGGCATCGTTCACTCCGTCAGGATCTTCTTCAATATTCTCGATATCTATATGCTTTGACGCAAATATCCCGGCCATTTCTTCAAAGGTGAGTACAAAGTCCACCTCTGAGCGCACCTCATCCCACATGGCTTCAAGCTTCTTAGCTGAACAAGGCCCGATGAATACCACCTTACCCTTTGGATTGTAGTGCTTTATAAGCCTTGCTGTGAGTGTCATAGGAGTAAGTGCCATTGAAATGCACTCCTTCATCTCAGGGAAGAGCTTCTTTGCCATAGCCGCCCAGGCAGGACAGCAGGAAGTGCCCATGAATGGCAGCTTGTCAGGCACTTCTTTAAGGAAGTCGTTTGCTTCTTGGGTAGCACAGAGGTCTGCACCTACAGCTACCTCAAATACATCAGTAAAGCCTAGCATCTTCATAGCCATACGGATTTTACCCGGAGTTACCTTCGCACCAAACTGGCCTACAAAGGCAGGGGCAAAGGCCGCATAGATATGCTCTCCCGACTGGATTGCTCGAATTACCTGGAATATCTGAGATTTATCTGCAATTGCCCCAAAAGGACAGTTTACAAGGCACTGGCCACAGGATACACATCTCTCATAGTCTATATCAGCCTTCCCGTGTACATCTGAATGTATGGCATCCATGCCACAGGCAGCCGCACAAGGTCTTTCCTGTTTGATAATGGCGTTATAAGGACAGACATCGGCACATTTTCCACACTTAATGCAAAGACTCTGATCTATTTCCGACCTGCCGTTTGTCCTGTCAAGAGAAACGCAGGTCTTTGGACAGACTTCCACGCAAGGGTGGGCAAGACAGCCCTGACAGCCGTCAGTTACAAACACCCTCTTCTCGGTACAGCCGTTGCAGGCAAACTTAATCACATTGACAAGTGGGGGAGTATAGTAGGTCTCAGGCCTGTCAGCAGCCTCCACATTGTCGGATATCTTAGCGTGTTCACTTGCATCTCTACAGGGAAGTCCCATGGCAAGTCTAAGACGCTCTCCAACTATGGCCCTCTCAAGGAATACGTCACTACGAAAGCTTCCTACTTCACCGGGAATTATCTTATAAGGCAATTCCTCGATTCTCTGGTCAGTTGGCCATTCTGTGTGGTATGCCATCCTGGCAACCTCAGTAAATATACGGTGTCTGATTTCCTTTATTCTTGTTTCAATGCCTCTCATTAGTTTTCCTCCGCATTTTCCATAAGCCTGCCCCTTGTAGACGGACTTATTTTCCTCATTACCGCTTCATTTACAATAGTATCTGCTCCACTTCCCAAGGCCCTTTTCACTATAAAGTGTGAGTTCATTATTTGGCTCATGGACAGCTTAAGACCTATGCTAATGAAATCCTTACCCGGTGTTTCATCTAGTTCAAGAAGAATCTCATTAGCCTTAAAATGTATCTTTATTATCCTACTTGCAGCCTCTTCTGTAAAGCTAAGTATCAATTTTAATACATTTTCGTGCTCTTCATTTTCCGTATATTCGCCCTTAAGTGCTACATTGTAAGGCTCACCATTTAGATTAATGGTCGAATACGCAGGCTTATGAAAGCCTACTCCTATTTTGTGGACTTCATCCCCTTCTTTTAGCTTAATAAAAAGCGTATGATTTTCATAGGAGAATCCAATTTCACTTATACCCTCAGTAAAGTTATTGTGGGTAAGCTGTAAAAGGAGAGGAAATACTCCCTGGCACTTGTCTTCAAGCTCGTAGCTTCGTCCGTTAAGCCACATAAAGAAATCATGTTTAAGCGGATGAGGCTTGTTGCGGCTTGATATCTGAGCTCTGAGATTGCCCTTTCTTTCCCAGCCTCCAGCCATAACAGGCTGTATCTTAAATGCTCCGCTTTCAAGCTCTGATATAAGTTTACTAAGATTTACATTTCCCATAGGATTAGGAGGGAGGGCTTTATCTGAAACTTCTGGATGCTCCATGTATTTTTCAATAACAGCGTCTGCCTCTCCGCTATGGAAAACCACAGGATCTCCTGCAAAATTCACTATTATCATATCGAGGTCAGGGTAAACTCTCACATCCTGCCCCATCATACCATCAAAGAGGTAACTCTCAGCCCTACAGCCCATCCAAAGCTGGTAGCCATATCCAAAATGTTCGTTTTCTATCTGTTTTGAGGTAGCCATGGTTACATATTCTTCGGAAATAAGCTGTTCGCCCTCCCATTTACCCTTGTTAAGGTATAAAAGTCCGAGCTTTGCTGCATCTTCAGGCCGTATAAACATACCCCAGCCACCCTTGGTAACGCCCTCAGGACTGGTCTCCCAAAAGCATTGGTTGATTCCAAGCTTGTTAAATATCCTCTCCTGTAAGAACTCATACATAGGCTTTCCTGCAAGCTTTGATACAATGGCTGAAAGCATGTAAGTATTCATACTGTTATAGTCAAATACCTTTCCTGCATTTTCCTTTAAGGACGCTGAAAGAAAGCCCTTAATCCACTCATCTCCAACCATGGAGCCACCCTCATTGAAGTTAACACCGGTAGTCATAGTGAGGAGGTTCGTGGCTGTCATATCTCTTAACTTCACCATCTGCCATAGGTTTGTGAGGTCACCAAAGATGTCTACAATCTTGTCATTAAGCTTTAGCTTCCCGTCATCATAGAGCAGACCAATAGCCATTCCTGTAAATGTCTTGCTCATAGAATAAGTGGTATGCCATTCTCCCCTTCTGTACGGCGAAAAAGAAGACTCACAGATGACTTTACCATGTCTAAGTACCAGAAAATGATGAAGTTCACTCTTTGCAGAGCCAAGTTCGAATAAGAGGTTGTAAAGAAAAGATGTAGGTACCCCCTCCGCTTCAGGAGTGCTTCTTTCCAGTGGCTTGGCATCTGCCTTATCCCAGTCAAACTGCGGTTTTTCGGGCTTAAATGTAGCCTTCCCTATGTGTCCTGTCTTGCCTGTAAGTATATCAAACATTATAGTGGCTAGAGCTTTTTCAAAATTGGCCATATTACCTCCTAAAACTCTCTGATTCCTTCTTTTCCTTCATCCTTGGTCTTTTCGATATTTTTGATAACTACATCATAGCTTACCTGTTCATTTACCTTTACACTGACTGTATCTCCCTCCTTGTGTCCCATCAAAGCCTTGCCCAGAGGGGATTCTATGGTTATGAGATTGCTTACTGAGTCTCCTCTTACTGAGGTTACTATCTTGAAGGTTTCTTCCTCTTTATCCTCCACAAAGTAGACAGTTACAGTATTATCAAGGCCTACCTCGTCTTCTTTTGAATCATCCTCTATTATCCTTGCAGTCTTAACCATCTTCTCGAGGTAGCGTATCCTGCTTTCATTCTGATTTTTGAACCTTTTTGCCGCATAATACTCAAAATTCTCTGAAAGGTCGCCATGTGCCCTTGCTTCCTTTACCTCAGCAATGGCCTCTTTTCTTACCACCAGCTTTCTATGCTCAATCTCTTCTTCAAGCCTTCTTATATCGTTTTTTGTAAGCTTGTCGTACATTTGTAGACCTCCTTGATTTCGTGATAAAGCCTTCCTGCAGGTAAGCCTACCACTGTAGAATAATCTCCGTTTATCTTTTCTATATAAGCTTGAAATCTTCCCTGAATAGCATATCCACCAGCCTTATCATATGGCTCTAAGGTGGATATATACCCCTCTACCTCCGCCTCATTCATAGGATATACGCTTACTTCGGTTTTTTCTGAAAAAGTGCGTACAATCAGCTTATTTTCACTTAGCATGGCTTTAATTATGTTCCCAATTTCTGCTGTCTCTTCATTATTATCGGCTTCTTTCATCTGATTTTCAAGAATCTTAAATAATTCCAAGTATTTGTTTCCCTCTTTAACTCCCCTATTTTCAAGGACTTCCTTAGGGATATAGATGAGGGTAACCCCTGTGTATACCTCGTGGCTTCTGCCCTGAATAAGCTCTATCATACGTCCGGCATCAGCCTTATCTCTAGGCTTTTCAAGGATTTCCCCGTCTACAGACACCACTGTATCTGCACCGATAACTATGTAGGCGTCTCCTTCTTCTGTTTCCTTAGTCAGAATAAGGCTTTCAGCCACATCAGCAGCCTTTATAAATGAAAGCTCCTCCACCTTTTCCTTTGGGTGAAGCTTATTAAAGTCATTTTTTAACTTCTCCTCAGCCTCACTTACCTCAGTCGTAAATTCAAAGCCAAGCTTTCCAAGTATCTCAACCCTGCGTGGTGAAGCCGAAGCCAATATATATTTTGTCATAATCATCCTCCTTTTTTTATCTTACCTTCGCCGTATTTTTCATTTATTTTTTTAAGCATGGTATCTAACTTATCGGTTTTTTCTTTTTTCTTTGACTCATTTAGTCTAATCTCATCCTGCTTACTTTTTTCTTTCATATAGGAAAATATATCAAGCTGTTTGCATTCATTTTCAGCCAGATTCGATACACCTACTCCAACCAGCCTAATGCCATCATTTTCGCTAAATAAGCCTCTTTCTCCAAAGCAAAGCTCTCTCATAAGTATAAGGGAAGTGCTTTCTATATCCTTGATATCATTGGTTGGTTCTACCAGAGTAGTCTGCTTTGACCTCCTCTTAAAGCTGCTTGTTTTGGCACTAACGCTTATAGTATAGCCTGCTGCCTCATCTTTTCTAAGCCTTTTTCCCACACTTTCTGAAAGCCAATGTATGACAGGGGCATTTCTTTATCGTAGGTAGACACCCTGATGTCTGTGGGCAGGGTGGTCTCGTTTGAATAGCTCTTAGCAGCCTCCCTCTCCCCCGATACCACATCGCTTCCTCTGCCGTTAGCACTCTCATAGATATATTCTCCTGACTTTTCACCTAGCAGAGAACAAAGCAGGGCTTTATCGAGCTTAGCTGCATCTCCTATGGTCTTAACTCCTATATTCTTAAGTTTTTCAGAAGTCTTATAGCCACAGCCATGGAGCTTTTCTATGGGAAGAGTCCACATTTTCTCCTTTATTTCCTCAGGATAAAGAGTGTGTACCTTGTAAGGCTTTTCAAAATCACTTGCCATCTTGGCAAGGAGCTTAACTGTAGAGATTCCAATATTTACTGTAAATCCAAGGCTTTCATAGATTTCAGTCTTAATTTTCTCTGCCATAGTTATAGGGTTCATCTGTTCCTGTCATATCAAGATATGCCTCATCAATAGACACCTGTTCTACTGCTAAGGCATATTTCTTAAGTATATCTATAAACTTCGCCGAGTATTCTCTATAGGTCTTAAAGTCAGAAGGGAAAAGCCTTAGACTCGGGCATTTTTCAAGGGACCCTCATAACAGGTTCACCTGTCCTTACTCCCTGCTTCTTGGCAGGAATCGAGCAGGCTGTGATAACTCCATGTCTTTTTGACACATCCCCTCCTATGGCAGAGGGTATGGTTCTAAGGTCAATGCTTCCCGGCTCTTCTTTAAGCATCTTAACTGCCGTCCACGAAAGAAAGGCTGAGTTTACATCCACATGGAATATCAGCTTGTCCATTTCTTCACCTCCAAAGTGAATCTACTTCAGATATCCTCTCTTGCCTAGGAATGTTCTATATCTTTCTCTCTGGCTCCTTATGATGTCATCTGAGTTAACAAAGTCTGCGAAATTCTGCTTCGCTTATCCATTTATAGTCAATGGTCTCGTTTTCCTGCAAGGTTACGCAGTCCTTCGGGCAGTCAGTCCTTGTATAAAAGTCTTCAAATATGCATTTCCCGTGTATAGTCCTGCCAATGTGTTCAAAGTCTTCTGCCTCTATTCCGGTCTCTTCTTTTAGCTCCCTCTTTATGCAGGTAAGTTTGTCCTCGCCTTTTAGTGCGCTTCCTCCTGCTGTGGCTTCGTATTTGCCGGGATTGGTAGGCTTGTTTAAGTCTCGCTTCATTAGCAGAAAGTCGCCGTCTTTATGTTGAACCAGCACTTCGCATACCAGATGATAAAGTCCATCCGGTATCTTCTCTCCCCTGACCAAATCGACACCTGCAAGGGTTTCATCTCTATTATAACCGTCCCAAATTTCCATGATTCCTCCAAATTAATATTAATCTCTCTGTCTAAACAACTTGTTTTTAGTACATTCTAATTTATAAGATACCGCATTATATCATATATTATTATTTAGTGACGCCCGGAATGATAGAATTTCAGACTCGCTCCGGCATCCGCTTCGCTTCGCCTAACGCGCTCGCTTAGAATTCTATCATTCCGGGCTGTGAACTGAGACTTTAACGCTTATTCTTTCAATGTCTTCTTTTGTACTTCAATGTAAACTGCTTTTTGAGAACTGATAGTACCCGCAAGCGATGTTGCTCTGACTTCGTGCTCGCACTCGTGGGTTCGGACAGCTATTATATAATTGACTACACTTTAGCTTCGTTGCTTCGCAACTGAAAGTACTAGTCCTGCCAAAAAGCGAGCGCATTAGGTTTTTCGTCAACTACACAATTCTAAAATAGCCTCTTTCAGAAAAACCGGAGCGAGTCTGGAAAGTTATCAGTGACAGCGTGACTTAGTCCGCATATTCAATAAAAAGCGAGCACATTGCCCCTCCCTTTATTGTAGCGGATTTCTTTGCTTGGTTTTCCACCCGCACGAGGATATTTTTCGGGAGTATTTTTATCTTTTCTATAGAAATCAGCACTCTGGTATAATCGGTATCCTTTATGGTAAACTGTGCCTTATCCTTTATTTCTCCACCAAGCACCCTAATAGCAGTCTTTGATGCTTCGATTTCTTCATCGGCTCCAACTGCCTTATAAGCCACAAATTTCCCACCAAGCCTTACATAAGGGAGGCAATATTCGCTAAGGGTTGGGAGAGCAGATACAGCCCTTGATACGCATAGGTCAAAGCTCTCTCTGTATTCTCCCTTGGTCTGGAGCTCCTCAGCACGAGAGTGTATAGTAGCTATGTCTTTAAGCTCAAGTTCCTCAATTACCTCATTTAAGAAGTTCAATCTTTTATTGAGGGAGTCTAGTAATAAAACTTTGGTTTCAGGAAATACTATCTTGATAGGTACACCGGGAAAGCCTGCGCCTGTACCGATATCCAGCACAGTCATAGGTGTAGTCATATCCATTACCTTTGCTATCATAAGGCTGTCTACAAAGTGCTTGATGACGAATTCTTCGTAGTCTATGATAGCGGTAAGGTTCATTACCTTGTTCTTCTCGATTACCATTTCATAGAACCTGTAAAGTTTGTCACATTGCTCTGAAGTGATTGTTATTCCTTCATTTTCAAGCTTTTTTATAATAAGTGATTTATCTTCCATCAGTCATCCTCTCTCATGAATATAATCATACCTATAGCCCCCGTATGATGTCCAAATAATTTTGTATCTGCCCAAGCACCGCATATACAGTAACTATCTTTTCCTTTATTTTATAAAAGACAAGATTTTTTTCAAGAATTAATACCATATAGCCCTGTCTTTTAAGTACATTGTATTTTGGTGTAGTTCCGATATAAGGATTGTCCCCTAAAGATAATATAGCTTCTTCAAGTTCATCTAATTTCTTCAAAGCCACGCTATTTCCAAAATTTTCTGCAACATAAAGTATAATTTCCCTTATCAGAGCATCGGCTGTATCAGTTCTTATAATCCCATATTTCAAATCCTCTCCTCCTTAAGAATATCTCTCAAATCATCAAAAGTATCCTTAATAGGAGCAACTCTCTCATATTTAACATCTTCATCAGCTTCTGCAAGTATTTCTAAAAGCTCAATTCGGGCTTTCATTCTTTTATATTCCTCATATCCGATGGAAACCGTATCTCCCCTTCCGTTTACGGTAATTATAACTGCTTCCTTCTCTTCCCTGCATTGTCTGGATATTTCATTATAATGATTACGCAGGTCTGCTGACGGCCTGATTGTTTCCTGTTTGATAAACATAGGCTTACCTCCAAAAAAATATAGACATATTATATCTTAATATGTCTATAAAATCAATTGACCTTAACTGGCGTCATCTATATTTGCCATGTAGCATGAACAATCTCAATATTATGCCTTCACCAAAGGTACCCAAAGCTCCATTTTATAATCAGAGCTGTGCATATCGCCTTTGAAATAACATTAGTTTTAACTCCCTTTCGATTATTTTCATAATAACAATACTCATTAGTAAATGTTGACTTTAGCATAGAAAGTTGGTAAGATAACTCGGGATACAATGAAAACGAAAATCATTATTGTATGCTGAAGAAAATTATATTATAACATCATAGGAGGAGCAATGAGAAGGCTTAAGAAAAAAATAGCAACAGCTATGATAGCAGCTATGTCACTTAGTATGTTGCCTGCGCAAATGTGGGGAACAACAATAAGTGCTGCAACAACAAAGAAGGTAGCAACAAAGAAGATTGAGATGACAGTAAGTACTAATAAGGGGCTTAAATCCGCACTTAAGAAGGGCAATGTAAATAAAATAGTACTGAATACTGTATCATCTAAAAATTTCAGAATACCAAAGGGTAACTATAAGGATAAGATACTTGTTATTAATTCATCAGATAAATCTAAGGTTTATATTCCAAAAGGAACAAAATTCAAAAAAATCATCTATCTTGGAACAGTTAAAAATGCAAATCTTGTTATAGATGAGACAGGAAATAAAATTGAAATAGCATCAAAGATTACACTTAACATAAGCGGTAAGGCAGCTTATGCGGAACTTACATACAAGACAGGGGCAGAGTCCGCAAAGGTTACTTCTAAGATTGAACTTATAGCGTCAAATAAGACTAAGAAAAGTATAAAGGCTACAATCTTAGGCAAAAAAGTAATAATCAAAGCAGGTGATACCTATGCAAGCTCAGATTTAGATATAGATTCTGATGATACTCCACAGGGTACAGCCAATATAGATGTAAAGGATGACAGTACCCCACAGGGAAGTGCTGTTACCAATGAAAACGAAAATACAGCCGGTAATACTACCAATACTGGAAGTATAGGTGGAGGTTATATAGGCGGAGGCTCAACCGGTGGTGGAAGTAATACAAATTCAGGCAATAATACTCCTCAAACTCCGGCTAAAGAAGCAAATAAAATTGTAAATCCTGAAAAGACAAAGGTCATAGATGCTACAAGTTTCTTAAGATATGTGGTTGTTAGCTTTGTAAATGGTTATACAAAGGATAATGCCACAGTGTATGTAGATGGTACAGATGTTACAAGTGAGCTTAGCAAAGTTGACACAGAAGGAACTCTGTACAAGTGGGAAGTATATGGAAAATATCCTGCTGAAGTGAAGGTTGTAAGCAATAAGGATAAAAACATCAGTCAGACAGTAAAGCTTGACAGACCAACTGATGCAAAGCTTGTTACACCTATAGTTACCAATAAGCGCAGAACCCCTGAGTTTGTTATAGGAAGCAGTAGGATTTCAAGATTTGATTATTATCTGGATAACTTTGATAACGAAGGCAACAGACGTATAAAGCCGGGGATTACTACTTTCAATTCAGATTTTAAGGCTTCACAGAAAATCTCAGAAAGACCTTATTATGCACCTGATGTAGAGGTAGGTAAGGATCTTACCGTGATGTTTAATTATACATCTGAGGATGATAAAAAGTGGTTTGACAATATCCCTAAGACCGGAGCCCTTCAGCTTGTTGAGGATAGTGATAACCAGTATACCATAAAGAAGGATGTTCAATATGAGAAGACATTTGTAGATCATGGCGGTCAAAAAGCTGCTCTGATTATAAAGACAGGAGGAATGAATTTCAGAACAGCAGGTTATTTCAGACTTAGGGTAAAGTCTGAGGGCAGTAAATCATACATGCTCCGTATCAGACTTGAATATCCGGGACAGCCTGAAATTTTCTTAAGGGAGCCTGTATTAGAATCAGGCAAGAATCTTCACTTCGATGTTGAAGGTGTGACTTTGGGGGTAAAAAATGCTGTTGAGAAGGTAGAACTTACCTTGCCGAATAAGGAAGTTAGAACCCTCAGACATAATATTGATTATTTCTTCTTTGGAAACTTATTTGTCTTATACAATGACGTAACAAAGGGTAAGGAAGAAGACGGTACAAAGGGTATAAATAATACACTTTATAAGGGTGAGTATAGTCTTAAGATTTATTTTAATGAATATAAGCCTGCTACAGTTGGGTTTGACATACCGGACGGACAGGACGCAGGGAAGAAAACGAAACTACTGCAGATAAAGTTACGACTATGGGAAGTAAATCTTCACTGCTTTCCATGGATGGTATGAAATTTGATGCCGTTGCAGGTGCAACCAGAAAGCCTACTCCGGGAGGAAACCGAGGAGACTATACAGGCTCACTAACGATAGTAAGAGATCTTATTTTTGATGTGGATCTTCTTGCCAATGCCGAAATATTTGATGAGCTTGGAATCAAAAATGACTATGCTAAGGCAATAGTTGACAGATTTGAAAAGGAAGTTACGGTAAAAGCGGTATACAATCATAACAGCGATTTCTATGATTTTGGATACTACAATACTACTATGATAGCTAAGAGGGACGATGGGATGTACCTTTCTTTCTCTGATTATATGAAGCAGGATGGTGTAAAGACTATAAACAAGATAAAGAAGGCTAATGCCGTACTTGAAGATAACCTGATAGGTGGGGTTCTGGATGGAAACCAGCTTGGAGAGGAAGCTCCTAAGTTTACTATCCCAAATGAAGGTAAAGTCAGCACCGACGGTAAAATCACCCTACAGGCGGATGCGGCTTATCTTGCTAAGGTTAAGGCACTTCATCCTGAAAGGGAAAAGGGTCAGAAGTACTTGTTCACAATGAGTTCTGATTACTATAAAGTAGACGGAGATAAGCTTACCATAAGTGGAACAGGTCTTATAAACCGCTATTTCCCTAATCTTAACACTTTGCCAAGAAAGGTAAATGTAATAGTTGTAGCTGACGGATATCAGCCTCAGACGATAGAGTTAACTGTGGTAAAGCCTGATGAAAATGCATTAAAAACTCTTGAAATGCCTGATAAGTTTACTACTTTCCACATTGGTAATACTCTCTCATTTGGAACTACTTTGGGAATACGTAATGTCAATGATTGGATGAAAAATATTGTATCCATTACAGTAGGTGGAGTAAAATATAATAGAGTACCAAGTGGAAGATATTCTGTAAAAAATGATAATGAGTTTTATGTTGGTAGCAGTGTGGAGATAACCCTTCCTAATTCAAAGTCCAACAACATTCCTATGGTAATTGAGGCTACAGGCTACAAAACATATACATTTACAATTGATAACAGCGGTAAACAAGCACAGATTGTAAAAGGTGAGGAGACCGATGGTACAGGTATAATACCGAAACAGCCTGAACAAAAGAACCCTGAGACAGGTAAAGAAACTGAGACACCAAAATTTAATCTTGATGAAATAGTCAGGACTGAGACGGCTAATGATGCTCCTAATGCAAAAAGCCTCACCATACCGGAAGGCAAGAAGCTTTATGTACAGGCAGGACACAAGAAGCTTTCAATTGGTGCAGCGTTTACCGGCAATGGAGCGGAAGTAATTGCATGGTTAGAAAAGGTAAATTCCGTTAAGGTTGATGGGGTTAATTATACCAAAGGCAGCGGTTTTGGACTTAAGGATAAGCAGTTTAAATTTAGCTTTGGCTCTATGGAGATAAATAGACCTGAAAAGAATGCTGTTATTCCTATGGTTATAAAGGCTGAGGGATATAAGACCTATGTGTTTACTTTTAACAGCAGTTCAGTAGACTCAGTAATGGATACATTTAAGCTTATCAATGGAAATAAGACAGAACAGCCAAAGCCTGATGATAAAAAGGATAATCAGACACCTGCACCGGGACAGGATGACAAGCAGACTCCGGGAGATAAAGAGAACCCTAAAGATAAAAAGGAAGATAATCAGGGCGGTACCTTACTTGAACTCCCACTGCCACAGACTTTCAAAGTAGGAAGAGATTATGATGACAGATTTACCATTAAAAAATATTTTCTGGGAGATGCTAATAAAGAAGCTACTCAAAAGTGGATTGATATGGTAACAGAGGTTACTGTTAATGGAAGAATCTGCACATATGGTAATGATGATGAAAGAAAGAACCTGAATGAGTATGAGTTCAGGAAGGTAAGAGGAAACTTCGGTGATTTAGAGCTTCAGATAGCAAGGCCTTATGATATAAAGGGTGATACAAATAAGGCTGTTTCTTTAGAGATAGAAGCTAAAGGCTACAAAACCTACATATTTACTTTTGACAACAGTAGTTCTAAAGTAGAGGTAATTAAGGGTGAAGAGAAGAAAACCGTAGCTCCGGCTGAATCTGATAAAAGGATAGCTTTTGTTAGAGAAATAGAAGGCTAATTACAATAAAAAAGGAGTAGTGCACTAAGGAATTAAGCACTACTCCTTAATTTTATCCTATGCCTTCACCAAAGGTACCCAAAGCTCCATTTTATAATCAGAGCTGTGCATATCGCCTTTGAAATAATACTCGAAATCAGGCTTTCCTGAATGGATATAGCCATGTTCCGGGAAGAATACCTCCATCAGGTATTTCCAACCGGCATGTATGCACTCCGGTACCTTTCCGGTTAATTTAACTACTGCATACTCTGCCTCGTCAACCTCTAAAACTTCCAGCCCCATAGCCTTAGCCTTTTCTACATCTGTAGTAATATATCCTGCCATATAGTTTATTCTGTCAGGACTTTCCACGTCATGACAAACTCCTACACTTTCTCCTGTACCGATTCCTGCCAGTTCTTCGCGGCTGTACTTTCCATATAGCTTATCCCATACGTTCGGGCATAGTGATGAGTTTATATCCTGCTCATTATACCCTGCTACCTTAAATGCCTGTTTCTTCTCAATCTTAATATCCATGCTTCTTCCTCCTTTTACGCTAAGTGCTAGCTGAATTTTAGAAACCAGCTTAAACGGCTTTCCTTCTTTTACTTCAGAGGGAGTAAAGCCATGGAATTTTTTGAAAGCAGCACCAAAAGCGTCAGGCGATTCGTAGCCGTATTTCATTGCTATATCAATTATTTTTTCGTCTGTGTCCCGCAAGTCTATCGCTGCCTCAGTAAGCCTTCTACTTCTTATGTATTCAGAAAGTGTAGTTTCTGTAAGCATAGAGAAAAGTCTGCTAAACATCGGATAAGAGTAACCGGATAAGCTTGAAATCTTCTTCTCATCAATCTCGCCATCAAGTACTGTTTCTATATAATTCACAGTATCATTAAACAATTTTATGATATTCACTTTAGCTCCCTCCTTTCCGATTATCATTTTAGCGTTTTTGGAAGATAGTTTACCCTAGAAATTGGGTACAAATTTGCAAGGATGGTAATACAGTGTTAATACCCAATCCTAAAATAATCCAAATGAGCCTTATACCTATCCTGTGCAGTTAAGCAGGTATCTCTTAGATACCCTTTTTCTGTTTCCCATTCTGCAAGACCACGGTAATAAAACATTTTCAAATCATCTTCTATAATAAATGGTATAATGTTGTATTTCAGACATTCCTTAAACATAATCAGCCTTCCGACACGACCGTTTCCGTCCTGAAATGGATGAATTTTTTCAAATTTTACATGAAAATCCAAAACATCATCTAAGCTTTTTTCTTCGTTTGCATTATACTCATCTAACAGCTCTTTCATCTTCTCAGGCACTTCTTCGGGAAGAGTCGTATTCATTCCACCTACTTCGTTCGGGAATTTCTTATAGTCGCCTACTGCAAACCAGTCTTTTCTAGAATCACTAGTTCCATTTTTAAGAAGTAAATGAAGTTTCTTGATAAATTCTTGTGTGAGCGTAGACTTTGCATTATCAATAATGAGGCTTACCAGGCGGAAATGATTAGCAGTTTCTATCACATCATCTACATTGAGACTGCCATTTTCTACATCTATAGTATTGGTTTCGAATATATACCTGGTCTGTTCGTGAGTCAGACTGCTTCCTTCAATATGGTTAGAATTATAGGTCAGCTCTATCTGAGTTTTATGGTATATCCCACCCGCATAGCCCGAAGATTTTTCTTTCTGCAAGATATCAAGCAGTAATTTATTCCTGTTTTGCAACATTTCCTCCATTATTTATCTCTATAATGTGAACCACATTGAGCTATTTCAAGCATATTATCGGATATCTTAAATACAATACGGTTCTTATCATCTATACGGACACTCCAAAATCCTGCAAGATTTCCTGATAATGGTTCAGGCTTTCCTGTGCAATTATATCCATTACGGTTTATATCCTCTAAAAGACGATTAATTTTTTTAAGAGTTTTTTTGTCTTGTGACTGCCAATACACATAATCTTCCCAAGCTTCATCTGACCAAATTTTCTTCAATCTTCCACCTCTATCAGTTCATGTTCTTTACCTTTTCCTGCTTTAAGCTGTTTCACTGATTTTTCAAGTCGTTCCATATTAGCAGCACTATAAAATGGGTCCGCTTTTACCTCAAAAGGAAGCCTCTGTTCTCTAATAACCGTTTTTACAAACATATTGACAGCAACCGAAGCGTTCATACCTACCTGTTCACAAAAGTTCTCGAAACCTTTTTTATCCTCGCTATTAATTCTTATACTTAAAGTAGACTGTGCCATACATATCTCTCCTTTTCAGTCATTATAATTAGATTGTCAAAAAACAATAAGTACATTTTAAATTCATTCCTCATTATACTGCAAAAATATTACATTTGCAATACAAAGTAATATAATAGTGTTTTATCCCCTACATCTGCTGCATCTCCATCAATTCATAAAAGCTTCCCCTTAGCTCCATAAGCTCCTCATAATTGCCAAATTCCTTCATACCGCCCTTTTCCATGACCGCTATTTTATCGGCATTTCGGATGGTGGACAGTCTGTGCGCTACTACAAATGTAGTCCTGTCTTTTGATAGCTTCGCCACAGCCTCCTGTATCTGTCTTTCGGAAACCGTATCAAGCGCAGAGGTAGCCTCATCTAGAATCAGCACCCTTGGATTTCTTATAAATGCCCTTGCTATGGAGATTCTCTGTTTCTGTCCTCCTGAGAAATTGCCTCCATGCTCCTTTAAGACGGTCTCAAGTCCGTCAGGCAGGCTGTCTACAAGCTCTCTTAAGTTTGCGGCGTCTATTACCTTTTGAAGCTCCTCCTCAGATACATCATCCAGTCCATAGGTAATATTTTCCCTGAGTGTGCCGCTAAAAAGTATGGAATTCTGAGGTACTACAGCCAGCTTCTTACGGTAATGATGGAGGTTCATCTCCTTTATGTCACAACCGTCTATAAGCACCCTGCCCTCTGTCGCTCTCATAAAGCCTATTACAAGGTTTAGTATGGTAGTTTTACCTGCTCCCGAGGCTCCGACTATGGCTATGGTTTCACCGGGACTTGCCTTGAAGCTAAGACCGCTAAAGAGAGGCTCATCGCTGTCATCATACTTGAAACCTACATTGTCAAATTCTACAAAGCCCTTAATCTCAGGCTTAAGCTTATTTTTGTCACTGCCCTCGATATCATTGCTTGCATGATATCAGAAATGGATGTTACCGACTCAAGTCCCTTGGTTACAACAGGCACAAGACCTACTATACCTGCTATACAGCCAACTACAGTACCAAAGTAAGACTGGTACATAGCCACATCGCCTATGCTTATTTTCTTGTTAAGTGCCATAAAGGCAGTAAATATAAGGCAGAACACTCTAAACACCTGAAATACTACCCAGCTCCATGCACCGAAGTAAGTCTGTATCATATCAAGCCTAAAGCCCTTGTCTGCCACCTTTACAAGCCTTTTCTCCATCTTGTTAAGCTCTCTTCTCTCAAGGGCATGTGCCTTTGCTACAGGTATCATCTCCATCATTTCAACCACTGAAACTGTAGTCTCTTCCATTTCTTTACGAAAGGCTGTATTGTAGTTCTTTACCTTCTCTCTGAAATAAAGCATAAGCAAAACCGCCACAGGTACAGCAGCAAGAAAGAATCCAAAGACGATTTTACTCTTGGTTATAACAATGACAAGGGCAGCTACTATATTTACAACTATATAAAGCACAGTTATAAATATCTGCGAACTAAGGTTCTCTATCTGCTCCACATCCCTCATAACCTTGGACTGAAGCCTGCCTGACTCCATCTGGGTATGGTAAGAGATGGATAGCTGCTGGAGCTTTCTAACCAGAGCACATCTTAACTCCTTTTCCACCTGCCTGATGGTCTTGGCGTAGAAATACACATGAATGTAACTTGTAGGAACATTTTGTACCGTTAGAAGTATGATGAAGACTGAGTTTAGGATAATCTTCTTAACAGCATCCTCATCAGGCTTTGTGATTATATCAATCATCGCAGCCATTACAAGGGGAGATATCCAAGACGGCGAGTCTTTTATAAGGAAAAAGACTACCGACCAAAAAAGCTTGACATACTTCCCCTGATAAATGGCTATCAGCGTTTTTAACGGTTTACCTTCATTTTCCCTGAATATACTTTCATAATCCGGTTCTTTGTAGGCTGTTTTCATAAGTCCATCCTTTGCTAAATGATATTACCTAACCAAAAATCCTATTTCTTCAACTTTATCATACTTTTCACCTAGTATGATAAAATCTCCTTCAAATTCCAGCTTAGAGTACTTGACGGGGAGAATCTCCTTACCTCTTATATCAACAACTCCCATGTTCCTATCTTTGTCCATGACACTGAAAAGTCCATCCCTATAGTCCACTATTTTATCCCATTTATTCTTAAATTCAGTAATTTTACCCCACTGTGCATTGTAGAGCATTACCTTCTCTGTTTTTTTATCTTTTGACGCAGACTTATCTTTTACTACAATATACTCTCCTGTAGATACTCTCTTTATAGTTTTCATGTGATTAAAACTTAAGAGCTTCTTACCATATTTATCTATAATTATTTCTTCTACATAACCGCCTGTCTTTCCATATTTTTTAATACCAAGCGAAAATACTCCCTCAGCCTTATTTAATATTCGGAAGAATTCATACTTAGGTTTGTACAACTCTTTACCATCAGCGGCAATAATACCGTATTTTCCATCAAACATAGTTATGAGTAATGGGCTTACCTGATACTTTATATTCGATAGCTTTTTAATATTGTCGTAGGTTTCTTCCAGAACTCTTTTCTTTCCTGCTTTATTTATATAGATGTAGTCTCCGCCTTTTTTAACTATCATTCCATCGGAAATGTCCTTATTTTTAGTTACACCTACTTCATATGCATTAAAAGAATTTTCCAAATCAATCTTCGTAGCCACAAGCTTACTATAGATTGGCTTAACAAGCTCCTTGCCTGTTTCTGAAATGATACCATACTTACCGTCAATCTTAACTACAGCCTTACCGTTATGGAAAGTAAAAATTTTGTCATATTTTTTAGAAGTCAATGTCCTTCCTTTATAATTAACAAGATACTGTTTATCATCCTTATCCTCGACTATAGCCATATTCTTATATGTCTTCAATATCCCATTATATTTGTATCCCAGCATCATTTTCCCATCATCTCTGATTACACCATATTTGCTAGTATTTCTGTCAAAAATGGTAATCAATATATGAGTGCCTGCCACTTCTTTACTCGCACCCTTATATGGATAACTGCCCGGATTAAAACCGTATATTCTTGCTTCCAAACGATTCCCGGCAACGTTACCTATTTCCTTTCCTTTACCACTCCAAAGTACCTTACCTATAGTATTTATAATTTTCGCTTTATCGCCGTCGCCGGAAGCATATATAATTTTGTATTCTCCCGCCTTGTTTATTACAAGTTCATCATTTTTATAAAGATTTTTTGCGAGAATCTCAGATGCTCCTGACTTTTGTGAGAGCCATAAAAATCCAAGCTTATCCTTTAGTTTATCAATTATACGGATATGCCTTTTATTATCTACTTTATTCTGATAAATCTCCATATAAGGATCAAACTCATATCCCTTATATGTATTTATTATCTTGCAATCATTCTCGGTATCGAGTATTACTAAGCCCTCTTTGGTTTCACCGCAGATATACCTATCCTTCTCCAAACCTTTGAACACTACCCCGTCATGATAAGATGCTCTTACTTCATCAGCTATATTTTTAAGTCCTGAATAGACTTCATTCCCCTCTTCATCAATTATCATACCATTATATGAAGTCCTGTTGGTGGTTACATAAAAGAGTTTACCATCTGCAAGAGCCGTAACATCTTCATATCTAAATCCTGATTTTTCCGCGGTTGAACCAAAATATATCTGATATCTTTTATTTGCAGATGACCAATACACAATATTTTTACCGTGTGCGGATTCTACTCCTCCCCTAACACCACTAAAGCTTGACGAATTGCCATTATGCGACCCTATCCAGACTATATCCTGTTCCCTTAACGAAGCCTGCACAGGAGCCACAGCTCCAATAGCCATAGTTATAAAGCAAGCCGTTGCCACAAGTTTTTTTAATTTTCCCATAAGTTCCTCCTTAAATTTGAACTTAACTGCCCTTATAGGCGTACTTATATTTTATCATTATTTACTCAGGAATGATATAGTCTAATATAAGTAATCCCTTTATTTTTAAAATACTCCGGCTAATCTAAAATCAGACTTTAGATTGGTCGTAAAATCATTTCTAATATGTATCTAATACCTATGAAGTCTGACTAATAAATGATATAATATGAGCACTTAACGAACTGATCGTCAGGTAAATATAAACTTAATGCAAGTGCTGCCTAAGCACTCAGCAAAGTACTGCCGATTTTGGCTAAAATTGAACTTGGTGTTTAGGGTATAATTATATCTAAGAAATGTAAATCAGGAGATCACTATGGATAAGTTAAAAGAATTTTGGAAGCAGTCAAAAGCAGATTATGAAGCCAAATACAATGCCCCATTTTTGACTGATTATGATAAGTCTGTTCCTTATTTTAAGAAAATGGAAGAGCTCTTACTTGAGATTCAAAAAGAAGATGAGAGCAATGTGGATGCAGCCTGTCTGCTTGCTTCTATCCGAATGGAGCTTCGTGAGAGTTACGATACCTGTGGAGAGCTTTTACTTGATTTTCTTGATGGAAATGAAAACTGCTTATCTGAAAGTGATAAAGCAAGGATATACACAAACATCGGATATTACATTGATTTTGAGTCCTCTGCTCCTAAGCATTTACTTAAAGCTGAAGAGCTGGATTCTCAATATTATGAAACTTATGAAGGTTTAGGCTTGTATTATTTTAGCGAGTATGAAAGAGATAATGGTGAGAAATACCTTGAAAAAGCCATTAAATACTTTGAAAAAGCAAGGGAGCTCTCCAATAACTATGTGAATCATTTTAATTATGCTGCGGGGCTTTATGAGAATAAGGAGTATCAAAGGGCAAAAGCAATTTTTGAAGATTTACTTATAGACTACCCCGGTAGAATGAGGCTGATACTGGCACTGGCCTATTGTGAGCTCTTTCTTGGGAATAAGGCAAAAGCAAAGTTCTATCTTTCTCAGGTAAAAGACGGGCAGGATGAGAATTATTCACTATGTACGGATGATATTTCTGATTATCAAGTCTATGACTCCTACTATGTACTTGACGAATACGATACATTTTTAGAAAACTGCAAAGCCGTGATATGCGATTATTATACCGATGACTGGAAGCATTATTATTATACTCTGTGGATTAAAAACCTTAAGGATGATTTTTATAACTTGGTTAATTCCACCATTTCAAGGCTTGAAGAAGACATAAAAGAAGCTGAGATTGATGAGGATTATAGCAATTCTGAGGAAAAAGAAGAGTATATCAAAAGCTACAAAGAGGATTTAGTAAAGTATAGGGCTATGATAAAAGATATAGAAGATGGCTGTAAAAAGCCTGAAATAACTCTCAACCTCTACCCAGAGTATGAGTGTTTTCTAATAGACTGCCTAAGACATAAGTTTATGGACTAATATTATTTTAAACTGTTTTCGGCTAATCTGTACTCTTGTTACATTTTAGCCGAAAAACACTTTTGTGGCAAGTCCATTTTTATTCCTACAAATGTAAAAATATCTATTCGTTTTGTCCTTGAAAATGAACTTGCCTAAGTAACAAAATTTAGGAGAGACAGCTCTAAGTTTTGCCATAAGATATTTCTCTAAGTACTCATTTATGCCTGTAACTCCATTTTCATCATATTTAGCAAAAGAGCCTATGTTTCCTTTTTTTATTTCTTCCTTTGTGATACTTAAGGCCTCTTTATAATTTCCTTCTGCAATATAACACAAGATTATACCCAACACACTATGTTCATCTTCTCTACCTTCTAATTCAGACTTAAAAGAAGATATATCAGTAAAGCGTTTATTATATTCATTTATTATGCTGTCTGCCTCTTCAAATATTCTTACCAAGGCATAGTTTACCTCATCAGGTGACCCGACTGGAGTATTATACTCCTTTATTATCAGCGGATAAGGACTTTCTGACGCAGAAATATGTGGATTAATTGAGGTTGTCCCCAAATCATCCATTTCATACACTTCCCAGAATATATTGTCAATTATACGCGGCTTAACAGATATTTTTGTGCTTATGTATTTCCCAAGGCTTGCGGGGTAAACATCTATATTTACCAGATAGAGATAATCATTTACCACCTTATAAATCCAGCCCGACAGCAACTTGTATCCGAACTCTTTAACAAGTGATTTAAGCGTTTTAGCTACAGTTTTTTTCAATTCTCTTACAGCCTGCTGCTCCTTATGAGTCATATTTTTTACCATTCCTTTCGCTTCGCTCAAGGCACAAACAAGTTATGAAAAAATGTTGTGCCTCTCCTCGCTTTGTCTTATAATATCTATATAGGATAGCAATATACTACAGAGCACGGGAGGAGGAGTGGCGAATTTATTTTCGACCCCGTATATTTATATGTGCCGTCATCCTTACAAGCACAAACAAGTGGGACATTGAGCCCGGACTCTTATCATTGGTAATAAACCATGTTTATTCAGTCGCAGGATGACAGTCAATGTTGCTATCCTTTTTTTATAAAGGTGGTGATACTTATGATGAAGTTAAAATACTCCATCTGCTGTGGGCTTGATGTCCACAAAAATGTTATCGTTGCAACCATCGTAATCACAAATGCTGATGGAATCTCTGAGTACAAGCAAAAATCATTTTCTACTTTCAACTCAGATATTAGAAAATTTCACAGCTGGCTAATCGAGAATAATTGTTATCATGTATGTATGGAATCCACTGGGAAATATTGGATTCCTATTTTTAATTATCTCGAGAATGACATAGAAGTCTGCCTTACCCATCCTAAATATGTCAAAGCCATCAAGGGAAAGAAAACTGATAAAAAAGACTCCAAATGGATTGCTGACCTCTACAAATTCGACCTTGTCAGATGCTCGTTCATTCCCCCTAAAGACTTCAGACAGCTGCGTGAAATCGCAAGATACCGTTTCAAACTGGTATGTATGAAATCTTCTGAGAAAAACCGCATACAAAACTGCATGACTGTTTCCAATGTCGGCATTGCCAGTGTACTGTCTGATCCTTTTGGCAAAACAGCCACAGAAATCATGTCGTATCTTCTTACACATACTTCTGATTCCATTGATGAAAAAGCTGTCCGCAGACTCATTAAAAAAGGGGCAAAAGCTAAATCCGATGAAATCATTGAGGCAATCAGGGGGTATAACATAGAATCTGATCAGGCTAAAAAGCTTGAACTTGCCCGCAGCCATCTGGAGTATCTTGATGGCATGATTACTCAATCTGAAGTTGAGCTTTATGTAAGGATGAAGCCTTACTACAAGTTCGTTGAACTTGTTTCTACAATGCCTGGGATGACCGAACTAAGTTCAACAATCGTTCTTGCCGAAACAGGCGTAGATATGAGCATCTTTGATGACGCAAAGCATCTGTGCTCATGGTGTGGGCTTTCACCTACTAACAATGAGTCAGCCGGTAAAAAGAAGTCTGTGCGGATTTCTAAAGCAGGAGATTACTTAAAGCCTATGATGGTACAATGTGCGCTTGCAGCAATCAAGAGCAAAAAGCAGACCTATTTTGCAATCAAATATGGTCGAGTTAAAAAACGCCGTGGTCATAAGAAAGCAATCATTGCCATAGCACGAATGATGATAGTATGCATTTATCACATGGTTTCAGAAGAAAAAAACCGTTTAATCCTATTGATTATGAAGAACTTATGTCTCCGAAAAATCAAATAGAGCGTGTGATTCTAAATGAAAACAATGTCTTTGCTTATCTTGAAAGCCTTGGTTATGATAGCTCAAAGTTAGTAAAACGCAACGATAACTAACATTTATTTATATAGTTACCAATTTTAGGGATCTTGCGACCCCTTATATAAGTGCGCCCAATAATATAAGTTATTTTTCACTCTTTCCTCTCCCTTTTAGATATTTATTCTGAGAATATTTTATCTAAAATCTATTTATATTCCAACCCCTTTTTCCTTACAACCGCTGCCGCAAGTAAGAAAGCCAATGCATCTGCCACAGGCTGAATCATATACAAGCCCTTTTGTCCAAAAGAGAGTGTTAGGAGAAAAAGTGCAGGTATATAAAATATTCCCTGCCTTGAAATAGAAATAATCAGGGCAGTATAGTACCTGCCTATGTTTTGCATATACATGCTCCCTGTAGCAAAATAAGCCATCAACGGCAGGGTAGGACATTGGATTCTAAGTATGTCCACAGCGATATTTATTACATCCTTATTCCTTGACAAAACTTCTGTAAATTCCCTCGCAAATACATATAAAACGACTGCTGATACGCTCATAAATACCGTTCCAACTCTCACATTGTACTTAAATGCCTTCCTCACCCTCTCGTACTGCTTTGCACCAAAGTTCATAGCACATATTGGCTGAAATCCCTGTCCCCAGCCTATTACAAGCATGTACGCAACTGCTGCCACCCTTTGGCTTACAGTTAGTGCCGCTATTACCTCTTCTCCAAAGCCTGCTGCCACCATATTGAGCAGTACTAAGGAAAGGCTTGTGATTCCCTGCCTTGCAAAATTAGGCAGTCCTCCTACCAAGATGTGATAAACATTTTCCCTTGTAAACCTTGCTTTTGTGAGGCTTATAGCAATATTTCCATTCTTTCCTGCTAGTATAAAAAGCACCAAAGCACCCACTGCCTGTCCTATCAAGGTCGCATAGGCCGCCCCGATGAAGCCCATTTTAATGCCAAATATAAAAAGAGGGTCTAATATGATGTTGGTAAGCATGCCGGCAAGTAAGCCCTTCATGCCATCCTTTACATTGCCACAGAGCCTAAGTTGATTGTAAACAGTGAATGAAAATAGTACAAAGGGCAGGCTTATGGCAATTACCCTCAGGTATTCTCCCGCAAAGCTCTGTAGGCTCTCAGAGGCTGAGCCTCCTATAAGAGTTGTTAAGGGAGATATGAATATTAGTGAGGCTGCAGAAACAACGAGCCCTGTAGCCAAAGCCATTACTACAGCTGTAGAAGAGTAGACTTCTGTCTCTTCATTCTTCCCTGCTCCAAGGCTTCTTGACATAGCATTTCCACTGCCATAGCCAAACCAAAAGCCTAGAGCCTGAATCAGGCTTACATAGCTAAACGTGATTCCTATCGCTGCTGTCATTGACTTATTGCCTAGCATTGCAATGAAAAAGGTATCTGTAAGGTTGTATATCATAGCCACAAGCATACCGATGATGGTGGGAACGGCCATTTTTATGAGGAGGGGAAGAAGTGGGGCAGTAAGTATGTATTCCCTTCGAAGTTCTTTTTTGTTTTCAGGCTGTGTTCCTCTGCTGTTTTCTTCGTTATTTACCCTGTCCATACTCTACCTCCTCTCGCTATTTAATTATCCCGTATTTCTGCTAAGCTATGCATATCCACTCTCATAATCCTGTTATAATTCTCTCCTACCCCTACATCTTCTCTAACTTTTCAAATTAAGTCTTTATCTCTAATTTTCCATATATATGATGTGGGTGTAAAAAGTATTTGACACCAAGTCATGCCTTCCTTGCCACTCCCTTATCCCCGTCAACCATGACTTGGTCCCCGTCCTTAAACTTAGTAGTAGCATAGCCCACTCCCAAAACGGCTGGAATACCGTATTCCCTTGCCACTATGGCTGCGTGGCTAAGAGCCGAGCCTGTATCCGCTACCACAGCACCTGCAAGGCTAAAAAGCGGTGTCCACTCAGGATCGGTGAGATGGCATACTAAAATACCTCCCTTTTTCATCTTGTAGAATTCCTCAGGTCCCTTTATCAGGCAGGCCTCTCCAACAGCCACTCCTCTGCTGCCGCTAACTCCCTTAAGCACCTCTCCGGCAGCGTCAAATACAAGTCCTTTGGATGCCTCCCAAACCTTTATTGCCAGTGGACGGTTCTTATTTCTTTTTTCTATTTTCATTTTATCATCTTCATCTAATTCCCCTCTTCTCAAGGTTTCTATCAACTCTCTAAAAAACAGATTGGCTAAGCCTGTCTTAAAGTCTTCATTTCCTAGGAGGAGAACATTTGCCCTTTTAACACATTGTCTCACATAGTAGAATAGGGTTTCCCACAGATACTGGCTTTCTTCTCGGACTATGTGAAAATATCTGAAAGCCTCTATCCTTCTCTTAATCTTAGGAAATTTATCTCCATAAATCTTCTTTATCCCTGACAATATCCCCTCAAAGTCCGCCATATCCCCCTTTTTCTCATCTTCCAAAATTACAAGAGGCTTCATAATATTTAGCAGTCTGTCAGGCTCCTCCACAAAGGTCTTCGCATCTATACAGTAGCAGTTATAGTCTGACTTAAAGCCGTTTTTACGGAGAAAGTTCTCTGTCAAGCGCTTAAAATCAGGGTAGTGCTTACAAATACTCTCATAGCTCTCTCCTGATATCAGGCTTTTCTTAAGCTCTTCATTTTTCTTAGCTTCAGCTGCAAGCAGTTCGACATCTCTTGATACTACAGCTGTCTTATTGTCAAGGTTTCTATAAAGGTCGTAGACTGTATAGCTTTCATCCACCTTTTTCACCGCCTTTTCCAAGTCTTTTACGAGTACTGATGGAAACAGAGCATACTTAAACCTGTTATAGCAGAGCCTTTTGGTAAGTTCGTAGCTGTAAATAATAAAATCCCTGCACTCCCTAACATCCATTTTACTAAAATCAAGCTTTTTAAGCCCCTCTATTTCCTTTTCATAGTCCTCCATAAATGCCCTGCATTTGCCCTCGCAGTAGTCGTAGTCTCTCATCATTTTAATAAGCTTAAATATATTGAATATGCGTATATTTACACCATTTTTTGACTTTGGAAGTGTTTCTATCCCGTCATCATCCATTCTGGGATTTGTATCAAGCTTTATTCCGCCCTCGGCAAACAACCTGACAGTCTGGTCATTTATAGCAACCATATAATCATAGTCGAGCGCTCTGTATGCAAATGGCATTTTTTCAAGGATAAATGCGTACCTCTCTTTTGTATATCCTTTAACTCTCACTCCTTTTAGATAAGCCTTAACTAACTCATCCTCGTGATTATCCCTAAGGGTGGTAATCTCTCTCGCCTGTAGGATGTACACCTCGCCACCTCTTATAGCCCATTCTACATCCATAGGTTTACCATAGTGCTTCTCGATGGCATTTCCTGCCTGTACAAGCGCCCTAACCTCATCATCCGTTAGGGCAGGCTTTCCTCTAAGTTCCTTACCTACCTCTGCCTTTTTGTCTCCCTGTCAGCATATATAATCTGAGTTTCCTTTGTACCTAGGGTGAGGCTTATAATCGTGCCTGATTTGTCTACTATGTAGTTATCCGCTGTTACGCTTCCGCTTACTACGCTCTCCCCAAGGCCATAGCTTGCATTTATCTGCATCTCCTCCCGGTTTTCATTGACAGGGTTGACTGTAAATAAGACTCCTGCCTTTTCGCTTTCAACCATGGTCTGAATGACAACTGCAATAGCAACAGATAGCTGATTGTAGCCCTGATTAGCCCTGTAGCTTACCGCCCTGGTGCCCCAAAGGGATGCATAGCAGTCGACTATGCGAAGTAGGACTTCCTCCACGCCTCTTACATTCAGATAGGTCTCCTGCTGTCCTGCAAAGCTTGCATCAGGCAAGTCCTCCGCTGTAGCGGATGAGCGGACTGCCACCCTGACATTTTCTCCAAGCCCCTCATAGGCATTTTTTACCTCATTTACTACAGTATCAGGCAGCTTCCCTTTGCTTATAAGTTCCCTTAGCTTCTTTGCAGTTTTAACAAGTTCCGCCTCGCTTTTACCCACCTTAGAAAGTTCTTTTTCAAAAACTTCATTCAGTCCGTTTATTTTCAAGAATTCTCTGTAGGCATCCGCATTTACTACAAAGCCCTTTGGCACATTTATACCTGCCAAGACCATTTCCCCAAGATTGGCTCCCTTGCCACCTGCCGTAAGTACATCTTCTTTTCTAATCTTACTAAAATCAATTACCATAATACCCCTTCTTTCTTAGTAACTATCTCACCTCAATGTACCTTTCTACCATAGCCGTGATGAAAGTCCTCAACGCCTCATTAAAATACTCTTTTTCAAACTTGCCGTAATTTGATAATAATACAAAGCTCCCTATAAATGTATTTAGGAGGCCTCTTTCATCTATGCTTTTAACTGCCCCCTTCTCCCTCCAGTAAGCAGCTATCTTCCTGATAAAGGCTGTATATACCTCACTTATCTCATAGGTCTTACCCTCATTTTTCCTTGCAAGCATAGCCAAAGCCTCCGCATATATCGGCTTTTTCTCACATTTTTCCTTAAAATCAACTGAGTACTCATAGATAATCTTAGATAAAAAGCCTACCGGGTTGTCTAAAGACTTACTAAATTTTTTTTCAATGGCGGATAGCTTCTCGGCTGACCTATACTGCATCACATCGAGAATGAGAGCATCCTTGTCCTTCCAAAAGTTGTAAAAGCTTCCCTGAGCTATCCCCGTCCTGCTTGTAAGCTCCTTTATACTAAGCCCCTTTGTGCCGCTTTCGTGAAAGAGCATAAGGGCTATATCCATCATCTTCTGCTTTATCTCGAGTTTTTCTTCTTCATTAAATGCCTTCGCCATATCCTACCTCTATGAATATTTTGTTATTTGTTCATAGACATGATAAACCTTTAAAAGGAAAAAGTCAATGAATATTTTTAGAGATATTCATTGACCTTGGGTTTTGTTTTTTACTATGTGCTGCTTAAGCATTCTTTTTTAGCTAATTCTTGCTCAAGTCTATAATCCATTTCCAAATTTCGGTTTTATTATTCTCTCCACATCCAAACATAAAAATTTATGTGCTTAGTTACTTCTACAAACGAACCTGATTCACTTGCTTTGAATTCGTGAATATTATTCACCCAATACAGAAACCCTTACAATTCCACTCAAAGGCACAAACGGATTCCATATCCTAAATTCTTTGTAAGAAATTATCATGCTAGCAGTTGAAAAATAATTATTATTGGGATAAATACTAGTTTTCTCATTCTCGTTTTCATCTATCTGACACTCCTATTACTAAAAGGAATTACTAACCTGGTCATTGTGAAAAAGCATATTCATTTTATCGTTTTTTGGCAATGATATATATTTTTTTGTAAAAAGGTCTTCCAAGTAATAAAAAGTACATATTTGTATAATTAAGCATAACAAAAATTCACTATTGTCGCAGAAAAACAAAAAAATAAAAAAATGGTAGCTATAATACTTGTGCCTATCACACATATTACAATTGCCAAAGCAATCAATTTTTGTATACATAATCGCTGTTCTTTCGATAAGTGAATAAGCGTTTCTTTGTTAATAGCTCCAATTTGAATATCTCCCCTAAAGCGTTCTAGTTCCTTTGAAGATAGTCCAATCAGATAAAAATAATGTGATTCCTGTACATAGTATCGTACCTGGAAAAAAATTAAAAAGTATTCCATATTTCTATCCTTCCATTTCTTTGTTTATTATTTTATTTTCTACCATTTGTCCTATCGAAGAGTTGCTAATTTTTCAACCATAACCGTGCCTCCTCATATTAAGTTCAGTATATCAATCTTTATTAGGAACGCAATACCTATTGCAGAAATCGAAAAAATATTCAAAGAAAAAAATCTTACTATTAAAAATTATACTGTGATTTTTTTCTATAATATATTTGTACGCTCCTTGAATGTCATAATTTACATCAATTCAATATTGTGATATGATAACCCTTTTCCCATCATGCGTTGATTTCTGCATTATTGAAAAATAGATTTATTTTCACCGTTTGATTTCAATGCTCTTTGCAACACTTTCCAATTGTTCATCAGTTATTCTATCTTGGTCAAACTCAAAGGCGACATAAACCAACATATCCTTGTTATACGACACAATTCCCTTATTGTGCTTTTCTTTTCCATCATTTACTGCTGCAGAATAATACACCTCTGTAACAGCAGTGGCTCCTGTTTTGGTTTCATTTATTACTTTGTAAGTTTCCCGAACATCAAAATGATAATCATTTCCCAAAGCTATCTGATTATAAATAGCTGCCGGTTCATTCTCTGCACCCTCGTAAACTTCATATTTATTATAACCTGCAATGCCTACCAAAACCTTATCTTCGTTTAAGATATTATACTTAGAGAATGTAGACAACAGCTTAAACTTGTCTTCTACCATTTCCTGCTTTTTTACACTCCAGCCATTAGGAAGAGTTAATGAGACAGAAAACGGTTCTTCAGCGTAAACCCTGGTATTAAACTCTGTTTTTGCATAATCATCCACCGGGAATGTAAGTGTAGCAACGTCACCTCCTGATGAACTACCACATGATATTACGAAAACCACTGTCACAAGTATGATCAATAAATTGATTGCTTTTTTCATAATATTCTTTCCTTTCCAATTTTATTACGTTCCTCATGCTTTCTCTAATTGCAGTATAGCATCTTTTAATCAAATAAGATATGATTCCCTTATTGCATTTTTCTTTTCTATCATTTACTGCTGTAGAATAATACACATCTGTAACAGCAGTAACTCTGGTTTCGGTTTTATTATTCTCTCCACGCCCAAACATAAAAAATTATGTGATTAGTTACTTCTACAAACGAACATGATTCGCTTGCTTTGAATTCGTGAATATTCTCAGAGATACTATCATTATCCGTCTCTACTGGTTCATATCCTAAATTTCTCATATAATTTTTCTAACTTAAAATTTTTTTATTTGCAATAATAATTTTAGGATATTCCTGAATCTCATAATATTCTTCACCCAATACCGAAACCCTTACAATTCCACTCAAAGGCACAAACGGATTCCATATTCTAAATTCTTTGTAAGAAATTATCATCTTTAGCAGTTAAAAATATAAATATTAGTTGGATAAATACTAATTTTTCTCATTAATCTTTTTCATCTTTTTCTTTCCTAATCTTGTTGTTTTATACGTTTCGATGCATATATACAATACTACAGAAATTAAATACGGCATTAATACAAATACATATGATCCTTCAAGCATGGATGCACTCCTTTGTACATAAGCCGAAAAAAACCAAGTTGCAAAAACTCCAAATTCAACACCCCAAATACCACCAAGACTTATTTCACAGTATCTTTTATATCTGTAAACTGAATATAACAGACATCCTGCATTTATTGCAAAAGTTACCAGATTATAAATCCATACAAGCTCATAAATGGTAGTACTTGAAACATTTTTTATATACCAAGGAAAGATAACATACAATGCCGCCTGAATCGCAAGAGCATCAATCAAAGTAACAATAAATAAACATCTTTTTGATTGATGTTTCTTTCTTAGATATTTCAAAAAATCGTATGAATCTTATATCTTTTGAAATCACATAATACATTGCCGTAAGTACAACAGGTAGGGCGTAAATTGCAAATACAGACATATTAGCCTGAAGTATACCACGCACTAATATATAACATGTACAAATAAGTGTAAGTAAAAATAAGTATCTCTCCAATAAATTTTCGTCTTTCAGATATCCATTTTCTCAAACTGTTATTTTTGCTCTTTTTTTAATTTGCCCAGTATACTCGTTATATCTATATCTAGAGTACTATCATCGTTTTTCATATGTTCCACCATCTCAAACATATTATCCCTGACATTATCTACTTGACACCAGGCAATTTTATTTTTACAAAAATACAGTTTCTTTTTTTCATCTGTTTTCATACAAACCTCCTGATTCTAAAAAAGTTTATCATGTTACTATTAAATATCACCGTTCTTATACCTCTGTGGACTTAAGCTTTTCATCATCTGCCTTCAGTTGTCTTTTCTTTTGGCTTACTGTACGCTTAGGCTGATGTACCTCTAATTGCAGTATAGCATCTTTTAAGATAATATCAATACCTATTGCAGAAATCGGCAAAATACCTATTGACGCAAGCTTCCTTAATAATCAAATCAATATTTTTCAGATATGTTCTGCTGTCTGCACTAAGCTCCACTTCCAGAATAGGGCGTTCATTTACTGTATACATACTCACCTCTTTCAGAATTAAATGGTAATAACTTTATCGAACTTCTTAGATATCTTTTTATCATGTGATATCGCAATAATCTTCCTACTCTTTAGTGAGAGTAGATTTCCTATAACTTGTGCTGCTGTTTCATCATCTAGATTAGCGGTACATTCATCCAATATGAGAATCGGCTTTTTCTGAATCAATGCCCTGGCAATTGCTATTCTCTGCTTCTGTCCACTGGACAAGTTCTCTCCATCTTCTTGAACTACGGTATCAAAACCAGCTTCCTTTTTGCATATTTCATCATAAATCTGGGCATCTTTGGCTGCTTTTATAATTTCATCTTCAGTTGCTGTGTTTCCAAACTCTATATTGTCTTTAATGGTACCTGTAAGAATAACAACATCCTGTGGTACAACTGAGAATAATGATTCTGTATTAATCTTCGAAACATCTGTACCGTTGATCTGTATCTTCCCAGTATAACCATCGAACAATCCCATTAGAAGTTTAATGATCGTACTCTTCCCCTTCCCATTTTCTCCGATAAAGCACACATTTTCTTTTCCTATTGTATTAAAACTGATATTATCTAAGACTCTATCGGAATCATCACTATAAGAAAAAGACACATGAGTCATGGAAATAGAATCAATATCGTTCAAAACTTTCTTTTCAGAAATCATTTCTTTTTCATCTTTCAGGATGCCGACGATTCGTTCCGAAGCAACAATTGCACTTTGAACATTATTGATATAATCACCTACACTACCAAACAAGAACAGAGCACCAATTTTCAGTTCGAAAACAAACATCAGTTGCCCCAAAGTTATTTCATTGACGGAAATCAGATAACAGCCTAAAATAATAACTCCCAATCCAACAACCAATTCAGATACCAGATTGACGAGGAAATCAATCTTATTCATATTCATGTAGATGGAGTATTCAGTCTCACATTTTGCTGTATTCAATCTATTGAATTTTGTACGTATCTTATTCATCATATGATATATATGAAGAATGATACTGTTATCCAGAAGTTCATTAATCGTATTAAGTCTATCTTCTATTAATTCACGAATCTGACTGTCTAATTTATAGATGTTCTTAGTAAAAAGTTTATTAACGAATAAAAGTGTCATGGAAAACACCAGCAAAAACAAGAAAAGTTTCCGGCTGATGAGCAATACAAGTAACATTGATCCAACACCAGATACTAATGCCTGCAACAACGCAACCATGTTCCATCCATACAATTCACTGACCTCAGACACATCATTTTGTAGAACCGTGATGATCTCACTAGGATCAAAAGAAGTCAGCTTCTTGTAACTTTTTCTAATTATTCTGTTAAAGATATTGATTTCCATCTGCGACTTAATAGTTGCCACATTTGTATCCTGTAAATATGTCAAAACAGGCAAGATAAATATCAGATACAGAACACTAACCAGTAAAATAATGAACCCACGGTTCATCATCCTATCATTTGACATGGTTGCACCATCAATTAGCAGTTTGATTGAATAACCCAACCCAACACTTGCTATTAAGCTCTGAAATGAGTTCATGATAAAGGATAATTTCCAAGAGAATTTCTTCTTTCCAAAGAGCTTACCAACCATCTTATAAGTTTTCAGTAATTTCGTCATATGTTACCTCGCAAATCTTTCCCTCATCAACTTTAAAGATCTTGTCACATTTTTCCAGCATATCTTTTCTATGTGTCACAATAATAATAGTTTTAAACTTGCACATATCAATCGTGTCAATCAGACGTTGCTCGCTTTCTTCATCGAGAGCACTTGCTGGTTCATCAAAAATCAATATGTCCGCATCTTTATACAGTGCACGTCCAATAGCTATCTTCTCCTTTTGTCCACCGGAAAGATTGACTCCACCATTTGCCACCACTGTATCCAAGCCTTGCTCAAGCTTTGTAATATCTTTATTCAGATTTGTTCTGATCAAAATGTCTTCTACATTATCTGCATCAACAACATTGTCCTGAAATATGTTATATGCAACAGTTCCATTCATCAGGTATCTATTTTGATCAACGTATGCAATGTGCTTCCAAATATCTTCCTGTGCCAAAGTTTTCATATTACTACCAAAAAAGGACACTTCACCTTTATATTCTGTAATCGCACCTAGTAAGATATTGAGCAAAGTTGATTTTCCAGCCCCAGTTTTTCCAACAATACCTATGTGTTGATTCTTTTCTATTGCTAATGAAATATCTTTTAATACAAATTCGTCCAAGTATCCAAATGACAAGTTCTTTATCTCATAAGCATATTTTCCATTTTCTTGTATCTTGTCCAAACTTTTGATATCTTCTTTCTTTCCGATAGCAAACAGTGTATTTTCTAGTCTCTTCACAGTTTCAATTGTGTTCTTTGTTTCTACAATTGTCTGAGCATATTTACTCATAGGTAAAGAAACTGTGGTGAATAATTGTAAAACCGCTACAAATCCGCCAAAACTTAAACTCCCGTTTCTATATAAGATAACTCCTCCGATAACCGCAATTGCAACAGGAAGATATTCATTAATCAAACTAGGAAAATAGTTGATTGACTTTCTTTTTATGTATTTTTTTACTACTATTGAGAATATCAAGCGAAGCTTCCTCATTTTTGGGACAAGTAGTTTTCATTTTGATACATCTTTAGAGTAATAACATTAGAGAATATCTCTTTTTGAACGGTTAATCGTTTTGCGTTTTCTTCGTTTCTTTGATTATTAATCTTTGACAAAGATTTACTTGCAAAATAAGAGATAACAATCGTAGTCATCATCAAATTGTCATAATCAATGCAAACGCAGGTGCTATTCCGCACATGTAGATAAATACCCAAATGAACAAAAATGGTTGATAGGCCAAATCACAAAGATAATAGAAAATATATGTCTTTATCTGACTGTTTTTCATTCATCAACAATGAAACAACATTACCTTTGCCATTTTTATAAATATCTAACAAACTCGCATTGGAAACTCTCGTAATTACATCTTCATAGATATTCTTTTCATAAATAGTTACTATACGCTTGTTCAACATCGCCCTCGTGTATCGAATAACTAGATATGCAGCAATAACGAAGAGAAAAAAACAGTTAAGTTGAAATAGACATTTTCTTTATCAATTATACTGTTTACTAGACTGGCTGTTTTTGAAGAAATCAAGATCACCATTACTGTTTCAAGCAAAACTAATATAAACAGTTCGATTATAGAGCTCTTTCTATCCATATATTTTTGAATAAAACTAAGCATTTTTCTCATATTCGTTCTCTCCTCTGTACCTATACAATCTGCAATTAGGATCCTTACGGCAAATTGACTGGTACGCCTCGTAGGCAAGTCCCATACATTCGGTCGTACAGTTTTCTATCGGACATGTTTTGCATTCTTCCTTATCTTTTCGTCTAATTCCTGCTATATATAATGCCTGTTCAGAACTCCAAATCGTAGAAAACTGTTCTCGTAATATATTTCCCATATTAAATAAAGGAAACTTCAGGTTATCACACGGATATACGTCGCCATTACACTCAATATGTAACCGAGTTATACAGCAATTACATTTTTCTCTGAAATAGATATTTTGTTCTTGTTCTGACAGCCTGCTATTCATTATCATGCTACTACAATCTTCGCTGGATGAATACCCTAGACTTGCAAACACATCTGTCACATGACTGTTTTCAGAATCAATCATTATAGTATAAATATCATCAACATCAAGTCAGTTGCTAATTTTTCAACCATAACTGCCCCTCCTATTAGACTCAGTATAGCAACCTTTATTAGAAAAACAATACATATTGCAGAAATCGCCCATTTTTTGCAGAAATCGGCAAAAAAAGTGACTAGCATTTGCAAATCACTTTTTGAAGTTTGGAAGCATTATTGAAAAAAATAGAATTCTTCCTTATTATTTTTGTATGGTGTATGAACCTTGATATTTTTTTCTATGACATCTATAATATTCTTTATTCCAATTCCATGTTCATCATTATCATATTTTTTTGAAGTTTGTATCTCTCCATCCCTAATCTCCAGCTTGCCATTATAGGTGTTTTTAACAGATATAATGATATTGTCTCCATCTTTTATAAACTTCAATTTAATCACTTTTTTGCCTGAATACTTTTCACAGGCCTCTATTGCATTACTTAAAAGATTAGATAATATAACAACAATGTCTTCATCATTAATGCTTATCTTTGATAAGTCATTAAGCTGAAAGATAAATATGATTCCTTGTTCTAATGTTTCCTATATTTACTGTTTAATATGGCATCTACTATCACATTATTTGTTTTAATATAATCCAGCTCTGTACTTAAATGACCGCTTATATTTTTTTATGTAGTCCTTAAGCTCCCTATAATTCCCGGCATTTATCAGAGATTCAATGCACAAAATCTGATTTTTATATTCATGTGTTATCTTACGCTGTTTAACAAAATTTTCAGAAATAGACCTATACATATCTGTTTGATTTTTAGCCCTCAATTGAAAAAGCTCACTTTCCCGTATCCTAATCTCACGCTTTAATATATCATTAATTATATAAAACACAAGCAAATTCATTCCGGCTAAACACAAGGATATGGCTAAAAACACATTGTTCTGCCTCTGATTTTCAATACTTCCGGAGGTAATAATTAATGCCATGATGGTAAAGATAGTAAATATCGGAAAAAACATAAACCGAAGCAAGTCTGCATTGCTTAAAGCATCCGATGTTTTATCTCCGATTTTTCTTTCTGATTAACACAGCTATTAAAAAAATAACAATATTTTTTTGATACAACTGTAATCATACTTGCGCCAATTAAGTGTGACTCGTTTATATCTGCAAGACTCTTAAAAAGTGATAAATTTACCCAAAGTGTCAGGTAATCTACAGAAAGCAGTAATCCCTGAAATAATAGGGATAAAACTATAGCCTTAATTAATTTGACCTTGACATATACACTCATAAACAAAGCAATCATTACAATTATCAATATCTGTTTTATAATGAACTTGTTGTAAAGAGCTAAAACAACTAAGTAACAGCTTATAATTGTGCTAAGAATAATAATACAGTTCCGTGTACTGCTTTCATACCTTTTCTTTCCAAAACTTTCGAAAAATATTTTACAACATATTATTTCCAATGCTGTAAGCATAATGCCTTGTACATAGTTTAACATAAGCTACATTTCTCCTTTGTATGAAACAAACTTCTCTTTTACTGACTTGTATCTGTCTTTTGAGATTTTTAATCTGATACCGTTATTCAACAAGGCTTCATACCTGTTTATACCCACTATGTGTTTCATATTAACCAGATAGCTTTGATGTATCCGTAGGAATGCTTTATCTTGCAGCTCTTTTTCAACTTCATCCAGTCTCCCATATAATGAATATTTATTTAACTTATCCTCCATTATATAGAACTCAAGTTTATGCAGCTTGCTTTCAATATACAACAATAACTCAAGCGGAACATTCTTTATTCCCTCGTTAAACTTAAACTCCTTCTTTTTCACAGTATGTTTCATCACTTTACTTATTGCATCTATACATTCAAATATTAAATCCTTCATGTTCTCATTATTCTTCAATATATATCTTATAGCATTTACGCTATAGCCCTGTACTGCATAGTTAACAAATGCAGTTACAAAGACTATGAAAATATCATTACTGACTTTTCGTATTTCCAGAGCAGTTTCTAAGCCATCTATTTCATCCATGTTTATATCAAGAAATACAATGTCATACTTTGCCATATTTATTCCCAAGCTTATGAAATCCTTGCCTGAAGCGAATTCATCAACTTCACAGGGACAGCCATTCTCATCCATGTATTTCATAATAATTTCATAAATATTTTTTCTGAAAATCTCTTCATCATCGCATATTGCAATTCTAAACATAGCTCCACCCTTCCCCACAAAACAGTGTCTATCTGCTTATAGTATAATATGACACCCTGCAACTAAGCAATATGATTTTCGTATTTCCGAGTAAAAAAACAGGACAAAACTCTATCTTAGAATTTTGCCCTTAATCATCATAGAAAACTGATTTTATTTTGGAAGCCATTTTTTTTGCATCTATTCTCTAGGCTTCTAACAGCCTTAATTTTTAGCAGAAGTAACAGCTCCTATTTTAAATTTTATTACCTCCCCAAATTTCTTGTTAAGAACATATACATATGAAGCTTTGATATTTTTCACCAAATTTTAAAACTACAAAATTATCTTTGTACTTTACCGGATAATCACAGTTCCTCATCATATTACTTATTTTTTTCATATTCTCCCTGTTTAACCTGTTTATATGGAGATGTTCCCATATTAATCTTTGTAATATCGTCAAGCTTAGAAAGAGCATTCTCCCTAAATGAATATACATAGCCATTCTTCTTAGAAGCTTTATGAAGTATTAGATAATTATTATCTGACTCTTCCAATATTGCCTCATCTCCTTGAGTTTGACTAAACCCCAATCCAGCAATATTAAGTACTGTATGCAGTTTCCCATTATTTCTATCAAAAATTAGAATTCCTTTCAAACAAGAACTCCTATGTATTTATCATTCACGAAGAATATTGTTGGAGTATTCGCTCCCGGTTCAGCATCTAGAACTTTATTCTGTAATTTTTTATCAATATATGCGTTTAGAGAAGTATCACTCACAAATTCGTAGCCTTTGTTTAATTTGCCTGTTTTTGCATTGTTAATCTTAATCAAATACGCATACGTTGTTATAAATGCCGTATCATAAACAAGAGTATCCATATCTACTAAGGAAGTATCCTTTTCCTTTACATAGTCTTTTATCTTTATCTTTACATCTTTTGGAGATGCGAAGATGTCGTAGGTAAAGTAGCACAGTGTAGGAATTTTCTCCAATGTAAATGTTGTTGCATCTGTCCCAGCACTTTCATAATTTACAATGCCAGGAAAATACTTCTCACACTGCTTTTTAAGCTCGCTCTTATCTTTTTTAGATGCAAAGAACATCTGCTTTCTCTGCTTCTTATTGCCTATGGAATTGATATTAACTACACCGTATATATTATCCTTTTCCTCCTTTGACAGGCTTGCTACAAAGTACCTTGAGCCTCTCCTTAGGTGTTCTGAATCAAAGAAAACAAATTCAGGGTTGTATGAGAGCTCTTTATCAGAAAGAATCCTTGCTACAGTATAATTTTTTTCATACTTTGACTTTCACTTAGAATGGTATCCAAGCTGCTCTTCGCCTTTTGTCTAAATTCATTACACCATCTTATTATAATACCCCTCATATACAAACTTCTCAGGGTGGGATTTTACATAGTTTACCTCATACTCACTATCATAATCATAGGTATCATATACAAAGCTGTCTGCCTCCTCCAGAAGCTCATCAAAGTCATCTTCAAGGCTCTCCATTGCCTTCCAACGCTCTTCCCTGTCAAATGGAATCTTACCTCCAAAGGCATCAATCACCCTCTTAAAATTATCAGCAAAGATACCCATATCGAAGGCCTTAAGCCCATTTAGGGCATCTTCCCAGACTATTCCTGTAGAATTGTCCAAAAACTGCTGGTGTCCTCCGTTGTTTACCTCGATAAAGTACCAGGATACTGCATTTAAGTATCTCTGCTCCAAGGTAAAGCCCTCAGCAGACTTAAGATAGTTTTCATGAGTTCCATAAATGTCAACAGTCCAGTAAATCGGATCTAAGACACTCCAGATTTCATCCATTTTTTCGATATCTGCCACTGTGATTTTTGCGTAGGTTTTTCCACTTCTTGAATTACCGGACTCTGAATCAAAAAGCTTAGCTTCCTGCTCTTTATAATGCTTGTAAACAAGCGGGAATTTCTCTTTATTAGCTTCAAGTATCCCCTTAAATCCGTGAAAATCTACAATTTCAATACAATATTCAATAACCTTATCATCCTTTGCAAGCCCCACAGCCTTCTCAAGCATGGCAAGTGAATTTAAGCTATCTTCCTCTACCATGTAATTATTGTTTGCTGATAGGGCTGAATAAGAACAGCCGTAGCGGTAATACCAAAGAGCATCTCTTTCCTCTTCAGGAATCATATCAAGCACCTTCATGGCCTCTTCTATCTGGTCGTTATTATTGTAGGCTCTGGCTAGTTGTCCCTTTAGCGTAGTATTTAAGTTCTCCACTCCTGTAAAAGTAAGAAATTCTATAACGCTCTCAGTATCGCCCTCATCACTTAAGTTGTCGATTACCCTTTCTTTTATTTCATCGCTGTACTGTGCAAATTCTTCCTTGGTAATCTCTTGTGAGGTAATAGTCAGTCCTTTTATAAATTCTTCAAAATTATCCGCAAGTGGATGTATCTTAAAATCATCCTCCTGGTCAATAAGCACTACCTTAGGCTCTCCCTCTTTTCCACACTCCCTATAGTCAAGGAACACCATGTGATGGCCACCTGAGATAGTATCAGCCACTGCAACACCAATATTAGGATAACCCCATTCATTAATCCAAAGCTCATTACCCATCTCACCACAAAGAGAATTCATCTTCTCCTTATCAGTGCCGTAGATGCCTGTGATATACACTGCATACTTGCCATTGCTAAACAAGGTTGCATAAGGAGTCCCTCCGTTATGTATTTTGACAAGCTCTATATATGATGTCGGAAGCTTGTAGCCAAGTTCTTTTTCAATTGACTCTATTTCCTCATCAGTAGGCTCTTTGCCAACATATTCCTCAAGTGAGTATTCATCATCATCCCAAAGTGAGAAAAGTCAAAGTTTTCAAATGGTTTCATAAGATTTCCTTTCTGAAGAGGTTTTAAGCACCCTAATCATCATATATTTTCATATCCTTATTTCAACTCAGCAGCTTCACAATATCCTTCACCTTTGGTACTCTTCCGCTTATAATCAGCTTACCATCCACCATGACCGAAGGGGTGGTCATAACGCCGAGCCTCACTATGTCCATCAAATCCTCTACCTTTTCAATCTTTGCATCCAAACCTAACTCCTCTATGGCTAAGAGGGTGTTTTCATAGAGTTTGTCACATTTTTCACAGCCTTCACCAATTACCTTAATCTCCATATTTACCTCAATTCTTTAATTTCATCGGTTTATCCACAATTTCCTTCCAAGCACTGTCGATTGTGCGGATAACCTGTGGTCCTGTTTTTGATAAAAATACAAGTTCTGATTTTTCACGCTCGCCAGAAGGTTTGAAGTCAATCAATTCTTCCACCACATCTACCTGCCGCCAGCCTTCATCCAACTTAAAAAATCCCTTAATCCTGTAGCAGGATGGAAGCACCTTTTTAAGAAATGTCATCAATATCTCTTTTGACACCACTTCAAGGGTTTCTAAAGATATAGTCTTAGGCTTGTTATCCACTGTATTTAGACTATCTTCGGACTCTGCCCATTTTCTCACAGTCAAATCTTCATTCATAAATGAGAGGTCAGTTTTGCCAAAGGAAGCTGTGATTATATCACATACAGGATTAACCTCGCGCACCAGCTTCTTCACCTCTTCAAGCTCTGATAAGTCAAGCCTATCCACCTTATTTATTACAGCCAGATTGCAGTGGGCAAGCTGTCTGTCAACAGTTTCCACATCCTTTATCTGATTCTTAAAATTCACTCCGTCAACAAGGCAGATAACCCCCTTAAAGATGTAATTATCTCCCGCCATTACCCCTACAGCTCCGAGGATTTCCTCAATATTAGACGGATCTGCAAGTCCTGAACTTTCTACGAACACATAGTCAAGGTCCTTTGTACTCATTTCCGCAAGTGCCTGTACAAAAGAAAGCTTTAGGCAGGAGCAGAAGATGGAGCCTCGGCTTATTTCAGTCATTTCTATCCCATTTCTCCTGATTATTTCTCCGTCTACATTTATTTTGCCAAATTCATTTTGAATAATTCCTATTTTTTTATCCTTGATATTGTCCAAAACATTCAGCAAAAATGAGGTCTTTCCTGCTCCAAGGAAGCCCGTAAGTACATATAAATCTTTCTTTTCCATACTACCTCCTGTTAAAATTGTGTCAAAAAATATAATTAAATAGATATCCCGTTATAATAATCCCTACTGTACATATCCCTACAAACAAGGCTAACAGTCTTGGTTTAATGGCTTTTCTAAGCATAATCAGCGATGGAAGCGATAAGGTAGTAACTGCCATCATAAATGATAATACCGTACCGAGCTCTGCTCCTTTGGTATATAGTGCTTCTGCAACAGGTATGGTTCCAAATATATCCGCATACATTGGAATTCCAACCAAAGTAGCTAATATTACAGAGAAAGCATTTTTACTTCCAAGCACAGTTACTATAAAGGACTCCGGTATCCAGTTGTGAATGACAGCTCCTATACCGACTCCTGCCAATATGTATGGAAATACCTTCTTAAGTGTGGAACAGACCTGTTCACTTGCAAAATCTAGTCTGTCCTTAATAGTTAGTTCCGGGCTTACAGAGTTCACATTTCCCGCTTTTTTGATATATTCTTCTATATAATCTTCCATCTTCATTTTATCGATAATAAGTCCACCAATCACCGCTATAATCAGTCCAAGTACTACATAAAGCAGGGCTGTTTTTGCTCCAAATACGCTCATAAGCAGAATTAAAGAACCCAGGTCAACCATAGGTGAGGATATGAGGAAGGAAAATGTCACTCCTATCGGTAAGCCTGCACTTGTAAATCCAATGAATAAAGGAATGGACGAGCAGGAGCAAAAAGGGGTTACAGTACCAAGTAAGGCGGCTAATACATTTGCCCATATTCCTCTATGTTCCCCCAGTATTTTCTTGGTTCTCTCTGGCGGGAAGAAGCTCTGAATGAAGGAAATAGTAAATATAAGCACGCAGAGTAAAAGTGTAATCTTCGTTACATCGTAGAGGAAAAACTGAACACTCCCTCCTACTCTGCTCTCCATATCAACTCCAACTGCTGATAAGCCCTTTCCTATCAGCTCATCCAGCCATTCCATCTTTAAGACTTGATTTTGAATGAAATCCCACAGGGTTTGCATAATTCTATTCCCCTCTGTACTTTACTCTTCTAGTTAAACGCCTGCCATCAGTGATTATTCCTATTATAATCTAATTTGGAAATGCTGACAACTATACCACCATGACAATACAAATAGTTTGTAATAGCACCGCATAATCGTATACTGAAAATGGTCTATCCTGCTTAGTTTGTAATTATAATTAGCAGATACTACCTTAGTTTGATAGTTTTCACATGAATTGTTAAGGAGCCTTGCCCTTGCCGAGGAAGGCTCCTTTTACTCAGTGTGTCTTATTTCTTTTTAATTTTCTGTTTTAAAACAGCATAAGTACCCTCTTTGTCCGTCTTAAATATCAGTTCCTTTCTCTTCTTGTCGTATCTAGCCTTATAGCGCTTACCTGTCTTTATATCTGTAATTATAAACCTGTAGCCTTTTACAGACTTCTTATAAGGTATCCTTATCTCATTCAGCTTATATTTGCCGGATTTACCGTCTAAAACATATAATTTAATCTTATAAACCTGCTTAGTAAATACTTTCTTAAACTTCTTTGCAAGCTTTGTTAAGACTCTCTTTGTCTTAACTTTTGTTAAATGGTACTTCTTACGAGCGCTGTTATTACCAGAGGATCCTGTCTTAGTATCCTTATTAACCTTACCCTCATTACCTGTCTGTATTCCGGAATTTGGTGATAAAGGTGTAGTTTCATCAACTATTGCAGTAGTTTCATCTTTTTTACCCTCTTCCGGTACAATCGGTATTACCGGTATGATGTAACCACTATCGCCCTTTCCCTCATCTTTTTTTATCTCTTCCCACTTTGCATATAGGGTGAGTGATGCTGATATAGGAAAATCAAAATCAAAGCTTTGACTAAGTGCTTTGTCCACATACCAACCTGCAAATACATAGCCCGCCTTTGATGGTGTTGCTGGTTTTACAGCTTTTTCATCTTTCTTAACAGACTGCTTATCTACCTTTGAACCACCATTTGTTTCAAAGAACACATCCAGATATTCCTCTTCCTTGTCGATATATATAACTTCCTCTTCCTTTACAGAATTTAGGTTCACAAAGTCATCCCATACGAAATTGATAACCTTAACGGTTCCTTTAGGAAGTTTCAACCCGTTAGTAATCTGATCCTGTGAAAATGCTTCAATGTAGTTTGTAGCAGCAACCATATTAAGAAGTTTATTATCCTTACCATAGGCACAGGTAATTAAGGTCAAAGTCTTTCTTTCCAGGTGCTTGTTATATACATCCCAGGTTGTCTCTATCTTGTTATTTTCTATCTTATATTTGGATTTTATCTCAAAGCCCTGTATAAGATTCTTCTCTCCAACATTTACTTCCACAGCGTTCACGCCAAGGCTTTTTCCCTGACTGTCAAGAGCTTCAACAATCACTGTCTGTTTGCCAAGCTCTGAAAATGACAGTTCAAATTGTTCTTTCTCTGTTTCTTCTAAAAGATAAGAGGTAGCATTAAGATAAATCCTATAAGTTACTGCATTGGGACTTTGATAGTCTATGATTACTTTTTCTTGTAATTCCGGCTTTGTTTTATCCACTGATAGCTTAACAGGTGAATTTTTAATCGAAATTATTGTGCCCTCTGCAGTTCCCATATTACCTGCATAGTCCACAGCACCTACATAGAGCTTGTGAATACCATTCTCCAGCTCTCCAAGGCGCAGAACTTTTCTGTATTCTCCATCTATTTTATCAAGGTAAAATACGGTGTCTCCATCTTCCTTATATCCGCTTTTATCAATGACAAAGACAAAGTGTGATATGTCTGTATGTGCAAGACCTCTGTCTTCACCCGTCATTGTTATTTCACAAACATCAGTATCTGTAATGAAGGTTCCTGTCTGCACTGTAGGCACTGTCTTGTCAATCTTAACAGGGAATCTCAATACCTGCTTTTTGGCACCATCTACTACAGGTGTCCCTTCAATAACGTAGTAATACTGCCCTTCTGGAGCTGGGATTTTTAGACCCTGTTTCTTGTCATAATATGTGCCGTTCCATCTCCAGGCTTCAGACATCTTATATTTTTCTTTTTGGTCTGAAGTAACTTCTTTTCTTAGAAAATTTGTCGCATACAAATATGTAAACATTTGATGCCTGTCATTTTCTATGTAAAATCTCACATCCTTCATATTTCTAAGAAGAGAGATTTTAGGGAAGGCAGTCAACATCCCGTTTTCACTTCCCGGACTTATACCCATATTTTCTGCCTTAGGCTTCTTTCCACCCACAGGAACAAGCATTACCTTGTTGCCACCTACACGGTATTCAGAATACAGTCCTTGTTCCTTATACCTTGAATTAGGCTCATAAAAGTTTTTATCAAATACAGAGAGGTTCTTAAAGTCACCCGAATAAGCTAAAAATGGTATATTGGACTGTGTTTTACCCGTCTTTGCCAGAATAAAGCCTTCTACATAGTTGTCTGCTATAGCCTTTAACTTAATTGTAACCTTAACCTCTTTTTTGCCGCCTGCCTCAAGATTAAAGCTCTTTGGCTCAATGGTTATTTCGCCATCCAGCGCTTTTTCCTGTGCACTGACTAAGTCCATAGTTAATAGCTTTGATGAAGATAAGTCTACCTTTGTAGAATGATTTGCAGTGTTTTCTACCTGAACCCTAATTACCTTTTCTTTCTCCATCTCGCCCAGTGAAATCTTTGGAAGTCCATTAAAAAGTAATCTCAACTCATGATTTTTCATGTTCTCAAAGTCGATTATTCCCGCTCCTTGCCTGCGAACAGCGTATGGAAGTCCTTGTGAGTTATTAAGTATTTTAGCACTGTTCATTATAGCTATGCGGATATCTTCCGGTTTATACTGAGTATTTTCACCGTTCAAATAATTCACATAACAAAGGCTGATACCCGCAACATAAGGAGCTGCCATGGAAGTACCGCCCATAGTGGCATAGCCATGGTCATTTGCGAGTGAATATACTGTTCCCCCTATACCAGTGATTTCAGGCTTAATCTCCAAATCGTTAAGAGGACCATAGCCTGAGAATGCACTCATACCCTTAAGAGGATTCTGTACTTCTCCTACCTTGTCCGTAAAGCTTGGGCTAATTTCAAGATGAGATAATAGCTTTTTACCATCTGTGTTTGACACAAAGATTACAGGGATGTCCTCTTTAATCTTGCCTATGTTCTCCACATAGCTATCATCACCTTCCTTGTTGTAGATGATAACTGCCTTAGCACCCTTATTGTAGGCATTTTCAATCATCTTGGTAAACTGAATACCAGAACGGTAAATGATGACTATGCTGGGATTTTCTTCAATATCATCGGCATTTCCATTCCCACCACTCGTCATCTTCATTCCGTTTACTTTTTTTATGTCTCCGTTTAACTTTGTGTATTTTATAGTTTCTCCATTAAAATTAAACTCATATACCTTACGGTATTCGCTCTCATATGAAGCTACAGAGATTGCTCCATCTGCCACTCCAGGTGAAGATATTGTAGAGTTGTCTATAGTTGGTTCATTAGGATATCCTGCATAATAAGCATTTCCTGCGGCAGCTACTACCAATATTCCCTTTTTCTTTGCCACATTAATGGCTTTTTGCATAAGATCTGAGTCATCCTTTATTCCTGCCGGCACTCCGAATGAAAGATTCATTGCGTCCACTTCAAGGCTTACTGCATCTTCAATCGCACTGATTACAGCTCCCTCCGGAGCTCCGTCACCCTTTCTGGGATTATTATAAAATATCTTCATAGATACTATCTGTGCCTGTGGGGCTACTCCACGTACCCTCCCCTTATCATCTGCAGGTCCATTACCACCTATGATTCCTATAACATGCATACCATGCCCATAGCCTATTGCATTTTCATTTGTGTCCTTTATATCATTATCATTGTCTGCATAATTGTAGGCGTATGGAATTTTCGGATTATAGTATTTTCCCTTCAGTTTCTTTTCTTTAACCTTCGCTTCAGTTAGCTTTGGAGATTCTACATTAGGCGATAAATCCTTATGATTTATATCCACACCGGAATCTAAGACTGCTATCACAGTATTTCTTCCATCATATCCCTTATCTTCCGTAGTATGTCTTAATCTTTGTAATATCTCTCCGTTTACTTCATTCACCTTTTCCTCTTTAAGAGGGGTAAATACCTGTTCAACTTCAAAGTCAAGGCCTTTCTTTCGAATTGCCTCCAGACTTGAGCTCTTTACTTCAGCTACCAAGGCATCAACTATCCAAAATTCTCTTGTAAGCCTTGCAGTAGGATCCACCTCAGATATTTTCTTAAAATTCGAGCCTCTTCCCTTAACTATGATGGATACTCTTTCCGGCTTTGCGGTATCTTGTAAGGTCTCTGCATTAACTCCGGATACTCCCATCACAAATACTAGGAAAAAGGATAATATAATACTTAACCACAATCTGTTTTTCATTGTTTATCCCCCTTATGGCAATTCAAAGTCCTTATTTGTAAGACCGTCATATATATCTGCTAACACAGAAATGTCAGTAACCGGATTGCCCTTTAAGTGTAAAACTTTAAGCGTATTCAGGTCCTTAAGTGGCTCTACAATACGAATATTATTATTCGCAAGAGTAATTTGCCTTATCACAGGTTTATATCTAAAAGCTGATACATCTTCGATGAAATTATTGTCAAGATATACCACTTCAAGCTTTTTCAGTCCACTCAAAGCACTTATATTCTTTACCCTTCCGTTCTTAATATACAGAGTATTAAGTAAAGGCATGTCTGCAACTGCACTTATGTCGACAACAGGATTATTATTCATCATTAAATGAGTGACAAGGCTCTTTCCCTTCAGTGGCGAAATATCAGAAATCTGATTTTCAGAAAGAGCAATGTAATTTATCTGTGATAGATTAGCAAGTCCTGCAATGGAATTGATGCGGTTATTTCTTGCAAATACGCTCTTTATACCGCTTACATCCTTTAAGAAGTCCAAATTATATATGCCACTGTCTTCTATCAGCATGTCTGCAAGTGAGGTGTTGTTCTTAAATGCCTTTGCTTCAATCTGTATCCCCGGATTCTCATCAAGTACAAGCTCTCTTAAGTTCTTCAACTGATCTAAGCTATCCTCACCGATCCTTGTTATTCCACAGTTAGCAAGGTCAAGCTCTTCAAGCCTGTACATAGTGTTGATTATTTTTAATTCTTTATCTGTAACCTTAATCCCATAAAGACCAAGTTTTTTAAGGCCTACAAGATACTCCAAGCCGCTTAAATCTTTTATTTCCTTATAAGCCAAATCCAGAACCTGGAGATTTTTCACATCTTCAAATAAAATATCTCCATAAGGCTTATCCACGCTGTAGCGGATTACTTCCTCAAAAACCTTATCCTTAAAATGTATTACTTCCTGATCTTTATCATTTTCACCGAGAAATCTTGCAGTTATCGTCTGCCCGTCAACATGTCCTGTGATTTCAAGATGCTCCTCAACTGTTCCGCTCTCTTTTTCCCAGTTTACAAAGACAATCTCTCCGTCTTTTTCTACTCCATAAGGCAGATGAAATTTTTCTCCTATAGGAAGATTGATACTGATATATCCGTTTTCAACTTTCAGCAAGTTTATATCAAATGGTTTTTTGAGATTCTTATTGTACTTTGCTATTGGAGTTAAATCACTTACTTTTGAATGCAGCATAAGCTCAGTCAATTTATCTGTATACCTAAGAACCTTGATATCCACTATATTCTTGCACACAAGGTTTAATTTTTTTAATTCTCTCAGTCCCTTAAGTGAGGTTATATCAGATAATGGATTGTCACCAAGATTCAAGTCCTGTAAGCTTTTAAGCCCAGCTAGTGCTTCAATGGAGCCCACTTTATTTGAAAAAAGATTAAGGGTTTTTAGCTTCTTAAGCCCTGATAATGGGGTAATATCCTCTACCATATTGCCTGATAAATCAAGGGTTTCAAGGTTATTCATTTCCTTAAGGTCTTCAAGTTTTAATGAAGCGAAACCAAAGGAGAGGTCTATGTTTTTAATTGTCTGAAGGTCTGAATAAATTATATCCTCAACCTTTTTATTCAATATGTCTGCAACTGCATCCCCTATAACCTTTTCTGTAAAGGTGTAGCGTGCATTTTTGTCAAATTCTTCGACTGAAATCACCAGCTTCGCTTTTAACTCTGTGCCCTGAACAGTTCCGTAAATACTATATGTTCCAACAGTATTGTTATCGAAACTACCGCTCCACTTAACCTCACGGTTATCTCTTGTGCTATCTTCGTACACAACCTCCACTAACTGCGGAAGTACAAAATCTTCGCCTTTTTTTCAGTTTTTTGATTATCTCAGGAATGTTCTTTATTTTCTTCCTTGGAAGAATATTAAAAACAGCTTCTGCATCTGCAGAGTATCCGTATTTGGGGGCATATATTCTGACAGGAAGCTTGATTTTAGTAGGCTTTGAAGTATCTAAGACTGCTCCCTTAAAATCAAGACTTACCTTCACGCTTTTACCATTATTTAATACTGCTAAAGCAGTTTTTGGCAAGGTATAAGCCTCATACTGCAAAACATCATATGTTAGCTCCTGTACATTAACTACTTTTTCCTCAAAATAACCACCTTTAATAGGAACAGTAAGTTCTTTTAGTATGCTCGAAGATGCCACATCCTCTACTCTTATTTTCACAGCATAAGGAAGCTCCGCAACCTTGGTATAGCCATCAAACTCGACTGGAAATCTACTACTACTCCTTTTTTCAATACGGGTTAAATTGATATTGCGATCCATGTAATCTACCAGAATGAAGTCCACCCGCAACATTCTGCTCATGTCATCTTTAACTATGACCTTCAAATCCTGTATTGAGCGGTTTTCCAATGATGGTTTGCTTACACTTATGGTAGTTTCCGCTTGTGCTACCCCTGCATAAGTTTTTTCTTCGTGAGTAATTACAGATGTGAGCAGGAATAACATCAGTAAGACCCAATAGATTTTTTTCATCCTTTATCCTCCTACTGCAAGCTGATCGACTTCTTTCTTACAACTCCCTCTACATTGATATAGATGGTGTACTCGCTTGCGTCTTCATCTTCTAAATATAGAGATATACTCCTGTTCTTTTTCTCAGGAACGCCTACATATACCAAATGATCTCCTGAATCACGGATGATAAAATTTCCACCCTTTGCATTCTGGCGAATTTTTATATGGACAAAACGCCCATCCTGTGAAATATCAATCAAATCAGCAATCTTCTGAAGTTTAAATACTATCTCCTCATTTTTCTTTGAAAACGAAATAGTTTGCCTTTTTTCACCTATTACGCGATATCCGTCTGGAACTTCTTTGATAAAGACTTTTATTTCATCTGTCTCCTCTAAAGAAGATGGAATCAAGGTAGAGTATTCGTATTCTGCGGTTTTATAAGTTAAGACATCCAATATGGGAACCATGGTCTTAATGACTACATTAGGGATTTCATTACCCTTTTCATCAACAGCCTTTACCTTAAGCTGCACTCCCTTTTCTAAAGACATAACTCCTGTTGCATTCTTAACTGTTGTATTTACACTTAGATATGACGGTACTGAAACATAGCCTTCAGCGATATTCCTTACACGAACAGTATATTTCCCCTTAGGTGCTTTCACGCTGTACCAGTCACTTGCTCCGCTGTGTTTAAGAATATACTCCTTTCCCATCTCATCTACTGCATACAGTTCAGGTACTCCTACAGACCCTGGAAAAGTAAACTCAATATCTATGCTTCTTTCAGTCTCCTCTTTATTTACAGTTACCTTAAGCCAATACTCCAAAGCCACTGGTTCTTTGGTGTTCTGCACAACCCCTTCAGGTAGGGAAAATGAGGCTCTGATTTTGTAAACTGATGGTTTGCTACCGTCATAGGAACCAAGATACCATTTTACCGGTACAATGTGCTTGTCTTCCTTATTGTCCACTATGGTCACCGTTGTAGGAAGTTTCTGTTTAAGTGCTTCCTTGTCAGTACCAAAAGGTACATTTATGTCCTTAAACTGATGTATTACTTCCTTGGCTACAACCTTGTCCTCAGGCTTAATCAGGTTAACAACCTGTACATATTCTTTTGCATTTGGAATAACACTTATTTCAGTAGTAGCTGTTTCATATCCTGAAGGAAGATTATCCGGTTTTACAACTGTCTCTTCATTGATATGAAAATACTTGTCTCCAAGCTTATATGAGGCTTCTGTAGTCTTTATGACCTTACCCTTGTATCTGTACTCAAAAGCAACTTTTGCAGGGTTAATGATATGAGTGATACCATCTTTAAGCCCGTTTGGATTCACATAGCCTTTCACATAAACATGTACTTTTTTTGTCTCAGGATGTCCGTTTGCCTTGTAAAATGCTTCCTTATGAAGCTCTTTTAAGGTCGTAGGGACCTCAATTTCCGTAAATCCTGCCCAACCAAAGGCTGCATCGTCTATTTTTTCAACATTTGCAGACATCTTAACTTCTTTAATTCTTGGCTCTTTGACCTTTGGTCTTGCTGTAAATGCCGAAACGCCGATTTGCTTAACAGAGTCAGGGATTACTAGGGAAGTTAATCTTCCGTAACCAAATGCCTTCCTATCCAAAACTTCAACGGTATTCGGTATCTCAAGATGTTCAAAGTCTGACCACTGGCAGGCTGCATCTCCGATTTCAACCAGGGGTTCTCCGTTAAAAGAAGCTGGAACTACAAGCTGTTTGGATTTATTTACCTTCTCTTTACCGCTCTTTTTAATATCCTTTAATATGACACGTCCATTTTTCTTGGTAAAGGTAAAATCATCTTCGCCTAAAGGAATTTCTTTTCTTTTACTACTATCTCGGCTTTAATAACAAGATAGTCCTGCACTCCATCTATGCTGTATTTACCATTAAAGCTATAGCTTCCCGGCTTTTTCAGGATTATAGTCAGTAATCTCCCACTCAACAGGTACCTCTTTAATATCTTTACTGTTTGTGAGCTTCACCCTAATGGTCTTTGGCAAAAGTTTGCCCAGTTCTTCTTTTGTTGTACCAAATTTAACTTCTACAGGCTTAATAGGATCAATGGACTCAATCAAAACTTCAGAAGAATTCTCACCGAGTCTTTCTACTTCAATCCTAAATTCCATTACATTTTTAAGGTCTTTCTGCTCGGGATACTTTCCTGTAAATGTAACTGTATCTTCCTTGTTGTCAACAAATTCAGCTATGCTCCAACTAAGGGCTACTTCTCTCTTTGTACCGTCTTCAAGTGTCAGTTCACCCTTTGCAGGGAGTCTTTCAATCACCTTTGATTTGCTGAAATTTGCAGGTACTTTAATCTTATCAAAGGCAGATACCTTTGCAATACTCTGTTTCTTTACAAAGTTAAAGCCTACGACTGCAGAATTAGTCTTAATATCTACAGACTTCACCTTTTCTTTTACTATGTAATTGTCACTGTCGTAGTCTTTAACTTCTACCTTTACTCCCTTTGTCTGAGGTACAAGCTCCGGCCTAAAGGATAGACGCTTATATGCCCAGGAAGAGTCCAGTTCATTGAGATAAATAGAATATTTTGGTTCCCTTCCTTCATACCCATGTGTCACTATCTTAAGAGTGGCTTTTTTATATGCGTACAGATCTTTGCTTAGTAATGAACCCTTTGCCTCGATCTCCGGCGAATAAACAAAATACTCCGGATTTTTTACCTTAAGAGTATATTTACCATAAGGGAGTTTAGCTGACTTCATGAACATTTCATACTCATTGTCCTTTGCGTCAAAGTTAAATTCTTTTCCCTCTTCATTAACCGCTACAAGATTAAAGTTAGCCTGTTCATTCTGATCATCAGGTTTGAATACGGTAAGTTCAACCTCGCAGGTCTGAGCAGACAGCCTTTTAAGCTGCCAGCCCGCCCTTTTGTTCGATCTATTTTTACTCGCAATCAAAGAGTTTTGCTGTACTCCGCTTCTGATTAACTTGTTACTTGCAACTGCCTCAGTTACAGTTAATGTAGATGAAAAAACACAAATGGAAATAAGTACTAATATAAAACTACGAAACTTCTTCATTCTTACCTGCCTTCCCATCAATAATAGATATTGGATATATCAAGATTCACTTAATGCATTAGTTCATTTCACCTTTGAAAAATATCACCCCAATCATTTTTCTGTAAAATAGCATAATTTTTTTCGTATATATTTTATAGTATATTGTGAATAATTGATATAGTCAAATTATAATTATCTATTCCTCTTGTTATTTATAGTTTTTGTATAATATGATACAAGCATTATAAATTTACTAATATTTAACTTACATAAGATTTTTTGACAAACAATAAAACGAAAAATATTATCCCAAGGAGAATATCATGAAAATAACCCTTCAAACCCGTTCAACCACCCTTAACTATGCCAAGACCGAGCTTTCTTCCTATCTGGCAAGCCTGCCCATCCCTTCTTTAGAACTTGATAAGATAGATATTAGCATTAAGACCGACAAAAATATTACCAAGGTGAAAGACTATCTCTTAGATGATGCATTTAGGATAGACATAGTAAACGGAAAAGGCGAGATAATCGGCAATAACGAGAGAAGTTCATTACTTGCCGTATACCACTTTTTATATAGAATCGGTTTTAGATTCCTCACCCCTGTTAAAGAAAGTGAAATAATCCCGGATATCTCATCTATCAAAGAGCTTACCTTGACAGAGAGCCACATTTATCCATATAGGCATAGGGGTATATGCATAGAAGGTGCTTCATCTCTTGAAAATATTTTAGCCACTGTAGAATGGATGCCAAAGCTTGGATACAACTGCTTTTTCAGTCAGTTCAAGCTCCCATTTACATTTATGGAACGCTGGTATAAGCACCAAAATAACCCCCCATCTTGTGCCTGAGGAATTTAGTTTAGATACTGCTGCGGAGTACACCGAGAAGATATTTAAAGAAATAAAGAAAAGAGATATGCTCCTTCATACAGTAGGGCATGGCTGGACAGCAAACGCGGCAGGCTTTCCTGCTCTTGGCTGGGATACACAGAGTACAGACGGTGAGGCAGATAGTAGTTTTTTTGCAATGATAAATGGCAAAAGAGAGCTGTTCCACGGAATTCCAACCAATACAAACCTATGCTATTCCAATAAAAAGGTTATAGATAAGCTGGCTGACCTTGTATTAGATTATGCTATCAACAATAAGGAGGCTGACTATGTGCATTTTTGGCTTGCTGATGCCTTCAACAATATCTGCGAATGCGAAAACTGCGAGAAGGAGAGCTTATCCGACCAGTATGTAACCATTCTTAATAGGATTGATGAAAAGCTTAGTGAAAATGATTTGAAGACTCATATAGTATTTTTGCTCTATCAAGAGCTTCTATGGCCTCCTATCATAGAGAAGCTAAGGAACCCTAATCGTTTCACCCTTATGTTTGCTCCTATTAGCAGAACCTTTGAGGAGAGCTACCCTGAGGATAGCGAGAATAAAGCAATCCCGGAATTTAAGAAGAATCACATCTCACTTCCTGTCAATATAGAAGAGAACCTGAATTTCTTGTTTGCCTGGCAGAAGAAGTTTAACGAAGACAGTTTCGTTTATGACTATCCTCTTGGCAGGGCGCATTACGGTGATTTTGGCTACTATCATATATCTAAAATCCTGTTTAACGATATTATGAAATTACCGGCTTTAGGGCTAAACGGATATATAAGCTGCCAGGAGCTTCGTTGTTTCTCTCCTAACAGCCTGCCTAACTATGTGATGGGATACGCTCTGTCAGGCTTATGTAATGACTTTGAGGCCTTTGTTACTGACTATTACAGAGACTTTTATGGGGCATTTTATGAGGAAGCTATGGCCTACCTTAAGGAATTGTCCTCACTTAGCCATCCTGATTACTATAACAACAAGGGAGACAGGGTGTCAAAGTCTATAAATGCTGATTTTATATGCATTTTAGAGGTGCTTAATGGCTTCCTTCCTACCTTTGACAAGGTAAAATCATCTGGCGGTTTTACAGTCCACTGGGAGCTGCTTGCATTTCACAACAGTTATCTAAACAGGCTTGTTAAAGCGCTTATTAAGCTTAGCAGCGGGGATTTTAACAGGGCAAATGAACTGTTTAAGGATTTTGCTGGTTACATACAGGAAAATGAATTGAAGTTTCAGCCATATCTTGATGTATACAGGTTAATGGACATTTCAATGAATTATACGGGATTTAAGAATATTTAAAGCTAAAACAAAGTGACTAAGGCCTGTTCTTAGTCACTTTATTTCGATTTAAGCTTATTTATCATAAGCAAAGGTAAATTCAATATCGTAGTCCTTAAATTCAGCTAGAAATACTTTTATTATGCTCTTAAAATTCTCATCGGCTCTGGTATATATACCTTTTGCCTCCACTTCTTTAAGGCCTTCCTCTTCAATCTCATCAATGAGCTTTCTATACTGCTCAAAGTTTATCGGATTGAATATGCTGTTCTTTTCGCTGCTTTTTATACTGTCCCATATCAGGTAATTGCTCATTACATTTCCCTTTGGTATCTTTACATGTATGGTTGAGTCATTAACGCTTACCTCTATATCAGACATGTTGTAGCCTATCTTGACCTTACCGGTACATTCAAGGGAAATGGTATTCTTTGTTCCCGGAATTTTTATATCATCAAAAATATATCTTGACTCATCAACTGTCTTTTTAATGTTGTATTCACCTGAATATGTGGACAACTCACCTATCTCATATATCTTGGTCTCTACTTCTGCCTTGGTAACTATTCTTTTCTCTGTTGTCCCAAACAGTCTTTTCCCAGGGTTTGTCACAAGCTCAGCCTCCGGCCCGTGGAACATCTGATACAGGCTCCATGCGCCAAATATAGCTAAGGCAATCACCACTACTGACAAAAGGTTAAGAAATATCTTAACAATCTTCTCGCCTATTTTGCTCAAGTTTCACCTCCTAAATCCATGCAGTGATTAAGAGAAAAAGGAAGAAAACTAAAATAACTAAGGCAATGCCTATTAGTATTCCGAATAGTAATCCAATCTTCCCCTTAGTTTCCTTGTCATCATTTTTCTTAAACATAGTTAACTCTCCCTTCTTTATTAGAAGCTTTCTCCTGCATATTATCAGCAAACCTCCTTATTTAATATTTCAGTTTTTATTCTTATCTTCCATACCAGTATAGCTTACACTACTTTTCCATTTTTGTCTAATGTAATTTTAATCTTTATATACTATAATGGTACAGGGGATGTTTTACTCACTGATTATAAAAGGTTACTTTAACTTTGCTTCTCCAGTACTCAAAATATCCGCAAAATACCCATTTATAAGGAGGCTATATGCGCTTACTATACGCAGAAGACGAAGAAGACCTTAACAAAGTAGTTACAAAGAAGCTTACAGAAGAGGGCTTTAGCGTGGACAGCTGCTTCGATGGCAGGGAGGCCATTGACAATGTGCAGTTTACCGAATACGATGCCGCCATACTGGACATCATGATGCCGCATGCTGATGGCTTTGCCGTATTAAAAGAGCTTAGGAAGCTAAAGAAGAATACACCTGTGCTTTTCCTTACTGCAAGGGATTCCATAGAGGATAGGGTGACAGGACTTGACAGCGGTGCCAATGACTATCTGGTTAAGCCATTCTCATTTGAAGAGCTACTCGCAAGGATAAGGGTATTAACCCGTGAAAAGCATAACCTTACTGAAAACATCCTTAGCATAGCTGACTTAAGCCTCAATCTGTCTTCTCATACGGTTACACGCGGTGGTACCGAGATAAATCTAACAAGCAAGGAATATCAGCTTCTTGAGTACCTGCTCTACAATAAAGAAAAGGTATTAAGCCGTGAAAAGATAGAGAATCATATATGGAATTATGATTATGAGGGTGGTACCAATGTAATTGACGTGTATATAAGATACCTCAGAAAGAAAATAGATGACGGCTTTCCTACCAAACTCATACATACGGTGCGTGGTGCAGGCTATGTCATCAGGGAGGGAAATAATTGAAACTATCGATAAGACTTAGGATTATACTTTGGTTTCTGCTCTCTACATTTTTTATACTGTCGCTTACAGCCACACTCGTATTTCTTATAAGTAACAGTGTGATGAGAAGAACTACCAAAAATTACTTCATAAGTGCTGTGGAAGAAAATACTGACAAGCTGAAAATGCTGTCTGAAGCCGAATATGAAACTGCAAGCGAGTTTGATGCAGACGATATTTTCATCCACTATAAAACAGGCTACCTACAGATAGATGACGACTTCCTTATGACACTTAATTCTATGGAATTTGGGCTTTATACTGCAGATGGGAGCCTTCTCTACGGGAAAAACTCGATAATGAGGGAAATAATAGACCTGCCTCTCAAAGACTCCCGTATCATTTCATATAATGCGGCGAACGGAAGCTACCTGATATATGATAGAAGACTGACAAGCGAGGGCTTTCCCGAGCTTTGGATAAGGGGAATTGCTCCGCTAAAGGATACCTCAGCCCAGCTTTTTGACATAGCCGTCTACCTGGCAGCCTTCCTCCCATTTCTCATCATCATCATTCTTTTAAGCGGTTATCTTGCCGCAAGGGGAATAGTGAGGCCGATAAAGAAAATAGAGGAGACGACCACAAGCATCACTGATGGGGATAATCTTTCACTTAGAATACCTGATACCGGCAGCAATGATGAGCTTTCCGCCCTTTCTTCCAATTTCAACAAGATGTTAGACAGGCTCGAGACTTCCTTTGAAATGGAAAAGCGCTTTGCTTCAGATGCTTCACACGAGCTTCGTACACCGGTTTCAGTAATTCTTGCACAGACAGAATTCTCCCTTGAGAAAGAAAGGGAGCCAGCAGACTACATCGAGTCTCTTGAGGTAATCAAGAGACAGGGAAGACGAATGCACCAGCTGATTGGCAATATGCTTTCATATACCAGACTTGAGCAGAGGATAGATAATTATCCATTTGAAAGCCTAAACTTCTCCCGCCTTGTGAGTGACCTTTGCAGCGATATGATGCCGCTTATGATAAATGATATAACTATTGAATATGATGTCGAACCGGATATCATGCTAAACGGCAATTCAGAACTTCTTGCCAGGATGCTGCAGAACCTCCTTGAAAATGCCTATAAATACGGCAAGAAGGGCGGTCACACCAAGGTAAAGCTTGTAAAAGATAAGGATAAAATAAAACTTTCAGTTGAAGATGACGGCATAGGAATATCAAATGACCAGCTAAACCTTATATTTGACAGATTCTTTAGGGCGAGCAATAAGTCAGGTATTACAGGTTCAGGGCTAGGGCTATCCATAGTGAAGAAAATTGTCGATATGCATAAGGGAGTGATTGAAGTAACAAGTAAAGAGGGAAGTGGAACCACCTTCACCATGACCTTTGACCTTAAATTAGAAGAAAGGAGAGCCTATGGCTAATCTAATAAAGAATAAATACATTCTAACCATTGCAACAGTAATAATCTTTGGGCTTACCATAGCACTTGGTAGCCTTTATGCCAAAGACAGAATTGAGAGAAATGATATACTTACTGAGTCTGATGCGGTTAAGTTTGCCTATGTAGATGCAGGGATTTCCCCTAAAAGTGCGCCTTCTTATGAAGCAAAGCTTCTAAAGGAAGATGGGATATATGTGTATAAAGTAGTCATATCCTCTGATGATACAAAATATAAATATACCATAGCTGCAAACAACGGAGAAGTTATTAGCAGCGAGTCAGCGAGGATTGCTCAAAATAAGAAGAATAATACTTCTTCAAGCGATACTACAGGTATAGAAGAAAATGACTCTAATAATGACTCTAATAAAGCTAACACTTTAGAAAAAACCGGCAAAAATGTCATTTCTAACGCTAAATCAAAAGATAAACCTAATGCTAATAAGACCACTGATAATCAAACTACGGGAAGTAAGCTGGAAAATGATGTGTCTGAGACTGACAAGCTCCCACAAGGCAAATCAGATATTAAGAATGTAGCGGATAACATAAATTCAAACAATAATTTGGATGATAAAAAGCCTAATAATAAGAACTCTGATGATAAGAACTCCAATGACAATATAGATGGTAAAAAGGCTTCAGGTAAAAAAGCTTCAGGTAAAAAGAAAAGCAAAAAAAATGCGGTGGACAATAATAGGCACCATACGAGTACGGATAATGATACTAATAATACATCCACGGGCAAAACCCCTACCGTAAGTGAGGTGGCAGCTTCCAGGCATTACATAAGCATGGATAAGGCAAAATCCATAACCCTAAAAGATGCGGGACTTAGGCCTTCATTTGTTACATTTGAGAAAGCCCTGCTAAAGAAAGATGATGGAAAAATTATATATGAAATAGAGTTTTTTACTTCTACATACGAGTACGAATATGAAGTAGATGCTTACACCGGAGCCATTCTTTCTAAGGACGTAGACCCTCTTTCTCCTTCTGATAAGACTGAAAAGGTCAAAGAAAACAGCTCTAATACCCCTAAAAATGCTGATTTAGAGGATTATGAGAAAAAGCACGACAAAGACGATGACGATGATGACGACAAAAAGAAAGATAAAGATGACGATGACGATGATGATTAATAATACCTCTAAGTTCTGATATTTCCTAACATCTTGTGAATACTGTAATAAGATTCTAAGGTCTGATTTTTGGTATTTCACAAGATTTTTTTATATTAATAATTCTCTAATCTAATTTTTAATTTTTCATCCTTTATAATACAAAGCATAAGGTAAGACAAACCAAACACAAAGGAGAAAAAACTATGAAGAATTCAAAGAAGTTAATCGCTACACTCGCACTTTTCGGTCTTGTATTTACAAGCGGTGCTACCACCTCAGTTTCAGCAGCAGGCAGACTTATCTCAAGAGAAAGTGCTAAGAACGCTGCACTTACAGCAGCAGGAGTATCACTTAATCAGGCAACAGCTATTGAGATTGAGTACGATGCAGATGATGATGACTTCGGTCAGGTATACGAGGTAGAGTTCAAGGCAAACGGTTACAAGTATTCTTATGATATCGATGCCAACAACGGCAGCGTACTTAAGAGCAAAAGAAAGTTACTTAAGATTAAGAAGCCAGTTAAGAACTATGCACAGTACATCACCGCACAGTCAGCTAAGCAGATCGCACTTAACCACGCAGGCTTAAATGCTGGCAGAGTTACATTTACAAAGGCGAAGCTTACCACAGATGACGGTGTTAAGGTTTATGATATAGAATTCCGTACAGCAACTACTGAGTACGAGTATGAAATAAATGCCAAAACAGGCAAGGTAGTCGAGTTCTCTGTAGAGCCAATCGACTACGATGATGAAGACTAATTGTTAACCCTCTTCCTTCTTATCATATATCCAATAACAGTGGTAATAAGACTGATAAAGATACAGATATAGAAGCTCATTCCCTGCTTAAAAAGCTCGGTGTGAACAGCAACCGGCTCAGGCATGAACTGGGAAAAGCCCTGTATCATAAGATAGTCAACTACACCTTGCGCTCCCGGAATGGGAGCGCAATTTGATCCTACAAAGGCAAACGCCTGTGAGAACCATATATCTGCCATATGTCTGAACTTGCCACCAAGTCCAAGGTAGACAAAAACAGTTATTGATATCTGAGTAACACGCTGAGCCAGATTTATAAGAAATGCCACAAACAGCATTTTCCCTTTGCCTAGAGCAAGGTCGGATACAGTGCTGTATTTTTTAATTGTCTCTTCCCATTTTACCCTTTTCTTCTCAGGTTTTCTAATTATCTTAAGCTTTCCCAGGATACTTATTCCCCAAAGCCCAAGTTTATCCATCCACTTTGGCTCTTTGAGCAACATAAAAAAGAAGAGAGTCAGAGAAGTCATAATGACAAAACCAATAACTATAAGCACCTTACCAAAGTCATTAAAGCTGTTAAAAATATCAGGTCTTACAACAAAGCTAAGTACTGCAACGAAATCAATTGCAAAGCTGTACATAAGCAGGTTAAGCACAAGACACATGGTAGCCTTTGAAAATGAGACTCCGTCTTTGCGCATAAAGTAAAAGCTTGCAGGCTGTCCACCTGAGGCAGATGGTGTAATTGCAGAGAAATATATATCTGCCGCAGAGTACAAAAACGCCTGACGGTGGTTCACATTTACAGAAATATGCTTAAGTATGTATTTGATAGCCACACCTTCAAGGTAGATATAGAGAAGAACGGAAACCATGGCCAAAGCCATAAAACCCTTTTTCCCATGTCTAATCATAACCCAGGCATCATTTATGGAAAATCCCTTTGCCTGGCTGGTTATTGCAGTAATCGTGAGTACGGCTATCACTATGGTGACAAGCGACCACATTATATTCTTAAGTACGTCTTTATTACCTTTTTGTTCCATCTATAAAAGTTCTCCTTAGAGTTTATCTCTAAAGTATAGCATAAATTTGGTTTTTAATTCTTACGATTATCTTAAGTTTTGGTGTAAATCAGGATATATCCTCATTGCTTATCTCTTCCTTATACACATCTGCAATATATGACGGACCATTACACCAAAGTTTTGAATCGCTATCATACAATGCCCTTCCAGTCTTGGACAATAGAAAATCAAGCAATATTTCTTTAGGGTCACGGCCCGTATCTTCAGAGATTTCTTCTACAACCATAGTAATAAGTAAATCAATTGTATACTCCTGTCTATCTCTACTAATCATCGTTTCAGACATATTTTCTCACTTCCTATATGTTTTATGCATTTCAATGCTTTATCAGTTTTAAAACAATATTGGTTCTTAAGTTTATTTGGTAGTAATTGTTTGATACAAAATTCATCAGCTTCATTACTGCCAATCTCTCCAAAAACGCCTGCGATATATGCGGTTAATACAGCGTTTGTAGCGTCATCTGCAATCTTCCCAACAATAACATCATACTTGTTCATTTCTTTTTCAATTCCAACAAAAGAGTTTTTCTTTCTATGCGCCGCTATACAGTGTAACCAACCTTTGTCTGCCTCTTTGAAAATATTAACTTTTATATCATTAACTATACTTACTTCAAAAGTCGAAATATAACCAAAATTTTGCTCTTTTAATATTCTCCCTTCAGCTATTGCCTTGATTATGGATATATTTAGGAAACTTTCTGCCTGTTCTTTAGATGATGTGATGTAAAACCCCTGACCAAAGTCCTTGTTTTTGGCACATTTAGTTATATCAGGCTCTTTTACTTCGCAATAACTACCATGATACAAAAGTAATCCATCTGATAAATCAAGCATTTACCTGTATCCCCTTTCTTCTGACAAACTCTGATACATCTTCCAAAACTGCCCCATCACCTTCACAGTGAAAAATTCCATAACCATCTTCAATATAGCCTAATACTTCGGCTTTTTTAAATATATCAATAACTTTCTCAATTGATAGTTTCCATTCTTGTGCAGCCAGTCTAATCAATCTTGTTTGCATAAAAATAATCTCTGATTTTTTGCTCATTTCTAAGATGCTCCTTAAAATCGTTTATCATTTATAAGTTATTATACACTATTTATATATTTTTTTCATATTATCTTTTTATTTCAAACTATAAATGCTTATCTTAAGTTTTATGATTTATCTTCCGATACTTTTTACTCTTCATCATCTAACTGCTTATCTATCTTTTTCCTGCTTTTTTTCTTATTCAGGTAATACATGACTATCGATATTATAGAAAATATCGTTATCCAGCTCACTGAATAAACTATTGCAGTCATTTTTGAATCTGCAATTCCAATCCCAGTATACTTTTTCAGATTATCATTTAGTATAATAGATATTACCGTTGCAATGATGAGATTTTTATTATATCTGTTAGTGCCGTCATTTGGGTTAATTGACCATATATTGATGCCTTTTAAATAATTGGCAATAATCATATAGAGCCCGCTTCCAATTAAAATAATCAACTCGGATGCATACATTTTAAAACCTGCATCCATAAAAACCATTTTAATCACAATAGACAGCACCAGAGCGTAAATAATATAAGAATAGGCTCTGCTCTGTATCCTTCTTCTTTCAGATAAAATGCGTTCATCATTAATATTATTATTCATTTTGCACCTCCCAAAATAATTCATCAAGTGTTTTACCGAGTGCCTTACAAATGCCTATGCATAGGTTCAATGTAGGATTATAGTCTCCCGCCTCTATAAGCCCTATTGTCTGCCTTGTAACACCAACTGCCTTTGCCAAGTCTTCCTGCTTCATATCATTTTCAATTCGTGCAATCTTCATTCTTTTATTCTTCATATACTCACCTCTATATTACATAATATAATATATTATCGTCATAATGTCAAGTATATATTGCATTTTGTTTTTGAGTTATTTAGTTTTAAGACAGGTGTCCTGGTGTCAAACGGACAGCTGCCAAATTTAGCCAAAACTTCTTCTCCATGTAAAAAGCTGAACATACCGCAAGCACGACGGTTGTTCAGCTTTTTATTAATCGATGTAGTTCATCCCTAATGAATTAATGTCTACTTAAGGGATTTCCTTATCTCCTCAAATTTCCCCTTAACATCCCCTCTAAAACTAAATACAAATATCTTTCCATTTTTGTCAGTTACCCTTATAAATGGCTTACTTTCAGGTCTGAGCAGGAGTGTGAGATTCTCATTTCCATTTCTAAAATCTCCCTTTAATAAGTCGTCAAATGAAGTTCCGTTCACCCTTACCAAATCATCCGGAAGCTCGTTTTTTAGCTCTACATTCTTGATATCGGCTAACTTTATGCGGTAATTACTGATGCCTTGGACTGCCTGAATCTCATCCTTTGTTAACTCTATCTTAATAGGCTGTTGGTAGTAAGCATTCATAGCAGGGCCTGTGAAAGGCAAACACAAAAATAACACAAAAAGTATAGCTGTAATTACCTTGCCTGAGGTCCGGGCTAAGTTAAGAGTAGTATTCATACCCACTCTCTCATTTACGATGAGCCTGCTGTCATTGGGGTTGTAGTAAATCATGCCTCCAACCCACTTGTCATCCTCATCCACTATCACTCCCACGCCACTTCCCTTTGTAAGCCTCTCCTGCATCTTCCTAAGTTTAACTTCAATAGCCACAGCTTCTATACAGATTGCTCCTGTAGCAATAAATATGAGCGCCAAAGCCATAAATGGATGACTTATAAATAACAGTCCCGAAAAGCTAAGTGGTATGGTCAGCCAAGATGCGACTATCCAGATCTTAGACCAGTTATAATGCCTTATCTGAGTAAGCACCCTTGTCAAATCCCTCTCTTCATTTACTTTTTCTGAGCGGTTCCTGTAAAAATAGCGGTATGAAAACCAAAATACAAGTACCGATGCCGCTGAGGTTATATAAAGAACGTAAAAAGTTCTATCCCAAATAAGAGGCAGGAGGCTTATAATGCAAGGGATGATGAAAAGCAAAGGTGAAATCTCCTTGAAATTAGGTATGTTTTCCATATCTATCTCAACTTTTTCTCCTGAGTGCTGTACCCAGCCCCTTCTCTTTTTAATCGCTTTTAAGTCTTTGTTGCAGAGGTAAAACGGTATGGCATATATGAATATGGTTACATCTGTCCACACAAGGTAATAGGTGAGCAGTATCCAAAATTTGGATACAAACACCCCGGGAATTATAGCAAGCAATAAGACTATCGTAATCATTTTAATCTGCTTTTTATATTTATTAAGCCTTGAAATGACCTTTGCATCCTGCTTGCCCTCTTCCATAAAGGTTACGCCAACAGCAATGTTTTTCTTGAACTTTGCGTTATTGGTCATTAGATATCCTAAAAGCGGTGCAATCCAAAATATACTTGCCCACATAAGTATGTTAAATAACAACATTACAATCCCTCCTTATAGTATTCTGTACAAATGGTAAGCACTTCATCAAGAGACAGCCCCGAAAGCTGGAGCTCTGAAATGATTACTCTTAATTCTTTAAGCTTTTCCTCTCCCACAGGACTGGTCTTAATCTTGTTACTGATAAGCGTTCCCTTCCTCCTGTCAGTTACTATATAGCCTTCATTGTTTAGCAGTTGATAAGCCTTGCTCACAGTCATCATATTGATACCGCTTTCATCCGCAAGCGCTCTGATTGTAGGAAGCTTTTCACCTGGAGTGAGTCTCCCCTCGGCTATCCCTACAACGATTTGGTCTCTTAGTTGCTGATAAATTGGGGTTTTACTTTCAAAATCAAATATTAGCCTCATTTCTCCTCCTTTCAGCCTTATTCACATGTGAATTATATGTCTTATTTGTATTATATCGTATAATGCAAAAATGTCAAGAAGAAAATTGGACTATATTAAGCCCAATTTCTTCAACATTTTAATTCCCTCTGCATCAGTATACTTGTATTCAAGCAAGTTTTTAGCGTCATTCTCACTGATTAAACCATCGTTAGATGACATTTTGCTTCTATACTCTGATAGGCTGCATCCCAGTCTTTTCTTGATTATCCCCGAGAGGTATTTTGCATCTGAAAACCCTCCCGCAATGGCTATCTCGGTCTGTGAAAGCTTTGTGTTAAGTATCATTGTCATAGCCTTTTCAAAGCGAAGATTGTTCAGATAATCTTGAAAAGAAATGCCGTAGTAATCCTTGAATAAATGTGAAATATGAGTAGTTGTAAGCTGCTCCATCTCCGCTATTTCAGCAAGTCTGATAGGCTCGGTGTAATGGTCATTTATATAGGCGGTTATCCTTTTCATTCTTTGAATCCGCTTTTCCCTGATTGAATGGTTATGTTCATCCATAATGCAAAAATCAAATTCCTTCATAAGTCCGCATAGAAAGCCGCTTACAAGTGAAACCAGTTCCATTTCAAAAAGTGGCTTGGCCTCAAGATAGCAGAGTGCTATTTCCATCATTTTTTCTTTGATAAACTTTGTATCATTTGAAAATGGCTTATTTGCGAAGGTTATACTCGAAAAATAAGGAAAGTAATCTCTGCAAAAATGCCTTGATACCTGCAAAAACAGTCCAAGCACAGCCCCCTCAGACTGTATTTCGTGAGGCTCATAAGGATTTATAAGTACAATCGAACCTTTTCTTAGCTCTATAGAGCCTGTTTGAAGAGATAGCCTACCCTCTCCGTCAAGTACAAAAAGGAGCTCAAATGCATTGTGTGTGTGATAATTCCTGTATTTTATTTCATTTAAAAATACCTTTATATGGTGCAAACGACTGTATCTGACAAATTCGTATTCCTGACTCATTAAATGTCCCCTCAAGTTTCTCATATATGACTAAAATCTTAAGTTATTGTGGCTTTCAAAGGTGCATGTGGCTTTCAAAAGTATCTAATGACTTGGGTATGTGATTTCTAAATCTTCGCCTCACACGAACCTTGCAAGGATTAAGTATACCACAAAAATCGCATAATTATCATTTTAATTTTTAATACGAATGGGTCTATAAAGTATGAGTCAAAAATTTTTGCACAATTTATTGATAATAATTATTATTATTTTTTTGCTATTTTTTTATGTCGTCATCAGTCTTTAAATAATATTACGATTGTGTTAGCATGAAGCAGTAAACAATAACAAACCGAAAGGAGAGTTTTATTATGGAAAGAACAATGAATATTTACTTATCAAATCTTGTACATTTTTATCACAAATTACAGAGTTATCATTGGTATGTGCAGGGAAAGACTTTCTTTCAGTCACACGCTAAACTTGAAGAGTATTATAATTTTGTTAACAGACAGATAGATGAACTTGCAGAACTTATGCTTATGGATGGGAAAAAGCCTGTTTCTACAATGAAGGGCTTTGCCGAGTTAGCTACAATCAAAGATCCTGCCGGAGATTTCGTTCAGGATATGCACGCTGTATTTAGTGACGTTCTCGCTGACTTTGAGACACTTCACGCAAGTGCCAGACTTCTCAAGGAAAAGGCTGATGATGAAAACGATACCCTTGTAAGCGCAAAGATGGATGGCTTCCTTGAGGACTACGCAAAGATTCTTTGGATGTTAAGAAGTACTTTGGCATAATACCAGAACAACAAAATCATGGGGCTAAAAAGGCTCCATGATTTTTCTTTTATCTATTTAACTTCTTGCTTATCAACTTATTTATAAATACAAGTACGATAACAATGATTATAAAACTAAGCCAAATAAATACATGATAGTATCTATTTTCAAGAACTCGTATCTTATCAACATTCGTTTCAGTGGCTATCTTTGCTCTAGATAGCTTTAGGATATATTCTCCCAAAACCTGTCCCAAAAGTATACCAATTATATTTCCAATTGCTATTGCATATGAATATAAGTTCTTACCAAACATTGTAAATATAATCATTACAACCCATATATAGGCAAAGTTATTGTGTATGAGCCAACCAAAAAAGTACCGGTCTCTAAGCACAAATGATATGGAGTATGTTATTCCAAAAACAATCAATTGAATAATTAAAGGTTTCAATCTTTTAAGCATAATCTCCTTCATATACATAGCCCCTCTTTCACTCTGTTACCAACCACTCGCTGTAAATTGTAGGAATATTGGTTCACCTGTCTGTTTAAAATATTATTTGAGCTTCCTTTACACTGTCTATATAGTCATCAATGTCTTGTATGATGCATATGTCTCCCGTTGTGTGTAGGGATTCAAATATTTTGTTATATAATCATAAACCCTGTACTTTTCAAAGAGTTTAGCTACTTCTTGACCTGACAGCGCTTTGGAATGACGGTACCTTTCCACACAATAAACTAGAAATTTAGCTTCTTTGCTCATTTTATGCCTCCTCCGGATAAGAATATGAGCCTGTCAGCAATTCATCCTGATACATAGTATATAAGGTCATTGGCCCATAGTGCCATAGCTTTGACTTCTCATCAGACAACTCTTCATAAAGTTTTGACTTGTAGAAAATATGAATTATCTCGTTTTCCTCCAAATTGCTATTCTTAGCTATTTGTTCAATTATAGGTGGAACAATAAGTGTCAACATGGCGCTAAATTGATCTTCATTCATACAAGCTCCTTTCCTTCAAAGCTTAAGTATTCTAAAGCTTTTTCTGTCGTAAATACTAATTGGTTAAATAATTTACGCACCTTAAGTGCAGTCAGTGTCTGCTCTTTATTGAGTATACCGGTTATATATAAAGTAATAGTTCTATATACATCATCATTGGCAACAGCACCATAGACCAAATCATACTGTTCCCCATCATAAATTCCCTGTCTATTGGCAGCCACAAAGTTCAACCATTCTTCATCCGTAGCGTCAAACTTAAGTAGCTTACATTCCTTAAAAGCTACTTCTTCATCAAAAGAATAGATATTCAAGGTAGCCTTGCCATTTTTACTTCTTTCCACAACCTTTCCTGCAAATTTGCTGCTTGATCACGATTTGAAGTTGTATAAAAGCCAAAGCCAAAATCTAAATGGCGGTTCTGTTTAATCAGCTTAGGATGCTCTACTGACATATTACTTCCATGGTATAAAATCATCTACATCATCTCCCATCATTATCCTTTTAATAATTCTACCACATTTCCTATATCTCCATCAATACAAATACTTCTATCCTCAATAGCCTCCGGACAGAATGCTTCTCCGTAGTTTATGCAGGCGTAGGTAGCATTTTCTTGTCAAAGCCCGCCGGAGTACATATCACTAATTCCGTATTCCCCTGCAAAATCAAAGAAATATTTATTAAGTCTCTCTCCACTGTAAGTGAATCCCGCAGATGTTGAAAGCCCTGTACCCGCACCTATAACTATCGATTCTGCAGAAATAAGTGCCTTTTTAACTTCGCAATCTGTTCTTTCTTTGTTCCTGTTCCCTCTGACATACGCTCTCTAAAATAGTTCATATCCTTTTCCCCCCTTCATTGGATAATTTATGTTTGATTATTGTTAACTTAATCAATTCACAAAGCCGTTGTAATCTTAGCCATTTCATCTTTCAATGAAATATAGCATATTTTAGTTGTAATGTCAATAGTTACATCTGCGTAAATAATTGTTATCAAAAAGCCAACCAAAACCCAGTATGCACTGTAATTTCGGTTGGCTTTAATATAATCTGTTCTATTGTACAAACACTCCCCATTTCCCAACTGTAAATATCCAAAATTGTTATAGCTTATATTTCGTACCTCTGCATTTATTATTTTTACAAATTTAACATAAATGCATTCCATACATTTCAACTTTCACAAACTTCATTGTCACAAACAACTGCTTTAAGACTGCCTAAATATAGTCATTATGTACGCAGAACAGCCAGGCAAACTTTACTATAGTAAGCCCAAAATCACTCAGAAAGACTAAATTAGCAGCCTTAGCCACCAATTTAGTCTTTCTACTCATATATTTATATTTTATCAATCATCTTCAAGGCATTGTTTCTGCATATATTCTCAGCTTCTTCCAGAGAAAAGTCCATTTCATTAAGTATTTCAAAATATTTGTCATAGATTTCCTTTGGTTTTAAGCATCTGCTATCCGGGAAATCCGTTGCAAAAACCAGTTTATCCACACCTATCAAGCGCAGTATCTCATTTGTCCTCTTTATTCCAAATCTATTTACATAATCAGGCAGGATTGCGGAGAAATTAAAATATGCATTAAGACCATACAAGTCTTCCACTTGAAATCCTCCCAGATGAGCAATTGACAGCCTTACATTAGGGTATTTCTTTAATACATTTTTAATCCGGCTTGGAGAACATACATCATCCTGTAAATGTTCCTTAGGGTAAGAATGAATTTCAACTAAAATATCTTTTTTGCTTGCATATTCAATTATTTTTTCATAATAGCATCCATCTATGGGATATCCTGCATTACTGGGATGAAGTTTTATTCCTATGAATTCATCCCTGGCTATCACCTTATCTAATTCATTTATTGTTTCATTGATATTTTTTCTAATGTCAACATCCGCGAAACAACGCAGTTTCAAAGGCATCTTCTGTACCATTGCAAGCATATTGGAATGAACAGTTTCAACCTTAAAATCCATGGAGAGCATATAAGGATCATTAAATGGCATGACAATAGCCATTTCAATATTATATTGCTCCATTATCTTTTTATAGTCATCTACACTGCCATAGTCTATAAATACATAGCCATGTCCCGAATTGGCTTGAATCACATCTTCAGGCATCAGATGAATATGTGCATCAATTTTAAGAATATCCTTCCAATTTACCAAAAGCCCTACCTCCATATTTATACCAGCTTAATCTCCTGCATTATCAAGCTGAAAATATCCGATATTATCAGAAAACATAGTGTATTCTTGCCTCATCAAAGATCCTGCTGCTTACCCTCTTCCGCAGGATATCCCATAGGGAATAGCGACGCTCCGAATGATAACATTTCAGACTCGCTCCAGCATCCGCTTCGCTCCGCCTAATGCGCTCGCTTAGAATTTATCATTCGGAGCTGGCACCTTAAATTTATACAAATAATAACTAGAATACCGAATGAAAGACAGCTACCCCACCTGCCCCCAATGTGGCTGATGTGATTCTTTAATAAAATCATAGAAATCAGCTCCGTTTTTGCGTTGCTCAGAGGCGCATTGCGAAGCAGCTAAGCCTATGAGCAATGCAAAAAGGTAGGAGCGTCACTTAGATTACAAACAATCACATCAGCCCTACAAATTAGAATTATGCAATTGCTTCATAAATCTCCCTATCCTCATCCTTAAACACATTGAAAATAACTCTGTCAATCTGCCCTTCATTCTCTGACAGCCATTCTTTACAGTCTTAACGGCTATCTCTGCTGCCCTTCTACCAGGAAAGCAGAATACTCCCGTTGAAATGCAACAAAAAGCAATTCTTTAGCCAGATAGTCCAGTCTCTCTCTTTGAAGATTTGTAATATTCATTTTACGCTTCTTTCTTAAGCAGTTCCTGCATTCCGGTATGTAGGTCTGAAAGTGTATATTTTTTCATTTCATTTTCCATAGCTGACTGAATGGACTTTAACTTACCGTCAAGAAGTCCATGTATATTTTTTCCTACAGGACAGTTTGGATTTGGAGCTTCATGAAAATGAAACAATTCTCCATTTTCAACCGGCTCGATTGCCTGATAAACATCGTAAAACGATATGTCCGACAAAGGTCTTGTAAGTGTAATCCCACCTGTTCCCCTAGCAACAGTGATAAGCCCTGCATTTTTAAGCTTGGTTAGTATATTCCTTATAATGACGGGGTTTGTATTGATACTGCTTGCTAAAAAGTCACTTGTAATCTTGTATCCTCCCTTAAAAGTGTCCACACAGGTAAATATGTGTAGCGCCACTGTAAACCTACTTGATATCTGCATTAATCTTCCTCCTGAAGATATTTTATATCTAATTAACTGTAATATTGATAATTACAACTAGGCTTATAAAATAGCTACCTAACATTAGTTCTAGTCATCATAGCATTTTTTATCTTGTGACTGCCAATAAATATAATCTTCCCATGCCTCATCAAACCATATCTTTTTCATTTATTCGGCCACCTCTATCATTTCTTGTTCCACACCATTTCCCGCATTAAGAGCAGCAATACCTCTTCTTAGATGTTTCATATTACTCTCCGAATAAAACGGATCAGCAGATACTTCAAATGGAATTCTTTTTTCTCTTCCTACTTTTTTTGCAAATATCTTAAATGCCGCACTCATAGAAATCCCCATTTCTGAGCAAGCCTCTTCCATGCTTTTCTTAATATCCGCATCTAACTTGAAATTAACATTAACTACCTGTGCCATGATAACTACCTCCATTTTTTATACTGATTATAGTATAAGCTATTATAAAGAAAAAGTAAAGAATAATACTTTATCAAAAATAGCCCCACCTATTCAGGCAGGGCAGCATATCTTACTTATTTATTTTGTAATTTTTATATCTTACGCAGCTTCATATACTCATCATTTGCTTCAAGCAGCTTCTTATAATAATCATCATAGGTTTTACTAAATTGCCTGATAAGAGGAATTGATGTCTTCTACAGCTTTAATCTTAGCATTGGTTACACCCTTTAATTCATTTATACCTAAACCAGCAGTATTTTTTTCAATGTAATCTCTTTCTTCTTCAGATAATTCAAATGTTGGCAGGCTGTCCAGATAGTTTATATACTCATTATAAGCTGAAGTTTCTGATTCTTTTAACGGCTCGCTTAAAAAAGGCTGATATGCGCTAAATATCATCATACCAAAATATCCCGGAAAAGCTCTTTCAAGTCTCTCATAAATAGTCTCTTCATTTTCAAGAAGTGCAAGTCTTTCTTGAATTACATTGTCGTTTTCTTCATAATACTCTATTGCCTTTCTCGTAAGACCGGTCAATTTTTGTATTTCATTTCTTAACATAGTCATCACCTCCTGCCTACAGTGTAGTACAGTCCCTAAGGGACAGGTCAAGGGGATTAATATCTTTAGTAAAAATCCAAAGTTTGGCTTAAACTCCTTCACCTCATCAAAGATCTCAATCATCCTGTTCTTATCAATCGCAAATTCATCCGGAATCAAGTCTAATATTTCAGAAAGGGCATCGTAAACCTCGTCTCTCTCTATAGTTGTAATAAAGAATTTTCGTTTATCCATCTTGTTAAAGCCCTCTGCATAGGTTCTTACTAAGGCTTCGATATCCTGCTCAAAGTCTGATGTAGGTCCCTCTATGAGTTTTACCACCTGAGCCCTTGTCTTTCTGTAAAGGTCAGCAGCCTTTTTAGCATTTGCAGGAGTGATGCCCTCTCTGCCATCCCAGGAGCGGAATGGGTTGTCTAGGTTTTGTGCCAGCCATTCAGGTTTTCTTGCCTTCGTAATCCAAAGGTGTAGTCCTTCTTTAGCGCGGTTTTTATATAGTTTCTTCACCATCTTAGCTGCGTCCTCAGGCAGGCTGTCCATCCACAGGCTGCAAAGATTAGGGAAACACTCAGGCTTCGGAATATCCTTCTCAGAGAATCCAAACAATTCCATAGTGGAAAAGAACCTCAGCTTGCTAAAGCCTGATAGCTTGTCAAAGTTAATCAGGTTGCCGGGTTTCCCCCATAGCCTTAATTCCAAAAGGTCAGGATACCTAGACAAAATCTCCTCTATATCAAGTTCCATTATACTTCTAATATGCAAGCTCCCTAAGTTATCAAGACCTGACAGCCTTGGAAGCTTTCCGTCAACGTATAGAATCAGGGTACTCCCATTATCCTCAGTCCTTATTTTGCAGTTGTCTGAAACTTCGCCGAACAAAATAAGATGCTCCATACCGTCATTTAATACAAGCTCTTCTACCCCTGTCATATCAACGGAAAGCCTGTCTATATAGCTTTTTGAGAAATCAAGCTTCTTCTGCCCATGGTTATTAAGCTCCAGCTCTCTTAAGAACGGATATCCCTCTAAATATTCATATAGGTTTTTATACCATTTATGTAAGGTAAGATGGCTTAAACAAGGAAAAACCCTAAGACTAAGCACATCTTCAAAATGCGACCACTCATCACTCATATTTCTCCTTGATATTCTACATTCCTCTCCCTCTAAAACAACCTTTTCTTCGCTTTTATCTGCTGCCTTAAAGGCATCTCTCTTCTCCTTCGGGATTTCCTGCCATTTTAACTGTCTGTATACTATGTCGCCACTACCCCAGCCATATGAATACGAGTCTGAGCTCTCATTCATTATAGGAGTCACATTTCCTACAAAAATATATTTTTCCGGAACGTCTACTTCCACATGATTTATGTCCAAACTGTTGTCCCAATACATATAATCAACATAAAGCGGCTTTAACTCCGACAGTTCTGCCTCCTTAAGGGGGCTCCTCTCCCGACCAGTCAAGAGACAGCTTTACTGCCATTTCTTTTCCATCTTTATCTTCTACCTTGGTTATCTGACAAGCCGTATATTTTTTTAACTTCTCATTGTAAACACAGTACACATCCCCAGCCTTTGCCTGCATAATGTTATCTCCTTTTACTTAAATGATATGGGTGTATGAATTATCTACACCCTACGGTACAGCTTTGTTTCTCTCACTTTTTCAATAATCTAAGCATCACTACAAGTATATAATATTTCAATCTCTATTCCAACATCATCTTCAGGGCTTACATCACATTTTCACCTTTCACTCCATATAATTCATCCACCAGACAGTTTATTTTTCTGTAAAAATATGTTATTCTTCTTATTTGTAGACTTACTTAAAAATGGGGGATAAGCAATGAATTACATAGGTTCAAAGTACTCACTTCTGGATTTTATTGAAAATGTCATTGAAAATGTCAGCGGATATAAAACAGGGGATAATTATGTCTTTGCCGATATATTTGCAGGTACAGGAGTGGTAGGAAGTGCATATAAGGGAAAGGGTGCCTATGTGATTGCAAATGATATACAGTACTACAGCTATGTCCTAAACAAGCATTTTATCGAAAATGTCCCTCCGTTAAATAATGACTTAGGAGTAGTGCTTAATTCTCTTAAGCCCCTTAAAGGCTTTATTTACAATAATTACTGCGAAGGTTCAGGCTCCGGGAGAAATTATTTTACAGACAGTAACGGGCAAAAATGTGATGCTATCAGAACTTTTTTGGAAGAAGCACATAGCTCAGGGGAAATGGGTGATGCAGAGTATTTTTACTATCTTGCAAGCCTTATCAATTCAATAGATAAATATGCAAATACGGCTTCTGTCTACGCAGCCTTTTTAAAACACATCAAAAAATCAGCAGCAAAGGACTTCACACTATCCCTGCTGCCCGTCATTTCCGGGCAAAGCCGGCAAAGTATATAACGAAGATGTAAATATTCTAATAAAGAAAATAAGTGGCGATATCCTCTACCTTGATCCGCCATATAACACAAGGCAGTATTCTGCCAATTACCACATCCTTGAAACCATAGCAAAGTACGACAATCCTGCCCTTCGTGGCATAACAGGGCTTCGTGGTTACGAACTTCAAAAGAGTGATTTCTGCTCCAAGCGCACCGCCTCTTCTGCCCTTGATACACTTATTAAAAATGCTGATTTTGGCTATATTTTCCTAAGCTATAACAACGAAGGCCTTATGTCTGCTGACACCATAAGAGATATTATGTCTGCTTACGGAGATTATAGCGTGTATACCAGAGAATACAAGAGGTTTAAGGCTGACAAAGACGAAAATAGGAGGATAGCAGGCAGCGAGGTCGTGGAGTATATACATTGCTTGAAGAAGTAGGGGAAGTCCTTACTCCAACACATAGACCTCTTTCCCCTCAATGATTCCCGCTTTTTTCTTTATTTTTGCTAAAGAATCGACACAAAATGCCGGCCGGATTCCATGTTTACCAAAAGAATTGCCAAGACTAAGTTTACCATCAAAATTTACTTCACACACTGCAGAAAGATATGATGTCACAGGGGTTCTTAGTAACCATCCCATTGGAGTCCCATCTAAATAACTAAGTCTGTTATCCGGATTTCTAAAATACCTCAGTGCTTTACCTTCTATTCCATAACCATATAATAGTTCCTTATCTGAGAGCAAAAATATATTCCTGTTTATATTTTCAGTCTCGTCACCTGAACATCCAATTGAAGCATCTGAGTAAATTTCAACCGCAGTACTCTCTATAAGGGAGTGAATTTCTTTAAGATTCTCATAATATGAACCATTCAAGTACCTGTCTATTTCGCTGTCTTTATAGTACTAGCTATACTCATTCATCCTTTTTGTTTCAGCTAGTATTTCCTCCCTTAAAAGAAGGGTACTTCCTTTATCATATCCATTATCTATAACCAAGAACGGCACATACTTACCATCTTCCTTGATATAAACTCTATAATCATCTTTGCTTTTTAAGCTGGAATACGCTATAGAGCTGATTGTATCCTGCCTTATATGTGTTATATAACAGTTTATCCCTATAAATGCAGATATTATTGATAATAAGATTATGATTATTCCCTTGATTGATAGAGATTTCATTAGTTTACTCATTTTGACCTCTCATTGTGGAACTCTATGTAATATTAGGTTACAATATGCTACCCATATGCACCAATCGCATCAATCTCTACTCCAACACGAAGACCTCTTTCCCCTCAACGATTCCCGATTTTTTCTTTATTTTTGCTAAAGAATCGACACAAAATGCCGGACGGATTCCACACTTGGTATATGCGTTCCAAGAACCAAGCGCTCCGTCATAGGTTAAACAACATACCACAGAACGCTCCCAGGTATTGGGAGTTCGCAGTAGCCAAGATACGGATTCTCCACTTAAGTAACATATCCTATTGTCAGGATTAGAGAAATAGCCTAGCCTTTTACCTTCCTTTTCCATATCAAACCCAAGTTCATAGGCTGAAAGCAAGAATACATTTCTATTTATCTTTTCGGTTCCATCTCCAGTTGAACCAATTGCCTCATCCTTAACAATTTCAACCGCAGTACTCTCTATAAGAGAGTGAATTTCTTTAAGATTCTCATAATATGAACCATTCAAGTACCTGTCTATTTCGCTGTCTTTATAGTACGAACTATACTCATTCATCCTTTTTGTTTCAACTAGTATTTCCTCCCTTAAAATAAGAGTACTTCCTTTCTCATATCCATTATCTATAACCAAAAACGGCACATACTTGCCATCTTCCTTGATATAAACTCTATAATCATCTTCGCTTTTTAAGCTGGAATACGCTATAGAGCTGATTGTACCCTGATTTATGAGCAGCCTATAACAGAATACTCCAATTACAAAAGTCAAAGCTACAAGTATTATTATAATGAGTTTGCCCGGACTTTTTTTAATCAACTTGTCCATCCCGACCTCTCAATGTGAATTTTTTAAAATCTGTTTTCAATATATACACCCTCAAAAGTGCTTCTCTGAATATCTTTAATCAGTGCATTAATCTACCTCTATCAAATCATGCTCTGCAAAATTCGCCTTCCCCTCTTTTATATCTCGAACGATATTTTCAAGATAACGTATATTATTTTCAGAATAGAATGGATCCAGTGACACTTCAAACGGTATACGCTTTTCTCTGCTGACTTTCTTTGCAAAAATAGTAAACGCAGCACTCATAGAAAGTCCAAGTTCAGAACAAGTCTGCTCCATGCTCCTCTTCACATCCTCGTCTAATCTGAAATTCACATTTACTGTTTGTGCCATAACTAACACCTCTTTCTACACTAGTATGATATTGTATTAATCAATCATTCTAAGCCAATACTTCTACAATTTATAGTTTAATAGATATAATTCTACTAAATTTTAGCCTCCTCGGCAACTATTACCCCTTCATCTCACAATCATTTTAATATAATATCAGTAAGTACTATCTCCTCCTCTTCCTCACCCAAACAACCACCAGTACGACTACAGCCACTACACCCACGATAATGGGCAAAATTTGTAACAGCCAAACATCAACATTCCAAGAATATAAAATGTGCCTATATTACTTTTTCTTTCAGGTTTTTCGACTGTGCTAAGGGAGAATCTAAGCTCTCCTTCAGGGAGTCCGTTTGATTTAAAATGGTATCCTTTTTGGGTTTTGGTAAATCCACTCTGATTATTCTCAGTCATAAAAAACGGTGTATTTATATCTACATTCAGATTTCCAAACTTCGCCCAGGTTGATGCAGGAGATAAAAGATAGTTGTATCTGTAAACGCCCGGATCATATTCTGCGTCTATTGTGGGATACATGGGTGCTTCTATCGTATTGGTTATCTTTTCTCCGGGAGTCAGGGTCATTTCATACTCATACCAACGCAGGAGAAATTTTGGTATTTCCTCAACATCATATGCAGACATAAATATAGCACCTGCATTTTCTACTGTAGCCTGCTTATATAATTCAACAATAATATTGTACCAATCAGACTCCAATATCTGTCCATTTTTGTCAAGCTTTGCTAGTGCAAATTCCTTAAATGTCATCTTAGAAGTTGATTTAAGCTTCATTTCTCCTTTGATTTCTTTGCTTTCATTACTACTGCTTTCATAAAATTTCCACTTTGGTAAATCTTTGACAGGCTCACCTATTACATAAAACTCCACCTCTTCACCATTCTCTGCACCTACACCTATCCTGGTATTCCCTTTGTCATTTGTTGTAAAACCATAGGATGATTGTTCAAGATAGTATCTTCTTTTCCCATCAAAGGCAGGAATCTCTATCTCTGCTACTTCTCTGTTATAAAGCTTTTTATCAACTCCACCAATCTCATAGACATATTTTGTAACAGAAAGTTCAGGAGAATAAAAATCATCCTTTATATAGCCGTCACTAAGTAGGCTCATTTCCTTATGAATATCAAAATCATAGTCGCTATAATAAAGACTATACCTCAGATTTTTTTTGATTTCCTTACCATTTATTTTTATATCAAACTTTGCAGTATCATCTGTTCTTTTGTACACCTGATTTTTTTCATCGTATTCATCAGGCCCATATTCAGGATAACATCCGAATGGAAACACAAGCTTTGCAGTTACCTTATAATCTGCAGGATTGTAAAATGTATATTTTGCAGTCACCTTGCCATTATATTTTAAAAAATCCCCCTTTTTTTCATAGTAGCTATTAGGAAATTCTGATATATCAAAGGTTAGCTGCTCATCTTCCACTTCTATCGGACAGTTTTCACCCTTTACCACAGTCCCCGTCATATCTACTCCATACCAGATTCTCCTTGCGGAATTGGCAAGAGCCGTCAGCTTAAATATATCACTTACTAAAAACAGTATCAGACAAAGCGCTATAAACCCCTTATTTTTCATAGCCAGCCTCCTTTTGCAATATCTTATATTTGTCCTTACCCTAGTATAACATTTTTTACTGTTATCAGGTAGAAGTATTTTGGTAATATCATAGTTTGCCACACCTGTAACTGCTGCGCCCATTACTTCAACATCCCACCAATGCTAATACCATAGACAATGCTACAATTCTTGTTAAGATCTTTTTCATAAATACTCTTCTACTTTATAAGCTATAGGGATTATCCCATATAATCCTTTATGTCTTGCTTATTTATGATTATAATAAAATATCTCCATATTTTTATTTGCAATTATTTTACTTTTTCTTCAAATTGTTATGTTTCAAAATCTTTATTGAAATTTATTATATAAATTATTTGACATTTCTTTTTAATAATTTGCGTTTTTTTCACACAGTATTGACATTGAATACAGACTATTATATGATAATTTAGCATGGATACGGTTTGCCATTTTGTGACAAATTCATTCATTACAGTTAATCATCTATACATTACAGGAGGCTGATATGAATACTAAAAAACCTAATATTATTTTTATTTTATCTGATGATCAGGGCATATGGGCTATGGGATGTGCTGGAAACAAAGAAATTATAACTCCAAACCTCGATAGATTAGCAAGTGAGGGAATGTTATTTGACAATTTCTTCTGTGCTTCCCCTGTATGCTCTCCAGCTAGGGCTTCACTTCTAACAGGAAGAATCCCTTCTCAGCATGGTGTGCACGACTGGCTTAGAAATGACAACAAAGCAGGAGGATATCGAATATCTTCGTGGCATGAAAGCCTATACCGATGTCCTTGCTGAAAACGGCTATATATGCGGTCTGTCCGGTAAATGGCATCTTGGAAGCAGTGCCAAGCCTCAAAAGAGTTACTCTCATTGGTTTGCTCACAAGTCCGGCGGAGGACCTTACTACAATGCACCATTGTATAAAGACGGAGTACTATATAATGAACCTCGGTATGTGACTGATGTAATAACTGATGATGCTTTGGAGTTTATAGATGAAAACGCCGGAAAGCAGCCATTTTACCTTACTATTGGCTATACGGCTCCACATTCTCCTTGGGTTAATAACCACCCTAAAGAATACACTGATTTGTACAAAGACTGCCCTTTTGACTCTATTCCAAAGGAGAAGGAGCATCCTGACAGTATTTATCTTACTAAAGAGGTGGCAAAAGACCTGCGTTCTAACCTCATAGGTTATTTTGCTGCTGTTACTGCTATGGACGCCAATATAGGCAGAATAATAGACAAGGTCGAAAGCCTTGGAATCAGGGAGGATACACTTATTGTATTTACCAGTGATAATGGTTTTAGCTGCGGTCATCATGGCTTTTGGGGTAAGGGAAATGGTACCTTTCCAATCAATATGTATGACAGCTCTGTTAAGGTGCCTTTCATTGCTTCACAGCCTGGCACTATTCCTGAAAATAAGATTTGTGATGCACTTGTTTCAGCATACGACTTTATGCCGACACTCTTAAACTATGTAGGAATAGAAGATTACGAGGATGAAACCCTCCCAGGAAGAAGCTTTGCTGCTGCCTTAAAGGGCCTGGACTTTGAGCAGGATGATAAAATCGTAGTTCTTGATGAATATGGTCCAAATCGAATGATTAGAAACAAGGAGTTTAAGTACATAAAACGCTATCCTTATGGACCTGATGAAATGTATGATTTAATAAATGATCCTGATGAAAAAAACAATCTCCTGCTAAAAGATAGTCATGATGAGCTTGCCGCCGAGCTTAGATATGAGCTTGAAGCTTGGTTTAAAAAATATGTTAATCCTGAGATTGACGGTGCAAAAGAAGCAGTATACGGCTCAGGACAAATCAACTTAGCAGGACTTTGGTCAAAGGGCGAAGTGTCACATAGCTGTGATGATTACATTAAAGAATCCCCTAATTACAAGCCTTATAAGATAAAATAGAGGGCTGCCCACAACGGACAGCCATTAACTTTCCTCTTACCTTTCCAAAAATGCTTTTACCCTTTTCCCTATACTCATCCGGATGAACAAGTATTGACTCTGCATGTCCTGCATCCTCTATGAGATAAAGTTCCTTATAGCCTTTGGTTCTTGCTGACATCTTCAGAATTCTTTGGAATGATGAAATTATCCTTTGCTCCATGCATAAAGAGGATAGGTATTGTATTCTCATCAAGTGAATCTATAGGGCGCATTTCAGCCAGTGAATAGTGGTAGCGAATCTTCCCCGTAAAATTGGCTATGTCAAACAAAAATGTAGGCATGCCGGCATTTTTTTATAGCCTAGTCTTAGAACATTTTTCAATATCTGAGAATCCACAGTCAGCTACGACAAAGTCGACCTCAGGCTTGTACTTCAGGCTTGTGAGTGTGGTGGCAGCACCAAGAGATTCTCCATGAAGTCCCAGTACAGAGATATCCTTGTACCTTGCCTTGGTATCCTCGATGAGTTTTATCAGGTCTTTGCCCTCCCTTATCCCGTATGTGGTAAAGGTGGGTTCATTTTCACCATGCCCTCTAAGGTCATAGATTATACAGTTAAATCCGTAATCCAGATACATCTTAACATACTTCAATGAGCCCATGCGGTTATCCGTATATCCATGAGAGAGAATGATGTACTTATCTGTATGCCTTGGATTCTTAAGAAACTCAACATGAAGCACGTAGTCTTCAAATCCTTTTATAGTATAATCCGTTTTCTCCAGTCCTTTATAAAATGAGGTGTCGTAGTGCTCGCTCTGCTAGGTAAATGCTTCTTTTAAGGTCTGTCTTTTTCCTGTCATTGCAAACGATGGTAACCAGAATGCAAATGCTGCAAATGCTATAATTATTAGACAAATAACCACTAAAACAATCTTTAACATAATCTTTCCTTTCATAAAGTCCTCCTACTTACTACTCTTTCTTTGCAGCCTCCCCGTATTTCTCTCCCAGAATACGCCATCTGCATAGCCCTGGATTGTCTTATCCTCTTCAGCCATTTCCAGTCTTTTCTCAGCCCAGATACAGTACTGCACATTCTGCTCTATCCCTATATAATGCCTGCCCAGCTTCTTTGCAGTTACCGAGGTAGAGCCTGAGCCTAAAAAAAGGATCCAGAATCACATCTCCCGCATTGGAGCTTGCAAGAATGAGCTTGGCTAAGAGCTTCTCAGGCTTTTGGGTAGGATGAGCAGTATTCTCAGACATAGACCAATAAGGTATGGAAATATCATCCCAAAAATTAGACGGATAGGTGTTTCTAAAGTTTCCCGACTCCGTTTCTTCCCAGTCTTTTGGCTTTCCATCTACCTTATATGGCGCAATCACACTTCTTCTCATCTTAACAGCTTCTACATTGAAGGTATACTTAGCAGAATTCGTCACAAACCAGATATCCTCCATGCCATTCTTCCAGTTAGTTAGAGCTCCTCTACCCTTTTCCCTCTGCCAGGTTATGCGGTTTTGCACATGAAAATTCTCCTTAAGCACCATAAATATCGGTGAACTGGAAATCCAGTCGCAACAGACATATACAGTCGCATTTGCCTTAAGCAGAGGCTTTACAAGCTTTATCCATTTTTCTGTATATTCCAAGTAGGTTTCATCACTGGTTTTCTTAAATTTATTTCCATGGAAATCCTTGTCCAGATTGTAAGGAGGGTCCACTATTAGCAAATCCACGCTTTCTTTAGGCAACAGCCTAAGCACTTCAAATGTATCGCCAAGTATGGTTTTGTCCAAAACATCCGGCAATTCTGCCTTTTTATCCAGCATAAGGCACTTTTTCAGATATTCATTTCCTTCTTCCACAGATAAATCTATTGTCTTATTTCTACCCGCCTTCATCTCATTTTCCTTTTAAATTTTCTATTACAAAAAAACCAGTCAGTTGCAACGCCGACCGGTTATCCATAACACTATTTATCTTTACTGCAGAGGTCTGTTCTTAGCTCTGCGCTTTTCCATCTGTTTCTCATTTACATACTTGCTAAGCTCCTGATTAATAGCTAAGAACTTACAACCTATGGTTTTCCTGTTGATTGTATCTACAACTCTAACTATCTTAGCTTTTATAATAAATTCTATTCTCTGGTTGACTTTTTCGGACTTCTCCACACTGGCTCCGCCATTCATAGCCTCAATAAGTGAAATCTGCTTCTTAAACCTGGCAATATCTTTCTCTATCTTGGTTTCCGGCTGGTGAGTAGGAGTCTTTACCTTGAACATCTTCATATAGTCTGAAAATGTTACGAGAATATCTTCTCCCGCTTCCACAAACAAAAACTTTGGTACAACAATACCAATGCCTACAGAGCTCAAATCCTTAAGACTGGCCTTATTAAGCGTATCATCACTTCCAAGTTTTATATAGCAATCATTTCCAAGGGGCACTCTAAAGCTGTTCCTCCTGTTGAAAGGCTCAGCGTCAGCTTCTGAAATGACAAGGTGTGCAGGCCCATAGTTTTCAAGATTAACCCTGTAAACTCTTACATTATGCCATTCATAGGGCTTAGAGTCCAAAATTCCAATAAAATCACAGGATATCTCATTGTTGTCAAAGCTTAGTGGATGTCCGTTAAAGGTGAACATCTCTGCCACGACATAGGGAAAAAGACCGCCTTCATGTCTTTCAATAAAGCCGGCTATCTCTTTTCTGTCCTTTGGACTGGTTATCTCAACTGCTTTTGAGCTAAAGCTCGCAGTTTTAGAACCAATACGCGCTGTGAGCGTCAACTCACAGCCCTCTAACAATTCATCAATAAACATCTAATCCCTCAAAAATGTGAAACTATTACTCTGCATCTTCATCAGTCTCAACTGTGAGCATAGGAATTACAATGCTGTCTGCATCATAGTCATAAAGCTCTTCAAGCTTGTTAAGAACTTCTTCACACTCGGACTCAGACCTTCCTGTCTCCTGCATAGCCTTCATGCAGTATGCAGAAATAACATTGTTAAATGCTCCTGTATCCACAAGTGTAAGTAAGTCAGAAAGACTCTTGCCATTCATTGACTTACAAGCCTCAAGAAGCTCACCAATGCGCTTCTTGCCTTCCTCTGACTCCTCCGCACTGAGTTTTTTCTCATACTCTCCAATAAGAAATTCAAGATCTAATGCAAAGCTTTCTGCTCCTAATTCTTTAGCCATAATAAATTTTCCTCCTAAAACTGTTTAATGTCATTATATTACTATATACATGTGTCAAATATTTTTCAAGTTAAATTTTTTTATATCCTATGAAAAAGTTCCGAAATACTGATAACAGGCACTTTATCAAAATAATCTAAGTACGATTTTACAATCTCATTTATATGCCTAGTTATGGAAAAGTTTCTTAGTCTGGTATTTTGGTTCGCAGGTCAGGTTTATACCCAGTTTGGCAAGTGTACGCTGATCCTCACTTGAGAGTATAACTGAGGAATGTGCCTCACATCCCTTTAGCTCATCAAGCTTTGCAACCACCTTTGCTGCGTTTTCATCGGTTCCTGCACAAATGGTAAGGGCTATAAGCATTTCAGCTATATGTAAGTTTGGATTGTGGTTGCCAAGGTGCTTTACCTTTAGCTGCTGAATAGGCTCTATTACACTTGGAGAAATAAGTCTAAGCTCATCAGGCAGTCCCGCCAGTTTCTTAAGTGCATTAAGAAGCATGGCTGAAGTAGCTCCCATAAGTTCTGAAGTCTTGCCTGTTACCACGCTTCCATCAGCCAGTTCAATGGCACTTGCAGGCTCTCCGGTTACCTCAGCATTGGTATTGGCTGCAGCAACGCATTTTCTATCCTGTACCCCTGTTCCTGCCTTCTTCATAAGCAATTCCAGCTTGTCAACTACCTCTTCCTTGGTGTTCCCCTTTCTTAGCTCACATCTTTCCTTGAAATAACGCCTTATTATCTCCTGACTTGCTGCTGCCCTTACAGCCTCATCATCAAAGATGCAGTTACCAGCCATATTTACTCCCATATCTGTAGGAGATTTGTATGGGGAGGAACCGTATATCTTTTCAAACATAGCGTTAAGCACAGGGAAGATTGCTACATCCCTATTGTAATTAACTGTAGTAAGACCATAAGCCTCAAGGTGGTAAGGATCTATCATATTTACATCATTTAAGTCAGCTGTAGCCGCCTCATAAGCAAGGTTTACAGGATGTGAAAGAGATAGATTCCATACCGGAAATGTCTCAAACTTGGCATAACCGGCCTTTATTCCATGCTTATGCTCGTGGTAGAGCTGCGAGAGGCAGACAGCCATCTTGCCGCTTCCAGGTCCCGGTGCTGTAACCACCACAAGAGAGTGCTTTGTCTCTATATAATCGTTTTTACCATAGCCTTCATCACTTATGATTGTAGGCACATCATTAGGATAGCCTGCTATAGGATAGTGCCTATATACCTTTATCCCCAGCGCTTCAAGCTTTTTCTGATACCGGATGGCACATTCCTGTCCTTCAAATCTGGTAAGCACTACACTGCCAACGAAGAGGCCGTAGTTTCTAAAAGCGTCTATGAGCCTAAGTACATCCAAATCATAGGTTATTCCAAGGTCTCCGCGCACCTTATTCTTTTCTATGTCGGCAGAGTTGATTACTACTACAACCTCTACATCTTCCCTAATCTGGGCAAGCATCCTTATCTTACTGTCAGGTTTGAAGCCGGGCAGCACTCTCGAGGCGTGGTGGTCGTCAAAGAGCTTACCGCCAAATTCCATATAGAGCTTACCCCCAAAGCCCTCTATACGCTCCATTATCTTCTCTGACTGCATTTTCAGATACTTGTCGTTGTCAAAACCTGCCTTAAACATAAAATCTTCCTTTCTAGTCTACCTGACTACGCTGTTCATTACAAGCATGTCTCCTTCATTTAACACTATATTTCCATTAGGTATGATGACATCATCCCCTCGTTTAATAAGTATTATCAATGTATCTTCATCAGTAGGTATCTCAGAGATTGCCTTGCCAATGTAGCTGCTCTTCTCATTAATATGTATTTCACTTAGCATTGTACCCGTCATATGCTCCGGTACAACTGCTGAGAGAATGACCTTATCTCCTATATTAAGCACTGTCTGACCGTTTGGAACCTTTGTCCCCGACTCATTTGTTACTGAAACTATTATGGTTTCGGGAGGAGTTTCTATATCCATAAGCGTCCTTTCAGCCCAGGAATGTCCCTCAGGTATGGTAAACTGGATAAACTGAACAGGAACCTCTTCTGTATAGTCGGTAAATGTCTTCATAACGTCTCCCTGATAGTCTATCATATCAAGGTGCTTTGCCACCTTCGGCAGAAATGCACCCTGAAAAATAATCGAGAGGAGGACTATGAAAAATGTAATGTGGAAAAGGGTTTCATCAAGTTCTGAGCCAAGTACAGCCATAATGGCAAACACTATGGATGCCGCTCCCCTAAGTCCTGCAAAGGACACAAGAGCTATCTGGTTTACCTTACTCTTAAAAGGTCCTAATATTGCCAGCACTGCAAGAGGCCTGGCTACAAAGGTCATAAATAAAAAGATAAATATTGCAGGAACTGCAACTCCGGGAAGCTTTGAAGGACTTGAAAGAAGTCCCAAAAGGAAGAAGATTAACATCTGCATAAGTCCTGTAGTTCCATCAAAGAAATGCACAAGATTCTTCTTATCCCTAATACGGCTGTTTCCCATTATTATTCCTGTGATATATGCACTTAAATAGCCATTTCCACCTATTGCACCCGCTCCTGCATAAGAAAGCAGGGCTACTCCGAATACAAAGATAGTGTCAAAGCCGTCTGCCTCTGTAAGTATATTGTGGAGAACCCAAATGGCCACAATAGCTGCTACCACTCCTACAAGCACTCCAAATCCAAGCTGGCTCAGTACCAAAACTACGGGATTTGAGGTGTTTTCACTGTTTTGCAACAACTGAATGAAAAGAATGGTGAGCATGTAGGCTATGGGATCGTTACTTCCGCTCTCAAGCTCGAGCATTGAAGCTGTATTGTATTTTAAGTTTAATTTTCTTGAACGAAGTATGGAAAAGACTGAGGCCGCATCTGTTGAGCCTAAAATCGAACCCAGAATAAGCGACACATTCCAGCTTAAATGAAGTGCATAGTGGCAAAATACTGCAGTTATAAAGGCTGTGATAGCAACTCCAAAGGTGGATAAAAGACCTGATTTAAGTGCTACAGGCTTAGCCTGCTCCCAATCCGTACCGAAACCACCGTAAAATATAATAAATATAAGGGCTATGGAACAGATATTTTCCGCAAATCCGTAGTTCTCAAACGGAATCCTAAATACTCCGTCTGAACCAAGCAACATTCCAAGGAAAATAAATGCAAGAAGTACAGGCATGCCTATTTTTGCAGATATTCTGTCAAGGAGAACGCAGGCAAAAATTATTATCGAAAACAGCAACAACAGATTTCCCATAAGTCCCCCTTTCTTACAGAAAACCGATACAGGCTTTCCCTGCATCGGTTAGATTTGTATTTTACTTTTTCTTTGATTTCTTTTCACTGCTTATAGCTGCTTCAGTAGCAGGTTCAGGCTCTTTATGGCTGCCAAATACAAATTCTAAAAGAGCCTCTTTATTAGGTTCTAAATCAAAATCCACTACCGAAACACCATTTGGCCTCGCTTCGCGATATGTACCATCAATAGGAATTCTGAAATTATCTAGAGGTACTCCATCTAGACTAAACTCCATTATCTCAGCCAGATATGAACTTGCATTGCTTTTCTTTATATCCGTCTGCACCTGTGAAAATATTGTGTCAAGCAGTTTCACCAGAGTTATAGGATTACTTTTCTTTACCTCTTTGAATATAGCACCTATTACCCTTCTATGTCTGGATGTTCTGCCAAAATCATCTACGGAACCATCAAGCGTAGCTCTGTACCTTACTCTTGCATATCCAAGAGCCTGGTTACCGTTCATATGATTCCACCCCGGTTTTAAATTACGATTTGATTTTTTTGGAGACATAGTTTTTAGTATTCAAATACTGAGCCTCAGCAGGCGTAATTTCTATATCAATTCCACCCAGTTCATCTATTATCTTTTGAAAGGTCTCAAAGCTTACTATTGCCGAGCCATCAACTCTCAAATTATAATTATATGCTATAGTCTCATATAAAAGATTAATTCCACCATGACCAAAGGCTGCATTTATTTTAGTTTTATAATATCCCGGTATTTCTACATAGCTGTCTCTCATGATTGAAGTCAAGCCAAGAGTTTTTTGCTTTGTATTTAATGTAGCTATCATAATAGAGTCCGTACGTCCTGAAGCTACGCTGTTATTTCCTATGGCCTCCACTCCAAGAAGAAGGATATTATACACTCCGTCTTCGTGTCTGGCATTCTTAAAGGTGTCTGACATATGAGAAAGGTCTATGTTCTCTGTGATTTCACCCACCTTAAGGCCTTCTTCTTCTTTTTCCTCTTCCTTTACCTCTACTGCTGAGCCCGATGCAGATTTAGCAGGCTTTTCACCGTTTTTAGCATTCTTTCCCATCCTCCAGTAAGCCCATTCTACTGCAAGATTTGACATTATCTTTCTTCCCGGTCTTGTAAACACGAGGAAAGAGCCTCCTGCAAGTATAATAACTAAGAGGAAGATTAGTATCTTGATAAATATATTTAGTTTCTTCTTTTTCTTTGATTTCTTTTTATCTGCCATATTGTGTCTGTCACCCTTTTGTTTAGCATCCATTTCTTTTTTTACCTGCTCTGCCAGAGAGTTGCGTATTTCTTTCAAAAATTCATCTTCATTACTCATCTTGTTTCTTCCTTTACCACATAGAGTTAAATCCAAAAAATATACATTTCATTATATAACATGATAAGTGTTAATTACAAGTGACCTAAGTTTAATCTTTTCTTACAATTTTTTGAAATTTTTTTGTTGTCGGTTAATTCTGCTTGTTATGAACAAATAATTGTGATATTCTGAAACAGAATATAGTAACTAAAGGAGAATATATGACAAACTATTCGCTCATATCAAAAGAAATAGAGGCTCTTACCTCTGACGTAAGCGACCTCATTGCCAATCTTTCAAATGTATCAGCCCTCTTAAATATTGAGCTTGCTGATATCAACTGGGTTGGCTTTTATCTGCTTAAGGATGATAAGCTAATCCTCGGGCCTTTTCAGGGCAAGCCTGCCTGTGTAAACATTCCTGTAGGGAAAGGTGTCTGTGGAACTGCTGTATCTACTGACAGCCTCCAATTAGTAAAGGATGTTCATGAGTTTCCGGGCCATATTGCCTGTGACTCTGCATCAAACTCAGAAATAGTCCTTCCTTTACACGATAAATCGGGCAAAGTAGTCGCTGTACTTGATATCGACAGCCCTACTTTAGGAAGATTTAGCGAGGCTGATGGAGATGGTATACTGCTTTTACAGCCTGTTCTTGAGGATATATTTAATCATTAGTAATGCCGGATATTATGAGCTTATATCATCGTTTAGTGCAACCGGATATTATGAGCTTATATCATCGTTTAGTGCAACCGGATATTATAAGCTCCATATTACCTTTAAGTTCATAAGCTCCAAAGCCATAAGGGAGGATGAAATGTTCTCCCTTTTTTATATCATACTTTTCTCCGCTTCCACTAACAAGCACTCCTTCACCCTCTAGCACGCTAACCAGGGTGAAGTCTGTCTCCTGCGTGAGTTTTACCTCTTTTTCAACCTTGATGTAGCTTACTTCAAAGAGGTCGCATACCACAAGATTTCTAACAACAGAGCCATCTTCATAGGTCTTCTCTGCTCTGTGAACAGGTTCTTTCCCCTCAAAAGGACAAGTTATCACATCAAAACACTTGTCAATGTGGAGCTCGCGAGGCTTTCCGTCCTGAAGCCTGTCATAGTCATACAGTCTATAAGTTATATCACTGTTTTGCTGGGTTTCAAGGATAACGGTGCCTCCCTTTATAGCGTGTACAGTACCCGGCTCTATAAAGAAGAAGTCCCCTTTTTTTACTGGGATTTCTCTGATAAGACCTCTGAAGTTCTTATCATCCATGTATTTGTGGAGCTCCTCTTTGTTCTTAGCATTATGCCCTATTACTATGGTTGCACCTTCTTTGGCATCAGCCACATACCAGCACTCTGTCTTACCAAGGGAGCCGCCCTCGTGCACCTTTGCGTATTCATCATCAGGATGGACCTGAATGGATAGGTCTGTTTCAGCGGAAATAAGCTTAGTTAAAAGAGGAAACACCTCCGCCTCCCCTGACTTACCCCAGAGTTCTTTATTGTCTTTCCAAGCTTACTAAGTGTCTTTCCTGAATATTCGGACTTCTCTCTGGTTTCTACTATGCAGTCACCATTTTTATGAGCACTTATCGCCCAGCATTCTCCAGTCTTGTCGCTTGGTATATCATAGTGAAACAGCTCTCTAAGAGCTGCACCGCCCCATATCATTTCCTTAAAAATCGGTCTTAAAAATAATGGTTGCATGAGTTTCTCCTATCTATGAACATTTATCTTATTTTTTCTTTCCTATTGCCTCTGCAATTGCAGCTGCCTCCTCCTCAGCAAGCTCCACATCTGCAAGCCCGTCTGTTATTTTCTTAACATAGATATAAGTGCCTGCTGTAGTGCTGTGTACAGAGTTGATGAGGAAACCGTTATCCCTTTCATCAAGCATTACAACTACCGAGCTTAACTGACCTCCCATATCGGCAAGTGAGTCATATCTGTAAATAGATGCTTTCTGATAAGTAGTTTTAAGCCTTCTAAATATCATTTCAATGTCTTTGCTGTTCTTGCTTTGAACCTCTTTAAGCTCGGTAATCTGAGCAAATTTCTCTGCTATCTTATCTTCAAGACTGCCCTTGCTGCCTTCCGTAAGACTCGCAATTCTCTTTTTAAGTCCTGAAATCTTAACAAATTGGATAATATCAAATATAAAGAGCAGTAATATAACTCCTGCCAATCCACAGATTATATATTCCGCTATAAAATTATAACCAAACAATTTCATTTTGCTTACCTCTTGTATCCCTATTTCTTTATTGTAGAAAGCAGTTCCGCTATTCTATCCAGTTCTTCCACTGAATAATAGTCTATCTCTATCTTTCCCTTGCCATTGTTTCTGCCCTTTATGCTTACCTTACTACCCAAAATGCTCTTTAAGCTCTCTTCAAGCTTCTTGTAGGCAAGCTTTTCGGAAGTTTTCTTCTCTTTCTCAGGCTCTTTATTCTCTAAAATATGTTTAACCAGCTTCTCAGTCTCTCTCACACTGAGCTTTTCATCAAAGATTCTTGTAGCGAGGTTATGCTGCTTATTCTTGTCCTCAACTGCAAGGAGAGCTCTTGCATGTCCCGGTGAAATAAGTCCTTCCGCAAGCATTGACTTAACTCTGTCATCAAGCTTAAGGAGCCTAAGCGCATTGGTGATTGCAGAACGACTTTTAGACACTCTTTCAGCCAGGTCGTCCTGCTTCATTTTGTACTCATCTATAAGATTCTTAAATGCTTCAGCCTCTTCCACGGGATTTAAGTCCTCGCGCTGGATATTTTCAATAAGGGATACTTCCATTATTTCTTTGTTGGTGTAATCTCTTATTACCGCAGGAATCTTCGTGAGACCGGCAAGCTTTGAAGCTCTCCAGCGCCTCTCTCCCGCTATTATCTCATAACGCTTTCCTCTTTTGGTGAGGATGATGGGCTGAATAACGCCATGTATTTTAATGGATTCTGAAAGCTCTAAAAGTTCGTCTTCATCAAACCTTTTTCTTGGCTGCCCCATATTGGGATCTATTTCAGATATTTTTATTTCTAAGAATGATTTATCGGCAGTTTCTTTTAGCTCTGCCTTAGTCTTTTTTTCGGGAATCATCGAATCAAGTCCCTTGCCTAACCCTTTTTTCATTGCCATTTCTATCCTCTTTCTACTAGTATCCTGTTACATCGCTCTCTATAACCTCATCAGCTAATGCCCTATAGCCCTCTGCACCTGCTGATTTGGAATCATAGATATTGATTGGCACACCATGACTTGGTGACTCTGCCAGCCTAACATTTCTTGGAATTATCGTCTTATATATGTTCTGCTTCAAGGTATCCTTTACATTCTCAACCACCTGAAGCGAGAGGTTGGTACGCGCATCGTACATGGTAAAGACCACTCCCTCTATATAAAGCTTTTCATTCATCCTAGCCTTTACAAGCTCTATTGTATGTATCAGCTGGCTAAGTCCCTCAAGCGCATAGTATTCGCACTGTATTGGCACTAGCACCGAATCAGCCGCAGACATCGCATTTACAGTAAGAGTGTTTAAGGACGGCGGACAGTCAAGTATAATAAAGTCGTAATCTGCCCTTACAGTTTCGATATGCTTCTTAAGAATATAATGTTGGTCAGGTATTCCTATAAGTTCTATCTCAGCCCCTGCAAGATTTACATTTGCAGGCACAATCGAAAGACCATCATACACATTCTCTATGATGCAGTCACTAAGCTCACTCTCCCCTAAGAGAAGCTCGTACACTGTGTTTTCAGCATTGTTCTTATCCACTCCCAGCCCACTTGAAGTGTTCCCCTGTGGATCAATGTCTATAACCAGTACCTTTTTGCCCTTTTCCGCAAGGCAGGCTGACAGGTTGATTACTGTAGTTGTCTTGCCCACACCGCCTTTTTGATTTGCTACCGCAATTACTCTCCCCATGTCTTCCTCCAAGGTTGGATCTATGCTTAATTTGTTAATTTGTTTCTAACTTTATAATGATATCACAATTCCTGCTAATAATCTATAGACAGTTAGGAGGCTTCCTTTAGGGAAAACGAGTCATAACTTTTTTCTGCATCATCAGGTAATGCCTGTTCCGGTCCCAGAGGATAGTCAGCATTAGCGGCAGGGTATCTTGTTCTGTCCCAGCTGTGATCTCTACTCATTGTAGCATCTCCTTTTAAATAATAATCTCTGGTTTCAAAGTAATCATATTCTCCGCTTCCATCATACTGCCCTCTATTCCAGGTGTTGTCGAGATGATACCAGTTCCCGTCAATCTTCACCAAGTTCCAGGCATGAAGCCCATCATCAACATTACCAGTTATATAAAGGACATCAAGACCTGCAGCCTTTGCAAGCCTGTAGAACATCTTAGCCTTTGCATCACATACCCCTCCCTTACCATAAAGCAGAGCGAAGCTTGTGTACACAGAATATTTCCCAAGGTTCCCTCCCGGACAAGATAAAGTATCCGTTGACGAGAGTTTCTTTTCACCATAGGTATATCTGTATTCTTTAACCATAAAGTCATTAATTGCTCTCGCCTTCTCTTCATCATTCATTTCTTGCTTATATTTTCTGCAACCCAAGATTGTACAAAATTATTCAGATCAGCGACTTCCTTCCTTGTGATATCATACTTTATTTTTGTTTTCCACTTAAAATAGTTCTTATACTGAATAAAATCCGAATCATCTCCCTTACTGTAGTGAACTATGTCATTAACTTCAGGCATTGCGTATAATTTATCCCATAGCGCATTATACTCTTTTTGATTGTTATACGATAAGACTCTGTTATCTACGTTAATAGAAAATTCTTCATCCAGATTCTCTGTATGTGCAACTATACTCTTAATAAGCTCTTCCTTAGTCTTTATAATGGGCTGAATATTGGCTAAAATAGTCTTTGCCTCAGCCTTGTTTATCTTGTAGTCAAGTTTTAGTGTGAAATAATAGTACTTGCCTCCATTGTCTTGTTTTGATGTTTTATATCCCTTTGTGTGTGACATTATCTCGTTATATTCAACACTTTCAGAAAGTCTATCAAATATTTTATTAAATTCATTATCACTGTTTTTGACTGCTTTCTTTAATATTTTTAGCCTAATATCCTTATCGAGGTTGATTACATGCTTTTATAATCGAGTTTATCAGTTGCTTTTTTTGTATTGATTATTTTCTGCTGTTGTTTAGCGTCTTTACTCTTTTTTTCTGTACCCGTCACAATCCTTGATGTACTTGCATTTACACTATTCACTTTAGTGTATCCGCCGCTTGTTAAGCACAAAATCAGCACGAAGCTGAATATAAATGATATCCTCTTCATTTTACCCTCCATAGCATTTAGTTCTGACCACAATATATTATCATAAATTAGTATTATTTTTAAATAAGTTTGCTTTTGAATTGCTAAATAAATGAGAAAAGAAGCCTGTTAATATTCTAGGCTTCTTCCCTTGTTACATTTATTTAATGATACAAGTGTCAAAAGTATAAAAATTCGATGCAAGCTTGCTTGCAAGAGAATTTATTATCTTTTGACACGCAAAAAATATGAGTAAGTAGCCATTTTTTGCAAAAAAATGAGCGGATTACGAATATTTTTGCAAGGATTGCGAAAAACGCAGCTGTAGCAATCCTGTATCAATGGGTGTCAAATACTTTTGACACCCACATCATTTAATATTTAGTTTCTAATATAACACTTCTTTACAGGTTAACCTTCAAGATGAACACTGCTATGAAAAGAGCTTCTAAGATACTGGATAATCATAGTTTGCAGCAGGGTAGTTCTTAGCCTTCCAGCTATGGTCTTTCCTCATCGTTGCATCACTCTTAAGGTAGTAGTCCAGTCTTGGAACGTATTCATAATCACTCGTTCCTTCATAATGCCCTCTATTCCAGGTAACATCAACGTGATACCAGTAGCCGTCAATATTTACCATGTTCCAAGCGTGAAGCATTCCTCCTGCACGACCTGTAATGTAAAGCACCTTTATTCCTGCTTTTTTAGCAAGTCTATGGAACATCTTAGCCTTTGCATCACACACTCCGCCTTTCCCGTATAAAAGGGAGAAGCAGGTATATACTGAGTATTTGCCAAGCTTTCCGTCAGGGTATACTTTCGCATTTTTAGCAGGTGGCTTAACATTGTCGCCGAAGGTATATCTGTACTCGCTTACCATGAAATCATTGATAGCTCTTACCTTCTGTTCCTGTGTCATCCCTGAGTTTATATTATTTGCTACCCAGTTATTTACGAACTTGTCTAAGGCTTTGATTTCTTTCTTGGAGATATTGTACTTTACGCGGATTCTCCACTTATAATAATTCTTGTATTTCTTATACTTATCATCAAAGTTAATTCTGTAATGGTTTATATCACTGATAGTAGGGTTAGCATATAACTTATCCCAGAACTTGGTGTATGATGCTTTATTCTCTATCTTTACAAGCTTACTGCTAATGTTTAAGGTGTATTCACGGTCAAGATTCTTAACATGCTTTGCTACCTGCTTGATAAGCTGTTTTCTCGACTTAATTATAGGCTTAACCTTAGCAAGAATCTTCTTAGCCTGAGCCTTGTTTATGGTGTACCTAGGTCTGAATTCCCATACATAGTAGTTTTTATTATAATTATAACTGTCGATATCCCAGTATGAGGTATGTTCCATTATTTCGTTGTATTTCTGATTGTCTGATATCTCATAAAGCAATTTCTTATACTCGTTGAAGGAGTACTTCATTGCCTTTCTGTTTACTAATAGTCTGATTCTACTGTCAAGGTTAATCACACGTCTTGCAACCGCTTTCTTAAGCTGCTTTCTTGTGTTTACCTTTTCAAGCCTTCCGTATGCAACTACATTGCTCTTTACAGTAGCCACAGCCCCACCTGTATCCGCACTAACACTCTCATAAAATGTTGGCAGGAATGAAAGGCTGAGCATTATCATCATCGACAACAACAACTTAAAATAGACTTTTTCTCATTATTACCTCCGAATTTCTAATATTGACGATGATATTATATCATATATAGTTTACTTTTTATTTAAATAATTTATAACTTTTATATTACGTTTTTAGTTCGGTGTAATATGAAAAAACCTTCTCTATAGGATTCATCACCTTAGACAAGGGTATAGCAAAACCCCCGGCTAACCGAGGGCATTAACAAATTTTATTTACTTTTTCTGTACATACTTCAAGCAGTCAAGAGTTACGGCTACAAGTATGATGATACCTTCAAATACGAACTGTAAGTTGGTATTGATACCAAGGATGGTGAGGGAGTAGGTAAGTGCTGTAAATATAAGCACGCCGACAACTACACCTGAAATCTTACCAATACCACCTGTAAAGGAAATACCACCTACTACGCAGGCTGCAATAGCGTCCATTTCCCAGCCCTGACCATAAGCCACCGAACCTGAACCTACCATTCTCGCACACTCAAGCCAAGCTCCGAATCCGTAAAGGATACCTGCAAGGATGAAGGCACCTAGGGTTACAGCAAATACTGAGATACCGGGAAGCTGAAGCCGCTTCAGGGTTACCACCTACAGCGTAAAGATTCTTTCCAAACGGAGTCTTATTCCAAATGAACCAAACTACTGATATTGCTGCAACTGCCCAAAGAATAATGGTTGGGAAGCCGTTTATCTTAGGAATTATCATGTCTGGTATGCTTGACTCGATAGCACCAAAGGATACACCATTTGTAGCGTAAGTAGCAAGACCGAAGATAACAAGCATGTTAGCCATGGTTGAAATGAACGGATGCATCTTAAACTTTGCGGTAAAGAAGCCCGCTATGGATGTAAAGAAGGTACAAAGCACTATACACACAACAAGTGCAAGTATAACTCTTAGACCGACAGGAAGACCTGTAAAGTCAAATGCATAACCAAATACCTGACCTGTATTTACGCCCTGATGCATTATTATAGTTGCTACAGTCATACCCATACCTATCATACGACCGATAGAAAGGTCGGTACCTGTAAGAAGGATGAGTCCTGCAACACCGAGGGCAAGGAACATCTTTGGAGATGCCTGCTGCAACACATTAAGCACGTTGTTATAGGTAAGAAGGTGTGAACCCTTAAGTACAGGTGTAATTATACTCAGCCCTATGAATATCAGGATAATTGCCAAATACAAACCATTCTGTAAAAGGAATTTCTTGATATTGAAACTGTACTTATAATTCTCAAGCTTAATCTTCTGGTTCTGCATAAAGGTGAACTTAGACATTCTAAGCAAGTCAATGAGATGGTACTTGTGGCTGAATGCCTCCATCTTCCTGTCCTTTATGTCCTGAACCTGCTTCTCATACTCAAGCTTTGCATCAAAAAGACGGTTTTTGTATACATAGTTCTCGTCTTTTATCTCCTGACTGTCCTTAAGTCCTGCAAGATTCTCCTTATGCTCATCAGCAAGTTTCTCGAGTTTTGCCTGATAATCAGCCTTGGCTGCTTTTTTTTGCTTCATTACAGCTTGAGACTAATGGATTGTAGTATTCTTTGTCAAAATGTGCATCTATATAAGCCTCTGCCTCACTTATATACTTAGCTATCTGATCCTTATTTTCTCTCTCGACTTCCTCAGCCTTTTTAAGCTTTTCCATAAGTTCTGAAAGATCCGAATTCTTTTCATCGGCAGTAAGAGTCTTGTCTCTTTTAATACTCTCCATTAAGCTCTGGATAGCAATAATCTTGTCTGTTCCGTCAACTCTCAGCGCATCGATTTTCCCCTGTATCTCACCCACATAATCATCTATAGGCTTGCGAAGCTTTTTCTCTTCTTCCACTGTTAATATTTTACTCATAAACTTTATCTCCCTCATTTATAGGTATTTTGAACTTAGTCTAAGAAGCTCTTCCTGATTGGTTTCTTTGGTACTTACTATACCTGAAAGCCTTCCGTTACTCATAACTCCGATACGGTTTGTAATACCAAGTATCTCAGGCATTTCAGAGGAAACAACTATGATAGTTTTACCTTCTTTAGCCATCTTTATAATAAGCTCATATATCTCATACTTTGCACCAACGTCAATACCTCTGGTTGGCTCATCCATCATAAATACCTGAGGCTGACGCTCAAGCCATTTTCCAAAAATAACCTTCTGCTGGTTTCCACCTGAAAGACTAGAAATAAGGTCTGATGGTCCCATACACTTTGTGCTCATTGTTTTTATTTCTTTAGAAGTTGCTTTGACCATTTTCTGATCTGATAGTACAGCTCCTGACTTATACTGGCTTAAGTTCGCAATTGTTGTATTGAAAGTAAGATCACCCTTAAGGAAGAGGCCATTTGCCTTTCTCTCCTCAGTAATCATTGCAAATCCACTCTCCATAGCTTCTATAGGGCTGTTAAAGTTCATTAGCTTATTCTTAAAATAAACTCTTCCCGATGCCCTGGTTCTAACTCCGAAAATAGTCTCTAAAAGCTCAGTTCTTCCGGCTCCTACAAGTCCGTAAAGTCCGAAGATTTCTCCTCTTTTAACATCGAAGCTTATATCCTGAAGCTGAGGCTTAAACTTTGTAGAAAGATTTTTGATGGAAAGTACCGTATCCCCGGGAATATTGTCCACAGGAGGAAAACGATTCTCAAGCACTCGACCAACCATCGCTGTTATAAGCTCATTCATATTAGTCTCTGCTGACGGCTTGGTCATAACCAGATTACCGTCTCTTAGTACCGATATTTCATCACAAATTTCAAAAATCTCATCCATCTTATGAGAAATGTAGATAAGGGCAATTCCCTTCTCTTTAAGCATTCTCATCATTTCAAACAATTTATTTACTTCCTGAACATTCAGCGAGGAGGTTGGCTCATCTAGTACAATTACCTTTGAATTGTAAGAGATAGCCTTGCTATTTCACACATCTGACGCTGTGAAACCGACATTTTACCCATTGGCTGAGTCAGGTTTATAGTCATGCCCAATTTACGAAAGAGCTCTGAAGCCTCTTTCCTCATTCTTGCTTCATCTACTATACCTAACGAATTTACGGGGCATCTGCCTAAGAAGAGGTTGTCTACAACACTTCTTTCCAGACATTGATTGAGTTCCTGATGAACCATTGCTATTCCATTTTCAAGCGCATCCTTAGGCCCTGAAAAATTTACTTCTTTTCCATCTAAAACAACTACTCCATCGTCCTTTTGATATGTTCCGAAAAGGCACTTCATCATGGTTGACTTACCTGCGCCATTTTCGCCCATAAGTCCCATAACCGTACCGCGTTTTACATCCAGATTGATATGCTGTAAAACCCTGTTTCTACCAAAAGACTTACTCATGCCGCGTATAGATAAGATAGTCTCATTGTTTTTTTCTTCCATATTCATACCCCTGTTATATCTTATTCAAATACTTAATTCATTCACATTTTCCACAATAATGCAACCTTATCTTCCCACTACTAGGGCGGATTAGGGCCTTTCACCCTTTAGAAACGTGCGCCGCTAGGCGCACTATCTAAAAAGGCGGCGGCATGAGCCGCCACCTAATGCCTTTAATTCTTTATAGCCTTTCTTAATTCTTAAGAAGAGCTGTATAAGAAGCTGCATTGTCTGTCTTAACCATGTTTATTGCGAATGCATCATACTCGCTTGGGTTGCCAAGTCTGTTTGTGATATTAGACTCTGTCTGTCCATCACCTGCAATGTACTCAACATTGAGGTTTAATAACTTGTCATACTTCTGAAGAAGTGGCTGATATGTAGCACCTAAGAAGTTATCAGCTGAGTTGTAGATATTGAGCCATACCTTCTTCTCAGGGCTCTTAGCTGCGTCAAGCTGCTTAGCAACTGCTGCAAAAGGAACTGTAGCATCAAGGAAGTTCTGGTAGTTATCTGCTGTTACAGCAAGGTTTAATGCATAGTAAGATCTCTGCTCTGCATTGTATACATAGTCCTCGCCCTCTTTAAGTACGTTACCTGCCTCATCAGCAGTAGCAATACCTGTATTGATATCAACGCCGTCTAAAGCATTACGAAGTACACGGAGTGTTAAATAAGCCTGTACGTCTGCGTGCTGGCTGATAGTTCCGCCGTAACCATCTGCAATTGCAGCAACTGCATCACTGTTTGCATCATAACCGAAGGTAGGAACCTTGTTCTCTTTTGACCAAGCATTGAACATAGCCATACCCATACCATCGTTGTTAGAAGCTACTACATCAATCTGGTCGCCGAAAGAAGATGACCAGATTCCAATTCCGTTACCTGCTGTAGGTGCATCCCAGGTAGCACCTGCTGCTGTCTTCATTTCCTGGGAAGCGAGCTCACGAACCTTATATTTCTTTCCACCGAGTTCAAGCTCGCCGTCTTTAACTACTGTAGCCTTACCGTCTGCATTGGTTCCAACAGGATCACTTACTATTGTACCATCCTTCTCTACTGCTGTACCAAGTGCACTACGAACACCTCTTGTACGGGCAATTGAGTCATTGTGGCCTACGTCACCGATAGCGAGTACATAGCCGATAACTCCATCACCGTTACGGTCAATCTTATCTGCATTCTTCTCGATGTATTCTTTAATCATTTTTCCCTGTAATTCAGCACCCTGAGCAGCATCAAAACCAACATAGTAGGTGTTCTCGTTGAAGTTAAGCGCTGTCATATCAAGCTCACCTGTAGTACTGTTAGATGGCTGACGATTGAACCAAACTAAAGGCTTCTTTGCGTTTGCAACCTCTCCTGAAGTCTGTGCTACAGATGAAGTCTTAGATGCAGAAGCTGTAGTGCTGCTCTTAGCTGCACTTGTAGCCTTTGTGCTTGAAGTTGTCTTTGTAGTGCTGCCTCCGCAAGCTGATAAAGAAATCGCTGTAGCAGCAACTAACATAAGTGATAATGCTCTTTTTTTCATATTAAATCTTTCCTCCTTTTTTACAAACCCTATATATGTTGGGGTTCAATCATTTACAATGACGAGTATATCAAAGTTTGAAAAGTTAATATATAGAATATTTTTCTGTTTTTATATGATTTTTTTAGTTATTTTGACAAGGCAAAGACTAAAATATCCTAATTTACCTATAAAATAGGCTCATAAGCCTCATTCCAAGAAATACTAATGTGTAATTTTTGACAGGCTTTCCACAGTCACCGTATACTGGCTTACCTTGTAGTATTTCCCATCCGGACACTTATCTTTTATATCCTTAGGAAGCTCATTCCCTGTAGCCTTGGCTATGGCAAGCTCTATAATTGCTCTGGCATATTCCGGCTTGTCGCTTGAAACACTGCCAAAAAGCTCTCCCTTTTTGATTGCTTCAAGCGCAGGCTCAGTGGCATCCACCCCTACTACCTTAATATCTTTAAGTGACTTTTCATTTTTAAGAATGTCGATAGCTCCAAGTGCCATGTCATCATTATTTGATAGGATTAGCTCTATGTCATTTCCATATTCCTTAACCCAGTTTTCCATAAGTGCAGCCGCCTGACTTCTGTCCCAGTTAGCGATGTCCCCTGTAAGCTTCTTTATAGGAACACCGCCGCTTTTTAGGGTTTTTATAGACCATTCCGTTCTCACTATGGAGTCCTGATGGCTGGCTTCCCCCTCAAGGAGGATATAGCTCACCTCTCCATCACCATTTAGATCTAAAGAGCTTTTGTCATTCTTGTAGGCATCCACCAGAATCTTCCCCTCAAGCACTGCAGACTCCTTAGGATCAGCGCCAACATAGCAGAATTTGTCCGAGCGTTTCATATCATCTTCTACAGGTTCTCTGTTAAAAAATACAACAGGTATATCCGCCGCAATTGCCTTATCTATAATCACTGAGGCATTTGCCCTCTCCACAGGGTTTATACAAATCACATCGTAATCCAGAGAAATAAACCTGTCTACCTGCTTATTCTGAGTAGACTGACTGCCTCCCGCATCCACTATTTCCATGCTAAGTTTTATTTTATTTCCTTTTTCATAATACTTAACATAGTTCTCCATCTCCTTCTTAATACTGGATATGAAAGTGTCGTTGAAGCGGTAGAGGCTAACTCCGATTCTTATTGTTTTCTTCTCTACGGTTTCTTTCCCACCACGCATAAAAAGCATAAGTGCAGAAATTATAACCATTACAACAAGTAAGGCTGCTATCAGACTAGTGGCTGCTCTCTTTTTCATCATTTCCTCCTTATCCGCTTATAGGATAGAGTATTTTAATGTACTTCTCATTCTTTACATCATTTTCAGTAAGATAAAAATGTTTCTATTTCTTCTTTACTTATTATTTTACTATCAGCAAGCAGATGAATGAGCTTTTCAATCATCGAATAGCCCATATCATACTCATTCCACGCTACAACTCCTGCTATCTCTCCCTCTTCAAGCTGGCCAAGCAGATAACTTGTAGCTCCAACTGTGTATATTGGGGATTTGCCCTTTTTTATTTCATTGTCTTTGGCATATTTAATAAGCCTTGGGGAGCTTTCTTTGTCGAGAGAAACAAAAACAGTCTCTTCTTTATCAAACTCATCCAGCCTTTTTTCAAGCTTCGGGCCTTCTCCCTCCGCTAAACTTACCTTGTATCCCGCAGTTTCAAATTTGTCGGTCAAACTCTTACTTAATCCCATAATATCATCATCTTCAAGACTTGTTGCAACCAGACATATCTCATTTTCCCTGCCCTGATTCTTCTTTATATTTTCAAATAAAAACTCGGATATACGGGTATTATCTAGGGAAATATCTCCCTTTTCTCCCAGTACCAACACAGGAAATTCAGGATGTTTTTCCCTTATTTTATCTGCAACCTCACTTTTTTGTGCATTCCCTAAGATTAGTGCCTTAGCACCTGTCTCTATCTCATCCTCTGCTATCTCCACCTTTTCTTCCAATGTAAGGTTTTCGGCTACTGACGGAAATCTCATATCCACGTTATACTCGTAGGCAGCCTCATCCATTCCCTTTTTCATATTTTCAAAATTTTCCCCCGATATCCCATCCACCAGTATGGATATAGAGTAAACCTTGGTTTCATTCTCTTTTATTATTAGATCCGTAGCCGAGAGGATGTATAAGAATATGAGGATGGTAGCATATAAGACCCAAAATATTATTGACTTTTTGTTCATAAGTTTTCCTCTCACAATATCATTATTATAGTCCGGCTCTTTACCCGCAAGGTAACTAGATATTATCTCCTCTAAGCCTTTACAGGTAAATGTATCGTTACCTTGGTACCTTCATCCGGCTCTGAATCAATGGTTAAGCCGTAAGCCTCTCCAAAGTAGAGCTTTATCCTCTCATTTACATTCTTAACTCCTATGCCTGAGCCGCGCCCATTTCCTGAGGAGCTTTTTCCGGTAAGTATCATTTCCACCTTATCCTCAGTCATACCAAGACCATTGTCCGCCACAGAAAAATAAAGCTCATTCTCTTCACGCCAAGCCTTTACCATAATCAGACCATCTCCGTCCATAAATTCCATACCATGGTAAATGGCATTTTCCACCAAAGGCTGTAACATCAGCTTAAGGGACGGAAGTTCAAGCACATCCTCAGCTATGTCAAATTCATAGTCAAATTTATTCTTGAACCGCATATGCTGAATCATAAGATAATTCTTCACATGGTCTATCTCGTCCTTGACTGTAACTATGTTTTTGCCCTTACCCAAAGAAAGCCTGAAAAATCTTGCAAGGGCCGTCACAGTATGTACGGCTTCAGACTGCTTTTCATTTTCAATCTGCCAAACTATGATATCAAGGGTATTGTAGAGAAAATGCGGGTTAATCTGCGCTTGAAGCGAATCAAATTCACTCTTTCTCTTCTCCTCGTGCTCATTTACAATGTCCTGCATGAGCCCCTTTATCCTAAACTTCATATCCTGAACAGACTTGCCAAGGTGCTGCACCTCGTAAGAGCCACCCATGTAGATATCAGCATCGAGATTGCCCTCTTCAAGCTCCTTTACAGACTTTTCAAGCTCTCTTATCGGATTAGTTACCCTAAATGAAATATAAGAATTGATAATGATGACTATGAAAATGATAAGGAGGATGACAAACACGATGAAAAGCCTTGTTTTAAGCATATTTAACGAAATACCGGTCCCCTTTATCACACCGACAAGCTTCCAGCCTGTATAGCCTACAGTCTTTGTTACCACCGTCTGGCTAGTACCGTTAAATACTTCTTCCCTGCTGCCATCATCATAGCCTGCTGCCACAAGATTATTTCCTTCACCCTGCCTGAGGCTATGAGCTCAAATTTCGGATGCCAGATTATCTCACCCTTTGAATCCATAAGGTAGATATAGCCGCCATTTCCAAGTGTCACCTCATCAAGCACTTCTTCAATCCCCTGATATGCCATTTCTATAAGCAAAACCGCCTGCTCTGTACTTCCTCCTACGGTTATTTCAACTGCTCTTGACATACTTATTACCCAGTTGTAGCCATTATCTCCCTTTTCAAACATTTTCTGAACGTGAGGGAGGGTGAAATGTATGTTTTCGGTTTTATTAAGTGCATTTACAAACCATTCCTCCTCATTGGCTCTAAAGTTTTTCCTAAATCTTGCCGCAGGTACTACGTTTATTGGCTCGCCCTCCTTTGAAATGAGGGCGATGTTTGACACCTGTTCCTTGTTATTATTGTAGAGAAGAGTCAGTGCTTCGCCTATTGAACCTTCGGAAAGATTGACATTCTTTATGATTCCGTAATAGATTGTGTCTGATAGCTTCATTATGTTTCTAAGATACACTTCCATCGAGGAATCGACACGATTAACAAGGCTTATATTCTCCTGCTTAACCGTATCGGAAAGCTGGGAAGAAAGCCTTGAATAGATAGATATCACAATCAAAAGCACCGCAACAAGCGAGGTTATTGTAAAGTAAATGAAGATTGAATTTCTAATGCTACTGTTATAAACGATTTTCTTTCTTTCAGCCTGCATCTCTTATTTTCCTGTTCTGTATTTGGTTGGTGATACTCCAAATTTCTTCTTAAATACATAGCTAAAATAATTTTGCTCCAAATATCCAACCTTTTCGGCTATCATATAGGTCTTTTCATCTGTTGTATTTAAGAGTTCAACAGCCTTGTTGAGCCTTATATCGGTGAGATAGTTGATATAGGTCTGCCCTGTTTCTTTCTTAAAAAGGCTTGAAAAATAGGCAGGACTAAGGTGTAAATGCCTACAGATAACTTCAAGTGAAAGCTCCGGATTGGTGTAGTTATTTAAAATATAGTCCTTTGCTTCTTTCACAATCTGCTTTGAGGTCGATTCTCTCTTTTGCTGCATTCCGAGATTGATGTTGTTGCAGATTCCAACCAGCCATTTCTTGAAGCTTTCCCCGTCTTTCATCTTGGAGACTGTTTCTATATAGTTGTCAAGCTCCGAAAGGCTGATTTCATACTGTTGCATAAGGTCCATAATCCCCGTCAAAACCCTCATCATATATGCCTGATACTGGTTTGAGTGTACCTTAACTTCGTCTATTTTGGAAGCAAGCACTCCGACAGCCTCTGCAATCTTCTCCTCACCACCAAACTTGATAGCTGAGATTAGCTCTCCCTCTTCCCTTTCATCGAGCCTTAATACTCCCGTACTCACAGGCTCCATATCGTGGATGTAGACTACATCCTCAGCTCCTACTATTTTCTTATAGCCTACAGCATCAGCAGCGGTCTTGTACGAACTCGAAATGTCAGAAAGCGTCTGGCTGCTCCTTCCTATTCCCACAGTAATGCCAACTCCCAAGACTCTCTTCGCACTTTTACATACATCTCTCATTACATTTGTAAGCCCTGTCTGGCTATTTTCATCATCTATAGCCACAATGATGACAGGCTCTGCATCCTGCACCGAATCAAAGACCGCATTTCTGTAGTAAGGGGTAAGCTTTTCCTCTATAAACTTTTTAACATAGATAGGTATCAATTCCTTTTCTTTAAGGAGTTCGCCATTTATTTTCGCATTTTCAAGCTCTATGTTTACCGCACAAACCACCCATTTATTAGCACCTCCAATGTTCATACCATATTCTTTAAGATAACCGTCTATAGCATTTTCATCATAAAATCCCTTTTTAATAATAAGCTTATTTAGAAACTGTTCTCTAAGCACAGGAAGGCTTGCCTTGTAGCTTTCTCTAAGGCTGTCTATGTTTCTTGCAGACTCTATTTCTTCATCAAGTTTTGATCTGACTTTTTTGAGGATTTCAGTGAGTTCATCCACATTTACAGGCTTTAGGATATACTCCGTCACCCCAAGCCTAATCGCCTCTTTTGCATAGGTAAAGTCATCAAATCCGGAAAAAATGATAACCTTAATAGACGGAAATCTCTGTCTGAGGCTTTCCGTAAGTGCCAGCCCATCCATATACGGCATCCTAATATCCGTAATTATCACGTTTGGCTCTAAGTTCTCAATCTTTTCAAGCGCATCCCTGCCATTTTCAGCATCTCCAACCACTTCAAAGCCATTTGCTTCCCAGTTGATTTTCTTGATGATGCTGGTACGCACTTCTTCCTCATCATCTACAAGCATTATTTTATATAAATCCATGTTCTTACCGGCCTTCTAATTTGTATTCAAATCGTTATGATAATTCTAACTTTGTCCTCAGCTCCTCTAGTGCATGCCTAGCATCCTTTATCTGGTCTTTTTCTATCTGTTTTTCTGATATTTCTATATCTCTGTACATAGATAACTGTTTCATCGTCTCTTCATAAGTGTCCATACTCATAATAACCATATCTCCATACCCATTCTTTGTAATATAGATTGGTTCTTTCGTCTTTTTACACATATCAGAGATTTCGAAGTATTTTTTTCAGGTCTTTAATTGGTATTATTTGTGGCATAGTTATACCTCCTTATTGATATTAATTATACCATAATTAATATTGATTTCAACTTTTATATTTAAGAGGCCCTGCAGAAAAAAATTTACTTTTTTTAACTTACAAGTCAAAAAAAGTTGTAAATTAATCATTTTTTTAACTTGCAAGTCAAAAACTTGATTTCATAGCAATTTTTATAGTATTATAAGTACATAATTCACTAAGGAGGGTGTCATGAGAAATTTAATTGAAAGACCTGCTTATCTAAATGAGCTTATAGAAAATAAAGATGTTGATTTGATAAAAATTATTACAGGTATAAGAAGGTGTGGAAAATCAAGCCTTTTAGAACTTTTCAGGCAATATCTCGTAGAAAGCGGCGTTGAAGAAGGAAAAATTATTCATATGAACTTAGAATCCCTAAAGTATAGCTCACTAACTAACCACCTCTCTTTTTACCAATATGTAAGCGATAAGATAGATAATACAAGCAAAACTTACCTTCTTTTTGACGAACTTCAGGTAGTATCCGACTGGGAAAAAGCCATAGAATCCTTTAGGTTGGACTATGACGTTGATATATACATTACTGGTTCAAATGCCTATTTATTATCTTCAGAGTTTGCTACACTTCTTTCCGGCAGGTATGTTGAGATAAAAATGCTACCACTGTCCTTTAAGGAATTTCTGGACTTTTATGACTTTAAGGATAGTAAAAGCCTGGATGAGAAGTTCATTTACTACCTTAAGTTTGGAGGCATGCCAGTACTTAGTGAATACAACTTTAATGAACTTAGGATAAATCAGGCATTGGAGGGGATATATTCTACTGTAATCCTAAAAGATATTTTGCAGAGGCATAACCTTAGTGATCAGCTGACATTAAACAAAATAGTGCATTTTCTCGCTTCAAATATTGGAAGTATAACTTCTCCGAATAATATCGGAAATGTTCTCTCTAACGAGGGTGACATAGAGAAAGTAAAGGTTTCAAGTATTGCAAGCAAAACTGTTGATAAATACATTTCACTGTTAAATAATGCTTTTTATTTTTTTATAAGATTGGCAGGTATGATATAAAAAGGAAAAACAGCTGCTTAAAACTCTTGATAAAAACTACATTGTTGATTTAGGCTTTAGAAATATGCTTCTTGGTTACAGAGATGCAGATAGAGGACATATCCTGGAAAATATTGTATTTCTAGAGCTTATAAGGCGACATTATAGGGTTTTTATTGGAAAAATAGGAGATACTGAAATAGACTTTCTGGCTGAAAAACCTAACGAAAAAATCTATATTCAGGTTACAGAGAGCCTTGCCTCCCCAAAAACAAGGGAAAGAGAACTCCGCCCTCTCTTAAGCATAAATGATAACTATGAAAAAATCATACTGACTTTCGATAGAGATTTCATTACCTCCGAAAATGGAATTAAAATAATCAATGTTATTGATTGGTTGATAGAAGATATTTAATCAAATTAGTAAGTTCAACTCCTGTATTCAAGTATTTATTTGAATAGTGGGTTGAACTTACTTTTTTATAACCAAGTAAAACTCCTACCCCACAAGCACTGCCACTCCCCAGTCTTCTAGCCTTAGTTTATCCCCCTTTACATAACTTATTCCGGTAATAGCATCTGTGCACCCCTTCCCATCCTCTACACATATCCCTACTTCCATAGGCTTACAGGAGTAGTTAAATACATAGGTTAACTCCTCATTCAGTCCATTTACACCTCTTCTGGTTATCACCGGGAAAACGGTCTGCACAGGGAGATTTTGTCTCTCATACACAGCTTTTAATGCCTCTCTTAAGACATCCTTTAGCACAGTTTTGTCCAGATATGAAGCTATATAATAAGCCTTTCCCCTTCCGTATTCATTGCAGGTTACGGCAGAATAATTATTCCAGTATATATGCTCATAAGGATTGATTTCTTTAGCTGTATCAGCAGTTACAAGCTCTGCCACATACTTTACTTCTTTTCCGCCTGCTGCCATGTTAAGAGTATGTGTAAATTCATCATAATGTACTCCAAAGCAGTCAGTAAGCCCTGCAGGAAGAGTTTTAGTATATACACTAACCCTTCTGTCTGCTACAAAGGAGCGAAAGCTCCCTATGAGGATACCACCGTTTTTCACAAACTTGTCAAGCTTTGTAGTAAGCTCTTTAGATACACAGTAAAGTGCAGGGCAGATGATGGCTTCATACTCATCGGGATTTGCGTACTCGGAGAAAATGATATCACATTCGAGGTTTTCCTCATAGAGGCTGTCATACATATATCTTACAACATCATTATAACTAAGCTCTTTATCGATGGGAAACCACTTAAGCGCACTTAAAGACAGGGTATCAACCAAAAGGGCAATCCTGTTTTTCTTCTTTATGCAAAGCTTTTCCTTTGTAAGTGCCTTGATTTCATTGCCAATCTCGGAAATCTCATTGTATATTCTGGATGGCTTTAAGTCATGGCTTAAAATACCTTTCCAGTAAGTCTCAAAGCTTTGATGGATTGAATGCCAGTTCCAGTACATTACTCCATCTGCACCAGATGCAATATGGCTGAAAGCGTGAAGCCTGAGCTGTTTTGGGAATGGGCACCAGTACTTAAATGCCTGTGACTGGCATTCAAGCACAAAGTAGTTGTCATTTTTAAGACTTCTTATTTCATCTCCACAAAACGCTATCTCAGCACCTGTCAGCTGAAATCCAGTAGGGTGATAGATGTCAGTTCCCGCGTGGGTAAGGGCATCAGAAGCTCTTAGGTGATGGATACCATCCTGTATCCCATAAGAATAGCCATCCTGAGCTATATCAGCTCCAAACTTTCTCCATTCAAAGTCAAAGTTGTGTGTAATAAACTGCTCCGGTTTTTATATTCATTTACAATTTCTGCCTGCATTTTAAGGAAGTTAACCGCCATATCTCTCTGGAATTCTTCAAATTCACAGGCAAGGCTTGCATTTATTGTCCCGGAAATGTCAGGAAAATCCTCCCACGAGTGTATACTGTTACTCCAGTAAGCAAGTCCAAAATCTTTGTTAAACTCCTCTATGTCTGTATATCTGCTTTTAAGCAGACAGATGAACGCTTCCTGAATCTCTGCTCCGAAGTTGTCATAATGCTTGGTTTCATTGTCTATCTGAAATCCTATAACCTGTGGATGCCTAGCTGTATGCTCTAAGAGTTTTCTGATTATTCTACCACCGTAGAATATATATGTATCTGACAAAAGGTTGAATATCTGCCTTTTACCATATTTTACATCGCCGTTTTTGGTATGGACAAGTACGTTTTTATCAAGCTTTGCAAGCCAAGATGGTACTGCATATGTAGGAGTGCCAATTATTACCTTGAGACCGTATTTCCCGGCTCTTTTTAGAACTTCATCAATATGGTAAAAATTATACTCTCCCTCTTTTGGCTCTAGGGTACTCCAGGTAGATTCCGCTATTCTTACTACATTCATCCCAGCCTTTTGCATAAGGGCAAAATCTTCGTCTATCCTCTCATAAGGCATATACTCAGGATAATATGCACAGCCGTACAAGAATTCATTCTCCATTATCGTTCTCCTTATCAGGTTAAATAAAACATCTGTAGACAGTATAACTCAAAATGTATGAAATTACACTGCTACAGATGTTTGAAATCATCAATTAAGCTTAAACTAAAATCCTATTACTCTTTGTTAGTCACACTAAAATAATCAAAATCAGCTTCCTTCTTGTGGAACATACTGTCTACTGCGAATATACCTATCATCGTGCCCGTAAACTCACCGTATTTGCAATATTCATCCGAAAGCTTATCCGTAGCAAAAACAGGTCCAATAGGCTTGGTATCCTCGCCCTCATATCCCCATTTGAAATAGCTTTCTCTGCCCGATACGATTAATTCAAATCTAAGCATACGGCAATCAACAGCTGTTCTTGTGTCCAGATGTTCTTTCTTCTCACCATTTTCAAGGGATATAATTGCAATAGCAGGCTGCTTAAGAGTATCTGAATAATACTTCCTAAGAGCTATATAATTCATCTTGTCATAATAAAGCACCAGCCCTGCACTATGTTGATATATCTCAGGGTTAAAATCTAATCCTGCTGAAGCCTCAATATCTACTGATGGCAATTTCTACAAAGAAGACTTACTCTATTAAGTGAAGACAAAGATTCCTGCCCCCTAAGTCTGATAAAGCCTTCCCTGCTTTTGCAGTCTGTAAATTCACTAGGGAATATTCTTGGGGAATAATAGTCCTTTCTCAATACCGTCTCATCAAAATCATCTCTGTCCGGTAGTATCTCTGCATCAAAGACAGGCAAATCTGCTTCCTCTGTTTCAACCTTAGCCAGATTAGTGCCATCTGCCATTCTAAGCCATCCATCATCAGTCCATATCATTTTCTGAATAGCACTTTCCCTCCCCAGAGTACATCTAAGCTCCGGCACAAACGGCCTTGCACATAGATGAACCAGATAAGCAGTTTTTTCATTCAGATTAACATAACTACCATGCCCTGACTTTTGTAAAACCGACTCAGGATTATAGTATCTTGGCTTAAGGTGGTCCCAATCTGCCCTTTCATTTGAATTATTTGGCGATGAGGTCAGTATGGGATTCATAGGGTCCTTTTCAAACGGTCCATATGGAGACTTTGACCTTGCCATAGTAACACAGTGATTGTATCCCGTTCCGCCTTCTGCACACATTAGGTAGTAATACTCTCCCCTTTTAGTAAGGTGAGGTGCTTCAATACAGCCTCTATCAGTACCACCGTTGTATACCCGCTTAGGATATTCCTTCAGGCATTTGTTCTTAGTATCATACTCTGCAACACAGATTACACCTGGCTTTTCATAACCGTCTCGTATCTCCCACTCCAGAGAAACTATGTATTTTCTTCCATCATCATCGTGTAGTATAGACGCGTCAAATCCCGCAGAATGCAGATATACAGGTTCTGTCCAAGGACCTCTTATATCCTTTGCTTTTATGAGGTAGTTATCTACATCAAAGTATCTGGCATTCATAGAGTTCATCACACCATAGATAACATAAAAGCTATCCTCTTCCTCACAATAAGTGAGAGAGGGTGCCCACACTCCTTTTGCAGATGGAAGCTTTCTAAGTTCAACCTGCGAATTAAGAGTTAATACATGTGTGTATAACTCCCAGTGTTTCAAGTCTTTGGAATGATATATGGGGATTCCGGGTAACCATTCAAAAGAAGATACTGCTATGTAAAAATCATCTCCCTTTCTGCAAATGCAAGGATCCGGATTAAAGCCTGTAAGTATTGGATTCTTTATCATAGTCTACTCCGTTTCAAACCACCCAAAGGCTGCACTTCTGCCAAGATCCCAAGAATCCCAGCCCTCCCAGCCTTTTGTATTTACAGTATCTGTAAGTAACTTATAGCTCCAGTAATAATATCCACTTCCTTTATTCCAAGCCTTAAGCTGTGCCTTACAAAGAGTTTTGTAAATATGCTTTTTTTCTTCATCACTAAGCACTTTAGTTATATCTTCCATCTTACCATTTAATACAGACCGACCGCCCTTTGTATCCCTTCCACAAGCGAGAGAGTTAAAAAGGCACCACTCTCCGCAGATTACAGGAAAATACTCCTGCATTTCCTTTACGTCCTCTTCATACACATCTTTTATATACTTTACATAAGAATCAAGAGTTTGTGCGGCTCCCTGCATCTCAGCCACCATCAGATACTGATGGGTATCAAGGACAACATTTTCAAACCTATCCTCCCTCATAAAGTCCTTCCACTCTTTGAGGCGGAAGCCATCGTGAAATACTACATATTTTTCCTTAGGTAGGTATTTTCTTAGCCTGTCATAAGCTTTTACATAAAACTCACGTAAAAATTTACTTGTAACAGGACCTGAGCCCTCAGCCTTTTTACTATCAACAGGCGGATATCTCTTTTGAACCATGTCCCACAAATCCTCAGATACAGGTTCATTTATTATCTGGATGCCCCAAAGTCCCTTTCTCTCTCCATAGCGGTGTGCAAGCCTTTCAAGTACAGTCAGCACAAATTCAACCTCTTCGGGTTCGCTAGACCACTTGCATACTCCACTTATTCCGCCATTGTCAAAGCCGTTCTGACTATCAGGTGCAGTATGCAGGTCTATAAGAATACTGAGCCCATATCGCTCTGCCCAGTTGAATGCCTTGTCAAGCTCTTCAATACAGCCTATAAATGGTTCTCTGTCACCAAATATGAAGTATGGAACGGGTATCCTTACTGAATTTAAGCCAAGAGACTTTATGTATACAAAGTCTCTCTCAGAAATATACTCAGCCCTGTGCTGGCGTATTCTTGCTTCATATACTTCTTTTGGAAGCTGTGTAGGAAGATAATATTCATCTTCCGCTGTAGTCCCTGCAAAGAGCTCCGGGCTCATCCATTTCTCTAGAACCAGCCAGTTCCCTAAATTTACACCTTTTACTTTATCAATTTTTGTATTCATTTTTTACCTTTCTAATAATTGCTAGTTTGTTAAATGTATCACGATCTTTACTTTATAAATATCAACCCTTTACAGAACCCACTGTAATACCTTTTACAAAATACTTTTGTACAAAAGGATATACAAGGAGTATAGGGCCGGTTGCAACTATTGCCATTGCCATCTTAAGACTGTTAGACGGCAAATCAGCCACACTGATGCCGGACTGCGAGGCTATTCTTGCGAGCGCCTGCGTCTGCTGTAAGAGATTGTATAGCATATACTGTAGAGGGAACTTAGTATTGCTGTTTATATAAAGCATTGCGTTGTACCAGTCATTCCAATATCCGAGTGCCATAAACAGTCCTACAGTAGCAAGGCCCGGCTTAAGAAGCGGGAAGACTACCTGGAAGAAAATCCTGTACTCCCCTGCACCATCTATCTTTGATGCCTCTATAAGTGATGGCGGTATTGTGTTTACAAAGCTCCTCATTATGAGCAGATAAAATACATTGAATAATCCAGGCAATATGAGAGCCCAAAGGCTGTCCTTTAATTTCAAATACTGAATGTAGAAGATATAGGTTGAAACCATTCCACCGTTAAAAAGCGTGGTAAAGTAAAAGAAAAATGAAAAGTGGTTTCTGTACTTAAAATCTTTTCTACAAATTACATAGGCTGTCATAGTGATTAGTAAAGTACCTAAGATAGTACCAACACCTGTTATTAAGATAGATATACCATAGGCACGAAATACTGTAACCGGATTCCTGAATATGAGACCATAGGCCTTGGTTGAAAAATCATTGATAAAAAGGCTGTATCCCTGTGTCCTGATATAGTTCTCGGATGTAAATGAGCCTGATATCAGCACTATAAACGGTATTATACATATGAGAGCCATAAGACCAACACATACATAGGCTAATATATAAAATAACTTTGAAGAAGTGCTTAGCTTAACCTTAGAGCCTAAGCCACTGCTTTCCATGTCTTTATTTTTAGCTGCCATATTTTCCTCCTTTAGAATAAAGCGTTTGATTCATCTACCTTTTTAACTATCTTATTGACGATTATAATTATTACAAAACAAAGTACCGACTGATACAGCGATGCCGCCGCACTCATCCCCAGGTTCGAATTCTGTAAGAGGGAGCGGAATACGTAAGTATCAATAACATCGGTTGCATTAAACAATTGACCGTTTTGTCCAACTATCTGGTAAAACATTTCAAAGTCTCCACGAAGAATACGGCCTACATTTAGAAGAAGCATTGTGATAACTGTTGCTCTTATCGATGGTAGGGTGATATTTCTTATCCTCTGGAAAATATTTGCTCCATCAACTGATGCAGCCTCATATATCTCAGCATCTACACCAACTATTGCGGCTATATATATAACTGAGTTGTAACCACACCATTTCCAGGAGTTAAAGCAGGCTATTATTACAGGCCAGATACCGGGCATTTCATAGACATTTACCGGATCTCCTCCAAAGGCTTTTATGATGCTGTTTAACAAGCCTGTTTCATAGTTAAATATTGCAAATACAAAGGTTCCTACGATTACCCAAGATATAAAGTAAGGCAGGAAAATCAATGACTGAGACACTTTCTTAAATACCTTTTTGTTTATCTCAGAGATGAAGATTGCTATAGCTATCGCAAGCAGCTGCGAGGTTATAAGATTAACCAGATTATATACTATGGTATTCTTTGTAATCAGCCATCCCGTTCCTGATTCAAAGAGATATCTAAAGTTCTCTATACCGTTCCAATCACTTCCAAATACTCCAAGGTCAAACCTATAGTTCTTGAAAGCCAAGACAAGTCCTGACATAGGAAGATATGCCATAACAATAGTAAGAATAACTGCGGGACAAATCATCACAAACAGCGGTTTATTTTTTTTTAAACTCCGCTAAAAAACCGTTAGTTTTCATTGCTACCTCCTCATAATATTTCATTTTCTTAATTGTAACTTTTTATCAAACGAGATTACACTTACATAATTATGAAATAGGGGAAAAATTTAAGCTTTTAGTTCATCTATGCATAAGTCCTTTAATAAAGGAAAAAGCACAGCCCATAATAGGCTGCACTTTTCCTGTCATTTTATAAATTTTTATTTACCAAGACCTGCTACATATTCATCAAGCTGTCTCTGTATTTCAGCTCTAACCTTGTCAACACCTGCTGCCTTCATCTTTGCTTCATACTCAGCAAGACCCTTGTCAATATCGGTATAACCAAGCTCTAGTGGCCACCAATACTGCTGATGTACGCTGTTGCAGGCTGCATATTCTGTCTCAATCTTGGATGTATCTATAATAAAAGATGAGAACTTTTCTGCTGTATCATCAGCCTTTATCTTCTCTTCCCATTCCTTACGGAGTGTCTCGTAGGAGTCAGGATATTTAGCGTCCATACGGTGAAGCTCATTGGTTCTTACAGCCCACATAGCTGATGTGTTGTAGTTGTTGGTATCAAGCAATGTGAAATGTCCCTTGTCGTCAAGCTCGTAGCTTGTTCCAAGTACACCAAAGTAGAATGCATCGTAAACTTCTCTATCAGTGGTTACAAGATTCCAGAATGCCAGGGCTCTCTCAGGGTTCTTTGAGGTATGGGATATAGCAAGGGCATCCTGTGTATAAGGAAGATGTGCCTCATACTTAACAAAGTCAGCAAATTTAAAGTTCCAGTCAGGATGCATTGAATAATACCCTCCATAAGTGTCTATGTTGTGAAGCCTTGTAGCTGCTACACCATTCTGCGTCTTTGTTGCGTCTGTGTCAGACAGAGCTGACTTTGAGAAGAAGCCTTTTTCATTCCAACGCTTCATCATAGAAAGATAATCCTTTACCTGAGGATACTCATAATATGTGAAAAGCTTAGGATTTGCTTCCTTAGGGTCGAAGAAAAGGAAGTCGTTTGTAGCACCCTTTGAGTTGCAGAAACCATTGATGTACATCCAGTTATCATCAGCTGCTGTTCCTTCTGCATATACTTCAAAAGGCTGTATTCCAGGCTCATTCTCTTTTACCCAGTCTAAATATTTCTCATAACTTGCAAAGTCTTTAACTTCTTCTTTGTATTCCTTGCCATCGTCAAACTTTGTACGATAGATAGGACCATAGCCCTTATAAGTAGCGAGCTGGGTAGGGATTACATAGTAGTGGCCATCTACCTTTGCCTGTTTCTTAGCATTGTCAGTGGTTGCCTTAAAGTTATCAGGTGCATACTTCTCCCAGAGGTCATCAAGGTTCATAAAAGCACCTTTTCTTGCAAGCTGTGTCCAGTTAAGCCAGTTTGATGTATAAGCCATGTCAAACTCTTCTCCTGAGGAGAATAAAAGCGGATACTTGTTTGCAAAGTCAGACCAAGGTATCCAGTTAATAGTAAGAGTTGTATTCATCTTCTCCTTTAAAAGCTTGTTGAAATTCTCATCTATTAAATCCTGTCCTGCCGGTCTGTCACTTACAACATACATTGTAAGGTTTACTTCATCTGCGAACTGGTTTGCAGCACTCCCTGATTTTGCTGTGCTTGCAGCAGTTGAAGCTTTTTCTGTGCTTCCTTTACTTCCACAGCCCACCAAACTGCAGGCTATGAGACAAGATGCAACAAAAGCAGATAATAATCTTTTTTTCATTTTTTTCCTCCTTTTTACCGCCTTAAAGTTATTCATGCGGATTACTGTTGGTATAATTTTAATTTATTTTTACCGCATTTTACACAGACGATTTTAAGAAAAGGGGGAAATTTTTGTGTATCTACATCAATGCTTCTTCGAGCTCATTTATTGTAAGTGCTTTTATCCTTATGGTTACGTCAGTTCCATGAGGATTTATATTGTCATAATGTATGCCGTAATCTTCTCCATAACAGAGCTTAAGTCTAAAGTTTACGTTATTTATGCCAAAGCCTCTAAATCCTCCAACAGGCCGCTCGTTAAGGAGCTTTTCTATCTCTTCCCCGTCTACGCCCAATCCGTCATCAATTATATGAAACTCTATATCATCCTCTAACTTGTTAGCGGTTATCTTTATATTTACCTCTTTGATGTCAGGATGCTCAGCTATTCCATGTACTATTGCATTTTCTACAAATGGTTGTAGAAGTATGTTTAGACAGGCGAAATTTTTTATATCTTCATCTACCTCTGTATCAAGGTGAATGGCACCTTCATAATGTACATTTTCAATTCTTATAAAGCACTCTACATGTAAAAGTTCCTCTGCTATACTTATAACGGCACTTCCATGGTTTAAGCTAAGCCTGTAAAACTGCCCCAAATCTCTTGCGATTTTGGCAACTGATTCAGCCCCGTAGTCAAGTGCTCCCCAGTTGATTAAGTCGAGTGTGTTATATAGGAAATGTGGATTAATCTGTGCCTGTAATGCCCTCATTTCTGCTCTTGTCACATCTTTACCAAGTCTGTACTGCTCTTTCATAAGCCTCTTAACTTCCGATACCATGAATTCAAAGTTATTGTAAAGCTCATCCATTTCATCCTTTGTACTTGAATCCACTTCTTCATTTATAACCGATAAATTACCTTCGGTTATATCATTTACTCTCTTTTTTAGAGCAAATATCTTACCTGAATAATACCTAGAAAACACAAAAGAAATAGTGAAAACTATTGCAATCATAATTACCGTTGCTGCTATGTAGATTGTTGTCACTATGCTGCTCTGCTTTTTAACTTCCGACTTGGGTATAAGACCTATTATCTTCCATCCATTTTCCATAACTCTCTGAGTATAGTAAAAAGCACCATCCTTAAGCTTTACCAGACTCATCGCTTTGTATTCTTGTAACTTAGGCAATTCAATACTTACTCTGTTATTCGGATGAACCAATACAGTACCTTTTTCATCTACAAGGTACATGAGTGCTCCTTCCACACTCTTTGCACTTTCAAGCACCTTCCTTAACTTGTCTATATCTACCTGCGACATGACAGAGTAGATCTTCATCTCACCATTTGTCTTTTTAACGTTGTATTTAGTGATAAAGCTCAAGTATTCATAATCTTTATTGTTTTCCTTTACTTTCAACATAGTATAAAAGTTTTTTTCTACCGGCTCTGAATGCACAAATAAGTCTGATTCAGGAAAAAAGAAATGATAATTACCTGAATACAGTATTGAATCCTTTAGAAACATACCAATCCTGTAATTAGGATGTGCAATTTCAATAGAACTAAATGCAGCACTTAGTGTAAGAAACTCCCTATAATTATCTCCCAAGTCCTTCTTATTACCAAAGTTCTTATCTGCAAGCACTCTTCTTATATCCCTGTCAGACTTAATCTGGTCTGCTATAAATCTTAGATTACTAAGGTAATTACTAATAAATGCATCCGCCTGTGTATTTGCTCTTTCTATGCTGTAATTTATTTGTTTTTTATATAAACTTTCAAAAAGAGAACCCATACCTAAAAGCAGTACTCCCAAAAGTAGAACTATCGGAAGCACAAAAGATATATGCATCTTCTTATTCATTGGGAGAGCATTAAACTTATTTTTTAATTTGACTAAGAGTTTCATGGCATATTATCCCTGTATTCTGATGGTGTTAGTCCCATCTTCTTCTTAAATGCTTTGGCAAAATACTTGGCATCATCATAGCCAACCATTTCAGCAACCTCATACTGCTTATAAGCAGGATTCTTTAACAACTCACATGCCTTATTTAGTCTCATTTCCTGGATATAAGAGCTTATTGTATTACCTGTCTTCTTGCGAAAGAGTGCACTCAGATAGGTAGGCGCAAGGCAGGCAACCTCAGAAAGCTCAACTATTGATAGGTCAGTTTTTGATATGTGGCTGTTTATATAGTTGCAAACTTCTTTGATAATATAATTACTTGAGACATTTTGCTTTACAGCCTTAATTTCCTTAATGTAACTGCATATATAATCACAGATTTCCTCTACCGACTTTGCTTCTTCTATGAATACATAACTGCCTTCATAAATAGTATCTTCAGTTTTGCTTCCATAATGCTTTTCAATCATATTATGCAGGGTATAAAAGCTATTCTTTACCGACAAATTCATGGCGGCCCTATCCTGTATCAGCTTGTTACACCAGTAGTTTACCCGCTTTATCATACCCTCAGTATCACCTGCATTTATCAACTTTTGAAAGTCTGCAAGCTCTACATCCGATAAACTAACATATTTATCAACAGCCTCATCATCCTTTGTGGATATTTTATTCCAACCAAGATATGAAAGTGAATTAAGCTGTTTCTTTAATCTTGCAATTTCTTTTTTTAATTCTTCAGGTTCAGGGCAGGCAAAGCCTTTCATCTCACTGCCAAGAGCAACAAACCATTGCTCATCATTTTTTCTGACCGAGAGTAACTTTTCACCAATCATCTTGGCGTTAATATCACCCAAACTCTCATTGCTCTTAAGAAGAATGAGGTAAACATTGCCTCCAAGAGAGTCCGTGAGGGCAGTGTACTCCTTAGCTGTTCCTTCTGATAACAGCCCTGTAAGGCCTTTAGCTACCGAGCTAAGGCTTACAATCCCTTCCTTAGCTGTAAATAAAATTGGAGTAAAAAAGCCTTCCGCCTCCCCGTTTTGATGCAAAGAATCCTTTATAGCTTCTTCCGGAAGTGTAAGCACACTATGTAAAAGGTTCTTATGCTGTCTGTTTATCTTAACTACAGCATCTACAGCTTTTTTAATCGACTTTTTTAACTCTTCAATGTCAATAGGCTTTTCAATATAGTTAACTGCACCCAAAGAGATTGCGGTAGTCAGATACTCCTTATCCGAAAATCCGCTTATAAAAATGATTTGGCAGTCCTTTGCCTTATTTTTATAAGTCTTGCAAAGCTCAATACCTCCCATCCCAGGCATCCTTATGTCTGAAATAATGATATCAGGCTTATATTCGCTCATAATCTCCAGTGCTTCTTCAGCACTAGAGGCACTTCTTACTTCATCTACGCCAAGCTCCGCAAAGGGAACATGTCTTATGATTCAGTTCCTTATCGGAGCTTCATCTTCAACAACCTGTAGTCTAATCATCTTTTATCCATTCTAAAATCCAAACTGTTTATTATAAGACTCTATATCCTCCATTCCAATTGTCTGGAAGATGACCTTTATAAGTCTTGCCGCGCAGTCTCTTGCTATGCTTCTTGGAAGAGAACCGTCCTTAAGTGCAGCCATTATGTTGTCAATGTCTATCTGATTTGCAGGCATTATAAGATCATTACCTGCTATAGCGCAAGCCGATGATTTGCTTCCGCCCGCAGTTGTCGTAGTCCAGTCTGTCATTATTATTCCTTCAAATCCCCACTCATTTCTTGCTACTATCGTACAAAGGTCATAGCTGTTTGCTGTATGTATGCTGTTGATGAGGTTATAGGAGGTCATAATGCACATTGGCTGGGCTGTTTTAATGGCTATTTCAAACCCGCGGAGATATATCTCTCTTAGGGCCCTTTCAGATACGATACTGTTTGAGCTCATTCTGTTGTCTTCCTGATTGTTGCAGGCAAAATGCTTGATTGTAGTACCCACACCCGGAACAGACTGTACACCAAGTGTAATAGCAGCCGCCATCTCCCCTGAAAGCAGCGGATCTTCTGAAAAATACTCAAAGTTTCTTCCACAAAGAGGATTTCTGTGAATATTAAGTCCCGGAGCCAGCCACCAGGCAATACCAAACTCAGTCATTTCATCCGCTACAAGCCTACCGAGATTTCTAACCAAATCAAGGTCAAAGGTCTGTGCAAGATGAGTGCCTATAGGAATAGCAGTCGCGTACATGTAGTACTTGTCTACATCCTCATTCTTATAGTCCTTCCTAAAAAGGCCGCCTTCAAGGCTTCCTATAAGCCCCACTCCATATATTTTCCCGGTCTTTCTGTCCACATCGTAGCTTCTAAGCACTCTTAAGCCGGCAGGACCATCTGCCATCGATATACCGGGAATACCATACTTTTCTTCAAGCGCACAGGTTGTTTCCCCTGCTGCTCCCGGAACACAGATACCTGTTTCAATCAGTTCATTATCCTTTATGTTGTCCTGACCCTTGCTTATTTCTCCCATTAAAAGAGCTGTAAGCTCTTCATCTGAGAGCTTTGCTGCCAATTCCTTAGAAATAAGGTCAAGGTCAGTGCGCCCCTTCTTTGCTCTTTCTTCTGTAACAGGAACAAAGGTGATGGCTTTAATCCCCTTATTTTCTGCTTCTTCCTTCCATTTCTTTGTAAGCTCACTTATCACACTGTCAGGCCTTACTATTTCTTCAAGTTTCTCCTGAAGCGGAAGAATGTGTTCAACCTTTTCTATTACATAGTCTTCTTTAACTGATACCATTCCAGCTATTTCTGCGTTGTCAGAAGAATTGCCAACAAATATACCGTATTCCCCATTTTCAAGCATCCAGTGGCTCTTCTCTTCATCAAATGAAGCAAGCGCTTTAGAGTAGATAGTCACCTTTAAGGCTTCACTTTCACCGGGCTTAAGCTCTCTCGTTTTCTTAAATCCGACAAGCCTCTTAAATTCTTTTTTAATACCTGTCTGAGGGCAGGCAGCGTAGACCTGTACCACCTCACGTCCACTATATTTGTTACCAACATTGGTGACTTTAGACTCTACTGTGATTTCCCCGCTGCTTACTGATATATTCACATCAGAAATCTCAAAGTCCGTATAAGAAAGACCGAAACCAAAAGGAAATGCAGGTTTTACGTTAAAGCTGTCAAAATATCTGTAGCCAACATAGATGCCTTCAGTGTATCTCTCATTTTCAACATCTCCATTATTATGGCTAAATGTCGATGCATTTGGATAATCCTTGTAAAGAAGAGCCCATGTAGCAGACAACTTTCCACAAGGAGCTTCCTTGCCAATTACCGCATCAGCCACAGCATTGCCTAGCTCCATACCCGGCTGTGATATATTCATTATAGCCTTTACGCTCTTGTTGCTTAATATGTCACTTAGGTCAACAGGGCCTCCTGCATTGATTAGAACCACTATGTTATCAGTGTATTTCCCCAGTTTGTTAAGCTCTTCTTTTTCTATGTCGCTTAGGTAATAATCGCCTTTCTCTAGGACTCTGTCCTTTCCTTCACCCGCAACCCTGCTAACTACATAGAAGGCAGCATCAGAAGCCTTTACTGCTTCTTCATCTATAGGAACCCTCTTAAAATCACGTCTTTTCTCACGCATAAAAAGTTCAAAGAAATCCTGGCTTGATATATTTGACATATTGTTAAATATCTTATTTACATATTCAGCCTGTGCATCCTCATAATCCGTGGTAGAAGAGAGGATAGCCTCTTCATTTACAACTGTAAGTCCCGCATTCTTAAATCCAGTCAGAATGCTTACTACTTCTCTTTCATTAACGTCACCCGAGCCTGTTCCACCCTTTATGGCGTGAACCGCTCCCGTACCGGCTAAAAATACCCTTGCATCACTTATTAGTGGCAGTAACCCATCATTTTTTAGAAGCACAAACCCTTGTGTAGCAGCATATCTGGCTATTTCTCTATGCTTTATTTCACGGCTTGTTACTTCTGCACTCCTTACACCACTGTACTTTCTTGTTCTTTTTTGCATTATGACCTCCTTAGGTGATTGTTTATAACATCTACACTATCTCCCACATCCTATCAAGACATTTATCAAAAAACATCTTATAGCTTAAGCAAAACCTGTTTTCATAATCCCCTGTAAATTCGTTCTTCACCCTGTTTCTCATACATCCTCCTCTGCAAACTTGGATGTATGGACAGGCCTTGCAGGACTCAGGAAGAGGTATGGAGCGTTCTATGAACCTGCTCTTTTTTCTATTTTCATTTATTATATCAAGGTTATCCGTATTGAAATTGCCTAACTTATATTCATCAAGGGCGTAGAAATCGCACGGATAAACACTTCCATCAGCCTCAACAGTATTCTGTACGCCACAGACTCCACGCTGCTCGCAGGCCTCAGGCATGTAGCCCATCAATATCCCTACATAGTTTTCAAAGCTTCTTATGTAGGGCTGTCTTCCCTTTTTCCAGTCCTCAAACCAAAGGTCAAAGAGGTTTATGAGAAATTCGCCGTAAACTTCAGGGGTAAGTGCGAATTCACCATTCTTAGCATCCTCTGTAAATGCCTCAAGACAGGGAATATACTGCTGGTACTTAAAGCCTTTTTCGGAATAATCCCTGTATATTTCTTCAATGTTCTTTGCCACATCTGCAGTAACAACAGTTAGTATATTGTATTCCACTCCAAATTTATCAAATAGTTTGGCTGTTTCATAAGCCTTGTCATAGGCTGATTTCCCATTCAAATGCCTGTATTTATCGTGGGTACATCTATTTCCGTCAATGGAAAGTCCGACAAGAAAATTGTTTTCCTTAAAGAAAGCACACCAAGCCTCATCAATTAGGGTGCCATTTGTCTGAAATGCATTGTTCACCCTCACGTTATTTTTGTTATACTTCTTTTGCAGTTCCACCGCCTTTTTGAAGAAATCAAGCCCGCGAAGAGAGGGCTCACCACCTTGAAATGCATAGCTTGCCACCCCTTCAGCTCTAAGCAGAGTCTTCCTTATTACATTTTTAAGTGTTTCCTCCGTCATAAAGCCAAAGGATGCATCGGTGCGGTTCTCCATCTCATCCTTGTAAAAACAATAATCACAATGCATATTGCAAAGCCCCGAAGCGGGTTTTATAAGTACACTGATAGCGGGCATTTAACTCTCCTGTCTGTATCTCTTAAAAAACTATCTATCAATATAAATGTCAAATGAATTTATCATCTTTTGACACCTTTACGATTTATTCCATTCCCATTATAAATATTTATATCCGTTATTTCAATTGTCTTTTTGACTCATAATATCCTCGTAGAAAAAAGGACTAATATCCTATGCCTTACACTTTAGAATACTAGTCCTTAAAATTATTCTTTAATTATTATCTCTACCTTTCCTTCGCCCGCAGCCTCTATCTTCTCTATCAGCTTTTTCGCCAGTTTCTTCCTTATCTCCAGAGTAGATTTGTCATTTACGAGGTTGTTTAATTCATAAGGATCCTTACGTAAATCATAGAAGAACTCTTCCTCGTAGACATCGCTCCTATCCTCATCCCAGCCGTTACTTTCAGGGGCAAATACGCTGTAAAGATAGCCCTTGCTTCTTATACATCTTCCAAGCCTGCTTTCGCTAATCTGGGCATATACGAACTTGTCCTCGTCTATAGGCTTATCTATGAGGGTTTCAAGGTTTTCACCTATCATATTATCTCCTACATCAACTCCAGCCATAGCTAGGATTGTCTTTGGAAGAGAGCAGGTAGAAACAACCTCCCGGACTACCTTTCCGCCCTTAAATGCACCTCCTGCAATTATGAGAGGTACCTTAAGTGCAGAGCTGTGGCAGGTTCTCTTGTAGTCATCAGAGCCTTTCAGGTAAGTCTCTCTGTTTCTTGTCTTAAAATGAGAGCCGTGGTCTGAGGAATATATTATTATCGTGTTGTCATATAAGCCTTTTTCTTTTAGCTTATCAACTAATTTTCCAAAATTATCGTCTAAGCTCTTGCAGCAACCCAGATAATCAGGATACATCTGTCTTGCATCTCCACCAAGCACCTCTAAGTCCTTAGGCAGCTTACAATCCTTAAACCTCTCCTTAGAGCCATCAGGTCCCTCATAGTCAGCCCTGTCATTTTGATGATGTGGCTCAATGTGTGAAACGGTAAGGAAAAACGGCTTTTTACCATCATATTTGTCAAGAAATTCAAGCGCAAAATCATTAATCCTGTCAACCCTGTAGCCCTTAAAGTCAATCCTATTCATATTTTCATCAAATACATAGCCGTCATAGCCATGGGAGGTCGCTTCAAGCACATCAGACACCCTCCAAAAGCCCTTATAACCACCTCTTCTATCCTTAGGTATGGCGTGCGTCTCATAGTCAGGATTTGCTGGCACGCTGTAGCTTGCCCTATCACTTGCCAGATGCCATTTGCCGACATAGGCATTTTCATAGCCCGCCTCTTCCATATAGTTTGCAACTGTCTTGATGTCTCTTGGGAGGGACTGTCCGTTTCTGTAGCAGCCTATTTCCGTAGGATATTTGCCACTTTGAAATATTGCCCTGCAAGGCCCACATACCGGCTGAGCGGTAAAAGCATCTCTAAAAAGCACTCCCTCATCCGCAAGTCTGTCAAGGTTAGGTGTTATATCAAGCTCCTGACCATAACAGCCCATGGTATCAGCCCTTTGCTGGTCAGAAAAAATGAAAATTATATTTGGCTTTTCCATAATTACCTCCGAAAAAATAAAAATCTCTATGACGCATGTCTTTAATAATGACTATGCCTGGTTAGATTTAGCATTGAATACATTGGCTAAACTTTAACTTTCGTCAAATATTCTATCTTCAGACATTGTATTATTAAGCCATGTGACTGTCAAGAGATTATGTTAAATGGTGTGGGTTTAGGCTGATTTTACCTTTATTTTACTATAGGTTAACTCAAGCATTCCGAAGTTGATAATGGCAAAAATCAGGAGATATGTAGGCATAATGGCTATGCCGATTTTCTGCTGAAGAAGCCCAAATATCATAGGCATAAAGGTACTTCCAACATAGGCTGCTGCCATCTGAAGCCCTATAACGGCTGCACTGTATTTCTTCCCAAAATTGGCAGGTGCCATGTGCTGGATGGCAGGATAGACAGGCCCCATACCGGTTCCAATGACAACAAAGCCTGCTGCTGCCACCATATAACTTTCTACAGGTAAAAATACCATTATTATTCCTAATAATTCCACGAAAATGCCTATGCGTATAAGCCTTCTGTCTCCCAGTTTATTTGAAATAAATCCTGAAATCAGCCTTCCAAGCATAAGCCCACCAAAGATAAGCGAGCCAAACGAAGCTATAGTTTCAGCACTAAGCCCACTCTTTGTGTCTGCAAAATAACTCGGAGTCCAAAGGAAACAGGTAGCCTCTCCCGCGCAGTAAGCGTAGAAAGCAATCAAAGTGAAATAACTGCAGGCACCTTAAGCGCTTCTTTAATTCCAACACTGTCTCTATGGTCTTCTTCCACTTCTTTTCCTTTAGCTTTCCACAAAGGAAGAGAAATAATGCACACGAAAAGAATAAACATCTGGATATAGGATGTCCAACTGTAGCCCTCATTCCACCTTGCGTATTTAAGTGCGAGTGCCATAATATACGGGCTTATCACCGCTCCTACACCGTAAAAGCAGTGCAGAAAGTTCATAACTGAGCCTGAATAATTATTTGCCACATAGTGGTTTACCGAAGCATCTATAGCTCCTGCTCCAAGTCCATAAGGAACAGCAAATATAAACAGCATCCAGTACTGGCTGCACATTGAAAATCCTAAAAGTCCGGCTATAGTAAGCCCTATTGACACTATCGTAATCCATTTTGTATGGAAGTGCTTTATCATACGAGGGCTTAGAAGTGCTGATATGATTGTCATAAATGATATAGTCATCGATACATAACCCGCATAAGACGAGGGTACCAAAAACACAGCCTGCATCTTAGGCCAGCCTGAGCCAAGGAGAGAGTCAGGCAGCCCCAGGCTTATGAAAATGAGATAGATGACTGCTAAAAGTAGTGAAGACATGAATTTCCTCCGGATTTAAAATAACGACAGTAAGTAAAGAGCTAACGCTAATCTTGTAGTTTTGAGGCGGAATTGTTTTACTAATGCTTTGTTGTTAATTCTTTTAATAGTCCTTCACAGCCTTCAAGTACGTCTCTATACGTAGCGTCAAAGTCACCGGTATACCAAGGATCTGCTATATCACCATCTTTTCCGGCAAAAGAAAGTAGCTTTCTTATCTTCTTTTTCGGATCGCCATTTAGAATTCTGTCCAGATTTCTAAGGTTATTTGTATCCATGGCGATAATGTAGTCAAAATCCCTGTAATCTTTCTTGGTTATCTGGGTAGAGGTATGTGGCAGAACAGGCACCCCCACTTCCCTAAGCTTTTTCACTGTCCCATAGTGGGTGGATTCTCCAAGCGCCTCTGTACTGGTGGCTTTGGAGTCAATGAGGAACTCGTCTGCAAGGCCTGCTTTGTTAATCATATCTTGGAATACAAAGTGCGCCATGGTGCTGCGGCAGATATTGCCATGGCAGATAAAGAGTACTCTGGTCATTAAATTTCTCCTCCTAAAATGCAGTGAATTGCCCTAATTTGCAAGGTTTTGACAGGTCTATAAAATAGGGTTAAACCTACAGATATTTTGGCTAATCTGTAAAACAAGGCAAATTGTGGCAAAATGTAATAGTCATTAGTAGTCATATCGTAGTCAACGATAGAGGGGTTGACTACTCACCTTTTAACGGTAGAATCGTTAAAGGGGTTTCAAATTTAGGGTTATCGTTATAAGGTATGATTAGTTGTTTCTATTCTACCAAAAAACTTTAAAATTGATAAGACTTAATACAGAAAAACAGGCGGCATTTTGCTTTGCCACCTGCTATAAAGTTATATGAAAATGTAGTTATCTTTGGTTGAGAGATTAGTCGGGTATCAGGCGTCATACTCTCTAATTCCTTGACTTGCTTGACTTTCGGACAAAACAATAGTAAGTAGGTTTACAAACTGTGATTTGTAAGCATCAAGGTCTATAAAAATAAGGTCCGCATTCTTCCTCATGTGTCTTCATATATGTCCATGACCAATCGGATGCTACTACATATATTTCGCTAAATCTATCTATATATTCGGAATCCATTCCTTTCTCAAGAAATTTAAGAGATGGCTCATCTTCCCATGGCGAAAAATACTTAGCTTTAGATTTATCAACTTTATCAAATTCTTTTTCTTGCACTATCTCCGATTAAATACTTATCTTTATCAATAATCTCCCAAGAAAAAAATGTGCCAAAGATAATTACCCCCTCCTACAACTCTTTTTTTCAAAAGTGATTTTTGATATGTTATTTGCAAAATGTAATAGCCATTCTTTTTCAAAATCCATAATACCTCCTAAAAATTCTAATTAGTATAGCGAAAACTTTTTTTAATACCTTTTTATCATTTTTTATATTGTTGTATCGCGTTCCATCCTCCAAAATAAAAGCATTAGGAGTTTCTCCCACTTGGATGAATCCAATTTTCTCATAAAGAATTTTATAATCTCACTTCCATCTTTTTATTTGAGTACAATGCCAAATCATTTCTATTTCAATACATTTGTGCTGTTTTTGCAGCAAGTTACCTCATTCCATCATAATATGTCCACGTACGCGCAATCTTCAATATTCCTTTATATTCTACCACTCCTCTTCCGAATTATAAGTTGTACACTCAGAAACATATTCTTCTCTGGAGTCCAAAATACTTTGTGTCATACCTGGTATGGAATTAAGGTATCTGAAGAAAGGATGAGATCTGCACTCTTATAGTTAGCCATAGCTTTAGCAAGTATTTCTATTCTTAAATCATCAACTCCCCTATGCAAGCCCGGAGTTTCTTTGCAGGTACCGGGAGAATTCAGTACTCCGTCTACATCTAAAAATACAGTAATTTCACTCATCTTCTTTTTCCTTTTCATTAAATGATTCGTACATCCTCTCTCTTTTTTAAATAGTGAGCTTATATTTCAGATCTATTAAAAGTTAGAAGTCAGAATTTCTAGAAGCCATTCTTGTTTATACAGGATAATCGATAGTCCTTGTTCATACTGTCTTCAGCATCAATAAGTGGCTTCAATGGATTGTTTTTATTAGTTTAACGCATTTATCAGTTCCTCCAGTTCTTCTACTTCATTGCCTTTAATCATTCTATCTTTATATCCATCTTCATCTAAATAATCTTTTTAATTCTTTTTAATTCTTCTTTTAATTCTTCTTTTTAATATTTCTTTTAAATTTATTTCTTTTAATTCTCCCTTTACTTCAAATTTGTTGCAGAATTTTTCTGAATATTTGTTCAAATTTTTTTCTTCTTGTTCCTTAGATAATTTCCTTCTTTTTATTTCTTTTGTGTTTAAAATTCTATAACCTCTTTTCATTATCGCCTTTGAAGCTCTGTAAAAATATAGATTCCACTCTTTTTTTCATTTGTTTTTATTTCATCTATTTTTTTATTTCTTTTTCTTTTTATTTTTATTTTCTAATTCACCTCTCAGTTTTTCTAATTCATCTGAATTAAGAAATTTAATTGCCTCAAAACTACCGTTGTTTTTTTGAAAACAAAATCTTGTAAGTAATGATTATTAATAAAATTTCTTATCCATTCTTCTCTTTTACGTTTTTCCTTTTTCATCTTCAGTTTCATCTCCTGTTAGTTTATTCCCAACAACCTTTGTCCATTCGTACAAACCTAAATACTTTGGAAATTTATTCTGAACTATATCAAGACCTCCATTAGGGTTAAACCCAGTAGGCCAAGGCATAACATTTCCAATTGTCGTTACTAAATGAAAAAACAATTTTTGCTAAGCTAGATATTTGTCCAATGCAATTCTTACATTTTTTTCTACATTTTCACTATTTTTCGCAGCTTTTTCGTAATCTTTCTTTGTTTCTTCGTTTTTTTTATACTTAGATACATCAATTCCATTCAGCTGACCATAAGAATAGTGCATTGTTTTCCAATAAAGTTTTTCTATATTAACTTTATCTATGTCATCAATATAGCTCCTGATAATACCTTTAGTCGAATTTAACACTTCTCCTGTTAAAAATCACGCCATTCTTTTTCATTAAATAAACGATATTTCGATTTATATCCTCCCTCCCTAGTCTTTTCATAATCTTCCCAGACACCATCATAATCATCATTATCATTTTTTTCCACAATAAATTTGTCTTTTTAAAATCATCTTTTTAAATAACACTCATATAGTTTATAACTTAATACAGAATAATAGCATTTATCTAATATATACTTGAAATCTTCGTCAAGCAAATAAAAAAAGCGCATCTTTTTTTCCTCATTGTATGTTTTATAAAATAAGTTTGTTGTTAGATTAATTTCTTCTCTCATTACATCAATTTCTTCTTGTTCAGTCATATACATCTTCTCCATCTCTAAATTTTATTTTGCATCTTCTAAATTATACCACAATACCCTGAAGATAACGAGAATAATTCCTCATTTTCTCCAAGTTCTGTGAATGTAGTAGTTTTCAACTTAAATGCAACATAGTGTTGCACTTACTCTGACAGGTACCTCTGTTGCATTTACATTGAAAGATATCGTTGCACTTACTTTGAAAGTGGTATTGCTTTTAGTCTGAAGTACATAGTAGCTCTCCAAATAAATCCTTGTTTTTATTCATGCGCAACTAAAAATACAACAACAAAAGGAGTTCCTATGAACAAAAAGAAACATCTTCTGCTCTGAAATCCAATTATCATTTGTTATGGAATTTGCCTGTTATAAGGCATTATATTATCTAATTCCTTAAGTTCTGGATAAAGTGGAATTGAGTAAGATTATAAACTGGGAGTTAACAGCCAAAAAATGCATTTAACTCATCGCTCAATTGCTTAGGATTATCCTTATTTACTTCATGTCCAGCGTTTTGGATTACCTTTACTGTTGATGTATTTAATAATTTTTTTAATTTTTTTGAAGCTTTCACATTTGCTATATCTTTTTCTCCACAGACAACAAGTACAGGACAAGTTATTTTTTTCTAAATCATTTTCGAAATTCAAGTTTATCATTGAATTGGTAAGCGAAATAACATCCTTCTTTGATACTCCAATTTTTTTCTAAAAAGACTCTTCAGGCATTATTTTAAAAATAATATTTTTGGAATTTCATCAATTTTTTTAGGGATACGATATTGAGTTCCTATAAGAACTAATAGAATGTACCTTGTGCGGATTGTTAATAGCATAATTCAATGCAAGTATTCCACCTAAAGACAGCCCACATATGTTTAAAGACTCAGTATATTTGTCGCAATATTTTTGAAAATGTTCTGTATAAATTATTATAATTTAATTCTCCAATATATAAATCAAATAAATTAGGACACTCAATATTTGTTACTATATTTAATCCATTAATGGTTTTTTCTCCAACTGGATGAATTCTGACCTAGTCCATGCATCAAATATATAACTCAAATAATCTCCCTCCCACAACTTCTAATTTATCATTATTATATACTCAGAAAGCTAACCGGTCAATAATATCATAAGTTAACTCGCCCCCATATCTAGCTAATTAACTAACTCTTTCAAGTAATTATTTTACTTCAACCATTCTCTCATAACAAATCACAAGCTATTTTTAATATTTGCAATTCTTAAATCATCCTTACAAAAAATAACCCCAGTAGCATATTACCACCGAGGTCATCATCCTAATTTCCTATTAAATTACCTTAAACATTTTCTGACTTATAGGTCTTTCCCCCGCTTACCTTTTCAACTTCTTTCTTTGCTGCATTAAGTTCCTCAAGTCTTACCATCTCATCCTTTGCATCGTCAAATCCGAGGTGGGTGTAAACATTCATTGTTACGGAAATGTCTGAATGTCCCATAAGGTACTGGAGTGTTTTAGGATTCATCCCAGCTCTTGCTTGATTCGAGCGGTAGGTATGTCTAAATGCATGAGGCGTGATGTTTGACATCTGCACTCTGCGGAAGTCGTTATACCTTATAACAGAAAGTTCCGTGTTCATTGCAAATTATTCGTTTTTCTTATTTTCTACCTGAATACTAAACATTTCCTTCTGTGTTTCAATCTCAGAGCGTAATTCTTCTTCCGTTGGAAGATATAACTTATATTTCGATGCAAATAACTGCTCGTTTCCATGAAGAATTGAATACTTGGCTATATCTTCATCTGTATCCGCACATAGCACAATACCAAGAGTGGGATTATCTCCTTCCCCACGTTTGAAATCATCATACATTCGAATATACATATCCATCTGACCTATATCCTGATGCGTTATTTTATTTGTCTTCAAATCAATAAGTACAAAGCATTTCAAAATATAATTGTAGAAAACAAGATCAATATAATAATCTTCCTTCTCTGTATGAATGTGCTGCTGTCTTGCTACAAAAGCATAGCCTTTTCCAAGCTCCATCAGAAACTTTTGAAAATTATCTATAATACATTGCTCCAGGTCAGACTCCAGATAAGACGTATCCTCTTTCATACCCAGAAATTCAGCAATAACAGGGTTCTTAATGAATTCAAGCTTTGTCTGATATTCGGAAGTAAATTCCTTCATCTCAGTTTCTACTGCTGATTTATCCTGTGTTTTAAGAATTCTATAGTAGTATTGCGAAGATATATTCCTTTGAAGTGCCTTTACACTCCATGTTTCCCTTAATGCTTCATTTTCATACCATTCTCTTGCAATCTCATCCTTAACCTGTAACAATACCCTATAATGAGTCCAGGATAATTTTACATTAGATTTTCCACTTTCCGAGTGGAAAATCTCTGGATACATCTTATAAAAAGAATAAAAATTATATAAATTTGTTTTAGTGTATCCCTTTCCATACTGTGCGTTTAAATCCTTAGACAATTTCTTAATTACTTCTGCACCGTATTCAGCTCTTGATTCACCATTCAGTTCTTCATCAGCTATTCTCTTACCAAGAAGCCAATTTCTGTGAACAAGCGTTAAATCAACCGCAGAGTATGCCACTTTCTGAGCAGTTTCAATAATATTACAAGCATCTTCAAAAACGCTGCCTGTTTTTACATATTTCAATAATTCATTTGCCATAAATCACTCCATTTTGTGTCACCACCAGTAACATAAATACACTTATTTAATATATTTCTTATGCATAATTTCATTTCCCCGTATACTCAAAAATTCTGCCTATCTTTTAATCCACTTATTTAATTATAGTACTTAGTGATTATACTTTCAATCTATTTTGGCTTTAGAAAGAGTGCTTAGCGACTTTATATTCATTGAATAAAACTCTTTCAAGCACAAAATGAAGTCCTCTTCGAAGTTTCTACACCCCTCATAACTATTCATTTTTATCGTGGGCAGTCAAAATGTTAATTAACATTTTATCCAATTCCTTGTTTTGCTTAACTTTCGAATAAAGCAATGTTGAGTAGGTTTACAAACCGGGAGTTATCAGCCTTATTTGGCTTTCTTGGGTTTCTTTTCCGGAAGTTCAGCATACATACCATCCAGAAGTTCCAGAATTAGAGCCTTATCATCAAAATTATCAAATACATGCATCAAGGTCTTTGAACCTTCGTACGGATAACGCAGTTCGGAATCTACAAGCAGTCTGTCCGATGTCGGCGTTCTCTTTAAAAACAGTTCATTATTGCAAATGTCACCTATCAACTTACAATTAAAATATACAAGGTATCCGCCCATCATAGATTTTATAACAATATCGCCGGATTCAGAAAAACTATTACGAACATATTCATTAAATTCATTCACCTTGATTATCCCCCATCAAATTAAAATTTATCGCTTTCAAATTATTTAGCAAAGTTGACGCTCCGAATGATAACATTTCAGACTCGCACCGGTTTTTCGTCAACAGAATAATTCTAAAGCAGCCTCTTTCAGAAAAACCGGTGCGAGTCTGGATATTTATAAGCAAAGGCATGACTTAGTATGACAAACAAGCACATTAGCCCCACAACTTATAAGCTGTAAATATTAAGACCTATAAAAATAAGGTCCGCATTCTTCCTCATGTGTCTTCATATATGTCCATGACCAATCGGATGCTACTACATATATTTCGCTAAATCTATCTATATATTCGGAATCCATTTCTTTCTCAATAAATTTAAGAGATGGCTCATCTTCCCATAGCGAAAAATACTTAGCTTTAGATTTATCAACTTTATCAAATTCTTTTCTTGCATTATCTCCGATTAAAAACTTATCTTTATCAATAATCTCCCAAGAAAAAATGTGCCAAAGAAAATTACCCCCTCCTACAACTCTTTTTTTCAAAAGTGATTTTGATATGTTATTTGCAAAATGTAATAGCCATTCTTTTTCAAAATCCATAATACCTCCTCTAAAATTCCAATTAGTATATCGAAAACTTTCTAAATACCTTTTACCATTTTTATATTGTTGTATCTCGTTCCATCCTCCAAAATAAAAGCATTAGGAGTTTCTCCCACTTGGATGAATCCAATTTTCTCATAAAGAATTTTGCCTCTTTCATTGCCTGAGAAATAATCCAGTTCAAGTTGGGAAAGCTCCCATTCCTTAGCATAGTCTTCAAGACATATAAGCAACTTCTTTCCTATTCCTAAGTTCCAGAATTCTTTCAGAACAGAAACAGCGACATTCCCCCGATGGCACATTTTCTTTTTACTCAGCCGTGTAATCGTGCCGTTTGCAATCAGTCTTCCATCCATTTCGACAACAAGCATAAGGGTATTATCAGATTCATTAAAGCCTTTTATTATTTTTTCTTCCTCTTCTGTAGACATGGTTATTTCTTCCGGATAAGAATACAAAAAATCAGATTCTCCCATAACTGTTTTCAAATATTCAATAGTTTCTGCAGCATCCTTTACTTGAATCTCTCGAATTTTGCAAATTCTACCATCTTTTAGTTCAAAATTTATTGGTGTGTATTTCATATTTATAACCTCACTTCCATCTTTTTATTTTAGTACAATACCAAATCATTTCTGTTTAGATGTATTTGTATAGGTTTTGTGGCAATTTACCTCATCCCATCACAACGTGTCCACATACGTGCCACCTTCACTATTCCTTCATATTCTACATCATCTTTATAAGTCTCCTGAGCATAAACTTCGTATACTAACCTATGCTGTATATTTATTCTTCTTGAACAGAAACCACTTAGATTCCCAACCAGTCTCTCATATGGTGGTGGTTCTTTGAATGGATAATCTGCTATGATATTCAGAAGTTCTTTTGCTTTTCCATCAAGCCTTGCACCCTTTAACAGTTTTTTATCTTTATCTGCCTGTTTACTAAACTTAATTAAATACATCTACCACTCCTCTTCCGGATTATAAGATGTACACTCAGAAACATCTTCTTCTCTGGAGTCCAAAATACTTTGTGTCATACCCGGTATGGAATTAAGATACAAGGTTTCCTGAATCGCCAGCCAACCATCTTCTGATACTAATACTGCATTTTTCCCTCTATTATTTGTTATGGTTATAGGCTCAGAGTATTCATTTACATCTGAAACTGTCTTATATAAGTTCGCTCTTGCCTTTGTTATACTAATTGAAGTCATGACATCATCTCCTTTCGCCTTAAATATAGCGTACTTTTTAACATACGTTAAGTCGTGGTCAATAACAGTTTTTAATTCTAATTGAATGTTACATTAAAATATAGGACATAAAGCACCCCGTCTAATATATAATTTATCATAGCATAACACTTTTGCTTTTTCTATCACAAAAATAACCCCGGCAACACATCATCACCGGGGTCATCATCTTTTTTTATTAAATACAAGTTCCTAGGTCAAATACCGTTTGATTCCTACAATATCACTTAATTTTACTCTATATAAACATATCCGAAATTAAACTGTGAATTGGATATTACCTGTTTCAAATTTGAATTTGTGTGATTAACTTTTGGTTTTCTCACCATTGAAACCTCAACTGTCCAAAGCGGTACAATTCCTCTCTGGTACAGCGCAGGAAATGTGTCCAATTTTCTCATAAAGAAATTTGCCTCATTTTTTATTCTCATGCTATCATCTCCATTCACTCTCTATCTCTCCCCTAGCCCTTCCCAATCACCGCTATCGCACAAGGCAGCTTCCCCTTTATAAGCTTATATTGAACCTCTTCAAAGCCTGCTTTAGCAAAGAACTGCTTGTAAGAGTCAAAGGTAAACTCCTTCTTAAAATCTGCCCCTAGTTTTTCTAAGCATTTAACAACAAGTTTTGGCTTACCCTCAGTCTTATTATTGATATATGTTGGAACGATGACATATCCACCATATTTGCATACCCTTATTAGCTCCTCGAGGGCTTTATAGGGTTCATCAAGCAAATGTATAACATTTCCTGCGACAACCTTATCAAATGCTTCATCCTCATATCCAAGGTGCATAATATCAGCTTTTTCTATCTTCACATTCTTTAAGTGAACGCAGTTCTTTCGCGCCTGCCCTAACATGCCTTCAGAAAAGTCTGTTGCCACAACCTCTCTGCATCTAGGTGAAATGCCCCCTGTTATCATACCGGTTCCACAGGCACATTCTAAAACCACATCATCCTTTTCGATTAAGCCTGCAACTTCCGCCACAAGCTTTTTGTTCACTTCCCCATTGAAGCATTTTTCAAAAAAATCATAAAATCCCGCTATCTTATCCCAAAACATTGCTACCCCCCTTAGTATTAAATTACAGCCAAGCTCCGTATTTTCTGGTATAAAACTTCTTTACAATCTCAATTGTGACGCTGTATAGCACTAAAATTAGTATCAAGAACACAAAGAATTCTGGCGGCATCTTGGTAAATACGGCATTTGAAGTCCTGTCGAATATGAAAGGAATTGAGATAGCTGCCAGTATGCCAAGTGCAGATGCCAGTCCAAGTCTTGCATCACATCTTGATTCAATAATAGGTCTCTTGGCAGTACGTATAAACTGAACTATCAGTATCTGCGAAATAAGCCCTTCAACAAACCATCCCGTCTGGAAATAGTTCTGCATTCCAAGTGTGTTGTAACCCAGAACGAACCAGAGAACTAAAAAGGTCATTACATCAAATACTGATGACACACCGCCCATAACATTCATAAATGACACAAGTGAGGCACTGTTCCACTTGTGTGGTCCCTGCAGGAACTCATCATCAACATTGTCCCAAGGTATCGCAATCTGAGTGAAGTCATATATTAGGTTCTGAATCAGAATCTGCAGAGGCAGTATTGGTAAAAATGGCAGGAAAATGGAAGCAATAAGCACTGAGAATACATTTCCGAAATTGCCTGAGAGAGCCATTTTCATATACTTAAGTATATTGCCATAGATTCGTCTTCCCTCATAAATACCGTTTAATATGACAGTCAGACTCTTCTCTAAGAGAATGATATCTGCACTTGCCTTTGCTACGTCTGTTGCATTATCTACTGATATACCTACATCCGCATCGTGAAGGCTTGGCGCATCATTTACACCATCTCCCATATATCCTACAACGTGGCCGTTCTTCCTTATGGCATCTACCACACGCTTCTTCTGCATTGGAGATAGACGTGCAAATATGTCATTGTTCTCAACAACGGATGACAGAGCCTCATCACTCATATTTTCAATGTCAGAGCCTGTTATGGCCTTCTGTCCATCTGTCCTCATTCCAACCAGCTTACATACGTGTTCTACAACTACAGGTGCGTCTCCCGAGATTACCTTTACGTGAACTCCTGCATCGTAGAGACCGTGTATTGCTTCCTTTGCATCAGGCTTAGGAGGGTCAAGAAATGCGACAATTCCTAAGAATGTCAAATCATTTTCATCCTCTGCATGAAAGACTGTTGGAGCGTCAATACTTCTTTTCTTTGCTGCAACCCCAATTACGTGCATACCTTCTTGATTTAGCCTGTCAGCCAGGGCTTTTATCCTATCCAAATCAGCCTCACTGATATTGTTATACTCCCCCTTCACTCTAATACGGCTGCAGCACTCAAGTACAGACTCTAGGGCTCCCTTTGTAATAAGCACCTCTTCATTTGGCTTAGGAAGCAATTCCTCAACGCCTCCGTCTAAGTGCATTCCTCCAGGATTAGATACAAGCACGCTCATTCTACGGCGCTCAAAGTCATAAGGAATCTCGTCAGTCTTTACATATCCTCCCGCATACTTATTTACATCATTTTCTTGCCCATAGGCTAAAATAGCCCTATCAATCAGGTTCTTAACTCCTGTTGAGTAATATGCGTTCATCCACGCATAATTAAGTACCAGATGTGATTCTTCACCGTTAATATCATAATAATTCTGCAAAATTACATTGTCCATTGTCAACGTTCCGGTCTTGTCTGTACAAAGAACGTCAATCGCGCCAAGATTCTGAATGGCTGACATGTTTTTAACAATCGTTTTCTTCTTTGCAAGAAACTTCGCACCCTTTGCCAGAGTACCATTTACAATCATTGGGAGCATACCAGGCGTAATGCCTACTGCAACTGAAATTGCAAAGAGGAAGGCCTCAAGCCAGTTCTTCTTAACCAGACCATTGATTAGAAGCACAAATAAAACTACAACTACCATGTAGGTAATAAGTATCCTTGTTATCTTTGCAAGACTGCGGTCAAAGTCAGTCTCTTTCTTCTTTGTATGTATTGTGGAAGAAATTCCCCCAAGATATGAGCTCTTCCCTGTGCGTACCACAACACCAAGGCCTGTTCCTGAGTTAACAGTAGAGCCACCAAGGCATATATTGTTTAACTCAGCAGCATTTACATTTCGTAAATCTGCACCAACAGTCTTTTCTACAGGAATTGATTCCCCTGTAAATGCTGAAACAGATACAAATAAATCCCTGCTTTCAAGGAGATATAAGTCACCGCAGACAATGTCTCCTGAGCCAATTAACTGTATATCTCCCGGAACAACCTCTTCAACAGGCACCTCTCTTACTTCAGGACCATTTTTACCCGGAACCTGTATTCTAACTGTATCATGTTCCATCTCCTTAAGCTTTGCATGTCAAGGTAAGAACCGTAGTCCTGCACAAACCTTATGACTGCACTCATGCAGGCAAGAGCAAGTATAATTACTCCGGAAACAACATCCTTCTCAACAACGAAGGTAACTAACGACAATACAAGCAACACCAAAATAAACGCATCAGTGAAGCTGTGAACTATAAAATACAGCCAGCTGTGCTTTTGATTTGCGGATAAGTCATTGTATCCGTATTTTTCAAGTCTTTCTTCCCTTTCATCATCACTTATTCCCTTATCACTGCAGCTAAGCTCTTTAAGAATCTCTGCCTTCTCTTTTGCGGCAATACCCCTAAACTCTGCCTCAACCCCCTCTGATTTTGATACAGAGCTCGTTATCTTTTCATCCATTAAGCCCATAGTTTGAATCCCTTTCCTTTAGCAGGTAGTATCAAAACTATCTGTTTTGTTATTCATTTCTAACTTTGGAGTATATACCTCTTTGGGGGAATAATCAATAAAAATGTTAGCTCCTTTATCTAAATCTTTAAGTTAACAGCTGTATCTGCGTTTAATTTGCATAAAATAAGAGAGAATCCTGCTTCGCAGGATTCACCGCCTGCGGCGGGTCGCGTGAGCGACATCTACTTATCCGCCGCAGTGCGATCCCTCGGAGAGATTATTATGTGACAGGTAATTTTGGAGAAATTTCCTGTCACATAATAAAGCACGCCCTTATGGATACATTAACTGTAAATGCCATAAAGCCGTGCTTACAATATACCTAATTACTTCCCAAGTCTCTTCTTTCCTAAAGCATCTGTTGCAATGATAGCGCAGTAGAGTTCTTCAGGGGTTACGTCTCCCGCAAGGTTGTGTATGGTTTCTCCCTCTACACAGGCATTCTTAGACATAGTATGGATGTCTTCATCTGTGAAATCGACAAGTTCAGAAAGTGTGATAGGAAGCCCTACCTCAAGGCAGAATTCCTGGATATCCTCAAACTCAGCCTTATCTGCTCCCTCAAGAGTAAGCTGCACTAGGGTTCCAAATGCTACGCAGTTACCATGGTAGGCATCATGTCCACTCAAAGATGTAAGACCATTGTAGAATGAATGTGGCGCTGCACAGTTTACATTATCAGCACCTACGCCTGATAGATAAACAGCTGCCTCTATAACAGCATCAAGAGCAGGAGTAACAACATTATTCTCACAGGCAACAACTGCTGCCTTTCCATGAGTTCTTAAAGTCTCATAGCAGGTCTTTGCAATAGCCATACCGGCTCTTGTGATACCGCCACCCTCAAGGCTAGGAGACTCAGTACGAAGTGAAGCTCTTCCCTCGAAGTAGGTGCCCAAAGCATCCCCCATTCCTGCAATCAAAAACTTAACAGGAGCCTTTGCTATTACGTCACTGTCTACCAAAACTGCATCCGGATTTTGTGGATAGAAAAGGTATTTATTAAAGCTTCCATCATCATTATAAATAACTGAAAGTCCGGTACAAGGTGCATCTGTAGCGGCAACTGTTGGGATAATAACTATTCTCTTGTTCTCATAATAAGCTGCTGCCTTGGCTGCATCAACTGCTGAGCCACCACCTACTGCAACTACTACATCTATCTTATCAGCCACAATTATATCCTGCATCTTCTTTATCTCACTGATACTGGATATCCCTCCGAATACCTCATATCTGCGGTAATCATCCTTATCCTCAAAGCTCTTTTCTAACTCATCGTGGCAGCATTTGTAACCGCTGTTGGAACAGACAAATAACCATCTCTTGCCCATGTATTCCATTTCTTTGTGAAAGTGAAGAAGGGCTCCTTTTCCCTGTACATACTTTAGTGGTGCACGCATCATTCTTAAACGTTCCATAACAAACCTCCATTTAATTGTTAACATAATACTTTAGTAAAGTGTGTTAAAAATTTAACATTTATTGATGGAAGTTATTCTAGCACATTAATAATTTTTTTGCAAATATTAATTTTTACTTTTTTTAGAAAATTTTTGCAGTGTTATTTCAAATATTTCTGAGAAAAAGGGCTATATCATCATCTTTCATTGTCAGCTAAAAATTGACTCTAATCGTGCTTTTGTAATATTCAAATATTCTTTTTCTATATCAATGCCTATAAACATTCTGCCATAACGATTTGCAACAACACCTGTTGTCCCCGAGCCACAAAATGGATCAAGTATGACATCCCCTGGTTGGGAAGAGGCTAAAATTATCTTTTCCAATAAATATTCTGGTTTTTGAGTTGGATGTTTTCCAAACTTCTTTTCAGATGGCTTAGTTAAGCTGCCTGTCCAGACATCTTTCATTTGTTTTCCACCATTCTGCTCTTTTATTAGTTCATAATTAAAAAAATGTCGAGATTTTCTATCTGATTTTTGTGCCCAAAGTATGGTTTCAGTAGAATGTGTAAAACATCTGCAAGCAAGGTTCGGTGGAGGATTTGTTTTTTGCCAAGTTATATTATTAATTATCTTAAATCCTTCCTGTTCAAGTGCCATTCCAATTGAATAAATATTATGTAATGTTCCGGATATCCAGATACTGCCATTGGGCTTCAGTACTCTTTTACAGAGTTTTATCCATTTTCTGTTAAACTTGTGTTTATCAGTAATCTGAGTTGTAGATTCGCCAATTTTGTCCCAATCTCCTTTGTTCACCGAGACCATTTTACCACCCTTACAGGTCACGCCACCATTACTTAAAAAGTATGGAGGATCTGCAAATATCATATCTATACTTTCTGGTTTTATTTTTTTGGCAATATCTTAAATGAATTACCTAAAATAATCTTAGCAAAAACTGTTTTTCGATTTGTCATATTATCAAAAACTTTCCACTTAGATCTCCTCAATTAATAATTACATATAATTATTTCTTCTCCAGTTCTTTTAGATGCATCTGAGTTAATCAATCTTTTTACGCTAACAACATCCATTTTATATCCTTTATTACTATAGAGTTCATTAATGAAATCTGTATTGTGATTTGTTAGCATGCAATAACATCCTCTTTTTGTCAACTTGTCAAACAGTTTTGCGAGTCTCTCATGGCTCTCTACATCAAATCCTTCTTTTGTGTATGATTCAAACGATGATGGATTTAATGGTGCGTATGGACTATCAAAGAATAAAAAGTCACCTTTCTTTGCATCCTCGCAAGCTAATTCAAAGTCCCCAAGCATAATTTTCACGTTATTTAAGTATTCTGAAGCTGCAATAATAGCTTCTTCATCTATGGACCCATTCTTGCTATTGTTATACGGTACATTAAATAGGCCTTTGCCATTAACACGATATAAACCGTTAAAGCAATGTTTATTTATAAAAACAAAAAATGATGCCAACTCAACATCAAATTCTTCCTTCATCAATTTATCATTGTATTGTTCTCTAATTGAATAATAGTATTCTTTTCCACCATCTATAATATCTAAGTCAAGTTTTTTTAACATTGTCTATAAATTCATACGGTTTATCAGTAATTATTCTATATGCATTAATTAAAAGATGCATTAATATCATTAATTATTGCATTTTGTGGCTGTAATTCAAATAAAACAGCCCCTCCTCCTATAAAAGGTTCGTAATAATTATTATATTCTCGAGGCAATCTTTCAGATATTTTGTCAAGTAACTGTCTCTTTCCACCAGCCCATTTTACAAAGGGTATAGCCTTTTTATTCGACATACTTATCTCCTCTTTCATTAAACTTCAACCTTATTATACGAGAAAGAGCCATATTTATCAATGCATTCTTTCATTATTTGTGAAACTTGTTTACTTGTAAAATACAAAGATGTACTCGTGCGCAAGAAGCAAAAAATTCCTATCAACACTAGTCCACCTGTTTGTTGACCTGCAGTTATGTTGTTCCTTAATAACTATTTCCTTCAATTTAAATCCTGTATCTAAAAATTTTTGCATCAAATTAAAACCCAAAGGCACTATGCTTCCTTTAACCCTCTTGTCTCCTATCATTACTGCACAATATTTACCCTTTTTTAGGACTCTATAAGATTCTTTTGCAACTTTTGTAATTGCTCTAAAATATTCCTCATCATCCAATAAAGAAATATCTTCATTTATATTTGAGCTGTATTTAACAATGTTGGAATATGGTGGATGTGTACATATAAAGTCAATATAATTATCCTTTATGAAATATAGATCTGTAGCATCTCCATTTCTTATAAAAACCTTGGATTGTGTTGCACATTCAAAATTAAGATTTGTCTCTGATAAAGATACTGATTTTGGATTAATATCTATACCTACAGCATTTCGGTTAAGTAATTTGCTTCAGCTAACGTTGTTCCACTACCTAAAAATTGATCCATGACCCAATCACCTGGTTTAGAATAACGAAGAATTAGATTCCTGGGTATATATGGCGACCAATTCCCACGATATTTTCCTGCGTGCGTAGCCCATTTCCCACGGTCCTTGAACGACCATATTGTAGTTTGCTCAGGGCTAAAGTTACTTGGTTCTAGTACTATAAACATCCCCTCCCTTTATTTAATATATATCTATAGTACACTATTCGTCATTAAAAGTCTAATACTTTCTTAAGGCAACTTTCACTATAGGTGAATTTATGCTTAGAGTTAAAGACTATATAATATTCATAAATAGTGAAAGGAGTTTGCTATGCAGTTTTTCAGTGAAGCTGAACTATATAAAGTTATTGGTTCGAATATAAAGCACTTTAGGCATAATGCCGGTCTAACTCAAGTTCAACTTTCAGATAAGCTACAAATCAGTATTAGCTATCTTTCAAAGATTGAAGCTTCGGGATGTGCTAAAAGTCTGTCCATTTCAGTATTGAACCATATTGCTAATACTCTAGATGTAGATATAAGAGAATTTTTTGTAAAACGATAGGGAGGAACAATGAAACTAATAGAAGCAAAGAAGAAAATTGATAGCCTTACAAATATACCTTTTAAGGATTACATATCTCAGGAACATTTCAACGATATTATTAAAAATAAAGGTAAAACCGGTCAAATCCTAGAATTGACAATTGGTTTACAATTATCTAATACAACCCTTGATTTCGAAGACGGAGAGTTAAAAACTAATAAATGTGACCGATATGGCAATCCTAAGGAAACAATGTTTATCACGCAGACAGCATCAATGATAGACGAAATTCTATATAGGAAACCATTTAATTCAACAAAACTGTATCAAAAATTACAAAACATTCTCTATGTTCCTATAAGCAAAGACGGTAATCCGTCTCAGTGGATGTACCTACCTTGTATACAAGTTGATTTATCACTACCAAAGTATAACACTTTATCAAAACAACTTGAAGCAGACTATTATACTATCTGCGACACAATGAATGAGCAATTGTCAGTTTCATCAACTGCTACTCTTCATACGGTAAGCGGTAATTACATTCAAGTGAGAACTAAGGATTCTAAACCGTATCATCCTATCTATTCTGAAAAATATAGTCGTGAGATATCCGATAAAAATAGAGCATTTTATTTTAAGAAAGAGTTTATGAAATATATTGTAGGATTGGGCAATTAATCATTTATAGAGGGTGGTGTCTAGCAAGATTTTCACCCTCTATATCTAGTCAACCTACCTAATCATAAAGCTAACATTGACATACAAACAATATTTTTCAAAAATGAAGAACCTCTATACATTCCACAGCTGGATAAAATCCTAATAAAGAGCAGGATAATCAAATGTATTTTTGTTCCAAATTACTCCCTAGGCATCATCCTATCACTACCATCAATTGCAAACTTCCCACCAATTATTACATTCTTCAATAAACACCCTCATTTATACCTAAAAACAATTTCCCATCTTTGACACTTGTAACAATCAAAAAGGCTCTAATCCATTTTATAATCTGGGTTTTAGAGCCTTTATATATCTAAGAAAAATGTGGCTATTTTTCTTCTTTTTTTCATCTTTGTAAAAAAATTTTTTCATATTTCTGTTTGACACAATCTCTAAGTCAGTTCTGAAACCTGAAATTTCATGTAATGCATCTGTAAGGTCTGTTCTTTCATAAACGGGAATATATCCATCACCCAGAGATACCAGCATGTTCATATTTCTAAGTGTTTGTATGATCTCATGACATGAAAAAGCTTACTTCAGGGGACTGCGCTGTAAGCCTCTTCTCCAGAATCCGATATAGTACAAGGGAAGCATAACAAGTTAGGAAATGAGCCTTAATTCTGTCTTCTCTTGAGAGGTAAACAGGCCTTGCCTTAAATTCGGTTTTCATAATACGAAAGCACTCTTCGATTTCCCAGCGCTTGTGGTTGATTCTAACAATAGATTCTGCATTGTCTTCAAAGGTTTGTACATACAGCATAAAAGCCATCATACAGTTCTTCCTCAGCGATCTTCTTCATATCTAACTTTATGAGGGATTTTTCTGCCATCTCCCCATGCCTTGTGATATGCTCTTGTGATAATAGGCGTTTATAATCGTTTGCGGACCTTTTTGTAAGGGTTGAAGGGTGGTCAAGACAACTGCTCGCTTTTTTTCAATCTGTCTTCCTCGTATTTTTTTCTCTGGTAAGCCTGGTATTTTAGAGAAAATGTAATAATAAGATGCTGTTCAAGGCCGTCTTCATTAATCCACCTGTCTTTATAGAAGGTAGTATGGTAGTCTTCTACAGGATCAAGCTCACTTATTCTGTAAGTTTTTTTACTTCCTGTCTTTCTCCACCCCTCATCTGAAAGGCAGAACTCTTTTAAGAAGTCTTTTAACTTTTTAATTGACTGCGTAGTGATAAACTTTCGCTTTTTTTGTATCATTGAATCTCCTGTTTGATGCAGACGAGAGACCAGAGTCAGTACATACAACAAGTTTATCGATACCGAAATCTGATATGATCTTCTTCTCTAAAGGTGCAAGAGACGGCTGTTCGTTCTGGTTGCCTGGAAACATGGAGAAGGCAAGGGGAATGCCGTCAGCATCCATAAACAAGCCCATCTGAACAATAGGGTTTGGTCTGTGTTCTTTGGAGATGCCATATTTCCGAAAGCCATCTTCTTCCTCTGTTTCAAAATAGAAGTTAGTACAGTCGTAGTAAAGGATATGTTTATTTCTCTCTATAACGGACATGGAGTTTTTCATAAAGTTTTTGTATCAGGTCATTTTTCCTTTGCAAGAACTTCAAGAGCACGATAAACCTGATGAAGGTCAAAGTTCCTCTTCTCCAGGAAATTTTTCTGCATAGTGGAACGAAGCTTCCTTTGAAGACAGTGAAAAGAATTCTTGTATAAAGGAGGGAAGAAAAAATGTCATCTAAGTCATATGTTATCTTATATTTCTCAGATATTTCCTCTACTACTTTAGGAAGCCTTAGTTCGTTGTAAATCTTCTTTAGGAAAAGATAGCCCACATTAACAGATTTCCTGACATTTTTATCAATCTGCCTGCTTCCGGAGTACTTAACGGTGATATCTTTCCTAGATTCTTTTTCAGAAAGGGTAAGTTTTTTAACATACTCCTTTGCCCATTCAATAGGATCCTTATCACCCGCTCGAGCCTTTAGCTCTTCAATAGAGCCAAGGCGTTCTACTGTCTTTGTGGATGTTTTATCACCTATCCTATATGACTTTTGAACATAGTATGTAGTTGAATTTTTTGAAGAAGACTTTGTAAGTTTCATAGTATCATACCTCCACCTCCCATTATATCATATATAGACACATATAGCCACATAAAATTTGAAAAAATTTGACAAAAAAATAAGCCTTAGTTGGCTTAAATAAAGGATTATTTAAATTTGGTGTTATGAGTAAGTGTCAAACTCCCGTTTTATTTTAAGAAAGAGTTTATGAAATATATTGTAGGATTGGGCAATTAATCATTTATAGAGGGTGGTGTCTAGCAAGATTTTCACCCTCTATATCTAGTCAACCTACCTAATCATAAAGCTAACATTGACATACAAACAATATTTTTCAAAAATGAAGAACCTCTATACATTCCACAGCTGGATAAAATCCTAATAAAGAGCAGGATAATCAAATGTATTTTTGTTCCAAATTACTCCCTAGGCATCATCCTATCACTACCATCAATTGCAAACTTCCCACCAATTATTACATTCTTCAATAAACACCCTCATTTATACCTAAAAACAATTTTACTAAACGCCACACAATCGTTATCCTTAAAATGTTATATTTCGGAGATTGCACCAGGCAAAACTATGAGTGACAATCCTTTTAAGGTATAACTATCACAAATCCGGGAGGAAAATAATGAAGAAGAATCTGAAAATGTTGTTAGCATTAGGCATGGTAGCCTGTATTACTGTGGGCTGTGGAAGTAAGGCTAGTGATAATGCCGCCAGCTCTGCAAAGAGTGCCACAAGTTCTGCAAAGAGTACAGTAAGCGAGACAAAGAGCGCTTCATCTGCCACTTCTACCACAAGTTCAACTAATTCAACAGCAAGTACAGCGACAAGCTCTGTAAGCTCTGCAAAGAGTGAGGAGAAGCAGTCTGTCGCAGGTAGTGTAACTAACGTAATTGATATGACCAAATACGAGAAGGGCAAGAAGGTTCGTGTTTGGCTTCCTGTCCCACATAACAGTGATTATCAGACAGTTGAAAATGTTGCTTATGATACTGGCAAGGCAAAGGCTGAAATGAATACCGATTCAAACGGCAACCAGATACTCTATGTTGAATGGGGTAAGGATGTGGAGCCTGCAGACAGGGTAATTAGCTTAGTTTTGATGTAAAGAGGGACGAGGTCCTTCGTCCTGAACTTAAAGAAGATGATAAAGAAGAGCTAACAGATGAAATAAAGAAATATCTTGAGCCTTCTAAAAACCTTCCTCTTAATGACCAGGTAAAGAATAAGGCTAAAGAAGTTACCGAAGGAAAGACTACTGACCTTGAAAAGGCAAGAGCCATCTATGACTGGGTTATCGCCAATATGAACCGTAACGAGGATGTAAAGGGCTGTGGAGAAGGCGATGTCTGCGCTCTCTTAGATACAACAATGTCAGGAAAATGTACAGATATCAACTCAATGTTTGTGGCACTTTGCCGTGCATCAGGCATCCCTGCAAGAGAGCATTTCGGTATCCGTATAAACGCAGATGACATCACAAAGAATCAGCATTGTTGGGCGGAGTTCTACTTAAAGGGAACAGGCTGGGTATCTGCTGATCCTGCAGACGTATTAAAGGCAGTCCTTAAGAATAACTGGACTAAAGACCAGAAGGAAACAAAGGAGAAGCAGGAATATTACTGGGGTAACTGCGATGCAGAAAGAATCATACTTGCAGACGGTAGAGACCTCACCCTAACTCCAGCACAGGATGGTGAGCCACTTAATGACTTCGGTTATCCTTATGCTGAGGTTGACGGAAAAAAGGTTGATAATTATACTCCTGATCAGTTCATTTATACCTATAGTTTTGTAAAGAAATCTTAATATAGTAAATTCAGTCACTCAATTAGCACTGATAAAGCCGGCCCATTTGTACGATGGACCGGCTTTATTTATTAACAACAGGATTTATTTAAGTAAAACATACTTCGTAAAAAGTACTTCTACTTACCAAGTTTATTCGGTAAAAATCAGGTAATCTGAACCCTTTGATATCTTAAGAGTTATCACTCCCTTGCTCACAGCCTTTACTTTACTTCCTTTAGCTTTTTCTATCTTATTTTTTTCTTCTCATTGTATTTATATACATAGAGCTTCGTATTCTTAGGATATTTAAGGAGCTTATCGTGAAGCTTGATGGTAGCAGTAGCAGGGAATTTACCCCTATGTGTAAATGAAACCACAGTTCCATTCTTGACTTTAAGCAACGATTTTAATCCCTTTATTTTTCTGGGTTGGAACTACCTTCAATGATAAGTTGATATCACCCAGCTTACTCTTTGATGAAGCTAATTCTTTTCCTTCTATTAACCAGGAATAAAGAACTTTCTTGTTGTTATCCCTTATTAAAAGGCTTAAGTCTGCAGACTTCTTCGCAGCTTCCTTAAGTACAGATTTTTTAACCAATATCTTGGAAAGTTTCTTAAGACCTTTCTTTACCTCAGCCTTTGTAAGATTGAAGTTAAGCTTTATCTTTTTAACTGCAGTATTCTTCTTTTCTTCACCTGTAGTAGCGATATTTCCCTCTACCACCTTACCCTCAGGAGTCTTATCTTCGGTAAGCTGAATTTCAGGTGTAGAAGGTTTCTTGGCAGGAATTACAGGGATTACAGGAATACCTTTGGTCTCAGAAGGCTTATTTGTTTTTAATCTTACTACAGCATAAGAGGTATCACCGTTTTTACCTGCAGTATTTACAACAAGATGAACCTTTCCGTTGTTTGAGGCTACAGTAACATTAGGATCTGCACTGATAACCTCACCAAATTCCTTATCGATTTCAACTTCAATTGTGCCAAGATTTTTCATGGTAGGATCGGATACTCCGATTTCAACCACATCACCACTCTGCTTCACAATGATTGATGCCTTCTTATCAGAACTTATGCCACTTACACTTGCCGCCTTGTCCTGCCAGAAGTTTGCACCGATTACACTCTTGTTCTTGTAGCCTACAGCCTGTACTTCATCAGTATTTGCAAGGATTTCTACAGAAGGATTCTTCTCATATTCCTTCATCTCTTCCTCAGTTCTACCCGGAAGAATTACATATGAATACTCGGCATTCTGAGGATTCTTGCCATGGTCAAACCACAGTTCAAAATAGTTTTTAACTACATCCGCAGTAGCTGTAAGGTTGATATTGCCCCAGTTACCTGTGCTGGCTGCTATCCTTGCCTTTAACTCTCCCGCTTCCTTAGGGAAATAGAATCCAACCTTATCTCCCTCTACATTGCCCTCAAGGTGAACCCACTTAACATTCTCAAGTGCCTTTCCTTCCATGGAAGCCACTCCTGTGCCAAGTCCTTCACCCTTTACTATTTCAGCCACATTTACACCTACAGGTGCAAGCTCAAGCTTATTTCCATTCACCGTAATGCGGTTTGAAGCAGCATCATTTAACTTTCTGTTTTCAACAGTTGTCTCTGTGATGAAGTTGCTGTCGCTGTCATTTATACCTGAGCCTAAGCATACTATTTCATCACCAAACATAAAGTATGACTTAAGTGCTCTAAGATTTGGCTCATATTTTGTTTTGGTTCCACAGTCACCTGAAAGTGACATACCGTTTATACCAAAGCCACCTAACTCGCTTCCGCCAACCCAAGCCTCTTTAGAAGTATAATCACCTTCCTGATAGAAGCCACTGCTATCCTTCACACCGTTTCCAATATTCTTAGACACTGTAGTTGTTCCCGGAAGTCTGAAAGGATTGATTGTATTCCAGTAATTATCGTTATAATAGGATGTATCCTTTCCGTAAAGATAGGTCATACCATCACTCTGGTGCCATCCGTAGAGATTCTCACCATTCATAATTTCGGTATTAAATATTCTTTCAGAAAACATACTGAGGGTAAATAGCCAATTATCAGTTCTGTGAACTGCCCTATCCATCAGAGGATAGTTCTTATGAGCTCTTTCAACAACACCTGAGATAGCGGCATTTCCAATTATTTCCTTAGCTTTTTGCTTTACAACTATTTCATTCAGTTCCTTTAAGGAGCCAACAAACTCAGAATCTGCACTCAGCCAGTTCTTAAGATAATTAAGCAAGGTATATCTACCTTCTTCACTCACTGAATCCAAAGACTTAATAATATATGTCATTACCTGGCGTCCAATTGATTTGTCTGTAACCTTTTCTCTTGAAACAGCTCTGCCTCTTAAGTTATCTAACATTAAACCATTGTAAACACCCATACCATAGGTTTTTACAAAGATATTCTCCAATATATTTGCCTTGTCAGAGCTAAACTGCCAAGGAGAATTGCTTAAAATAGCAGAGATATTCACTATACCCTCAAGTACAACAATTCCATAAGATCCCGCATAAGGAACGTTTTTATGGTCTATATAGGAACCGTCTTTATAATATCCGTTTGGGTAACCTTTTTCTGCAAGTTTTGTGCTATCTTCAACTGAAACAAATTCAAGTACAGAGGATGAGGCTTCACTTGCAAGATACACAGACTCATTGTCTTCAAGCAATAAGCCTATTCCAAGTGCAGTCATCGAGTTATCCACCCTATTAGCTGCATACTGCATGCGATATCCAAGTACATGTGTAGAGCCGGTACCAATCGATCCTCCATGATAAGGGTCAGGCTGGAAGAATCTAACTCCCTCGGTAAATTTTATCTTCTGCTCCTTAGTTAAATCATCCGATAAAAGAATGAGTGTTGGAACTATATCCTTAGGAATACCTATCTCCCAGGTCCACCAGTTGTCAGTCTGAGACTGTGGACGATAGCAATTGGTAGTCAGCCAGTCAAGTATGTTTATCATGTCATTAAGCAAGTCTTTGTTGTTATGCAGCGCACCATGCTCCACACGATATGCTTTTGCCATCAAAAGAACATTCTTAAATGTCTGTCTGAATTCAACCGCATCCCTTGCAAATTCAATTTTCTTATTACCCTTCTTGCCGATTTCATCAGGCCAAGGAATATCTGCGCAGGCAGACTGTCCCTTATATCTGTAACTATCCCACAATGCCTTAGCCTGTTTGTTTAGACTATTAATTGTCTCCATAATGGCGGCATCATTCGCATCAGGATTTTCTCCTATCAGCTGTGCTGTCCATTTTCCTATGAGCCTCTTATAGTCCTCAGAAGTTACTTTTGGAAGATTTTCTTTTGCTGTATATAATACATTGACCTTCCACTCTTTGCTATTACCTTCACTGTCAACAGCCTTTGCATATACCATTCCTTTTTCAAAAGCAGTTATAAGCCCGCCTTCTGCCTTCTTCTCTATCTTTGCTATATGGTCTGTATTTGCTATTCCCTCTGAGCGGTCTCCGTCTGTATCAGTCTTTTTTTAGTTCGTCCTTCTTATTATTGCTTCCTACATTTTTAATTGGATTACCATCTGCATTCTTAAATAGTGTAGTCCAGGTGATTGGCTCCTTAAACCCCTCAGGAGTCTTAATTAAGGCTGTACTTCCTCTTACAACCTCAATACTGTTTACTTCACTTTCTGTAGCGCTACTTTTATCCGACATGGTTGTATCCTCCGCCAAAGAAGCCTTTGCAACTACAGGTGTAGAAGGCATAAGTATTTGTGTACATAAAACGAGTGCTAAAATCCAACTGACTTTTTTTCTTACCCCATTAAGTTTCATAACAGCCTCCATCAAGAATGTTTTATTTACAGTGAATCTTTACACAGGATTCCTTTGTTAAGGCTGCTTTCCGATGTACGCAAGTATGCCTCCATCCACATAGAGGATGTGGCCGTTTACAAAGTTTGACGCATCAGATGCTAAAAATACTGCAGGGCCTGCCAAATCTTCAGGCTCACCCCAACGTGCAGCAGGAGTCTTGGCAATTATAAATGAATCAAAAGGATGTCTTGAGCCGTCTGCCTGCTTCTCTCTAAGAGGAGCTGTCTGAGGTGTAGCAATGTATCCAGGTCCTATTCCGTTACACTGGATATTATGCTCGCCGAATTCAGATGCAATGTTCTTGGTAAGCATCTTAAGTCCGCCCTTTGCAGCTGCATAAGCACTTACAGTCTCTCTTCCAAGTTCGCTCATCATTGAGCAGATATTGATTATCTTTCCATGTCCCTTTTTAATCATGCTTGGTATTACAGCCTTTGACATGATGAAAGGTCCGTTTAAGTCAATGTCTATTACCTCTCTGAACTCTGAAGCCTTCATCTCGCACATCGGAATACGCTTGATGATACCTGCATTGTTGACAAGAATGTCGATGATTCCAACCTCTTTTTCAACCTTTGCTACCAGCTCTTCCACTGCATCCTCATCTGTTACATCGCATACATAGCCGTAGGCCTTAATTCCCTCTTCCTTGTAAGCCTCAATTCCCTTTTCCACAAGTTCTTCTCTTCTGTCGTTAAACACTATGGTCGCACCTGCAGAAGCAAGTCCCTTAGCTATGGCAAAGCCTATTCCGTATGAAGCACCTGTAACAAGTGCCACCTTTCCTGTCAAATCGTACTGTTTCATTATGTTTTCCATACTCTTCTCCTATCTCAAATCAGTAGTTGCTATATTGTCCATATCATCAAATGCCTGATTCTCTCCACCCATAGCCCATATAAAGGTATAATTAGATGTTCCCGCACCTGAATGTATGCTCCAGGATGGTGAAATAACAGCCTGTTCATTCTGCATTACAATATGTCTTGTCTCCTGTCCCTCACCCATCATATGGAATACAACCTGATTTTCAGGTACTTCAAAGTACATGTAGATTTCCATTCTGCGCTCATGTGTATGTGCAGGCATGGTATTCCATACACTGCCCGGCTCAAGTACTGTCATGCCCATTGAAAGCTGGCAGGTCTGAAGCACGTCAGGATGAATGAACTGATTAATTACTCTTTTATTAGAAGTTTCCATACTTCCAAGAGGCTTTTTTTGCCGCCTTTTCAATAGATATGAAGGTGGTCTTGTATGAGGTATGAGCAGGTGCACTTACCATATAAAATTTAGCAGGATTTTCAGGAGAATTGCTTTCAAATGTCACTTCCTTTGTACCCTTTGTAATATAAAGGCAGTCCTTGTATCCCATTTCAAAAACTTCTCCATCTGCTTTTATCTTACCTGCTCCACCTATATTGAAAATACCGATTTCACGTCTTTCAAGAAAATAGTCTGTACCGAAGTTTGCCCATACATCTATGCCCTTGCTGATGGAAACTGCCTCATTTACAGGCATACAGCCAAGTGTCACCATTCTGTCAACGTGGGAATATACTGCAACTACCTCATCCTTTTTATACAGATTCTCAATAAGGAATTCTCCCCTTACTTCCTCTGTGGTATAACGCTTGAAATCTCTCTGATTAACCGAATATCTAATATCCATTTTATCCTCCTACAATAAATTTGATAGAGTATTTCTACTCCTTAGCAATTTAAATAATACTTGTAATTTGTCCATTTCTTAAAGGGCTGTTTCCTACTCATATTTAGCCTATGTTTCTACGCTTCAACTCCCCAGGCCTCTATCTGAGTGAGGGCTGGGAAAGGTGATTCTCCTTCAGCTTTTATAAGCTTGTCAAGCACAAAGCTCTTAACCTTCTTTTCCTTTATCCTAAAACACTGTGGCTTCTCTGACTTTTCAAGCTTTAATACCTCTTTGCTTCCATCGTCAAAGGTTACCGTTGCGCTTACCCAGTAATTATCGTGTGGATAATCTGCTCTTAGGGTAAGCCTAAGCTCTCTAATCACTACCTCTCTTCCAAAGTCCACAGTGAGAGCGGCATTAGGATCTCTGTTTATGCCCCAGCTCTGATAAGGATACCTTCCATGTGAAGTATTGGCATACATTCCATCAACTGCATTTCTTGCTGCAAACACAGCCTCTCCTCTTGTTTCCACATTGGCTGATGCGTGAGGGAAAAATGTAGAGTTTTCGTGCTGGTCATATACATTTAAGACCAGATTTTTTTCCTTTGCAATCTCTTCCTCTGTAGCGTAGCGGGCCTCTATATAGTGCATTGCACCTGTAAGCTCTTTGGTGAATAATTAGGTCTGTTGTTAGCAGGTGGTATAAAAAATGCTACATTTCTTTCTGGTACATAGATAAATGCTTCTCTCATACTGTCTTCAAAGCGTACTACACAGTATCTTCCTGCCCTATCCGTATCAAGCACTATCCTGTCTCCGTCAATGTATTCGCTTGTATACACAAGTTCTGCCCTATCCTCGCCTTCAAAACCGCAGGCCTTTTCTCTTTCATCCTTACCAACAATCTTTAGTTTAATCATTATTCTACTCCTGTAGTTGTTTTACCAATATATCTTCCAATCAGGTCTTGCAAGCCTTGTGAGTGCCTCCATAAAGAAATAATCTCCCCAGATTACACATTCATCCACACCTCTGTTCTTACAGGTGTTATAAGGTGTCTTCCTTGCATAGGTACCATGGAGGAGCTGTCCGTTGGATACAGCCTTATCCTTTACCTGATAGTTCTCTATAAGTGAGTGCATAAGCTTCTTTGCAACCGATATATAATAAGCGCTCTTCTCATCATCAAGGTACTTGCTCATTTCAAGGAAACCACAGATTGCTATTGCCGCTGAAGAAGAGTCTCTTGGCTGTTCTGCCTCATCCCCGTCACCAAAGCAGAGATCCCAGTAAGGACAAAGATCCTTTGGAAGGTGGCTAAGGAAGTATCTTGATACTCTCTCAAAGTATTTAATGTACTCAGGATCACCTGTATTCTTATAAGCAATTGCAGTGCCATATATGCCCCAAGCCTGTCCTCTCGCCCAGGCAGACGCGTCCTTATAACCCTGGCAGGTAGCTCCGTGTGAGAATTCACCACTGTCTGGATCAAAAAATATGGTGTGCCAGGTAGAATCGTCATCTCTTATTACGTGCTTCATAGTGGTGAGAATATGATTTTTAGCTATATCAGCGTAGTGACCATCCTTTGTTTCCTCACTTGCCCAGTATAACAGAGGTACATTTAACATACAGTCTATGATGAGCCTTGCATTGTCCCTTGCCCACATCTCTCCCCAGGCCTGGATGTACTTTCCTTCGGGACGGTATCTGCTTACAAGCTGGTCGGCAGCCTTAAGAGCTGCTTCCTTTCCGTTTTCATAGCCAAGCAGACGGTAGGCGGCAACACAGGAAGGTATATATAAGAATCCCATATCATGGTGGTCTATATAATGCCTAATGTTGATTCTCTCTAAGAATGAATCAGCCTGCTTCTTCCCTGCCCTTTCAAATAACGTCTTGTCTTCAGGATTTGCAGCATTTTCATAGGCAAGCCATACCTCACCTGTCCAAAATCCGCTTGTCCAGTCAGTGTTGATATCAGGCTTATAAAAATTCCCCTCGCTGTTTGCAGGAGGAAAATGCTCCTCAAACTCCGGAAGATTGTTCTTTACCTGATTTGTACAGGTATCAAGAGCATTTTTAACCATTTCATCCGCAGCTTCCGGATAGTTTTTAAGTAAATCAACATCAATCCATTTTTCCACTTATCCAATCTCCTTTATCTTAATCACAAGACTATAGTCAAACCATAATCTATGATTTTTTTGCTGATTGTAATCTATACAAAGTATAAGTTAACTACCATCTTAAAACTGTCATATACTCAGGTTTTTTATGGAGAGAGGCAGCCATAGTCTGTCCAATTCCATATACTCCCTTGATTCCGTTTAAGTCTCTTCCGTTTCCTACATCATCCTTGTATAATATAACACTGTATTCCTTTTCACCTCTGGATATTAAGTATCCCTGCACCTCATCATCCTTAAGTACGGTTTCATTGGTGAGGTTATAAACTTTCTCTTTGTTTATCACAGTCTTTTCGCCTGCCTGATTCTTTACTATAATTGTAGTAAGAAAATGCGAAGCTTTCGTACTTAACCTAAGAGCCTTGCTTTCACCTATATGGTTATAATGCCTTGACACCTTGGCTGTGACTATGTCCTGATCCACCTCTCCTCCTTCATCAAAGCTCTTTACCACAAACTCGCATTTAACTCCCTTACCTCGTGATTCTCCTACTTCTTTCTTTAAGTCAATATCTTCAGCAAAGGCAAAATGCTGTGAAAGTTCATTCTTCTTATTTCCTATAATTTCATCGCAGATTACGATAATGTCTGGCTTTAGGGCAACAACTCTTCTTCTAAGCAAAACTCCTGCTTCCATATAGCCACAATGTGCACCTTCAAACAGTAAAAAAATCCGTCCTTTTGTTTGAAATAATTCCCGACTGATAAAGGCAGCTTTTTCATAAATCCATGAATCTGCACTCGGTGCATATTCAAGATTGTTTATTATCGGTACGTTGTGAGCCTTAGAGCCTTTTTAGTTCATATCTTTCTTCTACATGTTTATACGTATATCGTCCGCTATCCCTTAGTATCTGTTCTCCTTCAAACCACAGCTCTAAATGAAGCTTATCCTGGTGCCCGTGGCCTCCCCCAAGGCAACCGTTTCTAAAAATATATAAAGTCAGCATCTTCATTATACGAGCTTCTCCAGACAGCCTCTCCACTTTCATCACTTATATGAAGCCCTCCAATAAGTTCAGTAGTTTCAAGCTTTTCATAGGTTTCTATTCCTTTAGTTCCAAAAAGCCAGGCTCCTTCAAAGTCTAGTTCCTTATATCCTGCAGACTTTAGGGTAGAATCCTTAAAAATAACCGCTGACTGGCTTAATAAATCCCTCACATCTGTGTCATCCGAATCTCCTGTCATCAGCTGATGATGATTAGGATAGGTTCTTACAAGGGTAGAGTATGCCATTCTTTTAACAATCTCTCTCTCATCCTCTGTAAATGGCTTATCTCCATAGATTTCAGCCACCCTAAGAACTTCAAGATAGGCCGCAAGCACCTCATTGTGATACATAGGAGAGGACTCCCACTGGAAGCCGTCATCATGTATCTGAGTATGTAAGCCCATTTTAAGGAAATAGATTGCTGTTTTTTTGTATTCTTCATTGTCAAGCACAAGGGAGAGAATATAAAGTCCTGTATACTCCATCACTCCCCAGTTACTTTTCATTGAAAATCCTTTTTTAGGATTTGCAGCCAAATGCCCTGCGTGTACTAAAAGAGCCTCAAAAAATCTTTTCTTTACATCCTCTGTAATAAGTGGGCAGTCTGCAAAAAGAGCCATAGCCCTTACCCAGTAATCAGCCCTTAGTCCCGTTTCAAGCGTTCTCCAAATCGCTTTATCAGCTTTTTCTATGTCGATGTTCTCATCTATCCAGTCAAGGAGCTGCCCTATAAATGCTTTTACATACTTTTCATTGCCTGTAAGTCTATAGGCCTGTCCAAGGCTTATCCAGTATCTATGCCTGTTTAGCTGAAAGATGAATTCCTCGTCTTCATTTAGAACATAATTCCACTTGATTTTCCTGTCAAAATGTACGACTTCACTTGTGGCTTCCATATCCCACGGAAGCCTGAATAAAAAGGTATTCTCTGCAGTTTCATCAGCTGTCTCCATAACAAGCTTCATCATTGCACCGCAGTTTTTCAAGCAGAAATCTGCTATTTTTAAGGCTTCCTCTTTTTCATAACCCAAGTGTTTTTGAAATTCATCCCACAGCAATTCTGTATTATTCATAAGCCGTTTCCCTGCTCCAGTTATCCATAAAGCCGTCATTTTGGCGTTTCATCCAGTTTATAATCTTTGCTTCAAGCTCCCTTGCAAGCATTTTATTCTCTTTAGTATCCAAGTCAAGTGGATGAATCTGCTCGGGATCTTGCTGGTTATCATAAAGGTATCTCTTAGGCTTACATATTACATCATAGCCTAATTCAATTACATAGGTATATCTCTTGGTTCTGACACCCCTCCAGCCGTAAGTCGCTGGATCCTTGCCTGCCTTCTTAAAATTCTCCACAAAATCAGCCCTGCCGGGACTTGCACAAAGAAAGCTTACTCTCTCTCCTCATCCTCTTCACCCTTTATAAATCTCTGACAGTCCTCGCCCTCTACCGTATCAGGTATAGGGCAGTTTAAGAGTCCGAGGATGGTCGGCATCATATCCTGGCTTCCTATACAGGTACTGCATCTTCTGTTCTCATTTCCCGGCACATGCACGACAAATGGGATTCTAATTGACTCCTCATACCAGACATGCTTTCCCATAAGTCCGTGTGAGCCCATCATATCGCCATGGTCAGCCGAGAGAATGACTAAGGTGTCATCATACAAATCATTTTCTTTCAGATAATCTATTATTCGCCCAAACTGCTTATCCAGTCCGCTTATAGCTGCAAAATACTGCTTTGTGGTAAGCCTCATTTCTTCCTCAGTCATCCCTGCTTCTTCGCCTGTGTGGTGATGAATCCCTCCTAAACGGACATTATTTTTAAGCTTGACGTTATCATAGAGCTTAAGATATTTTTCAGGAACCTCACTATATATGCTATGTGGAGGATTCCAAGAAATGTAAAGGGCAAAAGGCTTTGATTTATCCCTTTTTTTCTCCAGATATTCAATCGCCTTATCAGTCTCATGTTCGGGAGACCACTGATGAATTTGAATCATTTCATCTGTATCCTCCCAGTAATGAGGTGATAAATGCTTATCGAATGTTCCATAGGAATACCAGTAGTCAAATCCATGTCTTCTGACACCTGGCGGAGTATAGGCATCCCAGTTTCTGGCTCCCGACTTTGGCTCAGCACAGTAGGTCTGTTCAGCCTCATCCAAGTGCCATTTTCCGATATAGGCCGTATCATAGCCTTCCTTCTTAAGTACATCTCCCACACAGATTTCTTCATCTTTAAGTCTTAAAGACAAGCCCTTCTTGCAGTTGGTGAAAAACCCTGCGGAAAGAGGATATTTCCCAGTCATAAGGCTTGCTCTGTGAGGAGAGCAGACAGGAAATGTACTAAAAGCATGGTCGCAGTAGGTCGATTCCTCACAAAACCTGTCCATAAGCGGAGTTAGCACAGGATCTTCCTTTGCATATCCCATGGCTCCAGCTCTCCACTGATCCGCAAAAACAAATATCAGATTCATTTAGCCCTTAACGCCTCCTGTTATACCACCAATAATCTTCTTTGACAGACCTATGTAAAGTACAAAGGTAGGGATGAATACTATAATAACTGATGCGAAAAGTCCTGACCAATCACCGCTGTACTTCATTCCGTTGATCATTGAGAAGAGTCCCAAAGCTACAGGTCTTAGCTTCTCTGAGTTTACGAAAAGCAGTGAGAGGAAGTACTCATTCCATATAGCTATGAAGTTAAATATTGTAACCGTTACAACGCCGCCCTGTGCAAGAGGGAATACAATCTGCCAGAAAGTCTTTACCGGATGGCAGCCGTCTATGGCGGCAGCTTCTTCATAGGCCTTTGAAATATTGGCAAAATAAGCCATAAGGAAGGTAGTTGTATAAGGTATCTTAACTGCCACAAAGAGCACTACAAGAACTATTCTGTTTGAAAACGCATTACCAAGTACGCCGGTTCTTGCAACCCAGGTATAAAGAGGAATAATTACCATGATGATAGGAATGCCCATTGTACCTGCAAGTGCTGATGTTAATGCTTTTCTTCCCCAGAATTCAAATCTCTGAAGTACATAGGCATAAGGCGCGCAAATCAAAATGAGAAATGCACATGACAGGACTGCATAAATAAGGGAGTTGGTAAAGAACACCGACACATTTGACGATACCCAGGCCTTTTTATAGTTTTCAAAATGAAGTCCTGTCTTAAATCCAAGGATATCACCCGAAAAGATATCTGCTGTGGTTGACAAACTGGCTGCCACTACCCAGCCGAGTATAACTACCGTAAAAATAATCCAGGTAATTATAATTATATATCCCGGCAAAAGCTTAATTTCCTTCTTGAAATTAAAAGGCACAGAATTTTTTTCTTTTTTTGCAGTTTTAAACATTTTCATAATCTAACCTTTCATATTTGACTATTAGAACTCTAAATCATCGTCCCTAATAAATTTGTTGGCAAGCTTGAATATAATCAAGACTAAAGCACAAAGGATAATACCGATTGCCGCACCGGCTCCGGCATCACGGGAAATTATATCTGCAGTTTCAGCGCCAAATACCTTGGTATACATATATACCATAGGAACTACAGTGGATGTATCCGCTGTAAGTGGAGAGAAGAGCTGTGACCAGATAAAAAATCCTGCTATTCTTATGGACCACATGATAATATTTGTTCTTAAGATACCTCTAAGGAGAGGGAGGGTAATATGAAAAAACTGCTGAACCTTATTGGCACCGTCTATTCCCGATGCCTCATAATATTCCTTGCTGACTCTCTCGATACCGCTTATCCATATAAGCATATGGTGGCCTATCATTCCGAAACAGTAGGAAATAAGCAGTGCCCAGAATTTATGTTCCGCGTCTAGCCACTGTATTTTAGCAAGGCTCTCCAAGCCCAACATATTAAAAAATGTTGTTAAAAATCCGTAAGAAGAATTAAAAACATACTGGATCCACATAGTAGCCATTGCTACTGCACTGATTACATTTGGAAGATAAATAGCCGCCTGGAAAAATCCCTTGAATCTTATTCCGCTTGTCAGGATTATGGCTAATAATAAGGATACAGCAAGGGTTATTACACCACCTATTGTCCATATCTTGCCTATATTGATAAGAGACTGCCTAAAAAGCGAGGCACTAAACAAATCAATATAATTGCCAAATCCTCTAAATTCCCATCTACTAACCGGGTCTGTAATCTCCACAATTCTAAAAAAGCTCATGATTACAGTTCTGATTATAGGATAGACAAATACTCCAAAGAACAATAATGTTGCGGGAAGAGTAAATGCTAAAATCATACTTTTATTGCGCTTCATAAATATTTCCCTTCTGAACAAACTACTTTAGTATAATCCCTTATTCCGGGATAAGTAACTTATAAAACGGGCAGGTCAAATAACGATAAGTTACCTGCCTGCCCCTATTATGTACATTTGCAAATTTCAGCACAAATCACATATTGGTTGCAAATAAGACTTTTAGTTAGTCTTACTTTCCTGCAGCTGCCTTCATATTGGCAACAAACTCAGCACCTGTGATCTTACCTGAGTAAAGCTTAATCAAGTTCTCCTTTAATGCAGGTGTAATGTCAGGATTGCTTTCTGCTCCACCCATAATCTCTGTACAGTTATCAAAGTAAGGCTTTACATCTGCAAGCTGCTCTGGCCAGTTTTTATTTTCTGTATCTGCTGTAATACTGATACTTTCTCTACCTAACTTCTCGTCAAATTCGCCTCTTGTCATCTTCTCAATGAAACCAAAAGCTGCTTCAACATTCTTACACTTTGAAGTAATAGCAAAACTCTGTCCACCGATAACCATAGCCTCTGTTCCGTTGATTCCATTATTTACCTCAGGGTAAGCAAAGAAGCCCCATTCAAAGTCAGGTCCTGTGATGTTCTTAACTTCATTAACCATGTAAGTTCCTACGCAGTACATCGCAGCCTTTCCTGTTGCATACTCAGTATTCTGTCCTGTAGGATATACGTTTGATGCAACAAGCTCTGAGAAATATCCCTTAGCCGCAAGATCTGCGAGGTCGTTAGCTGTCTGTAAAACCTCAGGTCTATCCCAGCCGTTCTCATTAACTATTTTCTTCAAGCCTTCGCTTCCTACAAGTCTTCCAAGGTGCATACCAAACGCCTGTGGCACATAGGCATCATCAGTAGTAATAGGTGTGATTCCCGCGTCTTTAAGCTTCTGACAAGCAGTTAAAAACTCTGACCAGTTAGCAGGTGCCTTCTCAATTCCTGCCTGCTTGAAAAGTTTTTTATTGTAAAGATATGAATTAGCCTTAAACTGGAAAGGTATTTCTTTAAGTACTCCATCATTATAGCTTCTGAAAAGTTTCATCATAGTAGGATTGGAACGTGGCTCGTAATTATGCTCCTTAACTATGTCCTCAAGGCTGATAATACGGTCACCGTAATTACTCTTGTTTCCTGCACCATCGAAGAAATCTATCTGCTGGTTTGCATCAAGAGCAGGAATCAAACCTTCTTTAATTCCCTTACGTCCCTTAAACTCAACTTCAATATCAACACCAGTCTCCTTCTCGTAAGCTTCAATAGCCTCTGAAACTACCATACCCTGTGGCTCAGTAGCTTCCCAGCTTGACCAGTATACAAGCTTACTCCACTGAACTTCTTTCCCTCAGAACCTGTTGTAGCACTACTTGCCCCTGACTTTGCAGCACTTGCAGAACCTGATTTGTCTGACTGTGAAGCTCCGCATCCAACAAGTGTAGACACTATCATAGCTCCTGAAATCACAGCAACCCCAATTTTCTGTAACATTTTCTTTCTCATCAAGAAATCCTCCTTTTAATTGATGTTTACATTTATATGAGTTTTTGTACATCCATAAGTTTGACTTTATGTACAAACATTTCATAACAGCTTAATTTTTCCTACCCACATCCGGTTATAGTAGTGATTTGAACAAATATTTCACTGGACATTGTAGAGTTCTGCATTGTTCTCAAGTGCTATATCTATCTTACATAGCATCACATCCGGCACAGGCAGCTTTTTGATAAGGCAGTCAACCATTGCATTAAATGCCATATAGCCCTTTTTGTAAGGATTTTGGTCTATAACCGCAACCATTTCTTTTTGTTTTAGATACTCTAGGGTTTCCTCATTTAAGTCAGTTCCAATTATAGCCACTTTAGAGCTCTCTTTTCTTTCAAGAGCTTCTACAAAAGCCACATTATCATGTGATGTAAGCGCATACATAAGACAAATATCGTCATACTTATCAAGAGCCTTACAAGCATTACGGTATAGCTCCCCCTTACGGTTCATCTTCCTTGTGTAGCCCTTTACAATCTCTAAAGTAAGCCCCGGCTTATGTTCCCTTATGTAATCACAAAAACTATTTAGTCTTCCTTCGTGAATCTTAGAATCAGAACGTCCCCCGGATACAAGCACTCTGCCAGTCTCAGGTGTAACTAGGGAAGCAAATTCTGCAGCAACCTTTCCTACCTGAACTTCTCTTGGGTGAATGCACATAAGCCCTTCAGGCGTGGTGATGTGATCATCTATAACTAAAACCTTTATATTAAGTGCCAGCAGTCTTTGTAGCTGCATAAGAATCTCGGGTGCCCTTGTAAATGAAAGTGTTATAACTCCACCATAGCTATCCGGACCTTCTCCTGCTATCTCCTTAAGTTGTACAAGCTGTTGTTCTTCGTCATCACATACAAAAGGAATTATCTCAACATTTAATCCTTTCAATTCCTTTGCACTTTTTTTAATTCCAAGCCATATGTAGTCGAAGTACATTTTCTTCTCCCACTTACCCTTTGGGAGAACCACCGCCACCCTCTCGGTCTTTCTCTTAATCGAAGCTGCGGCATAGTTTTCTACATACCCCATTTCCTTGGAAGTCTCTATGATTTTGGCACGAAGCTCGTTGCTCACTCCCTCTTTGCCTTTAAGTGCTCTGTGAACAGAAACCGAAGATACTCCCAATTTTTTTGATATGTCTTTTATTGTAATCATAGCTGAAGCCTTCTTCATAAAATCATCCATTTCCATCCGATAAGCATAAGTGATAGTAATCTTTGTTCATCTATTTGTGAAAATAAATTAACGATTAGCGTTTAAGTAATCGTTTACTTATATAACATTTTATGCTATAATCATTCCGATGTCAATATCCTTTGGTTATTTTTTATAAATTTTTAGGAGGTATTTATGTTATTGCACGATATTATTGAAAACTGCGGCATTGTTCCTGTGGTAGTACTGGAGGATGCAAACAAGGCAGTTCCTCTTGCAAAGGCCTTACTCGCGGGAGGGATCAAGACCTGCGAAGTAACTTTTAGGACTGCTGCCGCAGAAGAAGCCATTAGGCAAATTGTACTAAACGTTCCTGATATGATAGTGGGGGCAGGTACAGTTATTACAAAGGAACAGCTTAAGAGCGCTGTAGATGCCGGAGCTAAGTTCATCGTTTCTCCGGGTACCGACATTGAGGTCGTAAGATACGCTAAGGAGCTAGGGGTATATATGCTTCCCGGGGCTGTAACTCCTACAGAGATAATGCAGCTTATGAAAGAAGATATCAAGGTAGTTAAATTCTTCCCTGCAGAAAACTATGGCGGACTTAAGACCATCAAGGCCATATCCCAGCCTTTCCCTAACATCAGGTTCGTACCTACAGGAGGAGTGAGCCTATCAAACCTCTCCACCTATCTTGAGTTTAGTAAAATAGCTGCTGTTGGAGGCTCCTGGCTGTGCACAAAGGACCTTATAAATGAAGAAAAATGGGATGAGATAACAAGGCTGTCAAAAGAGGCTATGGAGATTTTTAGGAAAGTAAGAAACCTATAACGTCCACCATTTGGCTTGTAGCCTATGAAATATTGGGAAAGTTGGAATCTGTAGTGTTGACAATGTTGCTTGTAGCTTATGAAATAAACGATATGAGTAGATAGCCATTTTGGCAAAGGCAAGCGGATTACGAATATTTTGCAATGATTATAAGACAAAACGAGGAGAGGCACAACATTTTTTGATAACTTGTTTGTGCCTTGAGTGAAGCGAAAGGAATGATAAAATTATGAATTTACAGATTAAAAGTAAGGAAGAATGTGCCTATGACGAGGTATCAATGGGAGAAGTTATGCTACGCCTCGACCCAGGTGAGGGAAGAATAAGAACTGCCAGGAGCTTTGCGGCCTATGAGGGCGGCGGAGAATACAATGTAGCAAGAGGACTTGCCAAATGCTTTGGATTTAAGACTGCTGTCATCACCTCTCTTGCAAAAAATGATGTGGGTTATCTCATAGAGGAAATGATTGATGCAGGAAAGGTTGACTCTCAGTTCATACTGTGGAAAGACTTTGACGGCATTGGCAGGGCTGTTAGAAACGGACTTAACTTTACCGAGAGAGGACATGGAGTAAGAGGCGCCCTTGGTATATCCGATCGTGCCAATACCGCTGCCAGTAAACTTAAACCGGGCGATTTTGACTTTGACCACCTCTTTGGCAAGCTTGGGGTAAGATGGTTTCATACAGGAGGTATCTTTGCTGCCCTCTCTGAAAGTACCGCAGAGTTCACCATCGAAGCTGTTAAAAAAGCAAAACAGTACGGTACTATTGTAAGCTATGACTTAAACTACCGCCCTTCTCTTTGGAAGCACATCGGCGGTCTTGAAAAGTGCAGGGAAGTGAACCGCGAAATAGCTAAGTATGTTGATGTAATGATTGGCAACGAGGAAGATTATACTGCCTGCCTCGGTTTTGAAGTGCCTGGAAATACAGAAGATCTTACCTCTCTTAACTTAGACGGATATAAGCTTATGTTAAACGAGGCAACCAAGGTATACACCAACTGGAAGGCCGCAGGGACCACTCTCCGTGAGGTTAAGACAGCTACAGTTAATGACTGGTCAGCAATGCTATATGTGGACGGCGAAATCTACCGCGCAAATGAGTATAAGGCTCTTGAAATCCTTGACAGAGTGGGAGGCGGTGACAGTTTGCTTCAGGTCTCATTTATGGCCTTATGGAAACAGGCGATCCAGCGAGGGCTGTAAACTATGGCGCAGCCCACGGCGCACTTGCAATGACTACTCCGGGCGATACCTCAATGGCAAGAAAAGCCGAAGTTGAAGCCCTGATGTCAGGCGGTTCTGCAAGGGTTAAGAGATAGATACTACAGTTAAGACACTGGCTTTCATTTTTGATGATTAATGCAAGTCCGCTGTTAGTTACAATGTAAATGACAGGAATAAAAAACGGCCACATTAGGAATTATTATCTGATGTGGCTGTTTTTTATTCTCTGTTTCAAATAGTCATTTCCCTTCATGCCTATTCCCGACTAATTTACCCCCTATATCTAATCTATGAAGTAGCTAAATAGCTATTAGCAATCACAAGTACAGTATTAAATTTTCCCAACTTTCTCAGGGATGTAGATGGCTACCTTAAAAACAGTCTCAGCAGCTTCTCCTTTAATCCCGTATAAGGCTGGTAGCGGACAGGCATATCCATCCAGGTCTTCTTATCCACTATGCTTCTTGTATGGCTAAATTCCTCAAAGCCTGCCCTGCCATGGTAAGAGCCCATTCCACTTTCCCCAACTCCTCCAAAAGGCATTTCGCTGGTAGCCAGATGAATTACCACATCATTGATACAGCCGCCGCCAAATCTGCATTTTTTTTAAGAATTTTCTCTTTAACTCCATTATCCTCCGTAAAACAGTATAGAGCCAAAGGATGGGGATGACTTTCAATCATCGAAACAGCCTCATCTAAGGTCTTATAAGTAAGTATAGGGAGTATTGGACCAAATATCTCCTCGCCCATTACTGTATCTTCCCAGCTTACATCAATCATAACAGTAGGCTCTATCCTCTGCTCCTTTTCATCCAACTTTCCACCCCAGACCGTCTTTTCCTCATTTATCAGTCCTTTTAACCTATTAAAATGCTTTTCATTTACTATCTTGCCATAGTCAGGATTCTCAAACGGTTTGCTTCCAAACTGTAAGGTTATTTCCTTTTTGATTGCAGAAACCAAGCTCTCTCTTATGCTTTCATCACAAAGGACATAATCTGGCGCAACACAGGTCTGCCCACAGTTTAAGAACTTTCCAAATACTATTCTCCTCGCCGCCAGGCTTATTTTGGCAGTTTTTTCCACTATGCAGGGACTCTTGCCACCAAGCTCCAAGGTCACCGGAGTAAGGTGCTCAGCCGCTTTTCGCATTACTTCTTTACCAACTTCCTTGCTTCCTGTGAAGAATATCTTGTCGAATTTCTGTCTTAAAAGTGCCTGATTTTCAACTCTTCCTCCTGTAACTACAGCCACCAGCCCGGGATTAAAGCTCTCTTCAAGCATTTTCTTTATTATATCAGAAGTCTCGGGCGCATAGGCACTCGGCTTTAATATGGCTGTATTTCCCGCAGCCAGTGCATCCGCAAGAGGCTCTAAGGTAAGGAGTAAAGGATAGTTCCAAGGGCTTATTATCAGCACATTTCCATAAGGAGACGGACTTCTAAAGCTGGTTGCCGCAAACTGTGCAAGAGGAGTGAGGACATATTTCTTTCTCATTAGCCCTCTAAGGTGCTTTATAAGCCAGTTTATCTCAGAAATGGCAAGTCCTATCTCACACATGAAAGCCTCTGCCCTGCTCTTGCCAAGATCCTGCTTCAACGCTCTACACAGCTCATCTTCATTACTAAGTATTGCTCTTTTTAAGGCCTTAAGCGAAACAAGTCTTGATTCATAGCTCCTTGTAAGCCCTGAATTAAAATACTTATTCTGCTCTTTGATTAGTTTTTCTATATCCTGATCCGTCATTCATTTCCTCCCACAAAGAGTTTACTACTATTGTAGAGTAGTGTTCTTACTTAAACGACATAATTCTTAAGGTATCAACATTCTCTTTCTAGCAGTTCTAGTCGATTTTCTACACCTTTAATACTGTATCATCCTCTTAAAATTTATTGTGAATATGCTCAGCCGAGCAAAGTACATCCTTAAGCTCTATCTTTCTTCCATCGTCTAAGATGGCAGTACCACTCATCTTGCCAAATACCTGATGCTGGTCGGAGCAAAGAAGTTTTAGGTCGATTTTCGCCTTTCTGTCGATGATAGGTTCAAACTCCATTTCAAAGCGTCCGTCAGAGGAGATATATTTCCATTTATCCATATAGCGTATAGCTCTCTTTTTGGCTCTCTTTCCGGGCTTAACCTCTTCACCCTTTTCCTTTAGCGGATTAGGTCCATTGTCTCCCGGTATCACAAACATAACATCGTCAAGCTTGTGTCCTACCCCGTCATAGAAGAGGATATTTTCGCTCGCTGCCTTTGTATTGCCGAATCCATAGCCTATGTTAAAGCCAAAGCTGTGTCCGTCCAGGTCACAGCTGCAAGTTCCCCAGTACCAGGTATTTTCATAGGTCCATACTCCCCTGCCCCAGTCCAGGGTACCAAAGTCTGTCTTAGGGTTAAATTGATAGGTTTTACCGTTAAACTGCACCTCTCCTGAGGCTCTCATACAGTTTATTTTCTGATTATAGTAAAATGCGTGTTTTTTATTCCAAGGCGTAGCTATGACCAGACTGTCCATTTCAGGCTCATCAAGCCATACATCACACTTAAAAGGCTTGCCGTTATAAAAGTTCTTAAAATTGCAGATTATATGCCTTTTTCTACCATTTCCCGAAGGATTGGCAACAATCTCATAAGACAGAGTAAGTCTCTTATCTTTGTAAAAGCAGTTCCCCTCCTTGCTTGCCTCAGGCATCTTCAACTTGCCCATTGGAAATGGTGTTAAGATGGTTTCCGTATGTTCAAAAGGCTTTCCTGTAAATTTAAGAAAGCTTGCAGACTGCAGTCCCAGATAGCCGTCATCAGACATTGTAAGGGCTATACCAAAGTCTTTATTTAATATGAGATAGTAGTCCCACTCCTTAATCCTTACTGCAGGAGCTTTTATGTCCTTCCTCCTGTACCTTTGGAACTGCTTCCTAGACCACCCGGGCTCCGCCACATTTCCATTTTTGTCTAAAAGGTTTTGATACTCTGTGATTTCGTGATTTCTCATGTAGTTACCCCCTTTAAGCTTATAGTCACTATAAATTTGGGTTTTCTTTGATATTTTTAATTCTTACTCCCTTGCAATCTCTACAAACAACTCAAAGGAAGTCATTTTATTCTCTTTGTCAAAGCGGATTGTTGCATAATATTCATTCCAAAACAGATGGTCACTGTTTGTTCCCCATTTCAATCCATAGTACAACTGAGTAATATCTGCATTTTTGTCAGGTATATACCATATATTCCCGGCAAATGTCTTTTTTACCTTTTCTTTTTTCAGAGTAGTAAGCAACTCCATACCGTTTAATTTATATGAAACTGACTTTTCTTTTGCTGCCGCTATGCAGTCCTCATCAGTCTTAAAGCCTATAATTTTACTATCTTCCAGTACCGTATCCTCTGTCTCACCACCATATAATTCTATGCTTCCAAGAACAAGCCCCTCTTTTACAAGAATATACTTAGCATTCTCTACAGAGTCATTAACCGGGTGAAATCCTTTTTCTATCCTTATGCTTTGGTCAGCCGGATATTTTACATAGCTCCCCGAGGAAAGAAGTTCATTATAGTCGGTGCTCCCTGCACCTGACCTCCTAATGTAGATATCACAGCCACTATCAATCAAATCTTTGGCAGTCGTCCTCGCTACTGTAACAGGAATGTGGTCTACCTCCAGTAAAGGTGCTTTTTGAGGAAGACCTATAAGCGCATTGGCCAACATCAAAAACAATGAGACCATGAATGCCATTACCAGAGCAAGCATGGCTCTACCGGTACGCTTTCTTGCATTAAAAAGTGCCATAACCGGTGGCAGAAGAACTGCCTTTGCAAGGATAGCAGAGCCTCCTCCTTCTTGTTCCTGCATAATCAGTACTACAATGAGAGCTGCAACAATAATTATAGAGCCATATACCAATAACTCTCCTGCCCCCATTTTGTCAGTTCTTGTCTGTTCATTTACAGGCTGGTTCATCAGCGGCTCTCCATTAACCAAAGTTTTCTTCATCCGGCGATACATAAAGAACCCGATGCCTGTGCAGGCCGCCGCAAAAAATACGAGTAAACCTATAAAAATCATTTTTAACATATTCGCTATCCCCTTTTAGAACTTAAAATCACTTAGAAACCCATAATTTATACGACTATTCTTTTACATGATAATATCACATTTTAAAGCTTTGAACAAGGTAAGTCCTGCCTCTCCACTATAAAATACAGCTAATTTCTCTCATGATATGGTAATTATGCAACGACCCGTTGCATAGTTGTACAATCACCTAAAGCCCTACCTCTCCTCCATAAACCATAAATTATTGTCCTCATAATAAAGGTGGCTCTTACATCCATCCACTATGCAGGTGTAGCGGATTCCCACTCCTCCCGCTTTTAGGCTTGCTGCCCTGCGTATATCTGTCACCTTCTGAATCTCATAAACCTGTCCGTCCTTCCACACAAAGCTCTTCGGAATTAGCCTCCCGTCCTTGGTAAACTCAGCCGTTACATCCACATATACCTTATAGCTTTCCATCTAATCAGCCCTCCATTTTTAACATATACAAAGTACAGACCTCGCACACGAATCTCGCCCTCAGGCAAGTTTATATACCTTAGGCTATACAACATATTTGCAGCATTCTCTTTTATTTATCTGCCAAAAGACTGTAAATTCTCTTGCGGGCAGGTTCCATTTAATTTCATAACTTTGGCGCTTCCATCACCCAAAGTACCCGATAGGGTGCACAGTATGGTCTTCCTTAGCATTACAGGCAGATAAGATAGAATCTCTGTACATAAGCCCCCTCTGAATGCTGTAAAATCCAAATCTTTTTCTTATATTGTCAACAGTGACATCCATCTTCATCCTCTTTTCCCTAAGCTTAGGATCCATAAATATATCCATCTGCTCCCAGTAAAAGTCTGTCACAAGATCTGAGCCACTGATTCCTATACTCCTTAGAGGCTTTTGATAAAATTCCGTACCAAAGCTTTTAAGCTCATATTCATTTGCAGGCAGACTGTAGCTTTTTTTGTAAAGCATATAAGCTGCTTCAGCTATTTCACCTGTGATATTACTGGCATTTTTAAGCTTGGTCTGTTTTGAAAAATGAAATAATTCCTTGTCTCTGATGCTTATTTCCACAGTTCTGCAACGAAATCCATTTTCACGAAGCCTTGCAGCCACGCTCTCTGCAAGTATGTATAATACAATCTTGACATCCTCATCAGTTCTCATATCCTTCGGAGTTGTGGTGCTGTTGCCTACTGATTTAATCGGTGCGGAAGTATTTTCAATCTTTACGGGAGAGGTATCATAACCATTTGCAAATGCATGGATGATACTTCCCACCTTGCCAAGCTTTTTAACCAGAATAGCCTCGTCCATAAGTGCGAGATCACCTATGGTTTTTATGCCAAGCGAAGATAATTTTCCACCTGTCGCCCTACCCACGTACAAGAGGTCGGATACAGGGAGCTGCCAGGCTTTTGTGCGGTATTCGTCCTTACCCATGGTAGTAATGGCATCAGGCTTTTTATAATCGGAGCCAAGCTTTGCAAAAACCTTGTTAAAAGAAACCCCTATGCTTACAGTGATACCAAGCTCCTTCTTCATCCTGTCACTTATTTCCTTTGCAATTGAATATCCGTCTCCCTTTACGCTCACACTCTCTGTCACATCAAGCCAGGACTCATCAATACCAAATGGCTCTACCTTGTCTGTGTATTCTGAATATATTTCCTGAGCCATTCTTGAAAATCTAAGATAAAGATCCATCCTTGCAGGGAGAAAGATAAGGTCAGAACAGAGCTGTTTTGCCTGCCAGAGCGCCATACCTGTCTTTACTCCATACCTCTTTGCCTCATAATCTGCTGTGAGAATTATGCCATGCCTTGCATCGGGATCGCCACAAACCGCCACAGGCCTTCCCTTAAGCTCAGGGTGGTGCAAAAGTTCAACTGAAGCATAAAAACAGTTGCAGTCGCTGTGAAGTATGGTTCTACTCATATCTGTGGCCTTCCTTTCCCTAAAAATAATATATAAAATGCTAAATATCTTGTGACCCCCACATCACTCAATGATGTTGTATCTTGAAATCGAATCTATGTTCGAATATCTTGTATATAATATAACTCTAATTTTATTGAATTTCAAGTATTATTTTTTTATTTATTCTATTTTTATTGATTTAAGCTTGAATATTTGATGTTTCAATGATATAATGATACAAGTGTCAAAAGTATAAAAATTCAATGCAAGCTTGCTTGCAAGAGAATTTATTATCTTTTGACACGCAAAAAATATGAGTAAGTAGCCATTTTTTGCAAAAAAAATGAGCGGATTACGAATATTTTTGCAAGGATTGCTAAAGCTGCGCTGTAGCAATCCTGTATCAATGGGTGTCAAATACTTTTGACACCCACATCATTATAACACGAGGCTGAATTGAGATTAGAAGTTCCAGTTTATATACCCAACACAAACACAGAAAGGTGATTTACTATGAAAGATTTGGGAAAAACTATCGCAAAGCATAGAAAAGAGCATAAGCTGAAGCAGAGCCAGCTTGCTGACAGGCTTACAAGTTACGGTATCTTTGTAAAGCCAAATACTATAAGTGCCTGGGAATCAGGACTTTCTCTGCCAAGCTCCAAGCAGCTGCTTGCTATATGCGAGATTTTAAACATTTATGATATATACACAGAATTTATAGGGACTAATCCCGACAATCCTTTCCGTAACCTGAATAAAGATGGTATAGATAAGGTTATGGAATATACCTATCTGCTTGAAAAGAGCGGAGATTATAAGACTGCCGAGATTATTCCTATCAATGTGATAAGAGAGAGAAAGGTTTACTTTGCCGCCGTATCAGCAGGCAACGGCTCCTTCTTAGACGGGGAAGACTATGAGATGCATGCTTCAGCGGATATACCTGAGAAGGCTGATTTTGGGGTTCATGTAAGTGGAGACAGCATGGAGCCTGTTTATAAAGATGGTGAACTTATATGGATTGAGCAGACTTCTTCACTTGAAGACGGCGAAACCGGCATTTTTTTCCTTGACGGCAATGCTTATGTGAAGAAGTTTCAGAATAACAAAAAAGGGGCTTATCTCGTTTCTCTTAACAAGAAATACGCCCCTATGCCTATTACGGAGAACAGTTCATTTAAGATTTTTGGCCGAGTTTTAACAGGGTGAGGTAATTGACACTAACCACCCTGTTGCAGGTGCTTGATTTTTAATGTTGTATATTGTATAATCAAAATAAATAGAGGTTGTACCGTTCCCCCACAAGGTTTCTTTGAAGCTGGGAGCGGCCACAATCTCTATTTTATCTCTTGAACACTTTTAATATTTCCCCATTTTTTATCAGTATTATTTTGTTGATGCTTTGGGTGTGTTTTGAACTATAAATGGTTTTTATTTGTAAATATACATCGTCTATTCCTAGCACCGTATTATCTAGGCAGATTATAAAATTATCAGCCTGTGCCTTACTTTTCCTTACCAAATCATAAATTGTATTTTTCCCTGAACCTATAGGTATTTTTCAAATCATATTTTTTTCACCTTCAATTAAATAATCAGGAGTTCTTATTTTTTTGTGGATACAGAATTCTAGGAACTAATTGTATTGACTTTCCATACTTTTTCAGAAAATATATTAGCAATTTCCTTTTTCTACTTGATTATGATCAAGTAATACGCATTTATTGTCCACCTTATAAACAGTTCCATTCGCTTCATATTCCGTTAAATCCCTAACCTCTTTCACATTCCTATGTGATACTTCTTTCCATTCATCTGTTATATCTTTCATAATAGGTTCTACTTTAACATCTTTTTGGTTCCCTTCAAGTCTTTTACATATTTCTTTTCAATGCTTATGTGAAGAAGTTTCAGAACAACAAAAAAGGAGCTTATCTCGTTTCTCTTAACAAGAAATACGCCCCTATGCCTATTACGGAGAACAGTTCATTTAAGATTTTTGGCCGAGTTTTAACAGGGTGAGGTGGTTGGCACTGATAATATCGCCATCACTTCTGCCTTTACAAGGTTGGTCGATTTGGGTTGCTTGGTTATATGCTTGGCAGTCCGCATAAAAAAGCATCCTGTTCGAGCACTTGACACAAATGGTGCTTAAATAATATTTGACTTTTTAGTCTGAAAAAACTATAATACAGATAAGGAGATATCCACAGTACTCATAGTTCTATTTAGAACTGTACAGCTGAATATCTCCTTTATCTTTTAAATACTCTTACTATATTTTTCTTTTTTCAATAAGACTATCTCATCAACAAATCTAGTATTAAAAGATTTATATATCCTTTCAATTTGAGAAATTATATCTCCCTCAGATAATGGGCACTCACTTATATCAAATATAAAATTTGAAGATTGCCTTTTCTTCTTTTGAATAGCATTATTTAGGACATTCTTTCCCTCTGTTTTTATTGTCTTTAAATCATATCTGACTCCATCTATCAGGTAATCAGCAGTTGAAATTCCTTGCGGATATGATATCCTTGGTATCATATTTACTTCCCTGCCATATTTAATTGCCAATATGTCTGCTACTTCTTTTTCATATTGTGAATAATCAAGGACAACATGTTTGCCATCAACCTTATAAACAGTTCCATTTACTTCATATTCCGTTAAATCCCTAACCTCTTTCACATTCCTATGTGATACTTCTTTCCATTCATCTGTTATATCTTTCATAATAGGTTCTACTTTAACATCTTTTTTGGTTCCCTTCAAGTCTTTTACATATTTCTTTTCAATGCTTATGTGAAAAAGTTTCAGAACAACAAAAAAGGAGCTTATCTCGTTTCTCTTAACAAGAAATACGCCCCTATGCCTATTACGGAGAACAGTTCATTTAAGATTTTTGGCCGTGTTTTAACAGGGTGAAGTGGTTATCAGGCAAAGTGGCACCCTCATCCATTCCTATAGCAATTATAGTAGATAAATTTTCATAGACATATTATCATAGTTTCGAATGCTTATCTCTATATTCCGATGGCGAAATTCCCAGCTGCTTCTTAAAACTAGTGCTAAAATAATACTGGTTTGTATAGCCACATTTAATACTTATTTCCTTCAAAGAAAGTGTTGTCTTCTCCAAATATCCCTTTGCCGCTTCAATGCGATATCCCATGATGGTATCAGTTATACCTTGTCCAACATTTTTTTTATATAAAGCACTCAAATAGGATGGACTCATATTAGCAAACTTAGCTATATCATTCAAGCTAAGTGTATTATCCTCAAAATTGCTTTTTATATAATTATCTACTAGCTCACAAGTCTGGTCATGGTAAGATTTGAGTGAAACATTTAGTTTATTACACACCAATGCGCATAATTCATTCATCCATAAGAAAAATTGCTCATAAGTATGAAATGTTTCGAAATGGCTATATGCAGATATAATCTTCTCTTCTAAGTCACTTGTGTCTATGTTTATTTCATATAAAAAAATTTTTAATATTTTTACCCAGCAACGAATAAATTCGTATAAACATAAGATTTTTTTATTCTCATATTTCATTGATAAAGTTTTGAAAAATTTTTCTAACCAGTCCTTTATTGCCTCACTGTCTTTTTTACATAGGAGGCTTATAAGTTCCTCTTCACTAGAGTCAGAAAAGGATAATAAACTAAACTCTTTACCTGTTGCCTCCAGTGCATCAAATATATTCTTGTGAGGATAGAAAAAACGGTATTTTAGAGCATGACACGCATTTTCATACGAAACATGCAATTTCCATAAGCTGTCAACCACAGTTCCTATTCCTATGCTGACATTTAAAACAGAATTCCTACAACTATCCATAAAGGCTGAAACCACCTTGTGAATTACATACTGGAAATGTGCAGGTGTTCTACTATTTTGTGCTATTATAAAAATCAAGTTATTCAAGTCCTGAATACAATGTACAATATCAAAAACTTCGCATTTTGTCATAAATATATCCGATAGATTTAATATCTCCATCTGGTAGGTTAAAACTCCATCACTCTCTCCAAGCAAAGAATCACTCTCTATCTCCAACTTTATTATATTAAAATTCGAATAATCTGTCTTTAGCTCCAAGTACTCTATGTATTTCTCAAAAATTCTCTGAAAGTTTTTCAGGGGAATAGTACAATAAGTCCTGAAAAAATTTTGTAACCATAAGTTGCCTGCTCTTTTTAAAATGGATAAATTACGCTGCTCTCTATCAATTGCATCAAATGCATTCTTTATTTTTTTCACATAGAAAAAAATATAGTCTATAGGTTTTTCAATATAATCACAAACACCTAATCTTACCGCCTGCTTTGCATACTCAAACTTATCATAGGCACTTATTAAAATTATCTTAACATGCGGATTAAGTTTCATTGCTTCACGACTCAATGTAATTCCATCGATATTGGGCATTTCTATATCCGTAATAATTAAGTCAACGCCATTAACTTTCATATACTCCAAAACTTCCTGTCCATTCTGTGCTGTAAATACTACCTCTGCCTCTAATCTATTCCATTCGACATTCATTTTTATTCCTTCAGAAACAATATAGTTATCGTCCGCTAATATAACCTTCTTCAAATTTCTCCTCCATCTGCGCATATTTAATCGTTATACATGTTCCCTTTTCTGCTTCGCTTTCAATTAAAACAACACCATTTCCAAAATCTTCTCCCGAGATTCTCTTATTTACATTACATATACCAAAGTGCCTATCATAATCTACTATATGATTTCTCAGCTTATATCTTATCTGTTCCAATTTGTCTTTTTGTATGCCACATCCATTGTCTTCTATGGTTATAACTACCTCATCATCCCCATACGAAACTGATATCACTATATGAATAATCTGTTTGTCCGCTGAATATCCATGCAAAATGGAGTTCTCTAAAAACGGTTGTAAAGTGAACTTACAAATTAAATAGTTTTCTATGCCATCTTCAGCGTTTATTTCCCAACTTAATTTATCTTTACGACAAAGTTGTTCCATTTCCAGATAAAGCCTTGCAATTTCCAGTTCATCTTTTATCTTTATTTTTTCTCCTGACTTTCTCAATGACATACGATAAAATTGTGTCAGGTTGCTTATCATATGATTTGCGATATCTATTTTCCCAATAGATTGACAGGTCTTAATCGTCCCCAATATATTATACAAAAAATGGGGATTTATCTGAGATTGTAGTAACTGATATTTTAGCTTCTCCTCTGATAAAGTAAGTTCTAATATTGACTGCATATTTTTATTAATAGATGAATGCATATTTAAAAATGTAACTCCTAATTTATCTATTTCATCAAAAATAATCAGGGTTCCCATCCACTGTCAGCGGAACATTCAAGTCCGTTTCTTTATTCCCAAGCTTAAAATTCTCCATTGCAGATGATAGCTTACTTATTCTCTTTGTTAAGCTCCTTGAAAAGAGAAATATAACAACCAGAATTATAGGGATTGATATAAACATTATTAGTATAAATGTCTTGAGCAATAAATATATGTGCTTATATACATAATCTTTAGGGATTTCAGTCACCTGATACCAGCCGTTACTAAGCATAACTGTATGATAATAGATGCTTCCCATCTCTTCTATGTTTTCTCTTTGATTCAAGATAAACTTCAAGTTTTCCTCTTTTAATTTTGAGCCTGTGAGTTTCAGATTAGTATGAGCTATAATCATACCACTCTTGTCACAAATATATCCCTTCAGATTTAGACTTTCGAAGGTATCAGCAAGCATTTCAGAAAATTCGCTTCCCCTTAACAATACCAGATATGCATACTCTGTATTTCCAGTTGTCTGGTTATGTAGTATCCTTACACAGGCTGCCACATCCTGTGATGTTCTTTTATTATCAAGCACATAAGGCAACGTATAGTTCCTTTTATATAGCCATTCAGAATCCATTTTAGTAATACCTTTTATACCTGATTTATCTATCTCCTTTAGTGAATGAAAAAAAAGCCCCTCCTTAGCTGCAATGTTTTCATCACCTATAAAAATATCAATATGATATAAGTTAAAAGTTGATTTAAGCAGCGAAATATTATCTCTGACATTAGTAAGTACAGAAAAATCTTTAGTATTGTTATGCATTTTCCGTATTAAAGAGTACATGTCATATCTAATTGAGTCTGCAACATTTTTTACCTGGTTTATGCGGTTATTTATTCTTATATCTAGCTGGTCATCCGCAAGGATAATAGAATTCAGAACGCTGTCTCCTGCAATCTTATGGGCAATGCCATAAAACGCAGACCCCATTATTATTAATGGTAATACTGTACATATAAAAAGAAAATAATAGTTTGAAGCGGTATCTGGATAAAATAAGTGCCAATAATTTTTTTCTTAACAGGCATAGTAAATCCTCCTCGTAAATATATAACAATTATAAGCTGTGTATTTTTTTCAAAGCAATACAAACAAAAAAATAATATAAACAAATCATAATATATTGTATTTTTTTGAAATACATATCATTTGGTATTTTATAAGTATCACAAAGCAACGGTCCGAGCATTTTTAATTTGACTGTAAAATTGCAATTCTACAGTCATAACAAAAACAGTTTAACTCGGACAGAATGGAGGAAAAATGAAAAAAAGTATCGTAAATTTTATGTTAGGTACAACATTGGTTACAAGCCTTCTTGTGGGGTGTGGAGGTAGTGCTAATCAGGCAGGAACTGCTTCTACAAATAAATCTTCCACAAGTTCTAAAACCGGGAGCTATGATTTGACACTGTACAGCATTAATACTACTGATTCTGATTTTGAAAGCTGGCTTAAAAACGTAGAAAATGCCACCGGCTTAAAAATCAATGTTATTGCAGCTCCTACAGATTCTGATACTCGTCAGCAAAAAATAACCACAATACTTTCTACTGGTGATTCGAGTGTGGATATTTTGGAAATAAATGATGAGATGAGTGCATCATTTAAAAACTCAGGTTGGCTAGAAGGTCTTAATGATACAGTAATGACTGATGATATTCGTGGCGAGTTTGCTAAAGGATATTTGGAACAGATGATTACAAACAAAGACGGAAACATAATAGGTGTTCCAGGATATGCCGGTTACCTTGCATTCTGGGTTAATCAAAAAATAATGGATGAAACAGGGATTAAATCCCTCGATACAAAAGAAGATTTTAAGAAATATCTCGAAGCTGCCTCAAAGGACGGACGATATGGCTATGGTGGTTCTTGGGAAAAAACATATGTATTTAATGAAATCGCACAGTTTGTAAATATGTTCGGTGGAGATTATTTTGATTGGACAAAACCTGAAAACAAAGAGGCAATCCAATTTTTATATGATATGGTTAAGAATAATCAGACTCCAATTGATCAAATTGCAGATAAATACGAGCAAATGAATCCTAAGGCTAATGACGGAAAGTATGGCTGTTGGTTTATGTGGGGACTGGGAACTGATTATGCTAAAGCTGACATGTTAGGACCGGATAAAATTCATATGGCAATGGTTCCTTCAATGACTTCTAACGGACAAAGAGCTATATTCACAGATTCTTGGAGCTATGTGCTTAATACCGCTTCCAAGAATAAAGATGCCGCAATAAAGTTCTTAAAATATATGGCTTCTGAGGGAGGAATGGAGGCTTCATATAAAGCATTTGACCGTTATCCTGCAAGAAAGGATGTTGCTGCAAAAATCGTGCCTGATACTGATCCGGCTAAAGAGATGTATAGCAGATATGCTGCTGAATGTAATGTAAACGGACGTCCTATGCTCCCTCAAACTATGGAATTCATAACTGATATGGGTACTATATTCCAGTCTTGTATGAAGGGCGAAATATCTGTAGATGATTTCTGTACAAAGGCACAAGAACTTGTTAACAAATATAAATAATCATAATTAACAATTATAAGTTATAAAATCCTTTGGTGGAGGTGTTTATAAACGTAATTCTCTTCTATAAACACCTTTGCCTAAGGAGATTTGTTTGTTGTTGATTAGTCGATTATTTAATCCTAACCTAAAGGAGGCGCACCTTGACTGTCGGTAAAAAATCAATGAAATGGATTCCTCTTATTATGATTCTTCCTGTAGTGATAATAAGGGGATTTACAACAATTTATCCAATCCTTGTTACTATGGTAAACAGTCTGTATAATATCAAGGTATTGTCAGGTATACATGAATTTACCGGATTATCAAACTATGTAGATGTATTTAAGGATGATAAAATCATTTCTTCTATCCAATTTACCGCTATTTTTGTTGTTGTATCAATGGCATTTCATGTTGTATTGGGAGTTATCTTAGCACTAATACTTAATATGAAATTTAGAGGCCGCCGCTTTCTAAGAACAATTGTACTTATTCCTTGGGCAATGCCTGCAGTTGTTATAGGTATGGCGGCAAAATGGGGATTTAACAATGATTACGGTTTAATAAATGATTTTATTCGCAGGTTCTTTTCTGACTTTCAATATAACTGGTTGATTAACAAAGGTTCTGCACGTGCAGCTGTTATAGCAATGGATTTATGGAAAGATCTGCCATTTTTTGCAATACTTGTGCTCTCCGGGCTCCAATTTATTTCAGGTGATATTTATGAGGCTGCAAAAGTAGATGGGGCTAGCAGTTTTCAGAGTTTTAAAAGAATTACTCTACCACTCATTACACGAAATGTTTTAACCTTATGTATTCCCTTTACATTGTGGCGTTTAACCTCTTTCGATTTAGTATATGCAATGACTTCTGGTGGTCCGGGAGAAGATACTTCGCTGATTGCATACCGTATCGCAATGGAATCATTTACAAACTTAAACATAGGATATGCCTCTACATTGGCGATTATGCTTTTTATTGTAATGGTCTTATTCAGCTGGTTTAACATCCGATTTATGCGCAGATACGCGGAATAATGGAGGACTAATATGATAAATACGACAAAATATGCTATATACAAAAAATGTACCATTGTGGGCAAATGGCTGTTATTCCTAATAGTTTCATTTGTTATTTTGTTTCCTGTATACTGGATTTTTATATCTTCAATAACACCTGCTGGAGAATTATTTAAAAAGCCAATTGATTATTTACCAGATCATCCTACTCTTGATAGTTATAAATTTCTCATTGAAAACGTAGGATTATTAAGTAAAATAGGAAATACAGTACTCATTGTTGGAAGCACACTTGTAATTGGTACTATATTATGCTCTATGGCGGCTTATGGTTTCTCTAGGTTCAGGTCAAGATGGATAAGTATAGCATTTGCATTTATTTTGGCAACACTACTTATACCCGAAGTAGTAACCGCTAGGCCTCTCTATGAGTTTATGAAAAAAAGTTGGCTTATTTGATACTTATCCTGGATTGATATTGCTGTATGTCAGCTCTGTTATTCCTTTCACAGTATTAATCCTAAGTAACTTTGTAGGTAAAATACCAATTTCACTTGAAGAAGCTGCTGCCATCGATGGTGCAAATTTTATGCAACGACTTTTTTATATTGTTCTGCCTTTAATGAAACCTGCTATTGCAACTGTGTGTATTATCAATTTCATAAATTGCTTGAATAATTTTTTTACGCCACTATACTATTCCAACGGAATTCAGGTATTATCAGTTGCAATAGTTCAGCTTCCTCTTAGGGATAATATGTATGGAGTTCCTTGGGATCTGGTAAGTGCTATGGGATGGATAATTCTTTTACCAATAATTATCTTTGTAGCTGTATTTGAAAAGCAGATTATGGACGGCATTATGGCCGGTGGTGTAAAGTCATAAAATAAAAGGAGGAAATCTCATGTATGGATTATATGGAAGTTTAAGTACCCTGCCATTATTAAGTAACAGAAAAAGTCGGGCAATCAATGCCGAAAACCCTACAGGCGAAAAGGGAAAAGGCGGCATGGCGGCAAGTAATCTAGGCCCTTCAAGAAAAGGCAGCCCTTGTCTTAGGGATATACCAAGTGGTTCAACTGTAACCTTGGCTGATATAGATGGTCCTGGCATCATTAACCACATTTGGATAACTGTTACAAATAAAACTACGGAAGCAGACTGCTTTGTCCTTAGTGACTTAGTTCTTAGGATGTATTGGGATGATGAAGAAGTTCCGTCTGTTGAAAGTCCGCTAGGAGACTTTTTCTGCTGTGGTTTTGGAAGGGAGTGTACAGTAAATTCTATTCCTATAGCAGTAATTCCAAATCGTGGATTTAACAGCTACTTTCAGATGCCTTTTAGAAAAAAGGCAAGAATAACCTTGGAAAATCAACATCCAAACCCTATTCCTGCATTTTTTTTATCAGATAGACTACTGTCTACTTGATGATATTCCTGATAATATAGCCTACTTTCATGCATCATGGAAAAGGGAAAAAATCACAACTCTTGGTAAAGACTATACAATCTTAGATAATGTTAAAGGTAAAGGACATTATGTGGGAACATATATAGCCTTAACAACTTTAGAACGTTACTGGTGGGGAGAGGGTGAGGTTAAATTTTATATTGATGGCGACATAGATTATCCTACAATATGTGGTACCGGAACCGAAGATTATTTTGGCGGTTCATGGAGTTTTGCTAAACAGATAAACGGTAAAACTGTAGAACAGAACTATAATACTTCCTTTTTGGGTTATCCTTACTATTCAAAACATGATGAACTCGTACATAATGACTACCACAATGATGATTGTATGCCTATGAGAGGCTTTTATAGATGGCATATACAAGATCCTATATATTTTGATGAGGATTTAAGAGTAACTATTCAACAAATTGGTGTAGGACATGGAGGGCTTTTTGAGAGGCAAGATGATGTAGCAAGCGTAGCTTACTGGTATCAGACAGAACCTCATTCCCGTTTTACAAAACTAGCAGATAAAGAGTTCCGTCGTCCTAGATAGGAGTGAATTTGAAACATACAATTCTCTGTCTGTTACTTTTTACCACAATGGGCTTGGCTTCTTGTAACAAAGCAGATACTCATATCAGCGAAAGCACTTCAGCCTTTCCCTGTAAAGATGAGATAACAATTATGCATATTGAAGCTGAAAATGATGATTTTGTTGATTATATTAATCAAGTTTCTCGTCAATTGAATATTAAAATTAATATAGTCCCATGTCCTCTTGATGCGAATAACAGGCAGGCTGAGGTTGCTACCATTCTCGCATCAGGAGACTCATCAGTGGATTTAATATCCGTTAATGATGAAATGGTAAGTGAGTTTAAGTATAAAGGTTACCTTGAACCCTTAAATGACATCATGACAAATAAAGTCCTAGAGGCTTATCCGAAAGATTATATGCAATCAATATCCATGTACAAAGGAAATATTTATTCGGTTCCTTATCTAATGGATATTATGATGCTATGGGTTAATGAGAAATTTTTAAAAGTGGCAGGCCTTAAAAGTATTAAAAACTTAGAAGATTTTTCCATATTATTAAAACAGCATTATGCCCACAATACCTATGGATATGGTAGTGCATGGGAAGAAACCTATATTTATAATGACCTGTCGCAGTTTATAAATATGTTTGGTGGAAACTATTATGACTGGGATAATCCTAACACCATAGCAGCTGTTCGTTTCCTTCATGACACGCTGAAAACAGGTAAAACACCTGGCAGTCAAATGATAGACCGCTATGAACAGATGGAGCAGAAATTTATAGATGGAAAATATGGTTGTGTATTTATGTACAGCGGAGCTATAAACATCTTTTATAATTCAGGTGCATATGGTAAAAATAAAATACATATGTCCGAACTTCCTTTATTTAAAAAGGCTTCCACCAACATCGCTACTTGGCAATATGTATTAAATAAGTCTTCAAAAAATAAAGCTGTTGCAAGACGTTTTCTAAAATATGTCTCAGGAAAAGAAGGGAGTATTGCATATAGTAGTGCGATGAAACAAATCCCTGCCAGAACTGATGTTATTTTAACTGAAGATATTTCTGTTCCTGACATTGATATTATACGCAAATATGTACGTAACATACAGCTTAAAGCCAGGCCATTGTCGTCACAACCAATGAGGGATATCACAGAAATGGGAAACTTATTTCAAAAATATCTGTCAGATGAAATAAAACTATCAGAATTTTGCCATATGGCTCAAGATTTAACAAATGTCCAGAAACAAGGACACTGAATCTAGTGACTATACAATATAAGCTCCTCTACTTTTATAGATAGGGGAGCTTATAACATATAACGTTATTAATATTATCCCAAACCTATAAATAAACATAACTTCATCATAAAAAGCACCTCCCTATACATTTATTGTATCAGAGAAGGTGCTTTTTATTCCACTAAAATTACACTATTTTTTCACTATTTTGCTTTATTACCTATCATAGCATGGCACTTTTCCCCGCACATTTCTAACAATATATACCTGTGCTTATTCAAAAGTGTTATAAGGGGGACTTTAGTCTTATTAACGACTTTATATAGTCTAATTTACGAGACAATTACCCTCCTAAAGTTCTCATTAGCCTCATAGACTTTATCGAAAGTTCCGAAAGCCTCACAGACTCCATCATTTATAAAAGCTACATAGTCTGCACTTTTAATAGTTGAGAGCCTGTGGGCTATCATTAGGGTTATCCTGCCCTTCTTTAATTCATTTAGAGACTCATTTATCTTGTTCTCATTTTCATAGTCCAGACTGGCAGTAATCTCATCCATTATCAATATAGGCGAGTCCTTTAAGAATGCTCTTGCTATGGATATTCTCTGCTTCTCACCGCCTGAAAGGCTTGCTCCTCTTTCTCCTACAACTGTCTTTATCCCCTCTGGAAGCCTGTTTATCAGCTCCATAACATTGGCATCTTGTAAGGCTTTCTTTATTTCCCCATCTCCCGCATCTTCCTTTGCCAATTTTAGGTTTTCTTCTATACTGCGGTTAAACAGGTAGACATCCTGCGGAATGACTGAAATCATCTTCCTTAACTCCTCTATCTTTATGTCTTTTATGTCATTTTCATTTATAGTAATGCTTCCCTTATCTACATCCCAAATCTCTGTAAAAGCTTGATTAAGGTGGATTTACCCGAGCCTGAAGATCCAACTAATACAACGCTCTTTCCCTCTTCTACAGTAAATGAAACATCCTTTATAACCTTGTTTTCTGCCCCTGTTTCCCTGTCTTTATAGGCAAAACCGACATTGTTAAATGATAATTCCCCTACATTTTCACTCATTATATCTTTTGCGTTTAACCTGCCGCCATTGATAACGGGCTCTTCTTCATTTAGAAAATCAAATACCCTGCCAGCTGCCGCAAATATTCTTCCATAATTGCTCTTCATAGAGAGCATCTCACTTAAAGGGCTGTATACCATACTTGAAACTGCAATAAGTGGGAGTACAAATTCAGCAGAGTATTCACCTTTTATGGCAAAATACACTCCTGCAACAGCTGAGATTACCGAAGAAATGCCTATGATTAGATTGGTGTTGGTTACTTCCTCCACAGCCTCTCTAGAGTAGTCAAAATACGCTTTGTTATAATCATCATTGTACCTAAACATCTTCTTAAAATATGCCCTAAAGCCACGAAATGTAATGATTTCCTTAAGCCCCTGTATCCCGTCTATAATGACAGCGTTTAACTCGCCAAGCCTTGACTGCGTCTCACTTCCGTATCTGTCAGCCTTACTATTTTTCCTGCCTGAGATTAGTAGAATAATAATCGAAAATGCTATAAGGATGAGTGAAAATGCAGGAGAAAAATATCCGACAATGATGAAAGAAATGACTGGCAAAATGATTGCCACAAAGACCTGAATTATCGAATGGGCATAGAACCACTCCAATATTTCCACATCTTCAAGCACGATACTCATTATGTCTCCACTTTTTTCACCCTCAAGACCCGCCGGTGCAAGCCTTGCTATCTTCTCATAGGATACTCCTCTTAATGTGGTGAGTATCTTGTATGCCGCATCATGTGACACATAGATGTCAAGATAATTTAATACCGCCATACCTATAACCATCGCAAGTACGATTAGAAAATGCATCACAGGACTTGTCAAAGTCCCACTCATAGCCTTTGACACGATTAATGCAGTTTCAAAGCCAAGGCATATAGGCAGGCTCTTGTAAAGGGCATGGATAATAACGCAGAGTACGACATTTATTCTATAATTCTTTATATACTTTGAAAGTAGGAACACATATTTCATCTTACCCATATCTATTTCACTCCCCTTATAAGCCTTCTAAAAAGTTCACAGTTTTCCTCCAAATACTGCCTGTTTCCTCTGTCGATAATCTCTCCACCTTCCACGACCAGGATTTCATCAGCCATACTTATAGTGGATAATCTATGAGCTATAATGAGAATACCCTTATCAGGCTTTAGTGACTGTATAGTTTCCCCTATATATCTTTCATTCTCCCTATCAAGGGCAGAGGTAGCTTCATCAAAAATGAGAATAGGCGCATCCTTAAGCAAAGCCCTTGCGATGGCTATCCTCTGCCTTTCACCCGCAGAGAACCTGCTGCCAAGCTCATCTACACCATTATCAAACTCTTCAGGAAGCGACATAATCAGGTCATAAATCATAGCTTTTTTAGCTGCCTCATATATCTCTTCATTGGTAGCAGACGGCTTTCCCATCTTTATATTCTCATAAATGCTCCCATAGAACAGATGGTTATCCTGCCACACAGCAGCTATATTGTCGCCAAAAAATGCTGTATTTTCATTGTTCATCACCTTTTCATTCAGTGTCACTTCTCCACTATCTGCCCTGTAAAACCCCATCATAAGCCCAGCTATAGTGGACTTTCCACCGCCTGACGGTCCTACCAGGGCTATGGTCTTACCCTTATATAGTTCAAAGCTTATGTTCTTTAAGGTATCCTTTTTAGCTCCCTTGTACCTAAAAGACACCTTATTAAAGCTAAGCCTGACATCCCCATTTATAACCTTCTGAAAATGCTTCTCATCAAGTAAGGTCTCTAATTCCTGCCTGTTTTTTGCCTCCCTGCCTATTACATCATTTTCCATAAGATTCTCACTCTTGGTCTCAAGGAATTCACTCAAAGAATATGAGCCTGAAACACCCTGAAATCCCAGATGCCAGGCACTGATTAGATTTAACATGGGGGAAAATGCCGCCCCTATAGCAAAGAATGAATATATGAGATAATTTTTATCCACATAGCCATAGGCACACCTAAGCCCGGTAATAGCTATAGTCAGTGCAGTACCTACTCTTAAGAAGAACTCTGAAAACGTACCTTCTATGATTGTGACCTTCAGATGAGCCATAATAGCCTTTCTGTAATTCTCGCCGTAGTTCTTAATATCCCTTACATACTTAGCATCCGCATTAAATGCCTTAAGGCTTACCATTCCCTGCAAACCGTCCAAACACTCACTGTAGTAAGTAGCGTGTTCTTCCCACTCTTTCTTTCCCTTTTCTTTCATAATATCAAAAAACAGCATCGGGATGACAAGCATCATTACCACCGAAACAAGGGAAACTATGCCTGTATAGATATCTACATACATAAGGAAAATAATAAATATGCCCGCATTTAACACTGCACTTAGAATAACAGGAAGATACTTAGTATAATAATTCATTAGCCATTCTACTCTGGTAGTAAACATTGAAGTCAAGCTGCCTGTGCGGATAGTATCAGCATATTCAGGGCCAAGGAGAAAGAGCTTCTGGAGTATCTTCGCTCTTACATTATTCTTTATGTTTCTTCCTGCCTCATTTACCACTCTTACATTTAATCTGTGAAGGAATTTAATCACTATAAGTAGGATAAGTATAGAGCCTATAAGCATGACTACAGAGGGACTTCCTATCTTCATAGACTTTAGCAGCTCGTTTATTAAAATGCTCAGGCAGACCGATACTGCCGATGAAAAACAGCGTTATTATTAACTGTAAGAAAATGGCTTTTTGAAATTTTTGCTTTCTGAACCTCTTGAAAATGTGAGCAGAGCCTTGTTGATAAAAATAAAATCACCTCCTAGTAGCAGGAACTTATATAATCTATCACTATTTTTTCTTCGGTCTTAATTATCTTTGCATTTATTTTGAAAATGTTCTTTAAGACTTTTTCGTCAATTATATCCTTAGGATTTCCCACTTCTACAACTTCACCGCCATTTATTAACACCACTTCATCACAAAACTTCATAGCTAAGCTAAGGTCATGTATAGCGGCTATTATGGTAAGTCCTAATCCTTTTAATATTTCCAGTGTTTTATACTGATATCCAATATCCAAATGATTAGTAACCTCATCTAAAATAAGCACCTTGCTCTTTGTGATTAATGCTCTTGCAAGCAACACTCTTTGTTTTTCCCCACCTGACAATGTCCTGAATATCCTATTCTCACTGCCCCTTAAACCTACGAGACTTATACATTCTTCTAACAGCTTACCATCTTCTTCATATATTTTACCTGAATTAAATATATCGTGATAAGGAAAGCGCCCCATTAAGATGACATCAGCTACCGTATAGTCAAAATCGCTGTTATTTTCCTGAGGGAGAACCGCAAGCATTTTAGCAAATTCCTTAGTACTTATATCACTTATATTGGTGTTAGAAAGATAAATGGCTCCACTACTAGGTTCTAACGCTCTGTATACCTGCTTTAACAGGGTACTCTTGCCACTTCCATTAGGACCAATAATGCCGGTGAATTTATTTTTGCTAAATTCCACGTCTATGTTTTTGCAAATTCCCTTATCTCCAATATAGTATGACAAGCCCTTTATATTGATAACTCCCATAACTCACCTGATTTCTTTCTTCATTATGTACAAGAAAAACGGTACTCCGATAAGAGATGTAAGCACACCTATAGCAAGCTCCTTTGGTGCAAATATTACTCTGGATACCGCATCTGCCCATAAAAGAAACAAAGCTCCCAACAATGATGCCACAGGTAACAACGCCTTATGATTGGCTCCTGTAATCTTTCTGGTTATATGAGGCACTATTAGCCCCACAAATCCAATGCTGCCGCTTATTGATACAAGTACACCGACAACCATAGAAACGGTGATTAATAGTATCTTGTTCAACTGTTTTACCTTGATTCCCAAGATAACCGCAGTCTCTTTGCCCATTGATATAATATTTAACTGTTCTGCAAGTAGAAGTGCTATTACAAAACCAATGATGACTGCAATTATAGCAAACGGAACATCTTTCCAGTGTACACCTCCAAGACCTCCCATCATCCAAAAAACTATCCCCCGAACCTTTGAATTATCCGGTGCAAATGATATGATTAACTGGGTAATGGCGCTACACATCATAGATACAGATATTCCGGTAAGCACCAATGTAGAGCTTGAATAACCCTTTTCCTTGGCTGCGATAAAATATACTACAGCCATAGAAAGCATAGCCCCGATAAAAGCCATCAAATTGGTGCTGATTGTGCCCAATATAGGAATTTTCCCAAAAAATGCAATTGAGAATGCAGCAAACATCCCTGCCCCCGACTGAATGCCAAGTGTATAAGGCTCAGCCATAATGTTGCCTGTGATTGCCTGCATAATAGCACCTGTTAGCGCCAAGCCTCCACCTACTGCTATGGCAACGATAATCCTTGGAAGTCTTACATTCCATACAATGCTGTTTAGGCTCATATCATCTAAAACCCCTGAAAAGAAATGATATTTATATACCTCTAACACTTCTTTAAACCCCAAGTCTGCAGAGCCTAAAAATGTAGATAGGGGGATGGATATAATTATTAATACAAGTATTACCAAAGAAACCTTTTTATAATCTTTCAATTATCTATCCCCCTGATAATAGATTATTTTGCAAGTTCTGTTATCTTTTTGTTAAGCCTTTCCGCAGCATCAAAAATCTGTAATCCCGGAAATACTTCCACAAGCTTTACCACAACAAAATTATCATTTTTGATTGCAGTTACATTTTCAAGTGCGGGATTTTTCTTGAGGCTTTCAATCTTTTCTTCAGTAGTACCGTTAGTATCTCCCACATCGTAGCTGTGAATTATTATGATATCCGGATTCCTCTTGGCAGCTTCCTCAAAGCTCACCTCTTCAAATGCGTTGTCAAGGTCTCCAAATATATTATTACCGCCTGCAAGCTTTATCATCTCATCTTCTATGCCTTTCCTGATGTAAGCACAGCCTTGTCCCCACTATCAAAAGCCATAACCTTAACATCTGTCGGCTTTACATTTGCTCTGAGAGCTTCTTCTCTTGATTTAAGGCTGGCAATCAATTTAGCAGCCTCTTCTTCTTTTCTAAATATCTTCCCCAAGTCTTCTATATCCTTGTATATATCAGAAAACTTAGCTTCTTTTGAGAATGTACCGTTTATACAATAAAAGTTAATCTTCTCTTTTTGGAAATCTTCCACCGGAGCTACACCATACTTACCAAAGGTATAAACTGTAGCATAGACAAAATCCGGTTTCTCCGACAATAATACTTCAAATGTAGGTGTCCCCTCTACAATTACCTTTAACTTAGATAATTTTTCCTGATACTCAGGCAAGCAGTCCTTGTAGCTGCCCTCAGCAGTTGCAACACCTACTATTTTATCTTCTAGGCCAAGTGCCACCAGAATCTGAGCAGCATCATAGCTAAGAGGCACAACTCTCTCCGGAGCCTTGTCATAGGTCGTGGTTACCCCAAAATTATCTATAACCACACTATCCGTTTTGTCCTCCTTGCTTACACTGCTTTGTGGATTGCCTGAACTGTTTTGACTCGCTGTGACGGTTTGGGATTCACTGCTTTTTTGGCTCTGAACCGTACTTGCCCCCATTGAAGCCACAGCTTCCTTATCATCCTGTTTGCCCGTGGAACAGCCTGAGACAGCCAATGAAATGGCCAATAAAGAAATAATACCCGCATTTTTTAGATTAGTTTTCATAACACCTTTCCCCTTTTTAATGTGTTAGCCCCAAAAAACTGAAATGGAGTTAGAATATTTAATAGATTACATAAAATATACTACAACTTTTTGCAAATAATATCAATAGTCATTTTCAATTGCAACGGAAATGGTGTTCTTTCCGAGAACCATTTCTTTCTTCATATGCGAGAGGCTTGAGGGGAACTAAACTTAGTGATATAATACAAAATAACGAGGGTTAGAGATGAATTTACAATTTTTGCGGAAAATGATGTGCCAAAGCAAAGTTCTGCTTCATTAAAGCGTGCTATCAAAAATTTATCCAAAAGGATTAAGGAACATGAAGAATACATAGAGAATCCAAGAGAGGTGATTATGATGGCTAATGAGAAACTTACAAAAGAAGGAATTGAATATATAATTGGTCGGCTTTTGAAAAATGCACAAGAAACTGTTGGAGAGCGGGAAAAGGATAAGGGCAATCTTTTCTATGATGGCAAGGCACTGGCTTATTATGAAATGCTTGACATAATTAAGGCAGAATTAGATATAAGGGAACAGGACTTGAAAGAGTTCGGGCTTGATGTTAATTTAGAGGAAAAACTGCTTGCATAAAGCAAAATTAATATTTAAAAAGCACCTTTAATTAAGGTGCTTTTTTTCGTGTAGAAGGTCACTAACTGCAAAAACCTCATGGTAGCTCCCATAAAGCTCGCATCTTGTTTTAACTAGTCTTATGACTTTGCTTTACACCTATCTGAATTAACAAAGCTCTCAAACGGATTATATGAAGACTTTCACGTTATGGTAGCTTTACACCTATCTGAATTAACACCCTTGTGTCAAGTATTGGATACATATTTTTTTCAAATTTCCAATCCATTTTCCACTTCTATTTTAACTGCAACACCGGATTTTTCAATAGGTTATTGATAAGGTCGGTGTAAATCATCTGATCGACCACTTCCGTTATGCTTGTAATTCTTTGACCTGCATCTTTGGAAGACGCTCCACAATGATAGATTCTCTGATGTTCGGTATTCCAATCGATAATAATGTACCTGTCATGAAACTCTCCGCCGGATTTTTGGAATGTTATCTTTCTAAACGGATATTCTTGGCAGAAATCCTGATATTCAAGGGTATGAAGTCCTTTGCCGATGTTATCGCTGAATATAATGACCTCTACCGATGGAGGAACATCTTTTAACAAGACCAAAGTTTTCACTCCGATGTAGTTATCGACAATATAAATACTCTTTTTCGCTATGCTGTAAATGTCCTTATAAGCAAGATTTGCTTCAATCGGCTGTCCATTCAAAAGTAAAAATCCGTATTTGAGCTGTGGATTGCTAAGGTCAAGAATCAGCTCCGACAGCTCCGATTTATGCACCACATTATTTAAGGTATCCACCACTTTTGCTACCTGATCTTCCACATCTCTTAAATCTCGTCTTAAATCCTGCATTTCCACGACATTACTTGTGATTTGCATCGAAAGCTGCAAAAACTCTCTTTTCCCAATCAAGCCTTGATTTTCTACAATGTAGTCTTTCATTTGCTTGAAAGTACGAACTAAAGCTCTACTTTGCCTTACAGCAAGGTCACCCTTTAATACAGTCATCAGCATATAGATTCCCTGTTCAGTAAAGGCATAAGGAAGGTATCTTGTACCACCCCAACTTGAGGTGAAAATTTTGCACCTCAAGTCATCCATTCTTCTTCGGTGAGCCTGAACATAAAATCTTCACCTTCAAATTTCTCAATATTATTCTTGACCTGCCTGTTGAAATTTTTCGTTTCATATCCATAAATTTCGGCTAATTCAAAGTCAAGCATAACCTTTTGTCCCCTAATAATATAAATCTTTTTTACAAGGTATTCATGATTTACAATCATAATTTCATCTTTTTTATCCATTTCTTTATCCTATTTATTCAAATTTCCAGTACATTTCATATACTCTATTGTATCATGATTTTACAAAATCAATCTCGATATCTTAAAAAAAATTAAAACTATACCAGTATCCCTATCAGAACACAAGCACAAAGCTCTCAAACACTTCCTTTTCGTGCCGTTCTCCCTGTTCAGCTTTACACCTATCTGAATTAACAAAGCTCTCAAACATTTCCTTTCTTTTATATATTGTTTTTTGAGCTTTACACCCATCTGAATTAACAAAGCTCTCAAACGGATGATTATGAGCTTACTAAGGACGGAATCAAGCTTCTCTCTAAAGGAGAGCCTTTTAAAGTGCCTTTAGGAAAGCTTGCAGCCTACCGAAAGACAAACGAAAAAGATGATTTACCACTACATAGAATTATTAAAAAGACTCTTGATGAGTTTTTCAGTAAAAATAGGTTTGATATTCCTATAGGTACCAATTTAAATATTTTATTCGAGGAAACACCACACAAGCTTTTAGTACTGGGCATAAAGAATAATGCAGTTTCCGAATTAGTCAATGACTCCTTAAATAAAAACATAGAATTGCTAAACCTGTTTTCACTGCTGTCAAAAAGCAAATTTTCTGCAAAAATATAAGAAGTAAAAATTTTACCCCCTTACCGGATTTAGTTGTCCGATAATGGGGGACATTTTTCAAAAACGATGCTTTTATTACATTAAAATTTCACTATTTTCCGCTGTATTATACCTACTTGTTTACCCCCCTATCTCCCCTACATATGCCATACTCCCACAAGCTTCCGGTTCTAAATCAGGGAAATCTTCGACCGATACACCCCAGATTACATTTCCCTCTAAAATCCCTTTCTCCTTACATTTTCTTTCAAATTCATTTAAGTCTGCAATATAATCTTTGCCAGCTCTTGTACATTACATAAAGAAGGCCTGACAGAAAACCAAAAATCTTTTTTATCCAATTCTTCTAAGTCCATTTCCCTGCAAAATCCACATTTTAAGTCCTCGTTTGGTTTAGCTTTCTGTCCCTTCTTCCATAATTCTATTTCATTTTCATAGGGCTCATTATCCCAGTATTCTTCAAAATCACACTCTTCAAACATTCCAATCCATACATAATAAGTTTTCATATTATCCCCTTCATTTAATCCGCATCTACCCAAAGATGATATTTTCCACAATGCAAACACTGGAACAAATAACCACAGAGTGATCCATCTTTCTCCTTTAATGCTGTTAATTTTTATATTCTTAGTTTACTCTTTTTTACAAAAACGGCACATACCAATATTATACTATATTTTTATTTGGTATAACACAGTTTTATTCATGCAATATAAAAAGCCTAAGTAAGCCTATTTTCCAGTTCTTTTCAAAATTTTAATGTTAGTGTATAATTATCATTGGCAATCGGGTAGGAGGTAGATAATTATTTTATCTACCGACCTCCCACACCAACGTGCGTACCGTTCGGTACACGGCGGTTCTTTAGTTTTCACATATTTTCATATAGTACTCTGTGAATGTCGGATAGCCGAGTTCACGGAGTTTCTTATTGTTAAATGCAGTCTGTAATACGAAGTATCCACCACAATACCAGTTTCCATTTCGCATATTTGCGCATATCCACGCTTTCTCTTCATCTACACCTAACTTCTTTAGTTCTTTGAATTTAGTCTTTACTTTCTTCCATTGTTTCCAGTAGATTGTCCTTATTTTATGTCTCAGCCATTCGTCAGTTCTAAGAAGGATACTCTTTATATCTGCAAGCCCAAAGTAATTGACAAATCCACGTATATAAAGCGTAAGTTTCATTGCCCTGTATGAATTACTCCATCCGTTACTTCTTTTTGTCAGTTCCCTTATTCTGTCTTTCATCTTGGCTACTGACTTTGGGTGTATCCTCAGTCTGCATTCCCCCTTGTACCTATAAAAGCTGTACCCTAGGTATTTGACCTTGCTGATATGCGCCACGCAGGTTTTCTCCTTGTTTACTTTAAGAAACAGTTTACCTTCTATATATGGCGTGATATTGCGTAAGGTTCTCTCTGCACTCTTTCTGCTTCTACAAAATATCATACAGTCATCTGCATATCTGACGTATCTGTGTCCTCTTCGCACCAATTCCTTATCTAGCTCATTTAGCATTATGTTGCTAAGCAACGGGCTAAGTGGACCACCTTGCGGTACTCCTACCTCGGTCCTTTCAAATACTCCTCTGCTTATCACTCCTGCATTGAGATACTTGTGAATAAGAGATATAACCCTTCCGTCTCTGATGGTTCGTGATAGTACTTCAATAAGCTTACTTGGCATACTGTGTCAAAGAACTTCTCTAAATCCATATCTACCACATATACATATCCATCATTTACGTTTGTCTGACACCTCTTTAGTGCATCGTGTGCCCTTCTGTTTGGACGAAATCCGTAGCTGTCTTCTGAAAACTGTTTCTCGTAAATAGGAGTTAGCACCTGTGCGATTGCCTGCTGAAAAACTCTGTCAACAACCGTTGGCACTCCCAGTTTTCTAAACTCACCCTTTGTTTCTTTCGGTATTTCCACCCTTCGGACAGGATTGGGTTTATATTTCCCTTCCATCAACTGCTGTTTAAGTCGCTTTCCGTTGTTTCTGAGAAACGCTAGAAGTTCATCTACGTTCATCCCATCCACTCCGCCTGCTCCTTTATTCGATTTTACCTTTTTGTACGCTTTGTTAAGGTTATCGTTTGATAAAATCTCTTCCATCAGTTTGTCCGTCTGAAAATCTGTGATGGTGTCGTTTCTTTCAGTAATCCTCTGATGGTCGGACACTTCTGCATACTCTTTCTGTTCCGCAGATACCATTTGCAGATAGTCCTCTATATGAAGTTGTCTGTCCTTAACTCCATCATTGGTTACATTCATTTACTAACACCTCCTAAAGTTCAGTCCTTCCCATTATGTTTGCAACCGTAATGGTACTATGACTTTTGCTGACTTCTTGCCATTCGTTGTTACTATGGTTTCTTACTCTGTTTCCACCACTGGCAAGACCTCCCTCGGTACCACACATTTCTTTCTCCCCACCTATCTGCCACATTTACCATAGCTAATTCCGAGTAGTTATTGGACTTCAGTTTGCTATGCAACCTTATCCTTAGCCATAGCCTGATGTGATTTCTATTCGTCAGACCGGAGATTTGCCATCCGACTTCCTTCAGATTCCACCTCACGATGGACACCCTTGTCTTCGGCTATATCCTTCCCACTACTAGGGCGGATTAGGGACTTTCACCCTTTAGAAACGTGCGCCGCAAGGCACACATCAAAAAAGGGAGAGGCTAAATTGCATCCTCTCCCCTTCTCTTCCTTATCTGGTCTACAGTTCCCCTGGACAGATGATATCCTGCCTCGTTCCATTCTTGTAAAATATCCATGAACTCCTCCTGATTAATATGACCAAATGGAATCCGGCTATATCTCATCACCTTGTAAAATTCGGTCTGTTCGGATATCTTATCAAGCTTGACAGGAACCTTGATTTCCTCATAAGGCAACTTGAGGTATCCCTTCCCCCAATCCCAGTCATCCCAGATACTTTCATCCTCAATCGGTTTATACTCCGTTTCATAGCCATAATTATCCTTTTTCTCAAGTATAGACGGAATCTGGCCAATCTCTCTCCAGTTTAAAGCCCCTTTATCGCTCGAGTATATGCATTTTGCCGTTACATCCACTATAATAGGGAATTCAGAACATTGTTCCAATTCAAGCAGATTCTCTTCCGTATCCTCCCAGATTTCAGGCTCAATTGATATGTATACCTTTTGGCGACCGTACTTTCTGTCCTTGTATTCCTCTATTGATTTGCAATCTCCATACAGCATCGCTATGGTCATGGCTTCATAGAACAGGGATTTATCATCCCAATTCCTGTAATATCCTACATCTGCGACATGATGGTTAATGTACACTGAAATTGTTGGCCTGTATGACATATTTTCGTCCTCCCTTCAAAAAAAGAAAGCCGACAGGTTTAATGTCCGCTTTCTAACTATCTGTATTTATGCATTTTTTTGTGACACTTGTATTATCCCGCAGGTTCCTACAGCCATATATCATCTTCGTCGTAGTAATCATCTATAAGCAGCTCCTCATCCATCGGTAAGTCGAGCGGAGCACAATCATATTGCAGACAGTATTCTCGGTTCCTTTTTAGAATCTCCTTCATTTTGACCACATAATCCCTGTTTTCCTCTCCTAAAACATGAGACAAGATCGGCTTCATCCATGGAGTATAGTTCACCAAATGTCCTGACTCCTTGTGCTTCTAATAACCTGTGAGCTCTAAGACTTAAATTCTCAAATGTTCCGACAGACTTCACATTCCACTCCAGCTCAGCATTTTTCTTCAGACCCGGGATTTCCTTCTTGAATCTCAGCAGTTCCTCCCATAACTCATTCTTCACCCTTTCACAGATTTCCCTATGTTCAGGACAGTTCTCTCTGATCCATTCTACCTGTGCAAGAGAATCATTCCCCATGTTACTCTCAAAGTCATTTATCTGCTTCGGAGTCATAACTCGTGTCATTTCATCTCCAACCCGCATTTCCATTTCATCCCTAATCAGGGTTGCGAACCTGTCCATCTCATCCTCGGTATTAAAAATCAATACCGAGATTTCTAAAGTCCTTTTTGCGTCCAGCTTATTCACATCTCTCATAGCCAAATCTCCTTTCATCGAACAGTTTTTCATGAGGCTTTTTCCATCTTTAAGCGCTGCTTTTTTCCACTTATTAAGCCAATCCGGTTCTTTGGGTGCTTCCTTCTTGACCGACTTTGGTATAATCTCATTTACAGGGTTATGATTAATTTTTCTCCGGGTGGTTAAGATAATCAAGTATTTCAGCTGAAGTCAGTGCCCTCTTTGACGCATAAGGTTTAACCAGCTTTTCGATACTCCTTCTTTCTAATCCCTCGGCAATCTCATCCCCGTTTTTAAGTACCTTGGGCTTTATTGTCTCCAGTGTAAAGGGTGCTGTCTGCAGACCATTTATGCTTAGTGTAGTTATGGCATTATACGCATCAAGCCGAGATAACCTTGTTTCAACATCCTGTGAGTCAAACCGCATTGAAGAATACACGGCATCCCGTGGAGATAATCTGAATGCGCTGAAGTTTGCAGAGTTTGCTTCAAGTGCATCTCTGATTTCCTGAGTAAGCTGTCCTGTATGCTGGTGGCATAAAACCATGGATATCCCGAACTTTCTTGATTCCGCAAGCATTCTCGGCATTGGATTCGTCTGAAACAAAGCCGCCTCATCCACAACTACAATGTGGGTTCTATCCTTTTCTTTTCTTGCCATTGCCGCATTCCACAGTTTCATGAGTAGAAGGGTACCCACTATTCTGGAAGCGTGAGTGCCAATCACAGGAGATGCAAGATCTACCAGCGTTACCGTGTCCGTATCAATAGATGTTCCAAAATCCAATGCATTGGTGCCTGCTCCCAGAGTCTTTCTTAACTGTTCAACCGATGTAAGCCTCTGGAACTTGCACAAATACCAGTTTAATGTAGCCTGAAAATCATTGCTTTTGTCTTTTCCGTATTCCTCCTTAATCGTTTCAACCAGCTCAGGGTATCTGCTGTAAATCGCCTTACTTACCTTGAGCATATTATCCTGGCTCTGTGAAATCACTGCTATACTCTCAAGAGAAGCCCTTCGTCCAAGAAATGCAATTGATGCCTTGGCAAATGTTGACAGCCATCTTTCATATCTGGGACCGACAAAACCTTCCTTGTTCGGGTCAAAAATATCAGAGAACAATTCACAAAGGTCACTGATTGTACGTTCTTCCTTTGCTGGGTCATCGCTATCCCATATATTCAGGGGCACCGGATTATCTACATCACCAATCCTTACCACTCTGATTTTATCCGCATACTTTTCAGGAACACAACGAAGGACCGTATCTATCGTACTTCCGTGAGGATCAAAGAATGTAAGGCCATGTCCCTGCTCAATTGCGCTGAGTATCAATGTGGTAAGGAGCGTTGATTTCCCAGTTCCGGTCTGTCCAACTATCTGGTAATGCCTCCGAAGATCAATGTCGCCAACAGTTACATTTTTTCTGATTCCTGATGAAGCAATAGCCCTGCCTATGGTAATAGCACCTTTTGAATCTGGGTTCTTATGACTCATCGGAACTGGCTTTACTTTTTCCTCGCATATCTCAATTCCGACCATTGCATCTTTTACCTCAGGCTCCATTATAAGGATTCTTGTCGCATAATCAGGCATAACCCTCGCATCCAAAAGTGGGCTGTTCCATATATTCACTACATCTGTATTCTCCATATTGCCAAGATAGGAAAGCTTTATTCCTGTGATAGACTCCTCAATCACTGATATAAGTCTGGTTGATGGTGTCTTTGCAAGCCTTAAAAGGAATCTTGTCCTGACGGGGGTTCCTGTATAATCTCTTGGATCAAGCCCTGAAATATCCCAGTTCCTTATGGTCTCCTTTCTGCAATACTGCCTCTCATCATTATCAGTGCTACCGATAACCGCCCTGAAAGCCCCTCCTGTTATCTGAAGTGCCCTGACCAGCTCATCAAACTGTGAAGAGTAGCTGACAGGCAATTTGGCAGGCTGCTCCTCATTGCTGCCATTGTTCAAGGAAGCCCCAAATCCGATGGAAGAGCTGCCCGCTCTGCTATACACAGGTAAATATATTTCATAAAGTTCATTGTGTTTCTGGTTCTTTTCGCTTCTCTCTGTATTAGCATTAGCAGTAATTGCTGTATCTTCAGCTATCCACTCAAGATCACCCCTTGACAGTGCCTTACTGCCAAACAGAAACATCTCTACAAGCCCTTTCTTTGGTACATACATCTCCCAGCCCATGAAATCTGTTCTATCTAAAGAAGATGTGCATTTTGTCATCCTTGTAGACATGCGGCTCTGCAAAGAAATCTGTTCCTTATGATGAATCAATGTGCTCATTTTTAATGCGGTTACTGTATCTAAAGGAAATAAATTCATATCACTACCTCCATATAATCAAACTGACTTGAAATGTTTTTGCTTGTGTTGCACTCCACCGAAGCTATTCCGTTGGCACGCTCATCTCATCGCGTGCTTCCCCCGGCCGGCCGCCCCGGCGTATGCAGATGAAGTTGTCAAGGTGCGATAGAACCGAAAACAAGTCAGTTCATGTAGCTGTAAACAGGCATAGTTATCCCGCATACATCTTTTATCTACATTCCCTGACCTTTTCTCGTTCACATATTGACTCATCATCTATTGCCTCGCTGTTATTAAGTCATTTTCCATTCCTCCGCTTTTCATGTTCGTATGATAGCAGTTTACTTATCGTAGATTATAAGGGGGTATATTTCACCATGTTTGACATTATTCACAATCTTTAGAACTTAATCACCCCCTTCTTGCTGATTGATTTCGGTACTATCCAACCCATTCTTCCATCGTGCCAAATGGCCACAGGATTTTCATTCCATCCGTCTTTTGCCTTGAATGCGCTCTTCTTTATTTTCTTTCCGAAATAGTAAAAATATAGCTTCCCATTTTCGTTGAAAAATCCTGTCTTATTCCTTATGTCAAGTTCATTCCTGTTAATCGCTCTTATTGCATAATTGCTATCGGCGACGTCGTCAGGAAAGCAAAACCAGTGCCATTCCCGGATATTCTGAACGAATTCCCCATTCTCAAAGCGATTGCCGCTATCTCCTGTCGGATCGCAGTTATACCAGACACCGTCAATTTTAGCCATCACCCAGGAATGAGCAGCCTTGTCAAAATCACTCACTTCCTCCCACGGCTGGTTATAATAATCAACCGTTTTACCATAGGCAACCACTGCTGGAATCCCACATTTTTGAAGCATATAGGATTCTATCACAGCATATCCCCAGCAAGTCGTTCTTTTGTTTGTAAAAGCGTTACCTGCATCAAGATATACAGTTTTCTCTTTGCCCGAATAAAAATCCATATCGTAATAGATATTTCTTGTTACCCATCTATGGATAGCCTCTAGCTTTTCCATATCGGTACTTTTACCGTATACAATCTTCTTTGTTTTATTATTCAGTTTTTTATATTGAGCCTTAATACCAGCCTTTTCTTTATCCGAAATGGCATAGTTCGGGTAAATATCATAAGATGTGTCACAGAACCCATAGAGTTTAACATAGTAGTTATCATTCAAGAGTGAGCGGATATATTCATTTCGATTCCTAACCACTTCTGCCCTATTCCTCGCATCATCCACCGGATCAGTATAATGCATCGCATAATATGCATACGTGGCTGATGCCTCCATTGGCGGATATAAACCCGTAACGAGTATAACAGCCATAAGAATAACAATTGAAATCTGATAATCTCCTTTAACTTGCGCATTTTTTATTCCTCCCTCTCTCAATCGGTAGTCTTTATTCCGTCCTCTTCGTCTTCTGAATCCATCTTTCAGCTTCTTTCTTGTTTTCCTGTACGCCTTCTCCATTTGCATACAGATAAGAGAGACGCTTCTGTGCCAGAGCATATCCCATATCGGCTGATTTCAGGCTTAATTCAAAGGCTGTATTGTAATCCTTTTCTATGCCGGTACCGCCATTGTAATAAAGAGAACCCAGCTTATACAAAGCAACCTTATCTCCTTTGTCCGCTGCCTTCTCGAACCATCTCTTTGCCGTAAGGAAGTCCTGCTCGACTCCTATCCCCTCTGAGTATAAATATCCCATAACCACTTCCGCATCAGTATAACCAGAGTTTGCCGAAGATACCATATACTCAAAGCCTTTACTTGTATCCAACCTATCGGTTGGTGCATGAAAAAGGTAAAATCGTCCAAGATTGTACTGCGCCACTTCATGATTTTGTTCCGCTGCCTTTTCAAACCACGGAATCCCTTTTTCGATATTTTTTTCGATACCTATACCAGAAAAATATGCGTATCCCATCTGAAACTGAGCATTGGAATCCCCTGATTCTGCCGCCTTAGCATAATATGTTATAGCCTTTGCTTTATCTTGTTCAACCCCGGGTCTACCCCACCAATAGGCTTGAGCAAGGTTGTAACAGGCTTTCATCTCACCAAGATCAACTGCCGTCTGATACCAATGGATAGCTTGCACATCATCCTTTTCAACACCCTCAGCGAACTCATACATACATCCAAGCCAGAATGCACATGGACCGAAATTATAGGCATATTCCTCAAGGATTTCTCTGGTTTCATCATAGAGATGATTATCCAGAAGTTCCTTGCCTTTCCGGATTTTTTCTTTATCTGCTGCATTAATCATTTTAGTATCCAAACGCATCATCATGCCATGTTTCATATCCGTTACCATTCTCTTCATAATGAGCTATTCCTAAGTTTGCAAACGGACATTCCGAATGGCTGTAACTCCCTTCTTTAATATCATCCATAATATCGTGCAATATGTTAAAAATCCTCCTGTCCACCCACGTAGGACTTCTATAGTCCATAACATAATCCATACCCGACAGATATTCTGTTCGATACACAAAGTCTCCCTCATATACCGACAGGCGGCTTCTTACATTCAGACTGTAATAATTCCCGGAACACACCTGGATTTCGTTATCAAGTACAAATCTCGTTCCATCAGCATTGAAATCATAACAGATAGCTGTATTACCGTTTTCCTTGTAATACCCCCCCCTTTATTATGTCCTCCGCACCACAGTCCTCAAGAAAATTTTCAAATTCAAAGATGTTCACATTGTTTCCATAATAGTCATGTACTGGCCAGTAATCACGGTTTCCAAGGTCATGGTAGTAATTGCGGTTCATTACAGCTCTGCATATTTCACGTGGGACTTCAACGCATGCTATTAGGAAAGAAATAATTCCTATCGCAATCAATAATCTCTGATGCCGAATAGAAAAAGCTTTCACATTGGTCAAAAATATCTGCAGTTTTGGATAGCGATTATATATTTCTTTGAATTTTGTCCTTATATCAAGCATGGCTCATCACTCCGTGATATCAATGAAACCACTATATTCAAAAATCATTACATCTCTCTGATGCCGCATCTTTTCACTCTGCAAAATGAAGCGTGCTTCCATCCGGCAGGGTCATTCCATTAGTCATAGCCCCATATCCTGCTATTCCTGCCATTCCGTCAGCGTACTCTGTCTGCTCATCCATGGTTAAGACATACCATTGATGCCTGTTTTGATTCTCATGGGTGTGCTGCCACTCGAAGCCCATATAATCAAGGATCCGTCCCAGTGCACGTGTGGAACCAGCACATGTATATACACCTGCTATGAATACGCCGTAGGGAGACCGGTAATATTTCGTGGTGTCCATCCCATAAGTGTCCGCATCACAATATTGCTTCACAATTTCAGTTGCGGCGGTCACTCTCTGCAAGTCTGTTGTATATGCAGTATTTCCCATAATGGACGCGGCAATGTCACTCGCAATCTGATCCGACAACTGCGCACCCTCGGAAGATACCCCTGTGTAGTAGTTATGAACTTAATTAACTGTATACTTGCTTTCCTGTTCAGCGTCGGCTTTCGTGTTGCTTGATATGGTAACCAGGCACCCCTGCTCTGTATATCAGCTCTCGCTCAGATGGCATTATACCTTATGGATGTAGCATCGCTCACTGTTATCAAGGAACTCGTATAATCTTCACAGCCCTTGATATTCCTTGTTCCCCTTGCCACATTGATAACCGCCTCATTTGGATCTGATATATCTGCGGTATCATCCATTGATACAAGGCTTACTTGAAAGTAATATTTAACTGGTTTTTCGGTTACTTCCGGCGGATACAGATTATATTCTATGTAATTTTTTTCAGAAGCATGATAAACCTGCCAGTTCGATGGAATGAGAAAAGTTATCTCGGCAACCTCAAACATCTCAGAATCCTCGGTTTCGTCAGGTTCCTCTGTTGTATCCTCGCTATCAACATCCACAAGAGTTGAGCTGTCCACGTCAGCAACTGCAACTGTCGCCTCGTCTGTCACTGCTTCGGTTTCTGCGTTTTCTGCAACCTCAGCCGATTCTCCGGCACAACCTGACAGAAACAGTGCAACCACTATCAGTATAGGAATAATAATTTTTCTCATAGTCCGTTCTCCTTCAAATAAGACTCTGTATCAGGTCAAATCACCTGCCACATCTTAACTTTACATCAAGATTGCCTTATCATTTTCAGGGGGTATATATTCCCCTCTTTCAAAAGAACGGAATATCATCAGTAACACCAAGCTCATCAAAATCAAAAAAATCAAAGGCAGTCCTGTCATCATCTATGTAAAATTGCTTCATTTTCGCATAAATATTGCCAAGCTCCTTCAAGGTACTCTCAGATATTCTCCAGAAATCAGGCTTGTCCAGCTGTTCTCCGAGAATATAGATCATTTCCCTGATAATCTTAATCAGTTCCGATTTATAGCCACTTATACCCAGCTTATCGTCTGAAGCATCCAAATCTCTGTTCTTCCAAGAAAGAAAAAGACCAAGAGCAAAATACTGCCCCATGTCATAAAGCTGTCGCCATTTGACTGAAAAGCAGTACCTGTCAAAGCAATATTTCGCAGAAGATTGAAGATGAACGGCCGGTTCTTCTCCCCAAAGCAGTGATAGTTCTCTTTCCCCTCCTGCAATTTTATACATTAACGAATCGGCAATGAATTCCGACCATACTCCGTATCCGATATGCAGGGAAATCGTTCCAATCCGTTATTTGGGAGATTCTTTCAAAGATTTCACCATTTACACCAGCATCAAAGGCATGTCCCAGTTCATGATAAAAAGTACAGATGAACTGTTCCTCACATCTGATTGCCATCTGGTATATCATCACAGCATTTCCATTCTTGCCTCTTACCATTTCTCCCGAAACCGAGCTTCTATGATGCTTCCTGGGTGGTCCGCCCACTTCTTCTACAACCTGCATCATAGTTGCCTTCGTTGTCTTTCGCGGAACCATAACCGTATGCAGACATCTTATTGCATCTTCAGATTCCGGATAGACTTCAACAAACCTTTTCTTTAGTTCCACAGACATGAATTCCATTTCTCAGATACATCAGCTCTCCTTATCGCGCACTTCGTCATCTTCATAATCCTCGTAATGTGGGCGCAGCATATCCATAATTTGCGTTTTGTTTAAGCCTATACAGGTATCTAAAGCATGACTGATAAACATATGCGATAACACTGATCCAATGCTTAAAGTTATTAAAAGCCGGTTTGATGCGGGCATATCACCGAAATACTCCACGGCAAGATATGCAACAAAAAATACAACGCTCAGACTAACTATATTTACCGCTGCCTTAACCGGAATGCTATATTCATGGAAAATCTTGTCTATAACAAAAACCTCTAGCTTTCGCCACAAAAATCGCACAGGCATTTATAAGCAAAATTACATAAAGCCTTTGAACTGATTCAAATCTTTCAGTCATCTGCCTGTATGCCCATACCATACATGTGATAAACATGGATGCTTCTATAAAAGCTGAGAGAATTCTTTTCATAACCGATCTCCTCATATTTCATTCCTCTGAATCTTCTTGTTTGACCGCAGCACATTCTTCATCAATCGTTTTCCCATCGGGGATATATATACTTTGAAGAAGTCTTTCATAAACATCCCAATATATGTTCTCAAAGTCATCCTTGACGGCATAAGTAACAACAAGCAATCCTTCATCATGTACAGGAATCAGGCATTGATGCTCTGTCTTCTGTTTCTCCGTGTAATGGACAGAGAACCTGATAGCCTTTTCTCCCGCAACATCCTCAACATTGCTTTCGCTGACATCATCGTCTTCACTCATCTTTCCGCTGGTGTAATACTCTAGCATGATCTCGGATACATTCTCCCTGTTCAGGTCTTCCAACGATACATAGAACACGTCGACGTAATGTGCGTAAGTATTTCCGACAGGCTCTGGATAATAGTAGACATCCGCTGACTTATTCTCTGATTTAGTCTTCTGTACCCAATCTTCAGGAACCTCAAAGGTTATGCCTACAACACTGTCAGTCCTGTAGAAAGCGAGATCTTTTTCTGTAATTGTGCTTTCCTCAGTAGCCTCTTCACTTTCAGACACATCCGCTGTTTCCTCCTGCTGACTTTCAGTCGCATCCGCATACCATATCCGGGTCAACGCTAACGTAGCTGCAAGAGCCGCTAATATAAAAATCCTCTTCATACGCCACCTCCCTCAATGCCCGGATATTTCCTTTACAGTTGTCCCCATCGCAAGCACCATCGTGATAAGAGCAGGCGCTATCATCCACCAGTGCGCACCCGTGCCAACGGCAGCTACTCCCTTGTCTATCACCTGCATGTCTATATGTGCCCCGACTATAAATACCACAGTAAGAAGCCCGCCTGTTATTCCTGATACAGCGCTGTCAATCTCTTCTGACAGATAGCCCTCCAGAATGAGTGCCAGTATAGCCAGTACTATCCAGCCGATAATCGCCTTGGCTCCTCCTATGTGCCCAAGCCATAAGACAAGCACGGTAAACGATGTAGCCATTGCGGCGCAAAACCAGGCTGCTGTACTCTCCCCAAATCTGGCGTTGGCATTAAACAGGACAAAGAACAGTACCGGTGCTACCCATATAGCAATCGGAATCAGGTTGTAAAGCCGAATTGATTCGTAAAACAACTGCAGGTTCATCAGCAGTGGAACGCAGGCAACACAGGCTGCAATCATCATCCCAAGCACGATAATCTCATAAAAATTGAACTTGTGCTTCGCTTTCGCTGTATTTGCATTTTTCTTGTTTCCAATTGATGACAAAGCATCACCTATCTTTGATCCTCCAGCCATCGCCGCAATGTAAGACACTATCATGATTACAAAGAGTTTCCATGTCTGGCTAGCATTTGCCGCACTATAACCAAGCTGCGTGTAATAAACCGTTGCAGCCGAAACACAGAATATCAATCCCCATACGCCGGAAAGACCCTTCGCGAGACCCTGATGGGGGCTGTTGCTGAAATGGCTTCCTATGCATAACAGAGCTACTGCACAAACCGTAATGATAATATCTCTGTTAATATCAATCTGATACAGGTTGGTCTCATCCAGATGAATCGAACCATTGCTTATGAGTGGCATGCACACATATATGATGCTTGCGATGAAACCAAGCCACCCGGCAACATTCAAAACAGAAGCGAGCACCTCTTTTATCTTTAACGGGTTAAAATGCAGCATCTGCCCGATCCCAGCCGCAGCAGCAGTATTGGAATTCGACCCGCTTCCGGCATTAATCAGCTTTGATATTGCTGCTTTTGGTGTAGATACCGGTACAGAGATTGGATTATTGGGATTAAGCTTATTGTGGAACCTGACATCAGCCTCACACCATGGGCAGGAATGAAGCTTCTTTGAGTACATATGCGTTTTTTCCGCTGCGCAGGTCTTAAGCTCTCTTTCATAGTTTCCAAGCGCCTTGTACCATTCCATCGCATCGGGCCTCAAGATTGGATTCTTCCTGCCTGCTATAAATGCTCTTGTGAACAGTTCACCGATATATTTAGGATGCGTATCGAGCTTTGGTATTGCCACTGCCAGGGGCTTATTGCCCGGTTTAAAGCAGTAATTATCACGCCATACTGCCTGGTCCCCAGTACCCGGCGATGCGACAGAAGCCGTGGCATTTTCCTTCACGCCGTTAAAAGGAGTGAATCCGTTATTAAGCAGTTTGAAAATATGGATAGCCAGTGCAAAGTAATCCGTCTCCCGTGTAAATGTATCCAGTGGAGTCTTCTCGTAGGCATTGTTCTTATCACCCGGATGCTTTGCAATATGGTCATAGCATTTTCCCAGAAGCTCCGGTGCTGCATAACCGGCAGCACAGACATTACACCTGAAATCCTTGCCCTTAGACGCATCCAGCACAATATGGTAGCTGTCCGTATCAAGGAAGGCTACCGAACCGTTATTAATGTTTATTCCTATATTCCTCGGGTTAAAATCTCCGAAAACATAACCAGCCTTGTGGATCTCATGAATAACCACGCAGATGTTTTGGGCAAGGATCAGTTTCTGCTTGTATGAAATTTTATATTTAGGCGGATAGATATACACATCACTCAGCACATTTGTTATGTTCAGACGAGGCATAACGAATCCGCAGAATTTACCGTTGTCATCGTACGCAAGGTCAATAGGCCAGGCAATCTGTGTAAAAACAGAGGAACTTGGCTGATTAAGAACCATATATGATATCTTCTTCTCAAGATTGGCATTAATCGTTCCGGGATGGTAAATCTTCACCAGCTTGCTATTGTTGGAAATCACGCTGTGGATCTTTCCCTCACCGCCGCTGCTGATTGGATTTTGTTCAAGAGAGTATACTGTACCGTTCAATCCCTTTACTTTCATGATGTCTCCTCCGTTTTCCTGATCTGCTGTCAAGGCTATGTCCCAACATCCACTACCTTAAAATGGAACACACCCTGCTTTATGTTGCTTGTTACTGTTACCTGAATATTCCTTCCAACATCCATTTCCGTACCATTTATAATATCCGATATTTTCTCCTCCCCTATTTCAGGGGGGTATATTATCCGGCAGCCGCACTGAAAAAGATGTATTCCCCTGCTTTATTTGGCTGATGAAGCATGACCTGAATGCCGCCTTGTCCTTCATCAGAAATCCATAACGTGCATGATAGTTGATATCCACACCCTCTGATAATGGATATACGTCATCATCAAATTCGTGATCCCTTCTTATCTGCGAATCGGTCAATGCAAAGTAATCAAACCATTTTCCCTCTCTCCAGTCTTTTCTCGCATCATAGGTAACATCCACATGCCGCCATTGTCCGGACAGCTGAACCATATTCCATGCATGGGCTCCTTCTTCTCCTTTAGAAGCGTTTTCACCTGTTCCCAGAACCACAAGGCACGGAATCCCAAGTTTATCCATAATCAACTTATAGGCCTTGGCGTATCCGTCGCAGACCGCCTTTTTTTCTGCCAGAGAACCCACTGTAGTATGCCTGCACCATTCCCCGTCATCGGTATACTGCACATTGGCGCAGAGCATGTTATGAACCATAAGAGCCTTATCATAATCGCTCCCTGTCCCGGCGTTTCTGGCTATAATATCCGCATTTCTATGTATTTCAGCCCTCAGAGTCTCGATTTCATCCTTCGAATAAAGATAAGAAGGCACAATCACTACACCGGTAATTGAGTGCATACAGTTATATCTATTGACAAAAACAACTCAGGATTACTTGATGCCCTCATCACAAGTTTCATTATCTGTTCTTTTTTCATCGGAAAAGGGATTGATGTTCTTTCCGAATGGTCTCTTAGACCGTCCAAAAGTGTTCCATATGCTGAATCCAGCAAATCCTCCGCTCTTGCCTTGCTGACCAGCATATAAAGATTCTCCTTTACTGCTGTCGTCTCCTCTCTCAGGAAGTTTTTAGCCTGATTCACCATCTGCCCCGTCTTTTTCTTTATTTTCATCAACTCTTTCTGAACCGTCGCTGTCTGCATTTTGCTTCACCTCTTCTGCCTGCTGAATTTCCCCGGTTTTTACTTCTTCCTCTTTGTATAAATCCGGATAGGCCATTCTTCTCCATGCATCGTTATGCTTCTTCCTCAAGACATCCCAGTCAGGTTCGTCATAGTACTCCTTCGGCTGCCTTGTACTTTGTACAGAACCGTTTACAAGCACAACGATTGTCTTGTCATCACTGACCTGCTTTCTGTCGATTCCATTGATGAACTTCTCCATACTGCTTTGAACAGCTTCTTCTCCTGTTTTCTCAAACATCAGGCTGTCTCTGTCCATAAAGAACTTCGCCAATGCCACATGGATATTAACAGGCTCATCCTTGATGTATATAGGGAAGAAGGTCTCGAACATGCCATCCGTAGCAAGCAGTACGCTCTCAACAGGTTTCTCGTACTCTCCGAAAGTCCAGCGGTCGGAATATATGAGCGGAAATACTCTCCCCTCCTCGTCCCTCTGCTGCTCGGTCACCTGATAAAAAGCTCCGTCTGTGCCCATTGCAAGAATTCCGCTGTCCCCGGACTGCCCGTAATAAAGCCTGTCATTTACCAGAATTGCCAGAGACAATGTGGTATCGTACTGGTCTATATCATGATCTGCCTTACGGGCAAATTTCTCTATGAGCATCTGCGATGTAGTAAAGCTGTTCTGAATAACCTCCAGAATTTCATCACGCGGACTGTTCTTCTTCAGTTTTTTCCAGCAGTATGTAGTTGATATATGCGCAGCCAGTTTTGATGCCTTATCGGTATACTTCTCACTCCCAAGTCCGTCAGCCACAGCAGCAATTATCATATCTTCCCCGCATCTTATTATCTTGTGGGAGTCCTGGCAGACCACACCATTTCTGATGTGGTCCGCGCCCTTACTGGATATTCCATATGCATAAAACATTGACTCCGCCTCCTTTCACTATGCCATCCAGCTGTTTGTATCCTTATCAACATTTGCAGGAAGAGGTACACCCTGTGGTACATCCCCCGGAGCCGTAACTGACACAGACCTCATGCTCTTGTTTACCCAGTCAAAGAATCCGGTAAAGTCATTCCCCTGTAGCTTCATCACTTTCTGGCCGGAGAGTTTATGTAAAGTGCTTGAATCATATCCTCCTACGCCAAGGGAAAAGAACTTCAGTTTCCCTGCCTCTTCCATGCTCTGAATCTCACTGGCTACCTGTGTAATGTCATCCTGTGGCGCACCATCAGAAATCATGATAATCCAGGGCTTGTACGGCTGTGTTCCTGTTTCTATGTAAAATTTCGATCTCTCGGTAACCATGTTGATAGCTTCCCGGATTGCAGGGCTCATGTTTGTACCGCCACCTGCTCCAAGGTTCACGGGCTCCATGAAGGGTACTGGCACAAAGCTCTGCACTACCCTCTTGTCTGAATTGAACTCCACTACCGCTACATCCAGCACTTCCTTTGTCGTCTCATCTTTACACACATCCTCTCTGAACTTATTGAGTCCCTTGTTCAATTCCTCAATGGGGGTTCCTGCCATAGATCCGGATGTGTCAAGCAGCATCAGACAGGCCATGTGTCTCTCATTTGCATTCAAAATCTTCGGTGCTACATCATCGTCAAAAGTTCTCTGAATCATTTCGTTTGCCATAATCGTTTCCTCCTTTAGGAATAAAATTGGTTTGTTGTAAATAGCTTCTGTTCTTTCATCAATGGGGTACATTTTATGTTTTCTTCATCCGCACCTCCTTACGCCGCACGGGCCATGTCCCAGATATACTCATTCGCCACAGTCACCAGATGACCGATGGTATTTTCCAGTTTCCTTGCCCAGTTCCTACGACATTTCAACCTTGGGTTAATGTCACTCCTCAGATATCTCTTTCCTGACAGAGAAGCATCTGAAATGACTCTTCTTGCATTTCTTTCAAGCTCCTCAATCCTCAAGCCATCCTTCAGTAGGGAATACAACCTGTCATTCTGCCTGTGTGGCATGAGATACTCCCTGTTCCCCGAGAAATCCAAATAGATGTCGAACCACCCATCCTTCATTCCGTCATCTGCTACAATCTTTACATTCCTGTTAAGCTTCTCTGCCATTTCTCTACCTCCATTTGTGTTATGTCTCTGTGTTTCTATGTCTGTATTCTATACCATGTTCTTCCGGCGAATTTCAGGGGGTATATTTTTCATCAGCCATGAACTTGCGGTATGCTTCACAGTTATTCTGGAGTTCTTCATGTTTCCCTTCCCCGGCAGTCTTGCCGTCCTGCAGATAAATTATCCTGTCATAGCATTTCATCGAAGAAAGTCTGTGTGTAATCATAAGGATTGCCATATCCGGTCTTTGCTTTGCTATTTCCTGAAGGATTTCTGACTCCATTCTTGAATCAAGATTTGCCGTTGCCTCGTCCAGAATAAGCAGCTGAGGGTTACGCAGAAGAGCTCTCGCTATAGCTATCCTCTGTTTCTGCCCGCTGGACAGATTTGCTCCGCTCTCTTCAACCTTTAATCCAAGTCCGGCTCCGGGCACATCATCCAAAATTTCATCAATCTTCGTTATCTCACAAACCTTTTCAACATCCTCGTCCGTAAAACTCTCCAGGCCTAAAGTCAGATTTTCCAATATGGTCCCTGAAAACACACCTGTATCGCTGCTCACGTAGGAAATAACACTTCTTAATGACTCTACGGAATATCCGCTAATGGATTCTCCATCTGCAAGGATGTCACCACTCTCCGGTTCATAAAATCTCGTAAAAAGCTTTGCCAATGTTGTTTTTCCGCTTCCGCTTTTCCCTACTACTGCCACTTTCTGACCTGCATCGAAAAGATAGAGTTACCCCATCAAGAACCGGATCCATATGCCCATATCTGAATGTCAGATCTTTCACCATCCAGTTCCTGATATTGCCTGCTTCTCTCAAATCCTGGCCGGCAACTGACTCAACATCCATGGTCATAATGTCTTCCAGTCTCTCAACTGCAACCACTGCAGACTGAACAACGGGCTGTAGGTCAATAAGGTTCTTAACGGGAGTAATCAGATATCCCAGCAAAGCATAGAAGGTTATCAGTGCTCCAAGTTCCATATCCCCTGAAATTACCTGTGCAAAACCCTGCCACAATATTACCGATATCCCAACAGTCTCAATCACCGTTACCAGGACTTCCTGGCCCATAACTATTCTGCTCTTCCTTATTGCAGCATCAAGGTACTTATTGAATTTATGAGCCATATTACTTATCACATGCCCAGAAGCATTTACTGACTTTACAGCCTGCACGCCATCTATGCTTTCTTTCATATATGACTGAATATAGGCACTGTTCTCCATGAACACCCTGTTGGAATCCTTTATTCTCCTATTGTTTCCAAACATAACTGCCGCATAAATTATGATTATTGCCATAGCTATCAGAAACAAACGGAAGTTCTGAAAGTAAAGGATCACACCGCAGCCTATAGCCATCATTGTGTCTACTATCATTGTTATAGTTCCGGCTGAGATTGCATTCCTGATATCCGAGGTATCCGAATACCTTGACATATAATCTCCTGTCCTTCTCGTAATGATTGATGATACCGGAAGATCCATAATCCTGTTGAAATAGGGAAGTGAAAGGTTCAAATCTATCTCCCTGGACATAGCAATTATCAGTCTTCCCCTGACATACTGAATAATCCCTGCGATAATATAAAGAACGATCAGGCAAATGAATATCTTTGAAACTCCTTCCGCTGTTAGATGACCGAAGAAATCAGAAATACCCTCAAGTGCATCATTCAGAACTTCACTATTCGTAAGGAATTCAATTTCATGCTCATGATGGTCATGAACGCCCTCTGATATCTCAACTATTTCGGAGGAATGATCGATGACAAGCTGAAATGCGAAAGCCCCTGCAATTCCTATTCCTGATATAATTGCGGAAATTAAGATGATTGTCGCCAATCTCTTTCCATGGCCTTTCAGCAGAGAAAAGAAAGATAAAACATCATTTGACCTGTTTCTCTGCTTCTTGAAGGATTCGGTAGGGACAAGTGACATAATGCAGCCATCCCATCTCTCCATAAATTCGTCGATAGCTACTCTAACTTTCCCCTTTGCCGGATCGAATATTACAAATCCATTGTTATCAATTTTAGATACGACCACATAATGAGTAAGATTATCCTCGGTAATCCAATGTGCTATAAAAGGAAGAACAATCTCTCCGTTAGAGACCTCTGTAATCAGATGTTCGATATCTCCTTCCAATGCATCAGATTCAAATCCGATTGATTCTGCGGCAATAATCATGTCATCAAGGTCGGTTCCATCCTGAGCAGTATTAGCAAGTTTCCTGAAATTCCTTACCGAGTCTACATATCCATAATGCTCAGCCACCATAGCAAGGCAAGCTGCTCCACAATCGCTTTCATCATGTTGTAATCTGATTCTCATAAGAGTTCCTCCTCGTATGCTATACTTACTTATTTAATTTCCTATGACGACACCGCAGTTTCCTGCGGTGTCGTTTCGACCGGTCATCATCCGGTCCTCATCAGATAGGTGTTGTGTATTTCACCTCACCCAGAATCCGGGACTATTCCCCGGACTCCAGCCAAGGCGTGCTCTCTTACCAGGTCTTGAAGCTGTGATGTCCGGGAATCATGTTATGGATGAAACTCGACAAGACGCCCCAGCCTCTCCTTCCGCACTTCCTGCACTGCCAGTTCAAACCGCCGCCTACAACCTTTTTTCTCTCTGTTCTGCTCATTTTTCTCATGGTATGTTCTCCTTTTCTTTTGAAGCGGTTTTCAGTATCTACCTCAGAATAGTTGAGTATGGGATTTTGACTTCCCATGACGGAACCGCCAAGGGGGTAGACGATTCCGTTTCGGCTGGTAGTCATCCAGCTCTCATCAGATGGGTTTTACTTTTCTGATTGTATCTCACACATACTGTACATTACTTAAGGGAGTATCTTTTCACCAGGAGTGCCGGGTTAGAACCAGCTCTTCTGCCTATAGCCTTTCTTCTTGCCGTCAGTCCCGTAGAAGCAGTCATTCCCGAATAAGTCCTTGCCATAGTAGCCCTGCTTCCGTCCATCAGCTCCATACCTGCACTTGTTGCCAAAGAGATCTGTTCCGGTATAGCTCTTCTTGCGTCCGTCGTTCCCGTAGTAAGCCTTGTTTCCCCAGATGTCCGTACCGGAATAGCCCTTCTTCTTGCCATCGGCTCCATAGTAGTTCGTGGTTCCAAATAAGCCCTTGCTGCTGTAACCTGTCTTCTTGCCGTTTGAATTGTAGTAGTTGTATCCCATAATTGTTTCCTCCTCATAGAAACTGTTTTTGATTGTTTACGCTTAAATCATATCTCAATTGCTTCTGCCACATTTCAGGGGGTATATTTTCCAGGCATTACCTCCTATCCTTACTCAATCTCATTTACACGCTACTGATGCAAGCAATTCCGCTGCAACCTGGAATAGCTCCGAACCAATTTCCTTACCAACATCTACTGTGTTATATAAGACCCGTGCTAATGCTGGATTCTCGATGACTGGAATTGAAATCATATCCCACTCCATATCCATATGTTCTCTCTCATCGTTAATGTTCCTCTTTTCTGTTTCGATGGGAGCATAATCATATCTCCGATCGTATTCCAGCACACACAGCTTTCCCGGATTACCTTCAAAAACTGCTGCTTTTATCTGTTCCTCTTGCTCTCTCACTTTCATATTGATTCTCTTAACCCGGAGGAGCCGCATATCAGCCTGGCTCCCCCGCCCGTCCTTTTATTACCATGTGCTCTTCCTCTTATTGCCTCTGTTGTCATAGTGGTCGTACCCACCGCGTCCGTTCCTCTGGCTGAATCCCGTCACATTATTGCGATTGTCTCTGTGTCGTATGATGCCATCTCCTCCTCTCTGGCTATAACCAGTCATGTTTCCATTGCTGTCGTAGTGCCTTGTGATTCCATACACATCTGTCTGACTATATCCTCTGCTCATGTTGATTTCCTCCTTATATTTAAAAGGTTATTTGGTTTACATTGAATATCCTACTTCAATCTTCTCTGCTACTTTTCAGGGGGTATATCCCGGAGGAGCTGATGCAAAATCCAACTCCTCCGTCCCACTTGGCTTCTTACCACCAGGAACTCTTCCTCTTGTTGCCCCTGTTGTCATAGTGGTTATATCCACCGTATCCGTTCCTCTGGCTGAAGCCGGTCATATTGTTGCTGTTGTTATAGTGGCGGGTGATTCCATCTCCACCTCTCTGGCTATAGCCGGTCATTACTCCGTTGCTGTTGTAGTGCCTTGTAATTCCATCTGCTCCACGCTGGCTAAATCCTCTGCTCATATCTCTTTCCTCCTTGTGTTTGAAAGGTTGTTTGGCTTACTCATAAATCCTACATCAATCTCTTTAGTTGCTTTTCAGGGGGTATGTTTCAAATAGTCCCTTCTGAAATTTCCGTATGACGTTGCCCCGAATGTCTTCAGCCGCTTTCGGTCGCTGTTGCCGAACTCTACGCCCCGGCAACCGGGCGATTCAATATTCATATTCAGTTATCAATGTGCGATTTCCTATGACGGAGCTGTTATAGGTGTTTACAGCTCCGTTTCGGCTGGTCATCATCCAGCACTCATCAGATAGGAGGTGTTATCTATTGGTTTTATCTTACTTCAAGGTTCTACGTTGACTTTCAGGGGGGTATATTTTGCTATATCGCTTTCAATGTTGTGTGCTTCCCCTTTTTATCTTTCTGTCTGTTTCCGTCCTAATGTTATGTATTGTAACCCGTGGTCATTTTCATCTTTTCAGGGGGTATGTTTCTAATCCATAGCCTTGGTGGTTGCTGTCCTCTTGACAATATTCAGTATAGCAGGACGATATTTTGTGAATTTCAGGGGGTATAAAAAAATGCTGACAACCCTAAGGTCATCAGCAATTCACTGCAACGATATTATCAAAACGTCTATATTATTCCATATTTATTTCACTAATCCACGCAGATAGATAAGCCCATAAATCAGGATGTCTTAAATCATTAATCGAATATTTCCAAAAAGGTCTTTTCTTATAAAATTTGTAATAATCCCTATGAGCTTCTTCTCTTCCACCTTTAACACGTTTTGCATATTTTAAATCATAATATCCACAGAAAGAGAGAATAAGCATCGCATCTTCATCATACTTGAGCAACGTATCACTGGCCTCCAACAGTATATCTGTAACCTTACCGGCTAGATACCATTTTCGTCCAGGCAAGTCCTTTTCCTTTATATCACCCACATACGATTTTTTATTCAGAAGGAATCCGCCAAGTTCATCCACTTTATCTCTTTTACCAAATAATGGATGAGTTTCCAAAAAAAACATACATAAATCCCCAATCTGGGATTCAAGATGTTTTTGAATTTCATTCTGATCCATTCCGCATATTTCTTCATGCTTTTTCTCAACATAAGCTTCTAAGGTCATCGAATTTTTTTCATGATGAATATCCTCGTTTTTTTCAGATGAAATAATTCTTTTATCGTTTTCCTGCCTTTTCTTTGATATATCATTTTGAATTCGTATATCAGATTCTAAACCTGTGCTTTGCGCTACGCCTGACGAAAAGGTATGTGCCTTATCAATCCATTCAGCAGCTTTTGCAAAATCTTCTACTGCTACTGCATTATCATATAAGCGAACCAGGCATGTGATGTATAATCTTGTATCATGAACAGATTTGGAAAACATTGCAACATTTGCATAATACTCTTCGCCTTCCTTGTAATATTGCATTGAATCCTCAAATTTGTGCTCATCAAAAAGAAAGTCACCATATTTAACGCATGCCAATGCGGCATTTCTAAGGTCATCAGCACCAAGTTTTTCATCTATATCATTTGTTAAACTCTTGACAGCATATTCATAACACATTTTTGCGTCTTCATTCAAGTTTTCACTATGATAATAATCTCCAAAATTCATCATAAGAATAGCTTTTTCCGTCTGAAAGGATGGCAATTCGGAGAATTGTGGGTTATCAATGATATCTTTGGCTTTTTCAAAAGCATCTCTACAGCTAACTCTCTCGCCTGTCTTGAGATATATTTCGCCTTCTCGTCTGAGCAATTTCCCGGTTTCCAATAAAAACCGTGAATCCTTGAACTCTTCATATGACGATTCTAATTTTTTTGTCGCCTCCTTGTAAAAACTTATTGTTCCGGCATAATCCCCTTCAAACTCTCTTATATTTGCACAATGACATAAAACGGAGACCTCATGCATCCGGTTTTGAGCACTATTGTTTTCTGATTCAATGTCAGAATAAGTCTTATTTTCTTTTTGAAACCAGTATTCTGCTCTCTGTATGTTACCACTTTCAAGGCATAATATCCCCAATCTGCCAAATAGAAGACAGCATTCTCTCACAATTCTTTTGTCATCATATACTTGGGCACTGGCATTTCCAACAACCATCGCTTTCTTAATCATTTTATCTCTTCCGACACCATCTCCTATATCATCACATATAAAAAGGAGCATGCGGATTGATTTAAGGAAATAAAAGTACGACTCCATATAGTATTTGCTATGGCCGCTATATTTTTTAAAGATATTTCCAACCTTACAGAAAATACTCTTGCCAACTGCCCCAAAAGCCATCAATTTACTGGCATTATACATGGTTTCGTATTTTTCTCGTGCTTTTTCATAATCGCCAGCGGTGTATGCTAAATTTCCCAAATCATCAATATGTCGAAGAAATACAATGATATTTTCCTCTTTCATTGTTTCCTCTGAAATATCAGTATACTTATCTACAAGTTTCCCTTGCCATTTAATGGCATCGTCATAACTTTGAGAAACTCCATCTCCATAGCTGTACATAGAAACAAGCTTCTCTAATGCATCATCTAAGCCATCATCAGCTGCTGTTTCAATTAAGGATATTGCCCTGTCCCTATCTACCTCTACATTAATACCCGAAAGGTAAGCCAGACCCATAAAAAAGGAATGTCTTGCATCCTTATTTTGCTTTGTAGAAATGATATCGGGAATAATATCTTTAATCCATCTATATATTTTATCTTTGTCTTCGCTATTCACGGCATTTGGTATACCGCTGTATAAAGCCGCTAATCTTTCCGGGTCAGTTGATTCCATTTCCACAGGCAAAATCGGCTTGTGTTTGTCACATGCCATAGGATATTCTGTACTCAAAACATAATTTTCTTCATTTATCAAATTTGGAGTGACTACAAGAGCAAAAATGTCACTTTTCTCTAACGCATCGACAATGGACTGACTGAAATTTTCACCAGGTACAAGAAATTCATCGTACCATATGGCTATATCTCGACAGGATTTGCTCTCATGAATAAGATGCATTAATTTCTGTGCATACAGCCTGTCCTTTTTTCTGTAACTTAGGAATACATATGCATCGAAAGCATCCCTGATTTTCTCAGACAACTCGTCTCCCCAAAAGACCTTGGAAAGAAAGTTATTTAATTTTTCTTTGTATGGAATGGCGGTCACATCTGAGGGGTCATCAACAAGAAATTGCATGTTACCAAATTTCCTTTCAAACAGACTCTCTATTCCTGGCTCTATCATAATCGGAAGAACAGGAATGTGATTTTGTATTGAAAGCTGAATCATTCGGTCTGCATTTCCTTGATCTTGTGTCAGGAAATTCATTGTTACCGGAACAAGAAACAAGTTCATTGTCGATAAACCAAACCTGTCCTCTTCACTTAATGAAGCATCATAATTTTCAGCATACCAAACAGAACAATTTTGCAATTCAAGCACTTCATCGCTTAATTTCTGAAAATATTCTGCAAAATCTTCATTCACGCAACAGAAAAAGACCTTAGGTTTTCCTTGCGGTGATGAGTTCCCACGTGTCTTATAGTACAGATTCAATAGCCTTTCCTCCAAATTTTCCATTACAATACCAAAAGTTCGTCGGTTTATGACTGCAACTGTCTGAGTCCATAGATTTATCATTCAATAGCTATTATTTTGAATTCTTTCAAGTGCCGCTGCATGCCTGTTCAAATTGTCATCTGAAACAAATCGTGTGCACAAATCAAACTCATCCGGATAAATCATGGGTATATCATCGTTTTCAAAGTGTATCATAAGCCGATATGAAGTTTTATCTATATACTCACATGCGCAAACGGTGCCAAGTCCATACTGGGTATTTGAAACTTCTTCACCATACGGCCACTCTTCAAAGAATCTATCTTCAAGTACCCCTCCATATTCGACATATGACCTATACATCCCCTTAAATGCTGCTGCATCAATTATCGCCGTTTCAGGAATTATCAATCTAAGGTTTTCACATCTCCAAAAAGCTGCTTCTCCAATATGTCTAATATTATTATGTAGTTCGATGCTCTCTAAGGAATGGCAGCACATAAATGTGCCCTGTAAAATTTCAGTTACCTTGGGCGGTATTATGAATTTCACCAATTTGCTGCACCACTTAAAGGCATACTCTCCAATTTGAAGTACAGATGCAGGAACATCAATATGCTCAAGGGATTTACAACCGGTAAATGCATTCTTTCCAATTGATTCAATGGTTATAGGCAAGACAATCTCCCGAGACATCTCTTCTGTCTTCAAAACAAGCATCCCCTATATGTGTCACAGTAAGCCCATTGATTGTATCTGGCATTATTACCTGTTTGTTTTTGCCTATATATTTATCAATCGAAATGTCACCATCGGTAACCGAATATAAAAACAATTCCATCGCTTTTGATGCTGAAATATTATTACCTTCAGAACCTGTTTTTGTTGTCGATAATCTTAACCGACCTTCTTGTTCTATCCATTCTACTCGAGAATCCTTTTTTAAATCCTCCTCAATTGGAGTCCCATTGAAAACCATGGACTGAGCTTGAATAGAACCGTCAAAATCGAAATAGTAAAGGTTTGGGCAGTCTCCAAAGGCAGTTTTCTCTATGCGTACATATTCCGATTCAACTTTGACTTCTTCAAGATTTACACAATCTCTAAATGCCGATTTATGAATTTCTGAAACCGTTTTAGGCATAAAAACATATGCAAGGCTGTTATCTCCCCTAAATGAAGCTGCATGAATCTTGTTCACACCTACAGGGAATTTCACCTCCTCAATGCTTTCACAGTTTCTAAAAGCAGACGGTTGAATATCGCTTATTTCATTTGAGAAAATAACTTTTTTTTTAATTTACTGCAATTCCAGAAAGCACCATCCCCAATCCTCATTCTGACATTCTCTATTGGGACTTCCTCCAAGTTCACGCATCCATAAAATGCATAGTTATCAATCTGTCTGATTTGTGGCACAGAAACAGATTTAAGGTTATAACACCCCATAAAAACGGCGGGCGATAATGTATCAACTTTATCGAATACTACATTCTCAACACCTATGCACCTTCTAAAAGCTGCAACCTCGCAGACATTAGCATGCTTGGCAAACAACAAATCCTTAAGCCCAAAACAATTTCTAAAAGCACCTGCTCGAACTGATGAAATCTTTGTTGATGCAATAATCTCCTCCAATTGCTTGCAATCCTTAAAGCAATCTACGGGAATATCATGAATACCATTCGGAATTTTCACTCTTTTTAAGGATACACATTCCCTGAATAATCCCCTCGTAAGTTTTTTTAGCCCAGCTGGTAAGCTTATGTTCTCTATCCTATGGCATCCAGCAAACGCATCATTATCTATTCTGGTAAGATTACGCTTATTGTGTAGATCTATTTCCAACAACTGATTACAGCCAAAAAATGCACTTGTATGTATCTCCTCAATCGAAGGTGGAATTTTTACCTTCTTTAATTGAGTACACGATTTCAGTAAAAACTTCTCTATGACCTTGATTCTTCTTGGAAATACCATTTCCTGCAGCATATAACAGTTTTGGAATGCAGCAATACCTATATATTCGATTTCTGTCTTGAATATATCTAATTTTTCTATATGTTGGCAGTCATAAAAGGCGTGTGGGCTTAGCGACTTCATCCCTATCGGCAAATATATTTCTTTCAGTCTTATACATCCCTGAAATGCCTCGTTAGGTAAACTGTCTACCTTTGTATTTTTTAATCCAATTACACATTCTAACTGAACGCAATTCTCAAAGGCTTGAAACCCTATCAGTTGTAGTGATGATGGTAATTCAATACTGGTTATAGAAGAACAACCTAAGAAGGCTTGATTTCCTATCCTTTCAAGACCATCGTTAAATTTTATTGTTTCTAATCCCTTGCAGCCATAAAACATACCATCTTCGATTCTTTTTAACCCGGACGGCAGTTTCATCTCCTTTAATGAATAGCAGTCAGCAAAAATTCTTTTTTCCAATTCTAATACCATTTTGCAAGGAATTTGTCTCGCTTCCTATTTTTATGGTCTTAAGCGAATTACACCCTTCAAATAAGCCTTCAGGAAGAATCTTAATTGAATCAGGAATTTTAATGCTTTCTAAGGATGGTATTCTGGCAAAGTTATACTTAATTAATGATCTCACGCTTTTTGGTACTACTATTCGTTTTATAATTCTTGAGTTTTCAAACGGATTTTCAAAAAAACCAACACAAGAGAAAGGAATCCTTACATTTTCCCACTCTCTATATTTGCTAACAAAACGCATCTCTTCATGGTCAAATTTTCTAAAAATAAAACCTGCAACATAAAACAACTTTCCTTTGTTTTTTATATGATATTGCGGAGATAACGTAAATTTAGGGCAATACTCAAAAGCAGCAAGTGATATTTGGCTACATTTTCCCTTGAAAAGTATTCTTTTTAACTCATAGCAATGACTAAAAGCATATTTCCCAATATTCTCTATCTCAGACCTAACCCTTATCGTTTCAAGCGAAGAACAGTTTCTAAACAAATTGTCCTCGATTTTTGTTACATTTGCATCCCCCGGCAATGATTGTAATTCTTTACAACCCCCAAATGCACCCTCTCCAATTTTCTTAACACCTGAAAAAGTCCCTTCAATTTTTTTCAGACAGGCGCACCCTCTGAAAGCCTCTTTTCCAATTTCAGAAACATCAGCATGACAAATCAATCTTTCTAAATAAGCATCATTAAAAAAAGCCTTTTCTCCAATTCTTGTGATGTTGCGAGATATCATAACTTCCCTCTTCCCATAATATGAAGTGAGAAAATCTATGAACTCATCATCAACATTCTTTACTGTAAAAGCACCGAAAGATCTTATGTTTTTTGCATTATCTCCAAAAGAATCCGATTTTAAATTACAGCAACCTGAAAAAGCGAGTTCACTTATCCCTTTAATGCTTTCAGGCAAACAAATCGTTTGTAATCTCAAACAGTTAAAGAAAGCTCTCGCCCCGATGTGTGTTAATTCACAAGAAAGTTTTACATATTCTATGCCCTCACATTCTTCAAATAAAGATTTACTTATTCTTTTTATTCCTGTTGAGCTCAAATCAACTATTTCAGCCCTTTACACCCTTTGAATGTGCCTTCACCAAAATCTGATAGCTTTTTGCTAAAAATGATATTCCTCAATGAATAGCAATTCTCAAAACCGCTCTTACCAATGTATGTAATTCTATTACTGTTCTTAACATTTCGCAGATTCACACAGTCCTTAAACGCCTCGCTCTGTATTGTTATTCCATCTCTGGATTCACTCTTAAATATAACAGTAACAAGGGATTCGCATGCTTCGAAAGCATTGTGGGGGATTGTTGTTATGTCTTTCGGCAATTCGACCACTTCAATACTTTTACACTTTGCAAATATCCCCGTACCGATTTCCTTTACAGATCTTGGTATTTTTATATTCCTCAGTTTCCTGCAATTCTTAAAAGCACGATCACCAATACTCACAATTGACGGCACCCATCCCTTACCATCATCTGGCATTGCAGTTTCAAGTGCAACACAATTAAGGAATGCGGCACTTTCTATGATTTCCAAATTGTCCGGAAAATTAATCTTGTAAAGATGGTCACAATCCCTAAATGCCCCCTTAGAAATCGTTGTCACCTGATCATGCAATTTAACCTCTCTGATAAATCCACAGCCATTGAACATATTATTTTTTATATATGTATAAGTCAGCGGTATACTTATGGAGGTTACATACGAACTCCAATCTGCCGACAAAAACGGATCTGTATAGTCATCATAAATTTTGTCAATATATGAAACCATATCAATAAACATTGACTTATACATCGTCTCAAAGAATTGACGTACCAATTCAGGTTTTAAATTATTTAAAATATTAATACATATATATTCTCCTACTAAATCAGGTTCTATTCCTTGGATTTTATCCTTTATCCTGAGTTCACTTCCGTCCAACAGCATATTTGCCACTTGGTCATTAATATCTGTTAATCCCTTTACTGTATCAATAATTTTGCTTGAATCTACGCCACCACAAAAAGTCGCAAATAAAACGAACAAATCTAAGCTCTTTAGATACAGCTCTTTGTCTGCTTGATTTTTCGCATAACCATAAGCAGCACTACGAATTCGATCTAATTCTTTATTTGCTACGTAGCCTACTGCTCTTTCCCTATTCCAGTCTTCAAGTTCAAAACTGTTATCAATCCAAGCATCCGCAATAAACATTGCAAATAGGGGTCTTTTAATCCCCGGATCAACCATCTCAAGAGAACTCATTATGTTCTCCTTGTCCATCTTGCCAAGCATCTTATCATTACTAATATTCGTAATATAGTTTTCAACTATATCCAATATCTTCTCATCTTCAGGAGCAGATAATTTCAAATCCCCTCCCATAAAATGATACTCATTAATTACAGAACTAAATCCTCCTATAATCTCGCTTGCATTTCTCTCAATTAATATAAAACGAACTTTGTATCGAATTCTTCTATCAATAGCCAGTTGAATAATGCTCTCAACAATATCCAATTCAAACTTAACGTAATCAAAACAAATCAAGTATTCTCTATCGGTCTTAGCTAAATCATCACCAGAAAAACTTGTTGCATGAGCAGGATAAAACACATTCCACCCATCTTGTTCCATCATCTTGCAAAAATCGTGTGAGAGTTTTGATTTTCCAATACCTCCTTTCCCGCTGATAATTGTCCATGAAACAGGATAATTTGTGTCCGTGCAGAACTTTTTTAGAAAATCAATTTCATCTTCTCTCCCCAGAAGTTTTGTATATCCCGTTCTGTAATTAAATCTATCGCTCTTTTTATTGTTCTTTGGTATATATGAAGTATCTACATCCTTTTTGACTGTACTTTTTTGGGGTAGTATATTTTGAATTCTATCACATAGTTCAGTCACAGATAAAACATTAATGTCATGAATATCTTTTAATATAAGCTCGTTTTCATCTTTTTTAAGTTGACTAAAATCTATGTCTTTCCAATAAGCGTGCAGTTCACACCCCGGTTTTCTTCCACTAGCAATCAAATTCAAGAAAAGGCTCCATTCCCTCTTAACTTGACCTGCACGAACATAATCCAAGGATGTACCTATTAGAACAAGTATTCTAGACTGCTCAATTGCCTCGCAAATTTCCGGCCACCATTCGTCATGTTCAAGCTCATGATTACTAAAAAACGTATCTATGGAACGACTTTTTAGCTCTTTATATAGTTCTTCTGCTATATATGAATCCTCTGTTTGATTTCCTTTTCCATCAGTATTCTTAAAGGAAATGAAAACATCGTACATAGAATACCTCCTCGTATAATAAGTTTGTAGCCAAGAAAAATAAGGTTACAAACTTTTCTTTTTGAGTATAGATGTGTGGACATTCTTATCTGTCCGGAGGATTCTCCTCCATCAAGTGCTGGCAGTCCATTTCTCATCTATACAGTTTACAGTTACATTGCGACATGACATCCCAAATGCTATAATGGTTCCTTAGTGAATCCAGGCTGTGGTCACTTCTGTGCACCTCCTGCGGAGCTTATGCTACTGCTACGAAAGCTTGAAGCCCGGACGATACACTGAGATCTATTACACAAATGCTGCATCCCGGTTCTAAAAGTCTCCAGCAGGACGTTTCTACCGGACAATGCTGATAACGCGAGGTTTAGACTGGTGTATTGGTTTGGGATAAGCTCATGTCCTCTATTTCACGCCCATTCTATGATGAGAGGAGGTGATTAACCATGAAGAAAAACCGATTACCTGTCAACACTGTTTGTTGGGATTGATATAGGATCCCGTACAAATGTTGTTTCTGCCATTGATTTCAACCAGGAATTTCTTATCCGCATGAAGCCCGTACCTAATGCCAAAGAAGGTGCAGAGACTCTTGAATCCCTTCTTGTAGACGTTCTTTCAGCCCACCATGAATTCAACCATGTAATCATCGGGCTTGAGTCCACCAGATTTTACGGCGTACATATTGCCAATTATCTTTCAGCCAGTGATTTGTTGGCACCATTTGGTACAGAGGTATACTGTCTCAATCCGAAAGAAATTGCCAAGTACAAAGAATCATTCAATGCTCTCGACAAGAATGATGGTATTGATTCCTTTGTCATAGCCGACTTTGCAAGAGTCGGACGTATCAGTATAAAGCCGTGGCGCGGAGCCCAGTATCTGGCTCTTCAAAGGCTTACAAGACACCGTCTGCACATCGCTGAATGCATTGCACGTGAGAAGACCTATGTGCTTAACAACATCTTCCTCAAATTCAGCGAGTTCGCCATGCTGAAAAAGGAAGACCATCCGTTCAGCAACAAGTATGGTGCAACTGCAGAAGCCATCTTGGAACAATACGTAACCAATGATGATATCATAGAGGCTTCTATTGAAGAACTGGTCGAACTCATTGAATCCAAAAGCCGTGGACGCATTACTGAGCCGGAAGAAACTGCAAAGATTTTAAAAGCCGCCGCTAGTGGTTCATACCGTCTGGACAGAGTCGTTGCTGAACCGATCACGTTGTCTATCAGCAGTTCTTTTAATTGCATCAGAGCTTTTGAGAAAGAGCTCAAGGCAATTGAAAAGGCAATTGAACATACCGTGCAGGGACTAAACTCTGTCGAGTACCAGATACTGAAATCAATCCCCGGCATAGGTCATGTATATGCAGCCGGTATACTTGCTGAAATAGGCACTATCAAAGCTTTTACCAGCAATGGTGCACTCGCTAAATATTGCGGTATCGTCTGGAAAGAAAATCAGTCAGGCAACTTCCGTGCAGAAGATACTAAAATGAGCAAAGCCGGAAACCGTTACCTGCGTTACTATGTAATAGAAGCTACCGGAAGCGTTATCAATAACTGTCCGGAGTATAAGGATTTTTATGACAAAAAGTTTGCTTAGACTACTACTCATCAGCACAAAAGAGCACTCGAGTTGACCTCCCGTAAATTTTTACGTATGCTTTTTGGACTGCTGGACAAAAGCCAACTCTACTCCCTGAAAAGGAGTAGGTAATCAATAGAGAATAATGAACTTATGTTCTCCATTTCTATGGTGTGCATAGGTTTGTTAAAGTTACCCTTTTATCTAAAAATCTATTCAAAATACCTCTTGACATATTACCAAATTGCTCTCTAAAGCCGCATATGCCGAAAAATATCTAACATAACAGTTAGAAGTTAACAGTCTGGCGGAGTAATCGTATATCCCAGCTTCAATATAAGCTTAATAGTCTCCAGAGAAGTATTCCTGTCGTATTCCTTCTCTGATTCCGGAAGTTCATCATACTCCACCATGCAGGGTGTAATTTTTTTAGCGTCATCCCTCACTTCGCCATACTTCCATCCTTCTTTTATTCTCCCTACAGCCCAGACATCATGGGTGTTCTTGGCAATTTTCTCTGTAAGCTCAATCATCTCCTCCGGAAGGATAATGTCACTGGTGTCTACCGGATTGGGTACATATTTTCTCATGATTTTACACATTCCTTTCGCTTCGCTCAAGGCACAAACAAGTTATGAAAAAATGTTGTGCCTCTCCTCGCTTTGTCTTATAATATTTATATAGGATAGCAATATACTACAGAGCACGGGAGGATGAGTGGCGAATTTATTTTCGACCCCATATGATTATATGTGACGTCATCCTTACAAGCACAAACAAGTGGGATATTGTGCCCGGACTCTTATCATTGGTAATAAACCATGTTTATTTAGTCACAGGATGACAGTCAATGTTGCTATCCTTTTTTATAAAGGTGGTGATACTTATGATGAAGTTAAAATACTCCATCTGCTGTGGACTTGATGTCCACAAAAATGTTATCGTTGCAACCATCGTAATCACAAATGCCGATGGAATCTCTGAGTACAAGCAAAAATCATTTTCTACCTTCAACTCAGATATTAGAAAATTTCACAGCTAGCTGATCGAGAATAATAGTTATCATGTATGTATGAAATCCACTGGAAAATATTGGATTCCTATTTTTAATTATCTCGAAAATGACATGGAAGTCTGCCTTACCCATCCTAAATATGTCAAAGCCATCAAGGGAAAGAAAACTGACAAAAAGACTCCAAATGGATTGCCGACCTCTACAAATTCGACCTTGTCAGATGCTCGTTTATTCCCCCTAAAGACTTCAGACAGCTGCGCGAAGTCGCAAGATACCGCTTCAAGCTTGAACTTGCCCGCAGCCATCTGGAGTATCTTGATAGCATGATTACTCAATCTGAAGTTGAGCTTTATGTAAGGATGAAGCCTTACTACAAGTTCGTTGAACTTGTTTCTACAATGCCTGGGATGACCGAACTAAGTTCAACAATCGTTCTTGCTGAAACAGGCGTAGATATGAGCATCTTTGATGACGCAAAGCACCTGTGCTCATGGTGTGGGCTTTCACCTACTAACAATGAGTCAGCCGGTAAAAAGAAGTCTGTGCGGATTTCAAAAGCAGGAGATTACTTAAAGCCTATGATGGTGCAATGTGCACTTGCAGCAATCAAGAGCAAAAAGCAGCCTTATTTTGCAATCAAATATGGTCGAGTTAAAAAACGCCGTGGTCATAAGAAAGCAATCATTGCCATAGCACGAATGATGATAGTTTGCATTTATCACATAGTTTCAGAAGAAAAAAACCGTTTAATCCTATTGATTATGAAGAACTTATGTCTCCTAAAAAAATCATATAGAACGTGTGATTCTAAATGAAAACAATGTCTTTGCTTATCTTGAAAGCCTTGGTTATGATAGCTCAAAGTTAGTAAAAACGCAACGATAACTAACATTTATTATTTATATAGTTACAAATTTTAGGGATCTTGCGACCCCTTATATAAGTGTGCCCAAAAATATAAGTTATTATTCACTCTTCCTCTTTTATTTTGTGAGCATTTCAATAGCATAACTGCCGATACCATTAGGGTTTTCCTTGCCATCTATGTCATCAAGCCTTTTTATGATGACTTTTCCGCTCTTCTTCTTGTATGTTAACGGTTCATTGCTATCTATCAGCAGCAAACCTTTGCAAGATATACCGAACTTATCCACACGGTCTTCCAGTTTTTCGATATATTCATCAATTTTATCGTCAGAAAGATTATCTTGTGCTTTACATTCTATAAGGAGGCTGTGAAACCCTTTTGTCACGAGACAGTCAATCTGTTCAGTCGACTTCTGATTTTCATCCAGGAAAGTAATGCTCGCTACATCATCGAAACAACTTGATGCTCCAACCTTTTCAGTATTCATTTCGGAAAGCTGATGATATACCTCAAATTCCAGCATGTTACCTGCATCCCTCATAAGTTTCTTTATAGTGTAAGAACCATAAGTGAAATGTACAGCATTTACTTTACTACTCAGATTATGAATAATCCCCTTGCCATGGAATATTGTTAACAGCGATTTGATTTCATTTTCAGCCGAAATTTTCCCCCAGTCAGTATTTCTAACCTGGTTTTCTTCCGCAAGAGTATTAACATAGCCTCTCAAGTCAACATTTCCAAATTCAAGACCGTCAAATTCTATCCGAATACCTTCTACCTTTTTCTTCGCATTAAGTAGGTTTGTAATCCTGACTCTATCAGAATCTTCGAATGCATATGGATTTAAAAACATGCGGTCGATGAGATCCCGCATATGTGGCGTACACTTTGCAATCAAGCAACACACAGTATCGGAACACAATATGACGCTGCTTTCCTGACCAATCATGCCATTTTGCAGAAACGCATCCTTGCACTTCAAAATTGAAGCGTAGCATTGTGACGGCATATAGAACCTGAATGTGCCGGTATTATCCCCACAAACATCCTTCTTTTTGCATACAAGTAGCTCTTTGAAGCTGTGTTCATTCTTTGAAAGGAACTCCGAACACCTCTTCCATCTTGAACTATCCTTTTTGTAGATTTTCCATAAATCTCTATTTTCAGCTTTTCCAAAATCAAGAAAAGTGTCAATAATATATTTTCTTCCGGATAGCTCGGCAATGTCCCGCACTCCAATAGTCACCTTTCTTGATATATAATCTATCCATTTGCAATCTTCAGCAAAAGAAAACTCCCAATTGCTCCTATCGAGTTTGAAACATGATAACATCCTTCTAAAGCTACTGTTGGCAAGCCATCCATCAGTAACGGCATCAGTCTGTTGCGCCAAAACCAAATCAGAGGCCTTGGAAATCTCTTCTATATAACGACTGGCTGCTTGAGAAGGATCCTCCCTTTTAGCAATGTTTATGAACTCGATGCTGATATTCTCTCCATCAAGTTCCGACATCTCATAAATAGATTTTGTTCCCTCTGTATGATAGAAAATTGCCAGGTTGATTGAAAATCTTAGTCCCTTTCTTTTTTGGTATGACATCACACGCTTAAGCAACCCTGACAGCCTTACAGGTGCATCAAAAATGTTGAACCCCGACATTTCCGTTGCATAGTACAAGTATGTCACCTTGGCTACATTAAGGATGGTTGGAGCAGCCACATGTTCGAAAACAAACACTGAAGAAACATCAATATCCTTGATTTTTTCAACATTATCAAATTTCTCCATGGGATAAATCAAATGGATATTCTCATTATAGGTCAATATGTATGGAATGCTATTAATCAAATCCACATCTATCTTCTTATAATCTTTGTATTCGTAACGCAAAAATACAGGTGTAATCCTTATTTCTATAGACGCCACTATCTGCTTCTTCTGCGTTTCAGTTATATTTCCAGTATCGTCATTCTCAATTGCCCTTTTTAACCTAATCCAATACGCCTTAAAGGATGCTTCGGTATCCCTATCGCGTTGTTTTTGTATTTCGTTCTTTTTCTCAATCCACTCCTCAAATGCTGAAAATGCTGATGTTCCAGTTAGTTGTTTCCTTTCTAATTCAAAATCACCGAGATCGATATTCTTAGCCTGGTTTTCATAAAACCGATGCAATTCTACAGAAAGTCTATCAAGCGGATCTAATCTTGACACATCTATACCGCCGGCGTCCCACTTTGCTGTAGCAACTCCATCAAGTTTCCAATCTGCCTCTCCGTTTACAATGCAGACATGGACTTTCTTATCCAAGTTCCGAGTCACATCATCCTCTGTGTTAGCAACTTCATAGCACTGTTCAATGCTCCTCGTCGTCCATCCATCACAAATTTTCTCTGTCACCCATCTCCTATGTTCAAGCCCTGCTAAAATCTGAATTTCTTCAGGGGTTTCATCAAGTATTCGCTGCATTCTCTTAGCTGCTCCATAGATTCCTTCTTTATCTAAATCAATCCCCTCTCTCTCCACATCTTATACTTTATTGCAAGAACATTAGAAACGCAGGAGTCAAAGTTATACTTATCCAGGAACTCTACCTTTTTCTCCTCAAAGCTTATATCTCTGTTTTCATTCCACACCAAATGAGCATTAAAAGCCATCCTTTCAATCTCTGCAAAATCCGGAAGGCTTCGAACATCTAAAGAAACGTTTACAGGAACAAGGTATTCTGATGATGATAAAGCTGTTCCTGTGCCCTCATGGACATAACTAACTATCGCTCCCTGACATAACGAATGTAATCTCTCCGCTATTTCGGCATTAACAGAATTATCCCCAAGGTCAATGAACATATAGTCAGAATTTCTGCTGTAATCAGCTATACTATCGGCGGCTCCATGATTAATGGTAAATTCATCAGAGTTATCTATTAATGTGGCACTTTTAAACTCAATACTGCCATATGCGGTTTTTACTTTTTCACATCTCGACACATTAAAGAAGCTCCTTAATTCCGGTCTCTCCTCCAAATACAAATCCCTGTCAGCAGTATCATTGTTTACCGATGAATCAGAAATGATAACCGCATTAATATCGACTCCGAGATTTTGTGACATTTCAAGAACCATATCCAGAAATCTGAATCCGTACTTTCCAAATCCCACAAATAAAACCTGTAATGTTTCTTTACCCCTGGTCGTCATATAGAGTGGATATTTGTATAAATGATAACGGAGGCAAAGCGATGATGTATTCCTTTCATTCTCATCAAACCATTTCTTCGCATCCTGCAGCACCCATTTCTCCCCTGAAATATATTTCCTGGAGACTTCAAATGGAACTATATAGCTGATTGCTGTCTGAATATCCACAGCCAATGACTTGCAATCTTCATATCTGCCATCCTGTGAATATCTTGCGCATAAACACTTCCTTAAAATCCTTACAAGATAACTCCTTAACTTGGGGTACGAATTGCTCTCCGAAGAACTGATGAGTTTTGAATTTTTCACCAGTTCCGGCAATCTCTCATATAGGGAATCATTATACTTAAACCCAAGAGATTCTGTCTCGTCCGTGATAATCATGGCATAAAACAAAGTAGCCCCTATGGAGTAGATATCTCTCAGGTTATCATTTCTCCGTTCATAGTCATTCTCCATAAAGCCATGTGTTCCTATATCCTCCTCCGGAACAGGGTAGGCTTTGCAAATGGAATCTATATCAAACAGAGAAATTGACTGTGTCAGCAATTCTCCCCCTCTGTTTGTGAAGCCAAAATTATCAGGCTTTATATCCCTGTGAATCAGTCCAACAGGATGTATGGCATGCATTTCTCCAATGCATTTTGCCAATGATAACATTGCGCTAAGTATAGTGTATAACTTATATTCAGATTCAGCCTCAGGGGCATTATGAACTAATTCACAAAAATCAGAAAATGTTTTTGTTTGGGGTGCGGGAGTCCATACATAGACAGTACCGTCATCCTGCGCCATGTCCTTGCACCCATAGCAGATTTCAAAATATGGGATAAAGGATGCCAAGTCATCATTCTCCTTTTCTCTTTGAAGTTTGCCCAATTCAACATACGGTGCCAGATAACGTTCCCTGCCATCCAGATATTCTTTCCGTTCTGCTTCAGATGACTCATTCATGTCCACATGAATTCTTCCATCTGCATCTCTTTCGAGCACAATGTCATCCTTTTGAGGATAATACTCCCTTAAGACGCCAATATTGCTGCTGTTTTGATGGTATGCCCTGTACGCAATGACAGAAGCTCCTTTATCACTAACGAGTTTTGTAATATGAAACTCTCTGGAATCCCTTCTTCCCTTTTCCTCAACGTAAAGTTCGATGGATGTTCCGTTCTCCAATATGCTGCGATTGATCATGCCGGTTGTGCCTCCTTTATATCTTCGAGATCCATAACTACAATACTACGATCATCATAACTTTCACCCATCTGGACTATGGAAATCATTCTTTTATAGTCTTTAGTCCTTAAACATTCATCAATATCCCCTGAAATATACCGGTCCTGATAAAATCCCTTCCACATTCCATCTGAACAGATAAATATTGAATCAAATTTCCCTGCATCCAATACTACGATATCCGCTACTCGTTCAACCCCTTTGGTCGTGGTTGTATAGCACCCCCTGCTATGTTTGAGGACTTATAATAGTTTCATATCCATCCTTACCTATCCCGCCTATCAAGGCATCTCCTATGTTGATACATATTACTTTGCTCAGTTCATAATCATAAACAACACTTGCCGCAGTACTAGATAAAGACTCCATCGTGTTTCCTGTTTTTTCAGAATACTTCTTCAAATCATAAAGGATATGTGACACGGTCTTTTTTGCAATTGTTCTGCTGTCGTAAAATGCAAGTTTACAACCTTTACGGACAAAGAAATCGCAGAGACTTGCGCATGCCACTTTGGCACCGGCCTCTGAATTTTGGCACGTGGAAACACCGTCACATAATGCAACTGCGACATTCTTCCCATTCTTAAGAGTAACTATTGCATCCTCATTGCTCTTATTATTTTCAATATGAAATTTACCAGTCTCTGTCCATTCCATAAACATTTGCATTTCTCCATCACATAATTAATCTTGCGTACGATGAAAATGTTAAAACCACATCAAACAAATTCTTTCCGCTAATTTCCTGATAGCCACATTTTTCCAGGATAGGATCAAGTCGCCTCTTATACTCCTCAAAAACATCTTTGTAACCTGTAAATGCAAGCTGTTCATTATATTCGTGCGTAATATTGAAATAGTAGTAATACGCCGTCATCAGCGATGTCCGAGTGATTTCCTCTGGTTTGCTTACAGAAAGAGCTTTTATTCTGATTTTCGACGTTTCCGCATGTTCCTGATCTTCATCCAACTCACTTGTGCTTTCATTCACTGTATTTCCTATCATCAGATTTGCTCCCTTAAGTACTTCCATAAATTCATCGTATTTCTTTTTGTCAACCTCCGGATATCTATCGGGGATACTTTCTAATCCTTCCTTGTCGTAGGCAGCAACATCCACAAACCAGAGCCCGTAGTTGCAATCATCCAGTGTCATGTCAAATTTCTTTTGTTCATTAACAAGTTCATCCAGAATCTCTGTATATTCAGCATATGCTGTGTTCTGGTCTATATCTATCTGCAGTGCCCCGACCGCACTTTCAACAAGAACCCCCTTGCTCACAAAGGTTTACCTGTGCCGGTATCACAGTCATAGTTTTCAAGCATAAATGCCCTAAATTCCTCTTCGTTTAGATTAAGAATGTCTTCACTGAACAACTCAGCACCGGATTCTCTGTCCTTATTCATAAAACGCATTCTATAAAATTCTGTGCGTCTTACCTCCTTCTCTGCCTTTTTTCCACCAGGTCGATTGTCTTTAGCCGTCTGTGCGAGTTCATCAATCATCTTACTTGATGCGGCAATCTTCTCCTGAGCATTCATATCGTTTCTCGATATGTAATACAGATATACCATTTCGGCGAAATTCTTGAAATTTATGCCTTGGCCTGATGGGGTCTCAAATTCGCGCAAATGACCCTTATAAGCCTCTGTCATATACCTCATGAGATTATTGCTATAGTAATCTCTGAAGAGGTTTTTCATAATGTCATTCTCTTCATCAGCCCCCGGAAGACCTGCAAGTCTCATGTCCAGCACAATCGCCAGAAAATATAATCCTTTCTTTGTTGCTCCCTGAGTACGGAATTTTCCGTATGCCAGATCATCGCACAACTTCAGCAGTCCAAACTTTCCATTCGGCCTTCTGTATTCCGGATTAGCTTTATCCGGGTCATCAAAATCCGCAAAGGCCTCCTCTGATATGACATCCGCTACATCCGAGGCAGTTAAGTCTTTCTTCTTTTTCCCGGATTTCGGCAGCACGCTTCTCTATTGTAGGTCTGCTCACAAATCCTGCATCTTCCAAATAGTTGCCATATTTCACAAACTGCTTCAGAATTCTTAATCTGAGCGATGCCTCACCCCAATTCTTTTTATCCTCCTCCTTTTGTAATCTTACAAGAATTCTATCCATGTATTCCGAGGGGGTAGAATATCCATTGTATCTATCAAAAAGAGCCAGAACCATTCTATCCACAAGAATCTTTTCACCATATTCATTAGAAGATATGTTTTTTTCTATCAGTTCCTGATAGTACTTGTCATCCATACCATATTCATATTCGACATCACACGCATCAAGCATTCCATACAAACGCGGAAGAAGCCGCGAGGATCTTGTCTGATCACTCGCACCTTTCATGTTATGCAAAATGCGTTCAAAGTCTTTTTTGCAGTACATTGTGATAAAGACATCCTCGAGCCCGCAAAAAGCCATCTCTGCTCTGCTGGTGATGGTTAAAGATTCATTGTTCATTTTCTCAGTCTCCTTTTTGGATGATTTTATAACATACTCTTTCATTCATTCTTAGGGGGTATTTTTTCTTCAATTGCAGATTGTGCGCTTTTGCCGCAATTAACCCACTCATCTAACTCTGCTTTCTTGAATTTCCACAGCTTTCCTATTTGATGTGCCGGTATATCGTCCCGGCTTCTTATCCACTTTCTCAATGTGACCGGTTTGATATTCAAATATTCTGCTGCTTGCTCTAAACTGATATATCCATCTTCCATGTAATTACCTCACTCCTTAAGTGATACAACAAACCATTAAACACCATAACACATATCTGCGCAATTTCCAAGATATTTTTTCATCTTTATTGATATTTAGTGATATTTTATTCCTGTTCTCCCTATCTAAAGGGTAAATTAGGCAATTGTTAAATTACCAAACCCATTGATTTCATTGGGTTTTATTGCTTTTTCTATATAAATTTTCTCTCCACTTGTGATAAAATGTAATCACCACAAAACAAATTAAACAAGTGAGGAGAAAATTTATGTCTAATAAGTTTCACCAGATTTCTTTTAAGGAAATCTTTTCTGATTGTCAGGATATGTTTATCGATGATGCGCCTTCCTTTTTTGATCTCCTTGAGGAACATCTTGATATAAGTTCTTTCATTCCTGGCTCCTTTTTTAGTGCCTTTTACCGTTCTCTCGGGCGTAAGCCTGTTTACCCTCTTACCGGCTTCCTCTCAGCTCTTATCCTGCAGAAGATTTTTTCAATACCTACAGATTCAATGCTTATCCTTTTCTTAAATCTCTGCAAGGAACTCAGAGACTTCTGTGGATTTACCAAAGTTCCCGATGCTCCGTTACTTACCCGCTTTAAACAGGATTTCCTTCCGTTTATTGAAGATATGTTTAACAAACTTGTGGACTTTACAGAGCCAATCTATAAGGCTGTAGATTCTTCCCTATCCGATATACTTGCCTTTGATACATCGGGGATTGAACTCCATGTTGCTGAGAACAATCCTAAAGCCTTAAACACTCTAATACGTAAGCTAAAAGCCTATTATAAAGACAAGCCTGAGGTTGACCCTTACAAAATGGCTTATGGATTAATGCCTTCAAGAGCAGCCTCTTCTCCTGATGCTAAACAGCAATATATTAACGGGCATTTCTGCTATGCGGATAAGTTTGCCGTCCTTACTAACGGACTCGGCATAATAAGGCATATTGATTTCTTTGCACTGCATCCACACTTTAAGCCGGATACCTTCCTTGGTGATTCTGCTTTTGATACCATTGATACTTACGGTTCCTTAAAGATGAGTTTCATTTCTCAAAGGTTCTTATCCCTTATAACCCTCGGAATGAAAGCAGCCTTGACAAAGTAGGTTATAATTCTTACGGCTATCCTACCTGTCCAAAAGATTCTTCCTTAGATATGAAATATCTCGGACTGTGTCACGAAAAAGGACGGGCTGACCGTTCCAAATGGGGATGCCTAAAATGCATATATCCAAAGGTTGATGTATTTCTCGCAGGAATCGCAAGCCAGCTTACCGTAATTGTTGCACACAGTATGAAGTGCCCAAAATATATCAGAAGCTTAAAGCCTTTAATTGCCTAAAAAAGTATTCAATTGTCATACTACTTTGTCTGGCTTATTTAAGTGCGCCTAAAATACTACAATCTATGTCAATTCAGATATTTATCTGAATAATGACCTTAATTTTATTCTCGTCTCTGTATTTTCTGTCGCAGGTAAACGAAGAAAACATTTAACTATTACCTAAAAATCACTTAACTCATAAGAACGAATACGCTCTTTTACTATATTAGGTACAACAAATCCATTTTTTACAAGAGTAGAGAGCCTATTGATTATAGTCTTATTTGTCACACCAAATTCCTTACTTATCTCAATTGGAGTAAATATTCTTTTTTTCATTTTTTTAATTAAAAAAATAATAAAAGCTCTTTTTTTCTTTATTTTTTTCAGATAAGACAGACTCCCTTCAAGTTCCTTTCCGTTCTCACTTTCAGAGAGTTCGCAGACTTTTCCTGAGTACAAAAGAACCATCCTTAGAAAGTAATTGATCCAGATTTCAGGATGAGGCGGATTATCTCTTCCCGAGTAATACAATGCAGGTAATCCCATCTGTATGGAATTATAATATTCCTCTACATCATAGGCAAAATATTCTTCCAACGAACCAATTCCATTAAAGCCATAGCCGTTAATGTCAAGAATATATCCGGAAAGTAGTCTGGCCGTCCTGCCATTTCCATCTTCAAATGGGTGAATGGTCACTAGCTGGTAATGTACAACTGCTGCCACTATAAGCGGATGGTCATTGGTAGTATTTACATAATTAACAAGCTCCTCTAAAAGCTCCGGGATGTCAACATACTCTGGAGGGATATAGTCAGGATTGCCACTCATAGAATCATATACAGCAAACAAAACTCCCGGAGGCGTCTGTCCTCTAAGTTCAATTTTTTCTTTTGAGGCACCCTTTTCCACAAGTTTTTGAACATCAAAAATCAGTTTCTTTGAAAACATCTCTCTTTTTTTTGCCTTCTCCTCCAGATAGTTTAATGCAAGAAAATAATTTCTCACTTCCTGTTCAGGTTTAAGATAATGTTTCCTGTCATCATTTTCTATAACTTCATCAACCTGCCTCTCTGACAGCGGATTCCCCTCTATCTTAGTTGAAGCATATGAGCTTTTCTTTTTTGAATTTTTCCTAAGTTTGCTGGCAACGGTTCTTTTAAGTTTTACTGTGGAAAATTTATACCTGTTTTTATCTATCTCTGTAATGTATTTTAAAATTTCATTATTCAAACTTACCTTCATCATAAAAAAGCACCTCCCTGTACATTTATTATAACAGAAAGGGTGCTTTTATTCCACTAAAATTACACTATTTTTTCACTATTTTGACTTATCGTAGTAAACTGCCCTCAAAAACTCTCTAACATCATACTTTGAGCCTCATCACTTCCGATACACCACGGCCAACATTAAGAAGAGTATATAGGTCACTTTCTGCACACAGCTTCAACTGAACTGTCATAAAACGGCTTTGACCTTTTCATGTCTGTTTGTTATGCCTCTATGTAACCCCTATCTCCCAGCTTTTTCCGAAACTTTAATCTAGGTATTGAAACCCGTCATATAAAACTGTAGAATAGACTTAGTTTTTTAACATTTGAACCTACATCACTTAAACAGGAGGTATCTATGCCAATAGTATTTCACGAAAGTTCTATGACCTTTCATTTATCAAATGGAAAGATAAGCTACATAATAAGCGTCATTCAAAATGGAGGAATCGAGAACCTCTACTATGGAAAGGCCATAAAGGACAGGGAGTCATTCTCACACCACCACGAAGAAACTTACCGCTCACACAGTGCAGTTTGTGTCCCCGAGCCTGGAACCATTGCCAGACAGTACATTAGAAATGACTACCCAAGTTATGGAACTGGCGATTTTAGAAGCCCTGCCTATACAGTTTTGCAGGAAAATGGAAGCCGCATAAGCGATTATAAATATATGGGCTACAACATACTCAAAGGCAAGCCAAGTCTTGCACCGCTTCCTTCTACTTATGTAGAATGCGATTCTGAGGCTGACACCCTTGAAATTACTTGGTTGATGATGTCACAAATACTGAAATGATACTCTCCTATACCATTTATGTGGATTATCCTGTCATAACGAGACATACCCGCTTTAATCACAAGGGAGAGGCTCCGATAGTTTTGCAAAAAGCATTAAGCTTTGCTGTAGACTTCCTTGATATGGATTATGAAATGATTCACTTCTCAGGAGCTTGGGCTAGAGAACGTTATCTAAAGAGAAGAAAACTTGAAATGGGTATACAGTCGATTGGAACCGTTACAGGAACAGGCTCCGGCGCTGACCACAACCCTTTTATAGCCCTGGCTAGGCCTGAAACCACAGAAAGTTCAGGTGAGGTCTATGGTTTTAGCCTTGTCTACAGCGGTAACTTTTTAGCTCAGGTTGAAGTTTCCACCCATGAAATAACACGAGTTATGCTTGGAATTCATCCAGAAAACTTTTCCTGGAAGCTTGAAAAGGGTGAGAGCTTTGTTACTCCTGAGGCTGTGCTTGTATACAGTGATAATGGTTTTAATTCTATGAGTCAGTCACTGCATGACCTCTACAGAAACCGCTTGATGCGTGGAGAATGGCGGGATAAGGCTCGTCCTATCCTTCTTAACAACTGGGAGGCTACTTACTTTGATTTTGATGAGGAGAAGCTGCTTAAGATTGCTTCAAAGGCTAAAGAAGTAGGTGTTGAACTCTTCGTCCTTGATGATGGATGGTTTGGAGCAAGAGATGATGATTACAGGGGACTAGGTGACTGGTTTGCAAATACAAGAAAGCTCCCTGACGGTGTTCCCGGACTGGCTGACAAGGTAGAGGCTCTCGGGCTTAAGTTTGGTATCTGGGTAGAGCTTGAAATGGTAAATAAAGACAGTGACCTCTACAGAGCTCATCCCGACTGGCTAATAGGTGCACCGGATAGATTTGAGTGCCACTCTAGACATCAGCATGTTCTTGATATGTCAAGGGATGAGGTGGTTGACTATCTCTATGGCTGCATGGATAAGCTACTCTCAGAGTCAAAGGTCTCTTATATCAAATGGGATATGAACCGCTATATGACAGAGCCTTTTTGGTAGGGAGCTTCCTTGTGACAGGCAGGGAGAGTTCATGCACCGCTACATCCTAGGCGTGTACAAGCTCTACGACAGGCTTACAAAGAAGTTCCCTCACGTTCTCTTTGAGTCCTGTGCAAGCGGAGGCGCAAGATTTGATCCGGGTATGCTCTACTATGCTCCACAGACCTGGACCAGTGATAATTCCGATGCAAATGAAAGAACCAAGATACAGTATAGCACTTCCTATATGTACCCAATTGTATCCATGGGTTCCATCGTATCAGCCGTTCCTAATCACCAGATGAGCAGGACCACCAAGCTTTCAACCAGGGCTTCTGTGGCTTACTTTGGTACCTTCGGATATGAGCTTGACCTCAATCTCCTAAACGCAGAAGAAATTGAAGATGTGAAGAAGCAGGTAAGCTTTATGAAGGAACACAGGGAACTTATACAGTTAAAGAGTGACTTCTACAGACTAATCAGTCCTTTTGAGCACAATGAAACCGCCTGGATAGTTGTTGCCAAGGATAAGAGCGAAGCCCTCGCTATGTATTATCAGAGGCTTTGCAAGATAAATGGTGCCTTCCTAAGGTTTAAGCTTGAAGGACTTTGCCCTGAGACCTGCTATGAAGTATCCTACAATCTCTTAGGTAAAGATATATCCTATAAGGCTTATGGAGATGAGCTTATGTCTATGGGTATCCCTGTAAATAAGGGAGACCTTGGAACTATGGGTGGAGATTTCTCGGCTATAATATTTGTGATTAGAAAAGCTGCATAAACTGCAATTAAAATCCCTATCCTTTAGAATATATTAGAAATTAGCTAAAAATTAAACAGGATTGTCATATGGCAGGCCTGTTTAATTTTCTTTATATGGTATAGCCGGTATACTCACTGTTGCTACAGTGCCGGCATTTTCCTTGCTTTCAAACTCTAAGCCAAACTCGGGACCATAGTATAGCTTAATTCTTTCATTTATATTTTTAACCCCGTAACCTGACCCTGCATGCTTTATCTCGTTTGTATCTTTTAGCAGATTATCTATCTTATCTTTGGACATTCCTACCCCGTCATCTTTGATAATTATATAGATTCTGTCTCCTTGATGTACGAAGTTAATTTTTATTATACCTCTACTATCCTCTTTTTCAAGGATACCATGCATTATGCTGTTTTCAACCAGAGGCTGAAGTATTATCTTTAATATAGAATACTCCTTAAGCCACTCTTTTTCCTCTATATCAAGGCTGATTTTCTTTTCAAAACGCATATTTTGTATACGCACATACGCCTGTACATGGCGGACCTCATCTTGAAGCGAGAATATCTCTTTTCCTCTGTTTAGACTTAGTTTATAAAATTCAACCAAGCTATTAATCATATCTGCTATTTCCGGAACATCATGCTCGATAGCAAGGCAGTTAACCAAATCCAAGGAATTATAAAGGAAATGTGGATTTATTTGCGCCTGAAGAGCCTTTAATTCAGCATTTTTAACCTCCTTACCCATCCGATACTTCTCATCTATCATTTCTTCCATACGAAGTGTCATTGCCTTAAAGCTTCTCATTAACTCTCCGATTTCATCTGAACCTACAGGCTTGATTTTGTGCGAAAAGTCTCCAGATTCCACACGTTTCATTTCTTTATTTAAAATAAATATCCGCTTTAAGTTGGAATTTATGGTCAAATATGCAAGACCATATGACACTGCTGCAATCCCAAAAAGCGCTATTAAAAGAGTCAGATATAAGGCCTGCTGCTTCTCTAGCACCGATGCTTGTGGCACAAGAACGTTCAGATGCCATCCATTGGCACTTAGCATTTCTGTTCTAAAAATATATTTAATATTACTGTATTTAATGAAGCTCCAGTCCTTACCAGCCTGCTCACCCCTTATCTTAGCCAGTTTTCCCGTTTCAAATTCTTCTCCATTTCCTTTAAGGCCATAAATAATATTTTCTCCATTACTGAGTAATACAGATGTTTCCGGATTAAACTTAATTCTCTTTAATAACTCTTCTATTTTACTTTTGTCTATATCTATTCTTAGCACTGCCATAGGCTCGCTTAATGAATCAGGCCTATAAATTATTCCCAAATACGAGAAAAACCTTGAGCCCTCTCCATCCGGTTCAATAATAAGCCCGGCTTTACCCAGTGCCTGCTGTTCATTTTTGTATTAAGCTTCTTATACCACTCTGATTGTTCAGCCATATTTAGTGAAAATATCTCTTCATCATTTATGATAGATGGCCTGTCGCTTTTGACATAAAGCCTTATTCCATCAATTTGTGATGACTGATTTATATAACCTATTCTTTTCATAAATGCATTATAATAAAATCTCTGACTAAATACAGTATCACCATCTATACTTTCTGCAGCTAACTTATATACCTCGTCATTTGACAATATATTTCCGAGGGCTGTTTCCATAGCATCAAAATATCTATCTAAGATATATACTGCCTCATTATACGTATATGACATCGTATTTATCGTTTGTTTAAGGATTAACTGGTTGGTAAAATAATATGAAACTGCAGTAAAGAGAAGCAGTGGCAGCACAAGGAAGAATACAAAAACCAAGTTGATTTTTGTACTTAGAGCCGTATGCGCTAAGATTCCCATCCATCTTTTATAAAATGATTTCATACTTTTAGCCTTTCTAACCGCCCTCTATATGCTCTCCCTATACGCCTTTGGTGTTACACCTGTTTCCTTCTTAAATGCTTTTGAAAAATAGTTTGCATCATGATATCCTATTTTCTCAGCAATAGAACTAAGAGGCGTCCTATCCTTTTTTAACAGCGCCTTCGCCTTTTCTATTCTTACCTCAGTTATAAACTGATTTATGGTTTTGCCTGTATCCTTCTTAAATAATAAGGACAAATAATTGGGCGATAAGTACATTTTACCAGCTATCTGCGATATACTAAGTCTCTCATCTGAATAATGGTCTAGTATATATTTTGCAACCTTATCGGAAAGCTGTGAATACTGAGACTTACTGTCTTTGTTATTGAAATATAATTTTGCCGTATCCTTCAGACATTCACCCATTTCTTCAAGGCAACAAGCCTCTCCAAGAGCAGATAAAGCCGCTGCACTTATATCTCCAAAGTCAACGCTGTCCTGACTTTTAGCTCTTTGAGTCAAAGTAAGTAAAAGAGTAAGATAATAGCCACGTACGCTGTCTACTGTGGTTTCCGTGAATCGTGATATCTCATCTGCAAGTGTAGATAATGAATTCTCCAGTTCATTGTAATTTCCATACCTCCACAAGTTAAGTATTTCAATGGGTAGTTTACCTGAAAAATCATACCTTCCCATCCCCTGTTCTTTTGCATCTTTTATCACTCCACCTAAGAAACATTTCCTTCTGGCCGTCTTTGCCTGTATAGCAGAATCTTTTAACTCTTTTACGTCTCTTACAGATAATCCCACTCCCGCAAATACACGGCGTAGCTGTGGCAATTTATGCAGTAATCCTTTCCTTAGTTTTTCAATAAGACTACATACCTTATCCTTCTGTAAGTCATTATCTATATTGAATAATACAACAATATGATTTAAGTCTTTTACTGTAAATAGGCAATACTTGCGAAACATTGCATCATCAGAGTCATTTATATCAGGAACTCTGCTTTTAAGCAGTGAGGCGATTAATTCTTCCAATACTAATGACAGTGCATTCTCATCATATTCTACTTCTGCTGAAGGATCCTGAGGATAAAGCCTAAGTTCAGATGCAATATATTCCAAACCTCGTAAAAAAGGGTATTCTTCGATGTCAGCGCTTACTTTCTCTCCTGTCAGAATTTCCATACATATCTTTTTCTGCTTGGCATAGTAGTTCCTATTCTCAAGCCTTTGCTGTTTCTTAATTTCGTCAACCGCTGATTTGACTACCTCTTTTATCTCGTCAGGCTTGATAGGTTTCTCAACGTAGCTTACTGCTCTTAACTGTATTGCTTCTTTCAAATACTCTCTATCAGAATAAGCGCTAAGGAAGATAATTCTACAATCCTCCTGCTCTGCCTTTAAGCATCTTGCAAGCTCTAAGCCGTTCATTTTAGGCATTCTTATATCGCTTAGTACTATATTAGGCTTGAAGCCTTTGGCTATCTCAAGGGCTTCTTTTCCATCACCGGCAGTTTCAATTTTAGTGATGCCTATTTCTGACCAAGGTATATGGTTTAATAGTACATTTCTTGTGATTCTCTCATCATCTACAATCAAAAGCCGCATACCTGCTCCCCTTTTCCATTGATTCAAATATTGGAAAATCACGGGACCAAAAAAGTCCCGTGAAATTTACCCCTTATATTAGTTCAAATGAAGCTTTATTTTCTGTAGCACTACTGTTTCCTATAAACAGATTGAAGTGCCCCTTCTCGCTGCCTACTGTATAATCAGCTCTTACAAAGCGAAGCATAGGCTCTGTTATCCTGAAGCTAACCTTACCTTCTTCTCCGGCCTCTAACGTAATCTTCTTAAAGTCTTTAAGCTGTTTTATAGGCCTTGCTACACTCGCTGCTATGTCATGAATATAAAGCTGAAGTGTTTCAGTTCCCTTTGCACTTCCTAAGTTTTTTACAACAACCTCAGAGATAATTTCTCCATCCTCATTTAGTTTATCCGCTGACAAGGTAATAGGAGAAATACTGAAATCAGTATATGTAAGACCATGTCCAAAAGGATACAATGCCTCATTTGGTGCATCTAAGTACTTAGATACAAATCTCTCTCCCGCGTCTTCCGGTGTGAGTGGACGGCCCGTCTGTAAGATATCATAATGAATAGGAACCTGCCCCACATTGTAAGGGAAACTCATAGGAAGTTTGCCTGAAGGTGCATATTTACCTGTAAGTACATCCCAGATTGCAGCGGCTCCCATGGTTCCAGGCATCCACACTACAAGTATGGACTTTACTTTGTCACAAATATCGGTTAAAGCAAGAGGTCTTCCTGTAAAAAGAACAAGACTTACATTGTCATTTACATCGCAGATTTTCTCAAGCAGTCTTACCTGATTTTTAGGTATTGTAATATCTGTTCTGCTTGCAGCCTCACCGCTTTGTAAGAAGTGCTCACCCATAAAAAGAAGGACTTCATCTGCCTCTTTTGCTGCCTTAAGAGCATCTTCTTCCATAGCACGGGTTCTATCTGCATTATAATCTATTTCTTCCAGCTGCACAAAACCAGGCATTTTAGTTCCTTCAGGAAGTATTTGACAGCCTTCGTGGAATGAAAGTTGATAGCCATCAAGCCTCTCTCCAACCTCTTTTACCGTCTCCACAGGACCTTCATCACCCATTATCGCCCAAGAGCTTAAGAGCTTTTTACGGTCTGTATATGGTCCTATGCAGGCAATCTTTTTTCCTTTTTTTATTGGAAGGCTTCCTTCATTTTTAAGCAGTACAAATGACTCGCGCGCTGCTTTCTTCGCCAGTTCCTTATGCTCATCACAGAGGCATAATTCTTTTTCCTTCACTAAATCCAGTCCTTTGAATGGATTCTCAAATAAGCCCAAATCATTCTTTAGCTGAAGGATTCTCATTACGCTCTCATCAAGCAATTCTTCACTTATTCTTCCCTCATCTATAAGTTCACTAAGATGCCTTGAATAGTCACCCGCCATCATATCAATGTCACAGCCTGCTTTAAGTGCCATTTCAGCGGACTCCCTATGGTCCACACATACTCCATGCATAACAGCCTCTCTTATAGCCGCAAAATCGGATATAAGAACTCCATTAAATCCCATCTGTCCTCTTAGAATATCCCTCATAAGCCTCTTATTGACTGTTGTTGGTATACCATCAATTGTATTAAATGATGTCATTACCATCGCTGCTCCCGCATCAATTGCAGCTTTATATGCAGGCATATAGTATTCTTCAAGCGTATGTTCAGACAGCTCAACTGTATTGTAATCTCTACCCGCCTCTGCTGCTCCATATCCTGCAAAATGCTTCACGCAGGCAGCAAGAGTATCCTCTGCCTTAAGGTCATCTCCCTGATAGCCTTGTACTGTACTTTCAGCCATTACTTTATTAAGATAAACGTCCTCGCCTGTTGACTCAACAACTCTTCCCCATCTTGCATCCCTAACCAGATCAACCATAGGTGAAATGTTACATGAAGTCCGGCTGCTGCTGCCTCTCTTGCAGCCATCTTAGAGCACTCTTTAAGTAATTCCGGTGAAAATGTCGCTCCCATCGCAAGCGGCATAGGGTAAATGGTTTTATATCCATGGATGACGTCAACCATAAATATAAGAGGTATATGGTGAGGATGGTTCTCCATATATTTTTCCTGAATCGCCTTTAGCTGTGCTCCACCACTACTGCCAAGTCCAAGGATGGTCCCGCATAGTGCTAAATCCTCATCCGACAGCCCAAGATCCTTTAGCGGACCTGTAAGCACCGCATCGTCTGACAGCATATGTCCCATAATCTGAAATAGCTGTCCTATTTTTTCTTTCCTACTCATAGAGTTAAGAAGTTCTTTTAACTTGCTCTGTTCCATATTTTTTCCTTTCTCGTTAGGATGATTGATATTTAAGTTAGATTATGTATCCATTTATCAGACAGGACTCTCGGGATGCCCCATATAGGTTTAATCATATCTTCAGCATTGACAAGCAGGAAGACTATCCACAGCGGAAAGCCTAGTTTCACGCCTATAAACCCAAAAGGTACACTAAAAAGCCAAACCGGCAATATATCCAGGAAACAGGCAAAGGTCGTATCACCACCACTCCTTAGAATGCCTACAACCATGACCACACTGAAGGCCTTCGGTATAAAAAGTATAGCATGTAAAAATAAGAGCAATCTGACACTTTCCATCGTTTCCGCACTAACTTCGTATATTGATAGCAGTAAAGGCCTGCTTATAATTAGGATTATACCGACAAACGCCGCCAGTACGGGAAGGATAACAAGAAACCTTCTGCTGTCTCTTTTTGCGTCTTCTTCCCTGCCCTCTCCTATTGTATTGCCAAGCATTACCGCAGTAGCATTCCCGGCACCCCTTACAAATACAAAAAGGATTTGTGCAACGGCAGAAGCAATCTGTACTGCTGCTACCGTGGATGTTCCCATAAGCCCAAAGGCTACCATGTACAGGGATGTGCCTACTGACCAGGCGATTTCATTAAATAACACCGGGGCTACTTTGCTAAAGTACTCCTTTACAAAGCCTCTATTCCATCCTGTAAGCTCCCCTATACCGGCCGCTCCTATAAGCTTCTTTTTATAGACTGTAATTAAAATTATAAGCATTTCTATGAGTCTTGCAATCACCGTAGCTATCGCAGCTCCCGTAAGCCCTAAGGCAGGTGCTCCGAAGAGACCAAAAATAAGTATAGCGTTACCAACTATATTGGTAGCCATAGAAATGAATCCGGCAACCGTAGGAAGCCCGACATTCCCTGTACATCTGCAAACGGTTGCAAGAGAAGTGCTTATTGCTGTAATTATATAGCTTATACTCACAACAAAAAGGTAACTGCTCCCATACTTCACAGCATCCGCATCGTGAATATAAAAACGTATAACCTGCTCAGGTAAAAATAATCCTAAGCAGGTAAAAAGGGATGATACACCTCCACTTAATACATAGATTAGACCAAGTACCTTTTTTATGTTTTCATTTTCTCCCGCTCCCCAGTACTGGGCGATAAACACCGATGCTCCGGAACTTATACCAAACTGTATAATTGTAAGCAGGAAAAATATCTGATTAGCTGCCCCTGCCGCAGCTATCTGAGCATCACCAAGCTTTCCTATCATCATAACATCAATCAAATTAACAGTAGATGATATTAAAAACTGGATTGAAAACGGCAGGGTCAGTCTAATAAATTTTCTTAAAAAATCTTTATCCTTTAGCACTCAACATCTCCTTAGGACAAGTATCTAACTGATTCTGTATAAACCTTGCAATTCTTGTCTGGATAAACTTCTGTCCTGAAATCCTTAAGCACCTTTTTAGGTTGTGGATTTGCCACAAGGCACTTATAAACTGTCTCTTCGCCTTTTTTAAGAGGGAGAGTAGCAAAAGACATTTCAAGAAGATGATCTGCAAGCTTAAAACCATTATTATATCCTGGATCACCATCCTTGGTACGTTCCCATTTTACATCCTTATTTCCAATGTTATATCCGTAAGTCAAAGGTACCTTTTCAGTCTGTCCATCTTCATATTCAAAGACTAGCTGTCCAATCTCATATACTTCTTTCTCCGGGAACACTCCGTCAACAAAAACTTAAACTCAACCAAATAATCTGTATTATGAATAAGCTCAATGTAAGCAGGATGTCCATCGTGACTCTCCTTAGCATCAAGTCCCTGTGCATCAGAATATTTATAATGGTACAGGTACTCAAAGGTCTTATCCCTAATTGCTTCATAGTCTCCGTCTTCATAATTATGATTCCAAAACATTTCATAAGCATAGGAAATACCAAAGAATATTGCATTTCTCTGCAAGATTACCTCATTTAATGAACTCCAGTTTGAGATAAAGGCGCCATGGCGACCACTCTTTTCAATATGCGTCTTCCAGTTTGAGAAATAATAACCCTCGAAGTTACCATAACGGATATTGAAATTTTTATCCAAGAATTCATCTTCAAGATGCTCTCCAAGATTCCAGTTCCAATGTAAGATCAGAAGATCCTTAGGCACCATATCGATTGCCTGGTATGTTGCAGGCATAATACCTATCTTTTTGCCATCTTTTTGGTGGAACTGAGGCATATACATCTGTATTTCAGCCCCACCAAAAGGTCCTGCATTAGGTACCTTAGCATTCTTCAGAAGCTTATCACCCCAAAGTAAAGTTTTTACACCCTTTGATTTCAGGTAATTATATATCTTATTCACATCACCTGCAAAGATGTCAGCCCCGCTCTTTCCTCTGCATTTTTCACAAACTCCAATTGTATAGTATTCATCATGACCTATATTAATTACTTCAGGATTAAATACCTCTATAACTTCATCAAGTACATCAAATAAGAGCTCATAAGAAGCAGGATTTGAAGGGCAGTAAGTATCCGCATATGGGTCCTCCGGTCTTTCAGCTATGTCCATGTGTCCCATCATAAGATAGTCACAATGTCCAAGCGAAGGTACTTCAGGAATAACTTCTAACATCCTACTCCTACAGTAAGCTGCCAATTCTCTGACCTCATCCTGTGTCAGGAAATTACCTCCACCATTTTCCATATGTATGGCATTTTTGTACCATGGATAGGTGTAGTCCTGTATCTTTGTTGTTTTTCCTGAGTATTCGCTCATTTCTTCACAGTACTTAATCCATCCTTCATTTATCTCGGGATGTCTCTTGTACTCCATTGCCCCGCCGATTTCTATCATGATGCTGTTAAACTTAAAGTAACAAATCATATCGACGAATTTCTTGAAAAATCCTATATCCTTTGATGCAGGTAAAAATACCTTCATTCCTCTTTCATCACATACCGGATAGTCATAAGCAAGAAGCTCATCAACACAGCCTTTCCATCAGGTGGATTATAGATACTGCACCGTAAAACAAGCCTCTTTCACTTAGTGCATATACCTGTATCTCATTACCTTTAGCCTCAATTATGTGGCATTCACTATGCGAAGGCTTTGGGACATTAAACTCATTGCTTATACGCTCACCAATAGCGGCAGGTATTTCCTTATGAAAACAAATAACTTTGTAGCCTTCTTCAGTACCGGTATTTTTTATCTTTTCCACAAGGATTTCCTGTATCACCGGGATATCTGTCTGTATTTTGGTCTGTTTATTTATGTGTCTGGCTATACCTGTCTTTTTTATATACTGCGGAATAATCCCTCTGCTCATCAGAACCCCTTTCTATTCTTTCATATCATTTAAGTATAAAAGCAGATTTATTTTTTAGCAGCATCAAAAACTGCCTGTGCCTGCTTGGTTATTTCCTGATTAAATTTCTCCTCACCAGCTGCTTAAGCTTTTCTTTGAATTCAGCTAAGGTTGCCATAGGGTCTTCAGCAAAGCCCAAGTACAAGATAGGTGAATACTCAGTTCTTACATTATATACATTTGCCTGCTCGGTATTTACAGAATCAAGGACGAATGACATACCATCTACAGGATTGAATACAAGCTGCTTAAAGTAATATGACGCCTGAATTTCACCATAGTTAGGGAAAGAATCTATAGGAAGGCTTGGAGCATTTGCAAAGCACCAGGTACTGATTCCGCCGTAAGCATCAGGTTTAAGTACCTCTACCTGCTGGAAATCATGTCCATCTATCTTAACAGTTCCAAGAAGCTTACTGTGAACTCCAGGTATACCGTTGTTAATAAGGAAGTTAAGATCCTTATCATAGTTAAGAAGGTCTGTTGCCATCAAAGCTCTTTCAATATTTTTACTTCTTGCATTGAATCCAACGCCGTTACCGGTAAATCCTGCAGAACCAAGTGGTTTATTCTCAAGAAGGTTGATATATTCTACTTCCCAGTCAGGGTGATTCTGTTTAGCGTTCTGCCAAGCAGTGTTTGCATCACCTATATTGCCGAATTTAACTGCACTCTTACCAGCATCAAAACGATTTGTGTTAGATGATGTAAGATCACTCTTTGAAATATAACCCTTCTGGTTCCAATCCTTCATACGCTTGATATGTTCTTCAAATCCAGGAAGATCATAAAATGGCACCAGATCAAGCTTTCTGAATTGGTATAATCGTATGTCAAGGTATGTGAGAGATAGTAACGTCCCTGTGGATACATAACAAGAGCTCTCATAATAATCTCAGCATTGTTACTTGAGACATCTAGAGGAATCATTCCAGGCTCATTCTCTTTAACCTTAGCCATGAACTTCTCTATATCCTCAGCTGTCTTAAGTGGCTCCATACCGTATTTTTTACGAAGGTCACCACGGACAAATGCGCCGTAATGATTTGCCCAGTAATTATTCTGTGGGATCATATAGTTCTTTCCCGCTACCTGGGTATTTGTCCAAGCGGCCTCAGGAAGTGCTGCCTTTGCAAGAGGACAATATTTATCTACCATCTCAGGTGTTATTTCATAAAAGCCACCCTTTGATGCTGTTTCAGCATAAAATGCCCAAGCAGCTGTATAAATCATATCAAAGTCTTCACCTGATGAGAATAAAAGCGGATATCTCTGCTGATAATCTCCCCAAGATAAGTAATGAGGCTCAATTGTAGCGTTGATTTTCTCTGTTAACTTCTTGTTGATTTCTTCAAAAACCATGTCGTTGTCAGACTGTGGCTCTCCTAAGAAATACATTTTAAGCGTAACCGGCTCCAATGTACTTGCTTTGCTCTCTGTGCCTGCACTTGATGACTTAGACTGAGTGGAAGCCTGCTTTACGGCACTTCCATCTGCGTTGCTTTGGTGTCATTCTTTGCCCCGCTTCCACAGGCAACCAAGGCTAATGCCATAGTCATTGACAATCCTGCTGCTAACAATTTTCTTAACTTTCTCATAATTCTCCTCCTTTTATTTTAACCTTTTACTGCTCCAATCATTATTCCGCTTACAAAGAATCTCTGTACAAACGGATACAGTAACAAGATTGGTCCTATTGTTACCAAAGTCATCGCCATCTTAAACGATTCCTCCGGTGGTGTTACAGCTGCTAACTGTGGCACCTTTGCTATCAGATTCCTAAGCATTGATATCTGTGACAACATCCTGTAAAGATAATACTGCAAAGGAATAAGCTTCTGCTCATCTACAAACAGCATAGCGTTAAACCAGTCGTTCCAGTAATTAAGAGCCGTGAACAATCCCATCGTTGCCAATATTGGCTTTGAAAGAGGAAGTATCATCTTAACAAAGATATGAAATTCTCCTGCTCCATCAATCTTGGCTGACTCTGTTATTGAGTCCGGAATACTGTTGCTTATAAAGCTTCTTATGATAATGATATAAAACACATTAAAGAGGTTTGGCAAAATAAGAGCCATAATATTATTCTTCATGTTAAAATATCTAATCATAAGGATGTACCAAGGAACTATTCCTCCATTAAATATAGTAGTGAAATAGAAGAAGAAGGAAAAGAAGGTCCTTGGTCTAAATTCTTTTCTCTGTAGCACATAAGCTGCCATTGATGAGAAAAATATACCTACTACAGTACCAACTATTGTAATAAAAATTGTGACTCCATAAGCATTAAAAATGTTTTCCGGTACTGCAAATACAGCTCTAAATGCTTCAAGTGAATACTCAATCGGAATCAATGAGAAGCCGTGTTCCAGAATTGACTGCTCTGATGAGAATGCACCTGATATTATAAACAGAAAAGGAATCAAACAGCAAAGTGATAAAAATATAAGTATTGTATATGCGAAAAGCCCGAATCCCACATCCGCTTTTGATATTTTCTTAGTAAACATATAAGTTCATCCTCCTTTCTCAGAATAATGCGTAATCTTTCTGGTATCTCTTCACCAGGCTGTTTACCCCGAGAAGAATAACCAGACTTATTAATGACTGGATAAGTCCAGCGGCAGATGTCATTCCCACATCCTGTATCTGTAAGAGAGATCTTACTACATAAGTATCAATTACGTCTGTACTATCGTATAAAAGAGGATTATTTGCCGTAACCTGATAAAACATATCAAAGTCACCCCTGAAAATCCTACCTACATTAAGCAGAGTCATTATTATTATCTGAGGTGTAATAAGAGGAAGTGTAATAGAAAATATCTTACGGACTCTTCCTGCACCGTCTATCGCAGCTGCTTCATACATCTCACTATCTAGCCCGGTAATGGCTGCCAGGTATATAACCGAGCCGTATCCAACCCATTTCCATGCATTAGCTATTACAAGTACATATTTCCATATACCAACATCATTATACATGTCTACAGGTGTAGCACCTACCGCCTTAAGCATAGTATTTAATGAGCCGTATTCGTAGTTAAACAAATTGTAGAGGAAGCCACCCACAATTACCCACGAAATAAAATATGGTAAAAATATAATGGACTGTGAGGCTTTTTTAAAAAACTTTGATTTTATCTCAGTAAGTAAAATAGCTACTCCTACCTGTAGAATGAGGTTTACCACAATGAATACTGCGTTGTAAGCTATTGTGTTAAAGGCAACCTTGAAAATCTTGCCACCACTGAAAAGAAATTCAAAATTTTTGAAGCCCGACCACGGTGAAGCAATAATTCCATCCGCATAGTTAAACTGCTTAAATGCAAGTACCGTTCCACCCATAGGAAGATAAGCAAAAATCAGATAATAAATCACTGCCGGAAGTATCATAAGATATAATGTGAGGTTTAATTTCTTAAAACCCTTTTTGGCAGTTTTTTTAGGTTTAACCATAAAACCACTCCCTTCTCCACTTTCTCTTTGTATATCTTGCTCCATATACTGTATATTAATCTTATGCTTTTAGTATATTTGACGTAAAATATTATTTCAATGGTAAGAATCTATGATTAAGGTAATTTTCTACTTATCAGGCTGAGTGCTATAAAAAAGCTGCCGCGCCATAATTAAACGCAGCAGCTTTAATAAACAAATTCCGGTAAGACTACTTAGTTAAAAGCCATACAGCTATTTCTTTCTTTTTATCTTTTCCTGCTGAAGCATAGTCTTTTAAGTATAAATCACCATCTCTAGTCTTAACATTTCCTTCAAAAATCGATTGGCAGTCCTCCTTGTCTGAAAGAGTCTCAAGACTAACTGATAAATTATCATCAGTTTCAATTTCAATCTCTCTTGACGCCTTTGACTTTGAAGAATCTTCGACAGCCAGCATAAGCGGACCACGTTCAAGCGCAATATGTCTCTTTGCAAGCGGATCTTCCAAATCAAAGGTAGGTACAAGATAGTCATACTCAAAGCATGTTATTTACAAGCAAATCTTTACCGTATGGAACAGGATGTAAAACAAAGGTTCTCATGTCAAAGGACAGTAATACCTCGTCACCCTTTTCCCACTTTCTTTTTATTCTTAAATATCCACTTCCTTTTGTAAGATCAGAAGCAGATATTACCGGTTTCTCATCCAACGCTTTGTCATGTATCTCTTCACCGTTAAGTCTTGCAGTAGTAACTCTGCTCCAAGCAGGAATTCGGAAATTCATAGCAAATTCATCATCTTCGCTTTCCTCAATCCTTATTTTTACATCTCCTTCAACCGGATAAGCTGTTTCTATGCTAAGGCTTAACTTTGAACCTGACGGGCTGACAGCCTCAATTCTCCCTTCTTCGTAAAAGTTAAGACTATATCCTTCACTGGAATAAATAAACATTATTTTAGGTATGATGCCAATTCCTGCAGAAGCTATACTTGCACAACAGCCATAAGTATTTCCTTCTTCAAGAATCATAAATCCACCAGCCTGCTTTCCTCTTTTTCCCAGAGTTAAAGGTGCATAACTGTCATAAGGAAATCCTTTTTTTACAATTCCCTGCATTTTTTCAGCCCTATCATCCATAAATCCTTGTGGATTTTCTGCCCCAAGATAGGCATTGTAAAATGAACGCTCGATAGCATCTGCAAAGCGGCTGTCTCCGGTTATCTTTAATATTCTGCCAAAGAACTTCATAAGTGTAACTGTCACGCAAGTTTCCTGCATAATAAATTCATTGGTTGTGTTCGCCTGTCTGACTGTTGAATGATCAAATAACTCGTGAGTACATCCTGCACTTCCTATAACAGTGAAATCTGTATCAAGTATCTTGTAAGCATAGTTTATCGCAGCCTGTTCCCATTTTTTATCATTTTTTACCTCTGCATACTCCAAAAGCCCCTCAAAGCAAGAGGTCATTTCATAAGCCTTTGTGACCGGAAACTGATAAGGACTTGCTTCATTTTCCATGGCAAGTTCAAATATATTGGCAATTGACGTTCCTCCATGGCTTACTATATGCTCTGCAAAATCAAGATACTTTCTTTCTCCTGTTAGTTTATACAGTTTCACAACAGGCTCAAGTATCGAGCTTGAATTAAGTCCCCTCCAGCAGCCTGACGCAAAAACTATCGGTGTTTTACCATCCTCATCTCCAATAAATTGCATTATGTAGTCTACCTGCTTTTTAATGCAGCCTACTACATTTTCCTTAAGCATGTCATCCTTACATATCTCAAGGAAATACTCCATACCTAAAATTACATATTTTCTGCACCACAGATCCCACCCATTGAACTCGGTTTCTACAGAGTAGCTGCTTATACGTCCGGTAGGAGCAGTAACTAAAATCATCTCTCTAACAGTTTCATCAAGAATATTATATAGCTCCTCATTTTCAGTATAGCTGTATACAAGCGATGCACCGCGCATCATTTTACCCCAAAACTCGCCTCTCCAGCCTCTGTCACCTTTATCTGTCTCTCCCTTAAATTGACTTACAAATCGTTTCCATAGTTTAGGGTCAATTAGCTGTTTATTTTCTGCAAAATGCATTGCTTTATCCGCTAAGCCCTTTAATGAATATTTTATCTCCATTTTTCCACTCCTTTTATATATGACTACAGGGGACTGTACTTAAGCACAAATCCCCTGATTATTAAATTTTACCAATTTTCTGTTGTAATCTTCTCAATTTCTTTAAGCTCTTCCTCAGAGAACGGAGCACTGTGTATGGCACGAATATTGGTAAGCAGCTGCTCTGCTCTGGAAGCCCCTACAAGCACAGAGGTTATTCTAGGGTCTTTTAATAGCCATGCAAGCGACATTTCCGCAAGACTCTGTCCTCTCTTGTCTGCAACTGCTTTCAGCTCCTTTGCCTTCAAAATGTAGAATTCAACATCCTTCTCCTTTAGGAACCTTCCGTCTGTTTTTATACGACTGTCTTCAGGAATACCATTTAGATATCTGTCAGTAAGCACACCCTGTTCAAGCGGACAAAAACAAATTATTCCCTTTCCTAATTCTCCGGCAGCATCCTTAAGTCCGTTCCTTTCAATCGTCCTGTCAAAAAGATTGTATCTATTCTGATTAATTATAAATGGTACATGACGTTCTTTAAGAATAGCAGAAGCCTCAGCCATCCTTTTACCATCGTAGCTTGAGAGCCCAACATAGAGTGCCTTACCGCTCTTTACTATCTGTGCAAGAGCCTCCATAGTCTCCTCCAATGGAGTATCAGGATCAGGCCTATGATGGTAAAAAATATCAACATAATCAATTCCCATACGTGTAAGACTCTGATCTAATGACGCAATCAAATACTTCCTGCTGCCAAAATCACCATAAGGACCCGGCCACATGTCATACCCTGCCTTGGTGCTTATAATAAGCTCATCACGGTAAGCACTTAAGTGCTCTTTTAAAATCTTTCCAAAGTTAATCTCAGCTGCACCGGCTTTGGGACCGTAATTATTAGCAAGGTCAAAATGTGTTATACCATTATCAAATGCTGTAAAGCATATATCTTCCATATTTGAATACGCAGCAGTGTCTCCAAAATTATGCCATAATCCGAGGGATACTGCAGGAAGCTTAAGCCCGCTGTTTCCTGAACGGTTGTAGATCATACTTTCATATCTTGATTCATTTGCCTTATACATATATACCTCCTTAATATAATAAAAATTTTCATATTTTTGCGTGTCAAAAGATGATAATTTCTCCCTCAAAGCAAGCCTTTCTCAATTTTTATACTTCCCACACTTGTATCATTTCATCATTTTTATAAATAACGGTTACTTATATCGTATCAGTTCCCTCTTCACAGGCCACCAACGCCCAAAGCACTGCAGCAACTGCCTCTTTAGCATTTACACATCTCGTATAGTCCACATACTGATCATAGTTATTCTGAACACATAACCCGTCACAGGCATCTGATATATTGTATCCGCCATCAATCCCGGCAGAGCATTTTGAGAGAATTGCTTTATAGCCCTTATCTATAACCTCTTTTGCATATTCATTGTCTATGAGTAAGAGATCATACGCCTTTTTTAGTGTATACACAAACATTGCACTCCCGGAGGTGTCATGGAAATTCCTTGGGAATCCGGGTTTGTCAACCACTTGATACCATAGTCCACAGTTCCAGTCCTGAGTTTTCAGCAAATCCTCACATAACAGAATAAGTTGATTGCTAATATCCTCCCGCCCATTAAAATTCTCGGGGATTATTCCAAGTGCTTCAACCAAAGCCATACCATACCAGCCAAGCCCTTCACTCCAGACCTCCGGAGAACAACCGTTTAGCGGGCTTGCCCATTTTGTATACGGATTATCACTATAAGCATGGTACACAAAGCCTGTTCTATCCTTCCTGGCATTTTCAAAATATAAGCTTAATTGTTTTACCGCCTCTTCATAGCTATTCTCTTCATCCCCTATGTATTTCCCATATCTTACCAAAAACATCAATTCCATAAATAGTCCATCTGCCCACATTTCTCCCGGAAGATGCTTTCCATGTAAGAACCCACCTTTAGAATTCCTCGGATATGAGTCTAGTGCCTTACGAGCCTTTTTAGCAGCAAGCTTAAATCTTTCTTCACCTGTTTTTGTATATAGCCAGATAAGGATAGATGCCGGCATAATATCATCAAGGCAGTCTCCAACAAACCTGGAAATTGTCCCTTCATCTCCTACGTGAGTGTTACCATAAGCAAGCACATAATCGTAGTATCTTTTATCTCCGGTTTTTTCAAATAACCTAACTATAGCCCATAGATAAAAGCCCTGTGGATAACTCCAGCTTTTGTAAGGATAACTATCAGCCAGAGGATATTTCCTCATTAAATACTCTGCTAATTTAGTAGCATTACAGCTCAAGCTCGTCCCTCCTATCTCATTGTTTCACCATTGTTGTTTATAGTTGTTTCATGATGTGGTTGTCAAATGTACTGGCAACCATTGATACAGTATTGCTACAGCTATACTTTTGACATTTGTATCAGTATATTAATCTATATCATATTTTTTTCAACAGTAATTATCTCTGAAAAATAGCTTTATTCTACTTTTTATCCCATTAATTATATAAATTTTTTTATTGAAAATAACATAAATGTCAAGGTTAAAATATGTGCAATCCTAATATTAATAGTAATTTTCAACAAACATTTTTAGATATTATAACATTTTTATTGACAAATATAAACCTTGAACATTATAATTATCGAAAATTATCATAGATAATTACATAGTGTTATAAACAAACTTAATATTGTGGGTTCAAACTATCAGAAAGGGGTGTTATTCTATTGAAAAGAAAAACAGGTAGTATGAAAAAAAGTGCTATGGGACTATTTTTATCCACAGCTTTGCTTACATCTGCAATCTTTCCGGCAAATGCTCTAGCTGGAGAAATGTCAAAAAGCCTCAATATTTTTGAGACTGCTGATAACGCCATTCCACTTAGCTCTGCACTTGCAGAAAATACTGAGATGGCTGTCCAAATGTCTAAGGCAGAGAAGAAACGTGCTATAAAACAAATGGGTAAAAATCAGGGTAATGTTTGGGTTTGGTCAAAAGAAAACGTGGTAAAAGATCAGGAGCGTGGCCCAAACGGCGGACCCGGACAATTTAACGGCGGCTCTGTAGTATTAGGTGGTAGAGCTTCTTATGACCCACCAGCTGACTGGTATTATTTGGGCTATAAGCGTGATGGTATGACTGATGCGCAGGCTAAAGAGCTGTTTGACAGCCAGCGCGGTAAATACTTAGACCGTATGGATCCTTGGGGAGTTGTCATGGAAATGCAGGATAACAAAGCCAAAAATGCCTGGTTTGATGTACGAAATATGCAGGCTTTTGTACTGCGTGAAAATGAAACAACCTGGGAAAATCTTATAAACGATCCTTTAGCTGTTGATTGGGTTGATTATTTTGAAGGAAATATGTACGGATGGATAGGACAGGCCGAACGCGAGAAAGTATATGGCTTTGGTACCTCTGTAAAAATGCGGCCAAAAGAAGACAAGGTCGCACATTGGGGCTCTAAGCAGATTTTAAATGTTCCAAGTCCTGAAAGTATCCGTGCAGTATTGATTTCAGTTGAAGCGAGGATATCTGAAAAATCTGATCCTAATGCAAAATTAGGCATACAGGTAGGTGCAGATTGGAAATTCTCAGATGAAAGTCCTGCTGAGCATCCACTATGGTATCCCGGCGCCGGTCTTTCAGGTGTACAGCGCTTAACAAAAGACTGGGCAAGGTATTACTTCGTAAGTGTAGAGGGTATCCAGGATGCAATGCCTGAACGAGCAATTTCTGAAGATAAATTTTACTCAACTGTTGTTCCTTTAGCTGATCTTAGCGCAAGTAATGATGAGAGTACTTCAGTTACCGTTAGCAAAGAGGACTTAAAGAGCACCATAGAAAATAAAGAAAAAACCGTGACTTTGGCAACATCTGCCGCTAAATTTGAGCTTGATAAAAAGGCATTTGAGCCACTTTCCAAAAAAGGTGATGTTACCATTTCTCTGACACCTGCAAATAAGCTTAACAAAGAGGTTAAAAAAGCTATAGGAAATAGGCCTGTATATGATATTGTCTTAAAAGCAGGGGATAAGAAGGTTGCTAATCTTAAGGGAAAACTGAATATCAGCCTTACTTACAAGAAAAATGCTAAGGAAAAAGCAAAAGGACTTTTTGTTGCTTATGTAAATAACAATGGAAAACTGGTTAGGGTAAAAGATTCTTCCTACAATAGCAAAACCGGTAGAATAACCTTTACTACAAAGTCCTTAAAGAGATTTGTAGTTATGTATAAAGCCCCTAAAAAGGCCAAATAAAAATCAGAACTTCTGATTTTTAGTCAAAATTTGAGCTGTGCAGCCAAAATCGGTGCACAGCTCAAAATATTAGATTCTTAGTACATTTGCCTTCTATTTCTCAAACTAACTGCCTTACGTTATTCTTGTTAAATTTGTTCTATAGTGTTAGTGAGGTACATACTCTGCATTACCTCCCTGTGCCTAATCGACCTCCCTGTTTAACCTGCGTAAAAACCTCTCAGTTCTAGGATTTGCTGCAGGCCTTTTCGCCGTGGTTTCAGCTATTACTTCTACTACTCCATTTAATCTCCTGCCTTTACTGCAGGAGAGCTTATCCAGCGGACACTGCCAGCCACAGCCCTTACAGACTCCTGTAGCTGTATTTTTCTCTACAATATTGCTATTATTTTCCATTACTATGTTCTCCTATATCCCAATTAAATGATCTTTTACCAACTCTCTTACACTAATCCGCATCCACCCACAGGTGATATTTTTTACAATGCAGGCAACGGAATAAATAACCGCAAAGAGATCCGTCTTTTACAAGATATTCCTCTATATCTGCATACTCGTCTCTTTTGGCATACTCGCTAAATACCTCATCTGCTATATCCATAGCCTTTAATTCTTTTGTGCCAACTGTTCCCAGATACTCACAATAATCATTACAACAGGAGAGCCAATGCTCACCCTGCCAGCTTAAATACCCGGGTGTACGGCAGAAAAGCTCTTCATCCTTCTCTTTATCCGGTTCACCACTCCACTCTGCATCCTGTATGAAGCTGGCATCATATTTTCTTGCAGCCTCACCTGATGCAATGCAAAAAGGACAGAGATTCTCCACATTTTCAATACAATATGGCTCACTATAATAGTAAACTGTACTCTCCTTGCCGCAACATGGACAGGTCCTTGCCTCCCCCTCTTCAAATACACCGGTACCCACAGGATCCGGATAATAGCGAAACTTAGGTAAGTCTTTTAAACGTTCCTTCCTTGCAGTTTCTTCCTTTTTGGTAAGAGGACGAGGAAGAGCAAAGTTATCACCCTCATCTTTACTTGCCTCCTGCAAAGTAGCAAGCTTTTTTAATTGCTTCCTATCAGCCTTATTGACAATGGTTGAGAATAACTTGTAAGCACTCTCCATCATCCCCAATAAGCTGTATACATCCACCAATACCACTTTTGCTTCTTTTTCATCTATTGCAGAGAGTTTGTCTGCAAATTGATAGAGAGCCAGCACACTGGATTTACTCCCGTCTTTTTTATAATAATTTTCTTTCAAGCTAATAAATTCTTTAAGATACTCGTTCATTTTGGCCTCCCTGTTTTATTTCAAACCCTTAATAGGTTTCATAAATTAATTCTTTATCAGCCCGTAGCTGCTTATCAAATTTTACCAGAATATACAGCCTGCCTGCAGGTGATTCTCCCATATCATATCCGAGAGCAAACTCTTTATAACAACCACTTTTATCAAACATAATATCCGTCAGATTTAACTTAGACGCATCTTCATCCGGATGGACAGCTTGTATTACCTCATGGGCATTATAGTCTAGCTTCTCCAATTCCCTAAAAAGTCTTTGCATAAAATCATCCGGTATTAGAGACATATCCTTCTCAGTAAAACCGGTGAAGTTAAAATTTACCTCTTTATTACCATATTTGCCTGTAAAATATATCCCTGCGTTATTTTTATCCCAGTCTTTTACATTCCATAATGTGAGCAAATCTTCTTTTTTCATTTTTTGTCTCCATTTAGTCCCTACTAATTGCAAAAAAATGTATTAACATATCCATCATTTAAGGAACTTTTATATCGATTTTGTTTTCACATAACGTCTGCTTTTAGTTGTTCCTGTACATTCCAGATATCCTAATTCAACTAATTCATTAAGTAATTGCCTTGTTCTAGAACCCTTTAAGCCAACCAACGCAGAGAGCTGATCTCTACTATAAAAAGTATCTTTCTTCATCACTTCAATAATTTGTTTATGTCTTTTTGTTAATATACCACCTTCTTTTTCTGCCGATTTTTCTGCCGATTTTTCTGCCGATTTTTTTCTTAATGCTTCGGCAAATTTCTCACTGTCAAACACCAAATCCTTATCAAATTTGAATTTTTCACCTATTGTTGACAACGAATTTTGAATCTGTCCCAACTGATAGTCTGTTATTTTAGGTAATCCCTGAACAAATGCTTTCATTGCACCTTCTACCCCATCAACTTTAAGTGCATCGAGATTCCCGATTGATGTTTGTAACGCCTTAGCAATAGATTGTACATTTTCTTGATGAGTAGGTAAATTTGCAATTATCTGATTTTCCAGTCTTTGTAGGTTATCCATCCATGCCGGTACCATACTAAGTTTTAAAGTAATCTGATTTAGTATAGTATCTTCAATCAGCTCAGGTTTCACCCAGCCTTCAGCATCCCACGCTGCAACTATAGTAGGAAAACCAGAGCCAGCATTATCACCAAAGCCAACCATTCTAAGCATAGTCTGCATATGTGAGTTACGGGGTTTAGAATTACCGCCACGAAAAATATCTTCAATCGGCAGTTTAAGTATTCCCGGATTGGTAAATTCAAATGACTTATTCTTCTTTATTACCTTCAACGTACCCGCATCCATCAAATAATCTGCATGGATTATAAGATTAACAAATGCCTCTCTAACTGCTTTATGAAGTGGAGTCTCATCAATTCGTTGTATCCCTTCAAGCTTAAATGGCTTTGGTAAATCCTCAGTAAGTTTTGGCGTTACTTTAGAAAAGAAATTAAACAAATTATTCTCCCAAGTTCCATCATAGGTAATTCTATCGTTCCAGCGTACATCAATTGTAACTTTAGACTCTTCACGGTAATCCATGAAAATGTTAGAGAATCTTTCCCTTATAGCACGACCTGTACCGAACATTAAAAGACCTGCAACTGTAAGCCCTTCTACGCCGGTTTTACGATCACGATTGTACCCACCTAGCTGTTCAAGAAAGGCCTTATCATCCAATGGATTCCAGACATGTCCGTCATTTCTAATTTCAAAAATCTGACGATACTTTCTCAGGGTTTCTTTGTCAATGTCAGCCATAGTGTAGTGTTCCAAAATCGTTCCATCATTACCTTCCAAGCTCTGATCTCGAATCATACTTCTAGTCTCATGTTCTGTTGCATGATAATCACCATCGTGATTTCTCTTATATGTACCTTTGTACGGATTCTCACCTACATATACCGGACGCATATTAAAGTCGGCTCTAGGCACATGAATAACAAGAAGTTTTATATCCCCGTCTTCAACTACAAACATCTTCATCTTTTAAAACATTAACATTTACTTTATTACCATTGATGGTATTCCAAAAGTCCTCTTTTTGAGCCTCAGGATTTTTAATTCCTCGAATAATAAAACGTTCCTCCAGAACAGTTTTTGTTTTGTCTTCTATAACACCCAAGATAATATATCCGCCCTTTGTATTTGCAAATGCAGAATATGATTCATATACAGATTTTGGCACATTCCCATCTGCTTTTTTGCATTCTATATCCACTTTTTCGCCCTGATATATAAGGCTTTTTAATTCCTGTATGTTCATTGCCACACCTTCTTCCCTAAGACTATACTCTATATCTCTCTTTTAGGGAACTTTTATGTGTTTTTACATTCAAAAAGTTCCCTAAGCTTCACCAGTCACACCCCAAATCCTTCTAAGCCTTTAATATATCTTATATTCTTCCCAAACACAAATATTCTATAGGCGGTTTTCCCATCCAGACTGTAGCCCGGCACATCGTTTCGCCAAAAGGAAATGAACATTTCTTTAAGCTTCTTTTCCGCCTCCAAAATCTCTTCCTCATCCATTGTAAAAGCTGCCAGGTGAGAGTCGTCTACTTCTCCTTTAGAAATCTGCTCAAGTACATAGGAAACCGCTGCCTCCTCATTGTCAAAATGCTTTATTATATCCCTATGTCCTCTCTCTTCATAGCCATAGATAAATCCGCTTCCGTCCCTATCCAAAAATAAACCCTCTAACGCCCTATATTTCCCAATTGAAAATGAATCAAAGGAATAGCATTCCTCTCTCCATAAATTCCACCAGCCTATCAATTGTCTTTATCCCAGATGCAATGTAATTAAACAAGATTCCACTTATATAATTCTCTTTATTTCTGCTAATACATTCGGTAGCAATAGCCATTGGTGCAATCTGGGGCTCCCCTTTATAGGATGCATCTGTTAGTGTAATTACGGGATGATGCGCATCTTCCTTATTATCAATATCTATATCCCACTCGCCGCCTAGATACCTCCTAAAAGTTTCACCGATATAAATGGTAATATAGTCCAAGGTACTGACTGTCATTAGTCAGCTCATTTCCATCGTGATAGTGAGCAATAATCCATCTTTCCAAATCATTCAGTGAAGCCAATGTGTAATCAAGAATCAAATGATTATTCCCTGCAAATTCATGTGTGAATTTATCCATTTTATCGGGTATACAAGATATCCATTCCTTAAAATTTTCATTTGAATGTGCCATGGATTCATCACCTCCAATCATCTTAATCCCCTCTTACCAATACCGATCTCTAATTTCTTCCAATTCCACAAGCGCATCATATAATTGCGCTTGTAATTCAGCCTTTTTAAGACTATTTACATATTTTCTCAAATCTTTATAATGCTGTATCTCCTGCTCTTTTCTCTCTCGTTCCCATTCTTCTACTTGCTTTAAAAAGTCTTTTGCGGCTTGTGGCTCCGCTGTAAAATACAAAGCAATCATGTGTTTACATACAACGCGTCTACCATCTGCAAAAGGACAGTTACAAGTTGATTTTCTAGGATGTAACTTGTCTATATGTACAGTATAACAATTTTCTCCACTACCCTTTATCATACCTTCATATATATGTTCACCTATTTTTATTATGAAATAACTTTTTATTTTTCATAATAATCCATACCGAGCCAGACAGAATTACCACTTGCAATTTCAACTAATCCCATGTTAAATTCTCCTTTGCATCTTTGTGGTCATCTTAATTATTTTTCATTTAAACTACTTCACCGACACCAATCATTTTAAACATATTCATTAATGATTTATTTCTGGGATCCGAATACCCCCGCGAAGCATCTGTTTCTTGCCAATATGTGTACTTTTAGGGTTCTCCATTACAGCTTATCCTCAATTCCTATCTCTCCCATTCTCCGCCACCTTCGATAGTGGTATGGGTATCTTAGGACAGTCTTTATAGTTCTTTTTTAAGCATGATAATTTCGCTTGTTCTGTATTCTTCAACAAATCCATTCTTTAGAAACATCTTGACTGCTGAATTGTCTATTGCGATATCATCATACAACAGTTTTATGCCATTTTGTTTAGCAGCACTACATAACAAATCCAATCCAATACTGCCATAGCCTTTTTTTCTATATGGTGCATATACTATAACATGAGCTATATAAAGGTTTCGATTGCTATCGTAATGATAGGCAACCTCTCCAATAAAATGACCAGCGTTATCCTTCAAGTATCTGTAATAACGCTTGCCCTCATGATTTACAATCCAAAAATCATACCAGCCAGGCCACTCCTCTTTAGGAAAAGGAATTGTACCTCCCCAAGCGTGGTTATACGACATGGTTTCCGTATCTGCCATCATCTTCTGGCGAAACCAAAGATCTTCCAAAGACGGTGTATATAGCGTGATGAGGTTTTCCCATTCTTCTTTTTTTAATAGGCTTACATGTCCATTTCTTATTTCGCCCAACAGCGGAACCGGCACATCCTCAGTAGCCCATTGATACTTGAACCCAAGCTTTTCCTGAACACGCTTTGATTTCTCGTTGCCATCATAATAGCCACACCAGATGCGAACAAGGTTCAGATCCTCAAAGGCATGACGCAGCAGCTCTCTTCCCGCCTCAGGCACAAGACCCTGTCCCCAATAATTAACTCCCAGCCAATAACCAAGCTCCGCTTCATCATCCTTTTCTGCAAGGTCATTGTGGTGAAAGCCGATGCTGCCTATTGGAAGTCCTGTTTTCTTCAGTACAATGGCGTAGGTCTCCGGTGCCATCAGCACATCCCTAATTAGCTGTCGGCTGTTCTCTTCACTTGTATGCACAGGCCACCCTGCAACAGGCCCTACTCGTGGATCTTTTGCGTATTTATAGCATTCCTCCGCATCCGTTTCTTCCCACGGACGAAGGATAAGTCTCTCTGTTTCTAAAATCATATCTACCGTTCCTTTCTCTTTGTAGCTGGAAGTAGTTCTTGCTCACCATGGTCTCAACTTTTTTACCTGCAAAATCTTATACTTCGATTATTCATTTTTTTAACTTATACTTTCGATTTCTATTTTCACCAACAGGGATAATATCTTCCATCTTTGATAGAATTACTCGTGTTCTCTCAGCGCTTAATTCAATTTTGATGGCAAGTTCTTTAGCACTTGCTAGCTTGTTAAATGCTAAATATTTACGTATTTTCTCCCTATGTATTTCTGTTTTTGATGTTTGTTTTTTATCGTTTGTTTTTATCGTTTGTTTTTTATCGTTTGTTTTTATCGTTTGTTTTTTATCGTTTGTTTTTATCGTTTGTTTTTTAGCAAATTCAAGCGATAAACAAGTTCTATCTGGATTATAGCTTTCCTCGACAACAGGCACTGCCCATCCCTCATTTTCCCATACATTGTAAATGTCTGGTATCCCGCTGCCTGCTCTTTCACCGATACCAATCATATTGAACATTTTCATCAATATTTTATTTCTAGGATCTGAAATACCCCCTCGAAGCATCTGTTTCTTGCCAGTGCGTATACTTCCAGGGTTCTCCATTACCAACTTATCCTCTTCCTTTTTAATCACTACCCCACAAGGCAGAAAATAGTCCGTGTTAACCAAACAATTTACCAAAGCTTCTCGAACTGCCTTATGTACAGGTGTGTCGTCAATCCTTGTAATACCCTCAAGTTTAAAAGGTTTCTTAATATCTTTTGCAATTTTACTATTTACCCTAAAAAAGAAATCAAACACATTGCCACTCCAATCACCTGAACTAGACTGAAGACGGTCTGTCCAACGTATTGTAGGATCAAGCATCTCCCTATAATCCAGAAAATACTCAGGAAATTCCCTGACTATGTGATATTCTTCACCAAACATAAGTAACCCTGCCGTTGTAGGATGAAGTTTGTCATCTTCACCATATCCTGCTGCACCAATTCTCTCCAGATATTCTTCCCACGGTAAATTGTTAAATACATGCTCTGGACGATAGCTTTTATGATGATTTCTAAATCCCTTTAACGACTCTGTATCAATTACAGAAATGTCAAACTGTTCTACAATCTTCATATCCTCTGTCTCGTCTGCTGCATCACGAAGCATACCTTTAATTTCTGCCTTTGAGCAGTGATAATCACCCTCCCAATCTCTACGGTAACATCCACCGAATAAGTCATTGTTGATATAAACAGGCTTTTGCTCACGCTTAGCTCTTGGCACATTAATAACCAGAACCAGGTCGCCATCAACCTCATAAGACTCTACATTTTTATCTGATAAAAGATTGATGCTTACTTTCTTGGTATCATGGATAATATTCCAAAAATTTCTCTTTAGCTTGTCCACATTCTTTAAGCCTGTTGTATACCAGCTTCCATCCTGACGTTCTCCAACACCAAGTATAATAACTCCGCCATTAGAATTTGCAAATGAAGAATAAGACTCCCACAATGATATAGGAAGTCCACTCTCCGCCTTCTTCACTTCCAGACAGTTATCTTCTTTATATTTATTAAAGTTCGATAAATCAAATAATCCTGACATATGAGAATCTTAGCTCCTTTCTATAGCTGATTGCTATCTGTCCCATTCTCCGCCACCTTCGATAGCGGTATGGTGCCCTTGTGACAGTCTATATAGTCCTTTTTTAAGCATGATAATTTCACTTGTTCTGTATTCTTCAATAAATCCTTTCTTTAGAAACATCGTGACGGCTGGATTATCTATTGCGATATCGTCATACAACAGCTTTATGCCATTTTGTTTAGCAGCACTACACAGCATATTCAGTCCAATACCACCATAGCCTTTTTTTCTATATAGTGCATAGACTATAACATCAGCTATATAAAGGTTTCGATTGCTATCGTAATGATAGGCAATCTCTCCAATAAAATGACCAGCGTTATCCTTCAAATATCTGTAATAACGCTTGCCCTCATGATTTACAATCCACAAGTCATACCAGCCAGGCCACTCCTCTTTAGGAAAAGGAGTTATACCTCCCCAAGCGTGGTTATACGACATGGTTTCCGTATCTGCCATCATTTTCTGCCGAAACCAAAGTTCTTCCAAAGATGGTATATAAAGCGTGATGAGGTTTTCCCATTCTTCTTTTGTTAATAGGCTTACGTGTCCATTTCTTATTTCGCCCAACAGCGGAACCGGCACATCCCGAATTAGCTGTCAGCTGTTCTCTTCACTTGTGAATTAATCATTAATTTGCCAATGCCCATAGCGCTTACCGCCGACACGGAAGATACGTCCAGACTCCTTTAGAGCATTAATGTGTTTCTGAATGACTCTTCTTGTCATTCCAAGTTTTTCTCCTAAAGCCTCCTGAGAGATATTGGGTTCTTCTCTTAATATTTCTATGAGTCTAAGCACCATTTCACTTTCCAAAGCACCATCTATAACAGTATTTTGGTGCTTTGGTGCTTTGAACTGATCTATAAGAGCACTTTTGAGTGCTTTGATATGCAGGTGGATGCCATTTCCCAGTACCTCATATTGTGGAAATTCCGCTCCGAGATCTCTGCATTCATCACATATTTTTTGGATGCCACGTCCTCATGTTTCAATATATCCCATCCGGTAAAAGACGTTGGCTATATCCAGATTATAGGGGATGGAATCATGCGGTTCCATTAGTGTTTCCGCTGTCCATCCATCTGGAAGAATGCTTCGATTACTGATGATCATTTCTTCATCCTCAATCCGAATCTGGATTGGATTCCCAAACATATAGCAGTTATGCGCAATCGCATTGTAGACTGCTTCACGGACTGCCTCACGTGCAAATGGATAGGTTTCAATGCGCCGGTCATGCTCATATGTTATTTTAGCTTTCAGATGTTTTTCACCCGAAACCATTGATTTTCAGGACTATTATATTATGATATAGCTTCACCTTACAGGTAAATTGTAATAATGTACAGCACTTATAATAAGCCTCAGTATTGCAGGCTTCCTCATAAAAGTAAGATCTTTAACTTCACGGATTCAGGTTCTACTTAAACTTAGTAATATATGCCTTCACAGTTTTTCAATTCTCTAGTTTTCAAAAACTTAGTCCGCTAAAATCAAGTTTATCTACAACCTGTTATTTCTCTAAACATATCCCTTTAACTTATCAAGGAGTGAGTGACGTCTAATCTTTTGCAATGCTTTAACTTCAATCTGTCTTACTCTTTCTCGGGTAACACCTAAATCTGCACCTACTTTTTCAAGCGTCTTTTCCTCACCATTATCAAAACCGAACCTATCCCTTATTACTTTCTGCTCTCGATTCGTCAATATCTTTAATATCGATTTCACATTCTCCCGCATATTCTTGCGTTCAGCTTCCATATACATATCGTGTGAATCCTTAAGTCTTTCTAACAGAAGTATTTCAAATTCATTTTTAGGTTTTTCAAAAACTTCATCTTCATCTTGAAATACTTCATCTAGCATCGCATCAATAGAATCTGAAGGAATCATCTGAAGAATCACATCTTCTATTTGTTCATTGGAGCAATTAAGGCGTTCTTGTATTATGTCCCTAACTTTTTGGCATTTCCATATTTTTTCACAGGAAGTGCATCCTCGGTCTCGTAAGATAGGATACATCGTATAGTACTGCTCTTTTTTATGAACAGGATAATAAACTTCCAGTTGCTGCGTTTTCTGTTCTCTTGATATATTTTGTAACATCCACAAAGAAGCATAAGAACCAAACGGTCCACTCGTATCTGGATTATATCGTTCTACTGCTGTAAGTAATCCAACACATGCATCTCCAATGCAATCCACAAGATCGGTATCATACTGTTCAGCTCTCTGCAATCCTATTCGAATAGCGATTCGTAGATGCATCTCAACTATGCGATTACGGGCATATTTGTTTCCCTCCTTTGCCTGATAGATAATTCCAGACAATTCTCTAAATTGCGGAGGACGAATTAATCGAATCTCATCAATTAAGGGTTTTAATGATGGTTCTAATTCAATTACTCTTTGAAATACAGCCTGATAATCACTTTGAGCATAATCGCTATGCTCGTCATCATCACTTACTCTATTCGTCATTTCTGGAGCCTCGTCATAGACAAGTACGCCCCGTGTAGTTATTGAATTTGACAGCCAATCAACCTCGTTAATAGGTAATTCCCATCGATTTGCCACATCAATTATGTTGTCAAATGTAATATAACCTTTTTGCGTCGCCAAATTCAACAGGTAAGCATATGCATCCTGTCTGTTATCTCTGGACATTAGCGTATCTCCTAACAGTTTACTTTATGCACAGCGCAAGAATATCGTCACTGCTGACTGATGAATTAAACCTCTCTCCGAATTCCTCGAGGAACTCATATAGTCTCGTCATGTAATCATTAGGGCTTTCGGCACCTTCAATGAGTTTTTCGTAAAGCACATCGACACCGCCACGAACATAACTATCAAAAAGTTCCTCATCTGCAGGATCTTCACCCATATGTCGGAAAGCCTTATTTATTCTTGTATCCTTATCAGGCTCATAGCCGGCATCCAACAGCATTATGAGTCGGAAGTTGAACATTAATTCTTCCTGCGAGTAGATTACTCTGTCGCCCATAACATTCTGATTGTATACTTGTCCCGTCTCAGGATTCTTCTCTTCATCCGGTTCTGCAAGCCTTCCATAAAGGAAGCCCACCAACGGAGCATTAGTGTAAACATCAACATTTCTCTCAAAAAACTTCGCTTTACTGACTATATCAAAGGCAGCTGTCAGCTGATCAACTCTTAATGCATGACGTCCTTTAAATCTATATTGTTTATCAAACATACTGCTACCTCCTATGCAAGAACAGTTTCAAACTCGTTGCGCTTATCAAAGCGATGTCTGCTACCAATTTTATCTCCCATATAATCCTCGGCCAGCTCACCATCCGTATCTTTTATAAAAATAATCACCTGTTCTGCCGTTTTGGGTAAAGCCTCACATACAGTCTTAATTCTACGCTTATCAAATGCGGAGAGCGGAGCATCCATTACCAGCGGGTACGGTTCTGATGAAAGAAGCCTTGCATCATCATCAGAGGCATTTCGGTTCTCTCTGGCCATCTTAATAATTCCGGTAATGAAAGCGAAGATAACAGAAATACTCTGCGCAGTAGACGTCTCTACATCACCTTCATAATCATTGGCATATACCGAAATGTGATACTTATCATCTATGGTAAGATAAAGACCGCCTTCATAAATCTGCTTAAAGATATCGTTAATTGTATCCTGCAGCATTTTCCGGATTTCAGCTTCACTTGTCGAGTACACTTCTTGAAGCTCTGAGTAAATCCGTTCAGCATAAGCTTTATAAATCTCAATCTTTCTGTTCCTTTCGTCGAGAAGCGTAAGATTTCTACGTTCCGCATCAGCCCGATCTCTCTCCTTGATGTAACCACCAATCCCACGGTCGCACTTCTGTTTTTCATCTTCGCTCTTTCTTATCGTCTCATCGCAAATCTGAATCTCAGCATTAATAGTCCGGACTTTCTCGCGAACATCACCGCCACTGAGTTTCTTGTCAATGCTTTGGATATCATCCATTTTGTCAGCAATGTCGTCATCCTGAGAACTGATAACCGCAAGATTTTCCTGTACCTGTGAAACGATGTCGTCAGAATTTCCGGCTCTTCTCCGAGCTTCTTTCTTGAAATCTGATATCGTGGTGCTGATAGATTGAGGCGGGAGATAGTTTATTAATTCCATTACCTTATTATAAGGAATGGACCCTTCATCCAAGTGCGTGCCACAGATACATACCTTCTGCTTAATCAGATATTCAATTGTCTTGGTGTGCATAAACGGAATATCTTTTCCGGTAAAATCCTCTTGGGCAAGAAAAGCCAAAGCTCTTTTCATCAAGGTCATAGAAAAGAACGTGCTCATTGAAGAATTGAAATCCTTGCAGATTGCCTTATAAACATTAGAACGAGTTGTTTCGGCATTTCTGATTTGCTTCTGGAGTTTTTTTCCCTTTTGTTCCTGAAGTTCTTCGCCTTCAGCGTACTGCTTTATCTTCTCTGTTTTTTCGCCCTTACGCTGCTTTGCAGATTCAATCTGAGAATCAAGCGTTTCCAGCCTTGCTTCAAGCCTCTCGATTTCACGATTGCATCTATCAATAGTATCAGTATACTCGGATATCTTCTTGTTGCTCTTTGCGTCAAAGCTGCTATCGTAACTACCGATTACACAATTTTTGCTGCGTGGATTAAAATGCGCAATGGCACTGATAAAACCATTGAGACCAAGCAAGCCTTTTACAGCTTCGGCAAAATCCGACGACTTCTTTCCAGAGGATATATCCTTACTCATTTTTTCAATGCGTTCACCATCAAAGAAGAAATATCTAGACAGCTCCTTGGGAAGTATCCCTTTGACTTCCGCTTCACATTGAGTTTTCTTCAAATAGTTTGTATTACCCCCTGCGTCTTTAATTGCGATATCGAAGATTGTGTTATCACCCTTCACGTTGTTGTTATAATCTTTGTGATAGACCTGTTCACGTATCAGGGTGTATCCAACCACACCATGACGCAGAGATAACGTCACTTTAACTCTTTCTTCCTGCCCTGGACGCATTTCTGCGGCTACCACCTTATTCAAAATGGTCTTATCAGAGAATTCTGTTTCGCCATACATGCACCAGAAGAAGGCCTGAGCAAAAGTAGTTTTACCTGTTCCATTTTCACCTATGATGATTGTGACATTTTTACCGTTTTCTCCTTGAGCAAAATCTATGGATTCATCGCGGAACTGTCTGAAATTATGTAAATTTATTGATTCAAGCAGCATTGCACTTCCTCCTCTATCTTGCTCTTAATCCACTTAACCATTTCTGCATCACTTTTTTCTCTTGTTTTGAGATTGATGTTTTCTTGGATGACAATTTTCCTTTTTAATCGTTCCACGATCTTCTCATCAATCTCAATGTTTGTATCACTCATAAGTGAAACCTCCTTCCGTTGCTTCATCTGTCAAATAGTATGCTTCTTCGATATCCCAAATCAGCTCATTGGATATCATAGAATTCTCTGATAAACGCCCGAATTCTTTTATTCGCGCCAGCTCATTTTTCACAAGGGCTTTGTCACGTTGTGCCTGTTCCGCCGTCAAAGACGATACCTCATCTAACGGTCTTGGCAATGTTACAAAATCGTATATTTCTGCAATATCTTTATTTTTAGCCTTCCTTAGAACACGTCCACGCCTCTGAATATATTCTTTAGGATTTGTCGTACTTGCAAGAATAAACGCTGTTCTTATTCCAGGAATATTTACGCCCTCATCTAAACATTTTATTGCTACAATTGCTTGTAAACGATCTCCCTTAAGGAATTGTTCTTTTATCATAGCCCTGGTCTCTATATTTTCTTGAGAAGTAAAGCGAGCAACTTCCATCCCCAAATCATTACCAAGAATCCTGGTTACGGCTTCTATTTGTCTGACTTCGCTTTCATCTATGTCATAAACATCAGCATTTTCATCTAATACATTTGTTGCTCCGCAGTATACAAGGATATTATTATCTTTTGCGTACGGTTTTATCTGCTCCTTTAATGCTTCAAGTTTCTCTTGGGCACCGGCAACAATCCGGGCTCGTTTCAGAGCAAGACGTTCTCCTCTCTTGTTAAGCTTGTAACGTCCGTTCTTTTCCTTAATCAAGCATTTTGACATCTCGTAAGAAAGCTGCTCATATCCTGTCAGTTCGTCTTCATTCAAATAAACCAATACAGGGTAATACTTATATCGCGTAAGCTTATCTTCTTCGATTGCACGCTCAAGTGTATATTCAATACACTTCTTTCCAAAGAAGTTATACAGCAACTCTGTACCTTCTTCATCCCTGTGCCTCTCAAGCGTTGCCGAAAGAGCAAGCCGATATGTAAATCTATCATCAAGAAGCCGCGCATAACTCCTTGCCCCAAAATTATGTGCCTCATCCACGACTAAAAGAATCGGGCTTTTTATCTTACTAATCTGCTCTTGCACATAGGCATTGGTAAAAGTTGCGTTCGTGCATACAAAACAGAAGAAACTTTTATCCTTGCGTATTTTTTGATCAAGGACTGCCTTGGAAAGTCGCTTTTTCCAGTCTTTCTGAGCTGAACTGCTATGTCCTATGATAGGTTTTATATTAAACCTGACGATATCCTCAACCCACTGCTCCACGAGGTGTTGATATGGACATACAATGATAATCACAATATCATCATCGAGGTCTTCTGATAGCTTAGAAATCGCACCAAGTCCTGTATATGTCTTTCCTGTTCCGGTCGCCATATCAAAGATGCCTCGATAGTTTTCGCCCACCCAGACCGATATAGCTTCCTCTTGATATGGAAAAAGTGTAACATCAGCAGGAATCCTTGCACCAACAGGAAGAGCCTTTGAAGACGCTTTCTGAAGTTCGCGATGATAATGCATTATTTGCTTAAACTGTTCTTCATCAAGCCCGAAGTTCGGAGGACATTTCCGATAACGTTCAATAAGCGCATCAGAAATTGCCAAAAACTCTCTAACTTTGATGTTGGGTTCACTGTCGTTCCAGATAGAATAAAAGGCATTACTCTTAAGCATTACTCTATCCGAATCAGATCCTTCTCTCCAATTGCAGAAAACATCTATGGTTTCATAGTTAACTGCCATTGCAGTTAATGACTCGTTCATTGAACCAGAGAATGCAATCCTATTTCCTTCAGTATCTTCGATAATGCCCATCTTTTCATGGTACATTCCGATTCCGTTTTTATCTTCGGTATAAGCAATCCTTATATCAAGAATTCCATCAGCAATCAAAGCAGCAAGAAGGTTTAACCTTTGCATTGAATAGTAGTCAGCATGTTCGTCAGAAAGAGACCTTAACAGAGCGCCTTCAATTATCTTTTCTCGTTCTTCATATCCGTTTTTAATAGCCGCCAAATCCTCATCGGATAGATATGGTGAGGCAACAATCTGAATATGGCCTCCTCGTTCAGCCATCGAACCAATGCCCTTAGAAATCTCTATCAGTGCAGTAGAAGAGAAAAAGCCAACCGCTCTTTTATAAGAGTCAGCTTCTTTAAGAAGGGGAATATAAAAATCCTGCACTACATTATCAATTAATGAGCGGTATTCAGACTTTATTTCCGAATCATAATCTTTAAGGCTCATCACATTTCTCCTTCAATATATTCCAAGGCTGATTTGAGTTCTTCAAAGTCCTCGTCAGAAGTAAAGTAACTCACACTAAACCTTATAGTCCCTGCAGGAAAAGTACTTAAAAATTTGTGGGCTAGCGGTGCACACTGCAGACCTGTTCTTACCGCTATACCTTGTTCGCTGAAAATTGTTCCCGCACTATCACTACTGATGCCTCTGATAAGACAAGATACAATGCCTACATAATGGTTTCCCGGAACATTTCCTACAATTTTCAACCAATCATAACCTTCTAAGATTGAAATGAGTTTATTTCGGTTTTCATTCTCTTTTCTTGAAATTACATCAATTCCGATATCTTTGTTCCACTTCAACGCCGCATTCAGCCCTGCAATCCCCGATATGTTAAGAGTTCCCATCTCGAATCGATCCGGTATGCTTTCAGGCATATCCTGATTTGCTGATTCCGTTCCGGTTCCTCCATATAAAACTGATTGCAACTTTATTTCTGAATTCATAACAAAACCAGATATTCCCATTGGTCCGTACAATGTTTTATGTCCAGCGAATACTGCGAAGTCAAAAGTGGATAGACCTACATTACAATCCACGAGTCCGGCTGACTGTGACATATCATCAACCGTGAACGAATCATATTCTTTTGCCAATGCAAATATATCTTCAACCGGAGCCACTAATCCTATAACGTTACTCGCATGACTAACAACCACAAGATCAGGCTTGTTATTATCAAATTGATATTTGGTTCTCTCCAAGTCATATTGTAATTCAGCATTAACCGTGAGCTCGTGCAGATGAAAATCTCCTTTAGTCTCAAAGGCATGGAGAGTTCGTGTTACTGCATTATGCTCAAACGGGCTAATGTACACATTTTTTAATCCGAGATTAACCAATCCCTGAAGGATAATATTAAGAGCAACTGTTGCTGTCGGAGTAAAGACGACCTGCTTTGTAGGACAATGCAAGAGATCTTTAATCAGCTCTCTTGTTTCACCTATTAGTCTGCCTGCTCCTTGCGCAATTCCATAGTTTCCCCGACCTGCATTAGCACCTGATTCCCGGTAGAATTTATCCATAAAATCATATACTTCAACAGGCTTTGGATATGTGGTAGCTGCATTATCAAAATAAGCCACAGAACTACCTCCTTAACATAATTTCTTAAGTACCTCCATGAGAATCTGTCTCTTTTCTTGTTCGGAAATAGAATGTCCCATGGATTCAATATCAGCAAGTAATGAATTCATTAACAACTTGCCTCTTTTACTTTGCTCTACCTTGTCAAATCTCTTAGTAACAGTACCCCCTGTTTCATCAATATATGTCAGGGAATACGCATTTGTGCTATCCCCGATATCTGATACAGTATCACCACTAAATTCTTCCGCAGTTAACTTATATTCCTTTAGTCTTTCGATAAATAGATCAACTGTTTCTCATCCCAGTCCTCAAGCCTTAAGTCTGTTACGAGCTTTGCTAACCGAATCACAAATGTTTTTTCATCATTTGTAGCCTCTCGGAAGAATCCTATACATCTATCAGCTCCGTTATCAAACAATTGCTCGAAAACTGCTGGATTTAAGCTGTCGCACCAATCCTTAATTACAGATGTAAGTGAACTTCTTTTCTGTATTGTTCTGCCTATTCCGGTAGCATATATTTCCTTAACTTCTTCAATCAATTTCTGTGTAAGATCAGAGAGAATACTATCGTAGTATTTCTTTGCCGCTTTGATATTATCGGCAAGGGAAGAGTTAAATGCATCCATGCCAAATTCTCGAGGAAGTTTTACAAAGAACAAGTCGTAGCTACCAATATTCTGTTTCAATAGCTTTATCAGGCTCCTATATCTTTTAGCGCGAGCTTCCGATACTCTCTCCTTGGAATACTTTGGTAGTGCCATATACCAGCGTTTCATCGCTGATACAACATAGTCATAGGAGTTGATCGCCTTTTCTGCTTCTATCACATACTCATTGAATATTTCTTCAAGCTCATTTATGAACTCTTCTTTCTCCGGATCCCAGTCCAAGTACTGAAGCCGGAACAAGCTAGGCTCAGCCTCAATCTGAAGGAGCGTATCAACATTTAATGGCTCCTGTCCCATGTTGCCAACTATCACTGCCTCTTGCTTATACTCATGCAGGACTGCTGCAAGGTATATCGGTATCAAAGACTTTCTAATACCTATACCGCCTTCTGGGGACATAAGCTCATGATATAGTTCGCCAAAATCACGGATTCCTTTACGCTTTGCATCCTGAATAAAACCTGAAATAACGCCCAACATATAATCGAGGTTATCGTCGCCTGTGATCAGATTGATTCTGGTCAGTCCGCCAGCCTCTGTAATCAGAACATTTTTACGGATCAGGGTACTCCGCATAATTGATACTTCTTGACCTGTTCCTGTCAGACCAAGATTTTCTTCAAGTGTATTTCGAAGAAGTCCGGCAATAATCTTGTTTCTACTTGTTGAAGCAGCTCCTGTCAGTTCGTTTTTATTTATCGCTTCATTATTAATTACCGGAGTTCTTGCATAAATCTTTTCACAGATTTCTGACATCAAACCGGTTAGAGCAGCTTTTCTTGTTATAGATTTCTCAACACCATTATGTATATATACAGACTTGAAGTATTCCGGGTGTGTGTAGGAACTTATGAATTCTGAGATGACGTCCCTAAGATCTTCATAAATAACTTCATATTCATCGAAGAGAAGATCATCTCCCTCCGCAGCTACCCTGAGCTTCATAACCGCATTAAACTGAAGAACGATATCCTTTATTTCCGAATACTTCTTGGGAATAATGAATACAAATCTCTCGAATCCCTTACTCGTTGTTAGTGTAAGCTTCTTGATCTTTGTAATAGATTCCTCGCAATCGGGGATTATCCCGTAAATAACACCATCCGATATGATGGATTCACTTTTAATGCCCCAATCAGTATCTTTAGTCACTTCAGACGCATCAATAAACTCAAATGAAAAATACCTTGTCATTTCCCGTTCATCATTATATTTTGACGGATACATATAATTATCAAGGCTCGCCGAATTAAGCGTTGCTTTGACTGAAAAATCTGCCGCATACCTCTCTATGGTATCTGCAATTTCCTGCTTAACATCTACTCCCGATGACTGTTTAAGGCGGAGATACTCGTTGCTAACCTTTAAGTAAATCACATACTCTTTGTTGATGAGAGCATCAATGGCTTTACGGATTTCATCATGTGTATAGTCAAGAGAATACATTCCATCAAGTTCGTCCGCAGTTGGTTTAATCTTGTCAAACTGCTCCAAAATATAAATCAGTGATAATGCCTTTATTATTTTTTCCTGAAGAGAACCATCCTCTAACTTTTCGAGAATAGCTTTTGTAAGAATGTAATTCTTATGGAGTTCGCTGGAATATGACTCTTTTCTGAACAATGGTTCAAAATAATCGAACACCATATCAGGAGTAATCACCCTGAAGCAATCATCGTGATAATCCGCCAGGAAAGTCGGTAATGTTGAAAGTCCCTTTTGCTGAAAGGAAAGTGAAAATAGTTCGTTCATTTTGCGCCACTCTTTCGGACAAACGAGGCAGAACAAATGTGGTTACCGGGTGAAGAGGATAGCAGTCGTAAACCGTGCGACTGCACTCATCCTTCGTCATATCCGCAAAAATAGCATGTGAACCATATCTCTTCAGCAAAGAATCGAAAGAATCAGCATAGTCCTTCTGAAAACGCCCCCAGCTCCTTTTCGTTTTCTTAATAACTGAAGAAATAATCTCATATGTCTGTGTAAAATTGTTATTAAGATGAATATGCTTAAATCTCTCGGAAACTCCACGCCAACCGTCAACCTTCTGTTTCGGTAGTTTGTCAATATAGTTCGATATCTCCTTGTGTGAAATAAGCATAAGGTGCAGCTGATTTTTGCCGCTTCGGTTACATTTTTCCGCAAAATCCTGCAGCATCTTGGTATCGCTAACTGATGCTTGTTTTATGTTGGCTTCGAGAAATTTGCTGAATTCATCATATACAACAAATATACCAGCATACCCAATCGGTTTTATGCATTTAACAACGCTCTCGTATAGCTCGGCAATGTCAAACCCTAAGAATGGATTAAACATGCTGCCAGATGTAAGTTGGGGATAAAGTTTCTCAAAATCTCCATAAGCCTCGAGATCGTAGTTTTCCAGCTTTTCTATAAATTTTTCTACCGGCTGTCCTATTTCCTTTTTAAACTTCTTGTAAGTGTCAGGGAATTCGTCTTCCCATTTCTTTATGGCTTTAATTGCAGCCTGATAATTTGTATCTGGCATAACACCCATCAAATCATTTTCTGATAACGCTTTCTGGAGTGCCAGCAGGAATGCTTGTTGCATGCTTGTGCTGCTACCATTAATGATTATCGGAAGCAGTTTCTTGTTGCTTTCATAGTAGTTTTTTCTTAATCTATCCAGATCAGGATTGTTGTCTACTTTCTCGCTCAACTTTGAGAACAGCCCCCAGTCCTTGCCCATCAAAATTGAAAGAATCGTCAATACAATGTGGGACTTTCCCTTTCCATATGCGCCAACAAGAACCCTCGCCCTCTCTGTAGATGATTCATTCGTGCTTTCCAGAATATCCTGCAAAAGCTGCAGCGAGGATTTCGTCGGTATGAAATTTGTAATTTGTCGTCATGATTTATGTCGTATCCAATGTTTACTGAATACTGGAATCCAGACGCCACGGAAATCATCTCACTCATGTTGTTCTCCTACTCTACCGTTTCTATTTCTTCGTAATAGTGTTCTACGCATTCTTCGAATCTATATGAATGTGTAAGATTAATCACATCCAAACCTGCGGTTCTTATTATTTTCAATTCCCCAGTTCTCTCCGCCACATGAAGTACATCAAGCATAGTTATCGAATCGAAGTTAAAAATCTTACCTATATTATTTTCTGCGGTAAGCAGCTCGTTTAAACCTATTTCTTTTCTTCCATTCGCATTTGCATGAATAACAGCAAGAATTACCCACGGATTAAAGGTTGACGCTGACGGTACCGCTTTTTTGTAAACGACATTATTGCGTTCTTTCTTCAAGATATCTATCAATCCCAACTCCCCAAGCGGGCAATCGATATTATTTTCTGCAGACACTTTGCTCGGCATGGTCTTATATCTTGGTAAATAAGTATTGATAATGCAGGAAAAGTCGTCCTCCAAAGACCTGACTGCCACATTAACATCATTATCTTTTATCTTTATGTAGTTTCCAATCTGCAACACAAAATCATCTTTTGTGAAATCAGAAAGTCCCAATTCGTTAAAAAAGAAATACCAGGATGTTGCCAACTTCTTGATTACTTGCCAATTTATAATGAAGGAGATAGAGTGTGCCCAATTCCTCGATATACTTGTCATGATTAAAAACAAGCTGGCCTAATTCTGTAAATCTCTGAATGCGCTTCCCGCTATTCGGTTCTTCGGTAATACCAGTAGCCTGTAACCAATATCGAAGTGCCTTCACCATATTGGCTCCGATACCCAAACATCCATAGGGTTTTCTTTTTTATCAATAAAAACCTCACCATAGCTCATATCTATATAGCGCATGCCCTTACTAATCCATCCTTTTCTAATGAAGAATGTGTCATGCGCTCGAAACTTCATTTCTGCCATGAATTCCTCCGATTACTGCTTAGTTCGTAAATATTTATCCATAGTACAACCACCATCCAGATACTTAGCAGTCATACACATCTTGCAGTGAACACATTTCTCTGGATCTATGAAATACTGCCCTCCGGCGACAGATATTGCTCCAGCTCTGCAAATCGACTCACATTTCAGACATTTGCGACAAGCGTTGAATTTACGTATCTGGTATCCAACCATGCGCTGTAAATCATCAGGATCCACAACGTTCATTGTTTTGACTTTAACGGCATGTTCATACCCGTCATGTTCAAATGGCTGTATCGACAGAATTGGAACATTCACCCTTGAATCTAAAACAATAACCTCATGAAGAAGTTTCTGTCCAAGTTCAGGAGCAACCCGCCCAAACGGAACAAACATCCCTATCAAATCATCATCAAAAGGTCTCACCAAACGGTATATCTTCGCATGCCTCTTCACTGGTGCAATTAGAAAATTTGATTTTCACATCTCCCGCTGCCGATATTCCATTACCTCCCTGTCGTGCTTTCCAGCATCCATCATCAACATATACTTCAGGGTCAGGCTTTCCTATTTTCTTCGCAAAAGAAATTAGAAAATCTCGCCATGCTTTTGACTTCTCAGACATATAAATTCTTGATAGGAACTGAGCCCTTTGATTATTGTTTGGACAGCACCAGCAGCCTACTCGATCATATCCGAGCCTGTAAGCCTCATTAAAGTCAACACCTTCTGAAAGTAGGTAAAGCCAAACATCCACATCTTTCCAGAAAAAGATAGGGGATGCGACTGTCTGCTGCTGTATTTTTATCGACTCAGTATCATCCTCAACGCGGTTATACTTTGAACGACTTACTGATTCAGATTTTCTAATGCCGTAAAAAGTCAAAATCTGCTGATTCCGGTATAGGCTGTTTATTACCCTTGTAATTGGTCCAGTCTTGAACATCGAACAGCACCATCTCATCATTCTCGCTGGAGGGCCGATGTCCTCACAGACATCCATAAAAACCTGTTCATTATTTCTCGCAATCTTAAAGATGGCCTGTGGATGATCTTCTCTGTAGCGAATCGCGTACTCTGTCGTATAAGGAAACTCAAGAGTAGTGTCTCCAAAAATATGCACGAGACTCGGATTGCTCAACGATTTGATAACTATATCCGCTGTTGCTGTGGAATCCTTGCCTCCCGAAAACGATATAACAACATTCTCCTCTGAATATTTGGAGGCTTCATGATTTACAAATCTATATGCCTCGTCCTTCAAGTAATGTAGTCTTGAAGCATTCGCTTCAACAAAGCGTTTAATAGTTTTGTCAAAAAAAGTATAACTATTATCATTCCTGTGCGCTTCCAACTTTTTAGCTATATCATACGCATCTGCGCTCTTAAAAAGCGTGCTTGGAAGAGACACTGGTTTACCTTCGATGTAATATCTGCTGTTTACTGCCCATACTGATTTATCAATATATTCATTTGGCTTTTTATTAAGTAATATTTCAAGCAGTAACCTCTCTTCAGGAAATACAGGTCGAATATCCGAAGCCATATACTTCATACTGTTTTCACATCTCGGGCACACACCTTTATCAGCCTGAGATATGTTCTGGATAACAGGAATCTTACATTTACTGCACCAATAAATCTCGACAGGTATATCTTCGACCGTACCACTCCCACAAACCGGGCACTTTTTTTCACTCAATTCAATATTACAATTTCTACACCACATATTCTGATATCCTTTGCTTTACAGTACTTATTATACTAATCATTCTGTGCCATTATTTATGTTCTACTATAAGTTGACACTTGTAGCTTATAATTTCACTAACATTGAATCCTAAATAATTCACAAACTTTCAAAAATCTTATTTAAGACTTACTCCGCTTTTTCAAAAAGCTCCTGCTGTTCAAAAATATTTGCTGTTACTACTTGATTTTTTTCTTTGTGCCTTTAATATTCATTTTAGATACCTCTTGTGTTTTTTTAGATTTTACTAACTGGCAGGTCAGTAATAATCTAAATTTACTTGAGGTATTTCTTTATATCAATCTCTTGACCTATTTATAGTATACAGGAAGCTTTCACCATCTTTGCAACAGTCAAATATCTTAAGTCACTTTATTCACTAAGTCCTATTTATTAAGTCCCTTGTCAATCAGTATTCTCCATAATCCGTTATATAAAATTGTCATAGTTATAGTATCTTTCGCTATTCAATAACTCCTATAGTCTGCCGAAATCAGTATAACATAATTTTTCTAGAAATTCACCAAATTATTCAAATAAATAAAGCTTTTTCTTTCAAAAGGTAAAATGAAATAGTTACTTCCAGTTATCTTTCCTTATCCTGATTTTAGTTTTTCAATAAGTACTTTATGAAAGACTTACTTCCTGTTATCCTATTACTTGTGGCTGTTCATAGGAGAAAGGATAATTAAAATGAAAGCAAAACATTTAACCCTAGAGGATAGGAAAGCCATTCAGGAAGGCATCGAAAAACGTCTTTCAAAAACTGCCATAGCTAAATCTATTTCCAAAGATCCTACTACTGTTGCCAAAGAAATAAGACGCCACAGAACAGTTAAACAACGTAACCGTTTTAACTCGCCTGTCATATGTGCCAAATTAAAAGAGTGCAAAAAACCGCGTAAATCCTGCTCGGAAAGCTGTATTGATTATGTAGAACAGCCTTGTTCTGTGCGTGACCGTTCCACAGGTGCATGTAATCATTGTGAAAAGGTAAGCCGATGCAGGCTAGACCATTACTTCTACAACGCAAATGCAGCACACATAAAACCTATCTGTTTCACCTTTCTGATTCAAGACAGGGAGTTAATCTTTCCGAAGCTGAACGCTCCATAATTGCCCAGACTATAGCCAGACCGCTTAAATCCGGACAATCCTTATATCAGATACTTACTAATCATCCTGAGCTTGGTATCTCAGTTAAATCCCTTTATACGTACATTGAAGGTGGCGTATTTAAAGAATTCGGTATTGATAACTTCTCATTACGCAGACAAGTTGCCATGAGGGAAAGAAAAAAGTTAAAAAAGCGCAGGGAGCCTGTCAACTATGAAGGGCATAAGTTTACTGACTATCTGGCTTTTATAAAAGATAATCCCTTCATTCCTACTACAGAAATGGATACCGTTTACAACCAGCAGGAAGGACCATACATACAGACCTTTTCCTACCAGAACACCTGCTTTATGAATGGATTTATACATCCTGAAAAGACCTCAGAGTCAATGGCTTCTACCCTGAACCATCTTCAGGATTTACTCGGAAATGATTATTTTAAGCTGTTTTCGCTGATCCTTACAGACAGGGGAGCTGAATTCGAAAAGGTATCTCTCTTTGAGCTTGAAGCTGAAACGGGAAAACTTAGGACAAACATTTTTTACTGCGATCCACAAACACCAAGTCAGAAGCCCCATGTGGAAAACAATCATAACTATGTCAGGGACATACTTCCTAACGGCAGAAAGCTTGAAGGGCTTACCCAGCAAGACTTAAACCTTTTATTCAGTCACATTAATTCTGTACCACGAAAGGTTCTTGGTGGCAGGACACCTTATGATGTATTTTCCTTTCTCTACGGAGAAGAGATAATTCATAAAATGGGAATCAGGCGGATAGACCCTGATGAAGTAACACTGCAGCCATTTCTCCTAAAAATAGAATAAGCCGGCACCAAAGACCGACTTATCCTAAACCATTAATGCTAAACCTATGAACACACCACCCTTTCACCCTTTAGGGCAGTGGAACTTAGTCTTTCACGAATGAAAGAAATGCATCCCAGTGTCCTGTTTCGCATGCGCAAAAATAAGAAACTGTAAGTAAAGTTTACACAAAAACCGCATTTTTTGCAACAAGAATATTTTTACTTCCCAGCAAAAACAGAAGTTTCTCGTTCACCTGGAAGTTACTTTTATAAACGGATGTTAGATTTTTAATTCACCTTTTCTTTCAAAATGGATATAAACCTGATAGCAAACAAATTACAGCAATTCTACACATCAAATCTCTTGATAGCGTGATATTTTCAGCAGTTCTAACCTATCTCACTCTATACAAAGTACATTTTCAAACACTCTCGTATACTAATAAGCAAGATATGATTTTATAGTCTCCGCCTGTCTTTATACAGTCATCAGCTTTGTTTGACATGCAACAAAAAGAAATTTTCAGATATTAATAGTTTCATGAATATGTACACATAATCCCATTTATTTCATGCCAATCTTTGCTTCCTTATTTTGTCACACGTGACATCCTCACCACACTCTCCACATGCACCCCCCTGGAGAACTGATCCACTGCCTGCACCTTATCCAGTCTATACCCTCCATCCCCGCAAAGCACCTTCAAGTCCCTCGCAAGCGTAGCCGGGTCGCAGGAAACATAGACCACCCTGCTTGGCTTATAATTCATTATCGTCTCAAGGAGCTTTTCATCGCAGCCCTTTCTTGGTGGGTCTACTACGATTACATCAGGCTTTGGGAGCCTACGGGCCTCATCCTCAGCTTTTCCTACAGTAAAGTGCACATTCTCTATTCCGTTTAATTCGGCATTTTCCCTAGCATTTACCACTGCTGCCTCTACAATCTCCACCCCGTAGACTTCCTTAGCCTTCTTAGCTAAAAACAGACTTATGGTACCGATGCCACAGTAGAGATCCCAAACCACTTCTTCTCCCGTAAGATCTGCAAACTCCAAAGCCTTGCCGTAGAGCTTCATAGTCTGAGCAGGGTTTACCTGATAGAATGAAAACGGTGATATCTTAAACTTAACATCCTCTATCATATCCACTATGTAAGGCTCTCCGTAGATGCATTTAAGCTCATCTCCGAATATCACATTGGTGACCTTCTTATTTATATTCACGCAAATGCTTGTTATCCTTACATCACTCCTGCCCTCAAATGCCTTAAGCACCATAGCTGTAAACTCATCAGCCTTTGGCAGTACATCTCCGTTTATTACTACGCAGATGCCTATTTCACCTGTAGCAAAGCCCTTCCTGGTCATAATGTGGCGCACCAAACCCCTCGCCGTTTCAGGTTTTTTCGTCTTTGGATTTATTTTTTCCTCGTAGGCAGAGACTTTATACTTCTTCATAAATGCCATAAGGGTGTCCAAAATAAGCTCATTCTCCTCAAACTGAATGTAGCATTTGGTCGTATCCACTATCTCGTGGCTTCTCTCAGCATAAAATCCCGTAACTGTCTCGCCCGCTTTATTCGCACCAACAGGAAACTGAGCCTTATTCCTATAATGCATAATCTCTTCACAGCCAATTATAGGGAGCATAGGTATAGCCTCATCGCTAAAACCGCCTATACGCTTTATGCAGTTAAACACCTTCTCCTGCTTGAACTTAAGCTCTGCCTCGTACGAAAGGTGCTGGAACTGACAGCCTCCACATCTCTTTGAAATGGGACAGACAGGCTCTATCCTATCCTTAGACGGCTCTATGATACGCTCACATCTGGCATATCCATAGCTTTTTCCTGCCTTTACCACCCTAGCCTCTATCCTGTCCCCCGGCACTGTATCCTTCACAAAGAGGGTATAACCATTTACATGCGCTATACCCTCTCCCTCACTTCCAATTGCCTCAATCTGAAGTTCTAAAATTTCATTTTTTTCAAACATATTATTCCTTATTCTTAGTAGCTATTCTTATATTTGACTCAAAAAACTTGTTGTAACCAAGCCAGTCCGTTCTGCCCTCATTTACCTCCAAAAGCTCCGTAAATGTCTCCATCTTCGCATCCATGTTGTCAGCAAGGCTTAGTGCAAAGGCTTCCATAAGTGCAGGCATCTTAGGCGAACCAAATTCCAAAGAGCCGTGGTGCGATAAAATGCAGTGAATAAGCTCATCTGCCAGTCTTTTTGGGAAATTTTCAATGCTGTTAATCTTCTCATTTATCATATTTGCACCAATGTAAATATGACCTAGAAGCTGTCCTGAGTCAGTATATTCATTGGTCGGAAATCCGCTAAGCTCCACCATCTTACCTATGTCGTGCAGTGGTGCCGCAGTTATAAGCAAATCTCTGTTAATCATAGGATATTGATTAGACATGAAATCACAGACCTTTACCACTCCCAGAGAATGCTCCAAAAGCCCTCCCACAAAACTATGGTGGACTGTCTTTGCCGCAGAATGATTCTTAAACTTCTCTGCAAATTCCTTGTCCCTGAAAAATGCATCCAATAACTTTTTATAATAAGGATTCTTTACTGTATCGATGATGTCTAAAAGCTTCCCATACATCTCATCTCTATCATACCTTGAAGTAGGTATGTAGTCCGCCAGGTCGTATTCTCCTTCACCACATCTTCTGGCTCTGATAATTTTGCCCTGCAAAGCTCCCATATAGATAGAAACCTGTCCCTGAACACAGACAAAGTCGCCACCTGCAAAGTCCTCTATTCCATTTGAATTCGTATCCCATACCTTAGCATCAAGACTGCCCGTTTTATCCTGCAAAGTCATTGAATAATATGGTTTATCATTTTTACTTCTAAGCTCCTTCTTCTCCTTACAGTAATAGATGCCGTTTAACTGCTCTCCGTCCTTAATATCCTTTATATATCTCATTTTATACCCCTGCTGTCTCCTATCTCTACTTCTAATTCTATTTTCTTACCCTCATTCCTTGTTACCCTGTAAATGAGGACTTTTACCTTATTCTTTGGCTTTTTACTTTCAAGGAAGCTCTCATAGTCGCTCATATTTTCAATGTGTACGCCGTCCATCTCGTATATTATATCGCCTTCCTTAAATCCCGCATCATCCGCAGGAGAACCCTTGGTGACGCTGTCTACCATTACCCCTCCTGATATTCCTGTCTTCTCCTCAGCTCCGTCAAAAGCCTTGGACTTGATTCCTATATAAGGCAGGGGCTCATCATTCATCATTTTCTCAAGTAAGGTCATTATCTTTGAAATGTTAATTATCTGAGTTACATCCTGATTTCCCTTATAATATATGCCTACGACATTTCCATCAAAATCAACGAAGACAGCATCTCCATTCTTAGCTATATCTATGTCTGTAAACTGCGAATCAAAGCTATAATCATCCATAATAAGGGCTGTCTCAGTACCTGTTATAACTCCCGGTAATACTGAATAGATGTTTCCATTCGGATTACCTATAGCCATAATAGGCTCACCTATACTCTTGTAACTAATTCCTCCAAACTTAAGAGGTTCAATCTCATCCTTCTTTGCGATTCCCTTTAAATTCACCATTACAAGGGCAAGTTCCAAATTGACAGAATAATTCTTAATTATGCCCTCTGCAAGAAATCCCTGCTTAAACTTTACCTTTATATTATCAGCAGACTTGATACTCTTATAATCCGTTAATATATAAGCCTCGTCATTCTGAACTGCAATTATATAACCTGCAGCCTTATTTACTGCGTCATAAGGATTTTCAAACCAGTCCTTTCCCTTCACCACAGATTGCATTTCAACGACAGACTGATTCTGCTCGTTGGCTAACTTACCAAACTGGCTTAAAGCCTGCTTATAGTCGAACAAATCAGCAGAAACTTTTTTCTCAATTATCTTAACCTGCTTTTTATCCGTCTCAGGTTTACTCTCCTTAGCCTCCTTTACTGAACTTTCAGTAGCTATCGAAGCTCCGCTTACCACCTCTTCATTTTTTCTAAGCTCAATCGAGTGATTTTTCTTAAATAAGTTAAAATGCGGTAGCACCTCACCTGTCACTTCAAATATAATTCTTTCCGTAGCTCCGAAAACAACACCCAAAAATAAAACTGCAAACAAGCCAATAAAAAATTTCTTTACAGGATGCATCTTTTTCGGAACTATTTTTTCATTAATGAATTTATAATCCTTATCATCACTCATAATCATACCCCTGCTTTACTAATTGTAAATACAAACTCAGTTCCTGCGTTTTCAGTGCTGATTACATCAATTTCTTCTCCATGCGACTGGATAATTTCCTTAACTATAGCCAGTCCCAGACCACTGCCCTTCTTGTCCTTCCCCCTTGAAGTATCCGTTTTATAAAACCTCTCCCATATTTTCTTAAGACTTTCCTTCGGTATACCAATGCCATAATCCTTAACGGACACTATTACCTTATTTCCCTTAGATTTTGTAGTTATATTTATATCTGAATCGTTGTGGCTGAACTTGATTGCATTGTCAATCAGATTGTAAAATACCTGCTCAATCTTTCCCTTGTCAGCCATTACAAGCGACTCATCCCCTTCAAATATAAGATTCAGCGAAATATGCTTGTCCCTGCATTTTCCCTCAAATGCCTCCACTGTCTGCTTTATCATACTATGTAGGTCAAACTCTCTGATGTCTAAAAGAGCCTGATGACTGTCAAACTTATTAAGCTCAATCAGTCCACTTGTAAGCTTTGTAAGTCTGTCTGTTTCAAAGCAAATGGTACTTAGATACTTGTTGTAAAGCTCAGGAGGAATAGTTCCATCAATCATTGCCGTAGCAAAGCCCTTTATAGAGGTTAGTGGAGAACGGAAATCATGAGAAATATTTGAAATAAATTTTCTCTGATATTCCTCCATTAGACTTAGTTCTTTAGCCATGTATTCAATGGTGTCCATCAAATCCCTAAATTCATCGTGTCTGTTTTCCTCAGTGGCAAATACATAGTCAAAATTTCCTCTGGCATATTCTCTGGCAGCCTTAATTACCGCTCTTAAAGGAATAATCGATATCCTGTAAAGAAATAGCAGGGCTATGAGAAATACTACTCCAAGTATCAAAAAGCAAATATTCAAGGTATCTATACTATACGAGGCGTCTTTCTCAAGCTCTGACACCTCCATGGAAAGCACTACATATCCTTTAAGTACAAAGTCTATATCAATAGGGGAAATTACCGCCACTATAGCTTTATTAGATAATTCCTTGATATTGCCACCCACATATGAATCCTTCTCTAAGAGCCAGGCAGGAAGCCTTCTTCTCTCATTTTTATCGTTAAAAGAAGTTCCTCTTGTATCAGAAACTACTTCACCTACAGCATTTATTATCATTATTCTTGCATCTGCAAATGTATCGATAGTCTTTAGCACATTGTCTACGTCAAAAAGAGACATATTTCCGGAATAATACCCCTTCATATAATCGCTTGTTATTGTCTCTGCCTCTATCTTCATAGACCTTATATTGTCATTTATAATCCCATTTCTGATACGCCCTGCTCCTACTGTGTTTAGTATAATAAGGGAACTAATAACTATTAGGAGGTAGCAAACCAGGTACTTAAAAAACAGATTTGCTTTCATAAAAATGCACCTTCACCCATTGTTAATACACTTAACTACAGTATAGCGAAATTTGATGTATTTTACAATAATTATGTGATTTTATTTATGTTTAACAATTAGTTTTTTGCATCTGGATATTCATTGCATAAAAGCCTGTATGGAGGCTCATCTTCTTCAATTTTGGGAAATCTTCCGATTTTCTCATAGAACCTATTATCTGTTTCATCATCATTGCACTGCGAAACTTCGCCAATAAGCACACTTCCACTGCTAGGAACTACATGGAATTCATGATAAAGATAAGGAGTTATAGTTATACTTTCACCCGGTTTTAGCTCAACCATTCCACCCGCCTCTATAGTATATTCTCTTCCATCGGAATGTACTATTACATCTGTGTCCAAAAGATTTCCATCTTTGTCAGAGTTATACAGTTTAATAAGCATGGTGCCTCCTCCCCTGTTTATTATATCCTCCGACTTAAACCAATGAAAATGCATTGGTGCCATCATATTATCTCTTAAAAAGAGGATTTTTTCTGCATATACTTTTTTATATTTCGGATTATGCTGGTTTCCATTTCTTATAGTAAAAAGTCCAAATCCAACTTTATTAAAGTCACCCAACCCAAAGTCAGTTATATCCCATCCCAGCCTATTATCTCTTATCTCATCATATTCTCTTCCTTTTGTTTCCCATTCTTTTGGAGTCCATTCTGCAAAAGGAGGTAGTTTAAAGCCATTTTCCTTAATAAGTATTTCCATTTCTTTTATTATATTATTGATTTCTGAACGCTTCATTCTATTTCCTCCTATTTCGATATATATTCCTGTACCTTTCTTTGGATAATCCTCATTGCATTGTCCAAGTCTACATCCTGAGTATAATAATTGTTTATTTCTGCATCTGCTATCTGTATAGCGCCTTCATATCTTTCAAATTTTGGCTTTACACTTCCACTATCTATGACTTTTCCAATAAATTCTCCATCAATATCCTTTATAAGATTTTTATCTTCAGTTACAGAATGTAGTACAGATGCTGCTGGTGCATTTAAAAACATATCTTTTTGAACTTCTTCATTTCCTGTCATATATTTTAGAAATTCCCAAGATAATTCCTTATGTTTGCTATCTTTTCCCATCCCTATATTTAAGCTGTCAACCACTGAAGAATTACTTCCTTTTTTACCTCTTGGGAGAGTTATACAGTCCCATTGAAAATCAGTATATTTTTTAATTTTATATGGGTATGCCTTATAAGTTCTATACTCCGCATAGCTAAGTGGCATAAAGGCAACTTTGCCCTTATCAAAAAGCTCTTTTGTGACTTTTTGATTTTCATCTAATTCACTTAAAGCTTTGGTAAATTTAATAGCTTCCTGTAGTTTGGTGCTAGTAAAATAACACTGCTTACCATCATTTGAAAACAACCTAGCTCCGTTAGAAACTGCTGCCTCCTGCCAACTATACTTAAATATCCCAAACTGGTCTATAATTCCATCTCCATCTAAATCCTTCGTTATTTTTTTGCAGACATAATATAAGTCATCAAAAGTATAATCTTTATTGGGAATATCTATACCCTCTTTATTCAACAGAGTTTTATTTACAAACATAAGGTATGGAACGGTCTCAAAGGGCAATGCATATTGTACATTTGCTATTTTCCCCGATTTTAATGCAGTTTCGTAATATCTATTAGCATCAAATTCCTTATCCTTTTTCAAATAATCATCCAGATTTTCCAGTATTTCAAGCTCTGCAAAGCGGTTGAAGTCTTCGTCCTTTATCATCATGACATCAGGTGCATCCCCTTTTAGTATCTTACCACTAAGCCACTCCGAATAATCTTCCTTAGGTATACCACTTACGTAATGCACCTTTACCCCTGGATGCTTTTTCTCAAATCTATCAATAGCCCTGTCTATAAAGCTATAACTATCCTGTATTTCCACATTCCAATTACTACCATTAAACATAGCAAATTCTAGAACCACAGGTCTTTGATTTAACCAAATGACATATGACAATATAACAATGGCAGTAATTATCATCCCTATTACTAATATTTTCTTCTTAATCAAGCAAATCTCCTATCTTAATGGCTTCTATGTGACTGTATCGCCCAAATCGCAAGCTGAGTTCTGTCTCTTAAAGACAGCTTTTCAAGAATAACTGACAGATAGTTTCTTACTGTTCCCTCTGACAAAGCAAGAGTCTCTGAAATCTCTTTATTAGATTTTCCCTTTGCCACCTCGTCTATTATTTTCCACTCACCTGCGGTTATATCTTTGACCTGAAAGTCTTCGATTTTTATTAGCGATTCATCCTTAGCCATATCTGAGAAAAATTTCAATACCTTTGTTGCAACATCAGGATTAATCATAGACTGTCCCTGATGTGCAGCCCTTATAGCCTCCTGTAGTCCTTCCATGCTTACTCCCTTTAGCAAATAGCCACTAGCTCCAAATCTCAAGGCATTATAAACATACTCATCATCATCAAAAGTTGTAAGTATAATAATTTTTATATCCGGATATCCTTCCTTAACCATCTGAGTACACTGAACTCCATCAACTTTGGGCATTCTAATATCCATAAGTATAACGTCCGGTTTATTTTTTCTTATGCTCTGAATGACCTCAAGTCCATTTGCTACTGCATCAGTAACCTCAAAATCTTCTTTACTGTTTAATACAATTTTGAGGCTTTCTCTAATCATTTCCTGATCATCTGCAACCAATACTTTAATCATATTCTTTACCCCATCTTATGGGAACCACTGCCTCTACCACAAAGCCATCCTTATTGGCAAAGTTAACAGTTCCATTCAACATTTCTACTCTTTCTTTCATATGTCTTGTTCCAAAGCCTTCTTTAATTTCAGCGCAACCTATACCATTATCTGATATTTTCAAATATATTTCAAACTGTCTTTTTTCAAGTAAAACCGTTATTTTCGTAGCCATTCCATGTCTAATAGCATTAGTAATACACTCCTGTACAATTCTATAGATTGCATTTTCCTCATCTTCATCAAGTTTAAGTTCCTCCTCATTACAATAGTATTCTACCTCAACCCCCATAACCTTTCTTGTATTTTCAATAAGATTATACAGGGTTTGATTAAGATTCAGCCTCTCTAATGTATCAGGTCTTAGAGAACTTACTGAAGCCCTAATATCTTCAACTCCTTTACGGCTAACCTCTGAAATCAATTTTAGTTGCTCTCTTAAGATTTCAGGCGAGTCTTTTGCAAGTGCTATACAAGCGTCTATTCCAGCAATTATTCCTGTTAAAGTGTGCCCCATGGTATCATGAATTTCCCTAGCTATACGGTTTCTTTCTCTTATTTCTGCCAATTTTTCATTTTCTTCAACCATGCATTCAAGTTCTTTATTAACTTTGATAAGATTGCTATTGGCAAGTGATAACTGCTCGTATAAATCCTTTGTTTTCTTTATTGTTTCATCCTTTTTCATTATAATAAAAAGGCAGCATGCAAAAAATGCAATTATTGTCATAATGTTTAGTATATTATAAGTGAGATAGAAGTAGCTCTGCTCATCCTTAGAATATGCCGAAATATAATCTGCAATGTTATAATTTTTCAGCCACATAGATGCAAGGTTTTTTATCTGTAATTACATAGCTGATTACCCCTCCTCCAATGTATAATACTGAGAAGCGGCTCTTTATAAGATGTGCAAGGAAGTTTGTAAATACCCATAACAAAACCCCATTATAATTAAAGTTTAATAAAATAATAATACGAAATGCTATTAAATAATCTACAACAAGAGTAATCGTTATTATTTTTTTACTTTTTACCAAAATAGGTCCTAAGCTCCAAATGTAACTCCAAACATTAGCATGTAAAAAATAGTTTTTTGTGCCAAAACCTCAGCATTGCCTGGTAGTCCACTTATCTCAGCAATAAATTCCCTTGCACCAAAGTTAAGTGTTATCTTATCTATACTTAGGCATACAAACTGGGAAATCCAGATTGCTGTAGAAAAGCATATAAAATACATAAAGATAAGAATCTTGTTTGTTTTTAATACTAAGAAGTTCATTTTTCCATATCTATTGCCATTCATTTATATTGGTTTTATCCATATTTTCTTTAGTTACCATATCAACATCTATAGTAATATTTTTTTCAACTTTTTTATTCTTTAGATATTTATACGCTGTATCTGCTGCAGTTCTTCCCATGATTATAGGATGCTGTGCTGCAGTTCCAACCATGTATCCTTTTGATATTAACTGCTTGGCATACGGCGAACCATCTACTCCATATACCATTATCCCTTTTTCTGTCAGCTTATTTACCTCGAGCGCTGCAAGAGCACCAACAGCTGTTGGGTCATTATTTCCAAAAACAACATCAATATTAACTCCTGATTTAATAATCTTATCCATCTCCATGGTTGCAACTTCAATTTCTGAGCTCTTGTACGAATTGGCGACTATTTTGTACTCATCATGTCCTTTTATTCTATCTAAAAATCCCTTTCTTCTTACCTGGGTAGATTGCACATTGTAATGGGATAAAAGCACTATATTTGCTCCTTTGGGAAGCCTTTTCATCATATCTTCTGCCACAAGTTCACCTGCCCTGTAATTATCAGACTGAATAACAGAAACAACATTGGCTCTATCCTGAACCTCTGTATCTACAACAAATACTGCAACTTTAGCCTTCTTACAAGCTTCGAGTGCAGGCTCTATGGTCTTAGAATCGACAGGGTTGGCAAACAATACTTTAATACCTTCATCTATCATCTCAAGTATTTGTTGATTCTGTCTATCCTGACTTTGTGCAGGGTCTCTTGTAAGTAGTATATCTCCATTTGCTTCAATTACTTCTCTAAGGCTTTCATTAAGCACGGAAAAATAAGGGATTATTCATAGTCATATAAGTAGCACCAAAAACTCTAGGTATATGCTTGTGAATACCATTATATGTTATTTTTAGCCCAATTAATACCGAAAAAAGAATAGCTCCTGAAATAATAGGAATTATCCAATCTTTAAGGTATGTTCTTATGTTATTTTTCATGTTACCTCTAAAACAAAGGGGTGAGTCATCCTCACCCCTTTTATATTATTTATTCTTTTTAAGTGTACGGATATAGTCTAAGAATACTGCAAGGAGTATAACTACACCCTTTACTACGGTCTGCCAAAAAGAATTGACATTCATAAGGTTGAGTCCATTACTAAGTATACCTATAATCAGCGCACCAATCAAGGTACCTCCTAATTTACCTGAACCACCAGACATAGAAGTTCCACCAACTACAACCGCTGCGATTGCATCCATTTCTGCACCGTCACCAGCTGTAGGCTGTCCGGAGTACATTCGTGAAGCAAGGATAATACCTGCAAGACTCGCCATTATTCCGGAATATGCGTACACAAAAAATTTAACTTTTGATACATTAATACCTGAAAATCTAGCTGCCAATGGATTTCCACCTACTGCATATATATGTCTTCCCATCTTGGTTTTATTCATGATAAGTATAGATAGTATGAATACTATTACCATTATTATAACAGGAACAGGAATACTTGCAATATAACCGGCACCAAGCCACTGCCATTCTTTAGATACAACTCGTACAGGAGAACCACCTGTGTATACTCCCGCTAAACCTCTAGCAATGTTCATTGTTGCAAGTGTCACTATGAACGGTGGTATAGTTGTCTTGAAATAACAAGACCATTAAATGCTCCAGAAACAACACCTATAACAATACCTATCAGCAAGGCCATCGGTATGCTCATTCCATTCCTTGAAACTAAGCCGGCTGAAATAACACCTGTCAGAGCTATAACTGAACCAACTGACAAGTCAATTCCACCCAGTATAATAACCATAGTCATTCCACAAGCTAAAAGCATATTGGTAGAAATCTGTCTCAATACATTCATCATATTTTTCACAGTTGGAAAAGTTCCACTTGTTCCCGGAAAAATAGATAAGAATATGCATAAAATAACCAGTGCCACCATTATTCCCATATTCTCCTTAAAGAATACAGCTACCTGGTTGGCAGATACCGCCTTGCTGTTGGATGTAACAATTTTTTTATCTTCCATCTTATTCACCTCTATTTTTAGATTGCTGCAAGATGCATGATACTTTCCTGAGATATTTCTTCCCTATTTATGCATCCTCTTACTACTCCACCTGCCATTACATATACTCTGTCACTCATGTTAATAATCTCTGGAAGCTCCGATGAAATCATTATTATAGACACTCCCGTTTTTACAAGATTATTCATTATTGCATATATCTCTGACTTGGCTCCGACATCAATACCTCTTGTTGGTTCATCCAAAATAAGTATCTTAGGGTTTGTAGCCAGCCATCTTCCTATCATCACTTTTTGCTGATTTCCACCGGAAAGATTTCCTATTTCCTGTGCCTGCGATGGAGTCTTGGTAGACATAAGATCTATATATTTCTGAGTAATTTCAGTTTCTCTTTTGGCATTAACCCTAAACTTGCCTATAAACTCCTTAAGTACCTCAATTGTAGTATTATATTTAACACTTTGTACAAGGTATAATCCCTGCTCCTTACGGCTCTCTGGAACCAGCGCAAGCCCATATTTAATGGCATCTTCAGGATTATTTATTTCTACTTTATTTCCTTGTATATATATTTCACCCGTCACATTTGTGTGAGACCAAAAATAGCCTGCATTGTTTCACTTCTTCCTGCTCCTACAAGTCCCGCAAATCCAACAATCTCACCTTTTCTTATATTAAAATCGACACCGTTTACCTTGTCTCCATCAGAAAGCCCAACTACCTTTAGTATTTCTTCTCCTGGCGTGCCATAGTCTCTTACATAATAATTAGTCAGAGTTCTTCCAACCATCATTGCTATAAGCTCGTCTTTAGCTGTTTCCTTTACATTCTTAGTACCAACATATTCACCGTCACGCATGACTGTAACTCTATCACATATCTCATCAAGTTCACTCATTTTATGAGATATATAAACTATTCCAACTCCTTTTTTAGTCAAATCTCTCATTATCTTAAATAGGTTTTCTACTTCTTTATCACTTATAGAAGAAGTTGGCTCATCCATTACCAATATCTTAGAATTTACTGATACTGCTTTGGTTATTTCCACCATCTGTTGCTTGGCTATAGGAAGATCCTTAATTAGACTTCTTGCATCTATATCCATTCCTAAATCATCTAAAATCTTCTGTGCATTTTTAGTCATTTCTGATCTATTTACAAATATACCACTTCCAACCTCACGTCCCAAATAAATATTCTCTGCGACGCTCATATGTGGAACTAATACCAATTCTTGGTGAATAATAGCAATTCCGTTCTTTTCTGCATCCTGAACACTTGTTATGCTAACATTTTTGCCTTCAATCTCAATATCACCCTCTTCAGCATGATATATACCGCCAAGTACCTTAATCAAGGTAGATTTACCGGCTCCATTTTCACCAAGTAAGGCATGTACTTCTCCACTTTTTAACTCAAAGTTAACATTTTTTAATGCATAAACTCCGGGAAAGCGTTTATTAATGTTTTTCATTCTAAGAATAATATTATCGCTCAACTAATCATCCCCTTACTCTATAAATTTACATAAAATCTTCATGGTTATTCCAAAACCAAATAACCCATTTTTTTCATATAGGTACCAAACTCCTTTGGCATCTACATACAGATATAAAAACTTTAATAGTTTGTAAAAAAGGTGCTAACTCCTTCCATCCGGACGAAGAAAGCACCTTTGCTTCCTAATACAACTTATTATTGTTAAAATTTACTGCCAACCATCTGTGCCATAGTCTTTTACATTATCTGCAGTAATAAGGAAGGTATCTACCGGATATTCTTTTTCTACAGCCTTTCCTTCTACATGATTATACATAATCTCAACTGCCTTTTCTGCAATTGCCACTGGAGACTGGGCACCTGTTCCTTCTATAAGTGATGTTCCAGAAGCAAGTTCTTTCTTGATATCAGGAGATCCATCAATACCATAAATGAAGCATTTACCCTTCTTGATACCTGCTGCATTAGCTGCTGCAAGAGCTCCAAGAGCTGTAGGATCATTTCCACCAAAAATAGCAACTACATCACCATGCGCCTGAAGTAAATCTTCTGCAATCCCCATAGCGACCTGTAAGTTACCCTTTGCATCCTGCTGAGCTACAATTTCAAATCCATGATCTTTAATCGCATCTAAGAAACCATTAGTTCTATCAACTACTGACTGCATTGTAGGAGAATCAAGAACTATAATCTTACCTCCCTTTGGGCATTTCTTAACTAAATCCTCACCAACAACCTTTCCTGCGTTGTAGTTATTAGATCCTGTGTATGATACAAGGTATGACATATCTCCAACCTGTGTATCAAAGCCTACCATTGGAACATTGGCTGCCTTAGCCTGATCAAGTGCAGGAATAATTCCCTGTGCATCTACAGGATTCATAAACAGACCATCCAGATTCTGTGAAAGCATATCTTCAACCTGTGAAATCTGCTTTGTAACATCATTACCCGGATCTGTTGTTACCAACTCGTCTCCCTTTGCTGTAACCAGTTCTTTCATCTTATCCTGAATTGTAACAAAGAATGGGTTAGTTCCGTCCATACAAGTATAACCAAATTTATAATGTTTACCTGTTGTACTTGTTGTTGTGCTTCCAGCAGCACTTCCTGTGTTACTTGCCGCACCGCCACTCTTAGCAGCACTTCCACTGTTTGAATTACTGCTTCCACAAGCAGTAAGTGAACCTACCATAGTTGCTGCCAAAATTAATGCTAGAATTTTTCTTTTCATAAGTTTCTCCTCTTTAAAACTATATAATTTTTAGTTCCGAGTATATAGTAGCAGTTTGTTGCTATTTTTTCACCTGTTTTTTGTAATCATTTTAGATTACATTTGTCATTTTATTTCAAGTTGGCAAATACCCTGATTGTATCAGTAAAGGTTTTTTTCATAGATTCTAGTCCCCATAAAGCTATGTCATGGTAAAATACATTACCTGAACTCTCCTCTATTTTTTTCTTCACATATTCACCTGCATACTTTGCCGCATATGTATAAAAGTTAATTTTTCTAACCCCATTATCAATACATTTTCTAAAATCTTCATCACTAATACCTGAGCCACCATGCATAACAACAGGAATTCCGGTTGCCTTTCGAATATTCGCAATTCTTTCTATGTCAAGTCTTGGAGTACTTTTATATATTCCATGTACGGTGCCAAATGAGCAGGCAAGTGCATCAATGCCGGTTTCTGCCACAAATTTCGCAGCTATATCAGGTTCAGTATAGCATCTCTCATCCGCCTCACCACCCTCTTCACTTACTTCTGCCCCCATTGAACCAATTTCAGCCTCAACTGATGCAGAGTACTGACTTGCCAAATCTACCACCGTCCTTGTATTTGCGGCATTAAGTTCATAAGGAAGAGCAGAACCATCATACATAACACTTGTAAAACCTAAATCTAATGCTCTTTTAACTTCTTCAAAGTCTGCACCATGGTCAAGATGTACACAAACTGGAACACTTGCTTTATCCCCAAGTGCTAGCATAGCTGGTGCAATGTTTTCAAGAGATACATACTCCTTATGTGCTGCATTTGCAAATTGTAAAATTACAGGTTGTTCGAGTTCCTCGGCAGCCCCTATAACTGCCCTTATTCCTTCCAGTGTAGTAAGATTAAATGCTCCTACTGCGATATTTTTTGCTTCTGCAATACCCAAAACTGATTTTAACGATACTAACATAAACTCCTCCTTATTTATGAATAAAATTTTGTTCCTTCCAGCCGTTTTGTATCTTATTTTTTAGTATACTTATCGGTAGTAATCCCGACAAAGTGTCATATTCTGTTATACAGGATGCACCGGTACCCGCAGCTATCTTTAAAGTATCTTCAGGTGTCATTCCTTTGCATATCCCATATATAAATGCCGCTATTGACGTATCTCCTGCTCCTGTACCGGACAAGATCCTATCAGGTGTATAGCTATTTTGAAATATTCTCTTGTTTGACCATTCCTCTATACTTATTTTACCATCAAGTTCATTCATTCTGTTTCTGTCTGATGTCATGAGGTACATTCCTGCTGCTCCAACTTTAATGAGTACACCTTTACAACCGAGATTTATCACCTTTTCTGCCATAGGAACAATATCTTCTGATAGTGATAAATGCATACAGATATCATCACTTGCTCTATTTTGGATCTCGTGATATTTTTTCCTATCCAACATAAAACAAAGCTCTTCGATGCTTGGTACAAAAAAATCTACATAAGGCAAAACTTCAGAAAGCCTTTTATTCCAGTCAATATCTGCCTGCTCACTGTCTGGATCTATTGTAGTTACATCTAGACTTGATATAAGTCCAAAATCCTTCACCTTCTGAAACATCTTTCTTAGTTCATCTTTATCTTCCCTAAAAAATTCTTTCATTAAGGTAGGGTATCCAAAATGAAAATAGTCCGAGTTCTTTACTACTTCATAGTCTATATCTTCTTCACAAAAGCTGTCATTAGCCGCGCTATCATGGAGAAATGCCCTATCACATCCATTGAGTGCTAAAACTATTGTATATGATGTGGTATCTTCCCCACTTACTATAAAATTGGGTTCAACACCTTGTTGTCTGTATTTCTCATATAAAATTTCTGCAAATTCATCATTACCAACTTTTGCAATAAGTTTAACATCCACACCAAATTTTTTAAGAGCCAGTCCTGTATTTGTAACACAGCCTCCAGGTGCAATAGCAGCTTTACCAACATTTATCAATTTTCCTGCTTTTATTACGCTACCTATAGAACTTACTTTAGTCTTCATATTGAACTTTGGTGTAATATCAAGCGATACGTGCCCCGCTACTACAATTTTTTTTTCTTCCATACCGATTCTCCATTTATCTTTATAATAAGTATAATAATTTAATAGAGAAAACTTTTCTCTATATTCTTTATTCAATAATATCCTTTACATTATTATAAAGATATTATTGCTAAGATTAAAAGTTACAATAGTAATCTTTTTCATACAATCCTATATTTTTTTCAATCGCATAAAATGATATTTATCTTGTTTGTAGATTTTTATATCATTATGCTATACTTTTATAAAACGATATATGTGTCAAACTTATTTGATACTTTTATCATCACATTATAAAATTACAACTTTTGGGAGATTATATATGTTACATTTACCTCATGACCATCACCACGACAAACAGCATGAAGATGCAATATCCCGTCTTGCAGTTATAGATGATTTCAATCTTACAGCTGAAGTTTTTAAGCAGCTTGGGGATGGCAGCAGACTTAGAATATTTTGGCTTTTATGCCACTGTGAAGACTGTGTGCTCAACATCAGTGCAATGGTAAATATGTCTAGTCCTGCAGTTTCTCATCATTTGAAGCAGTTAAAAGCAGGTGGGCTTATTACAAGCCGCAGGAGCGGTAAAGAAATGTTTTATAAGGCTGCAGATAATGAAAGAAGCAGACTTTTACACTCGATGATTGAAAAATTGATGGGTATAATCTGTCCTGAATAGGATGAGACATGTACGACAAGAAGAAGTATGATTAACAGCTCAAACATTTGCGTTCGAAATATGTACGCTTTTCTCTCGACTTTCGTCCTGATGAATTAGAAGAGTTTAAGCGGATTTGTAAGGACATTGGTACAACGCCAACAACTGAGATAAAGAAATTTGTCATGACATTTTGTGAGGAAAACAAAATACATAACTAATTTTTTGAAATTTTATCAAACCTAAATTTTTAAATATGATATGAAAATAGATTTACAAGCCTAATGTATTAATAAAATTTATTAACACAAGATATAGTGGTTAAGATATTATTTTTTTATACCTGTCATGATATGAAAATGATATATTGATGCAAAAATGATGCATTTATTTTCGCCAAAATCGGCAAAATCAGGGCATAAAGCAAAAATAAGAAAAAGGCTTAAACCCTTGAAACTACCGAGTTTAAGCCTTTTTTATCTTCTGAGACATGGGGGAATCGAACCCCCGACACCTTGATTAAAAGTCAAGTGCTCTACCGGCTGAGCTAATGTCCCATATTAAATTGATGTCTTGACAAGACAAAATGCCCAGAGCCGGAATCGAACCAGCGACACAGGGATTTTCAGTCCCTTGCTCTACCGACTGAGCTATCTGGGCAAAAATTGCGGGGACAGGATTTGAACCTATGACCTTCGGGTTATGAGCCCGACGAGCTTCCAGACTGCTCCACCCCGCGATATTAAGTTTAGAAAATATCTTGGAATATTGCACTGTCCTACTATTTTCTAAAAATGGGTGGAGAAGGATTCGAACCTTCGAAAGCTATGCTAACAGAGTTACAGTCTGCTCCCTTTGGCCACTCGGGAATCCACCCAAAAAAGCCGATGATCGGACTCGAACCGATAACCTGCTGATTACAAATCAGCTGCTCTGCCAATTGAGCCACATCGGCATATCTAGTATGTGATTAAATTAAATGGGGCCTACAGGGCTCGAACCTGTGACCCTCTGCTTGTAAGGCAGATGCTCTCCCAGCTGAGCTAAGACCCCATAAATAATATCCGAAGATATTAACGACCCAAGCGGGACTCGAACCCGCGACCTCTGCCGTGACAGGGCAGCGCTCTAACCAACTGAGCCATTGGGCCAAACTAATATACCTTGAAAACTGCAACCGAATCAACATCTTCCTTTTTCTTTGGTCAAGCCTTCGACCTATTAGTATCAGAAGGCACACGGATTACTCCGCTTACACCACTGACCTATCAACCTCATACTCTCTAAGGGGTCTTATTAGCCTACGCTATGGGATATCTTATCTTGGAGGGGGCTTCACGCTTAGATGCCTTCAGCGTTTATCCCTGCCAAACTTGGCTTCCCAGCCGTGCAGCTGGCACTGCAACTGGTCTACCAGCGGTTCGTCCATCCCGGTCCTCTCGTACTAAGGACGGCTCTCCTCAAATATCCTACGCCTGCGCCAGATAGGGACCGAACTGTCTCACGACGTTCTGAACCCAGCTCGCGTACCGCTTTAATGGGCGAACAGCCCAACCCTTGGGACCTACTACAGCCCCAGGATGCGATGAGCCGACATCGAGGTGCCAAACCACTCCGTCGATGTGAACTCTTGGGAGTGATAAGCCTGTTATCCCCAGGGTAGCTTTTTATCCGTTGAGCGATGGCATTCCCCACTTACATACCACCGGATCACTAAGTCCCTACTTTTCGTACCTGCTCCACCCGTCGGTGTCGCAGTCAAGCTCCCTTCTGCCTTTACACTCTGCGAATGGTTTCCAACCATTCTGAGGGAACTCTTGAGCGCCTCCGATACACTTTCGGAGGCGACCGCCCCAGTCAAACTCCCCTCCTGGCATTGTCCCCCTGCCCGGATAACGGGCAAAGGTTAGAAACCAGATACACGAAGGGTGGTATCCCAACATTGACTCCGCAGAAACTGGCGTCCCTGCTTCTTAGTCTCCCACCTATCCTGTACATCATATATCTAATCCCAGTACCAAGATGGAGTAAAAGCTCCATAGGGGTCTTTCCGTCTTGGCGCAGGTAACCAGCATCTTCACTGGTACTTCAATTTCACCGGGTGCATTGTTGAGACAGCGCTCAAATCATTACGCCTTTTCGTGCGGGTCGGAACTTACCCGACAAGGAATTTCGCTACCTTAGGACCGTTATAGTTACGGCCGCCGTTTACTGGGGCTTAAGTTCGTACCTTCGGATTACTCCTAAGCACTCCCCGTAACCTTCCAGCACCGGGCAGGCGTCAGCCCATATACATCACCTTACGGTTTCGCATAGACCTGTGTTTTTGCTAAACAGTTGCTTGAGCCTATTCTCTGCGGCCTGTATCTCTACAGGCACCCCTTATCGCGAACTTACGGGGCCATTTTGCCGAGTTCCTTAACAATGCTTCTCCCGCCGGCCTTGGGATACTCTCCCCATCCACCTGTGTCGGTTTACGGTACGGGCTCTGACTACACAATAGCGGCTTTCTCGACGGCTCTCCCAGGAGCTTCCCTACTTATATTTCGGTCCGCATCACACAGTTCACTTACCCGGACGGATTTGCCTGCCCGGCATAAACCATGCTTGCACCTGAATCCTTTACAGGCACTTCCTGAATCTCCGTGTCCCCACATTTCTGATAGCCAGAGGTACTGGAATATCAACCAGTTGTCCATCGCCTACGCTTCTCAGCCTGAGCTTAGGTCCCGACTTCCCCAGGGAAGATCAGCTTTACCCTGGAAACCTTGGATATACGGCCTGAAGGATTCTCACCTTCATCTCGCTACTCATTCCGGCATTCTCTCTTGATAACTCTCCACGACTCCTTACGGTACCGCTTCTTCGTGTTATCAATGCTCCCCTACCAACATACCTTACGGTATATTCCATTGCTTCGGTGTTATGTTTCAGCCCCGGACATTTTCGGCGCAGGACCTCTCGACTAGTGAGCTATTACGCACTCTTTGAATGAATGGCTGCTTCTGAGCCAACATCCTAGTTGTCTTCGAAACCCCACATCCTTTACCACTTAACATACACTTTGGGACCTTAGCAGATGGTCTGGGCTGTTTCCCTTTTGACTGTCCGACTTATCTCATACAGTCTGACTCCCGGTAAACATCTATATGGCATTCGGAGTTTGATACGCATTGGTAGACTTTGACGCCCCCGCAGCGATTCAGTGCTCTACCTCCATTAGACTATACCGAGGCTAGCCCTAAAGCTATTTCGGGGAGAACCAGCTATCTCCGAGTTCGATTGGAATTTCTCCGCTACCCACAGCTCATCACCGCCTTTTTCAACAGACGTGTGTTCGGACCTCCATCCACTTTTACGCAGACTTCATCCTGGCCATGGGTAGGTCACCCGGTTTCGGGTCTGCCGTTACTGACTTACCGCCCTATTAAGACTTGGTTTCCCTTCGGCTCCGTACCTTAAGTACTTAACCTGCCAGCAACGGCAACTCGCCGGACCGTTCTACAAAAAGTACACGGTCGAGCGTTAGTCGCTCTTCCGCAGCTTGTAGACACAGGGTTTCAGGTTCTCTTTCACTCCCCTCCCGGGGTTCTTTTCACCTTTCCCTCACGGTACTATACTCTATCGGTCACCAGGTAGTATTTCGCCTTGGGGGGTGGTCCCCCCTGCTTCCTACGGGGTTTCTCGTGTCCCGTAGTACTCCGGATACCACTGAATCACAGTCTGTTTCGCATACGAGGCTTTCACTCTCTTTGGCCGGCTTTCCCAAAACCGTTCTGCTACCTACTGCTTCTTCGTATGTGGTCCTCAACCCCAAGGATAAATCCTTGGTTTGGGCTTCGTCCCCCTTTCGCTCGCCACTACTTAGGGATTCGATGTTTCTTCCTCTTCCTCCGGCTACTTAGATGTTTCAGTTCGCCGGGTTCCCTCCGTATGACTATGGATTCATCATACGGTGACAGAAGTTCTTTCTGCCGGGTTTCCCCATTCGGATATCTGCGGATCAAAGGATATTTGCTCCTCCCCGCAGCTTTTCGCAGCTTATCACGTCCTTCTTCGGCTCCTGGTGCCAAGGCATCCGCCCTGCGCCCTTTGTAACTTGACCAACGTTGAGATGGGATAGCCAGACGGCTATGGGGCGTCGTGCAAGCTCGCTTGCAAACGGCGACCTATAGACGGATGGTGGCGTTTCTACGAAACGCCTATCACGAGCAGGAAATGCGCAGCATTTCTGCGAGTGACCCATCTCAACGGTATTTTAGATAACTCATTATGGTTCTCTTTAATTTAACACTGACTAGCGTATCAGTATTAAATCTTTTTAATAAATACATTGTTTTATTGATTTCTAAACCGCACTTGTTTTTCAACTTGTGCTAATCAGAAATTCAATTTCTCGATGTTGTTTCATATCTAGCTGTATAACTTCAAATTGAAATCATACTTGCTTGAATATTTTATTCGGTATGCAGTTTTCAAGGTACATTTCAGGATGTTATCCTGAGTGGAGATAAAGGGATTCGAACCCTTGACCCCCTGCTTGCAAGGCAGGTGCTCTCCCAACTGAGCTATACCCCCATAAATCTGGCAACCACCTACTCTCCCACACCGTCTCCAGTGCAGTACCATCGGCCGCCCAGGCCTTAACCTTCGTGTTCGGGATGAGAACGGGTGTGACCCCTGGACGCATCGTCACCAGAAATATTAAGTTATTCTTTGATAACTAGATAGTAAGACAATCTCTACTTCTTCTTCCTTAGAAAGGAGGTGATCCAGCCGCACCTTCCGATACGGCTACCTTGTTACGACTTCACCCCAGTCACCAGACCTGCCTTCGGCAGCTCCTCCCTTGCGGTTAGGCCACTGACTTCGGGCATTTCCGACTCCCATGGTGTGACGGGCGGTGTGTACAAGACCCGGGAACGTATTCACCGCAACATTCTGATTTGCGATTACTAGCGATTCCAGCTTCATGTAGTCGAGTTGCAGACTACAATCCGAACTGAGGCAGCCTTTCTGGGATTTGCTCCGGCTCACACCTTCGCTTCCCTCTGTAACTGCCATTGTAGCACGTGTGTAGCCCCGGTCATAAGGGGCATGATGATTTGACGTCATCCCCGCCTTCCTCCGAGTTATCCTCGGCAGTCTTTCTAGAGTGCCCGGCCGAACCGCTGGCTACTAAAAATAGGGGTTGCGCTCGTTGCGGGACTTAACCCAACATCTCACGACACGAGCTGACGACAACCATGCACCACCTGTCTCTCCTGTCCCGAAGGACTACAGACATTACTCCGTATTCAGGAGGATCTCAAGACCGGGTAAGGTTCTTCGCGTTGCGTCGAATTAAACCACATGCTCCACCGCTTGTGCGGGTCCCCGTCAATTCCTTTGAGTTTCATTCTTGCGAACGTACTCCCCAGGTGGAATACTTAATGCGTTTGCGACGGCACCGAAAGGCTTATGCCTCCCAGCACCTAGTATTCATCGTTTACAGCGTGGACTACCAGGGTATCTAATCCTGTTTGCTACCCACGCTTTCGAGCCTCAGCGTCAGTTTTGGTCCAGCAGGCCGCCTTCGCCACCGGTGTTCTTCCTAATATCTAAGCATTTCACCGCTACACTAGGAATTCCGCCTGCCTCTCCCATACTCAAGTTTAACAGTTTTGGGAGCAGTCAAGGGGTTGAGCCCCCTGCTTCCACTCTCAACTTGCCAAACCGCCTGCGCTCCCTTTACACCCAGTAAATCCGGATAACGCTTGCCCCCTACGTATTACCGCGGCTGCTGGCACGTAGTTAGCCGGGGCTTCTTAGTCAGGTACCGTCATTATCTTCCCTGCTGATAGAGCTTTACATACCGAAATACTTCTTCACTCACGCGGCGTCGCTGCATCAGAGTTTCCTCCATTGTGCAATATCCCCCACTGCTGCCTCCCGTAGGAGTTTGGGCCGTGTCTCAGTCCCAATGTGGCCGTCCGACCTCTCAGTCCGGCTACCGATCGTTGCTTTGGTAGGCTTTTACCCTGCCAACTGGCTAATCGGACGCGGGCCCATCCTATACCTGATTGCTCATTTCCCGACAAAACCATGCGGTCTCGCCGACTTATGCGGTCTTACCAGCCGTTTCCAGCTGCTATCCCCCTGTATAGGGCAGGTTGCCCACGCGTTACTCACCCGTCCGCCACTAAGAATTACAGTCTTCCATCCGAAAACTTCCGTCTGTAATCTCCGTTCGACTTGCATGTGTTAGGCACGCCGCCAGCGTTCATCCTGAGCCAGGATCAAACTCTCATAAAAAGTGTTTGCCTTGTTCAGAACAAGCTGACATTTATCATCTCTTGCTTATTCCGTTATCAACCGGCTAAAGTCGATAATTTTTACTGTTTTTAAAAGGTGTACAAGTATTACTACTCATACGCGTTCGTTTGAATTTTCAAGATTGTCTCACTATTTAATTATCAAAGTTCTTAGCGCTTCATTGCTTCTTCGCAAGTCAGCTTTGTTATTCTATCACATCGTCTGGCTCCTGTCAACACCTTTTTTAATTATTTTTAATTTAATTTGAAAAAAGGAACGGAGAAAGAGGGATTCGAACCCTCGCGCCGCTCTCGCGACCTACACCCTTAGCAGGGGCGCCTCTTCGGCCTCTTGAGTATTTCTCCAAAAACCGAACAATGCGATTATAACTATAAAGTTTTTATACATTCACTAAGCGAATGCATATATAAGTGTATCAAAAGAGAAAGTTAATGTCAACAGCTTTTTAAAATTTTTATTAATTGTTTGCTCATTTAATACAATTTGTGGTCATGGTTTTGTTTCTACCTATATATAGTGTTATATTTTTAATTTCTCCTATATAATCTAATTTTTCTTCTTTAAACCATTTTTACTTTGATTATGAAATTAGCAGCATTTTTTTATAACCTGCTTTAGTGTAATATTTTTTTCATGTAATTCATCATTGACTGCTTGCAACTCTATGCAACAAGCACCCTTTTCTCTAACTTTAGTTTCAATCTCTTTTAACAAAAGATTTCCATTTCCTTTTTGCTGATATTCTGCTGCAATAATAATTTCTTCAAAGTGTATCCTATAATGTCATCATACTGTTTTAAAATATCCCATAGCAAAACCAATAACAATATCTTCTTCTGTTTTTCATAATCAATGAAAAAGAATCCATCATAGATAATACTTGTTCAAGTCTTTTTCTTGCTTTTTCCTCTGTCCAGCAATATCCTTCGTTATTATTATAATAATCAATGTATAACTTTAATACTCTTTCAATATCATTCAGATTCATTTCTAAAATAATCATGCATTATCTCCATAAATTCTAATTTGTCGAGTTATATAAAACTAACCTAAGGGACGCTCCGAACGATAACATTTCAGACTCGCTCCGGCATCCGCTTCGCTCCGCCTGATGCGCTCGCTTAGAATTTATCATTCGGAGCTGGCACCTTAAATTTATGCAAATAATAACTAGAATACCAAATTAAAGACAGCCACCCCAACCTGCCCCATGTGGCTGATGTGTTTGTTCGTGACGACTTATCAATCAAACAGCCGGAGCTGATAATGCCTAAGCGAGCGCGTTAGGTTTTTCGTCAACAGCATCAAATTATAACAACATCTTATAGAAAAACCGGAGCGAGTCTGGACATTTATCAGCGAAGGCGTAACTTAGTCAAAAAAACAAACACATTAGCCCTACAAATTACTAGTTTATATGATATACCATATCACCGTTATTCCAAATATACATAATTCCTGACACAGGCTCTTTTCCTTTTGCCCAAATCCATCCTGTATAAGTTGTACAATATCCAAAGTATCCTTCTGTCAAAATTTCAAACTCTACGTTTGAATACTCTTTTATATAATCTTGTAAACTAACGGCTTTTTCCCGAAAAAAATCACCTTCATAAACTGTTCTGTCAAATATTAAAAATACTACATTCATCTAAATCACAGCCATAGAACAAAACTTCTCCTGAATATATTTTTCTTCGTCTTCTGTATATTGAAATATTTTTATTAAGGTGCAATGTTAAAAATATTATCCTTAAATGTGATTTTCTTTATCTTACTGTCATGTAAACTGAACAAGATATTACTATTCCTATCATGTATATAGTCCATTGTTACCTCACTTTTTCTTGTATTATAATAATTCCACCTTAATACCTGCTGCATCGAATATCTTCTTTATTTTATCAAAATCATCCGTCAGAATTGTCGCTTCAGTTAGATTTGGAAATTGTCTCAGTTCTGCAAGGCTTACATCGTTCAAATCAAAATACCCGTCTTCGCCGTCCCACAGCGGAATGATATTCATATAAACCTCATTACCGCCATCCATGTAAAATGATCCAACTTCTTTTGCTAAGCTCTTAGGAATCTGCAAGTTCTTAAAATACTCAAGTGCAGGTTTAATTGCAGTTTCACTTTCTGTGTCAATTGCTTCACCCTTATACTCTTTTGCAAATTCATAAATATCAAACTCAGGTTGTAATACATTTATGTCATACATCAACTCTTGGATGATTGCAAGCTTAAAATTAAAATTGTCAAACTGAAGATAGCCTTCTTCCATATTATTATAAAAATCTTCACTGTACTTCTCATTCGCCTTGTTTTTTTCTATAGCCTTAATAATTTTTTCTGCTTCAGATTTGATATGTTTATTCTTATCTAAAATAGCAGATATTAAAGGATATATTATAACGGTAAAGACTATAACCCCTCCTATAAATACAATATCAATATAATAATTTTTTTCCGGTACTCTCTCAGAAATGTAATTAATTAATTTTACTATAAAATCAAATATTCTTTTACCCCAAAGCATTAACAGCAAGAATAAAGCCACTGCTGACTTCATAAAAAAATCAGTCATCATCTCCTTTGCTGCCTTGTCACATATATCCATTTTTTCTTCCATGCTTATTAGTTCGGCATTGGGGATACCTCTAAACCATTTTTCTGCTCTTTCTTCTCTTGTCATTAACCTTATCCTTTAACATTATAATTCAAATTATTTTCTCTAAAACCACGGCTACTCCATGTTCATTTTCCTTTTCAATTCCGGTCTCAACAAACCCGCATTTCTGCCAAAATCTACTACTTTGAGGGTTTCCCTTCATATAGGCAAGCCTCACTTTTACATATCCTTTTCGCTTAAAAACATTTAAGGCTTCATCAATTATAGAACTGCCTATTCCTTTCCCGGACTCTTTAATATCCACCATAAATACCTCCATATACACTATTCACTTTCAAGAATTTCTGCTATCCTTTCAAATGTATTACCATTTCTGATTGTAATTTTTATAAAAATCTTGTTTCATCAATTTCTTATGGTAGGATGTTTTTCAGGTATTCTGACTCATTATATTTTTCCCCAAAAATACCGCACATTTTTCCAACATATACTATTTCATTATAAAAAAACAGTTTTATCTAAAAAAATTAAGAACACTTGTTTTTGTCTAAATCACTTGAAAAGAATAAAATATCCCTTCTTGCCAAATCCTCATTCCACCAATCAGGTAATTTTTCTCTTTCTTCTAAATACTCTTCTTTGGTGAGTAAGGCAAATGGAATAGAAAAATCGTAGTTAGTTTCTAATAAATACCTTATATTACTGACACAACTTTCCTGGTCCTCATCGCTATCAAAAAACAAATTTCCACTATTTATGTAGGAAGTAACATTCTTAAACCCTGAATTTTTCAAAAGTTCTTTGAAGTTACTCATAGACACCTTATTCTTCCCTCCTACATTTATTCCACGCAGTAAAAGTATATATCTCAAATAATTACCTCCGCAAATTCTATTTTACTGTAGACAGATAACGTATTCCCTTATCTTTGTATTCAGCTCATCATTATTTTTCTCTAACTCCGGACAAAAACCTGTTATCCCATATCCAATCATGTTGTAAAGTGCAGTTAGACGCGTAGCATTGGCTGATTTCTTATCGCCTTCTGCCTCAGCTTCTTCTATTTCATTTATATCACAAACAGAATCTATAGTCTTTCTCGCAAATATTTTTTGCATAAAAGCCCAAGCCTTTTCTTCTGTATCAGATGCATTTTTAGGAGTTGACCAGACTTTCTTCATCTGTGCTATTCTCTCCTCCTTATCCCTAACTCTTCCGTTCTCATTATATATATAAGCCTCAAGCCCCCATATAAATAGAATGAAATCCCACACATTGTAGTTTATCTTTGTAGGAATATCTATATTGGTAAACTCACAAACCTTTAAGGCATCTTCCTTAGCTCCCATAACATATAGCCTATATGCAAGTTCACATAAATTAGCTGCATCTGCTCCACTTGCAAATGAACACTTCTTATTTAGTTTTTTGCAGAGACTCACTATTTTTCTTATCATCTTGTCTTTCCATAATTTCTTCAAATAACATATAACCTCATTTCTATTAAAAATGCTAAGTCTGAGATTTATCCCTTACTTAGCATTTTCAATGTTTAATTCAAATTATTTGCGATATATCGTAATCAAACCTCAAGTCTCACTTACGATATCTTACAGATATTTGGTTTAATTAATTTACTATATTAGTTATTACTGTTTTCAGTTTCTTCTGTGTCTTCTTCAACTGCCTTATCATCTTCCCTTACCGGCTATCTTTGCAATCACATTGTCTCCGTCTACATTCATAAGCTTAACTCCTGAAGTAATTCTTCCAAGAGTTGAGATGCTTTCAACTGCCATACGTATAATGATGCCTGCTTTTGTAATGAGCATAATCTCGTTATTGTCATTTACTGACTTAGCACCTATTACAAGTCCTGTCTTTTCCACTATCTTATAGCATTTCACACCCTTGCCGCCTCTGTGCTGAGTAGTAAATTCTTTTATTTCCGTTCTCTTTCCAAGTCCGTTTTCAGAGACTATAAGGAGCTGTTCTCCCTGGTCATCAAGCTGCATTGCAACTATTTCATCAGTATCGTCTATGGTCATACCGATTACACCCATAGAAGCCCTGCCTGTAGGACGCACATCTTTTTCGTTAAATCTAATGCACATTCCGTTCTTTGTTATAAGGAAGACATCGTTTTCGTTGTTAGTAAGTTTTACTTCTATGAGGTCATCATCTTCTCTTAGATTAATAGCCTGCAAGCCCGTCTTTCTTATATTTGCATATTCACTAAGGGCAGTCTTTTTAACTATTCCCCTCTTTGTTGCCATAAATAAATATCCGTCAGTCTTTTCTTTTCTAATGTTTATAACTGCGGTTACCTGCTCCTCCTGCTGGAGCTGCAAGAGATTTACCATAGCTGTTCCTCTGGCTGTACGACTGGCTTCAGGTATCTGATAAGCTTTAAGCCTGTATACCCTGCCCTTGTTGGTAAAGAAAAGTATATAGTGGTGGGTTGTAGTCATAAGAAGATCTTCTATAAAATCCTCCTCAATGGTCTGCATTCCCTTTATTCCCTTACCGCCTCTATTCTGGCTCTTGAAATTATCGGTTGTCATTCTCTTGATGTAGCCCATATTTGTCATTGCAATTACGGTATTTTCATCAGGAATGAGGTCATCATTGGTAATGTCTGAATCGTCAGCTACTATCTGGCTTCTTCTTTCATCACCGTATTTATCACGTATTACATTTATTTCTTCTTTTATTACACCAAGTAATTTCTTGATATCCGCAAGTATTTCTTTTAATTCTTTAATTCTTTCCTGTAAGCTGTCATATTCGCCCTGAAGCTTCTCTCTTTCTAGACCTGTAAGAGCTCTAAGACGCATATCAACTATAGCCTGAGCCTGTACGTCATCAAGGCTGAATCTCTCGATGAGTTTTTCTTTTGCCTCTGCAGTAGTCTTTGAACCTCTGATTATGCTTATAACTTCATCTATATAATCAAGAGCCATAAGCAGTCCCTTTAATATATGGGCTCTCTCTTCTGCCTTGTTAAGCTCGTACTGACTTCTTCTTCTTACTACATTTTCCTGATGCTCAAGGTAGAAACCAAGCATTTGCTTAAGGTTCATAACCACAGGTTCATTATTTACAAGCCCGAGCATATTGGTGCCGAAGGTAGTCTGAAGCTGGGTGTGCTTATATAATTTTTTGAGAATGATATTTGGATTTACATCACGCCTTAACTCGATACAAATGCGCATACCACTTCTGTTTGACTCATCACGCAGCTCGGTAATTCCATCTATTCTCTTATCTACCATCGGCAATGTACTCTATGGTCTTGCCTTTATTGACAAAGATGAGTAGTTCGGTCACAACTATGCGGTTTTTGCCATTTGCCATAGGCTCTATGTCTGTCACCGCACGAACTATAATCTTGCCTCTTCCTGTCCTGTAGGCCTCTTCTATACCGGCTCTTCCTAAGATGTGCGCACCTGTTGGGAAGTCAGGACCTTTCACTATCTGAAGTATTTCATCTATTTCAGTATCTCTGTCTTCTAACACCTTATTGTCTATTATCTTATTTACTGCATCTATAACCTCTGTGAGGTTATGCGGCGGAATATTGGTAGCCATACCAACTGCTATACCTGATGCTCCATTTACAAGGAGGTTAGGATATCTTGATGGAAGCACTGTAGGCTCTTTTTCTGTTTCATCGAAGTTAGGAGTGAAATCAACTGTATCCTTTTCAATGTCAGAAAGCATTTCCACGGAAATCTTGCTAAGCCTTGCCTCTGTGTACCTCATAGCTGCTGCCCCGTCTCCGTCCACAGAGCCGAAGTTTCCATGTCCGTCTACAAGCATATACCTGGTAGACCAGCTCTGAGCAAGATTTACAAGGGCTCCATAAATAGAACTGTCTCCATGTGGGTGGTATTTACCCATGGTATCGCCGACAATTCTGGCACATTTTCTATGTGGCTTATCAGGAGTATTGGAAAGCTCCTTCATTGCATACAGTATTCTTCTTTGTACAGGCTTAAGTCCGTCCCTCACATCAGGAAGGGCACGAGACGCAATTACTGACATAGCATAGTCTATGTAGGAATCTTCCATAGTCTTCTTTAAGTCTACTTCGTTAATCCTGTCAAAAATATTCTCGTCCATTCTCTTATCCTTTTTCCTTGAAAATATTTATATAAGTCTCAAATTTCAGTTTTCTCACTCTAATACAGTATTATACCATAAATTCAAATTAAATAACATACTTTAGAAAAATCTTATTTTTGTAATATACTGATGATAATGGAGGTGATTATATGGTTGAATTTATAATATACAGTTCAATTCTTGCACTAATAGCTTACTTACTTTTTCAAAATATGAATTAGTTTATAAAATTACTGAAAGTTGGAAAAGTTACAGTTCATCAGACTGTTCAGATTTATATAAATTAGATTGTCAACTTGGAGGCATTATTACTTTTATAATTGATTTACTTTTAATCATAAGTTATATTACAAATATTAATTTATTTAGTTATTTCAGTTTAGACTAAATATTTTGCAATTGTTTAGTAATATCCTTCATAGTCACAGACCTGTTGTGTTATACGACACAACAGGTCTGTGACTTATGGAGAATTTTGACTTAGACTTTTACTTTAATAATCCGGATTATATATCCAAATTCCTTACATACTTTGCATTTTGCTCAATGAACTCTCTTCTTGGCTCAACCTTATCTCCCATAAGGGTATTAAAGGTTAAATCTATCTCAGAAGTATTTTCTTCATCCATCATAACCTTGAGAAGCACACGCCTTTCAGGATCCATGGTTGTCTCCCAAAGCTGTTCTGCATCCATTTCTCCAAGACCTTTATAACGCTGAATCTTGTTATTGCCATCTCTTCCGATTTCAGTCATTATATTCTCAAGCTCTTTATCATTGTATGCATACCAGATTTTATTACCCTTTTCCACCTTGTAAAGAGGCGGCTGTGCAAGGTAAACATGCCCCTTTCTTATAAGCTCAGGCATGAAACGATAGATAAAGGTAAGCATCAATGTATCAATGTGAGCTCCGTCTATATCCGCATCAGTCATTATAATAATTTTCTTATATCTTAATTACATATATCAAAATCTTCATAGATTCCTGTACCAAAGGCAGTTATCATGGACTGAATTTCTTTATTTTCTAAGATTTTATCCAGTCTTGACTTCTCTACATTAAGGATTTTACCTCTAAGCGGAAGTATAGCCTGTGTTGCCCTGTCTCTGGCATCTTTTGCTGAACCACCGGCAGAATCTCCCTCTACAAGGTAAATCTCGCAGTTATCAGGGTTCTTATCCGAGCAGTCAGCAAGCTTGCCCGGAAGATTCATATATTCAAGGGCTGTCTTTCTTCTGGTTAAATCTCTTGCTTTTCTTGCTGCATCCCTAGCTCTTTGAGCTAAGAGTGCCTTTTCAACTATCATCTTACCTACAGCAGGATTTTGCTCAAGGAAGATCATAATCTGCTCACTTGCTATACTTTCAACTGCTCCCCTGGCCTCGCTGTTACCAAGCTTTTGCTTAGTCTGTCCTTCAAACTGTGGCTCAGGTATCTTGATGCTGACTATGGCTGTCATACCCTCTCTGATATCCTCACCTGTAAGAGCCGGATCATTATCCTTTACAAGCTTCATAAGCTTTGCATATTCGTTAAAGGTCTTTGTAAGTGCATTTCTAAAGCCTGTAAGGTGGGTTCCACCCTCAGGAGTATTGATATTATTTACGAAGCTGTAGCAGCCCTCGTTATAACCGTCATTGTGCTGAAGTGCCACTTCTACCTGAACTGTTCCCTTTTTTCCCTCACAGTAAATAATCTTATCGTAGAGAACTGTTTGATTTTTATTAAGGTAGCTGACATACTCCATAATTCCACCCTCATAGTGGAAGCTGTCAGTCTTTTTACCCTCTTCTCTTTTGTCTGTAAGGCTGATTCTAAGCCCCTTTGTAAGGAAAGCCATTTCTCTTAGACGGTGCTTTATGGTAGAGTAGTCAAAAACTGTTTCTTCAAATATTTCCTTATCAGGTAAAAATGTTACAGTGGTACCATGTCTGTCAGTAGTTCCTATTTCCTCAAGTGGAGTTACCACCTTTCCTCTTTCATAACGCTGTTTATAAGCCTTTCCATCTGTTTCAACCAAGACCTCAAGCCACTCAGAAAGAGCATTTACAACGGAAGCACCTACTCCGTGAAGTCCTCCTGATACCTTGTATCCTCCACCGCCGAACTTTCCACCGGCATGAAGAACGGTAAATACAACCTGAACCGCAGGAAGACCTGACTTTTTGTTTATTCCAACAGGAATTCCTCTTCCGTCATCTACTACAGTTATAGAATTATCTTCATTGATGAATACTTCTATGTGGCTGCATTCTCCTGCCAGAGCCTCGTCAACAGAATTATCCACTATCTCATATACAAGGTGATGAAGTCCCTTAAGAGAAGTAGATCCTATGTACATACCCGGTCTTTTTCTAACCGCCTCAAGCCCTTCAAGTATCTGAATCTGATCAGCTCCGTATTCTGCACTCATTTTTACACCTCACTTTTATCTATTTTACCGCTGTTTATCTTATATATTCGTCCGTTAGCCTTTTTATTTTCAACAAATTCCTCAAGACCTGTACAGGTAATGATAGTCTGGATATCTCCTATACTTTCAATGAGATAATCCTGTCTGCTTCTGTCCAGTTCTGAAAGCACATCGTCTAATAATAAAATGGGATTATCACCTGTTTTAACCTTAAAAAGCTCAATCTCAGAGAGCTTAAGTGAAAGAGCCGTACTCCTTTGCTGTCCCTGTGAGCCGTATTTTCTCACATCATTTTTATTGATATAAAAGGTTATGTCATCTCTTTGAGGACCTGTCAGGGTGGTTTTCTGGTAAATGTCACTGTTTCTGCCTGATTTTAATCTGTCCATAAAATCCTCTTCAGTAACATTTGGATTGTACTCTATCTCAAGTTCTTCTTTTCCACCGGTAAGCCTTTCATGGATAGGCTTTATTATCTTTCCCAACTCATCTATGAATTTTCTTCTGCTCTTTATAATCTCAGTGCCTGTAGTCACAAGCTGTTCATCCCATATATCAAGGGTGTCTGAGAGCCTGCTATCTGCATATATCTGTTTAAGAAGATTATTTCTTTGTAATAATATTTTATTATATTTTGAAAGATTATACAAATATATCTTCTCTATCTGGGACAGCTCCATATCTATGAATCTTCTTCTTTCAGCAGGACCGTCCTTTATCATACTAAGGTCCTCTGGAGAAAAGAATATGAGCTGGACTATACCAAATACATCGGCAGAGCGGTGAACAGGAATTCCATCGATTGCAACTCCTTTAGACTTACTTTTCTTAAGATGCATGTCTATCTTTCTATCCAAACCATCTTTTTCCAAAATAAGCCTTATATGAGCCTCATCCTCTCCTATACTTATCATTTCTTTGTCTTTACTGCCCTTGTGTGACCTTGTAGTTCCTGCAACATAGATAGACTCAAGTATATTTGTCTTTCCCTGTGCATTGTCACCATATATGATGTTGAGTCCCTTATCAAACTCAATATTCATATTTTCTATATTTCTAAAATCATTAAGTGCAAGTGACTTAATTATCATTTGCCTCTACCTTTATCTCTTCATCCTTATATTTAACAATGTCTCCCGGAACTATCTTTCTGCCCCTTCTGGTATCTATCTGACCGTTTACAAGTACAAGACTGTTCTGAATGGCGTATTTTGCCTCAACTCCGTTATCCACCAAACCTGCAAACTTTATAAGCTGCCCTAATTTGATATGTTCGTCTTTTATTTTAACAATCTGCATAGATACCTCCATTTTGAATAGAATTCAAGTTAAATGTCTTCAGGATTGAAGTTTACAGGAAGAATTATGTATAAATAACTCTCCTTTTTATTTTTAATAAAGCATGGTGCCTTTGGATTGAAGAGGAAAATGTCTATGTTTTCATCTTCAATTACCTTGAGCGCATCCATGATGAGTACAGGATTGAAGCCTATAATTATGTCTTTACCCTCTTTAGTAAGCTCCATATCAGTATTCATATTTCCTACTGTGGTCTTGATACTTAAGTTTAGGTTATTTTCACTTAAATTGAGTATTACAGGCTTTTTCTCCTTTTCAGTAATGAAAGGAAGGGCAGAATCCATATTTTCAAGCAATTCTCTTCTGTTTACATTTATCTTAGTCTCATAATCACTTGATATCATCTGGTCTACATTGTAGAATTCTCCGTCAATCAGCCTTGAATTAACTGTAGTGCTGCTAAACTCAAATACTATATGCTTGTTTGAAAAATAAATAACTACCTCGTCAGCTACCTCGCTTGAAAGAATCTTACTTATTTCACTGAGAGTCTTACCTGGTACAACTGCCTTTATATTCTCGTGTTCACCCTCAATTACTGTCTTTCTTATGGAAATTCTATGTCCGTCAAGAGCTATGATTCTGAGGTTATTATTGTTAACCTCAAGAAGTTCACCTGTCATTACTTTCATGTTTTCATTATTTGAAATTGAAAATAATGTCTGTCTAATCATTTCCTTAAGAGAAAACTGTGAAAGAGTAATGCTTTTAATCTTCTCTATTTCAGGAAGAATAGGAAATTCTTCAATGCTTTGTCCTGATATTGTAAATACTGACTTTCCGCATTTGATAGTAGCCTTATAATTATCATCAGTCTTAATCTCAACCATGTTGTTTGGAAGCTTCCTAACTATGTCAGAAAATAGTCTTGAATTAAGTGCTATACTTCCATTTTCAACAACCTCACCCATCACTATGGTTTCAATTCCAAGTTCCATATCATTGGCAATGAGCTTGATGCTATTATCTACTGTCTTAATAACTATACATTCAAGTATAGGTAAGGTGGTTTTGGTAGAAATAGCCTTAATTACAATATTTATGCTTTTAATTAAATCACTTTGATTTACTCTTATTAACATTAGTTTCTCCTTAGTGGTAGTTGTTCTTGTCAGGGTGGATAATTCCAATATAGATATAATATATACCTAGTAGTAGTAGGTCTCGTGGATATGGTTATAAGCGTAAAAAAGCAGTCAAAATCAGTATTCTACGCATTTTATAAGACTGTGGAAAATAAATTTACGCAAAAATAACTATTCACAGCTTATAAACATAACTTCACACTTATACAAAATTTATCACAAGGTTATAAACAGTATTTTAAGAAGAAATTAGCTTGGTTATTACATCCAATTTATTGGACAAATCATTCTTATTAGCCTTTTTTTCATCATCTAAGTCCTCTTCTATCTTCTTAATTCCATGTAAAATAGTAGAATGGTCTTTCTTACCAAGCTTAGCGGCTATTTCCTTAAGAGATGCAGGTGTGAGCTGCTTACATAAGTACATGGCAATCTGTCTTGGATAAGCTACATTGCTGCTTCTGTTAGCAGAACATATCTGGTCAATTGAAAGCTCATAGTGGCTTGCAACTACATCTATAATGTTGTCAATGGTTATAACATTTTTAACATTTGGATTGATAATGTCCTTTAAGGCATTTTTAGCTATATCAAGAGTGGCCTCTGTATTTACATTTACAAGCTTATTGAGGGCAGTAACTTTCTTATAGGCACCCTCAAGTTCTCTTATATTTGAATTAACATTGGTAGCTATGTAGTCAAGAATCTCATCACTTAGATGCTCGTGTTCAAGCTCACAGCGTTTCTTTAAGATAGCCATTCTGGTCTCATAGTCAGGAGGATTTATCTCAGCCATCATTCCATTACCAAATCTTGACTTTATTCTATCTTCTATATTTGTAAAGTCCTTAGGAGGGCGGTCTGAAGAAATGATTATTCTCTTTCCTGCCTGATAAAGGTCATTGAATGTATGGAAAAATTCTTCTTCAGTACGCTCTTTTCCTATAACAAACTGAATATCATCGATAAGAAGTGCATCTATGTTGCGGTATTTCTTCCTTAACTTGGTTGAGGCAAGCACACCCTCTTTGATAGACTCAATAACTTCATTTGTAAACTGCTCGCTAGTAACATAAAGTACCCTTGCATCCTTTTGATTCTCAAGGATTGAGTGGGCAATAGAATGCATAAGGTGAGTCTTCCCAAGTCCAACTCCGCCGTATATAAAAAGAGGGTTCCAATCCGTATTGGGATCCTTTGCTACAGCCTTTGCAGCGGCTGCAATAAAGTCATTGTTAGGTCCGACTACAAAGGTATCAAAGGTATAGTTAGGATTGAGATTTGCACTTGCTGCCCTCTCAATAAGCTGATTATTCTCACTTTTTTCAGTATCATAGGAATCAATGTCTTCCTTAGATATGAAATTAAGATTGTATGATTTCCCCGTAACAGCCTCAATTGAGTTCTTTATAAAGGTATAGAACTTTTCCTTTATATAGGAATCATAGTGCTGATATACATCATCATCTAAAAGAATAGTTACATTTTCATCGTCCTCGTCATATACCTTAAGAGGTTCAATGAAGGTTTTAAATAATACCGGCTTTATCTCAAAATCATTTTTAAGCATTTCCAGTATTGCATCCCAGTTTTTGCTGACTAATTGTTTCATAAGACAAAATACTCCTTTATACTGTTATATTTTATCGCAAACCAAAGAAAAAAACAACTAAAAGAAATATATACTTATTCAACTTATCCACAGTAAAATGTTGATAAGTTGTGGAAATCCTATCAATTTACATGTATGGTAAAAGTTGTCAACAACAGTAGAATAAATTTATAAACATGAGTTTTATAGGAGTAGAAAGTACTAAATATCATAAATATTTTTAGAAATCGAGTATTTTATCCACAACTTATAAACAAATTGTGGATAAGTGAGTACATCGCTGTAGAATGATTGTGGATAAGTCAAAAATTATATTCTATAAATGTAGAATTAGAAAAATGAAAGTTTTTCTTGATTTTTCGCTAACATGCTGATATTATAAGGGTTGATTGTATTTAATCGTAATATTTGATTTTATTAAGGAGGTGTACCAAATGAAGATGACATTCCAGCCTAAGAAGAGGCAGAGATCAAAGGTTCATGGATTCCGTAAGAGAATGAAGACAGCTGATGGCAGAAGAGTATTAGCTAGAAGAAGAGCTAAGGGTAGAAAGAAATTATCTGCATAATCAGTTACAATAAGGACACAGGCCATGCCGGTGTCCGTTTGTTTATCAGGGAAAAATATGTTACCTAATTCGTTGAAGAATTCGATAGAATTCAAAAGAGTCTATGACTACGGGAAATCTTTTGCCAACAAATATCTGGTTATGTATGTATATAATAATGAAACAAATAATAACAGGATAGGAATATCGGTTAGTAAGAAGGTTGGCAACAGTGTAGTCAGACATAGAGCAACCAGATTGATAAGGGAAAGCGTAAGGCTTAACGAAGAGATTGTTAAAAAAGGTTATGATATCGTTATTATAGCCAGAGGAAATATTAAAGATAAGAAATATGCGGATGTAGAGAGTGCTTATATTCACCTTTGTAAATTGCATCACTTGCTTAATGAGAAAAGAGATGATAAGAATTGATAAAGAGATTTCTTATATTTTTAATAAAGATTTATAAAAATCATATATCTCCTTATAAAGGGAGCCCAATGTGCAGGTTTATTCCATCTTGTTCAACCTATGCCGTTCAGGCTATTGAAAAGTATGGAGCCTTAAAGGGCTCTTGTTTGGCTGTAAAGAGAATTATGAGATGTCATCCTCTGTCTAAGGGCGGTGTCGATTTTGTACCTTAATGAAAGATTTAGGAGGACGGTAGTTTGATCCAACAGGTATTTGCACTTACACAGTATAATGGTGCTATAGTGGGCCCTATTGCAAGAATACTTGCATACATAATGAATGGGATTTATTCTGTATTTCTGCAATCGGCATAGAAAATGCAGCTATTTGTATTTTATTGTTTACATTTATAATGAGAGCTTTGATGATGCCTATGTATTATAAGCAGCAGAAAGTAGGAAAGCTCACTTCAAGAATGAGTCCTGAACTTCAGGAAATATCAAAGAAATACAAGGGAAAGCGTGATCCTGAGTCACAGAGAAGGATGCAGCTTGAAACTCAGGCAGTTTATGAGAAATATGGTTCTAATCCGCTTGCGGGCTGTCTGCCTATTCTTATTACCCTGCCTATAATGTTCGGTCTTTACAGAATAGTCCAGAGCATGCCTGCTTATATGCCGGCAATCAGAAGCTTGTATGAGAATATAGCAACCCCTCTTATGGGACAGAGCAATTATGCAGCTACTTTAACAGAGATAGCTAACAGCAATACAGTTAAGCTTGTTACAGAGGGTGATAATGCTACTATATTAAACTCTGTGATAGATGTACTTGCTACATTTAACCATGATAAATGGGAAGCACTTAAAACAGGTTTTAGCAGTATTTCAAATGTAATAGCTGTTAATTCTGCTGAAATAGAGCATATTAACAGCGTATTTGGACTTTTTTCAATATCAGATGTACCGGGATTTTCTAAGCCGCTTACCTTTATAGTACCTATACTTGCAGGTGTACTTCAGTATATCAATGGTAAGCAGATGGTGAAGAATCAACCGCAGACAGACGGAAATGATCAGGCTGCTGCACTTAGTAAGAACATGATGAATTTCATGCCTTTTATGCAGGCTTTCTTCTGTCTGACCTTCCCTATCGGTATTGGTGTATACTGGATTGCAGGTAGTATATTTATGATAATCCAGCAGTATTTCTTTAATAAAATGCTTGAAAATGTAGATGTTGATGAAATGATAAGAAAAAATCAGGAAAAGGCTGCCAGGCTTCGTGCAAAAAGAGGAGAAGCGCCTGTAGCTGAGAAATTTAATCAGTTTGCAAATACTTCAACCAAATCTATAGCAGCTACTAATACAAAGAAGATTGAGAACGATTCTTCAGAGACATCTAAGAGTACTGAAAAGGGGATTACAATTAAGGCTAAGAACAACTACAAGATAACAGATTACAAAAAGCGTGAGGGTGAATATAAGGCTAATAACATTTCTGATGTAGCCAATATGTTAAAGAGAGACTAGGTATTGGAGGGTAGATTATGAGTAATGAATGGATTGAAATTTCAGCAAAAACAGTTGATGATGCTATAACTGAAGGTCTTGTAAGACTTGGAACAACTACAGATAAAATGGATGTAGAAGTGCTTGAGAAGGAAAGTTCAGGATTCTTAGGGTTTATCGGTAAGCACGATGCAAGGATAAGAGTTAGGATTAAAGAAGTTAAATCTTCTTCTATGCCTTTGAAAAAGGAAGTTAGACAGGAAAAGCCTGCTAAAGTTAAGGATTATACTGAGGCTAAGGCTGAAGAAAAGCATGTGACTGAAGTTCATAGAAAGCCTAAAAAGAAATTTGATGAGAATGATAAGGGCGAGCCTGTATCTTCTGAAAGACAGGAAAAGGCTAAGGCTGACGCTGTTAAATTCCTTACAGATGTGTTTAAGGCTATGAATCTTGAGGCATCTATAAATGTGGAATTTGATTCTGCTGAAAATGAGCTTACAATTGATGTAAAGGCTGAGGATATGGGAGTTCTTATAGGAAAGCGTGGACAGACTCTTGATTCTCTCCAGTACATAGTAAGCCTTGCAATCAACAAGGATTGCAGTGAATATGTAAAGGTTAAGCTTGATTCTGAGAACTATAGAGTAAGAAGAAAAGAGACACTCGAGAACTTAGCAAAGAATATAGCATCTAAGGTTAAGAGAACCGGAAAGGCTGTTTCACTTGAGCCTATGAATTCATTTGAAAGAAGAATAATTCATTCTGCTCTTCAGGGAGATTCTGATTGTGAGACCTATAGTGAGGGTGCTGATCCTTACCGTAAGGTTGTAGTTAAGCCAAAGAATGAAGGAAAATCTTATTATAACAGCAGATACAACAAGGGTTATAGCAAGAAGCCTTATGGAAGAAAGCCATATCATAAGAATGGCTACAATAAGAATTATTCCAAGAAATATGACAATTACAAGTCAGATGTAGAAGAATAGTATACTTCCCCGTAGAACCAATTGATGGTTTTGCGGGGATTTTGTTGTTTATATGGGGAATTTGTGATAGTATGGGATAAGAAAGAGTAGGTAAATGAAATGTTCCGAAATGGGAAAATTATTTTAGATTTAAGAAAAATATTCTGAAATGGAAAATTTATATATTTAGGTCAACAATTTGATGTAATAGCTATTGGAGGATGATATAGATGAATGAAAGCATAGTTTTGCTATGTCCTTTTGATGAAAATATGTTAAAAGAAATCTGGAAAATTGGTTTCACTGAGATTAATCCTGAGTGGATAGAGTGGAATGCTCCTTATTTTTGATGATTATACTAAATATGAGTCATTTGAAGAGTTTAGTAACTCTAATGAAAAAGAAAATTTTTTTATGACAGAAAATGTGCTAGGAATAAAGGTTGATGGAAAGACAATCGGAATGGTTTCAAGATACTGGGAAGATAAAAAAACCAGATGGCTTGAAATAGGAATTGTAATTTATGATAAAAATTACTGGAATGGCGGTTTTGGTACAAAAGCTTTAAGAAAGTGGATAACAAAAACGTTTAGAGATTTTAGTGAGATTGAACATGTAGGACTGACTACCTGGAGTGGAAATATTAGAATGATGAAGGCAGCTGAAAAGCTAGGTATGTTACAGGAAGCCAGAATAAGAAAAGTAAGATATTACAATGATGAATATTATGATAGTGTGAAATACGGAATTTTAAGGGAAGAGTGGAGTGATAATTATGAATGATACAATCACGGCGATTTCCACTGCGGTTGGAAATTCAGGAATAAGTATTATAAGAATAAGTGGTGAGGATGCCTTTAATATAGCGGGAAAGCTAATGAAATTATCTTCTACTGATGTAGATAAAATAGAAAGTCATACTATTAAATACGGGCATATTTATAATGAGACAGATGTAGTAGATGAGGTCTTGGTTTCATTTATGAAGGGACCAAGGACTTATACAAGAGAAGATGTAGTGGAAATAAACTGCCACGGTGGAGCATTTATAACAAAAAAAGTGCTTGAAACTGCGATAATGGCAGGTGCAAGACTGGCAGAACCCGGAGAATTTACAAAAAGAGCCTTTCTTTCAGGACGAATTGACCTCACACAGGCAGAAGCAGTTATGGATATAATAAGGGCAGACAGCGACTATGCCATAAAGAGTGCAGGAAGAAGGCTAAACGGTGGAATAGGAGATAAGTTAAAACCTGTAAAAGAGAGCATTTTAACTGATATGGCCTACATAGAGGCAGCCCTTGATGACCCTGAGCACATGTCACTAGATGGAAAAGCAGAAGAAATCAGAGAAAATGTAGTTAAGAGTATAAATGCCCTGAATAATATTTTGGAAAATGCCGGAAAAGGCAGGATAATTAAAGAGGGTATTAAAACTGTAATAGTAGGTAAGCCTAATGTGGGTAAGTCTTCATTTCTTAACTACATTACAGGGGAAGAAGTAGCCATAGTTACTGATATTCCGGGCACTACAAGGGATGCTCTCATGCAGAGTGTGAGTCTTGGCGATATCTCTCTTAATATTGTGGATACTGCAGGAATTAGGGAGACTGACAATGAGATTGAGAGAATGGGAATTGAGAGGGCGAAGGAGCATCTAAGTGATGCAGACCTTGTGCTTATGATAATAGATGTATCTAAGCCACTTTCCACAGAGGATAAAGAATTATTAGAGAAAATTAAGTCTAGGAAGTCCGTTCTTATCTTAAATAAAACTGACCTTGAAAGAGGGTTAACGGATGAGGAATACAAGGCTTTTTCGGAGTTCAATCCTGTGGAAATTTCTGCAAAGAAGAGGGTTGGAATAGAGAAGCTTACTGAAATTATTAAGGAAATGTTCTTTAACGGGGAGTTAGACTTTAACAATGAAATCTATCTCTCTAACCTAAGACAGGAAGGTGCTATAAGAAGGGCTAAAGAAAGCCTTAATATGGTACTTGAGTCCATAGACTCAGGAGTTTCTGAGGATTTTTACACTATTGACCTTATGAATGCCTATAATGCCATTGGAGAAGTTACAGGGGATACCACAAGCGAGGATTTGGCTGATAAGATTTTTAAGGATTTTTGTATGGGGAAGTAGGTTGTGGTAATGTACTCGTTTAATATACAAAGTTATAATGAGATGGTAGATTATAAGTGACGCCCCTAATGATAACATTTCAGACTCGCTCCGGTTTTTCTGTAAGCGTCAGTTTTTAGTATTGTTATGTTGACGAAAAACCTAATGCGCTCGCTTAGAATTTATCATTAGGTGCTGATATCTAAAATATTTAATGGTAATATTATTCATAATAGTGATAAAATAACGGTACATTAGCCACAATAGAGAATTGTGTACGAGATTATGATTTTATTTTTAGTATCTTTAATTTATTGTTAGTCAAAACCAAGTTTTATATTTAAAAACTTGTATTATAAAATGAGAAAAGAAAAGGAGAAATGTTATGCCATTTATTAATTCTAAAATTACTAAGAAGATTACAAGAGAAGAGGAAGTTGTAGTTAAGGAGAAACTTGGAAGGGCAATTGAACTGGTACCCGGGAAAAGTGAGGCTTGGCTTATGCTTAATTTTGAACCTGAAAGCCACCTTTACTTTAAGGGCAGTAATGATAAGGATATAGCCTATGTTGAAGTAAGTGTATTTGGTAGTGAGAATAAGGAGGCTTTTAATAATTTCACTGCCGAGATAACAAAGATATTTAACGAGGTTCTTGGAATAGAGCCTGAGAGAATCTATGTAAAATACGAAACAACCACCAGCTGGGGATGGAATGGAAGGAATTTTTAATGGAAATCGAGATATACAGAAAACTTTGTGACGAATCAGAAATTATGTGGACTGCACATTGTTTACAGAGAATGCAGGAAAGAGATATAAGTCGTGCAGATGTAAAAAATGGAATTGCAACAGGAGAAATAATAGAGGAGTATCCCGATGATTTTCCAAATTATAGCTGTCTAATTTTTGGATATAGTATAAATGGAAAGATTTTGCATATAGTTGCTGGATGTGATAATATGAAAATATATGTGATAACCGTGTATTATCCTGACACAAAAAAATTCGAAGATGACTTAAAAACTAGGAGGAAGGAGTAAAGAATATGTGTATGTATTGTAAAAATAGCACAACAGTAGCAAGTACGACTACATGTAGTAAATTATAATAATTGTATTATTGTTATTAAAAATGTTCCTTGCCTTGAGTGTGAGCAGTGTGGAGAAAAATACTATACTGATAAAGTTGCTGAAAGACTCGAAATGATTGTAGATACAGCTAAAAAAATGATGCAGGAAATTGCTGTAATTGATTATCCACAGGTTGCTTAGAGAATATAGATTTAGGAGATGGTATGTAATTCATCTCCTTTTCTGTTATTTTTTAATAGTACTAATAATGTAGAAAGGATAAAGTATATGGCAGAAAGAATTGAAATGCTAAAAACCATATATGGGAAGTTTGATGAGGATAAAAGGCTTACCTCAAGCAGACAGGGGCAGCTTGAGTATTTTATTACGATGAATTATGTGGATAAGTACATCAAGTCCGGTGATAAGATACTGGAAATAGGTGCAGGGACAGGCAAATGTTCCATAGCACTTGCAAAAAATGGTTATGATGTTACTGCGGTTGAGCTTGTGGAAAGTAATCTTGAAGTCTTAAAGAAAAATGCTAAAGGTTTGGAGAATATATCAGCTTTTCAGGGTGATGCACTGAATCTAAATAGATTTGATGACAATACCTTTGATGTAACCCTTTTATTTGGTCCCATGTATCATCTATATGAAGAAAAAGACAGGCATAAGGCTTTAGATGAAGCAATTCGTGTAACAAAGCCTGATGGAGTTATACTTGTAGCATTTTTATCAGCGCATGCAATTATTATGAGTAATTATCTTTCAGGCAATTTTAAAGAGGGTTTTACAGCTAATTTTGATGAAGACTATAAGGTGAAGCATTTTACAGAACAGGCATTTACAGGTTTTGATATAGTGGAATTTGAAGGTATGTTTGAGGCTAAACCAGTGAAGTATATAACTACGGTTGCTGCAGACAGTGTTTTAGAAATAGTTGAGAGAAATCCTGATTTTAAAATGTCAGATGACGATTTTAAATTATTTTTAGACTATCAGCTCCATATTTGTGAAAAAAGGGAAATGCTGGGGCTTTCTTGCCATTTGTTGTATATTTGTAGGAAGTAAATGTGGAAGATAATACGGAAGTAAGGTGAAATTATGGAGAAGTACAAACCGCCTTTTATAATTACAGATAAGATATTGATGTATGTATCGTCTATTTCAGAAAAAATAGGAAGGATTATTGCAACTGGTAATCTTGATACAAGACCATATCTTAGAAGAAATAATAGAATTAAATCCATTCATTCATCACTTAAAATCGAGGCAAATTCACTTTCTTTGGGACAGGTAAGAGATGTAATAAATGGAAAGACTGTATTAGGAGAGCAGAAAGAAATTCTTGAGGTCAAGAATGCCTATGCTGCTTACGAACATTTATCTGATATTAATCCTTATGATATCAAGGATTTGAAAAAAATACATGGAGTTATGACAAATAATATTTTGAGAGAATCAGGTGAATTTAGAACCGGTGAAGAAGGTGTATTTAATGGTGAAGAGTGTATATTTATGGCACCGCCTGCAAAGTTTGTCCCACAGCTTGTAAGTGAGCTTTTTGATTGGATGAAGAAAAATCATAATCAGGTTCATCCGCTTATAATGAGTTGTATATTTCACTATGAATTTGTGTTTATTCATCCATTTCTGACGGCAACGGCAGAATGGCAAGATTGTGGCAAACAGCTATTTTATCGAAGTGGAAGACGATATTTGAATATATTCCTATTGAAAGCCAGATAGAGAAATTTCAGGAGGAATATTATGAAGTGATTGCAAAATGTCATATTAATGGGGATTCTACGATTTTTATAGAATTTATGTTGTCACAGCTTGATAAAATTTTAGACGATATCTCTATTCAGTTTAATGAAGCAAATGAGCATATTTCAGAAGCTGTTAAAAGGTTACTTGATGTGATGGAATATGACATTCCATACACGTGTAAGACACTTATGGAAAAGCTTGGTTTGAAATCAAGAGAGGGATTTAGAAAGAATTATCTAAATCCTGCAATAGACATGTGTGTTATTAAAATGACAGATCCGGATACACCAAGAAGCAGAAACCAGAGATATATCAGAGTTTAAATAGATGGAAAATGGGGATAATATAATGGATGTAAAAGAATTTTGGATAGATGTGCTGAAACAAAATAGAGAAAAGCTTATTAGCTATTTTCATAAAGATGCTGTAATTCGTTGGCATTGCAGTAATGAACTTTTTACAGTTTCGGAATATATAAAAGTCAACTGCGAATATCCGGGAGAATGGGAAGGTAAAATTGAACGCATTGAAAAAACTGAAAATATGATAATAACAGCTGTAAAGGTTTATCCCGTGAATAAAAGCAGCTCTTTTCATGTTGTAAGTTTTATAAAAACAGAGAATAATTTAATTACTGAAATGGATGAATATTGGGCAGATGATACTGAAGTACCTGAATGGAGACACAAGATGAAGATTGGGAGTAAAATATGGAATTAAAGATAGTTTTCAGTGATGTAGACGGAACCTTATTAAATAGTGAGCATAAGATGCTTGATGGAACAAAGCATGCAATACAAAAATTACAGAAAAACGATATTCCTTTTGTAATAATATCGGCTAGAAGTCCATCAGGAATATATCCTATTTTAGAGGAAAATGGATTTTCCTGCCCTATTATATGTTACAGTGGAGCTTTAATATTAGATGAGAATAAGAATACTGTGTATTCATCAGGTTTTAATAGGGAAATAGCAGAGAAAGTAATCAGTTTTATTGAGAAAGAGAACTTCGACTGCTGTTGGAATCTTTACTCAGGTGATAACTGGATAGTTAAGGATAAGAGCGATGAAAGAGTGATAACTGAGGAAAATATCGTGAGAACTGAGGCTGTCAGTGGCTCTGCAGAGTCATTATCTAACGATGCAAAGATAGGAAAAATTCTTTGTATCTGCAACCCTGAAAAGACTGATGAAATTGAAGATAAGATAAAGAAGAACTTCCCTGATTTATCGGTAGTTAAATCATTTCATACTATGATTGAGATTATGGCTCCCGGTATAACAAAGGGAAGTGCGGTTTTGGAACTATGTAGATTGTGGAATATAGATGTAAGTAAGGCAGCAGCTTTCGGAGATAATTTTAACGATGTGGAAATGCTTGAGGTGGTAGGACTTCCATTTCTTATGGAAAATGCACCAAAAGAGCTTAAACTTCGTTTTAAGAATATTACCGATAGCAATGATGATGAAGGAATATATAATGCTCTTGTTAAAATAGGAGCGATTTCACCGAGGTAAACTATGGATAAAATTTTAATTATTATTGCACTTTTAGGACTAGGAATATTTTTTATAGGAAAAATGTTTAATACCCCGGTTGGACCTAAATATAAGTTAAAGTCAATTCTTTTTAATCCTGAAAACAGTCAGGTTTCACAAGAACTTGGAAAAACAGATTTTTTATATCAAAGGGAAAAAGAAAAAAATTATTTTTGCCAACCGAATTTGATTTATGGACAGAGGCTAAACTTTTTGAAAAAAAGGGATTGTTTTTAAAGAAAAAAATAAAAAAAGAAAGGACAATATTTTTTTGGTGAATTATCCTCTATAGAGCCTTTTTTTAGTTAATTCATTATTTGTAAAAGGTAAATATTTCGGATATTCATTTACATTGAAAAAAATAAAAAAGAAAAAAATAGATTTAAAAAGCTGTGATATGAATGATTTAGATGTATTTATTGATGAAGTATGTAAATTATTTTTCGCAGGAAACAGAAAAAGGTAGTAATAAAGGAGGCAGGATGAAAGCTTTTATAAAGAAATATTATGTTTATATTTTAGTAATGCTTGCATTTTATGTGGCAGCACCGTTGTTGTGTAGGGATACAGGGAGTGCTATGTTTACACTGCTCTGTCTTTTTACCGGTTATATTATTCATACTTTCACTTGTTTATGCCAAAATGAATGGATTTAAATGGTATTTATCTCTGGCAGTTGCATTACTTTGGTTACCGACTGTTTTTATCTATTATAACGAAAGTGCAATGATATATGCTCTTATTTATGGAGTTATAAGTTTTGCCGGACAGGGAGTAGGGTTTTTGATGAATAAAAATACTAAATAGTGGAAAAATAGACTGATTAAAAATATCGCAATTACTTTAGTAATTAATATAAAAAAACTGTTGTTTGAGAAAGGAATTAAATATGTCATCAAGTAAGGAATATTTGAATTTTATCCTTGAGCAGTTATCTGAATTAGAGGATATTAGTTACAGGGCTATGATGGGAGAATATATTATATACTACAAGGGTAGAATAGTTGGCGGAATATATGATGACAGATTGCTTGTTAAACCTGTAAAATCAGCAATTGACTATATGCCGGATGCAAAATATGAACTTCCTTATGAGGGTGCAAAAGCGATGTTGCTTGTGGATAATGTGGATAACAGGAAATATTTGACGAATTTATTTGAAGTTATGCTTGATGAATTGCCGGTTTCGAAGGTAAGAAAGAAAAAGTAGAGTATTAACTTTTTATTTACGGATATTAGGGTACAGGGTGAAATTAAAGATACATTGTATGAGTTAAAGGATTTCAGAAGAGATATAATTAGTTTGATAGAAAGGTTAAATGCTGAAATAAGACGATATCAATAATTTGGGTTAAATATTGGAGTAAAACTATGCTTGGTAAGCTTGTAAAAGTGACAGTTGACAGACCGCTCGGAAGCTATCATCCTAAACATAAGGATATGTATTATCCGATTAACTATGGTTATATAGAAGGAATAATTGCAGGAGATGGTGAAGAACAAGATGCCTATATAATAGGTATTGATGAGCCGATAAAAGAGTTTACGGGAAGGGTAATTGCCATTATTCATCGTTACGATGATGTAGAAGAAAAGTGGGTGGTTGCATCTGAAAACAGTCATTTTACAAAGGCTGAAATAATGGAAAAAGTTGAGTTTACAGAAAAGTATTATAAGTCTGGAATTATAATGATGGATGATAATACAAGCAGTTAATATTAGCGTTTTTGATAACAAAAACACCAACATTAAAATTGCAATTATAGGAGATTATATGGGGAAATTTTTATCCGAAATAAAACAAAATTTAAGCAGTAATTCACTAGTTTGGATAAAGCCGATAGAAGATGAAACTGACCTTTGGTATGCGGTAGAAGAATGTAAGATAACAAGTGGACAGATGGAATATGTAAATCCGGCAAGTTTTTCAGTAGGAAGAGCATATTTAGATCCTGAAAATAATGTGCCTTGTGTTATTTACAATAATGAAAATAAAAGAGTGGGCTTTATTTCGTTTAGAAAAATAGTACTTAATAAAAAAGGGTTTAATTGGAGTTTTTATATAGATAAGAATTATCAGAATAAGGGTTTAGGAAGAGCAACTGCAGAGTGTGCGATAAAAACTTTGAAAAATGTGGACAGCAATATGCCGATTTTACTGACTACTGAACAAAATAATGAGTTGGCTCAGAGATTATACATTAATTTAGGATTTAGAAAAGCGGATTTTTTGGATGGGGATGATTTGGTGTTTATACATGAATAAATCTGTATTTTTGGAGATATTAGAATATGAAAATTATACCTTTTGAAGAAAGCTATAGAGATGATCTAATATTTATGATTTTGCAAGCTAAGGATGCTTTGGGTAGAAAACCAGGATTAAATGAAGACCTGTTAGATATAAAATCAAATTATTTTGATAAGAGAGGCAGATTTTGGATTGCCATTGATGGTAATGACAGAGTTATAGGAAGTATAGGATATGTAAGAGTTGATGGCACAAATGAAGCATTCATTCATAGGTTATTTGTTAAGGTGGCGGAGAAACGTAAAGGAATAGGAACTGCTTTACTTACGCAGGCAGAAGATTGTATGAAAAAAATAATAAAACATTGGTTTCAAAAAGTTCATCTTGGAACTCCTAAAGAAGACTGGTTTGAGTCTTATTCCTTTTTATCTAAAAAGCATGGATATGTGGAATATGAAGAGAGATATGAGAAAAATTGTTGTAAGATATGAATATAAAACCGAAAGGAGGATTTTTATGATAAAAAAAGAATAAACTTTTTTCTGCATATATTTGCGTAATAGTGTTTTGTATTTGCTTGATAGGTGGATTCTTTATTAAAGCTTTGTTTATTTTTGCTATTGTAGGTTTAGCAGGATATATTCTGATTGATAAAAAGTATTTGAGATGCCCACATTGCGGTTGTTTTGAAAATTTGGAAAGACTTTACATGCAAAAAAACATATTTATCACTGTAGGCATTGCGGTGAAATTATAGAGATTGAAAAGTAAAAGAAATGTAGAAATTCATCTTTGGAGGGTTAAACATGAAAAAACGAAATGTGGTTATTGTATGCATCTTGTTAGCTGTTTTTCTTCTTATACCAATTCCGTTGCGATTAAAAGATGGAGGTACTGTGGAGTATAAAGCTTTAGTTTATAGAGTTTTAAAGGTTCATAGGTTAGCACCTGTTGAATCGGGAAAAGAATATGAAGAAGGAATTATTATTAAAGTTCTAGGTATTGAAGTTTATAATAATGTTGAATAAAACAATGTATCTATATTGAAAAATAAGAATAATATTTTTGCAAGCATTTTTATAATAGATTTAATTATGCATCTAACTCGTTTGTAGACTATTATGATTATGAAAATGTTTCACGTGAAACATTTATAAGACAAATTCTAATTTGTCGAGTTGTTATATAGACTAAACTAAGTGACGCTACGAATGATAACATTTCAGACTCGCTCCGGCATCCGCTTCGCTCCGCCTAATGCGCTCGCTTAGAATTTATCATTCGTAGCTAATACCTTAAATTTATGCAAATAACAACCTGAATACCAAATTAAAGGCAGCCACTACCACCTGCCCCCTTGTGGCTGATGCGTTTGTTTGCAATCATTCATCAATTAAACAGCCGGAGCTGATAATGCCTAAGCGAGCGCGTTAGGTTTTTCGTCATCCTGTAATAACTTAAAAATAGCACCTTGCAGAAAAACCGGAGCGAGTCTGGACATTTATCAGCGAAGGCGTGACTTAGTCAACAAAAAACACATTAGCCCTACAACTTAGAATTTGTGAAGAAAATTTACGAAGTGGAGATGCAGCGTGAACATAAAATTAGTTAGAATTGGAGTTAATGAAGTGGAAAACTTATGGAATATGCAAATCATTGCATTCAAAAGTTTGCTAGAAAAATATCAAGATTTTGGAACAAGTCCGGGAGCTGAATCGAAAGAGAAGATTAAAGCAAAATTACTACAAGATTATACTTATTTCTATTATATCTATGTGGATGAAAACATTGTCGGTGCTGTTAGGGTAGTTGATAAGAAGGATGCGAGTAGAAAGAGAATTGCTCCTATTTTTATAGTTGAAAATTACCGTAATAAAGGTATCGCACAAAGAGTTTTTTTGAAATAGAAAGAATTCATGGAGAAAATAACTGGAAGCTTGATACTATCTTTCAGGAAAAGGGTAATTGCTATCTGTATGAAAAGTTGGGATATAAAAGAGTAGGGGAACTTGAAAGAATAAAAAGATGGAATGGATATAGTTTATTATATAAAGGATTGATTAGCACAGAGTTGTTCACACTATCATCCTGACCATATCGGGTTAGTTAGTGAGTGGATTAAGCAAGATGTGCAACTATTATTAATTGATACTCAGTATCCGTATATTCATTTCTCAGATTATATTTTTAATAGGAATAATACTGATATATGAACCGATAGACGAAGAAATGGCGAAGATTTTCACTGAAAAGAATAGCAGAGAAATTCTTAAGTGTATAGTTATAGATGGAGAAGTTATATGCACATGCTAATGAAAAAATGATGCGATAGACAAAACCTACTATTTATATAAGGAGAAATCTATGGAAGTAAGATACATTGATTCATCTGATGATAAAATGAAAATTAGTAAAAATATTGGAAGAGGGTTGGAGATATGCTTATAGAGGTATAGCTCCACAAGATTTTTCTGGATAAAAATTCCAAGAGGATATTGGAGTAACAGACTTGAAACTGAGGGAATGTATACTATGGTATGCATTAATGATGGTGAATATATTGGAACAAGCAGCTTTTTGTAAATCAAGAATTGAAAAAGATGAAGAATCAGGTGAAGTGATTTCAATATATTTATTACCAGAATATATTGGAAAAGGATATGGTAAAATAATAATGGATACTGTAATAAATGAGTTAAGAAAAGAATGCTATAAAAAAAGTATTTCTCTGGGTTCTTGTGGAAAATAAAAAAAGCCAGACATTTTTATGAAAAACTATGGATTTGAAGCTTGTGAAGATTATAAAGAAGTTAAAATTGGTGGCAAAGCGTTAATGGCTGTAAGATATGTTATCACTTTGCCAAGAACTGTATAAATATTTTTTTATTTTAAAACAAAAGTAACATAATCTTCATATTCAAAGGTTTTTTTATAGGATATAGAAGAAAAACGATGATATTAATAAGGATATCTGACTCTCAATCTGATATAATAAGTACGAGATAGAAAATGTTTCACGTGAAACATTTAATTTTGAAGTGGGGAATGGTATGAAAAAAATAATTACAGTTCAACATACTGAATCAATTCATCATATAAATGGAATGGTTGGTTCTTGGACCGATTGGAAACTTACAAATAAGGGTAAAGAAGAAGCCAAAAAAATTGCTTTGCATTTAAAAGAAGAAATTCAAGGAGAAAAGTTTACCTTATTTTCGTCAGATCTCATAAGAGCAAAACAAACTGCAGAGCCAATTGCAGATGTGTTAGGCATAAATGCGATATTTAAAAAAGAGCTGAGGGAGAGAAATCTGGGGAAATGCTGTGGTAAATCAATAAAGTGGCTGAAAGACAACCTTCAATGTAAAGAGGTCACAATAGATGACAAATTATTTTCAGATGCAGAAAGTAGAAGAGACGAGTGGAATAGATTAACTCCGTTTTTCAATGAGATAATGGAAAGTCATGATGAGAATATAATTATAGTTTCACATGGAGACTTACTAAGTGTTTTTAACACAATGTTCCTTGGCCTTCCAATCGAGTCTTTAAATCAGCTTGAAATTTGGGGTAATTCCGGTGGGGTTTCTCATATGTATATAGATGATGAAGGGAAGAAATTCATCAAAATGATTAGTAATATGGAATATGTAAAATAAATTTGAAGTTGCCATATGTTTGTTTAATATACTAAGTAATCCTGCTCTGTCACTATTGATTTGAGATACTCGCGCCAACGGTGCGAGAAATGGAGAAATATATGAGAAAAAATGAAATTGTGGGATATGAACCACTTCTGAATGATATAAAAGAAATGATTCAAAATAAACAATATCAAACTTTGAAAGTGCTCAATTCAGAGACGATAAAATTATACTGGGAGATTGGAAAAGAAATCTGTATTCAACAAGAAATAAAAGGTTGGGGAAAATCGATTGTTCAAGTATTATCTGAAGAATTGCAAAAAGAGTTTCCTGGATCAAAGGGATATTCAGCAGCTAATTTATGGAGAATGCGCAATTTTTATTTGACTTATCGTGACTCTAAAAAACTCGCACCGCTGGTGCGAGAAATTAGTTGGAGCAATAATATTATAATTATGGAAAAATGTAAGGATGATTTACAGTGCGAATTTTACATTCAAATGACTAAAAGATATGGATGGACTAAGCGTATTTTGGCTAATTTTATTGAGGCGCAGACCTATGAGAAATATTTATTGAATCAGACAAACTTTGATTTAACATTACCGGATGAGCAGAGAGCACAAGCTAAACTTGCTGTAAAAGACGAGTATACTTTTGATTTTGCGGAATTGTCACCAGAATACTCAGAACATGAGTTAGAAATGCAGCTGGTAAATAACATAAGAGAGTTTTTGATAGAAATGGGTGGAGATTATACATTCGTAGGAAATCAATACCATCTAATGGCTGGCAACAGAGACTTATATATTGATTTAGTGCTATTTCACAGAAGGCTGAGAAGCCTAATAGCAATAGAGCTGAAAATCGGTGAATTTGAAGCAGAATATGCTGGAAAGATGCAACTTTATTTGACCGCATTAGATGAACAAGTTAAATTACCCACAGAAAATTCGTCGATTGGAATTATTATTTGCAAAAGTAAGGATAAAACTTATGTAGAATATGCCTTAAAAAATATTAGTGCTCCAATTGGTGTGGCTACATATCAATTAAGAAATACATTGCCAGAAGAAATGAAGGCAATGTTACCGGAGCCTGAAGAGATTGTAAAGAAGTTGAGATTATTTGATAATAAAATATAATTTTAATTAGAGCTTTGACGATAGATGAAATCAATAAATTTCGTTTTTTGTTATAGAATAATTTAAATTTTATGAATCAATTTAATCTCAATATTAGTATTGTTACTAGAAATTAAGAATAATTATAGGTGAAAAGCTTTAACTATCAGGAGGTATAAGAAGTATGCTGCTAGATGACAAAAGATATGAAGCTATTATAAACTATGGTAAGGAGGCTATAAATAAGTTAAATGCTAACGAATTAGAAGAAGGTTTTGCTTTAGCTGAACAAGGGTGGAAGGCGTTTCCGGAATCAGGAGCAAAGTGGAATCAAGGCTACAACTATGCTAAGATGTTTTTTGGTCGTGCACTTCAAAATAACAATCTGAATTTTGCTAAACTTTGGTTAGATAGAATGAAAGAGAATAATGACACTTTACATTTGTTTGATTTTGAAATTGATCATATGAAAGCAAAATATGAATTTGAAGCTGGAAATATGGATGAAGCTTTTCAAATATGGGATAATCTTGTCAAACAAAAAGGCGTTAAGTATAGATACTTCGAATATGACGATCCAAAATATTTGGAATTTTACAAGTCAAAAAAATAAAATAAGAGTCTAAGTCAATGCAATAAGGTAAATCAAAAAATAGAGGGAAATATATGTTAAAAGAAAAATCTATGTCAAAGCAGGAAAAGTATATGGACTGGGATAATATGCATTCAAGCTTGGAAGCCTTGTTTGTTTTAGATAATGCTTTAACTGAGCCAGAAGATGATGACTTGAGATTGATACGGAAGTTCGAGACTGATAATATGATAAAGTATATTGTTGATAATGGTGCAGGAGATAAGTTAACAGTATTATTTACAGAAACTGAAGTGCTAATAAAAGGTTTTGCTCATGAAAACAGTTTGAATCAATATGCTGCTGATGAATGGAATCAGAGTATTATAGACAAGATGTATTATGGCTTAGATGAGAAATTGAAGAATCTTTTTACAGATGATGAAATGAAAGAAACAACATTTTTCATCTGGTATGATGGTGAAGTTCATCAAAATAAGATAGATGACAATGATGGAGGCTGTTGGTTACTCGGATATGCTTTCGATACTTATGAAAGATTTAAGGAGTTTGTTACAGACTACTATGATATTGAATTTGATAATGATTTACTTAGGCAATTATACAGTTGTTCTAATTTGTCAGAATTAGAATTGTCAAAGCTAATACAGGGGGTGTAGATAACAATGGCTGTAACACTGTATGTTCACTTGAATGAAGAACAAAATTACAAATTTGATGTTAAGAAATTTAATGAAGATATTGATGCAAAATATCCCGGCACTAATATTGAAGTAAGCGATACTGCCAGAACTTATGACATTTGCTGGGAGAACTATTCAGGACCATATCAATTTGAATTGAGAATGGATAGAAATCGTTGTACATTTGCAATCGAGTATTTTAATTCTGAGAAAGATTTATACGAGTTTGCAAGATTCATAGCTTGGCTTAGAACTTATTTTGATGAAGATAAGAATGTGATATTGCTATATGAGACGGATTGTTCACAGCTTAACTTATCCTGTGATAAGACAATTGATGATATAAAGAAATGGCTAGAAGAAACTTTTGGTTAAGTTCTATTTGATAGAGGGGAAAGTATAGCTTTAGGCTGGTTTATTTTAGTATCATAAGAACTATAAAATGTTTCACGAAACATTCTAATTCAAATACAATTGCTATTGATAAAATTATCGATAGACAAAACTCAGAAAAAGCTTACTTATGTAAAAACTATATTTACAATTGTAGGCATTATAGTGAAATAAAAGAATTTAAAATATAAATGTTTTCACGTGAAACATTTTTGGGGAGGTTGTTATGAGTATATATAATTGGATTCAAAAAAACAGTATTTAATACATATGAAGAATGGCTCTTGAAAGATCCAGGCCATAATAGTAAAGGTTTCCATATTGATGGTATCAACAATACACTTAAGGCTATGCAGGATGGATATTTTTATTATGGAGAGATACATCCACCCTATGCGATAAAAGGTTGCACCTTAATGAAGGCTGTCGTCGCAAAGAATAAAGACTATGTAAACTTATACCTTGTAATAAATGGCAAAAAGTACTGTATCTATGACTTAAGCTACGATGATACAATAAAAATAATGAGAGCATTTGTACAAAAGGAGATTCTTCCTGATGAGAAAACCTATGTAGAGGTTGTGGAAGATGAAGACGAAAAGGTTCGAAAGGCATTTGCGGAATTATCGGAACTTTTAATAGGAGATACTAAGCTTGCAAGGAAATTTCTTAAGAAGGTAAAGGTTGAAAGTATCCAAGATGTTGAAGATGCATGGATTGAACTTTATGAAGAGTTATTGAAAAAGAGTAGGGCAATTGAACTTGACTGGAAAATAAGAAAAGATGATTTTATGATTGCTGTAAATAAACTAAGTACAGGACTAGAGCTTGAAGTAAACGAAGAAATATTGGATAGCGATGAAGATATTCCAAGGTGGGGCAAAATAATTAACACTCAATGGACAGACTATGTTTTATCTGCAATGGATGTGGGTAGTGACAGCTATGTATTGATGATACTTAGTAAAGATAATTTTATAAAGGCTAAGGAACTGGCAAAGGATATATTACAAAGAATAGCTGTTATCGAGGAAATGTAATTTATGTTTAAAAGATGTAATGGAGGGTATGAGTATGCTGGAAAAAAAGCTAGAAACTTCGTTAGGAGTAATTCATTATTGGGTAAATAACCCTAATAAACAATTAGAAATTGCTCTTATATTTTTGCATGGACTCACTGCTGATCATCGATTGTTTGATAAACAGATAGAATATTTTGAGGATAAGTTTAGAGTACTGGTTTGGGATGCACCAGGACATGCATCATCATATCCTTTTAAATTCGATTTTGATTTGTTTGATGAAGCAAAATGGCTGAATGAAATATTGATAAAGGAACGTATTGATATGCCTATATTAATTGGTCAATCAATGGGTGGATATTTAGGGCAGGTTTACGCAGAATTATTTCCTGAAAAGCTAAAGGGTCTTGTTACAATTGATTCGCCCTCGCTTCAAAGGAAGTATTATACTGCAATAGAGTTATGGTTGCTAAAAATTGTGGAGCCAATTTATAGGATTTATCCTTGGAAAAAACTATTAAAGGAAGGTGCAAAAGGTGTATCAACTACTGAATATGGAAGAAAGTTAATGTTTGATATGATGATGGTTTATGATGGAAATAAAAAAAGGTACTCTCGTCTTGCCGGACATGGCTATAAAATTTTAGCAAGTGCAGTAGAAAAGAATTTAGCATATGATATAAAAATGTCCTTATATTATAATATGTGGAAAAGAAGATCGTGCAGGATCTTGTGTTAGATATTTAAAATCATTTGAGAAAAATACAGGAAAGAGTGTTGAATGGATTGATAATGCAGGTCATAATTCCAATACAGACAAACCTCAGATAGTAAATGAATTGATTAATGAGTTTGTAAATAAGAGTGTTGTATAAATTTAGTTGTATGGCTGATGTGTTGTTAACTTACTAAGTCACGCCTTCACTAATAAATGTCCAGACTCGCTACGGTTTTTCTGTAAGATGCTGTTGTAATATGGCTTTGTTGACGAAAAACCTGATGCGCTCGCTTAGGCATTATTAGTTCCGGCTGCTTGATTGATAAGTCGGTACAAACAAACACATCAGCCACATGGGGCAGGTGGGGGTGGTTGCCTTTAATTTGGTATTCGGGTTGTTATTTGCATAAATTTAAGGTATCAGCTCCGAATGATAAATTCTAAGCGAGCGCATTAGGCGTAGCGAAGCGGATGCCGGAGCGAGTCTGAAATGTTATCATTCGGAGCGTCAACTTAGCTGATTTAAAATAGCCCTAAAACTTAGAATTTGCGGAGGTATTTATGTTTGATTTTAGTATACTATCTACAAAATACAAAGTCAAAAAAATGGGAGAAGAGGATGCGCCAATTATTTTTAATTTGTTATCCGGAAATCCATTATATTTTGAGTATTGTCCACCAAAACCAAGCATCGAATCTGTACTCAATGATTTGAGGGCACTACCACCGGGGAAGAGCTTAATAGATAAGTTTTATCTGGGATTTTTTAATGATAATCAGCTAGTGGCAGTGATGGATTATATCGTATCTTTCCCACAAGAGGACACCATTTTCATAGGATTATTTATGGTGGATATTAAAGAGTCCGGGAAAGGAATAGGCAGTTCTATAATTGATGAAGCCTTAAATGTTTTTAAGCGAGAAGGATATGTAAAAGTGAGGCTTGCCTATATGAAGGGAAACCCTCAAAGCAGAAGATTTTGGCAAAAATGCGGGTTTGTTGAGACCGGAATTGAAAAGGAAAATGAACATGGAGTAGCTGTAGTTTTAGAGAAAATAATTTGAATTATAATTTAAAAGGAGAAGGCTAATGACAAAAGAAGAGAGAGCAGAAAAGTGGTTTAGAGGTATCCAAGATTCTGAATTAATCAGTATCGAAGAAAAGATGGACATATGTGACAAGGCTGCAAAAAAGATGATGCCTATATTTTTTGGACTGTTAGTACTAGCTTGTATTTTGCTGTTTATGATAAGTTGCGGTGAGATATTTGAGTTAACAGCAGGCTTTATTAACTATATTGCAGGAGAGAGTGCTACAAGAAATCATTATGTGGGTCTAGCCTTTGTGGGTGGGCTTATAGTCCTTCCTGTTATAATACTTCCTTTAATTATAGCCATTTTATATAAGAATAAATATATCAAGTCTGAAGCATCAAAAATAATAGCTACGGTATCAAAGAGCAGAGAAAATGAGCAGTATTACTCTAGCACTAACGATACCACAGAGAAGGAATATCTGGAATTTGATAACTTTAATTTTAAGCTTGCAATCATCCAAGAGTTGATGTATGACATAAATGTATTACAGCCTGAGTTTGATATTTATGAATTTGCAAAAGAGTATAAGGGTGAAGAGATTGACACAGAAAGTGAAACTGTAATTGAACCTGCACTTGAGTATTTTAAGAATTTGCAGATACCTAAGAGCTTAGCAAAAGAAGTCGGATCATTTTACATGGATGGTGGTAATGAAGTGTATATGAATATCATTCCGCTGTGGGACGGCGAAGACGGATATTTTGATTTGAACGATGTAAGCCTCACGGAGCTTAGACAATTTCCAAATCTAACTGAAGCGACAATTCTGACGGATGATTTTGATAAAATAAAGAAGATATTTGATGCAGCAGGCATTAAGGTGGAATTATTATAATACAAGAAATAGTGAGGTAACAATGGATTATATAAAAGAGTATTCAAATGTAGAATTTGAAATTTTGACAGAAGGATATTTTGGATATTCTACAACTTATACAGGATGGATTTGGGCAGAAGGAAAAGAGCCTGTGTCTGCAATTATGTATATTTGGAATAACGGCAATATGGTTTATCGTATAAACTTCTAATTTGTCGAGTTATATAAACTAACCTAAGTGACGCTCCGAATGATAGCATTTCAGACTCGCTCCGGCATCCGCTTCGTTCCGCCTAATGCACTCGATTAGAATTTATCATTCAGAGCTGTCGTGAAACATTTATATATAAAAACATCATTTTATGAATAAAAGGGGAGAAAAAAATGTTAACCAATTTATCATTAATAGGAGGTTCAGATGGCCCAACAAGCATATTTCTGGCAGGTAAAATGAATTTTGGTTGGATGAATGTATTTGGGCTGATAATTATAGTTTTATTTCTTATTCCAAATATTATTTACAGGGTTAAAGTAAAAAATTATCAAAAGCTGTATGCCAATAAGTTTATGAAAATTTTAGAACAAATTGGTCAATATGGTTGTATGTTTCTTATGGTATTTGATTTTGGAATGGGTGAGTTGGGATTTGGCTCTATTGAGGCATTCTTGGTTTATGCTTTTGGAAATATTATTTTGCTGATTTTTTATTGGATACTGTGGATGTTATATTTTATCAAGGAAGCATATTGGAAAAAGATTACATTGGCAGTGATAGGCACTTGTCTGTTTCTGTTAAGTGGAATAACAATGATGTACACTCTTTTTGATTATATTTGGTATAATATTTGGAATAGGACATATATACATTGTAAGTAAAAAAATAAGCCAAAAATTAAAGGAGTAAATCTATGAAAAAGAGTTATTATATTATTAACCTGCCTGATTTTTAATATTTAATATAACAGGCTGTAAAAAAGAAGTTGTTGTAAAGAATACAATAGAAGGAAATCGCAAAACCTATAGTGAAATGAGTGATGGCAGTTGGACTTGTGGTAATCATACATATAAAAATTGTCTTGAAATAAGTGGTAGAATACCTAATGCTGTTGTAGATACGACCTTTGTATATCTAAGTAATCTTGAGGAGATAACTTTTGAACAGGCGTGGAAGGATTACGGATTTAGCAGTAATATGAACGATTATTTTTCTTTGGAAGATGCTGTACTTGTGGATGTTAGGGACGAATGAAAAATTTAATTTTATGGAGGAAGAGTAATGAAATCTATATGGAACAGTTGGCTAAAGCAGGCGGTTTTTCTTTATTCCGCGTTATACACATTTGCGACAATCTCTAATAGCGTGTTATATCTTTTAAATGGATATTACGAAGATCCTAATGGAAATTGGCATGAATTGGATAGAGCTATAATTGTATTTATTATCACCCTTGCATATATCTTGGTTAAAACTTTGAAGCTTAGAAATTATTGGTTAAAGGCTCTCGTGGTATATGTTCCTACACTACTGCTAGTGTTTGTCTATATTTGGGTAACAGGGATTAGGGAACCGCTTGCAGCCAATGCATATAGAGACATATTCATAAATTATACGATAGGTTATACGGCTGCTTCTGTAGTTGGATGGTTTAAAACTTTCATTAAGCGTAAGAATATAGAAAACAATTAGTTCCAATCAAGTTGTAAATAAGTGTAAGATTAGATTATCGAAAAAGAATATTATGTGGATTTATGTGGATAAATTGATTAGAGAGTAAATCAAAAATCAGTAAGTATTTAAAAGTGGCTTAGTTGTAGGGAGAAACATAGGATGAATTTTATAGACAAAGCATTTGCACAAAACTTAAAAGGTGATGATTTCTTGCAGGCAATGGCAGATATTTATTCAGAGCCGGAAGTGTATAAAGAATTAAAAAAATATCCACGCTTTGTTGCAGACATAATTACTGTTATTGATTATGATACTGCATTGCAAATAGATGGCTTGGATGATGTTATAAGTGGTAATTTAAGTAATAGGTATAAGGAAATCATAAATGCTCTTGAGAATTGTGGTGCAAAAGATGAGGCAGATGTTCTAAAAAAGGCTAAAGAATTATATATTTTGGATGACGGTAGTTATGATAAGGAGTATAATAATCTTAGCAGCCGGCTTGCTTTAAATAATGATTATGATAGATTTTGGGATATGGTAAGAGCTTATATTGACAGAAATTTAAGCTGATTAATTTATTGGGAGAGTTCGAGGAATAATATGATTTATGTTCATCATTATGCAAAGAACAAAGACAGTTTTTTTACTGAAAATAACCAATGTACTGTAAAGGGGTGCAACTGTAAGGGAGACGGTTATTAAAAATGAAAAATATAGACATAATATATAAAGGTCAAAGCCTAACTCTAACCAGATTTTGGGGTAACAAAAAGCTCTGTTTGTGGATTAAAAATCCGAGCCAGAGAGATATGCCTAAAATGGAATTTGTCGGGGGATATCCGGATGAATGGTGTATTTTCATAGAGAATTTGACAGAAGAGGAAAAAGGACAGATTATGGATGTGAACGGAGAACTTTTGGATGTAGAGAGTATATTAGAAAGCGAAGATATATTATGAAGATGGAAATAGGGAAGACTTATATTGTCAAAAAAGATATATTTGATTTTATAAAAGGAGAAATCGTAGTATTAGAAGATAAAGGTTATCAAGCTTACTATGGTGAGCATAATTTTGTTTTCGTTAATGAAGAAAACCAAAGAAAGTGGCTGGTATTGCGAGATAACGAGGATGATGATAAGAAGGTATATTATAATTTGGAAGAGTATTTCGAAGAAAAATAAAGATTAGGAGAGTCAAGATGCCTGTTTTAACTGAAAAGCAAATTGAATATGGATTTGACTATTTTCATAAAGATGAACCACAGAAAAAGTCAGTAATAGAAGTTTCTGAGTATAATGGTGAGAGTGAACTTATAATAAACTGCACACAGTTAGGTGATAGCTTTACACCTCAGTATAAGAGCGCAAAAGAGAAAAAGCGTGTATTACAGGAGTGGTGTGACTTTTTAAGGAACAATAAGACGGCCTTTACAGAGCTGTCATTTTGTACAAGGATGCCTCAAGAATTATTTGATGCAGTTTGTGAGCAGGAAAATCTAATAAGTCTTGATGTTAAATGGGGTGTATATCCCGACATTTCAAAGCTTGCCAACCTCACTAAGCTTCGTTACCTGTCTTTAGGTTCAGGTGCAGGTGTAAGCAGTATAGAGCCTATTTCAAAGTTAAACAGCTTAGTAGCTCTATCAGTTGAAAATTTCCAAAAAATCGTGGATTACAGTCCGTTTGCCATGCTTAAAAACCTGGAGAGTCTTTCTATTTGTGGAGACGGACTTGGACCTAAGTACATTCAGGTAGATTCTCTGGACTTTTTAACTCGGATGAAACAGCTTAGATTCTTTTCTTTTTTAATGGCTAGACTTAAAAGCAAGGACTATACTCCGGTTTTAAGCCTTGAAAATGTGGAATATCTAAGCCTTAGACCATGCAAGGAGACAAAAAAACTCTACAATGATATAATTAAACTACCAAAGTTAAAATATGGATTAATAGTAAAAAAGCCTGAATTATATGTATAACAAGATGAGCTTGAATAAAACAAAGGATGTAACAAGTGAAATATTTAATATTAGGACGATATTATTAGAACGATAATTACACATATATTTGCAGGCAGATAAAAGGAGACTGATTATGCTTAAAATAGGAGATAAATATTCATTTGAAGTAAGTTACGCAGATAGGCAGAGCTGTCTGATGTTCTTTAAGGAAGATGAATCTGCGTCTTGGTCATTGGATATTGGCTTTTGCGAAGGAGATTTTGGTGATGAAAGTGTAGCGCCTGCTATATGCATTAATCCGATAGATACAGATAAAAATTCTGTAGAAGAATTGGTGGGAGAAAGATTTGAAGTAACCACAGTAAAAGAGTGCGATGAGAGAGAAGATACATTTTATATTTTTGAGTCCGAGCCAATGGTTTCATACGAGGTAGAAGTCCTTGAAATAAAGGATAGCAAGGCTCATATCCGCTGCAGTGGTATAATGATAGTAGATGGATATTCTGATCCTTATGAAGAGGAAAAATTTGAGATAGACTGTCTGGTGCCTATTATTGAAGCTGCTAGTGACTGGGCAAAATTTGAGAATTGATAGAATTTTTATACTATGGTTTAGAAACTAAAAGAACTTAGAAAGGCGTCATTATGAGCAAGTTAAGAGAAAAGACTTTGGTTACAACAAGAGAAGAGGTGACAAGTGAGTATCCGTTTTATGGTGACCTGCCTATGATATATTTAGGTGAGATAGCCAATATGAAAGAGCATGGAATATTTATAGGCAAATCGGGTAAATGTTATTTTGGATATCATATTTCTAATTTTAGAGAATTAAGCGAAGAAGAAGTATAACAATACTAACAGAAAATATTTGACGGGGGTTATAATGAATAATCAGATAGATTTTGTACTTCCTGCTTTATATGATAAGTTTTTATCAGAAATGGGAGAGGATGGAGAACTTAATTTAGAGGATAGCGGTATCATTTTTATATTCAAAGGCGGATTTGGTAGAAAGAAATACTACTTATCAGATAGAAGAATGGGAGCCTGATTACTTTATGATTGGGCAGGACGGTGATTTGGCTTTCTTTATAAAAAAAGATTCTGATGATACTATTTACAAGAATGATTTGGGAGCCTTGGGCTCGATTGAAATGGAGAGTGTAGCAACTGATGTGTATGAGCTTATTAAACAATCAGGTGAGTATTTTGATTAGGGTATAAATAATTATAAATTCGTTGAATTAGTTGTGGCTAATAGGAGGGGTTAATGGAATTAATTGAGTATATGAGACTAAGAAATAAAATGACACAGAGTGAATGGGAAAACTCTTTTGAGAAAGCAGAAAGAGAGATTATTATTCTAAGACATGAAGGTGGTGGTGGAAGTCTTAGAAACGGTTTTTGGGACTGGGAGGCTTATTTTTTAGCCTATGTGGACTGTAAAACAGGTGAACTGCATAAGGAGGAAGGACGGATAGCATTTCCTGTAACAGACACAGAAAATCTGCCATATCAATTTGAAGATGAAACCATTTACAGATTAAAGGTACGTGAAAAGCTACCAGAGGAAGTTCCAAACGGTGCATTGCCGATAAAAAACTTGTTTTTGGTTGTGGAAGTTTTTGAAAAAAACGTAGCTTGTCCGGAACTTGAAGAAATACTTACAGAGTATAGAAAGCCTGTGGTTTTACAGGATGATGTCTTGGGAGAGCTTACTTATGATAAGCAGCTTAAAAGCTTTGAGGGAAATCTGTCTTGGCTTGGTGGCAGGATACATATATCTTTATATGTGGACAAGGATAATAAGAGCGGTATAACAAAGGCTAAAAAGGCTATAAAAACAATGGTTTTGGAACAGGAAAAATGGGACGTGGACCTGCGTAGTTTTGCGGCAAAGAAGCTAACCAAACTTGCCTGTGAATGGGCAGAATCTGATGAAGAAGCTGCTTTAATTACAGAAGAAAGCTTTGCAAAAAGAATTAGCTTAAGCTTAATATGGGCGACATCGGGAGGTTCATATACAGCTTATCTTGATGATGATGACCTTTTCTTTGGGCACAGCATCACAGTTAATGGAAGCCCTAAGAAGGGAATATTGTCGGCTGATATTGAGGGATAAAACATATACTGATATTTTTGGTAGTGAAAGGAGAAAAATGGAAAAACAAGCACTTATAAATCAATGGTTACTTGAGCAGGAAGTAGCGCATATTAAGGGTTGGGATTTCTCACATATTAGAGGAAGATATAAAGAAGAGGATGATCTCCCTTGGGATTTTGAAAACATTATAAAATCCTATTTGAATGATACAGATTACTTATTGGACATGGAAACAGGAGGCGGCGAATTTCTTTTGTCTTTTATGGTAAACGCTAAATATACTGCTGCGATTGAAGGGTATGAACCAAACATCAAAATATGTGAGGAAAGACTTCTTCCGTTAGGAATAGATTTTTGAAAGACATGACGGAGGAGATATTCTTCCTTTTGAAGATAACTACTTTGACATTATTACTAACAGAAGATGGTCAATATAACATAAACGAAATTAAAAGAACTCTTAAAAAGCGGAGGAGTATTTCTACGCAACAAGTCGGTGCAGAAAATGACAGAGAACTTGTAGAACTTTTGATAGGTGATGTTGAAATTCCTTTTCCGGAAGCATATTTAAGTATTGCAAGACAGAAATTTACTGATAACGGATTTGACATTGTGGAAGCAGATGAAGTCTACAGACCGATAGAGTTTTTATGATGTAGGTGCACTGGTTTGGTTTTGCCAGAATTATTGATTGGGAATTTCCGGGTTTTGAAGTGAGAAATATCAGGATAAACTTTTTTAAAGCACAGGAAATTCTTGATAAAGAAGGTGTAATTAAAGGTAAAATTCATAGATATTATTTTTGTGGCTAAAAAAAGAAATAATAGATTTTAGTTTGTTTTTGAGTAAAACAGTAAGCTATAGGAGATTAATATGAATCGGCAGGATAATTTTGATTTCACTTTGGTCTGCACTGTAAAATTTTATAGAGGAAAGAGAAGCTTACCACCTGATTTGAGTAATGGAAAAATATCGTCCTCATTTTATGATAAAAACAGATACAAGATATCTGGGTATTTGTTTTTATTGAAGGGCAGAAGGCGGACTTCGAGACTTTAGTAAAAAGCCTGGTTGTACCATTGTATGAAGAGGTTGATTATTCCGGATTAGTCTGTGGAACTGAGTTTTATATAATGGAAGGGCAAAATAAAGTTGGAGAGGGAATTATAGATGAAATTATTAACAATAGATGAAATAATATCTTCAATACTGGAAGAAACAACGGGACTTGATGCTGAAATAACTGATGGAATTATTCTTTGTAAAAAAAGAAATTTCTCCGTCTGAGATTGAAAAAAATTAAAATCTGAACTTGAAATAGAATATTTAAATGTTGTATTTACTGAGAATATTTTAAGTTATAACTGGGGGAATTTTTGGTTTTCTTAGCTATCAGTTTGGATATGGAGATGAAATGAGCCTTTAATTGGCTGTTGAACCGTAATCTGGAATATGAGGATTATCAGGTATTACATAAGAAGGGTTTAATAATTATTGCAAATGGAGATCCTTATACTATTTTTACTAGAATGTAAATCGGGGAAAAATATATGCATTTACAAGTGATAAGAGCTATGATGAGATAATACCTATTGCTTCCGATTTTAGAGAATTTATAAGAGCGATAGGAACTGCTCAATATGCTGTTTGGAAGAAAGATGAAAAAGAATTTGTAGAAATGATGAGAAGTATAGTTGTTGATTGTGGACTTAGTTTTTGGAAAGAGCTGGTAGGAGTATATTAAAAAATATATAAGGAGGACGCAATGGAAGAATTTATAGTAGCAGAGGAGGGCATTCCTTACAATATAGGCTGTGAAGGGGCAACGATAGCATATTATGGAAGTGAGATAGAATTTCACTATGAAACAGTGCCGCCGCATGGAGATGAAATATTCTCTGCAAAATTGCCACTGCTTAATGTTAATCTTCCATTTTGGATGTATGGGAGAAATCTTATATTTTTAGACGCCTATTATATGCTCGCAGAAACTGTAGAGAAGGGTACTTGGGATCCTATAACGAGCAGGCTCATCAATATACATACGGGAGAATATGTGGGCCTTGGCGATTGGTATAATAATGTGAAAGTTAAAGAAAATGAAGTTGAATTAAAAAATGATTATAGCGGGAAATCAATGATATTGAAAAATGTTAAAGAACTGAAATGGAGTTAAAATATTAAAATAACAATAATTTTGTAAGTAGAAATCGATGTTTTATGCTAATGAAATGTATATTATAACTTATACCTGATAAAAAGAAATTAAGGATGTATTACAAATGATTTAAATAAAACCAAGGAGAAGAATAATGGCTAAGAAAAGAGTTACCCTGCCAAAAGACTTTGATGAATTGCTTAAAGCGGGAGATATTGAAGCACTTAAAGCTGTCTATGATAAATGTGAGCTTACTGCCTATGATGGAAAATTCGGTCTGCACACTGCACTTCATTACAAGGGTGTACCTGACGAGCTTGTTATATGGCTCGTTAAGCAGGGCCTTGATGTGAATATACCTGATTATTATGGCTGCACACCTTTGTACAGTCAGGCAACCTTTGGCATGGATACAGTAAAACTGCTTTATGAGCTGGGAGGAGATATACAAAAGCCAGATAGATATGGAAATACGCCACTTCATATGGCAGCAGAGTATTTCCGCCCTAATACAGTACGCTTTTTGATTGAAAAGGGTGCAGATGTCAATGCTAAAAATGAAAGAGGCGAAACTCCTCTACTAGCTGCTCTTACAGTGTGCGGAGGACTCAGGGCAGTGCCTTTGGCCCAAATAGCAGAAATGTTAATAAAGGCAGGTGTAGAAATTACGCCTGAGATGGCAGAAAAAGTAGAAATAATCGGTAAGGATTTTGAATTCCACAGGGATAACTTTAGTGAAGCTTCCTGTGAAGAGGTAGATACAGCCCTGTCAAAGCTCTACAATATCTTTGGTGCAAAGCCTGTGGCAAAAAGAATAATACATGACGGCGTTTCTCCTATTCTTGTAAAGGGGAGCACTTGGAAAGAGCAGTATAATGAGCTTTGGGATTTACTAATTCCATCTACAGGAGCCGCAAAAACGGTGCAGGGTGAGGTTATCCGCATAACAGGCAGGGTGGACGATGAAATTAATAGAAACGGTGGAATAAACTGGGATAGGAGTTATAGAAATATGCTAAATTCGCTGCCGGTTCATTTTGCAGAAGGAAATGTGCTGACAGAGAAGGAGATAGAAGAGAGTAAGGTGCTTATTTCAAAGATAGATGGAAAAGGTTTGGCTGAGGATGGTGTAATTACAAGATTATGCGAGCTTGCAGTTAGTTGGGTAATCTTAAATCCTAATCCGCTGCCACTCGGGGAAATAAATTATAGCAGATAAAACTATAGGAGATTTTATGGTGAAAATAAAAGACATTGGAGATTTTGAGTCTGTTCCCGCCATTGTAAATGACATTTTGCAGGGAAATACCGAGGCTTTAGATAAGCATTTATCAGAGGGCTTCGATATAGAAGAGGACATAAAGCTTGGCAAATATACAAGACTCTCGCCTTTAGACCTTGCCCTTATTATGGAGAATTTTGACTCTGTAAAATGGCTGGTGGAAAAGGGTGTGAATCTGAATGTAAAAAAGAATCCTTCATTCTTACTTGCAGTAAGGTATTGCGATGAAGAGGTTATCAGGTATCTTGTAGAAAAGGGTGCGAAGGTAAATGTTGTAAATGCTGTAAAGTCAGAGGCCTTTAGTCAGGCTTTATATGGACATAAATATGAGAATCTTCCTCTTATTCACGAGCTTGGCCACAGTGTGGAAAAGTACGGTGGAGAGGCATTTAGAAGTGCTGTAGATGATGGGAATTATGAGGTGCTTGATTTTTTCATTAAAAACGGAGTTGATATTAACTACAATGCAGCTGACTCAGTCTATCCGTTTAAGCCTACTCCGCTTTGTGTGGCTGCAAGATATGTGGACCTTAAAATGTGTAAATATCTTGTAGAAAATGGTGCAGATGTGACAATTACGGAAAAAGATGGAATGCGTCCTTACAGCATAGCGGTTGAAAAAGGCGATGAGGAAATGGCAGAGTATTTTAAGCAGTTAGAGCCTGAAGAGTTTCATAGCCTACATAATAAATTTGATGAGCTTAAGCCATTTAAGTTGCCTAAGACAGTAATGGATTTTCTTCAAGGTGATGAATTACATGTTGAACTTAATGGCTGTGACTTCAAGTGGATTGAGTTTTTTTCTCCCTGGAGGATACCATACCTATGAAGAAAGGCAGAGCTAAGTTCCTTCGTCTGTCAAAGGCTACAGGAGATTACGATCATATTTACATAGTGTGGAATCCAAAGAGCAAGAAGGTGGCCTTTTATGATGAGGAGCATCGAGGAAATGAGCGATATGTGTGGTTTCTTAGAATTTATAAATGATATGCCGTCATATATGCAAAAAAATAATTGAAGGTGAGTACGAATAAAAAAAGGGGTGAAGTATATGCAGCTGGTCGATAACTTAAAAGCAGATAGTAGAGTATGTTTGTGAGAATTTTGAGGAACTGGATATGGATGATCCTGTTGAAGAGGGTTATATAGATGATTATGAAGAAATCTGTGGAGCAACAGATGAAGATATAAAGAACTTTGAGGAGAAGTTTTGGATAAGCCTGCCAGAGGATGTAAAAGAGCTCTATAGGTATAAAAACGGAAGTAAGTTTTTCGCTCTCTTTCCTTGTATTATTGGTGAAAGAGATATGGCATTTAACCTTATGAGCCTTGAGCAGGTAGAGAAGTCAAAGGGATATTTTCAAAATAAGGATGCCCTTTTAACAGATTTTCCTGATTATTTTACTAAAGAAGATATTGAGAAGATGAAGGATGAAAGGATAAAGCCTTATCTTTTCAATAAAAAATGGTTTCCTTTTGCTGAGTACTGTGACAGCTGCTATCTTATGCTTGACTTTGACCCGGGGGTAGAGGGAAAAGAAGGGCAGATTATCTGCTACATCCATGATCCTGATGAGGTGGTGTATGTGACAGGAAGTCTTACAGAGTTGGTTGAAAATATCATGGAGGAGATTGAGTCCTGAACTCTAAAGGTGTGATTCCAAACTGCTTTTTGAAGGCGGTTTGAAAATGGCTCTGGCTAGAAAAGCAGAGAAAATTGCTGATGGTACTTATGGATTTGCCAGTATAAAGCAGCAGTTTTTTTGCTTCTTCCAGCTTGCAGCGAAGGATAAATTCACTTATTGAAAAGCCTAAAATCTGCTTAAAATAAGTGGTAAAATAAGATTTACTAAAGCCCACATAGTCAGCCACATCTCCAACACTTAGGTGCTGATTTGTGTTTTGCTTGATATACTGAAGGGCTTTCTTTATGCGCTCGTCAGAGGATACCGGAGTCTTGGCCTGAGAGACTTTTTCAGCAAAGGTATAGCTTATTTTACCAAGCAAATCGTAAAGGCTGTCGGCATTTACAAGTTGCTCGGAAGTTCTGATAAAATAATCCGAGAGCTGATAGGCGCTATCATAGTCAAGCCCACCCTCAATAGCGGCACGGGTGCATATAGTTGTAGTTATGATAATGTTATTTTTTAGCTGGCGTATGGCTGTTGAGCCGGTTATTCCTATGTTAAAGTTGCTCTCGCTATATTCGAAGTTTCTAATTCCTTCATAATTCCCCGTACGTACCAGATTAAGAATCTGCTCTTCAATTGCATAGGTCTGATTGTGCTCTTCACTCGCTATTTCTCTATAGTTTTGCTCAGTAAGCAGAGAGGCATCTGTGACCTGGTTAGTATCTGCCGCGAGAGGATTTGCCCCAGTTAACTGCTCAAGCGAAATAACCTCCTCATGAAGGCAATAATTTAGAAATATACATTTTTTAAGCAGAGAAGCAAGGGAGAGACAGGGTATCTTTCTTAGAAAGTGATTAAACGCCTGTCTAAGATTGTTCGGTGCCGTATAGTCCCTGTATAGATTTTGTAACTCAGAATCCGCATAAGGCACTTCGGTAACAGGTCCAAAAACAAGAAAACTGTTTTTAGGCGCATCTATCTTTAATGCACAAAAAATGCTTCCATAGTCTGACACAATATAAGAAATCCTATTCACGGAAGTAAAAAGCTCCATAAGATATTTAGTGGGTGGATAGGTGAGGTCATCCTGCTCAGGCATAGAGAAAGTGCAGCTTTCTCCTGTATAAAGATACATTGGAATATTTGAGTCAACATAGTACATTTTTATAAAATCTATCAGATTGTGCATTTTCTTCATACATTGTCCTTTCAATATGTTTCGCAGTTTTTTACGAAACTTTTAAATAAGTTTTTAATCTTACCTATTTTTTTATTTCAATAAGTATTCTTATCAAAAACATATCTTTAATATAGCTTCTATCCTAATCAAAATATTACCCTAAGTCAATGGAAATCATCCAAAACAAAGTATAAAAATATAAATAAAAAGTATAAATATGAAATAAATAAATCTTGCTTGAGTATATTATCTATAGCATAAGTGTTAAAAAGAATAAGACACATAATAAACTAAAAGAATTAAGAACAATTTTACTGAGATATGGAAAGAAAGCCAAATAGAGGAGGTATTAGCTTGGAGAAAAAGAAAATTAGAGAATTAGTATCTGAGATGACACTGGAAGAAAAAGCGGGAATGTGCTCGGGAGCGGACTTCTGGCATCTTAAGGGAGTGGAGAGGCTTGGGATACCACAGGTAATGGTGACAGATGGGCCTCATGGCCTAAGAAAGCAGGCAGAGGGAGCTGACCATCTTGGAATAAATGCAAGTGAGAAGGCTATATGCTTTCCGGCAGGCTGTGCAGCGGCATCCTCCTTTGATCGTAGCCTTATACGTAAGCTTGGAGAAACCATAGGAAGTGAATGTCAGGCTATGGATGTAAGTACAATCCTTGGACCTGCAATGAATATAAAGCGCTCTCCTCTTTGTGGAAGAAATTTTGAGTATTACTCAGAAGACCCTTATCTGTCAACAGAGATGGCAGCAGCAATGATTGAAGGTGTACAGAGTAAAAAGGTAGGTACCAGTCCAAAGCATTTCTTAGCAAATAATCAGGAAAGCGCCGTATGACAAACTCTTCCGATGTGGATGAAAGAACACTGAGAGAGATTTACCTGGCCTCCTTTGAGGGTGCGGTAAGAAAGGCAAAACCTTGGACTGTGATGAGCTCTTACAACCGTATAAATGGAGAGTACGTGGGGGATAGCAAGGAATATCTGACAGATATTTTAAGAAATGAATGGGGCTTTGACGGCTATGTGGTTTCTGACTGGGGTGCGGTAAATGATAGGATAAAAGCACTGTCAGCAGGACTCGACTTGGAGATGCCTCCGGGCAATTTTGAAAATGATGAACTTATAGTAAAGGCAGTAAAAGAGGGCAGGCTGGATGAAAGCACCTTGGACCTTGCCTGCGAGAGAATAATTTATGTGATTTTTAGCTATGTGGAGAATAGAGATAAAGACGCGGTATTTGACTATGAGAATGACCATAAAATGGCAGCCCAAATAGAAGCTGAATGTATGGTGCTTTTAAAAAATGATGATAACATTCTTCCTTTAGATGAAGGTAAAAAGACCGCATTCATAGGTAAATATGCAAGAGAACCAAGATATCAGGGAGGAGGAAGCTCACATATTAACAGCTGGAAGGTAGAAGCTGCACTTGATGCAGCGAGTGAATATCCTCAGCTTAAGGATGTTACCTTTGCAGAAGGTTATAGGGATGACAAAGATGAAACTGATAATGAGCTCCTTGATGAAGCAGTGAAAACCGCCAAGGAAGCTGATGTGGCCGTTCTTTTTCTTGGACTTCCTGATAACTTTGAATCTGAAGGCTATGACAGAAGTCATATGAACCTGCCAAACTGTCAGAATGAGCTAGTGGAAAAGATTCTTGAAGTACAAAAGAACGTAGTCATAGTCCTTCATAATGGGGCGCCGGTTATACTGCCTTGGAAGGATAAAGTAAAGGGAATAATCGAAGCATACCTTGGAGGAGAGGCAGTAGGAAGGGTTGTACTGGAGGTACTTACAGGAAAGAAAAATCCTTGTGGACGTCTTGCCGAGACATTTCCAAACCGCCTTGAAGACACTCCTTGTTATCTTACTTACGGTAAAGGCTTTGATAATGCAGACTATAGTGAGGGTGTATTTGTAGGCTATAGACATTATACTTCAAGAAAAATTGAGACAGCCTTTCCGTTTGGATATGGATTGTCTTACACGACCTTTGAGTACAGCGCTCTTTTAGCAGATAAAGAAGAAATGTCTGACAGAGAGACTGTGAAAGTAAGTGTGAAGGTTAAAAATACAGGGAAGCGCTCAGGTAAAACAGTGGTTCAGCTATATGTAGAGTCACCTCAGACAGAGCTGGTACGTCCTGTAAGAGAGCTTAGAGGATTTGAAAAAATATTCTTAGAAGCAGGAGAAGAAAAAACAGTAACATTTTCACTTGATGAAAGAGCCTTTGCCTACTGGAATACAAAGATTCATGACTGGCATGTAGAGGAAGGCGTATACAGGATATTGATTGGTGAGAATGCGGAGAAGATGTGTGTAAGTAAAGAGATTAGAGTACACAGCACTAAAGAGATACCTAAGGTATATTCACTTAATACCTGTCTTGGTGAACTCTTTAGCGACCCAAAGGCACAGCCTGTAATTGAGCCTTTTAAGCAGGAATGGCGGCTAATCAGGCTGCTATGGATATAGCGGATGAACAGAGAAATGATGAAAGCGGAGTAGTAAATCAGGAAATGATGGCAGCAATGATGGAAGGGATGCCGCTTAGACAGCTACTAAGCTTTGTACCGGGAATGAAGAGAGAGATGCTTGAGCAGATGGTTATGGCATTAAACTCACTAAATGCATAAGGAGGAAGATATGAGTAGAGCTAAGAAAGAACTGGGGGTAGATTCAATGGGAGTTCAGAAGTCGATGAGACTTACGGACTATCTGGGTGATGGTATTGGACAGCTCCCACTTAACATTATGACATGTTTGGTAGGACAGCTTACATATTTTTATACGGAAAAGGTAGGGCTTGCTGCCGGAATGGTAGCAACAATGCTTTTGATATCGAAGATATTGGATGCCTTTACAGACCTTATTATGGGTAAAATAGTAGATGAGGGTAAGTCAAAAAAAGGTAAATGCCGCCCATGGTTTATAAGGATGGCCATCCCCGCATTTGTTGCTATAATTATATTATTTACAGTACCAAAGAATGTGGATGGTAACCTACAGGCAGCATACGTACTTATTACCAATATATTGATAACAGCTGTTGTGTATACAGCCATTTCAATTCCTTATGGAGCACTTATGGCAATACGAACAGAGAGCTCTGAAGAGCGTGGTAAGATGGGTATATGCCGAGCAACCTTTGGGTATATTGCGGGAATGGTAATAGTTATTCTTCTTATTCCTATTACCAACATGCTTGGAGGTACACAGGAAGCCTGGATAAAGGCAGCAGTTGTATTTGCACTGATTTCACTTCTCTCCCTGCTTTTTCTTTACAAGGTAACAAGGGAAAATAAGGTTTTGGAGACAGATAGCGAGGAGAAGGTTCCGTTTCTGGAAGAACTTGGAATGCTTTTTAAGAATAAATACTGGATTATGATGCTTGTTCTCCAGTTTATAATGAATATTTCTTATGGACTTAGCACATCAGGCGGTACTTATTATGCTAAGTATATTCTTGGAAATGATAATATTGTAGCCCTCCTTGGGGCAGTGGGACTTATTCCTACCTTCCTTGGATTTGCTCTTACCGGACCTCTTGCAAGGAAATTTGGTATGACAAAAACCTGCATGATTGCAAGTGTAATGGGTATTATAGCCTGTGTAGTCAGAGTATTTACTCCATATAGCCTTGTTAGCTGTATTGCTGGCGGTTGTGTGACCACATTTGCTACCATCCCAATGATGTGTCTGTTTGGCGCCATGGTAAATAACTGTGTGGAATACAATGAGTATAAATTCGGCAAGCGCATAATAGGTATGACAAACAGTGCGAATTCATTTGGAGGTAAGATAGGCTCAGGTATAGGTGCCTCTCTTATAGGATGGCTCCTTGGCTGGGCAGGCTACGATGCCGCGCTTAAAACACAGCCAGCGGCTGTGGATACATCCATATTTGCATTTTCAATCTATATACCACTTGTACTTTTTGTAATTATGTTTATCATTTTATTAAAGAATGATTTGGAGAAGAGATATCCTCAGATTGTAGAAGAGCTCCAGAGGAGAAAAGCTGATGAAAATAATTGATTTAAGAACTGAGTATAGGGAAAATCCTATTGGACTTACTGTTAAGCTTCCAAGATTCTCCTGGAAGCTGGAAGCAGTTAAGGAAAATACCAGGCAGAGCTCATACAGGATAATTGTTACAGATGAGGGGGATGTAAATGTATGGGACAGTAAAGAAGTAAAGTCTGAAGATTCCGTGCTTGTACCTTATGCAGGCAAGCCACTAACTTCTGAAAGGCTCTATAAGGTATCTGTATATGTCACAGACAATTATGGAAATAAGGCTGAGATTAGCGGAAGTTTGAAACAGGAATCTTTGACAATGGGCAGTTTACAGCCAAAATGATTACAAGTGATTTTCCCGAAGAAGAAACAGCCTGCCCTGTATTTACTAAAGCATTTTCACTTAAGAAAAATATACGTAAGGCGAGGCTGTATGCAACAGCACAGGGCGTATATGAGGTAAGCCTTAATAAAGAGGTGGTGGGAGACTACCGTATGGCTCCGGGCTGGACGAGCTATCACAACAGGCTGCAGTATCAGATTTATGACATAACTAATGAGCTAAAATGTGAAAACGAGATTGAAATTGTAGTCGGAAATGGATGGTATAAGGGGATATTTGGATTTTACTGCAGGCCTAATATATACGGAGATAAGGTCGGTGCCTTTGCCGAAATCCATGTTGAATATGAAGATGGCAGCAGGGAAGTGATTGTAACTGATGAGAGCTGGTCGGTAAGGACAGGTGTTATACGCTACAGCGAGATATACATGGGTGAAACTATAGATACGGATAATCCTGAGATAGTAATGGGAAATGTGGCAGTTAAAGAGTTTGATACATCAATACTTACTGCGCAAGAGAATGAGCCTGTACGCATAACAAAGAGGATAAGCGGTAAGGAGCTTATAATAACACCTAGGGAGAAATGCTTGTAGACTTTGGCCAGATAATTACAGGAGTGGTAGAACTTCGTATAAAGGGAGAAAAGGGACAGAAAATAGTTATAAAGCATGGAGAAGTGCTCGATAACGAAGGTAATCTTTACTCTGAGACCCTTAGGCAGGCAAAGTCTATAGATACATTTATATGTAATGGTAAGGAGCAGGTTTTCTACCCTAAGTTTACCTTTCATGGATTTCGCTATATCTGTGTAGAGGGGCTTACGGAATTTGCTCCCGATATGTTCACTGCCTTAGTAATTCACTCAGATATGGCAAAGACGGGAGATTTTAGCTGTTCAAATCAAAAGGTAGACAGACTTCAGAAAAATATTGCCTGGAGCCAGAGGGACAATTTCCTTGACATCCCTACTGATTGCCCTCAAAGAGATGAGAGGCTTGGCTGGACGGGAGATGCTCAAGTATTTGCAGGGACAGCGGCATTTAACAGAAATACTGCTTTATTCTATGCAAAATGGATGAGGGATGTGTCTGCTGAATCATCGCTTGAAAAGGGAGTCCCCCACGTAGTTCCTGATATTCTTGGCTCATATAGCTCTTCTGCTTGGAGTGATGCAGCTGTTTTAATACCTTGGACAGTATATCAGGTGTATGCAGATAAGGGGGATTCTTAGTGAAAACTGGAAATGCATGCACGAATGGGTTGATTATATAAAGAATCAATGTGGTAAAAATGGACTGTGGCAGAGCGGATTTCAGTATGGAGACTGGCTTGCACTTGATAAAGAAGAGAGTGCCGACAGGACGGGTGCGACAGATAAATATATGATAGCCAACGCATATTATATCTATGTTACCGATATAGTGGGAAAAACTGCCAAAATACTGGGATATAGCGAGGATGCGGCAAAATATGAGAAGCTCTATAATGAGACACTGGAGGCATTTAGAGAGGAGTATTATACTCCTACAGGGCGCATAGTAAGCGAGACTCAGACAGGTGCTGTGCTTTCTTTGTACTTTAACCTTGCAAGGGAAAAGGACAGAGAGAGAATCCTTAGTACATTGATTACTAATATTGAAAATCATAAAAATCATCTTTCAACAGGCTTTGTAGGAACACCTTATATCTGTCATGCACTTTCTGAAAATGGAGCACACGAGATGGCAGCCACAATATTTATGAAAGAAGATTATCCATCCTGGCTATATGCGGTAAATATGGGGGCTACTACTATATGGGAGCGTTGGAATTCCATAAAACCTGACGGAACCTTTGATGAGTCGGGAATGAATTCTCTAAACCACTATGCCTACGGCTCCATCGGAGACTGGATGTATAAGAAGGCTGCAGGCTTATCTCCTTTAGAACCAGGATATAAGAAATTCCAGATAAAGCCAATGTTTGTAAAGGGTATAGAGGAATGTGAGGTTTCATTTGATTCAGTGTATGGGAAAATTGTGGCTAAACAGCCTGCAAGGCAGGTAAAATCCACATTCATGCTGAAGTACCTGCCAACACCCAGGCTGTCATCATTCTTCCTGAAAAAGAAGAAAGACTTGAAGTCGGTTCAGGAGTCTATGATTATGAATATGACACAGAGACTTCTCTGGCGGTAGAGCGCTATAGTATGGACAGCACCCTCGGCGAGCTCTTAGAGCAGCCCAAAGCAGTCGATATGTTTAATCAGATGGCACCGGGCATGTTAGACAATCCTATGATTCAGTTTGCCTGTGGAATGACACTTTTAGAGCTTCTTGGTGCAGCACCTGAAGCAAGGCCTTTATATGAGGCTGTGGTACTGGAGCTTAATAAGTTAGAAAATATATAATCGATGGCTCAAATTGACCTATCCTAAAAAGGGTAGGTCTTTTTGCATCGTGGGATAATGTGGGAGATAGACGGATGGGGTTGAAGATTATGAAAAAACATGATATATTTAGTTCAAATTGATTTTAATAAAACTGATTTGAACTAAATGCGAGGGTACAGGTATGTTTATAGGAAGAGAGAAGGAATTAGCTTATTTAGATGAATTTTACAGGAAACCGGGAGTTGGCCTTACTGTAATATATGGACGTAGGCGTATAGGTAAATCTACCCTAATCACGGAATTTGTAAAAGATAAAAAAGTGATTTTTTATACTGCAACCAAGGTTGGTAAGGAGAGAAATCTGGAGTTGTTTTCAAAGCAGGTAGCAGAGATGTTCTTTGAAGGCATCGAAAATATCAGCTTTCATACAGATGAGGCTGTATTTGACTTTATTGACAGGAATATGACAGAGGAAAAACTATTACTGGTAATAGATGAGCTGCCTTATTGGGCTGAAAAAGATGAAGCTCTGCTTTCTGTCTTACAGAAGTATATCGATACAGTCTGGAAGGATAAAAATCTGAAAATAATACTCTGTGGTTCTGCGTTAAGCTTTATGGAAAATAAAGTACTTAGTGAAAAGAGCCCGCTGTTTGGCAGAAGAGATTCACAGATTAAACTGGAAGCTTTTGATTATCTTGATTCAGCAAAATTTGTCCCTGACTATTCATATGAAGATAAAGCAGTATGCTATGGAATCACAGGAGGGGTTGCAAAGTATTTGTCAATGATTGATCCGTCAAAAAATATTGATGAAAATATAATAAGCCTGTTCTTTAGAACAAACGGATATATGTATGATGAAACCAGAAACCTGCTGATACAGGAATTTTCAGATATAACGCTCGTTAATAACATAATAGAGCAGATTGCATCAGGCAGCAATACCATTAATGTGATAGCTAATAAGATAGGTGAAAAGGAGCCAACTATTTTGTATTCCATCGAAAAATTAATAGCTGTAGGTTTGGTGGAAAAGAAAAAATGCATCACCGAAGAAAAGAACAAGAAAAAAACACAATATGTCTTGAAAGATTACATGTTTAAGTTTTGGTATAAATTTATACCTAAGGCTGTTAGCGTGATAGAGATGGGGCAGGGAGAACTGTATTATAATAAGGTGGTTAAACCTACTATACACTCATATATGGGACAGGTATTTGAAGATATGTGTAAATACTATACTTTGAAGCAGGGAATTATAGGAAGTTTTGATTGCTTTGTTACTACAGTAGGCAGCTGGTGGGGAACGGAGACAGTAATAACTGATAATGGTGAGAAAGTGGTACAATCCACGGATATTGATGTAGTCGCACTTTCAGAACCTGAAAAAAAAGCAGTAATAGGTGAGTGTAAATTTAAGAATGAGAAAGTAGATAAAGCTATATATGACACTTTACTGCGGAGAATAAAAGTGATACCTGCAAAATACAAAGTAGTAAAACTAATTTTATTTTCCCTATCAGGCTTTACGGATTGGTTTGACACTCCTGGTGATGAAAAGCTTGAACTAATAACACTTAAAGATATTTATCATTGATAGGTAGGGGGATAAGCATGAATACAATTGAAAAATATTTAATTGCCATAAATATCATAGGCTTCCTTATGTATTTTATAAATTTCATGCTTTATAAATATACCAAGTCTGCCAACATAGATGTGATTTTAACACTACTTGCACTGGCGGGTGGCTCACTTGGAATCTTTGCATTCATAGTGCTTTTTGATAGAAAATCAGTCAAAGATAATATGATGTCTAGGGTATTTCTAATCTGTGTACTAATCATTCAGATTATAGCCGCGCTATTTATCAAAGGCTTCCATGGAGATGAGATAAATTTTGCTTTCTGGGAGTTTTTCGGCAGGAATAAGATTCTTATGATTTATTTGGGAATTATAAATGTTATTACCTTTTTAGCCTTTGCAATTGATAAGCTTCACGCTGTAAAAGGCAAGAGAAGAATAAGGATAATTACACTACTGGGGCTTGCCTTTGTAGGAGGCTCACTAGGGGCACTGCTAGGTATGTACACCTTAAGGCATAAGACGAAGGTAAATTATTTTACTGTAGGGATACCGCTTATTATGATAATGCAGGCAGTGATGGTGTTTTTCGTGATGAATATTAGAGGCTAAGTTGAACGATATATAGAAAAACGTAATAAATCAATTTATTTATTGATGAAAAATAATTTTAAAATAAAAAAAGATTATGTTAGTATTAATACGTAATTAACTGACAAAAAAATAGTTTTTCAAAAAAATACCACACAATACATACGAAAGCTTTTTGTATATATTAGAATTTGAAGACGAAAATTTATAACAAAAATTCGCCAGAAAAAAATAAAAGTTATACTTTAAGGGGTTTATAAGGTGAAGCAGATAAATAAGAAAGAAATATTACGATGTGGATTAGTATTTCTAGTAGCAATTGCAATTAGTGGATTAACGGCTATTCTACCAATATATTTTTCAGTTCCAAGAATAGTTTATGCTAATAGTGTTCCTACCTTTTTGACAACTATGACTTTGGGTCCAATATCAGGAATGGCTTATGCTGTAATAATAAGCTTGGTGATTAATAATGTTGGAATGGGGAGTGGACCTGTTATTTATACACTTTTGTTTCAGATTTTGGAAGCGGTGACAACTGGAATAATATGGAGTAAAAAGGGGAGATTTATTCTACGTTATATTATTACCGTGTGCTGTCTTACTTTCTTGATAAAGCCATTTTTCGTACTTATTTTACTATTTATTTAACTACGACAGCTTAAAAAATAGAAGTATTTTCTTGTATATTTTTGAAATGTATAAGGAGTATTTGACTATGGGGTGGATGGATACAATACTCTTGTATGCTACGGGTATATTGGCAGCATATTTAATAATGAGAGGTATCAATACAATTACAAAAAATGAAAATAAGGAGAAGGAACAATGAAAAAACGAGTGTTTTTAACGCTTATGTCGGCACTGATGATTGTGGGGTTATCTGCCTGTGGTAGCACAAACAAAGCACAAGACGAAAAACCTAAAACAGAATCAACTAAGTCCGAATCGGTAGTCAACCAATCAGAGAAAACAGGATCAACAAAGACAGAGAGTAATACTTTAAGTGAAATCGCTAAAGTATCAGTTAACAAGCTGGATACCGCTAATATGCAAGTTGTTGATATTAGAGAGGAAGAGCAGTATATTGGATGGGACACTGTAGATGGAAAGGGTGGACATATTAAAGGAGCGATTGATTTTCCAAAGTCTTGGCTTAGCATGGATTTGATAAAGATTCAGCCATTGGAACAACAATGGAATCTGAGTTAAAGCGTAGAGGCTTAGATCCTGAAAAGCCAACTGTATTATATTCTAATAAAGATGTGTCAGATGAAGAAGCAAGACAATATCAGAATTTAGGATTTAAGAATCTCTCTGTATTAGAGGGAGGGTACGAATCATATGTATCTGCCGGAAAAGAAACAGACAAGCTGGCACATTATGAAATGTATGTTTATCCACAGTGGGTACAGGATTTGATAGATGGTAAATCACCTGCAACGTTTAAGGGTGGAGACTACAAAATATTTGAAGTATCATTGGCTACCCCCGACAAAGAATATGAATTGGGTCACATTCCCGGTGCATATTACATAAAGGCTGAAACTACTAATCAGGTTCCGGGACCTCGAGCTTTAGCTGATTACGAGAATATACCTATGGAAGAACAGCTAAAATATTGGAATCGACCTTCTGATAGTGAGATACAGAAGATAGTTGAGGAAGCAGGAATAACAAAAGATACAACGGTTATTCTTTATGGACTTACTAAAGCAACTACCGCGGCAGCACGAACTGCGGCCATTTTGAAATATGCAGGCGTTGAAGATATACGTATTTTGAATGGTGGTGAAACCCTGTGGCTACTACAAGGTAGAGAGTTAGAGAAGGGAATTAACGAGGCAAAGAGAGTTTCATTCGGTGCTAAAGTACCGGTAAATCCTGATGTTTTCTACGATTATGATGAGGAATTGAAGGTGGTTAGTGACAAAAACAGCGTTGTAGCTTCAGTTCGCAGTTGGGATGAGTATCTTTGCAAAGTTAGCGGATACACATATATTGGTGAAGCAGGTGATATTGCAAATTCAAGATTTGCTTACGCAGGAGCCGGTCCATATAGTATGGAGGATTACCGAAATGTAGACAATACTATGTTTAACTACAACATAATGGCAGAACGTTGGAAACTATGGGGTATTACTCCGGATAAAAGAGTAGTATTTCATTGTGGAACAGGCTGGAGGGCGAGTGAAACCTATTTTTATGCGTATGCAATGGGATGGAACAATATCCACATATATGATGGAGGATGGTATGAGTGGCATAAACATAAAGACAGCCCAAGAAAAACTCCAGGCCTTCCTGATGATGCGCCTGAGCAGAAACCTCAGGAGTACTTTATTGTAAAGGATAAATAAGAAAATCAAGCAAAAGAGTATTTAATATTTTAGGCGGCTAACACAAATTTTGTGCTAGCCGTCTATGTAAATTATTTGATAATGAGGTAAGTTATGGAAGAGAAAGGCAATGTAGTAACCAAGTTAAAGAAGATTATTAACGCCAACGGGCTGGATTTCTTAGGTAAAAATCCATATCAGACATATACAGAACTGATGAAAGATGGTGCTGTAGACAGAAAGACAGCAGGTGCAATACTGTGTTTCTTGGTAAATGGTCTATCTAAGTATTTGGATTCCAATAACGATATCACTGAATTAACTAAAATAATACAGAATGAATGTGGATTTAATGAAGATATATCTTATAGTATAGCAGAGATATTTATTAATTTGTACTCAAAAGAGAATATTAAAAAATGGAAAAGCAAAGAAAAAGAAGGACTAAAACAGTTTTTAAATGATGAATTTACATATAAATGGACTGGGTTCACAATTTGGTATGTGAATAATGTGAGCATGGATTGCCACTACCAAGCAGAAATCGTATTATCTCCAACCCAAGATGTGATTAATGATCATGAACTTATGAAGTTGCTTGAGAAAAATCCATTTTTAAAAAAGAAAGCAATACGCGAATATTTTGAGGAAAAACTTAAAACTTATCTTGATGATCAGTTTAATGAGTACTGTACCTGTGAAGAGTATTATGAACCTGATGTAGAAGATTTTTATATTGATGATTGTGTAGAAGAATGGTGCAAGATGAATGGATTTAAGTTTATATCCTGCGATGGGAGTGGATATGATGACGGATATGAGCCAAATTAGGGTTGTATTGCTACCTGATTGGTATTAAAATATGGAAAAGTGTCAAAATAGGGGGATAAAAGTATTGGAAAACGCACAAAATTAGAGTATAATAATACTGGAAAACGCACAAAGTGGTGTGGAGGATTATTATGCTAAAGAGAAAAATTGAAAAAGATATAGAAAAATGGATTGAAAACAGTGAGAAAGCTATCCTTATTTACGGGGTACGCCAGGCGGGAAAGCTATCCTTATTTACGGGGTACGCCAGGCGGGAAAGACATTTATTATTCGTGAATGCTTGAAGAGAAATGAATGTGAATATATTGAATTTAACCTTATTAATCAGCCTGAACTTGTGGAAGTTTTGAAAAGTTCAACCAGTATAGATGACCTGATATTAAAGCTTTCGTTATATAGTGATAAGAAGATAATTCCCGGGAAAAACAATTTTTCTTTTTTTGATGAAATACAAAGATATAAAGAAATTGTGACCAAGATTAAATTTCTTGTTGAAGATAAAAGATATAGATATATTTTATCAGGCTCATTACTTGGGGTAGAAATAGTTAATCTCAAATCAGCGCCTGTTGGGTATTTGCAGACTCTAAATATGTATCCTATGGATTTTGAAGAGTTTTTGCAGATATTTAACGTTGACGAGAATATTATAAATAACTTGCGAAACTGCTTTTTAACCAAAAACAAAAAGTTGATGAGATTATCCATAATAAAAATTATGGAAATGTTTAACCTATATCTGATAATTGGAGGTATGCCTGCGGCGGTTGAAAGGTATCGTAATACTGAAAATATAGATGAAGTAATGGAAGAACACAGGGCTATTATAGAACAGTATAAGCTGGATTTTACACAGTATGAGGAGGAAAATCGTAAACTAATTATTACTCATATATATGAGCTAATACCTGCAGAACTGAACGAGAAAAATAAAAGGTTTATGATAGCAGATATTAATAAGAGTCTCCGTTATGAGCGTATATCAGACAGTTTTGTCTGGTTATGGAAGTCTGGGGTTGCATTGGGAGTATTTAATACCACAGAACCTACGATTCCACTTATGCTTAATGAAAAAAGTGCTTTATTTAAGCTATTTATATCAGATGTTGGTTTGCTTACCACAATCTATGGCAAGTCCTGTAAACTAAAAATTGTAAATAAAGAAAGCGACATCAACAAGGGAGCGGTATTTGAAAATGTAGTGGCACAGGAGCTTCATCGCATGGATATCCTCTATATTACTATAACAGTAAAAAACTGGGAGAGATTGACTTTATTGTTGAACAGAATGGCAAATCTTTACCAATTGAGGTAAAAAGCGGTAAAGCTTACAATAAACACTCTGCCCTTAACAATTTGATGAACACAAAGGAATACGGAATTGAAGAGGCTTTTATCTTCACAAATGATAATGTGAAGATAGATGGAAAACTTAATTATCTCCCTATGTATATGGTTATGTTTTTAAGAGATGAACCGATAGAGTTTGCTGCTATAAAGTTGGGGAGGTATTCCCAGGATTTTATGAAAACTCAAGAACAAGGAGCTACTGCCATGCATGGTCTTCTGCACCTGTAATGTTAATGCAAAAATATTTGTTGGGAATTAAGAGAGATGATGATGGATATGAGCCAAATTAGAGTCTACTACTGCTTGATTAGCGCTAAAACAATGGAATAGTGTCAAAATAGGGATATAAAAGCATTGGAATACGCACAGGTATTTGTAGAATAAAAATCATAGAATAGGAGGTCACTATGAGAAAAATCAAAACCAGAACTTTTATGGGAACCACAGACACAGCCATTTCTGAGCGTGAGAAGCTTGGGATGGAGATTGCGAGGGAGGCAGCGGCAGCAGGCATTGTGCTTCTTAAAAATGAGAATAATGTTCTGCCTCTTGAGAAGGACAGTAAAATTGCACTCTATGGCATAGGTGCAGCCAATACATTTAAGGGAGGCACTGGCTCAGGTGATGTCAATGAAAGGCAGAGCGTGAGTGTGTTTGAAGGCCTTAAGAATGCAGGCTTCATCATAACCAATGAAGAGCAGGTAAGAGATAGTGTTAAGCTCTACAATAAGGCAAGAGAGGACTGGAGAGATGACATCCTTAAGAAATGTGAGGGAAAGGACGGAGTAGAATTTCATTATTTACTCAACCAATCCATTTACACTACCTGAAAACAAGCAGGAGATTACAAAGACAGATGCCGACACCGCCATCTATGTTGTAAGCCGCATAGCCGGTGAAGGAGCCGACCGTCATAATAAAAAGGGAGACTTCCAGCTTACGGATGCAGAGGAAAAGGAAATCTCTGCTATCTGCGGTCTGTATGAGAAGGTAGTGGTTGTGCTAAATGCGGGAGGAGTCATGGACGTATCCCCTCTTGATAAACATCCTAATATATACGGAATTATAAACCTTGGTCAGGCAGGCATGGAGGGAGGCAATGCACTTGCTGACATAGTATCAGGCGCTGTTAATCCATCGGGAAAGCTTACTGCAACCTGGGCCTATAAGTATGAGGACTATCCTAATGCTAACGAGTTTTCGCATAATAACGGAAATGTAGATGAAGAATATTATAACGAAGGAATATATGTAGGCTACAGGTATTTTGACAGCTTTGGCATACCTGTACGCTACGGTTATGGTTTTGGACTTTCTTATACCGAATTTTCCCTTGAATTTAAGGGTATTCAGGAAGATAAGGGAAGAGGAGTTATACTTGATGTAAATGTTAAAAATACAGGCAAGGTAGCAGGGCGTGAGGTAATTCAGGTCTATGCAGCCTGCCCGGATGAAAAACTTGCGAAAGAAAGAAGAAGGCTGGTTGCATTTAAGAAGACGAAGCTGCTCTCTCCGGGCGAGGAAATATGCCTCTCACTGGATGCACCATTTGAAAGGCTTACTTCTTACAGCGAGAATGAGTCAGGCTGGTATCTGGAGAAGGGATTATACGCTTTCTATGTGGGTAATTCTCTCACTGACTCGACTCCCCAGGCGCTTATGGAGCTTGATAAGGATGTAATTACCGAAAAGACAATGCATATATGTAAGCCTGAAAAGCCTGTAGAAGAGTATGAGGCTGACCTTAAGCTTGTAGAGGGAAGAAGGGCAGAAATAAGCGATTAGCAGGCACTCTGCCTGTAGTTAGTGTAAAGGCTGAAAGCATAGCGGTAAAAGAGATAAAATATCTTAGCAATGAAGAGCTTGCGGCAGTAAAAGAGATGGAAATAGTCAAATCTCTTACTGAAGAACAGCTAAAGAAGCTTGCTACAGGAGATCCGGGAAGGGCACAGGAAGAATCAGCCCTTGGTACTGCAGGAATCAGTGTTCCGGGCTCAGCGGCAGAAACTTCATTCTGCGCAGAGGATAAGGGAATAGCAGGAATTGTGCTGGCTGATGGTCCTGCAGGACTAAGACTTAACAGGTATTATTTTGTGCGTGATGGGAAAATGGTTCCTATGTCATTTATGTTCAGCCTTGAAGGTGGAATTTTGGTTCCTGATGCGGACAAAACCGAAGGAGAGCAATATTTCCAGAACTGTACTGCATTTCCGGTGGGTACTGTACTGGCACAGACTTGGGATGAAGAGGTTGTGAAAAAGGTTGGGTGCCACGTAGCAAAAGAAATGGTTGAGCTTGGCGTGACTCTTTGGCTTGCACCGGGCATGAATATCCAGAGGAATCCGCTTTGTGGAAGAAACTTTGAGTATTATTCAGAAGATCCGTTCATTACCGGTAAGATAGCTGCTGCCATGACAGAAGGAGTGCAGTCTGTAAAGGGCTGTGGAACTACCATAAAGCATTTTGCCTGCAACAACAATGAAGATAACCGTATGGGCTGTGACAGCATACTTTCAGAAAGGGCTCTTCGAGAAATCTACTTAAAGGGCTTTGAAATCGCTATCAAAGAGGCACAGCCTATGGCCATTATGACCTCCTACAACAAGATTAATGGCATACACGCTGCCAATAACTACGACCTTTGTACCAATGCTGCCAGAAATGAATTTGGCTTTATGGGAATGATAATGACAGACTGGACTACCACCCAGAATGGACCTGATTGTACTGCAGCAGGCTGTATGAGGGCGGGAAATGATGTGGTTATGCCGGGCTGTGAAAATGACCAGGTAAATCTCTCCGCTGAACTTGCCTCAGGAAGTCTTAAGAAGGCAGACCTTGAGGCCTGTGTATCAAGACTTGTAAGATGTGTGCTACAGTCTAATGAATATGTAGAATAGGCTAAAATATGTGCACACGCTAAACAAGAGGTGCTGTAAAGGCAGATAGTATCACTAAAAAATTATCACTAATACAAGAGGTGCTGTAAGGCGCACAGTATAACTAAGAAGTTTTAACTAAAAAAACAGGGGCTAGACGAGTGATTGTCAGTCCCTGTTCTTTTGCTTGTCAGTTATTTTCACATATTATACATGTGAAAACGCTTGGTGAAATTAGGAAAAGCACTATAGTAACTTTTACCTGGTAAATGCGTGAACATTACTGTAATTATCAATGGTCAGTGCTTACCTTGTTTATTTCTTAATCTTCACCGTTTTTGTATAACTTCCCTTATACCTGCCCTTTCCGAGGATAATGATTTTTATCTTGTCCTTCATCTTCCTAAAGAATACCTCATAATCTCTACCTTCTTTAAGTCCTTTGATGCTGACTTTAATATGTTCAATATCTTTAGTAACCTTAAATGAACCAAGATTAATCTTAAGTTTCTTATACGCCTTCTTTATGAAGGTTTTTATGTCCTTCTTCTTTGCCTTTTTGTCAAGGGCATTAAGCTTCTTTACGATATTTTCAAGTGCTTTTAGCTTCTTTTCAATTTTTTCCAGAACCTTAAGTCTCTTATCGAAAGAACCAAGAGGAGTAGACTTTTCATCAATTATGGAAATCTGCTTTTCAAGTTTATCTTCCATTTCCTTTAATTTGTTTACGGCTTTATCGTCTTTATTTTCTCCTGCCTTCTCCCCGCTAGGAGCTACACTCACAGGTGGAATGAAAGAATAGCCGGGATTGTAAGAAGGAGCGGGTGGAGTTGAAGGAATCGAAGGAGTTGGAGGTGTAACAGGTGGAGTTTCAGGCTGTTTAGCAGATGAGACCTTCTCGGTTTCTATCCTCATCATGTACATGCCAAGTTCGCCTGCTTCATACCAGGCGCCGTTTATCAGCTTAAATATCTTGCCTGCTCCCCTTGTACTTTCATCAACAGCAATTCTTGGAACAGCATCGCCCTCACCAACCTGGGTGTAGGCAACATAGATATCTCCTTTTACAAATAAATCAGGGATGACTATGTCGGTGAAGTCGTTATCTAATGCCACAGTAGTTGTAACAGGGCCAAGTAAAATGTTTCCCGGATAACCATCTTTTTCGTTTTCTCCGTAAATGCTGTAGGTAAATGGCTTTCCTACTATGCTTTCGGTAGTAGTCTTTTTTAGTCCTATGCGAAGCTTTTTCAGGATGACTTCTTCGTCAAAATGATACTTTACTGCAACGCTACCACCATTTTTTAGAGGTGCCAGAATCTTTGCATTAGCGAAGTCTCCACTGTCATTTGCTATCTCTTTCTTCTCACCGCTTGTAGTTAGTTTGGTCAGGACAATTGTAGAAAGAGAGGTATTATCTTTAATAGTTACCATCTTCTCGTAGGTCCTATATCCTGATGCCAAAACGATGACCTTATACTCACCTTCAGGAATATTTGTAAGTATTACAGTTGATTTAGAGGAAGAGATGTACTTAGGAATATTGCTTCCCTTTTCATAAATCTTCACATCACTTTTCACGCTGTTGCCTTCGTTATCTTTAATATCAAAAGATAAACCATAGGTTTCAAGTGAAGCCATAAGGATGTCCTGCTTAAGCACCTCTCCCTCTTTAAGAGTAATCTTAACAGGCTTAGACTTGTAATTATCGTTATATGCGACCACTGTGTAAGTGCCTGCAGGGTGCTTTATTAAGAACCTTCCACTTCCTGCCTCGCTTCTTACATAGGTATTGGTCTCAAGTATCTTCACTATGGCAGCAGAAGGGATGGTAGAGGTGGTAGTGGTATTTTCACCTGCTTCATAGAACTTTGTTCCAAGCAGAGTGAAGCTCTCTCCTGAAATATCTACCGGTGTAATAGTCTCAGGGTTTTTAATAGTTTCATCAGAGGCATACTCACCGCCGGCATTGTAGGCTGCTTCTTCGTTTATAGCGTTTGCCGTATTAGTGGTTGTTGAAGCTTTTTCGTTTATAGCCTGTAACTCATTAGCGGTAGATGTTTCTGCCACATTAGCTGTATCGAAAATGGCTACATCATCAATGTACCAACCTGCTCCAGAATAGTCGTTACCTGATTTAAGTACAAATTTCATCTGAAATGAATCTTTTAAGAACTTAGGCTCTATCTCAAATCCATCCAGAATCCAAGCAGAGCTTCTTCTCTGATGACCGTTGATGTTTCTATTATCTATATTGTCATTTAAGTTGAAGGCTTTTTCCCACTCGCTTTCAGCAGTCTTAAACCAAATTTCATAGCTATCGGTATCCTGACTACCTATTTTATACCAATTCTGATAATAGAGATTGGCTTTTTTTATGTTTGATAAGTTAATTACAGGTGAAACCAATTCGTAAGTTGAATTATGTTTTCTGTGTATGTTAAGCCCTGTCATAAAGACGTTAGGGCTGTTTGTATTCTTGGTCTTTGAATTGGTGGCTGGACCATCAGAATAATCGTTACTGGTCTCTCCCCTTTCCCACTTTGCCTCTGAAGGCGAAGTCCAACCCTGGTTATCCTGTTCAAAATCAAATGACTGAATCTTATTACCCTTGGTAAAAGTAATTGACACAGGTTCACTAAGTTCGCTCTCAATACTTCCTTTTATAGAAGCAATCTTATAGAAGTAACTTCCTTCCTGTGGGGTTGGTATGTCGTCAAAACAGGAATTATAAGAAGAATAAATTGCATCGGTCACTTTTTCGTATTTCCCGTTCTCAGTAGTGGAACGATATAGAGCGTACTCTGTAATTAAAGGATTATTTACCTTTTCAAAATTAATCCTGATTTTTCCAGTACCTACAAAGTTTTCGGCAGAAAGACCTTCGCTTGGTGGGAGTGGTATGTCATTGGTTAATGCTTCAAGCTTAAAGTCATCAATATAGTAACCTGCTGCCTTTCTTTCACTGTAACCTGCCCATCTGAGAGCAAACATGACAATAATTTTTTTGCCTTTGTATCGTGAAAGGTTAATATAATGTTCTTTCCAGTCGCGTTTACTATGACTGTTTCTAAGTGCAGGCTTCTGACCATAAACAATTTGATCAGTTGAAGAACTGTTCTCAGGGATTTCACCAATCCAAACTTCGGCTGTATCCTCAAAACTACCCTGATAATTGTCAAGTTCAGACCAATCCTTAAATCTTAAATAGAATCTGAAGTAGCATCACTTAGGTCAATAGGAGGGCTGATTAATAAAGAATTCACCAAGCCTTCATAGTTCCCATTAAGCCTTGTGCCTACTACATTTTTGCCGCTTGGCGCTGATGTTGGTCCATAGGTTGGCGCTCCGACCTCCCACATAGGTGTCTTTCCACCAAAGACAAAGCCGTCTGCACCATTCTCAAAATCATTGGAATATCCCGGCTTTATGCCTGTTTCAACAGTAGCTTGGATGGTATTGGTCTTATATGTATTATCGGAGTAGTCGACAGCCTCAATGTAGTAGCTTGCATTTCCCACAGGCAAATCAGAAGGATGGATGGTAACGGTATAGGTTCCACTCTTTTTATTACCTGAGTAGAGTTCAAAGCTTCTTGAATTAAATGTCTCAGCCACGCGTGATTTGTAGTAAAGAGTCACGCTCTTAACACCTACATTGTCAGAAACCTTAGCCTCAAACTCAAAGTCATAGGCGTTGTACAGCTTCTTAGGTGTTGTCGCTTCGATAGCAGGGAGGACATTGTCTGTTCCCGGAATGAGGGTTTGTCCTGTAAATGTAGCGAACTTGTCTACATCCTTTCCAAGAGCTGCCTCCACAGCCTTAAATACATTCAGCTTGCCGTAACCATAGCCCATATTTGGCGAGCTTATATAATGGTCATCCGTAAGAGGGGTGGCAGTTGATTTTAAGATTTCTTCCACCTTATCAACGGTTAAGTTTCTATTTGCTTCGAGGATTAGGGCTACTGCACCGCTAACATGAGGTGCAGCCATAGAGGTTCCTGTTTTAAGCACATAGCCTCCCTTGTAGTCAGCAGAGAGGATATTTACTCCGGGTGCGGAGATCTCAGGCTTAAATTTGTTGGTGTGCTTGGATGGTCCTCTGAGAGAAAATTTAGCCAATTTGTCATCTTTGGTCAATGCTCCTACTGAGAATGAGTCTTCCAAAGAGCCGGGACTTCCGATGGAGCCCTCACCACCTGCATTGTACTCTCCGGTATTGCCTGAGGAGAAGATAGGGACTATTCCTGCGGCCTTCCATTTCTTAACAATGTCATCGTAAAAGCTGTCATCTCTGTTGCCTCCCCAGGAGTTGTTAACCACCTGAGGTTTTTTCTCAAGTATCCACTGTCCGGCAGCAAGAAGTCCATCATCACTTGCCTCTCCTTCTTTGTTAAATACTCTGGCAACGACGAGCTTTTGCATCCTTTGCTATACCTATGGTTCGTCCTAAAATGGTACCTGCAACATATGGGTACCATGCCCTGTTTCATCTTTTTGGCTCAGTATTTGAAGGCTCAACAAAGTCTTTAAAACCTTCGGGAATTAGGGCATTCTGAAGTTCGGGGTGATTTGCATTTACACCGGAATCAATAATGCCGACTACGATATTCTTGCCGGTCTTTGTCACGCGGTCTGCCTGAATGGATTCAAGATTCCAAGGAACATAAGAAGTGACTTCAGATAGGCTGCTTTTTCTTTTTACAATTTCTTCCTTATCAGAAACGATGGTATGATTTAAGCGAATGCTTTCTACATCGCTCCTACGGGCGATTTTCTCTATGAGTTCTGCCCTTCCTTTGATGTAGATACTGTTTATAATGAAGAATGAATTGTACTCGGATATGTCTCCGTCTTTTACTTTTCGTTCAACAAATGAAATAAGGCTTTCCTGGCTTTTTTCACTTGTATCCCTTAGGGTATCCACGACATCTTCGGGCTTTACTTTAGTTAAGTCTGCCTCTGCCTTCAAGGTGACTATGAATTCGACCTCTTTAGATGCCGGGACTTTTTGCAGTGATTTTTCTATCTTATCCAAATAAGAGGAATCTGTTTTTGCAAATAGATTCATAGGAAAGATAGAAATCACCAAGAATAATACAAGAAATATTGATAGTGCTTTGGTAGATTTTCTGACTTTCATTTTACTGTCTTCCTTTCTCTTTGTTAAAAGTGCAAATTTTAGTTTAACAAGTCGACAGAATAAATGCAATATAACAGTTAGTAAAATCTAACTTATTGATAAAAAAAGTCAATATGACTAAAGGTGGCCCTTTTCTTCATGTTAACTGAGATTTTTCCTAAAAACCATTTTTACCTCGGCGCCGCTTTTTGTATCTGAATAATTCTTTAAGTACAAATCTCCATCATTTGCAGTAACTATCCTTTTTACGATTGACAGACCGATACCGTGTTTTGAAGTTTCATCAGTCTCCTTGCTTGATATGAATTTTTCGGTAAGTACAGGGATTAGGCTCTCATCAAAGCCGTTTCCTTCATCCCTTATAATTATTTCAAACTGAGTTACAGTGTCGTTAAATGAAACTGAAATATCGCTGCCCTTTGAGGAATGCTCGACAGAGTTGTTTACAATGTTTTGCAAAGCTACGGCTATTGCTTCCTTATCAAGCTTTATCTCTGAAGAGTTCCTTTGCGCTATATTCACATTAAACTCATTTGCCCTGCATATGGCTGAAATTACATCTATCCAGTAATCAATAACACTCTCGCTTACTGTATCCTTCTTACCCTCTATTAGATATGAAAAGTTCGTTAGCTTACGAATATAGCTTTCAAGCCTTGTCATACCGTTTGTAATATCAGCAAACCTCTCAGATGAAAGGTCAGGGTTTTCCTCCTGTAAAAGCTCAAAATTGCCCTTTATTAGGGTGATAGGAGTGCGGATGTCATGTACAACTGAGTCTATCAGCTCTTTTTGGGCATTTTGTATATCCCACTGCCTGTTAAGTGAGGCTTTCAGATTATTTGCAAGCACATCAATGGAGGTCAGCACACCGTCTATTTCCCTGTATTTAGAGGACTCCCTTGTGTAATCCAAATCCATCTTTTTAATATTTTCATTGGCAGAGGCAATCTTTTTAATTTCTCTTCTCAACAGCTTCGACAGCCTTATAATCAGCAGTACAAAGCCAACCATCCATATAAACAGGGTGATAAGGATGTAGAGGCTTTCAAAGTTGTTCACAAGCTTGTACAGGCCTTTGATTGCAAATATTGCACTGACACGGTATTTTATTACCAGAGTTTTACCTCCCTTTGTATAAGCCTTAAAATACTTGGCTCCTATTATCGTATTGGTGGCTGAGGAGCCTGTTTTTAAGGCCAGTTCTACCTCTGCCTTATAATTATCTCCTATGGTATCCTGTATTACTCTGCCATTTTCCATATACAGATAATCATAATAAAACGGGATATCACTCACATTCAGGCTGCCCCCGTTAAACTCTTTTTCGATGATGGAGGCATTTGAACTTGCATAGTTGGCAGGGTAGATGATGCCGTTAATTGCAAGTAAACTAAGGCCTGCAAAGAAAAGTATAATGACTCCAAAGGTATAAGCAAGCTCAAGAGCCGCATATTTCCATACTAAATATGTTAAACTTCTTTTATTTCCCATTGATAACCCACTCCCCATATAGTTTTAATCGGATCTATATTATATTTACCAAATTTACTCCTTATAAGCTTGACTCTCTCGGTTATGGTAGTAGAGCTGTCGCCCTCTGCATCATAACCATAAATTGTAGTATAGATTTTCTCTTTTGAAAATACAGAGTTTCTATTCTTTAGCAGGAGCTCGCAGATTTCATATTCGCTGTTTGTAAGTTCAACTACCATATCGCCGCAAAAGATTTTCTTAGAAAGCAAATCGCAGGATATAGGATAATCCACGAGCCTTGAGTGTCTTTTCCCTCTTTTCACGCCTTATATGGGCTGCTATCCTTGCTCTGATTTCAGCCAGAGAAAAAGGCTTTGTAAGGTAATCATCTGCGCCCAGGGCAAGCCCCTCAAGCTTATCCTTTTCAAAAATCCTTTGCTGTAAGCAGGATAATGGGGGCATCTATAAGGCTCCTGTATTTTTGCAAGGAAGTCAAAGCCGCTCATTTCCTCCATCATAACATCAAGAATAATAAGGTCATACTTACCAAGCACTTCAGGTTTCACAGACTTTGCCAGGGGAGCGGTATCAACTTCGTACTCCTTTTTCAAAAGTCAGCTTAAGGAGCTTTAGCAAATCCTTATCATCATCAATTATCAGAAGTCTCATCTCATTCCTCCATCTTAGTAGTGCCGTCCCAATTATTATACCAAAAACAAAGCAGAGGTAAAGCCATTAAGGCTATAAAAAGGGATAAGGCAAGAAAAAACAGTACCTCTGTCGGTGTAAATTGCCTCCTTATATACCCAAAAATCAGCTTAACAGGATAGACAAAGGGACAAAAATACCAGATACCCGCTCCCAAGTCCGTTGTTCCAAGAAGAATGGCTGTGAGTGTAGAAATGGCTCCCACAAGTATGCTTCCGGAGTAGCTGTATTTGAGGCTAACGAACTGATAAATGGGGATAAGGCACATAAAGGTTACCGGACAAATGCTCGCACACAGGATAAAATGGATGCCTGAAACAGTTATACCCCTAAGTAATAAAAATGTCAAAAGGGGCAGGGTAGCAACCAGCTCGATTGCTGCTATAAGTAGGAGGATAAAGAGAAATCTGGTAAGAAACAGCTTAATCCTGCCTATACCGCACCTTAAGTCGTTGGCATAGTTTCCTGCCTTTTTGTCAATGTCATACAGCATTGGTACAAAGAAGCTGATTGAAAAGCAGGCAAGTATGGTAAATACAGCATAAAATGATGTGATTTCCTTTCCTTTTAGCAGGGCAGAGGTCTGCAGGTAGGCGGTGAAAATAAAGGAAAACAGCAGAGGACACAGAAATACCACCACCCTGACAGGAGTCCTTTTGGTTCTCTTAAAGTAGGAGACTAAAATATTAAGCATGGATTTTTCTTCTTTCTTTAATCAAAATCAATATATCTGTGACCAGCCAAACAGCAACGCTGATTAATAAACCTGTGTAAACCGCTCCTATTTCCATCATAGGAGAATCCGGGTTAAGGAAGGTGCCGTTTGGATGCACTCCTATAATGGGGCTTAGTATACGAAGGTTGTAAGCCCAGGGAAAGAACTCCCAATAGTTAGTAACTGCAATTACCGCAGATGGAAAGGTGAACAGAAAGTTGGTTATAATAACGGGAAGCCTTTTGTTAAACAGCCTGTATATAAGGAGCGATAAGGTGGCAATGGGCAGGCTTCCAACAAATAGACAAAGTGTAGCTATAATAAGCGTATGGATGAAGATTGTTTCGCCAAGTATCATCTTCCCTACAAAATATATGAGTAAAGATGAGATAAAAAGTATGGCAAAAAGCTCTGAAAAACTACGATATTCTTAGCTATTATCATCTTTCCTATGCTTAGATTCAGGCTGTTATCTCTTCCAAGATGTTCAGGCTTCTCTTTAGCCATAATATTTACAGCTAAAAGGCTTAGGACAATAGGCAGAATCATAACAGGATACCAGTTAAATGATGTAGCTAAGATATAACTTTTACCAGCAGAGCTTTGCCCCATAAGGCTTACCATAAGCAGGTTAAATACTACAAACACCACAGGTACAATGAATATAAGCTTTGAATTTGCCCCTCTTTTTTCCTTGATAAATTCCGCTTTAATCATATTAATCATTATTATTCACATCCTTTTTTATAATTTCCATAAATAAAGCTTCTAAGGTGTTGCTGTCTGTATGATTCTCGCCCTCATAACTTAGATGACCTTTGTTGATTATTCCGATTCTGTCTGCTACCTGCCAGACTTCACTCAAAATATGGCTTGATAAAATGATTGTAATTCCCTGCCCTGCTAAAGATTTGATGAGTTCTCTAAGCTCCTGTATGCCAAGGGGGTCAAGTCCGTTGGTAGGCTCATCAAGGATGAGAAGAGATGGGGAGCCTATTAGTGCCATAGAGATACCAAGTCTTTGCTTCATGCCTAAAGAAAATTCCTTTGCCGGTTTCTTACTGTTATTTTCTAAGCCGACCAGATTCAGAACCTCGTTAATCCTTGATTTATCAATGTTTAGCAGGGTAGTAAGAACCTCCAAATTCTCGTAAGCTGTTAAGTTTAGGTAAATTGCAGGAGCTTCGATTATTGCACCTATCTTAAGTAAATCGTCAGTATTTAGTTCGTGTCCTTCAAAGACAATACTGCCAGAGCTTTTAGGAATCATCCTCGTTATCAGCTTTAAGAGTGTGGACTTACCGGCTCCGTTTGGACCAAGCAGACCGTATACACTGCCTTTTTCCACCTGAATAGATACATTGTTAAGGGCTGTTTGATGTTTGTACTTTTTGGTAAGCCCATTAGTTTCAAGCATTATACTCATGTTATTTCCTCCTTTTCTATGAAGGTAGTGTAAAACACAAAAATAACTAAATTATAACCGGAATAAGATTTTTGAAAAAAGTGTAGAGCAGGAAATACTTGTTCCTTTGACAATTTTATCTTGTAACTTCTCCACATATCATTTAAAATATAATTTAGCACTACTATAGCATTGTGTGATAATATAGGAGAAGAATTATGTTTTATGTGAGTGAAGTAAAAACCAAGGCGCCGGAGAATTTTCAGAGTGAGCTTCAGCAAAAGATTTATGAGACTTTGGCTCATCTTGATATTCCCTTTGAGAGGGTGGACAATGACCCTGCTATCACTATGGAGGACTGCGTTTTAATCAATGAGAGACTTGACATGAAGACGGTTAAAACCCTGTTTCTATGCAATAGGCAGCAGACTAACTTCTATCTCTTTGTAACCCTTGACGGTAAGCCTTTTGTAACCAAGGATTTTAGTGCGGCACTTGGAATATCAAGGGTTTCATTTGCCACGGAAGAGCTGCTATTTAGTATGCTTGGCACAAAGATTGGGGCAACAACGGTGCTTAGCAGTATTATTGACACTGAAAATAAGGTAAGGATTATATTTGATATAGAGGTGCTTAAAAATGAGTGGTATGGCTGTACCGACAGCACCACAACCAGCTATATGAAGCTTAAAACCGCAGATGTTTTGGAGAAATACATACCTTTTACAAAGCATGAGATAACAGTGATTGAGGTGTAGGGGAGCTGTTATGAAGTTAAAATCAGATAAGATTTCTGAGTGGACAGGAGGCTATTATGGCAATAGACGGGGTAAAGATAATTGACAGTGATGACGGTTATGATATTTACAATACAGTCGTAGATAGATATAAAAATGGAGAAGATGTCGAGAAGATAATCGAAGATGTTTTAAATGATGAGAAGAATTTTTGCACAGACAGCTTTTATACTGAGATTTATTGGACAGCCTTTGCTTATTCTTTGTGGAAGATAGGGCATTTACCTGAGGAAATAAAAAATAAAGCTCTTAAGATAATAGAAAAAGGCGCAGATGAGTTCTGGCTTGAAATCGACAGCAAGGCAAAAAAGCAAAGACAGAAGGTGCTTGATAAACTTGCTGTTCAGTTACAAAGCGAAAATCCAAAGCCTCTTAAAGTTCCAAAGACAAAAATAAAGAGAGAGCCGTATTTTAAGGTAGGAGATGTGCTTGCAGTTAAATTTGAAAATGAATACGGAGTGATTTTTGTTTCAGATGTTGATGTGAGTCCTCGAAAGATAGAATATCACCTTGCCTGCACAAGGCTTTTGCAAAAGGATAAGCCGACTATGGAGGATTTTTTTAACAGCGAAATTGCCTGTAAGATGTGTAACACAAAATATGCACTTGATACTGACTGTTGGTTTAATCACAAGGATTTGGGGCTTTTACTTGATAAGCTTTACAAAATAGGAGAAGTTGTATTGGAGGACTATATTTTGGGTATGTTGGCACCGGCACATACCCTAGATGATATATACGAGGAAATTACGGCTGATAAAGAAATATGGCATCTTAGGTTTAAGGATACTTATTATCTTATAAAAGATATGAAAGTAAGTAGCTGAGTTACAAAGGTAAACATTTATCCTAAATACATCAATTAAATGGAGTAAGCTTATGTCAAAATATAAATATTTGCTGTGGGATATAGACGGCACTATACTTAACTTTGAGAAAGCAGAGAAGAGGGCGATAAGGACTTTGTTTGAGAAGTTTAACCTCGGTGAGTGTACAGATGAAATGCTATCGCATTACATAGAAATCAATAAAAAATACTGGAAACTCTTGGAATGTGGTAAGATGGAAAAGGAGAGGATTCTGGTGGAGAGATTCGAGGAATTCTTCTTAAAAGAGGGAATAAGGACTGATGTTGCCTCTGAATTTAACAAGGCATATCAGCTTGCCCTCGGAGATACTATAGCATTTAATGATGATGCCCTCGAAATAATAAAGGCTCAGAAGAAGAATTATCAAATTATCATTGTGACCAATGGGACCGCCATTGCTCAGAAAAAGAAGTTAGAGCGTTCAGGTCTTGATAAAATAGCTGACAATATTTTTATATCAGAGGAAGTTGGCTATGAAAAGCCTAGCATTCATTTTTTTGATAGGGTAATAGCTGAGGCAGGAATAGATGATGTAAGTCAGGCGGTTATTATAGGGGATTCGCTTACAAGTGATATACAGGGTGGTGCTAATGCAGGCATTGACACCTGTTGGTACAACCCTAAGGAAGATGTAAATGATACCAATCTTAAGCCAACTTATATAATCAAAAATCTGCACGAGCTTTGTGAGATAGTATAGGAGGAAGCAGAATGAGAGCTGAAGTATTTCCACTTGAGAAGATAAAGCTTGATGACAAAGAAATTTTACTTGGAATGAAAGCAGATAAGGTGCAGGAGCTGCTTGGGAAACCAGACAGTATTTTTCAGAATTATGGGGGAGATTCCTATAGGCATTTTTATTTTAATAGTGAATTAGGACTCGATTTTGATAAAGATGGTAAACTGGAATTCATTGAGTTTCTTGCAGGAATTGAGGGTATTCTCAGACCGTATATCTATGGCATATCAGTTTTTGAAACAGATGCAGATGAATTGATTGAGATAATTACAGAACATGACAGGGAAGTTGATGACAGCGAGGCAGGATTTTGTTATTCTTTTTTAAATGTAAGTATAGGATTGTGGCGTGAGAATGATGAAGAAAAACATTGGGATACAATTGGTATCGGTATGAGGGACTACTATAAATATGAATAATATAATACAGAATATAACCATAGAAAAATAAAAAGAATCGACAAAGATAAATTATTTATGGTGGGATATTGTCTGGAGATTGAAAAAAACATTTGCTCTGTGTGCATATTTCATGGGTAGCGGGCTATGACAGATATTATGTATTGGATGAGGAAGATATAGAAATATATGAAAAAGAGCCTGAAGAATTTTATAGGAAATATGAAAAAGAAATTAAAGCAGTCAGGACAAAGAAACTGATTGGCGCAGGGGCTTTGAGGGATTATAATTTTAGAAGTATTCCTGATGAAGTATTAAAAGATTTGGATAAATATCCTCCGTTTGAGGGATATTTCTATCAGGATGGAATACTTTATGCGAGGGTAAAGATTGAGGAGAGGTATGTAAGTCTTCCACCTATTTATGATGAAGAGTGAAAGAGTGAAAAATAACTTATATTATTGGGCGCACTTATATAAGGGGTCGCAAGATCCCTAAAATTGGTAACTATATAAATAAATGTTAGTTATCGTTGCGTTTTTACTAACTTTTGAGCTATCATAACCAAGGCTTTCAAGATAAGCAAAGACATTGTTTTTCATTTAGAATCACACGCTCTATTTGATTTTTTTCGGAGACATAAGTTCTTCATAATCAATAGGATTAAACGGTTTTTCTTCTGAAACCATGTGATAAATGCATACTATCATCATTCGTGCTATGGCAATGATTGCTTTCTTATGACCACGGCGTTTTTTAACTCGACCATATTTGATTGCAAAAATAGGTCTGCTTTTTTTGCTCTTGATTGCTGCAAGCGCACATTGTACCATCATAGGCTTTAAGTAATCTCCTGCTTTAGAAATCCGCACAGACTTCTTTTTACCGGCTGACTCATTGTTAGTAGGTGAAAGCCCACACCATGAGCACAGATGCTTTGCGTCATCAAAGATGCTCATATCTACGCCTGTTTCGGCAAGAACGATTGTTGAACTTAGTTCGGTCATCCCAGGCATTGTAGAAACAAGTTCAACGAACTTGTAGTAAGGCTTCATCCTTACATAAAAGCTCAACTTCAGATTGAGTAATCATGCCATCAAGATACTCCAGATGGCTGCGGGCAAGTTCAAGCTTTTTAGCCTGATCAGATTCTATGTTATACCCCCTGATTGCCTCAATGATTTCATCGGATTTAGCTTTTGCCCCTTTTTTAATGAGTCTGCGGACAGCTTTTTCATCAATGGAATCAGAAGTATGTGTAAGAAGATACGACATGATTTCTGTGGCTGTTTTGCCAAAAGGATCAGACAGTACACTGGCAATGCCGACATTGGAAACAGTCATGCAGTTTTGTATGCGGTTTTTCTCAGAAGATTTCATACATACCAGTTTGAAACGGTATCTTGCGATTTCACGCAGCTGTCTGAAGTCTTTAGGGGAATGAACGAGCATCTGACAAGGTCGAATTTGTAGAGGTCAGCAATCCATTTGGAGTCTTTTTTTATCAGTTTTCTTTCCCTTGATGGCTTTGACATATTTAGGATGGGTAAGGCAGACTTCTATGTCATTCTCGAGATAATTAAAAATAGGAATCCAATATTTCCCAGTGGATTCCATACATACATGATAACAATTATTCTCGATTAGCCAGCTGTGAAATTTTCTAATATCTGAGTTGAAAGTAGAAAATGATTTTTGCTTGTACTCAGAGATTCCATCAGCATTTGTGATTACGATGGTTGCAACGATAACATTTTTGTGGACATCAAGCCCACAGCAGATGGAGTATTTTAACTTCATCATAAGTATCACCACCTTTATAAAAAAAGGATAGCAACATTGACTGTCATCCTGCGACTGAATAAACATGGTTTATTACCAATGATAAGAGTCCGGGCTCAATGTCCCACTTGTTTGTGCTTGTAAGGATGACGGCACATATAAATATACGGGGTCGAAAATAAATTCGCCACTCCTCCTCCCGTGCTCTGTAGTATATTGCTATCCTATATAGATATTATAAGACAAAGCGAGGAGAGGCACAACATTTTTTCATAACTTGTTTGTGCCTTGAGCGAAGCGAAAGGAATGGTAAAAAATATGGATAATACTGATATACTTTATTTAAAACAAAAACTTGAATCAATAGATTGGAACGCTGATTTTGAAAAAGCGGACAAGGAAAACTATGAGGTTTTGGATAGCTTATGTGAATACATAGAAAAAGAGCTTGTTAATAATTCAAAATCAGAAACGATAGAGGCTGCTCTATTACTTCTTGCTGAAAATGTGGGTTGTGCAGAGGATTTTGAAAGATATGAAGTAAATTTTGTAAACAGGCTCGTGGATAAGGGGTTGCTTTCAAAGGAGAGGGATAAGTTATTTTATAACAATACAAATAGGAGACAGGGGTAGATGTGATGGGAGTTTTGTTTTCAGAAGATAGAATTGATTTTAGAGGAAAGCTAACAACTGGTGAAATAAAGCAAATCGTTAGAAACGGTGGTGCAGATACTTTACAGACAGACACACTTCCTTTAGATGTATCTACCCTGCAAAGGCTAAATGAGGAATATTTTGCTAAATATCCGCACACTGAGCTTCGCATTTACACATATGGAAGCTGTGATTTAAGCCTTCTTAAAGCCATGGATAAAGTAAGAAAATTATCTGTAGAAGCTTCCTCGGGGATATTGGGGATTGATGCAATTTATCAACTGCCTGCACTCAGGCATCTATGTGTGGAAACACCTAAGATAGAGGATGAGGATTTCCTTGTTAAAATTCTTGTTTCTTTAGAAAGCCTTGACTTGGATATTGCAGCCAAATCCTTTGATTTGAAGCCTTTAACAAGGTTTACCGAATTAAAAGTCTTAGGCTTACATAAGTGTAAAAAAAATATAGAGGCAATTTCAGAGTTAAAGCAGTTACAAAGCCTGAAATTACATGGGATTACCCCGGATTCATATTCATTTGTAAATGAGCTGCCAAGGCTTAAAAATCTGGTGATTTCAGGCGGCAATACCGGGGATTTGTCTGAACTTTATGGAAATAAGACGATTACCGGCTTATACCTGTTTCACCTGCCTAAAATGAATGACCTTGATATACTTGCTAATCTGCCTAATTTGGAAGCTGCAGAAGTGTGTCAGCTTGCAAATGTAAGTAAACTTCCTGATTTGTGCAAGTCGAAATTACAGCATTTATGCTTTGAAAATATGAAAAACCTCTTAGACTTTAAGCCATTACAAGTTGCACCCGCACTAAAGACTGCCGCTGAAACAGTATGTCCTGCTGCCATTACGGCAGATACCATACTTCCTGTTATGCTAAATCTTAAGACCAAGCAATGTGCATTTTATACAAGCAGCTCTAAGAAGAACAAAGAGTTTGAGAAATTGGCTTCTAAGTACGATAAGAAATATGAGGCAAATACCCATATAGTAAGACAGATTATATTTCCTGATGGAAGGATGTAGCAGGCGTAGCATTTTCTAACTGCTTAAAATCTTTAGCAAAGCTTTTTCATACAATTCATGATTACTGTAATCATCATTTCCATTTCATCCGGTTTTGATTCAGCAATCATAATTGTGAGGGCTACAAGTGTATGGTCATCAATTGTTTTCTCGCCATTAATAAATAGCACTCCATTTTTATCAAGAAAATACAAAAATACTGTAGCAGCAATTCTTTTATTTCCATCTAAGAAGCTATGATTCTTTGTTACAAAGTATAATAAATGCGCAGCCTTCTCCTCCAGAGTCGGATATAAATCCTGCCCTGCAAAAGACTGATAGATATTGCCAATACTTCCCTCAAATGAGCCGTCTTTTTCTTTTCCAAAAATGTCTGATTCATCACCGAATCTCATACTTGCAATTATATCCATACATTCTTCATATGTGAGCACATATGTCGCTACATTGCCTTTTGGTCTGGACATATTCTGATGATCATAAGCATCCAGCAAATCTAGGGCAGTACTGTATCTCTCAATAACTGAAAGCACTTGCTTACTATCCAAAGAATTCTGTGTACGCTTCATAATCTGTATTACCTCGCCAAGCTGTGCAATACGATTATTATTCACCGCATATCCTCTCAATATATACTGTCTTAACACAGAGTTTGCCCACTTACGAAATTCCACACCACGCTTAGATTTTACACGATAGCCGACTGAGATGATAACATCGAGGTTATAATACTCAATAAGCCTTTCAACCTCTCTACCACCCTCATTTTGAACTGTCGCAAATTTTGCGACAGTTGAATTATCCAATTCCTCCTTCAATGCATTATTGATATGCTTGCCAATAGTCTTTATATCTCGGTCAAATAGCTCCGCCATTTGATTTCTACTCAGCCAAACCATCTCTTGATTCACTGGCACTGTCAATGTTACAGACCTGTCTTCTGTTTCAAATAGAATAAGCTCATTACCTATATTACTATTGTCTTTCATTTTCTGCATCCTCCTCACTTACATTTTTTTAAATATCCTTTTCTTTCATCAATCCTGCATGCGGATATAATATTCCCGAAGTTCTCTCATCCTATTCTAAAATGTCTTTTCTTCCATAGCAGCCTTCTTTACTCATTGAGTAAATTATATCACGTTTCGTAATCAAATGAAAGGGCTGATTTAAAATCTTTTTGGAAAGTACTTGAATCTTGTCCCTTAAGTTTTGTCAGAATTATACCTCTTAACCTGTAAAGATACTGAAAAATCAGACTTTATAGGCTTGCGAAGTATTTCGGGAGTATGTAGGTAGTAATAATGATGTGATAGTCTAGAAAAAAACTACGGTAAGAAAATATCGTTTTGTTATAAATGGTAAAATAAAGTGTCAGTATAAACGAGAAAAAAAGTACACAAAACTATAAAATCATGTTATCATAAATTCGACCAAAAACTATGAAAGGATTTATAGGATTGTGGCGTGAGAATGATGAGGAAAAACATTGGGCTACAATTGGTATCGGGGTAAAGGATTTTGAAAGATATGAAGTAAATTTTGTAAACAGGCTCGTGGATAAGGGGTTGCTTTCAAAGGAGAGGGCTAAGTTATTTTATAACAATACAAATAGGAGACAGGGGTAGAATAATATGAAGATAAACTTAGAAAAGATTTCTGAATGGACATTACCGGGATTTAAGCTGGGAAGTCTGGCATATCAGTACGCACCTATAAATGCCAAAAATCACTTTGCAAGAGGAAAAGATGAATTTGTTATCTGGTGCAGCAATGATGGAGGAAACAATGGTATTCTCCTGATAAAGGGTGAGCAGAGTACATTTATACCTTTCTGTACAAAAGAAAAAATGGAACAATCCTTTGTTGCTTGATGCAGGCTCCGACATTTTAATTGCCTGCGGAGAAGATGGAGAAGTTCTTAGATTATCTGATTCGGGAGAAATACATAAGGTAGAAAGTAAGAATAAATGTGCAGGTGAGTATATAACAGAAATTTCTACGCTTTCAGAAAAAGGAAAATTCCCTGTTATCTGCCGGGTGGGTGGAGATGTTTGTGCGGCAAACAGCTTTACATTTTTTAATTATGACAGAGAAACCAACACACTTTGCTGGGATAGTTCCTTAACTCCTGTGTTTACAGAGGAAAAAGTAAGGAAGAGATTTATGGAATCCTTAGAAAAGGCAGATGGTGTTTATCATAAAATGGATTTTAACTACTCTTATCCGCAGATAGGCAGCCTTATGATAAAGGATGAGGCGATTTATGCCTTCATAGAAGCTGATATAATTAACCCTTGCGGTCTATCTCAGTTTAAGTATTATTGGTATGTGGAAATTACTAAAGACGGGATTTACAAAAAGAAAATCTGGGGAAATGAAAAACTTGCAAAGCTTCCCGGTAAGCATGGCATGAGAGGGAAATTCAGTGCTGATAAAGAATATCTTATTTTATCACCTGTATTTAAGACAGACGAATGGAAGGGAAAACAAAAATTGCTTAGACTATCTGACAATGAACTTCTTGATGTCACATTTCCAAGGGGTTTTACAAAATACAGGATAATGGATGTTTTAGAAAACAGTGTATTTATCAGTGATGAGGCGGAGAAGCTTGTGCTTTGTAAAATGACAGTAAAGGAGTAAACAGGAGGTTGAATATTAGAGATTAATTGATATATTTTTAAAGAATCGACTTAATCCAATCGTACACTTGCTTGGCAAATTTCGACTCATCAATTTCTCCAGGAAGTACTAATGTTATCCGGCTTACGGTTAATGAATAATCGCCATTAAAAATCAGTAAAAATGGGCCTTCCCCGGATGCTTTATCAATATAAAAACCCCTTTTTCATCCATTAGCTGAAACATCTCTTCATTTCGGGAAATAAAAATATCCGTTGTTTCATCTTCATTATCAATAACAATATATGGCTTTTCCCAGAAAGGAATACTCTCTTTAATTTTTTTGGTAAAAGCATCCTGGCTTTTATTCGTATATAAGATATAATCAACACCGGTAATCATAAATTCACCTACTTATACTAAGATTTATTGAAACCTGTCACTCCACGCACATATGTCGCTATCTTATGTTTTTCTCAACATCCTTTTCTTTCATCAACTCCTGCATGCGGATATAATATTCCAAAAATCTAAATACATACGGAGGTGCATTTCTATGTCCTAACTCCCATTCTGTTACCGTTCTGTAAGGAATATCAAATTGCTCACAAAATTCTTTTCTATTAAGCCCTGTAGATTCCCGCAGTTCTCTCATCCTATTCTGAAATGTCTTTTCTTTCATAGCAGACCTCCTTTACTCATTGAGTAAATTATAACACATTTCGTAATTAAATAAAAGGGTTTATTAAAAGTTTTTCGGAAAGCACGGGAATTTTATCTTCTATGTTATAACCAGTCGTAGGGTTAACGAAAATTATAAAGCTTGTCCCTGGAGTAGTTAGTCCTTTTGGGTGGTTAAATGATAAGGGGAATAGCAATACCGTTTTGTGCATATAAATAGTGACTTTAGTTAAGATTAGTGTTAAAATTATGGAAACACACAGTAATGATTGTACTATTAAATGAAAGGACAGTAATATGGTAAGAGCTTATCCACTTATACTTGAAGGTGTTCATTTTAGACACCATGGCATAATAGGTATCTATCAAATAAAAGAAAAGATCGCAGTCCTACACGATGCATTTGGCTCAGCGCCGGAGGAACAGCCGGCTGATGATAAAAGAAAGCCAAACTATATTATGTTGGATATGTTTTCAAAGGATTTTAAGGAACATAGTAAAGCTCATTTATGTTATTATCAGGAGAAATTCTTTTCTGCCTCAGACGCTCTGCTGTATGAAGATGGCGGAAGATTTATATTAAATACAAAAAAGTACAAGGGATATATAGCTACAATAGAAAAGCTTATTGAAGTTTCGGATACAGCCTTGGTTGAAATAGGACAGTCACCGGAGCCGGTAAAGGAAATATATAATGATAGTAAAAATTATAGATTCGGAGACTTGGAAGTGTATATGCATTCTCCATTTATTATGGCTTGTAGAGATATTCACTCAGGAGAGATTGTCTGGAAAACAAAAACAGGCGGATATTTATATACGGAAGTAAAGGAAGAAAACGGTATTATTTATTTTGGAACTGATGGTAATGGCGGCAAGTTCTTCGCCCTTAATTTGCAAGATGGCAGTATAAAGTATCGTTATAACACAAGAGGAACTTCAAATTTTATATTTTATAAAGATTATGTATTACTATCGAATGAAAAGAATAAACCGATTTTAATAAAACGAAATAATGGCTCGTTATTTAAGGAGATAGAGTTTGAAAAATATATAATAACCGCATATCAGCAAATGATTATTGTAAATGATAATTTGTATGTTATTGCATCTAAAAAGGATACTATTTATGCGGTATGTACCGGATTGGCTTGAATGTAAATAAGGAGAAGCAGATGGACGAGAAAGAATTAAAACAATATTTATCGGCATTAGTTTTGGAATTTGCAACAAAAATGAATGAAATAGAAACTGATATTTATCTAAAGTCAGAAGAAGACGAAGATGATGAGAAAGACTGGTTTGAGGAATTTAACAAGCAGTACCAACCTGTTTTTGAGGCTTATTGTACGGATAAAAAGCGCGTTTATGGTGGAAATCCCCGCAGCTTTGGCTGCCCTCCGGAATATTCAGGGATTGAAGCTGCATACGAAACAAAAGTTGAGTTTAAAAATGAGCGTAAAGCAGAAGTTATCTTTAAGACAGAAACTAAAGAACTTGGTGATACAGGATATTTATTCGTTGTTGTCAAAAAGAAAAACGGCTGGAAAATTGACAGTTATAAAAGATGGAGTAACTGGAAGAAAAAGTGGGTAAATGGGATTTTGTAGATGCAGGAATCCCCCCCATTTCATCAATTTGCTGAAACATCTCTTATATGAAGCCAGCCATTACACGCATATAAGCTCTGCTCCGCCACTGTATACAAGACCTTGTGTATAGTGATGGAGAGGACATAATTAGTACATCATATTTATTCTATCAGCTTGTTGTAGTACTTTTCTAACTGTTTAACATTTGCGGCTCTTTTCAGGGAATCAGCATCATTTTTGTCTGTATAAGCCAGCCATTTCCTATACAACGGGTGTAATATCTGCTGCCCCTCTTTTGTTAAATCGTTATTTGTATACGATAGCTTTATGATTCTTCCCTCAGAATCAAGAGGGTTCACCTTTAGCAGCTTTTTTTCGTATGCAAAGTGCAGAAAAGTAATGTGTTCCTGATACAGTTTATATATTCTATCAGGATAGCCCCTAAAGCTTTGAAATAAAAATCCTATATCAATTACGATATCTTTGGCAAAATATAACTCATGATAAACATAGTTTATGATGTCCTTTAGCTTCTCTTTATCTTCGATATTCTTGATTTCAATAAAGCTAAGATATGCCCAAGAAAATAAATTAACTGTCTCAAAATCGGAAATCATTTCTTCTACATTTTCAAAGGTAGGAGTGTAAAGCACATAGAGCTTTTCCTGATAAATTACTCCAACTCTTTTTCCTGAAACAAGAACTACGTACTCTCCAAATAGAGGTTCCAGTGAAAAGTTTATTATTTCTTTACATTGCTTTTCAAGATACTTAGCAAATTTTTTTGTAGTCATTTGTTGTCTCCTTTTATGTGGTTTATCTCAATCTATTTGACTGTTAATATGTAAAAATACAAATTCTAATTTATATGATATACCATATCACCGTTATTCCAAATATACATAATTCCTGACACAGGCTTTTTTTCCTTCTTCCCAAATCCATCCTGTATAAGTTGTACAATATCCAAAGTATCCTTCTGTCAAAATTTCAAACTCTACGTTTGAATACTTTTTTTATGTAATCTTGTAAACTAACGGCTTTTTCCCGAAAAAAATCACCTTCATAAACTGTTCTATTAAATATCATAACACTACATTCATCTAAATCACAGCCATAAAATAAAAACTTCTCCTGAATATATTTTTTTCTTCGTCTTCTGTATATTGAAATATTTTATTAAGGTGCAAAAGTTAAAACATTAACCTTAAATGTGATTTTTCTCTATCTTGCTGTCATGTAAGCTAAACAAAAATATTGCTATTTCTATCTTGTATATAGTCCATTGTTACCTCACTATTTCTTGTATTATAATAATTCCACCTTAATACCTGCTGCATCAAATATCTTCTTTATTTTATCAAAATCATCCGTCAGAATTGTCGCTTCAGTTAGATTTGGAAATTGTCTCAGTTCTGCAAGGCTTACATCGTTCAAATCAAAATATCCGTCCTCGCCGTCCCACTGCGGAATGATATTCATATACACTTCATTGCCACCATCCATGTAAAATGATCCGACTTCTTTTGCTAAGCTCTTAGGTATCTGCAAGTTCTTAAAATACTCAAGTGCAGGTTCAATTGCAGTTTCACTTTCTGTGTCAATCTCTTCTCCCTTATACTCTTTTGCAAATTCGTAAATATCAAACTCAGGTTGCAATACATTTATGTCATACATCAACTCTTGGATGATTGCAAGCTTAAAATTAAAATTGTCAAACTGAAGATAGCCTTCTTCCATATTATTGTAAAAATCTTCGCTATACTTCTCCTTGTTTTTTTCTATGTTCTCAATTGCTTTTTCAGCTTCAGATTTGATATATTTATTCTTATCTAGAATAGCACATATTAAAGGACATATTATAACGAAAAAGACTGTAACCACTCCTAACCATACAGCAATATAAATATAATAATTTTTACCAGCATTCTCTCCTGAAATGTAATTAATAAATTCTACTATAAAACCAAATATCTTTTTACCACGAAGCACTAACAGCGAAATAAAAACCCCTGCTGACATCCAAAAAAATTCAGTCATCATCTCCCTTGCTGCCTTGTCACATATATTCATTTTTTCTTCCATCTTATTAGTTCAGCATTGGGGATACCTCTAAACCATTTTTCTGCTCTTTCTTCTCTTGTCATTAACCTTCTCCTTTTTATATTATAATTCAAATTATTTTCTCTAAAACTACAGCTACTCCATGTTCATTTTCTTTTTCAATTCCGGTCTCAGCAAACCCGCAATTCTGCCAAAATCTACTACTTTGGGAGTTTCCCTTCATATAGGCAAGCCTCACTTTTACATATCCTTCTCGCTTAAAAACATTTAAGGCTTCATCAATTATAGAACTGCCTATTCCTTTCCCGGACTCTTTAATATCCACCATAAATACTCCTATGAAAATGGATTTCCGGATAACAAATTAAAAATAATTGGCGCATCCTCTTCTCCCATTTTTTTGACTTTGTATTTTGCAGATAGTATACTAAAATCAAACATAAATACCGCCGCAAATTCAAAGTTGTAGGGCTAAAATTAGTTGCAAAGTAGACGCAAAAACTGATAAATGTCCAGACTCGCTCCGGCATCCGCTTCGCTACGCCTAACGCGCTCGCTTAGGCATTATCAGTTTTTGCTGTCATCAGTTATCTTACCACACAGTGACGCTCCGAATGATAACATTTCAGACTCGCTCCGGCATCCGCTTCGCTCCGCCTAATGCGCTCGCTTAGAATTTATCATTCGTAGCTGGTACCGTAAATCTATACAAATAATAACTAGAATACCAAATTAAAGACAGCCACTCCCACCAGCCCCCTATGTGGCTGATGCGTTTGTTTGCAATCATTCATCAATTAAACAGCCGGAGCTGATAATGCCTAAGCGAGCGCGTTAGGTTTTTCGTAATCATGTAAAAACTTAAAAATAGCACCTTGCAGAAAAACCGGAGCGAGTCTGGACATTTATCAGCGAAGGCGTAACTTAGTCAAAAAACAAACACAACAGCCTTACAAATTAGAATTTATCTCAAACATCCAATATACTCCCTAATCTTTTCATTTAATTTCTCCCCTTTATCCACTAGGTAGTGTCAAAAGACACCCCTTGTTTTCTTATAAAATCTTTATTTTCAGGGGTTTCACAAATAAAGAAGCAATTCCCCTTTTTTAAGGTATAATGTTAATCGCCAAACCAACATAACCACAAAAGAGTTAATTGCTCGTAAACATTATATTTTATTTACTTCAAATCATTCAATACCAATATAAATAATTAGCCAACTTTTAAATTTCATCTGTAGATATATTCCACTCAAGCAGTGGAACTTCGATGATTCTCACTCTCCGAAGTACCAAAAATTCAAGGTTGATGAACTCCCTAGAATTATATCCTACGAACAGGACTGGAAGTGGAATGATCTCATTCCTTACTACGAAAAACAGCTCATGCATTACACGAAATTCATGGAATTAAAATATCCCATCAACAGGTGGCTAACTATCTCAAAACAGCAGCCGTTTGTGTTAAACCTTTCGTTGATAACTATGATTATCAAGTTGGCTCCGTTTTTACTGCTGATGAAACCTACATTAAGATTCGTGGAATTAAAGGCTATATCTGGTTCATCATGGATGCCGCCAAACGTTCCATCATCGGTTACCAGATATCCGACAAAATGTAAAATAAACTTTGATATCACTCAGGTTATTGGACTTACCAACGACGATGTTGTCTCCAAAGCGTTCCGTCCTTATAAACAGATGATTGAGAGACTCAACCGAACTTATAAACAGTCTTACAGACCTTCCAACGGTTTTGATAACATCGATGGTGCCAACTATGACCTATCCCTTTGGGTTGCCTACTACAACTTCCTTCGCCCACATAAACATGCTGGCTATAAAGTTTTAAACAAAGTAGACAAACTCGAAGATGCTTCTAACATGCCTGGTAAATGGCAACTACTAATATTCCTAGGGCAACAACAAATATTAAAAATGCAACAGGCCAAAGGCTCTAACTGTTCTTAGATTCTGAGCCAGAGGTAAGAAAACAGCCACCGCGCAAGCGGCTTGCCCTTGATGGCTCATAAAAGAACTGCTACACTGCTGTAAGTGACGGAGAAGAACTAACTGTTCTCATCATCTTCGCCGTCGGTAATGACCTTCCAGCAGTTCTTGTTGTGCTGTCAAGGGTGGCGTACTGCTAAAACAGCCTAAAATATTTACAATTTTCAAGGTATGAAAGTGCTTTTTTTCTTAATAACGTTTTTTCATATTTTAGTTGACACTATCCATTTATATTGTTAATGCGCCATTCAACATCAGGCAGGTCATCAACTCTTATAGCGTTGATTTTTGCAGAAATGGTCGAGAAATTCCTTTGCCAGTTTCTCGTCCTTCGCTCCTGCTTTACTTTCCAAATATCATAAAGAATACTTGCAGCTTGAATATCAGAAATGTATCTATGTAACCCCTGACCCCAAGCCACCTTTTCAGGAGAGTTTTCATTATGATAGTAATTCCAAAACAAGATTTTCTTTGCCTCTTTCTGCGTAAGACTTATCTTGTATTTCGATGAAGTGGTCACATAACCCTCATCACGATTATCACCTTCATAGGCTTCATCCACAAGGAACACGCCGAAAACAAATCTGTCAGCTTCCGGAGTATACGGCTCTCTCGATGTTAAAATCGCCAAGCTGTTAATTTGAACTTTGCTCAGCTTCATCGGCTTCTGCTTGTTTTCTCCGGTAAGCACAAATCCGGCAAAAGCTGCCCAGTTCCTGAGCATTTGGCTTTCATAACATACAAATCCGCCGTCATCGTTTTGCTCATCTAAGGTTTCACGGTCAATGATACCGTCATAATACTGACTGCAAGGAGCTTTCTCATTACAGCACCAACTATGTCGTGCCACCTCGATGTTGTATCCTATCAGTTCATCGCTGCAAGCACACAAATACCCGATTCCATTTTGCTCTTTCCCACCATCGCAGTAATTACATTTGAAAGCGATGTTTTCTTTCGGATAGTTTTTCTTTTTTTCATTCCGAGTATTCACAACCGGAACGGAGTGAGAGATTTCTTCAATTTTCTGTTGCCGTTCCTGTTGTTTCAAGATTTCCTGCTGCTTTTTGTGAGCAATTTCTTCTTCGATTTGACCCTGCATACTCGTATCTTCACATTTCAGGAACTTCTCAAATGCGTCCGGATAGACGAACTGCTTCTCGCCAATCGGAAAACTGATTTTAATGTAGTTTTCTTTTTGCTCTGTAACAGTTCCTATACCCCAAGAGATATGCTTAACGGAACAGTTCATAAGGTTCATATTCATCGCACTCCTTCCTTAGTGATTCTTATAATACGGACTCAGATTTATAAAGTAGTTCTTCATATCCTCCAGGTCATCACAATTCTTAAAAATGTACTCTAACAGTTCTTCCTGACGAGCCTGTCCTAATGTAAGACGATAGAGTGAAAGTATTTTGATAAGTCTTTCGTATGCCAGCTCATCTCTGCTGAACGGGTACATCGGAACAATTCGCTCAATCCTTACCATATCTTCCTTTTCAGTAAGCCCCCAAAATGGAATCAGGTCTGAACCCTCGCCACCATTTTCGACCTTTGCCGCTTCTTCAAACATTTCTTTCCAAATGTTCTTTGTGAACGGAACTGTACCGTATCGCTTGGCAATATTCTGTCGGATAGCCAAACACTCAAAGCGGTTTATTCTTCCTTCTCGCTGCTCCAAATCAATCGGGTTAGACGGCAGATTCCAATGAACAATTCGTCGGCAGTAGTTGTGGAAGTCCAATCCCTCCTGTCCAATAGAAGTGGACGCCAACACAAACGGTCTGAACGGAGAGTTGAACGCATTTCTTATTACTTTTTTTCGGTCTGCGTCTTTCTCTTTTCCATCGCCCTTTGTAAAGGCAACCGCAAAGTGAGAACGAAGTGCCGTGGCTTTATCCTTTCCTCCATTAGCTCTTGCCTTAAAACTGTTAAAAGTATCTACAGTATAAATCGTTGTTCTAACATCCATTGATGTTGCAATGGAATGATGTAGATTACCGATTAAATTGTTATCAGCGTCCAAGCCGTTTGTAATCAGATGAGCGTACTCATCAAACATTGCTTGCAGATTTCCTTGCTTGCAGTAGGTAAGGAGATTCTGCCAATGAGCATCATCCGACTTCTTTCCGCAAGCCAATTCTATCGTAGCGGTAGATTCCGCAGTATTCATTCTGTTGATAAAAATTTTGGCTATCTGACTTGGCAGAAAGCTCGGAAAAGATTCACCCTTTTTACAATAGGTCTGATAGGTTCGTTTAATTACAATCGCAGGAGAAGCGATTGCCATATCAGTCAGCACATCCAAAAGGTCGTCCGGCTTTTTGCCGAAATTACACTTTCTTCCGTAATCCGTTTCACAATAAAGCTCTTTAAGTGCTTGTAAATGGGTAAGAAAACCTTTCTGTCGTTTGGTCTTTCATCTTCATCATCATAAGAGGTTAATTCGCTGTCGCTGTTCAGCCAAGTAGTAACATACCCAGCTCCGTCAAGTAAGAATGGAGCGATATAATACCAGCGTTTATCCTGCACACCCGAAGTCGTAGTTTCGTATTTTGCAAGTTTATCTGCTATCTTACCCTTGATTTCTTTCTCAATTTCCCTAAGTGTAAGTCCTCTATTTATACAATCAATCGGGTCATAACATCTTGAAAGGAACTGCGACGGGTACATCAAGCAAAATAGAGTCATTGCGTTAGGTGTTCCATTGCTCACTGAAAAATTCAAGCGTGCGGAGGGGTAACGCTTTTCTCCGGTATAGAAATAATGTGCTTCTTTATCCTCGTTTGCCTTGGCCAGTTTTCCAACCGTCTTTCTTTCAGCTTCGTAAGATAATAGACCTGCAATCATTCGGGGTACCATTTCCCACGATGAGAATACAAGTGTTTTTGAAAAATCGGACACATTCTTAAATACACCCTGCGGCTGATAATACGGACGTGCCGGAGGAACCCATAACAAAAACTCTGCGTTATCTTTAAATGTGTGTGCCATTACTCTGTCAAGTCGTGCATTGTTATTCGGCACTTTGTCATATCGGTCAAGCGTTCTTCTCTTGAGCCAAAATGTATCCTTATTAACTTTGCCTACTTCATCAGGATGGTCAGCAAAGTATTTTTCAATATGGCGTTTAAGCTGATAGTCACGCATAAAGGACATCAGATACGGTGTTGACTTCACATAATCAACCGGAACATTAAATGAAGCTCCTATATCCTCAAGTAACTTTTGTGCCTGAACATAGGACTTAATATCCTGCTCCATAACACTAAGCGGAGCTGCAACATCTTGGTCATCAATTATATCCGCATTTCTGACGCTGAAATACGCTCGGTTCTGCAAATGTGCTGATACATTGCGTCCTCCGCAGCATTTTTCGCAGACAGAACGGTTGTATCTCCATCGGACAATTCTTTCAGTTTTACGGAGTAATCGCTCCATACCGTCTTAAACTCAGCTTTCTCATTTTCCGATATGTTAAGGAAGTTCATTACATCAAAGAACTCAGAGTAATGCTCATCGACCTGTGTTTCGTCTATTTCCTCAAGGGTTGAATACATCTTATACGGTGTTGCCGAAAGCAGAAGCATTCTGACCTTACTGGAATTAAAGAACTTATTTGCAAGCATACCCGTTTCTGTGTCCGAGTCCGAGTTTATCAGATATTTGAACCTCTGAAATTCGTCCATTATTACAAGGTCAGGTTCAAGTTTGTCTAAGCTGATTTTTGCAAAAATCACTCTCAGCTTGCCGATAACAGCATTGTTATTTTGCTGCTTATATCCGTTGCTTTTAATCTGCTTGCACATTGAGATTATCATATCAAGAACGTTATTCTTACCGTCCGCCTGCATATTCAGCTCTGCCGATAATTTCTCCAACATATACGCAAGGTACTTTCCACCGGAAGTTTTATCGCATTCTTTTACCTGTGTTTCATACCAATCTCTTGCCCAACCATCCCAAGCACTAACCGCATAATCCTCCATAGCAACTTCCAATGCTTTTCGATACATTGAAAGCTCCGGCATTCTTCTTAAAATTGCGTATATCAATGCTCTTTCCGATACTGTACCCGCACCGGAAGTCATTCGGAAAGATGTATCAGGAGTAAGAGGAATAAGCTGTATGTAACGGTTGAGTAGCTCTGTGTCATTTTCCTGCTTAAAAATATTCAAATGCTGCATAGACAAGCGGGAGGAACTTGTGCTTTCCGTTTTCAGCTCACTCGTAATTCTGAGTTTGTTTAGGTTCTGTTCTGCTATCGAAGCATTGGAACAAACATAAACTACCTTGACGAGATTATCTCCGGACTCCTTCTGCAATTTCGCAAGTTTTGCTATCGTACCACGTGCGATCAGGGTCTTTCCAAGACCTACTTCGTCCGATACTAAAACACGTATTTGTCCTGCACGATACAATTCATCAATACGATTAACGGTGGCTCTTTGAAAATCTTTCAGTCCAGCCATAATTCGTTTTTCAATTTCATCTAACTGACCTGCAACATTTACATCAGCCATCCAGTTTCACCGCCTTTTTAAATGTGGTATACAGTTCTTCAAAATTCTCCGGAATAACACCGTCCAAAGATATTGCTTTCACTAAGTAATCTATCTCTTTAAATCTTTCCGGAGCTGTTGCTGCCGTCTGGAGCATTTTCTCATACAGAGCCGGCAGGCGGGCAGCCGAATTTGAATGATTCATTATGGAACTCTCTGCGGATGAAGCAGCTTCCAAAGCTCCCAACGCATAGATGTCGCCAAGAAGAAATGCAATATATCTGTAAAAGCATTCTTTGTCCTTAACAACACTTGATACGACTGCTTTTTCTCTATCTTCCGGCAATCCTTCCGTCGGAATAATAATGATTCGCTCAACTGTCCTTTTCCCGTAGCTTACAGAAATCTTATAAAACTCTGAGAGCTGCGTTAATGCTAAGGACTTAAACAATATATTTTCCGATATTATTTCGGTTTTATTAGAAAGCAGAGGTGAGATACTGACTTTGTATTCTGCTTCAATCATATCAGGAAAGCAAACCGACAAATCAAAGTATTCGCCGTTCGGGATAACTCTTGCGGTAGGCTTTAATCGGTTTATCTCTTTTATGTAGCTATCAAGCAAATTCTGCTTTTCTTCTTCCTCGTCCACGGCAATCTCACTTGTAAGAAAAACCTCTTGAAAAGGATTTGATGGGTTATCCTCTGAACCATTAAATAATGCTTCGGAGAGTTTTGTCATATTTAAATAACGGTTCTTGCTTTTCAGCAACATCATAAATTCGATATTACCGAACATAGCATTATGCGACGCATTAAGCGAACCTAAATACAGATAGGAGTCGGAATTTTTACGCACCATATACACTTTGGCATGAATATCCTGCTTCTGTACCTGCTGTTCATCTTCTGAAATGGCGGACTCTCCATCTACAACAGCGTCCTTCATTGTGAAATTCTAAAATTTCTGCAATCCTCAGCATTTAATTTACCAAGCGACATTGCTCTTGTGAACAACATATAATCCGTGTGGTTGATATATGCATTTCTTTCCTTAAATTCACGGATTACAGAGTTGCTGAGGAACGGCGACATAACCAAAACCTCGTGACAGGAATCATTAAACAGCGGATTAAACGGCTCATCCTCTGTTGAGTGGAATCCGCCGTTACTGTTCTTAATTCCAACAGGAAGAAATTCAAAATCGTCAAATTCTCTTGAGTTCAAATCAAAATGAACAAATGGCAGTTCACGCTGAATTGCTCTTATCTTTTTCTGTTTTACTTTTGCATTTTCATCGGCAGGCAACTGATCGACAAGATACGACAAGAAATCTCCGACAGGAGCTGTTTTCAAAGTCTTTCTGGCGTTTACTTTACCATCCATACAAAAGGTTATATCCCAGCTTCTGTCGAATGTCAGATTTCTGCTCAGTACAACTACTCTATACAAAGGATTGTTCTGCTCATCGGCATATCTAAGTAGCCAAAATTTCGGATGAAACGAAGGGAACTTTGCAATTCCTCTACGCTTTGCTGTATTTACCTGAAATACCATTTTTTCAAGTAAGATATATAGTGGTGTAACACTATTCGGAGCGTGAATCTGTCCACCCTCACAAAACAGGACGACTTTATCTCCGGTCGCTCTTAATGCTTCCAAAAGGCAAATCGGATTTTTCATCAAATCGCTGTCAGTTTCCTCAGATAAGCCGAGAGCAATGCAAGCACCGACAAGAGCATCCAAATCAAGCGAGTATGTTGTTCCTATCGCAAAATCAAGTCTATATTTGTCCGGAGGTGCAAGAACCTGACCGTAATCTAATCTGTCATTATTTGGATTTAACATCAGTCTTACCCTCGCTTTCAAAAATATCTCTGACTATCGTTCTTGCATTGAAGAAACGATAATCAAAGCTCTCCACCGCCAATCCACTCATTAACATCAAATTCTCCCGGATGTGTGGTCTTGGCTCTGTTTGTACCCTTAAGCTGTACTTCTCGATTGTTAATACACTTTTTGAGTCCTTCAATATCTCCAACAATCATCAGATCCTGCGACTGCTTCAAGAACTTTTTGAGAAGCGGATTCGTAAACACTTCGAGCTTATTCAGAATGAAATCAACATCTATATCCGCAAGCTCTTTAAGTTCAGGTTTTAACCTTTCCAATTCATCATTGGCTGCTTCATTCTGTCCATCCGAAATGATGATGTTATAAACGGTACGAATTACATAAATGAAGTCAGAAAAGGCAAGGGCAAGCCAATAATCCTGCTGCACAGCTTCAGAGAATTTATCTATAATCGCCCCTAAATCTCTAAATGATTCACAATCAAGAAATTCAGTTATACCCATTTCAAGAACACAAGCAAGCAAACTGCCCTTGCAATTTTCTATAATCTGTTCTTGCAAGAACTCCGCTTCAGCTTTTGTGAGGTTTATAGACAGATTCTCCATCCACTTATCGAAATACAAGGGCATTTTCCAAAACTGCATTTTGAATAAGTCGCCAGCGTTTTTATCATCGCACTCATTTTCTTCTGCATTATCCTTTCTATTTCCGAGCTTTTTGAGAGTAGTCTTTTTGTCTTTCATAGCACAGGAAATCCTTATGTACTCCGAAAGTGATAAGCTACCTCCGGTAAAAATACCATACCGTTTCAGACCTGCCCAATAAATATCCGCAGGAGTTCTCTTAACCCATCCACCGGACTGTAATGAACGCTTTCCGATAATACCGTTTTCATTACTGTTCTGTTCAAGGAATGTCTGTCCGCAGGTCTTTTCGATAGCGTCCAATGCTCTGAAAGTCCGATTTGGATTTGTTTCCGTAGTTCTCTCCAACAACTTCAAAGCATACGGAACAATAAAGAAATATTTGGCTCTCGTTTGGATGGTCGTTGTACCCGGAAAAAAGAGGTTGGAAAAGCCATCTCTAACAGGTGCAATACCAAGCTCATCCAAAGTACCGCTTTCTGAAAGCAAATCTAAAACGCTAAGTATTTTGCTTCGTTCTGTTTTTGAAAAGTCTATCCAACCTAATTCCATATCCTTGTCTCCTAATTTGCGTATGGTAGTGTCAAAAGACACCCCTTGTTTTCTTATAAAATCTTTATTTTCAGGGGTTTCGCAAATAAAGAAGCAATTCCCCCTTTTTAAGGTATAATGTTAATCGCCAAACCAACATAACCACAAAGGAGTTAATTGCTCGTAAACATTATACTTTATTTACTTCAAATCATTCAATACCAATATAAATAATTAGCAAACTTTTAAATTTCATCTGTAGATATATTCCACTCAAGCAGTGGAAGTTCGATGATTCTCACTCTCCGAAGTACCAAAAATTCAAGGTTGATGAACTCACTAGAATTATATCCTTCGAACAGGACTGGAAGTGGAATGATCTTATTCCTTACTGCGAAAAACAGCTCATGCATTACACGAAATAAACAGTCTTACAGACCTTCCAACGGCTTTGATAACATCGACGGTGCCAACTATGACCTATCCCTTTGGGTTGCCTATTACAACTTTCTTCGCCCACATGAACATGCTGTCTATAAAGTTTTAAACAAAGTAGAAAAACTCGAAGGTGCTTCTAACATGCCTGGTAAATGGCAACTACTAATATTCCTAGGGCAACAACGAATATTAAAAATGCAACAGGCCAAAGGCTCTAACTGTTCTTAGATTCTAAGCCAGAGGTAAGAAAACAGCCACCCCCACCGGCCCCTCTTGTGGCTGATGTGATTTTTCACAAATCATAGAAATCAGCTCCGTTTTTGCGTTGCTCAGAGGCGCATTGCGAAGCAGCTAAGCCTATGAGCAATGCAAAAAGGTAGGAGCGTCACTTAGATTACAAACAATCACATCAGCCCTACAAATTAGAATTTTTTAAGAACTTTCCAACATTATACCATTTTAGCTATGTATTTTCCACTATCGGGACTTTACGGTTGTAATACCTGCCATTTAACTTGCAAAAATACTGAAATTATACTAACATTAAATTCAACTGCAATTAAGAACAAAATGAAAAGCGAGGTTAAGGTAAAATGCAAATTAGAAGAGCAAAAGAAAAAGACATATCTAAAGTAATAGAATTATTAAATCAGGTATTAGAGCTTCATGCCACAATTCGCCCCGATATTTTTGTTTCTGGTACGACAAAATATACAGAAGCAGAATTGACTGAGATTTTCAAGGATAATACAAAACCTGTCTATGTTGCAGTTAATGAAGATGATATGGTTATTGGATATGTATTTTGTGTAATTAGAGAGACTTCGGCGTCAAATAACATGAAACCACATAGAAATATTTTTATAGATGACCTCTGTGTGGATAAGATAGCACAGGGACAAAAAGTAGGTCAGAGACTGTTTGAATTTGTAAAGGAAGAGGCTAAGAAAATGAACTGTTATGAAATAATATTAAATGTTTGGGAAGGAAATGATAATGCCATGAAATTCTATAAAAAAATGGGAATGAAAACCAGAGCAACATTGATGGAGATTATAATATAATAAAAACCTATTTAATTGTTAGCTGTATTTGCCTATATTGAAAGTGAACTTTCATATAGGCAACATAAGCTAACAATTTACTGAGGTATATTTTTAGAAAAATTATAGATCCTGAAAAGAGAATACTATGAAATATACAAAAGAAGTACTGGATGAAGCCTTAGAGGGCTTACGAAACGAAGATGTAAAAGAGCGCAGGGTGGCCGCTACTATTTTTATGAAGGCTGCCTGTGTCGAACTTGGCACAGCTAACACTAAGCCTGTAAAAGAGTGGTTTGTATCGAATATAGAGGACTATATTACGGAGGTAAAAGATGAAACAGATAGTGAGAATATCTGGCGGCATCTCTATACTCTTGAGCAGTTTTGCGCAAGGTACATCCAAGGGGCTTATTTATTTATAATAAACTCTGAAATAATAACAGAAGAAAATGAAAAAAATGTTGAAGAAAAAGCCAAAGAATATGTGAATTCCTTACGTAAAGTACAAAAGAACCCTAAGGTGTTACAGGGGATTGCATCGTTTTTTTGGGTATATGAAGAGAGCTTTGTATGGGATATTTTTACGGAAGTACTTAAAAAGAAAAAAGATAAGCTTACCTTATCGCATATAGGGATAGCCATAAGGCAATGCCATAAACTGTCGGAGGAAAATGGTAGAAACGCCTATATTTCAGATGAACAGAGAAAGAATTTGCTTGAAGTATTAGAGCAACAGAATGTATTAAAGAATGAAGCAGAGATGCTTAAGAGTTGGAAGTAAATTAAAAAATGCCAGTTAAGGGGGTATAATTTGAAAAAATGTAAGTTATACCCCCTTAACCTAAGAAATTTGATGGGGAAGTATCCATAAATATAAAGATAATTGAACAAGTAAATTGGATAATAAAGGAGTATAGCATGAATGATAAGACCTCCCTCGTATTCACAGGGGATATTGGTTTTGACAAATATATGGATGGAAAATGGGACGATGAGGGACTGATTTCAGACGAAGTTCTTGATTTTTTACATAGCGGAAGCCATGTAATAGCCAATGTGGAAGGGGCTTTAATAGACAGGGCTTCACTTGGGGATACTACAGGTGTAGGACAGCTTCTGCACTCTATGAATCCAAAGGCAGTTAAGGTGCTTGACAGGATGAGGGCAGATATCTGGAATATTTGCAATAACCATATTATGGACGCAGGCGAGGCAGGGGTGAGTGAGACGCTTAGGCTTGCAAAACTTCATGGCGCAAGGACCATAGGAGCAGGTATGAACATAGACGAAGCTTCAAAACCGCTTATACTGGATGAGGCAGGTGGAATCGGTCTTATAAGCGTGGGCTACAGAAGAGGCTGTAAGCCTGCGGATGTAGATAAGGCCGGCTGCTTTATGTGGCACGAAATGGAAATGATAGGGGAGAAAATAAAAGAAGTTAAGAAAGCTGCCGCTGGTGTGTAATGGTAGTTCACGGTGGTGAGGAATTTACCTCGCTTCCGTCTCCATACACAAGAAAGAGATACCTTAAATACCTTGAAATGGGGGCTGACATTGTAGTATCCCATCATCCTCATGTGCCGATGAATTATGAAAAGGTTGGAGAGAAAGTCATTTTCTATTCACTAGGGAACTTCATCTTTGATACGGATTACCAAAGGGCTCAGTTTAATACAGAATTTGGACTACTTATAAAGCTTAATTTTACGAAAGACAATTACACTTGGGAAGCCTTTGGACTTAGGATTGACAGAGAGTGTGAGAGGGTTGTAAGAGAGGAACTCCCTAGGATATTTGAAAATGTGGAGGAAGAAGAATACAACCAACTTGCACCTCTTGCAGCTAAGATGTTAGTTGCGGCTTATAAGAGGCAGCAGATTTATTTTAAGCCTGAATATAAGAATGCAGATGATAAGATGTGGAGAGAGAACTTCTTTAACCCTAAAAGGAGCGGCAGAGTCGAGGGAGAGGGGCTTGATTTCTTTATTATGTGCCCGCTTGCTGATGAGGCAGAGACGGGTGAGTGGAAGAAGTCAAAGCTTGAGAAGGTTAAGGAGTATATATTGGAACAGATTTAAAATATTTATACTTGCATTTTCTTATTAACTATGCTACAATTAAGTTGTAAACAATCTAATTTAAGGAGGACTATTTATGATAATGATGTATGGAACCGACCTTTGCCCTGACTGCGTTGCAGCAAAGAAGGCGCTTGAGGAGAACGGAATTGAGTACAAATATATTAATATAACTGAAAGCCTTGGCTCAATGAAGCAGTTTTTAAAGCTTAGAGATACAAGGGACGAATTTAAGAACATAAGAGGCAGCGGAAGTATTGGAATTCCTGCCCTTGTAGTGAGTCTACAGAGTTAACTCTTGACTGGGAAGGTTATATAAGCAGTAGAAAGTAATTAGATAAGACGAAATTAAAGGGGCTGTGCAATAAGAAAAAGTACAACAAGATACAGTAGATTTATCATCAAATTATCACTGTATTTCGTGTATATTGTTCTTAATGCGACAGCCCATTTTTATTGAAAACATTAAGTATAAATTTCTTGTGAATAGAGGTCATTACAGCAGTCCACAAAGCACCCCTGCGTCCTCGTATTCTAAGCCACTAAGCAGAGGCTTACAGGTGAGAAGAACTTCCTTTGAATAGTAGTAAAAGCTGTAAAATAAGTCGTCTGGGAAGACATCGTCATCTTCATAACGGAGCTCGTCCGCATCTTCATCATAGACTTCAGACCATAAATACTCTTCTTTTAGTAAATCTAAAAAATGAGGCAAAGGCTCGGCGTGTTCAAGCATATTTCCATAATTCACAGCTTCTGCAATTTCTACAAAGAGCTCAAGCAATTCCCTTACAAGATAGTCGGCTATGCTATTACTCTGCCTTTTAATAAGGGCATCCTTAAAAATCCTCACAAGAAAAATAAGGGCGAAAGGTGTTGAATGCCAAAGGGTAGACTGGTGTGATATATTAATAGCCAGAAGCTCACCAGCCTCCTCTATAGCCTTGATATCCTTTATTTCTGATAAAATCCTCAGATATTCCGGGAAATCAGTTGCTCTGCCATAAGCTGTAGTCAGCCTGTGCCAAGGTATTTCATCTATTTTCACTGTTTGTATAAAGCTATTGTTATCTGTCATATTTTTTACCATTCCTTTCGCTTCGCTCAAGGCACAAACAAGTTATGAAAAAATGTTGTGCCTCTCCTCGCTTTGTCTTATAATATCTATATAGGATAGCAATATACTACAGAGCACGGGAGGAGGAGTGGCGAATTTATTTTCGACCCCGTATATTTATATGTGCCGTCATCCTTACAAGCACAAACAAGTGGGACATTGAGCCCGGACTCTTATCATTGGTAATAAACCATGTTTATTCAGTCGCAGGATGACAGTCAATGTTGCTATCCTTTTTTTATAAAGGTGGTGATACTTATGATGAAGTTAAAATACTCCATCTGCTGTGGGCTTGATGTCCACAAAAATGTTATCGTTGCAACCATCGTAATCACAAATGCTGATGGAATCTCTGAGTACAAGCAAAAATCATTTTCTACTTTCAACTCAGATATTAGAAAATTTCACAGCTGGCTAATCGAGAATAATTGTTATCATGTATGTATGGAATCCACTGGGAAATATTGGATTCCTATTTTTTTAATTATCTCGAGAATGACATAGAAGTCTGCCTTACCCATCCCTAAATATGTCAAAAGCCATCAAGGGAAAGAAAACTGATAAAAAGACTCCAAATGGATTGCTGACCTCTACAAATTCGACCTTGTCAGATGCTCGTTCATTCCCCCTAAAGACTTCAGACAGCTGCGTGAAATCGCAAGATACCGTTTCAAACTGGTATGTATGAAATCTTCTGAGAAAAAAACCGCATACAAAACTGCATGACTGTTTCCAATGTCGGCATTGCCAGTGTACTGTCTGATCCTTTTGGCAAAACAGCCACAGAAATCATAGTCGTATCTTCTTACACATACTTCTGATTCCATTGATGAAAAAAAGCTGTCCGCAGACTCATTAAAAAGGGGCAAAAAGCTAAATCCGATGAAATCATTGAGGCAATCAGGGGTATAACATAGAATCTGATCAGGCTAAAAAGCTTGAACTTGCCCGCAGCCATCTGGAGTATCTTGATGGCATGATTACTCAATCTGAAGTTGAGCTTTATGTAAGGATGAAGCCTTACTACAAGTTCGTTGAACTTGTTTCTACAATGCCTGGGATGACCGAACTAAGTTCAACAATCGTTCTTGCCGAAACAGGCGTAGATATGAGCATCTTTGATGACGCAAAGCATCTGTGCTCATGGTGTGGGCTTTCACCTACTAACAATGAGTCAGCCGGTAAAAAGAAGTCTGTGCGGATTTCTAAAGCAGGAGATTACTTAAAGCCTATGATGGTACAATGTGCGCTTGCAGCAATCAAGAGCAAAAAGCAGACCTATTTTGCAATCAAATATGGTCGAGTTAAAAAACGCCGTGGTCATAAGAAAGCAATCATTGCCATAGCACGAATGATGATAGTATGCATTTATCACATGGTTTCAGAAGAAAAACCGTTTAATCCTATTGATTATGAAGAACTTATGTCTCCGAAAAATCAAATAGAGCGTGTGATTCTAAATGAAAACAATGTCTTTGCTTATCTTGAAAGCCTTGGTTATGATAGCTCAAAGTTAGTAAAACGCAACGATAACTAACATTTATTTATATAGTTACCAATTTTAGGGATCTTGCGACCCCTTATATAAGTGCGCCCAATAATATAAGTTATTTTTCACTCTTCCTCCACAATCTTAGTATAGTAAAACAATTACGAAGATTTCAATTGTTTGGTAATTCAACGACAGTCAAAGACATAAAAGAGTTTATTCTTCTAACTATGGAGAATAAGGAGTCTATGACTATTTGTATAATAATTAGAGATTAATGGGCGAATTATTTCTATCATCATTGATTATACTCTAGACAAAATGTTTTTTCAAACAAAATCTAAGTTTCCCCTATCCTTGACTTAGCACATATCGAGTGCTATCCTTTCTTTATGTGCATTGTCTAAGCCATACAGCAGAAGCGCTAAAAGTGTAAGAGAGGCGAAAGTCTGCTTGAAAGAAAACTTTTATACTTTTGACACCATAATAGTCATAGGAGAAAAAATGAAAAAGAGATTGTTAAGCTGCACCGCCAGTGATATTAGAAAAATGTCGGCTAATGATTTAAAAAACTCAATCATAGCAAGTGAAAGCAGAACCATACTTGGAGAAACAGTTGTTACTGCGGCTCCGCTTTTTGAAGATGTTACCAATGCCGAGGTGATGTCTGCATTTGGAGCAGATTTACTTTTATTAAATGAATATGATGTGTTTACAAAATATATCAACGGACTTGATGAGGCTGAGCCAATTAAGTTTATTAAGCATATGACAGGAAAGCCTGTAGGTATAAACTTAGAGCCTGTGGAAGAAAATGTGGACAGTGTGGAAGATTTGATTACACTTCCCGCAGGCAGAAGGGCTACGAAGGAAGCCTTTGAAGAGGCGGCAAGGCAGGGAATAGACTTTATCCTGCTCACAGGTAACCCGGCTACAGGAGTGTCAAACTCAGGGATAATGGCTGCTATTGAAGTTTCTAAAAAGTATTTTAGTGGCCTTGTTTTTGCCGGGAAAATGCATGCAGCAGGGCTTTCTGAGAAAATACTCTCTGAGGAAGTTATACTTGGCTTTATGGATAGGGGTGCTGACGGGGTGCTTATACCCGCAGTGGGAACAGCTCCGGGCATAGGAGAAGCTGAGTCTTCTGCGATAGTAGCCAAGGTAAAGGCTAGGGGTGGAATTACCATAAGTGCAGTAGGCACAAGTCAGGAAAGTGCAGATGCAGATACCATTCGCCAGATAGGACTGTGTAACAAGAGGATAGGCTTTGATGTGCACCACCTTGGAGACGGAGGATATGGCAGAGTGCCTGACCCTGAGAACCTTATGGTGCTTTCAATTTGCATAAGGGGAAAGAGACATACCTTTATGAAGATGAGCCGTTCCTTAAATAGGTAAGATGAAGGTTCCTCCTGAATAGTGAATTTCTAAAAATCCTATATATGCGGATATCACATAGATTGATACCAATATTTAGTGGTTAAATTTAAATAGTTTGATTAATGTGCAGATTTTAAAAAGTTCAAGAATTTTAAATAAAAATCTTTGCAATTATGAGAAATCTATGCTATAATGGAAATATGTATATATTGATGTGGGTGTCAAAAGTATTTGACACCCATTGATACAGGATTGCTACAGCGCAGCTTTAGCAATCCTTGCTAAAATATTCGTAATTCGCTCATTTTTTTGCAAAAAAATGGCTACTTACTCATATTTTTTGCGTGTCAAAAGATAATAAATTCTCTTGCAAGCAAGCTTGCATCGAATTTTTATACTTTTGACACTTGTATCATATATTTTTAAATGTCACAATTCAAGGAGGGTAGTGACTATGGCAATTGAAGGCATAACACAGGAAGTGGATATAGCGGGTACGGCGGTGGTAAAGGAATAGGTTCTTTAAGTCGTGAAAGTATCAGTAAAACATCCGGTAATTCCGTATCTGCCGGTAATGGAGCCGGCGGTGTAAGTGGTGGCTTAGGCGTGAGCAGTGAGCCACTGGAGAATCAGGTCGCAGTTTCGCCGGACGGAGACACCGTTCAGATTAGCAAGAGGGCTGTGGCTAAGTATGATGCGGCAAGTGAAGCCAAAAAGAGCGAAAAGCTTGACGAGAATGAGCAAAAGGAAGCCTTGGGTAACGTTAGGCAGAATAAGGCTGAGCTAAAGGCCGAGCAGTCGCAAAATGCCCGCAAGGCAGAAAAAGCCAAGTCTGAAAAAAGGAATGCAGCCCTTAAAGAACTGGCTCAAAAAGAGCAGAAAAGGGAAGCCGAAATAGCAGAAGACAAAGAGGATGTTTCTTTTACAGGCAAGTCAGACTCTGATATTAAGAGGCTTTATCTTGAAGGCGAGATATCAAAGAATGACTATGACTCAGAAATGAAGGTCAGGGAAAAACTGCGTGAAGTACTTGCAAAGAGGAATGAAGATGCTATAAAGATGGCTGCCGAAAGAAATAGCATAGCTAAGAAGCTTGAAAGATTTGCTGAGAGCATAAAGTCTGCATTTTCAGATACAACATCCAAGACCTTTGACGCAGGAGTAAGGCTTGATGCAATTGATATAGCTGAAGGTACGAAGAAGGAAAGGGATGAGGCTTCAAAGTCCGATAAAAAGGAAGTGAAGTTTGTATATAACTAGGATTAGTGCGTAAAAATACATGACAATTATGTTCGGGATAATACATACCCATCAGGTTAAGATTTGCCTGATGGGTTATTTTAAAATACAATTGCAGGAGAGGCTAATATAAGACTATAATGTATTTAATTGATACAAGTGTCAAAAAATTTATTATCTTTTGGCATCAATATCTTGAGATAAAAGTGTACAAAATTCAATTTTGGCTTGCAGTAGAAGGGTATATTTTCTATATGAAAAGGCGTAAGAAGTGAATTTTGTGGGGAAGAGAAGACTAAGAATAATTAGGGGAATTGCTTGATAGGGTGAGAATATGGATGAATACAGGGTTAGGTGCATTTTTGACAAGATAGACCGAAATAAGACCATAAGGGTGAAGGTTCCGGGCTCAAAGAGTATAACCAACAGGGCTCTCCTTATAGCGGCTCTTGCTGAAGGGGAGACCATTCTTAAAGGTGCTCTTTTTTCAAATGATGCCAAAAATATGCTTGCCTGTCTCAGCATTCTTGGCATAAAAATGGAGATAGATGAAGAAAATGAAACTATTACCGTACAGGGTTGTGGAGGAAGGCTTCCTGTTAGAGAAGCCTCTGTAAATGTAGGCAGTGCGGGGACAGCAGCCAGATTTCTTACAGCTCTCTTAGCATTTAGTGCTGGAGTATATCACTTAGATGCTTCCGAGCAGATGAAAAAGCGCCCTATGAAGCCGCTTTTAGATGCCCTTATAAAGCTGGGTGCTCTTATAAGCTATGATGAGGCAGAGGGACATTTTCCATTTACCATAGACTCAAGAGCCGTAAGAGGTGGTGAAATATGCCTTGATACCTGCATTAGCAGTCAGTTTCTAAGCGCGGTAGTTATGACGGGATTTTTACTGTCTGATGGACTAAAGGTAAATATAGCAGGAGGAAGAGAAAGCCTGCCCTATGTGGATATGACAGCGAGGGTGATGGAAAGCTTTTCTATGAAGCCTCAGGTAGTTTGAGAAAATGGTGCGGTATCGTATATATTAAAAGATGGCGATACCTATAAGGGAAGAGAATACGAGATTGAGCCTGATATTTCTGCGGCCTGCTATTTTTATGCGATGGCTGAAATCCTTGGGTGCAGGGCTCAGGTAAAAAATGTACATTTAGACAGCATTCAGGGGGATATAGAGTTTGTAAAACTTCTGACTAAAATGGGGGCAAAACTTGAAGAGGAGGTCGACGGAATAGTACTTTCCGGAGCTAAGGATGGGTGCTATGAGGGAATTGAAGCAAATCTTAACAGCTTTTCAGACCAAAGTCTCACCCTTGCGGCAGTTAGCGCATTTGCAAAAAGTCCTACAAAGATAACCGGTATAGCCCATATCCGCTTGCAGGAGTCAGACCGCCTCCTTGCCATCAAAAATGAACTGGAAAAGCTTGGAATTAGAGCGGTTATGGGGGATGGTGAGATAAGCATTTTCCCGAAAGCAATGAATGAAAACGAGGTTTATATAGAGACCTATGATGACCACCGCGTGGCTATGGCTTTTGCGCTTGTGGGGCTAAGAAGAGCTGGTGTAATAATTAAAAACCCTGATTGCTCGGCGAAAACTTTTAAGGATTATTTTAAGGTCTTAGACGAAATCGGATAATAATTGCAAATCATGGAGGTGCCTGCTATGTATGAAAAAGAAATTGAAGAACTTCAGAAAATAATAGACGACAGCAGTAGAATTGTATTCTTTGGAGGAGCGGGAGTGTCTACGGAGAGCGGAATACCTGACTTTAGAAGCGCTGACGGACTTTACCATCAGGAGTATAAATATTCTCCTGAACAGATTATAAGCCATAGCTTTTTTCTAAGATACCCGGAGGCATTCTATGAGTTTTATAAGGATAAGATGATGTATCTAGCTGCAAAGCCTAACCCTGCCCACCTTAAGCTAGCCGAACTAGAGAGGGCAGGCAGGCTATTAGCTGTAGTAACTCAGAATATAGACGGACTTCACCAGCAGGCAGGCAGTAAGAAGGTCTATGAATTGCATGGAAGCATACATAGGAATTATTGTATGAAATGCGATAAATTCTACGATGCAGACTTTATAAAAAACTCTGACGGAGTTCCACATTGTGAGTGTGGTGGTATCGTAAAGCCTGATGTAGTCCTGTATGAAGAAGGACTTGACCAAAATGTAACCCAAAGGGCTGTTATGGCCATTTCAATGGCTGACACCCTCATTATAGGAGGGACTTCTTTGGTAGTATATCCGGCAGCAGGCTTGTGGATTATTTTCACGGAAAGCACCTCGTAGTGATAAATAAGTCAGAGACCGGAAAAAATGTAAATGCTAAGCTGACAATCAATGCTCCAATTGGGGAGATAATGAAGGGGATAAGGGTATAAATATTTTTAAAACAAATCACTATGGGTTCCGGTTCTAATCAACTTCAATATCAAGGTATCCTGAACAATTTGATATACCAAAAGCCAGTCTGGCTCGATATGACATTCCCTCATATTCTTGTAATTCCTTGAGTTTACCAAGTCGTGATCTTTATATGATTTAGGAAGTGGTTTTTCGCTTGATAGAAGGACAAGTACTTTCTCCAGTTTTTTAGGATCAACACCTCTTTTTACCATTGTTTTATAGTCTTTTTTAAATCTGCTTGTAAATTCGATATTAAGCATTAAGTGCCTCCATCACTTCAGATACACTGGTGAAAGGACCATGTATATCTTCTCCGCTAACGGCGGACTCCATAGCTGCATAAGTAGTTTCGTTAGGCTCATTTGTTCTGATTTCAAAAGGTATTCTGCGCTCTCTGACAACGGTTTTTGCAAAAATGCAAAAGGCGGTTGTCATACTCATCCCTACATCAGAGCAAAAATTATCAAATTGCTTTTTTTAAATCCTCATCCATCCTAATATTTACGCTTGTCTGTGCCATAATACAGCTCCTTTCTTTATAATTAACTACATTGTATTAAATTATGTAGATTATGTCAACAAATACGTGAAAAATTTAGCATGAATCATGAATTATTGCCAGGCTATGAGTTTGTAGAAATGACTAATGCATTTATAAACTTTCTATGGTAGAATAAAAGCCGTAGGAGATTTGAAATATGAGTGTTGAAGTTAGGAAAATAAGGCTTGGCGTGAAAGAGTATGACTACACCCTGGAAAGAAAAACCGTAAAGAATATAAATCTAAGGGTGAAACCCGGTGATATTATCTACGTATCTGCTGGTAAAAGAGTTCCTGTGAATGTGATCGAAGGATTTATAAAAAGCAAAGAAGAGTTCATACTGGAAGCTTTTAGGAGATTTGAGGAAATGGAAAAAATGCGGAAAGCAAGCGTGAAATAGGTTATAATACAGGAGATGAAATAAATTATTTTGGGAAAAATCTAAGCCTCAAGGTCGTGCAATCACCTAGAGAAAGTGTGAAAGCAAGCAGTGAGTACATTTATATCTTTGTAAAAGATGTAGACGACAGGGAGAAAAAAGAACGTCTGATAAAGAAATGGGAGTTAAACCTGGCAAAAGAAGTATTTACGAAGATGGTGGACTTTTGTTATCCTGATTTTAAGGAAATGGGAGTTGCATATCCCAGTATCAGCATAAGGAAGATGACCAGCAGATGGGGCTCCTGCAAGCCAAAGGGAGGCAAAATCACTCTGAACCTTGAGCTGATTCACAAACCCAAGGAATGTCTCCGGTATGTGGTGGTACATGAAATGGCACATTTCATACACCCCAATCATTCCAAAGACTTTTGGAGGGTTGTAGGAAATATTATGCCTGATTATAAAAAGAGAAGAGATGTGCTAAACGGCAGATAATACAGTGAGGAGAGAAGTAATGTCTGAGAAACAAAAGATACTTATAGTGGACGATGATGAGGATATATCCGAGCTTATATCGCTCTATCTCGTAAAAGAATGCTACGATACAAAGAGGGCAGAAGATGGAGAGGTGGCTCTCACCCTGTTTAAGGAGTATCAGCCTGACCTTATCCTGCTTGACCTTATGCTTCCGGGAAAGGATGGCTATGATGTGTGCAGGGAGATCAGGAAAACCTCGAAAGTGCCTATCATTATGCTGTCTGCAAAGGGAGAAATCTTTGACAAGGTGCTGGGCTTAGAGCTTGGTGCGGATGACTATATGATTAAGCCCTTTGACTCAAAAGAGCTTGTAGCAAGGGTAAAGGCAGTACTTAGGAGATTTAGTGCAGATGCAGGAGCCGGTAACGACAATAAGGATTCTACAGGAGTAGAAGAAGATGCAAATATCAATAGAGTCCGTTATGCGGATTTGGAGATAAACCTAACCAATTATTCTGTTACTTACTATGATAAAAGGGTGGATATGCCGCCTAAGGAGCTGGAGCTGTTTTATTTTCTGGCATCTCATCCCAATCAGGTATTTACAAGGGAACAGCTCCTAGACAGAATTTGGGGCTATGAGTACATAGGTGACACCAGAACAGTAGACGTCCATGTGAAAAGGCTTAGAAAGAAGATTAATGACCATGTGGAATGGAGGCTTTCTACAGTTTGGGGCGTGGGATACAAGTTTGAGACATTGGCAAGGAGTTAAGGGTAATGAAGAATCTTATAGTAGCCCAGTCAGGCGGGCCAACAGCGGCAATAAATGCGACTCTCACAGGGGTAATAAGGGAGTGGTGCAAGGAAAATAAGGGAGCTAGGGGTATATGGCTCAAGATTTGGAGTAGAAGGGATATTAAAAGAAAATATTGTAGATTTGACTAAGCTTTCTGAAGATGATTTGGACAAGCTTATGCGTACACCTGCTTCAGCTCTTGGCTCCTGCCGTTACAGGCTTTCAGACCCAAAGGAAGATGAGACTGACTTTAAGAGGGTTGTGGAAGTATTTAGAAAATACGACATAGGGCATTTTGTCTACATAGGTGGAAATGACTCGATGGACACAGTTTACAGGCTTTCGGAGTATTTTAACGAAAATAAAATAACAGATATTACTGTAAATGGCGCTCCTAAGACCATAGACAATGACTTAAATGGTATAGACCACTGCCCGGGCTTTGGCTCCACTGCAAAATACATAGCTACTGTGTGCCACGAGCTTGCAAGGGAAGTAAAGGTCTATGATAGGGAAAACATCCTTATAGTCGAGATTATGGGAAGAAATGCAGGCTGGCTTACAGCCGCTGCAGCACTTGCGGCTGAAAAGGACAGCGAGGTTCCCTATCTCATTTACTTAAGCGAGGTTACACTTTCTGTAGACAAATTCGTAGCTGACCTTAAGGAAGTGATGAAAAAGTCAAAGAATGTAATCGTTGCCTTAAGCGAGGGTACGGTTATAGAGCAGGGTGGCAAGAATCACGCAGATGAAGACGGTGAAGTGGATGCCTTTGGACATAAGCAGCTTGCAGGAAATGGAAGGATACTTGAAAAGATCCTAAAAGATGAGCTTAAATACAAGGCAAGGTATATCGAGCTAAGCCTTGTACAGCGCTGTGCATCGCACTGCCTAAGTGAGACCGATATAAGGGAGTCAGAAGAGCTTGGAAGAGTGGCTGTAAGACTTGGCCGTGAGGGGCTGTCAGGGAAGATGGCAAGGCTTATAAGGGTTTCTGATGAGCCTTACAAGGTGGAATATTCATCAGTTGACATAGCAGAAGTTGCTAATCTTGAAAAGAAGGTTCCTCTTCAGTGGATAAATGAGGCTCACAATGGAGTTACAGAGGAGATGATGAAGTATCTAAGGCCTTTAGTCCAGGGAGAAATGAGCTGCAGGTATAAGGATGGGGTACCTGATTATTTGGTTTTGTAATAAAGATGATTAAGAATGTTGGGAGGTGTATATAAGTCAACAAAGTGACGCTCCGAATGATAACATTTCAGACTCGCTCCGGCATCCGCTTCGCTCCGCCTAACGCGCTCGCTTAGAATTTATCATTCGTAGCTGGCACCTTAGATTTATACAAATAATAACTAGAATACCAAATGAAAGACAGCTACCGCCACCTGCCCCCATGTGGCTGATGTGTTTGTTTTGCTAACTTATCAATTAAACAGCAGGAGCTGATAATGTCAGGTGGCTCACTGGTTCCATCCTAATTTTGTGCTTCACAAGTAGCAATCGTGGATGACATTATTGGTTCACAGTCAGCCGGAACTAATAATGCCTAAGCGAGCGCATCAGGTTTTTCGTCAACAAAGCCATATAACAACAGCATCTTACAGAAAAACCGTAGCGAGTCTGGACATTTATTAGTGAAGGCGTCACTGAGTCAACTAATTTATTTATCACGCAAGTATATTTGTCAGGATATGATTGTTTAAGTGGCAAGCTTATCAGCAAAGGCGTGACTTAGTTAACAAACAATCACATCAGCCCCACAACTTAAAACAGTAGCTTACAGTCTGACATATCAATTTCTTTCATAATCCCTTCTCCAAAAGCCCCATTTGACACAATCACATCAAAATCAGAAAAATCAGCGAGCTTAAAATATCCCTCCTTGAACTCCTTGCTGTTATCAAGCAAAAGCACAGTCTTGAAGGAGTTCTTTATCATTTCCTTCTTGCAGAGGGCTTGGGAATCATCACCCTCGAATATTCCCTGAGTTGTAATTGCCTTGCTTGATATGAAGGCTATGTCAGCACGGAAATTGCTGATAAAAGCAGAAGCATACTCTCCTATTATGGAGAGGCTTTTGTTCTTTAGCACTCCCGGGCAGATGTAGCACTTGATATTAGGATAGGTATTTAACTGGCTTGCGATATTGATTCCATTGGTAATGACTGTGAGATTGCTGTAAGGCTTTAAGTAAGGGATGAAAAGGCTTACAGTTGAAGAGGAATCAAGGAAGATGACCATGTTATCCTGCAAAAGGGTGCGGGCTCGTTTTGCCAGAGCCATTTTCTTATCTGTATTTTCCATTTTTCTTATATTAATGGAATTCTCAGAAGAACTAGGAGAGACCAGGGTTATCCCACCATGATACCTCTTTATTATTCCCTCCTCTTCAAGGGTAATCAAATCCCTGCGCAAGGTTGACCTTGATACATAGAGCTTCTTGCACATATTTGTAATGTCGCCAACACCATTTCCGCTTGAAAGATAGGCTAAAATCTGTTTCTTTCGTTCAATATATTTCATAATCAGTCTCCATATCCCAGTTTAATAAATGCTACTGATATCCTGATTTGTTATCTAATAATCAGCACAAAGGTTAGCATCTTGAACATATGCTCAAAATGTGTAACTTTATTACCACATATCAGCTATAGGTAGTATAACATTTTTCGTTCATAAATCAAAGGAAAAATAAACCAAAATGAACATTTTAGAACAAAAATGAACCAAAAAAACAGATATTTTAAAAAAATAAATTCAACTAAATCTCCAAGTATAGCTAAAATATTCATAATATGTTATTATCAGTTCAGATGATTAGTAAAAAACTACAAAGAAATTTAAGATCATCTCAAAAAATTCATATAAATATAGTAAAAAATAAACCGGATTTATATTTATTGAAGGAGCATATATGAAAAAAGCACTGGCAATAGATATGGGAGCCACCTCAATCAGAGGAATAATAGGCTATATTGAGGATGGCAAGATAAAGCTTGAAGAGGTTATGAGATTCTCTCATGAAATAAAAAGTTCAAATGGAAGGCTGCGTTGGGATTTTGATGAACTCTTGAAAAAAAAATCGTGGAAACCATAAAGGAAAACGGACACGAGATATCTTCGGTGGGTATAGACACCTGGGGAGTTGACTTCGGCCTGGTAGATAAAGAAGGAAAGCTGGTTGAGCCTCCTGTCTGTTACAGAGATCCCAAGCATCAGGAAGGCTATGAAGAAGCCTTAAAGAGCCTTAGCGAAAAGGAAATATTTGCTGAAACGGGAACTCAGATTATGAGTATAAACACCCTCTTTCAGTTATTGGCATTTAAGAAGCTAAATCCGAGCGGATATGAAAAGGCTGATAAACTGCTTATGATGCCTGATTTGATACGGTATCTCTTAACCGGCAATATGACAGGTGAGGAAACCATACTATCAACTACTCAGATACTTAATCTTAAAACAGGAGATTATAGCGATAAACTGCTTGAGGCTTATGGCCTTGATAAAAACAAGCTTCCAAAGATAACAAAGGCTGGCTCTATCACAGGCAATGTTAAGACTGGGCTTGTAGATGAACTAAAAGACCTGGATGTAGAAGTAGTTTCAGTCTGTGGTCACGATACAGCAAGTGCAGTCTTACTTACCAAGGTAATGACGGATGCAGACACGATGTTCCTTAGCTGCGGCACCTGGTCACTCTTTGGAATAAGGGCAGAAAGCCCTGATTTATCTGAGAGAGCCTATGAAAAGGGACTCACCAATGAGCTTGGCTTTGATTCTACTCCGCTTTTATTTAAGAATCTTACAGGACTTTATCTGCTTGAAAAATATAAGAGTGCTTTCGAGAAAAAGCTTGGAAGAAAGCTTGAGTTTGACGAGATTACAGCCTATGTGGAAGAGTCGCTTAAGAAGGAAGAGACCATAACCAATCTGATAGATATGGAAGATCCTAGATTTGGTAGTGAAGAGGCTGATGCCAAAGAAGTAATAGATGAGTTTCTTAAAGAAAAGGGGCTTGCACTTCCTGAGGATGAAATGGACTATTTCAGAGTTATCTATGAGAGCATGGTAAAGAAATACCTCGAAGTAAAAACCGCTCTTGAAGAAATATCGGGCAAAAAGTATAAGAAGGTCCATGTGATAGGTGGTGGAGCAAAGTCTTCACTTCTATGCAAGCTGATAGCTAAAAGACTTGATGTAAGCATTACAGCGGGACCTTACGAGGCTTCAGCTCTTGGTAATATTATAGTTCAGTTGAAGGCACTCGGAGAAATTAAGAGTATCGAAGAGGGACTTGAGGCTGCTTATAAATCGCAGGAAATGAAAACATACTAACATACATATTTTAAGGAGGAAAATGACATGAGTTATCCAAAAATCGGTATTAGACCAACATTGATGGCCGCTGGGGCGGTGTTAGAGAGGCGCTTGAGGACCAGACAATGGGAATGGCTAATAGAGCTAAAAAGCTTATTGAGAGCGAACTTAAATATCCTGACGGAACACCTGTACAGTGTGTGATTACCTTTGCACCATAGGTGAGGCGGCGAGGTTGCTAAATGTGACATGAGTTCTTCAACACAAACGTAGTTGGCACCCTTACAGTGCCTTGCTGGTGCTACGGCATGACCAGGACTGAAATCCCAACACGATAAAGGCTGTATGGGGGATTTAACGGAACTGAAAGACCAGGTGCTGTTTACCTTGCCGCAGTTATGGTGCTTATGCACAGGACTTCTGCATTTTCAATTTACGGACACGGAAGTTCAGGACAAGGATGATGAGATCATTACAGAAGATGTAAAGAAGAAGATTTCGATTTTGCAAGAGGTGCAATTGCAGTAGGTCTTATGAAGAATAAGTCCTATGTAACCTTGGAAACTAGCATTCATGGGTATTGCAGGTTCTGTTGTAAATGTATTTCTTCCGAAATATCTTGAATGAGAACTGAGGCAGGTAGATATGACTGAGATCTTAAGAAGAATCGAGCTTGAAATCTATGACCACGAAGAATGGCGAGAAGTTTCAAGTGGGGTTCGTGAGAACTGCAAAAGAGGGCTACAATACAAATGTCGGAAAGGATTTCCTGAGATAATCAAGAAATCCAGATGGATACCTGAGGACAAGAAGTGGAGTTCTGCGTTGCTTGATGCACTTGTAAGAGACATACTTTGGCAACCAAAGCTTGCAGAAACCGGCTACACGAGGAGTCTTTGGTAGAAAACGCTATAGCAGGCGGTTTCCAGGACAGAGAATGTGGACAGACTGGCTTCAAATGCTGACTTTACAGAGGCTATTACAGCTTCAGGCTTTGACTGGAACGGCAAGAGAGAGCCTATTCCATTTGCAACAGAGAATGATACACTTAACGGCGTATCTATGATGCTTGGATGGCTCGTAACCAATAAAGCAGCAATCTTTAGTGATGTAAGAACATATTGGTCACCTGAGTCTGTTGAGAGAGTAACAGGAAAGAAGCTTACAGGTAAGGCTGCAAATGGTATTATGCACCTTATCAACTCTGGCGCAAGCTGCTTAGACGGTTCAGCTGCAGCTAAGAATGAAAAGGGCGAAGGCTGCATGAAGGAGTGGTGGAACCTCACAGAGGAGGATATCAAGGCTCTTACAGAGGCTACTGACTGGTGCAGAGCGAACTACGAGTACTTCAGAGGAGGCGGCTTCTCATCACACTTTAAGACAGCAGCAGAGATGCCTGTAACTATGATTAGAACCAATATCGTTGAGGGCGTTGGACCTACCTTACAGATAATAGAAGGTTATACCTGCGTACTTGAGGATGATGTGCATAAGGTACTCGATGAGAGAACAGATAGAAGCTGGCCAACAACCTGGTTTGCACCAAATCTTTCAACCAAGTCAGCAGACAGTGTTTACAATGTAATGGCTAAGTGGGGTGCTAACCACGGAGCAACAGTTCATGGCCACGTAGGTGACAGACTTATAACTCTTGCTTCCATGCTTAGAATTCCTGTTGCTTTCCACAATGTAACAGAGGATAGAATCTTCAGACCACATTCATTTAATGGATTTGGAACTACAGATCTAGAGAGCCAGGATTTCAGAGCTTGTGCTTATTACGGACCACTCTACAGATAAAACGATGTTTATGATATAAGAGATAAATGGCGTTTGCTGTCAAAAGCTTTGATGGCAAACGCTAAAAAGAAAATAGAAGCGGTCTTATGACCAGCGGAGGATGATGTTATGTTAATGGAAAAAGCTAGAGAGGAGCTTGTGAAATATGGTAAGAAGCTTGTGACTGCAGGACTTACCAAGGGAACAGGCGGAAACTTAAGCGTGTTTGACAGAGAGAATAAGATGGTAGCTATTACTCCATCAGGAATCGATTTCTTTGAGATTCAGCCTGAGGATATAGTAATAATCGACCTCGATGGAAATAATAGAGGGCACACGCACACCTTCTTCAGAATGGGAAATGCACCTTATGCCTTATAGGACAAGGGATGACATAGATGCAGTTATTCATGCACATGTTATGTACACAACAGTACTGGCGTGTCTGAGGGAAGAGCTTCCTGCAACTCACTATATGATAGCAGTAGCAGGACCTACAGTTAGATGTGCAGAATACGCAACCTACGGTTCACACGAACTCGCTGTAAATGCTTGTAAGGCAATGGAGGACAGAAAGGCAGTTATCCTTGCCAACCACGGAGTGCTTGCAGGAGCAAACGACCTCCTCAATGCATTTAACATAGTTGAAGAGATTGAATATTGTTCAGAAGTCTATGTAAAGGCTAGAAGTATAGGTAATCCTGTTGTACTTCCTCCGGAAGAGATGACACTTATGGCTGAGAAGTTTAAGACTTACGGACAAAAGAAGAGTATAAGAGAATAGCTTTTGCTAAGGAGTTAATATGGGTGATTTAATACTTTCAATGAAAGGAATTACCAAATCCTTTTCAGGCGTAGCAGCACTTAAAAATGCAGCACTAGACCTAAAGGCGGGTGAGGTAGTTGCCCTGATGGGAGAAAATGGAGCCGGCAAATCTACTCTTATGAAGATTTTGACCGGCATATATTCAAAAGATTCCGGTGAAATACAGTATATGGGACAGGAGGTCTGTTTTAAGGGACCTGCTGAATCTGAAGAAGCAGGAATCTCCATTGTTCATCAGGAGCTTAACATGATGAACGACCTGACGGTAGCTCAGAATCTTTTTATCGGACGCGAAGAAATGAACGGATTTTTAATAGACGATAAGAAGATGAATGAGAAGGCCAGAGAGTTATTCAAGGTATTGAAGATAGACATCAATCCTGCTGAAAAAATCGGTAATCTGACCGTAGGTAAGCAGCAGATGGTGGAGATCGCAAAGGCGATTTCTTCTAAGGCTAAGGTCATTATATTTGACGAACCTACTGCCGCCCTTACAGACTCTGAGATAGAGGAGCTTTTCAAGGTAATAAGAGACCTGAAAAAGCAGGGAACCGGCATGGTATACATATCTCACAGAATGGATGAGATCAATGTTATATCAGACAGAGTTATAGTAATGAGAGACGGTGAATATGTAGGAACCCTCATTACCAAAGAATGCTGCAAGGATGATATCATCAAGCTGATGGTAGGTAGAGCCATATTTGGTGAACCTAAGATAGCTTCAAATGTAGCCAAAGATGCCCCTGTAGTGCTTAAATGCGAGAACTTAAACAGAGGTAAGGCAGTTAAGGATGTAAGCTTCGAGCTTAGAAAAGGTGAAATACTTGGCTTCTCAGGCCTTATGGGAGCAGGCCGTACAGAGGTTGCCAGACTTATCTTTGGTGCAGACAAAAAGGATTCCGGCAAGATATTTATAAATGGCAAGGAAGTCACAATAAACACTCCGCAGGATGCAGTAGCACACGGTATAGGCTATCTCTCTGAGGATAGAAAGCGCTATGGTCTTATAGTTGATAAGTCAGTAGAGGAAAATACAGTTATTTCTTCGTTGAATGACTTCGTAAAGGGAATATTCATAGATAAGGCAAAGAGCAAGGAAGTTTCGAAGAAATATGTAGAGAGCCTTAAAACAAAGACTCCTAGTGTATCACAGTTAGTTAAGAAGCTTTCCGGCGGCAATCAGCAGAAGGTGGTTATAGCTAAATGGTTGGTGAGAAACTCTGATATCCTGATATTTGACGAGCCTACAAGAGGTATAGACGTGGGTGCCAAGAGTGAAATCTACTCACTTATGGAGAAGCTCGCAAAAGAAGGAAAATCCATAATAATGATATCCTCAGAGCTTCCTGAGGTACTTCGTATGAGCGACAGGGTAATTGTTATGTGCGAAGGAAGAATAACAGGAATTCTGGATATCGCAGAGGCTAACCAGGAAGTCATTATGCAGTCTGCTACAAACGTTAAGGGGAGAGTAACCATGGATATTAAAAAAATATTTTCTAATCAGCGTACAATAGTTATAGCTGCACTGGTGCTTATCTGTATAGCATTTGCAGCCATTACACCTGATAAATTCTTACAGGTAACTACTTTTACGAATATTGCTAAGTCTGCTTACTACGTAGCATTTATGGCAATTGGTGTTACCTTTGTTATCGGAACCGGAGGCATAGACCTCTCAATAGGTACAATAGCAATATGTTCAGCACTCATAGGTGGAACCCTTATGGAAAAGGGTGTTCCAATGGGAATCGTACTTCTTGTAATCCTTTTAAGCGGTGCATTATTCGGACTTATAAACGGACTTATGGTTGCGAAAATGGGACTGCCGGCATTTATAGCCACCCTCGGTACGATGATGATGTCAAGAGGTCTTGGCTCAATCGTATCAGGAACTAAGACAATATCCTTCCCTCAGGGAGATTCAGCAGGTTCTTGGTTTAGAGAGTTCTTTATGATAACAAAGGACGGCGGTATCTTACCAAAGAACTTCCCTACAGGCTTTGTACTTCCTTGCAGTGATTGCGGTAATTATGGCACTTATCTTAAATAAGACAAAGACAGGACGCTACATCCTTTCAATTGGCTCCAACAAAGAGGCTACAAGGCTTTCAGGTATCAATGTAGTTAAGTATGAGACACTTGCTTATGTATTTTCAGGCTTATTCGCAGCACTTGCAGGTATTGCTTATGTGGCGGTATTTACAACAGCACAGCCAAATACAGGTAACGGTTTCGAGCTTGATGCAATCGCAGGTGTAGTTATCGGTGGTACTTCACTTGCGGGCGGTGTAGGCACCATACTTGGAACTATAGTTGGTGTCTTTATTATGACAGTGTTAAAGATTGGTTTCCTATATAGGAGTACAGTCACATTATCAGCTCTTCATCACAGGTATCATCCTTATCTTTGCGGTATATATGGATGTACTTAACAGAAAGAGAGGAAAATAGTCAGTATTTTTAACTTAGAACCTATTAATTCCAAATCACTCAAATATTAAGGGTGTGAAAGTTTGGATTAATACAATAAAGGAGGAAAACAGATGAAAACAAGGAAACTTATGGCGGCACTTCTTAGCACAGTTATGGTAGTATCAGCGCTTACAGCCTGTGGCGGAAGCGGTAACAAAACTACTTCAACAAAGTCAGCAACAAGTGCAGCAAGCACAACCAGTAACGCTAGCGCAGCAAAGTCAAGCGCAGCAAAGTCAAGTGCAGCAGCAAGTACAACAACAGATGGCGGTACAAAGCACATTGACGTTATCGCAAAGGGCTTTCAGCATCAGTTCTGGAAAGCAGTTGAGCTTGGTACACAGAACGCTGCTAAGGAGTTTGGTGTTGAGGTTACCTTCCAGGGTCCTGACAATGAGTCAGCTATCGCACAGCAGGTAGAATACTTAAACACTGCTATAGCTAAACAGCCTACAGCTATCTGTCTTGCAGCCCTTGACACTAAGGCAAGTATCCCATCCATCCAGTCAGCTATGGAAGCAGGCATCCCTATTATCGGATTTGACTCAGGTGTACCTGATGCTCCAGAAGGAGCTATCAAGGCTAACGCTTCCACAAACAACTCAGTAGCAGGTGCTTTGGCAGCAGAAGAGCTTTATAAGTTAATCGAGTCAAAGGTTAAAGATGCAAAAGAAACTGTAAGAATCGGTGTAGTAGCGCAAGAGTCCAACTCACAGTCCATCGTTGAGAGAACAAAGGGATTTGTAGATAAGATGACAGAGCTTTGCGGTGCAGACAATGTATCAGTAGAGGGACATGACAGCTTAAAGAATGAGAAGGCTGGAGCTAAGGTAGTTCTTGATGTAGGTATCCCTGCAGAAGTTAAGGATGTAGATGCAGCAGCAGTTGCTTCTGCTATACTTGAGAAGAAAGATCTTATAGCTATTTACGGTTCTAACGAATTTGCAGCAAACGCTATTATCACAGCTAACGAAGGTCTTGACAAGCTTGGTGCTGACAAGGTAATCGCAGTTGGTTTTGATGCGGGAAAGAAGCTTCTTGATGCAGTTAGAGCTAAGACATTTGCAGGTGCTGTAACACAGGATCCTGTACAGATTGGCTACCAGGCAGTTAAGCTTGCTGTAGAAGCAGCTGACGGCAAGAGCGTATCTGATGTGGATACAGGAGCTAAGTGGTACAACGCTGACAATATGGACGCAGATGACATTAAGCCTTGCTTATATGAGTAAATCTGTGGTAAAATAATAACAACAAGGGGTGCCTTGCAATTAGGCACCCCATTATGTAAGAACAATGTGTTAAAACATTCACAATCAATTAATAATTAGGAAGGAAGAAGAGATGTTAAAAAATATTCCTAAAATACTATCCCCTGAGCTTTTGGCGGCACTTTGCGAGATGGGACATTCTGACAGACTTGTAATATCAGATGGTAATTTCCCTGCTCATACCATGGGCAAAAATGCCAAGGTAATAAGGCTTGACGGACATGGAGTACCAGAGGTACTCGATGCTATACTAAAGCTATTTCCACTCGATACCTATACTGAAAAATCAGTTTCTCTTATGGAGAAGGTGCCGGGAGATACTGTGGAAACCCCGATATGGAAGGAATTTGAAGAAATAGTGGCAAAATACGATGAGCGTGGTGCAGCTACCATCGGCTTCATCGAAAGATTTAAGTTTTATGAGGAGGCTAAGACCTCTTATCTCATAATAGCAACTTCTGAAAAGGCTCTATATGCAAATATAATGTTGCAGAAGGGTGTAGTTACAGACTAAGGTCTGAGAAAATGGAGGAAAAAAAGATGGCGAACAAAATTGTATTGAACGAGACTTCTTATCACGGAGCAGGTGCAATCAAGGAGATTACTGTAGAGGCTAAGAACAGAGGCTTCAAGAAGGCTTTCGTATGTTCAGATCCTGACCTTGTTAAGTTCAATGTAACAAGCAAGGTAACTGATTTGCTTAAGGCTGAAAATATGGATTTTGAAATCTATTCTGAAATACAGCCAAATCCGACAATCGAAAATGTACAGGGCGGAGTAGCCGCATTTAAGAAGGCAGGAGCTGACTATATCATAGCTATCGGCGGCGGTTCTTCTATGGATACAGCTAAGGCTATTGGTATCATTATCACCAATCCTGAGTTTGAAGATGTTAGAAGTCTCGAGGGACTTTCAGCTACTAAGAAACCTTGCGTACCTATATTTGCAGTTCCTACAACAGCAGGTACAGCAGCAGAGGTTACCATCAACTACGTTATTACAGATGTAGAAAAGAAGCGTAAATTCGTATGTGTAGACCCACACGATATCCCTGTAGTTGCATTTGTAGACCCTGAGATGATGAGCTCAATGCCTAAGGGACTTACTGCTTCAACAGGTATGGATGCACTTACACACGCTATCGAGGGTTATACAACTCTTGGTGCAAATACAATTACAGATATGTTCAACTTAAAGGCTATCGAGCTTATTGCAAAGAGCCTTAGAGGAGCTGTTGAGAATACAAAGGAAGGCAGAGAGGGTATGGCACTTGGCCAGTATCTTACCGGTATGGGCTTCTCTAACTGCGGTCTTGGTATAGTTCATTCTATGGCACATTCCTTAGGTGCTGTATATGATACACCTCACGGAGTTGCTAACGCCATCCTCCTCCCTACAGTAATGGAGTACAACGCAGAGGCTACAGGAGAGAAGTTAAAAGATGTAGCTATCGCAATGGGCGTTGAAGGCGTAGAGAAGATGAGTCAGGAAGAGTATAGAAAGGCAGCAGTAGAGGCAGTAAAGCAGCTTTCTAAAGATGTAGGCATCCCTGCTGACCTCAAGGCTATAGTAAAGCATGAGGACCTTGACTTCCTTACACAGTCTGCCATGGATGATGCCTGCAGACCGGGCAATCCAAAGGAGCCAACATTTGAGGACATCAAGAACCTTTATCTTAAGCTTATGTAATTTGGCGTAATGGCATAAATGGTGTGATTTAGGAGTATATGAATAATTATCCCCTGCTGAAATGAAATATTTTGACGGGGGATTTTTTTGGACAAAGTATGTCCCATAGATTTGATATACTATGCATATAAAAAATAAATTAAAGGAAAAAGAGACTATGAAAATTGAAAAGTTTTTTGAGCTAGTAAAGATGGAAGGTAGAGCCAGAGCAGTAAATGGCGGTAATAAAAACATACAGGAGATTGGTGGTTTGTTTTTTTAACAAAGTAAATGAAGAAGATAAGCACATTCTCAAAAAAACTACGAAGCAATGAGTTTAGACGATATCAGAGAAACTATGTCTTCTCTTTATAAAAAGTATTCACATACATTTAAGTACATAGCCAATGAATTAAATGTATCAGAAGATTTTGTTGAAGAGCATATTGGAACTAATTATACTATATGGATGTTTTTAAGCCAGTATAGGGATGAATAAGAAAGAAAAATAAAAGAATAAAGGAAAAGGTAGAAAAGATTAAGGAGGAAGACTATGACATTGGTTGAGTTATTTGGAAAATATTATAATGGGGAACTGACAAATGAAGAAGAGATCAAAAGAATTTTCAAAGAAGAAATAAATTTTTTTAGTGTGATTCATCCAACAGATATAACAGATGATGGATTATATTCAATTGGAGATGGAAATTCAATCCTTGATATTGAAGTTTCAGCATATAGTGACCAAGAAGATTTTTTTGATAAATTAGATGGCTTTTGTTGATATTATATTTACAGACTCCAGCCTATAAGGCTGAGTAAATTATTGAAAACAGAATAAGCCCTTGTAGTTACGAGGACGGAAAGAAAAGTTTGTACAGTGATGAAGATAAAAAAATGCCTATGACAAAAAAATTCATAATTATTAAAAAGAATGAATTTTTGGACAAGATATGTCCAAGACACTTCTTATAATACAAACATAACAGCTGTTAGTAACAAGTTGATTAGTTTGAAAAGGAGAGTAGTTATGAATAAGATTAAGAACACTTTAGTAATCCTTATAGTGTTGATTGTTTCTATGAATATGACGGTTGTCACTAAGGCTTATCCACTTCATATGTCTGATTTTATTAAGATTATGTACACTAAGCCAACAGTTACAGACAGTACCAGATACAAATCAGATACATACCTTCAAACAAGGCTTGGAAGAATAAATCTAAATGAGGAGGCATTGAATAAGTTTAGAGTGAAGGATAAGATAAGTAGGGAGGCTATTGCAGACTATGTAGTAGAGCATTTAGAAGACCTTAAGTATTCACTTGTACTAAAGGCACGATGGTAAAGAAGTAAACATAAAAAGGATAGTTGCAGGCTTATCAAACGAGGATATTAAAAAAGCTATAGCTGATAACATTTACCTCGCAGTACAGGGAAAGAGAAAAGGAAATCTTTCGAAGTTAGACTTAAATAAAATTCTAAATAGAACATACATTGAAGTTGATCTGGAAAATCAAATTATTTCACAGGTAATAAAAGGCAAGAGAATAGTTACTACCAATGTGGTAACAGGAGATATAAAGAAAAAGGCTCAGACTTCTAAAGGTTTATTTACAGTAATTTATATGCAGAAAAATAGAGTATTACATTATAGAGATTTTGATAATTCGTTTAAATCAGACTTTGTTGAAAGATGGATGAGATTTGATGATGCTAATTCAATAGGAATACATGATGCTCCATGGAGAAAGCTTAGCTCAGATTGGGAAGCATCAGCTTACAAAAATGGACACGGCTCACATGGCTGTGTGAATACACCAACTGATGCTGTTAAGATAATATATGACAATGCTTACAACGGTATGGCAGTAGTCGTTTATTAAAAATATTTTCAAATACGAGGAGGAAGTAAAAATGCTTAGAATGATTGATTTTAGTAAGGCTGTAAAGTATTACAAACCATCAAGAGATAATGTTGTTGTTAAAAACTTAGATGGTTCAATGTTAGAAGCAGGTGGATATAAAGGCGATTTAATATTTATTGATTTTACTATGTTCCCTTATGTATGTCCAGATTGTGAAGAATATGAGCAAATAAAAGAGATAACTAAAGAAGAATATTTATTAGAGTTAGCTAAACTTTTATCACAAGAGGCTCATAAAAATCAGATTGATAAAGCTGGTATAGATTATTTTACAGGACATATACAGGCTGTAGTAAATGGTGTGACTACAAATAAAGAAAAAATAGTTGCCTATCTTCATGATACGGTTGAAGATACTCCACTTACAATAGAGAGAATAAAAGAATTGTTTGGGGAGGAGATAGGCGAAGCAGTATTTGCTATTACAAAGTCTAAGGATGGGAGCCTGTCTTATGATGATTATATAGAGAGGGTGAAAGCAAATCCTTTAGCAAGAGCAGTTAAAATATCAGATTTAAAGCATAATATGGATTTGTCAAGACTTGAAAAAGTTGGAATTACAGAGAAGGATATTAAAAGGGCAAAAAAGTATCAGAAGGCACTTAAAAAATTACAGGAATAAGTTTTGGACAAAATATGTCCGGTAAATTTAATATACTATATATAAAAAAATAAGAACAAGGAGAGTGAAACTATGAAAATATGGCAATTTTTAGAATTAGTTAAAATGAAAGGCAAGGCAAGAGCTATACAAGGAGGTAATAAAGAAGCAGATGTCCAAAAAAAGTAGGAATGACTTTTTTTCAATAGTGTAAGTGATGAAGATAAACATATATTTAATGATTATAAAAAAATATGAATTATGATGATATGCAAAAAGTTCTTAAGGGATTATTAGAAAAAAATATAGTGGAATAGCTGGGAAAATAGCGGATGAAACAGGACTTGAAGAAAAATTTTGTTAGAGAAAATCTTGGTGACAGTTATACAATCTGGTGTTTTTCTCAGACAGTATATAGATGAATAAGAAAAAAATGGAAGAATTAAAGAGTAGGAAGAAAGATTAAGGAGGAAGGCTATGACATTAGTGGAGTTATTTGGAAAATATTATAATGGAAAAAAATTACAGATAAGAAAAAAAGATTAAAGAGATTTACAAAAAAAGAGATAAAAAAATTTTTAAAGTTATTCATCCTGAAGATATAACAGATGATGGTTGTTATTCAATTGGAGATGGAAATGCAATATTAGATATTGAAACATCAGAATTTAGCAAAAAACGAAGATTTTTAGAGATAGACTTATAGAATTTTTTTAGATATAATTTTTACAAGAGTAAGGTAAACAAAATTAAAGTATTGAAAGGCAAAAACTTGAAAATACGAGATTTTGGACATATATGTCCGGTCGGTTTGATATGCTTTTAATCATACTAATAAACAAATTACACAAAGGAGAAAAATACTATGGAAAACAAAGAACAAAATTGGCTTGATATCGAGATAGGCGATGAGACAAAGCAGTTGCTTGATGAAACAGAGGGGTTAATTAAAGAGGCTGAAAATCTAATCTATGAAATGACAGGAGAAAGACTTAAACATTATGAGTTTAGTCCTAATGAACAGTATCCGGTTGTGATTGATAAGAATCTTGATGTTGTAATGGTTCCACAAGTGCCAATAGAGGAGATATATTACAAGTCCGGTGGGCTTTATCAGGCTACATTGGAGGGGCAGATGGGATACCTTGATGGAACGGGGAGAATGGCAATTCCTTTCAAATACGAATCAGCTTATCCTTTTTCTGAGTCAGGGCTTGCCTTGGTAATTACACCTGAGGGAGAGGCCTCCTATATAAACAAAACTGGTGACCAGGTTATAGCCTTAAATGAAGGGATAGTAGATGGAGGTATATTTGAACAGGGGCTTAGCTTTATAACAGACGGAGAAACCTACACTTTCATTAATGAAAAGGGAGAAGAAGCCTTTAGTGAAAAGTTTTTATACACCGATGGCTTTGCTAAGAATGGAGTGGCTATTGTAAAAGGTATGAATGGCATTTTCAAAGGTATAGACACGAAGGGAAATACTTTGTTTGAATTACCTGAAGGCATAAGTGCCTTAGGATTTCATAAAAACTCTGAAGTAACCATCATAGAGAATAAAGGTAAACTTGGCTTGATGGATAAAGAAGGCAATATAACCGTAGAATGTAGATATAAGGAAATAGAGGTATCAAGATTTAGTGACTTTCACATAGTAAAAGCCGGGAAAAACTGGGCGATAATCAACAAGATTGGCGAAGAAGTCATGGAGCCTGTCTTCAAGAGTATTACAGTGATTAATAAGCAGGGATATTTCGCAGCCAAAATAGATGAAAAGTCTGAACCTGCATCTAAAATACAGGGCTTTTCAAAGTCTGACTTATATGTAGGCAGGATAACAGTGTCAGGCAATACCATTAATACAAGTATCAGCTATGCTATTCCGGGAGTTAAAAGCGTTGAAATAAGCGAAGATGATCCTTTACTTACACTTACTTATAAGGTAGGAGCAAAGGTATTACATGATATTACGAAACGAGAAAATGATAATGGGATAATCAGCGGCTTCTTCTCGGCATTCTATGGAGGTGAGGCAGTAGTAGAGCTTCCGGGAACTATACTGGCAAGTATCATACTTGCAAAAGTGAAAATGAGTAAAAATCCTGTCATTTGAGGAGAAACAGGCTCACAAAAGTTGATAAAATAATTGACTAAACTTTGATTATGTTGTATACTAAGTCAATGGGAAAGGTTCCATTTTATCAGTAATTTTGGCATTGCTTTACCAAAATTATGTAAAATAATTTTAACAGAGGGGTTGACAAAGAACATGGAAAACAGGACAATTCTAGCAAGCAAGCAAGCAAGCAAGCAAGCAAGCAAGCAAGCAAGCAAGCAAGCAAGCAAGCAAGGGGTTATTGCGTGATTTTATAAACGCTGTTAAAATTGAATATTGTAAATTTAAGCATCTGTCTGAGGAAGTATCAGGCAGGTGCTTTTGTTGTGCGCCTAGCGACGCACGTTTCTAACGGGTTAAAGGCCCGAATCCGCCCGGTAGTGGGAAGGATGCGCCGAAAGCAAGGGTGTCGAGGGTGACCTCGAATCTGAAGGAAGCCGGATACGAGGAAGATACTAACTCATGGGCAAATCTCTGGTCTGACGAACAGAAATCTCATATGAGGTTATGCATGAGGATAAGACTGCCATACAAGCCAAAGTCCAATAACTACACGCAATCTGACATGATAAATGAGGCAGATAGATGGAGAGGAAGAAATGTGTGCGAACTAGATACAGAAATCGTAGGGTAATGGGAGTTCCTAAAGACCTGGCATGGAAAGCGGCAAACAGCAGACGTGGCTATTGGTCTACAACACATACAGTTGCCATAAACATGGCAATGACAAAAGAAAGACTGATAAACAGTGGCTTTTATGATTTAGCCACAGCCTATCAGTCTGTGCACATCAACTACTCAAAGCGCTGTATACGAGAACCGCACGTACAGTGCTGTGAGTGGACGGCGGTTAGTCACCGCCTCCTGATTGATTAAATATATTATCGACTTTAGAAACAAAAGTTTATAATAGTGTGGCTTAAACAAGCTCAGAAGCACTTTTATAATAAAATCTTAAAACAATGAAAAAGGAGACAAGCTATGGGAAGAAGTGTAGGTTTAAGAAAAGGTGGATTGTTATTTTTGTGTTTTGTATTTATTTTATCCTTAACACTAAAATTAGAGGTGGTTAGTGCAAGGACACAGGAGATGCGTACAGAAACGGGTGTAGAAATAGGAGAATACTACTATGAATTTGGCGAAGATAGTTTACCAAGAAATAGAGAACCAAAAGACATAGTAAAAATTTCATCTGACAGAAATAAAAAAGAAATACTTGTAAAGCAGGCTACATCATGGAATGTAGTTACTAATGGTAAGGTACTATATTATTCAAAAAAATAAAGGAGGTACAGGTGTTATATATAAGATGGACATTAAGACTAAGAAATCATCTAAAAATTATATCTGGTAAGGAATATGAACTTTTGGGTGGAACTAACAAATATCTATATATAGCTAAGGTAAGACATGAAAGTTGGGCTACATCTGCATACGAAGTATATATATACAATATAAAAACAAAAAAAATGAAACTTAGAAAGTTTAGTGAGCCTTTAGGTCTGTTTCAGGTAAGATATAAAAAAGTACTGGCAGGAGGTACGCATTCAGATTTTAGCAATGCCCTTTTAGAGGTTATGTCAGAATCAGGAAAAAGTATATTTAAGGTTCAAGCTATTGATGGCTTTTTTGTCGCAGGTGTTGTGGCTTATATGCAGGAATATCACAAGAACAATGAGCAAAACGTAAGATATTATTCATATGATTTGACTACAAAGAAGAAAACAAAAAGAGATCAATACACATATGAGGCCTATCAAAGACATTCTAACATGTATTAATACAATAAGAAATTATAATGGCATCAGTGTTTAGAAAGAAAGGAGACCAGCTATGAAGAGAAGAGAATTAAAAAAATACTATCGCTATTATTGGTAATTACGGTATTAATTACAGGTTTACAATTAAACCTGTCGAGCATAGTAAAAGCTGATAGTGATGTGAAGCTTGTAACAAAGTCAGATATAATTATGGTTGGAGAGAGAAAAAAATAAAGCTGAAAAAAACTTATCTCAAAAAGGCGAAAGTTAGCTATAAATCAACAAAAGAAACAGTTGTATCAGTAAATAATAAAGGGGAAATTAAAGGCAAAAAGGTTGGAAATGCACAAATAAAAAAATCTCAGTTACTTTTAAATAAAAAAACTACTAAACTTGTATATAAAGTAGTTGTTAAAAAAAGGAAAAAGTTATAAGGTATCATTTAAGACATATGGTGCTAAAAAAATAAAGACTCAAAAGATAAAGCGTGGAGGATACGCAAAACTTCCAAATGAGCCTATTAAAAAGGGATATGAGTTTGTAGGATGGTTTAAAACTAAGAAGCCATCAGACTGGTCAAAACGTTTTAAGTTTAATAAGTCTCGGATAAAATCTAATATTACCCTGCATGCTGTTTGGGTAAATGTAAAGAAAGATACAGATAAAGATGGGATTGCAGATGAAGTTGAAGAGAAGTTGGGTACTAATAAAAAGAAGAAAGATACAGATAATGATGGTTTAACAGATTATCAAGAAGTAATGCTAGTTGGAACTAATCCGCTGTTAAAAGATACTGATAAAAATGGAATATCAGACTATAGAGATGACAGAGATGGTGATAAACTTACCAATGGAGAAGAAGTTAAGCTTGGAAGTAACCCTACTTTATCAGACACGGATTCTGATAATCTTAATGATTATGAAGAAGTAAAAAAACATAAGACTTCACCTGTAAAAAAAGATACAGATGGAGATGGAGCTGAAGATGGGTGGGAGATCAATAATGGATTTAACCCAATTAAATTTAACACAACATTTGAAATAGTAAAAGATACAGGGAAGACCTCGGAATATCAACCGGTAGTGGCTTCAGTTAAAATGGATGTATCTGGAAAACAAGTAGAAAGTCTATCGGTGAAACCTGTAAATTATTCTGATAATCATTGGGTTAACCCAGAAATTGCAGGATATCTTGGAAGTGCATATGAATTTGATATTGATGGTAATTTCTCGAGAGCTGAACTTACGTTTGAATATGATACAAAAATAGGAAGTATAGGAAAAAATTTTGAGCCGAGAATATATTATATTGATAATGTCACAGGTAGGCTTACTGAATTGGAGAATCAGCGAGTAGAGAATGGAAAGGTTACAGCTATAACCACACATTTTTCTACATATATATTACTAAATAAGATAGAATATGACAAAGTATGGGACAGTGAAATAAAACCGCCATCAAATAAAACAGAACACGGCGATGATAGTTTGGATGTTGTTTTTGTTATAGACTATTCCTTCAGTATGGTGGAGAATGATCCACACAAGATGTTTAGAGATGTTTCAATTAATTTTATAGATAACTTAAGAGAAAATAAGGATAAGGCATCTGTAATTAAATTTGTGAGATATCCATCTTTACTACAAGAGCTTACTTACAATAAAAATTCCTTAAAGGCAGCTATTGCAGGGATAGAATATGATAATGGACGCAACTATACATCAGGAACTAATGGTTCAGGAGCATACAAGCTTGCTTTAGAACAGTTAAAAAACTCAAAGGCGGCTAATAAGTATATTATTTTTATGACGGATGGTGAGGATACACATACAGAATATTCGTATAGCGAGCTCATCAATGAATCTAAGTCTAATGAAGTAAAAGTATATACTATAGGCTTAGGCGGAGCTTCAGATCAGATTTTGAAGAATATCGCACAGAGTACTGGAGGTAAGTTCTTCCATGCTTCAACCAAATTTGAGTCTAGTAGTGACAATAATGGAATACCCAATATTTATAAAGTTCTTTTAAGTATTCAGGAAGAAATGAATAACGTTGATACTAACGGAGATGGGATTTCGGATTATTATAATGAACTGATTAAATCTGGTAAATTAGTTTTAAACAATGGATCAAAAGAGCTTGCTGGCACAGATTTTAATGTTGATAAAGATGGAAAGCCTTCAGATGATTATGATGGAGATGGCTTAAAGAATGGAGAGGAATTACAAATAAAAAAAGATACAAAGAATGGTCAAGTATATTTGATTATGAAATCAGATCCAAAATCATATAATAGTGATAAGGATCCCTGGAATGATTATGTAGAGGTGAAAATTTATAAAACTAATCCTATGGTGGCAAACTTAACAAAAGGTATTGGTGACTTGCTTAATGATGATGTGTTTACTTATTCTTTGGTCACTAAGAAGAATGATGAAGATACTGCATTTGCTAAAGCCTATAAAGATAATTTTTGAGATAGTAATTAATGGGTTTTCTGCTGATCAAGTAGCAGAGGATTGCTATCTTAAGACTTATGTTGATTTCTTTTGGTTATTATACTGATAAAGAGCTAAAGTTTGCAAATTTAACTAATGATATTAGAGATATAAAAGAAAAAAATTAATTGATACAATAGCGGACACTTTATCAAATTTTTAATGGCATAGTACAAATTATAGCTGAAATAAAAAAATGCAAAAAAACAATTAATGAACTTACTACAGTGCTTAAAAAAATTACCTGCCAACAAAAATCAGTGAAGTTTTTGAATAGTATAGCAAATGTAGATCTTGATACAGTAGACAAAGGTTTTAAAATATTTTTGGCTACTATAATGAGTTTATAGATATAGCTTCTGCAATCGATAGATTATCAGAAATAACTGAGAATGTGGATACATTTAAAGAAAATATGAACATAATCTCAAGATTAACAGAAAGTAATGATGAATATGCAAGAAGAGTAGCGGGAAGGATACAAAAACATATGGAAAACAGCATGGAAAATATAAGAGATACTATTGTATCCAAGGCTAGTATATCTGCGATGAATATTGGGATAGATTTTGTAATCGATAAATTAGGTGGCCTACAACTTGAAGTAGCTACGTTTGCAAAAGACATAACAGCATTCTTATTAAAAATTGATGATGAGATCGAACAAAGACATAATGTAGAGGCTTATCACAGGCTTAGCAGGGCTATCATTGAATCTCTTGAAGAGGATATTACAAGGGATGGAGATTATTATCAAATAAAGTGGGGAAGAGAGGAAAGTGCAACGAGAAAAGTGAAACTACTTGCGCAATGCCGTATCCTTGGGATGAATGAATATATTGATTTATATGAAGACGAAGGAGTTCTGCAATATGTAATTAATAGCTTTTAAGAATGATGAATTGACTAATTTTAAAAAGAATGCAAACGATTTTTATTCTAAGAATTAAAGAGTTGCTAAAAAGCTAATGGTTTAAGTTTTTTTCATCAAAATTTGAAGATAAAATAAATGAGATACGCAAAAAAAGTTAGACAAAAACTAGGGGGAATAGTGGGATATTTAAAAAAATTAGTAGATGTAAATATAAAAAGGTATAATCAAAGACAGTTATTAATACATTTAATAAATAATGTCAGAGAATAAAATGTTAACAAAATAAAAGGAGAGTAAAACATGAAATCTAAAAAATCAAAAGGACTACTAACAATGCTTCTTGCGACAGCTATGACTATCGGAAGCATTCAGGGGGCAGTATATACTGCAAAGGCTGAGGAAACCACCATTAAATGGAATAAGGCCACGAAGAAAAAATACAGCTGGCTTGTTGAAAAGGGCTATAAGCTAGTGGGAACTATTGGAAATGGCTTGCTTAAAATCAGCAATGATAAAGGGGATAAGTTTGGACTGGCTAAGAAAGATGGCACCATACTTTATGAACCCGAGTATATTACAATATCTGAAAATAGTGGTCCTGAATATATATGGAATTATGAAGGAAATATAATTATAGCTTATGATAAATACAAAGGTAAAAAGGAGATATATAGAGAAGGCCTATTGTCGCCTGATGGAGAGGTTATACTTCCTATAGAGTATGATATTATCAAACCATTCTCAGAAGGCCTTATGGCGGTTTCTAAAAAAATAATAAATTTGCATTTTTGAACAGTAAATTTAAAGTTGTGATTCCATTTAAATATGACGAAGCGGGATTTTTTTCAACAACGGGTTAGTAGAAGTAGAAAAAGCATAAGTATGGAGTAATAAACAAAAAAAGAATAAAACGGTTATTCCTTTTATTTATGAATATATGAGCTATGACTACGAGTATAAAGTGTATTCAGTTACCAAAGATTTTTGAAAAAAATATGGATATATAGATCGTAAAGGCAAGGTTTTGGTGCCACTAAAATATGACTCTGATAAAGCGGCTGAAATGCTTTGCTAAAAAGATGAAAAAAATAGAACAATTGTGTTTATATACCAATGAAAAACTAATAAGTAGCCAAAAGCTTAAAATTTATCCTAATATATCTTGGCCGCTTGAGTAATATATCAAAATAATAATATAAGGAAAATGATAAAAATCATATACTAATTTTTGTAATATGATATGAAGTATTATCACGAAACAGGAAAGGAAGAATATACGATGAATGCAGCTAAAAACAGATTATTACTAGGATTATTTAACGGAAATATGAAAAGATTTATAATTCCAGTTTACCAAAAGACAGTACAGCTGGAAAAAAGAGAATTGTATGCAGCTTATGAAGGATCTTAAAGATATTCATAAAAGTAATCATGAGTCACATTTTTTTGGGGCAATAGTTTTTGCCTCAAAAAACGATGGTAAATGTGAAAAATTGACCATAATAGATGGACAGCAGAGAATTACCACAATTTCATTATTACTTTTGGCAATCAGAAATTATATAAGAAAACACGAGGAGATAGAGCTTGAAGTTACAAAAGAGACAATAGAAGCATACTTAATTGATGCCTTGGAGAAAAATGAAAAAAAGCTTAAACTAAAGCTTGTTCAGGGCGATGATAATTCCTATGAAATGCTTCTTAATGAGAATAATGATGGCGACAATAACATAATTAACAATTATAATTATTTTTATAACGAATTAGAAAAAATGAAACCGGAAGAAATTGATGGAATTTATGATTCAATGGCAAAGCTTGAGTATGTTGGTATAAGCTTAGAAGGAAATGATGATCCACAACTTATATTTGAAAAGCATGAATTCTACCGGACTTGCACTTGATAATACAGATAAAGTAAGAAACTTTATATTGATGGGAATGGATTATGAAGCTCAAGAGATATTTTTATAAGAAATATTGGGAACCACTGGAAAAAAACTTGTAACTAAGAGTAATATGGACAGCTTTTATACGATATTATCTTGCTATTAAAACAAGGCAACTGTTTTTCAGAAAGAGATTTATATTTTTAAGTTTAAGGACTATTACTATAGTTGTGAAACAAGTGAAAATGAGGAGACAAATAAAGAAGAACTCTTAAAAGATATGCTGGCGTATGGAAAATATTTTTCTATTATAATCAATCCAGAAGGAGAGAAAAAAGCATATTTAGAAGTTCTTAAAAGACTCTGATAAGTTGCAGATTAAAAACCTGCATTCCACTTTTCATGGACTTGTTCATGGCTAAAGACAATAACAAAATTTCGGATGTTGAACTGGATAAGGCTTTTGAGATGATTGAGAGCTATATTATAAGGAGAGAAATATGTGATTTACCAACCAACTCACTTAATAAGGGATTTGTAAGACTAGGAGGCGAAATAGAGAAAGAATATAGTGAAGAAAGTTCATATTTTGACCTTTTTAAGAACATAATGATGAGAAAAGTAGGAAGAAGTCGTTTCCCAAGTGATAGTGATATGGAAGATAAATTTATAATGTATGAGCTCTATACGAGAAAGCCTTCTATTCGTCAGTACATACTTGAACGACTTGAAAACTTTGGAAATAAAGAACAAATTGCGGTTGATAAGCAGATATTAACGGGAGAGCTTACAATAGAACATGTAATGCCACAAACACTTACTGATGATTGGAGAAAAGAATTAGGGCCAGACTGTGAGGCTGTTCATTTGAAATATTTGAATACTATAGGAAATCTCACATTAACTGCTTATAACAGTGAATATAGTAACAATAGTTTTAATTATAAAAAGACGCTTGAAGATAAGGGATTTCTATCAAGTAAGTTATACTTAAATGAATATATCGGACAGTGTAACTCTTGGGGTGAAAAAGAAATAGTAGAGCGAGCAAAAATTCTCCTTGAAAAAGCAAAAAAAATATGGTGGATACCAGAAATGTCTAATGTGAAAGTTGATGGTAGTGCCTGGTTTGAATGGGATAGTGATGTTGACCTTACAAATAAAAAAGTAACAAAGGTTGATATTCTTGGAGATGAGATTGAGATTTCAGGTGGAGTTATTGATGCATACAAGACAATAAATGAGAGACTATATGAGTTAGACTCTGAGAAATATAAAGAGTGTAATTTTTCATGGACATCTGACAAAGAGAATAATTTAAGAAGTGCATATAAGATTGGAAATGAACTGTATATAGAAACGAATAACAATAGCAATGCTAAACTAAGGGCAATACAGGATCTTGCGGAAAGATTTGAACTTGAGCCTGAGGATATAAGGCTTTTTGTTGAGAGTAGGGAATAAATATTATATCAAAGGTCATTTGTATAGCTTGTACACAAATGACCTTTGATGATTACCTGAAATTTATTCAATAAAGATAACCGCTACGTAAACTTACTTATGCAGTAGGGATAAAAGTAATGCACTATATCGAAACAGCTGAAAATAACAATGGCATTATCAGCGGTTTCTTTTCACCTTATGTTGATGGTGAGGCAATTGTGAATCATTGACATAAACGATTGTGTATAAAGAAAGTGCTATAGGACAACAGAGTCCACGAAAATAAGCAAATATAGAAAGGATAAGTAAAAACATGAAGCTAAAACTTAACAATATCAGTAATACAATTTTGTTCATAAGTCTTACACTCGTTTTATCCTTATCTGTCTTGCCTTACAGCGTAAAGGCTGCGGACATTGTAACGGTAAGCTACGAAGTTACTTACCATCAGAGTGAAGCCAGACAAATGTTAAACCTTATAAACGAATTTAGGACAAGTGGAACGTGGTATTGGAATGCAGACAATGTTTCTAGAACAACGATAGCAGCGGGGGAACGCACACCTTTACAGCTTGACGCCAAACTTGAACGAGCCGCAATGAAGAGAGCGGCTGAAATAGCATTATTTTTTCAACATACTAGACCTGATGAGACATCCTGCTTCTCCACTTTTCCAGAACAGTGTAATGTTGGAGAAAATATTGCCTATGGACAGGGGAGCACCGATGAAGTTTTTGTAGCTTGGCGAGAAGATAACAAAAACTATGAGGGACAAGGTCATAGAAGAAATATGCTTGTTAATGGCTTTACAAGCATAGGAATTGGATGTGCAGAAGTTAACGGAATAAAATATTGGGCTCAGGCTTTTGGGAATACAAGTGTTGAACAGCCTGAATCTGCGGATGATTCCACAAAAATTGTCAATGTAGATGTGAAGGAGAAATTTATAGCGGATGCAGGGATAGAGCTCGAAACTGATAAAGATTATGACGATAAGGTTGTGATTACCAGCTATAAGGAGAATACAATTAAATTAAAGGTCGGTCAAATCTTAAAAATAAAAAAGGTGGTTCCTTATATTAAGCCTATAATAACCCAAAATATGATTCCTTTATCAGGCGTAAATATTAAGGGAAAGAGTTTGAATTCGGACATAGTCTCTCTTGATGAAGGAGGAAGTATAATACCTAAGGCAGAAGGAAGAGGACAGATAGTATATGAAGTAAACTATCCTATGGGATTGTCTGAAAGACGTCTGAATGTTGAAGTAGAGAGGATAGATATATCAAAAGATGAAGGAATCGATATTGACATTGATACTCTTAGCTATGGGCAGTATACGGGAAAACCCATTGAGCCATTCATAAAGATAGAGTATACAGACGAATTATACAAGTCTGTAGAGTTAGAAAAAAATAAAGATTATAAGATAGAATTTAAAAATAACATAAATGCCAGTACAGGTAATAATGAAGCTGTTGCAATTATAACAGGAATTAATGGATACAAGGGGAAGAAAGAACTCTCATTTTTGATACCGCCTGCAGATGCTGATGAATTTAGGATTCCTAAAATTCCTAATCAAAAATATACAGGTAAAGCGATTTGTCCTAAAGTGGATATAAAAAATGATGATGGTATGGGCTTGGTTGAAGGAAAGGATTATATTCTTTCGTATGAAGACAATGTTGAGGAAGGAACTGCAACAGTACATGTTGAGTATAGAGGGAACTATAGCGGATCAAATGATGTATATTTCTTGATAGTAGGAGAAAAAGGAAATGCCGTCAAGAATAACACAAAAACAGGACCTGACAAGAAGGAAGGTAAAAAAGAAAAAAATAAAGATAAATCGAATAGTACAATAAAAACTCCTGTTAAGCCAGATAAAAAAATAAAGTCCCCTGATGAAACTATGAATTCAAAGACAGGAGATACGTCGCAGCATAAAACAGCAATTGACAAGACAACAGTCAACACTAAGTACAGACTTGTATCTTCGAGTGGAACGGTGATATTGTCCCTAAAACAGACAAAAGGAGTTACCTACAAAATACAATATTCAACTGAAAAGGATATGAAAAAGAGTGCAATAATAAATCTTAAAAAGGCTAAAACTATATCAGACAAATTAAAAAAAGGAAAGACTTATTATATAAAAAGTGGGTGAAGTTAAAAATGGAAAGATAAAGTGGGGGAAGATAAAAAAGCTGATAATTAAGTGATATCTGTAGCGCAATCTATATATTACCGGCGCCAAGAGTCTGTAAGATAAAGTGGGTAAAATAAAAAAATAATCCCCATGGACATATCTTGTCCATCGCACTTGGTATACTTCAAACATAACAACTAACACCTTAAAGGAGAGAAAAATTATGGAGAAGTATTAAGCGGTAAATAAGTCAATATGGAAGGGAAAAGTTGAAGAAGAAAACCATGTAGAGGAGGAGATAAGAAGGATAAACGAAGAAAATAGTCCACAGTAAAGTGCATAAAGAAAGCCGGTTTAAGTAGACAAAAGAAGAAAGGATGGTATAGCACATGGATACTATACAGAAAGTTTTTAAGAAATTAAGCATATTTTTAGTCTTTGCAATGGTAATAGGACTTATGACTCCTGGAGTAGTCTTAGCAAAGAAAAAGGACTATAAGGTGTATGAAGATTATGGTGATGGTTTGATTGCGGTTTATAAAGGAAAGAAATATGGAGTAGTAAATAAAAAAGGCAAAATTGTCATTCCAATTGTATATCAGGAGATAATAAGAGAATATGATGTAATTTCACTAAAAGATAATTACTTTGTAAAAAGCTGGTAAATGGGGGATTAGTAAATAAGCAGAATAAGGTTTTGATTAAACTTCAGTATGATAATATAGAAAGGTTTGAAGATAAGCATTACATTGTGCGCAAAAAGATAAACGGGGTGATGTTTATTATGGAATTATTAAGAGCAATAACAAAGTTGTATTACCAATAAAGTACAGTGATATTGGAATATTATATGACGGCTGGGCTTTTGTTAAAAAGGCAAGAAGTACGGGTTTATAAATGATAAAATTAAAACTATAATAAAAGCCTCAGTATGACTTTTGTATCAAGATATATTGATGAAGGATATGCATCTGTTGTAAAAGTCAGGACACTATGGAATAATCAACAAGAAAAAAACAAGGTAATTATCCCATTTGAATATGATCATATAGGTGATACGTATTTCAATTATGGTTATATTATAGCTTCTAAATCAGGTAAAACAGGTATCATAGATACAAAAATAAAGTAATTATACCTTTTGAATACGATAGCATTGAAGCAGTAGATTTTGAAAATGGTTTCATAGGTGCCATAAAATCAGATAAATACGGATACATAAATATGGAAAATAAGGTAGTAATTCCTTTTGAATATGAGGGAGGAATGGAATTCGCCGAAGGGTTGGCTGGTGTTAGTAAAGATGGCAAATGGGGCTTTATTAATAAAAATAATAAAGTAATAATTCCTTTTGAGTATGATGGCGCCTGGGGCTTTAGTGAAGGGCTTGCAAAAGTAAAGAAGGCTGATAAATATGGCTTTATTGATAAGACCGGTAAGGTGATTGTTCCGTTCGAGTATGATGACGCAAATAGCTTTATTGGTGAAAGTGCTCCTGTAGAAAAGGGAGGGAAAGCAGGTACTGTAGATAAAAACGGAGTGTTCACTCCTTATGAGGATTAGTCACTAACTTAATACCGGCTTTCTCAAGATACAAACTTTCTGTCTGGGCAGCCTCTGCCCAGACAATACACTATTTTAAAGAATAATACAAATATTCGGAGGTTATTGCTTTGGACTACAGTATAGATAAAACAAAACAGGAGCAGCGTATCCTTGAGATATATCAGGATTTGCTTGACAATAAAGAAGTGGATATAGATGTTAAGTCTGAAAAATTTGGAGTAGATAAAAAAACCATAAAGAGGGATTTGACTGCAGTAGAAGAATTCTTAGATACAAGGCATCAATTAGAGATACAAAAAAGTAAGCCAAACATATATAAGCTTAGCCGTGAAAATGCGGGAAGGCTTACACAGACAGAGGTGCTGGCTGTATGTAATATCCTGCTTAACAGTAGGGCATTTTCTAAAAAAGAAATGAAAAGGCTGTTGGATAAGATCATAGAACATAATTTGGATAAGGAAGAAAGTAAGTATGTAACTGCCCTTACAGGCAATGAGATGCATCATTACGCTGAGCTTAGTACCTCCAAGCAAATTGCACCAGAGGACTTCCTTGAGAATATGAAAAATATAGCTGAGGCCGTTGTAAGTCAGAAAAAGATTGAAATCGAGTATAAGAGAAATGAGGATATTAATAGCATTAAAAGAAAGCTATGTCCTTTGGCTATTATGTTCTCGGAGATGTATTTTTATATGGCAGCTAAGATTGAGGACAAGGAAATTGAGGAAAAACTTAGACGGAACTATTGTTCATCTCCTGCTATATACAGACTTGACAGGATTAGCAGCGTGAAAATACTTGATGAACATTTCAACATATCGGATAAGGATAGGTTTGAAGCCGGACATTTTAAGAATAAATCTAAATTTATGTATGGTGGAAACATTAGACATATTACCTTTGACTATACGGGGACAAATAAAGGTATGATATTAGACCAGATACCTAATGCGACAGAAATGTATACAAAAGGTAATACTACACGCTTCAGAGCAGCGATAATAGGGGATGGACCGGAGATGTGGTTAAGGCTTCTTAAAGATGCTGTAAAAATCATACCTCCAGCTGGCAAAGAAGTTTAATAATAAACTAAGTAAAATGGGAGATTTTAAGATATGGGAAAAGATGTAGTCAAGCTAACTAGCTTTATAGAAAACAACAAGGGAAGGCTAAAGTATCTGATATCCGATAGGGTGTCTATACCAAATTCAATTATAAGAAAACTAAATAAAGAAGAAGATATAATTACAGAAAATGTGAGAACTGTTACTATAGAAAATATTGCAAAAAAATATAGTAATGGGATATAACGCATATGCAGGTAAGGACTATGATAAAGAAGGCATCTTTACTGCTGAGGAAGTTTATCTGATTCATGACATCCTACTGTCTTCGAAAGAGGATAAAATCTATGGTTTTTTGCCTAAAACCAGTATTTCACTTGAGACTTCAAGAGAGATATTGAGGGTAATCAATATACTAAGAGAAGGTAAGAAAAAAGAGGGGGTAACTACAAAGATAGACCCACTCATTTTAGACTTAGAAAAGAAGCTTGAGGATAGGAAGTTACTTGATAAAATTGGAATATTAAACGAGGCTGTAAAAATAATCGAAGAAAGCAGTGAGGTGGATATCAGAAGGTATCTGGCTATTAGCGGCGAGATTAAACTTGCAATCACAGATTATTTTGCTGAAAAGATTTCTTACCTTGAAAAGAGGTTCTTAGATGCTTTATGTGGAAAACTTGGCATAAATGTGGATATCGTCTGTATGACAGATAACAACAAATCTGAGCTACATTTTGTAAAGGCATACGGACAGTATAATGAGGTTGAATACTGTATAGAAGAGATAAAAAATAAGGGTATCAACTTTGGTGAAGCAGGCATCTACTATACAGATGAAATATACGAGAACTTCATCAAGGCTGTTTGTGAAAAAAATAACATAGGAGTAACCTTTAAAAAGGCAAACGCCGGAGATAATGAAATAATTAGGCTGTTAATTGACTTGATTGAAAGCATAGAGGCTGATTTCTCTTACGAGATACTTGGAAGGCTTGTAAATAATCAGACTGCAACCCTGAAACATATTATCAAAAGAGATGAAAAGGCAAAAGAAGAGGCAAAAGCAGAGGCATTAGAAAATGAAGTATTAAACGAAGAGCCTATTTATGATGAAAAGGATGAAGAACAGGGTAATTTAGAAAAAGAAAATACTGAAGAATATAAATATAGCCTTAAAAGGGCTTATGATACCTTGCTTAGGCGTGAAAATATTGGCTGGTCTAAGGCAAGGTATGAAGACTTCTTTAAGAGGCACGAGAGCATAGGTGAATTCAGTACCCTTAATGAAAGGGAAAATGCAAAGATTCAGCCTTTTAAAGAATTCTTAAGGGACTTCATAGATATTTATGACGAAGAAAATACTGCAGAGAAGACTTATTTAAATCTGCTTGAGTTTGCTAAAAAAATATTCTTACAACAATAAAAATAAAAATACATATCTTAAAGCACTTAGGGAATTGGCTGTTCCGTTTGGGCTTCTTGGAAAAGAGTGTAAAGAAGACCAGCTTAGCATAATAAAAGATGCCTTAGTGAACTTTAATTTTGGACAGCCTGAAGAGATGGATAAGGTGAGGGCACAAAGGCTTACAGGAAGATGCGTGGCAGAACGCCCATATAACTTCATAGTGGGACTTGCTGCTTCTTATGTACTGCAGGATACGGCCAATTCCCCTGTACTAAGTGATGATGAGATAAAGGAAGTCTTGGATATTGATGCAGCCTATGTGCCACTTGCAGGCGATTCTAACCAAGTATTTAAGGAAGAACTCGAGTACCTGTTAGCGACCTGTCCGGCAGGGGAGACGACCCTGATTTATAGCTATTACGATACATTAGCTTTCAAGGAACTTTCACCGAGTCTTTTTTATCTGACAAAATTGAATGAAGCAGCAGAGAGTGAGTCAACTTATAAACCACATAAAACCGGTTATAGGTTTAATAAGTGTCTGGAAAATGTAGAAGATGAACTTGTAAAAGAGATAGAAAATAAAGGAGAAGAGTATACATTTGTAACCGAGAGCCTTAGTGCCACAACCCTTGAGACCTTAGTAAAATGCCCTTTTAAGTACTATTACCAGAAGATTCTTAATATAGCAGAGCCTGATAATAATTATAACGGTGAGACTTGGTTAAATGCCAGTGAAAAAGGAACATTTTTCCATAGAATAATGGAATTATACTGTAAGGCTGTGTTCCTAGATAAATATGCAGGAGAGACGATATTTTCACAAGAGGAGTTTGACAAGGCTTATAATAAGGCGTTAAAGGAGACAGAAATTAAGGTGCCGTATATTTCTGAATGTGCAAAAAATGTAGAGGCAGAAGCTATAAAACAGGTAGCAATATCATACTTAGAAGAGTTACATAGGTTTTATGAAGAAGAACTTACAAGTGGAAGAAAGTGGATGGTTCTAGGCTGCGAGCTTGGTTTTGGCAAAGATGAAGGTAGCAAATTTAGAGTTATATATAACTATGATGATAAAGTCAACTTTGACTGGAAAGGCTCTATAGATAGGATGGATGGATATATGGATGCTGAAGGCATAATTCACCTTAAGATTCTTGACTACAAGACGGGGAAAATGTCGAAATTAAAGGAAGGTATTAAAGGGAAGACAAAAAAGGAAAGTAAAAAATCGCTCTTACCTGATAAAAAGTTGCTGCCGCCTGATATGAAATTGCAGCACTTTATTTACGGCATGGCTGGGATAGAGTATGTAAAACAAAGCCAAGAGACATTAAAAGAAAAGTTTGGGAACAATGAAATAAAAGGCATAAAGCTTGATAAGGTCTTCTATGACTTTCCGTTTGAGCATAATAAAAATAATGTACACGATGCTACAAATAAGCTTGAAGAAATAGGATTTAACATAGAATTAGCTATAGATAAAGATTTAGATATTACAAAATGTCTGCCCCAAAAAGCTAAGAATTTGCTTGTAAAGAGCCTTAGCGAGCTAAATACGGGCAATATTAAGGAGTTTATGGTAAATGCAGAAACATATTATAATTCTCAAGCTGAAGAATACAGTAAAGTAAAGGATGGCTGTAGTTATTGTGGGTACGCTAAGATTTGCAGGAGAAAAGTAGGTAAGGGGGAAATGGACAATGAATAGGTATGAAGGAATTGCTGATAGTGGGCAAAGAGAATATATAACAAGTCATTTGAATGAGAGCATGTTTGTGGAAGCAGGTGCAGGTGCAGGCAAGACTACCCTCATTATTGAAAGAATAGTGGCTCAGCTTGTGGCGGGGGTAAAGCCCGAAGAAATAGCTGCTATAACCTTTACCAATGCTGCCGCAGAGGAACTAAGAGGAAGGATAGTTGCAGAGGTAAAAAAAAGGTCTGTAAGCAACAAGAAGCTTACGTCTGTCTTACATAACATAGAAAATATGCAGATATCCACTATCCATAGCTTCTGTGCTACTCTTTTAAAAGAGAGATGCTTTGAAGCAGGGCTTCCTATAGGAGCAAAGGTATTAGAAGATGATGATGACGAAATAAGAAAAGGGAAGATATTTGATTTGTGGCTAACTACATTGAATGAAGATGAACTTAAAGAAATGTATAGGGTTAGCGATACATCAAATAAACAGGCTAAGAGGGTAGTTTTTGATAATTTCTCGAAGTTGGCTGATGTAAGTGAGTATTACAATATATATGGAACTTCAGAGGAGAAGTTAGTGAACTAAAAAAAGGTTTTGTGAAAGAGTGCGAAGATATTATAGAGGAGGAGATAACGTCCTGTAGAGAATTATTCGATAATTTTTTTGCAGTCCGTGATGGCTGGTTCAAAGAGGCTCAAACTATTCTGGGGGTTGATGGCCCTATTAAACGTATTACAAAGGGTGCAAATGTAGGCAAAAATGAAAAATGGGATATTCTTGATATAGCAGAGAATATCTACACATCTATTAAGAATGATGAATTTGTTAAAAAAATACCTGAAGTAATAGAGCTTATAAAAAGGGTAATCCTACAAAGGATAAGGTTTATTTTTCAAAACCGGAGATGAAATAGATAATATTAAAAACTTGCATGATATGATAAGAGAAGAATATAGTGGGCTTAAGGGTAAAAAAGACGATAAAACAGGTATAGTCGGATTAGTTGTTTTTACTGATAGGGAAACATATGATAAGAAAAAAAGAAAAAGCACTAACTATATTAAAAATACAGCTTGCTTGCAAGGAAATATTACTTTGAAAATCTGCCTGTTAAAGAATTAAACAATAACCAGCTGCTTGAGAAAGCCTATGAACTACTTAAAGACGAAGAAGTAAGAAAATATTTTTATAATAAATTCAAATGCGTATATGTAGATGAATTCCAGGATACAGATCCACTGCAGGAATCAATAGTATGGAATCTTACTACCTTGGGAAATGCAGAAAACCTTAAGGAAGGCAAACTCTTTGTGGTAGGAGATCCTAAGCAGGCTATATACAGGTTTAGAGGGGCAGATCCTGCCATATATTTTAAGGTAAAAGACAGATTTGAGCAGTCTCCTTACGCAGGGGTTTTTCGTCTCAGCATAAATTACCGTTCAAATAACAAGCTGATTGACTATGTAAATGATTTCTTTGCTGATAAAGGTATACTATGGGAGGAAGAAGAAACAGAGAATTCCTCATCAAATCCAGGTGGATATGAGGAGATGGAGGCAGCAGAGGGAAGAGATATACCTGATAATCTAGAAGAGAAAGAGCTTGCAGGAGCGTATGTGTATCTGGTTGAGGGTATGAATACGAAGGAGGCTGATATAGAGGATGAAATTTCTGATATAGAGAGTGAAGAGGCAGATACAGAGGATGAAAATGCTGATAAGGACAGCGAGAAAGATGATGGAGCTGCCGATAAGATACCTGAACTTGTAGAGGCCTTAGTAGAAGGAAAATACAAGATTAGAGACGGAAATAAGGGCTTTAGAGAAATCTGTTATAGTGACTTTTTGGTTTTATTTGATAAACACAGGGGCATGGGTAAGTATGTAGAAGAATTTTCAAAAAGGGGAATCAAGACTCAGGTTCTAGGTGAGATAAATCTAGAGGAAGTAGAGATAGTAAACCACTTTCTTAGACTTTATAAGGCCATAGCTCATAGCCATAATAAGGAATACAGGACAGGTGCAGTGGAACTCCTTAAGCTTAAGTTATACGAGGGTAAGGCCGCACCTGAAAGTGGATTAAAACTTACAGGATTTGAGGAAGATATATATGAGGCAGCAGCCAATCATGTCATTGACGAGCTTGTAGAGGCCGTGAAAGGGCTATCTGCCTATGGAAAAGCAGCCTACCTGGCTGAGAAGTTTGATCTGTTTTTTGTAGGAAAAGAACAGCCTTATACCTATATAATCTCGAGTCAGACTAAGCTTCAGCAGCTGGTTGAAAATATGTTTGCAGAGGACAAGGGCAACACTGTTGCCTTTATAAGAAAAACTGAACAATACATTTCTGATCTCCTTGATAGAGAACTGGTTTTGGAAAATACCGGGACTGATGTGGTAAGGCTGATGAATTATCATAAAGCTAAGGGCTTACAGGGAAAGATAGTGATACTGCCACCTAAATCAGCAAAGCAGGAAAATGATGAGACGGATTATAAAAAAGATGACAAATACTATCCTCTTATAACTTGGGGACGCGATGGAGGGCGAGGTATAAAGGGCAGTACCTGTTCCTTTATGGGGCCTGAGAAAATTAAGGAAGAGGCCAAGAGTGCAGATAGAAGCGAAAAAATAAGACTTGACTATGTCGCAAAGACAAGAGCTGAGGAAGTTCTTATTTTCATTGGTGACGAAAATACAGAAGAGGATGTAGAAAGGCTGGAAATTCCGATAATAAATGAGAAAAAGGCTGAGCAGTTTGCTGAATATGAAAGAAATGTTGTATTTAGTACAGAGGGTAAGGATGGTATAGCTTATCATAAGTTCAATCCTTCAGGTTTTGAGAATACTTCAAAGACAAGGGCAGAGGCATATATAAAAGCAAAGGAATCCGGTATTGAAAAATTTACCAGAGATGAGATAAGACCTAGTGGAAATGTGATAGGAACTGTTCTGCACAGGGCCTTAGAGATTTTTGATTGAAAGGCTCGGATTATCTACTGAGGATGAAAAACCTGGCTGTAATCTGTGCTAAACAGGCTGTAAGAGAGTTTAAGAAGGATATCACAGAGGGAATTATAGGAGAAGCAGAAAAGTTAAAGGAGCTAAATAGGTACAGAGAGTTTCTACCTAAGGCTGTCAGGGCTATGGAGAGCTATATCAAAGAAAAATATGGTAAAGACATTTCGGATAAGAATGTAAAGATATTTACAGAACTTCCTTTCTCGTATTATGAGGCGGATAAGTCAGATGAACTTAAAGAAATTGAGAAAATACGACTTAAAGAAGATGAGATAGCAGTAGATGGAGCAGCCTGGATAAATGGTACAGCAGATTTAATCTTTGTATATGGTGATAGAGCAATAGTTTTTGATTACAAATCTGACCTTGCGGACTATATAACCGAAAAGGAAGATTTTGAAAAGACCTTAGAGGAAAGATATACAGGACAGCTTGCCCTTTATAGGTACTCGGTAAACAAACTGTATGCAATAGATAAGGACAGGGTAGAACTTAAACTCCTCTACTTTAAGGACTATGGAGATGGACTTAAGGTGTGTGAGAAGAAGATTCTGGAAAATGAATTACCTTAAGCGTTAAAGTAGAAAGCCATCTTGGTAATACTTGATTACTCTTATTTGTCCATACCAAATCATGATAGAAAAAAACAGCTTTTGGTATGGACATAATAAAAGCTTGTAAATCTTCGCTAAAATGGGGAAAAATAACATTGCGATACTAAGTGCAGGAATAGAAGAAGAGCAAAAGGGAAATAAAGATGCTGGTAGTTAAAAAAATTATAATATAAAGGAGAGTAAAACATGAAATCTAAAAAATCAAAAGGACTACTAACAATGCTTCTTGCGACAGCTATGACTATCGGAAGCATTCAGGGGGTAGTATATACTGCAAAGGCTGAGGAGACAACCATTAAGTGGGATAAGGCTACCAAAGAAAAATACAAATGGTTGGTTGATTGGGGCAATATACTTACAGGTACTATTGGAAATGGACTGCTTAAAATAAGTGATAAAAAGGGTAATAAATTTGGTCTGGCAAAAGAAGATGGGACAGTGATTTATGAGCCTCAATTTGAAAGAATTTCTGAAAGAGGAGGTCCGGAAGATTTATGGTATTATGATGGGAATATTATTTTGGATTATAAAGATAAAGATGGCGGATATTTTTCCGGACTGATGTCATCAGATGGTGAAGAACTGGTGCCCGTAGAATATGAAGAAATTACACCTGCCTCAGATGGCATGATGAGGGTAGCTAAAAACGGGAAATATGGATACCTGAATGAAAAGTTTAAGTTGGTGATTCCTTGTAAATATGATGAAGCAGAATGGTTTAGAAATGGAATATCTGTTGTTAAAAAAGGTAAGAAATATGGTGCTGTAGATAAAAACGGGAAAACTGTAATTCCATTCAAGTATGATGAAATGTTGAATAATGAGCTATATAATGATAATCAGGGGAAATACATTATTGCGTGTAAAAATGATAAATATGGGCTTTTAGATAGCAAGGGAAAAGTAGTTCTTCCATTAAAATATAATGGGATAAAGAATGCAGGTAAGGATAAGAGCGGACTTGCTTACTATAAAGTATGGAAAAATAATAAGGTAGGGTTTGTCAATGAAAATCTTAAGGAGATTACAAAAGTAAAATATGATAACGCAGGAAACTTTTATGGAAATCTTGCAATTGTAGAAAAGAAAGAAAAATTAGGTGCTATAAACAATTTGGGCAAAGAGGTAGTGCCTGTTAAGTATCAGGGTGAAATAGAATCATACTACGGACTCAGCGTATGGAATAACGGAGAATATCTTGCGTTGCTGAAAAAAGGATACTTTGGGCTTTTAGATAAAACAGGAAAAGAAATAACTCCTTTTAAATACTTGAGCATCGAATTTATTAATAAAGATACTATTATTGTAGAAAAATCCGGATCAAAGGTAGGAGTTATAAATAATAAGAATAAAGTTGTGGTTCCATTTATTTATCAAGAAATAAAACAATATTTCGGAACATCAATTGGCAGAGATGATGGTAGGTTTGACAATGTGCTAAAAGTATCTAAGGATGGCAAAAAAAGTATGGATATATAGACTTTAAAGGCAATATAGTCATTCCAATTAAATACAGTGAAGATAATGCTGATACAGTATTAGAAAAGAAGTTTGGCAAATAATCAAATTCAGAAGTGATGGGAGCATTGTCCATACCAAATCCTGACAGGAAAAAACAGCTTTTGGTATGGACATTTTCTTTTCAAAGGAATCTGCCTTTGAGGACATCAAGAACCTTTATCTTAAGCTTATGTAATTGCTTATAAGATAATAATATTTTTGCTCGAATTTATAAAAAAATAATTTATCCCTATCAAAACTGAAAGAAAATATATCAGGTTTTGATAGGGAATTAATTTTTATATTATAAATCCAGTTGTACAAGTGTAGCAGGCATTTCATGCTTAGTATTTACCTTATCAGGACCGGTAACAAGGTCAAAAGCATGAAAACTATAATTCTACCATCCCATAATATAGGTTCTCCGGGCTGGTCAAGTCCTCCATCCACTCCGCTGCAGTCAGGGCTTTCGGCAATACGCTCAACCTTGCCGTCCGGAGTTACTTTCGCAATAGCATTTGCAGAGAAATCGGCAATATAAAGATTACCGTTATCATCAAAAATCATACCATCCGTACTCTGCAAATTTTTGGCATCCTGTGCAAATATTTTATTTTCAGCAAGGCTTCCGTCTTCTTTGAAAGTTAGACGGTATACCGCCCCATCACCAAAATTACCAACATATAGAGCTCCGTCAGGTCCGAACACAATACCGTCTGCTCCATACTGACAATCAGGATTTTCAGTTACAAAGGTGGCAAAGATATTTTCATCTTTCAGAGTATTGCTTATATGTATATCATGTTCATCTGTTCTAAATCTATAAACACAGCTTACCAGCTTACCGTCCTCACGTTTCACAGGATGGAGATAGCTTTGTGTAACATACATATACCCATCTTTTATGCGGATACCGTTTGGATGTTCCATCCCATATGCCACCACAGTAGTCTCCAAAATTTCTCCGTCATCCGTAACCTTTAGCTTGAGGACACGTCCTTTATATATAAGATCAGGATGTTCACTCCAACCTTGATTATCACATAAATATACATTCCAATCGTCATCAAAGGCTATACCCATATTGCGGGCTATGCCTGTTTCAGGATGAACCGGAACATCAAACCATTTTGTTACATTTCCTTCTTTGTCAAGGCGTACAACAACTCCGGACAAGTTATCTTCGGCATAATTCGGACAGGAAAGTACAAGATTTCCATGTCTGTCTATAGCCATCCCATCAGGCGTACATATATATTCAGGTAAAATACTGAAAAGTTTTGATTCTCTCATATTGCCTCCTTCTAAAAACTTGATTAAAAATTTTTGCTCAAACTTTTTGCATCAAACCTTAAATGCTTTTGTAGTATTCAAAAACTTGTATTATTCTTTTTCGATGATATTATTATTACTAATCAAAGTCAACGTACAAAGCTAATGCTTTTGGGTAAAATACAACACTCTTATCTGTAGTCAATGAGGATAGAAACATTCCGCTTTTTGGTATAGGCATAATTCAAAGATTATAAATTCTTGTTAAAATAGAGAAAATAAAATTGTGATACAAAGAAATAATTTTCATATATACATTTCTTAGATATTATGATAAAATTATGATAAAAAAAGGAGATGAATTATGATAAATATAAGACCTGTATCAGATTTAAGGAATAAATTCGCAGAGATAGAAGAAGAGGTGATTACCACTAATTCGCCTATATTTTTAACAAAAAACGGATATGGAGCAATGGTGGTAATGAGTATAGAACAGTATTCATCCCTTACGGATTCTGTTGAAAAAGCCTTGATATAGCAGACAAATACGCAGACGAATGTAAGGTTAGGCACTCTAATGATGAGGTTTTTAATAGGGTTAGGAAAAGAATAAATGGGAAATCTAAAATTCTTAGTAGAGAGCAGGAAGAAACTATGACTCTACCAGAGCAAGTTATTAATGACGCTATCCACAACTGAATATTATAGTATTTAAATTTGAGCATTGTCCATACCAAATCCTGTCAGAAAAAAACAGCTTTTGGTATGGACATTTTCTTTTAAACTTCAACTTGACAATTAAATATTAAAGTGATATTATTTTGATATCAAATAAATTCTTGTGGACTAATAGTCCGGAAAGGAATCACTATGGAAGAGAAAATTCTTAAAAGCACAGGAAAGGGCTTCGCTATGCTCCTTGTGAGCCTGTTAATTATACTTGCAGGCTGTGGCACCATAGCCTATGGCGGCATTTATGATATGACATTTTGTATCCCTATTGGGATTGTTGTTATGATAGCAGGCTTCATACTTATAGCTGGGGTGAAGGTAGTTAGGCCTCAGGAAGCTGTAGTTTATACACTTTTTGGTAAATACATAGGTACACTCAAAGAAGAAGGCTTTCACTTTATCAATCCATTTGCAACATCCTTCAATCCAGCCTCTAGGACGAAGCTCGGACAAAGTGGCGATGTGAAATCAAGCGTCAATGCAGAGGTAGCAATGGGCAATAAAATATCCCTCAAGGCAATGACACTCAACAACTCAAAACAGAAAGTAAATGACGCACTTGGCAATCCTGTAGAAGTGGGAGTTGCAGTTATCTGGGAAGGTAGTGGACACAGCTGCTGCAGTGTTTAACGTAGATAACTTCAAAGAATACCTATCATTACAGTGTGACACCTCTGTGAGAGATATAGTTAAGCTCTACCCTTATGATGTAGCTCCTGACATAGACACCACAGGCGATGGAATTGCAGATGATGGAAGTCTCCGTGGTTCTACTACTGTAGTGGCTGAGCGTATCAGAAAGCTCATTCAGGAGAAGGTTGAGATAGCAGGACTTGAAATAGTAGAAGCAAGAATTACCTATCTTGCTTATGCACCTGAGATTGCATCTGCAATGCTTCAGAGGCAGCAGGCAAATGCGATAATTGATGCAAGAAAGGTTATAGTTGAGGGTGCAGTAGGCATGGTCGAGATGGCGCTTGAAATGCTGGAGGAAAAAGGTACTGTAGAGCTTGATGAAGAAAGAAAGGCGGCTATGGTTTCAAACCTCCTCGTAGTGCTTTGCGGCAACCACGAGGCTCAGCCTATAGTCAATTCGGGCAGTCTTTACTAGGCAGTATAGAAACATATGAATTTTAAGTTGTCGAGTTACATAAACTAACTAAGTGACGCTCCGAATGATAACATTTCAGACTCGCTCCGGCATCCGCTTCGCTCCGCCTGATGCGCTCGCTTAGAATTTATCATTCGGAGCTGGCACCTTAAATTTGTGCAAATAACAACTCGAATGCCAAATTAAAGACAGCCACCCCCCACCTGCCCCAATGTGGCTGATGTGTTTGTTTGTAGTCATTAATCAATTCAACAGCCAGAGCTGATAATGCTGCATAATTCTCATTTTATTTACAACTCTTTTATAGGCAGAACTATTCATTTAGATTTCAGTTAAACAGCCGGAACTAATAATGCCTAAGCGAGCGCATTAGGTTTTTCGTCAATAGAACTATTCTAAAACAATCTCTATCAGAAAAACCGGAGCGAGTCTGGACATTTATTAGTGAAGGCGTGCCTTAGTCAACTAAGCGAAATATTATGCATTTATATTTTTTTAACAATCAGTTGGCTAGCATACTATCAGCGAAGGCGTGACTTAGTCAATCAAATAAACACATTAGCCCGACAACTTCAAATTTATAAAAGCAAAAAACCACCTAATTAATATTATTAGAAAGAAGGGAGGACCATGGCAAAGAAACAGATACCCTTAAGAATAGGGGAAAAACTATACGATGCGCTGGCGTCTTGGGCAGAGGACGATTTCCGCTCACTGAACGGTCAGATTGAGTATCTCCTCACAGAATGTGTAAAACAAAGGAAAAAAGACGGAAAATATGTAGGTGAAAAGATAGACGAACCGATAGAACTGGATATAGAATAGAAGTATTTAAATGCAAATTACAGAAGTTGTTATTTCACGATTCAAAATAGTAAAAACCTTCTTTTAGTGATATACTGATTAAATGATAAAACTATCACAACTAAAAAGCGGAGATAAGCAATGAAGACTGATTTGATACAAAAGCTAAAAGAGAGGCTTCTTATTGAGTTTAGTAAGAGAGACCGTTCGGGGATATATGCCGTTACATCAAGAGAACTGGCATATAACTCCAATAAAATTGAAGGCAGTACCCTTACGGAGAACCAGACTGCAAGCCTCTTTGACACAGGCATGCTCCCTGTGAGCGATAGCGCATACAGGGCTAAGGACATAGAAGAGATGAATGGGCATTTCCTTATGTTTAATCATATGCTTAAAACCTTGGACGAAGAATTATCTGAAGACCTCGTAAAGAAATTTCATTACGAGCTAAAAAGCGGAGTCTTTGAGGATAAGGCAAATGGATATAATATAGGAGAATATAAGGCACGTCCGAATATCGCAGGTACCATGCAGACTTCTATGCCTTCCGATGTACCCGGGGATATGAAAGAGCTCTTAAAATGGTATAAAAATGCCGATAAGAACCTAGACACTTTTGCACTCCTACATACAAGATACGAAAAGATACATCCCTTTCAAGATGGAAACGGACGCACAGGGAGGCTAATCTTATACAGAGAAGCACTTAAACATGACATAATTCCACCTATAATACACGATGCAAACAGAGTAGAGTACACAGAAGGAATTAAAGAATACGCTGAAAAAGGCGTGTCCGATAGAATGTGCAGCCTTCTAAAAAAAGAACAGGAAGAATACGAGAAGACAATAAATTTTTTTCTTGGTTAGACTAAAGAACTTAATTTTTATACCGATATACTTTTTGCTGATGAATTTTTGTAAAGATAGGCTAAACTAGTCTTATGACCTAAGAGAAAAATAGATATTTTACAAAACCCTATTGAGCACAATGTAAAAAATATACAAAAGTGACGGTTTAAAACCTATAAAATATATCTGTTTTATAGGATTGCCATTTAAATACAGAAGTGCTATAATCAGCCACACAGCTATAGGTCAAGGTATCGGTAGCTAAGTATATTTAGGTATTCCTAGATATACGATTATAAAAAGGACTTTATAATTATAATATTAAGGAGAATAACTACAATGAAAAACGTTTCTATCAGGAAGACATTACTTATTATTTTCACAGTAGTATCATTATTGTCTTCAGCAATCGCTACCCTGTTTGTGGAGTCTTTCACATTCCAGAACACAAAAGAAAAGATCATGTCATCAGATGAAACGGTGACAAAGCAGGTGTCCTACGGTATTGAAAAGTTTATAGATTCTTCAAAAATTCTTGTTTCTACTATGGCATCAACCCCAACAGTGAAATCAATGAATGTAGACAAAATCGCAGAATACATTTCATCTGTAAAAGACAGTATGGGTGATTTTGAGCTTATATTTGTGATTAATCCTGCCGGTGACCAGATTTACAGAACATCAGGCACCCTAGGCAACAGGGCTGACAGACAGTATTTTAAGGAAGCCATACAGGGAAAAATCTTTGTATCAGCACCTTACGTATCAGCGTCTTCAGGAAATCCTTGTGTAACTATATCAGCTCCTGTCTATGATAACGATAAGATTGTAGGCGTATTTGCAGCTGATATTGCACTTAACGTGCTTACAGACTTTGCCACAAACGTAAAGATTGGCGAAACAGGATATATCAATATCATAGATTCTGAGATGAAAATCCTTTATTCACCTAATACTAAGCTAGTAACTGACGGAGTTACAGTAGCTGAGGAAGAGTACGCTAAGAAGGTAAACAATGACGAGTCAGGCTCTGTAGAAGGAGTTGGGACAAACGGAGAGAAGGCTATCATCTCTTATTCACCACTTACAAGCCTTAAGCTTGGAGTTATATCATATTACGCACAAGACGACTTAATGAAGGAGAATGTAGAATCAGCTAAGAAAGCTGCCGTTGTGGTTGTTATAGTTGCATTGTTTTCTATGTTACTCGCATTACTTGTAGCTAATAGAGTAATAAAGCCTGTTAGGATTATATCAGATTTACTTAGGAAGATGGCCGGACTTGACCTCGCTATCGCAGATGACGAGGGCTTGCAGAGGCTTACTAAGCAGAAAAATGAATTTGGAGATATTGCCAGAAGGCTGCATGAAACGGCTGAGTCTATTAGAGCCCTGGTTCAGAATATATCTTCACACGCACAGAATACAGCTGCAACAGCAGAGGAGCTTACAGCTACTGCACAGTCTACAGCTGAGTCTGCAAATGAAGTATCACAGGCTGTACATAACATAGCTGACGGTGCTACAAATCAGGCACATGATACTCAGAATGCGGCAAACAACATAGAAGAGTCCAACAGACTTGTAAAACAGATGACAGAGGTACTTGAAGAGCTTCAGGCTTCAATTGATTATATCAATGATAAGAAGGAAGAGGGCAGCAAGAGCTTAAAGGGACTGATTGAGGCCACAGATAAGGTTACAACTTCATCTGATGAGATAGGTGAGATTATATTACAGACAAATGACAGCGCAGACCAGATATCTGCAGCCAGCGACATGATACAATCAATCTCAGACCAGACCAACCTTCTTGCGCTCAATGCTGCTATTGAGGCTGCAAGAGCAGGCGAGGCAGGAAAGGGCTTTGCGGTAGTGGCTGAGGAGATTAGAAAGCTTGCAGAGCAGTCAGCAGGATTTACAGGAGACATCAAAGAAACAATAAGTGGTCTCAAGAATCAGACTGAAAAGGCTGTAAATACTATAGAAGTATCCAAAGCGCTGGTATCTGAGCAGGGCGAGAAGATGAATGAGACAGGTGAAAAGTTCAGACAGATATCAGAGTCAGTAGAAAACAGTAAGAAGATAGTAGAAGAGATAAAAGAAGGAACCAAGAGCATAGTAAGCAACAATGAGGATATGACTAAGGTTGTAGAGAGTCTCTCAGCTATTGCAGAAGGTAATGCAGCAACCACAGAGGAGACATCAGCAGCCGTAGCCACTCAGGTTCAGTCTATTGACGATATATCTAAGGCAAGCGAAAACTTAGCAGAGATAGCAGTAAGCCTGCAGGAAGAGGTTGCAAGATTCATCGTATAAGATGAGCCAAAAATAATCCTTGACATACCCCCGTCTTTGACAGCTTTTTAAGAAAAAAAAAGCCTTGTAATTCGCTATAGAAGCGAGTTACAGGGCTTTTAGAAAATTTACATATGCACGTTACACTATCTATTTTTTTGTTTGTGAAAAAATATTCCTCATTTTTTTTATTGGAACTATCTGTTTAGATGTACAGAATCCAAATGCATCGTGCAGTGCATCTGTGAGTTCTGTTCTGGTGTAAATGGGCTGATAACCTTTACCATCGTACTTTATGAAATCCATTTCCTGAAGGGTAGGAAGTATCTGGTCTATGGTATATTTATTATTAAGTTTCTTTTCAAGATACCTGTATACAATAAGCGAAATAAAACAGGTTATGAAATGGGCTAGTATCCTGTCTTTCCTGTTTAAATATACAGGACGTGCTTCAAAATCAGTTTTCATTATTCTAAAGCATTCTTCAATCTCCCAACGTCGCTTGTTTGCCCTGACTATACTACCTATGTTGTCATTAAGGTTGGTGCATACAGCGTAGAAACCATCATATTTTTCTTCATTTTCAATATATGACTGGTCTATGCTGTTTATGGATACATCTGCAATCTCCCCGTACTTTGTTGTATGGTCGGTTTTTATAAATCGTTTAGGATCATTCTGTTTTTTCCTTTCTATCGAAGAGCGTCCTTTTTCAATCATTTTCGCAGCTCTTTCAATCTGTCCTCTACGTACATGGCGCTGGAAATCACGGTATTTTAAGGAGTATGAAACAATGAGCTTCTGTTCGATTATTTGTTTTCTGTCGCCACTGTCTGTATGGACTATACCTTCCTCTTTAATCCAACGCGATCTGTAGAAAATCTTGTCTCTATCCTTTTCACTGTCTAATTCTGATATTCTATATTTTTTGCCGCTTCTATCACCATCGAGAAGCCATCCGTCATCAGCCATACACCACTCTTGTAAGAAGTCTTTAAGTATTTTGATAGGCTGTGTTGTTATATACCCGCGCATGCCGTTTTCGCTGTTGTAGGAATTAAACACCCGGTTTGTTGCAGATGACAGTCCTGAATCTGTACAGACAACAAACTTGGACATATCAAATCCAGAAAGCATCTTCTTTTCAAGCGGAATCATAGTAGTCTGTTCATTGCGGTTTCCGGGATAAATGCAAAAGGATATAGGAATACCATCGCTATCCATAAACAGCCCCATTCCTACTATAGGGAGTGGGCGGTTTTCCTTACTTTTGCCAAACTGCTTATCATCCTCTTCATTGTCGATTTCAAAGTAGAAATTTGTACAGTCATAATAGATTACTTGAGTATTTCGTTTTTTCACTGCAGTGCTGTTTTTAAAAATGCGGCTCTGAATATAATCAGCCTCTTCAGCTATCACTGATAATGAGCGGTAAACATCATGCAGTTCAAAAGAGGGCTGTTCAATAAAACGCTTTGACTCTTCAAAGCTATTCCTTTTTGATGACGGGAAAAGTATTCTGCTGTATATAAGACGTGAAAGTACGTCATTCAGGTCGTACTCGAATGGGTGTCTCGCAGAGATTGCACGGCAAATCTTATGCATGCCTAATTCATAATAAATATCCTGAAGGAAAAGATATCCGCCATTAAACCTATGCTGTTCATTACTAACAAGGTCATTAGCGGCACAGAGCTCAATATTAAATGTTGCGGAATCTTCTTTTTCAACTTCATTCATAATACGCACCTGTTCTTTAGCCCAGGCTTTTGCATCTTTCACGCCATACATCTCGCAGATTTGTTTTTCTGAACCGAAGGTTTTAACAATCTGAGTTTTGTTTTTCCCATTGATTCTAACTGTTTTAACAGCACGATAGGTAATTGAATATTTTCCGGTAGTCCATCCTAATCTCATAGTATTATCCTCCAATACTATTATAACGTATCGGAGTGGAACGTGCAAGTATAAATTTAAGATTTGACAAAAAAAATAAGCCATATCTGGCTTTGATGAACCTCATAACGGATTAGGTTGTCAAACTCCCGAGAGAGTCTCTCAGCTATTGCAGAAGGTAATGCAGCAACCACAGAGGAGACATCAGCAGCCGTAGCCACTCAGGTTCAGTCTATTGACGATATATCTAAGGCAAGCGAAAACTTAGCAGAGATAGCAGTAAGCCTGCAGGAAGAGGTTGCAAGATTCATCGTATAAGATGAGCCAAAAATAATCCTTGACATACCCAGTCAAAGATGTTAAACTAATAAAGCTGTGTATACAGCAAGAAAGTGAAGTATCCGCTTCCACCTAAGTGCAAAAGGGCACCGTGGTCTTTAGAAATGAATTATTTCAGCTATATGCTGTCTGTCTAGAGTGGATACTTATGTGTATTCACTCTATTTTTTATTATAAGTTTGGAGGTGTTTTTCTATTAGCGAATTAATGATCAATGAGCAGATCAGGGATAAAGAAATCCGTCTGATTGGAGAAAATGGTGAACAGTTAGGGATTATGTCATCAAAGGATGCAATGAAAATGGCTATTGAAGCAGAGCTTGATTTAGTTAAAATTGCACCTACTGCAAAGCCGCCGGTTTGTAAGATTATCGATTACAGAAAGTATCGTTATGAGCAGGCGAAGAGAGAGAAAGAAGCGAAGAAAAAGCAGAAAGTTACTGAAGTAAAGGAAATTCGTCTTTCACCAAATATTGATGACAACGACCTTAATACTAAGGCTAACCAGGCTAGAAAGTTCCTTGAAAAGGGAGATAAGGTTAAAGTAACCCTCCGCTTCAGAGGAAGAGAAATGGCTCACATTTCTTCTAACAAGCAGATTTTAGATGTATTCCTAGAGAAGCTTGGAGACGTAGCATCAGTAGAAAAACAGGCTAAGCTTGAGGGCAGAAGCATGTCCATGGTTGTAACGGGCAAGAAGTAATGCTATTTTCACGTACTTAGTGAGGATAATAATTAGATTATAGGAGGAAAGAATTATGCCAAAAATGAAGACAAAGAGCGCGGCTAAGAAGCGCTTTAAGGTAACAGGAACAGGTAAGTTAATGAAGATGAAAGCTTACAAGAGCCATATCCTTACCAAGAAGACTACAAAGAGAAAGAGAAATCTTCGTAAAGCAACAGAAATTGATAAGTCAAATTTAGCTCCAATGAAGAGAATACTTCCATATAGCTAAATAAAAGTTAAATTGTTAAGGAGGAAATAAAATGGCAAGAATTAAAGGTGGCTTAGGTGCCAAGAAGAGACATAATAGAGTATTAAAGCTCGCTAAGGGTTATAGAGGAGCAAGAAGTAAACAGTATAGAATAGCTAAGCAGTCAGTTATGCGTGCTCTTGCATCTGCTTATGCAGGCAGAAGAAAGAGAAAGGGCGACTTTAGAAAGCTCTGGATCGTAAGAATCAACGCAGCAGCAAGACTTAATGGACTTTCATACAGCAAGTTCATGCACGGTCTTAAGCTTGCTAACATCGACATCAACCGTAAGATGCTCGCTGAGCTCGCTGTAAATGATGCAGCAGGCTTCACAGCTCTTGCAGATGCAGCTAAGGCTAAGCTTGCTTAATTTGAATTTGTTAATATTGATCTTATAACTGCCATCAATTCAAGGTTACTTGGGTTTGATGGCAGTTTTATTGTGTAATCAGGGTTTAGAGCCTTTTCATATATAAAAAAATGTGGCTATTTTTCTTCTTTTTCATCAAGGTAAAAATTTTTAGAAAGAGATATCCAGCATTCACAGATTTATTGGCATTTAAGTAAGATTGATATATAATCATAATAAGGAAGGTGGGATTGAAAATGGAATTTCAATAAAATATTTATAACAGGAACCAATACTGAAATTACTAATACAGTTGATTTAAGTAAGCTGGAGGGGTGAGTATGAGATTTGTAGCAAGGACAGTAATTAATGCAATAATTTGTTATTTAATATTGTTTATATGTTTATTTATAGTAATGGCACAGATGCTGATGTCCAATGTAATTGGTCATTTACTGCAATCAGTTATAACCCTTATTTTTGCTATATATTGTTAATAAGGGATTAAATAAGGCAGAAAATTTAAAAGCTATCAGTAGGTGGAAGCTTATGGAGTATTACATCAGGGATATTAATTTTGGGTATATATCTTTTAGGGCAGGGAACTACTGATTGAAATATGTTAGTGAATATGGTATTTTTGGGTGGATTTAGTTTATCTTTTTGCAATTAATTGTTTAATAATGCTTATACTGAGCATACCATTAAATATGATTTTTTTGGACGTTCTGATGAAGAATTTTAGAAAAATTAAAAAGGTAAGAGATATGATTTCAAAATTGAACTATTAAAAAAATATTTGGCGGATAATAATAGCCAATAAAATATTTATAACAGGAACCAATACTGAAATTACTAATACCGTTGATTTAAGTAAGCTGGAGGGGTGAGTATGAAGTTGGTATTTAGAACAGGTGTTAATATTTTTTGTTTCTTATTTTTGCGATGGTATTATATCTCGAAATAATAGAGACAACTTATTTTTCTGAGAAATATAATTGGCGTTTTTAACCATACCTGTCGTTGCACTTATAATAGTTCATGTATTTAATGTGTTATTGAATAAAGTTAAATATTTAAATCTATCAATGGACGAAAACTTAAAGAGTATTAAATTAGGTATTTTAATTTTTGGAACTGTACTTTATAGGCAGAGACTTTACAAGAGGATTCAGCATTTTTGAATGATGATGGTTTAGCGATTGTGTGTACTATTATGTTGGTATTTAATTTACCATTAAGTAATATTATTAAGAGATACAAGAGCACTTCTTAGAAATGTTATGGAACATAATTTTTATAGAAGGAGACCAGCTCATGAAATTTATAATAAAAAAACAGGTATTGATATCGTGGTATATATTTTCGCGATACAAATTAGTAATCTCATAGTACTTGGCGGTTTTTGCGATTAAAGGTATATTAGGTAATGTATTGGTATCTATTCTTACTTTTGCTGGTGTTATATTGTATTAATATAAGCTTTGATGAAATTACATTTTTTAAAAGTGTCAAAAGTTCAAAATGTATTAAGCCTTACATTAAGTTCTCTGATTTTAGCCTTATATTTTTTTGTATAAAGTTTTTTTCATTTAATGACTTCGACACCTTTGAGAGGGAAATTGATGTTTTTTTATTTGATTAACTACCTGATTATAGTAGGATTAAGCATACTTTTAAACATTATCCTTAAAAGATTTAAAAGCAGAAGTTTAGAGGTATTAAAGGAATAAAGCACAAAACTTAATTTGTAAAGGACGCTTTGGGGAATGGCAAGGTTGCTGTTCCCCTTTTAGCTAAAAACAATCTCTCGGAATCTCAGCCTATAACCGCTTATAATTCCGAGAGTTCATAGTTATTTATCTTCTGTATTTCCGATTCGTGTTACAAAAAGTATATGGAGCATAGGCATTAAGGGCTTCAGTTCTGAACTTTACCGCTAAAATATCACCTACTTTTTGGCTCTGAATCTGAGATAATATCTTTGATAAAAAAATTTTAATTTTATAATTATTTAAAAGCATCTGTATTGCTTTCTTTACCATAAGCAACAGCCCAGACAAATTCTCCGTCTATTTTTGGTAATAACAAAGGTTTCTTCCTGGGGTGCAATATCAATAAAGGATTTTGCACAAATTTTACTTAAATATTTCTTAAATTCCTCGTCATCTATACGGTAGTACGAATTATTGTATAATAGTCCTGCAATTTTTGCATCATCGTCATACCCGATAAGGCTAAATTCCCTTATATCACTTGAACCTGCCTTTATCATAAATAAAGGAGTAAAACCTTCTAAATCATCATCTTTCCTACCTATTTTGAGATTTTTTAAACGGGAATGCAACTCATGAATTTCTATTATAGTTAAATCTTTCATAATAATGCCTTTTTCGGGTCGGTAATCTGTGGTTATTGCCCGATCGATTTTTAATCAGGCTGAAATTTATAGGAGGTTTTTGGGGATTTGTTAAAAAGCAAACTGATAGGATGGCACAGATGATGACAGCTACAAACATAACCCAAAATGTCGGCTTTTTATAAGTTAAAATTCCCTTAATGCGTTGTTTGACACCGATTTCACCAAATGATAGAGGACAGATAGTTACTATCCTTTTCCTTGTGCTACAGTCTAAAAGTGTCTGTGAATATGCTACAATATAATTTTTGTCTGTGTTTTTTATAACCTCTTCATCACATGCCATTTCAATATCTCTGCAAAGGAGGACATAAGAGAGTAAACAGAGAGGATTAAACCAATATACTGACAGCAGCAGATATCCGAATAGCTTTTTTAGGTGGTCAAGCCTCTTTATATGTGCCTTCTCGTGGCTTATGACATGGTCTGCGGCTGAATCTGAGAGAGTGGAAGGCAGATAAATCATTGGCTTAAAAATGCCAAAGACAAAAGGTGATTCTATAAAATCACATATCATTATATTATCTCTTAACCGTACCGATGCAGCTATTTTTCTTTTAAGATGCAAATAGCTTAACAGAGCAAAAGAGAGCATAATTAAAACTCCTGTAATCCAAACGGCTGTACCGATAGAAAGTACAGTTTGCAAAGGATTAGCGCCGGCATAGGGAACCGGAGCATAATTCTCGGAGATGACAGGATTAACTGCATTGTTAATAATTGCTATGCCTGAATTAATGGCAGGATTTTGTTTAAATTCAATACCGGGCGGGATAGTTTCACTACTCGGAATCAGGCTGAAAATGCTCTCTATAGAAAAAGGAAGGGTAAGTCTTACCGCGACTATTGCCCAGAGTAAACATAAAATTCGTTTTGGAGCTTTTTTAAGAAACGGACGGATGATGATGATTGCTAAAATAAGCCAGCTTGCGGCTATGCTCATATTCAATATTTTCAAAAAAATTTCACTCATTTTCAGCCCTCCTTTTTGAAGGTATCAATCATTTTTTGGATTTCCTCTGCTTCTTCAGCTGTAAGAGCTTTCTTTGATATAAATGAGGCAATGAAAGCCGGGAGAGAACCCTTAAAAGACTCATCAATAATCTGCTCGCTTCTTGCAGAGTAAAATTCATTACGTGAAATGATTGAAGTTACGATTCCGTTATTATTTTTAAGAAGCCCTTTTTCACACAATTTACGAAGTACGGTGTAGGTTGTGGGCTTTTTTTCCAATTCAGGGTTTCTTCACATATTTTTACTAAATCTCCTGAACCTATCGGTTCATTTTTCCCATACAATATCCGCAAAAACGCTCCTGCACAATACCCAGTTCTATCTCAGCCATGTAAAAACTCCTTTCCGGGTTTATCCTAATAAACCTTAACTTGAGTTTACTGCAATAAACCAAAAATGTCAAGCAATAAAAATTTTTCCCTTGACATCTCCTTTTTAAAAAGTGCTAAACTAATAAAGCTGTACATACAGCAAGAAAGTGAAGTATCCGCTTCCACCTAAGTGCAAATGAGCACCGTGGTCTTTAGAAATGAATTATTACAGCTATATGCTGTCTGTCTAGAGTGGATACTTATGTGTATTCACTCTATTTTTTATTATAAGTTTGGAGGTGTTTTTCTATTAGCGAATTAATGATCAATGAGCAGATTAGGGATAAAGAAATCCGTCTGATTGGAGAAAATGGTGAACAGTTAGGTATTGTGTCATCAAAGGATGCAATGAAAATGGCTATGGAAGCAGAGCTTGATTTAGTTAAAATTGCACCAACTGCAAAACCGCCTGTATGCAAGATTATTGATTACAGAAAGTATCGCTATGAGCAGGCTAAGAGAGAGAAAGAAGCGAAGAAAAAACAGAAGGTTACTGAAGTAAAGGAGATTCGCCTTTCACCGAATATTGATGACAACGACCTTAACACTAAGGCTAACCAGGCTAGAAAGTTCCTTGAGAAGGGAGATAAGGTTAAAGTAACTCTCCGTTTCAGAGGAAGAGAAATGGCTCACATTTCTTCTAATAAGCAGATTTTAGATGTATTCCTAGAGAAGCTTGGTGATGTAGCGTCAGTAGAAAAACAGGCTAAGCTTGAGGGCAGAAGCATGTCCATGGTTGTAACAGGCAAGAAGTAATGCTATTTTCACGAACTTTGTGAGGATAATAATTAGATTATAGGAGGAAAGAATTATGCCAAAAATGAAGACAAAGAGCGCAGCTGCGAAGCGCTTTAAGGTAACAGGAACAGGTAAGTTAATGAAGATGAAAGCTTACAAGAGCCATATCCTTACCAAGAAGACTACAAAGAGAAAGAGAAATCTTCGTAAAGCAACTGAAATTGATAAGTCAAATTTAGCTCCAATGAAGAGAATACTTCCATATAGCTAAATAAAAGTTAAATTGTTAAGGAGGAAATAAAATGGCAAGAATTAAAGGTGGCTTAGGTGCCAAGAAGAGACATAATAGAGTATTAAAGCTCGCTAAGGGTTATAGAGGAGCAAGAAGTAAACAGTATAGAATAGCAAAGCAGTCAGTTATGCGTGCTCTTGCATCTGCTTATGCAGGTAGAAGAAAGAGAAAGGGCGACTTTAGAAAGCTCTGGATCGTAAGAATCAACGCAGCAGCAAGGCTTAACGGACTTTCATACAGCAAGTTCATGCACGGTCTTAAGCTTGCTAATATCGACATCAACCGTAAGATGCTCGCTGAGCTCGCTGTAAATGATGCAGCAGGTTTCACAGCTCTTGCAGATGCAGCTAAGGCTAAGCTTGCTTAATTAAAAGCATAAAAACTGCCTCAAAATGCAGTTCCACATAGAGATGGTTATTCTCTAAAAATATCGGTGTAGTCATGTATGTGTGTCTACACCGATATTTTGCAAAAAATGGCTGCTTACTCATATTTTTGCGTGTCAAAAGATAATAAATTTTCCTTCAAGCAAGCCCCAATCGAATTATTACTTCCCACACTTGTATCATTATATTATACCGCTCCCGGCGCAATATATACATCCTTAAGTGAAGGGCTCTCTTGTCCTAAAAAGCCGTAGCCCTCATCATTTTCAGGCTTTCCCATCTTCATAGAGTAGATATCAGGGAGCTTGTCAAACTTAGCTATAGCCTTATCGAGCACAGCCAGTATCTTAGCCTTATCCTCAGGCAGACTCCCCCTGGTACGCACATGAATCCAGTCGTGGAAGCTATCCCACTTGATAGGGTGATCAGGACTCACAGCCAAGAGCTCTACAAGCTTTCGCTCTTCTCTAAGGTTTTCAAGCTCGGTAGCAGGCTTAAAATTACCGTTTCTAATCTCCTCTGAGAGCTTATCTGCAGATAGGAACATGGAAAAATTGACCACATTCTCAGGTTTTGTTTTAGTAAGAAACTCTGCCATAGCTATAGCTGACTCTTTCCATCTGCCACTTCCTGCAACCCCTGTCATAAAGTGGGCGGCATAGCTAAAGCCTGCATTTTGTAGTCTTTCTATTTCCCTATAAGCCTCGTCTACACCGTGGTCCTTGTCCATATATGAAAGTACATCAGGCAGAGCATTTTCAATCCCAATATATAGCTTATTATAGCCTAAGCTATGGAGGGTCTTAAGCTCTTCATCAGACTTACTTTTTATACTGGTTATGGTTGCGTCAGAGTTAAAGGCAGCAGCTTTTGGGAAATAGCGTTTTACAAGGCTTATTATCTCTGCAAGTTCATCAGTATTTAGCTGGAAGGCGCTTCCATCCCCCAGATAGATTAGTTCGGGGTTACCGCCGTGTGCACTCACCCTCTTTAGCTCATTTTCGATATCTTCCAGACTTATTTTGCGATATCTTAGGTCCGTAAATAAATCGCAGAACTTACATCTGTTATATGGACAGCCTACAGTTACAGGTAGCATAAAAGCCCTTATTTCCATAGGACCGCGACATATTCTTCCTTCATATTCCATAAGCTGCTCCTTTCGATAACAATAAAAAGACGGCATAACTCTTGTATCATTATATCACATAATAAAAAAGCAGGGAAGTTAAACTTCCCCGCATTAAACTATCTAATATCCTCAGGACCTTTTCGCTGTGACATCTTGTCCTCGTACATTCTTTCATCGGCAAGCTTTATAACCTGGCTTGAATATACAACTCCCCTCGCTGAATCTGAAGTTCCAGCAAGGAATTCTCTATAGGTTGCAACACCTATTGAAACTCCGACAGGGAAAGGTGGTCTTTGCTGATTTTTTAATTTTTCTAAGTTGTAGCGAATATTTCTTGCTATTGAGCTAACTTTTCCTGAAGGAATTGCTACGCAGATAAATTCGTCACCACCATTTCTTCCTGCAAATCCCTCTGAATTGCCCTCCATTGCTTCTTTTATAGAGGTAGCAACCATTTGAATGAGCTGATCTCCAGCTTCGTGTCCAAAAGTATCATTGGCGTATTTTAGTTTGTTGATATCTATAAAGATAACAGCGTAGTCTTTTTCTCTGGTTAAATCCAAGATATTAAGCTTTCTCTGTAAAAACTGCCTATTGCCAAGCCCTGTAAGATTGTCAGTATAGGCGAGTATTTCAAGGTGCTTTTCTCTAAGACTCTTCTGTAAAATATCCTTTACCTTGATTACATAAGAAGTGAACAAGGTTAAGACAAGGATGAGAATGAGCACAATTGAAATGAGCTTTGGCGAACCATTGTAATAGAGGTGGCCAATTCTCAGTAATCTGAGCTGCCACTATAATACGTATTTGTTCTAATATACCAAATAAGGCCACGCCTATGAGTCCACTTCCCATAACTTGATCGGCAGCTGTTTTTCTCTTCTTTCCTGGGAATAGCAGACTCAGAAGAGCAGAAAATACCATCACTATCTGTAAAGCTTGCATAAATCTAAGGTGCCATACATAATTGAAACCAGAAGGTAGGATGTAAAGTACTAAGCAAACCCAGAATACTACAAATAGTATACTACCTGAAACTTTAAGGTACTTCTTAACCAAAGGACGTTCAGTTTCAAAACTGGAATAAAGAGGAGCACTTGAAAACAGTAAATACATTCCTATATACTCCGCAACTGCACTTATATTTTCGCTGGAAGTCAGCATATAAACCATACCTGAGTTGCCCATATACCAAAGCGTGATAGAGAAAATCAAAGCCATCAGCCAGGTTCCTTCTTTTGCAAAATGAACGGTGCGGTAAAGGAAGGCAAATACTATCATTACAAGGAAAGAGAAGATAAGTATTACACTAAAAACAGTGTAGAAGGCCTCTTGACCTATAATAGGGAAGAATTGTTCTGTTCCAAAGGCCATAAGGTAAGGCGCTCTGAAGGTGTCTTCGAGTATTCCTGTATGTGGGTCAATTACAACAACTATCTCATTTCCATAAGCTTTGGTTGGAACAGGTATTGTGACCTTCAGTTTACCTACCATGTTTCTGTCGATGTCTTCGCCATAGGAAATCAAAAGTTTATCGTTATAATAAGCCTTAATAATACTGTTATAAAACAAGAAATTGATTGAGCTATTTTCACTCTTCCAACTCTTATCAAGGGGGAAATGCATTGTGATAACATCGTCCTCTGATGAATAGCTAAATAAATGGCTAGCATATATGTCCCTTGTTCCATCCTTATGCTGAACTTCAATTACCATATCGGTAAGCTCTCTATAGCTGGATGTTGGAACTCTGCCTATTACACCAAAAATAAAGTACAGCAAGAAAAGCCCTGTTGTCAGAGCAGCCACTAATAATATAAATGCTTGGTGTTTTCTAAAACTCATACTTATATAACTCATTAGACCTCCCGACAATCCGCACTAGCCATGAGTATAGGCGGTGCCATAATTTCTTTCCCTCTACCAAAAGCCCATAGAATGGGCATTTCAAGATTATATGGGGGGGGTGTACACATTATCTAAATAATTATACCATAATCACATAATCAAAACAAGGACAGATAGCATTAAACTTGATTTTTCGGCATTGTGTCAAAATAATAAAAAAATTACTGCCTAAAATGCTCAATATTAAATAAAAAAATGTTAAATTAAAAAGTAAAATCAGCGAGAATTAGGTGTAATTATAAAAAAATAATTGTAAGAAACGGTTTTTGTAATTGTACTTGTTTGCAAAAAAATAGCTCAAGAAATTTAGAGAAATTACAGATTTTTTTGTAGACTATTTTTAGGAAAAATGATTTACAATAATAACTATAAAAAAACTTGTTAACTTATAATCTGATGCGAATGTCAGAAGTATGAGTTTTGCTTATAAGTCAATTTTGGGATATTTTTAATTTATTGACTGTGCTAAAGTAGCGTAACTTAGGGAGTTAGGGTTCTCCTGTCACAAAAGCTGAAAAGAGTATGAATTGTTCATATTCTTGAAGAAACAAAGGAGGAAAGTATGGATTTTTTAGAGAATGACGAAAAAATATGGCTCGAGGACGAAGCAGGTAAGGTAATTGCCTATGTGGAGTTTCCTGAAATCGGCGGAGTTAACAATGTTATGCACACAGTAGTAGACCCTTCACTCAGAGGACAGGGGATTGGCGGCAAACTCTTGGAGGCTCTGGTAAAGAAGATGGAAAGAGAGGGTAAGAAGATAGAACTTACCTGTTCTTATGCTATTGGTTGGTTTAACAAAAACAGGGGACATGAAAATGTGCTTGTCGATGCCAAAAAGGAGTATGCAAAGGCAGTCAAATAAGGATAAGGGTATTGAACATGAAGGTATATAACTCAACCCTTGTTTATATCGAAAAAGAGGATAAGTATCTTATGCTTCACCGCAATAAGAAGGCTGGCGATATAAATGAGGGCAAATGGATTGGGGTAGGCGGAAAGTTTGAATTTGGAGAAAGTCCGGAGGACTGTATGGAAGGGAAGTCATAGAAGAAACGGGACTTACACCTTTAGGCTATTATTATTGTGGTATAGTTACCTTTGTTTCTGAGGACTTAGATAAGCCTGAAAAGAATGAAACGGAGTACATGCATCTTTTCAATGTAAAGGACTTTGAAGGAAAGCTTAAGGACTGTGATGAAGGGGAACTGGTCTGGGTTGAAAAAGACAAGCTGCTTACTCTTCCACATTGGAAGGGAGATGAGCTCTTTCTTTCTGTAATTAAAAATGGAAACAGACAGTTCTTTTCGATGAAGCTCTCCTATGTGAATGGTAAGCTGATTGAGGCTGTTTATGATACTGTTCCCTGCTTTATTACGGAAAGGCTAATCTTAAGGCCGTGGCACATGGAGGATGTGGGGGATTTGTTTAAGTATGCCTCAGATCCCGATGTAGGTCTGTCAGCGGGTTGGAAGCCGCATAAAGATGTTGAGGAGAGCATGGAAGTAATTGAAAATGTCTTTATGAAGCCCGGTGTTTACGCCGTCGTTTACAAAGAAACCAACGAGGTTATTGGAAGCATTGGCTTACATGCAGGCAGCAAAACAAGCAGAGGACTGGGCTCTGACGAGAATCAGGCAGAGATCGGATATTGGGTAGCCAAGCCTTATTGGGGAAGAGGGCTTATGACTGAGGCAGCCAAGGAGCTGGTGGAGTTTGGCTTTCTGGAACTTGGCTTAAACAGGATATGGATAGCCTACTTTGACGGTAATCAAAAATCAAGAAGGGTAGCTGATAAGCTTGGCTTTACCTATAGCCATTTTGCAGAAAAAGTAGATGTTATAGCCCTTGGAGAGACCAAGAAGGAGCATTACATGGTGCTTAACAGGGAAGAGTTTGACGAGGCAATTAAGTTAAAATACCGTCCTCTTTTAGCTCAGAGGTCGTAGGATGCCGGTAAACATCAAAGATAATAACGAAAAACAAAGACTGTACTTTTATTCTATTATAATATAGAATGAAGTACAGTCTATTTATATTTTAAAGGATATAAGTGTCAAAAACTTTTGACAGCCTAAACCTAATATATAATTTCTCCGATGAATGTAGTACTAATGGAGTGTAAGGCTGCCTGAAGCACACTTACAAAGTGTATGTAGATGTACATTTGGTAAAGAAGGAAGGTAAAATGAAGAAAATTAAGATAGCATTTTTTGACATTGACGGTACGATTCTTAGGTTTGGTAAGTCTGATATGACAGATAGGGTAAAGGAAGCACTAAACAGGCTTCAGAAAAACGGAGTACTTATCTGTCTTGCGACAGGCCGCCCTCTTGCCGTCATTCCAAAGTTTGAAGGGGTGAAATTCGACCTTACCATAGCCTTTAACGGCTCTGTCTGTCTGGCAGGGGATAAGGCAATCACTAACCTGGTAATACCTTATGAAGAGGTAATGATAATCATAGAAAATGCTGCCAGGTTGGGAAGGGCTGTAGCTATAGCTACAAAGAGCAGGATAGTCACAAACGGCGTTGATGAAGCACTAAGAGAGTATTTCGAGCTGGCAAGCCTTAAGGCAACCCCTTCTCACGAGTTTGATGAAGCGGTAAAAGAGGAAGTATATCAGATGATGTTAGGATGTGAGAGAAGTGAATGGGACGAGGTGCTTAAAGGTACGAAAAAGGCCAAAATAGCGGCTTGGTGGGACTGTGCTGTGGACATTATTCCTGACGGAAGCGGCAAAGGAAATGCAATCACCAAGGTGGTTGAATATTTTGGTTTTTCTCTTGATGAGGCCATTGCCTTTGGAGACGGAGGCAATGACGTGGATATGTTGCAGGCTGCCGGGATAGGAGTGGCTATGGGCAATGCTTCTGACAGCGTAAAGGCAGAGGCCGATGAAGTCTGCTTAAGTGTTGATGAGGATGGTATTTATCACTATCTTAAAGAAAAGCAGCTAATATAAGATATGGGTAAGGGTGAACAATACAGAGTAAGGCTTGGTACAAAAGAGTTCATATACTCTTGACTTGTAAAAATAAAAGTAAGTAACGAAGCTTTGTGAGAAGCCTGTGAATATTGTGCTGTGGGTGTAAAAGATAATAGATTATAGAAGAGGTGTTATGAGCATAGGATTTAAGATATCTAAGGAACAAAAAAAGTTTTATAAGGCGCTTTTTGCCCTGGTTATTCCTATAACCATTCAGAACTTCATATCAAGTGCAGTAAACTCAGCCGATGTACTTATGCTTGACTTTGTAGGTCAGAGCGAGCTTGCAGCAGTATCTCTTGCCAATCAGTTCCAGTTTTTACTCTGGGGCTTCTTTTATGGAATAAACTCAGGTGTGACCATGCTTGGAAGCCAGTACTGGGGTAAAAAGGATACGGATTCAATTCAAGCGGTTATGGGAATTGCCATTAAAATTTCCATAGTTATTACAGTTATCCTTTCCTTTAGTGCGGTAGTATTTCCGAAAGAACTTATGAGGATATATACCAATGATGAGAAGCTTGTAGAGATAGGAGCCTCCTACCTAAGTATAGTGGGGATATCCTATGTTTTTAATGAGTTTTTCACAGGTCTATATGTCTACAGTCAGAAGTATGGAAAGAGTAAAAACAAGTACCATCATCAGTTCTACAGCCCTTATCTTAAATGTAACCCTAAATGCAGTATTCATATTTTGGACTGGCAGGCTTTCCTAAGCTTGGAGTGATGGGAGTTTCCTTTGCAACCCTTATATCAAGAGTCGTGGAAACAGCCTTATGTATGATAGATGCTGCAAAGGCTAGAGTATTTAAGATTAACTTTAAGCTGATGTTTGGTCATCACAAACTGTTGTTCAAGGATTTCTTAAAATATGCAGCACCTGCTCTGGGAAATGACCTTAGCTGGACTGTTGCCTTTTCTACCTATGCAAGTATTATGGGACACATGAATGGAGACATAGTAGCTGCCAGTGCTGTCGCAAGTACAGTGCGTGAGCTCTGTGCCATAGTATGCTTTTGCAATTGCAGGAGGCGCATCAGTTCTGCTTGGAATAAAAATCGGAGAGGGAAGGATGGAAGAGGCCAAAAAAATATGCCACCTATTCCTGTAGAACAACTTTTGTAATTGGTATAATTACAGGGTTAATTATTTTGGCAATTCGTCCGATAGTATCTCATGGGATTTAATCTGAGTGCACAGGCACATGACTATTTGAACATAATGCTCTTCATTAGTTCGTACTATGTGCTTGGACAGGGCGATGAACACTCTTCTTATAGCCGGTATATTTAGGGCGGGCGGAGATTCACGCTTTGGACTAATCTGCGACACAATAACTATGTGGGTAGTATCGGTTCCGCTCGGCTTTTTTAGTGCGTTTGTACTAAAATTACCGCCAATGGTGGTTTACTTCATCCTTTGCCTTGATGAATTTTGGAAGATTCCTGTAGTCTATAAACACTATAAGAGTTTTAAGTGGCTGAAGAATATAACCAGAGATTTGGAGTGATTAAATCTACATCTATTAGTCTTTTTATTTGAACTTATTTTATTTAACTCAAGGAGGATGTTAAAAAAAGATGAAAAAGAAGATGGGATTTAGAAGCATAAGAAGCCTAATTATACTAGGCAGCTTCGTCATTGTAAGTGTTATTTGTGCTATTATGCTGCTTGTAAGCTCAGTTTTATCAAGAGAAGCATTTAGGACACAGGTAGAGGCAGACATGCAGGTGCTTGCACAGGAGACTTCAGAAAAGCTTGTAAAAGACATTCAACACACAGAAGCTATCATAGAAGAGCTTGCGGCCAATCCAATGCTAACAGATGATAAGTATAAGTGGAAAGAGATTGCAGATTTCTTTGAAAATAGGGCAAAAGCAACAGGATTTAACCTCTTTTTTACAGTTAAGCCTGACGGTAAGGGTATAAACCTTACACAGGGTGCAGAAACCTTTGATGTATCAGATACAGAGTATTTTAAGCAGTCTATACAGGGAAAAACCTTTACAAGTTCCATTATAACCGATGTTGTAACAGGCGGTAAGATTATAGTTGTTTCAACTCCTTACTATGAGCCGGGGAGTAGCAAGATTGTGGGAGTATTTGCAGGTATTATGAATACAGACTTTATCTCCCATTTATGTACGGATTTCAAGTGGGGCGAAACGGGAAATATAGCAGTGTATGACAAGGATACCAATATTGTTGGACATACTAAGCCTGAGATAGTTGCAAGTGGATTAAATCTTGTAGAAAAGGCTAAGTCAGACCCTGAATATGCGTCTGTGGCTGAGTTCTTCAAGGGACAGATAGACAGCAATACCAACGGAATAGGTACTTATAATTGGTTCGGTAATAAGAGAATAGGTGCTGTAAATATAATTGAAGGCAGAGAATTTGTTACCCTCGTTGCCGTAAATGAAGCTGAAGTATTTAAAAATATGAATGACTTACAGGTTAAGCTCATTCTTGTTATTGCCTGCCTTGTTGTACTGGGTATGCTTATTATGTACTTTGCGTTTGGTATTCCATTCTCCAGAGCATTTAATAACTTAGAACAGACTTACTACATATAGCGAACTATGATTTAACCAAAGAACCTACAAAAGATTACTCAGGCAGACGTGATGAGGTAGGTGACATTTACAGGGCTATAATTACTCTTAAAGAGAATATAGTGAATATAATAACAGGTATCTCTGCTCATGCTCAGAATACAGCGGCTACGGCAGAGGAGCTCTCAGCTACAGCTCAGTCTACCTCAGCTACAGCAGATGAGGTTGCAAATGCAGTAAACAACATTGCAAGCGGTGCTACCAGCCAGGCTGAAGATACACAGAATGCAACAAAGAATGTAGAGCATTCAAATAAACTCCTAAGCCACATGATGACAGTTCTTGATGAGTTAAACGGTTCCACAGAGCTCATCAATGATAAGAAGGAAGAGGGAAGTAAGAGCCTTAAGGAATTATCTGCGGCTACGGTCAAGGTTACAAAGTCTTCTGAGGAAATTGCTGCAATTATAGCACAGACAGATGAAAGTGCAGATAAGATATCAAGCGCCAGTGACATGATTCAGTCTATCTCAGACCAGACCAACTTACTTGCACTTAATGCAGCCATAGAGGCGGCTAGAGCAGGTGAGGCAGGAAAGGGCTTTGCCGTTGTTGCAGAGGAAATCAGAAAGCTTGCAGAGCAGTCTGCAGGATTTACAGGAGAGATTAAAGAGACAATAAGCGGTCTTCAGGAGCAGACCAAGAAGGCTGTTGAGACTATGGACTTTACAAGAGAAGCCGTTGCCGAGCAGGAGGCTAAGCTTCAGGAGACAGGTAATAAGTTTGGTGAGATTTCAGAAGCTGTAGAAAAGAGTAAGGACATAGTTAGAGAAATCTCCGAAGAAGCTAATACTATGGTTAAAAACAATGAAACCATAACTCAGGTTGTAGAGAATCTCTCAGCTATAGCCGAGGAGAATGCAGCAACCACAGAGGAGGTATCGGCTTCTGTTGATACACAGGTTCAGTCCATACAGGATATATCAGATGCAAGTGAGAACCTTGCTGAGATTGCAACTGAATTACAGAGTGAAGTTGCTAAGTTCATCATATAACAATTACATATAATAGGAGGAGTGCAAATATGCGCTTGAAGAATAACAATAAACTTAACAGTCTTGGCATTAAAGTCGGACTTTTAATTTCCATCATACTCTTAGTGGTTTTAGGTGGAAAGTCAGCTTATGACATATACAGCCAGTACAATGAATCTATCACTATGACACGTAATCTCAAGCTTGAAGAGGCTAGAAGTCTTGCACACATGCTTGAAACCACATTTGCAACTACCTATCAGGTAGGATATGACTTAGAGGCTAGTATTGGCAATACAGTTGCCAACATTCCTGTAGAAAGAAGAAACAGGGAGCTGGTTCTTAGCAACGCCCAGCTTGTGTTAAAGAATAATGAAAATATAACAGGTATCGGTGTATATTTTGAGCCTAATAAGTTCGATAATAAGGATGCTGAAAAGGGTAGGTTTTCACACTATGTGTTAAAAGAAGGTGATAAGACTGAAATCTTTGAAGAAGACGGAGAAGGACCATGGTACACCAATACCTTAAAGGAAAAGAAGGTAATAGTTCTTAATCCTTTTAAGGATGAGGATGGAAGACTTAAGACTTCATACTGCTTCCCTATAGTTTCAGACTCTGAGGTAATTGGTGTACTTGTAGTAGATATGTCAGTTAATGATATACAGGATGAGCTGAAGAAGGAATCAAACGGTCCTGATGATTATAAGTGTCTTCTTACAGATAAAGGTATCTATGTTGCCAATGCGCTTGATGACAAGATGATACTATTCAACCTCTTTGAGAAGGTACCTGTGGCTAAAGAAGGCATCGAAAGGTCAATAAAAGAAGGTTTTGATATATCACAGGGAACTATAGCAGGTACAGGAGAAGCAGGAGAGTTCATCCACGTTCCTGTTAACCTTAAGGGAGTGGATGCTAAGTGGGTATTTGAGTCAGTTACATCAATTGATTATCTCCTTAAGGATGTAAGAACATCGATGGTAATCAACATTACATTTAGTGTTCTCGTCATCCTTGGTATGGGTATATTTATCATTCTTCTCTTAATTGGTAAGGTTGTTAAGCCTCTTTCAGCTATTGATAAGGCGATGGAAAAGATATCTAATTACAACCTCGATGTAGCTGAAGAAGCTGTAAAGGTTGAAAAGTATAGAGATAACAAGGATGAAGTAGGTAGTCTTGTACGCTCCATAGATGCAATGGTAAAGAACCTTGTAGGCATTGTTGGAGAGATATCAGCACATGCTCAGAATACAGCGGCTATGGCAGAGGAGCTTACAGCTACAGCACAGTCAGCGTCCGAGTCCTCGGGAGAGGTATCTACGGCAGTTAACAACATTGCAGAGGGTGCTACAAGCCAGGCAAGTGATACCCAGAGTGCGGCTATGTCCGTAGAGGAATCAGGCAATGTATTAAATGGTATGATTGCCGAGGTTGGAGAACTTTCAGAGTCAATGGAACATATTGACAGCTTGAAAAATGACAGTAATCAGATTATGGGAGAGCTTGTTAAGATAACTAACGAGAATAAGGAAATATCTGAGAAGGTTGAGGGAGTAATTGTTGAGACTAACAGTGCTACCGAGACAATCGCTAAGGCAAGTGAGATGATACAGTCTATTTCTGACCAGACCAACCTCCTTTCTCTCAATGCGGCTATTGAGGCGGCAAGAGCAGGTGAGATGGGTAAGGGCTTTGCGGTAGTAGCAGATGAAGTAAGGTCACTCGCCGAAGAATCAGCTAAGTTTACAGGTGAAATCAGGTCTATAATTGATGAGCTTAGGAAGAAGTCCAAAGAAGCTGTAGACATGATAAAGATGTCAATGACATGATTAACAAGCAGGGTGAGAAGGTAAAGGAGACAGGAGATAAGTTCGTAGAAATCTCAAGAGAGCTTGAAGAGAGCAAGAGAATTGTTGAAAATATCAATGAATCCTCTGTTAAGATTCAGAATGAGAACAGCAATGTAATCAGAGTGGTTGAGAACCTTTCTGCAATTGCAGAAGAGAATGCAGCAACAACTGAAGAAGCGGCTGCATCTGTGGATACACAGGTTCAGGCAATCAATGATATATCACAGGCTTCTGAGAATCTTGCTGATATTGCTACCCAGTTACAGTCTGAAGTATCAAAGTTCACACTGTAATTCAATAAGATACCGGTGTCAAAAGCATAAGAATTCGATGTGGAATTGCTTTCTAATAGTTATTAGCTTTTGACATTTAAGGAATAAAAATATAATAAGGGCTGCCATAAAGAGAAAGTCATTACAGGAGATAACCTAAAGGCTATAACTGTAAATTAAACCTCTTCGTGGCAGCCTGTTTTATGCAGGATGTTAGATCAAAAACATTTGATCATAGCTCATTTTTTCAAAAAAATATTGCACTTTAAAAGTAGTTGTGCTACAATCCCCTCTATCAAAAAAATTATTTTTATTGGATGTAAGCGTCAAAGTCATGTGGCAGTCAATAAATCATTATTTAAGGAGGCAGTTATGAGTATAAGAATCGGAATACTTGGTTACGGTAATCTATCAAGAGGTGTAGAAAGTGCAATAAGACAGAACCCTGATATGGAGCTTGTTGCCGTATTTACAAGAAGAAATCCTGAGAGCCTTAAGGTAAGAAGTGGTGTACCTGCTCTTAATGTATCTGAACTTGAAAAATACAAAGATAAGATTGATGTACTTGTCTTAGGAGGTGGAAGTGCCACAGACCTTCCTACTCAGACACCTGAGTATGTGAAGTATTTTAATGTAGTGGACAGCTTTGACACTCATGCCAGGATACCTGAGCATTTTGAGAATGTGGATAAGGCGGCAAAGGCAGCAGGGAAGGTGGGAATCATCTCTGTAGGCTGGGATCCGGGCATGTTCTCATTACTTAGAATGATATCTACCTCCGTACTTCCTGAGGGAGAAAACTACACCTTCTGGGGAAAGGGAGTGAGCCAGGGACACTCCGATGCCATTAGAAGGATAAAGGGAGTAAAGGATGCAAGACAGTACACCATACCTGTTGAAGAAGCTGTAGACAGGGTAAGAAAGGGTGAGAACCCTAATCTTTCCACGAGAGATAAGCATACCAGAGAATGCTTTGTAGTAGTAGAGGAGGGAGCGGATAAGGCGGCAATTGAGAGCGAAATAGTCAATATGCCAAATTATTTTAGTGACTACAATACCACAGTTCACTTTATATCTGCGGAGGAAATGGAAAGAGACCACAAGGGATTGCCTCATGGCGGCTTCGTACTTAGAAGCGGTGTAACAGGCTTTGATAAAGAGAATAAGCACATCATTGAGTACAGCCTTAAGCTTGATTCCAATCCTGAGTTTACAGGCTCAGTTATAGCAGCTTATGCCAGGGCTGCATATAAGCTAAGCAAAGAGGGAGTAAGCGGCTGCAAGAGTGTATTTGACATTGCACCTGCATACCTCAGCCCTCTTAGTGGCGAAGAGTTAAGAAGGACTATGCTGTAACCAGATATTTTTATTACACGCATCTCTTAAAGGCTAAAGAACAATAACATACATAATCCCCTGCAGGATACAGTTTTAGACATATGTATCAGCAGGGGATTTCTCAATGTCAAATATAAATAATCTGAAACTATATAAATAAATCAAATAATACACACAATATTATATATTACAAACAATTAATATCTAATTAATTAAAAAAAATATTTTTAAAATAGTGTTGACAAATAAAAACTAATATGGTATAGTGGAGACAACAAAGAAAGAGACAAAAAAACATAACAGCTGACAAGGTAGGGTCAGCAAGTATGAAATATTAAAAAGATAGGTGGTGTTTCCGATGCACAGTTTAAGAAGAAGTATAAAGGAAATGGATAATGAAGTGAGTTTTGTTTAAGTTAGTTAAACATAGATTGAACTGAAACCATTTGCTTAATGACAGTATAGTAACCATTGAAATATGCGAAAGTGAGGTACAGTCCACCAGCAACATAAAATAATGGCAATAAACGGAATACTGGATGATTAATAAAAGACTTATGAGGTGAGCTCTCTATGGTTGAGGGCTCATCTTTTTATGTGAAAAGGAAGCCGCCATAGGCAGCTTCCAAAATAGTTTCACATTAGTCTATAGGCAGAGCGTGTGCAAGAAGATAATCACACCAAGCCTGATAGTCGCTGCTGTTTAAGTGCAGTCCGTCATTAGAGCTGTAGCTGCTAAGATAGCCCTCGTAGTCAGAAAAAACGGAAAACACATCCAGATATATAAGGCTCTTTCCATCACATCTTGACTTTAAGAGTTCGTTTCTTTCCAGTACTTTGGCATTGCTATAGTGATAAGGATCACCTAGCTCCTTATTCTTTGTCACACCCAGTATGGACTGTATGTAGATGACAGCATCAGGCTGTAATTCCTGTATCTGCCTGATAGCATCAAAAAACTGGGTTTCAAAGTCTTCAAGAGGAATTATAGCGGCATCATTTACACCTATCATTATGTAGATTTTTTTGTACTGTCTCTGAAGCAGGGTCTGAGTTAGGGTAAGCCCTGTATTCTCATCCAGTGCAGGATAGATGAAAAATGAATTGACGCTGATTCCTGTCTTGGCAAAATAGGAAGAGTTTACAAAGCTTCCAAAGGCTCTAAGCCCTACAGTACGACTGTCTCCAAGGAAGAGAGCATCGTCAAAGTAGGAAGGATCCACAGGGCCAAGCTCAGATTCGCTGCTTATAGAAGATGAGGTTGCTATAGTGGAAGATGTTGAGGAGGCAGTGCTCTCCTTATTGTTATCTTCTTTTTCTCAGTCTTTTCCTTCTTTGCTATTTCATTTGTTTCCTGATTAAGTGAGGCATTGATTATCTGATAAGCCTTGAATCCAACCAGGGCAATTAGCTCAAGCAGTACAGTTATCAAAAGTGCGATTAATATTATTTTTATTTTCTTTTTCATACGCTCTTTTTAGAATTCTCAATAAGCTCCTTACTATATTCCGGTTCAGCTCCGGTCTGGCTCTCGTGATAAAGGGTTGCCTGATTACGGCCCTTTTTCTTTGAGGTATAAAGCGCAATATCAGCTTTTTCAACCACCTTATTAAGTGGAAGCCCGGTTTCTATGGCAGCTATGCCGGCACTAAGAGTCAGATGCATTCTCTTGCCGGTTTCGGTATCTGCAAGTTCCTTTGATAAGACTCTTATCTTTTCAAGTGGATCGGCAACAGTGGAGAAAAACACACCTATGAATTCATCTCCGCCCCATCTTCCTATAAAGCCATCGTGGTCAACACAGCTACCCAGCTTATCAGAAAGGAAGGAGAGAGGGCCTCATCACCTGCAGCATGTCCCAAGGTATCGTTGATAGTCTTAAAAAAGTCTATATCTATCAGGAAGAGATGACCTCCCTCAAGCAGATGCTGCTTCGAAAAGTATTCAAATCTTGCCATAAATGACTTACGGTTCATTATCTTGGTAAGCTCATCAAGGGTGGCAAGCGAAATAATCTGATTGCGATATTGCGATATGGTATTTATTATAACAGCAATCATCAATAAAAGCAAAACTGCCAACATTCCAAGCTGTAAGGCGAGCTGAGTGACACTTGCTCTTATAATGGCATCACCACTGCCATATATTATAAGATACCAGTTAAATGCTCCAAGATACCTTATTTCACAGAAATGCTTATTTATCCCAAGTTTTCCGTCATTAATCCATTTTCTGGTAACTGCACCGTCTAAAGGAAGAGGTTTGGATTCTATGTTGTAGAATATACCCCCTTCGCTAAAGATATTGGAGCCCTTAGGAAGTGCCTTGTCCTTAGATATCATTATATTGCCTTCAAGGTCTGAAAAAGCAACTCCTACATTGTACTCATTGCCTATTTCTACTATACTTCTCTCCACTACTCCAAGGTTGATATTCATACCTATGGAGCCAAGAGTCTTGCCGTCAGAGCCTCTTAGTTTGTACACAATAAGCATTGACACATTGTTTGAATCATCGCTTGCCTTATAAGGATTGAGACTGAACTGATACTGGAGATTTGAGTCCATAAAGTCAAATATCCATTTATCTTCAGCATTTTGAGGAGACATCTTGAGGTTTACTCCATCCTGATAGTAGATGTTTTCAGTAGTCTTAGAGGCATAAAAAATGAAGTTATAGTTATTTCCCTCCTGATAGGTCTTCAAATAGTTGTAAAGCTTGTTGATATACTCAGAGTCGGTAGTATGGGTTGCCTCTTTTTCGGCCCAGTCAATGACAAAGGAATTTCCCGCCATTATCTTTGCCGCAGACACAGAACTCATCATACTTTCATCTATGTTGCGTATAAGGTTCATGGCTGTCATGTCAGTCACCTGCTCTACAAAGGCCCTGGTATTCTTAAAGCCTGACACTGTAAACATAATGGCACTTGCAGCAAAGGCCACTATGATAACAACGCAGATTAGGACTATCTGTCTGGAAGAGTTCAACTTATTATTCATATATTTTCCCCTGTGTTCATCCCTGCAGAAAAATCTGCACGATATAATAGCCTTCCCTCTATTTTGCCATATTTTAGAGGGAAAGTAAACAATAAAGTATGTGTTACCTATAGTACAGGATTGCGACAGCTTCACCGCATAACTTCCTGTATCATATATATCGGAGAAAATCTGCAATTAAATAATAATAAAAAAAGCACCAAGCCATAATGCTTAGTGCCTTTTATAGTAATTAAAATTTATTCCTGAGTAATAGCTCCTGTTGGGCAAGCTTCTTCGCAAGCGCCACAGTCTATACAAGCAGAAGCGTCTACTTCATAATGCTCTGAACCTTCTGAAATACATTCAACAGGACATACAGAAGCGCAAGCTCCGCAATTGATGCACTCATCGTTAATTACATGTGCCATGACATTACCTCCTTAAAAAATTATATATACATGAAGAGTATAACTGTTTTTAAAAAGGTTTGACAAGTGAATTTTTATCAAAAATCTTCAACAATTTGATAAAAAAATCAGTTAATTTAGAAAATGAGTATTATTTTTCAAAAATGAATTATCTGCTCAAAATCCTAAATCTGTCCGTATTTTTCAAGTATCTGCTTGATTCTATCAGTTGGGCTGAGAAGCTCGCTGATAGAAGCGTCATGGTTTAACTTATCTATGATGAGGGCAACATACTTGCTCATATCCGCACTTATATAATAAGGGCGGCTAAGAAGTTCAGGAGTCTGGTATACAAGGTTCGTTGTAATAACCTTGTGGATGAGTCCGTCCTCATAAGCCTTGTCAAACTTCTCCAGCCCGTCAGTAAAGAGGCCGAAGGTAGAGGCTACGAAGATTCTTCCTGCATTTCTCTTTTTAAGCTCACTTGCCACGTCTAACATACTTTCGCCTGAAGAAATCATATCATCAACTATGATTACATCTTTTCCGTCAAGCTTTCTTCCAAGATATTCGTGTGCCACTATAGGGTTCTTTCCGTTTACTACTGTAGCATAGTCACGGCGTTTGTAGAACATACCTACGTCTACTCCGAGTACACCTGCAAAGTATACGGCACGGTTCATAGCACCCTCGTCAGGACTTATTATCATCATGTTATCTGCATTCATCTTGATATCTGGCACATTTTTAAGTATGGCCTTGATGAACTGGTAGGTAGGCATGATTGTATCAAAGTTGTTGAGAGGAATAGCATTCTGCACTCTTGGGTCGTGTGCATCAAAAGTGATTATACTGTCAACGCCCATGTGTATAAGCTCCTGAAGTGCTACTGCACAGTCAAGAGATTCCCTGCTGGAACGCTTATGCTGGCGGCCTTCATAGAGGAAAGGCATGATTACTGTTATTCTGTGAGCCTTGCCCGCACAAGCCTGAATCACGCGCTTAAGGTCCTGATAATGGTCATCAGGTGACATATGGTTCTCGTGACCAAACATATTGTAGGTAATGCTGTAGTTACATACATCAACAAGGATATAAATATCCAGTCCTCTTACTGTGTTTGAAATGGCACATTTTGCCTCTCCGCTTCCAAAACGAGGGCAAACGGCATCAACATGGTAAGAATCCCTCCTATAGCCTGAAAAGGCGAGAGAGGAAGTATGTTCGTTGTCTCTTCCGTTTCTCCATTCTACAATGTAGTCTTCAACGGTGCTGCCAAGCTTTGCGCAGCCTTTCAGTGAAACGATACCAAGAGGCCCCACGGGGATAGTCTCGATATAATCTTCTTTTGGCATTGTTCTTCTCCTTATCTAAAAGAAAAAATATAGGGTGTATGATTATCACCATTAGGTGGTTAATCCTTATAAAGCCATACGGATGTCGGCTCCGGTCAGTTTTAGGAATTTGTAATGTTTGGTAAGTCTTGAAAATACTCTATCGCTGTAATTTGCCTTTATATGGGCAGGACTAAGGTTTGAAGATATAATTGTTGGCTTATTGCTTAAAATACGCTCATTTAAGCAGTCAAACAGCTTTGAATTGGTAAAGGCATTGGAAATCTCAGTACCTATATCGTCAATCACCAGTAAATCACAGTCGAATATAGGCTCTACCTCAGGTATCTTGTCCATCTCATCTGAATCGCCTCTTCTAAAAGTATTTTTCTCAAATATATTAAAAAATCTATAAGCAGATAAAAATACTACTGAATGTCCACTCTCTATAAGTGAATTGGCAAGTGCAGAGGTAAGGAAGGTCTTTCCTACTCCAACACCTCCGTAGATGACGAAGTTTCGTGAATTACTGTCAAAGTCATCTGCCATAGCCTTTAACATAGTGAAGGCGGTGAGGGCATTTTGCCTGGATGAAGCCTCGGTATCAGAGTCATAGTCATCAGGAGAGTAATAGTCAGCCCTAAAGTCCTTAAAATCTGCGCCCTCATCAGCCATCAGGTATATACTCTGTCTGGTATGGGCAAGTCTTGCCGCTATAGCCTTAAAGCAGTCACATTTTACTCCGTCAACAAAGCCTGTATCTTTGCAGAGAGGGCAGGTATATATCTGATTCAGATAAGCCTTATCAAAGCCTCCCGCTGTAAGCAGTTCTTCTTTCCTCTTGGCAAGCCCTGCCACCTTTTTATCAAGCTCACCTTTAGAGGCGGCATAGCTTTCATTGGAGAGAAAGAGCGCTTCCTTTGCAAGGTTAGCAAAGTCGGTTATGATTTCATCCTCAAGTTCTTTGATTTCGGGTATTTTCTCATATACCTCTTTTGTACGGTTATGAAGAAGTTCGGCATTCTCATAGCGGATGCTGTCATACTCTCGCATAACTGCTTCATAATCTGAGTTAGTAAGTCCCATAAAACCACCTTAATATTATAAAATATTTGCTAATTATTCAAGTAAAAAAGCCTACAATTATTGAGGATATTTATATTAAATTAATGCAATTATCTAAGCTTATACCTTGGATAGCCCGTGTATAGATTGCTGCTATGCCTTTTTTAAGAGCTTTTTAGTGATGTCAGTCATCTCTTCATCGCTGTAGCTTCTCTGCTCGAAGTTGTTGAAACGGTTGTTTAGCGGCTTAGGTGAATTATCCTTTACCACCTGCAGACTCTGCTTTGTCATAAAGTGAATCTTGTCATCTTCTGCGACACCCTGAAGATCTTTTATTCCCTTTGCATACCATTTCTTAAGAACTCCTTCTGCATAGTTAAAGTCAGGCTTGGTAAGGGTTTTTAAGGTGCGGTCACAGGCCTCGGCAACCATTTCCTCTGACATCTTATACTCGTGAAACCATCTGTCTATGTACTGCTTCTCCGAAGCTCCCGGAAGCCTTGTAAGGCCAAAGGACTTCATCACAAGTGAGTTTTCCTTGTTGAAGGTTTCAGCCTCATTCTTTGCAGCCTCAACCGTCTTAGTATTCTTCTCAGCCCAAGCGAGGGCAACCTTTTGGATATAGCTAAATCTGCTTATTTCCTTGGTAAGACAGCAGTATTCATAGAGATAGCTTATAAGCTCAGCGCTAAAACCAAGCTTTTCGTTGAGGTCGCAGATAAAGTCTATCTCGGAGCCTGATAAGGTTCTGCCTGCATATTTTCCCGCGGCCGCTATAACATGTTTAAGGTCAAAGTCACAGCCTGCCCCTTCCTCTTCTTCATATGTGAATAAAGAGAGAGGTTCATTGGTAATTGCGTCTTCCGGAGTTATTTCCTCTGGCTTTATCTCTTTTGTCTTTGTCTCTCCAGCAGCAGGTGTAGAGGCTTCATTCTCATAGTCGGAAATAGACGGATCGGATATGCTTATAGCAGTAATAGTATTTTTATCCGTTCTTGTAACCTTAAATACCCCCTGCTTCTCCCAATAATTGATGGAGCGGATTACATCTCTTTCGCTGTCATCAAGGAAGTCACAGGCATTACTTATGGAAAAGCTCCTGTGATTCTTGGAATAGTACATAAGATACAGATAAAATCTTATATGTGAAGCATTGGCATCATTAATAAAACGCTCTATAAAAGCGTTTGAAATAATGGTTGCATTCGTATTTACCGTTACATTTAGATTGATTTCCGACATGATTTTTCTCCCTCATTTGCTACTGTATAAGGAGTATATCACAAGATTATTTAAAAATAAAAATAGATGGGAAAAATCAGGGGGATATAGGCAAAAAAATGTGGATAATGTGGATGCTTTTTGTGGATTGCTTATTAAAAAAAGATGTTTTTAGACAAAATTGATGTGGATAAGTATGTGTAAAAGAATAAGAAAAATCCACAGCAAAAAAATTTTTAAAGAATTTTTTGTTGTGGATAATGTGGATAAAAACTTAGCTAAGCATATTTTCCCCGACTTTTACTATATCTCCGGCACCCATGGTTATCAACAAATCACCGGGCTTTAAGGTGTGGATAAGAAAATTTTCAACTTCTTCAAAAGTTTTGAAAAATAAGCCTCATGTCCGTTTTCAGACATTATTTCTCTTATATTATCAGAGGAGATATTGCCCGGATTTTCCTCTCTGGCGGCATAAATCTCAGCAAATACCACCATGTCAGCCATGGAGAGAACCTCAGCGAATTCGTGCAGGAAGGTCTTGGTTCTGGAATAAAGATGAGGCTGGAAAGCCACTATGAGACGGTTATGTTTAACCCTCTTTGCAGCCTCAAGCGTAGCCCTTATCTCTGTTGGGTGATGGGCATAATCGTCCACTATGGTGTAGCCGTCACGCTCTCCCTTGTACTGGAAGCGTCTTTCGGTTCCTGTGTAGTTCTTAATTCCCTCTTTAATCTTGTCAAGGGCTATTCCGTCTTTGTAAACTGTAGAAGGCTCTAGGGATGCTGCTATAACCGCAAGTGAGTTAAGTACATTGTGCTCACCTGTTACGGAAAGCTCAACAAGACCTTTGTTTTCACCTCTAACTATCAGTTCATAGTGGGCAAAGCCTAAGTCATTGTAGGTAATGTTTGCAGCAGTGTAGTCAGGAGACTCGCCATCTACAGGGCGAAGGCCGTAGCGAATCACCCTGATATTTTTCTTTGGTATGAGGCTGTCAAGGTCATCTACCTCATTATTGATAACCAAAAGCCCGTTCTCAGGCAAGAGGTCAATGAACTTGGTAAAGGAGAGTCTTTCACTTTCAAGTGTGCCAAAAAAGTCCAGATGCTCTGCTTCGACATTGAGGACTATGGCTGTAGTAGGAGTGAAGCTAAGGAAGCTGTTTGCATACTCACAGGCCTCCATAATGAAGTTCTCAGACTTACCCAGTCTCATATTGCCCTGAATTCCGCTTAAGATGCCGCCTACAGATATGGTAGGGTCAAGGTCTGCCGCAAGATATACATAGGAGAGCATAGAGGTTGTGGTGGTCTTTCCGTGAGTACCTGCGACTGCAACTGCATTTTTATAGTGGCTCATAATCTGTCCTAGGCAGTCAGCCCTGTCAAGCATAGGGATGCCAAGCTCCTTAACCCTCATAAATTCAGGGTTGTCCTCGTGGATGGCAGCAGTGTATACAACAAGGCCAATCTCAGGAGTGATATTTTCTGAGACCTGAGAGTAATACACCTTTATTCCAAGGCTTTCAAGCCTCTTTGTAACGGCTGATTCGTGTAAGTCTGAGCCTGAGACCTTAAAGCCCTTGTCAAGGAAAAGCTCAGCTATTCCGCTCATGCTTATACCACCTATGCCTATGAAATGGACTGCTATGGAGTTGTTTTGTAAGTCTAATTTATACATAATTCTACCTCTTTTACTTGTGGTTGTAGATAATTGCGCCTTTATTATATCTGATATTTTTGTCATAGTATAGCATAAATGAAATTCAATGGCAAAAAAATGTGAAAAGCTGAAAGATGGCTCTTAAATGGCAACATAGTCATTTAAACAACAAGAAATGTCTAAAAATGAAAAAAGTTACTAAAAAATGGCACTAATCTCTATAATTAATGCATACATACGCTAATAGAAATTTTACCAAAAATCTGTTATAATTATACCTAAAATTAGAGGGGCTTATAAAATTAAATATTGTTTTTTGGTCGGACTCTGATTTGCAACTTAATCATCAGTGGCGGTTAGACTACACTGCCCGGGAGAGATAGGGGGTCATATGAATATTACAGACATCAGGATTAGAAAGGTTGCTAAGGAAGGCAAATTAAAAGCAGTAGCTTCCATAACAATTGACGGTGAGTTTGTGGTTCATGACATTAAGATTATTGACGGCGACAAAGGTCTGTTCATAGCTATGCCTAGCAGAAAGACCAATGATGGAGAATACCATGATATTGCTCACCCTATTAATTCGGAGACTAGAGAGAGATTGCAGAAGTCAATTGTAACAGAATATGAAAGCGGTAACTGGACAGAATTTCCTGTAAAGGAAGAGAACTAGGAGTCAGTACGAACATATTGAATAATATGTGATGGGAGGTCAGCAGACCTCTCATTTTTTAAAATTTTGTAAATCTTAGGGGGTGTTACACTTGAAAAACGAAGTTAGACAAGTACTCTACTATAAAGCAAAGAAGAGGAAAGATAGTTGATATGATGTTTATAAAAGGATTGGTTTATGTAAAAATAATGTAGTTGCAATAAGGCTAAATGGCTTTATGACGATTAAATTAGGTTCACTATAGAAAATAGGGGGCAAAAGTACTATGAAGAAAATCAATTACAAAGTTGCTGATGCTGTTTTTTTAATCATAGTTTTTATAGGTTTGAAAGTATTTGATAAATATATAATTGAAACACTTAAATATAATAAAAATTCAATTTTTTTATGGCTATAAGCGTTACATTAATATTTTTTTAGGCATATACATTAATAGGTATTTTTTAGACCCTCACATAAAGAAATAACACAATTGAAACGAAGAGGGTGGAAAATCACAGGATATTATTCAAGCCTTTCGCTCAGCAATGAAGATATATATAATAAATCCTATGATTTGTGGATTAAATATAGTTGCTTATTACTTTTAACTCAGTTGCTTGGACTGCTGGTTTTATATGTGCTGAATGGATGTTTTTTAACAAGCAGTATGTTTTTTGCTCATATTGCAATGGCTTGTATATCACAAGCTGCTGCCTGGATTATTACATTGAGGAGAGAGAAGAAGTATAGGAAAATTAAGCAATGAATTAGTGGTTTGTATTTTGCAAGATTGATTCAGCTTGTGGACATTCAAACTGATTGTTGAATGAATAATAATAGTAAATTCTAACTTGTCGAGTTGTTATAGATCAACTAAGTTGACGCAAAAACTGATAAATGTCCAGACTCGCTCCGGCATCCGCTTCGCTACGCCTAACGCGCTCGCTTAGGCATTATCAGTTTTTGCTGTTATCTTACCACACAGTGATGCTCCGAATGATAACATTTCAGACTCGCTCCGGCATCCGCTTCGCTCCGCCTAATGCGCTCGCTTAGAATTTATCATTCGTAGCTGATACCTTAAATTTATGCAAATAATAACTAGAATACCAAATGAAAGACAGCTACTCCCACCTGCCCCATGTGGCTGATGTGTTTGTTTGCAATTATTCATCAATTAAACAGCCGGAGCTGATAATGCCTAAGCGAGCGCGTTAGGTTTTTCGTAATCATGTAAAAACTTAAAAATAGCATCTTGCAGAAAAACCGGAGCGAGTCTGGACATTTATCAGCGAAGGCGTAACTTAGTTAAAAAACAAACACATCAGCCCTACAAATTAGAATTTGTGACACCAATGGTGACATAAATTACTAAACTGAAACTTTTAGGCAGATTTTGTAATCCCTGTTAAGCTATTATGGTTTTTCATTAAATTTATTGTCTTTAGGCGTGGATAATGCTAGAATGAGAGGCAGGAATTAATATGAATATTCCCATAGATTTAATGTGTGGAAATGAGAATAATGGAGATGAAGGCTTTTATTATATCCATGCAAATGTATAAGTGAAAGAAGGAAATTTATGCATATAATAGCAGGACTAGGGAATCCGGACAGAAAATATGCAGGAACACGCCACAACATCGGCTTTGATGTAATTACTTATTTATCTGATAAATATGGTATTTCGCTCTCAAAGACAGGCTTTAAGTCAAAGCTTGGACAGGGCTTTATAGAGGGCGAAAAGGTTCTTCTTATGAAGCCCCAGACCTATATGAACCTATCAGGTGAGGCAGTGGGAGAGGCTGTTAACTTCTACAAGGTAGATGAGACTACTGAGCTAATCATCATACAGGATGACATAGACCTTGAGCCCGGCAATATAAGGATAAGGGTTAAGGGAAGCGCAGGAGGACATAACGGCATCAAGAGTATCATATCTCATCTTGGCGGCAATGAATTCATCCGTCTAAAGCTCGGTGTGGGTGGAAAGCCTGAAGGAGGTGACCTTGCAGACCACGTGCTTTCAGGCTTTGACAGAGATACCGAGCCTCTTATAAGGAAGGTCATAGAAAATGCAGGGGCTGCCATACTGACCGTGATGAAGGAAGGGGCAGAGGCAGCCATGAATAAGTATAACGGAATGAAGATTGAAGCCTAATTTAGCGAAGCAGTTTGCCAGGCAGAAGTCTTCTACATATCGTGGGTACCAAGCTCAGGAATAAGGTCGGACAAGCTGTATATTTTATAAGTCATTGTGAAGTATTTATCAGACCCTGAACCCCAGCCGCTTTGGTGGTTTTCATAAAGGAGGGCAATATCTCCGGCCTTGTTGCCGTTGCCGTCTTTTTTAAGCTCGGTGAGGCAGGAATACATAAACTCCGAATTGTATTCGCCCACTCTTAGAGGGTTAGGAAGCCATTTGACAGTGTTTTCGCTGTCATCATTTAAGAATCCAACAAAGATTTTGCCATTCAGGCGCTGACCTCCCTTTGAGATTGGCTCTCCCAATGATGAGGTAGAGCCTTCTTCGTTAGGACCTGTGGGACAGGTCAAAAAGAAGGTGGTTTTATTGTTTACAGGCTTAGAATATACTATGGCAGACATCTGAGTGTTGGTATTTACAGTGATATCTGTCTCTACCTCCTTTTTCCAGCTATATGAGGCTGTCTCTGCAAAATACTCTACGTCTATATATTTCAGCTTTGTATTTGAATGATGACGGTAGAAAAACCTTAAATTGCCGTTAGGAAGTTCGATTACAGCGCTTTCGGAACTGCTTGTATTCACAGGCATATCAGAGCTTCTCACCCAAGTTTTGCCCTTGTCTGTAGAGTAAATGAAGCTGGTTTTTTCTACAGTTCCTCTATCTGCATGGTTTAAGTAATAACAAGGGAAGATGATATGGCCTATCTTGGTATATAAGCCTCTTCCGGGACTTGCCAGATAAGCTTCTTCTGTGTTTTTTTTGAGCGGAATAAGGGTAGGAGTCCCAAAGTGCCTGCCACCGTCATCGGAACTTACAAGATAGAAATAGCTTGTTCTTTGCACCTTGTATGGAGAATCCTTAAAAAACAGGTTAGAATCCACTGTTCCGTCTGCACTCCTTATGTTAAAATGCGAATCTATAGTATAACCCTCTACAGCTTTATTTGAAGCATTGTCATATATCTTATAATCACCCTTATCCAGCCTATAAGAATAACTTTGATGGTTGTCACTGCTAAGCAGAAGATTGCCGTTATTGTCAAAGCCAGACTCCATTGTAGGGCTTACATCCATATCTCCATTTAATGCAACTCCATAAGGATAGAGGTCACAAAGCAGCCATACCTTTTCCCCGTCAGTAACCAGGGAAGGATCTATAAAGCAGGTGGAATTTTTACCGTCATATTGGTTGCCATTATCCCCCAGATAGTTTACAAAGGAATAGTTCCAGTTTTGGCCATTGTCATCAGAATAGCTGACTATGGTATCAAAGCCTCCGCCGTCTACGTTGCTGTTCCATCTGGCATCTGCCGCCGCAAGTACTCTGCCATTATCAAGGGTAGTCAGGGCAGGGATACGAAAACAGGTGCTTCCTGCAGTTTCCTTTATGAATGGTTCGGCCTTGGTGGTGCCGTTTTTAGGTTTTGTTGCCTCGTGTTTTGCTGTATAGGCAGACATTTCATTTGAAGATTGCTTGCTTTTATGGAGTAAATGGATGAAGTCTTTTAAGTCAGGCTTTTTCATGGACGATTTCCTTTCTTATGGTATCATTTGCACTCGTACCTAAGATAACAAAAATATGGTTATAGTTTCAAGGTTAAAATTCGTTTTAGATGCATAAAGTTAAGCCTCAGAAATGATGGGGATATGATTTGCGGGGTATCTGCACTTGCGTTTTTGGTCAAATAAGTGTAGTATCAAAAATAATGAAATTTAGATATGAAGATAACAGACTGCCAAAGGATGAAAAGCGGATAAATAGACATTGGCATTAAGAAGATGTAAGGAGATAAGATGAGCCTATTAACAGAGCCTCTTTTAGAGTTAAAGGAAGTAAAGGAGGCGCTAAACTGCGTCAATAAAAAGGAGCTGCCTGTACTTATCACAGGCTGTATGGATGCTCAAAAGTGTAATATAATAGAAACCCTGTCGGAGGCCGCGGACAAAAGGCATAAGGTCATAATAACCTATGACGAGATAAGAGCCAGGGAAATCCAGGCGGATATGAAGCTTTATGATAAAAAAGCTTTGATATATCCTGCGAAGGACATCATGTTTTTTGCTGCAGATGTGCATGGCAATGCCATAGTGAGTGGCAGGCTTGAGGTAATGAAGAGGCTGATTGAGGAGATACCCTCAACGGTGATATTAAGTTTAGAGGCGGGGCTCGATAGAGTGCTGTCACTTTCCTATGTCAAAGAGAAGATAGTTAAGCTGTCGGTGGGTGATAGCTTTGATATATCTAAGCTTAGCAAAAAGCTTGCTGTACTTGGCTATGAGAAGACCTCTCAGGTATCAGGAAAGGGGCAGTTTGCGGTAAGAGGAGATATATTTGACATCTTCCCACTGACTGAGGAAACACCTATGAGACTCGAGTTCTGGGGAGATGAAATCGACTCTATTAGGGCTTTTGATGTGGAAAGCCAGCGCTCCATAGAAAATATGGAGGAATTACTTATCTATCCTGCAACCGAGATTATCATAGATGAAGAGAGAAAGAATGAAGGACTTAAAAGGCTGAACAAAGAGAAAGAAGAAGTGTATAAGAGGCTGAGGGCTGAGATGAAGACAGAGGAAGCCGCCAGGATACACAGCACTATAGAGGAGTTTAAGGATAACCTTGAAATATACGGCGGTTCCTTTGGTATAGACAGCTATATCAACTATTTCTTTGAAGAAACTGAGACATTTTTTGATTACTTTAACGAGGAAGACATCTTCTTCATAGATGAGCCGATAAGGATAGAGGAAAAGGGTAAAGCTGTTTCATTTGAATGGCGTGAAAGCATGGGAAGCAGGCTTGAAAAGGGCTACATTCTCTCAAAGCAGGCGGATACAATCTGGGATTATAAGACTGTACTTGCAAAGCTTGCAGGAAAAAATACAGTGCTTTTGAGCTTACTAGAGACAAGAACGGGTGATATAGAGGCAAAAAAAAGGTTTGATGTGCTTTCAAGGAATGTCAATCCTTATAACAACAGCTTTGAAACCCTTATCAAAGATTTAACAAAGTACAAAAAAGAGGGATACAGGGTAGTGGTTGTAAGCTCTTCAAAGTCGAGGGCAGAGAGGCTTGCTGAGGACTTTAGGGAGAGGGAGCTTATGGCAAACTACCTCGAAAAGGGAGACAGAATACCTATAATCGGGGAAGTTGTTACCATACAGGGTAATCTTAGGAGGGGCTTTGAATATCCTTCGATTAAGTTTGCCATTATATCTGAAAGTGATATATTTGGCGCAGAAAAAAAGAAGACAAACAGGAAGAAAAAGAAGATAGACGGTGCGTCCATAGCGAACTTTTCGGAGCTTCACGAGGGAGACTATGTCATTCACGAAAACCACGGAATCGGCGTATACAGAGGTATAGAGAAGTTTACTGTGGAGGGGGTAACTAAGGACTATGTGAAGGTTGACTATAGCGGTGATGTGAGTATCTTCGTACCTACCACCAACCTTGACATACTCCAGAAGTATTCAAGTGCAAACGGAGCCAAGCCAAAGATAGACAGGGTGGGTGGACAGGCGTGGAAGAAGACCAAGTCGAGGGTAAGAGAGTCCATCAGTGAGATAGCGAAGGACTGGTGGAGCTTTATGCAAAGAGGCAGCAGGAAGAAGGCTTTAGATATGGTAAGGATACGGTGTGGCAGCAGGAATTTGAAGAAATGTTCCCTTATGATGAGACAGAAGACCAGTTAAATGCAATAAAAGATGTCAAGGCTGATATGGAAAGCATAAGGATAATGGACAGGCTGGTTTGCGGGGATGTGGGCTTTGGAAAGACAGAGGTGGCCATAAGAGCTGCATTTAAGGCAGTATCTGAGGGGAAACAGGTGGTTATGCTTGTACCAACTACCATACTTGCAGGCCAGCACTTTGCAACATTTTCAAAAAGAATGCAGAACTTCCCAATAACAGTGGAATTCTTATCGAGGTTTAAGTCTGCGGCTGAGACTAAGAAGATAAAGGAGAGGTTAAAGGCAGGCCTTATAGACATCATTATCGGCACTCATAAGGTGCTCTCTGCTGAGATAAAGTATAAGGACTAGGCCTCCTCATCATAGATGAGGAGCAGAGATTTGGCGTGAGCCACAAAGAGAAGATAAAGAAACTAAGGGAAAATGTAGATGTACTCACTCTTTCTGCAACCCCTATACCAAGAACACTCCACATGAGCCTTGTGGGAATCAGGGACATGTCGGTGCTTGAAGAGCCTCCTGTGGACAGAATCCCTATTCAGACCTATGTACTTGAACACGATGATGAAATAATCAGAGAGGCGATAAACAGAGAAATTGGGCGTAGCGGACAGATTTACTATGTGTACAACAGGGTAAACGGTATAGAAGATGTAGCGGGCAAGATAGCTGAAATGGTACCTCATGCAAGAGTTTCATATGCACATGGACAGATGAATGAGAGAGAGCTTGAAAGGATAATGTTTGAGTTCATTAACGGCGAAATAGATGTACTTGTATCTACGACTATCATAGAGACGGGACTTGATATATCCAATGTTAATACCATTATCATAGATGATGCCGATAAGATGGGGCTTTCGCAGCTTTACCAGCTAAGAGGAAGAGTGGGTAGAAGTTCGAGAACATCTTATGCCTTTCTTATGTACAAGCGTGACCGCATGCTTAAGGAGATTGCAGAAAAAAGACTTGCCGCAATCAAGGAGTTTACAGATCTTGGTTCCGGGTTTAAGATAGCCATGAAGGACCTTGAGATAAGGGGAGCAGGAAATCTTCTTGGAAAGAGCCAGTCGGGACATATGGAAGCTGTCGGCTATGACCTTTACTGCAAGATGCTTAACGAGGAAGTTAAGAGGCTTAAGGGAGAGGCTGTATCTGCGGATGAATATGAGACCTTGGTAGACATTGAGGTATCAGCCTATATTCCTGCAGAATATATCAGAAATGAAGTGTCGAGGCTTGAAATGTACAAGAGAATAGCTACTATATATTCTGATGAAGAGCTGCTTGAGCTTAAGGATGAGCTTATAGACCGCTACGGCGAGATGCCTGATGCCCTAGATAATCTTATAAATATCTCCTATATAAGACAGCTTGCCCACGAAGCAGGTGCCACAAAGGTGGAGGGCAGGGATGAGAAGGTAAGGATAGACATATATACTGACATTAAGTTTGATGTAAATAAGCTAGGCTCTCTTATGGATGAGAGTGAGGGCAGACTAAAGCTAAAGAGCGGTAAGGACACCAGCTTTGAATACAGATTTGGAGACGGAGTACATAAGATAAAGGCGGAGGATATGATTAAGGCTCTTATGTGGCTTGTAAAGGAACTTTCGCTTTGTAGAGTGAAAGAGGAAACGGAGGGGTAATGATAAGGAATCTGCCGGTTAAGATTGTGGTGTTTGTGGTTATATTTATATGCGTGCTTTCAGCCATTTTCTACTATGGAAACCAGGATATACCGAATGTGGGAGAAAGGGCGGATGAGATTATATCACAGGCTCAGATTTATTCTCCTGAAAGGACGGCGAGTGCAGAGATACCTATAATTAAAATAGGCGATGATACAGTTTATTATCCTGAATTTGAGTTTTATCTCCTGGCAACCAAGAAGGACTTCGAAGCTTCTTTGGGAGATGAGGTCTGGAATGTGGTTAAAAATGGCATGAGCGTGGAAGATGCTCTAAAGTCTGACATTATAGAAGAGATTGCGAGGCTTAAGATAATTGTTAATCAGGCTCGCAGTGAGGGTTATAGTCTGACTCCTGAGGAAGAGGACGAGATAAAAAGGACTGCAAAAGAGCAGCTAAAGGGCATAGATCCTATGCTTAAAGCCAAGTATTATCTGGATGAGGAGTTGATTACGGGTATTTATTTGGAAAACTATCTGGCTACAAAGTTTTTTGATGGTTTTTCAAAGGAAGCAGGCTTAAAAGGGGATGAAGCAAGGAAAATATTTAAGGATGCTTATAATTCTTGGGAAAATGCTTATACAGCAGAGATTTATTGGGAAAACATTGATAGAATCGACATTAGCGAGCTTGATGTAGATGGCAAATAGGGTGGGAATTCTGATAAAATATTCTCGATATGCCGAAAAATCAACTATTTTCATCGAAAATCACTTGACAAATCCCGATAATAAGTTTATAAGTATCTTGTAGACTTATTTTGTGAGCGGGGTTATGCTCGCACAAGAAAATTATAGGAGGATTTATTCCATGAATAAGGCAGAACTTGTATCAGCTATCGCTGAAAAAACTGAGTTGAAGAAAGTTGACGCAGAGAAGGCTGTTAAGGCTTTTGTGGAGGTTGTTACTGAGGAGCTCAAGAAGGGTGGAAAAGTTCAGTTAGTTGGATTTGGTACATTTGAAGTATCAAAGAGAGCTGCAAGAGAAGGAAGAAACCCACAGACAAAGAAGACTATCAAGATACCTGCATCAAATGCAGCAAAGTTTAAGGCTGGTAAGGCTCTTAAAGATGCTATTAACACAAAGTCAAAGAAGTAATTAACTCATAAGAGGCGAGGGGCTGTCTGCAAAGGATGGCTCCTCTTTTTTTAGTATTAACCTTTCGTAGTATGTGAGGATTGTGTAAAGGAAGCCTGCCCCTTAGCAATGTACAAAGAGCGGCTGAGGTGAGCGCAGGTACTGAATAAGGAGAAGTATGAGATTAGACAAGTATATAAAAGTATCAAGGCTTATTAAAAGAAGAACGGTGGCTAAGTCTGCCTGTGACGCCGGAAGAGTATATGTAAATGACAAGCAGGCAAAGGCCGGAACTGAGATTAAGATAGGTGATATCATAACCATAGGCTTTGGCGACAAGCAGATAAAAGTCAGGGTCACAGAGATAGCCGAGACAGTGAAGAAGGACGATGCTAAGGAAATGTATGAGTTTGTGGAGTGATGAAGTGTCGTAAAGGCTATATTTTATAGATAATTTATATGGAGAACTACAAGGCGGAAATATGGCTTAAAATTTTGTTTGACAGAGTCTAAAAAATGTAATATAATTGCAATTACGCATGCTTAACATGCGTAGATTTTGTGTGCAGATATGTACACGGTACTAAAAAATAAGAAAATAGGAGGTGAAAATTAATGCCAACTTTTAATCAGCTCGTAAGAAAGGGTAGACAGACAGCTGCTAAGAAGTCTAACTCTCCTGCTCTGCAGAAGTCAGTTAACTCCTTAAGAAAGACTACTGTTGAACAGTCTTCTCCACAGAAGAGAGGCGTGTGTACAGCAGTTAGAACAGCTACACCTAAGAAGCCTAACTCAGCGCTTAGAAAGATCGCCAGAGTACGTCTTTCTAATGGTATCGAGGTTACAAGCTACATCCCAGGCGAAGGACACAACCTTCAGGAGCATAGTGTTGTTCTTATCCGTGGAGGAAGAGTAAAGGACCTTCCAGGTACAAGATATCATATTGTTCGTGGTACCCTTGATACAGCAGGTGTTGCTAAGAGACGTCAGGCTCGTAGTAAATACGGTGCTAAGAGACCAAAGGAAGCTAAATAATTAGCAAACAATCGAACAAGGATTTTAGGATTAAAAGTGCGGGATTAATTTTTACATAAGAGATAAATTAATTCAGCCCGTCAATAAATTTGACGAGAACCGCCGTATAAGCTTGCTTATGAAGGCGTTCGAGTCAAATTGATTAAAAGTGTGAGAGAGAATTTTCTCTCGCACACGAACGAGCGAGATGCGAAGCATCTGCGAGTTAAGGGCTGGATTCAAACTAACAAAGTAAGATTTACCCCAGCACGGACACTAATAATGATAGTGAGTACCTAAGAATCTGTAATCAGAATTCTATGTAGGAGGGAAGAAACGTGCCACGTAAAGGACATATAGTAAAAAGAGACGTGCTCGCAGATCCAATTTACGACAGCAAGCTTGTTACTAAATTAGTTAACAATATCATGCTTGACGGTAAAAAGGGTGTAGCACAGAAGATCGTATATGGCGCTTTTGCTCGTGTTGAAGAGAAGAGCGGCAAAAAGGCAGTAGATGCTTTTGAAGAGGCTATGAATAATATCATGCCTGTACTTGAAGTAAAGGCTCGCCGTATCGGCGGTGCTACCTATCAGGTGCCTGTTGAGGTTAGACCTGAAAGAAGACAGGCGTTAGCACTTAGATGGCTTACCACATTTTCTCGCGCAAGAAGTGAGAAGACACAGGAAGAAAGACTTGCTAACGAAATACTGGATGCTATCAATAACACCGGAGCGGCAGTTAAGAGGAAAGAGGATATGCATAAGATGGCTGATGCTAACAAGGCATTCGCTCATTATCGCTGGTAATTGGAGGAAAAATCGTTGGCTAAGAGAGAATATCCACTTGAAAGAACCAGAAATATCGGTATTATGGCTCATATCGATGCAGGTAAGACTACTCTTACAGAGCGTATCTTATTCTACACTGGTGTAAACTATAAGATTGGTGATACCCACGAAGGTACTGCTACCATGGACTGGATGGCTCAGGAGCAGGAAAGAGGTATAACCATCACATCCGCAGCGACAACCTGCCATTGGACTCTTGAAAAAGAGGGTAAGCCAATGCCGGGCGCATTAGCACATCGTATCAACATCATTGATACACCTGGACACGTTGACTTCACAGTCGAGGTTGAGCGTTCACTTCGTGTACTTGATGGTGCTGTAGGCGTGTTCTGTGCTAAGGGCGGTGTTGAGCCTCAGTCTGAAAACGTATGGAGACAGGCTGATCAGTACAACGTACCTCGTATGGCTTATGTAAATAAGATGGACATACTTGGTGCTAACTTCTACGGAGCAGTAGACCAGATTAAGACAAAGCTCGGCAAGAACCCAGTGCTTCTTCAGCTTCCAATCGGAAAAGAAGATACATTTGTAGGTGTTGTTGATTTGTTTGAGATGAAGGCTTACATCTTCGAAGGAGATAAGGGAGAGAATATCAAGGTTACTGATATCCCTGATGATTTAAAAGATGATGCAGCAATCTATCATGACGAACTCGTTGAAAAGTGCTGTGAGCTTGATGACGAGCTTATGATGGAGTACCTTGACGGCAATATTCCTGAAGTTCCTGCTCTTAAGGCAGCTCTTCGTAAGGGAACAATTGAGTGTAAGGCTATTCCTGTTTGCTGCGGTACAGCATATAGAAATAAAGGTATTCAGAAGCTTCTTGATGCAGTTATCGAGTATATGCCTGCACCTACAGATATCCCTGATATCACAGGTGTTGATCCTGACGGTAACGAGGTGGTTAGACACTCATCTGATGAGGAGCCATTCTCAGCACTTGCATTCAAGATTATGACTGACCCATTCGTAGGAAAGCTTGCTTTCTTTAGAGTTTACTCAGGTATCCTTAAGTCAGGTTCTTATGTGCTTAATGCTACAAAGGGCAAGAAGGAAAGAGTAGGCCGTATCCTCCAGATGCACGCTAACAAGCGTACTGAGATTGAGGAGGTATTCTCAGGAGATATAGCTGCTGCTGTAGGTCTTAAGATTACAGCAACAGGTGATACCATCTGTGATGAGCAGCATCCTGTTATCCTTTGAGTCAATGGAATTCCCAGAGCCTGTTATCGAGCTCGCTATCGAGCCTAAGACAAAGGCAGGACAGGGTAAGCTTGGTGAGGCTCTTGCTAAGCTTGCTGAAGAGGATCCTACATTCAAGGCACATACCGATACAGAGACAGGACAGACAATTATCGCAGGTATGGGTGAGCTTCACCTTGAGATTATTGTTGACCGTCTCCTTCGTGAGTTCAATGTAGAAGCTAACGTTGGTGCACCTCAGGTTGCATACAGAGAAGCTCTTACAAAGCCTTGCGAAGTTGAAGCTAAGTACATCAGACAGTCCGGTGGACGTGGTCAGTATGGTCACTGTAAGGTTAAGTTTGCACCACTTGATGTTAACTCAGAAGAGACATTTAAGTGCGAGTCTACCGTTGTCGGCGGTGCTATTCCTAAGGAATACATCCAGCCTATCTTTGATGGTATCGAAGAGGCTACAAGAGCAGGTATCCTTGGCGGATTCCCTGTTATCGGTGTACACGCAAACGTATACGATGGTTCTTACCACGAAGTTGACTCCTCAGAAATGGCATTCCATGTAGCAGGTTCTATGGCTATGAAGGACGCTATGAATAAGGGTGGTTCAGTTCTGGTTGAGCCTATCATGAAGGTTGAAGTAACAATGCCTGAAGAGTACATGGGTGATGTAATTGGTGATATCAATTCACGCCGTGGACGTATTGAGGGTATGGAAGACATCGGTGGTGGTAAGATGGTTAAAGGCTTGTACCACTTGCAGAGATGTTCGGATACGCGACAGACCTTCGTTCAAGAACTCAGGGACGTGGTAACTACTCAATGTTCTTTGATCATTACGAGCAGGTACCAAAGAACGTTCAGGAAAAAGTTCTTTCAGCAAGAAGCCAGGAAAGGGCTGGCAAGTAATTATAATAATTATGCTTGCAAATAGACAGTTTTTAGAATATAATAGGACTTAATATGGTTGGCTTTAGTACATTTTAACAAAGTTGTAAAGTCAACCTGATAATTAGAAAAGTGATGAAGTAATCACAATATTTTCCATAATTAAGGAGGAAGATTCAAAATGGCAAAGGCTAAATTTGAGAGAAGTAAAGTACATTGTAATATTGGTACCATTGGTCACGTAGATCATGGTAAAACAACACTTACAGCTGCTATAACAAAGGTTCTTTCTGAGAGAGTACAGGGAAACAATGCTGTAGATTTCGCAAACATTGATAAGGCTCCGGAAGAGAGAGAAAGAGGTATTACTATCTCTACAGCTCACGTAGAGTACTCAACAGAGAAGAGACACTATGCACACGTTGACTGCCCTGGACATGCTGACTACGTTAAGAACATGATCACAGGTGCTGCTCAGATGGACGGTGCTATTCTCGTTGTTGCTGCTACAGACGGTGTTATGGCTCAGACAAGAGAGCACATCCTTCTTAGCCGTCAGGTAGGTGTTCCTTACATCGTAGTATTCCTTAACAAGTGTGATATGGTTGATGATGAGGAGCTTATCGATCTCGTAGAGATGGAAGTTACAGAGCAGCTTGAAGAGTATGGCTTCAAGGGATGCCCAATCGTTAGAGGTTCAGCTCTTAAGGCTCTTGAGGATCCACATGGTCCTTGGGGAGATAAGATTATGGAACTTATGGATACAGTTGATTCTTACATCCCAGATCCAGAGCGTGATGTAGATAAGCCATTCCTTATGCCTGTAGAGGATGTATTTACAATTACAGGTCGTGGTACCGTTGCTACAGGTAGAGTAGAGCGTGGTACACTTCACCTTAACGACGAACTTGAGATCGTTGGTGGACGTGAGGAGAATAGAAAGACAACAGTTACAGGTATCGAGATGTTCCGTAAGCTTCTTGATACAGCTGAGGCTGGTGATAATATCGGTGCTCTTCTCCGTGGTGTTAACCGTGATGAGATCGAAAGAGGACAGGTTCTTTGTAAGCCAGGCAGTGTAACTTGCCACAAGAAGTTTACAGCTCAGGTATACGTTCTTTCAAAGGAAGAGGGTGGACGTCATACTCCATTCTTCAACAACTATCGTCCACAGTTCTACTTCAGAACAACTGATGTTACAGGTGTAGTTACACTTAATGGCGATGCAGAGATGTGTATGCCTGGTGATAACGCAGAGATTACTGTTGAACTTATTCACCCGGTTGCAATGGAAGCTGGTCTTGGTTTCGCTATCCGTGAGGGTGGTAGAACAGTTGGATCAGGTAAGGTTGCTACTATCATCGAGTAATTTTAGCTGATTAGCTTAAATAAACTATAATGAAGCCCTCCAAGGGATAACCTTGGTGGGCTTTTTTGAAGGTGTGCCTTGCGGCGCACGTTTCTAAAGGGTGAAAGTCCCTAATCCGCCCTAGTAGTGGGAAGGGTATAGCCGAAGACAAGGGTGTCCATCGTGAGGTGGAATCTGAAGGAAGTCGGATGGCAAATCTCCGGTCTGACGAATAGAAATCACATCAGGCTATGGCTAAGGATAAGGTTGCCTTACAAACTGAAGTCCAATAACTACTCGGAATTAGCTATGGTAAATGTGGCAGATAGGTGGAGAGAAAGAAACGTGTGGTACCGAGGGAGGTCTTGCCAGTGGTGGAAACAGAGTAAGAAGCCATAGTAACAACGAATGGCAAGAAGTCAGCAAAAGTCATAGTACCATTAGGGTTGCAAACATAATGGGAAGGACTGAACTTTAGGAGGTGTTAGTAAATGAATGTAACCAATGATGGAGTTAAGGACAGACAACTTCACATAGAGGACTATCTGCAAATGGTATCTGCGGAACAGAAAGAGTATGCAGAAGTGTCCGACCATCAGAGGATTACTGAAAGAAACGACACCATCACAGATTTTCAGACGGACAAACTGATGGAAGAGATTTTATCAAACGATAACCTTAACAAAGCGTACAAAAAGGTAAAATCGAATAAAGGAGCAGGCGGAGTGGATGGGATGAACGTAGATGAACTTCTAGCGTTTCTCAGAAACAACGGAAAGCTACTTAAACAGCAGTTGATGGAAGGGAAATATAAAACCCAATCCTGTCCGAAGGGTGGAAATACCGAAAGAAACAAAGGGTGAGTTTAGAAAACTGGGAGTGCCAACGGTTGTTGACAGAGTTTTCCAACAGGCAATCGCACAGGTGCTAACTCCTATTTACGAGAAACAGTTTTCAGAAGACAGCTACGGATTTCGTCCAAACAGAAGGGCACACGATGCACTAAAGAGGTGTCAGACAAACGTAAATGATGGATATGTATATGTGGTAGATATGGATTTAGAGAAGTTCTTTGACACAGTATGCCAAAGCAAGCTTATTGAAGTACTATCACGAACCATCAGAGACGGAAGGGTTATATCACTTATTCACAAGTATCTCAATGCAGGAGTGATAAGCAGAGGAGTATTTGAAAGGACCGAGGTAGGAGTACCACAAGGTGGTCCACTTAGCCCGTTGCTTAGCAACATAATGCTAATGAGCTAGATAAGGAATTGGTGCGAAGAGGACACAGATACGTCAGATATGCAGATGACTGTATGATATTTTGTAGAAGCAGAAAGAGTGCAGAGAGAACCTTACGCAATATCACGCCATATATAGAAGGTAAACTGTTTCTTAAAGTAAACAAGGAGAAAACCTGCGTGGAACATATCAGCAAGGTCAAATACCTAGGGTACAGCTTTTATAGGTACAAGGGGGAATGCAGACTGGGGATACACCCAAAGTCAGTAGCTAAGATGAAAGACAGAATAAGGGAACTGACAAAAAGAAGTAACGGATGGAGTAATTCATACAGGGCAATGAAACTTACGCTTTATATACGTGGATTTGTCAATTACTTTGGGCTTGCAGATATAAAGAGTATCCTTCTTAGAACTGACGAATGGCTGAGACATAAAATAAGGACAATCTACTGGAAACAATGGAAGAAAGTAAAGACTAAATTCAAAGAACTAAAGAAGTTAGGTGTAGATGAAGAGAAAGCGTGGATATGCGCAAATATGCGAAATGGAAGCTGGTATTGTGGTGGATACTTCGTATTACAGACTGCATTTAACAATAAGAAACTCCGTGAACTCGGCTATCCGACATTCACAGAGTACTATATGAAAATATGTGAAAACTAAAGAACCGCCGTGTACCGAACGGTACGCACGGTGGTGTGGGAGGTCGGTAGATAAAATAATTATCTACCTCCTACCCGATGTTATTAAATTAAACCATAGCTATGATAACATAGGAAAGGCGGTCTGCACAAAATGAGCCAAATAAGATCCAAAATCAATCCAATTCTACAGGCAGAACGGTTGGAGTTAGATTGAAGCACTTGATGGAACTGAATATTATTAAAAGGAATGGAACTTTGACAGACCCTAAGCAGACATATGAAATGATTTCGAAGCAACTTTGAAGTTCTTCTAAGTAAGACTTGCTTTTATTGTGGTAAATTTTACTATAGCCACAATATATGGGGATGTAAAAAGAAACTACACATAAATGTAGACTCGCTACTTTGAAATTTAGCTTCGAAGTAACTTCAAAGTTACTTCGAAGTAGAATATACGTTTGTATATTTCTCTTTAGCTGATTGCTTACAAATTAAGTAAATTTGAGTCCTCCAAGGATTTCCATGGAGGGCTTTTTTTAGGTTGACATGACAACACACAAGAACTATAATTCTATGCAAATATCGTAATAATGTATCAACTATAGTACTACCAACTAAAAACGGAGGCAATGTATATGAGGATTAGTAAGCAGATAATCGCATTATGTTTAGCGGGAACCACGATACTTTCAGGGCTTTTTCTTTCTCTCGATAAGGTGCAGGCGGATGTAAAGACTGTGCAAGCTGTAGACGGTGCTAAGGTTATAGAAAGCCAAGGGTATGGAGAGCATGTATTTGGTGCTTCATCTGATGAGAAGAATATATATTATAGCATCAACTCGGGAAGCTTTAAGAAGTCAAAGTACAACACAATAAAGAGAAATATTAAAACCGGAAAAGAAACGGGAGCACTAAAAGGCAAAAAATACGGCTACTATGGGTTTGATAGTCTTAAACTCTATAAAAATTATCTTCTGGGAGTGAGAACTAATGGTTCCAACCCAGTATGGCGCTCCATATACAAGGTTACAAAAGACGGTAAAGTTAAGGAACTAGCAATCGGTCGTTCTCCTGTAGTATCAGGTAATTCAATATACTATGTAGCAGAAAAAGTACAGAAATATGGTGATAGCAAAACCCTAGGCATTTATAAAATGGATATGGATGGAGGGCATAAAAAACAGGTTAAAAAGGGAGAGTATTACACCCTTGGGCTATCAGGTAAGGAATTGTACTACTCCAGAGCAAAGTATGTGGGTGAGCAGCTAAACATTAAATGGTTTGACTTTAAGACAGGGAAAGAGGAGAAAAATGTTGTGCTCTCACAGCTATATGATGCCAATACTAGAACAAAACTTGCATTTAACAATAAGGAGCTAAGAGCAGGCGTATATAAAGATGGAAAATGGGAATACAAAACGATATTAAAGGTCAAAAAAGCAGATGACAATTATATGGGAATTGCACAGGTAAGACTGTGTGGAGGTAAAGTCCTTGTACAGATAAATGGTGAAGCCGTTTCTAAAATATACATAATAGATTTAGATGGCAAGCATAAAAAGCTATTAAAGGAGTTCATATTGGTTGGTTAATATAACGATGTATTAACTGATTGAAGGTAAAATTGAAATATCATGATTTGTGATACTGCATAAAAATTAGAGTTAAATAAAGCTTGAAAAAGCCTGATTATAGGGGTATCATAGTATTGTTAATTGATATTCAAAGCTACCGATATAAGTGGGTGCAATAAACCATAGGATATTGTCGCAAGCTTTGAATGAACGAATAAAACAATATAAGGAGAGGTAGAAGAACATGAGTAATTTTAAGAGAAAAAGTGCGTTAGCACTTGCGATGATGCTTACATTTGCAACGGTTTTCGGGGTGCTTAAGCCTGAAGAGGCAAAGGCCTGGGCTAACCTAACCATAGCGCAGTTTGATACGATTTACGAGCACAATGGTTCTAAAGAGGTTACTTATAAGTTAACTCTTCCTACATCAGGAAAGCTTACACAGATTACTTCCGTAACAAGTAATTATCTTGACTTTGAGATTAAGGATGCTTCTGAAAACAGAATAGAGCGTTTGTCAGGAAGTGCTACTAATAACTACACCTACGATATGGACCTTATTGGTGGAGATTATTATATAGTGGTATCTTCAATCTGGACAGATGCAGCTGCGAATTTTAAGTGGATATTCACTCCTTCTGAAGAATCATTCAACGAGAGTCAGGATGAGAGAAATAATGACCTCTCAAATAAGTTTCCGATTGCTGTCGGACAGACTGTAAAAGGCCAGTTTGCAAGGAATGATGATGTAGATTACTATGGTTTTTCAGTAAATAAAACAGGAACTCTTAGCCTTAAACTAACTGCTAAGATGGAGGGCATGGAAGTAAGCCTCTTAAATGATGAGGGAAGCTACAATTACAAGGTTTCAGACATAATAAAGGGAACCAAGACATTTACCTTCCAGATACCAAAGGGAAATTACTCCTTGATGTGCTCAGGAAAGAAGACAGGAAATTATCAGCTTACAACCTCATTTACAAGTGGACCTTCCAAAGTAAAGCTTACTTCAGTAAAAAATATAAAGACAGGAAGGCTAAAGGCAAGCTGGAAAAAAGGGAAATCTGTTAATGGTTATGAAATCCAGATTTCTACCAGTTCAGACTTTAGCAGCAATGTAACTACAAAGCTTGTAAAAGGTGCTAAAAAGACTTCCTTCACGTTTAATGGGCTTAACATAAGCAATTCTTGGGTAAAATATACCTATTATTGCCGTGTAAGAGCCTATAAGGAGAAGAATAAGATTAAGGCATATTCGGACTGGAGCAATGAGAAAGTGATTACGATTAAGAAGTAAATACTATATCATACAAGAAAGAGACCGTAAGTAAACTGTGAAAGGTTTATTTATGGTCTTTCTTATAAAATCTTAAAATAATCGTAAACCTAATGACACTATTATAGCTAAATTACTTGTTATAATTAGCACATCAAAGCAAGATACGCATTTTATAAAGATAATGTGAAAAAACAGACTGAGGGTATTATTTAAAATGCCATAATAAAGGGAGGTTACAATGAAGGTTAATGGTTTATCGTTATTATTAATTGGTTCGCTTGTTATTTCAGGCTTAACTGCAGTAAATAAAGAAAAAGCAATTGCAGGGAGCATTGTAAGTACTAAAAATATAGTTGCTGATATAAAACCAAGTAGTGAGAGATCTCGCAATATACTGGCTGCGAAAGGTTATACTGATGATGAGATACTTAAGCTTGCAAAAAAGTATTTTGATAATAATTGTAAAGAAAATGGAGATACCGTAGAAATAGACAGCGTAGATGGAGATACTGTAACCATACATGTCTATGAATATATTGATGAAGGAAACGGTGAAGGGCATACAGCGACATATAACTGGTATTACATATCAAAGAAGACTGGTAAAGGTGAAGATTTTTTTGGCAACGAAATAGATTTGAATAAGTTATCAGGAACAAAAACAGAGAAGATGTGCTCTGACAAGAAGATAACAATCGAAGACTTGACCTATAAGCTAACTGCAAAGAAATATGATAAAACCGAGAAAATGAAAGTTAGAAATATAATGCAGATATCAAAGTCGACAGGAGAGACAACAAGTCTTGTAAAGAAAGTTACCTCAGAAAAGATTGTTACAAACGGTAAACAGCTGTATTACTCCAAAAATATGAGTAACAAGGGTGTGATATATAGGCTTGATATCAGTACAGGGAAATCACATAAGGTAATATCAGGTAAAGGATATGTCTTGCTTGGAGGCACAGATAAGGAACTCTACATAGGGGTATCAAGCGCCAAGAACAAGAGTGGGTATGATAAATATACCTATAACTTGAAAGCTAAGAAGCTAATAACAGTCTACGATAATAAGTGATGAAATGTGAAAAGAACTAGTGAGTATGATATTAGGTATAGAAAAGATCTTCCGTATATTGGGAGGTCTTTTTTGTATTTAGGGAGTTAGTAAAAATCATATAAAGCACCATATATGAATTGCTCAAAGAAATTTATCAGGTAACGGTTATCGTCTTAGAAGAAATTCAGATGCATAAAAAAGTATATGAGTGAAAGTTGCCATAGAGTGACAATGTATATAGTGAACATAAAAAAATAATTAATTTAGTGATTTAAAGTGGCAAATTTATGAATAAATATAAATAACCATAGCTTATAATATCATTAATAGCAAAAAGAATAAATTAATAAATGATGGTTATTGTACAAATATACCAAATAAGGGTTGACTTAGTTGTAAAAATGGTGCTAAATTTAAGAAGAAAAGAATAAAAAAATTGAAATACACGAAAAAGAAAAAAATCATATCCGGATTTGGATAATTATATAAGGGGGTGTAAGGAAAAGAGAGGTGAAGAGTGCTTTAACAAAATAATCAGTATTAATGGATGACATTTTAAACATCCAAGACAAAAACTAACCCAATACTAAGAAGGAGAGGGAACTTTATGAAAAAGAATTTAAGAAGTTTGGCGCTGTTATTAATCGTATGTCTTTTAGTTGGTTGTAATGGAGCTGGCAGCGGAGGAGATACTCTTACAATCGCACTTTCGGGTGATTCAATTTCTCTTGATCCGGTACTAACTAATGACAACCAGTCAAGTAATGCTATGGCTCAGATTTACGAAGGACTTGTAAAGATTGACGACAAAACAGGTGAGATTTCACCATGTCTTGCTGAAAGTTACGAGCATCCTGATGATTTAACCTATATATTTAAGCTTAAAAAAGGCATTAAGTTTCACAATGGAGAAGAAATGAAGGCATCGGATGTAGTTTTCAGCTTAAAGAGAGCCTCTGAAGCACCTAATGTTAAACATCTGTTTGCTTCAATTGATCCTTCTACTATTAAGGCAACAGACGATTATACAGTAGAGTTCAAACAGACTAAACCTTTTGCAGGTATAATTGCAGCACTTTGTCATACAGGTGGCTCAATCGTCAATGAAAAGGCAGTAACTGAAGCCGGTGACAATTACGCGCGCAATCCTATAGGTACTAACGCGCTTAAATTCGTAAGCTGGTCAAAGGCAGACAATATGGTATTAGAGCGTTTTGAGGATTATCATGGTGAAAAACTGATTTCCAGACATTGAAGTTTAGAATAATTCCAGAGCCAAGTAACCGTGTTATAGAGCTCGAGTCCGGTGGTGTAGACATAGCTCTTGATATAGTAGCAAACGATCTTGATAAGGTATCAGGAAATCCTGATTTACAGCTTGTTAAGTCACTTGACTACGGTCTTACTTATCTTGGGTTTAACTGTTCAAAGGCTCCATTTACAGATCCAAAAGTTAGAGAGGCCATCTCTTACGCACTTGATACTGATTCCATTGTGAAAGCAGTATTCCACAACCTTGGTAAGACAGCTACAGGTATATTGCCTCCAACACTTGAATTTTCTATTTCAGATCAGATTCAGCTTAAAGGAAGAGATGTTGAAAAGGCAAAATCCCTATTAAAAGAAGCCGGTCAGTCAAATCTTAAGCTTACCATTTCAACTAATGAAAATAAAGATCGTGTAGATATGGCTACTGCTATGAAGGAACAGCTTGCTGAAGTTGGTATTGAGGCATCTATTAATGTTCTTGAGTGGTCAGCATTTAATGACTTAATCAAAAAGGGTAACCACGACTTGTATATGATAGCTTGGACAGCAGATTCACCTGATCCTGATACATTTATGTATCCTTGCTTCCATTCGTCTGCTAAGGGTGAAGGCGGAAACTACGCATTCTTAGAGGACACAAAGCTTGACGCTTTACTTGATGAAGCGAGATATGAGGGTGATAAGACTAAACGTGGAGAGGTTTATAAAGAGGCTCAGGAATATGTTATGGGAATAAATGCTTGGGTACCTCTTCACAACAAGGAGATTACAGCAGGTGCGAAGAAGAACATAGAGAACCTTCAGTTGTCTCCATTTGGATGGCACCATTTCACACAAATCAAACGCGCTAAATAGACGGCTTTGATGATATTGTTAGAATAATGTGGGGGCTGTGGATTATTCCCCAGCCCCTTTGCAAAGGGAAGGTGTACACATGATTAAATATATTATAAAGCGAATACTTTACCTTATACCCGTTATTATTGGCGTAAGTTTCATAGTATTTGGGCTTTTATATCTGACTCCTGGGGATCCTGCCCGCAATGCGCTCGGACCTTCAGCGCCAGAGTCAGCAGTAAAGGAGCTGCGTGAAGAGATGGGACTAAATGATCCCTTCCTTGTGCAGTATGGAAGATATATCAAGAATATAGTTTTTCACTTTGATTTGGGGAATTCATACATTACCAAAAGCTCAGTGACAAGGGAAATATTATCACGAGCCGGTGCAACTGTCCGCTTAGCATTTACTGCAATATTGTTCGCAGTTTTGCTGGGGGTTCCTATAGGAATTATCTGTGCAAGGAGGCAATATTCCATATTTGACAACATTGCTATGATATTTGCCCTTATAGGTATATCAATGCCGGTATTCTGGCTGGGACTCCTGCTTATTATGCTTTTCTCTGTTAAATTAAGGTTACTTCCATCATCAGGTTTTGAGACATTCCCGCAAATGATACTTTCCGACTATAGCGCTTGGTTCCCAGTCAGTATCTGTAATTGCGAGAATGACGAGATCTGCAATGCTTGAGGTTATACGTAAGGACTACATACAGACTGCAAAAGCAAAAGGACAAAAAGAAAATGTAGTTATATGGAAGCATGCGCTAAAGAATGCCCTTATTCCTATAATCACAATTATAGGAACACAGTTTGGACAACTTCTCGGAGGAGCACTTATGACTGAGGTTATATTCTCTATTCCGGGCATCGGAAGACTAATGGTAGACTCAATAAAAATGCGAGATGCTCCTCTTGTTTTAGGCTCGGTATTGTTTGTTGCGGTGACATTCAGTGTTGTGAATTTGATTGTGGATATATTGTACACCTATGTGGATCCGCGTATCAAAACGCAGTATATATAGGAGGGCATTATGGGGAAAGACAGTAAAAAGCAAAGCAGCCACGGTCGCTTGAGAAATCTTAGAGATATTTGGATTCGTATGAAACGAAACAAATTGGCGATGGTAGGACTGGTAATTATAATTTTTCTTGTATTGGTTGCCATATTTGCAGACCAGATTGCTCCCTACAGTTATGCACAGCAGGATCTGAAAAATCAGTTCCAGCTTCCAAATTCTAAGCACTGGTTTGGCACAGATGACCTTGGAAGGGATATATTCAGTAGAGTTGTTTACGGTTCAAGAGTATCACTTAAAGTTGGTTTTATATCGGTAAGTATTTCTCTTATTATAGGAGTAACCCTTGGAGCGTTAACAGGATATTACGGCGGAAAAGTAGATATCCTTCTTATGAGATTTATTGATATCTTACAGGCTGTTCCTGATACTCTGCTTGCAATCGCAATCATGGCGGCACTAGGTCCCGGACTTACCAACCTTATGATGGCAGTCGGTATAGCCTCAATCCCGAGTTATGCGAGACTTGTAAGGTCATCGGTATTGTCAATTAGAGACATGGAATTTATAGAAGCAGCTAAGGCTAATGGTTCAAGTGACTTTAGAATAATATTTAAGCACATTATTCCTAACTGTATGGCTCCAATAATTGTGCAGGCTACATTGGGTGTTGCTTACGCAATCATCAATGCAGCAGGACTTAGCTTCATAGGCTTGGGACTCGAACCACCTACGCCTGAGTGGGGTGCAATGCTTTCCGGAGGACGTGCATATATTCGTGACTATGTGCATATGACATTGTTTCCAGGACTTGCAATTGTTACCACCATCTTTGCATTAAATGTACTGGGTGACGGACTTCGAGACGCCCTTGATCCAAAGCTAAAACGATAGAGGAGGAGAAAAGGTGGCAGAATTATTAGATATACGCAATCTATCGGTTGCATTTGACACAGATTCCGGCAAGGTCTACGCTGTTAACAATTTAAGTCTTAAGATAGGAAGAAAAGAAACCTTAGGTCTTGTTGGAGAGACAGGTGCAGGTAAGACAACTACTGCACTTGCGGTTATGAAATTGATACAGTCGCCTCCAGGCAAGATAACTTCGGGCGAAATTATACTTGAAGGTCAGGATCTTATGAGGGTACCTGAAAAGGATATGTTTAATATTCGTGGGAATAAAATATCTATGATTTTTCAGGATCCTATGACGTCTTTGAACCCTGTAATGACTGTAGGTGAGCAGATAAGCGAAGTAATTGAGTTACATCAGAAATTATCAAAGGATGAACTTCGCAAAAAAACTGAAGAGATGTTAGAGGTAGTGGGTATCCGCAAGGAAAGAATCAACGATTATCCTCATCAGTTTTCAGGTGGTATGAAGCAAAGAGTAGTTATCGCCATGGCTCTTGCCTGTAATCCTGAGCTCATTATAGCAGATGAGCCAACTACTGCGCTTGATGTTACTATTCAGGCACAGGTGCTTGAGCTTATGAAGAACCTCAAAGAAAAATACGATACTTCTATGATTCTTATTACACATGATTTGGGGGTTGTAGCTGAAATCTGTGACTATGTATCGGTTATTTATGCAGGCTCAATAGTTGAATACGCTCCGGTAAAGGACATGTATGAAACCCCCGGGCACCCTTATACTAAGGGTTTGTTTAATTCGATTCCAAGTTTGGATGAAGATGTCGAGTCTCTCACTACAATCAAAGGCAATCCGCCAGATCCTTCAGCACTTCCAAGTGGTTGCCGTTTTCATCCTCGTTGTGATAAGTGTATGGAGATTTGTAAACATACAAATCCAGAACTCCAAGAGGTTAGTCCCGGACATTTTATAGCCTGTCATTTGTTCAAAAAGGGAGAGGGGGAATCTGAAAATGGCTAATGAGAGAGAGACTTTAGTGCAGGTAAAAAACCTGAAAAAGTATTTTCAGACTAAAAGAGGCCAGCTCCATGCAGTGGACAATGTCAGCTTTAACATCAAAAAAGGCGAGACCTTAGGGCTTGTAGGGGAATCAGGCTGTGGCAAATCTACTGTAGGACGAGCTATTATACGTTTACACGAGCCAACATCAGGAGAGGTACTTTTAGAGGATAAAAATATATTACAATATAAAACTAAGCAGGAAATGCGTACTTTAAGAAGGGACATGCAGATAGTATTTCAGGATCCTTATTCATCACTCAATCCTCGTATGAATACCTTTGACCTAATTGCAGAGCCGTTAAGGGTGAATAAATCATACAACGGACATAGTGAGCTTGAGAGCCGTGTTATGGAAATGATGTCAACGGTAGGCCTTGAGGAGAGGCTTGCCAATTCCTTCCCTCACGAGCTGGACGGAGGAAGGCGCCAGCGCATAGGTATAGCAAGAGCACTTATAGTAAGACCTAAGTTTATAGTGCTTGACGAGCCTGTGTCAGCACTTGATGTATCTATTCAGGCTCAGGTGCTTAACCTGATGGATAAGTTACAGCAGGAGTTTGGGCTTACCTATCTCTTCATTTCACATGACCTTTCAGTAGTACGACACATATCGGATAGGATTGCAGTTATGTATCTTGGACAGATTGTGGAACTTGCGGACTACGACCAATTGTTTAGAAATCCACTACATCCATATACAAAAGCTTTGTTATCAGCCATACCTATACCTAAGTATGGCTTGAACCGCCAGAGAATCTTCCTTGAAGGTGATGTGCCAAGTCCTGTAAACCCACCTGCGGGCTGTAGGTTCTCAGGTCGTTGCAAAGAATGTATGGAACATTGCAAAGAAACTCCGGTTGAACTGATTGAAATGGAGCCAAATCATTTTGTCGCCTGTCATTTATATAAGAAATAAAGGGATTAATAAAGCCCTCCGAGGCTATACTCGGAGGGCTTTTACAAAAGCAAAAATCAGATCTGATTTTTTTATAAGCTTAAAAGTTCTATATCTTTATTTAAGGGTCCGTTAAGTATTGAGTTAATCACAAATCTGCTTTAGATACATAAAAAGAACGAGACATAAAAGAGAAACCCCATTACTTAAAAATTCCCTTGACATAAAGTCAGTATAGGAATATACTATGCTTTGGTTAGTTACAACTAACTAGATTCAAGCTTGAAATTTATTCTGAAAAGGAGAATAGAAAATTGAAAAAGACAATATTATTTTTATTACTTGGAGTAATGCTTTTAACAGGCTGTGGAAAGACAGGTAGTGCTAATGAAGCTGTAAGTCAGGCTAATTCAGGAAACATGGGAGAAACTGTGACTAGCGGACAGGATACAGGCTCTGGGAAAAGCTTAGATTCTGTGGAGGTGGCAGGTTCAGAAGATGCCAATTCTCAGCCTAAAAAGAAGGTAACAGTAACAACTTCATTTCTGTACGACATGGTAAATCAGCTTGCGGGCGATATGGTGGATAAAGAGCTTATTATCCCTGCGGGAGAGGATCCTCACCTATATGTAGCAAAGCCTGAGGACTTAAAGAAGATAGCAGAGGCTGATTTGCTGCTTTTTCATGGACTGCACTTTGAGGGGAAGATGCAGGAGGTGCTTGAAAAGAAGGGATATGCGGTAGCATCCACGTTTTCAGAGGACAAGATTGGCAAGATGGAGGAAGATGGGGTTACAATTATAGATCCGCATTTTTGGTTTGATATAGACCTTTACAAGGAAGCTACTGAAAATGCAGGAGCAAAGCTTTCAGAGCTTTTGCCTGATAAAAAAGATATAATAGAAAAAAATACCAAATCATATGTAGAAAAGCTTACTGCACTTGATGAAGAAAACAAAAAAGCGCTTGATACTCTACCTGAGGGCGGAAAGTATTTGATTACTCCACACGATGCCTTTAACTATTTTTCAAGGAGATATGGCATTGAAGTTGTGGCTCCTCAGGGGGTTAGCACAGATTCAGAGGTTGCAAATAAAGATATAGATAAGACTGTGGACTTTATTGTGAAGCATAAGGTTAAAGCTATATTTGCAGAATCTACCACAGATCCTGCAAGGATGGAGAAACTCAAAGAGGCTTGCAAGGCGAAGGGATTTGATGTAAAGGTTGTAAGTGGCGAAGGAAATGAGCTTTTTTCCGACTCGCTTGCACCTCTTGGTTTAAGTGGTGATACTTACATAGATATGTATAGACACAATATAAAGTTAATCACTGATAACTTAAAGTAAGAAGGAGGGGTAGGCATGGAAGAGGTGATTGTAAAGGTGGAGGATTTGACCATAGCCTACCACGACAGGCCTGTACTTAGGGATTGTGACGTAGATATAGTGGCAGGTTCGGTCACAGCCATAATAGGACCTAATGGAGCAGGGAAATCCACCTTAATAAAGGGGATATTAGGGCTTCAAAAAAAACTTGCCGGTGAGATTTTGATTATGGGCGAGCCTATAAAAAAGGTTCAGAAGAAAATAGCATATATCCCACAAACTTCTGAGGTAAACTGGGACTTTCCGACCACTGTTATGGATGTGGTGCTTATGGGCAGGTATGTACATCTTGGCTGGTTTAGGCATCCCGGGCTAGAGGATAGGAAAAAGGCGGAGGCTGCTCTTAAAGGATAGGTATGTATGAGTTTAAGAATAGGCAGATATCCAAGCTTTCAGGAGGGCAGAGACAGAGGGTGTTTATAGCTAGGCTGATAGCACAGGAGGCTGAGATTTATTTTATGGATGAGCCTCTTGCAGGCATAGATAAGGTTACGGAGAAGGTAATCATAGATTTTATAAAAGAAGAGCAGAAAAAGGGGAAAACTGCAGTAATAGTCCACCACGACCTCGCCACCATAAGGGAATATTTTGACCATGTCGTAATTATCAACAAAAAGGTAGTAGCCACGGGCAGGGTGAGTGAGGCGTTTACAAATGAAAACTTAGAAAAGGCGATGATGAAAAATGCTTAATCTGGACATACTTACAAGCTATTCATTTATCATAGTTGGCAGCGGGACTTTTTTGCTTGCAGCCATAGCAGGGGCTGTGGGCTGTATTACAGTACTTAAGGGACAGTCGCTGATAGGAGATGCCATAGGACATGCTGCATTCCCGGGGATAATCCTGTCTTTTATGCTTTTTATGCAAAGGGAGCCTGTGCTGTTAACGCTGGGAGCGGTAGCATCCGGCGCTACAGCCTTTATGCTCATTCAGGCCATAAAGGAGAATTCAAAGCTTAAGTTAGATGCGATACTTGCAGTGGTTTTGTCGTCATTCTTTGGAGTGGGAATGGTGCTAAAAAGCTATATTCAGGGTAATAGCAACTATAAGGATGCTGCTCAGTCAGGGCTTTCAAGCTATATCTTCGGACAGGCGGCTTACATTATGAAGGATGATGTAAAGCTTATTGTATATGTTGGCATACCTATGTTGGTTTTACTGATTTTGTTTTATAAAGAAATAAAAGTATTTTTATTTGATGAAATATATGCAAGCACCATTGGGATAAGGACGGTTTTGCTCTATGGCATAATTCTTGTAATGACGATGGGAATAATAGCAACAGGACTGAAACTTGTGGGAGCTATCCTTATTTCATCTTTGCTTATAATACCCGCAATTACAGCTCTTCAGTGGAGTGATAAATTTAGTCGGGTGCTTATAATAGCAGGTGTGGTTGGTGGAGTTTCAGCACTTGTCGGCACTTATATATCAACCGCTTATGACGGGATGAGTACGGAGCAACTATTATCCTCATAATGGGAAGTCTTGCAATCATTTCTCTTGTGATAGGCCCACATGGGATGATAAAGAACCTTAGGATGAGGAGGCAGGGATGAAATGATAGATTCACTAATGTCATATGTTGCCATATCCTACGAGTCTCTTTTTGTTCTAATAGCGACTGCCGTGGCCTGTGCGATTTTGAGCCCGTTTTTGGTGCTTAGGAAGTTGTCGATGGTTTCAGATGCAATTTCACATTCAGTTTTACTCGGTATTGTTATCGCATTTTTCATAGTAAAAGATGTGGGTTCGCCATTTCTAATAGCAGGAGCGGCATTGTTTGGTGTAATTACTGTCTTTGTCGTGGAGTTTCTTTCAGGAACAGGACTTGTTAAAAATGATGATGCAGTGGGCATAGTTTTTCCGATGTTTTTTGCTCTTGCAGTAGTTTTAATCACCAAATTTGCAAGAAATGTACATCTTGATACTGATATAGTGCTAATGGGAGAGGTGATAATTGCACCATTAAATAGGGTAGAGTTTATCGGGATTAGCATACCTAAGGCTCTGGTTCAAATGGGGATATTATTGTTGATAAACTTGCTCTTTGTTATTATCTTTTTTAAGGAACTTAAGATAACCACTTTTGACAGGGGCTTCGCAAAGCTTGCGGGATTTTCCTCGGCAGCCCTGTTTTATGCACTGATGACTCTTTCATCGCTTACAGCGGTTACAGCCTTTGATGCGGTTGGGGCTATCTTGGTGGTTTCGTTTTTGATTACTCCCGGGGCAGCAGCCTATCTTATAAGTAAAGATCTAAAGGTGATGATAGTGATATCGGTGGGCTATGCGGTTATCAATTCTAGTATAGGCTATGTGCTTTCGCTTCTTATGAATGTATCTATGTCTGGAATGACAGCGGCAGTCGCAGGAGTTACATTTTTAATTACCTTCCTGTTTAATAGAGAGGGGCTGGTTACTGCTATATTTATAAGACTACAGAGAAAGAGTGAGTTAAAACCAGGACTTTTCCTTACCCATATAGGTAATCATTCAGGCAAAAGAGAGGAAAGTGAGGAGCTGGGCTTAGATTCAATCAAAGACCATCTTAAATGGAAGCAGGCCGAGGTTGATAAAATAGCAGAAAGACTTATAAAAAAAGGGTTAATAAGGGTAGATGCAGATAAGAATATTTATGCTCTGACCGAGAGAGGCAGAGAGAAGTTTGTGGAGATTGAGGAATAAAATCCCCTGACTGTGAGGCAGGGGATTTAACTGAGAGATAGATAAAGCCCTCCGAATCATCGGAGGGCTCCTATCCCTTATTCAGTCTATACTTTCCAAGAAAATCTCATCTTTGCTAACTGTGAAAACAGGTTAAGCAGTTCTTTATTTTTATTTAAGGACTCATTAAGCATTTCAGAAACCGCATTATTCTTTATGCCCAGTACTAAAAGCTTGTGTGGTGTTTCCTTGAATAAAATACTTAAATTGGTACCTATAGGAATATCAAACCTATTTTTACTGAAAAACTCATCAAGAGTCTTCCTTATAACTCTATGTAGTGGTAAATCATCTTTTTCGTTTGTCTTTTGGTAGGCTGCAAGCTTTCCTAAGGCACTTTAAAAGGCTCTCCTTTAGAGAGAAGCTTGATTCCGTCCTTAGTAAGCTCATAATCATCCACGCCTTCTTTCTTTGCCATATCGTGTATCCAGCCATTTTGACCAACTCCGTACTTATATTTCTGGCGGACATCAAGGAGATGACCATCCTTAAACTCAATATCGGTATAAGCATTTTCTTTATAAATACCATTTTCTGAAAAGTATTTCACCCTTGAGGATAACAGACCTAATGCTGCACTTTGTATAGTTGGAGTACTGCCTTTGACTTCACTTCTAACATTTGTTGCAACCTTTTCTATAACATCCTCTCCGTCCTTTGTAAAAAAGCTGCCGTCTCTTGCCTCCAAATCCCTCATATCATATCCGGTATATCTGTAAATTTTATTTGCTAAATTCCAAAGGCTACTTTTTTCATTGCTATACTGCTCAGACTTAGCAAGCGATGAGGCAGAAAATGCAATATGTAAAGATAATACCTCAGGATTCTTACCTTGATTTAGAACGCTCTCAATTCTTTGTTTTAAGCTATCATCTACCTCGCCTAAAACAGAAATTCTATTTGTATATAAATCACTTCTAAAAGTAAGAGTAACACCTCTTGGTATGTTAATATTATTTTCTTCAAAGAGTTTAGACATCTGAAAATCCATGTTAAGCCTGTCATGAATGGCTGATCGAAAGCTCTCTATTTCTCCATGAATACTAGGTGCTTCATAGCCACGGTATGCATAATCCATAACAGAGTAACAGTAAGGTTTGCCGCCCTTTAATACTCTCATCTCGTTACTATAGGCAGTCATGCGTACTTCAGAATGAGGTTCACCGTCTAAAACCCTATAGTGACAATAGCTTGGGTCAAAGTATTTTCTTTCTATATGATATTCGGGATCAGCAAAAACCTTATTTCTACGATTTTCTTTTTCGTAGACTCTATCAAGTTTATCAGCTAGTTCTCCAGACGGCCCCTTATATAAATTTTTAGCTGTTCGTCCTTCCAGTTGATAGGAAGAACCGGTATAGCCGATAGCAGAAGTTTTTGATATATCCATATTTTTTACCATTCCTTTCGCTTCGCTCAAGGCACAAACAAGTTATGAAAAAATGTTGTGCCTCTCCTCGCTTTGTCTTATAATATCTATATAGGATAGCAATATACTACAGAGCACGGGAGGAGGAGTGGCGAATTTATTTTCGACCCCGTATATTTATATGTGCCGTCATCCTTACAAGCACAAACAAGTGGGACATTGAGCCCGGACTCTTATCATTGGTAATAAACCATGTTTATTCAGTCGCAGGATGACAGTCAATGTTGCTATCCTTTTTTTATAAAGGTGGTGATACTTATGATGAAGTTAAAATACTCCATCTGCTGTGGGCTTGATGTCCACAAAAATGTTATCGTTGCAACCATCGTAATCACAAATGCTGATGGAATCTCTGAGTACAAGCAAAAATCATTTTCTACTTTCAACTCAGATATTAGAAAATTTCACAGCTGGCTAATCGAGAATAATTGTTATCATGTATGTATGGAATCCACTGGGAAATATTGGATTCCTATTTTTAATTATCTCGAGAATGACATAGAAGTCTGCCTTACCCATCCTAAATATGTCAAAGCCATCAAGGGAAAGAAAACTGATAAAAAAGACTCCAAATGGATTGCTGACCTCTACAAATTCGACCTTGTCAGATGCTCGTTCATTCCCCCTAAAGACTTCAGACAGCTGCGTGAAATCGCAAGATACCGTTTCAAACTGGTATGTATGAAATCTTCTGAGAAAAACCGCATACAAAACTGCATGACTGTTTCCAATGTCGGCATTGCCAGTGTACTGTCTGATCCTTTTGGCAAAAACAGCCACAGAAATCATCATCGTATCTTCTTACACATACTTCTGATTCCATTGATGAAAAAAAGCTGTCCGCAGACTCATTAAAAAGGGCAAAAAGCTAAATCCGATGAAATCATTGAGGCAATCAGGGGGTATAACATAGAATCTGATCAGGCTAAAAAGCTTGAACTTGCCCGCAGCCATCTGGAGTATCTTGATGGCATGATTACTCAATCTGAAGTTGAGCTTTATGTAAGGATGAAGCCTTACTACAAGTTCGTTGAACTTGTTTCTACAATGCCTGGGATGACCGAACTAAGTTCAACAATCGTTCTTGCCGAAACAGGCGTGAGATATGAGCATCTTTGATGACGCAAAAGCATCTGTGCTCATGGTGTGGGCTTTCACCTACTAACAATGAGTCAGCCGGTAAAAAGAAGTCTGTGCGGATTTCTAAAGCAGGAGATTACTTAAAGCCTATGATGGTACAATGTGCGCTTGCAGCAATCAAGAGCAAAAAGCAGACCTATTTTTGCAATCAAATATGGTCGAGTTAAAAACGCCAGTGGTCATAAGAAAGCAATCATTGCCATAGCACGAATGATGATAGTATGCATTTATCACATGGTTTCAGAAGAAAAACCGTTTAATCCTATTGATTATGAAGAACTTATGTCTCCGAAAAATCAAATAGAGCGTGTGATTCTAAATGAAAACAATGTCTTTGCTTATCTTGAAAGCCTTGGTTATGATAGCTCAAAGTTAGTAAAACGCAAACGATAACTAACATTTATTTATATAGTTACCAATTTTAGGGATCTTGCGACCCCTTTATATAAGTGCGCCCTAATAATATAAGTTATTTTTCACTCTTCCCTCCTGTAAGAAAGTACATAAAATATAACTGCATATTATGGGTTCTAATAAGTATATCGGATGATATCTCAAAATATTGAATTAAATTCTATCTTAGGTTAAAATGGTACATGAAATTGAAAGTCATTGATTATTTTACATGATATGGAGGTATGGTGTTGGATAAAATAAAGACAATAGAAAGTAAGAGTAAGACCAGAAACGGTATCAAGAGGCTTAGCTTTGTCGTACTGTCTATACTGGTTGAGGTTGCTTTGATTCTCATAATAATAAACTATCTCTACAGGGATTTTGCCTTGATAGAAGTTACAATTAGAATCATTACAGTGCCATTAAGTCTGTATATATACGGACAGCAAAAGACGGCTTCAATGAAAATGCCGTGGATACTGCTTATACTGGGAACTCATGTTGTGGGAATTACCCTTTATCTGCTTGTCGGCTTAAATGGCGGTACCAAGAAGATGAAGGAGCGTTATAAGAAGGTAGATGAGCAGATATTTCCGCTTTTACCTGAGAATACACATGTATTAGATAAACTGGAGGAGTGTGAACCCAATGCCTACGGGATTGCGGCTTACTTAAGTAAATACTCTCACTATCCCGTATATGAAAATACAGATGTCACCTACTATGACAGGGCTGAAGATGGGCTTGAGGCACAGCTTGAGGCACTTAAACAGGCGGAGAAATTTATCTTTATGGAATACTTTGCCATACAGAATACAACTGCCTGGGGAAGAATAGAAGAGATACTTGTGGAGAAGGCTGGGAAGGGCGTGGAAATCAGAGTGTATTACGATGATGTAGGCTCTGTGGGCTTTGTAAATAGAGACTTTGCAAAAAGACTCAAGTCGCTTGGGATTAACTGCAGGGTGTTTAATCCGTTTATGCCCGGTATCAATGTGTTCTTAAATAACAGAGACCATAGAAAGATGACTATAGTGGACGGAAAGGTTGGATTTACGGGAGGTTATAACCTTGCAGATGAGTATTTCAACCTAACCCATCCTTATGGTATGTGGAAGGATACAGGAATAAGGCTTGAGGGAGATGCTGTTAAGTCTCTTACAATATCATTCTTAGAGATGTGGAATGCAGTAAAGCGCTCGGACAAGGATGATGTTGACATCGAGAAATATCTTCCACGGACTGACTATGTGGCAAAGAGTAAGGCCTTTGTACAGCCTTATGGAGATATACCTATAGATAAAGAACAGGTAGGAGAAAATGTATATATAAGCATGGCAAATAAGGCGGAGAAATACTGCTACTTTATGACTCCTTACCTGATAATTACGGATGAAATGAACCATGCAATCTCCCTTGCAGCCAAGCGTGGAGTGGATGTGAGGATAGTAACTCCCGGCATACCTGATAAAAAGCTGGTATATAAGGTAACCCGCTCTTTCTACAACGGTCTTGCAAGAAATGGAGTGAGGATATACGAGTGGACTCCGGGGTTTAGCCATGCGAAGATGAATGTGGTAGATGATAAAATGGCTGTCTGCGGCACTATAAACCTAGACTATAGAAGCCTTTACCATCATTTTGAAAATGCCTGCTTTATAGTAGATGAGGGTATCGCAACCGAAATGAGAGAGGACTTTGAGAAGACATTTAGGCAGTGCAGGGAGGTGACAGAAGAATACAGCACAGGTAAAAGATCGGTAATAAGGCTTGGACAGCTCTTCTTGAGGCTTTTTGCATCATTATTGTAGTGAAGGGAAGACCATGGAAAAACATAAGGTCACAAAGATATTTTGGATAATACTTGGCTTTATTGGCTTTGGTATAGGTACGGTGGGAGTTGTAGTTCCTCTCTTGCCTTCATTTCCGTTTTATATGCTAACCCTCTTTGCATTTGCAAAAGGCTCGGATAGGCTTCATCAGTGGTTTATGTCAACAGACCTATACAAGAAAAACCTTGAAAGCTTTGTAAAGAAAAAAGGAATGACTGTTAAAACAAAAATAAAAATTATTGTCTGCGTTACCCTGGTAATGGGATTTGGCTTTTTTATGATGAAAAATGTTCCCATTGGCAGGATAGTACTCGCTATAGTGTGGGTCTGCCATGTGGTTTACTTTATATTTGGGGTAAAGAATTATACTGAGGATGAAAATGGGGATGAGAGCCCGAAAAATATAGAGATTGATGGGGATAAAAATGATTAAAAAGAGACTGATAGGACTATTGTCACACGCCGGGAAGCACATTATTTATCATATATTGTTGCAGATTCTGTCGTTAATTGCTCAGATAGTCCTTGTATTTACACTTGCAGGTGTGCTTGAAGACGCTGTAGGAGGTGCACTTGACAGGAATGCTGTCCTTATAGCAATCATTACCTTTGTAGTAGTGTATATAATAAGGGTTACCTGTGAAGAGCTTGAAGTGAGGGAGTCCTACCTTGCAAGCGTAGATGTCAAAAGGATAATAAGGGAGAAAATCTATGACAAGCTCCTTAGGCTTGGTGCAGGTTACAGGGAGAAAGTGTCTACCTCTCAGGTAGTTCAGCTTAGCTCAGAGGGAGTGGAGCAGCTTGAAACCTACTTTGGCAGATATCTCCCACAGTTTGCCTACAGTATGTCAGCACCGCTTATTCTCTTTGTGGTGCTTGCTATCAAGGTAAACTTTGCAGTCAGCCTTGTACTTCTCCTTCTCGTACCACTCATTCCTGTTTCAATAGTGGCGGTTATGAAGATAGCAGGAAGGCTCTTTAAGAAATACTGGGGAGTGTATTCTGAGCTTGGAGATACATTTTTGGAGAATCTACAGGGACTTACCACCTCCAAATATACAGGGCAGACGAGAGAAAAGCTGCCGAAATGGATGTGGAGGCATCTCATTTTAGGAAGATAACAATGAAGGTCCTTACCATGCAGCTAATCTCGACAACTGTTATGGATATAATGGCTTATGGCGGGGCAGCAGTAGGTATGTTAGTCGGAATAGGATATTTTCTTAAGGGAGAGATAAGCCTTGCAGGCATGCTTACTGTGATTCTGCTTGCATCAGAGTTCTTCCTTCCTCTTAGAATACTTGGTTCGTATTTCCATATAGCTATGAACGGGATGTCAGCTTCCGACAAGATATTTGAGCTTCTTGATACCGATGAGGGAGAGAAGGGAAGCGAAGAGTTAGATGAGGGTGTTCCTGTAATAAGCCTCTATGATGTGGGCTTTAGATATGAAGAAGAAAGAAATATATTAAAAAAAGTAAACCTGCTCTTTCCTAAGGGAAGCTTTACATCCATTGTTGGTGAGTCGGGCTGCGGCAAGAGTACGGTTGTAGGTATAATTTCAGGAAGAAATAAGGGCTACACCGGCAGTATAAAGATAGGCAGTAAGGAGCTTAGGGAAGTAGATGAGGCAGCACTTCTTAAAAAGGTAACCCTGGTTAAGTCAAATGGCTATATTTTTAAGGGAACTGTTGAGGAAAACCTTAGAATGGCTGATAAGGATGCCACACCTGAAAGATTATGGGAGGTTCTAAGAAAGGTAAGGCTTGATGGGCTTTTTGAGGAGAGAGACGGACTTGATACAAGGATTAGTGAAAAGGCAGGCAATCTCTCAGGCGGTCAGGCTCAAAGACTGGCACTTGCAAGGGCATTGCTGTCTAAGTCTGAGGTAATGATATTTGACGAGGTTACATCAAATATAGATGCCGAAAGCGAAGAGATGATAATGGAGGTTATAAAGAGCCTTGCAGGCAAGAAAACCGTAATTATGATTTCTCACAGACTTTACAATGTAATAGAGTCTGACAATATCTATATGATGGATAAGGGTGAGATAGCTGAAAGCGGTACACATGAAGAGCTTTTGGGAAAGAATGGCAAGTATGCAAAGCTATTTAACTCACAGACTGCCCTTGAAGCCTATGCAAAGAAGAAGGAGCTTAAGCCTAATATCAGAAAGGCTGTAGTGGCTGATAGCGTAGAAAATGGTGAAGAAATAGAGTATACAGAGCCAAATGTAGAAGAAAGAAGAAGCGGACTTGCTATTATGGGCAGGCTTATAGTCCTTATAAAGCCACTTTGCATATAATGGCTGTGGCTATTTTGCTTGGAGTAGCCGGCTATCTCTGTGCCATCTCACTTACCATACTTGGGGCGAAGGCGCTTAGTCTTGCTACAGGAGGCTTCCTCGCCGGTGCTGTGGATTATCTCTCTAAAAATGCGGGCGTTAGTGTGGAAATAAGCAAGATAATGACGGCCATGGTGCTCGTGGCTGTATTAAGAGGAGTATTCCACTACATTGAGCAGTACTGCAATCATTTTATAGCATTTAAGCTACTTGCGGTTATCAGACATAAGATATTTGAGGCACTTAGGAAACTCTGCCCTGCTAAGCTTGAGGGCAGGGACAAGGGTAATCTCATTTCTATAATAACTACTGATATTGAGCTTTTGGAGGTTTTCTATGCACATACAATATCTCCGATAGCCATTGCAGCCATCGTATCTCTTATAATGACTGTGTTTATAGGCAGTTATTCGGTAGTAGCAGGTGTATTTGCACTCATAGCCTATGTGGTAATAGGTGCCATCATCCCTGTCGTTAACGGCAGAAGGGGAAGTGCCCTTGGAATGAAGTTTAGAAACTCTGTGGGAGAGCTGTCTAGCTTTGTACTTGGTGAGCTTCGTGGTATAGATGAGACTATTCAGTATGGTGCGGGAGAGAAGAAGAAAAAGGCTATTTATAAAAAGTCGGTGAAACTGGCTAAGATACAGGAAGAGCTTGCTGAGGCAGAGGGAAGACAGCGAAGCTTTACCAATGGAGCCATACAGTTATTCTCCTATGGAATATTGTTCTTAACTCTCATTCTCTACAGTAATGGAGTAATAAGTTTTGAAGCTGTGGTGATATCAACTATTGCTATGATGAGCTCCTTTGGACCTGTTGTAGCACTTTCATCCCTTTCAAATAATCTGAATCAGACCCTTGCAAGTGGAGAGCGTGTGCTTGCCTTACTTGAGGAGGAACCTGAGGTTGCCGAGGTTAAAAAGGGCAAGAATGGGGTGTCTCTTAAGGAGTTCTCGGGAGTAAGGGCAAAGAATGTAGATTTCTCTTATGGTGATAGGATTATCCTTGAAGACTTCACTTTGGAGATAAAGAAGGGCAGGATATTAGGCATACACGGAGCAAGCGGCTCAGGTAAGTCTACCTTCCTTAAGCTTCTTATGAGGTTCTGGGAGACTGATGGTGGTGAGCTTCTCATTTCAGGGAAGGATATAAAGAAGATAGTTACTGAGGATCTAAGAAAGCTTGAGGGCTATGTGACTCAGGAAACTCACCTTTTCACAGGTACGATAGCTGAGAATATCGCACTTGGAAAGCCTGATGCAACACTTAGTGAAATAAGGGAGGCTGCAAGGGCAGCTTCAATAGATGAGTTTATTTCTGGGCTTCCAAAGGGCTACGATACCTTGGTGGGCGAGCTTGGAGATACCCTTTCAAGTGGAGAAAAGCAAAGACTTGGTATTGCGAGGGCATTCCTTTACAATGCGCCTTTCATTCTCTTAGATGAGCCAACCAGCAATCTTGACTCTCTAAATGAGGGAATTATACTGAAGGCTCTTAAGGAGAGAAGCAAGGGCAGAACCATCCTCCTTGTCTCACACAGAGATTCCACTATGAATATTGTGGATGAAATGGTTGAGATGGGGTAAATAATATGGACTAAACCTGATTTAATATAACTATTAAAGAGTAGACCAAGGGTTACGCCCTAAGATAAGGTGTAACCCTTGTTACTGTATTTTCCACATACATTTTTTATAATACAGGTGTTAACGGTATAAAACTCTGTTAGGAGGTACCTGTAAGAGAATTTGTCTACCGTTGGCACCCACATTACCCCTTAGAGGTTAAGGCTAGTAAGCCATTACATCGCAGAAACCAAAGTTTTCTTTGAATTTCTTGCCGAGTTTGTCTGCTAAAGGCTGCATTTTATTCGTAAGCTTCTCTGAATCCTCATACAGAGAGTCAAGCTTAGCATTAAGCTCCTTTGTAGCCTTTTCAACCTTGTTATAGAGCTTGTCATATTCTACAACGAGAGCATCGATTTCCTTCTGAGTCTTGATAAGAGTCTCTTTTTCCTTGTCGGTAAGAGCCTTTGAAGACTTGATAAACTCTATATTATCTTCTATCTCAAGATCCTCATCAGTTGCATTATCATATATCTTGTTCCAAAGCTTTACATGCTTGTTGGAAAGAACATCAAACTTATCTTCTATCTCCCAGTTGTTGGTAAGCTTATTTGTAACCTTGTCTATCTGTTCGTAGGTTTTGTCGATGTTCTCAAGTGTGGTTAAGAGCTTCAGGTAGTTCTCGGTCAAGGACTGCTTTTCAGCCTGTGTGAGCTTGCCATCATTTTTTAAGAAGTTCTCAAGGGCCTTCATCTGATCAGCCTTAGATGGCATATCACTTGGATAAGCAAAGAAATCTTCATCGGTTTCCATAAAATTCATATCCTTATCTACCATCTTGTTGCTTGAAGGCTTCTTTTCCTCAGCTGCACGAGCTGTGCTTAATCCGGAAGCTGCTCCTGATACAATCAAACTTCCTGCTACTAATAAAATCGCTAATTTTTTCATAATATTTACCGTCCTTTCTATATTTGTGTTATTCTTGATAACTTAGGTGTTATCCTTTATCTGTCTGTAGTATAGCTTAGAAATTCAGGTAAAATCTCCTTAAAAATGTAAGGAGTTCTAGGAAAAAGTGTGGGAAATTTGTGGCAAAATGAGAGTGAAGATGGTACCATTTTCTCCTGAAACCACTTCCAGCCTGCCTTTGTGTAGCTTTGCTATATCGCTTGCCATAGAAAGTCCTATGCCAAACTTACCTCCCTTTCCTTTGTAAAATCTCTCAAAAATATGTGGGATATCCTCTTTGTCTATACCGTCTCCATCATCAGAAACCTTAATAATCGTCTCTTTATCAGAAGTTTCACAAGAGAGTTTAATCTCTGATTTTGCATATCTTATCCCATTTGAAAGAAGATTGGATATAAGCCTCTCAATGAGCTTAATGTCAGCAGATATGATTGATGCTGTCTTGGTTTCACAGATGATATTTACATTTTTTTCTTTAGCCATAAGCCTGAAATTGTCTGCCGCTTCAGCGATAATTGCCGATATATCTACATCTTCAAATTCAGGCTCGCAAGCCTCCATCTTGGAAAGGAAGAGGATTTCATTGATAAGATCAGCCATTTTTGCGCTTTCCTTTAGGATGACATCTGTTGCCTCCTCTTTAGGTATGACATGGTACTTAATCCCCTCTGCGTAGCCCTGAATGGACATGAGGGGAGTTTTAAGCTCGTGGGAGGCATTTTGAAAAAATCTCTTTTGTATATTTTCGCTCTCTGCAAGCATTTCAGACATTTCATTGACTGTTGTTATAACAGCCTCTATTTCAGAATAATTGGACTCAGGGCTTGCTAAGCTTTCTCTGCCTTTCTTACCGATAGAAATGAGGTAGTCTTTAAGGGCCTCAAAGTCCTTATTTGCCTGCCTTGTGGTAAGAAAAAGGAAGAAAATGGAGCCAATGCCTGAGAGCACGAGAGCTGCCATTAGCACCAGATTAACCCTGTCTATGAACTTTTGCATAGGGGTGATATTGATATAAAAGAGTACATAGTAGTCCTTGCTATCCTTACTTTCTGCATCGGGAACGAAGACATCATTTTCAATAACTCCCTTATAGTCCCTTGCCTGAACCAGATAAATATTGTCATTCACATTCAGCTTGTGGTGGGAATCCTTATAGGAGTCAGGGGAATCCGCTATCATATCAGAGAGGGCTTTTGCTGTCTTTACCTCATAATCATAGTACCAAGGCGGGGAAGGAAAGACGAGATTGCCGCCTTTATCTATCACAAGGTGCATGACAGGAACTATGAGGGTGGTGTCTTCCACATCTTCGTCATCACTTTCTGCAAAAAATGTAACACTTCCAATATTGTCCATTTCATTTTTAAGGGCATCACTTGTAAGTGCCTTTATATACTGGTCAGAAATAATCTGAAAGAGGATAAATACGGCAAGAAGCGAAAATAACACTATAAAGGAGGGTACAACAAAGATTCTGTGTAAAAGTTTTTTCTTCTTCATACTGCCTCCGATAAGGTTAGCTTAAAGCCAAAGCCCCAGATAGTTTCTATGTGAACTCTGCTTCCTGCATCTTTCAGCTTTTTTCTAAGTCTCTTCATAGTGTCATCAGTAACCCTTGTTTCGACCTCGCTGTAGCCCCAGATATCGGAAAGGAGTTTATCCCTTGAGACAGCCTTTTCAGGGGTGGAAAGTAGGAGGGAAAGCACCTGAAACTCAGTTTTTGTAAGCTTAAGCTCGCTGTCAAGCACCCTGCAGGAAAATGAAGAGACATCAACGGAGAGGTCTCCAAAAGCCATTTCATCTGTGTTTTTTTCATTTTTCCCAAGTTTACTAAGTATTGCATTTACCTTGAGTGTGAGCTTTAGAGGGGAGAATGGCTTGGTGAGATAGTCGTCACAGCCTGCCATAAATCCTGTCATAAAGTCTGCATCTGTATCCCTTGCAGTAAGGAGGAGAATGGTGATGTCCGGATAGGCTTTCCTTATCCTGCCACAGGCTGTAAACCCGTCAATCCCCGGCATCATTACATCCAAAACCACTATATCAGGGACTGAATTATCAAGCTCTGTGAGGAGAGAATCGCCATTTTCAAAAAGCCTGACCTCGTGCCCTGCATCTTCGAGGAATTTGCCAAGTAAATCCCTTATATTCTTTTCATCATCAGCTATAAATATTTTTCCCATAGTAACTCCTTAAAAAAGTTGTTATTACTATATTGGCACATTTTTAGGGAAATTACAAGAAAGATAAGTCTGGTAAGCTAAGCAAAGCTAAAACAAAGTTTAGAAAATAGGCTCTAAAGTTATGTTGTAAAACCAAGGTATTTGCCATATAATAAGCGTATGATTTAGTTAAGAGTTTATATAACTTGAGAAGGGAAACGCTTATGAAGGTTAGTGAGATTATTAAGAAGCCTGTAGTGGAGGCGAAGTATCTGAATGTGGACAATTCAGACAGATACCGCCCCATTATCAGGCTTTTTATTTAAATTATGAAAAACTAAAATACTGGTTATATCAGGAAGAAGTTTTTGAGGAACTAAAAGAAGATGTATATTTTGCTGAATACAACATAGAACAGTGTAAGCAGGACTTAAAGACGCTTACTGAATGGGGCAATCTTCTGGCTATGCAGGATACAAGAAGGGCAGCAACTCTGGAAGAATTTGCCAATAAGAAATTCCGTTATCAGCTATCCGAGACAGCAGTAGAAATAGAGCGAATGATAATAAGGATAGAGAATCTCTTCATAGAAAGCTCTTCTTTAGAGCCGAGCCTTCTTGAAAGAATAAGGATGAGCCTTGCAAATCTTCCTTCGATGTTAGAGGAAAATGATGAGAAGCTGTATTCGTATTGGAATGATTTAAACAATGACTTTAAGAGGCTTAATCAGAACTATCAGGACTATATGAGAGAGCTGAACAGTGTGAAGGCTGAAAACCTTATGCGTACAAAGGAATTCTTGGTGTTTAAGGACAGATTGATTGAATATCTGAGGAGTTTTGTAAAGGGACTTCAGACAAATGTAGGGATTATTGAGGCTATCATCAAGGGTTTTGAGGAAACAATGGTAGAGTCGCTTATAAACAGGATATTTCAGTATGAGTTATCTATCCCAAGGCTTGAAACTGTTGTAGATGTGGAGATAATTCTTGATAATATAAAGGGAAGATTTAAGAGTATAAAAGACTGGTTTGTAAGTGATAGTAGCAAAGAGTCAGAGGTAGTTAAGGTATTTGATACAACCAATGAGATAATCCGCAAAATAACGGGTTATGCAGCGAGGATAAGCGAGAGCGGGGGCAGCAGTGCCAACAGGAGGGAAGAATACAAAAAGCTGGCAGAGATATTTTATGAGTGTGAGGATATAAATGAGGCCCACTGCTTTGCCGGACTTGTCTTTGGTACAGAGACAGTACTCCACTTAAAGGGATTAGGAGAAAGGCAGACAGAGAGCATAAACAGCGGTGTATATGAAGAAAAGGCTTCTATAAAAACTGTTATACCTAGGGTTAGGACTTATAGGGAAAAGGCAAAAAGAAGCGGAATTAAGGATAACTATAAGGAAAAAGAAGAACTTAGGCTTGCAACCATAGAAAAGCTTGCAGCTGAAAGAGAACTCTTAAAAAGCTATATAAAAGATGGGAAGCTTGTATTTAAGGACTTACCTGAGATAACTCCTTTTGTGAGGGATGTATTCTTAACTTGGATATCAAAGGCCTTGGAAAATAAAGATGGCAGGGGTAAGACTGAAGAGGGTAAAAGATTCAGGCTTATATATCCTGTTAAGGATGAAATGTGTGAGATTAAAAGTGAAGACGGAGTGTTGTATATGCCGTCTTATGAAATTATATTTGAGGATGAAATAGATGAAGGCGTTGGAAGTATTGCTTAGTAAAAGATGGATATTAAAGTCAAAGGATAGAGAGCTGTATTATTCTGTAAGAGATGAGCTGCCTAAGTTTAAGCAGTTTTTGATAGAGAAGCTTGGATTTCAGGTGATTATCAATCCATATCTTATAAAGCTTGAGAAAATCCCTGCCGTAGCTGAAAGCTGGATGGGAATAAGGGAGTTTGGCGACAAGATGGAATATGTGATTTTCCTGACTACCCTTATGTTTTTAGAAGAAAAGGATATGGGAGAGCAGTTTGTCCTTTCAGAGCTTACAGAATACATACAGACAACAGTAGAGGTTGAGCAGATTGACTGGACAGTCTACAGAAGTAGAAAGTATCTTGTCAAAGTTATGAAGTATCTGGTCTCATCAGGAATATTAGAGCTTAACGATGGGAATGAAGAAGACTTTGCTAAGGATGGGGTAAGTGAAGTGCTATATGAAAATACGGGAGCATCCAGGTATTTTGTAAGGAATTTTACCAAGGACATATCAAACTTCAAGTCTATATCTGAATTTGAAGAGGGAGACTTTATAGATACCAACGAAGACAGGGGAATAGTGCGCAGGCAGAGAGTCTACAGAAAGCTGTTGCTCTCGCCCGGGCTTTATAGGAATGAAGAGACGGAAGAGGATTTTAACTATATAAGAAATTTCAGGGGGATAATAGCAGATGACTTTGAGGGACTGTTTGACTGCAGTCTTCACATACATAAGTCAAGTGCCTACCTGGTGTTAAACGAGGGTTCAAGACTGGGGAGGTCATTTCCTGAGGACAATACATTGTCTGATATAGTACTCCTTGTAAATGACCTGATCCTTAAGAGAATAGATGAAAATAAACTTACACCGGGTATAGATGAGAGCATTATTTTATCGCTAGAAAGCTTTGATGAATTGATTGAGGAAACGAAGAGGCTGTATGGAAGCGGATTTGCAAAGACCTACAGAGATATGACAACTAAGGAAATATGCACTGTGGCAGCAGAGTATATGAAGGAGCTTCAATTTGTAGAATATATTGGCGGCGATGTAAGAATCAATCCAATCGTAGGTAAGGTGGCAGGAAGATATCCAAAGGATTATTTAGCAACAGATGCGTAGACGGACACTGTATAGATATAGTAAAAAGCGGCAGTTATAAGTGAAGGCTTTAGCACTCTTAGCAATAAGTTTGGTGTAGCTGTGTGGAATAGGAAAAGTAAGGAGAGGCAGATGAATAGCAACTGGAAGATAAACAGGGTAGGTCTTGTGGATTTTTGGTATTATGATGACGAGGAATTTGTGTTTGATGATGGGAGGATGCTCCTTAGGGGAGCAAATGGTTCAGGTAAGTCTGTAACCATGCAGAGCCTCATTCCCTTGCTTTTAGACGGAAATATGAGGCCTGAGAGGCTTGATGCCTTTGGCACAAAGGCAAGGAAAATGGAGAACTATCTTCTTGAAGAGGATGATGACAGACAAGAGCGAACAGGTTACCTCTATATGGAGCTTAAAAGAGAAGAAAATGAAGAGTATGCTTCATTTGGCATAGGTATAAGGGCAAGAAGAAATAAATCCTTAGAGTCGTGGTATTTTCAGATTACTGACAGCAGAAGGATAGGGAAAGATATACTTTTGTACAAGGAAATGGATGGCAAGATTACCCTTTCAAAGACTGAGCTTAAGAACAAGTTAGCAGAGGGCGGAAGGGTGATGGAGAGCCAGAGTGAGTACTTGACTGCGGTAAATAAGACACTTTTTGGGTTTGAAAATGAAGATGAATATAAGGAGCTTATAGATATACTTATAAGGCTTAGAGCGCCAAAGCTGTCTAAAGACCTCAAGCCCACCCTTATAAGTGAGATACTTAGCGGTTCTTTGCAGCCTCTTTCAGATGACGACTTAAAGCCTATGTCAGATGCAATTGAGAAGATGGATGAGACTAAGCTAACCTTGAGAATCTCCAGGATAGCCTTGCTTCGGCGAAACAGATAGAAAAAGTATATAAGCTATATAACGAAGTTGTGCTTTTTAACAAGGCAGGCTTTCTTTTGGAAGCGGAAGGTGATTACAAGAAACTTAAAAAAGAAGAAACAGAGAGTCAAAAGAGGCTTGAAGACGTAAAAAGAGAGATTGAATCAAAAGATACTGCGTTAAAAGAGCTTGAGAGTGAAGAAAACAGATTAAGGGAAGAGAAAAACTCCTTAGGAAGTGAAGAGATAGTAAAGCTTAAGGAAAATGAGGGAAGGCTTGAAGGCAAAGCCCTGTCTTTGGAAGGCACCATAAAGGATAAAGAGAAGAGGGAAGAGGATAAGAAGGAAAGGGAGAGAAGCCTACAAAAGGAGATTAGAGAAGACAAAGATGAGGCAGAATCGTTGTGGGAGGCCTGTGAGTCTACCCTTAATGAGATGGAAGAGGAGCTTGAGTCAGTACCTTTTGATGATTTTGCTTTTATGAGGGAGGAGCTTGAAAAGAATAAAAATGAAAAATATTCTTTTGAGCCTCACACCAAGACCTTCGAGGACTATGCTGCAAAGGCAAAGGAAGGAAAGAGGCTTCTTGAAGAGGAGGCAAAACAAAGTGATAAATATGACAGAGTCCTAAAAGTCTTTGATGAATATAAGAGCAAGCAGGATGATTTAGAAAAGACCGAGAGGCAGTGTGAGACACTCTTACATGACGAAAAGCAAAGGCTTACGGAGGAGGTATACGCCTGGGAAAAGGGGAATGCAGAGCTACATGTCGATACTGCACATTTACAGGGTATAGAAAGAGAAATAGAATACTATGACGAGAACAAGAATTATTATGATATAAAAAATATTCTAAAGCCCGCTTATGAAAGAGTTTATGGAGAAATCTTTGAGAAGAAGCTAAGAATAGATAATGAGACTCTTGCTCTGAAAGAAGAAATAAAAGGTAAGGAGTTAGAACTAGCAGAGTGGCAGAATAAAAAAGACCCTGAGCCGTTAAGAGCGGAAAGTGTAATAAAAAATAGAGAAAAGCTAAGGTCAGAGGGCATTGAATTCTTAAACTTTTATAAGACGGTGGACTTTGCAGCAAACCTTGCGGAAGACGAGAGGAACAGTATTGAAGAGGCTCTGCTTGACATGGGAATCCTTGATGCTATCATAGTTTCGGGTAAGGACAGGGATAAGGTGCTGGCTGTTGACAAGGGAGTAGGTGACAGGTATATATTTGATGATGTTAAGGCTGTAAATGATAATATACTTAATAAATTTGAAATCGAGGAAGAGTATAATAATATCTTCTCAAATTTTAAGATAAATGCAGCTCTTTCAAGCATTTCCCTAAAGAAAACCGAAAACAGCGGAACCTGGATAGGTGAAAACGGAAGCTATGGACTGGGAGTAATAGAGGGAAAAATAACGGGAGCCTATAAAGCAAGCTTTATAGGTGCACTTTCCAGAGAAAACTACAGGATTGAAAAAATAAATGAGCTTGAGAATGATATTAGGAATTTACAGGAGGAAATAAGGCTTAAGGAAGAAAATCTTTGGATAATACAGGCGAGGGAGGAAGAGCTTAATAAGGAATGGGAGAGTTTTCCAAAGCCTGACAGTATGAATACAGCTCTTGGAGAATTAAATAAAGTAAGGGAAAGGCTTAGGGGGATATTAGAGGATATAGCAAGGCTTAAAACAGAGCTAGACAGTGAGAAAAAAGCTTTGGATGAAATAAGGCTTGCAGCACATGAAGCCTGTGGAAAATGCTATGTAAAGGCAAACCTTCGTCTGTTTGAAGAACTTAATACAGCGCTTGAGGATTATAGAGTTCTGCTTGTTAATCTATCTTCTTCGCACAAAGGATACCTTGCAAAGCTTGACTTGATATGCTCCAAGGAGACAAATCTTCTTGAGGTAGAAGAGTACCTTGACAATATACGCTATGAACTCTCTACAGACAGAGCCGAGCTTAAGGACGTAAGAGCAAGGCTTGATTCGGTAAGGGAGCAGTTAAGCTTACTGATTATGATAAGATAAAGGATAGGATTGACAGCATAGAAAAAAGGCTTAATGAGATACCGCCGGTAAGAACGGAAGCCTCTATGACACTTGGAAGAAGAAAGCAGGAAGAAGCTGACATCGAAAAGAGTCTTGAGGGATTTAAGCCACAGCTTGAGTCAAAACTAAAACATAGAGATGATATGGAAAGAGCCTTTAAGGATGAGTTAAAGCTAGGGCTTGTAGATGTACTAGAGCTAAGTGAAGATGTGTTAAAGCTTGCAGAAAGGCTTAGGCTAAGCCTAAGAGAGGCGGTGGGCGATACAAAGCAGGAAGATGTATTTGGGAGACTGCAGGAAACCTTCCATAAATACAGGGGAGGACTTACCAGATATAACGTAAATATGAAATATCTGTTTACCGGGGAAGCTGTGGACTACGGCAGTGTTAAAAATGTGAAAAGGCTTGATATCTCCGCAAAATACAAGGGAAGCCAGGTAAAATTCGGTGGCCTTGTAAGTGCACTTGATGGTGAGGTCTTGGAGCTTGAAAACATCCTTAAGGAAAGCGACAGGGAAATCTATGAAGACATATTGATAGGGACTGTGGGTAGGAAGATAAGGGCAAAGATTCGTCTTGCAGAAAAATGGGTAGGAAAGATTAAGCTGTTGATGGAATCAATGGAAACCTCCAGTGGTTTAACCTTAAGCCTTGCTTGGAAGCCAAAGAAGGCGGAAAAGGAAGAGGAGCTTGGGACGAAGGTCTTGGTTGATATACTTATGAGGGATGAGGAGATACTTAGACCTGAGGACTCCGCTAATCTGTCGGGGCATTTTCGCTCTAAGATAAATGAAGCAAAGAAGGCAGCAGAAGAATCAGGGGGGATGAAGAGCTTTTATGCTGTCATAAGGGATATACTTGACTATAGGAAATGGTATGAGTTTACTTTGATGTATCAGAGGGCAGGAGAGAACAAGAAGGAGTTAACGGACAGGGTATTCTTTACCTTTAGTGGTGGAGAGAAGGCTATGGCCATGTATGTGCCGCTTTTCTCTGCTGTTGTTGCCAAGTACCAGGGAGCAAGGGAGGATGCGCCTAGACTCGTGGCACTGGATGAGGCCTTTGCAGGAGTTGACGAGACCAATATCAGGGATATGTTTAGGCTGATGTCGGAGTTTGAGTTCAACTTCGTGATTAACTCACAAAGTCTGTGGGGAGATTATGATACCGTTCCTGCTCTAGCCATATATCAGCTTGTAAGGCCTGAAAATGCAAGTATGTAACAGTTATCAGATACAGATGGAATGGAACAAGGAGAGAGCTGGTTGATGGCGTAAGTGAAAGGGGCTAATTTTGTCTGAGATAAATGAAGCGGTAGAGTATTTTAAAAAAAAGCCTGTCTATGAAAAGCTATTTAATGAATTTAAAAAGAAATATGAAAGTCATGGAAAGATAGGCGGGATAGCAGTGCTTACAGGACTTAGCACGGGTGATAAAGAGGATATATCAAGCTTTTTGATGAAGGACTTTACATCAGAAGAAGAGGTAAGAGTTTCTGCAAAATTATTTGAAAAGGCATTACTAAAAAGCAGATTTAGTAGTCTAACTACCCTAGATATAATTACCCACTACTTTGGGATAAAGCTTCGTACCAATAAGGAAAAGAGCGAAGAGAACGAGGGCAAAAGGGCAGAATATCTGGCAGAACTAACGGGATATACAGATAAAGCATATATAAAGGAATGGTTAACCGGGGTCTTTTGCACAGGTGCAGATGGTGCAGTGGTCATTGCAAGGAGCTACAATGCAGATAAAAACGAGCTTAAGATAATTTTACAAAAGCTAATTAAAGCAATTCCTATGCTGCCTTACTTTCAGGGAGGTAAAAAGAAAGAGCTGCTTGCTGTGTTTGCCGCACAAGCTGCCGGGAATCCGCATTTCTTTGATGATAACACCTTGGCAGGGAATCTTCTTACAGCATTTCTTAGAGATTATTTTCGCTTCGGATATGAGGATGATTTATCAGAAGCTGAGAACAGAAGTAAGGTGTTGTTAAGGCAGGCATTATAAAGGATACTCTGTCAAATGATGTAATAGCTTTCGGAATAAGGGGAAGATGCGTGGATGGCAGTTTGCATCAGGGGATGGAAGGCTTTCTTAATCAGAAAGAACCGGTTAAGTTAAGTCTGCTTACACTTGCGAATCTGGAAGAAACATTCACAAACAGCGTAGATAGAAGGGTATATATAGTTGAGAATCCTGCAGTATTTTCCATACTTACAAGCCGTTTTCCGGAAAAGGCTTTCATATGCAGTTATGGACAGATAAGAAGGGCAGTATTTATGCTTTTAGACCTGTTTGATAAAAATATAGTATTTTCCTATGCAGGAGACTTTGATCCTGAAGGCCTTCTTATAGCCGAAAGACTTAAGAAAAGATATGGAGATAGGATGGCTTTTTGGAAGTATGAATCGGAAATGTATATAAAGTATATGTCGGAAGAGAAACTGACCAAGCAGAGAATTAAAAAACTGGACGGAGTTAGGGATGCTGCCCTCCTTAAAATTGCAGAGCTTATGAGAGAAGAGAGGCGTGCGGCCTACCAGGAGAGTATGCTAGAGGAATATGTAAACTCTCCTATGTGATTAGAATATAAGCAGAAGAACAGGTTGCAAAACTCAAGCAAATAAGGGCAAAGACATTATATAAGTGATGAAAAAGACAAATAATCGGTAAAAAAATAAGGGTTACGCCCTAAGATAAGGCGTAACCCTTGGTTATAAGTTTAATTGTTAAGTGGAATATTAAATATTCATAGCCTGTTTTTGAGCGTATATTTCCTTCAAGTTCTCAATTGCCATCTCTACATCGAGGGTGTGAAAACCTTGCCAGCACTCGCTCATGGTTTTAGCGTCTGCGATTGTATATATCCTCTTGCTTGACTCATTTGTATAATAATGCCAATAACGGTAGCAATAGCCCGTCCAATACATTACCTCATTATCAAAAATGGTACCTGCTTTTTTAAGCCCATTTACCTCGTCACCTAGTTCTTCGAGCATATATTCTTCGCCTGCCCATTGCATTCTGTCATAAACATCATCAAGACAGGCAGCAACCCTACTCTTCATAAAGGCTTCTATGAAAGAAGGACAGTCATAACCTTTTTTAAGTGCAAGTTCAAAAAGTCTTCCCTGTATATCACAGAGTTGCATTTTTTCGAGTGTAAAACTTTTCATCTCAATTCTCCATATTTAAGATTTCATCAAAAAATCTGCCCTCTCGCCTGTATTTTCTACAGATTTCCTCGGCTAAGCTAACACCTTTTGAACGATTTATTTCGCTTTCTTGCTTTAAGTTTTCACGCTCGCCATCTGTTAAGACTTGGCTGTTAATAATTTCAATTTTATCACAGGCTTTCTTTGTTAAGGCTACATACTGCTCACCGAGCTTTAAGGCTGAGAGACTGTGAATAAGTGCAATATCAGTGATTATCCCACTGAAAAAGCGGTCTAATACAATAAACATCCTGTCATTTGCAATATAGCCTTTTATTATATCACAGTTTTTACCTAAGTCAGCATACCTGTTGTATAGCGAAGAGCCTTTAATAAGGTCCATTTTACCACGATTATATGCCACAAACAGTGCCCAGTCCAAATCCAGATTCAAATCTAAAATATCAAGACCTGTTAAATCCAGATTCAGGGTATAAAGGCTGGCATTTGGATAATTGCAAATTAGTGTGAGAGGCTGTGATTTTTCGGTGCCCATATAAAATCCTTTTCCAAAATCGCAGTGTTCTCTGCTTGTTGGTGTAATATTCCCATTAATGCCGGATTTTGAGCCATGATAAAGAGTTATAGACTCATTAATGCGTATAAGCTTTGACGTCTCCATATATAGCCCCCAATTCTTTTATAATGATGTTATATACATTATCGCATACGAAATGCTTTAAGACAAGAGTAGAAGTCAATTATAGGATAAACCAAGGGTTGACAAGATGAAATAAGAGTGATAATATAATAGCAACAATTAAACATATATTTAATCGTTTGATAAATAAAGCTGATGAAGGGAGATTATTATGAAGAAAACCTATGAAATCGAAGTTGATTGCGCTAACTGTGCCAACCTTATGGAGGATGTCGCAAAGAAGACTGCCGGAGTAAAGGATGCTGCAGTGAATTTTATGGCTCAGAAAATGCTTGTTGAGTTTGAGGACGGACAGAATGAGAAGGCTGTGATGAAAGAGGTGCTTAAGGCCTGCAAGAAGGTGGAGCCTGACTGTGAGATAGATATTTAATAATATCTGAAGTGGGGCAATAAACTCGCTAGAATGCTAAGACTGACTGAAAATAGAAACTTAAAGGAGGATGTATGAATAAGAAACAGAAAAAAATGCTCATCAGAATACTTATTACAATAGTCCTTCTTGTGGCGCTGAACCTGCTCCACATTAAGGGAGTGATAAACTTAGGTCTCTACCTTGTGACCTATGTCATAATCGGCTATGACATACTTAAAAAGGCTGGGAGAGGGATACTAAACAGGAGGGTATTTGATGAGAACTTCCTGATGGCAGTTGCTACAATTGGAGCCTTTGCCCTTGCTATCTATGAGAAGAGTGCAGACTATAATGAGGCGATTGCAGTTATGCTGTTCTATCAGATAGGAGAGCTTTTCCAAAGCTATGCAGTGAGAAGGAGCCGTAAAAATATCAGCGAGCTTATGGACATCCGCCCTGACTATGCGAATCTTTTGGAAGACGGTAAGATTAGCCGGGTATCCCCTGATGAGGTAGCCATAGGAAGTGTAATTGTAGTTCAGCCCGGAGAAAAGGTTCCTCTTGACGGCGTCATTATAGAGGGAAATTCAAGCCTCAATACCAGTGCACTCACAGGAGAGAGCCTGCCAAGAGATGTTAAAGAGGGTGATGAGATTATAAGTGGCTGTATTAATATAAATGGAGTGCTAAAGGTTAGTACAACCAAGGAGTTTGGTGAGTCTACAGTGTCTAAGATACTGGAGCTTGTGGAGAATAGCGGTACTAGAAAGTCAAAGTCTGAGAAGTTCATTTCGAAGTTTGCAATGGTATACACTCCTTTTGTATGCTATAGTGCACTTGCACTTGCTCTTATCCCTCCGCTTGTGAGAATGTTCTTCTTAAACCTTTCCCCTGACTTTGATGTATGGGTATATAGGGCACTTACCTTTCTTGTAATAAGCTGTCCCTGTGCCTTAGTCATAAGTGTACCTCTTAGCTTCTTTGCGGGAATAGGTGGTGCAAGCAAGGAGGGCATACTTGTAAAAGGCTCGAACTTCCTTGAAACCCTGTCTCAGACTAAGATTGTGGCCTTTGACAAGACAGGAACCCTGACTCAGGGAGTGTTTGAGGTGAGTGCGGTTCATCACAGTGAGATGGAAAATGCTAGGCTTTATAGAGTATGCAGCCCTTGCAGAATGCGCCTCCTCCCACCCAATCAGCAAGAGCCTTAAAATGGCTTATGGAAAGGAAATTGACAGGTCTCGTGTGACGGATATCGAAGAGATAAGCGAGAGGGAGTACTTGCAAAGGTTGACGGAAGTGATGTGGCTGTAGGCAATGGAAAGCTGATGGAGAGACTTAATATTCCTTACCATGAATGTCATTTATCAGGAACCATAGTACATATGGCTATTGATGGAGAATACTCAGGACACATTGTAATATCTGACATAGTGAAGCCGAATGCCAAGGCTGCTATAGATGAGCTAAAAAAAGCCGGAGTAAGAAAGACAATAATGTTAACCGGAGACAGAAAGAAAGCTGCAGAGCAGGCAGCAGAGCTTCTTAATGTTGATGAGGTACACAGCGAGCTTCTTCCTGCAGACAAAGTATCTAAGGTTGAAGAGCTTTTAAGTGGGAAGTCAGACAGGGAAAAGCTCGCCTTTGTGGGTGATGGAATAAACGATGCGCCTGTGCTTACAAGGGCAGACATAGGTATAGCCATGGGTGCTATGGGCTCAGATGCTGCGATAGAGGCAGCAGATGTAGTGCTGATGGACGACAACCCTATGCAGATAGCAAAGGCCATTAAAATCTCCAAAAAATGCCTTGGAATAGTGTATCAGAACATTGTATTTGCACTTGTAATCAAGTTTGGCTGTCTCTTCCTTGGAGCTATAGGAGTAGCAAATATGTGGTTTGCAATCTTTGCGGACGTCGGCGTAATGGTGATTGCGGTGCTCAATGCCATAAGGGCTTTGAGGGTTAAGGATTTGTAGAATAAAGAAGACTTCTATCCGTGAAAAGCAAGGGATAGAAGTTTCTTCACATTTTGTTATTCAGCCATATCTATTTGCCCTAACTGCTGGAGCCAGCGACAGGATAGCTCCATCCAGTCCTCACAGCGTTTGTTTATACCGGAACTTGTTCCCTTGGCGGCAGTCTCCTCATTTGCAAGGGCAAGCCCATGTTCGCCTGTCGGGAAAATATGCAGCTCAACGGACACTTTGTTGTTTATCAGTGCTTCAGCAAATAAAAGAGAGTTCTGCACAGGAACAGCGGAATCAGTCAGTGTATGCCAAATAAATGTCGGAGGAACATTGGCGGTGACTTGATTTTCTAAGCTTAGGAGTTCTTTAAGCTCAGGGCTCTCCTTTTTACCCATGAGGTTTGTGATACTGCCTCCATGAGTCTTTGTACCTGAAGTTATAACGGGATATGAGAGAATAAGCCCATTTGGCCTGATATCTTCACAGGATAAACCTGTTTCCTTACTTAGCCACTCTTTATCCCAAAACACACCAAGACTTTCCGCAAGATGCCCTCCTGCGGAAAAACCGACAATTACAATTTTATCCTTATTTACATGATATTCTTTTGCATGCTCTCTTATATGAGCAACGCCCAGAGCAAGCTCACACAATGCTTGAGGGAATTCAGCTGGGGCAACGCTGTATCTAAGGACGCAGGCGTGAAAGCCTCTTGCAAGATACTGAATAGCTACTGCCTCTGCCTCTCTGTCAGAAGTGAAGCCATAGCCGCCACCTGGACATATTAAGGCTAAAGGCCTTTCTCTGTATATATCGATTTCCTTCGAATTATCAAGCAGATATGTATAAAGTTTAGCTTCACCACCATTTACTTTGATCGGAATAGTCTGATTTAACATAATCTTTTACCTCCTGATTTATATCTATAGCATCTTTAAGTGAATAATAGTCTTTTTGACGTATAGTGTCAACTGTAGGCAGATACTGATTTTTTTAATTTCTCTTGACTTTGCGTCCCTGCCTTATTATAATAGTTGAGGTGGCAAGGCCATTTGTTCCCTTAGTTAAATGGATATAACAAGCGCCTCCTAAGCACTAGTTGTGGGTTCGATTCCCGCAGGGAACATTCATTGTAAGCGGTAATGATGATAAGTCATTGCTGCTTTTTTCATGCAGAAACAGCATTTTTGGTGACAGATTTGTCAGCGAAAAGCAGAATACCAGAATGATTTTGTCAGAGGGAAAACCTGCAATGATTCTTGCAACCACTATCCTATTCTATATTGTTTGTATATTTGCCGGAATATACGGCCTTGCTGCCGCATTTGTTAATTTTATTGCTATGGTAGGAGTAATTATGTTCCTATTTTTACGGGATTGGCTGCAGTTAGGCATTACATTATCAATTCTTGTAGTAAGCTACCTTATGTTGGATGCATGGGGAGTTGTCATTTTGTTTATTGCAAAAATCAGAGAGGTGTTTACAGATATTCTTTTTGCATGATAATTCAGGTGAATTAAAAATCTAACATCCGTTTATAAAAGTAACTTCCAGGTGAACGAGAAACTTCTGTTTTTGCTGGGAAGTAAAAATATTCTTGTTGCAAAAAATGCGGTTTTTGTGTAAACTTTACTTACAGTTTCTTATTTTTGCGCATGCGAAACAGGACACTGGGATGCATTTCTTTCATTCGTGAAAGACTAAGTTCCACTGCCCTAAAGGGTGAAAGGGTGGTGTGTTCATAGGTTTAGCATTAATGGTTTAGGATAAGTCGGTCTTTGGTGCCGGCTTATTCTATTTTTAGGAGAAATGGCTGCAGTGTTACTTCATCAGGGTCTATCCGCCTGATTCCCATTTTATGAATTATCTCTTCTCCGTAGAGAAAGGAAAATACATCATAAGGTGTCCTGCCACCAAGAACCTTTCGTGGTACAGAATTAATGTGACTGAATAAAAGGTTTAAGTCTTGCTGGGTAAGCCCTTCAAGCTTTCTGCCGTTAGGAAGTATGTCCCTGACATAGTTATGATTGTTTTCCACATGGGGCTTCTGACTTGGTGTTTGTGGATCGCAGTAAAAAATGTTTGTCCTAAGTTTTCCCGTTTCAGCTTCAAGCTCAAAGAGAGATACCTTTTCGAATTCAGCTCCCCTGTCTGTAAGGATCAGCGAAAACAGCTTAAAATAATCATTTCCGAGTAAATCCTGAAGATGGTTCAGGGTAGAAGCCATTGACTCTGAGGTCTTTTCAGGATGTATAAATCCATTCATAAAGCAGGTGTTCTGGTAGGAAAAGGTCTGTATGTATGGTCCTTCCTGCTGGTTGTAAACGGTATCCATTTCTGTAGTAGGAATGAAGGGATTATCTTTTATAAAAGCCAGATAGTCAGTAAACTTATGCCCTTCATAGTTGACAGGCTCCCTGCGCTTTTTTAACTTTTTTCTTTCCCTCATGGCAACTTGTCTGCGTAATGAGAAGTTATCAATACCGAATTCTTTAAATACGCCACCTTCAATGTACGTATAAAGGGATTTAACTGAGATACCAAGCTCAGGATGATTAGTAAGTATCTGATATAAGGATTGTCCGGATTTAAGCGGTCTGGCTATAGTCTGGGCAATTATGGAGCGTTCAGCTTCGGAAAGATTAACTCCCTGTCTTGAATCAGAAAGGTGAAACAGATAGGTTTTATGTGCTGCATTTGCGTTGTAGAAGTAATGGTCTAGCCTGCATCGGCTTACCTTTTCACAATGATTACATGCACCTGTGGAACGGTCACGCACAGAACAAGGCTGTTCTACATAATCAATACAGCTTTCCGAGCAGGATTTACGCGGTTTTTTGCACTCTTTTAATTTGGCACATATGACAGGCGAGTTAAAACGGTTACGTTGTTTAACTGTTCTGTGGCGTCTTATTTCTTTGGCAACAGTAGTAGGATCTTTGGAAATAGATTTAGCTATGGCAGTTTTTTTGAAAGACGTTTTTTTCGATGCCTTCCTGAATGGCTTTCCTATCCTCTAGGGTTAAATGTTTTGCTTTCATTTTAATTATCCTTTCTCCTATGAACAGCCACAAGTAATAGGATAACAGGAAGTAAGTCTTTCATAAAGTACTTATTGAAAAACTAAAATCAGGATAAGGAAAGATAACTGGAAGTAACTATTTCATTTTACCGCATGATAATTCATATTTGTTTGGTGGAGAAAAGACTTTTAAACTTATGTTTTAACAGGGTATAATGAAATACAAATTTGGATTTGGGGGTGAAAAATAACCTTTTATTATGATAAAAAAAGGAGGGATAATAGTGACTCAAAAAGAAAAATGAAAAAGGATCTTCTTGAAGAGATAAATGGATACTTTATGCAGTTAGTATACGATGAAAGATTTAATAAACGTAAGTGAAGATATTGATAAATATGAAAATTTGAATCTGTACCTAATTTTTGCACTAGTTATAAGATGTGCATTAGTAGACAGTTATATGCTAGCTCTTATAAAATTATATGATAAGTCAGAACAAGCTAAAACCATTCCCAATTTAATAGAAAAATGTAAAAAGAATATCCACTTATTTCCGTCAAATAATTACACATTAAATAAATTAAATGAATTTCAAGAAAAATAACGAATGATGAATTTATTTTCGCATGACAGTTAAAAACCCTTATAACTAGGCGTGATTCCATTCTTGTTCATAATGATAAAAAATATTTTGGGGAAAAAAATTAAAAATGACATTTCTATTTAAAAATATCATATTTGGATATTATGTGATTTTTACAGAGGAAGTCCTAAATTATTTGTTTTCACAACTTTCATCAGAAGAAACGTTAAAAAACAAAATACAATTGTGATTTATGTAATTTATTCAAAAATTAGAGTTACAATGTAATTATAAGATTATATATATTTTTTAAATCTGATTACTTGACAAATTCCAGTTTGTAGAGCTAACAAATAACATAGTTATCTCTTATAGTTGAAAAAACTAACCGCAAACTAACATAAAACTAACGAAAGACTAACCAAACATCCCTTTTTTTCTATTTTAAGGTGTGATATTATTATGATGGACAAATGAGATAGCAAATCTCAGGCAGTCCTCTTTTGCAAAAGAATACAGGTAAAGAATCAGGCGTCAGCCTATTACTAAATGGTGGTAGATATGACGCTTTTCCTTTTGATAAGAAAGCCCTCCATTTTCAGTGATGTAAAGGCATTTAAAATAGTCATGCCCGCAAAAATGCGGACACAGAAAACAAGGCGGTGTGAGGTTAAAAGATATAAAATCCCTCTTCATCTACAACGTCAGTATCTTCATCGTTTAGAAAGTAATCCTTGTCAAGTAAGTATCTAACATTCATGTGACGGATGTCCTCGCTGGTCATGCCTTTCGGCGGATTGAGAATATATCTGTACCATACAACTTATATGTGTTAAAATAATTAAAATCGTAGCAGATAAAGAGGTGGTAGCTATATGAATAATGAAATAGATAAAATTCATAAAGATGTTTATAGCAGCATTAAAGAATTGATGGATAATGCAAGAAATAGTGTTGCAAAAGAAGTTAATAATATCCTCATTCAAACTTATTGGGAGATTGGGCGAATTATAGTAGAAGATGAACAGGGAAATTCTGATAGAGCCGAGTATGGAAAACAGTTAATAACAGACTTATCAAAGAGGCTTACCAAAGAATATGGAAAGGGATTTTCAAAATCCAACTTATTTAATATGAGAAATTTCTATTTGAGTTTTCCGATTTTCCAGACAGTGTCTGGAAAATTAAGTTGGTCGCATTATTGTGAATTACTTTCCATAAGCGATGAGAAGAAAAGAAGTTTTTATGAAAAAGAAACGGTAAGTGCGAATTGGTCTGTAAGAGAGCTAAAAAGGCAAATAAAAACATCATTATTTGAGAGATTATTGCTATCAAGTGGAGATGAAAATAAAGAAAAAGTATTAGATCTAGCTCTAAAGGGAAATGAAATAGCTACTCCAAAGGATATCATAAAAGATCCTTATGTCTTTGAATTTTTAGGATTGCCTGAAGAAAAAGCCAATTATGGAAAGTGATTTAGAAAAAGCCCTGATAACTCATATTGAAAAAAATTCTTGCTTGAACTTGGCAAAGGCTTTATGTATGTAGGCTCACAACAAAGGGTAACACTTGGAAATACCCACTATTATGTTGATATGGTATTTTACAATAAAATCCTAAGAAGCTATGTTCTGATTGAGTTAAAAACAGGAAAGCTAATGCCTGAAGCAGTAGGACAGCTTAATATGTACCTTAACTACTATAAAGCCGAAGTTAATGATGAAATGGATAATGAACCTATTGGAATTATCCTTTGTACTGATAAAGACAGTATACAGGCAGAATATGCACTTGGCAGTTTATCCAATAAGATATTTGCTTCTAAGTATACACTATATATTCCGGATAGAGAGCAATTAGAAGAACAGGTAGAAAGAGTAGTAAAGGAATACAAGAAAAAATAAAGAACCAAAGAGACATGTCTCTGGCGCTTTGGCTGACGCTTTGGCACACAAGATTGTCCTTCAAGGTCTTTCTCAATATAGCTATGATAAATAGCTTAAATATTGTAGCAGGCTGTTGAATACTTGTCACGGTTAGTGGCAAATTTACTGGTAAAAGTAATGCTATTGTTAGTGTATAATTATAATTGGCAATAGCAAAAAAAGAAGGGGTTGCCCTCTTCCCAATCATACAGTCTTGTTTGTGATACAAAAAAATAAAAAAACAATGATAAAAGAAAAAGTAAGGAAATTTGCCAACGAATACTTGACACAAACTTTCAAATAACACATATTTGTTTGGCGGAGAATAAGACTTTAAACTTATGCTTTTAACAGGGTATAATGAAATACAAATTAGAAGTTATCGAGGTGAAATATGCAAGATAAAAAAGGTTTTGATTTATGGGCAAATGATTATGATAAGAGTGTAGGTTTGTCTGACAAATATGGCTCGTATCCTTTTGCAGGATACAAATCTATTCTTAATGTAATATATAATCGTGTTATTTGTTCATCTGCGAAGACTGTCTTAGATATTGGGTTTGGAACAGCAGTACTGACTTCAAGATTATATGAAAACGGCTGTACGATTTACGGACAAGATTTTTCAGATAGAATGATTGAAATTGCAAAAGAGAAAATGCCTAAAGCAAGTTTGTATGAAGGCGATTTTTCCAATGGCTTGGTGGAGCCGATACAGAAACAAAAGTATGACGCGATCATTGCTACATATTCTCTCCATCATCTTACAGACTTTCAAAAGGTAGATTTTATTACATCATTATTTAAGCTGTTGAACGAGGGAGGATGTATATATATCGGAGATATAGCATTTGAAACTCGTTCATTACTTCAAGAATGTATGCGGATTGCGGCAGATGAATGGGACGATGATGAAATGTATTTTGTATGGGATGAGCTAAAAGGTCAATTTCCAGAAATGCGATTTGAAAAAATGTCTGACTGTGCAGGACTTATCACCTGGCAAAAATAACTTACAGGTTGTAGAGCTAACAAATAACATAGCTATCTCTTATAGTTGAAAAAACTAACAGCAAACTAACATTGTACCACAAAAGGGAGGTCAATGCCCTTTTTAGATTAATTTTATCTAAAATTCAGGATTTTATAGTAAAATACTAAATAATGCAATGAATATAGAAATTGATAATCTGATCAGAAGATAATTTTAATATAACAGAAAGATGGTTATTATGGAAATAAAAGACTTAATCGGGGAAGCTACCGAATATGACAAGAAGCTACAGCTTGAGGTAAAGAAGCCCAAAAGCTGGTGCAAAAGTGTAAGTGCATTTGCAAATACTCTTGGCGGTTCATTGATTTTTGGCATTTCTGACAGTGGAGAAGCTTTAGGTTTAGATGATGCAGGGGGGAGATGCCGAAAGGATTAGTGAAACTATAAAAAGCAGGATGGATCCTGTTCCGGAGTTTAAACTGCAGTTTCATAATGAAAAGGGTAAAACGCTCATAGTCTTGGATATTTTCAAAGGAGAAGATACACCATATTATTATTCAGGTGATGGCGTACTGGAAGCCTATGTACGTATGGGAAATGAGAGTGTTAAAGCAACATCTACTGAGCTAAAACGCCTGGTTATGCGTGGAAAGAATACGTCTTATGATTCACAAGTTTCAGTATATAGAGTAGAGGACTTTGCGTTTTCTAAGCTTAGAGAAAGATATAAAAAGTGGACCGGCAACAGCTTTGATGATAAAGACCTTGTTTCATTTGGGCTGGCTGATGAGCGTGGCTATCTTACTAATGCCGGTGCTTTGATAGCAGATGAAAGCCCTATTCACTGTTCCAGACTGTTTTGCACAAGATGGAACGGACTAAATAAAAGCGGTGGCACAATTGATGCCTTGGATGATGCAGAATATGGTGGAAGCATCATATCTCTTATTGAAAATGGAGAAAACTTTATCAAACGTAATGCTAAGATGATGTGGAGAAAAACTGCAAATTCAAGAGAAGAAATGCCGGAATTTGTTGAGAGAAGTTACCACGAGGCATTGGTTAACGGATTGGGACACAGGGATTATTTAATATACGGAAGTGAAGTACATATTGATATTTATGATGACCGTATGGAGATTTATTCGCCGGGAGGAATGCCTGATGGCTCCATAATTCAAGACAGAGATCCGCTTACAGTGCCATCAACAAGAAGAAATCCCGTGCTTGCTGATGTACTTAACAGGCTTGGTTATATGGAGCGTAAGGGAAGTGGATTTGGTAAAATAATAAGCGGATATGAGTTTCAGAAAAATTATACTGAGAGTAAGAAGCCGACATTTCGTTCAGACAGATACCAATTCACTGTGATAATGCCTAATCTGAATTATGGCACTCAGGATGGCACTCAGGATGGCACTCAGGATGGCACTCAGAAAAATGAAGGGACACGGATAATAGAGCTAATACGAAATGATAGTAAAATTAGTACAGAAAAGATTGCTGAACAATTGGGAATCAGTATAAGAACTGTTAAACGCCGCATAAAAGAATTGAACAATGTTAAGTTTATTGGCCGAGGCATTAATGGGCATTGGGAAATATTTGATTAAACTGAGGATAAATATGTTTATAAGACATAAAAAAATAAAAAAATACATAATGTAACTTTATAGAGAAGTTTATATTAATAAGGGTGGAAAATTACAGGGTATTATTCAAGTCTTTCGCTCAGTAATGAAGATATATATAATAAGTCCTATGTTATGTGGATTAAATATAGTTGCGTATTACTTTTAATTGAGTTGCCTGGACTGTTGGTGTTATATGTGCTGAATGAATGCTATTTAACAAGTAGTATGTTTTTTGCTCATTTTATAATGGCTTGTATATCGCAAGTTGCAGCATGGATTATTACATTGAGAAGAGAGAAGAAATATAATAAAAGGATATAGTTTATGAATGAAATATTAACAGCAACAAACCTTACAAAAGAGTACTTTGTAAAGACCGGGAAAGAGACTGTAAAGGTAATAAAGGGCATAAACCTAAGTATATCAGAGGGTGAAAAGGTTGGATATGTAGGACTAAATGGAGCAGGCAAATCCACAACAATCAAGATGCTAACAGGGCTTATCAAGCCTACTCTTGGTGAGCTAAATGTACTTGGCTTCGAACCATTTAGCCAAAGAAAAGACTATGTTGCGCATATAGGGGTAGTGTTTGGACAGAGAAACCAGCTCTTTTGGGACTTAAAGGTAGAGGATTCTTTTAAGTTTAATAAGAGCCTGTACAGACTTTCAAACCAAGAATACAAGGATAAACTGGACTTCTTGAATGAATACACAGATCTTTTTTTCGTTAATGCCAAAGAGAGTGTTGCAGCTTTCACTAGGTCAGAAAATGAAATGCAATATAGCCTTGTCCCTGTTACATTCGCCTAAAATGCTATTCTTAGACGAGGCGACCATAGGCTTAGACCTCATAGTTAAGAATGAAATCAAAAAGCTGTTGAATGAGGTAAACAAACAGTTTAATACAACATTGATGTTCACTTCACACGATATGAAAGACATAGAAGATGTATGTGAGAGAATTATCATACTTGAAAAGGGGAATATTCTTCATGACCTACCCTTAAATGAGTTAAAAAAGCAATATGGCGGTATGAAGAATGTGACATTATCACTTGAAAATACTGAAGAAGCAGATAAGCTTATGTCCTTATATCATGATAATTGGAAGAAAGATCTAATGGATTTTACGATGGAAGAAAAGACTGTTAAATTTTCATTTAACGAGACCAACATAAATTTCTTTGAGATTATGGATTCATTAAAAAATGTGGGAATCAGACCTTTGGACATAGAGATAAACAGCGATAGTTTGGAGGATATAATAAGGGGTATATATAAATGAGCCTGACATTGAGATTTAAAAAATATTTATCGGTTATGGGCATATCCATAAAGGCAAGCTCTGCCTACAAAATCAAACTGTTTTTCTACGCTCTTACAGGAATTACACAGTTTTTAAGTTACTTTTATTTGTGGAATGTCTTATACAGCAACAAAGGCAGCTATAATGGTTTTACAGAAGGGGGCATTCTTACATATTTTGTAATATCATTTTTCATACAGAGCCTACTGCCAAGGTGGATTGCAATGGAGATAGGCTGGGGAGTAAAAAGAGGGGAAATTATAAATGTGTTTCTAAGGCCTGTAGGCTTTATGACATACTTTATGCTCTATGCTTTTGGAGATGTGATATTTACCCTAATGTTTATGGGACTTCCTATAATGGTGATTGCTTGTTTAAGTACGCCGTTAGTTCCTTGTGCTAATGTATTACTATTCGCTATTACCTTGATACTAAGCTACTTCATAGCCTTTAACCTGTTTTATCTGATAGGGCTGATTAGCTTTATTACTACAAATATATGGGGAATATTTTTAACTTTTGACCTTGTAAATCTGTTTTTATCCGGTGCATTACTACCGCTTAGATTTATGCCTGAATGGTTGGTTTCTATTATAAAATTGCTTCCATTCAGATATATAGTGGATTTTCCAATCTCCATTTGGCTTACGGGGAAAGCAGGTGTTGATGAAGTTTTGATACAAATCTTGTGGGTTGTGATTCTCGGCGTTCTTACCAAGGTTATATATAGGCAGGCTATTGCAAAGCTGGATATTTTCGGAGGTTAGGATGGGCATTTATATAAAACTGTTTTTTGCAAAGTTTTACATACTTAAAATGTATAAAAAAGACTTTTATCTTGGGCTTATTTCCTGCATTATTAAGGCTCTGATAAGTATATTTTTAATTGGTTTTATCTTGGATAATTTTGAAGTGGTTGGAGGCCTTGAAAGTGATAAGGTAGCCTTCATTTACTTTTTTGTCTCCTTTATTCAGGCTGTATCGAATATGGTTTTGCCGGGGATAATCAGTTTCACAGGAATTTATATAAGAGATGCGGAGCTTGATATGGTGCTCTTAAAGCCTGTAAATAAGCTGATTTATATTGTTTTTGAAAACATAGACATAAAGGAATTCCCCAATGTAATGGTGAATTTGGCAATTTTCATCCTAACAATAATAAGGCTTAACTGCCCGGTATTTACAGGAGTATTATTGTTTTTGATGTCATTTTTAGGAGTCCTCATCGTATTTTCGCTCTGCCTTTTGATAAACATTTTGGGATTTAGATACAAAGATACCCTGATGCCAATCAAGTTCCTGTTTGCCTTGGTGGATATGTGCAAATATCCGCTAAGTATTTACAGTTTTGTGATTAGGTTCATATTTGTAACTATTATTCCCATTGGACTTATAAACTATTTTGGAGTAATGCAAGTAAAGAATATAGCCTGGACATTTCTCTTTAGTCTTGTAGTTTCAGAGGTATTCTTGTGCATTTCGGTTTACTTATTTGAAAAGGCATTTAGGCTGTACGAAAGTACGGGTTCGTAAGTTTGGGTGGGGAGACTCACTCAACTTCTTTCTTTGTTCTAATACTCTCCCAATATTTTTTGGCTTCAAAGATATTTTCCTCGAATTTCTTTTGTACAGTATACGGTTTGGTTGCAAAAAAAATTATCTATGCTGCGGACCGCACTCTGTCCCAGGTCATCACTTGCAAGTGGCTTATAATCTTCTTTTTGGTTCACTCTGTACAGAATTGCGTACAAAAAAGCACAGGCTCTTACTATTTTTTGTGGTTTTTTAAGGAGTGTTAAGAGTATAATGAGTTGGAATTGAATGGATTAATGAAGTTATGTATGCTAGAATAAAAATAGAGTTCAGAGTTTGCGTGAGTTAGTATAAATTGTTTTGATATGACATGGGCAGATTGATTTAATATTTTGAAAGAAGGTACTGATGTGAAGCCAGGGAACATAAAAAGAGAATGTGAAGAGATATGGGCAAAAAATAAATATTTTGTGTTAAGCAAGTCACATAAGACATATCTTGAGATAAGGGAGTATCTAAAGGAAAAGGAAGTTGATATTTTATATCTACAAGATAAAATACAAAAAGCACGAGATATGGAAGAAAGCAAGAAAGATTTTAGCAATGCCATTCTTCACGTATGGGGATACTTCAAGAAAGAGGCAAGCGAAAATGAGAAACAAGGACTATTTGATATGCTGGAGGAGTATATGGATGGGAAGAAAAGTCAGACCTCTGTCATTGACCACATCAACGCTTTACTAGAGAAATATCCCAATAAATATTTACAGGAATCTACTTTATTGGTAGTGTCAAGTGAGATATGAAAAAAAGAAGTCAAAAAATAGGTTTCACGGAAAGTTTTATTTAGCTAAAAACATATAAACTCTATAATAATTATGCAAAAGGCTATGAAACAACGTTAAAAACATGGTTTAGGCAATATAGAAAGGACGAGCATATGGGAGAAAAAATGATAGAAGAGGCAAAGAAGGTCAATCTTACTGAGCTGTTTTATGACTTGGTGTTTGTATTTGGGATTTCTAAGATAACACATGTTCTACATAGCCTAGAGAAAGGAATATTTAGCTTAAATGAGATTATTATATATACTGTTGTTTTTGTATGTTTCATAAATGTTTGGAATGTGCAGACAGTGTATATGAACCGCTATGGGAAGCATAATTTATTTCATATCATCATTATGACAGTTCTCCAAATGCCTGCTTTATTATTTATGGCCGCAAATGTCAGCCCGGATATGGAGGCTAGCTGGACCGCCTTTACTTTGGCGATTCTATGGATTGCTGTCGTGCAATTTCTGCAATATCTTTTCGCTTATACAAAGCACAAGCATAGTGAAAAAGATATAAAACTGATTAAGGATTTTCTATGGCTTCTCTTTGCAAGATTAGTTGTTACTGTTATTAGCTTATTTATACCGGGAACAGGCAGCATCTTGTTGATTGGCTTTGGTTTTATTTTAAGCATTCTAGGCTCAAGCTTATTTAGAAAAGATATGGCTATGGCCCCCATTAATATGCCCCATCTTATAGAAAGATTGACACTCTTTACTATCATTACTCTTGGGGAAATGCTGATGGCTGCCGCGAATTTCTTCGAATTAGAGAAATTTTCAATAAACTCTGTTTTACTTATGTTTCAGGTAGTGGCGTTGTTTTTGTTTTATATATCAGAATTTGACCACGCTATTGAGGATAATCTTCCTTGTCAAAGTGGGGCTGGACTCATTTACAAGCATTACTTTATTTGGTTTGGCTTAAATATCTGTACAATAGACTTAGACTATGCTAATGATGCCATGGGTATTATAAGGATTATAATGATGTTTCTTGGCTTGTTTCTGTTTTACCTTGGTGTGCTAAGCAATTCACGATTAAACAAAAAGAGCCATCAGCTGGATAAGAAGCTAATGATTCCGTTTGTGCTGGTTTATATCTTGGGGCTTGGCAGTTCCATTGTTTTCCAGTCAAATATTCCTGTGGCTTTTGCTCTTTGCACCCTGACGATTATTTTGGAAACGGTATTATTTGTTACATTCGTAGTAAGGCGTTTTTCAAAGAAAATCAGGGAAGAGATGATTTGCCCGTAAATGAAATGTTTATTGTATTTTACAAGATTGATTTAGCTCGTGGACATTGTGGACTGGTTGTTTGATGAGTTATAATGTCAGTAACTTCTAATTTGTAGGGCTAAAATAAGTTGCAAAGTAGACGCAAAAACTGATAAATGTCCAGACTCGCTCCGGCATCCGCTTCGCTACGCCTAACGCGCTCGCTTAGGCATTATCAGTTTTTGCTGTCATCAGCTATCTAGCCCCCCGCAGTAACGCTCCGAATGATAACATTTCAGAAGTCAGAGTGGAAACGGCGAACTATACGGCATTATCAGTTTTTGCTGATACCTTAGATTTATATAAATAACAACCCGAATACCAAATTAAAGACAGCCACTCCCACCTGCCCCCAATGTGGCTGATGTGTTTGTTTGCAATTATTCATCAATTAAACAGCCGGAGCTGATAATGCCTAAGCGAGCGCGTTAGGTTTTTCGTAATCATGTAAAAACTTAAAAATAGCATCTTGCAGAAAAACCGGAGCGAGTCTGGACATTTATCAGCGAAGGCGTAACTTAGTCAAAAAAACAAACACATCAGCCCTACAAATTAGAATTTGAAGTTGGAAATTGGGATAAAGCATTTGAGCTATGGCAAAATCTTGTAAAGCAAAATGAAGTTGGGAATAATGCGATATTATTAAGCAGTAGGACTATAATTTCATAAGGAGCAGACTATGTTACGGATTGAAATAAAGAAAAATACAGTATCTATAGTATTTGTGATAGCCATGCTGTTGGTGATGGGATTTACATTTTTATCAATTGCGCCTGAAGTTGACTACTATTATAGCAAACCGCTGAGTTTTGGAGAATATAGCTATTTTAAGTTAAAGGAAGATGTAAAGCAGGGCAACATGGTTGTCTATGGTGGAGAGGAAGGCAATGGAATTCCTGTTGATTTAGAGATAAATGAGGAGATAAGAGCAAGATTAGAAGAATTAATAACTAGAATAAATCCCTCATTTAATGCAGACGAGAAAATGTCAGAGGTTGAAATAAGCTTAACCGATAATGAAATTTTGGAATTAATAAATGGATTTGAGAAAACAATAGGCTATAGGACAAATTACCATTATGGCGAAAAGTCCGGACTTTATGCTGTTTATAAATATAAAAGGTTTGGAATAAATAGATTACATGATGATAACCGTAATACGGTAAAAAGAGGAAAGAGAGATATTTAATTACTCACTAAAGTCGGGGCTTGCAGAAGGATATGCAAGATATTTTTATGAACTATATGGGAATATTAACAAGCCTTGTTTCAGCAGCTATAGCGGCTACTGTTTTTATAAAAGACAGGCAGAACTATGTCAGGGAATTCATATATGCGTCCAATAGTAAAAGTTCAAAAATTATACTTATAAGAATTGCGTCAGTAGTCATACCTATTTGTTTAATGACATTAATTATGACAATCATTGGAGCAGTGTACTTTTACAGCGAATCGATAACTTATGGCTATATTATTTCTTGCATTCCTTTTATAAAGTACTGGGCTGTGTGGATAGTTCCTACCATATTGGTAACTGTTTCGCTATCGGTTTTTCTGGATATTTTATCAAATAATTTAATCCTCGTTTTCGGAGTACAGTTTATTGTCTGGTTGTTGTCTATAGCTACATTTATGGGGAATTATGAGATATGGAGGGTAGTAATAAGATTTAGTTCTTTTGGGATGGATAAGTATTACGATGGAATAAAAATGACATATATATAAATCGTATATTTATGGTATTTTTTTATCAATTATCATTACTGCTATTTCTGTAACGATATTTGATAAGGCAAGAAACGGAAGAAGGCTTAAATACAGGTGGAACTATATAAAAGATATATTATTTGATAGACTGAGCAAAAAGAAGCATGAACAGCTGTGTTGTAAGGGAAAAATCATTTTTAGTTTATCAATTGAAACTTGCATATAACAGTAATGTGATAATAAGCATACTATTTTTTTACTTGTGTTGTTAATAAGATTTGCAAATAGAAACATGAATGAATATGATATAAAAACTACCGGTGAAAAATATAGTGATATTTTTTTCTCTATGTTTATGCTATTACCACTATGTAATATAGAAAAAAGAAATGGAGTTACTGAGTTTACTTATACAATGAGAACTTCCTATACTAAAATATATTTTGCAAGATTCATAATGGGAGTTATGTTAACAGTAGGGTTAATAACATTTTCATTATATCTTATTTCGTATATGAATGATGTAGTTTTTGGATTGTGGGGCATATCCATTTGCATCAGTTCCATGTATCTTGGGTTGTTTGGAGTGATATTTTCAGAGGCAACAGGCAAAGAAATTGTAGGATATGTAGCTTATTTGGGATATTATCTGTTCTGTGCAGTAGGTAAAGAAAATGTTATTTTTCTAAATGTCTGCTGTTATACTAATCACCTGAAATATTCAGTAATCAGCCTTATAGCAGGTGTTTATATAATGGTAGTGATACTGTTTTTCATAGTAAAAGGTAAAGGATCGGGTAGAAATTGATGGAAATAAAGGTAAATGGGCTGTGTAAGAATTATGAAGAAAAGCCTGCATTAAGTGATATAAGTTTCCATGTAAAAGAGGGAATGTATGGGCTTTTGGGGGCAAATGGTGCAGGTAAAACAACACTTATAAAAATACTTGCAGGTGTCCTTGAAAAAGATGCAGGAGAGATTTTTTACGGTGGCGAAAAAATACGGAATATTAACGAAATAAGACATAGAATAGGCTATATACCACAAAAATTTTCGTTTTACCCCAATATGACCGTATTTGAAATTATGGACTATTTTTCTGAACTTAATAGTGTAAAAAAGGGTAAGACAGATATAATAGAAAATTTACTTAAAACAGTCCATCTTGAAGAATGCAAAGGAATTAAGACCAAGTCACTTTCCGGTGGAATGAAACAAAGGCTGGGTATAGCTGTTTCACTGATAGGCAATCCGGATTTACTCTTGGTGGATGAGCCAACAGTAGGCTTAGATCCTATGGAGAGAATACATTTTAGTAATGTACTAACTACTTTTTCAAGAAATAGGACTATAATAATATCATCACATATAGTTTCTGATATCGAAGCTACCTGTAAGAGATTGCTTATACTTGATAATGGTAAAAGCGTTTATAATGGTAGTAAAGATGAACTCATCGCAAGGTGTAAAGGCAATGTTTGGGAATTAAAAACAAGTGAAGATGAGTCATTACATTTTGAAGCAATTATTTCATTTCAAAGAAAGACTTGCTTGAAGATGGAGTTTTGTTGAGAGTAATATCAAAAGAAAAGCCCATAGAATCAGCATGGGAGGTAACGCCTACACTTAACGATTCTTATTTGAATCTGATGAATTAATATGTAGAAATGGTATAAAATACTCCTTGACCTTATAGTAAGCTGTAATGATATAAAGGGTTCAGGAAGGAGGAAGATATGACGATTAAAGAATTTGCCCATATCTGTGGATGCAATCCTCAGACACTTCGTTATTATGATCAAATAGACCTACTGAAACCGGTTAAAGTAGACAGGTGGTCAGGATACCGATTTTACGATGAGGAGCAGGCTTATGTTTTTGTCAAAATAAAAAATCTTCAAAAAGCCGGATTTACAATAGATGAGATAAGGGGGCTTCTTGATAAGGATAATCTTGCAATCTGTAGAGCCTTTGACGAGAAAATAGCTAAAGAAGAAAAGAGATTGCAGGAAATCAAAGATATCCGACAGTCATATCAAACTGAAATGAATAATATCAAAGATAAGATTGATGAAGTAAGGAAGAAAATTACTGAGGAAATGCAGGCATACAATCAGGCGTTAGAGTTTGGACTAGATGCAGATAAGTATGAAGAATTAATTGATAATGTTAATCGCTATTTAGACAATGTGGCTATTTCAGATATTGATAAGTTTGATTATGAAGAATTCCACGAAGGAGAAGATGTGGAAGAGGAACCTGAATTCTTTGATATGTCTGAAAATGCAGACTATGAGCTTGTCTATGAAAAGCATGACTGGTGTAATATCAAGGATTTTATTGATGAATTTTATAATATTGAAAATGGGAAGGAGTACGCACTGTTTGTCAGTGTAAATGAGTCGAAAAAGGCCTATAGTACAGCATTTGCAAGTACTCTAATGGGGCTCATTTTAACAAAAAATCCTGATAAAAAGTGTGGTTTTACCTGTAACATAGAGAAATCCAAGGACAATAAAAACCATTTCAGGGTATTTAAGACTAAAGGATAATAGCTAAATTTGGTAGTACACAATATAAAACTTGAAAGAAGGTGCATTGTGAACAACAAAGTTATTAAAAAAGAATGTGAAGAGCTATGGGCAAAAAATAAATATTTTGTGTTAAGCAAGTCGCATAAGACATATCTTGAGATAAGGGAGTATCTAAAGGAAAAGGAAGTTGATATTTTATATCTGCAAGATAAAATACAAAAAGCACGAGATATGGCAGAAAGCAAGAAAGATTTTAGCAATGCCATTCTCCATATCTGGGGATATTTCAAAAAAGATGCAAGCGAAAATGAAAAACAAGGATTATTTGATATACTGGAAGAGTATATGGATGGGAAGAAAAGTCAGACCTTTGTCATTGAGTACATCAACGCTTTACTAAAGAAATATCCTAATAAGTATTTGCAGGAATCAACTTTATTAACAGGAGAAAACATATGAGATTGTGGCATGAAAAACTAATCCCCATATTACCTAAAAATCAGCTTCTTGGACAGCATAGAGAATGTTGTGCCCTTAGGGGTAACGGCTGGCTAAGGAGACATAGAACTGTAGATTATGTATTTTTATATTCACCTTACTGCTTAGTTGCTTACCATTCATTGGTTATGGACGAAATGGAAAAAAGAGGATACAAGGTTTCGACAGAATGGAGAGATAAGAATTATCGGGGAAAGACAGCGGAAAGTTACGATAATCTTGAAGAAAAGAGTCTGGACAGCCCGATTTACAAGGAACATAATGATGAATATTTGAAAGAATGCTTGGAGAATTTGCTTAGAAAAGGGATTGAATTAGGGATTTAACTACAGACCTTCTGTGATGAAATTTGATCATGGGAGGTTAATTATTTTTAAATAGTCATAGTTTGTACCATCGATGTTTCCATAATCGTTTGTTTGACGGTAAGAAGCTTTAAATGAAAACATACCAGTATATGAAGCTAAATTTTTAAATAAAAAGTTACGTTTTGTTAATAAACGATTATTTTTTTGTTGCTATTAACTTGTAACTATCAAATAGCTTAAAACATAACTCAACAATAAAGTTGGCATTATGAGATGGAAATTTGTTTAAAAAGTATAATACATAGTAAAAGTACTATGTATTTAACTGTCTAAAAATCTGCATTTTAGGCAAATAATTATAACCATTTTTAATGAAATTGCGGAATGTAACTAAAAATGTAACCAATGAGTGATACAATCCCATCTTTGACACTTGTAACAATCAAAAAGGCTCTAATCCATTTTATAATCTGGGTTTTTAGAGCCTTTTATATATGCTAAAAGAAAAATGTGGCTATTTTTTTCTTCTTTTTCATCTTTGTAAAAAATTTTTTTCATATTTCTGTTTGACACAATCTCTAAGTCAGTTCTGAAACCTGAAATTTCATGTAATGCATCTGTAAGGTCTGTTCTTTCATAAACGGGAATATATCCATCACCCAGAGATACCAGCATAGTTCATATTTCTAAGTGTTTGTATGATCTCATGACATGAAAAGCTTACTTCAGGGGACTGCGCTGTAAGCCTCTTCTCCAGAATCCGATATAGTACAAGGGAAGCATAACAAGTTAGGAAATGAGCCTTAATTCTGTCTTCTCTTGAGAGGTAAACAGGCCTTGCCTTAAATTCGGTTTTCATAATACGAAAGCACTCTTCGATTTCCCAGCGCTTGTGGTTGATTCTAACAATAGATTCTGCATTGTCTTCAAGGTTTGTACATACAGCATAAAAGCCATCATACAGTTCTTCCTCAGCGATCTTCTTCATATCTAACTTTATGAGGGATTTTTCTGCCATCTCCCCACTGCTTGTGATATGCTCTTGTGATAATAGGCGTTTATAATCGTTTGCGGACCTTTTTGTAAGGGTTGAAGGGTGGTCAAGACAACTGCTCGCTTTTTCAATCTGTCTTCCTCGTATTTTTCTCTGGTAAGCCTGGTATTTTAGAGAAAATGTAATAATAAGATGCTGTTCAAGGCCGTCTTCATTAATCCACCTGTCTTTATAGAAGGTAGTATGGTAGTCTTCTACAGGATCAAGCTCACTTATTCTGTAAGTTTTTTTACTTCCTGTCTTTCTCCACCCCTCATCTGAAAGGCAGAACTCTTTTAAGAAGTCTTTTAACTTTTTAATTGACTGCGTAGTGATAAACTTTCGCTTTTTTGTATCATTGAATCTCCTGTTTGATGCAGACGAGGACCAGAGTCAGTACATACAACAAGTTTATCGATACCGAAATCTGATATGATCTTCTTCTCTAAAGGTGCAAGAGACGGCTGTTCGTTCTGGTTGCCTGGAAACATGGAGAAGGCAAGGGGAATGCCGTCAGCATCCATAAACAAGCCCATCTGAACAATAGGGTTTGGTCTGTGTTCTTTGGAGATGCCATATTTCCGAAAGCCATCTTCTTCCTCTGTTTCAAAATAGAAGTTAGTACAGTCGTAGTAAAGGATATGTTTATTTCTCTCTATAACGGACATGGAGTTTTTCATAAAGTTTTTGTATCAGGTCATTTTTCCTTTGCAAGAACTTCAAGAGCACGATAAACCTGATGAAGGTCAAAGTTCCTCTTCTCCAGGAAATTTTTCTGCATAGTGGAACGAAGCTTCCTTTGAAGACAGTGAAAAGAATTCTTGTATAAAGGAGGGAAGAAAAAAATGTCATCTAAGTCATATGTTATCTTATATTTCTCAGATATTTCCTCTACTACTTTAGGAAGCCTTAGTTCGTTGTAAATCTTCTTTAGGAAAAGATAGCCCACATTAACAGATTTCCTGACATTTTTATCAATCTGCCTGCTTCCGGAGTACTTAACGGTGATATCTTTCCTAGATTCTTTTTCAGAAAAGGGTAGAGTTTTTTTAACATACTCCTTTGCCCATTCAATAGGATCCTTATCACCCGCTCGAGCCTTTAGCTCTTCAATAGAGCCAAGGCGTTCTACTGTCTTTGTGGATGTTTTATCACCTATCCTATATGACTTTTGAACATAGTATGTAGTTGAATTTTTTGAAGAAGACTTTGTAAGTTTCATAGTATCATACCTCCACCTCCCATTATATCATATATAGACACATATAGCCACATAAAATTTGAAAAATTTGACAAAAATAAGCTTTAGTTGGCTTAAATAAAGGATTATTTTAAATTTGGTGTTATGAGTAAGTGTCAAACTCCGTTAACTACAGACCTTCTGTGATGAAATTTGATCATGGAGGTTAATTATTTTTAAATAGTCATAGTTTGTACCATCGATGTTTCCATAATCGTTTGTTTGACGGTAAGAAGCTTTTAAATGAAAACATACCAGTATATGAAGCTAAATTTTAAATAAAAAAGTTACGTTTTGTTAATAAACGATTATTTTTTTGTTGCTATTAACTTGTAACTATCAAATAGCTTAAAAACATAACTCAACAATAAAGTTGGCATTATGAGATGGAAATTTGTTTTAAAAAGTATAATACATAGTAAAGTACTATGTATTTAACTGTCTAAAATCTGCATTTTAGGCAAATAATTATAACCATTTTTAATGAAATTGCGGAATGTAACTAAAATGTAACCAATGAGTGATACAATTCATTTAATGTTAAAGTGTATCCTGTTAGCAGTATCTAAAGACAACGGAATATGCTTTCTAAAATAGATAACTCCGAAAGGAAAAAAATAACACTAAGAAAAGGAGAAGCTATGAAAAATGTGAGAAGCAAGTCAGTTTCATCTCGCTATGCCCTTTTGTCGATGATACTGATACTCTGCATGTTGGTCGGCCTGACCAACGGAGTACCGTTTTTATCACAGGCATCTGGTCATGAAGAGCAGTTAGAGAGTAAGAATGTCATGGCCAAAGTCATGCTGGACGGGAAAACCCCGCCTGCTGGCAAGTTCCAGTTTGAGTTAGTAGACTCAAGTGGACGAGTTGTCGAAAAAACCACTAACGACGCGGGTGGAAATGTTATATTTAAAAACCACGAGTTAGAGGTTAAAGAGGCAAAATATTCTATTAGATTGGTAGAAAGCGATAAGGACAATTATAATTATGGCGAAACTACCAAGAATGTAAATGTTTACCTCAAGGACGGCGAAGAGATTGTAGACCCATTTGACGGTGCAGTTAATTTTAAAGCTAAAACCGTTAAAACAGGTCCATATGATGAGAAAATCTTCGTTGAATACACTGTAAATGGAAGAACTGCAAGTACTCAGGCGTTCTGTATCAATACCGACGTGGCATTGATAAACGGTTATGCTATGACTCCTATTAAGGATCCTGATGATGCAACTCTTGCAAAGCATATTGTCCCAAGAATTTATGATTGGCAGGCAATATATAGGGAAGCGCATAAAAGGGATAAACTTAACTTAATAGCTCTTCCTGGTTTTGTGAAAGTTACATTAGAGAGAGCAAGATATGATTTTTCGCGTTATGCGTATGGTACTGCTACAAACAGTATTGCCAGTGAGATAAGACATACTTTTGGCACTAACAGTATTTCTGACTTACTGCGCAAGACTCTCTACTATACAGAGAACAATTTTAGCTTAGACGGTATTCAGGTTGATCGTATTAGCGGTGCCAGAAAAATTGCTGCTGATAATTATATCACTAACGCAAAAACAGGTAAGTATAATGATTTTGACTATACATACCACTTAAAGCAGGCTATGGTATGGGCAGTAACAGGTGGTATCTGGGGAACCAGAAGAGCGCACTATCGTTATGATAGTCAGCGTGGTAATGGTCGTATTGAAGAGATGTTCCCTAATGAGAATGATGCTGTAATACCTGCAAACTTTAAGACTCACATGCAGAAGATAGCTAGACAGAATTTCAATATTCCTGACAACTATCATGTGATGATTTTTGCTAATGCATCAAACCCATCACAGCCTCTTGCATTTGGATACTACATTGATGGAAACACAAAGAAAAGAGTTAAGAAGACCTGGCTTAATGTTCCTAACTTTGAGTTAAAGTCCCAGAAGAAGATACAGGTAACAAAGAAGTGGCTAGGAAATATAAAGGCTGATTCAGTAAATGTTACCCTTAAAACAGCTGACGGTAATGTTGTTGAGTCTAAGAACATCACTGGTGATAATGGCTGGAAGGCTACCTTCGGTCCTTATGATAAGTATGATGCTGCAGGAAACGAAATTAAGTATGTTATTAATGAGGCGGCAGTAGACGGATATGCATCAACAATTACAGGTGATGCAGATAACGGCTATGTTATTACCAATACAGAAACCAAAAAGATTAAAGTAATAAAGAAGTGGTTTGGTAAAATTGGTGATACAATAACTCTTATACTTAAGGATGCTAACACAGATAAGGTTATTGAAGAAAGAGTTATTAATAAATCTGACCTTCCTAACGGAAACAGCGATACTTGGGAGATCACCTTTGAAGCGCCTATGTATGACTCTTCAAAGAATGAAATCAAGTATACTGTTGACGAAGCTAAGCAGGATGGCTATACAATAAAGGCTCTTTGTGATAAGACAGATGGTCACACAATCATCAACATTGAGCGTAGAGAATTAAAGGTTATTAAGAAGTGGATTGGACCTGTTGGTTCTGAAATTTCAATCAATGTAAAAGATGCTTCTAACGGTGCTCTTATTAGAAAAGTAAAAGTAGATAAGAAGTACAAGGGTCTTCAGGAGCTTTTTGATAAGAAGAACAACATCACTACTTGGATTATTCCTATAGAAGTAGATATGTACACTGATAAGGGTGTTAAAATTTCTTATGATATTGAAGAAGTTAAAATGCCTAACTACATCGGCACAGTAGAAAAAGATACCGAAGATCAGTTTACTATCGTGAATGTTCCATCTGTTAGCTTCAGTGGTAAGAAGAACTGGGTAAACAGAGAAGGAAAGCCTGGTCAGGTAGGTAATAGAATCATTGTTCACTTGATGAAGGAAGGTTCTACACAGCCTGTTGAGACTAAGGTATTAAACAAGTCTGAATATGTAGGTAAAACTACATGGGATTTCAGTTTTAAACCTGTTCCTTTATATGATGATAACGGAAGAGAAATAAAGTATTATGTAGAAGAGGAAGCGGTACAGGGTTATGAAAAGGCTGAAATCACTAAGGATTCAGCTGGAAACTTTGTTATTAACAACAAAGAAGAGCGTAAGAACGAAAAGATAAACATCAAGGTTACAAAAAAATGGTTGAACAACAAGGGCGAAGCAGGAACTCCTGGTGGCTCTATTGAAGTTTCACTTAAGGACGGCACAAAGGTTGTTCAGAAGCAGACCATTAATCTTGGTGCGGATAAGTCAGTTTGGGAATTTACCTTTAACGACGTTGATAAGTATGATGATAAATCAGCCTATCAAGTATTCTGTAACAGAAACTGCTTTAGACGGTTATGAAACAGAAATCACAGGTAATCAGGATAATGGCTTCGTTATTACAAACAAGAAATTACCTGAACCAAAAGAGAAAATTAATATTATTAAGAAGTGGATTGGAAGAGTCGGTAACTCTATTACAATCACAATTAAGAATGCGAATACTAAAGAGGTTCTTGACAAGGTAACAGTTACCAGAAATACTAAGGGCTTTGTTGAGAAGAAAGATCCTTCACAGCCAAACGTTACAATATGGGAAGTACCATATGAAGTAAATAAGTTTGACGCTTCACGTACACCTATAGAGTACAGTGCTGAGGAAACAGCTTTAGAAGGCTATAACACAACTGTTTCAAAAGACAGTAATACTCAGTTTACTATAACCAATACTGAAAAGGTTAAGGTTAAGGTATACAAGACCTGGGTTGGAGAGGTAGCTACGAATGCAACAATTCAGTTGTTAAACGGCACTCTTCCTTATGCTACAAAAACCATAGATGAGTCTTTTGCTAAAAGACCAAATACCTGGGAAGTAACTTTTGAAGCTCCTAAGTACGACACTCAGGGCAGAGTGATTGCTTACACTGTAACAGAAACAGCTATATCCGGTTACATTGCAAAGGTTATCAAAGCCAATGATGGAAGCTTCACAATTGTCAACACAAAGACAAAAAAAGAGAAGTACAAGATTGAAAAGCACTGGATAGGTAAAGAGGGCGATCAGATTACTGTTCGTTTTAAGGATAAAGCAACAGGAAAAGAGCTTTTTGTAAGAACAATACACAGAAATGATCCTGATCTTAACAGAATTACCTATCAGGCAACACCTGATTATGTTACTTGGGTAGTATTTGTTGACCTTGACAAATACAATCTTAGCGGTGACAGCATAACCTACACAGTGGATGAAGATCCAATACCTGGCTACAACACATATATTTACAAAAAGGGTGATAAAACTGACAAGTATGGTTATATCTGTGATAGGTATATCATTGAAAACAGAGAGACAGTTGCTTACAAGGTTACCAAGAAATGGTTTGGTAAGATAGGCAAGGATATTACTGTAGAACTTAAAAACGGTGAACAGGTCATAGAGACTAAGACTATGTCTAAGGCAGACCTCAAAGCCGGAACAAACAATGAGTGGGAGATTACTTTTGCCCCTGTTGAAAAGTATGACAGATGGGGAAAGGCACTTAGGTATTCTGTTGAAGAGATTACTTCTCCTGGCTCTGGATACACCAATAAAGTAATTGACCATAAAGATGGCAACATTACTATTATAAACACCGAAAACACTGAAATTATCGTTAACAAGAGATGGATTCGTAAGGTAGGTCACGAAGTTAAGCTTAAGTTAATGAACGGTGAAAAGGTTGTTAATGAGCAGACATTAAATGCACCTCCTGTTAAGAATGCACAGGGTTGGGAAACTAGATTTATAGTTCCTAAGTATGATGAGAATGGCAATTTAATTCATTATACAGTAACAGAGGTGGCTATCAAAGGCTATAAGGCTGAGGTAACCGGAGATGCAAAGAACGGATTTACAATTACCAATACCAATGATGAAAAGGTTAAGGTTAAGGTAAATAAGAAGTGGCTTGGTAAGATTGGCGACAAGGTAACTCTTACCTTGATGGAAGGCACAAGAGTTGTAGAAACCAAGACAATTGATGCTTCATCAGCAAAGAAGGCGACCCAAGTACTTGGGAAGTTTCATTCGAAGCACCTATGTATAGCTTAAACGGCTCTAGAGCTCTTTATACTGTAACTGAGGCTGCTATCGAAGGATACAAGGCTGACATAAGCGGAACTAAGTCAGAAGGCTTTACTATTACCAATATAAGTACAGAAAAGATCAAGATAAAGGTAGATAAGAAGTGGCTTGGTAAGGTAGGCTCACAGATTACCCTTAAATTGATGGATGGTACAGATGTTGTTGAAACAAAGACAGTAGACGCATCAGCAGCTAAGGACGGAGATCCAAATACCTGGGAAGTAGAATTTGAAGCACGTAAGTTTGACGACACAGGTAGAGAAATAGTTTATACAGTTAAGGAAGAAACAGTACCTGGTTATGAGACTAAGGTAAGCGGAAATCAGAAGGATGGCTTCACTATTGCCAACAGAGACACAGAAAAGATCAAGATTAAAGTTGATAAGAAGTGGATTGGCAAGGCAGCATCTGAGATTAGCATTTCCTTAATGGATGGTTCTAAGGTTGTTAGCACTAAGAGAGTAAATGACACATTTGCTAAGGCAGGAGCTGCCAATACTTGGGCAGTAACCTTTGAAGCAGATAAGTACGATGAAAACGGTAAAGAAATTGCTTATACAGTAACAGAGTCAGCAATTGCAGGCTATGATGCTAAGGTAAGCGGAAATAAGAAAGATGGATTTACAATTACCAATACAAACACCGAAAAAGTTAAGATTAAAGTTGACAAGAAGTGGCTTGGTAAGGTAGGTTCACAGATTACAGTAGCACTTTTAGATGGCACTAAGGTTGTTGATAGGAAGACAGTAGATACATCAGCAGCTAAGGACGGCGACGCTAAGACTTGGGAAGTTTCATTTGAAGCACCTAAGTATAGTGAAGACGGAAGAGAAGTAGTTTATACAGTAACAGAGGCTGCAATCGCAGGCTATAAGGCTGAAGTAAGAGGAGATCAGGCTACAGGATTTACCATTCTCAATAAAGACACTGAAAAGGTTAAGATTAATGTTAACAAGAATTGGCTTGGTAAGGTAGGTTCACAGATCACCGTTAAACTTATGAACGGCACTAAGGTTGTTGATACAAAGACAGTTGACGCATCGGCAGCTAAGGACGGCGATGGCAAGACTTGGGAGCTTTCATTTGATGCTGATAAGTATGATGAAGCAGGTAATGAGATTACTTATACAGTAGCAGAGGAAGCAGTACCAGGTTATGAAACAAAGGTAAGCGGCAATCAGAAGGATGGCTTTACAATTACCAATAAAGACACCGAAAAAGTCAAGATTAAGGTAGACAAGAAGTGGCTTGGTAAGGTAGGTAACGAGATTACTGTATCCCTTATGAATGGTACTAAGGCTGTAAGTACAAAGACAGTAAATTCAACATTTGCTAAATCAGGCGATGCTAAGACTTGGGAAGTTATTTTTGAAGCAGACAAGTATGACAACACAGGTAAGGAAATAGCTTATACAGTAACAGAGTCAGCAATCACAGGATATAAGGCAAGTGTAAGCGGAAATCAGAATGCAGGATTTACCATTACCAATAAAGACACCGAAAAGGTTAAGATAAAGGTTGACAAGAAGTGGCTTGGTAAGGTGGGTTCACAGATTACCGTTAAGCTTATGAACGGCACTAAGGTTGTAGATACAAAGACAGTAGATGCTGCGTCAGCTAAGGATGGCGATGGCAAGACTTGGGAGCTTTCATTTGACGCTGATAAGTATGATGAAGCAGGCAATGAGATTACTTATACAGTTACAGAGGAAGCAGTAGCAGGTTATGAAACAAAGGTAAGCGGAAATCAGATATCAGGATTTACTATTACCAATAAAGACACTGAAAAGGTTAAGATTAAGGTTGACAAGAAGTGGCTTGGTAAGGTAGGTTCACAGATTACCGTTAAGCTTATGAACGGCATTAAGGTTGTTGGTGAGAAGACAGTTAACGCATCAGCAGCTAAGGACGGAGATGCTAAGACTTGGGAAGTTTCTTTCGAAGCTGACAAGTATGATGAAGCAGGAAAAGAAATAGCTTATACAGTAACAGAGTCTGCAATTGCAGGTTATGAAGCAAGTGTAAGCGGAACCGCAAGACAGGATTTACAATTATCAACAAGGATACTGAAAAGGTTAAGATTAAGGTTGATAAGAAGTGGCTTGGCGGAGTTGCAGATCAGGTAACTATTTCATTAATGAATGGTACAATACCTTATGCAACAAAGACAATAGACGCATCAGCAGCTAAGTCAGGAGATGCTAAGACTTGGGAAGTAACATTTGAAGCTCCTAAGTACAATGCACTTGGCGAAGAGATTGCTTATACAGTAACCGAGGCAGCTGTATCCGGATATAAGGCAGCGGTAAGCGGAGACCAGAAGAATGGTTTCACAATTACCAATACTCAGACCGGAACAGAGAAGTTCAAGGTTATCAAGAGATGGATTGGTGCAGAAGGTGACAAGATTACTGTACGCATCAAGGATGCAGATACAGGAGCTGAACTCCTGGTTAGAACCATCAATAAGACAGATGCTGACCTTAAGAGAATAACAGATCCTTCAAACCCTAATGTAACAATTTGGGAAGTACCTGTTGAGCTCGACAAGTTCGATTCTGTAGGTAGAAAGATTACTTATAGTGTTGACGAAGAAAAATTACCTAACTACGGTAAGACAGTTGTTAAGAGTAGTGATGGATTTACCATTACCAATACAGAAGAAGTTTCCTTCAAGGTAACTAAAAAGTGGCTTGGTAAGGTTGGTAACGAGATTACATTAACTCTTAAGAGCGGAGATAAGGTTCTTGAAACTAAGAAGGTTACAAATGCTGACCTCAAGGCAGGAACCAACGACACATGGGAAGTAACATTCAAGGCAGTTCCAAAGTATGACAGCTTAGGACATATGATCAACTACACAGTTGACGAGCAGGATGTAGCTAACTATGAAAAGAATGTAGTAAACAACAACAACGGAAGCTTCACCATTACTAACACTGAAAAGACTGTAGTTAGAGTTGATAAGAAGTGGCTTGGTAAGGTAGCTAATGAAGTAACCGTTAAGTTAATGAATGGTACAGAAGTTGTTGGTGAGAAGACAATTAATGCATCAGCAGCTAAGTCCGGAGATGCAACTACTTGGGAAGTTTCATTTGAAGCACCTAAGTATGGCAAGGATGGAAAAGAAATAGCTTATACCGTTACAGAGTCAGCAATCGCAGGCTATGAGGCAAGTGTAAGCGGCAATAAGAACGATGGCTTCACGATTACCAATAAAGACACTGAAAAAGTTAAGATTAAGGTTGACAAGAAGTGGCTTGGTAAGGTAGGCGAGAAGGTAACCCTTTCCTTATTGAATGGTACTGAAGTTGTTGATACAAAGACAGTAGATGCAGCGTCAGCTAAGGCTAACGAGGCTAACACTTGGGAAGTTTCATTTGAAGCACCTAAGTATGGCAAGGATGGCAAGGAAGTTACATATACTGTTACAGAGTCAGCAATAGCAGGCTACAAGGCAGAGGTAAGCGGCAACCAGGTAGCAGGATTTACAGTTACTAATGCAAGCACTGAAAAGGTTAAGATCAAAGTTGACAAGAAGTGGCTTGGTAAGGTAGCAGACAGTGTAACTGTTAAGTTAATGAACGGTACACAGGTTGTTGAAGAAAAGACAGTGGCTAAGACAGGCGAAGAGAAGACCTGGGAGATCTCATTTGAGGCACCTAAGTATGACGCAGCCGGTAGAGAAATAGCTTATACAGTAACAGAGTCAGCAATCGCAGGATATAAGGCAGAAGTAAGCGGAAGCCAGTCTGCTGGGTTCGTAATTACCAACAGAGACACTGAAAAGGTTAAGATTAAGGTTGACAAGAAGTGGCTTGGTAAGGTAGGCGATAGTGTAACTGTTAAGTTAATGAACGGTACACAGGTTGTTGAAGAGAAGACAGTAGCTAAATCAGGCGATTCAAAGACTTGGGAGTTATCATTTGAAGCACCTAAGTACAATGAAGCAGGCAATGAGATAGCTTATACAGTAACAGAGTCAGCAATCGCAGGTTATAAGGCAGAAGTAAGCGGAAGCCAGTCTGCAGGATTTGTAATTACCAACAGAGACACTGAAAAGGTTAAGATTAAGGTTGACAAGAAGTGGCTTGGTAAGGTAGGCGATAGTGTAACTGTTAAGTTAATGAACGGTACACAGGTTGTTGAAGAGAAGACAGTAGCTAAATCAGGCGATTCAAAGACTTGGGAGTTATCATTTGAAGCACCTAAGTATGATGCAGCCGGCAATGAGATAGCTTATACAGTAACAGAGTCAGCAATCGCAGGATATAAGGCAGAAGTAAGCGGAAGCCAGTCTGCAGGATTCATAATTACCAATAAAGACACTGAAAAGGTTAAGATCAATGTAAACAAGAAGTGGCTTGGTAAGGTAGGCGACAGGATTACCGTTAAGCTTATGAACGGTACACAGGTTGTTGAAGAGAAGACAGTAGACGCAGCGGCAGCTAAGGCTAACGATGCTAAGACTTGGGAAGTTTCATTTGAAGCAGACAAGTATGATGCAGAAGGCAATGAGATAGCTTATACAGTAGTAGAGTCAGCGGTAGCAGGCTATGAAACAAGTGTAAGCGGAACCGCAAAGACAGGATTTACAATTATCAACAAGGATACCGAAAAGGTAAAGATTAAGGTTGATAAGAAGTGGCTTGGCGGAGTTGCAGATCAGGTAACTATTTCATTACTTAATGGTACAATTCCTTATGCTACTAAGACAATTAATGCATCAGCAGCTAAGGCAAACGATGCTAAGACTTGGGAAGTTGAATTTGAAGCTCCTAAGTACAATGCACTTGGCGAAGAGATTGTTTATACAGTAACTGAGACAGCTATATCCGGATATAAGGCAGCGGTAAGCGGAAACCAGAAGAACGGCTTCACAATTACTAATACTCAGACCGGTACAGAGAAGTTCAAGGTTATCAAGAAGTGGATCGGTGCAGAAGGTGACAAGATTACTGTACGCATCAAAGATGCTGATACAGGAGCTGAACTTTTGGTTAGAACTATCACTAAGACAGATGCTGATCTTGTAAGAATTACAGATCCTTCTAACCCTAACGTTACAATTTGGGAAGTACCTGTTGAACTCGATAAGTTCGATTCTGTAGGTAGAAAGATTACTTACAGCGTTGACGAAGAAATGTACCTAACTATGGTAAGATAGTTGTTAAGAGCAATGATGGTTTCACCATTACTAACACAGAAGAAGTTTCCTTCAAGGTAACTAAGAAGTGGCTTGGTAAGGTAGGTAACGAGGTAGTTATTTCCCTTAAGAGCGGAGATAAGGTTCTTGAAACTAAGAAGCTTACAAGTGCAGATCTAAAGGCTGGAACAAACAACACATGGGAAGCGACATTCAAGGCTGTTCCAAAGTATGATAGCTTAGGACATATGATCAACTACACAGTTGATGAGCAGAATGTAGACGGCTATGTAAAAGAAATAACCAATAACAACGACGGAAGCTTCACCATTACCAATAATGAAAAGACTCAGATTAGAGTAGACAAGAAGTGGCTTGGTAAGGTAGCAGGCAGTGTAACCATTAAGTTAATGAATGGTACAGAAGTTGTTGAAGAGAAGACAGTAGCTAAGTCTGGCGATGCTAAGACCTGGGAAGTTTCATTTGAAGCACCTAAGTATGGTAAAGACGGCAACGCTATAGTTTACACAGTAACAGAAGCAGCAATCGCAGGCTATAAGGCTGAGGTTAGCGGAAATCAGAATGATGGATTTGTCATTACCAATACAGACACTGAAAAGGTTAAGATTAGAGTTGACAAGAAGTGGCTTGGTAAGGTAGGTTCAGAAATTACCGTTAAGCTTATGAACGGTACTGAGATTGTTGAGACTAAGACAGTAGACGCATCTGCGGCTAAGATCGGAAATGCTAAGACTTGGGAAGTTTCATTTGAAGCACCTAAGTACGGCAAGGACGGAAATGAAGTTGTTTATACAGTAACAGAGTCAGCAATTGAAGGCTATAAGGCTGAGGTAAGCGGAAATCAGGATGCAGGCTTTACAATTACCAATAAGGACACTGAAAAGGTTAAGATTAAAGTTGACAAGAAGTGGCTTGGTAAGGTAGCAAACCAGATAACCATTTCCTTAATGAATGGCACAGAAGTTGTTGAAGAGAAGACAGTAGATGCAACATTCGCTAAGCAGGGCGATGCTAAGACTTGGGAAGTTACATTTGAAGCACCTAAGTACGGCGCTAACGGCGAAGAGATTGCTTATACAGTTAAAGAGTCAGCAATATCAGGTTACGAGTCAAATGTAAGCGGAAATCAGAAGGATGGCTTCACCATCACCAATAGAGACACTGAAAAGGTTAAGATTAAGGTTGACAAGAAGTGGCTTGGTAAGGTAGCTAACCAGATAACCGTATCTCTTATGAACGGTAACAGAGTTGTTGAATCAAAGACAGTTAACGCATCAGCAGCTAAGGCAAACGATGCAAGTACTTGGGAAGTATCTTTTGATGCTGCTAAGTACGATGAAGCAGGAAAAGAAATAGCTTATACAGTAACAGAGTCAGCAATATCAGGCTACGAAGCTAAGGTAAGTGGAAATCAGGCAGAAGGCTTCACCATTACCAATAAAGACACTGAAAAGGTTAAAGTTAAGGTTGACAAGAAGTGGCTTGGTAAGGTAGCTAACCAGATAACCGTATCCTTAATGAATGGTACTGAAGTTGTTGCAACTAAGACAGTAGATGCGGCGTCTGCTAAGAACGGCGATGCTAAGACTTGGGAAGTAGAATTTGAAGCACCTAAGTATGGCAATGACGGTAAAGAAGCAGTTTACACAGTAACAGAGTCAGCAATCGCAGGCTATACAGCAGAGGTAAACGGAACTCAGGCTTCAGGCTTTACAATTATCAACAGAGACAACGAAAAGGTTAAGATTAAAGTTGATAAGAAGTGGCTTGGTAAGGTAGCTAACGAGATAACCGTATCACTTATGAATGGCACTAACGTTGTTGAATCTAAGACAGTAAATGAAACAGCAGCTAAGTCAGGCGAAGCAAAGACCTGGGAAGTTTCATTTGAAGCACCTAAGTATGATGCAGCAGGTAATGAGATAGCTTACACAGTAACAGAGTCAGCAATCGCAGGCTATGAAGCTAAGGTAAGCGGAAATCAGGCTACAGGATTTACTATTGTCAACAAGGATACCGAGAAGGTTAAGATAAAGGTTGATAAGAAGTGGCTTGGTGGAGTAGCAGATCAGGTAACTATCTCCTTAATGAACGGCAACGTTCCTTATGCAACAAAGACAATTAACGCATCAGCAGCTAAGGCTAACGATGCTAAGACTTGGGAAGTAGAATTTGAAGCACCTAAGTACAATGCACTTGGCGAAGAAATAGCTTATACAGTAACAGAGTCAGCAGTTTCCGGATATAAGGCAGCAGTAAGCGGTAACCAGAGTAATGGTTTCACAATTACCAATACCCAGACCGGAACAGAGAAGTTCAAGGTTATTAAGAAGTGGATCGGTGCCGAAGGCGAGAAGATTACAGTTCGCATCAAAGACGCTGATACAGGAGCTGAACTCCTTGTAAGAACTATCACTAAGACTGACGCTGATTTAGTAAGAATTACAGATCCAGCTAACCCTAACGTTACTATTTGGGAAGTACCTGTTGAACTTGACAAGTTCGATTCAGTAGGTAGAAAGATAACCTACAGTGTTGATGAAGAGAATGTTCCTAACTACGGTAAGACTATCGTAAACAGCGGCAATGGCTTCGTTATTACTAACACTGAGGAAGTTTCCTTCAAGGTAAATAAGAAGTGGGTTGGACAGGTAGGCGGCGAGATTACAGTTGTACTTAAGAGTGGAGAGAGAGTTCTTGAAACTAAGAAGGTAACAAGTGCAGATCTTAAGGCTGGTACAAACGATACTTGGGAAGTTACATTCAAGGCAGTTCCAAAGTATGATGCTTTCGGACACCTTATTAACTACACAGTTGATGAGCAGAATGTAGCTAACTATGAAAAAGAAATAACAAACAACAACGACGGAAGCTTCACTATTACTAACACCGAAAAGACTGTAATTAGAGTTGATAAGAAGTGGCTTGGTAAGGTAGCAGACAGTGTAACCATTAAGTTAATGAATGGTACACAGGTTGTTGAAGAAAAGACAGTAGCTAAGTCAGGCGACGCTAGCACTTGGAAAGTTTCATTCGAAGCACCTAAGTATGGCAAAGATGGAAAGGCAATTGTTTACACAGTAACAGAGGCGGCAATCGCAGGCTATGAAGCAGAGGTAAGCGGAAATCAGGCAGAAGGCTTCACCATTACCAATAGAGACACTGAAAAGGTTAAGATTAAGGTTGACAAGAAGTGGCTTGGTAAGGCAGCTAACCAGATAACCGTAGCCTTAATGAATGGTACAGAGATTGTTGAGTCAAAGAAAGTAGATGCGGCATCAGCTAAGGCTGGAGAAGCTAACACTTGGGAAGTTTCATTTGAAGCACCTAAGTACGGCAAGGATGGCAAGGCAATTGTTTATACAGTAACAGAGTCAGCAATCGCAGGCTATGAAGCAGCAGTAAGCGGCAATCAGGAAGCAGGCTTTACAATTACCAATACCAATACTGAAAAGGTTAAGGTTAAGGTAGATAAGAAGTGGCTTGGTAAGGCAGCTAACCAGATAACCGTATCACTTATGAATGGCACAAACGTTGTTGAATCTAAGACAGTAGATGCTACATCAGCTAAGAACGGCGATGCTAAGACTTGGGAAGTTTCATTTGAAGCACCTAAGTATGATGCAGCAGGTAATGAAATAGCTACACAGTAACAGAGTCAGCAATTGCAGGCTATGAAGCAGCAGTAAGCGGAAACCAGAATAATGGATTCACAATTACCAATAAGGATACTGAAAAGGTTAAGATTAAGGTAGATAAGAAGTGGCTCGGAGGAGTTGCTGATCAGGTAACTATTTCCTTAATGAACGGTTCTATACCTTATGCAACCAAGACAGTTGATGCATCAGCAGCTAAGTCAGGTGATGCAAAGACTTGGGAAGTTACATTTGAAGCACCTAAGTACAATGCACTTGGCGAAGAAATCGTTTATACAGTAACAGAGTCAGCTATATCCGGATATAAGGCAGCGGTAAGCGGAGATCAGAATAATGGCTTCACAATTACCAATACCCAGACCGGAACAGAGAAGTTCAAGGTTATTAAGAAGTGGATCGGTGCTGAAGGCGAGAAGATTACAGTTCGCATTAAAGGACGCTGATACAGGAGCTGAACTCCTTGTAAGAACCATCACTAAGACTGATGCTGACCTTGTAAGAATTACAGATCCAGCTAACCCTAATGTAACAGTTTGGGAAGTACCTGTTGAACTTGATAAGTTTGACTCAGTAGGAAGAAATATAACCTACAGTGTTGATGAAGAGAATGTTCCTAACTACGGTAAGACTATCGTAAGCAGTGACATCGGCTTCGTTATTACAAATACTGAGGAAGTTTCCTACAAGGTAACTAAGAAGTGGGTTGGACAGATTGGTAGTGAGATCACGGTTGTTCTTAAGAGTGGAGATAAGGTAATCGAAACTAAGAAGGTAACAAGTGTGGATCTTAAGGCTGGTACAAATGATAGTTGGGAAGTTACATTCAAGGCAGTTCCAAAGTATGACGCTTTCGGACACCTCATTAACTACACAGTGGATGAGCAGGATGTGGCTAACTACAACAAAGAAATTACCGATAATCACGACGGAAGCTTTACTATTACTAATACCGAAAAGGTAAAGGTTAAGGTAGACAAGAAGTGGATTGGTAAGGTAGGCGAGAAGATAACCGTTTCCTTAATGGATGGCACAAATGTTGTTGAAACAAAGACTGTAGATGCAACGTCAGCTAAGGCTAACGAGGCTAATACCTGGGAAGTTTCATTTGAAGCACCTAAGTATGGCAAGGATGGCAAGGCAGTAGTTTATACAGTAACAGAGTCAGCAATAGCAGGCTATACAGCAGAGGTTAGCGGAAGTCAGGAAGCAGGCTTTACAATTACCAATACAAGTGATGAAAAGGTTAAGATTAAGGTAGACAAGAAGTGGATTGGTAAGGCAGCTAACCAGATAACCCTTTCCTTAATGAATGGCGAGACAGTTGTTGATACTAAGACAGTAGATGCGGCGTCAGCTAAGCAGGGCGATGCTAAGACTTGGGAAGTTTCATTTGAAGCACCTAAGTACGGCAAGGATGGCAAGGCAGTAGTTTATACAGTAACAGAGTCAGCAATCGCAGGCTATACAGCAGAGGTTAGCGGAAATCAGGAAGCAGGCTTTACAGTAACTAATACAAGCAACGAAAAGATTAAGATTAAGGTAGACAAGAAGTGGCTTGGTAAGGTAGCTGAAAAGGTAACCCTTTCACTTATGAATGGCTCTAACGTTGTTGATACAAAGACAGTAGATGCAGCTTCAGCAAAGGCTAACGATGCTAAGACTTGGGAAGTTTCATTTGAAGCACCTAAGTACGACGCAGCAGGCAATGAGATTGCATACACCGTAACAGAGTCAGCAATTGCAGGCTATGAGGCAAGTGTAAGCGGAAATCAGAATGATGGCTTCACCGTATTCAACAAAGACACTGAAAAGGTTAAGATTAAGGTAAACAAGAAGTGGCTTGGAAAAGTTGCTGATGAAATTACTCTTTCCTTAATGAACGGCACAATACCTTATGCAACAAAGACAGTTAATGCATCAGCTGCAAATCCTACAGATCCAAAGGCTTGGGAGGTTGAATTTGAGGCACCTAAGTACAATGCAGCAGGTGAGGAAATTGTTTATACAGTAACAGAGTCAGCAATTTCAGGCTACAGTGTAAAGGTAAGCGGAAACCAGAAAGATGGCTTCACAATTACCAATACTCAGACTGAAAAGGGCAAGTTCAAAGTAATTAAGAGATGGGTTGGTGCCGAAGGCGATAAGATTACTGTTCGCATTAAAGACGCTAACACAGGAGCTGAGCTCTTTGTAAGAACTATTTACAAGACTGATTCTGATATTAACAGAATTACTGATCCACAGACACCAAACGTAACAATTTGGGAAGTACCTGTTGAGCTTGACAGATTTGACTCTGATGGTAAAGAATTAACCTACAGCGTTGATGAAGAAAATGTACCTAACTACGGCAAGACAATAGGCAATGTAGGATCTGACAGTGTTACAATTACCAATACAGAAATGGTATCCTACAAGGCTACTAAGAAGTGGATTGGTAAGGTAGGTGATGAGATTACAGTATCCTTCAAGCTTGGTGAGACAGTTCTTGAAACCAAGACAATAACGGGAGCAGCTTCGTTGCCGGAACAAACGACACTTGGGAAGTATCATTTAGTCCAGTTCTTAAATATGATGAATTTGGACACGAAATTAAGTATACCGTGGATGAGCAGGATGTAGCGGGATATGAGAAGCAGATAATCAATAACAACGACGGAAGCTTCACAATTATCAACAAAAGGAAACCCCAACTCCTAATGACGAGAAGGTTGTAATTAAAGTCAATAAGCAGTGGGTTGGTAAGGTAAGCGAAGAGATTACTGTATTCTTATTGAACGGTACAGATATTGTTCAGGCACAGACAGTAAATGCGTCAGCTGCAAAAGACGGCGACCAGAATAACTGGGAGTTCACTTTTGAAGCACCTAAGTTCGATGCTGAAGGTAAGGAAATAGTTTACACTGTTATGGAGAAGGCATTAGACGGATATATGACAGTGATAACAGGAAATCAGACTGATGGTTTCGTAATTACCAATACAGAAACACCAAAAGACGACAAGATAACCATTAAGGTTGACAAGAAGTGGCTTGGTAAGGTAGCAGATGAGATAACTGTTTACTTAATGAATGGTGCAAGCATTGTCGAAGAAAAGAAAGTAAACGCATCAGCGGCTAAGGATGGAGATGAGAATACTTGGGAGTTAACATTTGAAGCACCTAAGTACGACAAAGATGGTAATGAAATAACTTACACAGTTGCAGAGGCTGCATTAGCAGGTTATACAACTGATATAGTTGGAAATCAGAACGATGGTTTCACAATTACCAACTCAGAGAATCCAACACCTAATGATGAGACAGTAACGATTAAGGTTGACAAGAAGTGGCTTGGTAAGGTAGGTGAGAAGATAACCGTATCCTTAATGAATGGCACACAGATTGTTCAGGTTAAGGAAGTAGATGCATCAGCGGCAGTAAACGGAGATGCAAATACTTGGGAGATTACTTTTGAAGCACCTAAGTATGATGCAGACCATAATGAAATAGTTTATACAGTTGTAGAGGCTGAGTTAGAAGGCTACACAACTGAGATAAGCGGAAACCAGACCGATGGCTTCGTAATTACCAATACTGAAAAGCCAAATGACGAAAAGATTAAGATCAGAGTAGACAAGAGGTGGCTTGGCAAGGTAGCAAGCGAAATAACCGTATCTGTACTGAATGGTGACATCCCTTATGCAACAAAGACAGTAACTGCTTCTGCTCTTAAGGGTGCAGATCTGAATACTTGGGAAATGACATTTGATGAATTACCTAAGTACAATGTAGCCGGAGAAGAGATAGTTTATACAGTTACAGAGTCTGCAATATCCGGATATAACACTACAGTAGAGGGAGACCAGAACCTTGGTTTCACAATTACCAATACTGAGACCGGATGCGAGCACTTCAAGGTTATTAAGAAGTGGGTTGGTGCAGAAGGCGATAAGATTACCATCCGTATTAAAGATGCAGAGACCGGAAAAGAACTCCTTGTTAGAACTGTTTATAAGACAGACGGTGACATTAACAGAAAGTATCTCTTTGATAACCAGAACATAATTGTATGGGAAATACCTGTTGAACTTGACAGATTAGACTCTAACGGTAGAAAGATAACCTACAGTGTTGATGAAGAAAACATACCTAACTATGGCAAGACAATAGGCGATGTTGAGTGTGGTGGTGTAACAATTACCAACACAGAAATGATTTCTCATAAGGTTACAAAGAAGTGGTATGGTAAGGTTGGCGATGAGATTACTGTTTCCCTCAAGCAAGGTGAAAAAGTTCTTGAGACAAAGACAGTGACAGCATCAGCTCTTAAGGCTGGCACAACTAACATCTGGGAAGTTGCATTTGGCACATATCCTAAGTATGATGGACTCGGACACGAGATTAAGTATACAGTGGATGAGCAGGATGTAGCTAACTATACAAGCAGGTAATTGACAACAATGATGGCAACATCACAATTACCAACTCTGAGAACGGAATTGTTAAGGTAACAAAGAAGTGGGATGGAACTGTAGGAGCGTTCATAACACTCAACATTAAGGATGGCGATAAGGTTGTTGCAACCAGAGTTGTAACAAAGGCAGCTGTTGCTTCAGGAGATGCTACTACCTGGACTACAGAGTTCGCACTTCCTAAGTATGATGAAACAGGTAAGGTAATAGATTACAGTGTTGATGAGGTTGACTTGAGCAATTATACCAAGACAATCACAGGAAATACTCAGGACGGATTTGTGGTCCTCAATAAAGAGAAGCCATATACACCTGACATCCCTGTAATACCACCTACACCAGACATCCCTGATCCACAGATTCCACAGGATCCACAGAATCCAGATCCACTTGTACCACAGACACCTGTTGATCCAGATCCATTTGTACCACAAGTTCCTGTTAATCCGGACCCAACACCAGGTGGCGTTCCAAATCGTCCAAGTGTAAGTACACCGGATCCTAAGAAACCGTCAGACATTGTTACAATTGATGATGATGACACTCCAGAGGGTTCTGTTGTAAATGGCAAGAAGCCGAAAGGCAAGAATACCAACGTCGAAGTCGGAGAAGACGAGACACCAAAGGGTCTTCCTAATACAGGAAGTACCGACAATACGGTATTCTATGCAAATGGTTGCGTACTGCTTCTCTTAGCAGGCTTGATGATGTTCAAAAAGAAAGAAAACGAATAATTCTAAGCAGAAGCAAACAAACGTAGCCGGATGAAAATTGTTGTGTAGATATTTTCCACATACACAAGGGAAGGGCCTTTGCGGAAACGCAAAGGTCCTTCTTCTTTAAAGTAAGTAATTACAAGCAAGAGCAACAAAAACCAAACGAGTTATACCGACATCAACTAATGACAAGTTGATAATTTTCCAAAAATGAATATAATTGTATTTGTGCTAAAATCAAATATACGGAGGAAATTTATGAAGAAATTATTAAAGAAGTATTTGCTCTTTCTTTTGGTTCTTGTGGTTGCTACAACCACAGTATCACCTATGATTGCCAGTGCGGCTAAAAGAGGTAGAGTTCAGAACTTAGTAATGTACATTGGTGAGGCGTACGAGTCCACAGACTTTACCCAGGTTAAAAGCATCAAGAATACGAACTCATCTGTAGTAAAGGCTACAAAAGGCAAGGAAAATAATAAGAAAGTTATATTTGAGGCTAAAAAAGTAGGAAAAGCTAAGATAACCTATGTTACAAAAAAACAGGAACTGTAGTAATCAACGTTACAGTAAAGAAGTCAAAATTTGAATATAAGTTCTACAGCATAGGTAAGGGGAGAAATCCTTGTTGAAGTTACCAACAAGACAGGTGCTATATTTCAGGACGGTAAATTCAGATATTCCTTAAAGGGAGCTGACGGTACAGAGTATTTATCAGAACTAATATCTGTGTACTCACTAATGCCAAATAAAAAAAGCTACGCAAAGATAGTATTTAATGCAAGTGCATTTGAACCTGATGTCACAAAGACCGGTATGAAGATGGTAAGCCTATCCAGGTCGCCTGCTTATACCTATACAAATGCAGAGAAGAAGTTTAAGGTAAAGGATACTATCAAGTCACAGACAGAGGAGCAGGTAGTTGTTTCCGTAAACACAAAGAATACAGGAAAAATTCCTGTAAGTGGTAATGTATTCATTGTATTCTATGATGCATCTGGAGCACCAATTAACTTTGTAAGCAGGGGAGTTTACTTAAAACCAGGCTTAACCGACACAAGTGATGCCATCTGCTATCTAAACATGATTAATTTTGAGACAAAGGAAAGAATTGCATTTGGTAAGTATAAGGTATTTAAGAATGTATACACAAGCGTATATACAAAGAAATAAGACAATAAGAGCCTTTTCAGGAATTATACCTGAGGGCTTTTTATATGTAATGAAAAAAATATTAAGATTATTTATAACCTTATGCAGGTGTCAAAAGATAATAAATTTTCTTTGCCTATTTACTTATTCAAAAATTTTATTGCATACTATTTAAATAGGGATAAATGTTGATTTTAAGAAAGGTGGACATATGGAGAAGATAAGTAATGAAGTTCTCACAGGAGAGCGCGCACTCTTCACGGAAAAGACCTTGATATAGACAGTACAATATTTGCAGATGGAGAATCTCCGCTTAAGCATGGAGAGAATATAAATGCGGTCAACACAATGTATAAGTGGAAATATCCGCTTTGGTATGCTAAGGATGTGAGGGTGAAGGACTCTACATTTTTTGAGATGGCAAGGTCCGGAATCTGGTATGGTAAAAACATCAATATAGAGGATACTATGATTGAAGCACCAAAGGAATTTCGAAGGTGTGATGGCGTAAGCTTAAAGAATGTATCTATTCCTAACGCAAATGAAACCTTTTGGATGTGTAAGAATATAAGACTTGAAAATGTAGTAGCAAAGGGTGCTTATTTTGGTTTAAACAGTGAAAATGTCTACCTGGATGGGCTGAACCTATATGGCAATTATTGCTTTGACGGTGGTAAAAATATAGAGGTACATAATTGCAGGCTGCTCTCAAAGGATAGCTTCTGGAATACTGAAGATGTGGTAATCTATGATTCATTTATAGTCGGAGAGTATTTTGGCTGGAATTCTAAAAATGTAACACTTATTAACTGCACAGTAGAGAGCTTACAGGGATTTTGTTATATAGAAAACCTCGTTATGAAGAATTGTAAACTTGTGAATACAGCTCTTGCCTTTGAATATTCCACTGTAGATGTAGAAGTTACAGGGAAGATTGACAGCGTATTCAATCCGAAAGGAGGAACTATAAAGGCTAAGGAGATAGGAACTCTTATAATGGACGGAGATAAGATTAATCTTTCCGACACTAAGATTATAGTTGAGGGAGAGGCTCCAAAGCCTGTAACTCTTGCAGAAGTTGAGCTTATTTCAGGAGAAGGAAGGGAGACCGAACTTAGAAGAAGGGGGTAAATATGCATATTGAAAAGTCATTTAACTTTGATAAGGAGATAGACAGAAGGAATACCAACGCAGAAAAGTGGAAGGTAGAAGAAAACGAACTTCCTATGTGGGTCGCAGATATGGACTTTGAGGCTGCGCCTTCTATAAGAAAGGCTCTTGAGGCTAGGGTTAAGCATGGAGTGTTTGGATATTCAGGCATAACTGATGAATGGTATGAGGCCTACATTGGCTGGTGGAAGAGCAGACATAACTTCACAATGGAAAAGGACTGGCTAATTTTTACTACAGGAGTAGTCCCTGCTATATCAAGCCTTGTTAGAAAGCTAACAACTCTGCTGAGAAGGTGCTAATCCAGACTCCTGTTTACAATATATTTTTTAATTCCATACTAAACAACGGAAGAGTTGCTCTTGAAAGTCCGTTGGTGCTTAAGGATAACCGCTATGAGATGGACTTTAGGCAGCTTGAAAAAGACCTTTCAGACACCCAGACTACTCTTATGATACTCTGCAATCCACAGAATCCGGGTGGAAGGATATGGACTAAGGATGAGCTTATAAGGGTGGGAGAGCTGTGTAAGAAATACGGTGTAACTGTAATATCTGATGAAGTTCATTGTGACCTTACAGTAAACAAAAAGAAATATGTACCATTTGCAAGTGTGTCTGAGACTGCAAGAGAGATAAGCGTAACCTGCCTAAGTCCCGGTAAAGCCTTTAATATAGCAGGCCTTCATACAGCAGCTGTATTTGTGCCAAATGAGATTCTTAGAAACAAGGTAAACAGAGGGCTTAATACGGATGAGGTGGCTGAGCCTAATGCCTTTGCTATAGATGCGGCTATTGCAGCCTATACGGGTGGAGGAGAATGGCTTGACAGCCTTAATGAATACCTCGATGACAGCAGGAAGATGGTACTAGACTTTATAGCTAAGGAAATCCCTGAAATAAAGGTGGTGGAAAAGGAAGCAACTTATTTATTCTGGCTGGATGTAAGAGGACTTAAAAACGAAGGTAAGGGCTTTGCCAAGGAGCTTAGGCTTACTACGGGGCTTTATCTTACAGATGGCAGGGAATACGGCAAATCCGGTCAGGGCTTTGTTAGGATGAATATAGCCTGCACCAAAAAGAACCTCATAGATGGGCTTAACAGGCTAAAGACAGGAGTGAGGCTGTGGGAGGATGGTTCACAGGCAGACAATGCGATAAGTGAAGCTGAGAAAGAATTTGCTGAAGGTGGAGTGCTAATTGATGCAAGAGAAGCTCTAAGTTCATTAAGGAGAAAATATTTTGAATAAATACTCTGTTAAAATTTATTCGAGAGCATATCAGGATTTGGAGCTGATTTACAAATATATTGCTGAAGAACTTTTGGAACCATCAACAGCAATGGAAATAGTTGAGGGATTGGAGAAGTCTATTTTTAGTTTAGAAGAGCAGCCAGAACGTGGTGCAATAAGGCGTATTGGAGCCTACGCAAATCAAGGATATCGGCAGATTTTTTATAAGAACTACACTATTATTTATCGCGTTGTTAAAATGAAAAATGAAGTTCACATTATTACAGTAAGGTATACACCAAGTAATTTTTAAGTACAAGGACAGTCTTAAAGGCTGTCTTTTTTTTGGGAAAATCAAAAAATGAGAAATATATGATAATTTGATAAGATAAGTAAAAAAATTAATCGTGACAAATCAAAAATAATGGTGTACAATAGTTTAACATTTATTTTTAGAGTAAACTAAACCCTTAACCTGGAGGAAATGAAATGATTAAATTATTTAGGTATCTAAGGAAGAAGGATTGGCTCTTTGTCTGTATCAGCCTCTGCTTCATCGTATTTCAGGTATGGATTGACCTTAGGCTTCCCGACTATATGGCAGAGATAACAAGGCTTATACAGACACCGGACAGTGCACTTAGCTCTGTCGTGTGGGCAGGTGTGAAGATGCTCTCCTGCGCCATTTTAAGTATGGCAGCTATGTTTGTAGTAGGCTACTTTGTGGCACAGGTGGCAGCAGGGCTGTCAAAAAGGCTTAGAGAAGCGGTGTATGACAAGGTTATCTCATTCTCCATGGAAGAAATGGGTAAATTCTCTACAGCCAGCCTCATTACCCGCTCCACCAATGACATATCACAGGTACAGATGGTAATAGCCATAGGCTTGCAGGCAAGTGTGAGAGCACCTATAATGGCTGTTTGGGCTATAACCAAGATTATAAATAAAAACTTAATGTGGTCCGCAGCTACGGGAGTGGCTATCGCCTTTTACTTGTGCTTATAGCGGTTATTTTCGTCCTTGTAGTTCCGGGCTTTCAGAAGATGCAGACTCTTACAGACAATATAAACAGGGTAGCCAGAGAGAACCTAAGTGGTGTAAGGGTGGTTCGTGCATACAATGCAGAGAAGTACCAGGAAGACAAGTTTGAAGAGGCAAATGAAGAGCTTACATCTGTGAACCTCTTTAACCAGAAAATAATGGCATTAATGTCACCGGTAATGACTCTTATAAGCTCAGGACTCACCCTCTCTATATACTGGATAGGAGTTTATCTCATAGATAAGGCCGCCCTTCAGGATAAAATAACCCTGTTTTCAGATATGATAGTGTTCTCCTCCTATGCTATGCAGGTAATCATGTCGTTTATGATGCTTACCTTTACCTTCATAATCTTGCCTAGAGCCATCGTTTCAAGTAAAAGAATAAATGAAGTTCTTGATACAAAGAATAGGATAATGGACGGAGAAGGCTGCGAGAATACCTCAGAGACAGGCACTGTAGAATTTAGAAATGTATCCTTCCACTACCCTGATGCCGCAGATGATACAATAAGTGATATAAACTTCAAGGCAAATAAGGGAGAAATGGTTGCCTTCATAGGTGCTACAGGAAGTGGCAAGACCACCCTAATTAACCTTATTCCAAGATTTTATGATGTTACAGGTGGAGAGGTCCTTGTAGATGGAGTAAATGTAAAGAAGTACAAGCTCTCCGAACTTAGGAAAAAGATAGGCTATGCCCCTCAGAAGGCCATGCTCTTTAGTGGAACTATAGAAGAAAATGTAAGCTATGGGGCTGATACTCCTGATAGTGAAAAACTTAACGAAGCTCTTGAAATCTCACAGGCAAAGGAATTTGTGGAGAAGCTTACTGACAATGTAAAGTCTAAGATCTCCCAAGGAGCTGTCAATGTATCAGGCGGACAAAAGCAAAGACTTTCCATAGCAAGGAGCCTATATAATAAGCCTGAAATCCTCATCTTTGACGATTCTTTCTCTGCCCTTGATTACCGCACCGACAAGATACTAAGAAAGGAACTAAGGGATAGAAGCAAGGGAAGTACCAGCCTCATAGTTGCGCAGAGGATAGGTACGATTATGGAAGCTGACCTTATTATTGTGTTAGAGGAAGGACGGGTTGTAGGACAGGGAAAACACAAAGAACTGCTTAAGTCCTGCCCTATATACAAGGAAATCGCTATGTCACAGCTTTCAGAGGAGGAATTGTAATGGCAGAGAGAAAGAATAGAGGAATGGGACCGGGACCAAGGCCTGGGATGATGCCCGGAGAAAAGGCAAAAGACTTTAAAAAGGCAGTTAAAGACCTTTTTAACTATATAAAACGATATATGCCTGCCATCATAACAGCCATCATTTTCTCGACAGCAGGCACAATATTAAATGTAATAGGGCCGGATAAAATGAAGAAAATCACCAACCTTATTACAGAAGGAGTGATGACAGGGATAGATAAAGGGGCTGTGTTTAAGATAGCTTTCACCCTTGCCATTATGTACGGCGCAGGAGCCATACTTAACTTACTTCAGGGTATAATAATGGCTGATGTGACTCAAAAGACTTCAAAGAGCCTTAGGAGTGACATATCAAAGAAGATAAACAGACTTCCCCTCTCCTTATTTTGACAAAACCAGCATAGGAGACATACTTTCAAGAATCACCAATGATGTAGATACCATAGGACAGACTATGAACCAGAGTCTGGCAAGCATTGTGGGGGCAATAACTATGTTCTTTGGAAGCCTTTTTATGATGTTTATAACCAACTGGATAATGACGGTGGTGGGGATACTTTCGAGTATCATAGGCTTTGTCTTTATGATGATAATTATGGGCAAATCCCAGAAGTACTTGCCATGCAGCAGGAGGAGCTGGGACTTGTAAATGGCCAGGTAGAGGAAACCTACACAGGACACCTCATTGTAAAGGCATTTAACAACGAGGCAAAGACCAAGAGAGAATTTGATAAAATGAATGAGAAGCTTTATACATCAGCCTGGAAGAGCCAGTTTTTATCAGGTATGATGATGCCTCTTATGGGCTTTGTAGGGAATCTTGGCTACGTGGCTGTTTGTGTGGCAGGAGCGATACTTACTATGAAGAACATGGCTGAAATAGGAGATATAGTGGCATTTATGCTCTATATCAGACTCTTTACCCAGCCTCTCTCGCAGTTTGCCCAAGCAGGAACCAGCCTTCAGTCTACAGCTGCTGCTAGTGAGAGAGTATTCGGCTTCCTCTTAGAGGCTGAAATGGACTCTGAGGAGGGCAAAAAAGACCATATCGATGATATAAAGGGAAATGTAAGCTTTAAGAATGTTAAGTTTGGATACAACCCTGACAAAATAATAATAAAGAACTTTTCTGCAGATGTGAAATCAGGTGAAAAGATAGCTATAGTAGGGCCTACAGGAGCGGGCAAGACCACACTTATCAACCTCCTTATGAAGTTTTACGAGCTTAACGAGGGTGAAATCGTCATAGACGGCACCCCTATAAGCGGGCTTAAGAGGTCGGGAGTGCACGAGGCCTTCTGTATGGTGCTTCAGGATACCTGGCTTTTTGAGGGAAGCATTAAGGACAATATAAAATATGCCAAGACAGAGGCAACAGATGAGGAAGTGAGGGAGGCGGCAAAGGCGGTAGGACTCCACCGCTATGTGAAAACCCTGCCCGAGGGCTACGACACCGTACTTAATGAGAATGTGAGTCTCTCGGCAGGACAGAAGCAGCTGCTTACAATAGCAAGGGCAATGGTTGAAAATGCTCCTATGCTCATCCTTGATGAGGCTACAAGCTCTGTAGATACAAGGACGGAAGAGGAGATACAAAAAGCCATGGACAGGCTTATGGTGGGCAGGACTTCCTTCATTATTGCTCACAGGCTTTCCACTATCAAGAATGCCGACCTCATCCTTGTAATGAAGGATGGAGATATTATAGAAAGCGGAAACCACGGCGAACTTATGGAAAAGGGAGGCTTCTATGCGGACCTCTACAATAGCCAGTTTGAGAATTAGGGGGTTGAAACTATCTGAATTTATATGGTAGAATTAGGCGTTATCAGAAAGGAGAAGCCGGTAATGGAAGAAATAATCAAGATTATCAACCTGAGAAAGACATTTAAGCTCTCAGCCAAGCAAAAATGATTGAGAAGACTAAAGAAAATGTCAAGGTGGCAGTGGATGATATATCATTCTCAGTGAACAAGGGTGAAATATTTGGACTTTTGGGGCCAAACGGAGCAGGAAAAACAACCACACTGAGGATGCTTGCAACCCTGATTAAGCCAGACTCAGGGGACGCTGTTCTAAACGGCGAAAGCATAGTAAAGAACCCCTTTGGAGTAAGAGAGACTATAGGCTTTCTTACAAGTGAGTTAAAGATAGAGGACTTTTTTACACCTAACTACCTCTTTGACTTTTTCTCTGATTTGCACGGAGTTGAAACAAAGGAGAGAGAGGAGAGAAAGGCTAAGCTTTTTAGTAAATTTGGTATAGACAAGTTTGCAGAAGTAAAGGTGGGTGACCTCTCTCAGGGTATGAAGCAGAAGCTCTCCCTTGTTATATCTATAGTCCACAATCCTGAAATAATCATCTTTGACGAGCCTACCAACGGTCTTGACGTAATCACAGCTAAGACAGTGGTTGACTACCTTGTAGAGCTTAAAGAGGAAGGAAAGACCATAGTCATATCCTCACATATATTCAGCCTCATAGAAAAGATATGTGACAGGGCAGCCATTATCATAGAAGGAAGGCTTACTACCTGTGGCAGCATAGAGGAGATAAAGGGAGGTAAGAGCTTAGAGGACAGATTCTTTGACATTTATACGGAGGTGGTAGGAAGTGAAGAATAATATTTATACAATATTTAGAAAAGAAATGGCAAGATTTTTTTAAGGATAAAAGACTTGTCCTTACCACCATCATACTTCCGGGACTTATGATATTTATAATGTATACCTTCATGGGAAACATGATGAGAAATCAGTTTGGAGTGGATGCAGACTATGTGGCTAAGGTTTATGTAAAGAACCTGCCTGAGTCAATTAGCCCAAGGCTTGACAGCAGCCAGTTTGAGGTAAAAAAGGTTGAGGGAGATATTGGCGAGAGTAAAAAGCTGGTTGCTGACAAAGACATCGACCTGGCTATAAATTTCCCTGAAAACTTTGACAAGGAAGTAGCAGAGTACAAGACAGGAGAGGGAGCTGCACCTCAGGTTGAGATTTACTATAACTCAGCGAACGAGGAGTCACAAGCGGCCTACAACAAGGTTTATGACATCCTTGATGCCTATGAGACCGAGCTTAGCAACAAGTTTGATGTAAATGCAAACGAGAAGACAAGCTATGACCTTGCTAATAAAGAGGACATGACAGGAAAGCTCTTTGGAAGCCTGCTTCCTATGCTCCTTATCATCTTCATCTGGTCGGGCTGTATGTCGGTTGCACCTGAGTCTATTGCGGGAGAAAAGGAAAGAGGAACCATAGCCACCCTTCTTGTAACTCCTATGAGCAGGCAGGCACTTGCCCTTGGCAAAATACTTGCTCTTAGTATAATCGCCTTTTTATCCGGTGTTTCAAGCTTTGTAGGTACATTTGCATCCCTTCCTGCCATGTATCAGGGCATGGAATCTGGCGTAAATACAGCATTTTATGGAGCTAAGGACTTTGCGTACCTTTTCATCATCATCATATCAACCACCATTCTTATGGTTGCAGTGATATCGGTGCTCTCAGCATTCGCAAAGAGCGTGAAGGAGGCTACTACACTCATATCCCCGCTTATGGTGGTAATTATGGTAATGACATTCTTGCCTATGTTTAGCAAGGGAGACAGTGAAACTCCGATAACTCTGTTCTTACTACCGATATACAACAGCATTCTCTGCATGAACAAGATATTTACATTTTCCTATTCAAATGTAAATGTGCTCATTTCTGTGGCTGCAAATATAGTATATACCGCAGTTTTAGTATTGGTACTTACCAAGATGTTTGACTCGGAGAAGATAATGTTCTCAAAATAAATAGAAAGTAATAAAGACTGTAGGTTAAAATGTAGAATAAAGATAAATAAGGCTGTCGCACAAGATAAAACCTCACACAATATAGATGTCATCTATGAAAAACATCTATAACAGATATTGATTGTCTTGAAGCGGCAGCCTTTTTTATGTGACAGGAAATTTCTCCGAAATTACCTGTCACATAAAAATCTCTCCGAGGGATCGCACTGCGGCGGATAAGTAGATGTCGCTCACGCGACCCGCCGCAGGCGGTGAATCCTGCGAAGCAGGATTCTTTCTTTTTTGACAGGAAATCTCACCAAAATTCCATATCAAATAATAAACTCTCCGAGGGATCGCACAGCAGCGGATAAGTAGATGTCGCTTGCAAGAGGCGCTGCAGGCAGTGGATCCTTGTAAGCAGAATTCTTTCATATGTGTATCGACCTAGAGAATTGGATGTAAGATTGAAGCCTTTTATGCTCTTCTTGGAAGACTCTTACCGAGGAAGGTATTTTTTACATTCTGCATCCTAAAGTCAAGCTCTGCACTTTCAGTTGCACATTCGCTAAGCTCTCTTGAAAGCTCATCAAGCATCTCTGGGGCAATCTTTTTGTTATATCTAAGCTTATGTTCAAGCGAAGCCCAAAAGTCCATTGCTATAGTACGAAGCTGAACCTCCACCTTTACTGACTTCTTCTCATTTTCAAGGAAGATAGGCACTGCAACTATTAGGTGGAGACTGCGATAGCCTGAAGGCTTAGGATTTTTAATATAGTCCTTCATCTTGATAAGGGTGACATCATCCTGCCTCATAAAGCAGTCAGCCAGCTTATAAATATCATCCACAAAGGAGCAGATAACCCTCACACCTGCGATATCATCAAGGTTTTCCTCAAGCGCATCAAGGTCGAAAGGAAGGTCACGCCTTATTACCTTTCTTAGAATACTCTCATTACTCTTTATTCTGGACTTGATGGCTTCGATTGGATTGCCGTCATAGATGAGGGAAAACTCCTCATTAAGCACCTTAAACTTAGTTTCGACCTCCATGATGGCACAGCGGTAATTGGCAAAGAATCTCTCAGCAGGAAGTGTATTTTCCTTGAGAAGCTCAATTATTTTCTCCTTAGCTTCTATGGAAATGTCGTTAAAATCAATGGAACTAAGCCTGTTTATAGCCTTTTCAATCTTTGACTTTTCCTTCTTGCTAAAGACATCCATTATCTCATTACTTTCACTTGTATCAAATTCGTTATTCATAATCTCCCCCACAAAAATGCCGTGTAAGTAAGCCTGCGTCAAATTCTATATTTTAAGCCAATGAAATCAAGTAGGTAAAATAAACTTACACTTTAAAATACTGCTGAAATGTCCGATAAATCTATATATGCTATTATACACCATAATAGTGAACAATCAGTGACTAATAACAGAAAAAAATATTTTAAGAATTTATTATTTAAACTATTTTAAAGTGACTTAGAATTTCAAAATATATTGTTAAACGGGGGATTTTGTTGTAAAATGTAACTAATGAAACTGGGTGAGGTTTATATGAAAATAAATGGTGAAGTTTTAAGGCAGAGAATAGAAAAAGCACTTATGATAGTGCTTATCATAATAATTTTACTCATGCTTTATTATGTGGAGAGATTTTCCAAGATGGGCAGACTCATTAACTATACCGGCTATGTAAGAGGAGGCACACAAAGGCTTGTTAAGCTGGAGCTTTTTGGGCACCACGACCAGAAACTTGTGGATAAAATAAATAAGATTATAGATGGGCTATGGAATGGCAATGAAGAGCTAAACATACCTAAGGTAGAGGAAGTAAATTATAGAAAGAAGCTTGAGCTGCAGACCATATTCTGGGAGAAGCTGTATAAAGATATCATGGCTTTGGAAGCGGCTACAGGTGAAGAAAGAGAAAAAATAGTTGATTTGGTACTCACTGAAAGCGAGGATTACTTTAAGGTAGCGAATGAAACTGTATATGCGGCTGAGGATTATTCTGAAAGTCTTGCAGCCCAAATGGGTATAATAGAGGTAGTATTAGCATTCGTTGCTGTATCCATTACAGGCTCATTATTTTGGAATTCTCAGACAAGAAAAACCTTTTAAATATCAATCAGAGGCTCGGGAGAAAGGCCTATATTGACGAACATACAGGGCTTCCGAATAAGAGCCGCTGCGAAGAAATCTTCAATGCCAAAGACGTTGTTGGCGACGAGGTATGCTGTGTCATGTTTGACTTAAACGGACTCAAAGATGTCAATGATAGAATGGGGCATGTTGCGGGAGATATGCTCATTAAGGGCTTTGCCAATGTCTTAAAGAGGTCTGTAAGAGGAGACGACTTCATAGGAAGATACGGCGGAGACGAATTCGTTGCTGTAATCTATGATGCGGGTAATGATAACCTGGATAGGATATTTGACCGAATAAAGAATAATGTAAAGAAGTTTAATGATTCAAATCCTAAAATGACACTTAGCTTTGCCTACGGTTATTCGTCTGCCTGTGGAAGAGAGGGTTGTACTATGCTGCAGCTTCTTAAAGAAGCAGACGCCAATATGTATTGCAATAAGTCATATATGAAGAAGAATGGTGGCCAGTGTCACTGTAGACTGTAGAAAGGAGGCATCATGTCCGGTTATATTTCCCTTAAAGATGTAGTAAAGACTTATAAAGTTGGCGAGAGCACGATTAATGCCTGTGACGGAGTTACTCTCGACATAGATAAGGGGCAGTTTGTGATTATAGTCGGACCTTCAGGTGCAGGAAAAACTACGGTTCTTAACATACTCGGAGGTATGGATACCCTTACCTCAGGCTCTATCACCGTAGATGGCACAGACATAAGTAAACTTCGTTCCAGAGCACTTATTTCCTACAGGCGTGAAGATGTGGGCTTTGTATTTCAGTTTTATAATCTTATGGCGAACCTCACAGCCTTAGAAAATGTAGAGCTAGCGCTGCAGATATGTAAAGAGCCTATGGATGCTAAGGTGGTGCTTGAGGAAGTCGGACTTATAGATAGGATGAATAACTTTCCTGCCGAGCTATCGGGCGGAGAACAGCAGAGAGTGGCTATAGCAAGGGCTTTGGCGAAGAACCCCAAGCTCCTTCTTTGTGATGAGCCAACAGGAGCTCTAGACTATGTGACAGGAAAGGAAATCCTCAAACTTTTGCAGGATACCTGTAGGGAAAGGGGGATGACGGTAGTCGTAATCACCCATAATACAGCCCTCACACCTATGGCAGACAAGGTAATTCACATAAAAAACGGCAGAGTAAGCTCTTCAGAGATAAACAATCATCCTGTTTCCATAAATGACATAGAGTGGTAAGACTGCGAGGCAGATATGAAAAATAAACTAATAGTGGATTTTTTTAGGGAAATAGCGAAAGGATTCGGCCGCTTTATTTCCATTTTTTTTATAGTAATGCTTGGAACAGCCTTTTTTGCAGGGCTTCGCTCCTCAGGAAGCGACATGAGGATATCTGCAGATAAGTACTATGATGATATGGCTCTTATGGACTTCAAGGTGATTAGCACATTTGGACTTACAGATGATGACATTGCCGACATAAGGAAGATAGATGGAGTAGAAGCTGCAATAGGGGCATATACTAAAGAGGTCATATTAAGCGCAAAAAAGGCAGAGGCTGTACTTAGGCTAATAGGGCTTACAAAGGATGTAAATAAGCCATATATAACAGAGGGAAGACTGCCACAAAAAAATGATGAATGTCTTGCAGATACGCAGATATTCTGGTTTTCTGACTATAAGATAGGAGATAAGATAACTGTTTCTTCAGATGATGATTCTGACCTTTCCAAAGACTTAAAAACTACAACCTTTACCATAACGGGATTTGGACATCTGCCTTATTACCTTGAAAGAGGCAGGGGAACAAGTTCTGTGGGTGACGGCTCTATTGACGCATTCTTACTTGTACCTGAGGAGAACTTCAAGTCAGACGTATATACAGAAGCCTATGTAAAAGCTAAGGAAACTTCCGGACTTATGACCTATTCAAAGGCTTATGAGGATAAGGTAAAGGTAATTAAGGAGGAAATTAAGTCCCTTGAAGATAAGGTAAACAGCAGAAGATATGAAGAAGTCAAGCTTGAAGCAGAGGCTAAGCTAAAAGAGGCCAAAGACAAGCTCTTTGACGGAGAGAAAAAGCTAAGTGATGCTAAAAAGAAGATAGATGATGCTAAAGATAAGCTAAAGACAGGTGAGGAGAAGCTCTCCAAGGAAGAAAGAAGCTAAAGGAGGCTGAGGTAAGGCTCCTTGACGGAAGAAATAAGCTTATAAAGGCAAAGAATAAGATAAAAGACGGCGAAGACAAGATAGCCTCTTCCAAAAAGCTGATAGAAGATAAGGAAAAAGAGCTTAAAAAGGGTGAAAATGAGTATAACGAAGGCCTTAGAAAGCTCTCTAAGGCTAAGTCTACACTTGAAAATGGTGAAAAAGAGTATGAAGTAGGACTTAAAAAGTTTGCGGCAGGAAAGGCAGAGTATGAAAAGAACCTAATAGCTTATGAAGAAGGGCTAAAGGCTTATACGGAAGCAAAGGCGAAACTTGAAATGGCTGAGCAGGCAGGGCTTGCTACTCCTGAAGCTAAGACTGTGCTTGAAGAGGAGGGGAAGAAGCTTGAAGCCGCCAAAGTAAGCCTTGATACGGCAAAAGCCACTATTGATGAGACAAAGAAAGTCTTAGATGAGAGTAAGTCTAAGCTTGCTGAGGGTAAGGCAGAGATAGCGAGGTCTGAAAAAGAGCTTAATAAAGCGAGTGATGAACTTAAAAGTGGTAAAGAGGAGATAGCAAAAGGAAGAGCCACGCTTGATAAGAAGAAGGCTGAGCTTGAATCCGGAAGAAAAGAAATAAGAGAGTCTGAGAAGAAGTTAGCCGACTCTGAACAAGAATATTCAGATGGTAAGGAAAAGCTTGAAGAGGCGAGGGCAAAGCTTGATGAGAACAAAAAGAAGGTAGAAAAGGCTGAGAAGAAGTATGAAAAGGAGCTTCCTGCAGCCACTAAGAAGCTTCAAAAGGGAAAAAAGAAGCTTGCCAAGGCAAAGAGAGATGTGGCAGATATAAAAGAGCCTGATTTTTATGTGCTTGACAGAGACATGATGGAAAGCTATGTCAGCTTCAAGCAGAATGCAGAGAGAATGGACAGCCTCGGCAATGTATTTCCTGTCATCTTCTTTCTTGTAGCTGCACTTGTGAGCCTTACGGCTATGACCAGAATGGTGGATGAAAACCGTATGAGCATGGGCATACTTAAGGCGCTCGGCTTTAAGAGCTCTGCTATAGCGGGGAAATACATAGCTTATGCCCTCCTTGCCACAGTGAGCGGAGGCCTTATAGGCATTGCTCTGGGTGAGAGGTTCCTGCCTCTGCTTATCATCAAGTCCTACGGGACCTTATTTAGAGGGCTACCTTACTGTTTTACGCCGATAAATTATGAGCAGGCATTTTTGGCACTAATAGCGGCGACCATAAGTACAGTGGCTGCCACCCTGATATCCGCGCTTTCACAGCTTCTTGAGAATCCGTCCTTCCTTATGCGTCCTCTGCCACCAAGCTCAGGCAGGAGGGTATTCCTAGAGAGGATAGGCTTCATTTGGAAGGGTCTTAGCTTTACAGGGAAGTCAACAGTCAGAAACCTTGCAAGATACAAGAAAAGGCTTATAATGACAGTAGTCGGCATAGGTGGATGTATGGGACTTTTACTCGTGGGATTCGGACTTAAGGACTCTATCAACGAGATAGCAAAGAAGCAGTACATCAGGATATTTACCTATGATGCAAGCATAACCCTTAACTCAAAAGCTACTGAGGCAGAGAAGGAAGAGGTGGCTAAGGCGGCTGCTTCCTATGAGGGGGTATCTGAGGATATTAAGATAGAGTTTTTTGCTGTTGATCTCACTCATGGAGATAAGATTAGAAATACCTATCTTTTTGTACCAGAGGATACAAAGAAAATAAAGGATTTCCTTACCCTTAAAGACAGGACTACAGGAGTAGAATACGCCTTTCCTGAAGGAGATGAGGCATACATTTCCGAAAAAACAGCCAAGATGCTTGGTGTAAAGGCTGGTGACAGCGTAGATATAGTGAGGGATGAGAAAAAGAAGGTAAGTGTTAAGATTGATAAGATAGTTGAAAACTATGTATTTCATTATCTTTTCTTATCTCCGGCTTTGTATAAGAAGCTGTATAAAGAAGAGCCTGATTACAACACACTTAACCTAAAGTTTGACAGGGCGAAGGTAGATGAACAGGATATGGGCAGCAAGCTTCTCTCATACGTAGGCTGCTCAGGAATAAGCTTTGTGGATGACCTGGAAGAACAGATAGACAATATGTTAAAGGTGCTTGATCTGGTTACCTTCGTGCTTATTGCGGCAGCAGGACTCCTTGCCTTTGTAGTACTCTACAACCTTAACAGCATCAATATACTGGAGAGAAAGAGGGAAATAGCAACTCTCAAGGTACTTGGCTTCTACGATAATGAGGTGGCGGCATATGTATATAGGGAAAATATCATTCTTACCGTATTTGGAATAATGGCAGGTATTGTATTTGGAACCATCCTCCATCAATATGTAATAGTTACGGTAGAGGTGGATCTTATGATGTTTGGCAGAAATATAGACCTTCACAGCTACTTTTTAAGCAGCCTTATAACCATTGGTTTCTCGATATTGGTAAACCTTGCCATGTATTTTATGTTAAAGAAAATAGATATGACGACCTCGCTAAAGAGTGTTGAATAGGGAAAAGCTGCAGACCAAAGTATAGGTTTTGCAGCTTTTATATGTACTCATAGAAACAAAGATTTGTCTTTATTTGAGTTTAATCTTGGCATGATAGTTAATGAGTATTAGATAGTTGGGTAATGAGAATTGACATTATTATGGCACTAAGGGTAAAATGATATGAGTATAATTTTTAATACATACTACTGATTATAGATTGTATTGCTGAGGGAGGTTTAAGGGTATGGATATAATTGATTTAAGTTCTGGACATTATACGATAAATATTGGTAAAAAAACAAAAAAATATTCATAGAAAATACGAAATCACATTTAATATATCTTCAGAAAAAAATAATTAATAGTGATGATAGTAGTTATATAATTTCTTTTTATGAAAATGAGATTGTTAATCTAAAAGCTTAGCAACGGGAGAGATATAGCCTGTTTTGTGTCATATAAAAGATATGGTAAAGACAAAGGAGATATATTTCTTTTCAAAAAAATAGGAGAGAATATTGATGAGAGTGTTAAATTAGAAAGTATTGCATTAATGCCTCACATAAAGTTTAGGAATTTAAAACTTGCATCTGTAGATAATGTTAAGAGCTCTAATGTTGAAATTTATCTGAAAAAAATAGAATAATTGATTTTGATGATTCAAGTTTAATTGGAATAAATATAGTAAATAATTTAAATGGGGCAAGTATATATGTTGATAAAAGTAATGTTATCTATCATTACGATAAAGAAGAGGAAGCAATTCATATCAATCGTGAGCAGCGAATGATGATAGATCTGGAGTTACCTAGCTTCATAAATCAATATTATTTGGATATAATAAATGATGACAGGTTAAACAAATATTATGTTGATGAGAATCAAAATATAAGCTATACACCTCAAGATGATTTTTACTAGTGTAAAGAAAAGAAGTAAATATGGCTTTGTGTGATTCAAAGCACAATATTTTTTTCAATTATCTATATACCCTGTTTTTAAAACAGTGGAAATGAATAAATCTACAACAAATAGGTTTTTTTAATCATTATCTTAAATGGTTAATTAGAATTAAAAACTAAAACAAAGGTAGTTATTCGCCCCTATTCCATAGATGAAAGTGATAAAGTTGTGCGTTTGACTAATAACAGCCTTAAACAGATAGGAGTGGATGAAAATGATTTTTATAGTATTGAGAAATCCCATAAATAAGAAGAGCTTAAAGGTAAAAAGCTATGTCAATGGATGATGAAACTGCTATTTATCAAGAAAATAGAGTGATTTCAAGTCAATATTTGAATTTATGTATAGGGGTTCCATTGCATATTAGAAATGAGTTGAAATTAGAGAGTCTTAATTCAACAGTTGAGATTGAAAGGGATTTAGTATTTATATTTAAGAAGCATCTTAACAGCCAAATACAGTCATTAATCGGTGTATTGCTATCTTTCATTGCAATAAAAGAATATATAGAAAATGAATTTATAGTAGTAGGGATTTCTATTGTTTTCCTTGCTGTACTTGTTTTTATTTCATTTTCAGACATAAGGGAGAAAATAGATGAATAAAGAGAACAACAATGAACCGGTCGATTTTGATGAACTGGAGAAAATAGAACAAAGTTTTTTTGAGCGAAAAATATAATAGGTGAAAAAAAGATTATATTTTTAGAGGAAGGAAATCTGAAAATTCTGCTTAGTGCGCCTCATACTGTTAAACAATTAAGAAATGGAAAAATAAAAGCATCAGAAAGCCGCACAGGCATAATAATAATGCTTTTAAGGAAGATTTTGTCATGCCCTGATTATATATAAGATTAGAAATGAAAAATAATGATGCAAACTTTGATGAAGAAAAGTAGTTATAGAGATGAGTTAATAGATTTTTGCAATAAAAAGAAAAAAATTGGTTGTGTATTAGATTTTCATATTTCAGCACCTTCAAGACCGTATAGTATAGAGATAGGAACAGGATATGGTGAGAATATTTGTGGAAGAAAAGATCTGCTAGAAATAATTGTAGAAGAGCTAAAAAAAGTTTATAATAATATTACGATTGATTCTATTTTTTTCCTGCATCCTATGCAAATACTGTCTCGGCTACAGTAGGGAAAAAGACGAAAAATACCAGCTTTTTCAGATAGAAATTAATTGGAGCATAATTTCAGATTACAATAAAATGATTAAATTCGTAGACTGCTTTGTAAAAAAATCATAGAAACATTGGAGGAAAAAAACTTGAAACTGTGGATAATATATAATTCTTCTATTAAATTAGAGAAAATGCTTAACCTAATACGAAGACTATATGAGGAATTTAAAAAAAGAAATTGTGAAGTTATATTGCTTAAAAAAATGATGAAATAATTATGTGCTATGATAATGCCAACAAGCCTCAAATTAGAACAAAAAATTGTATACCGTTACCTGATGGAGTTTTTATTTTTGGGATAAAGACATAATGTTGGCAAAAACACTTAGAAGAAATGGGAATTAGGTTGTTCAATTCTTCATCAGCAATAGAAACTTGTGATGATAAGGTATTAACACAATTAAGGCTTTTCAAAACTAAACATTCCAGTTCCCAAGTCTATAGTTGCACCATTTGTTTATTTTGATTATGACTTGAATAATGAATATATAGAGAATATAGAAAAGGAAATCTGCTATCCTATGATAATAAAAGAGGCAAAGGGGTCTTTTGGAATGCAGGTTCACAAGGTAGATAATCGAGAAGAACTCAAAAAAGAAATTATGAATCTTGGAAATAGAAAATTTTTGTTTCAAGAATTTATAGAGTATTCATCTGGAAAGGATATCAGGGTAAACATAGTTGGTAACAGGATAATTGGTGCAATGCTCAGAACAAACCCGAATGATTTTCGTGCAAATGTGACTTTAGGTGCTAAGTCAGAGCAAGTTGAATTAACTAAAGATCAAGAAGAATTAGCATTGCTTGTTCATAAAGCTCTTGGCTTAGATTTTAGTGGAGTAGATCTGCTTTTTTTCAAAAAAATGGTAAGCCGATTTTTTGTGAAGTAAACTCAAATCCTAATTTTCTAAGCTTTGAAAAGACTACTGGATTAGACTATTGTAATGAAATAATTGACCATATTTTTGAGGAGCTAAGATGAGAGGAATAATATTCTATAGCAGAGATGATTATGAAAAAAATAAAGTATTTGTAGATTGGCTGATAGATGAATTTAATGCTAAGAGACATGAACTAGAACTTATATTTGTTGAAGACTTCTACAAAGCACGTATGCTTTCATTCAGGCCAGATTTTTATAATAAACAGATCTAGAGATTACAACTTAAGTCAATTATTTGAGTTAAATGGAATTAGAGTGTTCAATAATTCACAGATAACTCTTTTTAGGAAACAATAAGTATTCAGGTTATTTATTCGCGAAAAATAATGGGTTTGAAGTAGCTGAAATTCCAATTAACATATATCATAATGAAGTTATAGTTAAGCCGATTTATGGTCATGGGGGACAAGATATAGAGTTAAAGACCTGCTTAACTTTTGACAAGAACTTTATATATCAAGAGTATGTGAAAGATTTAGATGGAGATGTCAGGTTTTATGTAATAGGAAAAGAAATTGTAAAAGTTGTTCGTAGATATAGAGATGATGGCGAAATATTACTTAACTTTAGTCAAAATGGCAAAGTGGAAATATTTAGTCCAGATTCATATATGTTGTCTGAAGCTAAAAGGTTTATATCTCTGCTAGATATAGACTATGCAGGTGTTGATTTTTTCATAACTAAATCGGGGAAGTTTATATTTACGGAGCTAGAAGATGTGGTTGGCAGCAGAATGCTGAGCTTTTTAGGTTGCAATAATATGGTGCCATTGTTTGTGGAGCACATAATAAAAGAATCTGAAAGGAGAGCATAGCTTTCGTCATATCCATTCTTATGTGATAAGGAGTTCCACCATTTTAAATGATGTAGAGGCATTTAAAACAGTAATGCCCGCTGGTGTGCGGGCACAAAAATTCTTCTTAACCTACATAGTCGATGTCTTCATTCTATAGAAAACATTCCTTTTCAGTAAGTCTCCAATACTAGAAAGTGAGTCTCTTGTTTAATCAGGAAGGGCGAATCTTTCCTTGTAAATATTTCTGTTCTTCTCGTACTCAGCCTTCTCAGCCTCATCCATGTCTTTGAAATAATCGTGTTCGCTGAAAAGTATGTTACCTGACTGAATTACATTGATTGCGATATTGGAACAATGACCTGCAACCCTGTCACAGTAATTGATGTAATCTGTAAGGACTACACCAAGTTCGCCTGAACATTCGCCGGTACGAAGCCTTGCCACATGTCTGTTTCTCATATTAAGGATTAGCTTGTCTATTATGCTCTTAAGAGGCTCGACTGTGGAAGCAAGTTTAACATTATCTCCGGTGTAGCATTCGACAGTATTTACAATGATCTCGGAAGCAGCTCTATTTAGTACTTCTTTGTCCTTCTTTGCGGCTTCTGAGAAGCTAATCTTTGTCTTATTCATGTTCTCTGCAAGAAGTATCATGCTCATAGCATAGTCACTGATTCTCTCTATATCTACAATACTGTGGAGCATACCGTTTATCTTCTTGCCGTCCGTATCACTTACATCTGTTCCTGATATCTTGATAAGGTATGCATTTAGCTCATCCTCAAGCTCATCCAGCTCATTTTCTATGGCCCTAATCTTGTCTTTATTTTCCTCAGTATATTCTTCAAAGGTAGATATTGATTCAAGAAAGGCTTTGCTTGCCTGATTTGCCATATATACTGTCTTAATCTTACACTGACCTAAGGCTATACTTGGTGATACAAGGAGACGCTCGTCAAGTAGAACAGTTTTTTCGGCAGCTCCTGTATCCTTGATAACGAAATTAGCAAGTGCTACAAGCCTCTTAGAAAAAGGTATGAGAACCAAGGTAGTAGCTATGTTAAATACAGAGTGGAAACCTGCTACAGCGAAAGAGCTGATGGCAGTGTCAAAACCGCTTATTTTAATTATATCCTTGAATATAAAGAAAACTATGAGTCCCAATAAGGTTCCGATAAGGTTGAAACTTATATGTATAACTGATACTTTTTTAGCGTTTTTATTAACTCCTATGGATGATAAAACAGCAGTCACACAGGTACCTATATTTTGTCCCATGATGATGGGAATGGCCATTCCGTAGGTAATTGAGCCTGTAAGTGAAAGAGCCTGAAGTACACCTACTGAGGCAGCAGATGACTGAATTATAGCTGTAAATGCAGTACCTATAAGAACACCTAGGATAGGGTTTTCAAAGGCTGTAAGTATACTGGTAAATTCTGGCATATCTGCAAGGGGAGCAACTGAGTCACTCATAAGCTCCATACCAAACATGAGGACTGAAAAACCTACCATAATAGTACCGACATCACGCTTTTTAGCACTCTTTGCACCCATTATCATAATAACGCCTATGAGGGCGATAATAGGAGAAAAGTTCTCAGGCTTAAGCATGGACAGGAAGAAATTGTCGGTTTTAAGACCGTTTAAGCCAAGAATCCAAGCTGTAAGGGTGGTTCCCACATTGGAGCCCATGATTACACCTACAGTCTGTGACAAGTCCATAATTCCTGAGTTAACAAGACCTACGAGCATAACGGTAAGAGCAGATGATGACTGGATGGCAATTGTGATTACCGCTCCAAGTACAAGGCTCTTTCCGGGATTGGAGGTAAGTGTCTTAAGTATTCCCTCCAGTTTGCCGCCTGCTACTTTTTCAAGACTGCCCGACATTACATGCATTCCAAAAAGGAAGAAGGCAAGTCCTCCGCAAAGCGTAATTATTGAGTAGATATCCATAAATCTCTCCTTGGTATACTATGATGTGGGTGTCAAAAGTATTTGACACCCATTGATACAGGATTGCTACAGCTGCGCTTTTCGCAATCCTTGCAAAAATATTCGTAATCCGCTCATTTTTTTGCAAAAAAATGGCTACTTACTCATATTTTTTGTGTGTCAAAAGATAATAAATTCTCTTGCAAGCAAGCTTGCATCGAATTTTTATACTTTTGACACTTGTATCATACTATTACATTTTTGACAACTGCAACGACTAAATTATAGCATAATAACACCGGTTAGGAAAGATGGGAAAAAGGGTAGGAGACAAAATAACACTTATTTAACAGGTAGAAATACAGGCTGCTTCAGAATACGTAAATCATACAAATTAAATAGGTGTTAAAGTGCCTAAAACACTTGACAATATGATTAAAACTTTATATTCTAGTATGGTTAGAAGTCTATTTTCTTAATAGACATTGAACTTTGGGAGAGGTGTGTATGAACGAGGAAATGGTTAGTTTACTTGGTAGCGGTGATGTCTACAGAAAAATGCTTGAAAACATGGACATGGGTGTATACTTTGTAAACAGAGAAAGGCAAATTACCTTCTGGAATAAAGGTGCTGAAGATATAAGTGGGTTTACAAAAGAAGAAGTTGTAGGAAGATACTGCCATGACGATATTTTAAATCATGTTGATGAGAAGGGGAATAAGATATGTACCAATGTTTGTCCACTACAGGCGACAGCAGATACTGGAGAACCTAGAGAGGTTATAGTGTATCTTCACCATAAGGATGGACATAGGGTAAGGATTAAGGTGAAATCATTTCCTTTAATTTGGACGGCAAGCTAATTGGAGCGGGAGAAACTTTTGAAAAGCTTGGCACCAACAGCAGCAAAGGCGATTTGACGAGACTATATGATAATTTTTGCTGTTCTGTAGAGGAGCTCAAGGTATTAGCATATTATGATGAACTCACAGGACTCCCAAACAGGCGGTACTTAGAGTCTATACTTGAGTCAAGATTTTTGGAGTTTGAAAATCTTAACCTTAGCTTCGGTGTGCTATTTATGGACATAGATAATTTTAGAAATTTCAACAATGCCTATGGGCATGATATAGGAGATAAAGTGTTGAAGGCTGTAGCTAATACCTTCGTGTCTGCTATCAGAAAGACTGATTTTGTAGGAAGGTGGGGAGGAGAAGAGTTTATAGGAATTTTCCCTATGGCCAATAAAATGGAGCTTGAAATCATAGGTGAAAAGATAAGGGTACTTGTGGAAAATTCTGTGCTCAGAGAGGAAAATGGCAACAGATATAGCATTACAGTGTCCATAGGCGGAGCTGTGCTTAACGAGGATGACCGTATAAGGTCACTTATTAAGAGGGCAGATGAAAATATGTATATAAGCAAGAAATCAGGTAAAAATATGGTTACAATACGTTAAAAAAAAAGGCTGTCTCTTGGCGAAGTAATTCGCTTAGAGATAGCCTTTTAATATGATAGAGAATTATTACAATTACTCCTTTAATTCCATCTTCTCCCTGTCGTATTTGTATTTCTTCACATATTTTCCAATTACAAAGAAACGGTTGCTGGTCCAGGTGCCTTTATCACAGGTCATAAGAGAGATAATTGGTTTACCCACAGCGTCAGCCTGTGAATTGTCAATCAGCTCCAGAGAAGTACTCGGAACTATCTTGGTTTCAATTACCTTGTACTCGTAGATGTCGGTTTTATCAGTAATTCTGATGATGGCTCCTTTTTTAATGTCAAGAAGCGAGCCAAAAAGGAGGCTCTTGTCGCCGTTATTATGTCCTGCAAGGGTGTAGTTTCCTTTACCCATCTTGTCATCAGGCTTCATAGTACCAACTCCCCTAAGTAGGTTGTAGTTGGTAGTCCCCTTAAATATACCGAGGTTCATCTCAAGGGAAGGGATTACTATCTGCCCTATGAGGAGAGACTTGTCTATAGGCTGATTGTCAAGCAGGGTGCCCGTAGGAGATATTTCTTCTACCTGTGAAAAGTCAAATATTTCCTTAGGCTGTTCTTTCTCTTCATTTTGTTTAAGCACCTCAGGAGTGGCCTCTTCCACTACCTTGACTATGTTTTTGGCATCTTCCTTAATCCTTATTTTACTGTACATAGGAAGGAAGATAAGTACAAGTCCTGATATCATAAGCAGGAGTACAATTAGTTTTCTTAAAATTTTCATATCTGTTTCGTCCTTTTATCATAGTTATAATAAGATATAGGAGTCAAAAAAATTTGACACCTATATCGTAATCTGCTTATTATAACATGATTTTTCGATTTTGTCGCCATGAAAATTGACAGTAGTTAAAGATAGATTAGAAAGAAAGATGGTAATATATGATAAAGATAGAAGATAACGGGATTTATTCTACAGCAGTAGGAGAAGTGGACGGGCTTAAAATAATTATGAATCTCCCCAAGGAAGCCTATGAGGAGTATGGTGAGCTGAAAGAGAATGAGGCAGAGGAAAATAAGCCGGATGAGCACAAGGCAGCGGAATATGTGCCAGAGAAGACTGTGGCTTTCGAGGCCTTAAAATATAATCCTCTGAGACTGTTTAGTGAAATGTTAGACCTCGCAGGTAAAGGAGAACTTGATATCTACGAGGGGAATGTATTTGTTAGCAGAAAGATAGGAGAAGAAAATAAGGGCAAGGAGCTATGCGGGGGTATCCTTGTAAAGCCTCTTATATCAGGTAAGCATGATGATAGCCTACAGTTCATCCCTCTATACAAGGAGGAAATCAGCTTGCAGAAAGGTTGGGCTCACGAAAGCTTAGGAATATGTTCAAGTATTTTGCACCTGAGGAGATAAACGAGGCAAGGCCTGACCGTTACAACATAATCACAGATATAGACGGAAGAAGAAATTGTTTCTGATAGAATATGAGGGTGCAGGCTGCACTTAGGAAAGAAGATATCGAAAGCTTCCTGTATACTATAAATAGGTCAAGAGATTGACATAAAAAAATACCTCAAGTAAATTTAGATTATTACTGACCTGCCAGTTGGTAAAATCTAAAAATACAAGAGGTATCTAAAATGAATATTAAAGGCACAAAGAAAAAAAATCAAGTAGTAACAGCAAATATTTTTGAACAGCAGGAGCTTTTGAAAAAAGCGGAGGTGATTAAGGAAAATCTCACAGCTTCAACCTGGCGTGAGTTGGAAACCAATGGTAAGTTCGATAAAAATAAAAAACTCTCTTTTATCAGCGATGACATGCTTATCTTGGGATGTGATGTAGGCAGCGAAACGCACTATGTGAGAGCAATTGATACCAGAGGACGGGAACTCAGTAAGTCCGCATATTCTTTCAACAATGATTATGAGGGATTCCAGAGTGCAAAAGAATGGGCAGTAAAGATAGCTGCTGAACATGATAAGAGTCAGATAGTACTTGGCTTAGAGCCGACCGGTCACTACTGGTTCTGCCTTGCTACCTGGATGATTGCAAATGGAATCAGTGTTGTTCAGGTAAACCCTTATGCTGTTAAGCAGACAAAGGAGGTTGAAGATAACAGCCAGCTGAAGGATGACAGGAAGGATCCAAAACTGATAGCAAATCTTGTCAAGGATGGCAACTTTGGTATGCCATATCTTCCAGAAAAAATCTATGCTGAACTTCGTAGGTTATCCATGTTCAGAGACCAACTGAATGAAGACAGAATTCGAACAATCAACCGGATGCACAGGGAGATGAAGATATATTTCCCGGAGTATAAGGAAGCATTGGGAAAAGTCGATGGAGCATTTAGCCTTGAACTGCTGAAAGAGGCACCATTTCCGGATGAACTGACCGCACTTGGAGAAGAAGGGATAAGACAGATTTGAGCATGTTGCTAAACTTAGAGGACGCGGGTACAGCAGAGCCAGAGAAATCTTACAGTACGCAAAAAGCAAGTGTTGGGATTAAGGATGGATCTATTGCAAGCAAGGCAGCTGTAAAGTGGTTCGTGCAGAAAAATCATGGAACTGGATGTTGAACTTGCTGTTATAGAGAACCAGATCAACCAGAAATGTCAGGAGATACCGCATACAGGTAACGTTCTGGAGATATCTGGGATTGGAGAAAATACACTTTCCGGTATTCTTGCAGAGATGGGAGATATTTCAAGATTTGATGATGTTAAGGAAATACAGAAATTAAGCGGATTAGGCCTTGTGGCATGCAGTTCAGGAAAGCATAAGGGAGAAACCAAAATCAGTCATAGAGGACGCAAACGACTCAGATATTGGTTATTCCAGGCAGCAAAGTCAGCAGTGGCCCATGCAGAGGAATTCAAAGAACTCCATATGTATTATACGACACGAGCAGATAATCCATTGAAAAAGATGCAGTCATTGATTGCGATAGCCTGCAAGCTTCTGAGAATCATCTATACGATTCTGAATACTGGTACGTTCTATGATCCGAAGAAGATGTTGATGGACATCAGACGTCCGGAAAAGAAGGAAGCTATTGTAGCGTAAGACAGTCGGCAGCAAAATTTATTCCAGAACCTTGCCGGTTTTCGGATTCTTCCGAGAACAGGCAGGGTTCTGGAAAGAAACCCGATAACGATGGAGCGCTACAGGCGCTGCATCATTACAATGACCAGCAAAGCGAGGCAGGGTAAGCGTCCACGGAATATCCGTACCCTGTGGAGCAGGCAGGTCAGTAAAATCAAAAAAACAAACAAGAGCTGTAGCTTGCAGTAGTTCTCTCCGTAGGGCATGACCCTGTTCGAAAGCTTAGCAGGCACTCGGTGTATGGACAGGTGGGACGAAGGAAGTTGGGACACGATCCCTTTAGACACGGAAGGTTCACCATCATAGTTAGCAGAGGATTTATAGCCTTTATAAAGCAAAACAATAGGATGCTTTATAAACCACACCCTCTTTTAGCTGTTCAGTATAAAATACAATGACTGTCATACATTTTTTGCTCTGTTTTATGAGGTAAATATTTAAAGAAAAGCCTAAAATTAAATGATTTAGGGCTTGACATTATAGGAAGGAGATTTATGAAGAACCGGGATATGACTGTGGAAGAAGCCTTAAGGAAGATAGCTGAGCTTTCTCCTGTTAAGATAGTATTAAGCAATGTGGCAGATAAAGAGCAGAAGATAAAAAAGGTACAGATAGAGAAAAAGGAAAAGCACTTTCAGATAGCGCAGTATTCCGATAAACAGGTATTTCATAAAAATGTGGACGAGGAGGAGCTAATCTCCTTTTGCATAGAGGAACTCGGTGTGAACTTTCTCCAGCTAAATGCCTGGATGCTTGGCGGAGAAGCCTCAGTTAAGCTCACTAAAAAAGGGAAGCTGTTGTTTAGCCTTAAAAAGGCGGATAACTCAGCCCTTGCAGATGAGGTAAGGGACAATAACAGGAAGAAGAACTACATACTTGAAGAGGGCAGGGTAATAGAGCCTCTTGTTGACATGGGGATATTTACCAAGGAGGGCAAGATAGTAAACTCAATGTATGATAAGTTCAAGCAGATAAACCGCTTTATAGAGATAATTGATGATGAGCTTAAAAAGAAGATTATCACACATTTAAATATCATAGACTTTGGCTGTGGCAAGTCCTATCTCACCTTCATAGTATATTATTACCTCACGGAAATTAAGAAGATAAAGGTAAATATGATAGGTCTTGACCTAAAGGAAGATGTGATTAAAAAGTGCAATAATGCAGCTAAAGTACGGCTATAACGACCTATCCTTTGAGCTTGGTGATATCAATGGCTACAGTGCGCCTTTTAAGGTAGACATGGTTATTACCTTGCATGCCTGCGATATGGCTACTGACTTTGCCTTGTACAACGCGATTAATTGGGGTGCAAACTATATTTTTTCAGTGCCTTGCTGTCAGCATGAGTTAAATTCCCAAATTAAAAGTGAAACCTTCTCTCTTATGACAAGGTATGGAATCATAAAAGAGAGGTTCTCAGCCCTTGTAACAGACGCAATACGTGGGAATCTGCTTGAATATATGGGCTACAATGTAAACCTCCTTGAATTTGTAGACCTAAGCCACACACCTAAAAACATACTCATAAGGGCAGTAAATAATCCTAACAAGGCTGAAAATGTAAAGCTTAGGGCTATGGATGAGGTAAAGAGGATGATGGAGGAGTTTGGGCTTAGTCAGGCGCTTTATAGGATGATAGAGGGGTGATAAAACACACAAAAAGCGGTTTAACGCCTTAAAGCGCTAAAATGTAAATTATACTAAATAAAACAAGTAATCGCGATTATCTAATAAGCAAAACTGCAATAAATACACATAGAAAGAAGAATAATTCGTAAAATATTGACATATCACCCTTTAAGATATATAATTTTTTTGTATAAAAACTATATATTTATAGAAGGAGGGTGTTTTATGGAAGCAACAACTTTTATTGCTGCTGATGATACTTGGGTGCTATGGACGGTATTAGCCGTATGTGCGGCACTCGCAATCTATCTGGAACAAAAGTACGCCTGGGCAAGTAAGGTAACAGGCTGTATTCTTGCTACAGCATTTACCTTGGTTCTTGCGAACCTTAGCATTATACCTACAGATGCACCGGTTTACGATGCTGTATGGGGCTATGTTGTTCCTCTTGCGGTTCCTCTCTTGCTTTTTAATGCCAACATTAAAAAGATATGGAAAGAATCCGGGAAAATGTTCATCATCTATCTGCTAAGCAGTGTGGGAACTCTTGTGGGTGGATTCGTGGCTTATTTTGCACTTAAGGGTGCCATACCTGCTCTTAATGACATTGTACCTATGTTTGTTGGTACCTACACAGGCGGCTCAGTTAACTTTATAGCTATGTCACAGCAGTATGCAGTTCCAGGCAAGACCGTATCTGCAGCCCTTGTAGCAGATAACCTTCTTATGGTGCTTTATGTATTCGTACTTATATCACTGCCTTCAATGGCTATCATAAAGAAGCTCTACAGACAGCCTTATGAAGAGGCTCTTAAGGCACAGACAGATGCAGATAAAGATAACAACAAGACTATGGCAGCCAAGTATTGGGGAGCAAAAGAGATTTCCCTTAAGGATATTGCTTTTGCAGTTGCTATAGCATTTACAATAGTTACAGTATCCACAAAGCTTGCGGGAGTTATAAGTGGTGCATTTAGCGGAGAGGATTTTGTAAGTAAATTCATAGGCGGTTTCTTTGGTAATAAATATCTGCTTATGACTACATTTACTATGCTTCTTGCATCTGCCTTCCCTAAGCAGATGTCATCTGTAAAGGGTGCGCAGGAGATAGGAACCTTCCTCATCTACATCTTCTTTGCGGTTATCGGAGCACCTGCCTCCATACCTATGATAATAAAGGAGTCTCCACTTCTCCTAGTATTTGCGCTCATTATAGTTGCAGTAAATATGATTGTATCACTCATCTTTGGTAAGATATTCAATTTCTCCATTGAAGAGATAATAATAGCCTCCAATGCCAACATCGGCGGACCTACCACAGCGGCAGCCATGGCTGTATCAAAGGGCTGGGGAGCTCTCATAGTTCCGGGACTCCTTGTTGGTACCTTAGGCTATGTGCTTGGTAACTATTTAGGAATACTGGTTGGTTTTGCACTCCACTGATGAACATGTGATATCATAATTAGATAACAGGCAATGTACAAAATACAAGGCTTCCTAGTCGATATGTATCGTAGGAAGCCTTGTATATACAATTATAAGTTTAATTTTCTTACCAAGCTTTGAGGTCTCTAAGTAAAGTTTCTCGACCTAGTTTCATTCTTTCTTCCCTGTTTTCCTTAAAGTTCTTATTGTAGTATTCTTTCAAAGGATAGAGAGTGGTTTTCCCCCCTATTCTTTCAGGGAATAGCAGCTCATATTTGTTAGTATTGCCTTTAATAAAGCGAAGTTTAAAATAATCAGGTAAACGCTCCATTTTATTGTACGGATTCATTTCTGCTATATAGCCGCTTATAATTTCCTTGGCTTTATCTATCTCCTCTTTTGTCTTAAGCTCCTTAGCCACCTCATTCATTCCGATAATTACAGGGCTATCTTCAGGCTTTCTGATTGTTTTCCAGTCTGCCATCACTGTAATATCAATAAATATGTCTTTATCTTTCTTAGTTTGATTGCTAAAAGCAATAGTAAAATTATCTAATTTATAAACTCCCTCTTGTCCATCCGTCATTATTTCTTTAACTTCATTTCCTATTTTAGCGGCCATATCATCTGTTAATTCAGAGCAGGTAAAATCATTAATAATATCAGGATTCTTTCTAGTAGCAGACTTATCTACTGTTGATACCTTGTTGGATTCTGACTGGCTTGTATTAAGCAAATACGCATACGTTGTTATAAATGCCGTATCATAAACAAGAGTATCCATATCTACTAAGGAAGCATCCTTTTCCTTAACATAGTCTTTCATCGTTATCTTTACATCTTTTGGAGATGCGAAGATGTCGTAGGTAAAGTAGCACAGTGTAGGAATTTTCTCCAATGTAAATGTTGTTGCATCTGTCCCAGCACTTTCATAATTTACAATACCAGGAAAATACTTCTCACACTGCTTTTTAAGCTCGCTCTTATCTTTTTTAGATGCAAAGAACATCTGCTTTCTCTGCTTCTTATTGCCTATGGAATTGATATTAACTACACCGTATATATTATCCTTTTCCTCCTTTGACAGGCTTGCTACAAAGTGCCTTGAGCCTCTCCTTAGGTGTTCTGAATCAAAGAAAACAAATTCAGGGTTGTATGGAAGCTCTTTATCAGAAAGAATCCTTGCCATCTCCATAAGAGCTGCCACTCCACCGGCATTGTCAAGTGCGCCTATGCTGCCCTTATATGAATCATATCTTGCTGAAAATATAACAGTTTTGAGTTTCGGATTAGCATCTTTCCTTTTAACAATAATATTTCTGCCCTTAAATAGCACCTTTTCTTTCTTTTGATTCTTATTAATATTGCCATTTAGGTCAACTAGTTTCTCATCATAGCCGTTAAAATTCTGAAATTTTACATCATAGCCATAGTCCTTAACAGTATCAAATATATACTTTCCTGCTTCCTTGTTTTCTTTGGTTCCCCTAACTCTCTGTGTCTTAGTAAGTTTTTCAAAATTATTCTTTATATCGCTTTTGCTTATCAGGCTCTCAACCTCCTTATAAGCCTTGTCCGCTTCCTTTGAGAGTTTAATCTCAGAATTTTTCACCGCAGCCTTTGTGGTATATCGGTTAAAATGCCCTACATTTCCAGAAAACAACCCAAGTGACATTGCAAATACAACCCCAAAACCTACCAATCTTTGAAACGTTTTCCTGTTACTCATAAGTTTTACCTCCAATTCTGATTTACTTGCTGTTCTAAAGTTAATTGTAGCACTTATTATGACAAGGTCAATATATTATTTTATTATTTTAGCAGCACCCGAATATTTTACATTCAATACCAAAGTTATATTTAGCTAGATTTCAAGGCAAGTGCAAGATTACTTTCAAAGTAAGGGCAACGATATTTTTCAATGTAAATGCAACAGGGGTATCTGTCAAAGTAGGTACAACACCATGTTGCATTTAAGTTGAAAAACTGCAATGGAAATAAACACGGAGTTTTTAAAGAGTTTTAAGGGTAGTATTATTGGGGGAACTACCCAAGAAACTACCCAAGAAACTACCCAAGAAACAAACATTATAAAATCTGATCCCGATAAGATGGTGGATTTGATGAAAGCTGAACCTAATATTACTGCAAAACAAATAGCAGAAAGACTGAATATTTCTTTTGATGGTGTTCGTTACCATATAAAGAATTTAAGAGCAAATGGCAGAATAAAAAGAGAAGGTTCTACGAAATCGGGTAAATGGATAGTAATTAAGTAGCAGTAAGTAGCAAATATTGTAGATATTGAAAAAATGTTAGTGTTGATATGGGAGTAGCTAGATTTACCAGGTAAGTGCAACACTATTTTCAAAGTAAGTGCAACGATATTTTCCAAAGTAAAAGCAATAGGGATATCTGTCAAAGTAAGTGCAACACCATGTTGCATTTAAGTTGAAAAACTACACAAGTAACATTTAGCTATAGCTTGACAAAAAAGCAAGACCATGATATGGTGAGGAAAGACTTGACTTTTATGACACAAGAATCCAAACACTGTCTAAAAAAACCAAGACCCAAAAGGAAAGTGGACTGTATTAATGACTTCAAAGGGAAGGGCAACTACGGTTGTAGCAACCTTAAAGGTTGAGTATAACTTTGGATATTAATCAACTTAGAACTATTGAAATTTACAAATGGAATTGTTAAATGCGACAAGGAGGTAGCAATTATGGCGATTGGAATTGGTTCTATAACAGGAGGAATGAGTGCATTTCGATACTCTACTCCAGGCAAAATAAATACTGAAGACCCTAGATATAAGGCGCTTGAAAGAGATGGGATTATAGCAGATATACTAGAGGAAGAGATGACAATGTCTCCGAAAGAGCGTATCGCTTATGAAATGTTTGGTGGCAGAGAATTGCTTATTAAAAATCATATGAAAAACTATGATTCGGAGGGTAATAGACTAAACTGTTATGGTGTTGCAGGTATGGATGCTACAGGCAAGGATTTATCTGAAATTCATCAGATTATTCCTATATCTGAAGAGCATCGCCAAAAAATGTTTGATTCCACAAAAAGAGAATTTATCAGAGATAAAGGTGTGGCTACAGGCAATACCAAGCGTACTGAGGTATTTACAGCTTTTCAGAAGAGCATACCCATTAAGGATAGGCTAAAGGGGTCTTGGACACTTGGACGATATGAGGCTGCGTACTGGGTGGCAATGGCAAAAGCTATGGAAAAGCATGACCCCAATTGGAAAAACGGTAAGCCGGTAGACGCCAATGTATTAAAGAACGTGACAAGAGAGTCCGTAGAGAAAGAATTAACGCAACAAGGTAATAGGTTTATACTAAATGGATTTGATTTATTGATATAGTTGAAACTACTGTATATTGATAGTGTTTGGAAAAGAGGTTGAGATTTATATTTCGACCTCTTTTTTTGGTGCTAGAATTCCAAGGTAAGTACAACACCATTTTCAATGTAAAGGCAATAATATTTTTCAATGTAAACGCAACAGGGGTATCTGTCAAAGTAGGTGCTACACCATGTTGCATTTAATTTGAAAAAACTACCACCTATGAATAATGCTTAAATTTGTCCTTAAATATTCTTGACATTTAGTATATTAATCCATACAATTATATTAAAGGAATTAAATGAATAATAATTCTGTATATTATATCGTAAGATAAAAAAATATTCAAAATATAATTTTTGCTGTTTTATTAAAGGGATAGACATACTTTGTATTTTTATTTATATGAGTATTTATTCCGCATATCTTATGTTTAATAAATGAGTATGAGCTGTGGATTAAAACCTGCGAGTAACATGCTGTTATAAACACGACTTTTGGAGGTTTAATAATTATGAAGAAGATAAACTCTATAAGATATAAGAATGGTGATAACAATTTTTTTGAAGAATACAAAAATGAAGTTAAAATGTCGATAATAGCCATAATTGTCGTAATGCTGATTTTTCTGGTAGGTAGAACATATATTAAATTCAGCCCATTTTTTGATGTGCTTAGCGGATTTTCAACAAGGTGGGATATAAGTTTCCCTACAAGCGCAGAACTCGTTGAACAACAAAGTGATACCGGCTGGTTTGGTGAAGGTGAACGCTTGGCTATATTAAGGATTGGAGATGACGTTAAAAACTCCGTTTTTGACATTAGTCAATTCAAATATACTATGTCAGAAGACGAAAGAGCCCTTGTTGAAAGCATAATTGATAATTATCATGGTAAAAATATTAATAAAGCACTCCTAAATTCTAAGTATGTAAGAAAGTTAACTAAGTATGATAATGAATTGATTATCATCTTTGATAAGGGCAGCAATGAATATTATTTATTTGAGAATTTAATGTAATGATACAAGTGTCAAAAGTATAAAAATTCTATTCAAGCTTGCTTGCAAGAGAATTTATTATCTTTTGACACGCACATCATAAAATAAAAAGATAATAATATGAACAATATCAGGAAGAAGGTGACTGAAAAATGATATGAAAAAAGATAGTTAAAAAAATAGTATAATAACAATTGCCTGCTATAGTATCATACATATATTATATTATTTTAGTGTTAATTTGACGGGTGTTTATAATTTTATTTGGGATTGGATGAATTTCTATCGCATTTTTGCCCGTCACCCTGCATATTTTCGATATGGGCATTATTATTGCAGAGGGATATTACAAATATATTTTTAATATCTGGTACAGTACTGGGAATTATAATAGGAAATGTGTCTGGAAAGTTGTCAGAACAAAAGTCTCCAATAAGTTTTAATAATGGTTGGATATTTTATACTTCCGTTTTGTTCATATGTTGTTTGGCTGGCTACCTTATCGATGTAAAAAAAGAACTTAATAAAAGGCAACCAGTAACAACTGGGACTAAAGTTATGCGTTTTGTCTTCATAGGTGTATTAGCTTTGGTTTTTACCATTAACTGTACTTTAGCAAAATGGACTCTGAGTTATTGTAAGGGCGGAGAAGATGGCTATATTGAAGGGTATAATGCAGGATTTTCCGATGCACAAAATAACAAACCAATGAAAGAAAACACACCAGATAAAGGCGGTAAATATTCCTTTGGCGAGTTGGAGTATAAAGGATATGTCATGCATTGGAGCTCTGGATACAAAGCAGGATATGAAGCAGGAAAAAAATAGTGATTCTAAAAATATGCTAGATTTCCAAAGTAAGTGCAACACCATTTTCAAAGTAAGTGCAACAAGGGTATCTGTCAAAGTAGGTGCAACACCAAGTTGCATTTAAGTTGAAAAACTACATCACAAAAGGAAAGAGATTTTGTAATTACCAATACAGTTGATTTAAGTAAGTTGGAGGAGTAAGCATGAAATTGGTATTAAGAATAGGTTTTAATATTTTTATTTCTTATTTTGCAATTGCATCGTGCCTTAGTGTGGTGGAGTTAAATTATTATCTGTATGATGAAGTAATAGTTTTTCTTATACCTGTTATTGCACTTATAATAGTTCATTTATCCAATAAATTATTAAATAAAATCTCATATTTTTAAGTTATCAATGGATAATAATATAAGGAGTATTAAATTAGGTATTTTAATTTTGGAACTGTTCTTTATAGGCAGAGAATTTATAAGAGGATTCAGCATTTTGAATGATGATGGTTTAGCATTTCTGTGCACTATTATGCTGGTACTAAATATACCATTGTGCAATGCTATTTTAAGAATGGCTGATGTTTCTAAAGATTATTGAATATATTATTCAGGGAAGGAGACTTGATGAAACTCGTTATAAAAACCATCATTGATATACCAGCCTGCATTTTTTTAATACAAATAAGTGCTCTTATAGTATTTGGTATTTTTCAAGCCACGGGCTTAGCTAGTAATTTGCTGGTAGCTGTTATTGCCTTGATGATGTTATATTGTATCAATTTAACGTTAGATGAAGTTAAATTCTTAAAAATGTCAAAAGCAAAAAATATGTTAAGCATTGTAATAAGCACTTTGATTATAGATTTATATTTTGCATATAAAGCATTTTTGTTTAATTGCTTCGATGATAGTGAGAAGGAAATCAATGTCTTTTACTTTATTACATATCTTATGATGATTATATTAAGCTTGATAATAAGCATTATCCTTGACAGATTTAAGAGAAATATTGGAAATTTTAGAAACAAAGATTGTACAAATTAATATACGCTTATGGAGAACAGCTTAGCCGCTGTTCTCTTTCGCTTAGTTGTGAATAAACTTAAACATTATATTTACATAGAGTTAACAACTACCTACTTGACCTTGGCTGAGATTTGTAGATAATAGAAGGTGTTAAACACCAACATTTTTGAGACTAAGGGGAACATTATGATTTATAAAGCAATTGACAGATTGATTGGATATGGACTTAAAAAAGGATTACTTGAGAAGGAAGACATTGATTACACTAGAAATAAGCTTCTCTACACCCTTTGCCTGCCTTCCTACGAAGGAAATGGGGAGATAGGAGAGTGTAAGGAAGAGCTTTGTGATATTCTTACAGACATCATAAGCTATGCAAAGGATAAGGGCTTAGTAAGCGACTCCATTACCGAGCAGGATTTATTTGACACAAAGGTTATGGACTGTATCCTTGGCAGGCCATCCGAGATAGTTAGAAAATTCAATGAACTGCTTAAGAAAAGCCCTAAGGAGGCTACAGACTGGTACTATGACTTTAGCAAGGCTACCAATTATATCAGAGAAGACAGGATAGTTAAGGATGTGAAGTGGCAGGCTGATTCTCCTTATGGAAAGCTTGATATAACCATCAACCTCTCAAAGCCTGAGAAAGACCCTAAGGCGATAGCTGCAGCCAAGAAGCTGGTACAGACAGGTTATCCTAAGTGCCTTCTTTGTAGGGAAAATGAGGGCTTTGCGGGAGATATGAATAAGCCTGCAAGGGAGAATCACAGGCTTATACCACTTACGCTGTCGGGGGAGAATTATTTCTTACAGTACTCCCCTTATGTGTACTACAATGAGCACTGCATTATCTTAAATGAAGGTCATGTTCCTATGAAGATAGACAGGGCGGTCTTTTTAAAGCTCCTTGAATTTACTGAGCAGTTTCCTCATTATATGGCAGGCTCCAATGCGGATTTGCCTATAGTGGGAGGCTCCATCCTTACCCATGACCATTTCCAGGGAGGAAACTATGAATTCCCTATGGCAAGGGCAGGACTTAGAGAAGAGGTACGGTTTAAGGGCTATGAGGATATTAAGGCAGGAGTTGTAGACTGGCCTATGTCTGTTATCAGGCTCACAGGAAAAGATTATAAGAAAATAGCTGAACTTGCAGATAAGATACTTGGCGTATGGAGAGTTTACTCGGATGAGGCTGTAGATGTCCTTGCTGAGAGTGACGGAGAGCCACACAACACTATCACTCCTATAGCAAGGCGAAGAGGAGAAGACTTTGAGATAGACCTGGTGCTTAGAAACAATAGAACCACAGTGGAATATCCTCTTGGTATCTTCCATCCTCACGATAAGCTCCACCATATCAAGAAGGAAAATATCGGTCTCATTGAAGTTATGGGACTGGCAGTGCTTCCCGGCAGGCTTAAGTCTGAGATGGACAGCCTAAGGACTGCACTCCTTGAAGGCAAGGACATAAGGGAGGATGAGGTGCTTGGTAAGCATGCTGACTGGGTGGATGAATTTATGGCTAAACATAAGGACTTTAATAAGGATAATGCTAAAGAGATAATAAGACAGGAAATAGGACTTGTATTCTCTGAAGTTCTCACGGATGCCGGTGTTTATAAGGACGACGAAAAAGGAAGAAAGGGAATACTTAGATTTATAGAGAGGGTAAACTCTCTGTAGTTAAGTTACAGGTAATGAATGATAGAAAGTTTATTGAATTTTTGAAGGCAGTATATTGTTGTTTTTTGCAGGACAATGTGAGAAATCCCATACTTGATGCGATTCTCATACCATTTACACTCTCCAACAATGCAGGTATACCCTGCATACTTTTTAGTGCTTATTTTTTTCTCTACTTTAAGAAACTTAGGAAGGTAGGCATACTGATGCTTGTTTCGCTACTCCTTGAGTTTATTATTGCAAACCTAGTGCTTAAGAACCTGACAGCAAGAATCAGGCCGTATGAGGTGATACAGGGGCTTACCCTCCTAGTCGGAAGGGCACCTGATTTTTCCTTCCCTTCGGGGCATACGGGAAGTGCCTTTGCAGTAGCTGTGGTTATCTTTCTTAAGATGCCCAAAAAATACGGAATCCTTGCGATTGCACTTGCCTCTCTGATGGGATTTTCAAGGCTTTATGTAGGCATCCACTATCCTAGCGATGTAATCGGAGGAGTGCTTTTGGGAATCATTACTTCACTGACTGCGATTAAGTGCCTGCCGGACTTTTCTCCTATTATGAAGAGGTTTGCAGGCGAAAGCATAGAAGCAGCTTAAAAGGAGCAAACTGATGAATATTTCATCCAAACAAAAAGGAATACTATTTATCCTTCTGGCGGGATTTGGCTTTGCCCTTATGGGGCTCTTTGTCAATCTTGCAGGAAGTATCCCCACCATGCAAAAAGCCTTTTTTAGAAACATTGTCCCTGTGTTTATCGCAGGGGCAGGGCTTAGGGGAATTAAAGGGAAATTACATATAGACAAGGGCGATTTGAAGTTTTTGATATTAAGGGCAGGCTTTGGCACACTTGGCATAGTCTGTAATTTTTATGCCCTGGACCACCTAAAGCTCTCAGACGCCAATATGTTAAATAAGCTCGCGCCCTTCTTTGTTATTATTTTCTCATTTATACTGCTTAAAGAAAATATAAGCATATTCCAGGGATTAGCCGTATTTGGCGCCTTTGTAGGAGCACTTTTTATAATAAAGCCAACAGGCAATGTATCCATGTTTCCTGCCCTCATAGGTGCACTTGGAGGGGTAGGAGCGGGAGCCGCCTATACGATGGTTCGTATCTTAGGAAAGAGAGAGGTAAACGGAAACCTTATTGTATTCTTCTTTTCGGCCTTCTCCTGTCTATTCTGCCTGCCTTTTGTAGCAATGAATTATGCCCCTATGAGCCTTCATCAGACTGCTATGCTTATGCTAAGTGGTGTGGCGGCAGCCGTAGGACAGCTTGCAATCACAAAGGCTTATTACTACGCTCCTGCAAAAGAGATATCAATCTATGACTACAACCAGATAATAGTCTCAGCCCTTCTTGGCTTCATCTTCTTAGGGCAGCTTCCTGATGCTATGAGCTTTACAGGCTATGCCATCATCTTTGCAATGGGCTTGTGGATGTATTTCTATAATAGAAAGAGATAATTAAACATATTTTTTTGTGAAAAGTTTAAACTAAGTTTTTACTTCAAATAGCCGATAAAAACATGGAGTGTTAAAAAACCATGTTTTTTTCATTTCACATAATATTTAAAATTAACTAATATTAAGGAGAAAAGCTTATGAAAGGTACTGTTGTAGCCTCTTGGATGACCTCTGGAAGAAGTCTTTTCGGAGACAAGGTAGTAAATGAAGCCTTTGAAAAATATGGTTTGAAACCTGATCACATTTTTTCACCACTTGAAGACGTAGATGATAGTATGGCGCTTGGAATGGTTGAGTACTTAGGACAGAAGACAGGAAACAGCCATGAACAGATCTGGGAGATAATGGGAAGGGAGAATATCAGGACCTTTGCGAAATTTTATCCGGGATTTTTCAGACACGAGAATGCATATCATTTCTTAAAGTCAATGAATGATGTGCATGTTATAGTAATGAAGAGATTTAAGGGAGCAACCCCTCCTGCACTTGATATGACACCTATTGATTCCCACAGGGCACAGCTTGTGTACCGCTCTAAGAGACAGCTTGGAGATTATCTTAAAGGACTCTTAAAGGGTGTATTTGCACATTTTAATGAAAAGGTAGATGTAAAGATAATCAGCCAGAACGGACCTGAGATTAAGATTGAGCTTACCTTTGATAAGCCTATTTCTTATACAAAGAGCTACAAGCTTAACAAAATACTGTCTTTGGGCTTTATTAAAAACTCAGTATTTAAGACATCTTTATTTACCATGCTTGGTGTGGGAGTGGCAAGCTTTGCTTCCTTTGGCTTTGGCTGGGAGCCTGCTGTTGTTACCTTGGTTTCAGGAATTGTGCCTGCAGCCTTAGGTTCACTTTTTGCAAGACCTGTGACAGAGCTTCGTGAAGAATTAAATGACTTAAAGAAGAGAAGATTTATCACTCACATGATACTTGATAGTGGGGATGAATATGAGGAGCTTGCAGCTGATATCTCAAAGGTAAAGGAAGTAGTACAGAAAGACTTTATCGACTTCAATGCAGTTGTTGATGAGATGTACGGCTTCAACCATTCACTTGGAGAGATTTCAGGCAACATGAGAAGCACATCTGATAATATCAAGGGCATTATGGGCAAGATTACAGAGGATACAAGCAGACAGGCAAGTGAAACTGAGCGCCTTGTAAATGTCTTAAACGGAAGTGTACATAATATCACAGAGATATCTGAGGAAAGTCAGGATAATAGAGTAAAAATAGAAGATGCTATGAAGGGCATCAAGGAAAGCTTCGCAGGAGTTAAGAAGACTGCTTCAGAGATAAACGGAGTGCTTGACGGACTTGGAACAATCAGAGAAAGCGGCGCTGAACTTCAGAATGATGCTGACAAGATGGTGCAGATTGTATCTATAGTTTCAGGTATTGCAAATCAGATTAACCTTCTTGCGCTCAATGCTTCCATAGAGGCAGCAAGAGCAGGAGAAGCAGGAAAAGGCTTTGCAGTAGTAGCAGAGGAAGTAAGAAAGCTTTCAGTAGAGACAGATAAGGCTGTTGAGGAAATCAACAACAACCTTACAGGCTTTGTATCTAACATGAAAGAAGTAGTATCAGGTATAGACAACCAGTATCAGGTACTTGCGGCAGAAAATGAGTCGCTTGACAAGGCTGTGGAAACCTCTCAGGTATCAAATGACAACCTTCAGGCAGTATCTGTACTTATGATTGACAACTCTAAGAAGCTAAACAGCGAGGCAGAGTCTATCACAGAGCTTTTTGAGAATATACAGACACTTACCTCAATTGCTGACGAGAATTCATCAGCCGTAAGCGAGGTAAATGGCAGCGTTGGACTCTATGTAGAGCAGATTAAGGAGCTCTCACACCAGATTGGCGTATTCGACACCATGATTGAAGAGTTCAAGAACAGTTTAAGCAAGTATCATACCTGATTAACCAAAAAACCGGAGCAGATATTATATGAAAAATATCGTGGCAGACCTTAGGAAAAATGTTGTAATGATTACTTTGCCTGTTACCATTTTAACCAATCTCATCTTTGGAGGGCTTGCCTTTGCAGCGGTCGAAGATGAGAGGAGGTCTGCTCACGATATAAGTATTGATGAAAACGGTAAAGTAAAGAAGAGCTTAGGGGAAAATGGAGAACTACCTTCATTTGTAAGGGAAGCCCTGCCCATCGTAGAAGAAGGGAAGAAAGGCACTATCCTTACCTACCCTTCATCAAAGAATGAATATTTCACTTTGCAGATAAAGAAGAACAACCGTAAAAAAGACGACTACATATTTAAGATATCAGATGAAAAAAAGCTTAGAGTATGGGGCTATAGAGGCTCCACAGGCTTTAAGCTAAAAAATGGAAAGAAGGGCTTTGTAAGCCTTTCAGAAAAAAGGTGAAGCTTAGTTTTAGAAGATAATTATTCATGATACAGGTTAATAGCTTAATCTGACATATATACGGAAACAGCAAAATGTTTCATGAGTATTTATAATAAATTGCATCTGGTTAAATGCGATAAGACCGGACGCAGAAAAGAAAAACAATAAAATTTTGGAGGTTTAAATGAAGATTAGAACAAGGATGTTGGCTTTTATTGCTTTTCCTATACTTATGGCTATTCTGCTCATTGCGGGAAGCTCTTATGTATATTCAAGCAGGATGGTGGAGGACCTAAGCAAGCGTGAAATGTTGGAAACAGCTAAAAAATATGGCTCAAACTTAGAGACTTTCATTGCTAAACAGATTGCAAATGTAGATATGCTTTCAGATAGTATTACTATGTCTGACTTATCTGATAAGGAACTTTATAATGAATTGATATATGTAACTGATAAGAACAGTGATATTCTTGCGGCCTTCGCAGGATTTTCAGATAAGCGCTTCTTTAATGGAAGCCAGTTGCCTGTACCTGCTGACTATGACCCTACAACCAGAGACTGGTATGGTGATTCCATGAACTCTGACCGCCCTTATGTATCCATTCCTTACACTGACGCAGCAAGTGGCGATACTGTAATTACAGTTTCAACCCAGATTAAAAAAGATGGAAAGGCTATAGGTGTTCTTGGTTTAGATATAACCATGAAGACTGTAAATGAGCTTGTAAACGGTATTAAGCTCTACGATACAGGCTTTGCCTACATCATTGACAGTGAAGGATATATCGTATCTATAAGGACTACGAGCCTTCTGAAGAGTTTGGTAAAATAGAGGATGGAAGCAAGGCTGACCTAGTTGATACTATTCTTGAAGGTGATGATGAGACATTTTACTCAGTAGAAGATGGTATAAAGAGAGTAAATTCTAAGTACGGTATAATAGGAACTGATTGGACTTTGGTTGTAAGTGTTCCTGAGTCAGAAGTTATGGGAGAAGTACATAATTTAAGCCTGTTTATGATAGGTATTGGTGCTTTCTTCTTCGTACTTATCTTAGGTCTTCTCCTTTGGATAATCAAGTCTATCACAAGTCCTATCGCAGCACTTGGAAAAGACATGGAGAAGCTTGCAGACTATGACTTCAGTGAGGAGGTTAAGTCAGGAATCAGCAAGAATTCAGGCAGAAAAGACGAAATTGGCTCTATATCAAGGGGTACTGAAAAGGTAGTAGAGAGACTTAGAGACATCGTACTTAACATCAGAGAGGTTTCAGGCAATATCCTTAATGTATCTGATGAGATTGCAGACAATGCAAAGAGTACAGCCAAGGCTTCAGACGAGCTTACCAAGGCAGTTGATGGTATCTCTATAGGAGCTATGCACCAGGCAGAGGATATGCAGAGAGGTACCAAGGCTATGCAGAGCATAGGCGAGGCGCTTAGAGCAAATGAAGAGTCTATGGTAGAGCTTAACAACTCTTCTGACGGCGTATATGAAGCTAAGGAAAAGGGTATGTCTGCTATTAAAGACCTTATAAACACTACCGCCAAGGTTGAAGAATCAGCCATGAAGGTGAGTGAAGTTATAGTAAGAACCGATGAAGGCGCTAAGAAGATAGATGAAGCAAGTACGATGATTAAGTCAATTGCAGGACAGACCAACCTCCTTGCACTAAACGCGGCCATTGAGGCTGCTAGAGCAGGAGAAGCAGGAAAGGGCTTTGCAGTGGTTGCTGACGAAATAAGGAAGCTTGCTGAACAGACAGATAAGTTTACTGAGGAAATCGTGGTTGTAGTACGCAACCTTTCAGAGAGAACCAGGGAAGCCGTTGACATCATGGAAGAAGTAAAGACAGTTGTTGGCGAGCAGGTTACCTGTGTAGATGAAACTGAGAAGCAGTTTGTATTCATCTCTGACGAGATAGATGTAACCAAGACAATAATCGGCAAATTAAATGACTCAGAGAAAGAGCTTGAAAGTGCGAGAGGAGAGCTTTCTGAGATAGTTGAAGGACTTGCGGCTGTATCTGAAGAAAATGCTGCGGCTACTGAGGAGTGTCTTGCATCTGTTGAAGAGCAGGCGGCTTCAACCTCCATTATCGAGAGCTCTGCTGAGAGACTTCCTGAGATGGCTAAGGGACTTGAGGAAGCAGTACAGAAGTTCAAACTGTAATACGCTGCTTGATTTAATAGCAATAGTAATGCACAAGCGGATGTTTATAAATGGATACAGGATTGCTCGGTTTAGATTTAATAATACTTGCAAAAATACAGGGTTATGGCAAATATGTCATAGCCCTTGTTATTTATCGCTAAATGTGATAGATTATTTGTTGGAACATTGTATATATTTCACATAATAATCACATTTACGGAGGTTTACGCTATGGAACTAAAGAAATATGAAGAGCTTCTGATAAGCAACATTAAGGCACTTATGAGTGTTGACAGCCCATCAGGCTTCACTCATAATGCTGCCGAGCTAGTTAAGAAGATGGTAACTGACCTTGGCTATAAGTGCACTCAGAACAATCTGGGCAATGTAGTGGTTGAAGTTGAGGGAGAGGATGATACTGCTCCTCTTGGCATGTCAGCTCATCTGGATACACTGGGGCTTATGGTTCGCTCAATCAAGTCTAATGGAGACCTTGCTTTTACTGTGATTGGTTCTCCTGTTACACCTAGCCTTGACGGAGAGTATTGCCGTATCTATACAAGGGAGGGCAAGGTGTATGAGGGAACGGTCATATCTGAAACTCCAGCGAAGCACGTATTTAAGGATGCCAATACACACCCAAGAGAAGCTGAAAACATGGTTATCCGCCTTGATGAGGTGGTACGCTCCAAAGAAGACGTGGTTAAGCTTGGCATAGCAGCGGGTGACTTTGTATGCTACGATCCTAAGACTACCTTTACTTCCTCAGGCTTCCTTAAGTCCCGCTTCATAGATGATAAGGCCTGTGCAGGTATCTTCATTACCCTCCTTACGATATTTAAGGAGCTAAATATCAAGCCAAAGCACAAGACCTACCTCTGCTTCTCAGTTCATGAGGAAATAGGATACGGTGGAGCCACCCTTCCAAATGACATGAAGGAGCTTTTGGTAGTGGATATGGGCTGTATAGGTGATGACCTTAATTGTAAGGAGACTGATGTATCTATCTGTGTTAAGGACAGCTCAGGTCCTTATGACTACGACATGACTACCAAGCTTGTAGAGCTTAGCAAAAAGCACAATCTCCCTTATGTAACTGACATCTATCCTATGTATTCTTCAGATGCCATTGCAGCCTGGAGAGCAGGACATGATGTACGCTGTGCCCTTATAGGGCCTGGTGTTGCAGCTTCTCATGGTATGGAGAGAACACATATACAGGGACTTATGGCTACTGTAGAGCTGATTTTACATTATATTCAGTAAGATGGGATTTATAAGCCTAGACAAGAAATAAAAGATGAGGGTGTAATATATTTTGATGCTCTCATTTTACAAGAAACTTTACATAGAAAGAAAAAACGGGCTGTCTACACCCCAGCAGACAGCCCGTTTGTATTACAAATAACTTCTCCGATATTCTTATACACTTCTAAAATAGAGATATGTATGGCATAAGTTTTTATTCCTCAGTAGGAAGCTCGATTCCTTTTTCCTTCTCTACCTTGTGCTTATCGTTATAAATCTTCTTGATTATACCGATTACAATGGAAAGAGCAAAGAGTGAAAGGAGGCCTACGAAAAGCTTCTGTGCTCCACCTGAAAGTGTACCACCTACATAAGAATAAACGATGGTTGCAGGAAGCTGACCTATACCTGTAGCAACAAAGAAAGCCCAGAAGCCCATATTGGTAAGACCTGCGCCGTAGCTTACAAAGTCAAATGATACGAAAGGAAGGAGACGGCAGATTAAGATTGCATATTTACCATATCTTTCAAAGAATACGTCCACGCTTTCCATAGCACCCTTACTGGTAAGTTTCTCTACCACATCTCTACCAAGAGCTCTTGCAAGGAAGAAGCAGAGGGCTGCACCAACCATTGCTGAAGACCAGGAGAGAACCGCACCCCATACCCAGCCGAAGATGGCTGCATTTGAAAGGGTAATAAGGAAGGCAGGGATAGGAGCCGCTATTGACTGAAGTATCATAAGTATGAATGAAACTACAGCGGTAAGAGGACCGAATGACTTAAGATACTCTATAACTACAGTTGTATCAAGCTTTGATATGGTAGCAAAAGCAGTATTAAGATTGTTTCTAAAGTCAGCAAAAGCAAAGTAAACGATGAAGAAGACTACAAGACCGGCAATAGCGATATATCTGAGTTTCCTTCTTTTGTTCTTGATTTCACGAATCTCCTCTTCGCTCTTTTCTTCTCTGAGGTCGCTAAGTTTAGCTTCTTTTTCTTTGATTTCCTTAAGCTCTTCCTTAGTATATATCTTCTGATATTTACCGAGTGTAAGGGTTATGTAGATATTTATGATATTTACAACTACGACAAAGATGATGAAAGGCACCTTCATTGAATTAACCGATACATTGGCAGGTAAATCAAGTGCTTCCTTGGTAAGATAAAGGATGTTCGGTATCTTACCGAAGATAAGTGCCATTACGATGAGAATAGCCTCATATACGAAGAAAAGATATTTTGTTGTAATGTTGTTGAATGCAATACCAAGCATGATACCGAAGGCAACAGGGATGTACATAACCAAAGCAAGGTTAATCATCATCTGGTATTTATTGCTAAGTGAGAATATAATACCTAAGATGTAACCTATTGGCAGGCACATAGTAGCGTTATAAAATATGGCTCTTAACTTTTTCAAAATGTCCTCCTTTAGAAACAAGCCACAGACCAGCAGTTTAGTGCAAAAAGTAATTTGGCTTTGCCTGTGACTATGATAATATGAAGTGGGTGCCAAGAGCATTTGACACCCGTAAATTAGGATTGTGATAGATCAAACTATGCAATCCTTAAAACAGTGATTAATCTTCTAAATCTTTGCCCTATGATTAGTTGCCAAGTGTATATCTAACAGCTACATAGGTTCCATCTTCAGGAAGAATCTCAGCATTACCGGTAAATCCAACCTCTCCTCTGGTCTCTACTGCACCATAGGTATAGGTTGTATTAGAGATGATACCAACAGGACAAGAGTCAAGACAAGATAAGCAGCCTGTATTCTTAGCTTCAGAAGCCTTGCGGTTGCCACCGAATTTCATTTCAATAGGCTTCTTGTTGCTGTCAATGATAACTTCGTTGAAATCATAGTACTTATCAGCACCATTCCAAGTAACTTCACACTTGATTGGATCACCTTCAACATGAGTAGTTTCCTTATTGTCAGCGGTCATGTTGCCACCCTCTTTGCCGCCAATCTCCACGAGGGCATCATAGAAATCAAGCTGATTGCCATAAGCTGTGAAGATAGACTTTGTACCGAAGCCGCCTCCGGTAAATACAGAAGCGTGTCTGGTTGGCTGTGTAAAGTACTGACCATTTACACTACATAAAACAGTAACTGTCTTAGCTTCCTTGTCAACCTTTATTGGGTTAGCAAGAGATACACCATCAACCTCATCGGCAGCGCCGGTGGTAGCTGTGCTTTTTGCAGCACTTGCTGTACTTGAAGCCTTGCTTGAAGAAGCAGTGCTTGTTGTAGCAGTTGAAGTCTTAGCTGATGCAGCAGCGCTTGAAGTCTTGCTTGAGTTAGACTGTCCGCCGCAACCTACAGTAAGTACCATGGTTGCACAAAGAAGTGCAGCGATTAAAGTTCTTTTTGTTTTCATTTTCTTTCCTCCATTCTTTTAGGTAAACAATGGCTTTATAATGACTACAAAGCCTACATATCTAGTGGATTATAACATACCTTAAGAGAAAATACAAAAAAAATCTTATTGTATTTTCTGATAAATACATACAATTATAGATAAAATCTATTTGAATAATAATATAGCTGCGTGTAAAATGAAAGGAATGTCTGTAGATATCTCTTATAATATACAGGATTACGAGATATCTTGGGCAAAAAATAGATAAGGAGAAAGAAATGAAAAAGACAGTATTATCAATGCTTAGTTTAGTTGTAGCTATGGGCTTACTTACAGCCTGTGGTGGTAACACTCAGAATTCTGCAAAGTCTTCTGCAGCAAAATCATCTGAGGTAAAATCAGAGGCGGTACCTGCAAGTCAGGTAAGCCAGATAGTGACAGCCTCTAGTACATCAGGCTCTGCATCAGCTTCTACAGCTAAGGTAGATGCAGTTGAAAAGACAAAGGTATTTGTAAGCCCTGAATGGATTAAGTCTGTGATGGATGGGCAGCAGGAAGAGAATAAGGATTATCTCATCCTTGAGGCTGGCTGGGGAGAAGTGGCAGATGATAAGGCTTATACAGATGGACACATTCCAGGTGCGGTTCATATGAATACGGACTATGTGGAGTCTGATGAGTTCTGGAATATTCGCTCTGCTGATGAAATAACAGAGCTTATGAAGAAGTATGGCATCACAAAGGACACAACTGTTATCACCTATGGCAATACACCTGAAATCGCGGCTGATGACAGAGTGGCTACTGCTTTACTTTGGGCAGGTGTTGAAAATGTAAAGGTGTTAAACGGTGGCATAGATGCCTGGAAGAAAGCGGGCTATGAGCTTGAAACCACAGTAAATGAGCCAAAGGCTACAGATAAGGAGTTCGGAGTAAAAATTCCTGCTCATCCTGAGTATATCTTAAGCATAGATGAAGTTAAGGAGAAGCTTAAAAATGATAAGAATTTTAAGCTTGTAAGTATTCGTTCAAGAGATGAGTTTGAAGGTAAGACCTCAGGCTATGGCTATATCGACAGAGCAGGTGAGCCTCTTGGAGCCATCTGGGGACACGATACGGATGATGGCTCTTATAACAATACTGACGGCACTGTAGTTGGCATCGACAAGGTCGATGAATACCTCAAAGAGTCAGGAGCTTCTACAGATAATGAGGTTTCATACTATTGTGGTACAGGCTGGAGAGCTTCTATTCCATTCCTTATTGAGTATGAAAACGGAATAAAGAATGTAAGCATATATGACGGTGGCTGGTATCAGTGGCAGATGGACGGAGAGAACCCTGTTCAGCTTGGAGCGCCGGGAAGCGCTGATTACAAGGAAGTAAAGGTGAAGGACCTTAGCACAGATAAGGCTAAGAAGTAAATATTTGACTAAGGGGGCTTTAGCCTACTCTTAAAGCTCCTTTGTCTATAAAGATGATTTTTCATAATAAGAGATGTATTGCAAAATCAGTGGATTAAGAATGTTTAATATCTAACTTAAATCGGAGAGCTGTAAGATGAAGAAAATATTGCTCGGATTACTATATCTTGTTTCTTTGTTATTGCTTGCAGGGACGGGAGTAGTGCATTATTTTACAAAGGCAAAGATGGGTATGGCAAGGTACATGGTTTATTTTAACGGAAAAATAGACGATAGACTGGGTGGAGTAGGCAAGGGTAAAGTGTTGCTTGTAATACTCATAGTCATAGTATCGCTAATTACAATGAGCCTTATAGTACTTACATTTAAGAACCTTAGAGGAAGCTTGATAAATAAAATTCCTGCAGACCTTGCCTGCATAATAAATGCATTTTCTCTATTTTATATCCTTGCATTTGATAGAGGAAAGACAAGGGACTATTATATAAACGGCTTTGCTTATGTGACTGTAGGAATATTGATTATTGTTGCTCTTTTAGTGAATTTGAGAGGAAAAAATGAAACTAAATAAATCTACAAAAAAGATAATTATATTTGTACTTATTATAGCTGTAGTTGTGATAGCTAATCATTTCTTAGGGCTGTCTTCTTATCTTAAGATGGATAAGCTGATGGAGCTTAAGACAGTGGTTGCTGACAATTTCCTACTGGCAGCTGTTATCTATGTGGCCGCCACCGTTGCGGGCAGTGTACTCCTTGCTCTTCCGGGAGTGAGCTTTGCGATAGCCGCAGGCATACTCTTTGACGCATTCTGGGGAACCTTGCTTTGTACCCTGGCAGCGAGCATTGGTGCAATAGTAGCCTTTATAGCGGGAAGGTTCTTTCTTAGAGACCAGATTAAGCCTATGGCTATGAAGAATAAGTATCTTAAAAAGTATCTTTTTGATGATATGAAGAAAAACGGAGTCTTTGTACTTATGATAACAAGGCTTGTGCCACTCTTTCCTTTCAATCTTCAGAACTTTGCATACGGAATCACTGATATAAAGCTATCCACCTATTCTATATTTACTTTTATCTTCATCCTCCCGGGTACTGCTATGTATACGGTGGGAACAGCAGGCTTTGCTGACAGTAAGAACAGGGTATTATACATAGGGATAGCGATAGCTCTTGCAGTGGTGGTCTTCCTTACAGCCTACCTCTTTAGGAAGTTTGTGGTAGACAAGGAGATGCCGGAGGAAATTGCTGAAGAAAACAAGGAAAGCTCTGAGAAAAAGTCTGAATAAGATGAATCTATAGATGAATTAAGAGAATCGTCTGGAATTTCTAAACACATATAGATGAATAATAACTTGAGATAAATTGGAGAATAATATGGGTAAAATCAAGCATACAGACGCAAGTAAATGTATAAACTGCCACCTCTGTACCAAGCACTGTTCATTCCTCACTAAGTATGGTATTACTATAGGGGATGTGGACAGGCTTAGAGAGTTAAAATACAGTTGCTTCCTCTGCGGCGAATGTACAAGAGTCTGTCCGAAGGACATAGATGGAAGGCAGATTATCCTTGATATGAGGACTGATGAAGTAAAAGAAGGTAAGTACGGTCTCAAGCAAAAGGGCTACGGAGCATTACTTTTTGAGAAGAAGAACTATATATTTAAGAATTATAGAAAAGGAAAGTCAAAGAGCCTTTTATTTCCGGGATGTAACTTCCCATCTTACTTTCCAAAGACTATAGCCTACCTCTCAAAGCTATTAAAGGATGTGGCGGACATAGATACTGTCTATGACTGCTGTGGCAAGCCTATAGCGGAGCTTGGACTCGTAAAGGAAGAGAATAAGATAATAGACAGGATAAATGACTATATTAAAAGACATGGAATAGAAGAACTCATTTTGCTCTGTCCTAACTGTTACTATCACTTTGGTGATAGGCTTGATGTGAAGATTACCGTTATCTATGAAAAGCTTGCAGAGCTTGGGCTTGGCAACAAGATAGATGTAAATGCTGATATCTTCCTACCTTGCCCAGACAGGGAAAACAAAAAATGGATGGAGTATCTAAAGCCTTTCTTAAGCAAAGATATGGACTATGTAAAGGGTGTACAGTGCTGTGGAATGGGAGGCTGTGCCATGGTAAAGGAAAGAGAGCTTTCAGACGATATGCCTAAAAAGCTTAAGGAACAGGGTCACGAAGGGCTTATAAGCTACTGTGGCACCTGTGCAGGAACTCTTTCAGGCAGAGGCTGTTCTATGGACCACTTTCTTCCTATAATCCTTGGAACGGGAGAGAAGGCTGATTATAAGAATTCCTGGACTAATAGGGCGAAGACAAAGTTTAAGTAAAGAGTAAGATAATAATTGATACAGTACGACTAAGGCTTTGTTATTTATGGTTGTTGAAGGTAAGCCCTATTTGGGTTTATATGATTTAGGTATCGGTATCATTATTTTGGCTCATACATGAAGGAAGGAGGCAGATAGATGAAGGCTTTTATTGTATTTACAAGGATACCTGTGGAAAATAAGACAAAGACCCGTCTGCTTCCCTATTATACGCCAAAGCAGTGTGTGGGGCTCCACCTTGCCATGCTTAAAGACCTGGCGGAGACTCTAAACCGCCTCGATAATTCTATAAAAATCTATATTTACTATCTTCCCGAGGGAGATGTAAGCCTTATCAAGAACATATTCGGAGAGGATAAGACCTACAGGAAGCAGAGGGGAGAGGACCTTGGAGACAAGATGTATAATGCCATATCCGAGGTCTTATCAGAAGGTACATCTGCCGTTAGCCTTAGTGGAACCGACATCCCAATGCTTTCCGCAGAGGATATAGAAAGCTCCTTTACAGTCTTAGAGAATAATGACATAGTCCTGTCTCCTACTGAGGATGGAGGCTATTACCTCGTGGGGATGAAGAAGGCAGATAAGGAAATATTTGATATTGAGGGCTATGGCACAGGCAGCGTATATGAGAATACAAAGCAGAAGATAGAGAATATGGGGCTAAGCCTTGGGATAGGCAGAAGCCATAGAGACATAGATACAAAAGAGGATATAAAGGCTTATTATGAGATAATAAGGACTGATGCAGACTTTAGAAAAACCCATACTGCAAAGTTTCTTAAAGAGAATAAAAGTATAGCAATAATCATTCCTACTTACAATGAAGAAGAAACTATCGTAAGCCTTATGAACCAGCTTGAGGAAATTAAAGACAGGTGTGAGATTGTATTTGTAGACGGAGGAAGTACGGATAATACAGTAAGCTTATTGAAGAGAGTAAGTTCAGACTGCTTCATTCTAAGAAAGGACGCAACAATCAGATGAACCTCGGAGCACTTAGCGTGGAGGCAGACATTTTATTCTTCTTACACTGTGACAGCGTTTTACCTCCTAACCCACTAAAAGAAATCCTTGACCTTATGGAGATATATAGGGCAGGCTGCTTTGGCATAGCCTTTAAGAGCCTTTCCCCTCTGATGTTCATCTGCAGATACATCAGTAACCACAGGGTATTTGACAGGAAGGTAATGTTTGGAGACCAGGGCATAGTCATAGACAGAGATTTATTTATGGAAATAGGTATGTACCCTGACTTACCTATAATGGAGGACTATCAGCTATCCCTTACCCTCAAGGAAAAGGGAGTAAAGCTGGGTATGGCAAGGCATAGAATATACACAAGTGCAAGGAGGTTTAAGGGAGGGCCTATAAGGAAGTTAAGGCTTATGTGGAAGATGAACCGCCTCAGGGCTAAGTACCGCAGGGGAGTAGATATAGAAGAGATTTCAGCAATGTATAAGGATGTGAGGTAAGATGGAATATACTACACTTATAGAACGGCTTATAAAAAGCAGAGAATACAGGGAGGGACTTGGACTTCCTGAAAATGTGGAAGAAAAGTACGAGCTGCTTGCCGCAGGAGAGTACAATGTAAACCTTAGCTTCACTCATCCGATATCGGGTGAGAAGCTTATCTTAAGGATAAATCAGGGCTCACAGATGCACCTTGAGAGTCAGATTGAATACGAGGCAAATACACTGAGACTCCTTAAGGATTCAGGCAGGACACCAAGGCTTTACTATGTAGATGGAAGTAAAAAATACCTTGATAAGGGCATATTGGTTATGGAATATCTGCCGGGAGTTGCACTTGACTATGAGAAGGACTTGATGAAGGCAGCAGACATCCTTGTAGACATACACAGACAGGCCTTGCCTGGAGAAAGTGGGCTTATAGAGGCGGGAGAGGGTTTAGCTTTGTGCTTGATGAATGTGAGGAGATGTTTAAGCACTATACTGAAAGCAAATATGCTGACAAAGATATAGAAAGTAGGATAAGGCATCTTCTTGATATGGGATGGAAGCTGTCAAAGTCCGGTGAAGTAAGCTTTGACGGGCTGTATAAATGTCTTATAAATACTGAGCTTAATTCAACCAACTTCCTTATAAATGAAGAGGGTAAGAACTATCTGATAGACTGGGAAAAGGCTGTATTTGGCTATCCCGCTCAGGATATAGGACATTTCCTTGCACCTACAAGTACCTTTTGGAAGACAGACATCATCCTTACCAAGGTAGAAATTGATGATTTTATCACAAGGTACATAGAAAAGGCAGGAAGATATTTTGATACAAAGGGAATAAGGGAAACTGCCCTTGCCTTTATCAAGATAAACTGTCTCAGAGGTCTTAGCTGGTGTGCCATGGCTTTCGTGCAGTATAAGGAAGCTGACAAGGAGATAATGAATGAAAGCACAAGGATAAAGCTTGGTCAGTATCTGGAAGATAGCTTTATCATTGGGATAGAGGAGATATTTGAAAAGAGCGGGCTGTAAACACTTATAGTAAAATGCTATAAATGCAAGGCATTTATTTGTTTTATCTATTTGACTTTGTTTTGATTAGCCTGTAAGATAATTGGGATTTTAACCTATTAAAATGGTATGAAAAAAGGGGTAACAAATGAAAAAGAAATTATTGGCAGGAATCTTATCACTGGCTATGGTTGTTTCACTCACAGCTTGTGGAACCAAGAGTGACTCTGCTTCAAGCAAGACAAGCACTTCTACAACTGGCAGTAAAACCACTAGTGCAACTAGCAAGACTTCTACAAAAAGTTCTGCATCAGCTGCATCTTCGGCATCAACTTCAGCTTCTAAGACTGAAGGAAGCGACTTTGACAAGCTTGTAGAGGCTGCAAAGGGTACAGAAGTAAGCTTTTACGGTTGGGGCGGAGATGATAAGCTTAACGCTTGGCTTGATGAGTATTTTGCTAAGAGACTCAAAGATAAGTATGATATAACCTTAAAGAGAGTTCCTATGGATATCGACAAGATACTTAGCCAGCTCTCAGGTGAGCTTCAGGCGGGCAAGACTGACGGCGATATCGATATGATATGGATAAATGGAGAGAATTTCAAAACTGCAAAAGAGAATAACATGCTCTTTGGACCATTTGCAGAGACTCTTCCTAACTTCGAAGCTTATATCAACAAGGATGACAAAGAGACCTACTATGACTTTGCCTTCCCTATCGAGGGCTATGAAGCTCCTTACGGCAAGGCTCAGCTCGTATTCTTCAACGACAGCAAGATTACACCTGAGACTCCTAAGAACACAGATGAACTTCTTGAGTTTGCTAAGAAGTACAAGGGAAAGGTTACTTACGCAGCCCTTCCTGACTTTACAGCATCAGCCTTTGTAAGAAATGTCATTTACGATATAGTAGGCTATGAGCAGTTTGCAGATATGAAGGCGGACAAGGCTACAGTTAAGGCGGCTATAGAGCCTGCTCTAGAGTACCTTAGAAAGCTTAATCCATACCTTTGGCAGGAAGGAAAGACCTTCCCATCTGATAACCCTGCGGTTACAAAGATGTTTGCTGACGGTGAACTTGTAATGGGTATGAGCTATTCAGCCTTTGGAGTGGCTACCAATATTGAAAACGGAACATTTGCAGATACAACCAGAACCTTCCAGTTTGACAAGGGAACAATCGGTAATACCAACTATATAGCAATTGCTTCTAATTCAGGCAATAGCGCAGGAGCACAGGTAGCCATCAACGAAATGATGGACCCTGAGGTTCAGGCAGACAGATATAAGGTACTTAGAACAATACCTGTTGTTTCGTATGATAAGCTTAACGATGAACAGAAGAAGGCTTTTGACAGCGTAGACATCGGCAAGGGAGTACTTAGCCAGGATGAGCTTCTCTCTAAGAGACTTCCTGAAATGCCTGCAGGACTTGTTCCAATCATTGAAGAAATCTGGAATGAAGAAGTGGTAGGAAAATAATGAAGAAACTGACGCCATATTTACTTTTGGTGCCTCAGCTCCTTCTCGGAACAGTATTTATTACAGGAATAGTAATCGGAATTACTCAGAGCCTTGGGGTAATTCCGATTTTTAAGTTATATACTCCGACACTTATGTATTATAAGGAGATACTGGGAAGAGAAGCGAGCATAGATGGCATAGTGTACAGCTTTAAGATAGCGGGGATATCTGCCATACTCTCGATACTCATAGGAATAATTATGTGTTATATTCTTATAAATACAGGGAGAAACGGACTTATAAATGCCATAGTGAAGCTCCCTATAATAGTGCCTCACACTATAGTTGCTCTTATGATAATAAATGTAATGTCACAGAATGGACTATTAGCTAGGCTTTTATTTCATCTTAATATAATAAGTGACCAAAGTGACTTCCCCCTCCTTATAAATGACGCGGGCGGAGTGGGGGTCATCCTTGCCTATATGTGGAAGGAGGCTCCTTTTGTCATATACTTTGTCATAACTCTTATGGCGGCAATCAGCAATAACCTCGGGGAGGCGGCTATAAACCTTGGTGCAAGCAGGCTTACAGCCTTTATCAAGGTCAGCCTTCCGCTTTGTATAGGCAATATCTTAAGTGCCTTTCTCATCATATTTGTATATGCTCTTGGAGCCTATGAGCTTCCGCAAATCTTAGGGGCAACCCTGCCAAAGGCTCTGCCTATACTTAGTTACATAGAGTTTCAAAAGCCTGACCTTAGGCTCCGCCCTTATGCAATGGCCTATAACGGCGTGCTTACGGTAATCTCGGTATTTGCAGCCATTGTTTATTTCAGATTGATGAAGAAGAGCAGTGAGAGATATGGAGGGGCAAATGAAAAGAAATAATATATTTGGAAAGATTATAGTAATAATATTTTCACTTGTAGTCATCCTCCCGATTCTTCCCCTTTTTATGTGGGTATTTACGGAAAGATTTACCTGGCCTTCACTCTTTCCTCAGACTTTTTCACTAAGAGCTATAAACAGCCTTATAAGGATGAATTCAGAGCTGATGCAGACCTTTGCTTTAAGCATAGTGCTATCTCTAACTGTGGCTGCGATTTCCGTTGTTATAGGGCTTATGACTGCGAGGGCACTTAGCTTCTATGAATTTAAGCTTAAGGGAGTGGTTAGCTTCTTGGTCATGTTTCCATTTCTTGTACCCACCACGGTATTTGCAATGGGTATACAGGTAACCCTGCTTAGGGTAGGACTTGCAGGCAATGTATGGGGAGTAATTCTCTGCCATGTTATTTACTCAGCTCCCTACGCAACCAGGCTTATAGAAGAGGGCACAAGGGCATTGTCTCTTAAGCTTGAAGAACAGGCCAGGGTGCTTGGCTGCTCCCCTGTAAAGGCATTTTTTAGGGTAAGCCTTCCAAATCTCACTCCTGTCATCCTATCAGCCTTTACCATGGCATACCTCATTTCCTTTAGCCAGTACTTTTTAACTCTCCTAATCGGAGGAGGAAATGTCAATACCTTTGCGGTAATTATGGTGCCTTATATTCAGGGCGGTGAGAGAAACTTTGCGAGCATATACAGTCTGGTATTTATGATAGTGACGATAGTAATATTTGCGGGCTTTGACAGACTGGCAAAGCTCTTCCTAAAAAATGCGGAAATAGAGTATCACAGGTAGGTGAAATATGAGTTTAAGTGTAAAAGGATTGAATGTAAGCTATGGGAAAAACCACATACTTAAGGATATCAATCTTGAGATAGAAAGTGGTGAATTTGTCTCCATACTCGGGAAAAGCGGCTGTGGCAAGACCACCCTTATAAAGAGTATAGCAGGACTTTTAGAAACTGATAACGGAGATATCAACATCTTTGATAAGAATGTAGCAGGGCTTCCACCTGAAAAAAGGCAGACGGTGATAGTATTTCAGGACTTGAGGCTATTTCCTCATATGAATGTAGAGGATAACATTGCCTTTGCCATGAAGCTTAAGAAGATGGACAAGGCAGTAATCAAAGAAAAGGTAGAAAAGCTTTTAGACCAGGTTAGGCTCTCAGGCTATGAGAAAAGAAAGGTAAGCAGGCTTTCGGGAGGACAGATGCAGAGAGTGGCACTTGCAAGAGCGCTTGGAGCCGAGCCTAAGCTCCTCCTCTTAGATGAGCCATTTGCAAGCCTTGATGAAGACCTCAGAAAGGAAATGGGAGAGCTTGTAAGAAGGCTTCACAGGGAAAATGGCATAACAACTGTGATGATAACCCATGACAAAGAGGAAGCTATGGAGCTCTCTGACAGGCTTGCGCTTATGGAAGAAGGGAAAATCCTTGCCATTGACAGTCCCGTGAGGCTGTATAACAGTCCAAAAGATGAGAAAATTGCTGCTATGTTAGGCGATGTGAACCTCTTTTGCGGCGAGGTGGGAGGAAACACCTTTACATCTGATATAATGAGCTTTAAAACTGATAAAAAGCCGGGGAAATATAAACTCCTTCTTCGTCCAAGCGAATTAGATGTGGATAACAAGGGAGAATTGGGGATAAAGGTCAGAATAAAGCAGATATCTTTTGGGGGTGAGATTACCGAGCTGATACTTGAGGCAGAAGAAAATGAATACAAGGTAAGGCTTCCTTACGGAGAATTTACCAAATCAGAGATTAAAAACGGCGATGAACTAAGGCTTATAAGCAGGAAGAACAATGATTTTATACTTTTGGAGGAATAGGGATGAAAAAAATAATATTTGACTGCGACAATACTATAGGAGTAGAAAACTGCGATGTGGATGATGGCTTAACTCTTCTTTATCTATTGGGATGCAAAGATGTTGAAATCTTAGGAATTACAAACTGCTTCGGCAATAACGAGACTGAAACGGTATATGCCAACACACTTAGCTTTCTTAAGGAAATAGGAAGAAGTGATATAGGGTGTATAAGGGAGGACTGACTCCCGGAGATTATGACAATGAAGCCACCAAGTTCATAATAGATACCCTTAATTCAGAGGATGAGGTACATATACTTGCAACAGGCTCTCTTACTAATATTGCAGGAGCTCTTGTGAAGGATGAGGCGGCTTTTAACAAGGTAAAATCCATCACCCTTATGGGAGGAATAACATCCCCTTTAGTCGTAGGTGGACTTACAATCAATGAGTTAAATTTCTCTGTGGATTATGAGGCTACATTCAAGGTATTAACTTCTGGAGTGCCTATCAGTATAGCTACAGGAAACAACTGCCTAAAGGTAATATTCGAGGTGGAAAAATTCAAGGAGAACCTGCTTTCTTTTGGTACTGAGATAGGAAGGTACATAGTTGATAAGACCAATTACTGGTTTGAGAGAAATGAAAAGAAATACGGTATTAAGGCCTTTTGTAACTGGGATGCAACTGCCGGTTCATACCTTGCAAATCCTAACAATTTCACTGATGACAGGGCTTATTACAAGCTCTCCAAAGAAGACCTTAAGACAGGCTTTCTTAGAAAGAGTGAAGAAGGAGATAGTAACTCTGTGTTAAATCTTCCTCAGGTAACTGATGAGGAAGGCTTCGTAAGAGAGGTGTACAGAGGATTTAAAGAGGCGGATATAAAGTTATAGAAGCCTGAATAGAATGTAAACAGCTTTTGATGTCCACATCATTTAATAAAGGATGTATAAAAGCTCCCACAGTCAGCTGATTGTGGGAGTTTATTATATGTAATTGGAATTTCCATTGTGCTGCTTATATTTATTTGACTGGATTTCCAAGGTAAGTGCAAAACTAAGTTGCTTTTAGTTGGAAAAAAACCACAAGTACTTGACACAAACTCCTTGAGGTTAGCTTTTGACAAAGGATAAAATATGTGGTAACTTTGGAGTTAGTCTATACTAATGAGGTGAGAAATGTGAAGAATAAAAAGTGGTACAGCAGTGAGACAAAAGTGATAGCAGAGCAGGTAAATTACATAAAACTTGATTATGGGTGTACTGGAAAGGGAGAATTGACAATATATGATATCTTTCCAGGAGTGTATTTATACTTTATGGATATGGATACTTCCGATATATTTCCAACCCAAAATTTCCCTGAGCAAATGATTAGCATTAGTCATTGTAGAAAAGGACAATATGAATGTCAGTTCCCAAATCAGACATTAGATTGTCTGTCGGAAGGGCAGTTTAGTATTAATGGAACAGAGTATTTACCAGTATGCTTTTCTTTTCCACTTAAAAAGTATGAAGGGCTGTCTATAGTATTAGATATGCAGGCAATACCACAGCAGGTGCAACAGTTGATGCAGGTGTTTGGAATTGACTTTGGACGATTAATGTGTCTGATGAATGGAGAAAAACACTGGTATGTCAGCCCGCCGTCAAAAGAACTTGCTGATATATTTGAAGCAGTATATCAGGGAAAAAGAGAAGAAAGTACGGATTATTTTAGAATTAAAGTAATGGAGGTACTTTACCATATAGAAAAGACTCAGATTGAAAATCGTTTCGATGGCAGATATTTTAATAGAGAACAGGTACAGATAACAAAGGGGGTAAAAGAGTACTTGATTTCTCATATTGATGAAAATATATCTGTGGAGAAATTAGTAGTTTCATCAGGAATTAATATAAATATTTTTATCAAATATTTATGAAATATATGGAGAAACTCCCTATGCATACTTAAAAAGATATCGTATGAATGTGGCTGCAGTCCAACTGCTGACGGGAGAACGACGGATTGGTGATATTGCAATGGAATTAGGATATTCCAATGCAAGCAAATTCGCTAAGGCTTTTTATTCGGTATATGGAGAATTGCCGAGAGAGTACAGGGAAAAAAAGAAGATAAAAACAGGGCTATTTTTCTATAAAACAAAAAGAATGGAGTAGAATTATAGACTTCTTTTGCGTATAATTGTGCTAGTGATTAGATTAAACTAACTCTCGCATTTTTGTTAAAAAAGGAGGATATGTTATGAAGAAAAAAGATGATCTAATCCAGAGGCTCTTGGCATTCGCAGGGAAAAAACGCTGGTTATTAACGGTATCTCATATACTATCTGGAATAAGTGCATTGTTCATTTTAATTCCATATGTATGTGTGTATTTTGCCGCAAAAGAGATGGTAGCAGTATTTACTGGGAGTCCGCTGAATGTGAATGCATTAATGTGCTGGGGAGGTTATGCACTGGCAGCAGAATTAATAGGATTGATAATTTATTTTGCATGCTTACTGTGTTCTCATACAGCAGCATTCCAAATGGAGAAAAATCTGAAAATGGCAGCGTTGCAGCATCTTGCTAAAATGCCGATGGGCTATTTTGATGCAAATCCAAGTGGAAAATTAAGAAAAATTATTGATGAAAATAGCACACAGGCGGAAAGTTATGTAGGTCATCAGCTTCCAGATTTAGTAGGTGCATATGTAACAATGATTGCAAGCTTAGTCCTGATGCTGTGCTTTGACTGGCACATTGGACTTCCATTGCTGTTATTGTTTGGAATTGGTTTTATGCTTCAGTTTATGTTAATGGGAAAAGACAGCATGAAATTTATGCAGAACTATCAGGATTCATTAGAGACAATGAATCATGAAGCAGTGGAGTACATACGAGGCATATCAGTTGTGAAAGTATTTGGACAGACAGTGCAGTCTTTCACAAAGTTTAATAGAGCCATTAAGGATTATAGTGATAATGCGATGGCATTTTACAGTCAGATGTCGTACAGGTGTGGTGGCGTTTACGGCAGTAATTAACTCACCATTTCTGGTATTAATACCGGCGGCAGTTCTGTCAGGTGTTTTTTCAGATAATATGGTTCATTTTACGGAAAATTTTCTGTTTTATCTGATTTTCACGCCGGCATGTGGTGTTATGTTAAATAAAATTATGTATATGAGCAACTATAAGATGCAGGCACAGGAATCTATGCGCAGAATCGATATGATTTTAAATGCAGAGCAGCAGAGTGAAGCAGAGAATCCGAAGCAGAAAACGGGTAATGATATTGTTTTTGAGAATGTAACCTTTTCTTATGAAAATGCTCTGAATCCAGCAGTTAAAAATCTTGGTTTTGTGGTAAAGGAAGGTACAACAACAGCATTGGTGGGACCTTCAGGTTGTGGAAAAAGTACAACTGCCAGCCTGATACCACGTTTTTATGATGTGACAGAAGGAGAGATAAAAATTGGTGGTGTTGATGTTAGAGAATTGTCTCAGGCAGATTTGATGAAAAACGTTGCCTTTGTGTTCCAGAATCCGAAGCTCTTTAAAGAGTCTTTATTAGACAACATCTGTGCAGGGCGGCGGGATGCCAACAGAGAAGAAGCATTACATGCCGCGCATCTGGCACAATGTGATGATATTTTGGCAAATTTCCCAGACGGAATTGATGCGGTGGTAGGAAGCAAAGGAGTGTATCTTTCTGGTGGAGAAGTGCAGAGAATTGCAATTGCAAGAGCAATTTTAAAGGATGCTCCGATTATTGTATTAGATGAGGCGACAGCATTTGCTGACCCGGAGAATGAAGTACAGATTCAGAAAGCACTGACCGAATTGACAGAAGGAAAGACGGTGATTATGATTGCGCATCGATTGTCGGCGATTCAGGGGGTAGACCAGATTCTTGTAATGAAGGATGGAGAACTTGCAGGCAGGAAACCATACAGCGTTACTGGAGAAAGACGGAATTTACGCACATATGTGGAAAGATTATATTAAGACAACAAAATGGCATGTTGGAAACGAGGTGATGACTTGTTAAAAAAGATGTTTGCTTTAAGCGATAAGGGTGCAAAAAGCTTGAAAGGCGGTATTATAGCAGCGGCGTTTTATAATCTATGTCTAATGATTCCGGTAGGATTGTTAATGAAGTTGGTACAGGATATGCTTTTTTCTATCGAGAGTGGAGAGCCTGTAATACAGAAGAATATCGTGTTCTATCTGATTGGAGCGGTAGTGTTGTTTACACTGATTTTTGCGGCACAATGGGTTCAGTATAACAAGACCTATACGACTGCTTATGAAGAAAGTGCAAACCGTAGAATTGTTTTGGCAGAAAAATGAAAACTACCTTTATCCTTTTTTTGGAAAGAAAGATATTGCGGATCTGACTACAACAATTATGGGAGATTGTACTGCGCTAGAGAGAACATTTTCAATGCAATGCCAATGCTGTTTTGGAACAATTGTGACCTTTATTTTTAATATCAATTGGATTAATTGTGACCGATTATCGTATGGGACTATGCATTCTATTACCTGTTCCGTTGGCAACCCTGGTGCTTTTTCTTGCCAGAAAAGCACAGCAGAAGGCAGAGGCGGAGAATGTGCAGGCAAGAAGAAGTGCTTATGATGGTGTGCAGGAATATCTGGATACAATTCAGGAATTAAAATCTGCATCAAGGGAAGACGAATACTTAAAAGGGTTGGAAGGAAAATTGGATCAGGTAGTTAAGTGTTCTTTCAGAAACGAACTTATCCCGGGTTCAGCTCTTGCAGCAGCCCAGTTTGTGGTACGTTTTGGTCTGGTTGCAGTGCTTTTTGCAGGTGGATATTTTGTTGCAGAGGGGACATTAACGATTCCTATGTTTCTCTTTTTTCTGATTGTAGCAGGAAGAATATATGATCCGTTTTCCAGCTGTTTTATGCTTTTGTCGGAAATTTTTTCTGCATTAGTTAGTGTGGAACATATGAAAGAGATGGAAGCAACATCGATTCAGACAGGAAAAAGCGTGTGTGCGAATCAAGGATATGAGATTGAGTTTCGGGATGTTGTATTTTCTTATAAGAAAGAAGAGGATGCAGAAGAAGTATTATCAGGAATTTCCTTCGTAGCAAAACAGGGAGAAGTGACAGCGTTAGTTGGTCCTTCCGGAAGTGGAAAGTCTACAGTCTCCAAGCTGGCAGCACGTTTTTGGGATATTGACAGTGGAAAAATAACATTAGGTGGAGTGGATATTTCCGAAGTGGAGCCTGAGACGTTACTTAAAAATTTTGCAATTGTTTTTCAGGATGTTTTGCTTTTTGATGAATCAGTAATGGAGAATATTCGACTGGGAAGAAAAGATGCAACGGATGAAGAGGTGAGAGCGGCTGCTCAAGCAGCACAGTGTGAAGAATTTATTGAACGATTGCCAGAAGGATATGATACAAACATTGGTGAAAACGGAAGCTTTCTTTCAGGTGGAGAACGTCAACGTATCTCGATAGCAAGAGCCTTACTTAAAAATGCACCAGTGGTACTTTTAGATGAAGCGACAGCATCTATGGATGCAGAAAGTGAGACATTAGTACAGGAAGCTCTTTCTACGCTGTTGGCAGGAAAGACAGTGTTAGTAATTGCACATCGTATGCGTACAGTTGCAAATGCAGATAAGATAGTTGTTTTGGATGGAGGGAAAGTAGCAGAACAGGGAACTCCAGAGGAATTAGTGCGTAATCAGGGAGTGTTTTCACGCCTTTATGCAGCACAGGGACTATAAAAAGGAGATTATTGAAAATGGAAAAAAATTAAAAAAATTATCAACAAAGTTTAATTAACACAGGTATTTTTTTACAGCAATTTATTTTGTTGTTATGTTCGTATTTACTGCCGTAATATCTTTTGCACCAATTACTTATGTTTTATTACCAGCATTTATTGCAATTCTTTGTGCACCTATTTATATGCTTTTCATTACAAAAGTAAAAACCTTTGGAATGATTACGATCATGGGTGTATTAATTGGTATTTTAATGGTATTTACTACCGGTAATTCGTGGATTATGTTTGTATTTTGTTCATTATTAGGTCTTATCAGTGACTTGATTACAAAAGCGGGTGGATATACAAGCAAGAAGATGAGTCTGATTGGATATTATGTATTTTCCATCTGGCCTGTTGGTTCATTTTTCCCAATCTGGCTTATGAGAGATGCTTATTTTGATGGTGTTGTAGCATCTATGGGAGAAGCATATGCAGAAGGATTAAAAGCAATGACACCTTACTGGATTATCCCGGTTATGATTGCTTACACAATTGCTGCTGGTGTTGTGGGCGGATTAGTTGCCGGAAAAATGAATAAGAAACATTTTGAAAAGGCAGGAATTGCATGAGAAATTTAAATCCAATAACAAAGATACTATGCATCCTCGCAATCAATATCACTATTACATTTGGTGTAAATGTGATAATGGAGCTTGTGCTATTAGTTTGTGTAAGTGGGTTATTCATGGCAAATGATAAGTGGAAAAAATGCATTCATTATGACCTGATATTTGCGTTTTTGCTGTTTGGAGATAAGTGCATTTTGCCGGCAATAACTGTTCCATGGTTATCTACATTGGCGTGTCTTGTGTTTATTGCATTTCGCAAATTTTTCTTTTGTATTATGTCGGCTGATTTCTTTGTTTCAACCACAGAAATCAACGTCATGATTGCTTCGCTGGAAAAAATAAGAGTTCCGCAAGTAATTATTATACCTTTGGCTGTGCTGGTGCGATTCTTTCCTACTGTCAAGGAGGAATGGAATCACATACGCGCAGCTATGCGTATGAGAAATATTGGAACAGGAGCGGGGCAGATTTTGCTGCATCCGATAAAGGCTATGGAATATATGATTGTTCCACTATTATTTTTCAACAGTAAAGATTGGAGAAGAATTAGCAGCAGCATTAGCAAGAGGGCTTGGCATGCACAACAAAAGAACAAATTTGTGTCGTGTCTCATTGAAAATGGCAGACTATCTTGTGATGGTATTCTCCGTGACTATTGTGGTTTTTTCGAAGTTATGTGGAGGATATTAAAAATTTATGGAGGCAGTTCGTTTAGAAAATGTGTCATTTCAGTATACTGGTGTGAATCGGAAAAATGGCATAAAAAATGTATCAATGAGTGTAAAAGAAGGGGAGTGTGTTCTGTTAACAGGAATCAGTGGATGTGGGAAATCCACGATTCTTCGTGTGATAAATGGACTTGTGCCCTATTTTTACGAAGGAGAAATAACAGGAAAAATTGAATTAATGGGAAAGCAGGCGGATGAAATTCCCTTTGCAGAGATATCTAAAATTTGCGGAAGTGTATTTCAGAACCCAAGATCCCAATTTTTTTATATGAATACCTCTAGTGAGATTGCTTTCGGTTGTGAAAATCAGGGGATTCCTACAGAGGAAATTGAAGCACGGGTAGCAGATTGTGTAGAACAGTTTCAACTGGAGGATTTGCAGAATCGCAATATTATGCAGTTGTCTGGTGGCGAAAAACAAAAAATTGCATTTGCAAGTATTTATGCGGGAAGACCGGATATTTATGTGCTGGATGAGCCTTCTGCAAATTTGGATTTTGATGCGATAAAGGACATTGAAAGAATATTAAAGACCTTAAAAAAGCAGGGTAAGACCATTATTATTGCAGAACACAGACTTTATTACCTGATGGAACTTGCAGACCGTGTCTGCTATATAAAAGACGGAGAAATTGCGCAAGAGTATACGATAGAAGCATTTAAAAAACTCTCCGGGCAGGAATTAAGAGAAAAAGGACTTCGTTCACTTGATTACCATATATTGCATGAGGAAGAACTGGGGCAAGAAAAAATAGACAGAGATATTAGTGAAAAAAGTAAAAGGGAATCTTGGAATGCGGCACAACATATCTACATGAAAGAGGTTGCCTGTAGGTACAAAGGGAGAGAAGAGCCGGTATTAAAGATTAAGGAGTGTAGGCTGCCGCTACATGAAAAAATAGCAGTAATTGGTCATAATGGTGCTGGTAAATCCACCTTTGTGAATGGTTTATGTGGGATGAATAAATCGGTAAAAGGAATCTATTGTAAGAGAAATGATATTCTTCCAATAAAGAGAAGAGCAAAAGAAAGCTTTGAAGTATTTCAGGAAATAAACCACCAGCTGTTTACAAATAGTGTGGAGGAAGAAATATCATTAGGCAGTGAAAATAAGAACGTAGAGGAAAGAAATGGACTGATGTCTACGTTGGACTTAACAAATTATGCAGATACTCACCCGATGGCATTGTCAGGCGGGCAGAAGCAGAGAGTTGCAATTGCATCTGCACTTTATAGTGATAGAAAACTGATTTGTTTAGATGAGCCGACGAGTGGAGCTTGATTATCATCAGATGGAACGGGTGGCAAAACTGCTGGAACAGGTACAGCCTAAAGCTTGATTTGTTGCTGATAATTACACATGATCTGGAATTTATTTTGAAGACCTGCACATATATTGTGCATATTGAAAATGAGGGAAGTATTGGAACAATATTCATTGGATGAGGAAGGAAAGAGAAGTTATTTCGGTTTTTTAATTATGAAAAATAAATTATATTTTGAAAAAAATTGAGAATATAATGGTTCCGTAAAACAGACACTTTTTAAGACAGTTTTTAATGAATCTGATATGCTTAGAACAACCAACATGGAGGATTCAAAAAAATGTCTCGTACAAGAAGAAACTTTAGTGCCAAGTTTTAATCCGACCTCGTCCTCGAGGTTCTGAAGGGAGAAAAGGAACTGAATGTCATTGCTACCGAAAATGGCATTCAGTCTAACCTCCTTCGAAACTGGAAGAAGGAGTTCCTTGAGAAAGCGTCTGTGGTCTTTGACGACACGCGGGAGGAGAACCTTAAGGGAAAGCTCTCCGAGGAGCGCAAAGAGAAAGAAGCTTACGCAAAGAAGGTCGGCCAGCTCACCATGCAGGTGGACTGGTTGAAAAAAATCTGAGGAGATGCTTGGACCTGACATAGAAGAAATAGGAGATTTAATTATTACAGTAACTAGGGTATTTGGCACGGATAGTTCTATTTCCGCCCATGCAACTTCTTTTCTTAGGATAGAAGATGGTAAAATTGTTTCGATAGACGAATACTGGGGTGATGATGGAGAAGTTCCGAAGTGGCGACTGGATATGAAAATTGGAATGAAAATCAGATGATTTGAGATTGAAAAAGGTGATAAAATGAAAGAGCGAGAAAGAATTATTAGATTATGGTTTGATATGTGGCTCAAACAACAAGATTTAGGAATAGATGATATATTTGCGGAAGATGTTGTTTATACTGAAAGTTGGTGTCCTAAATATGAAAATCGAACAACTGTGAGGCATTGGTTTAATGAATGGAACAGTCGTGGAAAGGTTATTTGTTGGGAGATTAAGCAGTTTTTTCACAGTGAACATCAAACAGTTGTGGAGTGGTACTTCAAAAACAAGATGAATGATGGGAGAATAGATGAATTTGATGGTATATCGTTGATTGAGTGGACAAAAGAGAATAAAATCAAGAAACTAAAAGAATTCGGTTGCAACATCAATCATTATAATCCTTATGAAAATAGTGAGGAACCTCAATTTAGAGATAATAAAGTTGCTTGGTTTTAGAACTAATTTAAAAATATTTACAAGAGCGATTAGAAAAGTAAAAAAATCTAATCGCTTTTTTTATTTAATAAGAAATTCCTCCATTTTCAGTGACATAAAAGGCATTTAAAACAGTAATGCCCGCCGGTATGCGGGCATAGGAAACAAGACGGTGAAAGGTTAAAAGATATAGAATCCTTTGTCAAGCAGCTTGTATGTAACAGGAATTTCCAAAATGCTGCTTATATTCATTATCACAGGGCTAACCCTGTCTTGTGGAAGTGCTTGTGTAGAATGTAAGCCACAGTTTTTATTACTCTTGCTGCATAGCTTCAGCGGGCGGATTGTACTATTATACACCTTCTTGAAGAAGTAAATAGAAGCCAAAAGCGAGATTATCTCGGCAACGAAGAATGACCACCATACATTATTTACATTTCCTGTCTGTGCAAGGAGCCAGGCAGCAGGGATGAGGACTACCAGCTGTCTCATTACCGAAATAATTAAAGAATATATGCTCTGTGCGAAGGCCTGAAAGACCGAGCTAAGCACTATTCCGATGGCAGCCAGTGGGAAATGGATGGCTATGGTGCGAAGTGCAATTATTCCCATGCTTTTCATATCATCAGCCGCATTGAACATGTCAAGCAGGACGCCTGGAACAGCCTCAAGCAGCAGGGTTCCTGCAAGCATTATGCCAAAGGCAAGAGCCAGTGAAAAGCGTAGTGCCTCGTCTATCCTCTTCTTATTCATAGCCCCGTAGTTGTAGGAAAGTACAGGTATGAGTCCGTTGTTAAGGCCAAATACCGGCAGGAAGAAGAAGGACTGAAGCTTAAAGTATACACCAAAGACTGCGGTTGCAGTAGTTGAAAATGCAATGAGGATAATGTTCATGGCATAGGTCATAACAGAGCCTATGGATACCATTAGGATACTAGGTATAGCAATGAAGTATATTGGTTTTATTATCCTCATGCGAGGGTGTAGAATTTGCTTTATGGAGAGGTGGATTTCTTTGTTGTATTTTACATTTAAGAAGAGTCCTACAGCAGCGGCTATGAACTGACCTATTACTGTAGCGTAGGCGGCTCCTGCTACTCCCAGCTTAGGAAAACCAAGGAGGCCGAATATCATAATAGGGTCAAGGATGATATTTGCCACGGCGCCAACTATCTGGGATATCATACTTAGCATAGTGCGGCCTGTAGCCTGAAGCAAACGCTCCCCCTGTAATCTGCAAGAATGAGCCTGTAGAGAGGAAGCTGATTATTTGAAGATAGATAATGGCGTCAGCCTGGATGGCGGCATCACTTGTCTGGCTTGTGATAAATGGTACTGCGCCAAAGAGGCCTATAAGCACAAAGATAATGGTATTTATAAGTACAAGAAAGACACCTGCATTTGCCGCAGAGTCTGATTTTTCATAGTTCTTTTCTCCGAGGCCTTGAGATAGAAGTACATTAAAGCCTACTCCGGTTCCGGTAGCAAGGGCTATTATAAAGTTTTGCATAGGGAAGACCAGAGTTACCGCAGTCAGCGCTTCCTCTGATAGCCTGGCTACGAAGATGCTGTCTACTACGTTGTAGAGCGCCTGCACCATCATGGATATTATCATAGGAAGTGACATGTTAAGAATGAGCCTCTTCACCGGCATGGTTCCCATTTTATTTTCTTTTGTTTCCATATTCCCTCCTCTTTTTTAACAGTGCTAAAGATTATAGCATAATTTAAGTGCTTATGTAAGGGAGAAATTGAACAAAAATGTTTGCTTATTTCCTTTGGCGCAATTTATGTTAAACTAAATCTAAAAGCAGGCAAGGAGATTGGCAGTGTTTGCAGGGCGTGAAAGCGAATTAACTTTGTTAAATAAATTATATGCTTCAGATAAATTCTAAGTTGTAGGGCTGTTGTGTTTGTTTTTTGACTAAGTTACGCCTTCGCTGATAAATGTCCAGACTCGCTCCGGTTTTTCTGCAAGGTGCTATTTTTAAGTTTTTACATGATTACGAAAAACCTAACGCGCTCGCTTAGGCATTATCAGCTCCGGCTGTTTAATTGATGAATAATTGCAAACAAACACATCAGCCACAAGGGGCAGGTTGGGGTGGCTGCATTTCATTTGGCATTCGGGTTGCTATTTGCATAAATTTAAGGTATCAGCTACGAATGATAAATTCTAAGCGAGCGCATTAGGCGGAGCGAAGCGGATGCCGGAGCGAGTCTGAAATGTTATCATTCGGAGCGTCAACTTAGTCCGATGTATTTAGATATGCAACTTAAATTTGTAACTCCATATCCGCCCCTTCAAATTACTAATAAATATCAATCACTCAAAAAGTTTTTAATCTCCTTACTTATTCTTCTATACTCGTAATCATGCACATAATGTGGACAATCCAATTCTACATACCTTCCAGACTTCACTTCTTTGATGTATTCTTCAGTTATCCTTCTCCATATTTCTTTATCAAAACCAGTTCCGCCAGTGCCATTAGAAATAAATAACAACATATCAACCTGTGGCACTCCATTTTGCTCTACAATCCTTGCATTATCCTTAATAATCTTTGCTTCATTTATCATTGTTACAGTTGCCGTCCTGTTATAAAAAATTGCTCTATACACATTCTTTTCATAATCAGTCAATGTTCCATGCTTTATGGCATCACTTTCTGAAAGTGCAGGAATTAGTCTGGTAATTCCTAGAGCAGATGCATATTGTCCGAGTTTCATCAGTGGAAGATTTATTTTTATATTCTTGTAACATTCCGGTACAGACATATCTAAGCCTATGATTGCTTCAATTTCATCTGGGTATTCCTGAGCCCAATAAAGTGCTTCAATTCCAGACATAGAATGCGGGCATAAAATATACGGACCATCGATTCCTGCTTTATGCAAAGCTAATCTTGTATCAGATAATATAGTCTGTATATTCCTATCTTCATTAACAATATCACTATATCCATATCCAAACTTTTCAACAACAGCGATACGATACTTGTCACTTAACAATGAGTATAGCGATTTAAAGTCTAGAATGGGAGAGCATGTTCCAGCCCCCGATAAAAATACAAGTGTTTTTGAACCTCTCCCTTCCACATATATACTCATATTTTTCCCATTTATATCAATGAGCTGTCCTAATGGCTTTCTCAATTTTTCCTCTACCGTAAGTCTATACCTATGATAAGCAAAGCAAATCAAAATTAAGAAAATAATAATTGCTACTATACATAATAATAGCCTTAGCATTATGTTTTTGCTATTTTTCCCATTGTCTTTATAGGTCCTTCCTGAAATAAAAACGGCAAATTGCTCCCTTATTTTACAATCCATGAGCCCATTTTTTTTGATCCAATCCGTTCAATTACTCCTTCAGCAATTAGTTCTTTCATCAGCATTTGTATTGCTCTCCTAGATTTATTCATCATTTCTGATATCTCAACTTGTGTTAATGAAGGATTTTCTTTAAGAAGAAGTAATATATGTTCGCGATCAGTTATCTGGTTATTTTGCGCTTTATTATATTCATAATTCAGATTCCAAAGAGTCAGGAAAAAATTATATCCGTCCGTATAAAACACAGGCTTTAATTCTTCCTTGTATCGTTCCTTAGCCTCATAAACATCAAGAATCGTCTTGAATCCGCTACCTCTTCGCTCCATTTATAAGGATATCGCTTTTGCGCTTTAAATTCAATTCTAAAGCGCATTTTTTATATCTATGCGCTATACAAATTTTAATTTGTCGAGTTATATAAACTAACCTAAGTGACGCTCAAAATGATAACATTTCAGACTCGCTCCGGCATCCGCTTCGCTACGCCTAACGCGCTCGCTTAGAATTTATCATTCGGAGCTGATACCTTAAATTTATGAAAATAACAACCGAATACCAAATTAAAGACAGCCACTCCCACCTGCCCCCCAATGTGGCTGATGTGTTTGTTTGCAATTATTCATCAATTAAACAGCCGGAGCTGATAATGCCTAAGCGAGCGTGTTAGGTTTTTCGTCATCCTGTAAAAACTTAAAAATAGCACCTTGCAGAAAAACCGGAGCGAGTCTGGACATTTATCAGCGAAGGCGTGACTTAGTCAACAAAAAACACAACAGCCCTACAACTTAGAAGTTGTATAGGTAATGCATAGTAGTGAATTTCACAATATATACGCTTATTCACCATTAAAATATTTTCACAAAGCCCTAAAAACCCCAGTATATAGGCAATTCTAAAAAATAAAAAATTTTCTGATTTCCCTGCAACATTTTATGCCCCTCATTTGTGTATATAGTGAAAAGGCAAATGAGCCAAAAAAATAAACCAATACGGAGGAAATTAAGATGAAGAAGGTGTTAACAGTTGTAGCAGGAGTTTTAGTAGCAGGAAGCCTTATGAGCAGTGTGGCAAGAGCAGATATGATGGTAGGACAGGATAAGTCAACCTGGAGTCCATATCCAATTGAGACAGAGGCTGTTGCTAATGCAGGGGTAATAACAGGACAGGATGAGTCAACCTGGAGCCCATATCCTATTGAAGGACAGGAAGACCAGGCAGTTGAAACGCCTAATCCTTTTACAGAAATTAAGAGCCTTAAAGAAGCAATGAAGCTTTCAGGTATCAAACTTACCATTCCTAAAACAATCAAGGGATACGATAAAATAAGCTACCAGGCCATTAAAAAAGACAAGTTCATTCAGGTATATTATAGAAAGGATGATGACAACTACATCGTAGTTAGAAAGGCGGTATCAAAGAAGGATATCAGTGGTGATTATACCAAGTATAAAAACACCAAGAAGGTAACAGTTAAGGGCAACAAGATAAAGCTTCAGGGCAATGGCAAAACCTACTCACTTGCAACCTGGACAAAGGGCAAGTATTCATTTTCAGTAGGCATCTACAATGACGGCAAGGGCATGAGCCTTAAGGAGATCAAGAACATAATCGGTCAGGTAAAATAAAAATAATAAATTGACCAAGTTTTTAACGAGAGGTGCCAAAGCCTCTCGTTTATTATTGTAAAAAAGAATGCACAGGGGAAAGTATTCCATAACATAAAAAATTTGCATCTTAACATATATTATGTTAAGATGCAAAAAAATCTTGTCATAGTTGATAATAGAAAAGTGCAGAGTATAAGACTTTGAGGTAACAAAATGTCACATCAAAAAAAGAAAACTTCGATATTGTAATATATGTTATAAGCAGGTTGAAATCTATTGCTTTTTATGCTAGAATGAACATAAGAACAGAGATGTTCTTCTTCATCAAAAATGAAGTCCTGTGACGGTTCTGACAGGACGGTAAAATAAAAACTGACCGAGCGATGAAGTCCTGTGACGGTTCCGACAGGACGGTAAAATAAAAACTGACCGAATGATGAAGTACTTAACGAGAGGTGTTAAAGCCTCTCGTTTATCTATATCCAATTTAAGGAGAACTACTTAATGAACTTCCCGGAAAATGATTATCAGATTTTGAAACTTACTGATGCCTTTTACAAGGCTTATCCCAATCCGCCTTATACTGAAATATTAAAAAAAATCAAAGAGCATATAATTGTTTGTTATTCCAATCACATTATGATTATTTTATCTGCATACCTTATCGAAGTGAGATTACACACAAATATGCATATCACTTCACATCCACAGAAAGAGCTAAACTACATAAGTCAGGACTCGACTATAGTAAGATAGTGATTATTGATAAACTGGAATATATCGATTCAGTAGGTGCAATAATTGATAAAGATGAATTCTAAAAAAATAAAATTTTTTTTAATTTCCTGCAACATTTTATGCCTCTCATTTGTGTATATAGTGAAAAGGCAAATGAGCCAAAAAAATAAACCAATACGGAGGAAATTAATAATTCTACCCCTTGAAATTAATCCTATAAAACGATAAACTCAGATTCAGACAAGATCATAGTATGTGATTTTGTCTGAATTATGGGCAGCCACATTGGTCTTATTCCGATATAGATGAAGCTTTTAGGTGATAAAAGTTAAAGGAATGAGAATGCGGTTACTCACGCAAACTGTAAAAAAGGAGAGGAAATTTTATGGAGTTAATTGCAGAGAGGTACGGATTTTCCTTAAAAGAAGGGCTTATTAATCTGATTAAAATGGTTGGAGCCACCATAAAAAGGGCTTCCATTCTGCCATTTGCAAAAAAAGAAGACACAAGAGCCTTATTAAATGAGCGTGCCGAGAAATTCTTGAAAAAGTACGGCAATCAGGTGCTTAGGATGGCATACGCCTATGTTCACAATATGGATGAGGCAGAGGATATCTTGCAGGAAACTCTTATCAAAATCTTAGAGGTAAAACTCGACTCAGATGATGAGGAATATATCAAGGCATATTTCCTACGCACTGCTTCCAATATAGCTAAAAACCACATTTCTGCAAACAAGAGGCACGAAACAGATGAGCTGAATGAAGAGCTTGTCGCAGAGGAAAAGTCCGACCTTTCCTTTGTGTGGGAGGCTGTAAAGGAACTGCCGGATACACAGAGGGATGTCATCCACCTTTTTTATGAAGAAGGCTATCAGACTGCTGAAATAGCTGAGATTCTAGGAAGAAAAGAAGCTACTGTAAGGTCTGACTTAAAGCGTGCAAGGGAGAGGTTAAAAACTATATTAAAGGAGGTGTACGACTTTGAGTAAATACAATGAAATAATGAAAAAAGTAAATGTTACTGATGAAATGAAAAGCCGTATCCTTGGTAATATAGATGAATATTTTAGCAAAAAGAAGAATGCAGGGAAAAAGTCCTTCTATCTTGCTTTCTGCGGGGTAGCGGCAGCAGCCCTCCTTATGATAATAGTAAGACCTTGGGATAACAATGTAGCAAGGCCTATAAATCCCGGTACAAACTCAGTCGGAGAAGACTCTACTGGACTATGCGTAAATCCTATGCAGAATTATGCCTCAGCAGAGGAGCTTTCTAAAGCGGCTGGTTTCAATGTGCCAGAGATAAAGAGCCTTCCATTTAAGCCAAGTGAAACAGAGTATATGACGCTTGGTGAGGGTTTTGCTCAAATAACCTATCTTAGTGATGACGACAGGCTGATTTACAGAAAGTCAACAGACAAAGAGGATAACTCGGGCAATTACAATCCTTACGACTATGTGGGAGAGGTTAGCGTAAATGATATCAAAGTCACAGTAAAGGGAACTAAGGAGGCACTAAACCTTGCCATTTGGAATGATGGTACATACGAACATTCTATCTCTGTAGAAAAGGCAGTAGACAAGGGTGTAATGATTAAGATGATTGAAGAGGTTATTGAGGATAAATAAGCTAAAAGGCTGTGCACTAACAGGTTTAAGTGTTAGTGTACAGCCATTTTTATGGTGTGCCTTGCGGCGCACGTTTCTAGCGGGTTAAAGTCACGAATCCGCCCTGTAGTGAGAAGGATGCGCCGAAAGCAAGGGGGGGGGGTGAGGAGGATTCGATAATAATACTTATCTTCCACTGAATAGTGACAAGATTATTTAGCATCAGCCTTTAATGCATAATCCTTATTTGCCGCAGGATACTTGCTGGCATCCCACTCGTGGTGGCCTTTTTTCATAGAGAGGTCGCCTTTTAGGTAATAGTCTCTGGTATTATAATACTGGTACTCGTTCATCCAGCTTTTTTGACCACGGTTCCAGGTAGCATCCACATGATACCATTTGCCGTCTACCCGTACCATGTTCCAAGCGTGTAAGGTAGTCTTGTTTACATAACCTGTAATGTAGATTGTATCAAGTCCGGCCTCAGTTGCAAGCCTGTAAAATAGCTTAGCCTTGGCATCACAGACACCGCCCTTCTTATAAAGCAGAGCAAAAGAGCTATACACGGAGTATTTGCCTAGCTTTTCTTCTTTTACGCTTTTACCTCTTGTGAGGTAGTTTGTGTTGTCACCAAAGGTATATCTGTACTGGGACACGATGTAGTCATTGATTGCCCTGACCTTTTCCTCGTCACTCATACCATCATTGATATGCTTATCTACCCAGTTCTCGACAAAGTCTTCCAGATGATTTACCTCTTTTTTAGTAATCTCATAATCAGTCTTTATCACCCATTTATAATAAGTATTATAAGAGATTTTTGAGGATGTAAAACCCTTGTAGTACCTGCTTATATCGTTGAACTCAGGTATTGCATAGAGCTTTTTCCAAAAAGCTGTGTACTTCTTTGTGTTATCTAAATCAAGGACACTTTTGTCCAGATTAATATGGAAATCTCTGTCCAGATTCTTTGCGTGAAGTAACATAAGGTCGGTAAGCTCTTTTTCTGTCTTTATTATAGGCTGTACATCATCCAGTATCTTCTTAGCCTCTGCCTTTGTTATATCATAGCTTACTCTCACCTGCCAGGTGAAGTATCCGTTGTAATCATAGGTCAAAGTACGGTCTATATTGGCATGCTCTATTATGTCGTTGTACTGAGGATATTTGGTAAGTTCCTCCCAGAAATCCTCAAAAGCCTTTGGCTCATTCTTAAGTGCCTGATTACCGATAACTAGGGTAAAATCCCTGTCAAGATCGGTTATGTGCTTAATAAAAGCATTTACTAGCTGCTTTCTTGTTAGTATGGCATTTTGGTTAAGTGCTACGCTTCCTTCTATAGGTAAATTCTCTACAGTACCTGCATATACAGGCATATTTCCTGAAAATGTAAAAGTCGTACTTAAGTATAATAACGCCAAACCAACCAGCTTATGGTTTGTCTTTTTCATGTTTACCTCTTTTTTTTTTTCTATTATATTTAACGATATTATCTATATCGGCAGCAATACAAAAAAAGTAACATAGTTTCAATTAATATTTAAAAAAGCAATATAATGTTTAATTTGTTACCTAAAGGTCAATATCTAGTGGCTTGTAAAATGTCAGGAAATCCCGTCTTTGACAGCTTTTTAAGAAAAAAAGCTTTGTAATTCGCTATAGAAGCGAGTTACAGGGCTTTTGGAAAATTTACATATGCACGTTACACTATCTATTTTTTGTTTGTGAAAAAATATTCCTCATTTTTTTTATTGGAACTATCTGTTTAGATGTACAGAATCCAAATGCATCGTGCAGTGCATCTGTGAGTTCTGTTCTGGTGTAAATGGGCTGATAACCTTTACCCTCGTACTTTATGAAATCCATTTCCTGAATGGTAGGAAGTATCTGGTCTATGGTATATTTATTATTAAGTTTCTTTTCAAGATACCTGTATACAATAAGCGAAATAAAACAGGTTATGAAATGGGCTAGTATCCTGTCTTTCCTGTTTAAATATACAGGACGTGCTTCAAAATCAGTTTTCATTATTCTAAAGCATTCTTCAATCTCCCAACGTCGCTTGTTTGCCCTGACTATACTACCTATGTTGTCATTAAGGTTGGTGCATACAGCATAGAAACCATCATATTTTTTTCTTCATTTTTCAATATATGACTGGTCTATGCTGTTTATGGATACATCTGCAATCTCCCCGTACTTTGTTGTATGGTCGGTTTTTTATAAATCGTTTAGGATCATTCTGTTTTTCTTTCTATCGATGAGCGTCCTTTTTTTCAATCATTTTCGCAGCTCTTTCAATCTGTCCTTTACGCATATGGCGCTGGAAATCACGGTATTTTTAAGGAGTATGAAACAATAAGCTTCTGTTCGATTATTTGCTTTCTGTCGCCACTGTCTGTATGGACTATACCTTCCCTCTTTAATCCATCGCGATCTGTAGAAAATCTTGTCTCTATCCTTTTTCATTGTCTAATTCTGATATCCTATATTTTTTTGCCGCTTCTATCACCATCGAGAAGCCATCCATCATCAGCCATACACCACTCTTGTAAGAAGTCTTTAAGTATTTTGATAGGCTGTGTTGTTATATACCCGCGCATGCCGTTTTCGCTGTCGTAGGAATTAAACACCCGGTTTGTTGCAGATGACAGCCCTGAATCTGTACAGACAACAAACTTGGACATATCAAATCCAGAAAGCATCTTCTTTTCAAGTGGAATCATAGTGGTCTGTTCATTGCGGTTTCCGGGATAAATGCAAAAAGATATAGGAATACCATCGCTATCCATAAACAGCCCCATTCCTACTATAGGAAGTGGGCGGTTTTCCTTACTTTTGCCAAACTGCTTATCATCCTCTTCATTGTCGATCTCAAAGTAGAAATTTGTACAGTCATAATAGATTACTTGAGTATTTCGTTTTTGCACTGCAGTGCTATTTTTAAAAATGCGGCTCTGAATATAATCAGCCTCTTCTGCTATCACTGATAATGAGCGGTAAACATCATGCAGTTCAAAAGAGGGCTGTTCAATAAAGCGCTTTGACTCTTCAAAGCTATTCCTTTTTGATGACGGGAAAAGTATTCTGCTGTATATAAGACGTGAAAGTATGTCATTCAGGTCGTACTCAAATGGGTGTCTCGCAGAGATTGCACGGCAAATCTTATGCATGCCTAATTCATAATAAATATCCTGAAGGAAAAGATATCCGCCATTAAACCTATGCTGTTCATTACTAACAAGGTCATTAGCGGCACAGAGCTCAATATTAAATGTTGCGGAATCTTCTTTTTCAACTTCATTCATAATACGCACCTGTTCTTTAGCCCAGGCTTTTTGCATCTTTCACGCCATACATCTCGCAGATTTGTTTTTTTCTGAACCGAAAGTTTTAACAATCTGAGTTTTGTTTTTTTCCCATTGATTCTAACTGTTTTAACAGCACGATAGGTAATTGAATATTTTCCGGTAGTCCATCCTAATCTCATAGTATTATCCTCCAATACTATTATAACGTATCGGAGTGGAACGTGCAAGCATAAATTTAAGATTTGACAAAAAAAAATAAGCCATATCTGGCTTTGATGAACCTCATAACGGATTAGGTTGTCAAACTCCCGAAAAAAAGTAACATAGTTTCAATTAATATTTAAAAAAGCAATATAATGTTTAATTTGTTACCTAAAGGTCAATATCTAGTGGCTTGTAAAATGTCAGGAAATAGGCTAAAATAGAAACATATTTAAAGTGGATGGAGAGACGGTTATGACAGGTAGAAGAAGGAGAGGTACCGGCAAGCTTGGGAAAGTGCTTTGCGTGGTATTTGCAGGTATGTTTTTGACTATCATAAGCATCAATAAATTTATGCTTGATGATAGACTGGTACAGGCAAAGGTTAAGAATGAGGCTATGAAGGCTTATTTAGATAGCGAAAAAGACAGGGCGAAAGAGCTTGAAGGTCTTAAGGCCGAGATGAAGACAAGGAAATTTGTTGAAGAAACCGCCAGAGATAAATTTGGTTTAGCCTACGAAAATGAAATAGTATTTGAACCGGAAAAATAAAAGGTCTGACAACCGCCAGGGAGTCAGGCCTTTGATTGTCACTAAGGGGATGAAATGGACAGTATAGATAAAATCAAGGCAGTTATTAAAGAAAATGAACTTATTAAAGAGGGTGAGAGAGTTGTTGTAGGTGTATCCGGAGGGGCAGATTCGGTATGTCTTCTTCTTGTACTTAAGGAGATAATGCCCCCTAAGTGTATAACCGCTGTACATATAAACCATGGAATCAGAGGGGATGAGGCCGCAAGGGATGAGGATTTTGTCTTACAACTTTGCAAAAGACAGGATATCAGGCTTGAAATCAGACGGCTGGATGTTCCACTCTTTGCAAGGGAGAATAAAATCTCGGAGGAAGAAGCGGGCCGTGTCCTTAGATACAGAGTATTTGAGGAAATCAGACTCTTATACAAAGCTGATAAGATAGCTGTTGCCCACAATCTAAACGATGTGGCTGAGACCTTTCTTATGAATCTCTCAAGGGGGAAGTGGAATAACAGGGCTTACAGGTATAAAGCTAAGAAACGGTGTACTAATCAGACCTCTTATTAAGACAAGCAGGACAGAGATTGAGGAAATAGTTACATACTTAGGAGAGAGCTTCATTACAGACAGCACCAACAACAGCCTCATTTACACCAGAAACAGGATAAGAAAGAGGGTAATTCCTGAACTTGAAGAGGTGAATGAGAGGGCTGTAAGCCACATTAACGATGCCTGTGATAGGCTTGAAAAGATTGAGGGCTACATCATAAAGGAAGCCTCTAAGGCATATAAGAGCTATGTGACCAAGGGTAAAGATATATTTATTAGCAGCGAAATATTGACACTTGATGAGGTAATAATAGAAGAAGTACTTCATAAAGCACTCTCAGAAGTGGCAGGAAGGGAAAGAGATATAGGAAGTGTACACATTTCGTACCTTCTTGAGTTATTTAGCAAGCAGGTAGGCCGTGAAATTGACCTCCCATACAAGGTAAGAGCATTTAGGGAGTATAAAGGGATAAGGCTTAAAGGGAGCTCCAACAAGTCTGAATCGGGGAGAAAGCATACAGATGCTGCCTGAGCTTTTGCTTCATACTGAAGATGTAGAAGGCATTTCTACCGTTGCATCAGAGGAAGATAATATAAGCCTCACATTTGAAGACGGAAGTGTAAAAAATCTTAGTCAAAACAGTTGTATCAGATGGTTTGATTATGATAAAATAACTGAGAATGTAATGCTTCGATTCAAGGAAGAGGGTGATTACCTCGTTATTTCGCCTGAGGGAGATAAGAAGAAGCTAAAAAAATACTTTGCAGACAGCAAGATTCCTTCGGACAAAAGAGGGCTTATCCCGCTTGTGGCTTCGGGAAACGAAGTTCTCTGGGTAGTAGGCTATAGGACAGGTGAAGGCGCAAGAATCACAAGTAGTACAATAAAGTTATTAAAAATGGAAATAAAAAGAAATAGTGGAGGAGAAAATGGAAGCTAAGATTACTACATTGTTAAGTGAACAGCAGGTTTCATACCGCATTAAGGAGCTTGCGGAAGAGATTAACAGAGACTATGAGGGAAAAGAAGTGCATTTAATCTGCATTCTTAAAGGAAGCGTATTTTTCACCACAGAGCTTGCAAAGTATATAACCGTGCCTTTAACCATGGACTTTATGTCTGTTTCAAGCTATGGCAACTCTACAGAGAGCAGCGGAAGAGTAAGAATAGTAAAGGACCTTGATGAAGGCATAGATGGCAAAGATGTGCTCCTTATTGAGGACATCATAGATTCAGGCAATACCTTATCTTTCCTTCAGGACACGCTTTGGACAAAGAAGCCTAACTCACTCAAGCTTTGTACCCTCCTAGACAAGCCTGAACGCAGGGTTGTGGAAGGTATCAAAGTTGACTATGTGGGCTTTGAGATTCCTGATGAGTTTGTGGTTGGCTACGGTCTTGACTATGCTCAAAAATATAGAAATCTTCCATATATTGGTGTGGTACATTTAGATTAAGAATTATTTTAATGCGAAACGGAGAATAAGGTGAGAAAACAAACCAGAGGAATTGGAACGTATTTTATAGTATTGGCGATAGTTGTAATTGCTATGTTTTTATCTGAAAATCTGTATAAAATCAGCCACAACAATTATAACTATGAGAATTTTAAAGTGGATTTAGGCAAAAAGATTGTGGATTCTGTAGACATTTTCCAAAATCAGGCAACCCCAACAGGTGAAGTGGAAGTAATTATAGGTAAAGATAAGGATAAAAGGAGTGAAAGCTTTTATGTTTCTGATGTAAATGAGGTTGTTGCCTTGCTTAGACAGGAGAACTTTACTTCATATAACATGCACGACATAGCAAAGCAAAGCTGGTTCATTACTCTCATGCCTTATATGCTAATCCTTGTTATGTTTTTCATAATGATGATGATGATGACAGCAGGTCCCGGCATGAGCGGAGGTGGCGGCGCAGGCAATGCAAAAATGGTGAATTTGGTAAAAGCAGGGCAAGGATGTCGTCTGACAAAGATAAAAAGGTTACCTTTAATGATGTGGCAGGACTAAAGGAAGAAAAGGATGAGCTTGAAGAAATAGTGGATTTCCTTAAGAATCCTGCAAAGTACAACACAATAGGCGCAAGGATACCAAAGGGTGTCATCCTTACAGGACCTCCGGGTACAGGTAAGACTTTGCTTGCCAAGGCAGTTGCCGGAGAAGCGGGAGTACCATTCTTTTCTATATCAGGCTCAGACTTCGTAGAGATGTTTGTCGGTGTGGGTGCTTCAAGAGTACGCGATTTATTTAGCGATGCGAAGAAAAATGCACCTTGTATAGTATTTATAGACGAGATAGATGCTGTGGCAAGAAGAAGAGGTACGGGACTTGGCGGAGGACACGATGAGAGAGAACAGACACTTAACCAGATGCTTGTAGAGATGGATGGCTTTGGTGTAAATGAGGGTATCATAGTGATGGCGGCTACCAACAGGGTAGACATCCTTGACCCGGCTATCCTTCGACCTGGCAGATTTGACAGAAAGGTAGCAGTAGGCTATCCGGATGTAAGAGGAAGGGAAGAGATACTTAAGGTACACTCAAAAGGCAAGCCTCTTGGAGATGATGTAAACCTTGAAGAGGTTGCCCGTACTACCGCAGGCTTTACTGGTGCTGATCTTGAGAATCTCTTAAACGAGGCTGCCATAAGGGCTGCTTCCGAGAATAGAAAATACATCGTTTCAGAAGATATCAAAAAATCATTTATAAAAGTAGGAATAGGAACTGAAAAAAAGAGCCATATTATATCAGAAAAGGAAAAGAGAATCACTGCTTATCACGAATCGGGACACGCTATCCTCTTCCATGTCCTTCCTGATGTAGGTCCTGTGTATACCATTTCTGTTATACCTACCGGAAATGGTGCTGCAGGCTACACCATGCCTCTTCCTGAGAAGGATGAAATGTTTAACACAAGAGGCAGGATGAGGCAGGATATCATAGTAACACTTGGAGGCCGTGTGGCGGAGGAACTCATCCTTGACGATATCACCACAGGGGCTTCTGGCGACATCAAACACGCAACTAAGGTTGCAAGAGCCATGGTTACCCGCTTTGGTTTCACCAACGAAATAGGCCTTATCAACTATGAAAATGATGATGACGAGGTATTTATAGGTAGAGACCTTGCACATACGAGGGCTTACAGCGAGGAGACTGCGGGCAGGATAGACGAAGAGGTTAAGAAGATAATAGATGAGTGTCACGTGGAAGCAAAGCGCATAATATCTGAGCATATGGACGTGCTCCACGCCAGTGCAAAGCTTCTTATGGAAAAGGAAAGAATAACCAGGGAAGAGTTCGAAGCTTTATTTAGCTAAAAGTACTTATAAACCCCGCTTATTAATGTTAATAAGAAAAAAGAGACATTTATAGTTTAAAATGACAGGTGATTTTTTATGGTCTCTTTAAATACAAGGTAATTATTAATAGAAAAATCGCCAGAAAAAATTAAAGTTTGTGCAGACTTATTGCGTTTTTTCTGCTATACTAATAAGCGTAAACCCCAATACATTATATAGTTTTTGCTACACCCCATAAGTAACAAAAATACCTTCTCCGAAGAGGTCGGCTCCCCCAAGCCGGCCTCTTTACTTTTAAAATGTCCGGGGATTAAATATTTTTGACACCTGTAACCTATTGTGATAAAATCATAAGGTTAACAAACACAAGCATTTGGAACGAGGTAAAAGAGAATGGCTTTAGCTAAAAGAAATGATATCAGAAACGTTGCAATCATAGCCCATGTAGACCACGGTAAGACTACACTTGTAGATGAACTCTTAAAACAGAGCGGTGTGTTCAGGGCTAATCAGGAAGTTGCAGAGCGTGTTATGGATTCAAATGACATAGAGCGTGAAAGAGGAATTACCATACTTGCCAAGAACACGGCAGTTACATACGGAGATGTTAAGATAAATATTATAGATACACCGGGACATGCGGACTTCGGTGGAGAGGTTGAGCGAGTTCTTAAGATGGTAGACGGAGTTATCCTTGTAGTAGATGCCTTCGAAGGAGCCATGCCACAGACCAGATTCGTGCTTACCAAGGCGCTTGCACTTGACCTCCCTGTTATCTGCTGTGTAAATAAGGTAGACAGGCCTGAGGCCCGCCCTCACGAGGTTGTGGATGAGGTACTTGAGCTTCTCCTTGAGCTTGATGCCAATGAAGAACAGCTTGACTGCCCATTTATATTTGCGTCAGCAAAGTCAGGCTATGCTTCCCTTGATGCAGATGTGAAGGGAACGGACATGAAGCCTCTCTTTGAGACCATTCTTTCACACGTTCCTGCACCGGAGGGAGACAGCGAGGCTCCTCTTCAGACTCTTATCAGCACAATAGATTATAATGAATATGTAGGCCGTATAGGTATCGGTAAGGTAACAAGCGGTACAATTAAGGTAAACGGAGAGGTTATGCTCTTAAACCACCACGATGAATCAAAGAAGCAGAGAGTTAAGGTTACTAAGCTCTACGAGTTTGACGGACTTAACAAGGTAGAAGTAGAATCTGCTACTATCGGAGCTATTGTAGCAATCTCAGGTATTTCTGATATACATATTGGAGATACTCTTTGTGATGTAAATAATCCTGAGGCTCTTCCTTTCCAGAAGATATCAGAGCCTACCCTTGCTATGAACTTTATAGTAAATGACAGCCCTTTTGCAGGTACTGAGGGTAAGTTTGTCACATCCAGACATCTAAGAGAAAGGCTATATCGAGAGCTTAATACAGATGTGAGCCTTAGAGTAGAGGATACCAATACCACTGAGGCTTTCAAGGTATCAGGAAGAGGTGAGCTTCACCTGTCCGTACTTATCGAATATGCGCCGCGAGGGCTTTGAATTTGCAGTAAGTAAGCCTGAGGTGCTTTATAAAGAAGATGAAAAGGGTGGAACCCTTGAGCCTGTTGAGCAGGCTATAATAGATGTACCTGACGAATTCTCAGGAGCAGTTATATCAAAGCTTTCAGAGCGTAAGGGCGAGCTTAGAAATATGACAACGAACGCAAGCGGAACCACAAGGCTTGAGTTCATTATCCCTTCAAGAGGACTTATAGGTTATAGAGGAGAATTCCTCACAGATACCAAGGGAAACGGAGTTATCAATACCATATTTGAGGGCTACGTACCTTATAAGGGTGAGATTAGCTATCGTGGGCAGGGCTCCCTCATTGCCTATGAGACAGGAGTGAGCGTAACCTACGGACTCTACAATGCACAGGAAAGAGGAACCCTCTTCATCTCTGCCGGTGAGAAGGTCTACAGCGGTATGATAATAGGACAGAATGGAAAGGCTGAGGATGTAGAGGTGAATGTATGTAAGACCAAGCACCTTTCCAATACACGTTCGTCAGGCTCTGATGATGCACTAAAGCTTTCACCTCCAAGGATACTTAGTCTTGAGCAGGCTATTGACTTCATAGAGACAGATGAGTTGCTTGAGATTACTCCTAAGACACTCAGAATAAGAAAGAAAATTCTTGATCCTCTTGCAAGAAAGAGGGCGGCAAGAAGAAATTAAAAAGGCTTATATACACCTGTCATTAAACCGGGCTTGGGCTGGATTTATGGGATTTTCAGATTTGTATTTATGATAAAAAAGGTGTATAATAAATCAGATAGGCATTTTACGAATATACTAGTTTTGCTTTAGGCGAAATTACAAGGAGATTTAAGATGGAAAGAGAAGAATTTTTGCAGGTTTACCGCCATTCTTTAGCACATGTGCTTGCAAAGGCTGTGTTTGAGATATTTGGTGAAAGTGTTCAGATTGCGATAGGACCACAGATTGAAGACGGTTTTTACTATGACTTCGTACTTCCAAGGGCAGTGACCGAGGAAGACTACAAGGTTATTGAAGATAAAATGCGCGAAATCCTTAAGCGTAAAGAGACTTGGACAAGAAAAGAGCTAACCAAGGAAGAGGCTCTCGAGAAGTTCAAAGACCAGAAGTTCAAGGTTGAGATAATCAACGACCTTCCTGAGGATGCCATCATCTCTACCTACAATACAGGAGATGACTTCTGCGACCTTTGTCGCGGACCTCATATTGAGAACTCTACAGAGCTTCTTAACGTGGCTTTTCAGGTTAAGTCTGCATCAGGTGCTTACTGGAGAGGTGACGAGAAGAGAGACAGGCTTCAGAGAATCTATGTCTATGCCTTCCCTACAAAGGATGAGCTTAAGGCACACCTAAACCTCATCAAGGAAGCCCTTGAGAGAGACCATAAGAAGCTTGGACCAAAGCTTGACCTCTTTATGTTCAATGAGACTGCACCGGGTATGCCTTACTGGCTACCAAGAGGCTGGAGGCTGTATCAGGAGCTTATTAACTTCTGGAGAAAGATACATGTTAAGCACGGTTATCAGGAAATCTCAGCCCTGTCATCAACAACCGTAAGCTTTGGCTCATAAGCGGACACTGGGCTCACTATGTAAACAACATGTTTATCGTACCGGGCTTTGATGATGACCTTACACAGAGAACCTTACAGAATATAGAGCTTGATTCTGATTCTACATTTGCAGCAAAGCCTATGAACTGTCCTAATGCTATGCTTACCTACAAGAGAACAGTTCACTCCTATAAGGAGCTTCCTATCAGATATAACGAAATAGACGTTATTCACAGAAAAGAGAAGTCAGGCCAGCTTAATGGACTTTTCAGAGTTCAGGAGTTCAGACAGGATGATGACCATACCTTTGTAATGGAATCTCAGATAGAAGAAGAGATAGCGGATGTAATGGAGGTTGCAGACCAGATATACAATACCTTCGGCATTACCTACAGAGCCGAGCTCTCAACCCGTCCTGAGGACTTTATGGGTGATATAGAAGTATGGAACCGTGCTGAGGCAGCCCTTAAGAAGATACTTGACAAGAAGTATGGAGAGGGCGGTTACGAGGTAAATGAAGGAGATGGAGCTTTTTATGGTCCTAAGATTGACCTTCAGATTAAGGATGCTCTTGGAAGAGAATGGCAGTGTGGTACTATCCAGCTTGACTTCCAGCTTCCACACAACTTCGAGCTTACCTATCAGGACAGTGATGGAACCATAAAAGAGCCTGTAGTTATACATAGAGCTATCTTTGGATCATTTGAAAGATTCATCGGTATACTTATAGAGAACTACAAGGGAGAGTTTCCATTCTGGATATCTCCTTATCAGGTGGCTATCGTACCTATAAGAACAGAGCACAATGAGTATGCTAAGGAAATTGAGGATGCCCTCTATGATATGGGTATCAGGGTAGAAGCTAACTATGATGACAAGAATATGAACGAAAAGATTAAGGCCTTTAAGCTTATGAAGGATCCTTACATCATTGTAGTAGGAGATAAAGAGAAAGAGGAGAGGACAGTATCTATTACAGTTCGCGGACAGAAGCAGCAGATGCACGGAGTGCCACTTGAGAGCTTCTATAAGATGGTGAAGAAGCTTCAGGATACAAAGGCTGGCGAGTTGATTAAGGATGTATCTGAGATCTAATTACAATATGGGCAGTAATGCGATGAGTGTTGCTGCCTAATTTTAAATGAGGAATTTGGGTTAATGGCTCTTGTTATGGGCGATAGGGAAAGACTATGGATATAGATAAATATATTTCATTAAAGGCAGAAAATATTCATAAACAGCTTATATCAGACATCTTGTTAAATCTAGAAGAGGGAGATGAGCTACTTGAAAAACTAACGGAATCAACCAGATATGAGGAAGACTATATCTTGCGAGCGAGCGTGGAGACCGCTAAGGTATATATGTTTTCTCGAAGAGGTCTTTCGTCAGAGGTGATTAAAAGAAGTAGTGAGCTTGTGGAAATAGCGGCTTTGCTTCAGGAATGGGATTTGCTTTCATTTGACTATAATATGATAGGAAGTGCCTATTTTATGCTTGGTATGTATGAAAAGGCAATGGAATACTACTATAGTGCGGTAAATAATGAGAGAGAACACGGACTTAGGAATATACTTCCTGCAGCCTATGGAAACATAGGGAGGATATTCTTAAATCTAGGAATGTATGAAAAGGCAGTTGAACACTTAAGACCTGCTTTAATGTACTTTAATGATGCTGACAAAGAATATTTTAAACTCGGTGAGAAAATAGTACATGTCTTATCGGATATTATGACATCGGTAACTATGCTTGATAATCCGGATGTAGCAGAGATTCAGAATGTTCTTGAACGGCTCGAGGCTATAGATGGAGAGTCATTGAATCAGGATACTGGATACTCATACTATCTTGGACTTATGTTTTATTATTTCTGGAAGAAGGATTATAAAAGAGCTAAAGAGGAGTTTACTAAAGCATTAAAAAAGGCAGGAGAACATCCGATATATAAAGCAGCAGTATTATATTCTTTTGTAGAAGCCTGCGATGTTTATCGCTTAGACCTTGAATTTTTTGCTGATATACTTATAGAGATTGAAAAAATGGCTACTGATGAAGATCCTATCAGCGAACCTGCTATTTACAATTATTTAAGACAGTATTATTTAAATCAAGGAGATACCAATAAAGCAGATAAAATACACAAGGAATACAAGATTTTTCTTGAAAAGACCTTTGAACAAAACAGGAAGAAAAAAGCAGAATCAATGCTGATTTTCGAGAATTTGCTAAGAATTGGCGAAAATACCCAGTTCAAGATTGATAAAAATAAAGAGTTTGAACTGGTTGCAAAGGAAGCTATTCGCAACAAAAATGAACTGCAGAATACATACAACAGGATTAAAATGATCAATGAAATCGGAATTAAGCTTACCTCCTCGACTAATCTCAATGAGGTAGTGAACCTAATTTACAAGAACATGCGTGAAAATATTCCTGTTGATGCTTTCATTATTATGTCGGCTGAGCCTGAGAATAATCAGATGCGCTCCCTTCTTTGCTACAATATGGGTAAGGAAAATGGTGAGTTTACAGTCAGTCTTGATAGTAAGGAAAGCGCCTTTGTAAGATGCTGCATGAATAATGAAATAATAAGTACTGAAGATGTAGATTTCAAGCCTCACTTTGATTATGAAACCTATAGCTATGAATACATTGTAAAAGGTACTATGAAATCAGCCCTCTTCATTCCGCTTACAATAGGTGATAAGGTAATTGGTGCTTACTCAGTTCAAAGCAGGTTTGAAAAGTCTTATAGGCCTGAAACGATTAACTTTTTAAGAGAGCTTAGGCCGTACTTAGAGATAGCGCTTAACAATGCAGTACATTCAAGAAAACTTGAGACGGAGATAGAAAGAAACAAGGAAATTCAGGAAAAACTAAAAGAAGCAAATAGCTTGTTAAGCAGGATGGCAGGTATAGATGCTCTAACGCAAATCAGTAACAGAAGAGAATTTACTGAGAAATTCTACCAGCTTAGAATTGAGGCGGATAAAAGAGACAAACCTGTCAGTGTATTTATGTTTGACATTGATGATTTTAAGAAGTTCAATGACACCTATGGCCATTTTGAAGGAGATGAAGCCCTTAAGAAGGTTGCAGGAGTTATAAATAATAACATTATAAAAAACGACGGAATTGCAGCCCGCTTTGGCGGGGAGGAATTTATAAGTGCCTGTATGGGGCTCTCTGAGGAAGAGAACTTCGCATTGGGCGAAAAAATAAGAAATGAGGTTTTGGCTTTAGGCATTAATAACTTTGATACCAAGTTGGGTATACTAAGTATCAGCGTGGGTATTGCTATATCTAATCCAGGTAAAATAGTAGTCAAGTCAGAGATCATGAGCCTTGCAGATGAAATGCTATATGAAGCTAAGAAGTCAGGAAAGAATAGGGTTGTAATGAAGGTCGTTGAGTAATACGAAAAGGATGGCGTATGAAAAAATTATTAGTTTTATGTTGTTTTACTGTATCAATGAGTCTATTAACTTCCTGTGGAAGTAAGGGAGTACGTAGTGGAAAAAACGCAGAATTATCGAGTGAATTCACCTTGGAAACAAGTGAGCTTGAAGGTGGAATCAATTTGGACAATGTATTATTTGCAACTGAAGTTACAAAGGCAAAGTTTAGCTCTCTCTCTGCTGATAAAAAGGGAGTAGCCCTTGGTTTCTCTCTTCCTCAGGAAGAAACTGAGAAGTTAATCAACCTTTTCCAGTCAGAGGATGTAGTGGGAGTGGAGACCGACCAGAGCCAGTATAATTCTGTGGCTATGAGAGATAATTACGGCTATACCATAGACTTTGTAGATAGTACGGATAGATTTTATATGGGTGTGTCAAGGCTTACCTGCTTTACTACCGCTAAAGAGAACTACCTAGCAGTAAGAGAAGAGGGAGGAGGTACGAAACTTTATAAATCAAGCTTTCAGATGAGGTAGTTGCATTCTTAAATGATGAAGCATCTAAAAACTATGATCCGTCTAAGGGAAGAACAGGCTGGTTTGATAAGGTGTTTAAATAATACAGGGATTGTGTCAAAAGATAATAAATTCTCTTACAAGCAAGCCCCAATCGAATTTTTATACTCTTGACACTTGTATCGTTAAATGCATTTAACAATCAAGTTATTATAACAACAAGGAGATAAAATGATTACAGGTATAATAGGTGCTATGGAAGAAGAGGTAGCTAAGCTTAAGACTGAAATGACTGAGGTCACAGAGATTAAGAAGGCAGGCATGAATTTCTTAAAGGGAAGGCTATTTGGCAAGGAAGTAGTAGTTGTAAGAAGCGGCATAGGTAAGGTGAATGCCGCTATCTGTACCCAGATACTTGTAGATGATTTTAAGATAGACAGGGTAATCAACACCGGAGTTGCAGGAGGTCTTTACAGCGAGCTTGAGGTAGGAGATATAGTGATATCAAGCGATGCCCTCTACCACGATTTTGATGTGACAGGCTTTGGCTACAAGGAAGGTGTGATACCTAGGATGGAGACATCTACCTTTACAGCGGATATGGAGCTTGCAACTAAGGCTAAAGATATCTGCTCTAAGGTAAATCCTGATATCAAATGCTTCATAGGCAGGGTAGTAAGTGGTGATGAATTTGTAAGTACTAATGAAAAGAAAACCTGGCTGGTAGACAAGTTTAATGGCTACTGTACAGAGATGGAAGGCTGTGGAATAGCTCATGCTGCATATCTTAACCACATCCCTTTCGTTATTGTGAGAGCAATTTCAGACAAGGCAGACGGCAGCGCCAAGGTAGACTATAGTGAGTTTGAGATGAAGGCTATAGAACATACAGTGAAGCTTATGAAGGAGCTTGTAAGGGAGTTTTAACAAGCCGAATATTTACAACGCTTAGGGAAAATAAGCTTCGAATGATAATTTCACTCGAAGCTTATTTTAATAATCCTCTTCAATTACCTCAATTTCAAGGTAGTCAAAGTCAATTTCGTCTACAAAATTATCCTTTGTGAATCTGGTTTTGCTGCTTTTTTTAAATTCACTTATATTTTTGTCCAGCCAAAGAGGCTTGCTAAGGTCGTATGCATAGCAAGCCTCATCTATTGCCAGAAAGATTTTTTTAGTTCTATTCAGGGAAGAATCACTGTTTTCAATTGTCATATTCTTAACTATCTTCCCTGAATCTATTATTTTTACCCAAAGTCTAAACATTGTTACCTACTTTATAGGCTTGATTCCCCAGATTTCATCAGCATATTTTTTAATAGCTGTATCAGCTGCAAATCTGCCCGCAGAGGCAATATTTACAAGGGATTTCTTTGCCCATTCTCTCTGATTCTTATAGTCGTTCATCATTTCATATCTAGCCCTGCAATAGTCACCAAAATCAGCCAGACACATATATGGATCAGCTATTCCGTGGTCGCCTACAAGGAGATAACGGTGGATATCGGAGAAGTCGTTGCCGTTGATACCCTGTTTTAGGTAATCTACGGCTCTCTTAAGGCGGTGGTTCTCCTCATAGTACTTATAAGGGTTATAACCGTCACGCCATCTGTCCTCTACCTCTCTGTCAGTCATACCGAAGATGTAGATGTTATCCTTTCCTACAGCCTCTGATATCTCCACATTTGCCCCGTCAAGAGTACCTAAAGTAATGGCACCATTTATCATAAGCTTCATATTACCGGTACCGGAAGCCTCTTTACCAGCAAGGGAAATCTGCTCAGATATATCGCTGGCAGGCATGATATGCTCAGCCATAGTCACCCTGTAGTTCTCAAGGAAAACCACCTGAAGCTTCTTGCTGATTACAGGATCCTTAGCTATCTCCTCACCAAGGTCGACAATGAGCCTGATGATTGACTTTGCTCTGTCATAGCCCGGAGCAGCCTTTGCAGCAAAAAGATAGGTCTGTGGGACTATGTCCATATTAGGGTTATCCTTCAGATCAAGGTAAAGGGCAATAATCTGAAGTGCATTAAGAAGCTGTCTCTTATACTCGTGTAAACGCTTAACCTGTACATCAAATACAGAATCAGGATTTAGCTTTATTCCTGTATCATGGTATAAAAGCTCAGCAAAATCCTTTTTATTGGCTGCCTTAATCTCTGTAAGCTTGTCAAGGATAGCATTGTCATTGCTAAATGCAAGCAACTTTATAAGCTCAGGACCATTCTTCTTATATGAACCACCGATGGTCTTATCAAGAAGGGTGGCAAGTCTTGGATTTGACTGGCAGAGCCATCTTCTGTGAGCGATACCGTTTGTAACATTGGTAAATTTCTCAGGAGTATCATCATAAAAATCCTTAAATACAGACTTCTTAAGTATGTCAGAATGTAATTCAGATACACCGTTTACATTATGTGAACCTATGATGGAAAGATTAGCCATATGGATTAATCCACCTGAAATAAGAGCCATATGAGCACACTTATTCCAGTCGCCTGAGAATTTATCAAAGATTCTCTTGCAATGTCTTTCATTAAGCTCGTGGATAATCTGGTATATTCTAGGTAAGAGCCTCATCATCATGTCCTCTGGCCATTTCTCAAGAGCCTCTGCAAGGACGGTATGATTGGTATAAGCAAGAGTCTTGGTTATGATAGCAAAGGCATCATCCCAAGAATAGTGGTGCTCATCCATAAATATACGCATAAGTTCAGGAACTATCATAGCAGGGTGGGTATCATTTATATGGATAGCCACCTTATCTGCAAAATTATCAAGGGTTGGATAGTACTTCATATGGTCTGCAATTATGTTCTGTGCAGAAGCAGATACAAGGAAATACTGCTGCTTCAGCGAAGCTCCTTACCCTCATAGTGGCTGTCTCTAGGATAGAGAACCTTGGAGATGAGTTCAGCCTTGTTGTTGCCAAGTGTTGCCCTTGCATAATCACCCCTTGAGAAAGAGTTCATATCAAAGGTATCTATATCACGGCTGCGCCATACTCTAAGTACACTTACACCCTTACTGTCCGCACCTGATATCATCATATCATAAGGAACTGCCTCAACCTCTTCACAGTCTACCTGCTCGGTAACAAGTCCCTCATCCGTCCAGGTTTCATTGATCCGTCCACCGAACTTTACTACGAAAGTCTTGTCTGTACGAGGTGAAAGCCATACCTCACCGCCCGGAAGCCATACATCAGGAAGCTCTATCTGCCAGCCTTCGACTATTTTCTGGCGGAAGAGCCCATACTCGTAAAGAATGGAGAATCCGGTGGCAGGGTAGTTAAGAGAAGCGAGGGAGTCCATAAAGCAGGCTGCGAGTCTTCCAAGACCACCATTTCCAAGACCTGCGTCAGGCTCCATTTCATAAAGCTCTTCTAAGTCGTAGCCGTGCTTTGCAAGTATCTTCTTGTACACACCGGTCAGACCTAAGTTGTAGAGATTGTTCTTAAGTGAACGCCCAACAAGAAACTCCATGCATAGATAATATATTCTCTTACCGCCGGACTTGTTGTTAGCCTGCTTAAATTCACGCTTTTTGGCAAGTAAGATATCCTTAACAGTAATTGCTGTTGCCTTATATACCTGATCCTTTGTAGCCTCATCAAATGAAGCTCCAAAATGTCTGGATAGTTTATCTACAATCGCCTCTTCCACTTTTAAGGCGTTTGTAGACGAAGCTGCCTTAGTTTTTGTCACAGGAGCGGCAACTTCTTTCTTAGTAGTACGTTTTTTATTAGTTTTATTAGACACAGTGACCTCATTTCTTAGGGACTATCCCTATGTATATTAATTCATAATACGCTAACTTTAATTATCACATAGATTTGGTATAAAAGCAAGTTTATGAAAAATCGTCGCTTTTACCCGTCTATTTTATGCAGTAAAGGAGGTATACAGTGTTTGTGAATAACATTATCTGTATCAGTGGGGATATGCTAAGCAAAACACCTCATCATATAGTGTATATATATGAATAAGGTGTTTTGAAAGGAAGGCCTAAGCCTTTATACATCAAATTTTAATTATTCGGATATTTCCATAAACCATAGAAAGAATATCCACTCACCGGTCTTGTGGACTTATCTTCCTAAAAGCCAGCTATACATTTCATCATACTTATCAGCAGACTTAGCCCAGCTAAAGTCGATGGTAGCAATGTACTTGCGCAACTTATCCCAATTCTCAGGGTTGTTGTAGTAAAGGTCGATTGCACGGTAGATAGCATTTGCCATATCATCAGGATTGTAGTCTGCAAAAGTAAAGCCATTACCCTCACCGAAGCTGCAGTCAATTATTGAATCTCTAAGACCGCCGGTTTCTCTAACGATAGGTACTGTTCCGTAACGGCAGGCTATCATCTGTGAAAGTCCACAAGGTTCAGCCTTGCTAGGCATAAGGAACATGTCTGCACCTGCATATACCTTTCTTGAAAGGTCTTTGTTGTATGTAATCATTGCAGATACCTTGCCGTTATACTGATTCTGCAGCCAGATGAAGTAGTCCTCATACTTTCTGTCGCCCTTGCCAAGAACAACAAGCTGTACCTCGCAGTTTCTTACGATATTCTCCATAGCCTTAGTAATAAGGTCAAGTCCCTTATGTGCAACCAGTCTTGAGATGATGGCTATTACAGGCACTCCTGCATCTTCTCTAAGCCCTGCAAGCCTCTGAAGCTCAAGTTTATCCTGAACCTTGCCGGTGAAGTCATCAGGTGTAAAGTTGTGAGCAATGGCTGTATCTGTAGCAGGATCATAGCCCTCAGCATCTATACCGTTAAGTATACCCCTGGTCTTCCAGTTATTCTTCCTAATCATGTCCTGAAGTCCGTGAGCAAAGGCAGCATCTTCAAGCTCTTTAGCATAGGATTCACTAACTGTTGTAACACAGTCACTTGTCTCAATCGCACCCTTTACAAGGTTTACACAGCCTTCGTATTCAACATAGGCACCTGCTTCAGGTGGAAGGTCAAATACGGTAGGGAAGTATCTTTAAGTCATACTGTCCCTGATATTCGATATTGTGTATGGTAAATATCAGCTTAATGTCATAGTGATATTTGCTGTTGTTGTATATAGGTATGAGGGCTGTCTGCCAGTCATTTGCGTGAATGATATCAGGCATAAAGTCTATGAAGTAGAAACTGTCCATTACAGCCTTACAGAAGAAAGCGTATCTCTCGCCGTCATCGTAGAAGCCATAAAGTCCGTCACGGTGGAAGTAGTATTCGTTGTCGATGAAGTAGTAGGTCACGTTATCCTGCTTTAACTCAAAAAGTCCGCAGTAGAGATTTCTCCAGGAAAGTCCTACATTGTAGTTGCAGAGATACTTAGCAGAGTTCCTATACTGTTCACCGATATCACTGTAATAAGGCATCATAACCCTGACATCATAATCTCCTCTGGCTGCAAGTGCCTTAGGAAGACTACCAAGAACCTCTCCGAGTCCGCCTGTGGCAGCAAATGGAAGAACCTCAGAGCCTACAAAAAGTATCTTTTTCTTTTCAGGAGCAGCCTTTTTAGCCTTTTTAACCTCTTTGGTGATTTCTTTATTAATCATAGCAGCCACCTGTTCCACATTATCCTTTGTTTCTTTTACCTCAGCCTTCTTGCGGCCTCTCTTAGCAGGCTCTTTTGCCTCAGCCTTCTTACGGCCTCTCTTGGCAGGCTCTTCCACCTCAGCCTTTTTTCGTCCTCTCTTGGCAGGCTCTTCCACCTCAGCCCTTTTTCGTCCTCTCTTAGCAGGCTCTTTTACCTCTGCCTTAGAAGCAGCCGTAGAAGTTTTTTTAGCCTCCTTCTCAGCCTTAACTTCCTTATCTTTAGCTTCTTTTATCACGGTTTCCTTAGTTGCCTTCTTAGGCTCCTTCTTCTCTTTATCCTCAGCCTTTTTTCGTCCCCTCTTAGCAGGCTTAGCGTCATCTTCAGCCTTTTTTCGTCCTCTCCTTACAGGCTTAATAGTTTCTACAGCCTTACTTTCTTTTTCAGAGGAAGCTTTAACTTCGGCCACAGGCTTGGTTTCTTTTGCTGGAGCATCTGCCTCAGCCGCCTTTGGCTCTTCCTTTTTCTCAGGCAAAACCATTACTTCAGCCTGTTCTTTAACTTCTTTTTCGGCAGTCTTTGCAGCCTTCTTGTCTGTTTCTTTATCCTTAAGCTTCTTTCCAGCCATATTGACCTCCCTTTATATATGGTTACAGAGCCCGAAAGGAAACCTATCGGACCCTATGATTTATTTAGAGTACGGAGTTTTTATCAATAAAGAACGGATGTCCCTCACAACCACTTAAGTATCTTCCGCCACGAACCACTACACGCTTGTCCATAACAAGGTAGTCGATAGCAGAATTCCTTTCAAGTACACAGTCCTGCATAACTATACTGTTACGGATAACTGCACCCTGAGCTACACTTACATCTCTAAAAAGTATGGAATTCTCAACTATACCGTCTATACGGCAGCCGTCTGCGATTATGGAGTTTTTAACTCTTGCATTTGGGCCGTACTTGGTAGGAGCGGAGTCCTTAACCTTGGTATACACAGGGTAGCTTGCACTGTGGAAGAGCTGCTGGCGGGCGTCCCTGTCAAGGAGAGCCATATTAGCCTCAAAGTAACCGGCAAGTGTATCTATACAGGAAAGATGTCCTGTATATTCATAGCCCATTACCTTAAACTTCTCAAGACGAGGCGCAATTATATCCCTTGAAAGGCTCACTGTGCCATATATAAGAGAGTCACGCACAAGATCCTTAAGCAGCTGACTGTTAAATACCCATACATTAAGGGAGAAATTCTTCTTACCGCTTATGGATTTCTGAACCTTAAGATCGGTAATTCTTCCTTCAGCGTCTATTTCAAATATGCTGCTAGGGCGCTCTATATTTCTTGTTGATTTATTCTCGGCATATACACCTGTGATATCCGCACCTGAACTCTTGTGGAATTCAAGAATCTTATCAAAAGGAAGGTTACATACTATGTCACAGTCCGACATTATAAAATAATCCTCATCACAATGCTCTATGAAGGTAACTGAATTCTGAAGAGCCTCAAGCCTGTTGGTATAAAGTGGTCCACTGCTTGCCTCACCAAAAGGAGAAAGGATGATGACACCTTCATTCTTTCTTGCAAGATCCCAGTCCTTACCTGAGCCTACGTGCTTCATAAGACTCTGGTAGTTGGACTTGGTAATGACGCCTACCTTGGTGATGCCTGCATTTACCATGTTGGAAAGAACAAAGTCTACCAGTCTGTATCTTCCGCCAAACGGAACAGAAGCCATTGTACGGCCACTGGTCAGTTGTGAAACATTTTTATCATGAATATTCGAAAAAACTAAACCCGCTGTTGCCATATTAACCTCATTTCTTATCTTTTATTTAATATCTTCTTCAACCATAACACCTGCTTCAACCTGTTTTCCTTCGCCAACTGTTATGTTTGCACCTACTACGGTAATATCCTTATCAGGGTCATTATCACCTACAACTGCGTTATCACAGATATTGCAGTCTGCATCAAGGATGCTGTGGTTAATCTCTGCATTTTCTCCAATCACTACATTTGGCATGATTACGCTGTTTCTAATAACAGTGCCCTTTCCTACCTTGATACCGGAGAAAAGAACGGAGTTGATAACGCTACCTTCTATATCGCAGCCCTCTGCTATGATGGAATCCGAAATCTTAGCATCATTACCGATGTACTGAGGATTGAGAGGGTTGTGGCGGTAAGATATCTTCCAGTCAGGATCAGAGAGGTCAAGCTCAGGTGCTTCACCGAGGAGGTCCATATTTGCTTCCCAAAGGGAGCGGATGGTACCTACATCCTTCCAGTAACCCTTGAACGGATAAGCGTAGAGTCCGCGCCCGTCTTCAATCATAGTAGGGATGATATTTTTCCGAAGTCATTTGAGGACTTAGGATCCTCTTCATCGGCTTTAAGATAATTAACAAGGATATCTTTATTAAATATATATATACCCATGGAAGCCTTGGTACTCTTAGGCTTAGCAGGCTTCTCGGCAAATTCCACAATCTTATCATTGTCATCTGTGGAAAGAATACCAAAACGTTTAGCTTCTTCAAGAGTTACCTCAAGAACAGCTATGGTAACATCTGCACCTTTTTCTTTGTGGAATTCAAGCATCTTGTTGTAGTCCATCTTGTAGATATGATCACCTGAAAGGATGATTACATATTCAGGGTCATATCTCTCTATAAAGTTTATATTCTGATATATAGCATTTGCAGTTCCCTTATACCAGTCAGCCCCCCTGCTCTTCTGGTATGGTGGAAGAATATGCACACCACCGTAGTTGCGGTCAAGATCCCAAGGAGAACCATTTCCTATATAGTCATTTAATTCTAAAGGCTGATACTGTGTAAGTACACCGACTGTGTCGATGTCCGAATTGATACAATTTGATAGTGGGAAGTCTATAATCCTATACTTGCTTCCAAAATACACCGCCGGCTTGGCAACTTTTTTGGTAAGAGTATAAAGCCTGCTTCCCTGACCGCCTGCAAGCAGCATAGCAAGGCACTCTTTTTTTCTTAACATAGAAAAACCTCCTATTTATTATTATACGATTACAACCGCAGCTAAAGGTGGAACGGTAATGGAAATATAATTCTCTTTTCCATTTACTTCGCCCTTTTTGGCGGTGAGCTTACCTTCATTTAAGATACCGCTTCCGCCGTATTTAACATCATCTGTATTAAAGACCTCTTTATATGGTTTTTTTCTTATCAACACCGATATAGTAGTTCTCTCTGGTTACCGGCGAGAAGTTGATTACAAATATGATTTCTCTGCCTGACTTAGCCCTTCTCTTGTAGGAAATGATATTGTGGTCTGCATCATCAGGGTTAATCCACTCAAAGCCTGACCAGTCATCTTCAATTTCCCATAGGGCTTTGTGTTCGAGGTAGAAATGATTCGCATCTCTTACAAAGTCGTGAAGCTTGCGGTGGGATTCAAAGTCTAAGAGATTCCAGTCGAGTTCTTTAGTAAAGTTCCATTCATCAAACTCACCAAGCTCGCAGCCCATAAAGGTAAGCTTCTTTCCCGGATGACTAAGCATATACATAAGGAAACCTCTAAATCCTGCAAACTTCTGGTTATAGTCTCCAGGCATCTTGTTTAGCAGGGAACCCTTTCCGTACACCACCTCATCATGTGAAATAGGAAGTATGTAGTTCTCAGAATAAGCATATATCATAGGGAAGGTCAGTTTCTGATGTTCATATTTCCTAAAATAAGGGTCAGTCTTTATGTATGAGAGACTGTCATTCATCCAGCCCATATTCCACTTGTAGTGGAAGCCAAGACCTCCGCCCTCTGTAGGACGGGTAACAAGAGGCCAGGCAGTAGATTCCTCTGCTACCATAATAGTGCCTTCGCTCTTTGTAGCAATAGCGTGGTTCAACTTCTGTAAAAATGCTATGGCCTGAATATTCTCGTGTCCTCCGTTTCGTTAGGGCACCACTGCCCGTCAGGTCTGTCATAATCCAGGTAGAGCATGGCAGCTACAGCGTCTACACGTATTCCGTCTATGTGGTACATCTTAGCAAACATCATAGCACTTGATACGAGGAATGACTGTACCTCAGCCTTGCCAAAATCAAATATGAGTGTACCCCAGGACTTGTGCTCACCCCTTAATGGATTAGGGTCTTCGTAAAGTGGAGTTCCGTCAAATCTTGCAAGGGCAAAATCGTCTTTTGGGAAATGTGCAGGAACCCAGTCGATAAGGACTCCAAGTCCTGCTTTATGTGCCTTATTTACAAAGTACATAAAGTCAGCAGGAACGCCGTATCTGGAGGTCACTGAAAAATATCCCGTTACCTGATATCCCCAGGAGGCAGGGAAAGGATATTCTGTTATAGGCATAAGCTCAAGATGTGTATATCCCATATCTTTTACATAAGGGATAAGTTCATCCGCCAAATCACGGTAATTAAGAGGATTACCGTCTTCGTGCACCTTCCAGGAGCCTACGTGGACCTCATAGATGTTCATAGGAGCAGGCTTAAATATATCTGCTCTTTTCTTAAGCCACACAGCATCAGACCACTTAAAACAGTCATCCATAAAATATACCTTGGAAGCAGTTTTTCCGTCAGTTTCACTGTGGAATGCATAAGGGTCTGCTTTGTAATGTGTTGAATAGTCCTGATGGGTGATTGCGTATTTGTAAGCGCTGTATTCAGGCACATCAGGGATAAAGGCTTCCCATACTCCCTCAGCGATATGCTCACAAGGGGAAGCGGATTCGTTCCAGCCGTTAAAATCACCGACTACAGATACATTTCTGGCATTTGGAGCCCATACCCTAAAAACTACCCCATCTTTTTTTCTCTTGGTAGTTTTGTGGGCACCAAAATATTCATAGGCAAAGTAATTCTCGCCCTGCTTAAAAAGCTGTAGTTCTTTTGGAATTCTTTTGACTTTTGATTTGACCATACTTTGACCTTCCTTAAACTAATCTCAAACTATTCACCTTTAGTGTCAAGTGGCTCTACCGGCGGTTAGAGAAGATTATAGATGTCTCTGATGAAGTAGTTTGGAAGCTTTTTTAACAACCTATAAATCTATTAATAATGGTTGCAAAAAAAGTGAATATACCTTTATAGTTATTATACTTATAAATTGGATTATTTACAAGGTTTTTTATGCGTTTTTATCTAAAAATATCAACAAATTTTTAAACTTTGTGTATAATAATTACAAGAATAAAGACAATACTAGAGTTTATACAAAATGGTTTGATGAATTATCGCGGTCAAATACTGTATTTTAGGATATTGTATTTTAAAAAACAAGGATTATGGACAATAATCCTACGGCATTTTGCCTGTGAGAGAATTGATTGTTTTGATGAAGCAATTTTTAAAATAAAGGTTATAGAATATAAAAATAATTTTAGAGTTTAGACAGGAGGAAGAGATGTCGTATACTGCTTTATATAGAAAGTTCAGGCCAAAGGGATTTGATGAGGTAAAGGGACAGGACCAGGTGGTGACTGTACTTAAAAACCAGATTAAGCACGACAAAATCGGGCATGCTTACATGTTCTCGGGAACCAGGGGAACGGGTAAGACCAGTGTGGCTAAGATATTTGCCAAGGCTGTAAACTGTGAAAATACAGTAGATGGAAGCCCTTGTGGAGTCTGTGATACCTGCAAGAAGATAGGAGAGGGAAGGACTCTTGATGTAATAGAGATAGATGCCGCTACCAACAACGGTGTAGACAACATGCGTGAAGTCATAGAAGAGGTGAAATATTCCCCTACAGATACAAAGTACAAGGTTTACATCATAGACGAGGTACATATGCTATCAAGCGGAGCCTTTAACGCCCTGCTTAAAACCCTCGAAGAACCGCCTGAATACGCTATCTTTATATTGGCGACAACCGAGCCTCACAAGGTACTTCCAACCATCAAGTCAAGATGCCAGAAGTATGACTTTAGGAGAATATCGGTAGAAACAATATCTGAGAGACTTAAGGAACTGATGGATAAAGAGGGGAATAGCTATGAAGAGGAGGCACTTAGGTTTATCGCAAGGAAGGGAGACGGCTCTATGCGTGATTCCCTCAGCCTCCTTGACCAGTGCCTTTCATTTTCATTTGATGAAACTCTCACCTATGACAAGGTCTTAGAGGTGCTTGGCTCAGTTGATACCGACCTTTTTAACAAGCTCTACATTGCCATAGTAAGGGGAGATGTGCCTACCTGTATGGATGTGGCAGAGGAAATATCTATGAGCGGCCTTGATATAGGCCAGTTTGCCCTTGACTTTACCTGGTATTTTAGGAACCTGCTCTTACTAAGGGTGTCAAAGTCGGCGGCGGGGAGGATAGAGATAAGCTCTGATAAGCTTGCAGAGCTTAAAGAGGTAGCAAAGATAGGCGAGGAAAATGATTTGTACAGGTACATAAGGATATTTTCCAAGCTGTCCGCAGATATTAAGTACTCTACATCAAAGAGGGCTGAGCTTGAAATCGCCCTTATTAAGCTGTGCAGGCCGGAGATGGAGGAAGACAGGGAGAGCCTTATTGCAAGGATAAATAAGCTTGAAACTATTATTGAAAATGGAGATTTCACTGCACTAAAGAAGGTAGAGCTACCATCAGAAGCAGAGGAAGTTGTTGAAAATGAACCTGAGGAGGCAGCAAAGGCACTTCCTGAGGATATTAAGAAGATAGCTTCTTCTTTTGGCAGCATTAGCAATGCAAAAGAGGTAGTTCAGCCGTTAAAGACTGTACTAAACAACGCAAGGCCTTATTATCAAGAAAACGGCAACCTACTTGTGCTTGCGGTAAATGAGCCATTTGACAAGGAATGGCTTGACAAAGAGGAAAGCCTTGAGCTGATAAAGAAGCTGATTAAAGAAAAGCTCGGTGTCTTGGTAGAGATTAAAGCTAAATTCGAAAAAGAAGCCAAGCAGGTGGGCGATGTAAGGATGACAGGATTTGACAAGGTTGCCCCGGGATTATTGACATATGAGGATTAAGGGAGAAGTATAAAGGGGCTGTTGCTTCAGCCCCTTTAATTATCACAATATGTATAGCCTTTCTTTATTTAAAATAATGGCTTACTTTTTTTCCAAAATAATGCATGTACAAACAGCAATAACTAAACATACAATTAAAGTGCAGAATCCAATTTCCTTTGACACTAAGTCATTCCCCATAAACGGGAAAAAAATCAAACATAGCACCTGTATAAAAACAGAAAGATAACACCAAATAAAACACCTAAAATTAGCTTTCTTTTTGTAATATTCATAAAAAGTATTCTCCTTCCAAAATTTAGTACATAAATCACTATATCTGTCGGATTTTTTTCTCTTAGGTTTACTATAACACTTAATAATTAAATACACAATATGTTTTGTGAATATCCTGAATCCGTGAAGTTATAAATTTAACTTTTACGAAAATGCCCACGCTACCGTGGCTTATTAAAAAGTTTTATATTTTATTACAATTCGCCTGTAAGGTGAAGCCATATCATGATATAATAGTCCTGTAAATCAATGGTTTCGGGAGAAAAAATATCATGAATCATAACCGTCATATTACACTTGAAAACAGTAACATAATTGTTAAATATACAAACGAGTGAATCATTCCTGCAAGCGGCCTTGCGGTCGTAGGCACATTGCTTAGCAAAAGCAATTTCACCCCCAAAATAAAAATTAGATTTAGATAATTATATTTTTTAGAAAGCGAGGAATATTATGGAAGTTTGGAAAGAATATCGTAAGGGAGAGATTCCGAAAGGAAACTACAAAGCAAAGGTTATTTGCGGAGATTCAAATTTTTTGATTATAGAGTTAAGAAGCAAAGAGAATAGGCTGATTCTTGATTTTGGAATTACTGAGGCTGTAAGGATATTTGATAGAAGACTTGTAGATTTGGATATGTATGAGAATATTGAAGGACTGAAAGAGGATAATTTTTCAAATGTTATATATGAAGTTGAAGATGGAAAATATCTTGAAGATATTAAATTGTATTCAGGTGGCAATTTTTAACGAATATACTATAAAACAATTCACTATAGTTACAGAGAATTTATATATTGATGTTATTTATGAATGGGAGCCCTCATTTTTAACCAGAGTATATGAACTTAATTAACAGTATTTAAAAAAGGTAGATGGATTATGGAAAAATTGGAAAATATATCGTGAGGATGAGATACCTAAAGATGTTTATATTGGGGATATCTCCTATGCAGAGGATAACAATCCGGTAATAAAAACTTGAGAATTGGCATAATGGCAGAATCATAAATTATATTAAATTGGAATTTAAGAATATGTATTCTGTCAGAGTATTTGAGGAAGGCAAGTCATTAAATAAAATTTTTGAAGATATAATGAAATTCAAGCCTGATCGTCGCAAGAATGTAATCTATGAAGTAGAAGATGGGGATTATGCAAAGGAAGTAAGAAAAAAATAGTCGGGAAAAAAACTGATAGGAACAAAGATTTATCAATATGTAATAATGACAGAAAATTATTTTTTTGAAATTGTGACAGCTTCGGAGCCTGTAATTACTATGATGGAAGAAAAGGCAGAGAAGGAGGCATATTTCAGATATTGGGAGAATTATAGGTTGAATAAAGTTGATTTAATATTCAAACACCTTGAAGAGCCCGTTTATATGTCAAAGGATGAAAGTCGTCATGAGACAGGCGTAGAATTTACAGAGGGAGAATATCATTATAAATATCTTCTTGGTGACGGACTTGAGCTTATAGACAAGGAAAATAAGGATATATGTGTAGATGGAGGAGAATTATGGTCTGTTCTTACCATCGGTGGAGATGGAGCGATAGAAAAAGAGATAGATAGTTCTGCAACATTCTTGAGTATGGCATTTTCCATAAAATGATGGAAATTGTGCCTGAAAATATAGAGCCAAAGGTATTTATTGCAGGCAAAGACAAACAAGCCGTGTGTATACTTAGCTTTAATGAAATAAGAGGACTTCATGCAGCTACTGTAGCTTGGTACAAACCGGATGGAGAGCTGCACAGGTTTGCAGAAAATAACTTTGGAAGTTATGAAGAAGCAGATGATGATAAAGTTATGCTAAGGTTCTGGCTGGATATAGACCAAATAGACGAAACAGACTTTGGCAACTGGAAAGTAAGAGCATTTCTTGATGGTGAAATGATAAAAGAGGATGATATAATTATCTCTGTACTTCCCCCTGCATTATTGACATGTGAGGATTAAATGAGATAAACTATAGTATATGCCTAACCAGTCTTAAAGGAAAATATCTTTCCTTAATAAGAAGAATAGTGATAAGAAAGGAATAAACAAAATGGGAAAAAAAGGTGGATTTCCGGGTGGTGGAATACCGGGAGGAATGGGAAATATAATGAAGCAGGCTCAGCGCATGCAGAGACAGATGGAAGAAACAGAAAGAAATGGAAACTAAGGAGTTCGAGGGAACTGCAGGCGGCGGTGTAGTTACAGTCAGATTAAACGGCAAGAGAGAAGTGCTTGGAGTTACACTTGCAGAAGAAGTTGTAGATCCTGATGACATTGAAACCTTAGAGGATCTTATTGCTGCGGCAGTAGGAGAGGCTCTCCGCAAGGTTGAGGAGGCAAGCAGTGCTTCTATGGATCAGATTACAGGTGGACTTGGCGGCTTCGGCGGAGGATTTCCTTTCTAAATGGAATACTATGGAAAACAGGTTAATAAGTTAGTTGAAGAACTTGCAAAACTCCCCGGGATAGGGCCAAAGACTGCAGGAAGGCTTGCATTTCACATCATAGGCCTGCCAAAAGAAAATGTAGAGGCCTTGGCGGGAGCAATAAGCACAGCCAGAGAAAATGTCTGCTATTGTAAGGAATGTCTTACGCTGTCAGACTCTCCTATCTGCCCTATCTGTGCGGATAAAGAGAGAAACCACAATATGATAATGGTGGTTGAAAATGTAAGGGACTTGGCTGCTTATGAAAAAACAAAAAAATATGACGGAGTTTACCATGTCTTACATGGTGTGATTTCTCCGCTCTTAGGTATAGGTCCTGCTGATATCAAGTTAAAGGAACTTATGGTAAGGCTTCAAAACAATGACGTGGAAGAAGTAATAATCGCTACCGGCTCAAGCCTTGAAGGCGAGACTACCGCTATGTATATAAGCAAATTGATTAAACCAACGGGAATCAAGGTGACTAGGATAGCAAGCGGTGTGCCGGTAGGGGGAGACCTTGAAAATGTTGATGAAGTAACCCTGCTTCGTGCATTTGTCGGCAGAACAGAACTTTAAAAATAGCAGAGCTGCTGTACAAGTACAGCAGCTCTGCATTTAAATGAGAGGGGGAAGATGAAGTATTTCTTTGGGGAAAGTTTTCTTCATCTACAAGACAAAGTATATAGGTTAAATGTGTTTACTTTGTGTTCAAATTATTAAAAAAATAAGAAGTTTAATTAATATATATTTGGCAAAGCCGTAAAAAAGAAAAAAAATCTTAAAAACCTTGTCTTAAAAAGACAGAGGTAGTGCCTTTATACAATTAATCTGATATACTTATGCATGTAAATCACAGCAAGAAGATGTATAACAGGGTGACATATACTTATGGCATCCACATCATATTATTATAAGGAGAAATGGTATGGCTAACAACATTCTTAATGAGGGCAGAGATACTCTGCTAAAAATTTTCGATGAAGTAAAAGACCTTAACCAGAATGAACTTAGGGAAAAAGAATTGGTTGCGGCAGAGGACAGTACAGAAAGGGCGCTTGCCGATAAAGAAAAGACTATAGCGAGGGAAATAGCCGACACAACCAAGAAAAGACGTGATGAGATAATAAAAACCTTTGATACCGAAGAAGATAAACTTAACAGCTTATTAAAGCGAACTAATCAAAAGCGTGAAAAATACAGAGACGGTAAGGTATCAGAGCGAATAAGTGCGGAAACAGCCGAATTCTACGAAGCAAATGAGCAGATTAAGGCAGAGACAAAGAAGCTATATAAGCAGAACAAGACACCGGGCTTCTTTAACTCAGGGATATTTTATACCTTGTTTACGCCGGGGAGCCTTGGAGACTTTTTGTGCTGTCTTCTTACCTTCGTATTTTTCTTTGCAGTTATACCCGCTCTTATCTGGTATTTCCTTCCAAAGCCTGTAACCACGGCTACCATAGGACTTATCTATGTGGCTTGTATACTGGTGTTTGGTGGTATATATATGATTATCTTTAGGACTGCAGGCACAAAATACAGAGAAACAATTGCTGCGGGCAACAATGCAAGACGCAAAATAAGAAACAACCTAAAGGTAATTGCCAAAATAAATAAAAGCATAAGAAAAGATAAGGATGATACACAGTACGGCCTTGATGACTACAATGCACAGATTGACGATATAAAGCTTCAGCTTGAAGACCTTGCCGCAAAGAGAGTAGAGGCACTTAAGGTATTTGATGAGAGCACCAAGCAGGCTGTAACCGATGAAATAAAAAATACACACCAGGCTGAGGTAGATGCATATAAGAGCAGGCTTTCAGGTGTTATAACCGATTTGTCGGGAATAAGAGACTACATAAAGCAAAGAAGACTCTACATTGCAGAAAACTATGAAGTATTTTTAGGTAAGGAATATGTAGATGCCGATAAGCTTAAGAACCTTGTTGATATAAGTGAGAAGAATCCTAACGCTACCATAGCGGAGGTAATTGAGCTAAGTAAGCAGCCGGTATCAGAGAATTGAAAGGCAGTGAATAATGTCTGATTATAAAGAGAATGAAAATGATTTAACTAATGACAGGGATTTGAACGAAAATAACATGACCATATTCTTGTCATCTCCTGAGGATGAGGAATTTGAGCCTGACGAGGAGCAGACATCATCAGGCAGTAAAATAAGGATAGCCATATTAATATTAATTCTTGTGGCAGTTGCAGGCTTTGCCACAAAGAGTCTGTTCTTTAGCAAAAAATTATATAAGAGCTATGAGGTTTCTGCCCAGTCAGCAAAAACTCTGCCTGAGGATGCGGGTTATGCCACTGATTATGGCAAACTGCTCTCTTACAATAGCGAAGGGATATCCATTTATAACGAAAAAGCTGAGATAGAGTGGAATGCTGCCTTAAATATGACAAATCCAAAGATTACAGTTAATAGCGGTTATGCTGTGGTTGCTGACATTGGTGGAAGAAATATCCTTGTAGTTAATCATAAGTCTGTGCCTGCGGCTCAGGTAAGCCTTACTATGCTTAATGACATACTTCTTACCGACATATCGGAGCAGGGAGAGATTGCGGTACTTATGCAGGATGAGAAGGGTTATGACATCCAGTTAATCAATCCCTTTGATAAGAATAACAGTCTTAAGGCTGAGATAAAGACCTATTCAAAGGATGATGGATATGCGCTTTCCCTTGCTATGTCTAAGGATGGCTCTAAGCTGGTAACTGAATATGTAAAAACCGAGAACAATGAAATAAAGTCTACCCTCACCTTTTATAACTTTGACAAGGTAGGTGAGAATTCAAATGCAGACAGAATAGTGGGAGTCTTTCCTTTTGAAGATACCATCTTTCCTAAGCTAAAATTTGCTGATAACAATACAGTCTGTGCGTATGGTGACAACAAGATAGTGTGTTTTGCAGCTAAAAAAGAACCTGAAATCCTTTGGGAGAAGAAGATAGCGGGAAAGATTGAAAGGATAGCGGAGGATAAGAACGGCTTTGCCATTCTGGTAGATGAAAGTGGTCTTTTACAGGCAAATACGGGCGGAGCTGCAAGTGATTCTGCTATAGAAGATGACTACATAGACAGTGATTATCTTACGGGAGAAGCAGACGGCAACGGTAAAACAGTGCTATATTCAATGCATTACAGCGGGGGCAGGGCTTATAGTAAAGAAGTGGATATCAATCCAAAGGGAATGAGCTATAATGACGGTGAGATAGTGCTCTACTCTGATACCAACTGCATAATCTTTGACAGTAACGGAAATATAAAATTTAAGAACAAGTTCAATGACGGAATAACAAGCTTTACCCAGGCTGCCGGCAGAACCAGGTATTATGCCATTGTAGGGAAGAAGCTTAAGGTTATGAGACTTAGTGAATAGGATGGAGGATGAATGTCTAATTTTGTACTGATAATGGTGATTGTCATATTTGCTGGCTGCTTTTACTTAGGCAGCAGGAGAGGCCTGGTGAGGACGGTCTTCGGGCTGTTCTCCTCTGTAGTTGTTCTCCTTGCAGGCACTGTGATTTCGCCTGTTATAAGCAATCAGCTAAGAAACAATGAGAAGTTTTTTAATGCCATTTCTACAAGGATAGAAAAGTCCCTTGAGAATTATGGTAAGAGCGAGGAAAAGAAAGAAATACAGGAAAAGCCTGAAAAAAAGGTTCAGACAAAGAAAAAGGATAAAAGCATAAAAAAAGGTGAGAGTGGTATAAGTATGGATGAAATATATCTTCCTTACAAGATGCTCACCGAGAACAAGGCTGTAGAAGAGATTGTCTCAGATATACTTAAAAACGAACATATAAAGAAGGCAAAGGAAGACATACAAAAAGAGGTCAACCACAGAGTTGCTATCTACCTTACAGGGATAGTGATTAACTCAGGAACTTTTATTGCGGTGTACTTTATTTTAAGCGTAGGTCTCTTTGTGCTTGGCAGGGTACTTAATATAATAAGCAAGCTCCCTGTCCTAAATGAGCTAAACCGCATGGGCGGAGGAATTGTCGGTATATTCCAGGGCTTAGTTATAGTATGGTTGATATTTACCCTTATGATGGTATTTATAGACAAGCCTTCGTTCAGGAGGCAATGGAGCAGATAGAAAATAACTTCTTCTTAAATCTTCTGTACGAATCAAATATAATTGCCAAGTTCATCGGACTTAAGTAGGAGGGGGAAATGAAAGAAGATTATTCCTTTTTTGCTATGATGTCAAGGCTAAAGTACATCAACCGCTGGGCTTTGATGAGAAACTCCAGAGAAGAAAACCTGAGCGAGCATTCACTTGAAGTAGCCCTGCTCTCTCACGCCCTTTGTACCATAGGAAACAAGAGGCTTGGCAAGGTGTTAAATGCTGACAGGGCAGCACTCATAGGGCTTTACCACGATGCAACAGAGATAATTACAGGAGATATGCCTACTCCTGTGAAATATTTTAACAGTGATATAAAGAGCATTTACAAGGAAATTGAGCATACCGCCTGTGAGAAGCTTCTCTCCATCCTGCCTGAGGACTTAAGGGATGAATACGAGGAGATATTAGAGCCATCAGATAAGTACAGCTATGAAAAGGCTCTGGTTAAGGCTGCAGACAAGCTTTCAGCCTATATCAAATGCCTTGATGAAAAACAGGCTGGGAATAACGAGTTCTTACAGGCTGAAAAGGCTACATTCAAGGCGGTTAAGGAGCTTAACTTAGAAGAGGTGGAGATATTCTTAAGAGAATTTATGCCGGCTTATTCAAGGACCTTGGATGAAGCCTGCCTGCTATAGGAGGTTGTTTTGTTAATAAGAGATTTTAGGGCTTGTGACAGGGAAGAAATATTTAAGATGATGAGGGTGTTCTATGATTCTGATGCTGTGCTGCATACAGCCTCAGATGAGGTTCTCTATAGGGACATAGATGACTGTCTTTCAGACCTGCCGTATATAGAGGGCTATGTAATCGAAGAAAATGGAGAGATTGCAGGCTATTCTATGGTTGCAAAGAGTTATACCACGGAGTATGGCGGCCTCCTCATTTTCATAGAGGATTTGTATATCAAAGAGGACTTTAGGGGGCTTGGTATAGGCAGCAGCTTCTTTCGCTTCATAGAAGAAAAGTACAAAGGACAGGCTGTGAGATACAAGCTTGAAGTCGAAGAAGAGAATGAAAATGCCATCTCTGTATATGAGAAACGCGGCTACAAAAAACTGGGATATTTTACAATGAGCAAGGAAGTGTAGGCTTCCTTGCTCTAAGTTTTTAAAGTCCGTTGATTTTTGAACAGTTTTAATATATGATATGACTATAAACCACCAGAGTAAGGAGGTATTATAGAATGGTTAATCCTGGAAGCCAAATATCAACGTCTGACAAAGAAAGGAAGTCAGAAAGTAATAGCAAAATAATCATACATCGGTTAATATGTATTATAACAATTCTTCCGCTTGTAGTCACTGTATGCTTGCTACCATTCACCAGTAGTAAAGTCCCGTTACATTACGATGTGTTAGGAAATATTAATCGATGGGGTAGCAAATATGAACTATTACTATTTCCCATTGTTATAATTGCCTTTGGTTATTTTTATACGTACAATGATAAATTTGAGTTATAGATACTTAGGAAAAAACTAAAGCTGAGAAAATTTTACTCACTATTATTATCACAATTTCAATTCTAGCGATTATATTAGTAGACTATAATTGTCTTAGATTCTTGTATAAAGTATTTAGCATAGGAAACTAAAATTTATGCTGTTTACAAACATATGCAAATAAGAATCTTCTATGTTAATAAAGGATGGAAATCTCCAAGAGGGAATTCCATCCTTTTGCTTAATGGTTATTTACATAAAAAGTTTAACATACTCATTGATATAACGGAACACATGAACCGAACCTAAATACCCTAACCACTAAGCTCCTAAAGAGATAAACCGGTATTCCCGGTTACAAGATGAGTTCTAATACCACAATAAGGAAGGGGGCGGAACTTACTTTTTCAATTCACCCACGATGAATAAATGTTATTAAAAAGGAAGGCCACGAATCACTTCGGGCCTTTCTTTTTATGGCAGGTTATATTTTTTTAGAAAAATTAACCATAGACAACTGTGAAAACAAATCCAGCAATTCTTTATTCTGATTGATAGATGAGTTTACCATATCGGAAATCACACCACTTTGTATACCATATACAAAAATTTTATGTGGCATTTTATCATAAAAAATCTTAAGGTTTGTGCCCATAGGTATATCAAGTTTAATTTTATCAAAAAACTCATCAAGAGCCTTCTTTATAACTCTATGTAGTGGTAAATCATCTTCTTTTTGCGTCTTTTGGTAGGCAACAATTTTCCCAGAAGGTACTATAAAAGGCTCTCCTTTAGAGAGGAGCTTGATTCCATCCTTAGAAAGCTCATAATCATCCACTCCTTTTTCTTTTGCCATATCGTGTATCCAGCCGTTTTGCCCTACTCCGTATTTATATTTCTGTCGTACATCAAGGAGATGACCATCCTTAAACTCAATATCGGTATAAGCATTTTCTTTATAAATACCCTTTTCTGAAAAGTATTTCACATCTGACCTTAACAGGCCTAATGCTGCTCTCTGTTCAGCCTGAGTATTGCCTTTGGTTGCATTTCTAACTCCCTCTGCAACCTTTTCTATAATATCCTCTCCTTCCTTTGTAAAAAAGCTACCGTCTCTTGCTTCCAAATCCCTCATATCATATCCTGTATATTTGTAGATATCGCTCGCCAAACTCCAAAGTCTGCTCTTTTCAAGGCTGTATTGTTCAGACTTTCCAAGGGACGATGCCGAATATCCAATATGTGTTGATAATATATCAGCATTATTACCTTGATTTAAAACATTTTCTATCCTTTGTTTTAAGTTATCATCTATCTTGCCCAAAACAGAAATTCTATTTGTATATAAATCACTTCTAAAAGTAAGAGAAATCCCACTTGGTATATTAATATCGCTTTCTTCAAAGAGTTTCGATACCTGAAAGTCCATATTAAGCCTTTCATGAATAACTCTTCTAAAGCTCTCTATTTCTCCATTAATACTAGGCGCTTCATAGCCGCGATATGCATAATCCATAACAGAATAAACGTAGGGTTTTCCTTCATTTAACACCCTCATTTCATTATTATATGCATCCATACGATTTGCTGAATGAAATTTACCGTCTAAACTCCTGTAGTAGGAATAGGTAGGGTCGAAGTATTTTCTTCGTATATGTTCTTTGGGGTCTGCAAAGGATTTGTTTTTGCGATTGATTTCTTCGTACATTTTATCAATTTTGTCTTCCAACTCTTCCGATGGCCCTTTATATGAATTATTAGCTGTTCGCCCTTCCAGTTGGTAGGAATAACTACCAGCATTAGGCATAGTAGGCCTTGTAATATCCATATCTCACCTACCTAATATTCCAGTCGGAAGTTATATCATAAGTGTAGTCTACTTTCTTTAGTGAACCCATTGCTTTCATAAATAGCACTCACTTTCTTAATATGAATTTTGATTATAGGTTAAATTAACCTATCACTAATTATATCGGATTCTTTCTATAAAAACCAAGGTGATTAATTAAAATTTATAATATCCAGCTCGCTATTTTTTTGAATGTTAAGGGAAAAACTGACTTAACTTTTTGTGAATTATATATTTCTTATTGTGAATTATGCTAAAGTTTATTAATTGAAAGTTAGAATCCACATTAATGTGGGTTTTTGCTTATTTTTAAACAGCATAATAAAACACAGTAATTTACTAATTCTATCATATATGAAGGTGGCAGTGTGGAAGGAAAAAGGTGGCAAAGTACTTTTATTCTAGAGCGAAGTATGGTTAATCTTGGAAGCCAAATATCAATGTCTGACAAAGAAAGGAAGTCAGAAAGTAATAGCAAAATAATCATACATCGGTTAATAGGTACGAAAATGTTATGATATTCAATAAGTTTTTACGGATTTAAAGTAAAAACTATAGATATTTTTGAGTTTTTTCGGTATAATATGAGTAAAGGTAAAGGAGGTAAGCAACATGATTATCCGGCCAAATTATATGAATACGCTAAGAACTTATCGGGATGCTCCAATTGTGAAGATATTAGCAGGAATCAGGCGCTGTGGCAAATCTACAATTCTAGATATGCTGCGGGATGATTTACTTGAAAGTGGGGTTGCCTCAGACCATATTATTAGTATGCGTTATACATCTGAGGATTTGACGATGGTATGACAGACAAAGATATGTATAACGGTATAAAGGTAAAAATGACCGATAAAGGGCGGTACTACCTTTTGCTGGATGAAGTACAGGAAGTTGAAGGTTGGGAAAAAGCGGTCAATAGTCTGCTTGAAAATGCCAACACCGATATTTATGTGACCGGCTCTAATTCAAAGCTGATGGCAGGGGAAATATCCACTTACCTGACGGGGCGCTACATTTCCATTCCGGTTTATACATTATCCTTTGCTGAGTATTTGGAATTCAAAAAATCAGATTCCCGCTCTCCGAAGGAATTGTTAAACGAATACCTGAGATTGGGCGGTTTCCCCATTGTGGCACTAGGCAGCTTTGACGAACGCTCCTCCTATCAGATTGTAGAGGGCATCTATAACTCTGTTATCACGAACGATATTACAAAACGGCACAACATTACGAACTTTGATTTATTTAATCGTTGTGTAAAGTATATCGTGGAAAATGTTGGCAAGACCTTTTCTGCAAATGCCATTGTTAAGTTTCTTAAAAGCGAGGGGCGTTCCCTGTCGGTGGAGGCGGTATATAACTATCTGAGCTGGTTAGAAAAGGCGTTTGTGGTCTATCGCTGTCAGCGGTATGATTTGCAAGGGAAATCTGTACTGAAGACCCAGGAAAAATTCTATCTGGCAGATGCATCCCTAAAATATTGCATCATGGGATTTAATCCGAAGTCAATCACAGCTATGTTGGAGAATGTAGTATATTTTGAGCTGTGTCGTCGGGGTTATGAGGTATATATGGGGAAAAAAGAAACGAAAGAAATTGACTTTGTAGCAGTGCATCGTGACGAGCGTATCTACGTTCAGGTATGCCGTAATCTGCCTGAAGAATCTGACCGGGAAATAGCCAATCTCCTTGCTATCAAGGATCACTACTCTAAGTATGTTGTGACATTGGACGAATTGGCCACTGGAAATGTAAACGGTGTAAAAATCGTACACTTAGTGGATTTTTTGCTGAGTCAAGACTACTAAATGACAAATATTCACCCCTTTTTCATAATGCAGAATTCAACGCATGATGAGAAAGGACTTATATTACATAAACCTAAGCGTTATGTAAGCCAAAAGAACAAATGATTGGAGGAATATTTGGTTCATTTTTAGGGAAAGATGGAGGAAAAGCAATTGTTAATCAAATCAGCAGATAATAAATTAGATATTTTTTTGAATGTATATATTTTTGGGGAAAAATGCGGATGATTCTGAGTTTACGCTGTATTTGAATACTCAAAGTACCAGCTTAGTTGACGAATATAAATTATGGTTAGATATTCAAAGGGATATTTTTATTAAGCATTATTCAGGATTATTATGTAATAGTACATTTGAACAAATCAATAGATAAATTAATGTCATTAAATCAGTTAGACAAAAATCGACAAACTATATTTTTGTCACTCAAAATGAAATAGGAGATTATTTTTATTGAAATCCCACCAAATGATATACGACTCTTAACTGAACTAGTAAATGACAGCTTGGTATGGGAATGTGGGAATCTTCTAAAAATCGCTGCATTTAAGGATAGACCGACACTTCAAAAATAAAACTTATAATTTTGAGAAAGCTGAAGTTGTCCTGCACTCATTTGAAGATAACCTAGGTTTTAATATTAAAAATTTGTGATATGAAGAATAATGAAGTTGTATTTTATAATAGAGTAGAATATATGCTTAATAAATATCACATTATAGAGGGAGGCTACTATGGCTAATATAATTAAAAATATTTACTAGAAATTTATTACTAAAAATGTAGGGTTTAATACGAAAAATGCTGTCACATTCTATTTGAAGGTGACAGCAATTTTTAAGACATTCTTGCAATTATATATTATCCTCTCTTGCAGCTCTGTTTGCCCAAATACTTTGCACAGGGTTAAAGCTGTGTTAATAGAATTTTTATACTCTTCATCACCTAACTTACATTCAGCAAAGGCCTTACCGTAATACAGCACAGCCAAAGTATCGGAAAACATATTTTTTTTGCAGGAATTAATTCCTTTGTAGGTATAGTCAAGAGCTCTGATAAACTCTTCGTTATTTCTGTAAATAGCTGCAAGATTATGACATATTCTCGGGTATATTTCACTATCTTCACCACACAGTTCAAAACAAAACTCCAATATGTCTTTATATCTTTCGTGCTGTTCCAGTTTATCAAATACCAGGGCTATATCCATAAGTATCCTTATTTCCATTGATGAGAATTCATATTCTCTGTAATTATCCAAGGTGAAGCCGTTTAAAGTCTGTCTTATGGCGCTTGTATAAGCTTCTAATGCTTTTGTATACTCTTTATTTTTATAATACTTGATACCGTAAAGAAATAATCTGAATCGGGTAATAATCATCCTGTAATACTCATTTTCAATCTCATCGCTCATCTCTTCAAGTATTTTTAATTCATTATCAAAATTCAAAGTTTCTTCATTTATTAGTTTAAGATCTACACCCCTCTGCATTTTTAATAATATAGAATAGTCATTTATGCGGCTCTCTATGATGGCTGAAACCAAATCAGTCTTGTAGATAACTGACAGAGCCTCAAGTGTTTCTAATTTAGGTATGACTTGCCCCTGCTCTGTTCTTCTTAAGGTTCTTTCATCCACATAAGCCATATCCGCTGCCTGTTTTTTTGTGTTAGATGCAGTTTTTCTCTTATACTTCTAAGTTTTTCTCCAAATACAGCTAAATTATAGTACAAAATTACGTATCCTCCTTATATGTACTTGTGGAATATACCTAAATCGGACTTTAAAGTCCGTTGATATTTGAACGGTTTTAATATATTATATGATTATAAACCATTGGAGTAAAGGGGTATTAAAAATGACAAGAAGATATAAAATATTAATGTTGCTATCTTTATGTACACTTTGTTTGCACCTTTTGGCTTGTCCTGTATTACTTTATCAGGAAAGGGAGAGATAGAACTACTAAGTATTTTGGCTCTGTTGATTTGATTATTGAAAGGAGGGCCGTTATGAAAATTTCAAAAAAAACTTGGATTCTGCTTTTAGTCATTGCTGTAGGGGTAATTGTAGCCATTTATCTAAGATATTTCCGTAAAGAATATAAGGAATATACCTTTAAGTCGGATGCTAGAGATTTCACCATTAAGCTAAAATACAATACTGACTTCACCTTAGAAGAAGATCAAGGCTGGGAGGGAGGCCCCGATAGAGAATATTCTCCTACTGTAGGTGTAAGGCTATATTATAAGAACGATAATAATGTAATAAGCATTTACAGAAGCATTCCGGAGCTCTTTTTTTCCGGAAGATGTAACAGATATAGAGGAGATAACAGCAAATAACGGGATGAAACTTCGTATCGGGAAGCTTGATACCGGGAACAAAATCAGCTATCAGTTTATATACTATGACAACAGTGAGCTTCCCACGGATGGCGGAGATATTATTTTTAATGATGAAAGTGCTTATGAGAAATATAAGGATGATATCTATAGTATGCTAAAAAGCGTTGAGTTTCATTAGATAAAACAACTTCGCTAAGGCTATGAAAAAAGCAGGTAAATAACAATCTTCTATGAGAAAACGCAAAAGATGAATGATATATATAACAAGGGTGAAAATCCTATCTGAGAGATTTCCACCCTTTATTATCAAGGAAGATTTTTATTTACAGACTCTTTTTCATTGTCTCTTCCATAAACTGAGATGGTGACATTATTTCAGGTTTATGTATATTAATATCAGAGAAATCCTTGTCTCCTGTTATTAGGATATCTATATCTTCAATGATTGCAGTATACAATACAGGATAATCTTTTTATGTCTCTGATATAAAACAAATCATTTTCTAACTCGTTTGGAGTATAAAACATATTCAAAGCTCATTAACATAAGTAATTTGTTGATGGCTTTTTCTTTTGATGGAAATTTTCTTTTAATTACTTGTTTTAATTCATCTACCACATATGAAGACAAGACAAGCTGATGATGCGTAAATATATAGTTCATAATTGAGTTCATTTTAGTGTTTGGGAAAAGAAGAGCAGAAAGTAAGACATTGGTATCCAACATAACTCTCATTTACTTTGCCCAACTTTCTTCTCTAAGTTCTTTTATCATCTTCATTATGTCATCATCATCTTTTAGACCTACTCTTTCTGCTTCACCGAAAAATTCTTTTTGAGCTTCGCGTAATGCATCCATTGAGGAATTGAGCATATATATTCTTCCCGCTTCCTCAACAAATAGGATTTTATCTCCATTTTTAACTCCTAGTTTTTTACGTATCTCAATTGGAATTGTGACTTGACCTTTCGAAGTAACTTTTGCTAATTCCATATCATTTCTCCTTTACAGTACATTGTATTCCTTACTTTCCTTACCTATATTATAATGAAATTCTGCCAATTTATCAAGCTAAAACTACGCTTACTACATTATTACATTTGAAATGTGGGAATGGACAAACTTTGTCCTCCTTTCGTATGTCTTTGTGAAATATATCCAAATAGGACTTTAAAGTCTGTTGCTATATGAGTGGTTTTTAATATATTATATGATTATAAACCACTAGAGTAAAGGGGGATAAAAATGACAAGAAGATACAAAATATTAATGCTGCTTGTTATTCTTTTAGGATTTACAATAGCAGCTTTTCTATTTATTCCTAAAGAAATGGATATACCAACAGGAAAGAAAGTGGTATTTGTTGCATTTAGTAAATCATATCTGAAATTTGATGAAGATAATTTAAAAGCCTGCTATTGATAGCGAGATTTATGAGCTATCAGAATATTATGAAAGAAATGGATGATATCCTAAAAGGAATTAAGCTATATCCAACTATTAAAGGGTTATTTCAGAAAGGCGATTATAGATTGGTCGGTAATGGTTATGTAGTAACTATTTATATAATTGATGTTTCATCAGGAAATAGCAGAGAAAATCTTACAGAGCTGGCTTTTGGCTCAGAAGGATACGCAGTATATGATGATAGTAATGGCAAGAGTTATTTGCAAAGCTTTGGATTTGATAAAAAAGAAAAGGCGGATAAACTAAAGCAAGAAATAAAAGAACTGATAAAAGCAAAAGGAATAAAGAAGCAATCATAATCTGTATTTTTTGTATGATTGTTTTAACAAATCAGCTACACTAAGGCTATGAAAAAAGCAGGTAAATAACAATATTCTATGATAATAAAGGATGAGAATCTCCTAGATGGGATTTCATCCTTTTAAGTTTTTCTCCAAATAAGAATAGATAAGATAGAGGCATAGGGTAATGTTTGCTAGGTTTCTTAGGCTAGTGAAATATTAGCGTTTATCCTCAAACTAATTTTGCTTAAACATAACTATACCATTTTGGGATGAATAATGGTAGAATATAGGTATATTTGGAAGAATGGATTTAATGGAGAGAAGAGGGAGTGGTCTTAGAAAGATTTTAGAGAGCTACGAGCATGAACATAAATATAAAAAGGAGCTAAAGCCTGAATTTATATCAACACAGAGTTCATTTGTAGTAATTTTAAAAAATTTAAATTATGATTTAGGAAATGAGTTTCAAAATGAGCCTCAAAATGAGCCTCAAAAAAATTCAAAACAAGAGAGGTTTGAGAAACTTAAAGAGATTATTGCATATGAGCCTCAAGTCACTATGGCTAAAATCTCAAAAATGCTGGATGTTTCTGAAGCAACCATAAAAAGCGTTGAGTTTAATTAGATAAAACAACTGCACCAAGGCTATGAAAAAAGCAGGTAAATAACAATATTCTATGATAATAAAGGATGGGAATCCCCTAGATGGGATTTTCATCCTTTTGCTTAGTGGCCATTTTATAAAAATTTATTTCCCTTGCAACATTTCTACAAAAAACATACACTTATTAAGTGAAACTAGTTTATTGCCGATTGGCGGATAGAGGTTAACCGATGATTAGAGATGCTGAGGTATTTACGAGGCTGTATTCTGAGGTGGCAAAGGACCTGTACAGACTTGCCCTGTATTTTCTAAAGAATAAAGAAGATGCAGAAGATATAGTGAGCGAGGCCGTACTAGATGCCTACCGACAGATAGAAAGCCTTAGAGATGACAGCCTGTTTAGGAATTGGATAGTAAAAATCCTAACCAATAAATGCAGGATGAAGCTTAAGGAATATGCTCTCTCACAGGAGGAGGTCAGTGATAATGTAACTGAGCTTTCGGATGAGAGGACAAAAAGAGAAGCTTATAATGCAGAGTTTAACAGCCTTGAGCTAAAAGAAATGCTTATGGAACTTGAAAATGAAGAGAGATTCATCATCTGCCTGTCGGTATTTGAGGGGTATAAGGGGGATGAGATAGCAAGGATACTAGGGCTAAATCCTGCTACGGTCAGGTCAAAAAAGCAAAGAGCACTAGCGAAGCTTAAAGTGTTAATAAAAGAGTAAGGAGGCATGAAACCGATATGGATAGAGAAGATGAGATTCTTGAAATGCTTAAAGGTTTGGCAGACGAAGACATTGAAATACCGGATTCTTTGCAGCCTGAGAGAATAAAAGAGAAACTTCTTAAAGAAGATGCAAGCAGGAAATAAAAAGGGAGGAAAACTATGAAACATTGGATGGTTGGCTCTATGGCAGCAGTAGGCGCAGTTGCAGCAGCCTTTGCTGTTATGATAAATACAGGATTTATAAACCCTTCAGATATGGCAGGAAATGTGCTTACAGGACTGCCAAATCTAGTAGCAGGGAAGAAGGCTGACACTAAAAAGCAGAAAAAAGCAGAAAAGGCGGTTGAGGGAATAAAGAAGTTTAAGAACTACAAGGAACTGTACACCTTTCTGGCAAAGGCATCAGGAAAAAGAAATACCTATGACTACTTATTAGATAGCAAAAAAATCATTTACTACAGCCGAAGCTACAGATGCGGTACCTCAGGCGAAAGAAGAGAGTGGTGCAGAGAATGAGGCTTCCAAAACAGAAAATGATTACTCAAAAACAAACACCAGAACAGAGGGAGTGGACGAGGCTGACATCGTAAAGACAGACGGTAAGTACATCTATGTGCTTAAGAATGACAATGACGGAGCATCCGAGGTCAGGATAATAAAGACAGATAACGGCAGGATGAATGCCATAACTTCAAGGATTTCCCTTGATAGGGAAAAGAGAGGAACAGGTTACTACTACAACGATATGATGGTTGAAGGGACTACACTTGTAGTCTTTGCGGACACATACATGGTAGAGTCAAGAGCCGGCTACCTATATGGATATGGGTCGAATGTCAACACTGTGGAAGTACTATTTTATGATATTACCAATCCTGAGAAGCCTGTATTTAAGACAAAGCACACTCAAGAGGGCTCTATAGGCAGTACCAGGATGAAGGACGGCATCATCTATACATTTTCACATACCTATAATTATAACTATTATTACCTTATGGATGACAAGGAAAAGGTTGATTACACTAAGCTGGTTCCAAAGGTAGACGGCAAGAAGATTGATATCGGAAGAATCTACGTGCCTGAGTATTCTGATGGAGAAAGCTACACAGTTGTAACCTCAGTTGATGTTAAGAACCCTGAGAAGATAATCGATAAAAAGCTTATTATGGATTCAGGCTATAATGTATATGTGAGCAGTGAGAACATTTATTTTTGGCATACGGACTATATTATAACCGGAAATAAGACTGAGATATCAAAGTATTCTTACAAAAATGGTATAATCACGCCTCAGGCAAGCACTTCCGTTATGGGAACTTTCAATGATGATTTCTCCCTTGATGAATACAAGGGAAACCTTAGAGTCGTGGTTACAAAAGAAAAGAGCAGCTTTAGGATAATTCCTTTTGATGTGGCAGATAATGATGAAGAGGAAGATGCCACAGAAAATTCACTCTACATCTTCGATAAGGACTTAAAGGTAAAAGTAAAGATTGAAGGGCTTGCAAAGGGGGAGTATATCAAGTCAGCAAGATTTATGGGAGATATGGCTTATTTTGTAACCTTTAGGCAGACTGACCCGCTCTTTAGCGTAGATGTAAGCAATCCATCTGCTCCTAAGGTGCTTGGCTACCTTAAGATACCGGGATTTTCAGAGTATCTCCATCCGTTTGGAAGTGGCCTCCTATTTGGACTTGGACAGGATGCGGATGAAAAAGAGGGTGGCGTAAAGGGACTTAAGCTGTCTATGTTTGACATTTCAAATCCTTATGATGTAAGAGAAATTGCTAAAACCATTTACAGTGAAGACAAATATTCATCCTCAACTGCAGAATATGACAGAAAGGCAATAACCATAGATGCAGGCAAGAACCTCATAGGCTTAGCGGTCGCAACCTACGATGAAAGCAAGGGGAAAAGCCTTGAAAAGTATGTGGTATACGGCTTTGACAGGGAAAAAGGCTTCTATGAAAAGTTTAGCGTGGACAATCTTGAGGGAGAGAACTACTTCAGAAGTGATTGCAGAGGACTCTATATAGGAGATTATTTCTACATAGTGCCTGCCAATGTCAATAAGGTATATTCATTTGACCTAAAGACCGGAGAGGAAGTAGAGAAGTTTGAGTACTAATTAGAAAGAAATCCTGCTCTTTATTTGAATTCAAGTATTTTAGAAGTAATTTCTGATATGAAGTTTGAGTGACAAACAGAATGAAGAAGTGCATAAACTTGCTACTTAGTGAGATATGCACTTCTTTTTTGATGGCGGTTAAATCAGCAAGAGAGAATCCTGCTTTCAGGATTTGCTGCTGACATAAGAAAAGCCCCACCACAATGGTGAGGCAGATAAGAACGGAGTGGGTGGGATTCGAACCCACGAGCCTCGTTAGAGACTACCTGATTTCGAGTCAGGGCCGTTATAACCACTTCGATACCACTCCGTAACGAATCTATTTTACTAGCAAATTATCAATTATTCAAGTGTCAATTCATTAAATTCGAATTTAAACTTAGTTCCCTCACCCTTTTTGCTTTCTACCTCAATAGAGCCGTCATGCTTTAGGGCTATCTGCCTTGCTATGGCAAGACCAAGACCTGAGCCTTTAGCATTTTGTCTAAGCTTAGACTTGTAGAATTTCTCAAAGATATGAGGCAGCTCAGACTCGGATATACCCACGCCGTTGTCTCTGATGCTTACAAAGAGCTTGTAACCGGAATTGATATAGGTATCACCTGCAAGGGTAGTTCTGAAACCAGAGTCTATTCTGCTTACACGGTACTTATTGATATTAATATCGATATCTCCGTTGTCATTTGAGAACTTAATGGCATTATCCACTATGACCATGAACATCTGGCGTATCCTGTCGTAATCCCCGTACATAAGCAGGATTTCGTCTGAAGTCGTAAAATTGATTTTGACATTTTTCTCTCTTGCAAGAGCCGAGCCTCCACGAAGTATGTCGGAGAACACCTGTACAAGGTTTATAGGCTCTTTTTCAAGGACAAAGTCCGGGTTTTGCATCTTTGAGAGAACAAGGAGGTCACCCACCAGTCTTTCCATGGACTTACACTCAGTAAGCATCTTATCATAGTACTCAGCCTTGGTAGCCTCATCCTCGATAATGCCGTCAAGCAAGGTCTCTGAGTAGGCGCGGACAACAGTTATAGGGGTACGAAGCTCGTGAGATACATTGGCAAAGAAATCAAGTCTCATTTGCTCCAGGTTCTTTCTTTCGTTGTCGGCCTCTTTAAGCCTGTCAGAGAGAGAATCTATGGCTGCGGCAAGCTCACCTAGTTCGCCACCCTCTGTTATATTGGTATGTGCCTCATAGTCCTCATCAGCAAGCCTTAAGGCGGTCTTTCTCATTATAGAGATTGGGTGCGAGAGCTTTCTTGCCAGGAAAACCGCAAAGATAAGGGAGAACAGTAGGGCTATAAGTGTACTTATGATAATGATAGTAAAACTTCTGTTTATTACTATATTTTGGGACTCAGATATCTGATTCACAAATACAGCACCCATGATTTTATTTGATTTCGTACTGATTATAGGCACGGAAGTAAATATATAGTTAGCACCATAGGTGTCCGAATGTATGTCTATCGCATCGGATTTACCTGCAAATGCAGAGTCAAACAGAGGGGCAATCTCGGGCTGATTTTTCCTTGGTCACATCTATGTTGGTGTATTTCTTAGGCATGGGTGACTTAGGGATTGGCAATTATCCATATATCAGTGGTTTCCAATTCCTCAAGTACCTCAAGGAAAGACGGATAGGTAATATAATCCTCATCATCCACAAAGACACTTACTCTCTTTGCTATCGACTCTGCCTGCTTGATGAGGAGGTCTTTATTAGCCTCGATGGCAGACCTTGAGTAGAGCTGGACAAAGATTAAGCCAGTAAGTATGGCAAAAGCCACCACGACCATGGCATAATTTCTAAACATTATAAAGAAAAAGACTATGAATTATCTGCTTCAAAGTCCTTTTTCTTTACCATGGCGGGTTTAATTGTAGAATCATTTTTTTCATTAAACTACCACCTGTATTTATTTACTCGATTTTACCGTAAAGTATCTTGGCAAGTTCGCTGTCTCTGCCAAGCATGAGCTTTTTCTCTCCCTTACCGCTAAGTGATACCTTCAAGGCATCGAGGCTTCTGATGTAGTTATAAAAGTCTGCCTTGTCCTTGTCGTTATAGGCCTGCTGCAAGGTCTCCATGTACTTTGCCTCGCCCTCAGCCTTTAACTTTGCAGACTTCTTCTCAGCCTGAGCCTTAAGTATGGCTACCTGCTTGTCGGTTTCATTCTGTATCTTTTTAGCCTTGCTCTCGCCCTCAGCAGTGTAGGAGGCGGCTATGTTATTTCTTTCGGATATCATACGCTCATACACAGCCTGTTTGTTGTCATCAGGCAGGTCAAGGGATTTAAGCTGAGCCTGAACTATCTCTATGCCGTACTTTTGTATGTCAGGATTGGCATCAGCGGTAATGGCCTGGGTGAGTTTCTCGCCTCTTGCCTCTATGATTTCATCCTGTGTCATTGAGGAAATTACCGACTTTACGGAATTGTATACTGTAATTCCTGTTCTGTCCTTTGCATTATTTACATTTGCATTCAAGGTCTGATAATAAACTGTAGGGTTGCTTACCCTCCAAAGTATGTACATATCAGCTATCATTGACTTCTTATCAGAGGTCATTACATCGCTTGGGCGGATGTCATAAAGCTGTATTGACTTAGGCACCTTTCTTACATTCTGCATAAAAGGAATCTTAAAATAAAGTCCCGCATGCTCGTCTATGGCAACAATCTTATTAAACTGAAGTCTTATACCATATTCGTTCTCCTTAAGAGAATATGTGGAATTAAAGCCTAAGAAAAGGGCGATTAATAGCACTATAAAAAGTAAAAATCTTTTGTTCTTCATAAGCTCCTCCCTAATTATTGAATTTGTCTACAGGGTAGATTGATTGAGTCTTTCCGTCTGTTATGATTACATCCAGATTCGGAAGGACTTCTTCAAGCGCCTCATAGAACATACGCTTCTTGGTTATGAGAGGGAACTTTTTATATTCCTTATAGGTATCGCTAAATCTCGCTACCTGTCCCTCGGCCTCTGCAATGCGGTTTTCCTTATAAGCTTCAGCTTCCTTTATTATCTTATCCGCATCAGCATTGGCTGATGGAAGCTTTTCGCTCTGATATTTATTTGCATTATTTATAGCTGTTTCAGCACCCTGCTTCGCTGTTTCAACCGCCTTAAATGCCTGTACTACCTCGGCTGTAGGAGGCTCTGCATCCTGGATGGATACATTTACCACCTCTATACCCAGGTCAACCTTCTGCATCTCTGCAATCAGCCTGTCTTTAACTTCTGCCTGTATCTTGCTCTTGGCCGTAGTCATTACCTCATCCACAAGGTACTTAGATATGGTTGAGCGAATAGATGCCTTAGTAAGGTTCCTTAAGGTATCTAAAGGCTCTGCAGTATTAAACAGAAAAAGCTCAGGATTTACGACCTTGTATTCGAGATAAAAATCAATGTTTACAAAGTTAAAATCCTTGGTTATCATCATACTGTCGCCGTAGTTGTAGGTATCCTCGGTAGGGTCGTTGGTGCCTGATTCTTCATAACCTATAGGCATACCCTGGGTTGTGGTATTTACCCTTGTGCTTTCCTGAATAAAAGGAAGCTTAAAATGAAGCCCCGCAGTCTCAACTCCAACCACCTTACCAAACTGTGTGATAACAGCCTGTTCCTGCTCTGACACCGAGTATATGCTTGAAAATACTGTGAAAGCAATCACCACACCGAACACAACAAAGCCAATTAACTTCTTGCCTGCATTGAAGTTTCTCAAAGCGCTCGTCTATGATTCTCTCTTCATTGCTCTTGTCCTTTTTTAAATTCATTTTGCTAACCTCCCCATGTCTTTTAGGATTCAATATCAAACTTATAACCTACTCCCCATATGGTCTTTATGCACCAGTTCGGATGCTCGACTTCATCAAGCTTTGCCCTAAGTCTCTTGATATGTGAGTCAACAGTCCTGCTGTCGCCAAAGTAGTCAAAGCCCCAGAGGCTATCTAAGAGGTTGTCCCTTGTAAATACCTTGTTTGGATTCTCAGCAAGGGTCCACATGGTTTCGATTTCCTTCTTGGTAAGTGAGAGCTTTTTGCCTCCAATGCTTAGAGAATACTCGTCAAGGTTAATCTCAAGGTTGTCAATCTTTATATAATTCTCACTGGTTACATTGGCTGAGGTCTCAGGAGTAACCATCCTTCTAAGCACAGCACGAAGCCTTGCCATAACCTCACTTGGGCTAAATGGCTTAACTATGTAGTCATCAGCACCTATATCCAGTCCCATTATTTTCTCAAAGCCCTCTCCTCTGGCTGTAACAAGGATGATAGGTACATTTGATTTTTCACGAATCTTACGGCAGACCTCATAGCCGTCAATCTTAGGCATCATTACGTCAAGAAGTACAGCTGAAGGGCTGGTTTCATCAAACAGCCTTAGAGCCTCTTCTCCGTCTGCTGCAATGATAGGGTTGTATCCCTCTTTGGTAGTATAGGCAGCAAGTACCTGTGTGATATCAGCATTATCATCTGCAATCAAAATATTATGCATAGTCTATACACTCCTTTCGGTTGTTTTTAATGTTATGCTGTATTATATGGGTATTTTACATCTTATGACATTGGATCGCCATCGATTTTATGTACTTGCTATTAATTATAGTGCTTTTCGGTCGTAGTTGCAAGTTAAACCAAGGTTACAAATTTATACTTAAAATGACACGATTATGACAAAAACGGATTGTATTATATGAATGTCATAGGACAGACGGAGGTTACAGATGAAAAATCTTATTAAAAAAGTCGCTCTGTCAGTCGTGGTTATGCTATGTTTGATTTTGTCCCTTAGCAATGACAGAATAAAACTGTATGCCGGGGAGGTACTGACAAAGGAGAACGTTGTAGAACCAAAGCTGAATGTTACTGAGATTTCTTTGGTAACTGAAAGCCAGTTTAATTTGAAAGTCTACAATTTGACTGAGAATCAGAAAGTGCTTTTTAAGTCAAGTGATGATAGCATTGTGAGTGTTTCAAAGTCGGGTAAACTTTCTGCACTTAAAGTGGGAGAGGCCACAGTTACGGTTACCCTTAAGGATAAGACAGCTAAAGAAGACACTGTATTTAAGTGTAATGTATATGTAGGTCCCCCTGCTATAAGTATAAGAATTACCTTGAGTGAAGTTACACTTGAGGTTGGCAAAAGGAAGACATTGCAGGCTATACTTAAGCCGAACACAACTGCAGAAACAGCTATATTTACGAGTGTCGATCCTGACATCGTTGCAGTTAGTACCAGCGGCAGGATGCTTGCTAAAAAGGTAGGCACAACTTATATCATATCAAAAATTGCTAATGGCAAATATGATATTTGTACTGTTAATGTAGTCGAAGCTACTGAAAAATCTACTGACAAAGCTACTGAAAAAAATGAATAAGAACTAAAAAGCCCCTTGCCGCTTTGGTGAGGGGCTTTTTCCGTATACATGGAATATATCGAAATTCCTTATTACATAAAAATCTCACTTCTTTATTGGGCAAGAATTGTGTTTGAAATAGATACTATTCAAACAATGTCTTCAGATGGAAATTATTATGCAGAGACTTCTTTTGAATACTTATTAATTAGTATAACATCTTCCACGAAAAATACTAAAACACTTGAACTGACAGAAAACAATGAATTTAAGTACAGCATAGATCTTCCGGTTTATGATAAAGATAACAGACTAATTGAATATGTAGTTAATATTAACGAGAAATCAGAAAAGAGAAATATCCAGATTAATAAGAATTGGGTTGGCAAGCCTGGAAAGGCAAAATTTGCTCTTTTCAAAAAGGGAGAGGCAAAACAGTTAGATTATAGTGAAAAACAGATAGAATTAGCTGATGAAGTTATTGTAAGATTTGAAGATGTTGATATTTTAGACGAAAATGGAAATATTATTCAATATGAAGTTAAGGAACTAGGCCCGGATAATACAGTTCTTAATGACGGGGACTCCGTTATCATAGATGATATAAGATATAAGGTTGTCTACGATGAGTATGGCAATATTACTAATGCTGAGCCTCTAGATCTCACAGTTAAGAAGGAATGGGCTGAAAATGTTCCTTTATCAGAACGCAAGTCAGTAGAGATTTCTGTAGTTAACGGTAATAAAGTAGTAACTTCTGTAGCCTTAAGTGTTGGAAATAACTGGGAGCATACCTTCAAGGACCTTCCTAAAGTTAGAGGTGGATATAGGGTAACAGAAACTAAAATTAACGGTATAAAAGTTGATGAAAGCTTTAATAAGCTATATAGTATAACTGGAAATGAATGCCCGGTTATGGAAAATAAAATCGTAACAATCAAAAATACTTTTACTACTCCGTATCAATGTGGTGAAGATAAGGTAATAAAGCTTTGGGAAGACAGTGCTAGAAGGCAGAAAATTACGGTAAGAGGATATAAGAAAGTTAAGGGTAAATGGATACCTGGAGAAAAAGGAAATACTCCTGGAGAGGAGACAGTTGAGAAGGTAGAGTTCTGTGACTGTGTAAAGGTAAAGCCGGGGGAACCTAGTCCTGCCAGTCTTCCAAACCGTAAAAAGACATATTTTGCTCAAAAAGACTCAAATAAGCAAGCAGGAAGAGTTTACTCTATGGGAAATGACGGAGAGCTTTTCGGACCTGTACCTGTAAATGATGTTGAAGGAGAGATAGTTTATATTGAGACAACCATCGGAGATGTAACACTTACAGAAGAAGAGATTCAGAAGATACTAAGTGCTGCAAATCTTAATGTGATTCAGTACAAGCTCGGTGAGTATGAGGTAACTATACAGAGACTTGATGGTAATATATTCTTCATTAAGAATGCAGGTATAACTCCAGTACCTCCAAGTCCAAATCCTAACCCAAACCCTGGACCAAATCCAAATCCGGGGCCAAGTCCTGATCCTATACCTACACCAAATCCAAGTCCTAACCCAAGTCCTAACCCAAGCCCAAATCCTAATCCAACCCCAAGTCCGGATCCTTCGAACCCAACACCGGATCCTGATACCCCTTCAGTTGACATTCCTAACGATCCAACACCTGAAGGAGATACAAAGCCAAAGGATAAGGACGAAGGAGATGATCCAAAGGGTGAAGACCCTGATGAACCTATTGAAGTACCGGGTGACAAAACACCGAAGGGAACCAAGAAGCTTCCTAAAACAGGCGGTACAAGCAGCGAATACCTTGTAGTATTAGGCCTTGGACTTTTAGGCTTAGGCTATGCATTTAAGAAAAGAAGATAGTATATAAATACTTGATACAGTGAAAACCCCTCTCAGGTAGCGAGGGGTTTAGTTATTGAACTTTATATTATAACTTTTTGCTTTTTAAAAGGATGAAATAACTGTCATAAAATTAAAAGACACAACTATTTACTTTATGACAAGAATTTGGTATTATTAGTTTTAAATAATGTGTAGGAGGGAATTGGTATAATGAATTTAGTAGAAATTGGTAAAAAGAATTAAAGCTCTTTAGAGATGAGTCGGAACTTACCCAAAGCAAAGTTGCCGAGTATTTATCATTAGACCAAAGCATGATTGCCAAAATCGAAAAGGGAGAAAGAAATATCACAGCAGATGTGATTGAGAAATTATCTGTGTTATTTTGCTGTACTGTAGATTATATTTTATATGGAAAAAATCCGGAACAAAGATGTAGGGTTTCTTTTAGAAGTAATAATTTAACCGCGGAAGACCTCAAATCTTTGGCGATAATCAATAAGATTGTACTGAACCAATTTGAAATGGACTCTATGTTGGAGGTGATATAAATGATTGATAAAATGGATTTGAACAATAAGGCATCAAATCTTAGAAAAAAACTAGGAGAAGATAGTGAGTCACTATTGATATTTTTAAATTGGTTCAAAAGATAGATAATCTCACACTTGTTTTTCATTCGCTCGGCAATAATATTAGTGGAGTTTGTTATAAGGGTAAAGCTTCAAATGTAATAGTTATCAATTCAGATATGTCAGTAGGGAGGCAGAGGTTCTCCTTAGCACATGAGCTTTATCATTTATATTTTGATGATTCGACAACAAATGCTGTAACTTCTATTCTGATTGGAAGCGGTGACGAAAATGAAAAGAAGGCTGACCAGTTCGCATCATATTTTCTAATTCCGCCATCATCACTGTATGCTATGATTCAAGATATTAAGAAAAAAGGAAATAAAATACAGCTTACTTTGGAAGATACTATAAAAATTGGACAGTATTATGGTGTAAGTCATAAAGCTATGCTATATAGACTATTGAATGAGGGTTATCTAAGGGATACACAAATCAAAGATATGGAAACAGGAGTTATCGAGAAGGCCGCTAAGCTCGGCTATGATACTGCTTTATATCGTAATTCAGACATTAATAAGAGTACAACCTTTGGACACTACATATCGGCAGCAGAGAACCTTCTAGAGGAAGACAGAATATCACAAGGCAAATATGAAGAATTGTTGTTGGCTGCATTTAGAAATGATATAGTTTTTGGAATTGATGGGGAGGGGGGATGTGTCTATTGACTAACTCTATATTTTTTGACACAGACTGTATTTGTGCATTTCTATGGGTTGAAAATGAAAGTATTTTAGAAAAAATGTATTCGGGAAAGATTGTTATACCTAAACAAGTTTATGACGAAATAGATAGACCAACAATACCCCATCTAAAAGCCCGAATTGATCAACTGATAAACAGAGGCGTTGCTATTGTTATGAGTATGGATATTAATTCCGAAGAATATACTCTGTATAGAACTCTAACAACATTATCAAAGGAGAATAAAGTTATTGGTAGTGGAGAAGCAGCTTCAATTTCTTTAGCTAAAAAGCATAACGGGATATTAGGTAGTAATAACCTTAGAGATATTGCCAAGTATGTCGAAGAATTTTCGCTAAAACATGTGACGACAGGAGATATTCTAGTTGAAGCTTTTAGAAAAAAACTAATTACCGAGGAGGAGGGCAATGCTATTTGGGCGGAAATGCTGAAAAAGAAAAGGAAAATTGGTGCAAGCTCTTTTTCTGAATTTTTGAACAATAAAACCAAAGAGTGTAAAGCTAACTGACATCAACAGGAAATTTGAAATTACTTGTAAAAAAGTTGAGGGATAACTATTTTAAGCTTCTAAAGAAACAGCCACCATGGAAAGTAAGGTAATTTCATAATGCATAACCTCCATAAATTTGATGATGCAATAATACTATGGATAGACTTAGTTCATCATATCAAAATTTGACATTAATAAACTGTTTATTAAAAATGATATGCCAGGATTCGGGAGAGATAAGGCTTGACAATAAGTCCGCTGCTTTTAGCGTTTATTCTGCTTTATCTTACGAATTCTTTTCATACCTCTTTTGATTGCAAGCGTAACAGCAATGCAGATAGGAAAGAAGGGGGTAAAAGGGCCTGCCCAAAAAGCAAGACAGACTGTAGCCATTGTTAAGCTCCAAGGATAGCGGAAGATTGCATATATAAGGTATCCACCCCAAACAGGGGAATAAATGACGAGTACAACAGCGAAAAACAGTACAAGAGTTTTCAGGTCTTTTAATTCCTTCCATATAGAGAGGAAAAATTTTTTAAATCTTTCTATTATAGTTTTCATTAGCCTCCTATCAGGTAAAATTATTATTTAGATTGAGTGATATTGTAAGCTAAAATCAGACCTTATGTCAAGATAATTCTGAGCATATGATAGGAAAACAATAACAGCCAATGTGATTTCGTTATTTGCAGTAATGGTGGTTGAAGAGCCAGTTGAATATTAGTCATGGTGCTTTGCTTTACAAGATTATTAACTAAATTATGATCCGGTACTCTCATATAGCCTGAATGCCTTCTCAAACAGATATACACAAACGAGCAGAAGCATAGCTGAAATCACTACACTAAACATAAATATCAAGACTATATTTTCCATCTGTATTATTCCCCAATAACTCACTAACCCTATTGGAATAACTGTCATAAACAGAATCTTTATCAAAGGATTATAAATGCTTAAAGGATACTTGCACATATCAACCAGTGCAAATAAGAACTTGATAGGCATCAAAGTCTCTTTGTACCTGAAGCCTAATATATTAATTAAAAGGCAGAGTGAAAATACAATAAGCACTCCTGCAAAGGACTCTAAAAATAGCATTATTGCGACAGATATAGGTAAGTTAAGCCTTATTATCGACAAGATGAAAATTCCCAGATTCACCATTACATTTGGAAATTCCTTTATATCTATATTCTCGAAAACTATATAGACCAGCTTATTTACGGGTTTTAGAAGTACCATGTCAAGTTCTGCATCCCTTATATAAATTCCCGTAAAGCTTATTATTCCAGGCAAAACCATAGACGATACAGCCTGAATGAAAGTAATAAAAAAGTAGAGAAAAGCTACTTTATCACCTTCCATTCCACCTACAATTTCAAAAATTATCCAAAATAAAATCAATTAAAAAAATATGCTTATTAAAGCCTTAATAATGCAAGAAATAAGCCCCAAGTAAAAATCTTTCTTGTACATTTTAAGCATAGAAAGCTTGGCAAAAAATAGTTTTATATAAATTTCCATCTCATCCTCCAAAAATATCCAGCTTTGAAACAGCCTGTCTATATATACACTTGGTAAGTATGCTAAGTGTAACGAGCCATATAATCTGTATCAGCAACTCATACATATCTGCCTTTCCCGTAATCCAGATTGAAATCGGAAAATCCACTACATACCTGAACGGAAGTACTTTTATAAGTAAGACCAGCCACTCAGGCATAAAGCTTATTGGAAGCAAAGCTCCTGACAAAAATAAATTTACAAGGTCAAAGGTTAAGAATATGCCCCATATATTCGTGGTAATAAAGCTTATTAGACCTACAAGATAAAAAAGGTTAAAGGATATGCCATAGCTTATAATCAGGCTTAATGCAAAAAGTATAGCATTTCCACAAGGCAACAGCGAAGTGCCAAACCACGTAAAAACGATTATCGGAAGGCCCATAAAAATAAATGTAAATACCACATCTCCAAAAGCATAGAGAATAAAGTATGTTCTAAACCCAACTGGTCTTAGAAATACATTAATTATTTCACCTCTTTTTACTCCCCAGCCTATTTCCATAGTAATCCATCTTGGAATAAAACTTTGTATGAAGAATGATATGACAAAATAAGTAAGTATGCCCTCTCCTGTAAATCCATTATACATAGCTTTGTCGCTATATAATGTGTTCCATAAGTAATAGCAGCTTATAAACTGGGTTATTCCTGTAAGTGCATAGAAAAACAGTTTAATTTTGTAAGCAGAACTTGCTTTTATGGATATTACCATAATCGAAAAGTATTTTTTTAATTTCAGCGTTAGACTCATTGATATATTCCCTTATTATATCCTCCAGACTATCACTATTTATCTCTATGTCTGAAGGTCTGATTCCCTCGTTTTTCAGCATGTTCATAATATCAAAGAAATTAATTTTTGTTTCATTGAACGAAAATTTTATGGTGTTTTCTTCTTTCTTAAAGTCCATAAAATTATTTTTCCATTTATCTTCATACCAAAAACAAGCTTGTCTATATCGACTCTTTCCGCAAGTGAAATCTTCACATTCTTCGTACCACCATATAACTTTTTAAATTCGTTCAGTGGCAAGTCATAAAGAATCTTCCCTTTTTCAAGTATGATAATTCTTTCGCAAACATCTTCAATGTCCTTCATGTCATGCGAAGTAAAAAGCAAAGTAGTATTAAACTGCCTGTTCACCTCGTTTAAGAGCTTTTTAATTTCATTTTTAACTATAATGTCTAAGCCAATAGTCGCTTCGTCCAAAAATAATATTTTAGGAGAATGTAAAAGAGATAGAGCTATATTACATTTCATCTTCTGACCCAGTGAAAGCTGTAACACTCTTTTTTGCATAAGATTATCGAGGTCAGTATATTCATTCAAGAAATCCAGCTTGTCCTTATATTCCTTATCTGAAAGCTTATATAGGCTTTTATTAAATTGAAAAGAATCTTCGACTTTCAAATCCCAGAATAACTGGTTTCTTTGTCCAAAGATTACTCCTATATATTCAACATACTTTTTTCTAAGGTTAAACGGCGTAAATCCCAGAACATCAAGCTCACCGCTTGTAGGATTTATAAGTCCCGTAAGCATTTTAATTGTAGTAGATTTTCCTGCTCCATTGAGTCCTGCATAACCTACCTTTTCGCCTTCTTTTATACTTAGATTTATACCCTTTATCACCTGTACGGGCTCTTTCCCAGCCACTATAAAGTATTCTTTAGTGAGATTTTTCGCTGTTAAAATTTCTTTCATAAACTATCTCCTTTTGCCAAGTAAAGCACCTACGTCTTCAAGGTCACTTAATGTAATGATTTGCTCGTTTGTATATTTTACAGTTATGTTACTGATATCAAGTGTATATGACGGTTATGATTTCTGATATTTTTCTCTTGAAAACACTGTTTACACACTATTATATCATGATAAGGCCTCATCTTATAGGCGAATTGCAATAAAAATATAGAATATTTAATAAGCTACAGTATGGTAGGCATTTTCATAAAAGTGAGGTATTTCACTTCACTAATTCAGGATATTATTCAAAAAGTTAAGTGCAACTACTACTGAGTTTATATGTTTTTCATAATCATGATTGTATATGATATAATTATATCCCTTTACAATTCTTTTCCCTTAAAAATATATTCATCAAATATATTTATTTTTTATTCATTATGAATGTCAATGTTTCTAACGCAAAAGTTGTATAAAAACCTTTTTCTCCCCCAGCTTCCGTTTACGTTCTGTGCAACACAGATACTATTTATCATGTCTTTACTCAAGTGTATGTCATAAAAAAATCTTTAATTTTTTTGCATAATTATATATCGCTATATCAACTTCTTCAATGTTTCCTAACATTAACATCTTCCCTATTTTTTTATTTACTTCATATTTTTATAAAATCTGGAATATTAAAATGCATTTATGCCGTTTATGAATTTTTACATAATACGATAGCCCACCTATCCCATACAAGTCCTCAATAAAGAAATTTAGTAAGTCATCTTTGTGAGTATGTAAAAAAACAATATATATTATCTTTGTATCCATCAAGGATTGCAATGTTATCAAAAGAACATAGTGCTAAACATAAATCATAATAATCCAATTCTGTATATTTAGCATAGGTGTCTATCAGATATTGATTAATATCAACTTTGTTTTTAATTTTGAATAAATCTTATGATTGCCTAAGCCGTTGCATAACAAAATTATAAATAATATTATTATCGAGCATACTATTATTTACTATTGCATCATGCAATTTGTTATATACAATTTCGGACAGCCGATCTTTTTGTGTAATAATGATTTTTTCTCATCAGCAAAATAGTTCATTAACATCATCTAAAACCACTTTCTTTAATCTTAAATAAAGTTTGAAGCTCTCTTCTAATATTTTTTCTAATATAATAACATTTCTTATTGCTAGGACTTAATATATCATTATTTGTTATCTCTGCTTCTATGGTAACATCCACCTCCACATAAGAATCTAGCCCAACATATACCACATTCTTTTTGAAAAATATTGTTGCATCTACATATTTATTTTTCTGTACTAAATCCATTATATAAATCTCCTATAGAATATTTCTTATTTCCTATATATCTATGACAAGGATATATTTTTACCGTCTGTATCAATTGCCACATAATTTTTTGGCAGCTTTTACAAAAAGTATGCTCTTATGGTCTGTCTATCGATTTTTTCTATATCGTCTTTAATTTGTCCATAAGCTCCGTTATTTAATTTAATATTATCCTTATAGTTTTTATAGAACTCTTTACATATTTTTTTCTATATCCCCTCAATAACTTTATCAATATCCTGTAAGTCTAAATCCAGAGTGTCAACCTCTGTAGATACTATTTCAAAAATGTACATTATTAAATTGTACTAAAAGATAAATGTTTATATAGCGAAAATAAATCTGTATTATTTTTTGTAATAGTTCCTCTTGCTGTTCTGCTTAAAATTGGTAACCCTTCAATTCCATCTATAACATTGGAATATGTACTATTTCCATTCTTATACTTTCGACAACAGTTATGTGATGATCGTCTCCGTCGATACTTATATTAAAATGGAACTTATTATCAATCATAAACTTTTTGATTTCATCATCCATCAATGTTGCATTTGTTGTTATAGAAAAAAATAGAATTTTTTTGCCTTTATTGTATCCTAATAAAATACAATATTCAACGACCTCTTTTATAAGTCTTTTATTGAGCAGTGGCTCACCGCCAAAAAGAATATTACAGTTAAATTTTTCGTCTATTGAGTTATCAATTAAAAAAATTTATTGCTTTCTTAGCTGTTTCAATTGACATTTTACACTCTTTAATGTAATCGCTATTATAACAATATTTACAGGCAAAATTACATTGATTAGTCAATATTAATGATATAGACTCCAAATTATATTCTTTGTTATTTATATTATTTTTAAAAATCATTTTATTAAATTTTTCCCTTCTTTTTATAAGTGTTATTACATCATCAGGGAAATCTTTTGTTTTTACAATCTATATTTTTCAAAAAAATTTTTTTATGTTCTTCATCAATTTGAAATATCAAAGAATTATTAACATCTAATACATAATCATTATTGGTGGTACTAAATAATTTGAAATCCATAATCTTCACCTCTTATATAATTTTTAAAAGGGATATTACATAGCATAAGTAACCAGCAATATCCCTTTTCCAAACGTACAATTAATTTTTAGTTGTTGTTGTTCTGTGGTCACTACAGCTCTTCATTGCACAATTTGTAATTTTTCATTCTTGAGCTTTTTATTTATAAGTCTCATACTCTTTAACCTCCTCTCGTAATTTTTATTAGTCTTTATTCGAATTTCTCATCCTATCTTTTTAAAAGCAAATGTAAAATGAGATCCAAAACTCAGAATAACCCTTTTCGATTACGTCCCGTTCCTCAATCAATAAGATATCATACAAATTTTTATCGTTCTGAATTACTTCTCTTGTCTCATAGCTTATATATGGTGTTATTGCTGGTTTACCAATATAATCTATTAATCGTAAATTACTTGGAAGTATTTCTTCAAAAAGTCTTAGGTGTATATTTCTTTATTGGCAATCCAAATGGACATCTTGAAATTGCATCTTTTTAATAATGTATTAATAGAAACTAAGTCACCCATCTTTGATGTTTCAATTATATCAAGCATTAAATTATCAACGCCAACAAATATAAACCCATTTGCTTTCAACTGATTGCTCAACTTTTTCAATACTTCAGAATCCTTTTTCTAAAACAATATCCTAATACATCTCCTTCCATTATAATTACATCATATTCAGTTGGCAAAACCAATTGTGCTGATGTTAAATCTAGTTCAATAAATTTTGGAGTTATTTCATTTATTATTCCTGTTTCCCTTAACTTATAAATGTTTTTTTCTGCTTCTTTTTAGCATTTTTAGGCGAAATATCGCAAAAATCAACTGAGTATCCTCTAGAATAATAATAAGCACCAAATTCTCCTGTACCACAACCTATATCTATTATGTTTACATCATCATTAATATATTTATTTATAAATTCAAATGTGATTTCATTTGATATCTTCCAAAACAAATCATTTTCATAGATTGTATCATATGTTAAAGATATCTCATCATATTTTTTTCTTTAATATTCATTCCTGCCATTATCTATTTTCTCCCTAACCCTCTTCTGATTTAACTAACAAATAAATCATGTCTCTAGTAACGTAACAATGGTATTGCAATAATATGTTATATATTTATCGTTACAGCTCACTAGTTCCATTAGCTAATGCATTAATCATACTCTTATAATAACCAATTCACCATACCAAAACCTGTTTTTAAATTCAGGTTTTGACGGGTTTTCGACACTTTTAAAACTACATAAAACTCTATAAACCGCAGAAATGCGGTATGTCAAATTTCTTAAATTTATTCGTTGTATGGTGTTGTATTCTTATTAAAAGTATGATATAATAGATGATGAAACTATGGTATGATAAAAATCCAGGATCCAACCTACTTTTATACAGCTTGGTATCCGTAACGGAAAGAAAACAACAACAAAAAATGTAGCACGTATTGGAAAGCATTCTGAGCTTCTAAAGATTACCGACGACCCACTTGCATACGCAAAGGACGAGGTTAATAAATATAATGAGGTTTATAGAAAGGAAAACAAGGTATCTTTAGAGATTAAGGTTGATTTTGCTGAAAAAATAAAGTCTTCAAGCTCAACCTGTTCGCAGAGCACCCTTTTAAATATTGGCTACCTTTTCCTTCAAAAGTTTTATAAGGATCTTGAGATTGCATCTTTTTTTGAAACGGTTACTGCTGATATGAAAAACGAGTTTGACCCAAACCTGGTTAACCGCTTTCTTACCTGCTCACGCATTCTTGAGCCTGATTCAAAACTCGGAACACATCAGAACCTTAGCAGGTATTATGAAAAGCCTGATTTTGACTATGTGCATATTCTTCGCACCATGGATATTTTAGAGGAGCATTATGATGAGTATATCAGCCATCTTTATGAAAAAAGCTGTAAGATTGTGAAAAGGGATACATCGGTCTGCTTCTATGACTGCTCAAACTATTACTTTGAAACCGAAACTGATGATGAGGATTATGTAGACGAGGTAACCGGTGAGTTTATAAAGGGGCTTAGAAAATATGGCCCAAGCAAAGAACACCGCCCTAATCCTATTGCGCAGATGGGTCTGTTTATGGATAGAGACGGAATCCCTTTGTCCATGTGTATTACATCAGGTTCTGACAATGAGCAGACTACAGCTATACCACTTGAAACCAAACTGACAAAGATGTTTAAGGGTAAAAAATTCATTTACTGCGCAGACGCAGGACTTGGTTCGTTGAACATACGCAGCTTTAATTCTATGGGTGGAAGGGCTTTTATTGTAACCCAGTCAATTAAAAAGCTGTCTGAACAGCTTAAGCAGGCCGTATTTAGCGACTGTGATTACCGCCTGCTGTCAACTGATAAGCCAGCAAGCATAAACTCTATGAAGAGCTTTGACAGGTTTGATGAAAAAAATATAAGCCTGTATAACGACAGAATATATAAGATTATTCCTGCTGATAAAAGCTTTTGATTTGGGGGCTTTATGAGGAAAAGGTATGTAAAAAAACGGTGCAGTTAAGAAAGTGAAATCAAAAGCGGTAATTCCTCAAAATATTATCGTTTCATTTTCAAGAAAAATGATGGAATATCAGAGAAATATAAGGAACCGTCAGATTGAACGTGCAAAAAAACTTCTAAAAAATATTGACCCCGAAACCTATAAGAAAGGTCCAAATGATGTAACACGCTTTTATTAAGCGTATATCAAGGTCAAAAATCAGGGGAAAAATGTTACTGATACATATGTACTTGACCAGTCAGTTATTGATGAGGAAGAAAAATTTGACGGCTTCTACGCTGTTGCAACAAACCTGGAGGATTCAGCAAAAGACGTACTGGCAGTAAGCGAAAACCGCTATAAGATTGAAGACTGTTTCCGTGTAATGAAAACAAATTTATCTGCACGCCCTGTTTTCCATCAGAAACGAAACAGAATAATTGCACATTTATGATTTGTTACACAGCCTTGCTAATCTACCGTCTTCTTGAGAAGAAGCTTGATAATTATGGCACACATTTTACAATAGAGAACACAATAGAAACGCTAAAAATATGAATGTGGCTAATCTGGAAGATATGTGCTATATGTCAACCTACACAAGCTCAGATTTGTGTACTGCTCTAAATGCCATTACCGGCCTTGGATTAGATAAAAAATACTATGAACCAAAAGAATTAAATAAAAAAATTAGAAATATTTTGAAGTAGCATTTCCATACAACGTTTTTTAGTTATAGAAAGTGGCGTAAACCCAGTAGATACAAGGGTTACCGCCACTTTATTCTTTTTTAAGTGTCGAAAATGGGATCATACTCTTATAATAACCAATTCACCATACCAAAACCTGTTTTTTAAATTCAGGTTTTGATATGGTAAATTGGTTATAACACACCAAGTGGTGCAGAATTCTTACAGGGTAAAAGCTCGAATCTGTCCGATAGTGGGAAGGATGTGCCGAAGGCTAGTGTGTTTGTGGATAGCTAGAAGTTGAAGGAAGCAGGAGATATGGAAACAATGGAAACGTGTGGGAACTAGATATCGCTGTGATATAACAATAACCGTAAACCGCTTGAAATTACAGTGACAAGATGATATCCTTAATACATAAAAATCATAGATTTAAATGTATGTGAGGTTATAATGAAAGAACTTACAATCGGAGATATAATAAAATACCAGATAAATAAAAAAAGTATTTCACCTGAAAAGCTGACCGAGGGGTTGTGTATCACTACCTCGCTTAAAAGGCTTATAAATGGAGACACCAGACAGAGTTTCTTCTTGGTGGAGAGGATAATTCAGAGGCTTGGAATATCTATAAACAAGGTTACACTTTTGCATAATGAAAGTGACGACACCCTGTTTATTATGAGGGAAATGATATGCAAACTGCTAGTAGAAAAGGCTTACACGAAGGCCGAATATATTCTTAGCGAATATGAGATGGTAGCTGACTTAAGCAGCCCGCTTCATTTGCAATATGTCCGTGAAACAAGGGGGGTTATACTCTCAGAGGGCTATGGAAAGCACGAAGAAGCCTTGGAACTTTATCATAAGGCTTTTAAGACTGTGCTTGATAGATTTGAGGTGGATAGGCTAAGTGATTTTATGCTTGGAGAAGAGGAGATGATACTCCTGATGCTTATGTTAAAAGAAGAAATGAAAGCTAAGAATATTAATATAAGCATATATGCAAGACAGCTCCTTGACTATGTAGAGAAACAATACGAGGATGAAGAAGTAAGGACGAATATATATAGCAAACTTGCCTGGCTGATGGGTGAAAGTGCGATAAAGAATAATCAGTACGAAGAAGCCCTAGAGCTTACCCTAGGTGGAATCGATGCGTTGACGGATAATGGCTTGCTGCTGCATCTGCCACAGTTTTTAGACAGACTGCTACTCCTTACCAAGGACAGGGCTGAGGATATATACAGGTCTTGGAAGAAAAAGCGGGATGCGCTAAAGGAGCTGTATGTAGAGTATAATGAACCATGGGAGACAGAGGACATAAGGCTGTGGGAAAGCTACAGACAGAACAATATTTACCTTATCTCAGAGCTATTAAGAGATGAAAGAGACTTGTCAGGGTATTCTCAAGAGGAGCTTGCAGAAGCCATAGGAATAGATGTAAAGACCATATCCAGGATAGAAAATGGCAAGTCAACCCCTAAAAAAGGTACATTTGCATCTATAAAAGAGCATTTTGACCTTGAAAGTGATAGCCTTCAGACAAGGCTTGCTGTGGATAGCCCATTTTTGCTTGAAATGGAAAGAGACATATCCAGACTTACTTCAAAGCATCAATACAAAGAGGCAGAAATATTATTTAAGTCGTTAAAGAAACAGCTATCTAAGGAAAGTAAGGTGAACAGGCAGTACGTGGCATTTATGGAAGCATTATTTGATAGTATGCTAAAAAGAAAGCCAGTAGAAGAAGTGATAGCTGATTTGGAAAATGCATTTTTAATAACAAGAAAAGATAAGCACCTTGAAAACCTGGGAAGATTCGTAACTACTGACTTAGAGGCTAAGATAATAAATATGATGGCTTTATGTTATAAACAGACTGGGCATATAAACAAAAGTGTTGAAATACTAGAAAATGCGATAAAGGGATATAAAAGAAGCAAAATAGATGTAAAAAGGCACGAGATCCCTTTTATATTGTTATCTGTCAATTTATGTGCGAGATATGAAGAGGTGGATAGGTTTGAAGACTCTATCCGTTTAACAGATGAAATGATTAAAAACCTTATAAGCTGTAAGAGAGGAGATGAACTTGGATTTTTAGTAGAAGAGAAGACTTATACAACTGATAGGATGACAGGGGATAATGCAAAGAGTAAAGAAAAATATAGGCAGAGTTACCGGTTATTTGAATTAATGAAAGCGGGAGAAAATGAAAAAGCCCCAGTTAAGAGGGCTTATATGAAATGGTACGGAGAAAATATAAGTTAATACTAATACTTATTTGTTCGAAGTTCTGATTCTTCAATAGTTAATGGACAATACTTACTAGTATTCGATGTAGGAATTAAAATAGAATAGATAATATTACAAGTGACATAATTATTACAATTTTTTTGCAGCATTTTTTCATGATGAAAAACACTCCATAAATTTGATGATGCAATCTTATTATGGATATAGAACAATTACCATACCAAAAACCCTGATATTTTTAAAACAGGTTTTGGTATGGTGTTTTGTTTATCATAAGAGTATAATCGCAGTATCAGCTGATTAAAGACTTTGCTAGTGAAGTGAGTAAATATACAAATAAACTAAATGGAGGTTCAGAATGAAAGTGAAAAACTATTAAGAGAATTTGCCTATCTATTATGATGGGAGTTATGGTTTTGTCAAATGCAGGTACTATGCTCACATTTGCCAATAATCATATAGACCTACCATATTCAGCATATGGAGGAGATGGTAGTGACTATTCATCAGATATTAGACCTAAAACAGATAGAAGTAGTGCCTACGCAAAGAATTTAAATAATAATCTTACACACAGAATTCAAGTGGCAGGGACTCATGCTGCTTCAGGTTATGGAAACGTATTCGGATTTGATAACTGTACTTGGGGTACCAAATGGGATTATTACGATTTAAAACCTGGCACATATAAGTATCTTAAGAATTCAGTTTATGAAAAGGGATATAGAAATGCATACCTGGTATTTACAGAGGCTCATCATAAAGCGGGCTGGATAAGAGGAGTATGGAGTCCTGACAGCATTTAATTATTAAAAGAGGCCACTATTTTAGTGGCCTCGAAAAGGAAGAAGGTAAGCAGTTTTGAAGAAAACAAACATTATTAAAATAGCTATAATCGCTGTTGTAGCAATAGTTATACTTGCAAGCCTGAGTAATAACATTAAATTAACAGCCAACGATAGCTTAGTCGCCAAGTTCATTAATAGTGTGTTTAAGAGTGAAGAAAAGGATAAAAACAATATCACAGAGAATTCTACAGATGTAGTACATAAAGATGATAATGTATCATCTTCAATACGAAGTGCTAGTAAAGAAAAAGCATCATCTCAAATAACCCCTAACGAAGAGCGTCTATTTGAGGAAATTAGTAAAGCAGAATTATGGTATAAAAGGTAATAAGACAAGATGATGTTATTGTAACTAACTTTAATAGATATATTGTTAATAAAATCTCAACCTCTAAAAAGCTAGGAGATTTCAACTATAGCGACAATTTTGGGCATGTTGATAAGGTCGGTAATGCGATAGATGGTTATTCGTATTTTTATTATAAATACGACTTTAGAATGTTTAGACGTAGATGAGGTTTTAGGAGGGTTTTATCTAAAACAGTATAGATTTGATTTTATATAAGGGTATTGAACTCAAAAATACGGCTATGAAATGCTTACATCTAACAATGATGTTTCAATGAAAAGTAAAAAGTGCATTCAAGGTTAAAATGAAAAGAGGAGAAAAAGAAATTTTAATCTGGTATTTTTTAGTAGAAGATAAATTTATAAAATGATAAGAATGTTGATTTTTATCTTGATATAAATGACCTAGGTGCTTCGCCTGGAAGTGATGATAAAAACAAATATATAGTAAAACTTGATTATGTTAGGTAGGTAGATTATGAAAGCGATTTATACTAATGAGATAAAGAGGGCGTTTAATACCATAGGTATGAAGCTTACTTTATTGGTAGGCTGTGCATTGTCTATATGGCATGTTATCACAGTAATAATGCCGATAAGCGAAGGACAAAACTATGAATTATCTGCCAATGCTATAGATGACCTATATGTGCCTATCAGCCTGTTTAGCACCTGGATGGGAAACGAACTTTTTCCTATCCAAAGCTACATATTCTACCTTATTCTGCCCCTTTTGGCAGTTCTCCCTTTTGGAAGCTCATTTTTTGAAGATATAAAAAGCGGATATATCATAAATGTATGTACCAGGGTGGAGAAGAAGATATATTTTAAGGCTAAGTATCTGGCGGTTTTTCTGTCAGGTGGAGTGGCGGTTGCTGCTCCGTTGTTGCTTAATCTAGTGCTTTCATCAATGTTTATGCCGGCATTTATACCGGATAATGGCACAGTTGGCACCATATCGCCTACAACAATGGCATACGAAGTATTCTTTACACATCCGCTTGTTTATGTACTTATGTTTATAGTTATAGATTTTCTCTTTGCAGGTGTTATAGCTACACTTGCTCTTAGCTATACGTATTTTACAGAACACAGATTTGGAGTGATGATAGTGCCTTTTGTATTTTATTTTTTCATTTACTCCCTCACAAATCTGATAGATAAAACGGAGTATTCACTATTCTTTATGCTAAATGGTGGAGCTAACAATAATTATCTACCGATGTACATACTTTATTTTCTATTATTTTTTATATTGTCATATGTGATTTTTTATGTGGAAAGGGAAGAAACAGGATGTTAAAGCGTAGTTTGAATGTTATTGCCATATCCCTGTTTTTATTCTCTGTACTATGCTTTTACTACTCTGCAAGTCCGTATAATGGGGCGTATTATTACCGGGGACTTTTTACCCTTGCTGATGCCTATATTTATTTTTTAAACCCAAGGGTGTATGGTATGCTGGTTTTGCCATTTATCATTATCATATACTACAATCTGATAAAATATGATGATGAGGTAAATGCACTGATTAGGCTTGGAAGTGTCAAAAAATTAGTGAGGATTAGGATAAAGAAAGCTGTTTTATTTTCACTTCCTGCATCAGCATTTGTAATGTTTGTGGTTACATTGGCAAATAGCCTGCAAACAGCTACTCTCATCAACTGGGACAGTGGCAGCAGCATATATCTTCTTAAAACAGATAGCTACAACAGTGTTAGCTTTGTATGTGTGTTTACAATGGGATTTGCAACTCTTGTTCTAAGAAATATACTGGTCTGCCTTTGGATTATATTTTTTGACCTAAGAGTTAATAACAGCATCATTACGTTTATTATACTGTTTTTTGTTGTAGCATTGGAAATGTTTCAAAGCCGTATCCCGCTGTTTTGCAATTTCATAACTATTGATTACTCAATGTGGGATAGCTTGGCGGTAAAAGTCAGTTATTGCCTGTATATAGTTTTAACTCTTGTTATATACGGCATTTTAATGCAAAAATATATAAAAACAAAGGAGTGGCTGTAGTGGCTAATGATGTGGTTTTATTCAAAAGACAGCTAATACACGACATTAAAAATGGAATTGTAAGAAGATATAAAGTCTACGTTTTGTTTATGATACTGCTTTCTGTGGTGCTGGCGTTTTGGGATAAAAGGATAGCTCTATATACGACAGATAAGGCAGGGCTGTTTGACTATCTGATATATATATTTTCTGGTAAGGAGGAGATTACAAACCTTACCGTCCAGGATGTTTTTGACATACCGATAGCTTGGCTTTTTGTACACATATATACCCTGTTTAGCATAGGAACATATCCTAAGACTGAATATGTTGAGCGTGGATATCAGTTTTTAATAAGGGCGGGCAACAAATGGTGCTGGTGGCTCAGCAAATGCATATACATATTTTTAAGCGCAATCCTTTATTACATATCCCTACTGTTTTCCTGCTTGTTATTTACTACGATAAACAGAGGAAGCTACACTGTGATAAACAGGGAAATCTGTATGAGGATTTTGGGTGTTAATCTCTCTGAGATAACGGATACAAAGCTATTCCTTTGCACTGTAATTATGCCGATATTGCTGTTTATGGCACTTAATTTTCTCTGTATGCTCATATCATTTACAAACAACAATATCTTAGCTGTCATAGCTATGATGGGATATTTATCAGTGTCTGCATACTGGTGTAATGCTTTACTACTTGGGAACTACACAATGCTCTTAAGAGAACAGAAAATGCAGTTTGGGACTGGAATTACTGTTTCTTTATTGGTTATAATTTTGTCAGGAGCTTTAGGATATGGGTATTTTAAGAGCTTAGATATTTACAGCAGGGAAGAGGAGGTATGAGATGTATATTGAAATAGATGATTTGACCAAGGTTATCGATAAGCATAAGGTCTTGGATAAGGTGTCTATAAGCTTGATAAGGGCAAAATATACGGCATTAAGGGTAAGAATGGAAGTGGTAAGACTATGCTTCTTCGTGCCATTTGCGGGCTGATAAAGCCAACAGAGGGTGAGGTAAGAGTTGGAGATAAGATTATAGGTAAGGATGCAACCTTTCCTGAGAGCGTGGGTGTATTGATTGAGAATCCGGGCTTCATACCGTCATTTTCAGGGTATGAGAACTTAAAAATGCTTGCCGATATAAGAAAGCTTATTGGCAAAGAAGATATTGAAGCAGTTATGGAAAAGGTTGGTCTTGAGAAGGCTTGCTTTAAGAAAAAGTATAGAACTTATTCCTTGGGTATGAAGCAAAAGCTGGGAATAGCTGCGGCTATTATGGAAAAGCCTGATTTGATATTACTTGATGAACCAACCAATGCACTGGATGAAGAAAGTGTTAGAAAACTGCTCGACATACTTAGGGAAGAAAAGGGTAGAGGAGCCTGTATTGTACTTGCTTCTCATGATATGGAGGAGTTAACCTTGTTATCTGACATTATTTTCATAATGGAAGAGGGAAGATTGAGGGAGGCTTAGTGAAAAAGATATTTGTTACTGGATTGTTGGCTTTAATTCTTGTTCTGTATGTACTAAGGGTGTACAAGGTAAATACGGGGCTGTCTGTAAAGGAAGAAGTTATTCCATATGCCACTGAAAGAGAAGTAGGAAACGGAGTGTATATGAAGGTAAAAGAATACACGGTTCTTACAAGCAAGGAAGCTAAAGATAAGTATGATTTTGAATACGATACGGATGAAGATGTGAAAATATATCTGGTAAAGGTAGTATATTCCAACAAGGCAAGGGATAAAAAGATGGTAGATACAAGGCCGGTTTCCATTGAAAAGACAGGATATACGAATGCAACCGAGATGATGTTTTATGGCATTTGCAATCCTTTTGACTTGGAGTTTGAGCTAAAATCAGGAGAGGAAAGAGAAGTAATTCTTCCATACATCTTATCTGATTTTCAGTTTACACCTGCGGAGTGGCAAAAGCTTGAGGATGAAGAGTTCTACTTATCAACGTCCAGATATCCCGTGAAGACTAAGTGGATGATGAAATAAAACTATAAAAAGGCGCATAAAAGGTATGGATAATGTTTATTATATTGAAAAAATGTGCAGAACCCGGTAAACAGGCTCTGCACATTAGTAGTTTAAATTTTATTTAGCATTAAGTGCTGCCATAGTGATGTAGTTATATGGCTTGAAATAGCAATAACTTGATGGTATCCTAATACATAAAAATCATAGATTTAAATGTATGAGAGGTTATAATGAAAGAACTTACAATCGGAAATATAATAAAATACCAGATAAATAAAAAAAGTATTTTACCTGAAAAGCTGACTGAGGGGTTATGCACTACTACCTCACTTAAACGGCTTATAAATGGAGATACCAGGCAGAGTTTCTTCTTGGTGGAGAGGATACTTCAGAGGCTTGGAATATCAGTAAACAAGGTTACACTTTTGCACAATGAAAGTGACGACACTCTACTTATTATGAGGGAAATGATATGCAAACTGCTAGTGGAAAAGGCTTACACGAAGGCCGAATATATTCTTAGCGAATATGAGGTAGCAGCTGACTTAAGTAGCCCGCTCCACTTGCAATATGTCCGTGAAACCAGAGGGGTTATACTCTTAGAGGGATATGGAAAGCACGAAGAAGCCTTGGAACTTTATCAAAAGGCATTTAAGACTGTGCTTGAGAGATTTGAGGTGGATAAGCTAAGTGATTTCTTGCTTGGAGAAGAGGAGATGATACTCCTGATGCTTATGCTAAGAGAGGAAATGAAAGTTAAGAATAAAAATATAAGCATATATACAAGACAGCTCCTTAATGATAATCATTATCCAAGCATATTTAAAACCTTACAAATTTTAGAAGTTGGACATCTTTTATATAATATATCACTCATAGCAGATATATATGGTTATGAGTATGAGCTGGATAATGATAGTATTAATATACTTGTACTTAAGAATAAAAAGGCAGGAACTAATTATCTAGAAAATAATAAAACTATGGAATTTTTGGGAGAAAGCCCAAAACAGAAGTAGCGGAAAATATTATGGCGGGCTTATAAATTTTTGATTTAGACTATCAAAAAGTATGCCTATTCTCCCAAAGGTACAGATGAAACTAAAAAGCATAAAATTTAATAAGAATATTATGAACTCAGTAAAGACATTAACATTTGTAAATGATGGCAATGCTCTTGTTGACAAAAAAATAATGGTTTAGTGCTGTAAATGTTTATAACAGACCAGTAAAAACAAATGAATTTTAATTTTTGGTTGCCAATAATAAAACAAAATGATATTTATGAAGAGTATATACCATTTTATGGAATTCTTACCGGTAAAGAATCGGAATCGGCTTCAACACAGAGAAAAAAATAATTTAGCAAAAATCAGTTTTTGGTATGTCGTTTAATGTAACTATCTGATAGAATACTTATATCAATTTAGTATATAAGCTGTTTATCCAATACTATATACTGAATATATTATAAAATAAGTGAGGATATAGCCAATGAAAAATGAAGCAAGTAATAATTTAAGCTTAAAAATGTACAAGAAAGGCTCAAAATGGTGGAAAGCTATCATTCTGACAATTCTTTCAGGGCTTGAAACCCCATTTAACACAGGAACCTACGCTCTGTTCTTCTGGCTGATACAGGAACAGAGGTTAGAGTGGCTGCTTCCGTTTGTCGGTATCTATGTGGCATCATATGCAATTCTTTTATGGATAGGCAAGCAGGCGATTAAGGCTACAAATAATTATAAGGCACAGGTAATAACTGATATTAAAATGGCCTGTGTTAAAAACGCAATTGCAGAAGGAATTGACTCCGGTACGGCTATTTCATTTATAGACAATGACTTAAAGCTTGTTATGGCAAACTATTTTGACAATATAATAATAATAACAAAAAGTTCTGCCGTGGTAGTATTTACCATCATACTTACCTTTAGCAGCAACTGGATATTTGCACTTATTTACCTTGTAATAGGTCTGCTTCCAATGGGGCTTGGCAGCATATTGGGAAGAAAGACTGCGGAGATGACAAACCAGTATACTGAGAGTATAAGCAAAACTACGGTGCTTATAAAAGATGTGATCAAAAACAGTGGAACTATAATTAATTATAACAGAATTGCAGACACTGTTAAAAAACTTTTTGCCTCAATATCAAAGAGTGAGAAGGACTTTGCAGATAGAAACAATGAGATGGAATTTACCGGTCTTTATATGAACATTGTGTATATTGTGGTGAATATTATTCCTATTGCAATAGGTATATATATGGGAATTAAAGGCTATATTACTATACCAGCCTTTATTGCGGTTCAGTATTCAAGCGGCTGGATAGTGGGCTCTTTGGGACAGATAGCAGGTCTTATGGCTGTGCTTAAATCAACTGAGCCAATCAGAGAAAATATAATGAAGTTTAGTGATGTTGATGAAGTAAATGAAAATGAAGCTGAGGATGTAAAGAAAATTGAATTTAAAGAGGTGGATTTCGCTTATAATGAGGACAAAGAGATACTTAAGAAATTTTCTTTTAAGGCGGAAAACGGCAGTAAAATTCTTATACAGGGTGAGAGTGGAAGCGGCAAGAGTACCATACTTAAGCTTATAAGCGGAGAACTTAAACCTGACTCAGGAAAGGTGCTGTTAAATGACAAAGAGTTAAAGTACAGAAGACTTGGCTTTATATCACAAAATCCTGCGGTATTTAATGAAACTCTAAGATATAATATTACTCTTGGAAAAGATTTTACTGAGGCAGAAATAAATAAAGCTATAGAACAGGCAGGGCTTGCAGAATTTACCCGTGAAAATGGTCTTGACTATGCAATTGAAGATGAGGGCGGCAATATTTCAGGAGGTCAGAAACAGAGAATAGAAATAGCAAGAGCCCTGCTCTATAACTGCTCTGTGCTTCTTGTAGATGAGGGAACTTCAGCCCTTGATAAGAACACAGCAGCTAAGGTGCGTGAAACTATTATGAACCTTGATAAGACAGTTGTAGAAGTAGCACATTATATTCCTGATGATGTAAAGGTGAAGTTTAATACTATAATTGAACTAGGATAGATTAGTACCCATTTAAGCTTATTGGCGTATTCGGTATAGAAAAAGTGAAGTAAAGAATAAAGCTTAGGACAATATTTGCCTCAACATTATATTGAGGATATGGAATAATATCCCGTGAAGACTAATTGGATGATGAAATAGGCACAAATATATGATGGAGTGGCAGCGTTTAGTAAAAATGGGCAGAACCCTATATCGGTTCTGCCCATTGATTACCGGTGAATTTTATTTCGCATTAAGTGCTGCCATAGTGATGTAGTTATATGGCTTGAAATAGCAATAACTTGATGGTATCCTTAATACATAAAAATCATAGATTTAAATGTATGTGAGGATATAATGAAGGAACTTAAGATTGGGGATATAATAAAATACCAGATAAATAAAAAAAGTATTTCACCTGAAAAGCTGACTGAGGGGTTATGCACTACTACCTCACTTAAACGGCTTATAAATGGAGATACCAGACAGAGTTTCTTTTTGGTGGAGAGGATACTTCAGAGGCTCGGAATATCAGTAAACAAGGTTACACTTTTGCACAATGAAAGTGACGACACTCTACTTATTATTAGGGAAATGATGTGCAAACTGCTAGTGGAAAAGGCTTACACGAAGGCCGAATATATTCTTAGCGAATATGAGATGGTAGCTGACTTAAGCAGCCCACTTCACTTACAATATGTCCTTGAGACCAGAGGGATTATACTGTCAGAGGGCTATGGAAAGCACGAAGAAGCCTTGGAGCTTTATCACAAGGCTTTTAAGGCTGTGCTTGATAGATTTGAGGTGGATAAGCTAAGTGATTTTCTGTAATACGAGGAGGTGTTACAATTGAAAAACGAAGTTAGACAATTAAAAATTGCCGTGATTTTATCTGTGTTTACAGTAATAATTTTCTGTGGTCTTTTTGTGTATTCATGGTTTTTTGGATATTCCTCAGGTAAGTTCTCCTCCGCATTATTAGTGGCGGGAGGGATTGTGATTTTAATCAAAAACTATGTATTTTACTATAAAGCAAAGAAAAGGAATGATAGTTGATGCTGCAGAGGCGGCAGTACCACATTTATAAAAAATGGTATGGAGAAGATATAGACTAGTCATTTAAATTCAGGTTTTGGTATGGTGTTTTACTTTTGGAAATAGTATGATAGTAGCAGAGGTTCTAGACATTTAATTATTTTAACTAAGGAGAAGTGCCTATGAAAAAGATTGCTGTTTTTGCTGCTACTTTTATGCTATTGTTGACTGCCTGTAGTAAAGGTGAAGATAAACCTGTCTCTAAAACATCCGAAAACCACAGTAGCACAAGTATAAGTATGACAAGTACTGCTGTATCTGCAACAAATGAAAATTCAGCTGATAAAAAAGAAGAATCCAATACTGTGACTGAGCTTAAGAAGGGAGAAATAGGCTACGCAAAGGATACAAAACATCTTGAATATCCTGCCAAAGGGGCAACGATTTTGGGTTATAATGATAAACTGTCATATTTTTTCAAATATGTAGGCAATAATTGTGTATATTATGTAAATGATGGAAATACCAATAAGGAAGTTCACAAGATTAATAGCGTCAATTTTGGATTTTTATCAGGAATGTATGATACTGACCTGATTGAAGGAGTTGTTAGTCAATCTGAGAAAGAGGAATCGGCAGATGGATGGCCATTTTCATTTCATAGAATAAATAAAAACAAAGGTGAAATAATATATCAGGGTAAAAGCTCTGGGATGCCAAAATCAAAAATAATTGGAGATAGGATTATATTCTACACAAGTGACGATGTAAAGGGAGAGGGTATCCTCAATGAATACAATTTACAGACAAAAAAGGTAGAAGAAATAGTCAAACATCAGTATAAAGTTGATGATAATAGAGAACTTGAAGATGGTAGTATAGTCTATGAGTTAGACGGATTTAATGACGGAGTTATCTTTGAGGTTGAAACTGCCGATAAAAGTAAAGGTAAAGGAGTTCAAAGTATAGAAGTCTGGTACTATGATTTTAACAAAAAAGAAACAACCAAACTTCCAATAACTTCTGATAAAAAAGTTAACTATATAGGTGGTGATTTGAACTGTGTGATTGTAGGAGATGATGATGAATACGCAGAGAATACTGGTAATATGTACCTTAAACAGGATGATGGAACTTACAGCCATATCACAATACCTGAAATAGCCTCCGGGAACTATATATTTGAATCTGCAAGGATATCTGATAGCATAATTATCATCAGAACACAACAGAAGTTTATGTTATCGATTATAAAAACGGAGTTTATGAACCTATAGAGCCTAATGGACTTCTTCAACAAGGTAGAATCATTACGACTAAAAAAGATGAGCTAAATATACTTAGTGATTTTAAGGCTAAGTAATATGAAGTAAAGAATAAAGCTTAGGACAATATTTGCCTCAGCATTATATTGAGGATATGGAATAATATCCCGTGAAGACTAAGTGGATGATGAAATAGAGCCTTCTTTATGACAAGGTGGCTGAGATTAAAAAATGTGCAGAACCAGCTAAACAGGTTCTGCACATTAGTAGTTTAAATCTTATTTCGCATTAAGTGCTGCCATAGTGATGTAGTTATATGGCTTATTAAAGTGTGGAAGGAAGAAGATATCAAGGAGCTTTAACTTATCTATGGTAACGCCTTCCTCTATAGCCAGTGAGAACATATGAATAGCCATTGATACATCTTCTTTTGAAGATAGCTGAGCACCAACTACTCTTCTGGTTGATTTCTCATATACTATTCTTATCTTAACATCTGCATTTTCCTTCATGAAAGCAGGACGCTGTGTATCTTCATAATCGGTATATTCTACATCTAAGCCCGCCTTCTTAGCGGCATTTAGTGAAAGTCCAGTAGAAGCAAGCTTTCTGCCGAATACACAGATAGCGTTAGAGCCCTGTACTCCTGCACCTTCAAGCTTGGTACCGCCTATGTTGTGACCAGCCACTATACCTGTACGAACTGCATTTGAAGCGAGTGCAATATAGGTCTTGTCTCTAAGTGCATTAGAGTAGATAGTAGCACAGTCACCAACTGCGTATACATCAGGGTCGCTGGTCTGCTGATATTTATCTACTGAGTAAGCACCATTCTTCCAAAGTTCAAGGTGGTCTTTACCAAGGGCGTTGTTTGGAACGAAGCCGATAGCGTTGATAACAAGGTCAGCAGGATATTCGCCACTCTCAGTTACGATTGAAGATACTCTGCCATTTCCCTTATATTCAAGTACTTTTTCTCCAAAATGAGTCTCGATTCCCGCTTCTGATATAGCCTTGTCCATATCCTCTGTGAACCACTCATCATAGTAGCTTGCAAGTGAGCTTGGCGCAATATCAAAAAGCCTTACCTTCTTGCCACGAAGGAGACAGGCCTCAGCAATCTCAACACCGATGTAGCCTGCACCTATTACAGCGACCTCTTTAACCTCAGGCTTGCTTATTTCTTTGTCTACTTCCTGACCTTCCTGGAACAGCTTTAAGAAATTAAGTCCCTCTAAATCATTTCCCGCAAGGGCAGGTGAGATTGGGAGAGAACCTGTGGCAAGTACGAGCTTGTCGTAATTCTCTTCGAACTTTTCGCCGTTCTTCCTTGTGCCGTATACAATCTTCTTATCGAAGTCGATGTGATCAACGGCTGTTTCAAGGCTAATCTTAGCCCCTTTCTTCTCAAAGGCTTCAGCACAGGTATAGAAAAGTCCCTCATAAGAGTCAATCTGTCTTCCTACCCAAAGTGCAGTACCACAGCCAAGGTAGCTGAGGTTGGTATTTCTATCAATCATTACAACTTCGTTTCCAGGATAATTGTCAAGCAGGGTGTTTGCAGCTGCTATGCCTGCATGATTAGTACCTACAATAAGAACTTTCATATCGGTTCCTCCCAAGTTTAAATTTACCATAGTCGGTAATACTACAATTATAGTAAAAAAAAATACAAAAAGCAAATGGATTTATGATGATAAATTTCAATCATTTATAGTAAAAACATCCAAAACTGTGTAGTAGGAAGTAATAACCACAGATTTGGATGTTGAAATTTTGGCATTTATTTAGTTGTTTTAGTTGATTTTGTGGTAGAAGCTGCTTCAGGAGTCTCCATCTTTTCAAGCAAATGCTCAACCGTCACAAGCTTGGTTGAGAGTGCAAGAAGCTCTGCAGCAGTCTTAAGGTCTGCGATAGGAGGGAAGGAAGGAGCAATCCTTATGTTACTATCCTGAGGGTCCTTACCGCCGGGGAAGGTTGCGCCTGCAGGAGTCATGACCACACCGGCCTTAGCACAACGTGAAACCACCTTCTTAGCACAGCCTGGCAGAGTGTCATAAGAGATGAAATAGCCTCCCTTTGGAGATGTCCAGGCAGCAATACCGGTACCGCCAAGCTCTTTTTCAAGGATTTCCTCAACTGCCTCAAACTTAGGACGGAGGATGTCTGCGTGCTTTCTCATATGCTCCACAAGTCCATGTATATCCTTAAAGAACCTTACGTGACGGAGCTGATTTACCTTGTCATGTCCTATGGTCTGCATAGCCACTGCCTCTGTATGTCCTCAAGGTTATTAAGACTGGTAGCAAGGGCTGCTATACCTGAGCCGGGGAAGCTTACCTTACTGGTTGAAGCAAATTTATAAACTAAGTCAGGGTTACCGGCACGTTTACACTCTGCAAGAATCTCTATAAGGTGATCCTGGTCGTGGTCATAGAGGTGATGTACCGTGTAAGCATTGTCCCAGTATATTCTAAAATCTTTTGCGGCAGGCTTGAGCCTTGCAAACCTCCTAACTGTCTCGTCTGAATAAGAATTGCCTGTAGGGTTTGAATACTTAGGTACGCACCAAACGCCCTTGATGCTTTCATCAGAAGCTACAAGCTTTTCTATCATGTCCATATCGGGACCTGTCTTTAACATAGGTACACATATGCTCTCTATTCCAAAATACTCTGTGATGGCAAAATGTCTGTCGTAGCCTGGAACTATGCATATCCATTTTACCTTATCAAGCTTGCACCAAGGGGTGCTGCCCATCACACCGTGAGTCATTGAGCGTGAAACGGTGTCATACATTACATTTAAGCTGGAGTTACCGTAGATAAGCAGATGGTCGTATGGCACTTCCATCATATCACCTATAAGCTCTTTTGCCTCAGGGATACCGTCAAGTACGCCGTAGTTACGGCAGTCTGTGCCATCTTCGCAGAGAAGGTCTGAGGAGCTGTTTAGGGAATCCATCATACCCATTGAAAGGTCAAGCTGGTCTACGCAGGGCTTACCACGGCTCATGTTTAGCTCTAAGCCCCTTGCCTGCATCTTCTTATAGTCTGCCTTAAGCACATCCCTAAGCTCCAGGAGTTCTTCTTTTGTCATATCGGTATATTTTTTCTTAGCCATAAAACCTCCGTAAATGATTAAAATGTATTCGTGTATGCAATGTATTTTAGCATTAAAAATATGATTTAGCAAGAAATATATGAGGTTATATCCATTTTCGTTATATTGCTTACATTATCCTGCCAGCTTATGTTTAATATGCTCAGTAAGTATGGTTATGCCTGTAGAGTTCTCGCCACCCCTAGGGATGATGATATCCGCATACTTCTTAGAAGGCTCTACAAACTGCTCGTGCATAGGCTTTACCGTCTGCTGATATTGATTTATAATAGAATCAATAGTTCTTGCCCTCTCATTTACATCACGCTTAATCCTTCTAAGAAGCCTCTCATCGGCGTCTGTATCTACAAAAACCATAATGTCCATAAGGTCACGAAGTTCCTTATTTGCAAGGATGAGAATGCCCTCTACGATAATCACATTTTTAGGAAATACATGAGTGGTGGAGTCGGTTCTGTTGTGAATAGAAAAATCATAAACAGGGATATCTGCCTCCTCTCCATTTGAAAGCTTTGCTATATCCCTAATCATCAAATCAGTATCAAATGAATCAGGATGGTCGTAATTAAGCCTTGTTCTCTCATCATAGCTAAGGTCGTTGTGAGCCTTATAATAAGAGTCGTGGCTGATAACAAGTATATCATCACCAAAGGAAGCCTTAAGCTTATTTACTATTGTTGTCTTACCGGAAGCACTTCCGCCTGCTATTCCTACTATACATGGTTTATTCATATCATCCTCCCGTCAAAGAAATGTATTATTGTTTAACCATAATTGAAGCAAAATATATACTTTTTATGGGGGTTTACAAGCAAATGTCTATACTTGAAATGTACCCCTAATATAGTGGTTATGTCAATAATAAATCATAATGATAGTGAATATTGTTATCAAAATTGTCTAAAAATTTGTTAATTAATTGTAAATTTTTGCGAAATCACTTTGCTTTTACTCAGAAAAAGTATATAATAAGATTGTTAAAAAATAGTCAATGATTGTCTGCAAACAGCAATCATAAGTTAACTTTTAGGAGGATAGTACAATGGCAAGATTTACATTACCAAGAGATCTTTATCACGGAAAAGGATCTTTAGAGAACCTTAAGAACCTCAAAGGAAAGAGGGCTATGGTTTGTGTCGGTGGAAGCGCAATGAAGAAGTTCGGCTTCCTTGAAAGAGCAGTAAACTACCTTAAAGAAGCAGGCATGGAGGTTGAGCTTTTTGAGGGAATCGAGTCTGATCCTTCTGTTGAGACTGTTATGCGTGGCGCAGATGCAATGCTCAAATTTGAACCTGATTGGATAGTAGCAATGGGTGGCGGCTCACCTATCGATGCTGCTAAGGCTATGTGGATTAAGTATGAATATCCTGAATGTACATTTGAAGATATGTGCAAGGTATTCGGCATACCTGAGCTTAGAAAGAAAGCACATTTTTGTGCAATCCCATCAACATCAGGTACAGCTACAGAAGTTACTGCATTCTCAATCATTACAGATTATTCAAAGGGTATCAAATATCCTATAGCTGACTTTGAAATCACTCCTGATATCGCAATCGTAGATCCTGACCTCGCTGAGACAATGCCTGATAAGCTTGTTGCTCATACCGGTATGGATGCCCTTACACACGCTATCGAGGCTTATGTATCTACAGCTAACTGCGATTATACAGATCCGCTTGCTCTTCACGCTATGACAATGATTAAGGCTAACCTTATCGAGTCTTATAAGGGAGATAAGGAAGCAAGAGCAAATATGCACAATGCACAGTGTCTTGCAGGTATGGCATTTTCAAATGCTCTCCTTGGTATAGTTCACTCTATGGCACACAAGACTGGTGCTGTATTTGAAGACCAGGGTGCTCACATCATCCACGGTGCAGCAAATGCTATGTATCTTCCAAAGGTAATTGCTTACAATGCAAAGGATACTACTGCAGCTAAGAGATATGCGTATATTTCAGACTTTATGGGAATTGGCGGTGCTTCTGAAGGCGAGAAGATTGCTAACCTTATCAAGTTCTTAAGAGGCATGAATGACAGCCTTAGAATCCCTCACGGCATTGCTCACTATGGTGCAGACAGCTTCCCTACAGAAAAGGGCTTTGTACCTGAGAACATCTTCCTTGAGAGACTTCCTGAGATTGCTAAAAATGCGATTGCAGATGCTTGTACAGGCTCTAACCCAAGACAGCCTAAGCAGGAAGAGATGGAAAAACTTCTTAAGTGCTGCTACTATGACACAGAAGTTGATTTCTAATTTAGTAAGCGTGTTACTCCTTTTGTTTATTTGTGTAGAGAGTCCGGTTATGCCGGGCTCTTTTTTTAGGGATAGTAAATTCGCCAAAATTCCATATCACGTAATAAACTTGGTTGCTTTAATTTTGGCACTTGGATAATGGTTTAAAAATGCTCTGATTTGGAGTACAATGGCAATGTAATGCCAATTGGAAATCTTATAAATCACTTATGCCTTATTGGAGGACTTAAAAATGCGTGATGAAATTACTATATCAAAAGATGAATACGTACAGCTAGTTAATGCGTTAGAAAAAGTAATCTATGTCTTACACAGGAGTGAAAGCAGAGATAATCCGGATACAAGAGCCTATTCTTTAGCCCTTGGCTACGAAGAAGTGAAGATATGGGATGATTTAATGGCGGTGAGAGATATCCTTTACAATGCCATTTCAGAAAAGGAATTTGATGAACTGGATGATAGCGGAAGTTTTGATTTTGATAGAATTTCTCTCACTGATGAAACAGATATTGAAACTTTAAGGGAAATGCTTAGGAAGCATATAATAGAGTGGAGAAAAGTGAAATCATAGGAGGCTTGTAAGCTGTTTTTGCGATTATGGCACAAAAGTAAATGCTCCGAACAATAATGCTTAATACAGAAACTAAGCGTTATCATTCGGAGCTGTAGTTCAATGATTATTGTATGTGTTATCTCTCTCTGCACTCATCACAGCCGCAGCTGTCAATAGAACAGGAGTCCTCATCCTCATAATCGTCCTCTTCTTTGTGTTCCTCTTTGTCTTCTTTTTTGTCCTCTCCACTACAAGAGCCACAACATTCAGACTTTGCATCGTTGTAGAATTCTACTTCGATGTCCTTGTCATCCTCTGCGTTTTCTTCGCCGTCTACTTCGCCTTTGGCTTTCTCTATTTCTGCCTCAAATTCATCAAGCTTTCTGCGGAGTTCGTCACGCTCTTCTTTTGTCATCTCGACAACAGCATCCATTGCTTTTTTAGCCTTGCTCTTTACTACAGTTTCCTTAAAATCTCTAGCTGCTTTTTTGCCTTCATGGATGATCTTGCTGCTTGTAGCAACCTTCTCACCCTTTTCGGAAAGTTTTTCAATCACATCCCCAGCAGCTTCGGCAGCTACAGCAATAGCTCCTATTCCGGTATAGGCTATTTTCTTTGCAATGTCCTTCAATTCATTCTTATCACTCATAATAAACCTCCTAATATTTCGGCTTTTTATCGACCATACGATATTATATGGATTATAACATTGTTTTTTTAAAAAAAGGCAAATAAAATTATAAAAAAATTAAGAAAAAGTTCACATTTTTGTAAACGTGGCTTTCAATTTGCGTCCCCAAGTATTATATAAAAAAAGAGAAAACTATCCTCAATCAGCATATAATAGGCATTTTTGGAAATCAGATCACACTTTTCTAGGGGAGTATTTAGAGATTCACCACACTTTTTCTAGGGGAATATTAGGGATTAAGCTACACTTTTCTAGGGGAATATTTTGTTCATTTTCCTTATAACTCATTCTCCGTCTTATTTAACTTTATATTTGTTATAAAGGATACGGCGTATATCATCGCCTGTTATTTCCCCTCTTTTTTTCCTTTTTCAACAAGCTTTTAAAAAAATTCTTCAGACGGTTTTTGCTCCATCTATCTGGGCAAGACCAATTGCAAAAATCCCAAGCCTTTTTCATTTGTCATTATAATTACCTCCAATCGATGATAAATACACTATTTATTATAGTATAAAGTACAGGTAAAATCAAATTATTTGCTGTGACTATATTATAATTTGATCAACAGCATCTTTATAATTTAATAGGTATTTCAGGCTTATTTATGTTAGTAATTGAAACATTTTTTTAATTAGATAATATACTTTTTGCCACTTGGTAATTATTCTATTGGATTCTGGTTGCAATATGTATATAATATATATATATGATGTGGGTGTCAAAAGTATTTGACACCCATTGATACAGGATTGCTACAGCTGCGCTTTCGCAATCCTTGCAAAAATATTCGTAATACGCTCATTTTTTTGCAAAAAAATGGCTACTTACTCATATTTTTTGCGTGTCAAAGATAATAAATTCTCTTGCAAGCAAGCTTGCATCGAATTTTTATACTTTTGACACTTGTATCATATATATTACAGGTTATGAAAATAAGGAATATTTTACAACCTATATGTAGCAATTAAACTTTTTATTTCAGAAAAAACTTAAGCGACCAGGAGAATCCTATGCCTTTTAGAATAATCAGAGATGACATTACAAAAGTAAAAGCTGATGCCTTAGTAAATCCGGCAAATCCTGAGCCTGTCATCGGTGGCGGAGTGGAGTCTGCCATCTACGAGGCGGCGGGCAAAGAGAAGCTCTTAGAAGCACGAAAAGAGTTAGGGAGACTGCAACCGGGAAAAGTTGGAGTTACCGAAGCCTTTAATCTAGCTGCAAAATACATAATACATGTAAGTGGACTCTATTGGGAAGGCGGTAATTCGTTTGAAGCCAGATGCCTTAAAGAATGTTATGAAAAAGCTCTAAAAGCTGCACTGGATAAGGGGTGTAAGAGCATAGCGTTTCCCCTTCTTGGGACTGGTACATACGGTTTTCCTAAGGATATCGGGTTAGATGTTGCAGTCAGTACATTTACGGAATTTTTAGAAGAATACGAGATGGAGATAACCCTTGTCGTATTTGATAATGAAGCTGTAAATGTAAGTGGCAAGCTTGCCTACGAGGTTAAAAGCTTCATAGATGATAAGTATGCCCTTGAGGTTTTAGAAACTGAATACAAAAAAGATAGAAACATAGAATGTTACGAATTACCTAACGAGAGATTTCATCTGCTCTTAAAAGAAGAGACTTATGATGTGCTTGACAATGCCTGTACTAAAGATACATTCTCTGCAAAGCAACCAGGCTCTTTAGAAGCTGCCCTAAAAAATATCTACAAGGAGTCCTTTGAGAAGCATTTGCAGCAGCTAATTAATAAAAAAGGACTGAGAAATTCCGAGGTGTATGCAGCAGCCAACATATCCAAGCAGTATTTTTCAAAGCTCCTTAAAGGGCAGGTAAAGCCGTCAAAGGATAAGATGCTTGCACTTGCGGTAGGACTTCGGCTCAATATGGATGAGACAGCTGATTTTTTGCGGATAGGTGGTTACGCATTGTCGCCTATATCTCAGACTGATACAGTTGTAGAATATTTCATCAGGAAGCAGGAATATAATGTCTTAAAAATAAATATTGTACTGTTTGACTATGGTCTGGAACCGCTTTCAAATGGCTGATTTGAGGCTTGCATAAAGTAAACTTAAAAGGTCGCCCTAGAGTTGACCTTTTTTATGCACTTTGAGGTATGATGATATCACCAAATAAAAAGAAAACGGAGGACAAAAATATGGGAAATAATAATAAATTAGCGAGATATAACGACAGCAACCAGACATTGTATGATGAAGAATGCAGTTGGTTTAAGTTATTAGATAAGAGGGTTATAAATGATAACGAAAAATAAGTGATAATTATATATCCAATAGAGCATGGTTCAGAGATGTATTGAAGGGGCAAGATGTAATTTTACGAGGGATATCTGCACTTGAATATCTTCAATTATTTGATGGCTATGTTGGTGAGAGCAAGATTTATGTATATGCGAAGAGCAGAGGAATATATGAGAATATTGATTATCATGTCATTGATACGTTTGATAATATAGATTATTTTCACCATGACAGCATCTTATGTTCAAGTGCAAACCAAGCCATTAATGACTTATTTATGGATTATGGAAATACTGATGAACTAGCCCTGACTGAGGCACTTAGTAATTATTATCATACACATGATATGTGTTTTGATGGGCTTAACATTAAATACAATAAAGAAAAATATGAAGAGCTTAAGAACTGGGCAATTAATTTTTATGCAAGAGATTAGCTATTTAATATGTGAATATGAAAGCTTCCTGTATACTATAAATAGGTCAAGAGATTGACATAAAAAAATACCTCAAGTAAATTTAGATTATTACTGACCTGCCAGTTGGTAAAAATCTAAAAAAATACAAGAGGTATCTAAAATGAATATTAAAAGGCACAAAGAAAAATCAAGTAGTAACAGCAAATATTTTTTTGAACAGCAGGAGCTTTTGAAAAAAGCGGAGGTGATTAAGGAAAATCTCACAGCTTCAACCTGGCGTGAGTTGGAAACCAATGGTAAGTTCGATAAAAATAAAAAACTCTCTTTTATCAGCGATGACATGCTTATCTTGGGATGTGATGTAGGCAGCGAAACGCACTATGTGAGAGCAATTGATACCAGAGGACGGGAACTCAGTAAGTCCGCATATTCTTTCAACAATGATTATGAGGGATTCCAGAGTGCAAAAGAATGGGCAGTAAAGATAGCTGCTGAACATGATAAGAGTCAGATAGTACTTGGCTTAGAGCCGACCGGTCACTACTGGTTCTGCCTTGCTACCTGGATGATTGCAAATGGAATCAGTGTTGTTCAGGTAAACCCTTATGCTGTTAAGCAGACAAAGGAGGTTGAAGATAACAGCCAGCTGAAGGATGACAGGAAGGATCCAAAACTGATAGCAAATCTTGTCAAGGATGGCAACTTTGGTATGCCATATCTTCCAGAAAAAATCTATGCTGAACTTCGTAGGTTATCCATGTTCAGAGACCAACTGAATGAAGACAGAATTCGAACAATCAACCGGATGCACAGGGAGATGAAGATATATTTCCCGGAGTATAAGGAAGCATTGGGAAAAGTCGATGGAGCATTTAGCCTTGAACTGCTGAAAGAGGCACCATTTCCGGATGAACTGACCGCACTTGGAGAAGAAGGGATAAGACAGATTTGGCATGCTGCTAAACTTAGAGGACGCGGGTACAGCAGAGCCAGAGAAATCTTACAGTACGCAAAGCAAGTGTTGGGATTAAGGATGGATCTATTGCAAGCAAGGCAGCTGTAAAGTGGTTCGTGCAGAAAATCATGGAACTGGATGTTGAACTTGCTGTTATAGAGAACCAGATCAACCAGAAATGTCAGGAGATACCGCATACAGGTAACGTTCTGGAGATATCTGGGATTGGAGAAAATACACTTTCCGGTATTCTTGCAGAGATGGGAGATATTTCAAGATTTGATGATGTTAAGGAAATACAGAAATTAAGCGGATTAGGCCTTGTGGCATGCAGTTCAGGAAAGCATAAGGGAGAAACCAAAATCAGTCATAGAGGACGCAAACGACTCAGATATTGGTTATTCCAGGCAGCAAAGTCAGCAGTGGCCCATGCAGAGGAATTCAAAGAACTCCATATGTATTATACGACACGAGCAGATAATCCATTGAAAAAGATGCAGTCATTGATTGCGATAGCCTGCAAGCTTCTGAGAATCATCTATACGATTCTGAATACTGGTACGTTCTATGATCCGAAGAAGATGTTGATGGACATCAGGCGCCCGGAAAAGAAGGAATCGACTGCAGCGTAAGACAGTCGGCAGCAAAATTTATTCCAGAGCCTTGCCGGTTTTCGGATTCTTCCGAGATCGGGCAGGGTTCTGGAAGGGAACCCGATAACGATGGAGCGCTACAGGTGCTGCATCATCACAATGACCAGCAAAACGAGTCAGGGTAAGCATCCACGGAATATCCGTACCCTGTGGAGTATGCAGGTCAGTAAAATCAAAAAAACAAACAAGAGCTGTAGCTTGCAGTAGTTCTCTCCGTAGGGCATGACCCTGTTAGAAAGCTTAGCAGGCACTCGGTGTATGGACAGGTGGGACGAAGGAAGTTGGGACACGATCCCTTTAGACACGGAAGGTTCACCATCATAGTTAGCAGAGGATTTATAGCCTTTATAAAGCAAAACAATGGGATGCTTTATAAACTACACCCTCTTTTAGCTGTTCAGTATAAAATACAATGACTGTCATACATTTTTTGCTCTGTTTTATGAGGTAAATATTTAAAGAAAAGCCTGAAATTAAATGATTTAGGGCTTGACATTATAGGAAGGAGTTTTGTATGTATAGGTCAATAATTGAATTAAAAAAAGATATTTCCCCGGATTTGTTAAGCCGGCTTAAAGAAAATATTGAGGCTGCTTTTTCTAACAGGGTAGGTACTGTGAAAAATACAGGAAAAGATCCATATCACCTTGAGTTTGCCGGCGGAGAAGATAAGTTTGGATGCTTAGAGTTTGGAATGTTATGTGTAGAAGAACAGCAAGATGTAATTCCTTATATTGAAGCTTGGAACTGGATTGATGAAGAGTGCCCTGATGAAAGCTGTGATATGCTTGAAGAAATTTCGATTCCAGTGAGGTAAAATAGAGCAAATTAATCAGCTATATAAAAAAGATAAGAGGTATGATGATATCACATAAAAAACAAAGAGGATGCTTTTTGAACCGTTATTCTAGTTTTGGAGAATCGGAATCAACAAATGACCACTGTTTATAGGAAGGAGGAAAAAACCATGGAATATATAACTGATGAAGCTGCTAAAAATATGCGTGAAGCATATTTAAAATGTAAGACTGTTTTTGATCCAAAATATTTAATGGTAAATAATAGGGTAGATTTTGAAAGTGAGGAAGAGGAATTTTTCTACAAAATCATGGGTGATTTTTTCTTACAAAGAAAACAAATGGAGATTATAGGACATGAAAAATAATAAAATTTATACCTTGTTTGCGGGAGTAAATGGTGCTGGGAAAACGACCATTTACCGCACAATGGGATTTGATGAAAATGAAAACAGAGTGAATGCAGATGAAATTCTTGCTGCAAGTGGTGGTGATTGGAGTAATCAGGAAGACCAGATAAAGGCAGGCAGAGAAGCTTTAAGTAGACTGATTTCCTTTATTAAACAGGGTGTTTCATTTAATCAGGAATCAACCTTAACCGGGCAGACTATTCTAAGAACCATTGAGAAGGTAAAAGAAAACGGATTTTTTGTTAATCTATATTATATCGGATTAAATAGTCCGGAGCTGGCAATAGAACGAGTTAAGCGTAGAGTTGCAAGTGGTGGACATGGGATTCCTGAAGATGTCATAAGAAAGCGATATGAGGCATCTTTAGACATGTTAACAAGAGTAGCGCCATTGTGCGATTTTGTAGTAGTTTATGACAATTCCAAAGCATATAATAAAGTTGCGATATATAAAGATGACAGCTGGACATTGTATGATGAAGGATGCAGTTGGTTTAAGATATTAAATAATAGGGTTATAAATGCTCATGTTGGACTGTACAGTACAATAATTGAATTAAAAAAAGATATCCCCACGTATATATTAAGCCAGCTTAAAGAAAAAATCGAGTCTGCTTTTTCTAACAGGGCTGGTATTGTGAAAAACACTGGTACAGATCCGTATTACTTTGTATTTGCCGGTGGAGGAGATGAGTATGGGTGTCTTGACATAGGTACGCTTGAACTTAAAAATGATGAACTTTTTTTAAATAATGTACTGAAATGGGACTGGATAGAAGACAATCCGGGGGAATGTTGTGACCTTATTGAGCTTTTATTAAAAAGAGGAACTAAGAATTGATGGTTTGAAAAAGTAATTACTTTTGATTTGGATAATAATGGTCTTAAAATATGCTATCATAAGCATCATTGTAGCTAAAGCTAAAACTTTTTCAAGGGACTTTTTGGATGAAGTATCAACTTTTTCAAGGGACTTTTTAGACAAAGTATCAACTTTTCCAAGGGACTTTTTAGATGAAGTATCAACTTTTTCAAGGGACTTCCTATGCCTTTTAAAATAATCAGAGATGACATTGCAAAAGTAAAATCTGATTCCGGATAAAGAGGCTGATTTGACGATTGTATCATATAAATTAAAAAGGTCGCCCTAGGGTTGACCTTTTTTCATGCCTTTCGAGTTATGATGATATCACCAAATAAAAACAAAGAAAACGGAGGTATCATTATGAGTAAAGGCTACACAGAGATAGTTTACATTTTGGACAGAAGCGGATCTATGGCAGGGCTTGAAGCGGACACAATAGGTGGCTTCAACTCGATGATTGAACAGCAGAGAAAGACAGGAGAAAAGGCTTTGGTTTCGACTCTGCTTTTTGACACTGAACACGAGGTATTGCATGACAGGGTGGAGATTGACAAGGTTAAGACTATGACTGACAAAGAGTATTTTGTAAGAGGAGGTACAGCCCTCTTAGATGCAGTAGGCGGTGCGATTGACCACATCGGTAATGTTCATAAGTACGCAAGGACAGAAGACAGACCTGAGAAGACCATTTTTGTAATCACCACTGACGGAATGGAGAATTCAAGTTTTATATATTCATACGATAAAGTACAAAAAATGGTTAAAAGGCAGCAAGATAAGTATGGCTGGGAATTTATTTTCATCGGAGCCAATATCGATGCCTATGCAGAAGCTGAGAGATTTGGTATACATAAGGATAGGGCAGTAAACTATGTATGTGACGGAGTTGGTACGGCTGGTATGTATCATGCAGTAGCAAAGGCTGTTAGTACAGTGATGACTGCGGACAGTGTAGCGGAGGTCAGTGCCTGCCTTGATAACAGTGGCTGGGACAAAGAAATAAAAGAGGATTATGAGAGAAGGGGAGGAAAGATGAGGAGCGCACAGAAATATTAATGGATTAGATAAACTCTCAAATTTTCTGTAGCAAAATATTATTATTTATGATATAATATTGTTATACCATAAATATCCGGAGGATGAAACGATGAAGACATTGTTTAGCGAACAGAAAATAGTTATTGAGAATCCTAAATACACAATTTCTCTAAATGCAGAGGGACTTTCCTACAATACCGCAGATGGGAAAAAATCACTTGAGATTAAGTTTTCCGAGGTAGGTGCAATCTTGCCGATGAGATACTGCAATTCTAATCAAAGTTACAACCTGATATTTAGGGATAATCAGGGGAAAAATATCTGTGACATAGATACAGATACAAAGGCTAACAACGGGCACAACATTTTAGAAACCAAGCTTATTCTGGTCGCATTTGCTGCATATAAGCTTACACAGGCGTTTCCTGACAATTTATTTACCCTTGACCTTACTCTTGGCTTTAACCTTAAAGAAAAGGAGATAAGGATTGCAAACGGAGTTATAAGTGGTGCAAAGCATAAGGTCGATATCAACAGGATATGCAGAGCAAAGTGTGTTACAAACGGCACTATAAGCAATCTGGCAATCTACACCAAGGAAAAGGGCGGCTTCTTTGACACTCCTGACATGACCCTGCCTGTAAATGAGATTACTCTGCCTATTATTGAAGCCGCTATGGTTAGAAACACAGGCATGGGGATTGACTTTAGCAGGGGAGATGGATTCGGACAAAAAACTTCTGAATTTGTTATCATCCGATATATGGAACCAAACTTCTTTGTAGGAGAAGACGGAACCATAAAGGAGGAGTGGCAGGAAAAGGCCTACGAAAGAGTTAAAGCCTATGGATATTCAGTGGCTGAGCTTATAGGAAGCCAGTTATAAGATTAAATAACCTTAATTACTCATGACACTTATGTTTATATAGTGTAAAATATGAATGTTATATTAAAGTTCGGTCATTATTTGTTAAAGTTGAAAAATGTTAAGATATACGGGACATATAGTGATACGGAAAGTTGTAGGATTTACTCTTTCAAATAAGTGGCATAAAGTTGTTATATAAAACAATTGCATAATTAAATAGAATTTTATATACTAAAAGTAGGGGAATCCCTACTTTTAGTATATAAAGAATGGAGGTAATACCAGTGATTAATAACACATTTATAGATAATGCAAAGATTATGTCTAAGGGGCAGGTCACAATTCCAAAGGATATTAGAGAGATTCTTGGAGTTTCTTGTGGTGATAGGATAACTTTATCGTAGAGAATGGAAATGTACGCCTGATTAATTCTGCAGTATACGCTATGCAGATATTGCAGGCACAAATGGCAGGTGAAGCAGAAAAAATAGGATTAAACACGGAAGATGCGGTCATAGATATGGTAAAAGAAATCCGTACAGAAAGCGTGGATTAATGAAAGTTCTTATTGATACTAATATACTGATTTCAGCAGCTCTTAGTAATAATGGACTTCCTTATCAGGCATTTGTAAAAGCTGTAAGTTATCCTAACCATGGGGTGATTTGTGAGCAAAATATTGATGAAATGCGTCGTATATTTAATCGCAAATTTCCGGCTAAGATACAGGCCTTAGAGAGCTTTTTATCTTTAGCATTGTTAACACTTGAAATTGTTCCTACACCTATTGAAGAGCAGGAAATTGAATCAAAAATACGTGATATAAATGACAGACCAATTCTTAGAGCCGCAATTAGTGCTGGAGCAGATATATTGTTAACAGGCGATAAGGATTTTATTGAGTCTGGAATATTAAATCCTAAGGTTATGACTGCAACGGAATTTGTAAATGAAATATAAGCAATAGAATTGTACTGCAAATATAACATTAGTTAGTATAGGTGTCTGTAATACAGCAAAAATAATTTTCCCTATTGACATCTTTATCACAATCAGTTATCATATCAAGCATCAAACCTGTGAGGGAGAGTAGTAGTTAAGGGTTACTCATACCAGAGAGCTGTGATGGTGGAAATCAGCATGAGGAAGCTTAGTGAATGGACTCCTGAGGGCTTATCCGAACCAAGTAGGGTAAGACGGAGTGATGACCGTTATTCTCATTACCTGTGTGATGGCACGGGGTAAAGATGGTGCATTTGCATCAAATTGGGTGGCAACGCGGATAATATTCGCCCCAAGTAGAAGTTTTTCTTCTGCTTGGGGCTTTTTTTATTTGGCGAAGATAAATATTTCTGCAAAGTTAGATTTACTTATAGCCTACCTTGTTTAGAGCTAAATGAACATCTGAATACTATAACTGTGTAGGTCCATTAGCTTACACCAAAGGAGAAATGGATATGAGAAAATCAAACAAAATGGTAGCATTAGGACTTGCACTTACACTTGCGGTATCAGCACTTACTGGCTGTGGAGCTAATAAGCAGACTTCTTCAAGCACTTCTAAGTCAGGCAGTACGGCTAATACTTCTACACAGTCAGGCAGTACTTCTAAGTCAGGAAGCTCTAGCACCACTAAATCAGGAAGTCAGGTGACAGGCGGAGATAAGGCAGTTGTAGGTATAGGACAGTTTGCAGAGCATGGCTCGCTTGACAACTGCAGAGAGGGCTTTATAAAAGGTCTTGCAGAAGGAGGCTATAAAGAGGGTGAGAACCTTGAAATAATCTACGAGAATGCAGGAGCAGACAGTGGTATAGCAGCCCAGATAGCTAATAATTTTGTAGCTAAAAAAGTAAATCTGATTTGTGCAATCACTACACCAATGGCTCAGATAAGCTATAGTGCCGCAAATGACACAGACATCCCTGTTGTCTACACAGCAGTTACCAATCCTGTGGTAGCAGAGCTTGCAAAGGAGGATGGCAGTTCAGTGGGCAATATCACCGGTACAAGCGACAAGCTCCCTATCATAAAGCAGCTCGAAATGATTAGAAAGATAATGCCTGATGCAAAGAAAATCGGCATTCTCTACTGTACAAGTGAGGTAAACTCAGAAATGTCAGTTAAGGAATACAAGGAAGCAGCAAAGGATTATGGCTTTGAAATAATAGAGCAGGCGGTAACAAGTTCAGCAGATGTACCTCTTGCAACTGACAGTATACTAACAAAGGTTGACTGCTTAAACAACATATTAGACAACACAGTGGTAAACAGCCTTGACATAGTTCTTGATAAGGCTAAAAAGGCAGGCAAACCAGTATTTGGAAGCGAGATAGAGCAGGTTAAGAAGGGTTGTGTTGCCAGCACAGGACTTGATTATGTATATGTAGGAGAAGAGACAGGCAAGATGGCAGCAAAGGTGCTTAAGGGAGAGGCAAAGCAAGTGACATGAAGTTCCTTACCTTTGAAGAAGCTGACTTATACGGCAATGAAGAGGCTGCTAAGTCTTACGGTCTTACCCTTCCTGAAGGATATAAAGAAGTAGGAAAGTAAAAAGAATGGATATGGCTCGTTAAAAAATGGCTTGCCATAAAAAATAGTTATTTACTCTTATTTAGATGTGTCAAATATTGTAGGTGACACATCTAAATAAGCAGTGACATTATATGGAATATTAGCATTTCAAGGAGTTAAAGATAGATTTGACTCATAGCTAAATGCTTGTACTTTATTTTAATAGATGTGGGAGGCTAAAATGCAGATTATATTGGGAGTGCTTACGGAGGGGCTTGTGTATGCCATTCTCTCCTTGGGCGTGTACATTACTTATAAAATACTTGATTTTCCAGACCTTTCTGTGGACGGAACATTTCCACTCGGAGCGGCTGTTACGGTAGCTATGATTCTTCTTGGAGCACCGATTCCCCTTGCTATGTTTGTGGCAACGGCGGCGGGTGTTGCCTTTGGAGTGGTTACGGGAATTATCAATGTAAAGTTTAAGATTCGTGACCTCATTTCAGGAATCATAGTAATGACAGCTCTTTACTCTGTAAATCTTAGAATAGCCGGTAAGGCCAATGTGCCGCTTTTTAGCAAACAGACTTTGTTTGAAAACGATGTCCTTGCGAAAATATTTCCTGAGGGAATGAAGCAGTACAGCAACCTCATCATACTGATAATCATTGTTTTGATTGCAAAAATCTTGCTTGATTTTTACCTTAAAACTAAGTCAGGCTTTTTACTTCGTGCAGTTGGTGACAATGATGTGCTTGTAACCAGCCTTGCAAAGGATAAAGGAAATGTGAAGATACTCGGACTTGCCATTGCAAATGGCCTTGCAGCCCTTGCCGGAAGCGTATATTGTCAGATGAATGGTTTCTTTGAAATATCAATAGGTACGGGAACTGTGGTTATAGGTCTTGCAAATGTAATCATTGGAATCAGCCTTGTGAAACATTTTAACTTTATAAAGCCTACTACAGCTGTAGTAATAGGTGCCATCATCTACAAGGCCTGCGTATCCGTAGCTATCTCTATGGGACTTGCGCCATCCGACTTGAAGCTTATCACAGCAGCTCTGCTACTGATTATACTTGCGGCAGGCAATCTTAAAAAGAGGAAAGGAGGCAGGGCATGATTGAACTTAAAAATATTTACAAATACTACAATCCCGGCACCGTCAACGAAATGTGCCTCTTTGAAGATTTTAACCTGAATATAGAAAAAGGCGAGTTTGTATCAGTCATAGGAAGTAACGGCTCAGGCAAGACCTCTATGTTAAATCTTATCTGTGGAAGTATTCCACTTGATAAGGGTGATATTTTGATAGAGGGAAAGAGTATAGCAAGGCTTCCTGAATATGTGAGAAACAGGAGGATAGGCAGGGTGTATCAGAACCCATCGCTTGGAACCTGCCCTGAGATGACAATACTTGAGAATCTCTCCCTTGCTGACAATAAGGGCAAGAAATTCGGACTTTCTTTTGGGATAAATAAGGCTAGGATTGACTATTATAAAAAAATATTATCAGAACTGGGACTTGGACTTGAGGACAAGCTAAATACAAAGGTGAAGTCTCTTTCAGGCGGTCAGCGTCAGGCTCTAACCCTGCTTATGTCAACGCTTACTCCTATTGAATTTCTCATACTTGATGAGCATACTGCGGCTCTTGACCCCAAGACGGCAGACCTTATTATGGAGCTTACCGACAAGGTGGTTAAGGAGAAGAAGCTTACCGCAATAATGGTAACACATAATCTCAGATATGCTGTGGAGTATGGAAATAGGCTGCTTATGATGCATCAGGGTAAGGCGGTTATAGATAAGGCTAAGGAAGAGAAGTCTAAGATAACGGTAGATGATATACTTGGGAAATTTACGGAAATTAGTATTGAGTGTGGTAACTGATATGTGGTATAATATTATATACTAAGTGACGCCCCTACCTCTGTAAGTACCAAAAAAGTTCAGCGTGCTTCGCACATTCACTTTTTTGGTAACTTACAGACGGGGCTGATTAAAGTCTGGGTATGATATTATACCACTTATTTATGTTTGGTAGGTTGAAGGGAGTAGATTAAGATGAACAAAGGGTTTAAGATTTCGATTAATTCACCGGTAGTACTTGGATTTTCAGCGATATGTCTGATTGCGCTGGCTCTTAATATATTTACTAAGGGGGCGACTAATAAGCTGTTTTTTATGACCTATCATTCTTCGCTTACCAATCCAATGACCTACCTCAGATTTTTCACCCATGTTTTCGGTCATAGCGGTGTGGATCATTTTATGGGAAATATCACCTATATCCTGCTCTTAGGCCCGCTGCTTGAGGAAAAGTACGGAAGTAAACTCCTCATACAGTCGATAGTAATTACTGCTCTTATTACAGGACTTGTGAATTATATACTATTTCCGAATGTAGCCCTTTGTGGAGCAAGTGGAGTGGTTTTTACCTTTATTTTACTTAGCTCATTTACAGGCTTCAAGGACAGAGAAATACCACTCACCTTCATCTTGGTAGCTGTCATCTTCATAGGACAGCAGGTGTATGACGGTATTATGGTTAGGGACAATGTTTCCAATCTCTCCCATGTACTTGGTGGTGTTGTAGGCTCTGTTATGGGATATTTGCTTAATAAGAATGGAATTAAGAGAGGGTGAGATTTAACCCTCTTTTTTTGAGGAAAATTTAATCATTGCATTATGATGACATCTGCGTTACAATGTCTTTAATAGGAGGTATGATGCTATGGAAAAAACGGCGACTCTAAATTTGAGGGTAAATCCTACAGTAAAAGAACAGGCAGAAATAGTTTTGTCAAGATTGGGAGTGCCTATGTCTACTGCAATAAATATGTATTTAAACCAGATTTCGCTTACCGGAGGTATTCCTTTTGCAGTAACTCTGCCAAAGGCTTCAGAGGATATTAATGCTGATGTCATGACTGATGAAGAGATTCATGTGAAATTGCAAAGTGGCTATGATGATGTAAAGGCAGGTAGAGTAAAAAAGGCAGCTGAAGCACTCAAGAGGAATTAGAAGAATGCTTGTTGACAATTATTCGATATTTTATGTTATAAACAAAAGTGATGTAATGGTAATCAATGTTTTATATAGTGCATCAGATTTAAGCCAAAAGATTGAGATGATATATTGCATAATGTAAGGAGACAAAAATGATTAGATTTAACAACGACTATAATAAGCCTGCTCACAGCAAGGTGCTTAAGGCGGTTATGGATATAAGTGATGTAAGTTACCCGGGATACGGGCTGGATGAGCTTTGTGAAAAAGCTAAGGCTGAGATAAAAAAATACATAAATAAGCCTGAGGCAGAGGTGCATTTTTCTTGTAGGAGGCACACAGACTAACTTCATCGTGATAACTTCTGAGCTTAGGAGCTATCAGAGTGTAATCAGTGCAGATTCAGGCCATATTAGTGTACACGAAACCGGAGCGATAGAAAATACAGGGCATAAGGTTGAGACAGTAGCGGGAAAAGATGGTAAGCTTACTGCTGCACAGGTAAAAAAGGTGGCAGAAAATTATAGAATCAGCGGTGTAAAGGAGCATATCACAGAGCCAAAGATGGTTTATATTTCATTCCCTACAGAGTATGGAACTATCTACTCTAAGAAGGAAATTGAAGAAATAAGTGCGGTCTGCAAGGAGTATGACCTCTATTTTTTCATAGATGGAGCAAGGCTTAGCTATGGACTGGCAGCAGAGGGAAATGATGTAACTATGGAAGATTTGGCGAATTTTGCAGATGTATTCTACTGTGGTGGTACGAAATGCGGAGCAATGTTTGGTGAGGCAGTTATCATTACCAACAAGTCTCTTATGTCAGGCTTTAGAAGCTATATGAAGCAAAACGGTGCCCTCCTTGCTAAAGGCTGGCTCCTTGGTGCACAGTTTAATGCCCTTTTTGAAGACGGACTTTACTTTAATATAGCTGAGTCCTCTGTTAAATATGCAATGAAGATAAAGAAAGCCTTTAAGGATAAGGGGATTAAGTCATACATTGAAAGCCCAACCAATCAGCAATTTGTAATACTAAGCAGGGGGCAGATGGATAAACTTTCCCCAAAATACGCCTTTGAATATGAGGGGAGATATGACGAAAACTCCCATATAGTAAGGTTTTGTACAAGTTGGGCTAATACTGAGGCTGAGGTTGATGAGCTGGTAGGAGATATTGAAAGATTATAAGGCTACAATAGAAAATAATGTTTAATGGGCTGCAGCCTTGAGAATAAGATACACAAAATACAGTGATAATTTGACGATAAATCCACTATATTTTGTTGACCATATCTCATTGCGACAGCCCATTTTAAGCGCTTATAAGTTCTAGTTCTTTCCAGTCACTGTATGCGTTTCGCCTGCCTCCACAGGTTTTTTAGCTGAAGGGGTAGTGACAATAAGGATCACATCGGTATTGTTTGTGACTGTTATAGGTGTCTTATAGTCAAGGGTTGTTATTTTAGAGCCTTTAGCCCCACGGTTTACTACGATAGTAGTACGGGCATCAGCAAAAAGAGTGATGCTTTTATTTGCCGTAACCTTTGTCTCTTCTGCAGAATCATTTATGGCAACTACATCTTTCTTTTTATTTTTACCGCTTATCTTAATATCTGACTTTGCAAGTACGTAGATATTGCAAGGTTCTTTTTTGCTATCTGATACAAAATCAAGTTTTGCAGGATTTTCAAGGAAGACGGTATGTACAACTGCTTTCTTCCCTGAAGATTTAAGAGATATTTTCGCATTGTCTTTTCTTAAGTAGAGGTAAGATAGCTGTCCTGCGACCTCGATGTTCACTGCCTTAGAGCCTGTTATTATCACCGAATTAAGCAAGCTTCCCTCTGATACCTTAAGTGAGAGGCCCTCTCCTGCACTTTCAAGATTCTTACCGAAATTCCCCTTTGGTATGGTATACTTAGCCTTTCCATTTACAATGATATCACTTACTCTCTTATTTTTAAGGAGGCTTACAAGCGTAGCCTGGGTAGTGGCATAGCCCTTATTATCTACCTTAACATTTGCTTTAAGAGTATATTTAAGCTTGTTCTTTGCATAGATTTTGGCGTAAATGACAGTTTTTCCCTTAGTTTGTCCTTTTACAACCCCTTTTAATGATACAGTGGCTATTTTCTTGTTTCCTACTGACCATTTAACAGTAAGTTTCTTATCAAGGCCTTTTATTTTTAAGCTGTATCCCTGTTCTATGTGAAGATTTATGGATGATTTATTTAGCTCTGGCTTGGCAGCCTGCACCGGTGTAGCCCAAAGTAATACTGTCATCAAAAGTATTGCCATAGTTAATATGGGAAGTATATTTAATTTTTTCATAGTTCCTCCTTTTTTGTATATTGTAATTGTAGCATTAAAATGTGGAGACTACAATAACTAAGATATATTTGAAATATGATTGTACACATTTTTCCGACTTACCCTTGCCTCTTTACATTTCCCACCGTTTTCGTATAAAATTACATGGGAGTTTAGCAGTATAACAACAAGACAAAGGATGGTGGATAAGACGTGAAGCTGGATATTAAAACAATAAGCAGGGAAGTAGTAAAAAATATATATCAAAATAAATTCGGATATTACACAAAGGCCGTCATATTGCAGCTTTTTATGGCAACTGTGGGGAGTTATTCACTGAGGTTCATATTCAAACTAATACTTATGAGTGCCGGACAGGATAATTTTACCACTCATAACGTGATATCCATACTTAGCGCTCCGCTAAGCCTGCCACTTTTGTTTATCTTTGTAATCCTTTTAAGTATGCTTACATTGTTTGAATTTTCTGTACTTACGCTGATGGTTTATAGTTCATACAAAAAAACGAAAAGATTCTTTGGCGGGATAGTCTTACAAAGGAATTTATAAAATGGAAGAACTTTAGCCCCAAGCAGTTATTTTTGTTTGTTATATATTTTATACTGATGATACCTATGTCAAACCTCGGGCTAAGCTCTGCATTTTCGGAAAAATTCTTCATACCTTCATTTATCACTGAGGAACTTATGAAGATGAAAATTGGAGCAGTTGTATACATAGTTTTTCTTGTAATATGCGGATACATCAATATAAGGCTGATTTTTACCATCCCGCTCACGGTCATTAACAACCAGCCTTTTTCAACCAACATGAAAAAAAGTCTTGAAATTACCAAAAAAGGGAAAATAAGACTGCTGTTTATGTGGTTTAGGCTGGAAGCTGTCCTAGTCATAATCGGAGGCATTTTACTCTGGGTTAACACTTTGGTATTTGAGCTTCTTGATTCATCTGGAAGAGAAATAGTATATAACAATGTATTTTATATTATTTCGCGTATCATTTTATTCTTTTTTATAATAGCATCTAAGCTGATTCTTATATCTTCGATAGTGAAGATAATAAGTGACAGGGGAGAAAAGCTCTTTTTTAAGACAGCTCCGAGGATGGATAATGAGATAAAAAGGCGTAAAAAGATGGCAGCTATAACGAGTGTAATAATGATAATTATATTTGGGCATATGGGATACCAGATGTTTTCTACAGAGATAAATAAAAATGTGCTGATTATAGCACATAGAGGATATAGTAAGTTGGGAGTTGAGAACTCCCTGGAGTCTCTTGCGGGTGCTAAAAAGGTAGGCGCAGACTATGTAGAGCTTGATATACAGTTAACGAAGGATAATAAATTTGTGGTAATGCACGATTTCAACCTTAAAAGACTTGCAGGGGTTGATAAAAAGGTAAAAGATTTGACCTTTGACGAGATAGAAAAGCTTACCATAAGTCAGGGAAATTTTAAGAGCCATATCCCATCCTTTGAGGAATTTGTTAACCGCGCAAAAGAGCTTAATATCAAGCTTTTGGTGGAATTAAAGCCTCACGGCGGGGAGCCTTACAACTATGCCGAACTTTTTATAAATGAAATGAAGAGGCTTGGTGTTGAGAAGACTTACAAAACTATGTCCGGAAATCTGGAAATAATGGAAGAAATAGAAGATAAGGCGCCTGAAATAGAGACAGGTCACATTATTGCCCTGCAGTTTGGCAATTTCTCGGATGAAAAGGTAGACTTCTTTGTACTGGAAGACTTTTCATTTAATGACATATTAAGTGCTGACGCCAAGAAAAAAGGTAAGGACATCTTTGTCTGGACTATAGATGACAGTGAGAATATAGTAAAATATCTTCATAAGGATGTGGCAGGCATAATTACTGATTATCCCGATATGGTAAAGGAAGAGATAGAAAATGAAGACAATAGCTATTTTGAAAAAATAACGAGGCTGTGGTCGCAGAGTATTAAATAATATTATCCTGTAGAATTTGCCAAAAACTAGCTATCTTAATACATTCAGAGAGAAAAATGAATAGTGCGTAAAATATTATTGTTTATGAAGTTTGTATTGGTGTCACTTAAAAACGATTTTTTTAACCAAAAATATGTGATATAAGTAATTGACATTATATAATTATGTAAATATAATTGAACAATAAAAGCTTTTATGTTAAGGGGGAAAAAAATATGGCAAAAATAATTGAAATTCGTCAGGATATAGTTTCAATTGGAACCGACTATAACACAATTGAAGAGATTCGTGCGTCTGAATTAAGTTTTGTACCACATCTGGGTGATGAAGTAGAAATATTTAAGACAGATACACGTATGATAGTGAGTAAAGTGGAAAAGAAGAGTGACTTTCCAGCAGGCGGTATCAATATAAACATGAATCAGGCGCAGAGCCAGCAGGTAGCTGCCCCTATTTATGCGTCAGGAAAGGTAGTTAATAAGGTTGCTTATGTTGTATTTGCTATTTTACTTGGAGGAATAGGTTTACATAAGTTTTACTCAGGAAAGATAGGAATGGGTATCTTATATCTAATATTCTGCTGGACAAGTATTCCTTCCATCATTGGCTTGGTTGAGGGAATTATAGCAGCATTGAAGCCTGCAGATGCTAATGGAAACATCGTAGTATAAAGTAATATATTCTATAAAAGTGGCTGTCACACTGAATTGGTGACTAGCCACTTTTTTTTCGTAACAAGAAATTCCTAAATTTTAAATGACATCAAGGCATTTAAAACAAGGATGCCTGCTAGTATAGGGCATAGAAAACAAGGCGGTGAGAGGTTAAAAGATATAAATATGGGCTATCAATGAAGCAGAAACCACTGCCGCCTTAAGTGAAAACAAAATCGTCCATGGGCTAAGTTCATACTCCAGGCAGGCGTATTTAAGATATGAACTTACAAGATTCAGACTTGACTTTACAAGTGAGGACTCAGCTATCAACTATAAATATACGGATATATCTGAAAAAGATGTAACCTGCTTCTATGAGAAAAACAGAGATTTATTTACAAAGGCAAATGGTGAAAGATATTAGCTATAAATATATCTGAGATGTGAGTTCTGAAAGCATTTGAAATTCTATGATAACGATTGCATAAATATTTATGGAAAATGTTTGCGTAGATGCTATTATAATAGTAAAGTTACTTAAAATTGTTCTTTTCAAGGACTATTATAGCTTTGATCAATCAAATTTTATATATTTTACACTTGTATATTTACATAAAAATAGGAGAAACTTATGGCAGATAATCTAATAGTTATACATGGAGGAGGGCCGACTGCGGTGATAAATTCCTCCCTCTATGGGGTTTTAACTTTCGCAAGGAAGGATGAGAGAGTAGGTAAAATCTATGCTGCAAAAAACGGTACGGGCGGACTCTTAAAAGAAGAACTAATTGACCTTAGCGATGTAGCTGATGAAAAGCTTGAACTACTCAAACAGACTCCGGGCACGGCTATCGGGACATCAAGAGATCCGCTTAAAAAGAGGATTATGAAAAGATGGTGGATATCCTTGTCAAATACGGCATAAAGTATGTGCTCTTTAACGGTGGCAACGGCACCATGGATACCTGTGGCAAACTTTGTGAGACTTGTAGGGAGATGGGAAAAGATATATTTGTAATGGGTATACCAAAGACTATGGACAATGACCTTGCAATTACAGACCATAGTCCGGGCTTTGGCAGTGCTGCCAGATACATAGCAACAAGCGTTAGGGAACTATGCTTCGATGTCGAAAGCCTGCCTATCCATGTGGTGGTTGTTGAAGCATCCGGCAGGAATGCAGGATGGATAACCGCAGCAAGTGCTCTTGCTGATAGAGAAGGTAGATATGCACCAGACTTGATATATTTGCCTGAAGTTCCATTTTCAGAAGAAAGATTTCTTGAAGATGTAAGGGAAAAGCTTAAAACAAAGAAGGGCATAGTGGTTGTTGTCAGTGAAGGACTTAGCGATAAAGAGGGGAAACCTATAGTTAAACCTATATTTCAGGTTGGCAGGGCGACTTACTTCGGCGATATCAGCTCCCACCTTGCAAATCTTGTGATTAAGGAACTTGGCTACAAGGCAAGGGGTGAGAAACCGGGGCTTCTTGGCAGGGCATCCATTACCTTGCAAAGTGAGATAGATGTCGAAGAAGCTATACTTGTAGGCATTGAAGCTGTAAAGGCTGTACTTAACGGAGAAAGCGGCAAGATGATAGCCTTATCAAGAAATGAGGGAAGTGAGTACGGAGTTCATACTACAGCAGTAGATATAAAAGAGGTAATGATGTTTGAAAAGAAGGTTCCAAATCATTTTATAAATGAGGCCAAAAACGGAGTGACTGAGGATTTTATAAAGTGGTGCGAGCCTTTGGTTGGGGAAATTGGGAATGAAATGGTGAGTTTTAAGTAGTTCATAATATGCAAATATATGATAGCAGAGCAAGTTGAGATTACGTAAGAGTGAAAATATAAAATGCTATACTGAAAGATATGAAAAAAAGAATTGGAAAAGTAGTCAAAGAAGTAACTAATAAAGTACATTTTAACGGTATATATAAAATTTATAAAGAAATGAAATAACGAGGTGAGAATATGTTAGTAAATATGAGGGATGTACTAAAGGCAGCAGATGACAATTTATACGGGCAGGGTGCATTTAATGCCAATTCCGTAGCACAGATAAAGGCTCTTGTCGAGATACACGAAGAGCTTAGAAGTCCAGCCATTATTCAGGGAGCCAATCTAGCCAACGGCTTCATGGGTGGCTGCATTGATTTTACTAAATGTACGCTTGAAGATAAGAAAAAAGGTGCCAAGAACATAGGGGATGCGGTTAGAAAATATGCAGAGAACAGCAAGGTTCCTGTTGTACTTCACCTTGACCACGGCAATGACTTTGATGCTTGCAAGGCTGCCATAGATGGTGGCTACACCAGCGTAATGATAGATGGCAGCAGCCTCACCTATGAGAAAAATGTGGAGCTTACCAGAGAGGTGGTAAAGTATGCCCACGAAAGAGGAGTGTCTGTTGAAGGCGAGCTTGGAGTACTTGCAGGGGTAGAGGATGATGTATTCAGCGAAAAGAGCAGCTACACCAATCCTTTACAGGCTTTGGACTTCTTTAAGAAGACAGGGGTGGATGCCCTCGCTATCAGCTATGGAACCATGCATGGCCCTAACAAGGGTAAGAATGCAGTGATTAGAAAAGAGATTGCTATCGCTATCAAGGAGATAATGAGGCACGAGGGAATTGACGGCTTCCTTGTAAGCCACGGCTCCTCAACTGTTCCTCAGTACATAGTTAAGGAGATAAACGAGCTTGGCGGCAACATTACCAATGCCTACGGAATAGATGTAAATCAGCTTGTTGAGGTAACAAAGAGCGGAATCAACAAGGTAAATGTAGATACAGACATTAGGCTTGCTACCACGAGGAATATGAGGGAGTTGTTTAAGAACAAGCCTGAACTTAAAAATGTGCAGTTTTGTGATGAGATATTTAAACTCCTTGAAGCAAACCTAAGGTATCAGACCCTAGAGCCTACTTACACCCTATAATGGATACACTTATGTACGGGCATATTCCAAATGAAGGCGTGGCTGAGATAGTAAGAGAGGTAGAACTTGCAGTCAAGGAAACTGTCGGAACTCTGATAGTCAAGTTTGGCAGCGTTGGTAAAATGCCCCTTGTAGTGCCTCATACAATTGATGAAATGACCGCATACTACAAGAGTAGAAAGTAAGGAGGAAGGATGAAAAAGTATTTATATCTTAACTTAAAAAGATTTGACGTACTGAGAGAATTTGGCGGTGTTAATGGGGACTTAGACCTTAAAAACTGGTCTGTTAACATCATCAAAAAGATAACAGAGCCATTAAAGGAGATTAAGGCTAAGTCAGATGTCGAATTTGTAATGTATCTCCCTGAGCTTCATTTATTTAATGCCTTAGAGACTGCTGATGAAACTATATCTGTCGGCTGTCAGGGTATCTTCTATGAAAATGTGAGCAAGGGAGGCAACTTTGGAGCATTTACAACTCACAGGGTAGCTGCGGCAATGAAGCAGATAGGGGTAAAGGATGTAATTATTGGCCATTTTGAAGAGAGAAAAGATAAGAACAATCTCTTATCAATGGCGGGGACTGAGGACAAGGCTTTGGTGAACAGGATATTAAACAAAGAGCTTGCCCTTGCCATAGAGGCTGGCATTACTCCTTTATACTGCATAGGAGAGAGCCTTGAGGAGAGGCAGACTTCCTGGAAAGAAGTTCTTAAACTACAGATAGAAGAGGGCTTAAGGGGAATTGACTTAACAAAGGTAAAGATTGCCTATGAGCCGCTTTGGGCTATAGGACCGGGTAAGACTCCGGCTACAGCTGAGGAAATAAAAGAAGTGGTTGATTTTATCAAGTCAATTGTTGATGTACCTGTACTTTACGGGGGCGGTCTTAAGAGTGATAATGCAGCCTCTATTTCAAAGATAGAAGGGGTAGATGGCGGCCTCATAGCACTTACAAGGTTTACCGGAGATATAGGATTTTACCCTGAGGAGTATTTGGAGATAATTAAGACTTATTTGGGGTGATATGTGGGTTACAAATCATTGTGTAAGTAGACTTGAACAGAACTTTATAAGTTTGACACTGGTGCAATAAGCCTTGATTGTGCTAATAAGAATTGATAAATCTTTGTTTGCTGTTATATGTAAGCTTGGAGTGTTAAAAGAACTTATATAAATAAAATATTCGGAGGTAAAAATGAACTTAAATTTTGAGTATGGACATGGCTTCATGAAGGCGGAATTGCCGGATAATACTGATATATTTATACCTGGTGAGACAGTTGCGGATCCTCCTCATATACCGGAGGAGCTTCTTGTGGAGAAGACCCTTTATTCTATCAGGCATCCAATAGGGATGGAGCCTATAAGCAAGCAGGTTAAGGCAGGAAGCAAGGTTACCATCATCTTCCCTGACAGGGTTAAGGGTGGAGAACAGCCAACATCTCACAGAAAAATCTCCATAAAGCTAATCTTACAGGAGCTCTACGATGCAGGAGTGAAAAAAGAGGACATCCTCCTTATTTGCTCAAACGGACTTCATAGGAAAAATACTGAAAAAGAAATAAGAGGGGTATTAGGAGATGAACTTTTCTTTGAATTCATCCACACAGGACAGATAATAAACCACGACAGTGAGGACTACGAGCATCTTGTAGACCTTGGCAAGACTCCACAGGGCGATCCTGTTATTATGAACAAATACGTCTATGATGCGGACTTTGCAGTGCTTATAGGACATACTCAGGGCAACCCTTATGGAGGGTATTCAGGAGGATACAAACACTGTGCAACAGGTATTACCCACTGGCGTTCAATAGCAAGCCACCATGTGCCAAAGGTAATGCACAGAGAAGACTTTGTGCCTGTAAACAACAGCTCCGCTATGCGCCATAAGTTCGATGAAATAGGCTCATATATGGAAAAATGCATGGGCAAGAAATTCTTCTGCTGTGATGCTGTCCTTGATACCAAGTCAAGGCAGATAGAGATAAACTCAGGCAGTGCTGACGGAGTTCAGGAAAAGGCCTGGGTAATGGGAAATCAGAGGACCTATGTGCCATTTGCAGAGAAAAAATACGATGTAATAGTCTTCGGTATGCCACAGTTCTTCCACTACGGAGACGGCATGGGCACTAACCCTATCATGCTTATGCAGGCACTCTCTGCTCAGGTTATACGCCACAAGAGAATAATGAGTGATAACTGTGTATTCATCTGCTCAAGCACCTGTAACGGATATTTTAATGAAAGGCTGTGGCCTTATCTTCCTGAGCTCTTCGAGCTTTAAGGAAGAGGGAAATACCCTGGTTGACTTAAACAGATATGGAGAGTACTTTGCGACAAATGAGGAATACATCAGAAAGTATCGTTACGCAAACGCTTTCCATCCTTTCCATGGCTTCAGTATGATATCCTGCGGACATTTGGCTGAGAAACATACATCAGCAATCTACATTGTAGGAGCTGAGAAGCCCGGGTATGCAAGAGCTATGGGTTTAAAGACCAGGGAAACTTTTGAAGAGGCACTTAAGGATGCAAGACTTAAATATCTTCCAAAGGAGCCTAACATCCTTGCCCTCCCAAGAACCTTTACCACAGCTGCAGTCCACCTTATGATGAAGGACGATGTGATGCCTGTAGCAGACAGATATTTAAAATAATTTGTGATCGAAGTATCGGGGGTATAACAATTTTGCGTTACGTATTTGCAAAAGAATTTATTCTATTTTGATTGGCAAAATGTGAATATCGCTTGTTTTTAATAATAAGCTGATTGCGTATATCTGACAGGAATTGGGATAAGAAAACTAGAAATCAGGATGTCAGCGAGTTTTGACATCCTGATTTTTTACTCCCGTTAATGCAATCGTTTGCCTAAATTTGTGTATTAATTTGCCTAAATTTATGGTATAATATCCTTACCTTATAAGGCAAAGGGGAAAAGCATGGAAAAGAATACAACCCTTAAAGATATAGCTGACAAGCTTGGAATATCAGTATCAACTGTTTCAAGAGTAATAAACGGCAATTCGGTAAAGGCAGCGAACAAAAAGCTTCAGGATGAAATCTGGAGGACTGCCAAGGAGTTAAACTATGTTCCCAATACCGCAGCTCAGCTTCTAAAGAGGAGCAGAGAGACAGACAGGGATAGTCTTAGAACGATAGCCTGTGTATTTGCAAGGGCGGATACAGACCAAAGTGATCCATTTTTTTCGGAAATATCCAGGGCACTTGAGACTGAACTTCTTAGACAGGGCTTCATTATGAAGTATTCCATTTACAATAAGGGACTGCCTCAGGCTGTACTTGAGACCTTTCTTAAGACTGAGAGGGTGGATGGGGTTATCATACTTGGAAGACCTGATAAGAAGATAATTGAGTTAGTATGTAAGTACAACAAATATGTAGTATATGTTGGGCTTAACAAGATAGATGGAGATATAGACCAGGTTATCTGTGACGGCTATGAAGCGGGAATGGCTGCATTGAAGCATTTAGAAAAGGCAGGGATAAGAAAAATATTTTATCTTGGTGAGACAAAAAGTGAAGCAAGGTATAAGGCATTTAAGGACTTTATGAGGCAGCACTCCCTTGCAAAGGAGCCTGCTGACTTTACTATAGAATCACCTTTTAGACTTCAGGCTGCCTACGATAAGATGAAGCACTTCTTAAAGAAGGGGGAGCTGCCCGAAGGACTATTTTGTGGCAATGACCTGGCAGCACTAGGTGCGCTGAAGGCTCTGATTGAAGAAGGAATTAAGGTGCCAAAAGACATATCGGTTATAGGGATTGATGATATTGCAATGGCAGGCTTTTCAACCCCTATGCTTACTACAGTAAGCATCCCCAAGGAACAGCTCGGTAAGAAGGCTGCTAAGTTCATAGTGGACAGGATACTTAATGGAAATGACATAAATGTAATAATGATGATTCCTTTCAAGCTGATTGAGAGGGAGTCTGCAAAAAAAGTAAAAGAGGTAAAAAGATGATTAAGAACAAAAAAGTAGTTTTAACAGCATTATTTATAGCACTTGGACTGACCTTGCCTATGATAACCGCCAATGTACCAATGATAGGCAATATGCTGCTTCCTATGCATTTCCCTATTATTATCTGCGGTCTTATCTGTGGGGCGGGCTATGGAGCTTTGGCGGGAGTTATAACCCCTCTTTTAAGAAGCTTTATCTTCGGCATGCCTCCTCTTTTTCCGATTGCGACAGCTATGGCATTTGAACTTGCTGCCTACGGAGCTGTAGCAGGACTTGTTTATGTGGTTATTCAAAAGAGTAAAGGCTCAGTTTATCCTGCCCTCATTATATCAATGTTATCAGGCAGGGCAGTATGGGGAGTTGTAACCTTCATCCTCTTTAGGATGATGGGCAAGACACTTACGCTCCAAATGTTCATTGCAGGAGCATTTACAAATGCGGTACCGGGAATAGTAGGACAGCTAATCATCATCCCTGCGCTTATGTATTATCTTGCAAAGCACAGGGCTGCATCAGTAGAAACTATATAGGTATGAAATGAAATATTCTTATGAGGAAATAAAAAATTTTGTAGAAAGATATATGCAGGATGAAGGTGAAAGCCCTGTGTTAATTGCAATTGACGGTAATTGTGCCGCTGGCAAGACTACGCTTGCGGCAAGACTTCAAAGCGATCTAGGTGGCAATGTGTTTCATATGGATGACTATTATCTGCAAAGCTTCCAAAGGACAAAGGAGAGGCTAAGGGAAACAGGCGGTAACGTAGACTATGAAAGATTTAGAAAAGAGGTGATTGAACCTCTTAAAAAGGGTGAAGCAGTAGGGGTATATGCCTGCATTCACCCTGATTTCGTTTTAGAATACAGGAAAACTCTCGAATTTAAGAGGCTTAACATCATAGAAGGCTCCTATTCCTGTCATCCTTATTTTAACTCTCCCTACAAGCTGCAAATTTTCGTAGAGGCTGATTATGAGCTACAGATTGAAAGGATTAGAAAGAGAAATGGGGAGGTAATGCTTCAAAGATTTATAGATGAATGGATACCCAAGGAAAATGAATATTTCAGAAAAATGAAGATAAAGGAGAAATGTTTACAGATAAAGATGTAGAAACAAAAAAAGGATGATAAAAAAATCATACTTATAATCAGAAAAGTATAGTGGTACAATAGCCTTAACTTGATGAAGGGAGATGGTTACATGAAGAAAAAAAGTAAACTCCAAACAATCCCTAAGCAGTTATGGCTATTGTTTTCTTTTTTGGCGGCAATGGTGGTATGGTACCTCTTATCTATCAATCCACAGACTGCAAGAAGTTTTCCAAATGTAGTCTTAACTGTAGAATCTGTAAAAACAATGATTGGCAGGGGAGTTTTCTTTACAGACATTAGTAGCAGTTTGATATCGGTAAGCGTGGGATTTTTGCTTGGGTTTGTATTGTCCTTGCCTACCGCTATACTTATGGCTTGGTATGCACCGGTAAGAAATATTATCGAGCCTTGGATACAGTTTATCAGAAATATTCCACCTCTTGCTTATGTTCCTCTTGTAGTTATTTCTGCGGGGGTAGGCAGGAGGCCACAGATTATAGTTATTACTATTGCGACCTTTCTTATAATGACGGTTACTATCTATCAGGGTGTTGTAAATGTGGATGAAACCCTTATAAAGGCTGCCAGGGTACTTGGAGCAACCGATAAGGATATATTCTTTAGAGTTATTGCCCCTGCGACTCTGCCTTTTATAATAACAGCTATAAGGCTTGGAAGCTCAACAGCTCTAACCACGCTGATTGCGGCAGAATCAACAGGAGCGGTTGCAGGACTTGGTATGAGAATACGTTCGCTAAATAACAGCTTTGAGTCAGCACCTATGCTTATGTATATCATTATTATCGGTATCATCGGTATGTTGGTAGAAAAGCTGGTTAAGTTCTTAGAGAGGAGGTTTACATCATGGCAGGAGAAGAGAGAAGTGTAAATGAGAATGTAAAACTTCGAATAAATAAACTAAGAAAAGTTTTTAACACCAGAAATGGTGAAATGGTTGCCTTAAACGGGGTTGACCTAGATATAAGAGAAAATGAATTTATCTGTGTAGTAGGACCATCGGGTTGTGGTAAGTCAACCTTACTTAACATAATTGCAGGACTTTCAGAGCCTACCTCAGGAGAGGTCTACTGTGATGGCAAGCTTGTCAAGGGAACAGGTACTGAAAGAGGAGTGGTATTTCAACAATATGCCCTATTTCCTTGGCTTACAGTAAAAAAGAATGTAATGTTCGGACTTGAACTTAAGGGAATCAAGGGAAAAAGAAGCTGAAGAGAGAGCCATGAAATACATCAAAATGGTTCAGCTGGAAGAGTTTGCTGACCATTATCCTAAGGAGCTTTCAGGAGGTATGAAGCAGAGGGTTGCCATAGCGAGAGCCTATGCGGTGAATCCTTCAATTTTGCTTATGGATGAGCCTTTTGGAGCCCTTGATGCACAGACTAGAACCCAGCTTCAGCAGGAGCTTTTGGAGACCTGGGAGAAGGAGAGAAAGACCTGCTTTTTCATCACACATGACGTGGATGAAGCTATCATCCTTGCACAAAGGGTTATCATAATGAGTGCAAGGCCGGGAAGAATCAAGGAGATAGTTGAGATAGATATTCCTTATCCAAGGGATCAGGAAACCAAGATGTCACCTAGATTTTTGGAGCTTAAGAACCATATTTGGAGCCAGGTATACAAGGAATATCTGGAAGTAAAGAAGTAAAACCTGCGTGCAGGATATTTACAATATAAGGAGGAGAAAGATATGAAGAAAAGAATAATGGGACTGGCACTTTGTGCTACACTTCTTGCGAGTGCTTTAGTAGGTTGTGGAGGCAATACCACAAAGACTACATCAGACACAAAGGCAAGCACAGCAAACACCTCACAGGCTGCAAGCACAGCTTCAACCAAGTCAGAGGCTAAAAGCGAAACCCCTGCCAGCACAAAGCCTGAGGCAGTTACCCTCAATGTGGCATATATGCCTAACTATGGAAGCCTCTGGGCAATTGAAAATGCCATTGCACAGGGCTATCTGGAGGAAGAGGGAATTACAGTTAACCTGACTGAGTTCCAGGATGGACCTACAATTATAGCGGCTATGGAATCTGGAAGCATTGATATCGGATACATTGGACAGGGTGCTCATAAGCTTTGTATCAACGGAAAGGCTTCAATATTTGCACTTTCACACATTTCAAACGGTGACGCTGTTATCGGAGGAAAGGATATCAAGAAGATAGCAGACCTTAAGGGAAAGAAGGTTGCTTATTCCTCAGGGACTTCAAGCGAGGATATCTTACTTAAGACTCTTGCTAAAGAAGGAATGAAGCTTTCAGATGTAGAGGCAGTAGATATGGATGCTTCCGCTATAGTAACAGCTATGCTTTCAGGTGGTGTAGATGCCTGTGCAACCTGGTCGCCAAATACACTTAAGATACTTGATGAAATGAAGGATGCTACGAAGCTATCAGACAACCTCACCTTTAAGGATACCACAGTTTCTCTTGCAAGCTGGATTGTAATGCCTAACTTTGCTAAAGAGAAGAAGGATGTACTTGTTAGATTTACAAGGGCATTATTTAAGGCTATGGATTATGCGGCAAAAGACCATCAGGAAGAGACATCAGAGCTTATAGCTAAGCGTATTGCAAGTGACAAGGATACAGTGTATGCTCAAAGAGGCGATGCTGACTGGCTTACAGGTAAAGAGGTGGCAGCAGGTGCAGCGGATGGAACAGTAGAGAAGTACTATGAACTTCAGAAGAAGGACTTCATTGCGGCAGGTGCTGTAGAAGGAGATCCTGCAGTTAAGGACTATGTACTCTTTGATGTTATGATTGAAGCAGGTAAGTAAACGCTATATTATATGGCTGTCGGAAGTGGGATGATGCTTGCTTCTGACAGCTTTATCAGGTTTAAAGGAGGGAATATGAGACACGACTACTATAATTATTCAAAGGAAGAACTGATTAAGAATCCCAAGATAGAGCTTATTCCTATGGAGGACGGTGAGAAGGTATTTCAGTCAATGGCTGAGGAAATGGTGGCTGAGATAGAAAAAAACAATGAAATAGGAGAAAATACAGTATTTATCTGCCCGGTAGGTCCTGTCGGACAGTATAAGTATTTTGTAGAGGCCGTAAACAAAGGGAAGATTAGCCTTAAAAATGTATGGTTCATAAATATGGACGAATACCTTACAGATGAAAAGGAATGGATAAGTAAGGAGGATCCTCTTAGCTTTAGGGGATTTATGTACAGCGAAGTATATGATAGAATAGATAAAGACTTGGTAATGCCTGAAAACCAGAGAGTATTTCCAGATCCAAGAAGGCTTAATTATATCCCTGAGCTCATTGCTGATCTTGGCGGTGTGGATATCTGCTTTGGAGGAATTGGTATCAATGGTCATGTGGCATTTAATGAGCCAGAGGAGAGCCTAAGTGTTGAGGAATTTAGAAGTCTTCAGACAAGAGTGCTGGAGATAAAGCCTGAAACAAGGGCAATCAACGCAGTAGGTGCGCTAAACGGTGCTATTGAAGATATGCCAAGGTACTGTATAACCATTGGCTTTAAGGAAATATCAGAGTCTAAGAAAATAAGGCTTGGCTGTTTTAGAGACTGGCACAGAGCGGTGGTAAGAAGGGCTGCCTATGGAGAGATGACGACAGAGTTCCCAGTGAGCATATTACAGTCACACAATGATATAAATATCAAATTTCCGAGGTTGGTCGCAGAGATAAAATAGGAGAAGATATGGGAAATATATTTATTAAAGGAGCAGAAGTATATATTGACAAGGCATTTACAAGGAAAACTATAGAGATAGAAGATTCTAAAATAAAGATACATGAGGAGGATTACGCCCTTCCAAGTGATGCAGTTGAAGTAAACGGTGAAGGGAAAAAGCTTGTACCCGGCTTCATAGACATCCATACTCATGGAGGAGTGGGAGTTGATGTAAACTCTGCTACAGCAGATGAACTTGAAAAAATAGGAGAGTTTTTTGCTTCAAACGGCACTACTTCCTGGCTTTGCTCTATACTTACAGACACTAAAGAACAGACAGAGTGGTGCATAGAGCAGTTTAATGAATACCAAAAATCAGAAAGAAGTGGTTCAAATTTGGTAGGAATTCATCTTGAAGGACCGTTTCTTGCAAAAGAATACAAGGGAGCCATGCCCGAGTACCTCCTTAGAAAGTTTGACATAGATTTACTTAGGGAATATCAGGAGAAATCAGGAGGAAATGTCCGCTATCTAACAGTTGCCCCTGAGGTTGACGGAATAGCGGGCGGAGTAAGAGAGATAACAAAGCTAGGTATAGCTGTTTCCTTAGGACATTCAGGTGCAGACTATGAAACCACAATGAAGGCAATTGAAAACGGAGCCACTGCCTGCACCCATACATTTAATGCAATGAAGCTTTTACATCAGCATTTTCCAAGCATCATGGGAGCTGTACTTGAGACGGATGTATACTGTGAGGCTATTTGTGACGGAAGGCATCTTCATCCGGGAGTAGTAAGGCTTCTTATCAAGGTTAAGGGGCTTGACAAGGTGGTTGCAGTTACGGACTCAATTATGGCAGCAGGTCTGCCTGACGGAAAGTATAAGTTAGGTGTAAATGATGTGGTTGTGGAAGACGGAGATGCAAAGCTTGCTGAGAATGGAGTAAGGGCAGGAAGTACGCTTACTCAGAATGTAGCCCTTCTCAATTTACTTAAATTTACAGGCAGACCTCTTGAAGAGATTTTACCTATACTTACGGAAAATCCTGCAAAGCTTGTAGGCATATATGACAGAAAAGGCTCTATAGCTGACGGAAAGGATGCTGACCTGGTTTTACTTGATGAAGATGCCAAGATATCAGAGGTCTTTGTTATGGGAAAGAAGCAGGAGAGAAAGTAAGAACAGGGATTTGGATTAGAGAGAAAGATGCTTATTATACTGACTATTTTTTTGGTTATATCAACTGTAATCTATGGTATTTCTAAAAAAAGAACAGGGAGATGCTATTACTTTTAGGGACTATGCATCTGCCTGATGATGGAAATAGCCGGAGTTATGATATACATAGCCAAAAAAGGGCGGTATATCCTACAATGTAATGCAGTTTTTCTATTTTACCGATGCCCTAAAGGGATAAATTCAGATATTTATACATCAGCCTCGGGCAGCTGGGATTTCTGATTACATTGGGACGTCTTTTTCTTTCCTTATTTTTTTGCTAAACCTTGCCCTAAGCTACTCTATGATTGAAGCAATAAGACGAAATAACAGGCTGAAGACAATTACCCTGATTCTGCCTGTACTTACAACTGTTTTATATTATCCAACTATCTACCACAAACTGGTCGATAATAGAGAGATTTGGCAGATATATATAGCTGAGGGAAGCATGATATGGATAGTAGCCTACCTCATCACAGCCACAGTTTTGCTTATGGTAGAGTATGCCTCTATAACGATAAAGCTTTGCAAGGTACAGTTTAGGAAGATTATTATAAGCCTCCTTGCCCTTACAGGTATCTATTTGCTCTATTGCAGACAGGATCCCGGTCAGGTATACAAGTTTTACAGCTCTCCCTTTGCCTGGAATAGGGGAATAGGATATCTCCAGGGTAATCCTTCTCTAATTAGCTATATTACTCTGATAACAGTGAGTGTGGTGTGCTGTGTAATGGGCTTTTACAGCCTCTTTAGCTTCACCAGTGACAACTACACCGAGAGTAAAGACGATGCTATCATAAGGAGGAAGTTTGACACTGCAAGAATCGGAGCTTCTATGTTTGTACACAGTATGAAGAACCAGATTCTCTCAAACAAGGTAATATATAAAAGAATATCGAATCTGTTTGAACATGAGCCCCCTGACATGGTAAAATTAAAGGAGTATATATCTGCCCTTGAAAATGCTAATACCAATATGTTAAACAGGGTAGAAGAGTTATATAGGCATGTAAAGGCTAATGAAATATACATGGTACCGGTTTCCATGGAAGAAATAGTGGAAGCAGCTGTTAGCAGGTTTCATGAAAAATATCCTGATGTAAAGGTGGATGAGACATTTAGTGGAGAAATGCAGATACTGGCGGACAAGTCTCATTTATCAGAGGCTGTCTGCAATATAATTGCAAACGGCTATGAATCAATGCTTGAAGCGGGAACAGCTAAAACCAGGGACATTGAGATTAAGTGTTACAATGAAAGGCTCTACAGTGTGATTGAGATAAAAGACTATGGTAAGGGAATGAACAAGAAGCTAAAGAAAAAGGCTTTTGACCCGTTTTTCTCGAGTAAGAATTCCAATCATAACTGGGGTATGGGGCTTTATTATGTAAGGGAAATAGTGAAAAGTCATCTTGGACAAATCAATATAGAAAGTGCGGAAGGAAGAGGAAGCAGCTTCTATATAATGCTGCCAAGATATAAATGATATGGGTATCAAAAGTGCTTGGTGCCTATGATAGATGGACAGGTGGAATAAGAATTGGAAAGAAAAATAAGAGTTTTAATTGCGGATGACTTCGTATATTTGAGAGAAGATTTGACAGAGCTAATAAATAAACAGGAAGATATGGAAGTGGTGGGAACTGCTGCAAGTGGAAGTGAAATCATTGAACTTGCAGAAAATACAGACCATGATATTGTGCTTATGGATATTGAAATGGAGCAGACCAATGCAGGGATACTTGCAGCTGAGGCTATTAGGGATGACAATCCGGATTCGATGATTATCTTCCTTACAGCGCACGAAACCAAGGAAATGATACTAACTGCCATGGGTGCGGGGGCAGTTGACTATGTGGTAAAGGGACTTGAAGATGAGGTCCTTTTAACCCATATTAGAAGTGCCTACGAGGGCAACCCTATTATGCAAAGCAGGGTTAGGGATACAGTCATGCAGGAATATGAGAGACTTCAAAAAAGCGAGAGAAGCCTGCTGTTTTTTATACACTGTATATCAAACCTTACAGGTGCAGAAAGGGAATTGGTTAAGCTGTTGCTTCAGGGGTGTAAGGTCTCTGAGATTGCTGATATAAGAAAGGTTGAAAACAGTACAGTAAAGACACAGATTAAAGCCTGCTTAGGAAGTTTGGCTGTGCCAGAAGCAAGGAAGTGGTAAGCCTTATTGAGGAGCTTAAGATAGGTCATCTGTTTTAATGATGCAGGTGTTTGAAGTATAAAATCTGATTATGGCATATTTTAAGAGGATTTATCATCTTTTTAAGAGGCAGCAGTTTTATAACACAAGTGTAGAATAATTGGGAAAATAGCGATGGAAATTTTATTTTTTGTAGTTTGTTTTTTGGCATCAATAGTTGGGGCAATCTGTGGAATAGGCGGAGGTGTTATTATTAAGCCTCTCCTAGATGCGCTTCAATTCCTTGATGTGAGTCAGATAAGCTTTTTATCAGGTTGTACGGTTTTGTCTATGTCAACTTACTCTGTGATTAAATCTAAGCTTAGTGGTAAAAAAGAGGTTGATATAGCTATGGTTTTACCTGTGGGCGTGGGCGGCGCTATAGGAGGAATAGTAGGCAAATGGCTGTTTTCATTTATAAAAAGCCTTAGCGACAACCCAAACAAGGTGGGAGTGGTACAGGCTGCCTGCCTTCTCATAGTAACTGTATTTACTCTGGTTTACACTGTATTTAAGGATAGGATAACTACTAAGAAGCTAAGAGGTCTTCCTATCCTCATATTTGTGGGCTTACTCCTTGGCATCATGTCATCCTTCCTTGGCATTGGTGGTGGTCCTATCAATCTGGTGGTTTTGTTTTACCTCTTTTCCATGACTACAAAGGAGGCTGTAATTACCTCTCTTTACATCATCTTCATCTCCCAGATAGCAAGCCTGGCTACATCTATCATTACCAATACAGTACCGGAATTTCCGGTAAAGGTACTGGTTGTTATGGTGGCTGGCGGCATCCTTGGCGGAGCTGTAGGAAGAATAGTGAATAAGAAGATTGCAGATAAGACCGTAGACAAGCTCTTTATAGGACTTATGGCTGTGATGATAGTTATAAATATTTATAATATTATCAGCCTGGTTTAGAGTTCGAGAATGATTAGTGTAAGATATGAGTAATGAAAGTATTAACAGAGACTCTATGGTGAAGAGGAGTAATGAAGAAACAGATTAATTGTGCAAAATACAAATTTATTATACAAATTCAATATATTTTATTGACATTATGCACAAATGGTGCTAGAATATTTTTGTCGACAGGAGAGAGTAGGAAGACGAACTGGCTTCGTAGCGGAATAGAATTGGACATTTGGGGATGTCATTCTGGGGTACTCGATAGAAAAAAGATAACGATACACGCATTTTACGTATGTATATGCCTTGTGTTGCTGTCTTTTTTCTTTTTTAAACATCATTTTCTATAATTCCACTTTATTATTATACTTAATAAAACACATGGTTTTGCCGACATAAATGTTATAAGTATTGTGGAACAACTAAGATATGCAGTGGCGGGAGCTGCCGTCAAAGTGGCATATCACAGGTGTTGCGGCTAATATAGGTTAACATTATGACGAGGTGTCTATGCAGATAAACAGTGTAAAAGATAGTACAAAGGTACTTGAGACGGGACTTAAAGATATCGATAAAGATGTTAAAGTACAAGAACCTATTTATGAAAAGATAAGCCTTGGAGAGGCATCTAATAAGAATATAAGGACTAAGTCTCTAACTTATGGAGATACAGTTAATAAGCTTTAAGGAAGAAGACAGAGAGCTTAATAAGTTTAAGGAAAAGGCTGAAAAAGCTGTAGAAACTCTTGAATACAATGCCAAAAGTCTTTCTCCTGATGTGATTAAGGAGCTTGAGGATGAGGGGGTATCCGCTAAGGACTCAGATGCGGATTTGGTAAAGAAGAGCATTGAAAATATAGTTCAAAATAGGGAAATCCGCAGGGAAAACCTTGCCAAGCAGGCAGAAAAACTTAGTGAGGCTGCGGACGATATAAAGGAAATGTCTTATTCGGCAATTGGTGATTCTACCTTAGCAAAGCAGCTTGTAAACTCAGGAATGGCAGTGACAAGGGAAAATATGGATAAGCTATCTTCTGCGGTGAACTTTGCAAAAGAGGTGGTATCCAATATAAATGAGCCTACCATAAGCCGTATGGTGGAGGCGGACTTGCCTGAGACCATTGCAAACATCTACAAAATGGAGCATATGGAGTCATACAGCGAGGTTAGTGTAAATGCGGAGATTGAAGAAACTTGGGACAAGGTATCTGACCAGGCAGTAAACTTACTTGAGAGTAAGGGAGTAACTGCAGATGGTGAAAGCCTTGATGCAGCGAAATGGCTATTTACCAAGGGAATGGAAATCACTCCCGCCAGTGTAGCTAAGTATCTAAGCCTAAGTGAACTTAAAAAAGAAGCCAGAAGCGAAAAGGGATTTAATAACCTTGCGTCTAAGATTGCAAATGGCCTTTCTGAGGGGAAGGCAACTCCTGATGTCATAGTTGGTAATGCAAACAACAGGCAGGCAGGCTATGTGGTTAATTATTTCAGACGTACCACAGAGATAACCATTACTGAGGTTACAAAGAGAAGAAGCCTTGAAGAAATAAGGCTTAAGCTTACTGAGGAATCAGCAGTAAATATGCTAAATAAAGGCATTAAAATAGATGTGACCGACCTAAAGGGACTTGTTGACAATCTTAGAAAAGAAGAGGAAAGCTATTTTAAGGGCTTACTTGACGGCGCTAAGCCTCTTGGTAATACTACTGAAAGAGCAGGTAAGATAGAAAACAGCACAAATCAGATAGAGCTTTTAAGAAGCGTGGTGTCTATACGCTCTTATGCAATTACAAGGGAGTACAGCTCAGATTATAAGATAGGTGCTGTATCTGAGACATTCAGGCAGGAGACAAGGATTACACTTGCTTCATATCACGAGGCCGGTATCGCTTATGAGAAGGGCGCAACAGAGATTAGGTCAGACCTTGGAGACAATATCCGCAAGGCATTTGGTAATATTGATGAGGTTCTAAAGGATAACGGTTTGGAACTTTCAGACGCCAACAGAAAGGCTGTAAGGCTTTTAGCTTATAATAAGGCAGAGGTGACTGTTGAGTCTGTGACTAAGATGAAGTCTGCTTCTATTCTCACAGAAACAGCTCTTAAGGAATTAAAGCCTGCTACTGTTGCAAGCCTTATAAAATCAGGTACAAATCCACTTGATATGGATATGGAAGAGCTTCTTAAGGCTGCAAAGGAGATAAATGAGAAGGTAATTCCAAGTGATGAAAAGTATAGCAGATACCTGTATAATCTCGAAAGAAGCGGTGAAGTAAGCGAGACTGAAAGGGAGGCTTACATAGGTATATACCGTCTCCTTAACCAGATTGAAAAGGGTGATGATGCTGCAGTAGGGAGTGTGAGCCTAACCAACCAGAGCCTCACACTTAGAAATATGCTATCAGCAGTAAGAACCAGAAAACTTGGAGGCTTTAATGAGAAGGTAGATGATAATTTTGGTGAGCTTACCAACTTACTTGGCGGAGCTGACAAGATAGACAATCAGATAGATAGGGCTTATGCAAAGCTTCTTGCAGGAGAGCTTAAGGAGAGCCTTAGTGAAGTAGGTGAAGAGTATTACAAAGAGAAGGAAGCAGAAATAGCTAGAGAAATACAGTCTACTGATGTAGAAAAGCTAATAGATGAGGGAGCTGAGCTTACATTTTCAAATGTGCTTGCCCAGTCAGATATAGCAAAGGGAAGAAAGAGCCTCCTTGGAGTGGTTCGTGAAATGACCCGAGACGAGAAGAGGGAGGTAAATGACCTTGCCGAGAAGTTCATAGACGAGTTTGATGGAGACCGTTTTGCCGCAGAAAATGAAAAGAAGATTACTGATGCGCTCAGCAAAAAAGTTACCAAGATGATGGAATCGTCTGAAATGAGGTACGACAGCCTTAAAGGACTGATGGCGGTTAAGAAGACAATTACTCTATCAGTAAAAAGAGAAGAGACTAAGACTATGACATTCCTTTCATCTATGATGAGGATAAGCTTTGCGACCTCTCTCTTACAGTAAGAAAGGGTAAGGCTGAGGTGGATAAAGGCAAGGTAGGAATTATCTTAACCACCGACAATGAGACAGTGACTTCAGAGTTTAGAATAGTAAGTGAAAGGGTAATGGGGTATTTTAAGACTGAATCGAGGGAAAGCCTTGATAACCTAAAGGCTGGTGAAGACGTTCTTAAGAGCGCTCTTGCAGACCTTGATATGGAAATTGGTGAAATTTCTTATCATCTGGGCGCTTACTCTTCACAAATTACAAATTCTGACGATATATATAGTGATAATGTTAAAACAGCTGATATTTATAGAACTGCAAAGGTGGTAGCAACACATTTACTTAAGGTTCTTGGTATCAGAGGCTAGAGAATGAGGTTTTAAAATGAGAATAAACAATAATATTTCAGCACTTAGAGCAAATACCAATCTTAGCAGAGTTGACAGAAGACTTGATAAAAGCACCCAGAGGCTTTCATCAGGCCAAAAGATAAACCACGCAGCAGACGATGCGGCAGGCTTTTCTATATCAAAGAGAATGCGTACCCAGATTCATTCATTAGAGAGAGCTTCCCAGAACGCGGCAGATGGTATCTCGGTTATTCAGACAGCAGAGGGGGCACTTAATGAAGTAAGTGCCATACTCGTTCGTGTTAAAGAACTGGCAGTTCAGTCTGCCAACGATACCTTCTCAGGTGATGACAGAGATGCTATCCAGAAGGAAGTGGATCAGTTACTTGCTGAGGTAAACAGGATATCCTCAGATACGGATTTTAACCAGAATACCCTCCTTAACGGAGAGGTTGGAAGACGCTCAGTTACAAAAAACACGGGAGTTGAGGTAATTCGTTCTACTGAAATAGTACCTGATGGGAAATATAAGCTGACAGTTGAGGAAGATCCTAAAAAGGCAGTGTATACAGGCGGTTCAGTAAATGGTGCAGACTTTGGTGAGAACTCTAAGGTACAGGGAAGAGTTATTATTAACGGCGAAGTAGTAGACATCAAACCGGGCGATTCGGCAGAAACTGTATTAAATAAGCTAAGAACAGGAGCTGAAAGAGCAGGCATAAGTCTTGCAGGCAATGGTGGAGGCCCTGATGCAAACGGTGAAGAGGTATATGGCGGTTATACCGCAGAAGCACTTGATGAAGGGATAGAATTACTCTTTGTAACCAAGGAGTATGGAAGCAAGGCTAAGATAGATATCAGGATAGAAGGAACTGCCACAAAGGATGAAGACGGCAATACGGTATCTGCAGAGGATAATGCTGATAAGCTATCTGCTGCACTTGGACTGCCAAGGAAGGTAGATCCCTGCACCAAGAGGTAAGGATGCTAAGGTTACACTTGATGAAGGATTTGAGAAAACAGCTACTGTAAATGTGGATGGAGACAAGGTTGTAATCAAGGACAGAGACGGCTTTGAGCTTGAGCTTAAGGTAAACGACTACACCACGGAGAATGACAAGGGTGGAGAGGTTGAGCTTACAGTATTTGATGCGGGCTATATGACTCTCCAGGTAGGAGCTAATACAGGCGAGAGCTTTGATGTAAGCATAGACAGAATAGATACAGAGACTTTGGGACTTAGCAAAATCAATTTAAGATCAAGCAAGGAAGCTGAAAATGCCATAGAGATGGTGGATAAGGCTATCACAATGGTATCAGCTGAGCGTGCAAAGCTAGGTGCATACCAGAACAGACTTGAGCATACCATACTAAGTCTTGATGAAACTACAGAAGATATGACTAGTGCATTCTCAAGAATAGTGGATACCGACATGGCTGAGGAAATGACCGAATTCACACAGCAGAAGGTGCTTTCACAGGCGGGAACCAGCGTACTTGCTCAGGCTAATGAGCGTCCTAATACCATACTTACATTGTTACAGAGTTAATTTGGAGGTAGCTTAGTTGAAAGCTGAGTCTGTAAAAATATTTACAAGAAGAATAACTTCTGCAAATAAAAGCGAGATTATTGTTATAATATATGATATAATAGAAGAAAATCTCGCTTTGGCAAAAAAAGGCACTTGCAGAAGGTGACAGGGAAACATATAGAAATGAGATTAAACAGGCAATTTCCTTTGTGAAGGAATTGCTTGTAAGCCTTGACATGAATTATGAGGTCAGTAAGAATCTTGCAAGCCTATATATTTATGTAAGCAGATGCCTTAACTTTGCACTGGTGAGTGGAAAGAAAGAGGAGATAGAAGCCGCAGAAAAGGTTCTAAGAAAACTTGGTGACAGCTTCAGAGAAGTGGCAAAGACAGATGAGTCTAAGCCTGTTATGGAGAATACCCAGAGAGTATATGCAGGCATCACCTATGGAAGAGGGCTGGACTTAGATGAAACTCTGGTGGCACCTGCGATGGAAAGCAGAGGTTTTCGCGCCTGATTTGTGGTTTGATAAAAACTATGAATAAAAGAAAGATTATATTATTTATTTTCTTTACTTTGTGTTTTACATTTACACTTTTACCTTATAAAGGAGTTCGCTTGGAGGCTTCCCAGAAGACGGGGAAGGCTTTTAAAGTGAACTCTTTTTTTGTGGAGCAGGATAGTGAACAGGAAGGTGTGACAAGTGGCGCCATAGTGACTGTTAGCTTCTCTGTTACAGGGGTGGACAAAAAAGAGAAGCTTGCCAATACAGTATATTATTCAACGGCAAAATCAGGTAGAGACTGGGCAAAAAGAAGACTTAAAAGTACCTCAGCAAGCGGTGAAGAGAAGATAAATGTGAGAGTGCAAAGCTCGGGATATTATTATTTTAAATTAGTTTCTGAAAAGGGAAAGAAAACTGCAGAGAAAATACTTGAAATCCCAGTATATGTATCAGGAGACAGGTATTTAGCAGGTATAGAATTTATGAAAGACAGTGGAAAGCAACCCTTGGTTGAAGGAATAACTGGCAGGTATGTGGATGACAAGGCCGAGATTAGCTGGGATGGAGAAGACGATAAAAACTATCTGGTCGGTTTTTATAATAGCGATACCTTAGAGGAGATTTCAAAGAATTATACCAAAGAAAATCCCTTTGTTGCGGACATACCTGAAGGTATAGAAAATGTATCTTACTATGTGGCGAATACAAATATTAACGGCAATAACGGAGACTTTAAGCTTTATGACCTGCCTGACAGGAAAAAGCCCAATGCCATGGTGAGATTTCCGGTAGAAGAGATATCAAATGAAGAGGAAATGTCGATAGACGTGCTTTTTACAGGTAACTGTAAGGTGAACATAAGTGTGAATGGAAAGTCCGAAGCAAGGGATTCAGAGGCCAGTGGAACCTATACCGTGCCGGTATCTGACGGAGATGTGGAGATAGTTGTAAGTGTAACCGATGAGAATGGCAATATAAAGAACTATGCCAAAGAGATGATAATCGACACCGTTAAACCAAAGGTGGTGCTCGATAAGGTCATAGACGGGGCTGTAACCTCAGACAGCAGGATAGAGGTCACAGGCGAGTGCTCTGAAGCTGCCACCCTCATTATGAATGGACAGAGAAAAGATGTAAAGAAGGGAAGTTTTAGCTTCACTCAAAGACTCGCTGTGGGTGAAAATGATATCAAGCTTCAGGCTATTGATGCGGCTGGCAATAAAAGTAATGTCAGAGCGGTGATAACCAGGGAAACCGAGCATAAAAGGAGCATGAAGGCCACGGCTTTGGTAGGAGGTACGTTTGGAGTTATATTACTTGCTTATATCATCACTTTCAGTGGTTGGATATTAAAGAAAAGGAAGAATTGATACAGTTGACAAAATGCAGTTAGGAAAGTAGACTTAAAAGGCAAACCTATAAAAAGACAGGAGAAAAAAATGTCAGAGAAAAAACCATATTATATTACAACAGCAATAGCTTATACTTCAGGAAAGCCACATATTGGCAATACCTACGAGATTATTCTTGCAGATGCAATAGCCAGATTCAAGCGTAAAGAGGGCTATGATGTAAGGTTTCAGACAGGAACAGATGAGCATGGCCAGAAGATAGAGACAAGGGCAATAGAAGCAGGACAGACACCTAAAGAATTTGTAGACAGCGTGGCAGCAGAGGTTAAACGCCTTTGGGACCTTTGCAACACCTCTTACGACCGCTTCATCCGTACTACAGATCCTGACCACGAGAAGCAGGTACAGAAGATATTTAAGAAGCTTTATGATAAAGGTGATATCTACAAGGGTTCTTATAAGGGAATGTACTGCACTGAGTGTGAAGCCTTTTATACAAATGCACAGCTTGTGGATGGGAAATGTCCTGAGTGCCATGGAGAGGTACATCCTGCAGAGGAAGAGGCCTACTTCTTTAAGATGAGCAAGTATGCTGACAGGCTTATTGAACATATCAACAACAATCCTGACTTTATCAGGCCTGTCTCAAGGAAAAATGAGATGATGAACAACTTCCTTATACCGGGACTTCAGGACCTCTGTGTATCAAGAACCTCATTTACCTGGGGAATACCTGTGGACTTCGATCCTAAGCATGTAGTCTATGTATGGCTTGATGCCCTTTCTAACTATACCACAGGTCTTGGATATGATGCAGATGGAAACCATGGAGACCTTTATAAGAAATACTGGCCTGCGGACTTACATCTTATAGGTAAGGACATTATCCGTTTCCATACCATATACTGGCCTATCTTCCTTATGGCACTTGATGAGCCTCTTCCTAAGCAGGTATTCGGACATCCTTGGCTTTTACAGGGTGGGGAGAAGATGAGTAAGTCTAAGGGAAATGTTATCTATGCTGATGACATGGCAGACCTCTTTGGAGTAGATGCAGTACGCTACTTTGTACTTCACGAAATGCCTTATGAAAATGACGGAGTAATCACTTGGGAGCTCATGGCTGAGCGCTACAACTCTGACCTTGCTAATACACTTGGCAATCTGGTAAGCAGAACAATAGCAATGAGCAATAAGTATTTTAATGGAGAGCTTGAGTCTACAGGAGTAGTAGAGGCTGTTGATGCTGAGCTTAAGGAAATTGCCGTAAACTGCATCCACAAAGTAGTTGACAAGATGAAAGAACTTCGTGCTGCTGATGCGATTTCTGAGATATTTACCTTATTTAAGCGCTGCAATAAGTATATAGATGAGACTGAGCCTTGGCTCCTTGCTAAGGAGGAGGATAAGCTTCCTCGTCTTAAAGAGGTGCTTTACAACCTTTCTGAGAGTATAATGATAGGAGCTTCACTTTTATATTCATTTATGCCTGAGACTTCAGAGAAAATAGCTAAGGCATTTAACTCTGAGCTTCGTGAGTTTGGTGACCTTGATATGTTTGGTCTCCTTAAGAATGGCACCAGGGTAGAAGAAAATCCTGAGATGCTCTTGCAAGAAAGGATGTAAAAGAGGTTCTTGCTGAGACCGAGAAGATAGTTGCAAGACAGAGGGAAGAGTTTGTAAAGAGCAGTGAGACAGCAATTAACAACCTGCTTAAGGCAGGCAAGATAAACGAGGCTGAGGCAAAGGAGTCTCTTGATAAGCTTTACGGCAGGGAGGCAAAGGCTGAAAGTGCTGAGGCTATCGAACTAGAAGCTAAGCCTGAGATAGAGTTTGATGACTTTATGAAGTGCCAGTTCCAGGTTGGAGAGATTATTAAATGTGAAGAAGTACCAAAGTCAAAGAAGTTACTTTGTTCACAGGTAAAGGTAGGAAGCAAGACCTTACAGATAGTTTCAGGAATTAGAAAGAACTATGAGGCTAAGGACATGGTTGGCAAGAAGGTAATGGTACTTACCAATCTTAAACCTGCTAAACTTGCTGGAGTTATGTCACAGGGAATGCTTCTTTGTGCAGAGGATGCAGAGGGCAATCTTTCGCTTATGACACCTGAAAATTCTATGCCAAGCGGAGCAGAGATTCGCTAAAGAGGAGATTTAATGGCAGATTTAGGACAGCCACAAAATACAATAGCAATACTTAAAAAGTATGATTTTACCTTTCAGAAAAAATTCGGTCAGAACTTTCTTATAGACACCCATGTGCTTGAAAAGATAGTGGATGCGGCAGACATAGGAAAGGATGACCTTGTACTTGAAATCGGCCCCGGCATAGGTACTGTAACCCAGTATCTATGTGAGGCTGCAAGAAAGGTAATAGCGGTAGAGATAGACAGGAAACTGATTAAGATACTTAAGGATACTCTATCAGCCTATGACAATGTAGAGGTTATAAATGAGGATATCCTGAAGGTAGACATAGCGGCTCTGGTAGAGGAGAAAAACGGAGGAAAGCCTATAAAGGTTGTATCAAATCTTCCTTACTACATCACAACGCCGATAATTATGACCTTGCTTGAAAAGAGGGTTCCCGTTACTGATATGACTCTTATGATGCAGGAAGAGGTGGCAAGAAGGATGCAGGCGGTGCCTGGGAACAAGGACTATGGTGCACTTTCCCTTGCAGTTCAGTATTATTCTGTCCCTTATATAGCAGCCTTCGTACCGCAAAACTGTTTCATGCCCCGCCCCAATGTGGGAAGTGCAGTAGTCAATCTTAAATGTCATAAGGAGCCTCCTGTTAGGGTTAAGAATGAGGAGTTGATGTTTAAGTTAATTAAAGCCTCCTTTGCACAGAGAAGAAAAACCCTGCAAAATGGGCTTACCAACTCAGCGGAGCTTGACTTTACAAAGGATGAGGTTACAGAGGCCATACTTAAGATGCAGGAAACTTTAGGTATGAAGCAAAATCCTTTAATCAGAGGTGAGACTCTTACACTTAAAGAATTTGCCTGCCTTAGCGACATCCTTTCCTGATTGAGTAGAGTATGATGATACCAGTGATATGCCAGATAGTGGTAAAGCATACAAATAGGAGAGAATTAAAAAGGATTGAAAGAGAGATTCTAATGAGTAAGACCAAAAAGCCTGTTATAATTATAGTTATACTTACCATTCTACTGATGTCGTCTTTGATTTTTACTATGAAGCTTGTATCTGAGGCTAAGCCTTTTACAATATTGTACTTGGTGCGGATGAGCTTAATACAGGAATTAAAGATGAGAAAGCCATATTAATTGACCTTAGAGATGAGGCTGACTATGAGGCAGGTCATATAGAAAATGCTATAAATATGCCCTTTACAGATAATGGCGTAAAAATGCTTGATTATTTAACTAAAAGAGCCGATAAAGATAGTAGGGTATTTCTTATGTGTTATCATGGAAACAGATCCGGTCAGGCATTTAATCTTCTTAGAGATAAAGGTTATACCAACTTAAACTATGTCAAATTTGGCTATGAAGACTATGTAAATGCTATGGGCAGCGGATTTAAGCCTGCTTTGGGCGAATGTCCATGTAAAAACTACGACTGATAATAGAAATTGGAGACCGAATTGGAATATAAAATATTTGAAACTCACGCCCACTATGATGATGACCAGTTTAATGAGGATAGAAAAGAGCTGATAGAAAGCCTGCTCTCGTCTGACATCTCATACATAACCAATATTGGAGCTGACCTTAAGACAAGTGAAAACTCAGTTAAGCTTGCTGAGGAATTTGAGAGAGTTTTTGCAGCAGTTGGAGTACATCCTGATGATGTAGACAGCTTAAAAGACCTCTCTGACGAAGAGGCTCTTAAGAGGCTTAGGGAGATTGCGGCAAGTAAAAAGGTGGTAGCGATAGGTGAAATCGGTCTTGACTACTTTGAAAGAGAAGCAGAGCAGAAAAACGAAGAAGTAAGAAAGAGGCAGAAGCACTGGTTTATGAGGCAGCTTGAACTTGCAAAAGAGTTAAACAAGCCTGTTGTGATTCATAGCAGGGATGCGGCTGAGGACACTTACAATCTGCTAAAGGATTTCGGTTATAATAAAGGAGTTATCCACTGTTATTCTTATTCGGCTGAGATGGCCGAGAGGTTTGTAAAGCTTGGGTTTTACATAGGAATAGGTGGAGTAGTTACATTTAAGAATGCCAAGAAAACTAAGGAAACAGTTAAAAAAATCGGTTTGGCAGGCATAGTGCTTGAAACGGACTCTCCTTACCTCTCTCCCGTACCTTTTAGAGGAGAAAGGAATAATTCAGGAAACATAAAATATGTAGTAGCTGAAATAGCTGATATATTGGGAGTTTCAATGGATGAAGTCGTAGAAGCAACATTTAAGAATGCGGTCAAACTTTATGAATTGGAGGATAGGGTTTATGGCAAATTATCTTGATATTGAGTCTACATCAGGGCTTGACCAGGCGGTGAGGCAGTCACTTAAGTTTAAGACAGGTAACTTTGTGTGGAGAGTGAGATTCAACACACCTCTTGATCCAAGGACAGTAAACAGCAACAATATGTATGTGACCTCTGCTTCAGGTATGCTCAAGGTAAATATAAGCTATGATTCATCCAAAAATGAAGTTCAGATAGAGCCTCTTGAGCCTTATGCAAAGGATGAGGTGTATTCGCTTCATATTACAAAAAAAGTTGCTTCAAGGGGGCAGAAGAAGTTAAAAGAAGAGATAGAAGTACAGTTTAAGCTGTAATTTAGATTATACAAATACTAAAGGCTCTTGTAGTATGCATTACATCCAATTACAAACCGTGAATGAAATTCTCCTAAAATCAATCAAAGAAATAACTGATTTTGCAAAAGAAGAAAACCAAGAATTTCTAAAAGTGATGAATAAGTTATCTGATGAAAAAAGGAAGAAAAGTATCAAGGAGATAAAGAAAAATTAGAAAAAAACTATCATCAAAGAAAAAAATAGATACAGATAAATTCCTGAAGATGATAGAAAAAAATATACAGACTTTGAAGAACTAACGGTACCGACGATAAATGAGTGTATAGAAAAAGTTGTAGTATATGAAGCAACAGGAGGAAGAAAAAGAAAAAAAGACAGAAATCAGCAAGTGGATGTGTACTTCAACTTCATAGGTAATATAGGGTTAAATGACAAGTAGTAAGTAACAAAGAGATAAATAAAGGCTATAAAATCTTGGGAACAGTAAATCAGAAAAAAATGGTTTACTGTTTTTTATTGTTCAAAACTAGAAAAAAATTTAGAAAGAAAAAAATTAGCTAAGAAAAAAATAAAAAAATGAATAATGTTATCAAAAATCATTGACAAAAAAATAATTTTAAATGGTAAAATACGGTTAACCAAAAGAAAGAAGGCATAGAATTGAAAAAAATAGAATAGAGCAGTATAGAAAACCATTAGGGTTGTCTCAATATAGGTTAGGCAAAAAGATAGGAGTATCAAGGACAAGTATAAATCTAATAGAAACCGAAAAAGACAGTCCCAACTTTAATGACAGCAGTGAATATAGCTAACGCTTTGGGTGTTTGTATATATAAGGTATTCGATTTAGATAATACTGGAAGGTATGAGTGCTCACAATGTAACAATTTTAATGAATTACATCTTGTTTGAAATATGTAGAAAGGAGGCAAAAAGTTATGAAAAGTTTAAATCCTCAAAGGTATAAGAACGGAAATACATTTAATTTTTATTTAAAATAAGTATACAAATATAGATAAAAAAAGTATAAATGCGATAGTTTCTTACCTTTTTGTAAAAGGCTATTGACATCAAAGTAGGAGGTAAAATGTATGTCGAGAAAAAAATAAAAAAATAGCAAATACCATATAGTTAATTATAATTGCACAACTTTTGCGGTGAGAGCTTTGCGGCAGGTGGGTTGTCAACAAAAATTGCTCGTACAAAGTGGCAAATACCTAGCTATGTATATGATAGATTAAGTAGAGAGGAAAAGAAAAAGTAGATAGTTTTTTTATGGATATTACCCGGGAGCTGCTGGAGAGCAATTAAATGGAAACTAAAAATAATTGGTGTTTTTTTGATTTTTTTCTTCTATTAGGATTTGCTTGCATATTAACCCTTGAGAGAAATAGCTTTGACAAATATTTACAAAGATTAGAAGATGAGGGACTATCCGTTGTAAATAAAAAGAACAATAGAGGTTGGGGAAAAACATAATTGTTACTTATAGAGATTATGAAGAACCTGTAAATGAAGAGAGCGAATTTTATATAACTAACGAAAAAAAGAAGAAAAAAATTGAGTGCCTATATGAAGGAAAAATAATTATAAATTAAAAAGTGGAACTTATGTTATAGGTGATTCGCAATCATTTGAAGAAGTAATAAAAAAATTTTAAAATTTGAGAAAATCAAATAAAAAAAGAAAAAAACAGTAAACTGAAAGAGGTTTACTGTTTTTTTCTTTGCCCAAAAAGAGAAAGGAGAGGAGACAGATGGTAGAAACATTTCACTTTTTACATATCAATGATAAGCAGAGGAAAAAAAGTAAATCAGCAGTAGTAAGTGCAGTATATATATCCTGTGAAAAATTAACAATTGGGTGGGACGGAGAAATCCACGACTACCACAACAAAAAAGGACTACTCCATTCAGAAATATTTTTACCTGAGAACATGCTAAAAAGAATTTCAAGATAGAAGTTATCTATGGAACTCAGTAGAGTTAAATGAAAAAAAGCAAATAACGCACAATTTGCAAGAAATTTTATCATCGCCCTACCAAAAAGAATTATCCTTTGAAGAAAATAAAAAAACTAATAATAGACTTCATACAAGAACTTATGGAAGAAAAAAGAGAAATAAAAAGCACCACCTAATAAACAGTTAATTATGGATATTGGAAAGACAAAATACACTGTAAACCTACATTTCAAGCAAGGAACAGGCGAAACATACAAAGATAAAATACTAAAGTTAATCAAGAGAGACACAGAAAAGATATAAATTTATCAAAAAATTTTTATTTATGTCCTTGACAAAACAATCCGAAAGGGACTGTTGTCACAGTCCCTTTAATTCTCCCTCTAATAAGGAATACTGAAAACAGTCCTTCCAGTCTCCGTTTATCAGGGCAAATTCCCTGCTAACTCCCTCCCTTGTAAAGCCAAGACTTTCGGAAAGTCTTACTGAGGGAAGATTGTCTACTGCAATAAGAGCCTCTACCCTGTGCAGCTTTTCATCTGTGAACATAGAGGAGATAGCGCAGTGTACAGCTTCTTTGGTTAGCCCGCGTCCTGAAAAATCCTCATCTATCTTATAGCCTATTTGGCAGGATTTGAAAGCACCTCTTTTTATATCCTGAAAATTAACGCCACCAATTATCCTCTCAGGAGAGTCCTTAAAAGAAAACCAGTATCTTACACTGCTTCCAAGGAGCATATTCTTCATATCAGCCTTCATAAACATTTCCATTGCCTCTAAGGAAAGGAATTTATCGTTTAGATTTGGCTCCCATTTGGATAGATAATCGTAATTCCTCTTATAAAAATCACATACATTAGGAGCATAATCTTCGCCAAGTGCCCTTAGAATGAGATTACCGCTTTCGAGTTCAAATCTCATAATTATTTTTCATCCAATATCTTGATGCCGAAATTAGCTGTCTTAGCCTCTTTTACATTCAAGAAACTTCCCTTAACAACTCTGTATACATTTCCCCCTGTAACTTCAACAATGTTGGTAGACGCCGCTATTGATTTTTCAAGCATTTTAAGGAAGTTATCATAGGTAGACCTATCCATAGGCAAGAGATAATCATGCCTTATATGCTCTGTTGAGAGAACAGCAAAGCCTATCTTGTTAAATCTTATTCCCTGAAAGAGACAGATTTCGGTTGATTCGGTATTTCCTTCTGCAAAACAGTTAAATTTTATAAACATGTGTTTATCCCCCTGATGGTTTATATTATTTCTAGGAAATTGTTCGCAATCCACATATTTCTTAAAATGGATGTTTGCTCACATATCATTAGCTTAATTATACAACAAAAAGACTGTAAAATAAAAGATTAATTATATTGCTAAATTCTTCACAATCTAGCATAAATGCTAAACTTATTAGCTTAGGATTGTAACAGATATAAAATTTTGCAATAGGAAAGACTTAATATGAAAAAAAGTTAGAGTTTGCTAATCCTTATTTTTATCAATAATAATAGTAGGTAAACTTAGATTGCATCCTTATATGTGTTATTTATACAAATAATCCCTCATTTATATATGTGTTAATGGCGGTTAAATATAAAAACCTGATATATAAATTTTTTATCACTTCTATAGCCAAGATTTTTTTGATTGAAATGCATATAACATTGCTGTATACTGACAACAGGAAAACTAATACTTTTAAGAAAGGACAATATACATGAAGAAGGTATTGATTTGTAAAGAATCTGATGCTCTGGAAACCAGAGTAGCTATGGTACCTGCTGATATTAAAAAGCTTATAGGAATGGGATTTTCATTCAAGGTTGTAAGCGGAGCAGGACTTAAATCAGGTTTTACGGACGAGGCATACAAGGAAGCGGGAGCAGAGATTGTATCAAGCAATGAGTCGGGATATGCTGACAGCGAGATTGTTGTGCGTATCTTAAAACTGAAAGTACGGAGGGCTTAAAGAAGGATACCTTACATTTAAGCTACCTTGATCCGTTTAATGAAAAAGAGCTGTTAAATAAATTTGCAAGTGAGGGTATACAGGCGGTTTCGCTTGAAATGATACCAAGAACCACACTTGCGCAGAAGATGGATGTACAGTCCTCTCAGGCTTCTCTTGCAGGCTATGTGGCGGTACTTAATGCCGCAGCTAAGCTTCCTAAGATCTTCCCTATGATGATGACGCCTGCGGGAACTATTTCTCCTGCCAAGGTATTTATCATAGGTGTTGGAGTTGCAGGACTTCAGGCCATAGCTACGGCTAAGCGTCTTGGTGCAAGGGTAGATGCCTTTGATACAAGGCCTGTGGTTGAGGAGCAGGTAAGGAGTCTTGGTGCTAACTTTGTAAAGATTGACCTCGGTGAAATGGGACAGACTGAGCAGGGATATGCAAAGGAGCTTACACCTGAGCAGATAGCAAAGCAGCAGGAAGCACAGGCGAAGGTGTGCGAGAAGGCGAATGTAGTTATTACTACAGCTAAGGTATTTGGCAGAAAGGCGCCTGTACTTATAAAGAAGGATGTGCTTGACCGTATGCAGCCCGGTTCCATCGTAGTAGACATGGCTGTTTCAACAGGTGGTAATGTGGAAGGCTCTAAGCTTTTTGAGAATGTGGTGACTGAAAACGGAGTTACCATTATGTCGGGCGATTACCTTGAGAGACAGGTGGCTTTTGATGCTTCCCTTATGCTTTCAGGTAATATCAGCGCATTTTTAACTCATTTCCACGACAAGGAGAAGAATGAGCTTGTAGTTAATCTTGAAGACGAGATAATGAAGGGCTGTCTACTTACTCAGAATGGGAAATAATTCACGAGAGATTTGTATAAAGAAAGGAAATACAGATTATGATAATGCTTATATTCGTATTTGTAATTGCAGGTTTCCTCGGTGTTGAGCTTATTGCGAAGGTGCCTTCACAGCTTCATACACCGCTTATGTCAGGAACTAACGCAATTTCAGGTATTACAATAGTTGGTGCTATTACAGTTACAGCCCTCAATATAGAAGGACCTGTAGGTACTGCACTTGGTTTTCTTGCCATTGTATTTGCTACAATCAATGTTATCGGCGGTTACATGGTAACAGACAGAATGCTTGGTATGTTTAAGAAAAAGAAATAATGAGGCAGAATAAGGAGGATTAAATGAACAGCATAATAATGGTTTCATATATGATAGCCTGCATCTTCTTTATCAGAGGTATCAAGCTTCTAGGTAAGGCAGAAACAGCGAGAAAAGGAAACTTTTTATCAGCGGTTGGTATGCTTATTGCAACCATTACCGTAATGTGTGAAAAAGATGTACTTGGTTCTTGGAATAACGACATTCTAAAGAACGGATATTTTTATATAATATTAGCGATACTTGTAGGTGGAGTGATTGGAGCGGTTTGGTCAAAGAAGGTTGAAATGACAGGCATGCCTGAGCTTGTAGCTCTTTTTAACGGCTTTGGTGGTCTTTCATCTCTTCTTGTAGCTATAGCTCAGTATATGTCTACAGATGCCACTAAGACTGATGCATTTACTGACATTACTCTCGGACTTACAATAGCAATCGGTGCGGTTGCATTTACAGGTTCAGTTGTTGCCTGGGGCAAGCTTTCAGGTAAGTTATTTAAGAAGCAGGTAGTTATACCGGCTAAGAATTTATTAAACGGAGCCTTGGTAATTGCTGGTATAGCAGGCATAATTATGTATGCTTTCTGTGGTGTGGAACTTGGCTTTTATGGCATAGTTTTAGTTACTGCTGCTTACCTTATTGCAGGTATTACCCTTGTAGTATGCATCGGTGGTGGAGATATGCCTGTTATTATCTCTTTCCTGAATGCTCTGTCAGGACTTGCAGCAGCATTTGCAGGTTTTGCAATAAATAATACAGTACTTGTAGTATCCGGTTGTCTTGTAGGTACATCAGGACTCATCCTTACCCTTATCATGTGTAAGGCAATGAATAGAAGCTTCTACAGCCTTCTCTTTGGCAGCTTTGGCGGTGGAGCAAGTAAAGGTGCAAGTGGAGACGGTAGAGAAGCAAAGGCTATTTCTACAGAAGATGCTTATATGATACTTGAAGCAGCTAAGAATGTAGTTTTTATCCCTGGTTACGGTATGGCGGTTGCGCAGGCTCAGCATGCAGTTAAGGAACTTACAGAAAAGCTTGAGAATAACGGTGCGGAAGTAAACTTCGCCATCCACCCTGTCGCAGGAAGAATGCCGGGTCATATGAACGTACTTCTTGCAGAGGCTGACATCCCTTATGAGAAGCTTAAGACAGCGGATGAAATGAACCCACAGATGCCTATGACGGATGTAGCCATAGTTATAGGTGCCAATGACGTAGTTAACCCTGCAGCCCTTGACGATCCGGAAGCCCAATCTATGGTATGCCTATCATCAATGCACATCAGGCTAGAACAGTCTTCGTGCTTAAGCGTGGCAAGGGAACAGGCTTCTCAGGTATAGAGAACCCACTCTTTACCAATGAGAACACTGTTATGATTTACGGTGATGCAAAGCAGACAGTATCTGCTATTGTAAGTGAGTTTGATGATTAAGAAATGAAATCCCCCAAGACTTTTGTTGGATAATAACATAGGTCTTGGGGATTTTTATGCAATAGACAATTTCTTGTTTTTTATTCTCCGATAGGCAGTGTTGGTTAAGGAGAAAATAGTAAGAGAAACAGTATCGCTTTATCTTTATTCTAAAGTCGATACTTCATATACTTCTCTCAGCTCTATGGGATTTGACATTTCAGGCTTATCCCCAATTATCTCGCCGTTAAACCATACCTTTATTTTTTTACCCTGTAATTCACTATTTTTTACCGGTTTGATACCGCTTAATATACCTGCCTCTTTAAGCTTTATCTGTACAGGGTTTATTTCCTCTGTCTTTTTATTTCCAAAAATATAGCTAAACTCCTTTGGTAAATCTGTAATTTTAACTAATATTCTTTCTTTATCTCCTTCTATTATTTCCGCCTCAAAATGTGCTACGCCTTCAGGTATTACCCAAGAACTTATTGCTATATCCTGAAAAACCTGCCATTTATTATCTATCTTCACATATAAATATTTAATATCTGCTTTCTGATATCTATATCCTGTACCAAAATTAGATTCATCATTTTTTTCAGGAGCCTCATCATTGCTTGTACGAATTTCTCCATCTGCTGTACCACATTTTAAAGCACTCAGAACATATCCCATATCCACATATGTTCTGTCATCCACCATGACCATTCGAATCTTTTTTACTTCACTTTTATTTTTAGATGATTTTTCAACATTTGAACTATCCGTACTTGCTACATCAGCATCTACCGTAGAATTTAAGTTATTATCCTCATTTCCTGCTTTTTCATATGATACATTGCTTTTAATTAAATCTTTGCTCATCGAATCTTGTGCTTTTTCTTTATCCTTACTGTTTCCACAAGCTGTAAATACTGTAATTACTACAACAAACGATAAGATTGTCAGGCAAATTTTTTTGATACCTTCCATAGTTTTCCTCCTTGTTCTAATGGTATGTTTTGATTATTATAATAGTTAAATTTTTATCATTTACTATGTCAAAAAAATATGGTATATAATTTAAAAATTATATTAAAAATTAAGATAATATGGGAGTTTGCTCATATGAAAAATTTCTTCTGCCATATAAAGAGGAAGATTGATAAGGCCATCTTCAGCTTTATAGTCAGCCATTGACATACGGATGGAGAGCTTAGGGTTAAATTTTTCACGATAAGTTTTAAGACTTTTAGCTTTCAGATTTATCTCTGCTTTTACCTCTATCGGCATAACATCTTCTCCTGTATCGATAATAAAATCAACCTCACAGGCACCTCTGTCGTTGGTGTAATAATAAAGTCCTAAGTCAGAAACTGATTTTAATTGCTGGCAGACATATTGCTCCGTAATTGCTCCCTTAAACTCCGTAAATAATTCATTTTTGTAAAGTATAGTCTGGCTGGACAGGCCTGTTATATAGCCAAGAAGGCCGATGTCCACAAGGAATAGCTTAAAAGCTTTTAAATCTTCATAGGCCTTTAGCGGTATTCCGACGGATTTTACCCTGCTTATCTTGTGTATTAACCCACAATCGCTAAGCCACATAATTGCAGTCTCAAAGTCTTTGGCTCTTCCGCCTTCGCGCACAAGCCCATAGATAAATTTTTTGTTTTCCTTTGCAAGCTGCGAGGGGATGCTGTTCCAAATCATCCTTATCTTAGGCACTATATCATTTGGCGCATGCTTTTGAAAAATCCTGTTCATAAGCAGACAGAATTCTTTTTTGGATATTTCTTACTTCATTAAAGTCTTTTTCTTCTATAAAATTTTGAACAGCTTCCGGCATTCCGCCTACAAAGTAATATTGTTTAAGTGCTTCAATATAAGTTTCTTTAAAAGATGTAATCATTGTATAATCGGAGGTTCCCAGTAGTTTAGCAAAATGTTCGCCTTTAACGGCTATCAAAAATTCTTTGAAGGTAAGTGGATAAAGATTCAAAAAATCCACCTTGCCAACCGGGAATGAAGTTCCGCTGTGGAGTGCAATACCAAGTAGAGAACCTGCGCATATAATGTGGTATTCAGGGGCATTTTCACAAAAGTATTTTAACGAGGCGAGTGCTTTTGGTACCTCCTGTATTTCATCAAATATAAGCAAAGTAGTAGCAGAATTGACTTTTTTTCCTGCATAAATCTCAATCCCCATTATAATTCGTTCGATGTTCAAATCAGTGGAAAATAAATCTGCCATTACAGAATTAGAGTCAAAATTTATATAGATATAGTCTGAATAAGCCTTATCTCCAAATTCTTTCATAAGCCAAGTTTTTTTCCAACCTGCCTTGCACCTTCGATAATAAAGGGGCTTTACGATTCTTTTTATCTTTCCATTTATAAAGTTCTTCTATTAATTTTCTGTACATATCCTACCTCCATATAAGATCAAAACAGAGTTTTAAAACTAATTATATCTAGAGTATATTACATCAATACAAAAATTACAACGAAAAAAATGGTAAGCTATACATTTTTACAAGGAAAAAAATGTGAAATATAATTGAATGGGGATTATATAGGTATAAATGTAAAGTGAAATATTTATAACTTATATCTTGACATTCATGCATAAAGTGATATATTTATAACACAAGTGAGAAATATATCACATAGAATAAAGGAGGATTTAGTTATGATTAAAAAAAGTATCGGTAAAAGGAAATTATTGCAACTAAGATTATCTTTTGCGATCCTAGCTGTGGGTTACTACTGGATGTTGTCAAGAGAAGACTGGAATTCTTACTATCCTGTAATACAATGTGTGGCAGGAGGGACACTTGTTTTTTATACTGTTTATACACAGTATAAGAATTAGCAAGTATACTAAAGAAGGCATAGATGAACTTGCAGAAATTAATATTAGAAGATGTGATGCTATATGTTTTCAAACTATTAATAGTTGTAATGCTTATTATAGCTTATGCAGGGGAATATTAGGCCATGTCAATGTAATTTCGCCATCAATTATGGGCTGGGCTATAGTAATTTCAATTTTGATTACTTCAATTTTGCGCACAATTCTATTTTTAATTATGGATACGAAAGGGATATGATATGGCACTTATAACTAGACTGAAAGAATACCGTGAAAAAGCTAACTATAAGCAGGCTGAGTTAGCTGAACTTGTTGGTGCAAGGAGGGAAACTATAGTACATCTTGAAAATGGTAAATACAATCCCTCGCTAAAGTTGGCTATGGATATTGCAAAAGTCTTTGGAGTTACAGTTGAAGAATTATTTGAGTTTATTGACTAATAACTAATTAGCCCCAAGAAGTGCACTTAAAGGTGATTGCTATCTTGGGGCTTTTTGTATTTTGAGATTTGATCATATTTTTAAAATGTGATTATTTTGCAAGATGGTAGAAAAAAATTGAAAAGTCAGGAGCAAAGTTCTGAAAGTTGCAGGATGAAAGTTCTGAAAGTTGCAAGATGAAAGTTCTGAAAGTTGCAGGATGAAAGTTCTGAAAGTTGCAGGATGAGATTGACAAAGTATCCGAAATACAGCTATAATCAAATGATAGGGAGGTGAAGATTATGCTGGTACCTGAAGGGTATAAATCGAGACTTATTGAGAAGTTATTTGATGAATATATGGAAACCTTTGGTGCAGTCTGTATAGAAGGGCCTAAATACTGTGGGAAGACCTGGACAGCACAAAAGTAGGGCTGAAAGTGTGGCATTTATTAGTGATCCGGGAAAAGAACTTTCAGACAAGAACAATGGCAAAAACTTAGTCCTGACTTAGTGCTAAAACGGTCAGCTGCCAAGGCTCATAGATGAGTGGCAGGAAGTTCCGCCTATATGGGATGCAGTAAGATTTGCAGTGGACAAAGATGGTAAAAAAGGGAAATATATTCTTACAGGCTCGGCTACTCCAAATCACAAAGGAATTATGCACAGCGGTACTGCAAGAATTGGAAGAGTTAGAATGAATAGTATGTCATTATATGAAACGGGAGATTCAACAGGAGATATATCATTAAAAGATTTGTTTGACGGAGAAATTGAGCCTAGGATAACAGGGGATGTTTCATTAGAGCAGCTTGTTTATTATACGGTACGAGGCGGATGGCCGGGAAATATAGAAACATCTGAAAAGGTATGTGGAAATCTTGCTAAAGAATATTTGAAAGCTGTTGTTGATGATGACATGTATAGCGTTGACGGGATAAAAAGGGATTCTCGCAAAGTCTGGTCACTGCTATATTCCCTTGGAAGAAATGAAAGTACACTTGTAAGCAATAGTACACTTATAAAGGATATGGGAGCAAAGGATAAAATAGAAATTGCGAGGGATACAGTTTCTGAATATTTAGATATATTTAGCAGGTTGTTTATTTTAGATGATCAACCGGCATATAATGCTAATATAAGGTCTTCCAGAAGAGTCTTAAAATCTCCCAAGAGGCACTTTACAGATCCATCTTTAGCAGTAGCTGCGTTAGGAGTTACACAGACGAGACTTTTGAATGATTTAAATACATTTGGATTTATTTTTGAAAGTCTTTGTGAACATGACTTAAAAATATATGCTGAGTACAATGATGCAAAGTTATTTCATTTTAGGGATGAAAGAGGAAATGAAGCCGATGCTGTTGTAGAATTTTCAGATGGAACCTGGGGAGCCTTTGAAATAAAACTGGGAGCAAACCAGATAGATTCTGCGGCAAAAGAGCTGCTAAAATTAAAGGAAATAATGGAGAAAGAGGGAGATAATCCACCTAAGGTACTATGCGTAATTTGCGGAATGTCAAATATGGCATATAGAAGAGAAGATGGGGTGTATGTTGTTCCTATTACTGCACTTAAACCATAAGGGAGGTATATTATGACAAAAATTTATTTTGTGCGCCATGCACAGCCTGAACATGCTTGGGAAGATGACAGAACAAGACCGCTTACGGGAGAGGGGAGAAGAGACTCAGCCATCGTATTTGAGTTTTTAAAAGATAAACATATAGACGCATTTTATTCCAGTCCGTATAAAAGAAGTATGGATACTATTGCTGATTCTGCCGATTTTTTTGGTAAGGACATAATAACAGATGAAGATTTAAGAGAGCGTGAAAAAGGAGAAAACGGTAACAATCACGGAATGTTTCATAAACGCTGGGCTGACCATAATTATCACGAAGAAGGTGGAGAATCTATTGCTATGGTGCAGAAGCGAAACATGAGAGCCTTGACTGAGATTTTAAGAGATAATATAGATAAGGAAGTTGTAGTTGGTACACATGGAACCGCACTTAGCACGATACTTAATTTTTATGATAAGAGTTTTGGCTGCGATGATTTTTTAAGAATTATAGACCGGATGCCTTATGTTATAGAGCTTGATTTTGAAGGTGATAAGCTAGTGGGAAAAGTGGAACATTGTTATGTATTAAAAGAGTTTAAGAAGTAATAATAAATTCAACATTATTCCGATAAACTTGATATTATTCCGATAAAGTGATATTATATAAAATGATGTGGGTGTCTAAAGTATTTGACACCCGTTGATACAGGATTGCTACAGCACAGCTTTAGCAATCCTTGCAAAAATATTCGTAATCCGCTCATTTTTTTGCAAAAAAATGGCTGCTTACTCATATTTTTTGCGTGTCAAAAGTATATAAATTCTCTTGCAAGCAAGCTAGCATCGAATTTTTATACTTTTGACACTTGTATCATAAAATATAGGAGGAATAATTTTATGTTTATGACAGTAAATGAAGCATCAGCTAAATGGGGAATTTCGGACAGAAGAATCAGGGTTTTGTGTGCAGAAGGGAAAATATCCGGAGCAATTAAAGAGGGCAAATCCTGGAAAATCCCGCTTGGTACAGTTAAACCTATCGATGGGAGATATAAATCAAACGAAAGCTTACTGGCACTTATAGATAAAAAGAAAAAAGAATTGGATAATAGAAGGCCGCTTACAGAGGGTGAAATGGAAAGACTGAATGAAGAATTCGCCGTAGAGTATACCTATAACTCAAATGCTATAGAGGGGAATACTCTTACTTTAAGGGAAACGGATTTAGTACTTAGAGGCTTGACAATAGATGGAAAGCCATTAAAAGATCATATGGAGGCAGTTGGACACAAAGAAGCCTTTGAGTTTGTAAGTGAACTGGTTAAGCAAAATGAGCCACTGAGTGAGCGTATTATTAAGCAGATTCATTTTCTTGTGCTTGTAGGTAATAAGGATGATAGAGGAGTATACAGAAGAGTGCCAGTTCGTATAATGGGAGCTAAGCATGAACCTGTACAGCCTTATATGATTGAGCCGAAGATGGAAGAACTGCTAAAGAGTTTTATGGAAGATAAGGAGCATATAATAACTAAGCTGGCTCGTTTTCATATAGAGTTTGAGGGAATACATCCTTTTATAGATGGAAATGGAAGAACAGGCAGGCTTTTAGTCAATCTGGAGCTTATGAAGGCAGGATATCCGCCAATAGATATTAAATTTACAGACAGAATGAAATACTATAAGGCGTTTGATGAGTATCATGAAAAACACAATCTTTCTGCAATGGAAGGTCTCTTTACAGAATATCTAAATTCTAGGTTGGATATGTACTTGAAAATATTAGAATAGAGGGTAAAATTGGAATATAAATACAACCTCCGTCCCCATCATGGGATGTGTAGCACTTTTAGGGTAAATTATGGTTAGTTATTGGAAAGAGAAAATTAAAAATCTTATATTTGGTAGAAAAGATAAACCATATTCATTAAGTAAACAATTGTCGGCATTAATTACATTCTGCTGTACAGTGGCAATAATTACTCAGTCAATTGTGCTTGTTGGTATGGTTGCAAGACAGTATGTAAAGAAAGGGATAGAGGATACTTCTTACATATTAAAAAAATGATAATGGAAAAATGGAAACGAAAATTCCAATATTTACAGGAAATGGTATTAACTATACAGCATAATCAGGGGTTAAGAGGATTTTTAACAGGGCAGTTTTATAATGATGAAACTGTGACAAAACAACTTGAAAAATGTAGTTAATATTTTTTTCTGAAAGAAATAGGATGGAAAAATGCTGAGCCCTTTTGTTGAAAAAATATATTTTTTTAATAAAAAAATGGAAGGAGTATTTGCGAACTGTATTATCCCATTACGGTAGCAGAATATAACAGTCTGAATAATAAATACGGGTACTTATATAAGGAGTTTGTCGGCAGCAGAAGAGACTTTTATTACAAAGCTGAAGATAAATACATATCTCTTTGTCTGTATCTTTATGATGAAACTATGGACAATATTGGGGGCTGTATTTTTGTGCTTAATAGACAGGGTATTGAAAAATAACTATGAAAAATCTTGACGAAGTAAGCAGATATGCTTGGGGAATAAGAACGAGGTCGGAGATACTTATTGATAAGTCAAATTTGATTTCATATGAAAAAAGTAATCTGATTGAGCAAGAGTTTAATGCAGGATTTGGATTGACATTTTATGCAAGACTTTCTAATTCTGCAATTTTTGGTTCTCTTTGGAGCTCTATTCTTATTACATTGGCTGTTTCGTTGCTTATAATTGTTGTTTTATCTATTATTTCACATTTAATTTCACTGCACTATGTTAAACCGTTGAAGACTATTGTCAAGAAGATTAAGCAGGTTGGAGGTGGGGATTTTAAGACGAAGCTAGGAGAATACAGGGTTGAAGAACTAAAGAATATTAGTGAAACATTTAACGATATGACTGATTATATAAATAGACTTATAGTAGAAGTGTATGAAAACCAGCTTATTGCAAAACAATCTGAACTTCAGTATGTTCAGGCACAAATGAATCCACATTTCCTTTATAATGTATTGTCAATGATTGGAATGAAGGCTGCTATAAATAATGATAAGGATGTTCAGGAATTGATTTATAAACTTTCTAAGCTTTTATCAGGGTAAGATATTTAGAAAAATGAACCTGTGATTTTATTATCTGAAGAAATGGAAATTATAGACTTTTATTTATCTATACAAAAATAGCAGGTTTGGAGATAAAATAACATATTCCATAAATTATGAGGGTGGGAAAGAAAATTATGGTAGTATGTCTGTTCCTCGCTTAAGTATAGAGCCAATTGTTGAAAATGCGGTTTGCCATGGCTTAGAACCCAAAGATGGAAATGGCCATATTTCAGTTAATATAAGTAAAAAAACAGGTGTTTTAAGGATTATAGTTGCAGATGATGGAATAGGCTTTGATGCGGAAGAAGTTAAAAAAGAAAGCAAAGACAAGGGACATACACAGGTAGGTTTACTAAATACTGATAAAATGATAAAAAATCTTTATGGAGAAGAATACGGTATCAGACTGGATAGTAGGCGAGGAATAGGAACTGAGGTTACTATCATCTTACCAATTTGCATGGAGGAAAATTGATGTGGAAAGTAATGATAGCTGATGATGAAATGTATATGTTGGAGGCTTTAGAAAAGCTAATCAATTGGAATAATTTAGATTGTAGGCTAATATACAAAGCAAATAACGGTGAAGAACTTATAGAGAAAATTAAGGAGGAGATACCTGATATTGTAATAACAGATATAAAAATGCCTCTGGTTTCAGGCATGGAAGTGGCTAAATATGTTTATGAGCATCTTCTTCCCACAAAAGTTATTATTTTAACAGCATATGCTGATTTTGAATATGCAAAAGAAGCAATAGATTATGATGTTTGCGGCTATATAGTGAAAACATCAGCAATTGAAGAGTTACCGGCCATGCTTAGAAAAGCTATTACAAAACTATCGCAACCCAATGTGCCAGAGGAAGAAGACTTTCCTTATGATATTTTTGGTAAACTACAAAAATATATTGAAGATAACTATATGGGAAAAACTAACTCTTTCTCAGATTGCTAATGAAGTACATAGTTTAATGGGAGTTATCTTAGCCATCTCTACAAGGCTAAAACAGGACAGAATTTATTTGATGCAATTAATAAAAATGAAACTTAAGAAAGCAAAGGAATACCTGCTTCAGGGAAAAGGGTAAGTGATATCGCCTTGATGGTTGGATTTGAGGATGTATCATACTTTTCAAGGGTTTTTAAAAAAATATGAAAAATTGCTCTCAAGAGAATACGAGAAAAAAACATAATATAAAGGAGACTGGATTGAAAAACTAAAAAAATATATTATTTCAGTTATAATTTGCATTTGGATGTTGATATCCTTAGGATGTGAGGTAAGGGAAGAAGAAAAGACTGAAATAAGCTTTATTCATGGATGGGGGAGTACAGAGGCTGAACATGCTGCAATGAGGAAGATATATTTAGACTTTGAAAAGGAAAATCCGGATATTAAGTTAAACATGGTTTCTATGCCGGCTCCCACTGATGTAGTAAATAAGGTTAGGGACCTTCTTACGGTTGGCGGGATTCCTGATATTATATTTACTGCAGGTGATGGCAGAGAGTCGATTTACAAGTTTATGCTTGACAAAAAATATGCTTTGGATTTACTTCCGTATATAAATAAGGATGAGGAATTTAAAAGAAGGATATCGCCAATCATCCTTGATAACTGGATCACAGATGATAGAAAGCTATATACAGTCTCAGATGTACTATTAGTATGCGGGGGATATTGGTATAATAGAGATATTTTTAAGAAGATTGGTATAAATACACCTCCTGTAGATAGAGAAAGCTGGCTTCGGACTTGTGATAAAATAAATAATTATGGAAGTGAAATAGGGATAAAGTCTGCCATTTTAGATTCTAATCAGATTGTATATCTAACAGATGCGGTTTTAGCAGATGAAGAACCAGGGTTGATTAGAAATTTATCAGATAAAAAGGTAAACTTGAATAGTCTGGGATTTAGAAGAACCCTATTAGAATTAGAAAGGATTTCAAGAAGTACAGAAATAGTCAACAGTTTTAATTATAGGGATGCACTTGCAAGTTTCAATGAGGGGAAAACGGCTATATATATTAATGGAGTATGGGCATCGTCTATGATAAATAAAGATATAGATGCAGGATATGCACCTTTACCATCTGGAAATGGGAAGGGGATATCAGCTGTTTCATCAGGTATAGGTTATATTTTAGGAGATACAAAGGATGAAAAGAGGATAGAAGCAAGCATTAAATTCTTAAAATATATGCTTAGTGATAAGGTCGCAAAGCGGATACTTGTTGAAACAGGGCAGATACCTTCAAACCCACTTATGCATATAACGGAGGAAAATGCAGGCAAGCGCCTTTATGAGGCTGTTAATCAAATAAACAGTGCAGAGTATAATATTGAGGCACCTCCCAATATCTGGGGAACAACTAAAAAAGACGAATATGGTGATAATATTATCCTCTATTTAAAAAAATAAACTAACACTGAAAAGAATTGCAAAAATAGGATGGTGGATTAGTATAGTTTTTAAATAATTATAAATAGGATTATATTTATAATTATTTAAAAAAACCCAAAAATAGTACAATTAAAATAATATAAATATTCAATTTAAACAAAGATATAATCCATTCCATAATTTGGAACTTTATGTAAAAAAATAAAGGTGTAACCAAGATAGTTCTAAGTTTTTATCCTTACCAAAAGAAAAGATAATGAGGATAGTAAACATGAATTACTTTATTTATGGGGAGGATTATTTTTTATGAAAAGAAAAATCTTATCAATGGCACTAACTTTGACAATGGCAGCTTGTATGCTGGGTGGTTGTGGAGGTAATGCATCCAAAATGTCTTCGGTTGAAGAAACAAAATCAATGCAGGTATCTGATGCAGGAACAACATCTGCTTCAGGGAAAGTATCTTCTTCCAAAACCACATCAGGAGAAAAAGAGGTCTTAAAGTTTTATCATGGATATTTTCATGATAAGGCAACTTGGGCACCTGCAGCAGTTATGAGAGATATATATCAGAAGTTTGCGGATATGCACGCAGATGGACCTGTAACTTTTGAACCGATAGCCCTTGATGGGGGTTCAGAACAGGTTGTACAAATTGTTACTAATGAAATAGCAGGCGGGACATTCCCTGACATGGTTGATTTTGCAGGATCTGCCCTTCCTTTAGGAGCAATAAGCCAGAATCTGGTCTATGATATGAAGGACTATATAGATTCAGAAGGATTGAAAAACAAAGTAGGACTTAACTATACTACAAATCAGATTGACGGTAAAATATATACAGTACATGACCAGCTATTTACTATGGGACTTTGGTATAATGAGGATGCTTACAAAAAAGCGGGGGCATCTCTTCCTGACACTTGGAAAAGCTATGAAGATATGCAGTCAGCCATGGAGACTTTAAGAAAAAATGGTGGAAAGGGTACATATGCATATAGTGCCGGTCAGGGTTCTATAAGACTTTTCAATACCTATATGGGACTATTGAATAAGGATTATGCAAGTAGTTCATTAACAAGTGATATTATAAATTCAGATGAGTTTGCAAAGGTATTTAAGGCGGTAGCAACAATGGATCAGGCAAACGGTTCAGCAAATACTTCTGATAATGTAGGAGATTTTCAGTCTGATTTTCAGACAGGCAAATGTCTAACCTGGTTAAACGGAGTATGGGCTGCAGGAGCACTCACAGATGTTAAATTCAAGGCTGCTCCTGCGGTATATCCAGGCAATGTATCAATAGCAAATGCAGGTGGTGGGCTTACAATTTCAGCTGGATTATCTGAGGCACAGAGGGCTCTTGCACTTGAATTTGTAAAATATATGACTAGTGATGAGGTTCAGGAAAAAATATTCCTTGAGGTTCAGGCAAAACCCTTGTAACTCAGATCTTGATTTGAATGCACTTGCAAAAAGATAACAAGAGCGTAGAAGCACTTGCAAAAAGCTTGTGAGTTGGCGAATAGTGCAACAACAATTGTAAGCACAACGGACAGTGTTTGGGGTGGGATGTTCAGTCAGCCATTATCAACAAACTTATTGAATGCTCTGTTGAAGGAGCTGATATTGATGCTAAATTGGCAGAATTGAAGGCAGAACTTATAGCTTTGATTGGATAAACTTAAATTGGTGTCTGTTCCTTAAGTTCTAAAGGAACAGACATTTTATGTAATCTGGGTGGAAAAGGAAAAATAGGATGAATAAAAAGTTAACAAGAAGTCTTTTTCATCGTAGTCTTTTTTAATGCCATCCTGTCTGTGCTTCCTAATATTTTTATGCATATCCTATAGTGCAAATAATTATAACTTCTTTTTGTAAGTGGGATTATACAAACTTAAGTAAGCCGGAATTATATGGGTTAAAAGATATATTTAATAATTATAAATATGTATTTACTCAGTATCCGTACTTCTGGGAAGCACTAAGGAATTCAATTTGCTGGGCACTGGTAGGAGTATTTATTCAGGTACCATTAACTTTGGTTGTAGCCATTGTATTATCAAAAGGATTAAGATTTTCAAAATTTGTAAGAAATGCTTATATAGTACCAAGTGTAATTTCAAGTGCGGCAATGGGACTTATCTTTTTGCAATTATATAATGCAAGATATGGCCCGATTCAGCAGTTAATACAGAAGTTTAGACCCAATTTTACAGATAGCATTTTACTGGTAGAAGGTGTTAATTTTTGGGCAATTGTATTTGCTTATGTATTTTTCTGTGGAACTACAACAATTATGCTTTTAGGACAGATTCATTCTATAGCTTCTGAAATTTATGAAGCAAGTAAAATTGATGGGGCAAAAGGATGGAAGCGCGAATGGTATATTACAATACCTCTGGTAAAACCTACGATTCAAACTGTAACAACATTAGCAGCAACTTCCGGATTTCTTATTTATAATGAAGTGTTTTTCCTTACCAATGGGGCAGCAGGGACTAAATCAATAAGTTATATAATAAGAGAATTAGCCATTACGAGTACAAGGACACAGTATGCCAGGGCAAATACCATAGGTGTTATGCAGATTATTATAGGACTCGTATTGGTAGTAATTATTAGCTTTGCCTTTTCTGAAAAGAATATTAAAAAAAGAAGAGAAGGGTAGGGAAAATTATGAATAAAACAGTCAGAGAGACTAATCCAATGAGGGTTAAAAAGGGAGAGGCGACAGTAGCTTATATAATAATGATTTTAATCTGTCTTATTGCTTTATTCCCGATCACTTGGGTTATTATATCATCATTTAAGGAAGATATGATGGCTAGTCCGGGGTTTGAACTTCCCAGAAGTATATACATTAATGGTTATATCAAAGTTTTTACAAAACTTGGAATAGGTAAATACTTTTTGAATAGTTTTATTTGTGCAACTTTTGGAGCTTTTTTCAGTATAGCAATGATATCCATGGCAGCCTATGTGGTTGCAAGGTATGAATTTAAAGGTAAGCGTATAATTGTAGCCTGTTTTATGTCAACTATGTTTGTTCCAACCGCAGCGTTAACCTTTCCGGTATACAACCTTATAAAAAAATTAGGACTGTTTAATACAAGAGTAGGATTAATTTTTATCTATGCCTGTAGTGGCATAGCAGTTAGTTTTATGGTAATAAGAAATTATTTTGCTATAATTCCTAGAGAATTAGAAGAAGCCGCAAAGATTGATGGCTGTACATACTTGCAATCATTTGTAAAAAAACTCATGCTTGCCAATTGCGAGACCGGGTATATTTACCGCAGCTGTTTTTAGCCTGGTTAAATCTTTGGAATGAATTTTTATTGGGCTTCACTTGTAATAACAGAAAAAAATAAGATGACTGTACCAGCGATACTTTCTCAGTTCACTACTAGTTTTGCAACTGACTACAATGGCTTGTTGTCTGCTATAGTAATTATAGTTATTCCTCTATACTATTATATTCATTTTCAAGTAAATTCTTTATTGAAGCATTATCAGGAGGAGCGGTAAAGGGATAGAGGTAAGAAAATGAAAAAAGTAACAGCAATTCTAATAGGAGCCGGGAACAGAGGGGCAGAGGCTTATGCCTCGTATGCACTTAGTTTTCCTGAAGAACTTTCATTTGTTGGAGTGGCAGAACCCAGATTAGAACATAGAGAAGAATTCAAAACTAAGCATAAAATAGATGAAAAATACAGTGTAAGTACTTGGGAAGAACTTCTAAATTTTCCTAAATTTGCAGACCTGGTATTAATTTGTACACAGGATACTATGCATATTGCACCGATGATGAAGGCTATGGAAAAAGGGTATGACATTCTTGTAGAGAAGCCAATAAGTCCATATAAAGAAGAATTATTAGAATTAAAGGACAGATGTGAAGCTTATGAAGGCATGATAAGTGTTTGTCATGTTCTTCGTTACTCTCCATTTTTTACAAAGATAAAGGAAATTATAAACACAGGAGTAATTGGAGAACTTATAAATATCAGGCATATGGAGAGTATTGGTTTCTGGCACATGGCACATAGTTTTGTAAGAGGCAATTGGAGAAATACTAAGGAAAGTTCGCCTATAATTTTAGCCAAGACCTGCCATGATTTTGATATTCTTCTTTGGCTTACAGGTAAGAAATGCTTGAGAGTATCAAGCTTTGGAAGTCTTAAGTTATTTAATAAAAAAATGGCACCTAATGGTGCAACAAAGAGATGTACGGATGGATGTCCCCATAGGATAGACTGTCCGTTTTATGCGCCTAAATTCTACTTGGAACATCCAAGGGCAGAGATTGATGGATTCCGTAAGGTTGTAAGTATGGACTCAACTGCAGAAGGCTTAATGGAAGCTTTAAGGACAGGACCTTACGGTAGGTGTGTGTATGCTTGTGATAATGATGTGGCAGATCATCAGATAGTAAATATGGAAATGGAAGATGGGCTTATTATAAGTTTTACTGTAACGGCCTTCACGAATCTATGTGAAAGGACAATAAGCATTCATGGAAGCAGGGGAGAACTTAAGGGCAATATGGAAGAGAATAAAATTGAAGTCACAGATCAGGAAATAAGACTGTCTACAGGATTAATACTCCGAAGGCCGGACATAGTGGAAGTGATGTTTCTATGATGAGGAATCTGATAAAACTGATTGCTGAAGGAAGGCAGAAAGAGAATATAAGTAGTGCTATACAGGCTATAGATAGTCATCTTATAGCCTTTGCAGCAGAAGAAAGCAGGCTGCACAATGGAGCAGTTGTAAGACTTTGATTAAATACTTGAAAGGGTTGATTTTATGGATAGAATGGCGGAAATAAGAGAGCGTGTGAGATGGTGGCAGGAAGCCAGGTTTGGTATGTTCATTCATTGGGGGCTTTTACTCTATACCCTGCCTCGGGTGAGTGGGTGATGTCTGAGAAGGAAATGACGGTTGAGGAGTACCATAAGTACTTTGAACTCTTTAACCCTGTTGATTATGACCCAAAGAAATGGGTTAGGGGCTGCAAAAGAGGGCAGGAATGAAGTACATAGTTCTTACTGCTAAACATCATGATGGATTTTGTCTTTTTGATTCGGATTATACAGAGTATAAGGCTGCAAATACAAAGGCAGGCAGAGACTTGGTAAAAGAATTTGTAGAGGCTTGCAGGGAGGAGGGTATCAAAGCAGGTTTATATTTTTCTTTAATAGACTGGTCACATCCTGATTTTCCAAAGTATGGTGACAGACAGCATCCGATGAGGAATAATGAAGCTTATAAGGATGAAAAAATTAACTTTGACAATTATTTAACATTTATGCATAATCAGGTAAAAGAGATAGTTACAAATTATGGAAAACTTGATTTACTATGGTTTGATTTTTCATATGATGAACTATGTGGTGAAAAATGGAAAGCAAGTGAACTCGTGAATATGGTGAGGAAATATCAACCGGATGTGATTATTGATAACCGCCTTGAAGGTTCAGGAGAGAGCCATGGAAGCCTGATTTCAGGTAAGCCTTCACTATATAGTGGGGATTTTGTAAGTCCTGAACAAATTATACCCACAGAGGGAGTTACGGATGTCAATGGAAAACCTATTCCATGGGAACTCTGTGCAAACCATGAGACAATCATTGGGGATATTGTAATTATGACTATGAATACAAATCATCTGAAATGATAATAAGAAAGTTAGTTGAATGTGTAAGTAAAGGCGGCAATATGATGATAAATATTGGACCCGATGCACGAGGAAACATTCCGGATGAAAGCTTAGCAATTCTTGAAGAAGTAGGTGAATGGATGGATAAAAATAGTGAAAGTATCTATAAATGTGGTGCTTCACATCTTGCTAAGCCTGAATGGGGCAGGTATACTCAAAAGGGAAATGTAATCTATGCACACATATTTGAAACGCCATTAGGAGCACTTCCGCTTACAGGGATTAGGCCTGAAAGCCTTGAAGGAGTTTATTACTTGAAAGATGGCAGTGAAATAAAGCGTGGCGAAGCTTGGAATACAGCTATGTACACTGATACAGCCTTTGTTTCTTTTGGTGAAAATCCTGTATTTACCTATCCTCTTCCAGATAAAATTGACACTGTACTTAAAATTGTGGAGAGTTAAATTATTATAATATTTTAAGGCATCTGTAGTAGATTATGACAGATGCTTTTTATTTGATAGGAAATTTCTCCGAAATTCCCTATCAAATAAAAAAACTCTCCGAGGGATCGCACTGCGGCAGATATGTAGATGTCGCTAGCGCGGCCAGCTGCAGGCGGTAAATCCTGCTTTGCAGGATTCTTTCTTGTGTGCTGGATAATTAATCTGGTCTATACACCAGAATGATTGAAGAATAGTCCAAAAATCTATTATAATTGGACTATAAAATAAAAAAATCCGGACGAAAAAAATATTTTATGTTAGGAAAAAAATAATTAAATGAAATACAAATACAACCTCCGTCCCCATCATGGGATGTGTATAGCATTTTTTAAGGGCAAGGGGTATAGCGAAGAATTTACAGCCCATATGAAGAAAATAATAAGTGAGGTGGAACATAATCCTCTCGTAAGGCTATGCGTCTATACTGATGAGCTTTGCTCGAAATGTCCTCACAATGTAAATGGAATTTGTGAAAGTACAGATAAAGTTACAAGGTACGATGAAGAAGTTCTTAAGAGATGTGGTCTTTCGGATGGAGTAATTTTATCGTATTTAGACTTTAAACAGGCGGTTTATGAGAATATTCTTCTTACCGGTATGCGAGAAGAAGTTTGTGGTGACTGCGAGTGGAGTAAGATATGTCATTTTGATTAGGGGGATAGTAATGAATGTTGCTAAAATATCATGATTTGCTTGGTAAATAAGCCTATGCTATTGACATAAGGACCTTGCATAGTAGAATATAGTAGATATTATTTTCGGAGGAGGGAAAAAATGGGAATATTTGATTTATTAAACGGTCCTGATATTAACGATGGACTTAAGGAATACCAGGCAGAAGAAAAGGCTGTGCTTCTTGATGCCAGAGAGAAAGATGAGTATGCAGACGGACATATTAAGGGAAGCATTAATATTCCGCTTAGTCGATTTATGGATGCGGAGACATTATTTGAGGATAAGAGCATACCTATCTATACCTATTGTCATAGTGGGGCAAGGAGTAAGCGTATGGTTATGGGGCTTACTAAACTTGGATTTAAGAATGTTGTAAATATTGGTGGAATAATGGATTATAAGGGAATATTGGAGAAATAATCAGCTTAGAGGCCTGGCCAAGAAAACTTATAGAAATACTCTATAATACTGTATATTTATAGAATATTTTTTTAATTGACAAAAGCATACGATAGCATGTTAAAACTGACCTTGTATTTGTATAAGATTTACATATGTTATTTAAATAATATATATAAATTTGAATATTTTTAACGATTACGAGGAGGAAGTATACTATGTCAGAATTTTACAACGAGGCACTGGAGTTTGCAAAAAAATATGTTGCGCCTTATGCCAAGGAAACAGATGAAAATGCAGCTTTTTCCTGTAGAAACATTTAAGGAGATGGGAAAAGCAGGATATTTCAAACTCATAATTCCTACAGAGCTTGGGGGTTTAGGTAAGGGAATAGTAGAGCATCAGGAAGCCGTGCTTGCATTTGCAAAATATTGTCCATCAGCAGGTCTTTGCTATATGATGCATAATGTAGCCCTTAACTGTGTGCTTGCAAATGCTACAGAAGAAACTAAAAAAAGGCTATTTGTAAAGATGTTGTAGAGAATGAAGTATTTTTAGCACTTGCTTATTCTGAATTTGGAACAGGAACACATTTCTATATTCCTGAAGTAAAGGCTCAGTACAGTGCAGACGGAGTTGTATTAAATGGTGTTAAGTCAATGGTAACTTCTGCTGAGCAGGCAGCATATTATCTTGTACTTACTCCTGCTGAGAAAGAAAATGCCATCAACAACTGGATAGTACCTCAGAATAGTGAAGGACTTTCATTTGCAATGAATCAGTGGAAGGGTATTGGTATGAGGGGTAATGTATCCTGCCCTATGAAGATGGATAATGTAAAACTTTCAATGTCTATGAGAATAGGTGAGGACGGAAGCGGCATGGACCAGGTATTTGCACAGGTTGCACCTATGTTCATAGTTGGCCTTGCCAGCGTTTACACAGGTTTAACACAGGCTCAGCTTGAACTTGCAACTGGCTATTCTATGAGTAGAAAATATCCTGATGGAAAGTCACTTTCCAATATTGAAACAGTACAGATTCACTTAGCAAGAATATATACTATGGCACAGACTTCTGAGTTCTTAGCAAGAGAAGCTGCAAGAAGTTTTGCAGCAGGCGAAGCAGACGCAGTTGCTAAAATCCTTGCTGCAAGAATCAATGCATCTGAAAATGCAATTGAGGCATCAAGACTTGCCATGAGAATAGGTGGAGGCAAGACTTATAATAAGGCAACTCAGATTGAAAGACTTTTAAGAGACTCTTTTGCAGGCCAGATTATGGCACCATCTGTAGATGTGCTAATTGTATGGTTAGGTAAGGCTCTTACAGGACAGCCATTAGTTTAATTAAATATTAAAGAGTTTAGTATGAGGAAATTATATGAAAAAATTAAAAGTAGGTGCAGTTTTATACGATCCTAAAGTTTCCGTTATTTGGCAGATGATAGAGGACTACTATAGGGGAAATGGAGCTGAAATAGAAGCTGTATTTTTCAAAGATTATGATATGCAGGTAACTGCGTTGGAAAATAAAGAAATTGATGTAGCTTGGAACTCACCATTAGCAAGACTTGATGCACATATAAGATTGAATGGCAAAGATAAGTTTGGACCTATGAGAAATACAGACAGAGATCTTTGCACTTATATGGTTGTAAGAAAAGATAGGGGATATAAGAAGGTATCTGAACTTAAAGGTAAGAAGATTGGTTTTGGTGCGATTGATTCTCCGCAGGCCAGACTTATACCTATCAAATTCTTAAGAGATAATGGCCTTGAATTTGAAAAAGATTATGAAGAAGTAAGATTTGATATTGGAGTAGGACTCCATGGTGACCATGTTGGTGGTGAAAAAGATGCAATGTTTGCAATGATTGAAGGCAAAACTGAAGCAACCTTTGTACTTGCTCCAAATTTTGAGGCCTGGCTTAAGGATGGAAGCATTGATGAAAATGTTGTTGAAGTTTTAGCTAAGACAGAGAAGTTTGACCATTGTCTTTTCTCTGCACATCAGGATGTAAGTGATGAGGATTTGAAAGAGTTTACCGATATTATGCTTAAGATGGACTATTCAAATGAAAAAGAAAAAGAGATAATGGATATGGAAGGTCTGACTAAGTGGGTTGAGGGAAGAACAACAGGCTTTGAGCAGATTACAGAAGCAAATAAATATCTGAATTTTTTAGAAAATTTTAACGAAAAGAGATAAAACTATGGCGGTAGATAAATTTAAACCTTTATCTACCGCTCTTATCGGTTCTATGCCTAGAAATGAAAAGGTGTTAAAGGCAAGACGCATGGTAAGGGCGGGAATGATAGAGAAAGAAGATTATATGAACCTTGTCGAAGAGCAGACAAAGGAAATAATCGAGATGCAGGAAGATTTGGGAATAGACATAATAACTTCTGGTGAGATAGCAAGGGATAACTATGTTTCTTTTATATCAGAAAAGCTAGGTGGAGTAATTGAAATGACTCAGGCTGATATGCTTGAATATATAGAGGATAAGAGGGAATTTGAAAATCAGCTAAGTATATTGGATGTTCCTGCTCAGTCAATAAAAAATGCAATATGTAATGATAAGCTTCTTTATAAAGGTGATATTGTTAAAAATGAGCTTTTGATGGTAAAAAAATTTACCGATAAGCCAATTAAGATAACAATGCCTGGACCTTATCTCGTTACCAGAAGTATGTGGTTATATGAACTGTCTAAGAATGGTTATCCATCCAAGGAGGCATTGGGTGAGGCTGTAATTGAGATTTTTGAAAAGGAAATATCAGAAATTCAAAAAATAGGAGTGGATGTTATCCAATTTGATGAGCCTGTTTTGACTGAAATTGTATTTACTGAAGGCAAGCCAAGAAGTTTTATGTGTGCCAGCCTTTCACAGAGAAAAGATCCAACTGAAGAATTGGAATTTGCTACACATCTAATAAGTTCAGTAATAAGCAAAATTGATAAAAAATTATCAATATCAGCCCTTCATGTCTGCAGGGGAAATTGGAGTAAAAAAGAAGAAATTTTACTGGAAGGACCGTATACTCCTTTGGTTGAATTATTTAGTAAATCAGGCTGCGATAATCTCTCTCTTGAATTTTCGACTCCAAGAGCTGGAGAACTCAAGGCATTACTTGCAGATGATAGGATTAACAGCGATATTATTCTTGGATTGGGAGTTTTAAATCCAAGAACTGATGAGGCAGAGAGCGTGGAAAGCATAGTAGGAAGAGCGAGGGAAGCTTTGCAGTATGTGAAAAAAGAAAATCTGTGGCTCAACCCTGATTGTGGATTTGCAACATTTTCAAATAGGCCTGTAAATACCTATGGAAACATAGAAAATAAAATTAAAAACATGGTTACAGCAGCAAGGATTGTAAGAGATGAGTGTTAGAGAATCTGAAATATATGAAAAAAATATAGGTTGATTGCTGTAAATAACGGTGTGAAAGCCTATAATGAAAAATTAGTATCAATATAAATGAAAATATAAGCTTTTGATTCTAAAAAAAGAAGAATTTTTCCTCACTGGATCACTTCGTCACATCAATAGTTTCAGATTTACTTATTGCAATTAATAAGTATACTAAAAAAACAGGGTGAAATAATAATGGATTTAGAGAGTCAGACAGTTGTAATTGTGAAAAATCCTCTGAGTCTTTTTAAATGTAAAAGGGCTTTTGATGAGCCTTCTTATATAGAGAGTATTAAAAATTAAAATATACTTATACACCTTTTATGGAAGAGGAAAAGGCTGAGACTTACTTTAGAAATATCATATCAAAAATGTTTAATCTATAATACCTTAAAAGATAGGTTGGATATTAGTGTTGAGTTTGAGTTCACCCTTTAGATTTAAGAAGATTTTGTGAAAGGTTTGTTTTTCTCCGATTTTTAGGTTAGAATGTAATTATAGATTTTTAATAAAACTTTAGGAGGATATATGAAATTTAATATTGCAAAAACAGGCGGAGTTAAGGCAGAACTCGTATTTGAAGACAGACTGGATACAGAATTTGTAAAGGCATTAGCTGAAAAAGAAGTATTTTCCGGTAAGGCTGAAGAGGTTTATTTCTCAATGAATGAGAAATTTGAGTGCAATCTTCTCATTGGTCTTGGCAAGGAAGAAAATATCGAATTTGATATGCTTAGAAAGACCTTCTTCAAGGTAGCTGAAGTCTTGCTAAGGAACAAGGTAGCAGAGGTAGAATTAAATATACCTAAGTTAAACAATCTTTGCAACTACAAGCTTGCGGAAGCTATAGCAGAGGGCATGCTTCACGCTACTTACAAGTTTGACAAGTTCAAATCAGAGAAAAAGGAAACACCTGAACTCACAGTAAACTACAATCCTATTCCAGGTAAGGAGCACAGAGCTGAGAAGGGTATAGATGAGGCTAAGGAGCTGATTGAGTCCATTTTCTTAACACGTGACCTTGTGAATCAGCCTGCGAATGTTATTTATCCTGAAACTTTAGCCGATATAACTAAAGAGAGACTTGAGGCAAAGGGTGTAAAAGTTACCGTTTACGGCAAAAAGGAAATAGAAGAGATAGGAATGGAAGCCTTCTTAACTGTTGCCAGAGCGAGTGCTAAGGAGCCAAAACTCATAGTTATGGAATACTACAATAATCCTGAATCAGATGAGAGGATTGCACTTGTAGGAAAGGGACTTACCTACGATAGCGGCGGTTATGCCATTAAGCCAGCAACAGGAATGGTAGACATGCATACTGATATGGGCGGTGCAGGTACGGTAATAGGTGCAATTAATGCACTCGCAGCTCTTAAGGCTAAGGTAAATGTATTTGCTGTAGTGGCAGCCTGCGAAAATATGATATCTGGTGATGGTTACAGAAATGGCGATATCATAGGTTCAATGAGTGGAAAGACTATTGAAATAGTAAATACAGATGCTGAGGGCAGGCTTACACTTGCCGATGCAGTTTACTATGCAACAAACAACCTTGGTGCAACAAAGCTTATTGACCTTGCGACCTTAACAGGAGCTTGTGTAATGGCTCTTGGTGAGCAGGTGAGTGGAGTTGTGACCAATAATGACGACTTCTATAATAAGCTTGTTAAAGGCAATGAGAGAGCCGGAGAAATGGTTTGGAAGATGCCTGCCACAGATTATTACAAGAAGATGAATGATTCTAAGACTGCTGACCTTAAAAACAGCGGGGGAAGAATGGGCGGAATGATGACTGCAGGACTCTTTGTAGGATCATTCCTCGCAAAGGAAATTCCTTGGATTCATGTTGATATAGCAGGCACAGCGAGTGTTGAAAAGGCTTATGGCTATGTTAAGGAAGGCGCGACAGGAGTTATGGTTAAGAGTCTTTACTATGCCCTTACAGAGTAAATGGATTCACTTTGTACTTAAGACTTAGATTAACAAGGAGGTTAATATGGACGGATTAGCAATGAGCATAGCATCTCTTTCTACAGATATGGCTATGTCAAAGACCATGTCAGCAGTTAGTACTGCTGTAATGAAACAGAATATGGACACCAATGAGGCTATGGGAGCAGGTATGGTTAAGATGATGGAGAACTCTGTTACCCCAAACATTGGAAACAATGTAGATGTAAAGCTTTAATTAGAATCTACTATGACAGAAGATGGATGTAGTGCCGGATAATCGGTGCTGCATCCATCTTTTGTGTATTCGGAAAATTTTATGAAATTATCTATACATAAAATCTCTCCGAGGGAAAGTACTATGCGAATGTGCAGATGTCGCTTATATGACCTGCAACAAGCAGTGAGTTCCTTGGAGAAGAAAACATCTTATTTATATTACAGATATATCATTTTATTATAGCAAGCTACTGGAAATATTAATCAAAAACCTGTATAGTAAAGGGGCTTATAAAAATATTCATAATCATCACATTTCAAAATGGATGTTTACTTATATTTTTTGACACTTATATCATACTTTGAGAGGGAGATATATGGATAAGAAAAAAGGCAGTTTTACAGGGAGCTTAGGCTTTATTTTGGCAGCGGCCGGAAGTGCTGTAGGAGTTGGAAATATCTGGAGATTTCCTTATTTGGCAGCAAAAGACGGAGGCGGACTATTTATTCTGATTTATTTGGTGTTAGTACTAACCTTTGGCTTTACCCTTCTTACTACGGATATCGCAATCGGAAGAAAAACGAGGAAAAATGCCTTGCAGGCCTTTGGAAGTATTTCTCCTAAGTGGGGCTTTCTTGGCAAGCTAACATTTTTAGTACCGGCTCTTATTATGACATATTATTCTGTGATTGGCGGCTGGATAACCAAATATCTTTTTGATTATGTGGTTACTGATGGAGTTGAGGCCGCTGGAGACGGATATTTTGTGGGCTTTATTACCTCCGAAACCCTGCCTATTGTATTTATGCTGATATTCCTGCTGGTAACCATTTGGATAGTGTACAGAGGGGTTGAGAAGGGAATTGAGCAGTTTTCAAAGTTTGTAATGCCGGGGCTTCTTTTGCTCATCATCGGAATTGCAATCTTCTCACTTACACTTAAGCATACTGATGCTACAGGAGTTACAAGAACAGGTATAGATGGTCTTATGGTTTATCTAAGGCCTGATTTTGAAGGGCTTACTCTTTCAAAATTCTTAAATATCCTGCTTGATGCAATGAGCCAGCTTTTCTTCTCTCTCAGTGTGTCTATGGGAATTATGATAACCTATGGTTCCTATGTAAAGAAGGAAACTCATCTTGAAAAGTCAATCACTCAGATTGAAATATTTGACACAGGTGTTGCCCTTATTGCAGGAATGATGATAATCCCTGCGGTTTTCGTCTTCTTTGGAATGGAAGGAATGGGCTCAGGTCCAAGCCTTATGTTCATCTCACTTCCTAAAGTCTTTGCGGCTATGGGCGGCGCAGGTAAATTTGTAGGTATACTTTTCTTTGTAATGGTTGTATTTGCGGCACTTACCTCCTGTATATCCATTATGGAAACCTTGGTTGCTAACTGTATGGAAATCTTCCACGCAGGCAGGAAAAAGGTATGTATGGGAGTAGGAATATTTGCAGTAGTTACAGCTGTTATCATCTGCCTTGGATATAACGTCCTCTACTTTGAAGCTCCTCTTCCAAATGGCTCTACAGGGCAGCTTCTTGATATAGCAGATTATATCAGTAACAGCTTCCTTATGCCTCTCATTTCATTTTTAACCTGCATCTTCATAGGCTGGGTAGTTAAGCCTGGCTGGATAGAAGGCGAAATGCTTGAGAATGGAGCAAGTTTTCACAAGAAGAGAATGTATGAAGTCATGGTAAGATACGTAGCACCTGTTATGATGGGGATATTATTTTTACAGTCTACAGGATTATTTGCTTTCCTTGGCTGGAAGTAGTTAGATATTGGTTAGGACATCTGTTAAATATGGATGTCCTTTTTTGACACCTATATCATTTAATGCTATTCTACTTCTTGAGAATATTTATTTGGAAGAAGGACGGAGAATGAAATATCACATATATATTTTAAGATGCGCTGATAATACCTACTACACAGGGTTTGCTACAGATGTAGAAAAAAGGCTTGCAGAGCATAACTTAGGCAAGGGAGCCAAATACACCAGAGGCCGCACCCCCTGCACCCTTGTGTACACAGAAAGCTTTGAAGATAAAAGCAGTGCGATGAAGAGGGAATGGGAGATAAAGCACAGGTTAAGCAGGGAGGAGAAGGAGAGGTTGATTTCTTCTAAATAGTATGTATGGCTAGTGTATAAATACTTGCAAAAATGATTTTTATACTGATAAAATTCCTTTATAAAAATAGAATCGAGGGAAATATTGTGTAACACAAAGATGATATATTAGAATTAGGCTTTATCAATACAGTTATTTGAGGTGGTAGACTTCGTCCGGACCACACGCCGATGGCAAGACAGGGAAACCGAGAGATGCAGGAGAAACGGACGCCTGCCGAATGACTGTATTGTTTCGTCTTGTTTGAGATTTTTATTTTATGAAAATACTGTTATGGATGTTGGTGGTATAAAATGTGTACACCCAATATCTTTTTATTTACTTAAAAAGGCTAGATTTTCAAGGTAAGTGCAACACTTTATAAAAATAGTAAATGCAACACTATTGCCAGATAAAATGATAAATTTATATCAATAAAATCAGACTGAATTTAATCAAATTTGGTTTGATTTTATTGCTTTTGGCGAAAAAAGGGTATAGCAAACAGACCTGAAACTACATCTTTCAGGTTAAATGCAACGGTTTTTTAGTGTTGCGTTTAAGCCCCAAAACTACAAATACGAAGAATGAGGAAAAGAAGAGTGAAAAATAACTTATATTTTTGAGCGCACTTATATAAGGGGTCGCAAGATCCCTAAAATTGGTAACTATATAAATAAATGTTAGTTATCGTTGCGTTTTACTAACTTTGAGCTATCATAACCAAGGCTTTCAAGATAAGCAAAGACATTGTTTTCATTTAGAATCACACGCTCTATTTGATTTTTCGGAGACATAAGTTCTTCATAATCAATAGGATTAAACGGTTTTTCTTCTGAAACCATGTGATAAATGCATACTATCATCATTCGTGCTATGGCAATGATTGCTTTCTTATGACCACGGCGTTTTTTAACTCGACCATATTTGATTGCAAAATAGGTCTGCTTTTTGCTCTTGATTGCTGCAAGCGCACATTGTGCCATCATAGGCTTTAAGTAATCTCCTGCTTTTTGAAATCCGCACAGACTTCTTTTTTTACCGGCTGACTCATTGTTAGTAGGTGAAAGCCCACACCATGAGCACAGATGCTTTGCGTCATCAAAGATGCTCATATCTACGCCTGTTTCGGCAAGAACGATTGTTGAACTTAGTTCGGTCATCCCAGGCATTGTAGAAACAAGTTCAACGAACTTGTAGTAAGGCTTCATCCTTACATAAAGCTCAACTTCAGATTGAGTAATCTATGCCATCAAGATACTCCAGATGGCTGCGGGCAAGTTCAAGCTTTTTTAGCCTGATCAGATTCTATGTTATACCCCCTGATTGCCTCAATGATTTCATCGGATTTAGCTTTTTGCCCCTTTTTAATGAGTCTGCGGACAGCTTTTTTTCATCAATGGAATCAGAAGTATGTGTAAGAAGATACGACATGATTTCTGTGGCTGTTTTGCCAAAAGGATCAGACAGTACACTGGCAATGCCGACATTGGAAACAGTCATGCAGTTTTGTATGCGGTTTTTTTCTCAGAAGATTTCATACATACCAGTTTGAAACGGTATCTTGCGATTTCACGCAGCTGTCTGAAGTCTTTAGGGGAATGAACGAGCATCTGACAAGGTCGAATTTGTAGAGGTCAGCAATCCATTTGGAGTCTTTTTATCAGTTTTCTTTCCCTTGATGGCTTTGACATATTTAGGATGGGTAAGGCAGACTTCTATGTCATTCTCGAGATAATTAAAAAAATAGGAATCCAATATTTTCCCAGTGGATTCCATACATACATATGATAACAATTATTCTCGATTAGCCAGCTGTGAAATTTTTCTAATATCTGAGTTGAAAGTAGAAAATGATTTTTGCTTGTACTCAGAGATTCCATCAGCATTTGTGATTACGATGGTTGCAACGATAACATTTTTTTGTGGACATCAAGCCCACAGCAGATGGAGTATTTTAACTTCATCATAAGTATCACCACCTTTATAAAAAGGATAGCAACATTGACTGTCATCCTGCGACTGAATAAAACATGGTTTATTACCAATGATAAGAGTCCGGGCTCAATGTCCCACTTGTTTGTGCTTGTAAGGATGACGGCACATATAAATATACGGGGTCGAAAATAAATTCGCCACTCCTCCTCCCGTGCTCTGTAGTATATTGCTATCCTATATAGATATTATAAGACAAAGCGAGGAAAGGCACAACATTTTTTCATAACTTGTTTGTGCCTTGAGCGAAGCGAAAGGAATGGTAAAAAATATGTAAAAGACTTGAAGGGAACTAAACATAGTGGTATAATCCCATTTTCGACACTTAGAAAAGAATAAAGTGGCGGGAACCTGTGTATCTACTGGGTTTACGCCACTTTTTTATAACTAAAAAAACGTTGTATGGAAATGCTACTTCAAAATATTTCTAATTTTTTTATTTAATTCTTTTGGTTCATAGTATTTTTTATCTAATCCAATGCCAGTAATGGCATTTAGAGCAGTACACAAATCTGAGCTTGTGTAGGTTGACATATAGCACATATCTTCCAGATTAGCCACATTCATATTTTTTAGCGTTTCTATTGTGTTCTCTATTGTAAAATGTGTGCCATAATTATCAAGCTTCTTCTCAAGAAGACGGTAGATTAGCAAGGCTGTGTAACAAATCATAAAATGTGCAATTATTCTGTTTCGTTTCTGATGGAAAACAGGGCGTGCGGATAAATTTGTTTTCATTACACGGAAGCAGTCTTCAATCTTATAGCGGTTTTCGCTTACTGCCAGTATGTCTTTTGCTGAATCCTCCAGGTTTGTTGCAACAGCGTAGAAGCCGTCATATTTTTCTTCCTCATCAATAATTGACTGGTCAAGTACATATGTATCAGTAACATTTTCTCCTGATTTTACCTTTGATATACGCTTAATAAAGCGTGTTACATCATTTGGACCTTTCTTATAGGTTTCAGGGGTCAATATTTTTTTAGAAGGTTTTTTTGCACGTTCAATCTGACGGTTCCTTATATTTCTCTGATATTCCATCATTTTTCTTGAAAATGAAACGATAATATTTTGAGGGATTACCGCTTTTGATTTCACTTTCTTAACTGCACCGTTTTTACATACCTTTTCCTCATAAAGCCCCAAATCAAAAGCTTTATCAGCAGGAATAATCTTATATATTCTGTCGTTATACAGGCTTATATTTTTTTCATCAAACCTGTCAAAGCTCTTCATAGAGTTTATGCTTGCTGGCTTATCAGTTGACAGCAGGCGGTAATCACAGTCGCTAAATACGGCCTGCTTAAGCTGTTCAGACAGCTTTTTAATTGACTGGGGTTACAATAAAAGCCCTTCCACCCATAGAATTAAAGCTGCGTATGTTCAACGAACCAAGTCCTGCGTCTGCACAGTAAATGAATTTTTTACCCTTAAACATCTTTGTCAGTTTGGTTTCAAGTGGTATAGCTGTAGTCTGCTCATTGTCAGAACCTGATGTAATACACATGGACAAAGGGATTCCGTCTCTATCCATAAACAGACCCATCTGCGCAATAGGATTAGGGCGGTGTTCTTTGCTTGGGCCATATTTTCTAAGCCCCTTTATAAACTCACCGGTTACTTCGTCTACATAATCCTCATCATCGGTTTCGGTTTCAAAGTAATAGTTTGAGCAGTCATAGAAGCAGACCGATGTATCCCTTCTCACAATCTTACAGCTTTTTTCATAAAGATGGCTGATATACTCATCATAATGCTCTTCTAAAATATCCATGGTGCGAAGAATATGTACATAGTCAAAATCAGGCTTTTCATAATACCTGCTAAGATTCTGATGTGTTCCGAGTTTTGAATCAGGGTCAAGAATGCGTGAGCAGGTAAGAAAGCGGTTAACCAGGTTTGGGTCAAACTCGTTTTTCATATCAGCAGTAACCGTTTCAAAAAAGGATGCAATCTCAAGATCCTTATAAAACTTTTGAAGGAAAAGGTAGCCAATATTTAAAAGGGTGCTCTGTGAACAGGTTGAGCTTGAAGACTTTATTTTTTCAGCAAAATCAACCTTAATTTCTAAAGATACCTTGTTTTCCTTTCTATAAACCTCATTATATTTATTAACCTCTTCCTTTGCGTATGCAAGTGGGTCATCGGTAATCTTTAGAAGCTCAGAATGCTTTCCAATACGTGCTACATTTTTTTGTTGTTGTTTTCTTTCCGTTACGGATACCAAGCTGTATAAAGTAGGTTGGATCCTTGGATTTTTTATCATACCAAAGTTTCATGCATCTATTATATCACACTTTTAATAAGAATACAACACCATACAACGAATAAATTTAAGAAATTTGACAAAAAAAACACCGCATTTCTGCGGTTTATAGAGTTTTATATAGTTTTGAAGTGTCGAAAACCCGATTGAAAAACCCTGTGCAAGAAGGGTCTAGGGTTTAATGCGTTAAGCACCTGTTAGATGTTTCTTTTTGTTCATAGGAACTCCTTTTCGTTGTTGTATTTTTAGTTACCTATGAATAAAAACAAATATCTGGAATAAAAACAAGGGCTAATTTGGAGTGCTACCATGTACTTCAGATTAAATGCAACACCACTTTCAAAGTAAGTGCAACGATATTTTTCAATGTAAATGCAACATGGATATCTGTCAGAGTAAGTGCAACACCATGTTGCATTTAAGTTGAAAAACTACATTTACTATAAGTTGTAAAATAAAGTGTCCACTTAAAAGAAAATAAAAAAGCATCGAGTTACCATTCATGTTATAATTGGATTGGCAAAAACAAAAAATAACGAAAGGTAACCGATGCAAACTTATTATAACAGAGAAAGAAAAAAAGGTAAACACTTAACGCTGGTAGAAAGATGTATTATAGAAGCTAACTTAAAAGAAAAGAAGACACATAAAGAGATATCTGAGAGAATAGGTGTTTCTACAAAGACCATACAAAGAGAAGTTAAAAGAGGTACGGTAGAACTGCTGAATTCTGATTTAACAGTTAAAAAAGAGTATGTGGCGGAGCTTGCCCATCAGAAGTACAGGGATAAACAGAAGGCAAAGGAAGGCATATTAAAAATAGGCTCAATGCAGAAATTGGCTAATGATATAGAAAATCTGATTATCAAAGAAAAATATTCTCCATTTGCAGCACTTGAAGTCTTGAAAAAGAGATATGAAATACCATTTGGCTGGAGGACCCTGTACAATTATATTTATAAAAAAATCTTCCTAAAGCTAAGAAAGAAACATCTTCCTTATAATAAAAAATATGAAAGACATGAAGAGGTGGAGAAACGCATAAAGAAGAATGGTGGAAGAAGCATAGAGGAACGTTCTGAAAGGATAGAAACTAGGGAAGAGCTTGGACACTGGGAAATGGATACGGTAGTGGGCAAAAAAGGAAATAAAGCCTGCCTGTTGGTTCTAACTGAAAGAGTAAGTAGAAAAGAGATTATCTTAAAGCTTCCGGAAAAGAAATCATCCTGTGTAGTAGAAGGTTTTAAAAGAGATAAGGGAGCGATTTAAGAAAAGCTTTTGTAAACGATTTAAGAGCATCACAAGTGACAATGGATCTGAGTTTATGGATTCAAAAAGTATAGAGGAAATGGGAATAGCCTATTTCTATGCACATAGTTATTGTTCTTATGAGAGGGGAAGCAATGAGAATAATAATAGATTCATTCGCCGTTTTATAAGAAAAGGTACTGATATAGGAAAATGCAGTAAGGCATATATCAAGAAGATAGAAAAATATATAAACGCATATCCAAGGAAACAATTTGGTGGAAAATCTGCTGATGAAGTGTATAAAAGAATTATTTACTTTGAGGTGGACACTTAGTGTTGCAATTTATAAAAACTACATTTACTTAAAAAGTAAAATATCCTCTCACAAAATGTTTGTATTTGCAATTTTTTTATATGGTATAATATTACAGATTTTCAAGATTTATAAAAGCAACAGAAGGTTTGGGAGGTTTTAGATGTCAGCGTATATTCCATACATTATAACAGCGGTTATAATCATTGCACTATTGGTAGGCTTGTACTTTTTATCGAGGTACGCAAAGAAGCTTCAGGACAAGCAGGCAGCGGCAAGCGAACAGATGAGAGAGATGGAGCAGGCTGTTTCCATGCTGATTATAGATAAAAAGATGATGAAGATAACAGAAGCCGGATTTCCTCAAATAGTTGTGGATCAGGCGCCAAAGCTCTCCAGACTCTCAAAGGTACCTGTAGTTAAGGCAAAGGTTGGACCTAAGGTAATGAGCCTTATGTGCGACCCTAAGGTGTTTAATACAATTCCTGTTAAAAAGGAAGTTAAGGCAATGGTATCAGGTATATACATAACAGGGGTTAAAGGACTTAGAACAGGTCTTGACAAGGCTCCTGAGAAGAAAAAGTTCATAGATAAGGTAAAGGGCATATTTAAGAAATAAACAATGTGCACCTGATGAAAGGGCACTCAGTTTAGAGTGTCCTCTTTTATGTAATATGAAATTATTACTAGGGGTGTGAGCTTATACAAGGAAGTTTGCCTTTGGTAGGATCTACCTGAGTGTAGAGCATTTTTAAGAAAGAGGATTATGGATAGAGTTTATGAAAAGGCCTATGGCAAGCTAAACCTAAGCCTTGATGTACTTGGGCGGAGGGAAGACGGTTACCACGATGTAAGTATGGTAATGCAGACTGTATACATTTATGATGTGATTACTCTAAGTAAGCTTGAGGGGAAGGATGAGATAGTCCTTACTACAGATGTAGAAGGTCTCCCTACTGGGAAGGCAACATTGCATACAAGGCAATAAAGTTAATTAAAGAGGAATACGGGATTGATACAGGAGTAAGTGCCCACATAGAAAAGCACCTTCCCATAGCAGCAGGCATGGGAGGTGGAAGTGCAGATGCGGCTGCTGCCCTAAGAGGGATGAACAGACTTTTTGAACTGGGACTTAAGAGTGAAAGACTTGAAGAGCTTGGAGTAAGGCTTGGAGCCGATGTTCCCTTCTTATAAAGGGAGGAATCGCACTTGCGGAGGGGATTGGTGAGAAGTTAACTGCACTACCTGCCTTCCCTGAATGCAGCCTCGTTATAGTAAAGCCTAATGTTTCGGTGTCTACTAAGGAAGTGTATGAAGCCTTTGACAGCTTGACAGAAGTGGTTCATCCTGACATAAAGAAACTGACTGACTCCCTTGGTAAAGAGGATTTAAGGTATATAGTAAAGCTTTTAGGAAATGTACTTGAAGATGTAACCATCAAAAAACATGGAATAATCGATGAAATAAAGAGGTCACTGCTTGAAAATGGGGCTGTATTCTCTATGATGACAGGAAGCGGACCAACAGTGTTTGGAATATTTGAAAATGAAGAGAAGGCGGTAATGGCGGGGGAAAGGCTTAGTGAGATAGGTGGCTTTGAACTTGTAGAGGTTACAAGGTGTCAGGGCTTAGAGTAAAGGAGATTTATGGATAAATATGTATTAAATGAGTCTGAACTTCCTTTAAGAGATGTGGTTTTTCGTACCCTTAGAAGGCAGATTCTTATGGGTGAGTTAAAGCCGGGTGAAAGGCTGATGGAGGTTAAGCTGACAAAGAAGCTTGGAGTAAGCAGAACTCCGGTAAGAGAAGCAATTCACATGCTTGAAATAGAAGGACTTGCCAAGGTAGTACCAAGAAGGGGTGCTTCGGTAAGTGATATAACCGAAGAGGACCTGCAGGATGTACTTGATGTGAGATGCGCCCTTGAGGAGCTTGCTGTCGAGCTTGCCTGTGCAAGAAGAAGTGAAGAGGATATTTTCAATATAAAGAAGGCGGCAAGGGCCTTTGTGGACGCTACAAAGACGGGAAGTATTTCTGAAATGGCTGAAAAGGATGTAGCATTTCACAACTGTATATTTTCAGCTACAGGCAATAAGCGCCTGATTCAGCTTGTGGGCAATCTCTCAGAGAGAATGTACAGATACAGGATAGAATACCTTAAGAATAAGGGTGTATATGAGGGGTTAATCAAAGAACACAGCGATATTATCCGCTATATAGAGGAGAATGCTCCGTCTGAGGCCAGGGGAGCAATTAGAAGACATATCACCAATCAGGTTGAAAAGGTAAGCCTTGAGATAAAGGCAGGAAAGGAAAAGAAGTAGATATGAAAAAGAGGCTGGCAGTAATAATAGGTGGACGTTCAAGTGAGCATGAGGTTTCTCTTGTAAGCGGAGCAAGCGTAATAGAAGCTATTGATACAGATAAATATGATGTTAAGATTATTGTAATAAGTAAAGAGGGTGAGTGGCTCCTTGTGCCGGATGTAGAGACAGTTAAAAGTGGCGCATGGAAAGAAAGTAAGGTAAAGGCGGTTATCTCTCCAGATACAAAGGACAAGGCTTTACTTGTATTTAATGAAGATGGTAAGGTAGAAAAACTCGCTCTGGATGTGGTTTTTCCTGTTCTTCATGGACTTTATGGAGAGGATGGCACGATGCAGGGACTTTTTGAAATGGCAGGCATCCCTTATGTAGGCTGTGGTGTAATAGCATCTGCTGTAGGCATGGATAAATGGTATACTAAAGAAGTAGTACATACTACAGGAGTAAGACAGGCTCGCTTTGTACCTGTTTATAGGGAAGAACTTTCTAATATGGATGAGGTGGTAGAAAAAATAGAAAAATCATATCCATATCCTTACTTTGTAAAGCCATCAAATGCAGGCTCTTCAAAGGGAGTTAGCAAGGCCTCTGACAGGGAGGGGCTCAAGAAAGCTCTGACCTTGGCGGCAGAACATGACAGAAAAATCCTTGTTGAAGAGACTATAGTGGGAAGAGAGCTTGAATGTGCAGTCCTCGGTGGCTATGATGCTAAGGCAAGCGGTATAGGTGAGATACTGGCCGCTGCTGAGTTCTATGACTTTGATGCAAAGTACAACAATGCCGAGTCAAAGACAGTGATTTCTCCTAGTCTTCCTGAGGGAAAGACAGAGGAGATAAGAAGGGCAGCAGTTAAAATATTTAAGGCTCTTGACGGATACGGCCTTTCAAGGGTAGATTTCTTCCTCGAAAATGATACTAATGAAATTGTATTCAATGAAATAAACACTCTTCCGGGATTTACCGCAATCAGCATGTATCCTATGCTCTGGAATGAGCAGGGAATTGACAAGAAAGCCCTTGTTGAAGAGCTCATCAGTCTGGCACTTAGGAGATATGAAAAATAGATGAATAAAAAGGTGAAGGTCAGCCTGTCGTCTTATCAGAATACAGAGTCCGGGGTGGAAGAATTCAGAGTTTCTGCCCCAGGCACCTACAGTCTGATAAATGACAGGCATTTTATAAAATATGAAGAAAAAACTGATGATGATGCCATAAACAAGGTATTGTTAAAGTTTGATAATAATTTCCTTGAAATGACCAAATCAGGTGAGGTAAGGAGCACCCTGACTTTTACTGAGGGAGAAAATACTGAAGGCTATTATAAAACCCCTTATGGTACATTTTTAATTGAAACAGATACAAAGAAACTGGATATCAAAATAGGTAAAAAAAATATCTTTGTAAAACTAGAATACGGACTTTTCATAGATGGTGAATTTGTAGCGGACTGTAAGATGTATATAGAGATTTTGTTTTAATCTCAGTTATTTACAAAACCTCTTATCCTGCTATATTATGCAAAATAAGAGGTCTGTGATTTATGGAGAAGTTTGGGATTAGCACAGTCCGGCTAGTCCTAAAAATCGCTCATTATGACTTTCTTTCTACTGCGATTTTTCACGTTCTCTCTTTTTCATCACTAATTAATTTTTCAAGGATTTCATTCATAGCCCTGCTACGTTCTTCACTTGTTACAGGGAACTCATCACAGAACTCCTTGTGTTCCGCCATCTTGCAAAACATAATATCATCGATTGGATTGAGCAGTTTTGCGTATTTTTCAAATTTTTTCTCTTTAAGCATATAGTCCTTTCTTTCTCTGGGTTTGCTATAATGCCTCTATGGCTATTATAGCAGAAGAAGTTAAAATGTTAAATAGATTTTCCTGCTAAGTAAGAGTTAGATACTTAAGCTAAAGAAATCGGATGCGGTTACAATAATAAGAACTTCTTGATATCAGATATCGGTAAACTGAAGATTTTGCAATAAGTATTGGGGAGGAAAGCAACATTCTTGCAGACAGATATCGAATACATAATATACGCAAATCGCAAAATGCTAATAAAAAAATACTGACTTTGGTGATTATTGTAACTCACACCGACAATTAAAATTATAAAATAAACAAATATATTTGACAACGGTAAAGTGCACAAAAATAAGACAAAAAAGTGTACAAAATGACCAAAGTTTGTGGCGTTATATAGGAGAGATATTATAGAAATTTATTTAGTATTGAATTTATTTTTTTGAATTTTTGTATAATAGAGTTATGGAAGTTGGAGTTTGAGAAATTTTTGAAAGGGGCTTGACATATAAAATGAGAGGCGAAATAATTATTACACGACACGACACGACACGACACGATCACGACACGACACGACACGAGTATAATTTAATATATGATTTAGAGCTTAAATATAGATACTAGTTAGGCACTTATTTTGATGCGTTCAGAATAGGTGTCTTTTTGTGTAAAAAAACTTTTTAATTTATAAAAATTGGTTATAAATGTATTAAAGAAAATATATTTAATTTAGGAGGAAAGCAATATGCCAACAGCAATAGTAACAACAAAAAGTAGCAAGTAATAAACAATTTGAGTGGTACTATAATGTATTTAATGCAGTAATACATAATAAAGTAAGAATAATTGATTACTGGACAAATAATTGGCTGCTAAGCCCAAAAACGAAATCCTGATAGGATAGAAGTATATTATAATGATAAACTTGCTTTTGCAGGGAAAATTATAGATAAATTTAAAAAAACGCCCTGTAGATGTTTATAAATCAGTATGCATCGAATCTTGCTCAAATAGGATTACCCCCAAATGCTACATCACAAAAATTTTTGTAAACATAGCTTGATAGTTATTTTCCAAGCCGTCCAAAAAAATAATGGAAGTATTGAGATAGGTAACATAGTTTTTGAAATTGATGAGTTAGGATTTACCGATGATAAAATGATGAACAAGTTAGCAATGCTAGGAGTTTGTAGGGGGTTGAAATTAACATTGAATAAACACATACCCTTATAAAACCAATTCGAAGATGTCTATTATATTTAATAAATATAGATATTTATCATTATATTACTTTAGGAGAATTAAAATGAGAAAAAGATTAAATATAGCGATTACAACCTTAATAATCACCTCTCTGACTGCCTGTGGCTCTGCCACAGGCAGTCAGGCTACTTCTGCTTTTGACTTCCAAATCTGAGACAATACAATCAGTACAGGTAAAAGTAGAAGAAAATCAGTATCTAACTAGAGCAGAGGCTATGTCTTTGTTATATAGAACCATAAGTCCTGACTCTACTCCACAAGTAGATGCAGATTTTGATAAGGCAGTAGGAGATACTGAATACAACCTCTATGCGAAAGAGTACAAGAAAGAAGCCTATATTAATGTAACGGACAGCTCCTTAGATAAATCAACCTACAATAGCACAATGAGCCGAGGAGAGGCAATATACTTTGCTTATGAACAGATTTTATGGAGAGGAATTGGATACATATAAGGCTGATAATGTAAAATTAGAGGATGCGAAGGATAAGGGGGAGGAGACAGGAAGAACTAGGATAGAGGAGTTATCTGAGATGTTAAATAACCCTGAGGCAGGGGTAGAGCATAGTATGTATAAAGCAATAGCATTAGCTTATGAAAAAGGGATATTAGATACAGCGAAGACACGTTGGAATGAAGGGATAACTAAGGAGGAGTTGATAGAATTAATAATAAAAGTAGAGGCAGAGTTTAATAAGGCAGGAGTGATAAAGGGTGGTTTAGTGGATAGTGATAACATACAGGGTGATGAAGAGATGGAAGCAGAAGGCAGTATGACAGGAGGAAGTATAGATACAAAAGACTCTTTAATACTTGCAGATGGCAGTTTGAATGAGAACTATAAAGACAAAAAAGCAGTTGAAGCAGCTAAAAAGGCAATAGATGAAGAAAGAAAGCTGACAGAGAAATTGGAGAAAGAGGAGAAAGCTAGAAAGGAAGCAGAGAATAAAAAGAAAGAGCAGAGCGTAGTTAATGCTACAAGTAAGAAAGATAATAAGAGTGTACCAAGTAAAGAAGATAAGGGCAAAGAAACTAAAAAGGATGAGCCAAAGGTAAAGAAAGATGAACCAAAGGTTAGCAAGGAAGCACCTGTTAAAGATAATAACGCTACTAAGAAAGATGCACCAAAGGTTAATAAAGATACAGTAAAAAGATAATAAAGCTCCTAAGAAAAATAAGGTTAACAATAAGAGTAAAGTTAAGAAGGATGATAAGAAAAAGAAAAAAGATGGCAAAGTAGATATGAGTGGCTGGAGTGATAAGGAGAAGAAGGCAGGAAGGAAGATGACAGATGAAGAGAAGAAAGAAGATGAGAGATTGAAGAGACAGGGTGCAAAAGGTGGTGTAAGGTTAGACGATAGCTGGATAGACCCAGGTAAAAATTCAGATGACTGGCAGGAATGGGAGGAAGTAGACGAATGATAAGAAATAAGATAAAGTTTATAAGGCTTGGGTTAATCCTAAGCCTTCTGGTTTTAATAAGTATATTATCATCAAAAGCAGTTTATGCTGGAGATGGAAGTATGACACAGGGGGATAGCTCGTATAACAAATGGGTAGACCACGGATTAAAAGATGACCACATGGGTTGGTTGTATTATCTTGTAGACCCTAACACAAATAAGCAGAAGTCAACTACAGAAGCTGTTGTATGTAATAGCTATGGAATAGAGTATAACTTAGGGAGTACAAGAAAAGGTGTTGAAGATATAAGACTTAAATCGAGGTTTGGTGTAGACTATAATACAGTTAAGAAAGGAACACCAAAATGGGGAAAGCCATATACAAGGTCTGGAACAGCATTTAATGGTAGAGGAGATATTGTAAAAAGATTTATATTATCACATGAAACTAAAGTAATAAACGGCAAGAAGATGAGAAACATACATGCAAGAGCATATGGAGTAATAGTAAATGCATGGAATAAAGAATTAGCGGATAAATGGGAGAATAAGGAATTACTGTTAGTGTTTGAGCCATTTTTTTGGAATGGAGTTTATGCTGATAAGTTTGTAAATGGTACTCCGTCTTGGAAATGGGAAGGTAAGTATATATGTGCTACAGCGCTTAATATGGGTAAATATCAGTTAGAGCGTGAAAAAATGGGTAAGATACATTCAGAAGGTCCTTGGGCGATATATGATGGTTCTAATGGAGCGTATCCTCATTGTGTAATGTTAGAGAGTGGGCAAACTATTTTAGGAATGAGTATTAGCAAGTCACAATATGCTAAGAGAAATAGTAGAATAACTAATACAGAAATGGCGAATTCGGCATATGGATTTGGTGTTGGCGTTGTATGGACTAAAAAGAAAGATGGAATAATAAACACATATGATGGTAGTCATAGTCCTGGTAAACCAGAGAGTACAAGTAAGAAGAAGAATACAACAGGTAGGAGTACAATAATAAAGCAGTATTGGGATATTCAAAACAAACAGATTCAAAGGCAAATTTACACTTTAGAAAATTATTTACAGAAGTACTATAACTTGCAAACCCAGTGTATGAGCAGATTACATAGGATTTTTACAGTTACAGAAGAGTAGAAAGGTAATACTAGAAACAGCTAAACGCAATTTGATTTTTAAATCTAAGTTTATAAAATCTAAAAATTCAAAAAGTCATTATTTATTTCAAAATTTAAAAACACAAAAAAACACTATAATCCCAAATCAAGCTAAATAACTACAGACTTCAGTCCTCTAAATTAAGCTAAAAATCCCATAAAACAGGCAATCAAGGCCTTACTTAGGCGTAAACCTGGCCAAAGTAAGGGTAAAACAGCTATTTTATGGGATTTTCAGTATATTTAACCATTAAGAGCATCCTCTAAGATACTTGGCTTAAGACTTGATGTAGGTTAAGATGGTATAACCTTAACCCTGTAAAGCCAAAACTATATCCTTAGAAAGCCCTGTATATTTCATCACAAGCTCAGCAGAAAGCCCCTCTTTAATCATAGTTTTAGCGATTTTTAACTTTTCATTTTTAGCACCACGCTTTTCACCGCGTTTTTCACCACGTTTTTCACCACGCTTTTCACCTAGTAATTCACTTTCTCTCTTTTCATCACTAATAAGCTTTTTCAAGGATTTCATTCATAGTCCTACTACCTCCTTCACTTGACTTCAATCTGAATTTTAGTTCACTTGTTACAGGGAACTCATCACTACTGTAAGCATCATTCTCAGTAAATAACTTCATCAGCCTTGCAGGCTTAGAACCATCGTAATTAACTGTATTTACAAATATCTCAGTCAGACCATCCTCAATAACCTGACCTGTCTCTCTAACAACTTTGTCTATGTGGTAGAGGGGGAGACCACCTTCAAATATATCAAACTTAGATATAAATACAATGCAGACATCCGGTATGAACTCAAACTTTGTCCCTGTTTCGGCTATATTTGTAGTTAAGATGGCTGCATTGTAGCGAACTCTCTTTAGATGATTATCGTCATTCGCCTTTTGAACTTCGATGTTAATCTGTCGTCCATCACCGGTTACACATTTGGCATCTAAAACCACAGAACGTCCAATCAGGTTTTTTCCCTGCCACTGAGGAATAGCCTCTAAGACAGTCAGCTCATCATCTTCGAGGATAACTCTTAAAATCTCTTCGCAGAACTCCTTGTGTTCCGCCATCTTGCAAAACATCAAATCATCGATTGGATTGAGCAGTTTTGCATACTTTTCAAATTTTTTCTTTGTAGGCATATAGTCCTTTCTTTCTTTGAGTTTGCTATAATGCCTCTATGGCTATTATAGCAGAAGAAGTTAAAATGTTAAATAGATTTTCCTGCTAAGTAGACTTTGATACTTAAGCTAAAGAAATCGGATGTGGTTACAATAAACAGAACTGCTAGATATTAGATATAGGTAAACTGAAGATTTTGCAATAAGTATTGGGAGAAAAGCAACATTCATATAGACAGATATCGAATACATAATATACTCAAATCACAAAATACTAAAAAAATACTGACTTTGGTAATTATTATAACTCACATCGACAATTAAAATTATAAAATAAACAAATATATTTGACAACGGTAAAGTGCACAAAAAAATAAGGCAAAAAGTGTACAAAATGACCAAAGATTAAGAGAATTTGTTATGTGGGGCATCTTATTATGTGGGGGCACAAAAATAATAAATTCACCCTCAAGCAAGCCCCAATAGAAGTTTAATACTTTTTGACACTTGTATCAAAAAAATTAAATAAATCTTAAATGGGGAAGTTATGAAATACTTGAAAATGTCAGATTATCTAAGTTATAATAAGTTGACATTGGGCGTGAATTTTGCTTTTAAAGATTGTGAGAAGTGAAAGTATTGAAAACCTGTATCAATGGGCGTCAAATACTTTTTGACACCTATACCATATAATAGTAAGAAAGCTTCCTGTATACTATAAATAGGTCAAGAGATTGACATAAAAAAATACCTCAAGTAAATTTAGATTATTACTGACCTGCCAGTTGGTAAAATCTAAAAAACACAAGAGGTATCTAAAATGAATATTAAAGGCACAAAGAAAAAAAATCAAGTAGTAACAGCAAATATTTTTGAACAGCAGGAGCTTTTGAAAAAATCGGAGGTGATTAAGGAAAATCTCGCAGCTTCAACCTGGCGTGAGTTGGAAACCAATGGTAAAAGTCTCGATAAAATACTCTTTTATCAGCGATGATATGCTTATCTTGGGATGTGATGTAGGCAGCGAAACGCACTATATGAGAGCAATTGATACCAGAGGACGGGAACTCAGTAAGTCCGCACATTCTTTCAACAATAATCAAGAGGGCTTCCGGAGTGCAAAGGAATGGGCAGTGAGGATAGCCGCTGAACATGATAAGAGTCAGATAGTGCTTGGCTTAGAGCCGACCGGTCACTACTGGTTCTGCCTTGCTACATGGATGATTACAAATGGAATCAGTGTTGTTCAGGTAAACCCTTATGCTGTTAAGCAGACAAAGGAGGTTGAAGATAACAGCCAGCTCAAGGATGACAGGAAGGATCCAAAACTGATAGCAAATCTTGTCAAGGATGGCAACTTTGGTATGCCATATCTTCCAGAAAAAATCTATGCGGAGCTTCGTAGGTTATCCATGTTCAGAGACCAACTGAATGAAGACAGAATTCGAACAATCAACCGGATGCACAGGGAGATGAAGATATATTTCCCGGAGTATAAGGATGCATTGGGAAAAGTCGATGGAGCATTTAGCCTGGAACTGCTGAAAGAGGCACCATTTCCGGAAGAACTGACCGCACTTGGAGAAGAAGGGATAAGACAGATCTGGCATGCTGCTAAACTTAGAGGACGTGGGTATAGCAGAGCTGGAGAAATCTTGCAGTATGCAAAAGCAAGTGTTGGGATCAAGGATGGATCCATTGCAGGTAAGGCAGCTGTAAAGTGGTTCGTGCAGAAAATTCTGGAACTGGATGCTGAACTTGCTGTTATAGAGAATCAGATTAACCGGAAATGTCAGGAGATACCGCATACAGGTAACGTTCTGGAGATATCGGGGATTGGAGAAAATACACTTTCGGTATTCTTGCAGAGATGGGGAGATATTTCAAGATTTGATGATGTTAAGGAAATACAGAAATTAAGCGGATTAGGTCTTGTGGCATGCAGCTCAGGAAAGCATAAGGGAGAAACCAAAATCAGCCACAGGGGACGTAAACGACTAAGGTATTGGTTGTTCCAGGCAGCAAAAGTCAGCAGTGGCCCATGCAGAGGAATTCAAAGAACTCCATATGTATTATACGACACGAGCCGATAATCCGTTGAAAAAGATGCAGTCATTGATTGTGATTGCCTGCAAGCTTCTGAGGATCATCTATACGATTCTGAATACTGGTACGTTCTATGATCCGAAGAAGATGTTGATGGACATCAGCGCCCGGAAAAGAAGGAATCGACTGCAGCGTAAGACAGTCGGCAGCAAAAATTTATTCCAGAGCCTTGCCGGTTTTCGGATTCTTCCGAGATCGGGCAGGGTTCTGGAAGAGAACCCTGATAACGATGGAGCGCTACAGGTGCTGCATCATCACAATGACCAGCAAAAACGAGTCAGGGTAAGCATCCACGGAATATCCGTACCCCTGTGGAGTATGCAGGTCAGTAAAATCAAAAACAAACAAGAGCTGTAGCTTGCAGTAGTTCTCTCCGTAGGGACATGACCCTGTTAGAAAGCTTAGCAGGCACTCGGTGTATGGACAGGTGGGACGAAGGAAGTTGGGACACGATCCCTTTAGACACGGAAGGTTCACCATCATAGTTAGCAGAGGATTTATAGCCTTTATAAAGCAAAACAATGGGATGCTTTATAAACTACACCCTCTTTTAGCTGTTCAGTATAAAATACAATGACTGTCATACATTTTTTGCTCTGTTTTATGAGGTAAATATTTAAAGAAAAGCCTGAAATTAAATGATTTAGGGCTTGACATTATAGGAAGGACGGGAAGGCATGAAAACAGCAGTTATATGTATGAATGGATTTGAAGAGGTAGAGGGACTTACAGTAGTTGATATGCTAAGAAGACTGGAGATTGAGTGCGATATAGTTGGAAAGAGTTCCGATATTACAGGTTCTCATGGCATAGTAATAAAGGCTGATAAGCTGTTGGAGGAAATAAAATCTGAGGATTACAGTGCTATCATTCTTCCGGGAGGTCTGCCTGGAGCAACCAACCTTAGGGATGACAGCAAGGTAATTAGTCTTGTAAATGAGATGAATAAGGCAGGTAAGATTGTTGCAGCCATCTGTGCAGCCCCTATAGTCCTTGAGAGGGCAGGAGTCCTTGAAGGCAGAGGATTTACAGCTTATCCGGGAGTTGGCGAAAAGATAGAAGGAGGAAACTTTAAGGAAGAGCTTGTGGTAATGGATGGCAATATTATCACTTCCAGAGGACCCGCAACAAGTATGGAATTTGCCTTTGCCATAGCCGAGGCACTTGGAGTAAATGCGGACAGCCAGAGAAAAGCGACTCTTTGGGACAAGGTAACAGGGAGATAAAAGAAGTTAGAAAGGTAGAGTATGGAGGAGAACCAGTTTGAACGAACAGCCCTGCTTCTTGGCAAGGCCTCTGTAGCGAGATTAGCTCGTAAACGAGTTGCGGTGTTTGGAGTAGGCGGAGTAGGCGGCTTTGTCTGTGAGGGACTTGTGAGAGCAGGGATTGGTGCCATAGACATAGTTGATAAAGATACAGTTGCCCTAAGTAATATTAACCGCCAATTGATAGCCCTTCACAGTACTGTTGGAAAGAACAAGGTAGATGTGCTTGAAGAGAGGCTTAAGGATATAAATAAAAACTTAATTATTAAAAAATATAAATGCTTCTTTCTGCCTGAGACGTCTGAGACTTTTGATTTTAGGGAATATGACTATGTGGTAGATGCAATAGACACAGTTACAGGCAAGATAGAGCTTATTCTTAAGGCAAAAGAGGCGGGAGTTCCTATTATTTCTGCTATGGGAGCAGGAAACAAGCTCGAACCTGCAGGCTTTCAGGTTTCGGATATATATAAAACGAGTGTCTGCCCACTTGCAAGAGTTATGAGGAGAGAACTTAAGAAAAGAGGGGTAGAGAAGCTAAAGGTGGTATATTCTAAGGAGGAGCCCATAAAACCACAGTTTGAAGAGGGGGAGGAAGTTGTACCGGGAAGCATTTCCTTTGTTCCACCGGTTGTGGGGCTTATTATAGCCGGGGAGGTAGTTAAGGACTTAATAAGAGTAGAATAGTGGGTTTAAATCTAACCTAAAATATGATAATATCTTAGCAAGGACCTTGCTAAGCACAGTTGTAGCAATCCTGTATCGATGGGTGTCAAATACTTCCCCCAAAATCTTAGAATAGAAGTGACAAAAAAACAAATTCGATTGAGTTTGCTCGAGGGAGAATTATAGTATTTCTTTTGAAAGAGTTTATGCGAAAGGAAATAAGGCAATGAAGAAAGACGATTATTTAGTTGAAATAAGAAATGTATTAAAGCAGAATCCTTTCATACTTGTAGGAGTTAGTGATATAGAGGGTGAGGAAATCTGCCATTTTTTAAAGAAAGAAAAGATAGAATTTGAAAGTGTGAAGCTAAGCAATGAATCTCCGTATTGGGAAGAAATCCCTGAAGAGATTAAGGAGAAGGTTAATAACATCATCCTTAGTGGAAGAAAGGTAATGAGCATTTGTATAGGGGGCAATATGCCTGAGGCTATTTTTTCGATTGCGTCAGCCTGGCATGCCGGACCTGATGAAGACAAGCCATATTCGCCTATTGAACAGTTTTCTCTTGCCATAAAAAAGGATATTTCACCTTATTATAGATTGATTGGTGCAAACAGCAGGGGCTTCATCTATGCCATGCGTGAAGAGGCGGCTGCTATGCTTAAGGGATTTGGTGCAAGGAGTAAGTACAAGAGTATATTAAAAGATGCAGGAATTACTGATTATGATTTAGAGGACTATAAGCAGAAGATATATGATTCTGGAGAAGCAGGAATGGAGAGTATTCCTGAAACCTATAGAGCGGGCATAGGTCTTGTAATAAGGGAAATAAGGAGAAAAGACAGGGCTGCTCAGGGAATTACGCAAGAGCAGGAGCTTCAGGCGGAGAGGGCGGTAATGAAATCCTACCTTATAGGAAGTGTGACTGTGGTAGATATGCATGATGCAAAGCCTGCTGCCGTATTTGACCGTCTTGTTGAGACTGAAAAATATGGTCTTCTTATGCTTTCGGCAAACGGAGGCAGCTATTTCTTAGGTCCTTGGAGCAAGGTAAAAAAGTTTGAGGAGCATTTCCCTGAGGGTAAGGTGGGAGGAGAGCCGCCTATAAGAGGCCACTGGTCAGGCAACTACAGCAGACCTCTTGTTGTTGACTTTGTGGAAAGCCTTGAAAAGGTGAAGGACAAGAGTAAGCTCCACGAAAAGTCTGAATTGTTTATGAAGCTCTAGATAAGATTGTCAACCTTATAAATATAAAAAGGTTTACAATTCGCAAAAAAGATGTATAATAGTATCCGAATTAATTGCTGAGTTAGCGTTAATTCGGATACTTATTTTAAGGAGAAAAATTATGTCATCAAATGGAAATGCAACAGCTAAACAGGGAATGGATGTAAAGAGCCTTACCCTCATAGGTATAATGGCAGCTATTTGCTGTGTGCTTGGCCCCTGGCAGATACCGATAGGACCGGTTCCGATTTCTTTACAGATTATAGCAGTCTGCCTCTGTTCCTATGTGCTTGGAGCAAAGAAGGGTGCTTTAGCCGTGCTAATATATGTGCTCCTTGGCCTTGTTGGGCTTCCAGTATTTGCAGGAGCCAAAGGTGGGGGAACTGCCTTGTTCGGACCGACAGGAGGATACATAATCGGCTTTATATTTATGGCATTTATAGGCGGACTCTTTATAGAGAAAGCAGGAATTAAGAAAATACTTATACAGACAATAGGCTTAGTTTTGGGACTTTTAGTCTGCTACCTCTTTGGAACTATTTGGTTTACTCTGGTAAATACAAAAGGTATAAACTTCACACAGGCCCTTGGTTACTGTGTATATCCGTTCATACCTTTGATTTAGGAAAGATTGTAATATCCGTAATACTTGGCAATGCCCTTAAACAGGCACTTAATAAAATTAACGTGTAAGTATGGCTATACCAAAGGGTGGGATGTTAATCATTCCATCCTTTATTGTTACCTCTTTATCGCCGGTTACAAGAAAGGCTCCAAGCTTTGTATATTCTCCATTAAGCTTTCCACTCACATCATTTCAAACTCATCCATGTCCTTAGGACCCTTACACATACCCTCGGCATTTGCATCCTTTGTCCATTGCATTGGAGCTCTTTTGTTCTCGTCACGCCCGGAACCCTTCATTCCAAGCTCCTCTCCGTAATATATGAAGGCATTGCCGCTCATAAGCAGGTTCATTGCCCCTGCGAGCTTAATCATATCAACGCTTCTCTCTCCTGAGTAGTAGCCCGCAGAACGAGGTATATCGTGGTTTGTATAAAATGGTGCATTTATCTATATTTTTATAGTCCATAACATCATATCTATGGTAGGAAAGTGAAGGAGAAACTATAAATAAAACTGTAAAGTTAAAGTAGGAAAAAATTAAAACTTTCACTATGGTTTTTAGTTATTAATTATGATATCATGGTAAAAGTGTAAGGATTTGAGCGGATTATGAATATTTTTACAAGAGCCGGGAAAAGCGAAGTTGTAGAGCTCCTTTGTCATAGTGTGCCAAATACTTTTAACATACACATCATTTTATAAATATCCCGGGAGGCTTTATGAAATTTAACAAGGATTTACTGGAAAAAAGGTGGGTTGCATATACTTTAGCTACCTGCTCTGCAGTGATTTTATATTTTCTGCTTTCAAATGTTTCCGATATCTTTAATGGACTAAGGGTTGTATATAAGGTGCTAAGCCCCCTAATTACAGGGACTTATCATAGCCTATGTCATTGATCCCTTTGTTACTTTTTTACAGAGGACTGTATTTGCAAATGTAAAAAATGAACACACGAGGAAGAAGCTTTCGGTAACTGTAGCACTTGTTGGAATAGCTCTGCTTATTATTCTCCTTATGTTTGCACTTATCCCGCAGATTGTCGTTAGTATTAAAACACTGTTTAGCAACATGGATGAGTACATAAGGTCACTTCAGGGATTCTTACAGGCTGCAAGTGTGGAAGCTGCAACAAGAGGAATAGACATAAGCGGTATAACCAGATTCAGTGATGATATATTAAATGTAGTGGGGAAGAAGATACCTGAGAACTTTAACGGAATAGTAACTACATCCCTAAGTATAAGCAAGGCAATTTTTGATTTATTTATAGCAATGTTTCTTGCCATATATTTTCTAGCTGATAAAGAAAGACTTAAGGGCAGCTTTGACAGGCTGTTAAAGCGTCTTATGAAAGCAGATAGATACAAGGCTTTCGCAGGATTCTGGGCAAGGTGCAACAGCATACTTATAAGATACATTGCCTTGATATAATTGATGGTGTGATAGTAGGAGTAGCAAACTTTATATTTATGTCGGTAGCAGGCATACCTTATTCTGTGCTGATTTCCGTTCTTGTGGGAGTAACCAACCTAGCGCCGACATTTGGCCCTATAGTTGGAGGTATACTTGGAGGCTTCATTCTTGTGCTTGTTAACCCTCTTCAAGCACTGTGGTTCATCATATTTACTATTATACTTCAGACTATAGACGGCTACGTCCTTAAGCCAAAGCTCTTTGGTGGAAGCCTTGGAGTGCCTGGGGTATGGATACTTGTATCTATTGTAATTGGCGGAAGGGTTTTTGGAGTTGCAGGCATACTGCTTGCCATACCTTTTGCTGCTATAGTTGATTTTATCTACCACGATATGATATTTAGAGAAGCTAGGCTGAAGGAAGAGAAGGAAAAACAGAGTCAGGAAAAGCAGGCAGGCAAAAGCAAATAAAATTATTGCCTTAAATAGCACTTATGTGAAGTGTCTTAAAACGATAATATAGAGTATAACAGAAGAATGTACTGTGGTGGATATGTAGATGAATCTATGAAACCGGCACAGGCACATTCTTTTTTAGAGAAAACATTATGTGAGGTTATCTATAGTAAATTTTAGTCTCTGTCGTCAAAATGTACAACAAAGTCGCGATTTATATCTATAAAATAGTGCAATATTTTAGTTTATTTTTTCTTGCATTTTCCTGTGATTTAGTATATAATGTTCCTTGCGTTCAACAAAAGCGTGCGCGTCTTTAGCTCAGCTGGTAGAGCACCTGACTCTTAATCAGGGTGTCCAGGGTTCGAGCCCCTGAAGACGCACTAAAGAGGTCCTTGTTTGACAGAAATCTGTCGGGTAGGGGCTTTTTTTGTTTTAAAATAAATCTTTCTTTCACTTACAGTCCCATCTTGACAGGCAATAGGTTCTATTCTATACTTTAGTAGTTACAAGTAAATTCACAAAGCAGAGTAGGAAATTTAGCGTAAAGTGTCCATCAGACGGGGAGTTGCTGACGGAACGAAGGGGAAGTCCCGCGGTGAAATTTCCGCATCCCGCTGTTACATTAGAGAAATGCCAGGCTCTTTTGTAGTAAGGATAAACTGCAAAGGAGGTTAAAATGAACGAAAAAGAAAACTGTAAAAAATGTATCTTATTATCAGAGCTTCAGGGACTTGCACGATTTCCTTCCAATCTGGTAAAGGAAACCATTGCCCTGCCAAAGACCTTTGGTGAGTCAGCCAAAGAGTTTAAGAGTCTGCATACTGTGATTCTATGTGGTCTGCTAGGAGCTCTTAGTATTATTCTTAGCATGTTTGCTTCCATAGACTTTGGACCGTTTAAGGTAACTTATGCCTGGATTCCAAACCGTATTGTGGACTTCGCTTTTGGGCCTGTGGTTGGTGCGCTCTATGGTGGAGTTATGGATGTGGTAAAGTTTATAATCAAGCCAAGTGGTACATTTAACCTGGCTTATACTGCTATGGCTGTATTTGCAGGGATAATATTTGGAACTGTACTTTATAAAAAGCCTGTCAGTGTTATGAGAATAGTATTTGCACAGAGCGTGGTTAAAATCTTTATAAATGCGGGTATGGGTACCTACCTTATGGCGTTTGAAAGAGGAAAGGCTCTTATGGAGTTACTCCCGGTAAGGCTTGTAAAGAACCTTATTATGATACCTTTAGATAGTATCATACTTTTCATTGTGCTCACAGCTCTTATGAAGGTGCTGCCTAAACTTAAAAGTGGAAGCCTTCACAAGGCTTAATGTTTTAGGCCTTTAGAAGTATTGTATCAAGTGCGTAAAATCGTGTTGGCACGTTCGGCTTAATAATATATATTCAGTCATCAGTTGGAGGGAACTATGGATAACGAAAAGAAGTTGGTTGTTGTGGCACTTGGAAGAAATGCGTTTGGGAAAACAATTCCAAAACAGAAGGAAAATGTAAGGCTTGCTGCGGAGAGGATAGCTGAGATTGTGGAAGCCGGCTACAGGGTTGTGGTTACACATAGTAACGGGGAGCAGATAGGTATGCTTCATACGGCAATGACTGAGTATTCAAGGCTTGAGCCGGAGTTTTCGGTTGCTCCTATGTCGGTCTGCGGTGCTCTTAGCCAGGGTTATATTGGATACGACTTACAAAATAGCATTAGGGAAGAACTCCTCAACAGAGGTATATACAAGACTGTTTGTACGATTATAACTCAGGTAAGAGTTGATCCTTTTGACAAGGCATTTACCAATCCGACCAAGGTAATTGGAAGATATATGAATCGTGACGAGGCAAATGCAGAGATTAACAAGGGTAACTTCGTAGTAGAAGAGGAAAGGGATTTAGAAGGGTAATTCCTTCACCACGTCCTATCGATATCTATGAGATAGACGCAATTAGAACCTTGGCTGAGGCAGATCAGGTAGTCATAGCCTGTGGTGGCGGTGGTATCCCTGTTATGGAGCAGGGTACAGCCCTAAAGGGTGCAAGTGCCATCATAGAAAAGGACTTTACAGCGGCAAGACTTGGAGAAATGCTTGGTGCTGATGAAATCATCTTCCTCACCAATAAGGACAACTTATTTGTTCATAAGGGAAGTCCTGATGAGATGCCTCTCTCTGAGATAACAGTGGCAGAAGCCAGAAAATATATGGAAGAGGGCAACTTCGAGCCGGGACTTGACCTAGCAAAGATAGAGGCTGCAGTTGAGTTTGTTTCTACAGGTACTGGAAAGAGGGCTATAATAACCTCTATGGACAAGGTTCTGCTTGGAATAAAGGGAAGAGCAGGAACTATAATATCCTAAAATTACGATATTATGCAGATATTTTGTAAGATGCACCAAGGCTATAGGCCGAGAATGGTTTATTTACTCGAATCCTGTGGGACAAGAGATTTGTAAAATGAGTACTAGATAACTATAGTAAGAAAATAAAAACACAAAAACATCCAACCTATTTTTAGGTTGGATGTTTTTGTGTAGTGAGCAATATCAAAGAAAAATTTTCTAGTTAAATGTACAATTAGAACATATTTTAATCGCTATCAGATGACGAAGTTTCTTCTGCCATGTTGTTTGCTTCATTGTTGCACTTGGTAAGAACTTCTTTTATATCATTTTCTCTCGCTATGGACTGAAGAGCAGCAATCCATAGAGAACGAACCTTAGCCCACCCAGGAGTAATCTGATAATAGTCTCCCATTGAAGGCATAAAATAAGCTAAGAATGTTCGCATTGTGGTACTGATATCAGTATCATCATAAAGCCCGGACAGTTCCTTATGTACAGGGAAAAAACGGCTTGCCTTAACTGCTTTTTTTACACCCTGGGGATCATTAGCCATATAGTCGATAAAGACTTTAGCAGCATTAATTTTCTTTTCATCATTATTATTAAAGATACCAAAGCCCCATATACCTGCTGAAAGCTTTGATATGCCGTTTGGAGAAGGGAATTGCAAAGGAATAATCTCATCACCAGTCAATGTTTTACCTGCTTCATACTCAGCAGAATCAAGCTGTGTAGCAGGACTCCAGCAAATGCTTATTGCAAGCTCTCCTTGGCGAAATTTATAGACCTCTTCCTGGCTACCTAATTGAGGGTCGAGAATTATACCCTGCTGTGAGGTGAGAGCAGAAAGGGCTGCTATATTGCCAGGAGAATTAATGGTGTATGACTGATGTGTTTTATCTGTAAACGAACCACCATAAAGATTGGTAACCAGCGCGCGTGAACCCTGATCTCCATTTTGACTATTACAATAAATGGATAGAACATTTTTATGCCCTGATCTATATATAGCATTTACAGCCTTGAAAAAGTTTTCCGTAGTCCAACTGTGGTTTTTAAGGTCGACGTATTGAAGAGCATTTGCCTCTTCAAAAATACGTTTATTTATTGCCATACAGTGAGTCGCAACGCAAAGAGGATATTCATAGTACTTCCCATCGGACGAACGGCAAGCGTAGACAACATTTTCGTAGATGTCTTTTGAGGCATCGGTATACATATCGCTAAGGTCGACCATAAGCCCCCTAGCACCCCAGTTAGCTACCAGCCTTTCAGGACCCTCAAGCACAATATCAGGAGCTTTACCAAGTCTAATCGCCTCCAGGATTTCCTTGTCACCAGTTCTGTAATTCAAATATCTTACTTTTACTTTGATTTCCGGGTGAGATGCAGTAAAGTCTTCGATTAGCTCGGTTACAGTCTCTTTATTACCCCAACCACCTATGGGATAAGTCCACAATTCTATTACTGCATCATCTATTATAGGTCTTGCTACATTGCTTGAACAAGAACTAGTAATGAGGAGGCAAAATACGAGAGACAGACTGAACAAAGTTTTCTTTATCATATTATCTACCACACTATTTTTTATTAATTTTTTAAACTTATTATTTAAGTATAGCAATGTAATAACTAATTTTCAAGATTTTTTTGTTTTGTAATACGATAGTAGAATGAAATAACGTAGGAATAATGTAGACTATTAAGCTCATTTGCTAAATGATTCTGAGATTTTGATACAATAGGACTGAAAAGTGAGAGGTGAATTGCACTATGGATGTAGAATAATTTGTATGGTAAAACTATATATACTTAATATTTAACACCTTGAAGGTCAAATAAAGTTTTGTTAAAATATTTTTCGGGAGTTTGACACTTACTCATAACACCAAATTTAAATAATCCTTTATTTAAGCCAACTAAGGCTTATTTTTGTCAAATTTTTTCAAATTTTATGTGGCTATATGTGTCTATATATGATATAATGGGAGGTGGAGGTATGATACTATGAAACTTACAAAGTCTTCTTCAAAAAATTCAACTACATACTATGTTCAAAAGTCATATAGGATAGGTGATAAAACATCCACAAAGACAGTAGAACGCCTTGGCTCTATTGAAGAGCTAAAGGCTCGAGCGGGTGATAAGGATCCTATTGAATGGGCAAAGGAGTATGTTAAAAAACTTACCCTTTCTGAAAAAGAATCTAGGAAAGATATCACCGTTAAGTACTCCGGAAGCAGGCAGATTGATAAAAATGTCAGGAAATCTGTTAATGTGGGCTATCTTTTCCTAAAGAAGATTTACAACGAACTAAGGCTTCCTAAAGTAGTAGAGGAAATATCTGAGAAATATAAGATAACATATGACTTAGATGACATTTTTTCTTCCCTCCTTTATACAAGAATTCTTTCACCGTCTTCAAAGGAAGCTTCGTTCCACTATGCAGAAAATTTCCTGGAGAAGAGGAACTTTGACCTTCATCAGGTTTATCGTGCTCTTGAAGTTCTTGCAAAGGAAAAATGACCTGATACACTTTATGAAAACTCGATGTCCGTTATAGAGAAATAAACATATCCTTTACTACGACTGTACTAACTTCTATTTTGAAACAGAGGAAGAAGATGGCTTTCGGAAATATGGCATCTCCAAAGAACACAGACCAAACCCTATTGTTCAGATGGGCTTGTTTATGGATGCTGACGGCATTCCCCTTGCCTTCTCCATGTTTCCAGGCAACCAGAACGAACAGCCGTCTCTTGCACCTTTAGAGAAGAAGATCATATCAGATTTCGGTATCGATAAACTTGTTGTATGTACTGACTCTGGTCTCTCGTCTGCATCAAACAGGAGATTCAATGATACAAAAAAGCGAAAGTTTATCACTACGCAGTCAATTAAAAAGTTAAAAGACTTCTTAAAAAGAGTTCTGCCTTTTCAGATGAGGGGTGAGAAAGACAGGAAGTAAAAACTTACAGAATAAGTGAGCTTGATCCTGTAGAAGACTACCATACTACCTTCTATAAAGACAGGTGGATTAATGAAGACGGCCTTGAACAGCATCTTATTATTACATTTTCTCTAAAATACCAGGCTTACCAGAGAAAAAAATACGAGGAAGACAGATTGAAAAAAAGCGAGCAGTTGTCTTGACCACCCTTCAACCCTTACAAAAAGGTCCGCAAACGATTATAAACGCCTATTATCACAAGAGCATATCACAAGAGCATGGGAGATGGCAGAAAAATCCCTCATAAAGTTAGATATGAAGAAGATCGCTGAGGAAGAACTGTATGATGGCTTTTATGCTGTATGTACAAACCTTTGAAGACAATGCAGAATCTATTGTTAGAATCAACCACAAGCGCTGGGAAATCGAAGAGTGCTTTCGTATTATGAAAAACTGAATTTAAGGCAAGGCCTGTTTACCTCTCAAGAGAAGACAGAATTAAGGCTCATTTCCTAACTTGTTATGCTTCCCTTGTACTATATCGGATTCTGGAGAAGAGGCTTACAGCGCAGTCCCCTGAAGTAAGCTTTTCATGTCATGAGATCATACAAACACTTAGAAATATGAACATGCTGGTATCTCTGGGTGATGGATATATTCCCGTTTATGAAAGAACAGACCTTACAGATGCATTACATGAAATTTCAGGTTTCAGAACTGACTTAGAGATTGTGTCAAACAGAAATATGAAAAATTTTTTTACAAAGATGAAAAAGAAGAAAAAAATAGCCACATTTTTCTTGCATATATAAAGGCTCTAAAACCCAGATTATAAAATGGATTAGAGCCTTTTTGATTGTTACAAGTGTCAAAGATGGGAATGTAATAACTAATTTTCAAGATTTTTGTTTTTGTAATACGATAGTAGAATGAAATAACGTAGGAATAATGTAGACTATTAAGCTCATTTGCTAAATGATTCTGAGATTTTTGATACAATAGGACTGAAAAGTGAGAGGTGAATTGCACTATGGATGTAGAATAATTTGTATGGTAAAACTATATATACTTAATATTTAACACCTTGAAGGTCAAATAAAGTTTTGTTAAAAATATTTTTTTGTAACGCTTAGTTTGAGAAAGGAAATGATTATGAATAAATATGAAGAAGCTTCAAAAAGGCTTATTAACTTTTTGGATAGTAACCCAAGCCCGTTTCATGTAGTGGATGCCCTGGCTAAGATGTATGAAAAGGCAGGATTTAAGAGGCTTGATGAGAAGGAAATTTGATGTGGTTAAGGGTGGAGACTACTATGTAACCAGAAATAACTCGGCCATTATAGCTTTCAGAGTGCCAAAAGCGGGATTTAAGGGATTTAATATAACCTCTGCACACAGCGATTCCCCTACATTCAAGATTAAGGCAAATGCGGAGATAAATGTAGAGAAGAACTTTGTTAAATTAAATGTTGAAAAATACGGTGGGATGCTTATGGCACCTTGGTTTGACAGACCTCTTGGAATTGCGGGCAGAGTAATGGTAAAGAATGGCAAGAAGATTGAGGAGAGACTTCTTCACATAGATAGAGATATTGTTATGATGCCTAATCTTGCTATTCACATGAATCGTGAGGCAAATGAGGGATATAAGTACAATGCACAAAATGATACCCAGCCTATCTTTGCCGAACTTGGTTCGGATATTACCTTGTATGATGTAGTTGCCAAGGAACTGGCTGTGTCTAAGGAAGCCATACTTGATACAGACCTTTTCCTAACCAATAGGGTTAAGGGGACTTTCTGGGGTGCCGGCAATGAGTTTATAGCAGTAGGCAGGCTCGATGACTTACAGTGCGTATTTGCAGGTGCAGAAAGTATCATAGAAGCTAAAAATAAGAATAATATAATAGTTCACTGCGTGTTTGACAATGAGGAGGTGGGCTCAGGAACTAAGCAGGGAGCAGCATCTACCTTCCTTAAGGATGTGCTTGTACGTGTGAACAAGGCTCTGGGTGGAGATGAGGAGAGCTACTGTCAGGCTGTGGCAAGAAGCTTTATGGTATCCGCTGACAATGCGCATTCTGTACATCCAAACTATACAGAGAAAGCAGATCCTTGTAACAGACCTGTTGTCAACAAGGGAGTGGTTATTAAGTATAATGCTAACCAAAAATACACCACAGATGCAGTATCTGGTGCGGTATTTAGAGATATCTGTGATGAGGCTAAGGTTCCTGTACAGACCTTTGTCAACCGTTCGGATGCGGCAGGCGGCTCCACCCTTGGTAATATCTCAAACACGCAGGTTTCTCTGAATGCGGTAGACATAGGCATGGCTCAGTGGGCTATGCATTCTCCTTATGAGAGTGGTGGTGTGAAGGATACTTACTACCTTGAGGCTGCACTGAAACAGTTCTTTAAGACTGATATTAGCGAAAAACTGGCATAAACCAACTTATTATAAAAGTAATCCGGAGCGGGGTATAATATTTACTCTGCTCTTTTTTTATGTATAGGAAATTTCTACGAAATTAGCTGTACATAAAATCTCTCTGAGAGATCGAGTTTTGGGGGATATGCAGAGGCCGCTTACAAAAAGTTCCTTAGAAATTTCATACCACAAAAAATATTTAAGGAAGGTGGCTTGTGGAAGATTGTCCTGTGTGAGGGAAGGTTCCACACAGGATTTAAGTTAGCTACAAACCTTAGTGAGATTAGATAGAAAAAAATTGATAAACATTTAGTTTTGGTTTGCAATTTCTATTAATTGTTAAAAGATTAACAATTTTATTCGGCGTTATTTATAATTTTTTTGGTATAAATAACTAAAAAAAGCTTGCTTTTTATCTAAAAAAACATACTAAAATTTAAAAAGCTAAACGGAGATAATTAGCATTTAACGAAAATGAGGAGGGCATGTGAATGGGAACTTTAGCAATTTCAGTACCAATTTGTGCGGCGATTGCGCTTGTATTTTTGCCTTTGGACTGGCAAAATGGATAGGAGGCCTGGACAGTGGAACGGATAGGATGAAGGAAATATCCGGCTACATCCACGAGGGAGCCATGGCCTTTCTTAAGCGTGAGTACAAAACTATGGTAGTAGTTGTTGTTGTACTTTTTGTGTTAATCGGGGTTCTTCTTAACAGCTGGGTTACAGCCATACTTTATGTAGTAGGTGCATTGCTTTCAGTGCTTGCAGGCTACTTTGGTATGACAGTAGCAACAAAAGGAAATGTAAGAACTGCCAATGCAGCAAAAGATGGCGGTATGGTTAAGGCTCTTAAGGTAGCCTTCCGCTCTGGTGCTGTTATGGGGCTTTGTGTGACTGGACTTGGGCTCTGTGGACTTGGAGTTATCTTTGTGGCAATGGGAGTGGATGCTGCAGATGTAGTTACAGGCTTCGGTCTTGGTGCTTCTTCTATGGCGCTTTTTGGCCGTGTAGGTGGAGGTATATATACCAAGGCGGCAGATGTAGGAGCAGACCTTGTAGGCAAGGTAGAGACAGGTATCCCTGAGGATGATCCTAGAAACCCGGCAGTTATTGCTGACAATGTAGGCGACAATGTAGGTGACGTGGCTGGAATGGGCTCAGACCTTTTTGAATCTTATGTAGGCTCAATCATTTCAGCTATTACCTTAGCTGTAGTTATTCCAAAGATTACACCGCAGATAGGAGCAGAATTTGCTCTCGATCCTTATATGGGCTCACTTTCCCACTGCTTCTTTCAGCTATAGGCATAATTGCTTCAATCCTTGGCATTATGTTCGTCAGAGGTAAAGAAGGGGGGAACCCTGCGTCAGCACTTAATGCAGGAACCTATGTAAGCGGTATCATAGTTATCATTGCTTCATTCGTAATGAGCAAGATGCTTCTTAATACCTACAATCCTGCCATTGCAATAATAGCGGGACTTATAGTTGGCATAGCCATAGGAAAGCTGACAGAGATATATACCTCAGGAGATTATAAGCATGTTAAAAAGATAGCAGAACAGTCACAGACAGGTTCAGCTACTACGATTATATCAGGACTTGGAGTAGGTATGATGTCTACACTTTGGCCTATTATCTGCGTTGCAGCAGGTATCCTTGTTGCCAATGCATTTGCGGGACTTTACGGTATTGCGCTTGCGGCTGTAGGTATGCTTTCGACCACAGCTATGACAGTTGCGGTAGACGCTTACGGTCCTGTATCAGATAATGCAGGCGGTATAGCAGAAATGTGTGAGCTTCCTCACGAGGTAAGAGAGATTACAGATAAGCTTGATGCCGTAGGTAATACCACAGCAGCCATAGGTAAGGGATTTGCCATTGGCTCAGCTGCACTTACAGCTCTTGCTCTCTTTGCTTCCTATTCACAGGTGGCAAAGCTTGAGTCTATAAGCCTCCTTGATCCTCTTGTAATAGCAGGCCTCTTTATAGGAGCTATGCTTCCTTTCCTCTTCTCAGCTATGACCATGAATTCTGTGGGCAGGGCTGCAAATGATATGATAGAGGAAGTAAGAAGACAGTTTAGAGAGGATAAGGGCATAATGGAGGGCAAGTCTAAGCCTGATTATGCAAATGCGTAGATATTTCTACTAAGGCTGCACTTAAAGAGATGATACTTCCGGGACTTATGGCTATAGCGGCTCCTCTTGCTGTGGGTATAGTTATGGGAACTGAGGCTCTTGGTGGTATGCTTGCAGGAGCCCTTTCGTCAGGTGTACTTCTTGCAATCATGATGAGTAATTCCGGCGGTGCCTGGGACAATGCTAAGAAATACATAGAAGAGGGACATTTTGGAGGAAAGGGAAGTGAGCCTCACAAGGCAGCAGTAGTAGGTGATACAGTGGGCGATCCTTTCAAAGATACATCTGGTCCTTCCATCAATATTCTTATTAAGCTTATGACTATAGTTGCAGTTGTATTTGCTCCTCTTTTTGTGGCTATAGGCGGCTTACTTTAATTTGATTTTTATACCGGTTTAAGCTTGAAAAATGACGGCTCCGGTGCTAACATAAGCCTATAGATGTTGATGGGTGGTTGTTTAATAAGGCATCTGTTTTAAGAAAATTAAGGCAGGTGCCTATATTATTGTTCAATATAAAATTTCTGCTAGTAAAGAACGGAGAGCCTTACATTATCCATCATAATGATCCCTGGCAGCTCAGATATGAAGATGATATACTTGCATCACGAGGGGATATAGTGGGACATTACAGATTTCCAAAGGAATGAGGATTAGGTTTAAGAAAAACAGGAGAAGATTGTATGGAAAAGCATTTTTTAGCCCCTGATACCCTGCTGGGGAGGATAGTTACAAGTAAAGAAAGGTATGAGGTGGTTCATCTATCCCTTAAAGAGGGCAATGAAGTCCCTGAGTATAAAAATGAGTCGGAAATTTTGATCTTTGTGATAGAAGGTGAAGTCCTACTTATGACGGATGCGGCTATTACTCTAAAAAGCCTGGAACTTGTAGAAATACCTTCAAATGTTGAACATAGGATGGTGGCGATTAAAGATTCTCAGGTGATGGCTGTTAAAATTAAAAATATGAGTAAGTAAGAGGCAAATAAATGGATAATAAACTTATAAAAGAATTAAGAGAAGAAATGTCAGGAAAAAAGGTCCTTATCTTAGGTTTTGGAAGAGAAGGGGAAATTAAACCTTGAGGTAGCCTTAAGGGCGGGAGGAGCTGCGGAGATTGCTATAGCTGATAGTAATGACATTAATATAGAAGATGTTAAGGAGCTTTTAGCAGAAGCAGAAGTAGATATAGAGGATGTAAAAATTATAACGGGAGAGGGCTATCTGTCTCACTTAGACGAGTTCGATATAGTCTTTAAGAGTCCCGGAGTAGTCCTTCCTAAGCCTTTTTATGAATATAAAGCCCTGATAACTTCTCAGGCACAGTATTTCCTAAAGGTATATGGAGACCAGACCATAGGAGTGACAGGAACCAAGGGGAAGAGCACTACCACAACCCTCATTTACCACGAACTAAAGGAAAATGGCTTTGATACAGTTTTGGTTGGAAATATTGGTATACCTGCCTTTGGACTCATAGACGAGATAAAGGATGATACTAAGGTAGTATTTGAACTTTCCTGTCATCAGCTGGAATACGGCAGCTATTCTCCTCATATCGGTGTATATCTAAATGTCTTCCCTGAACATCTTGACCACTATGGAAGCTTTGAAAGTACAGAGCTTCAAAGGAAAACATATACAGAAATCAAAAAGAGGGAGATAGGCTCTACTGCGGAACCGGGGTTATACCAAAGAAGGGTGAGGCTAAGTCCAAGGTAACTGTGGTTTATGACTTTAATAGAGATGATAAGAAGTTTGAAAATGACGAGCACGTTACTACATTTGTAGAAGGAGATTTCATATCCCACAAAACATTTACCTTTAGTATAAAAGAGCATGAAACAGCCTTAAGAGGCTTTCACAATTTCTTTGATATAGCCATAGCTTTCGCTGTCTGCACGGACCTTGGTGTAAGTATAGAAGGCTTTGAGGCTGCTCTAAGGACATATAAACCTCTCCCGCACCGCCTTGAATTCGTGGGGAATGTAGACGGGATAAAATTCTACGACGATTCCATTTCCACAATTCCTGCTACAGCGATAGAAGCGATGAATACCATAAGTGATACTGATACTATAATCATAGGAGGAATGGACAGAGGAATAGACTACGAGCCTCTTATAAAATACCTTGAAAAGTCTAAGGTTCCTAATATCATTCTTATGGAGACTACCGGGGCAAGGATTAGGGAAGAGATAAAGATGGGCTATATGGAGTTAAACAATTCAGACAGGCTTCATCTTGTGGACAATCTTTATGAAGCAGTTAAGCTTGCAAAGAAGATAACTAAGAAGGGCTCCTCCTGTATAATGAGTCCTGCGGCAGCAAGTTATGGCATATTTAAGAACTTTGAAGAAAGAGGAGAGACCTTTAAGAAGTTTGTAAAAGAAGAATAATCCGAATTCTATCAACCTTTTGTGTACAGGGCCCAAAACTGAAAGAAGAAATTTCTCTAAAAAACGCAGAAAAAATTTAAAATAAAGAATTGATAATCGCGCTTTTTTGTTTTATCATGTGTTTTGCAGAGTCATAGGAGTTATTATACGATGGCGCATCATAGAATGATGGTTGTTAACATTTGACATTGTAATGAGAAGATTGTGAATACTTTTAGGGAATGCTCGAATTGTTGGGGAAAATAAATAATAAGGATTCAGGTAAACAATGAAAGAAAAGAAGAATCTTACACTGAATTATATCTTTGTTCAGGTTGGTATGTGGGCAATGTACGCACCCCTTATGGGGTACACTTCAGTTTTTTTACTTGCAAAGAAATTTACCAATACGGAAGTCGGTATAATTTCAGGACTTAGCTGTGTAATATCCGCAATTTTGCAGGCTATAATATCTGCCTATGCGGATAAGGAGAATGCCAAGTCAGTTAAAACCCTTCTCACTATGATTGCGGGTTTCCAGCTTGTTCTAGCGGGTGTGCTCTTTGCCCTTGGCAACCATCTCTTTTTGGTGGCGGGACTGGTATTTGGAGCCCTTATTGCTATAATGCAGCTAATGGTGCCCCTTACTAACTCTCTTGCCATGGAAATGATGAACCAGGGTAATGAGATTAACTACGGAGTTGCCAGAGGGACAGCCTCTTTACTGTACGCAGTTTTGGTGAACTCGATGGGAGCCTTTGTAAAAGGTGATGACTTAAGCATAGTTCCTATTGCACCATGATATCTGCGTCTATTCTTCTTGTTGGAACCATCCTCTTTCCGTTTAAGAAGGCTGAAAGGAGGCAGGAAGGATTAAATGATAGAGCTAATGTGACGAAACCTTTCTTAGCGAAGTACCCTAAGCTGGCTATATTCCTGGTAGGAGCTATTTGTGCCTATGTAGGTCATAATCTGATAAATACATTTTTATATCAGATTGTTATGCTAAAGGGTGGAACTCACACCAATATGGGTATATGCCTTGCTTTGGCTGCTGTATTTGAAATTCCTGTGATGTTCGGTTTTGCCTTCCTTGTTGCAAAGAGAGATAGTAGCACCTGGGTAAGGGTGGGAAGTGTAGGTATTATGTTTAAGATAATCCTCACCCTGATTGTACCGAATGTAATGAGTCTTTACTTTGTACAGGTCTGTCAGCTGTTTGGTTTTGCGACCTTCGTAGTGGCTACGGTTTATTATGCAAACCATGCCGTAGAGGAATGTGATAGAGTTAAAGGGCAGGCTTATATGACTATGTCTAATACACTTGGAATAGTTTTTGCTTCTCTTCTTGGTGGAGCACTTATAGATATTCTTGGTACAAATGGAATGCTTGTGGTAGGCTCCATAATTTCGGTTGTAGGCTGTGTATTAGTATTCATATCGACTACTAAGGAAAAGAAGGAGGCTATATAGGAAGATTGACAAAGTCTATTTGTTATAATATCATATGGATATTGTATACAAGTATACTGATATGGAGGTTTTATGAAAAAAATACCGTTCGTTACCTTAGATGAGGTGAAGGAAATAGTAAAGACCTATCCTACTCCTTTCCACATCTATGATGAAAAGGGAATTAGGGAAAATGCGAGAAACCTAAAGAAGGCCTTTAGCTGGAACAAGGGCTTTAAGGAGTACTTTGCAGTAAAGGCTACACCTAATCCATATATTTTAGATATTCTAAAAGATGAGGGTTGTGGAACTGATTGTTCCTCGCTTACAGAGCTTATGATGAGTGAGGCCTGTGGAATAACAGGAGAGAACATTATGTTTTCGTCAAATGTTACTCCTGCAGAAGAATATGTAAAGGCAAGAGAGCTTGGGGCTATCATCAATCTTGACGATATAACTCATATAGACTTTCTAAAAGACTGTGCAGGCATACCTGAGAAAATAAGCTGCCGTTACAATCCGGGCGGAGTATTCAAGGTAAGCAATGACATTATGGATAATCCAAATGATGCAAAGTATGGTATGACCAAAGCACAGATGTTTGAGGCATTTACCCGTCTTAAAGAGCTTGGCGTAAAGGAATTTGGCATACATTCATTCCTTGTAAGTAACACAGTAACCAATGACTATTACCCTATGCTTGCAACAGAACTTTTTAAGCTGGCTGTAGAGCTTAAGGAAAAATGTGATGTTCATATTGGCTTTATCAATCTTTCGGGAGGTGTGGGAGTTCCTTACAGACCTGAACAGGAGCCGAATGATATCTTTGTCATAGGTGAGGGAGTAAGAAAAGCCTTCGAAGAAATCCTTTTGCCAAATGGTATGGGGGATGTAAGTATATTTACAGAGCTTGGAAGATTTATGCTTGCTCCATACGGACATCTTGTAACTAAGGCTAGTACACGAGAAGCATATCTACAAAGAGTATATAGGTGTAGATGCCTGTGCGGCTAATCTTATGAGACCTGCAATGTACGGAGCTTATCATCATATAACGGTGCTTGGTAAGGAAGATGAGAAAGGAAGAGTTTAAGTATGATGTGACAGGCTCTCTATGTGAGAACAATGACAAGTTTGCCCTAGACAGGATGCTGCCTCATATTGATATGGGAGACTATCTGGTTATCCACGATACCGGAGCCCATGGTTTTGCAATGGGATATAATTACAATGGAAGGCTCAGATCGGCAGAGCTTTTAAGAACAGAGGCGGGTGGAGTTAAACTCATAAGAAGGGCTGAAACGCCTGCTGATTATTTTGCCACCTTGGACTACCCGGGGCTTGGCAAAGCTAAGTAAAAAAATTTTTTCATTTTTTGTGATTTTTAAAAGAAAAAGACTAAAGTAATGATTTTTTTTGCCGATAAATAAATCAGAGATACTAATTGAACTTGGTTAGGAGATTTATTTATCGGTTAATTTATATCCAAACCAAACTGATTTAATGGAAGGTGATGTTATGAGAGTAGATAATTTTGGACAGATTTCAAACGCTTACAACGTGAGCAAGGCAAGAAAGCCTGAAGCCGTGGCTAAGACTGAGAGAGGCAGTGACACAGTTGAAATCTCTGATGCAGCTAAGACATTTCAGGTAGCAAGAACAGCAGTGAATTCTGCTTCTGATGTTCGTGCTGATAAGGTTGCACAGCTTAAGTCTGCAATTGAGAACGGTACTTACTCTGTTTCCGCAAGAGATATAGCTGATAAACTTCTAGAGGGACGTTTTTAGAATAGAAGATGGCAAATAAATAAATCGGAGGAACTATGGCGAGCTTAATTGAAGAACTAATCATGGTCCTAGGCGAAGAGGAAAGGATTTATAGTGAAATCATTCCTCTCGCTGAGAAAAAAACCCGAATAATTGTAAAAAATGACCTCCAGTCTTTAACCGACATTACTGAGAAAGAGCAGGCTTTAGTAGGCGAAATCAGCAAGTTGGAGAAAAAAAGACAGGAGGTCATTCGTAATATAGGTGTAGTTATGAATAAGAAAGAAAGTGAATTAAACTTCCTTTCTATCATAAATCTGATAAGAGGTCAGGAAAGGGAGCAGCAGGAGCTTAGAATTATACACGATAAGCTTAAAAGCACCATAAACCTTTTAGCTATGCTTAATGAGAGAAATCAGATGCTGATAAAGCAGTCACTCGAAATGATAGATTTTGATATGAACCTGCTTCAGAGCTTGAGGACCTCTCCGGGAGTGGGACAGTATAATACATCCTCTGAGGTAGAACTTCAGGGCGAAAAGAGTGGGATGTTTGATGCTAAGAGTTAATTACAGCAGGGAGATATAATATGAGTTTAATGACAAGTTTTGGTGTGGGAGTTTCAGGTCTTACCACAGCCCAGCATTCACTGAATGCAACCGCACACAACTTAACTAACGTTGATACTAAGGGCTACGTGCGCCAGCAGGTGCTTACTGTTGACAAGGAATACGAAAGAACAGCAACACTTAATATATGGACCAAACCGGTCATGGCTCTCTTGTAGACAAAATCAGACAGCTCAGAGATAGATTTTTGGATGATTCTTTTAGAAGGGAGAGCGGAAGACAGGGATTCTACAATGCACAAGCGGAAATTGTGACAGAAGTAGAGAATCTTTTCGGCGAACTTCAAGGCACTACCTTCCAGAGTTCGATGGAAAACCTTTGGAAATCCGTTCAGGAACTTCAGAAGGAGCCTGAGAGTGTGGTTGCAAGAACTTCGCTTGTAGAGACAGCGAATACTTTTATGGAGCGTTGTCATACCATTACTTCTCAGCTTAAAAGCCTCAGACAGGATATCAATCTTAAGATAGAAAATACTGTTAAGCGTATTAATGAAATCGGAGTAAGACTTGATCAGATAAACGATGAAGTCCGTAAGGAAGAGGTCATAGGTCAGTCAGCAAACGACTATAGAGATGAGAGAAACAAGCTGCTTGATGAGCTTGGAAGCTATGTGAAGGTTAGCTACAAAGAAGTTCGTGATGGCTCTGTGCTTGTAACAGTAGAGGGAACACAGTTTGTAACCGAATTTGGAATAAATGAGATAGGTCTTAAGACTACCGATGACGAACTTAAGCTACATACTCCTGTATGGAACTTTGACATAAATGATGATAAGGAGCCAAGAGAAGTATTTAACTTCGACTTCCCTCCTACAGCGGCAGCAGATACCGATATAGGCTCACTTAAGGGGCTTTTGCTTGCGAGGGGGAAGACAGGGAAGATATATCGATGTTCCTGTGCAGCCAAAGCCCGAGGACTATGAAGAAGGAGAAAATGACGAGCATTATATAAGTGCAATGAGAGCCTTTGAGCAGGCAAAGGTTAATTACAACAATACTGTAGCCCCTTCTCTATTAACCAACACGGAGGCTCAGTTTGACCAGTTAATCCACGGTCTTACAACCATGATAAATGATATACTTGCTCCAACCTTACTGCAACCTGGACAGATGGAGGAGTTCCGGTGTGGAAGAACTCGGAGGGCAAGGTGCTTGAGGGAGATGATATCCCTAATATAGACATTTCAGATTTAGAAGATTATAAGATAGAGGAAAAAGATGCCTTAGGCAATCCTACAGGAAGATACAAGGTATCCATCCTCGATGCTAAGAATGCGCCTGTGAGTGCAGATAATACAAAGACTCCGGGCAATGCTCTCTTTGAGAGAAAGAGTATGCCTCGTTATAAAGAACTTGATGTGGAGATGGACGGCAAAAAGGTAATGCTCTACAACAGCGAGGACTATGATCCTAACTATGAGGGCTCAAAATATTCAATATTCTCAATGGGAGAAGTTGAAGTAAATAAGCAGATAAGAGAGAATGTATCTCTCATACCTTTAAGCTATAATACCAACACAGGTGATTACAGTATGGATATAGCTGCAAAGCTTAACAAAGTATGGGATGAAAAATTTGCAGTGTTAAATCCAAATACACTTACTAAGAATACTTTTATGGAGTATTATACAGCTTTTACTTCAGAGGTAGCCAATACAGGACATACCCTCAAAGCTCTGGCAAAGAGCCAGGAAACCACAACCCAGAGTGTGGATAACCAGAGACAGCAAGTGCTTGGAACCTCTTCTGATGAAGAGCTTACACATATGATTAAATTTCAGCAGGCCTTTAATGCGGCATCCAGATATATTACGGTAATAGATGAGATGCTTGAGCACGTTGTAACCAGACTTGGTTAAGGCCTATTCGTGAACAAATAGGAGATATATATGCCATCAACATTTTTTGGATTGGATATAGGTACGTCAGGACTTCATACCTATCAGGCTGCGCTCAATACAACTGCGCACAATATAACTAACACAAAGACAGAAGGATACAGCCGCCAGCAGGTTAACCGCCAGGCAAAGGATCCTATTGCCGTTGCGCAGCGCTATGGTATGGTAGGAACCGGTGTTACTGCCAACAAAATTTCCCAGATAAGAGATGAGTATTATGACATAAAATACCGCTCGGCAAATACGGTTAACGGAGAATATGAAAGCAGAGCTTACTACTTAAATAACATCCAAAATTTCTTAAATGAAATTAAGGAAGGTGGCTTCAATACCAACTTTAAGAATCTTTTCAACGGTATGTCAGAGGTTGAAAAAGATCCTACCAGTAAGTCTGCAAGAGCACAGATGGTTAATCAGGCCTATGCACTCACTGAGTATTTTAACAATGTATCTGAGAATTTGAAATACTCAGAACGAAGTTAACTTCAACATTAAAAATACAGTAGATACGATTAATTCATACGGTGACCAGATAGCAACCCTTACCAAACAGATAAACATGGTTGAGGTAAGTGGAGGCTTTGCCAATGATCTTCGTGACCAGAGAAACCTCCTTGTAGACAAACTCTCAGAGCTTGCAAGTGTAAGTGTTAAGGAGGAGAAAATAGGCGAGGCTCTTGATGGAAAGCTTGCGGGAGTTACCCATTATACAGTTAAAATAAACGGTGGTTATCTTGTAAATAACTACAGGGCAAATAAGCTTGATGTAGTGCCAAGAAACTATATCAGCAATATAAATGATGTAGAAGGTCTCTATGATGTGACCTGGGCAGACGGTCAGGGCTTTAGTTCACATAACAGCCACCTTGGCGGTAAGCTTGGTGCCCTCTTTGAGATGCGTGATGGCAACAATATGGCATCTCTCAGATGCCATGTTAAAGAGGCTTCAGAGGGAGATACAGAGCTTACTTTAGAAGATACCAATATCAACAGCATTGAGGAAATGAACTTCCCTCCTAGAGGACGCATCCAGTTAGGAAGTGAAGAGTATGAGTACACAGGCTTCGATGTAAAAGTAGAAAAGGATGAAGATACAGGAAAGAGCAAGTATAAATATATATTCAAGTTAAAGGAAGATAAGCCTATTACTAAGGACATCACCGAAGACTCAAAGGTAGTGGCAAAGATAGGTGAGCAGGTTAATTTTAAGGGAATTCCTTATTATATGGACCAGTTAAATACCTTTGTAAGAAAGTTTTCAAAGGAATTTAATGAGGTACATAAGACAGGTGTAGATCTTGACGGAAATCAGGGGAGGAGACTTCTTCAACGGCATTGACAAGGCTACAGGAGAGAACTACAAGTTCAAAGTGCCTGGAACTGAGGATGAGGACGGCAATGAAATAACAGAGTTCTCATCAGATGATGAAACCTACTATAGATTGGTTGCGCACAATTATTCTGTAACAAGAACATTTAAGGAGAATCCAGGACTCATTGCGGCTGCAAGTACAATCTCAGAAGGTGTCGAAAATACAGATGTAATGAAGAAACTTGAGAGCCTTCAGAGGGATAGGACTATGTTTGACCATGGTAAGCCGGAGGAATTCTACCAGTCGCTTACCTCAGATATAGGTGTAGGTGCAAAGACAGCAGAAACATTTGCAAAAAATCAGGATATGATGGTTAAGTCAATAAATAACCAGAGACTCTCTATTTCAGGGGTTGACACTGATGAAGAGGCAATGAATCTTGTAAAATTTAAGAATTGTTATGACCTTTCAGCTAAAGTTATAACAGTAATGAACGAAATATATAATAAGCTGATTAATGAAATGGCAGTTTAATTTCAAAGTTATATAGAAAGGACTTAAGGCTATGATGAGAGTTACCAACCAGATAATGACCAACAATACTCTGGCTAATATAAATACTAACAAGCTCAATCTTATGAGTATAGAGGAACAGTATCAGACAGGAAAGAAGATACAGCGCCCTTCTGATGATCCGGTTGTGGCAGTCAGAGCATTGAAGCTTCGTAACAATCTTACTGAGATAAAGCAGTATTTTAAGAAGAATGTTCCGGATGCAAGGAGCTGGATGCAGGTAACTGAAAGTGCTCTTACTCAGGTGACTGACATCTGTAGAACACTTCACGGCCTTGCTGATCAGGGTGCTCAGGACAGTCTTACTACTGAGAACCGTGCAAGTATAATGAAGTCTATGGCTCAGTACAGGCAGCAGGTATACAAAGAGGGCGATGCCAACTACGCCGGAAGATATGTATTTACCGGCTATAAGACAGATACAAGCCTTACCTATCTTGAAAATGATAAGAGTAAGCAGTATACAATAACTGAAGAACTTGATAAGACAGCCCTTAAAAACAGCCTAAGGACTTACGGCGGATTTTCTCTTAAGGATTATGAACCGGGTGGAGTAAATGATTTTACTGAACACGCTGAGAATAAGGAAGTAAACTATATAAGACTTTCATATAAGAACCTTGATGCTTCCTCAGATGATTTTCCAAAGCTTACATTTAAGGACGTAGATGATAATGAGGATAGCATTGACATTACGTCTACAAATGAAAATGGAGAAGTGCTTACTTCTAAAGATCCTAGAGCTTACGAAAAGCCTGAAACAGGAGCAAAGTTCATAGCTGACACGGGAGAGCTCATTCTTTCAGATGAGGCTTATGAAAATCTTAAGAGTGCAAAAAAACTTCAATGTAGTGTATAATAAGACTGAATTCCAGTCCGGCGATGTTCGTCCTGAGCACTATTTTGACTGCATAGCAACTCCTTTTGATGCGGATGGCAATCTTACAGAAGATGAAAGTAAGATAATTAACTATAAAAAGGAAGACCAGGACATAGAGTATGAGGTAAGTTTCAACCAGAGACTTCAGATAAATACTCAGGCAAAGGATGCACTTACTCATGACCTTGGCAGAGAGCTTGACGGAATTCTTACAAGCATTGAGGATGTGAATCTGGTAGAAAGTAAAATTAAAGAAGTAGATAAGATAATAGGCAATACTACAGATGAGAATGATCTTACGAGCCTTAAGCGACTTAAGGAGGCTATGAATACTGAGCTTACCCTTAAGAAGAAGGTTATGCAGGATAGATTTTCTAAGGCTATGAATAACATAAGAGATTATCAGGACGTAGTAAATAAGGCTATTGCGGACCTTGGCAGCCGTGATGCAAGACTTGACCTCACAGAAGAGAGACTTTCCGGTCAAACTGATGATTTTACCGACCTTATGTCAAATAACGAGAATGCGGATCTTGCAGAGACTATTATTAACTTTAATGCACAGAATGTAATATACAATGCATCTCTTCAGGCAGGTGCAAAGTAGTGCAGAATTCATTATTGGACTTTTTAAGATAAACATTAACCATATAACCTAGATGAAAGAGGTGGAAAACATGCTTGTAAAGACAAGATTTTTTGGAGAAGTTGATATCGAAGATGAGAAAATCCTTACATTTGATAATGGGATTATGGGCTTCGAGGATATGAAACGCTGGACACTTATTTATGACATTGAAAAGGGTTCCGAGGGACCTATTTCATGGTTCCAGTCACTTGATATGGCTGAGCTTGCTCTTCCTGTAATCAACCCATATACAGTTACAGCGGTATATGAACCTGTAGTTGAAGATGAGCTTCTTAAGCCACTCGGAGAATTTAAGGATGAAGAGCTTGTTACATTTTTAACTATTACTATTCCTGCTGAGGACCCTAGCAAGACAACTGCTAACTTTAGGGCTCCTATACTTATCAACCCAGTAAATCGTAAGGGAATACAGGTGATAGTAAACAATGAAGACTATCCTATAAAGTTTAGCATCTACGAATCAGTTCAGAAAATGAAGGCAGAAAAAAACAAGTAAGAGGAGGAATAACAATGTTAGCTTTATCAAGGAAACCCGGCGAAAGTGTCATTATCGGAAATGACATCGAGCTTACCATCCTTGAAGTAAAGGGTGAACAGGTGAAAGTCGGAATTAAAGCTCCAAAGAGCATTGCGATTTATAGAAAAGAACTGTTCGAACAGATACAGGAGTCTAATAGAGAGGCTTCCAATACTTCAGAAAAGGATATGAAGGATATCAACAAAATTTTCGAATAGAGTACTTCAGGGGTTAAGTTACCCACAAAAACTGCCGATAAGACTTATAGAAAGCGTGTTCTATGTTTTAACTTTATTTCAATATGCAAAGGATTGTATGTTTTAAGTTTACATGGAGGTGAACAAATGAGTCTTAAGGTGATGCCTAATGCTGTAAGTCAGTCTGGCATCGAATTTAACGGCAGTATAAGCTACCCTGTAATAAACAGGAGAGAGACTGGATTTGACATCGACGTAGCTATTACCGATCGTGCCAATAAGGGTTATGTTGGACAGACTGACAACCAGGGAAACGAAAACGGGATTGCGGGGCTCAGAAGATGAGCGCCGCATTAAAGATGCTATTGACCAGGCGAATGAGAGGATTAAGCAGTCAAACGGTTATAGGAGGTTGGCTTTTTCGTATAATAAGGAAACTGGGAAGATTTCCATAAAGGTATATGATGAGCTGACTCGTGAAGTAATCAAAGAGATTCCGCCTGATAAAAACAAAAGTATACTTGAGAAACTACATGATTTGGCAGGTATAGTTGTTGACGAAAAAAGGTAAGGAGGAATTGATATGCCAATAAGACTTTCAGGAATTAACTCTGGTATGGATACTGATTCCATGATCAAAAAGATTATGGATGCTCAGAGAACCAAGCTTAGCAAGGTTGAAGGAAAGAAAACTAAGCTTGAGTGGAAACAGGATAAGTGGAAAGAGCTTAATACTAAGCTTTATTCCCTTTATACCAATAAGATATCTGCACTTAGATTCTCAAGTGCTTATACAACAAAAAAAGTTTCCAGTTCAGATGAGAATATTGTTAAGGTTACCGGTGATCCATCAGCTTCTGACGGAGCACATAAGATTCAGGTTAAGCAGGTGGCTACAGCTCAGAGCGTAACCGGTGCAAAGGTAACTGATATTGAAGATTTTGGTAAGGACTCAGTGCTTACTGACATCGGTTTTGAACTTGGTGAGGAAGTTACATTTAAGGTAGGCGATAAGGAGCATACCTTAGAGGTTAACGGAGACACCACAGTTGGAGATTTTCTTAATGCAGCTAAGAAAGCAGGTATTAATGCAACTCTTGATACCAAGCAGCAGAGATTCTATTTATCTTCAAGAGAAAGCGGTTTAGCTAATGCTTTTGAGATTACAGAGTCTAAGAACGGAGTAAGCATGACAAGCGGACTTGAGAAGCTCGGTCTTTCAGGTTCGGGAGTTACCAAGCTTGATGCAAAAAATGCAATCTTTAAGGTAGATGGTACAGAGTATGAGACAGCTACAAATACCAATAGTATTAATGGTCTCAACATAACTGTTTCCGGAACTACTGCTAACTATCACTTAGGTGATGCAGGAAAGAGTGTTGCAGTAAGCGCCACTACAGATGTAGAATCCGTTTACAATAATTTCAAGGGATTTATTAAGGAATATAACTCAATCTTAAAAGAGATGAATGATCTCTACTATGCAGGTTCTGCAAAAGGTTACTCTCCTCTTACTGCTGACCAGAAGAAGGAAATGAATGAAAAGGACGTTGAGAACTGGGAGAAAAAGATCAAGGATTCACTTCTTAGAAGAGATGAGAAGCTTGGCAATGTACTTAACGGCATGAGGACTGCTATGCAGACTTCAGTTAAGGTAGGAGCTGACTCAAATGGAGAAGGCGGAACCAAGTACAGTCTTGCAAGCTTTGGAGTTATGACCTCTTCTGACTATAAGGAAAAGGGACAGCTCCATATATTCGGAGATTCTGAGGACGGAGTATATTCTTCAAGAGAAGATAAGTTAAAGAAGGCTCTTACGGAGAATCCAGCTGAAACAGCAGAGGCTCTTCAGGGAATAATGAAAAATCTTTATGAGAAGATGACAGATGCAATGAAGGGTACCAGCCTTTCATCAGCAATGACCTTCTACAACGATAAAGAAATGACAAAACTTTCTACTACATATAAGAAAGAATATACTACACTTGAAGAGAAGTTAAACAAGATGGAAGACAAGTATTACAAGCAGTTCGCTGCTATGGAAAAAACTATGGCTACCATGAATGCTCAGAGCAGTAAGCTTCAGAGTATGATTGGAAGATAATAACAAGAATATTAAGAGATATCATAATTATGGTATCTCTTTTTAATGCATAGGAAATTTCTCCGAAAATTACTTGGGATTCTTTGTTGTGTAGAAGTCTGAAATTAACATTTGCGATAAAGATATATCTATATATATGAAAACAATAAAAAATACACGAGTAACAAAACAATATTTCACAATTTAAATTTTCTAAAAGCAGCTAAAGTATAGTTTTCTTTATCCGATATATACTTTGTAATTAGTAACAGACATACATTTGGAGGGAGTACGATGACAAACGCAGCAAGTCTTTATCAGGGAGCATCAATCAATACAGCTACACCTGCTGAGCTTACACTTATGCTCTACAATGGAGCAATTAAGTTTTGTAACCAGGCAATGGCAGGTATTGAGGAGAAGAAACTTAGAAAAGGCAAACAACAACCTGATTAAAGCGCAGAACATTATATGGGAACTTCAGGGAACTCTGGATTTCAAATATAAGGTAGCAAAAGATTTTGATCTCATTTATCAGCGCATATTAAGAAACCTGCTTATGGCTAACATCAGAAAGGATGCAGATAAGCTTAACGAAGCCCTTGAGGATATTAGAGGAATGAGGGATGTATGGGTAGAAGTAATGAAGGCGGCGAAGAATTCATGATGAATACGGAAGTTGGGAATTACTTAGAACTTATGGCTGATTCTCTGGTTAAAAAGGGAAGAAAACTTGAAGAGGTGCTTGAACTTACAAAGGCACAGGAAACCCTTTTAAACATGGAGAATGTTAATGAAGAGGACTTTGACAATCTCATAAACAAAAAAAGTACTTTGATTGAAGAAATCAATAAGTTAGATGAAGGCTTTGAACTTATCTACAACAGAGTAAGGGAAATGGTAAAAGAGAATCCTGAAGCCTATAGAGATAAGATTGAGAAGCTTCAGAACTCAATCAGAACACTTGTGGATAAGGGAGTGGAGATAGAAGCTTCCGAAAGAAGAAACCAGGTTAAATTCGACCTTAAGGTTTCTAAAGGTAAGGACAAGGTTAGAAGTTATAACTTAAGCAGCAATGCGGTTGCCAAATACTACAGCAATATGAATGGGACTGTGGAGGAGACAACATATTTCGTGGACAAAAAAAAATAATTATAAAATACTAAAGTTTTTGAAAACGATGTCGATATATATTGTGAAGGTAAAACTTAAGGCTAATCCAAAGGAGTGTACGGCCTTATAGAGAGGCCAAAAGTTTTATAACTATATTATATTAACTATTCAGCAAGGAAGCTGAATACAAATTCAAGGAGGAAAATTATTATGGTAGTACAGCACAATCTTACAGCAATGAACTCAAACAGACAGCTTGGTATCACAAGCTCATTACAGGCAAAGTCTTCAGAGAAGCTTTCATCAGGTTACAAGATCAACAGAGCAGCAGATGATGCAGCAGGTCTTTCAATATCTGAGAAGATGAGAAGCCAGGTTAGAGGTCTTAACAGATCTTCAGCTAACGCACAGGATGGTATATCACTTATCCAGGTAGCAGAAGGTGCACTTAACGAGACACACTCTATACTTCAGAGAATGAACGAGCTCGCAGTTCAGGCAGCGAACGATACCAATACTGAGGACGACAGAGGCGCAATCCAGAAGGAAGTAACAGCTCTTACATCTGAAATTGATCGTATCAAAGATACAACAGCGTTCAATACACAGAACCTTCTCGATGGTGAGTTTACTGACAAGAAGATCCACGTAGGTGCTCTTAAGGATCAGACAATTGAAATCAGCATCGGTAACATGGATGCAGCTACAATTGGTGCAGCTGATCAGGATCTTACAACTCAGGATGGAGCAGAGTCTGCTATCGAGGCATTCCAGGGAGCAATTAAAGTTGTTTCTGATCAGAGATCAGACCTTGGTGCTCTTCAGAACCGTCTTGAGCATACAGTACTCAACCTTGACAACGTATCTGAGAATACACAGGCAGCTGAGTCACGTATCCGTGATACAGATGTTCCTACAGAAATGGTTAACTTCAGTAAGAATAACATTCTTGCTCAGGCAGGACAGTCAATGCTTGCACAGGCTAACCAGTCTACTCAGGGTGTTCTTTCATTGCTTAGATAATCCTAGGTTACGCATAATGAGAAAGGCCGCTAGAAATAGCGGTCTTTTTTTATTTGACAGGAAATTTCTCCGAAATTACCTGTCAAACAAAAAACTCTCCGAGGGATGCACAGCTCGCGGCAGGGGAATTTGCCTTACGGCACCGCTCGCGCGCGAAGTGTGTGCGAGCACACACTTTTTTATGTTACATTTTGGTTACAAAATGTGGATTCCAATGTTTTTTAAAATAGGATATTGAAAAAAATGTAACCGCATGTTAAAATTATAGATGAAGGGCATTCACAAATGATGAAACTGCTCTGAAAAGTTGAGAAATATAGATAATTTATTGCAGTAAAAGGATTTTGCAAATATTTTTTTAAAATATTAAATTATCTATTAAGTTTTTGGATTCCATCGCCGATATATATTATGTGAGGAAGAGAGTATAGAGCTTACGGCCGAAGCCTAGTTCAAACCTCGCTTACAAAATAACAAAAATAACGGCAAGGAAGCCGATAGTTAATTCAAGGAGGAAAATTATTATGGTAGTACAGCACAATCTTACAGCAATGAACTCAAACAGACAGCTTGGTATCACAAGCTCATTACAGGCAAAGTCTTCAGAGAAGCTTTCATCAGGTTACAAGATCAACAGAGCAGCAGATGATGCAGCAGGTCTTTCAATATCTGAGAAGATGAGAAGCCAGGTTAGAGGTCTTAACAGATCTTCAGCTAACGCACAGGATGGTATATCACTTATCCAGGTAGCAGAAGGTGCTCTTAACGAGACACACTCTATCCTTCAGAGAATGAACGAGCTCGCAGTTCAGGCAGCGAACGATACCAATACTGAGGACGACAGAACCGCAATCCAGAAGGAAGTAACAGCTCTTACATCTGAAATTGACCGTATCAAAGATACAACAGCTTTCAATACACAGAACCTTCTCGATGGTGAGTTTACTGACAAGAAGATCCATGTAGGTGCTCTTAAGGATCAGACAATTGAAATCAGCATCGGTAACATGGATGCAGCTACAATTGGTGCAGCTGATCAGGATCTTACAACTCAGGATGGAGCAGAGTCTGCTATCGAGGCATTCCAGGGAGCAATTAAAGTTGTTTCTGATCAGAGATCAGACCTTGGTGCTCTTCAGAACCGTCTTGAGCATACAGTACTCAACCTTGACAATGTATCTGAGAATACACAGGCAGCTGAGTCACGTATCCGTGATACAGATGTTCCTACAGAAATGGTTAACTTCAGTAAGAATAACATTCTTGCTCAGGCAGGACAGTCAATGCTTGCACAGGCTAACCAGTCTACTCAGGGTGTTCTTTCATTGCTTAGATAATTTTAAGTTATGCATAATAATCAGGACCGCTAGAAATAGCGGTCTTTTTATGTAGTGCGAAAGATTTTTCTTGTTGTAAAAGCATGTCTGATAGTCTGTGTGGAAGCACAGTCCTTTTTATTTATAGAAATTCAAGTTAATATTATATTTGAATAAAACCGTGTTGAAAAGAATGAAAACAGAGTGGTAGAATATTCATTGGAGAGTATCTGTGGCAAAATAAAAACTCCCTAAGTATAACTATACGAAGGGAGGGATGTGTATGACAGATTATGAAATCGTTATGATTTTTTTCTGGGGATATTAGCACTGCTGATGTCCTTCGGAGTTCTGCTTATAAACATTCTTACTTACCTTAAGAAAAAGTAAGATTTTATCTTGTCCGACATACAAGATAGGTGCATCCTTAGGGACATCAGCACCAACTCTTAGGGAGTATACCTGTTCACAGGTACTCTCTTCTCCAACAATATAGCATATTTTAGGGATAATTGCAAGATGGATTAACTACAGTGTTGAGATGGAGTATGCTGGTAGAACCTTTAATAAGTATGTAAAATCCAGCTCTTTGGATTAATATAAGAGGATTGAAAGGAGACAAAATGGCAGTAAAGAAGGTAGAGAAGAAGGCGGATAAGAAAGCAGAGAAGAAGGCTAAGGAGATAAGGCAGAGCGCTTGGGAAAAGTACGATAAGAAGGCACTTGACGCCTGCTTTGCACTTAGTGAGACATACAGACAGTTCATTTCTGACTGCAAAACAGAGAGAGAATGTGTGGATGAGTCAATCAGACAGGCAGAGAAAGCAGGATATAAGAATCTTGCTGACTTCATTGGAAAGAAGAAAAAGTTAAAAGCAGGTGACAAGGTCTATATGTCAAATATGGGTAGGGCAATTGCACTCTTTGTTATCGGCAAGAAGCCTATGGCGGAGGGCCTTAATATCCTCTGTGCCCATATAGACTCACCTAGAATAGATGCCAAGCAGGTACCTCTTTATGAGGATACTGAAATTGCTATGCTTGATACACATTATTACGGTGGTATCAAGAAGTACCAGTGGGTAACACTTCCTCTTGCAATTCACGGCGTAGTTGTAAAGGAAGATGGAAAAACCGTAAATATCTGTATCGGTGAGGAAGAAGAAGGTCCTGTTATTGGTATTACAGACCTACTCATCCATCTTTCTGCTGACCAGATGCAAAAGACAGCGTCCAAGGTGGTTGAGGGAGAAGACCTCAATGTAATGCTTGGAAGCATGCCTCTTAAGGGAGAAGAAAAAGAGGCTGTAAAGGCTAATATACTTAAGATATTGAAGGATAAATACGGTATAGAGGAAGAAGACTTCATATCTGCCGACCTTGAAATAGTTCCTGCAGGAAATGCCAAGCACTACGGTCTTGACAGCAGTATGATAATGGGCTATGGACAGGATGACAGGGTATGTGCATATACTTCTCTTAAAGCCATTCTTGATGCACCTGCACCTTCTAAGACAGCCTGCTGTCTCCTTGTGGACAAGGAAGAAATAGGCAGTGTAGGTGCTACAGGTATGGAGTCAAGATTTTTTGAAAATGTAGTGGCTGAGGTTATGAACCTTGTGGGAGAATATAATGAGCTCGACCTTAGAAGAACTCTTGCCAATTCCCGTATGCTTTCATCAGATGTAAGTGCGGCCTTTGATCCAAACTACCCTGGAGTAAATGAGAAGAAGAACACCGCTTATTTTGGTAAAGGTATTGTATTTAACAAATATACAGGCTCTCGTGGTAAGAGTGGAAGCAATGAGGCTTCTGCAGAATACATGGCTGCCATCAGAAAGATAATGAAGGACAATAATGTTACCTTCCAGACTGCGGAACTTGGCAAGGTAGACCAGGGCGGCGGCGGAACCATTGCCTACATAGCAGCTGCTTACAATATGGAGGTCATTGACTCGGGTGTTGCGGTTATGAATATGCATGCGCCTTGGGAAATAAGCTGCAAGGCAGATATTTACGAGGCTTACCTTGGTTACAAGGCCTTCTTAAAAGATGCATAATTTGCGGTATAACTGTGATTTGAATTGGGAATTTTCATTAATGCTTATTACAAGAAATAATGAGTGTAAAAGTTACACTTAAATTAGACTTAATTGTATAGAAGAACAGGTATGCAATCGGTAAAATAATAGGGCGGAGAAATAAAAAATAATCCACAAGCTAATATATTAGTGCTTATATATGAGCACCAGATATGTTGCTTGTGGATTTGCTATGTAATTAAGATGATAAGACAAGTTAATTAATCATCATAGGTATTTGCTTTATTACATTGAATAATGTAGGGTTTTATGTTATATTTTTTTATAGATTTTTAATAACTACCTCGAAAAGGAGCCATAAGTGAAAAAAGAATTAGTTGTAGTAATTGATTTTGGAGGACAGTACAACCAGCTGGTTGCAAGAAGAGTGCGTGAAGCCAATGTTTATTGTGAAATATATTCTTACAAGACAGAATTATCTAAGATAAAGGAAATGAACCCTAAGGGAATCATACTTACAGGAGGCCCTAGCAGCGTATACGAGGAAAATGCTGCTACCTGTGGAGAGGAGTTATTTAAGCTTGGTATCCCTGTGCTTGGACTTTGCTACGGTGCTCAGCTTATGAGCCATGTCCTTGGTGGCAAGGTTGAAAAGGCAGAGCATAGAGAATATGGAAAGACAGAGACAGTCTTTGATACTTCTTCAAAGTTATTTGCAGGAATCCCTGAGAAGTCGATAGTGTGGATGAGTCATTCGACTATATTTCAAAGCTTGGAGATGGATTTAAGTCTATTGCCCACACTGCATCTACAGCCAATGCGGCTATTGAAAATGTAGAAGCAGGGCTTTATGGCATCCAGTTCCACCCTGAAGTTCTCCACACCGAGTACGGTAAGGAGATGCTTTCAAACTTTGTACATAATATCTGTGGCTGCGTGGGAGACTGGAAGATGTCAGCCTTTGTGGAAAACAGTGTAAAAGAAATCAAAGAAAGAGTAGGAGATGGTAAGGTACTTTGTGCCCTTTCAGGAGGTGTTGATTCATCTGTAGCTGCAGTTCTTCTTTCAAAGGCAGTAGGCAAGCAGCTTACCTGCGTATTTGTAGACCATGGCTTACTTCGTAAGAATGAGGGAGACGAGGTAGAGGCTGTATTTGGACCAAATGGCAGCTATGAGCTGAACTTTATCAGAGTAAATGCACAGCAGAGATTCTACGACAAGCTTGCAGGAGTTACAGAGCCTGAGACCAAGCGTAAGATAATAGGTGAGGAGTTCATCCGAGTATTTGAAGAAGAGGCTAAGAAAATAGGAACAGTTGACTATCTAGTACAGGGAACCATCTATCCTGACGTAGTAGAAAGCGGTGTAGGCGGTGAGTCCGTAGTCATCAAGTCTCACCACAATGTAGGCGGACTTCCTGACTATGTGGACTTTAAGGAAATTATTGAGCCGCTTCGTAATCTTTTTAAGGATGAGGTAAGAAAGGTAGGACTTGAACTTGGCATACCTGAGCGCCTTGTATTCCGCCAGCCATTCCCTGGCCCAGGCCTTGGTATAAGAATAATAGGAGAGGTAACAGCAGAGAAGGTTAAGATAGTTCAGGATGCAGATGCAATCTACAGAGAAGAGATAGCCAATGCAGGCCTTGACAAGTCTATAGGACAGTACTTCGCAGCCCTCACCAATATGCGTTCAGTAGGCGTAATGGGTGATGAAAGAACCTACGACTATGCCATTGCACTTAGAGCAGTAGATACCACCGACTTCATGACAGCTGAAGCCAGCGAGATACCTTGGGCAGTACTTCAGAAGGTAGTAAGCAGGATAATCAATGAAGTCAGAGGAGTGAACAGGGTACTCTATGATATCACAAGTAAACCTCCTGGAACGATAGAACTCGAGTAGATAAAATTAAATATATTTATGTTAGCAACCTCCCATCATTTTGGTGGGAGGATTTTGTGGATATGGAGTTACAAATTAGAATTTAGTGGAGGACTGTTGAATGATTTGGAATGCGAAGAACGGTACAATTCCTATTGGTAACACGAAAATGAGTTATGTTTCATTCGGTTTAGGAAAAAAAGTATTGATTCTTCTACCGGGTTTATCCGACGGATTAGCTACTGTAGACGGAAAAGCTCTTCTGCTTGCTATACCATATAAGTTGTTCTTCAAAGACTATACTTTGTTTATGTTCAGCAGAAAAAATAATCTGCCAGACAACTATTCAATTAGGGAAATGGCGGATGATCAGGCAGAGGCAATGAGAAAACTGGGTATTGAAAAAGCATCTGTCTTAGGTGTATCTGAAGGTGGAATGATAGCACAATATCTCGCAATCAATCACGCTGATTTGATAGATAGGCTCGTAATTGCAGTCTCTGCACCAAATGCTAATGATATAGTTCATTCTGTTGTTGAATCATGGATAGGCTTGGCAAAGCTACAGAACCATAAGCAACTGATGATTAATACAGCGGAAAAGAGCTATTCCGAAGCGTATCTAAAAAAGTATCGGAAAATATATCCTGTAATTGGATGGATTGGAAAGCCGAAGAACTATGATAGATTTTTGATTAATGCTAATGCGATATTGAATTTCGATTGCTTTAATGATCTTAAAAAAATTATTTGTCCGACGTTCATTATTGGAGGAGAGGCTGATCAAGTCGTCGGTCCGATGGCCTCTTATGAAATGCATGAGCAGATTAAGGGCAGTGAACTTTATATGTATAAAAAACTCGGACATGCCGCATATGAAGAAGCGAATGATTTCAACAAGCGTGTGTTTGAATTTTTAGTTAGTTAAATCCAAGTTTGTTTTTACCGAATTAAGGAAACGATAATAAGAATAAGACAGTAGCTTTCCGTCCTAGTGAACATGAAAGGGCTATGATAGAGGAGAAGGTAGCCTTAAGTGGTCTTACGAAGAAGGATCTCATAGCAAGGAGCTGTATCAATTCGAAGATATGTGTTGTCGACAGTAAGGAGAACATAAGGTACGTTCTTGATGTTATAAGAGAAATGAAATACAGTCTTGTTATGATAGGAGAGAAGTTAAGCGGTGGAAAGCTAATTGCAGGAGAAGACAAAGCAGGCGAACTTCCACTTTCTAATGACTCTTTTGCTGAAATGTCATTGCGGTATGCCATTTTATGCTCTATAATAGTAGATATTTTAGACGGTAGTGCATATTTATTTGATAAATAAGTCCCATAAAGGGTTAGTGCCAATGAGAGGCTTGCCCGTACTGAACAGCTTATTGCTTCGGTAGAGAAGGATGGGGTAGAAGGGATTCAGACAGAAGTGGATAAGAACAGTCTGGATGATGATTAAGTTATTTTATCAGATTTGAGGTCGCAAATTGCGACTTCAAGTTAAATATGGAGGTATTTATGGCAGAGGATAAAAATCTTGTCATAGTTCATAATAAAGAAATACAGAGTATGATTTATACATTTAGGGGTAGGCAGGTAATGCTTGACAGTGACCTTGCTATGCTGTATCAGGTTACTACAAGTAACTTAAATAAAGCTATGAAAAGAAATATTGCAAGATTTCCAGAGCGTTTTTGTTTCCAACTGACAGAAAATGAATATGAGAACTTGAGATTCCAAAATGGAATCTCAAGTTTAACTAATAATTATGGTGGAAGGCGATATATGCCTTATGTTTTTACAGAGCAGGGCATAGCCATGCTGTCTGCGGTGCTTAAAAGCGATATTGCATTAGAGGTAAGTCTTAAGATTATGGACAGTTTTGTAGAAATGCGAAAGTTTCTAATTTCAAATCAGGAGCTTTTCTCAAGGCTTGATAAAGTTGAACTTAGGCAGATTGACTTTGAGAAAAAAATTGATTCAAAGAATGCTGATACTGATAAAAAGCTGGAAGAAGTCTTTGACTACATAGCCACAACAAAAGAGGTGAAACAGAAAATCTTTTTTAACGGTCAGATATATGATGCGTTCAGCCTTATGGTAGAAATTGTAGAAAAGGCAAAAAAAGCTTTGGAATTACGAAGCTGGAAGTAGAAGAACTGACTAAAAGCCTGTTAGCTAAAGTGTTGTAGGGATATAAACGAGGCACGGGTTATTTCTGGGATAAAAGAGCAAAAACAGTGTGTACCAGACAGTACCAAAATGAAAAAAGGCTTTAATGTAGTGCAGAAAGGGATGTAATGTATGAAAAATGACTGATGTTCAGAAGAGATGGAGTAGGAGAAGCAAATATGTTACTGCTATAAAACGCTTGGAAATACACGGATTTGGCGCTTTTGAAGTAGTAAAATTCTCTAAATGATACTATTTTGATACTGAAAAGCTGAAAAGATAGGCTCAAAAGGGAGTTGTTGAATTGAGCGAGCTTTGCGAGCGATACTTATTGACCGAAGGGCAATAAGATAGGTACAAAGGTTAAAAGCCTTCCGTCTTTTATGGTGGGAGGCTTTTGTGGAAAATAGAAAATGGTAGATTAGAAGTTGTGGAGTATGAATGAATATAAGAATTAGAAAAATGACAGTCAGTGATTTAGAACCGCTTTACAAACTTTTGTCGAATTCGAAAGTAATGCAATATCTCGAAGCACCCTATACAAAAGAGCAGACCGAGCAATTCCTCTTTCGATCCGGTCTTTCTGAGACACCATTGATATACGCAGTTGAAAAAGATAACGACTTCATCGGATATGTGATTTATCATGATTACGATTCAGAGAGTGTCGAGATTGGATGGGTTTTAGAACCTTCCTTTTGGGGGCTAGGGATTGCATCATGCTTGACATCAGGTATGATAGCAAAAGCTAGAAACTCAGGTAAACAGGTAGTGATTGAATGTGTACCTGAACAAAAAAGTAGTATTCGGATAGCTGAAAAATATGGATTTCAAAAGTGTGGTATTATCGATGGACTGATGATATATCGTTTGTAGAGGTAAATCCCTGTCTGTCGGGATAGGTAAATTAGAAGCTATGTGTGTAATGAAGTATTTGGAGGTATATGAAATAATATGATTAATGAAATTAAGGGTAATAATATTATATTGCGTGAGCAAAAAATCGAAGATGTGAAATTCTTTACCTACTGGTACAATCAGCCACTAGTCATGTTTCAATGTGGCTTTACAAAACTTACTGATGAAGAAGCTGAGAAAGAGAGGATATGGAACAGAAGCCATTAGACTTATGCTGAGCCTTGCTTTTGATTACTATGAAATGAACCGAGTGGCAATAAAATATTAATCCCGATTTGTCGGGCTAATTCAGTAAATTATATAGTGAAAGCACATGACTTTAAGACCAAAAATCTTTCAGCTATGTGCTTTTTCTATGCCTATTTTATATCCGGCGGAATCTTAGCGGAAATATTTTATGGAGCAAATCTACAAATCGAAGGAGGGAGAATAATGCCTGCATATAAAGACGAAAAAAGTGGAAAATGGTTTGCTTCGTTCTATTACAAGGACTGGGACGGACAAAGCAGGAAGAAGCTGAAAAGAGGTTTTGAAACAAAGAAAGAAGCAGTTGCCTATGAAAGAAATTTTACGGTTAAAATGTACGGTTCACTCAATATGCTTTTTGAGGATTATTTTGAACTCTATAAAGCCGATACTATAGGAACTATTCATCTTATACATGGATGACAAAAGGACACATGATTAGGACAAAAATACTGCCGTTTTTTACAGGAATGAAAGTAAGCGAGATAAACCTGTGGTAGTTAAGAAATGGCACAATGTACTTCTGAACATTGAAAATGCGGAAGGGGAAGCCTATCAGAAAGCTTATGAGGAAATAGATATTTTTCTTAAGCAATTCCCACACTTGAGACATGTTGTAGTAGGAGAGTTGAAGACAAAATCAGGTAAAAATCTTTTTAGAAAATTAAATGAGCATTCAAAAGAATTGCAGGCTAAACAAGAGGAAACTGCAAAGAAATATAATGCGTTATCAGTAAAATATGAGGAGTTGGAACATCTGAAAGTTAATATGAATGAGTATCTTGGTAGAGATAAGAGGGAGAAAAAAGAGTCAGTTATAGAAAAAATTAGTAGACATAAGGAACAAGATAAGAAAATTTCTAAAGAGAAAAAAAGAAAAAGATGAAAGAAGTAGAAAGATGAATTTATATTGCGGTAGACTATGTTTTCTTGAAAAATAAAGAATCTTGACAAATAATGAATTATGATTTATTATTAAATACAAATTCAGTATTGGAATAGAAAGAGGTGTGCTATGGCACAAGTATTAAAAGAAGAAGTTAGAAATAGAATACTCGAAGCAGCAGAAAAAGTGTTTTATAAAAAGGATTATAGAGGTGCCAAATTAACAGAAATTGCAAAAGAAGCAGATATTCCTGTGGCACTAATTTATACCTATTTCAAAAATAAGGAAGTTTTGTTTGATGCAGTAGTAAGTTCTGTTTATATAAACTTCGAGTCAGCTTTTGATGAGGAGGAGTCTTTGGAAAAAGGCTCTGCTTCTGAAAGGTTTGATGAAGTTGGAGAAAACTATATTCATGAACTTTTAAAAGAGCGTAAGAAGTTAATTATTTTAATGGATAAAAGTTCAGGTACGAAGCATACAGAAGCCAAACACAAACTCATATCACAAATGCAGGTTCATATTGAAGTAAGTTTAAAAAGACAATCAAAAGAGGAATATGATCCAATGCTTGCCCATATTTTAGCCAGTAACTTTACAGAGGGGCTTCTTGAAATAGCAAGGCACTATCAAAGTGAAAAGTGGGCAAAAGATATGCTAAAACTTATTGCAAGGTGTTACTACAAGGGAGTGGAATCCCTATAATTAGCACTAAAAAATAGACTTTGCGTAATCAGCAAAGTCTCACTTTAAACCTTAATACTGAATTAAAATTCAATATTATTCAATTTTGAAAGGAGAGTTGTTCATGCTGGAAAAAGAATTAAGAAAAAAAGTGATCGGAAAAAAATGGCTTAGCGGGTTTACTTCTTGCTTTTAAAAATAGTATGTGATTTGATACCACAAATCTTACTCGTATATTTGATTAGTTCTTTAATTACAAACAATATTAGCGAAGATAATTTGAAATATATTATTTTAGGAATCTTTACATCGTTTGCATTAAAAGGCGTGTTTTACTATTTTGCAACAAAGGTTGCTCATGAGAAGGCATACGAAATATTGACAGAACTTAGGATAGATATTATCGGGCATCTAAAAAAACTAAGTTTAGGATTTTTCAAAGAACATAATACTGGAGAGCTTACCAATATCGTTCAACATGATGTAGAGCAAGTGGAAGTATACCTTGCCCATGGTCTTCCTGAAATAATGTCAGTTACACTTCTGCCTACCATTATTTTTGTAGCTATGATTTTTGTGGACCCACGTCTTGCACTTGGTATGATTGCCGGAGTTCCACTCATGTATTTGGTAAAAGTTCTTTCACAGAAAACAATGGATAAAAACTTTGCTATTTACTTTAACCATGAAAACAAGATGAGAGAAGAGCTAATGGAATATGTAAAAAATATTTCTGTGATTAAGGCTTTTGCTAAAGAAGAGGAGATTAGTGAAAGAACATTAAAAACTGCAAGAGAATATATTTACTGGGTTAAAAAGAGCATGGGGATGGTTACAATTCCAATGGGACTCATTGACATATTTATGGAAATTGGAGTGGTAATTGTCATGATTTTGGGAAGTATATTTCTTTATCGGGGGAATATTACAACGCCTAATTTTATCCTTGCTATTATTTTATCTTCTGCGTTCACTGCATCTATAAGTAAGACAGCTACATTGCAACATTTTTCCATTGTGTTTAAGGAAGCTCTAAAAGCGATTGGAAAAGTTTTAACAGTTCCGCTTCCAAAGAAAAAGACAGAACAAGGTTTAGAATTTGGAAACATAGAATTTAAAGATGTGAATTTTGCATACGGAAAAGATGGCTTTGAGCTTAAGAATATCAATTTGACTTTTAAGAAAAATAGTTTGAATGCCTTTGTAGGAGCAAGTGGTTGTGGGAAAAGTACTGTATCTAATTTGCTTATGGGATTTTGGGATGCAGACGAAGGACAAATACTGATAAACGGAAAAGATATAAAAGAATATAGTCAAGAAAATATATCAATGCTGATTGGTAGTGTCGGGCAAGATGTTATCCTTTTTGATTTAAGTATTTTTGAAAATATAGCAATTGGAAAATTAAATGCAACAAAAGAAGAAGTCATAGAAGCGGCTAAAAAAGCAAGATGCCATGACTTTATTTCAGCATTGCCAAATGGATATGAAACGCGAGTAGGCGAAATGGGTGTTAAGTTATCCGGTGGAGAAAAACAAAGAATCTCCATAGCAAGAATGATACTTAAAAATGCACCGATTTTAATATTAGATGAGGCAATGGCAGCTGTTGATAGTGAAAATGAAAGACTAATCGGCGAAGCAATTGACGATTTAAGCAAGGATAAAACCATCATTACAATTGCTCATCATCTAAATACGATTAGAGATTCAGACCAAATTATTGTTATGGATCAGGGTGCTGTTCTTGATGCAGGAAGCCATGAAGAGCTGATGAAAAGATGTGAGTTCTATAAGGATATGGTTGAAGCACAGAACAAAGTAGATAGATGGAACTTGAAAGAGGTGGTAACAGAAAATGTTTAGAGAAATGTTAAAACTACTTACAAACCGGCAAGAGAGATTTGATTATATCAAGTGTATTCTTTGCCTTTTATGGACTAAGCTCCATAGCTATGATTGTAATCGTATTTTATATACTGTTCCAAATCTTTGATGGAACGAGCTTAGCAAGCCTATATAAATATTTTATTGCGATTGGATTACTTGTAGTCTTCAAAGGTATTTGTAATATGGTCGCAGATATGAAAAAGCATAGTGCAGGATTTGATATTGTTCAGCAAATAAGAGAACGCCTGATTATCAAATTAAAGAAATTCAGTTTGGGATTTTATACCAATGAACGACTTGGGGAAATAAATACAATTTTACACAAAGATGTTGATAATATGTCCCTTGTTGTAGGACACATGTGGTCAAGAATGTTTGGCGATTTTTTGATAGGTGCAGTCGTATTTGTTGGTCTTGCAAATATTGATATAAAGTTGGCACTGATAATGGCAGTATCCGTTCCGATTGCACTTATCTTTCTATATATGACAATTAAGCAATCTGAAAAAATAGAAAATCAGAACAACTTAAGCCTTCTTGATATGGTTAGCTTATTTGTTGAATATGTGAGAGGAATACCTGTACTAAAGAGTTTTGTGGAGAATAAGAGCTTGGATAATGAGCTTATGAATAAAACAAAGAAGTTTGGAGAAACAAGTAAATCAGCTTCAAGATTTAAGGCAAAACAATTATCTATATTTGGGTTTTTACTTGATATGGGATACTTACTGCTTCTTATATTTGGTGTGGTATTTGTGATAAATGGCAATCTAAAAGTATTTGATTTTATTATTTTTGCTGTTATCTCAAAAGAATTTTACAAACCGTTTGCATCTATGGAGCAACATTATATGTATTATGTTTCAGCAGCAGATAGCTATGAGCGATTAGGAAGAATTTTATATGCAGACATTATACCGGATAAGGTCGATGGAATTACTCCGAAACATAATGATATAGCTTTTGAAAATATTGCTTTTTCCTATGAAAAAGATGAGTTCAAAATGGAGAATTTAAGTTTTGAGATTAGAGAAAAGACCATGGCTGCACTGGTAGGAGAATCAGGCGGTGGAAAGACTACTATAACCAACTTGCTTTTAAGATTTTATGATGTGCAGCAAGGCAAAATTACACTTGGCGGTGAGGATATTAGAGATATTCCTTATGATGAACTTTTGGATCGTATTAGCATTGTCATGCAAAATGTTCAACTGTTTGATAACACGATTGAAGAAAACATCAGGGTAGGTAAAAAAGGAGCTACAAAAGAAGAAATCACCCTAGCTGCAAAGAAAGCAAGGATACATGATTTCATTATGAGTTTACCAAAGGGTTATGAGACTGATATTGGAGAAAATGGTGGGATTCTTTCAGGTGGACAAAGACAAAGAATATCTATTGCAAGAGCTTTTCTAAAAGATGCACCTATTTTAATTCTTGATGAAATGACAAGTAATGTTGATCCTGTAAATGAATCTTTGATACAAGATGCCATTACAGAACTTGCAAAGAATAGAACTGTACTTGTGGTGGCTCATCATTTAAAAACCATTAGGAAAGTTGACCAAATTCTTGTATTTCAAAAAGGCAATTTACTTGAAAAAGGAAAGCATGGGGAACTTCTTGAGAAAGATGGCTACTACACAAAATTATGGAAAGCTCAGTACGAGGTATAATCATGATTTTGTTAAAAGATGTGTCTTATGAATGGGAAGATGGACGAACTGCTTTAAAAAATATAAATCTTGAAATTAAAAAAAGGTGAATTTGTTTTAATTTCAGGGAAAAGTGGAAGTGGTAAAAGCACTCTTGGAAGTGTAATGAATGGTCTTATTCCGCATTATTATAAAGGCAAAATGCAAGGAAAAGCCTTTGTGTCAGGAAAAGATATAAGCAAATTATTACTTCATGAAATAGGGCATATTGTAGGAACTGTATTTCAAGATCCAAGAAGTCAGTTTTTTACGACAACTACAGATGAAGAAATAGCTTTTGGTCTTCAAACTATCTGCAAATCAAGAGATGAAATCAAACAGAGAGTAGAAGAAGTATACGCAGAGCTTGACACCCCGGAACTGAAAGGAAAATCTGTTTTTGAATTATCAAGCGGACAGAAGCAAAAGATAGCTATTGCAAGCATCTATGCAATGAATCCAAAAGTTTTAATTTTAGATGAACCTTCAGCAAATTTGGATATGAAGGGGGCATTTGACCTGTTTTTAATTTTGGAGAAATTAAAGAAAAAAGGAACAACAGTTGTTCTAATTGAACATCGTTTGTACTATGTAAAGTCTTTATTTGACCGTTTTCTTTTGATGAAAGATGGAGAAATTGCACAGGATTTGAGTCGGGAAGAAGTTATCCATCTTGAAGAGAAGTTTTGGGATGAAAATGGACTAAGAACTCTTGAATTAGAAGAATACAGGATAAGTGAGAAGAAAGATTCTTATCAATTAAATGATAAAAGTATTAGTGGGAAAGGCTTGAAATTTTGTTACCCAAGTGCAACTAAGGTTGGAAATAAGCAAAACCAATACATCTTAAATCATCTCGATTTCAATATGGAGTGCGGAAAAGCCATTGGTCTTATCGGCTTAAATGGTACCGGGAAAACTACTTTTGCAAGGGTAATTTCAGGACTTGAGAAGATAAAAGAGGGGAAAATATGGGCGGAAAAAGATAAAGAGTTGAATCGTAAAGATTTAATGGATATGTCATATTTTGTCTTTCAAGATTCAGACTATCAGTTATTTTCGGAAAGTGTACTTGATGAAATGCTGCTTGGTATGGAGGGTAAGGATAAAAAAGAAAATACTCAAAAGGCAAAGTCTATTTTGAGTGTACTTGGCTTAGACAAATACATTGATAAGCATCCGTTTGCTTTATCAAGAGGAGAAAAACAAAGACTGACAATAGCTTGTGGAATGATGAAACAGGCAAAGATTTTCATCTATGATGAACCAACATCAGGTTGTGATAGAGACTCAATGCTTTCCGTCGCAAAACTGATTGAGGAACAATTAAAAAATGGTACAACAGTTTTGGTTATAAGTCATGATTTTGAGTTTTTAGCGAACACAGTGAGTAAGCTCTGGGTAATGGGAGATGGGAAAATAGAAACTGTTTTGAATATGAGTGAAAGTAATAAATTTCTCATATTAGGCAAGATGAGAGGAGGTAGAGAGCTTGTCAGATAGAAAAACTATAGATCCGAGAATAAAACTTACTCTACTTCCAATTGCCTCCTTTACGAGTTTTTTTATAAGCGATACGATTCTACTTTTCGGACTGATTGCCTTTGCCTTTTTTTCTGTATGTATACAGTAGTATGTGGAAAAAGAGAATTATGCTTTATCTTGTTTTTTTGTGTGTTTTTATACTGCGTAGAGTTAGTGCTTGGAAAAGTTCCCGGAAGCAAGTATTGTGTTTGCAATATATATGTTTATTTACTTTGCATCAAGAATGACCTTAATCGCTATGTTTGGTGGATATATAACAAAGACTACAAGTGTAAGTGAAATGCTGGAAGCGTTAAATAGTATGAAAGTGCCAAGAAGCATTGGCATACCTTTTAGTGTTTTGCTTAGGTTTGTACCAACTATAAAAATAGAACTCAAGGCATTAAAAGAGAATATGAAGATTCGAGGAATCGTAACAAGCAGATTTTTCCCGCTGCTACATCCAATTAAATATATTGAATATACGCTTGTTCCGCTTTTAATGAGAATGATTAAGATCTCAGATGAACTGTCAGCTTCAGCACTCATTAGAGGACTTGATAGTGATGAGAAGAGGGTAACATTAACAGAATTGCGGTATAAAACAACGGATTTATTGATTGGACTATTAGGAGCTTTGATTATTGCTCTTGTGATAGTAATACAGAAAATTTATTAGGAGGACTCTTATGAAAAACAAATTAAATGGTCGTGATTTTATTACAATCGGAATCTTTAATGCAATTGGAATTGTCATATACATGGCAGCCAGCTTTGCTATGGCAACAACAGTTATTGGAGGATTTATTGCTTCAGGAGTTAGCTTTATGATAGCTGCTACCGTTTATATTCTTATGGCTGTAAAAGTTAAAAAGAAGGGTGTATTTACAATATCAGGAACGCTTATTGGTTTAATTGCGTTGTCAGGAGGACATTTACCCCATGCAGTCTTTGCTGTAATCGGTGGAATTATATGTGATTTGATTATAGGAAATTATGAGAGCAAGGGACGAATGATTATTGGATATGGAACATTTGCATTAGCAGATTTTTTAGGAACAGTAATTCCTGTAATTTTATTCGGAACAGCTTCTTTTGTGGAAAGAGCATCAAAATGGAAAATGAGCGAAGCGGGGATAAATGAAGCATTATCTTATTTCAAAGTTTCGTGGGCAGTAGGATTTGGCTTGATAACTTTTGTTCTTGCTTGCATAGGAGCATTTGTTGCAACAAGGATACTTAAAAAACATTTTGAAAAAGCAGGAGTGATTTAATCAATCTTTGTTTGTGAAGGGAAAAAATGGATTAAATAGTGGAGGTAATACTTAAGTATGATTTTCTACTATACTATTGACAAAACGGTTAGGAGAGACTATCATATAAATATACAGAACGAGTGTCAGTCAATAGGAGGTGAGGTTTTGACAAAGAGAAATGTAAAAGATCCAGAAGAAAGAAAACAGGAGCTTATAAACATAGCATCCAGACTTTTTGAAAAGTATGGGTATGAGAAAGTCTCTGTTAGAGATATTCTCGCAGAAGTTAATGGAGCGCCGGGAATGTTTTATTATTATTTTCAAATCAAAAGAAGATATTTTTCTTGGCGTGTATGGAAACATACTTTTGATGAAAAATTAAAAAAATAAGTTAGGTATACTTCAAAAACAAGGAAATAGATTACGAAGAAAGAATAGAGATTTTAAGAGAACTCATAGTAAAGGATATCGGTCAGTTTACGACAAGATATAATTTTTCAAAAGAGAATTCAATTACAGATAACTCTTACAGGCTATGGGAGTTGATTCATTACATTGGAAAATTTATAGATGTCTATTCAGAGTTTATAATTGAAGGAATTGAAAATAAAAAAATAGAAAATAATATGGGAATAAACAGAGAAAATGTGAGAAGTTTTTGCAGCTTTTTATATTTATACGGAGCTGTTGGAACAATATATCACGACTATATAATTAAGGGAGAAAACAAAAACAAATTCAAGCGAAGCCTTTGGAATAATAAGCAAACTATTTCAAAGACCACATTAGAGAAAAAAATAAAATATAAGTATTTTACAAGGGAAACATCAAGGGTGTTTTTCCTTGTATTAGTTTTAAGGTAAATGAACGAACTCGTTCGGTAAGGAGGTATGTTTTAGATGAAAAAGAAGAAATCTATCAAAGATATTATTTCCTATAGTGAAATAAAAAAAGGACAACTTGTAGGAGGAATATTATTTGTTAGTCTTGGAATGCTATTAAGTATTTGTCCAATTTTGGTGATATACAAAGTCATAAAATCTCTATTTTTATATGGAAAATTAGAAGATAGTACAATACAGTTCTGTATCTATGGACTTGCAGCAGTGATGTTGGCATATTGCTTTAACTTACATTGGTGGTATTTTTATGCCATAGGTTTTCATATGTTTTTAATAGCTAACTTAAAAAAAGAAGATATTATTTCATATTGGAAATCTTCCTTTAGGATTTTTTTACCGGAGACAACAAGTCAAAAAAATAAGGCAAGTATTAGGATCGGATATGAATCAAATTGAGGGATATTTTTTTCTCATCAATTACCAAATTTAATTTCAACTTTAGCAATAATTATGACAATGATAATTGTAATGCTGAAGATAAATCTAATATTAGGTTTTACGACTTTATTAATTATATTTGTTGGTTTGGGAATTCAGATTGCAATCATGGCAAAGATTATAAAGACGGGTGGACTTGAGAAGAACTTTGCGATTCTGGATCAAATCAATTCAGCAACTACTGAATATGTTAAAGGTATGCCGGAAGTGAAAATATTTGGAACAGGAGCAAAATCATTAAAAACTTTTTCAAATTCAGTAGGAGAATATAGAGATTTTACAAGTTCGATGACATCAATGATAAGACCGGGATTTGTCTCATTTAGAATGTTTATTTTATCTGTTGCAACATTCATAGTTCCAGTAGGAATACTTTTAATGTCACGAAATAATAATATGGATTTTGCTACAGTCTTTATTTTCTATTTGATTCTTGCACCGGCCATTAGTGTACCTGCATTAAAACTTAGAGATTTTGCAGAAGGGATGAATTTACTAAATGAAGTTGTTTTGAGAATCTATGAAATTATAGATGAAAAAGAATTGTTAATTGAAAATAGTGAGAAAGAGATAGAATGTCATGATCTTGAATTTGAGAATGTAAGCTTTTCTTATGGAAATGAAGAGGTTTTAAAGAATATAAGCTTCTGCGCTAAACAAGGAGAAGTTACAGCATTAGTTGGCTATTCGGGAGCAGGCAAATCTACCATTGGAACGCTAATACCGAGATTTTACGATCCTTCAGAAGGCTCTATTAAAATCGGTGGAGTTAATATAAAAAATATTCCGATAAACGCCTTAATGGACAAGATAGCATTCGTTTTTCAAGACAGTGATCTTATCACAGATACAGTCTTCAATAATGTTGCTATGGCAAAGACAGGCTCTACAAAAGAAGATGTTATAAAAGTCTGCAAAAAAGCAAGATGTCATGATTTTATTGAAAAACTTCCTAATGGATACAATACTGTTTTAGGTAAAGGAACTTATTTATCCGGCGGAGAAAAACAATGTATTGCAGTAGCAAGAGCGATTTTAAAAGATGCACCAATATTAGTATTAGACGAGGCAACAAGTTTCGCAGACTCTGAAAATGAATATCTTATGCAGGAAGCTTTATCTGAATTGGTTAAGGATAAGACGGTTATTATGATTGCTCATAGGTTAAATACCATAGAATATGCAAATCAAATCTTAGTTATATCTGATGGAAAAAAATTGCAGAAAGAGGTAAGCATGAAGATTTAATCCTTGCAAATGGAATATATAAGAGACTCTTTGATATTTATAAGAAGACAAATATTTGGCAAAATGGATATAGAAGGGAGTGAGAATGAATGATAAGAAATATTACTTTAGGAAAGATGAGTAATATAAGAAAATCCATTATATTAAATGTTTTTGGCATCTATTTCCAACCTTATACCATTTATTGCTTTTAGGGAAAATTGTAGAAACACTATTTTTTTAAATAGAGATGCAGATAGCATAGATACGAGCCCTTTATGGAAGTATTTTTGGGATAATGGCAATATTTTTTTCTTAATAACATTCTTATTGGAAAAATTTAGCTACAAAAATATACCTATGAACTTGGATACAAGACAAGTGCAGATGGAAGAATAGAGCTTGCAGACCACATAAGAAAAACTGCCAATAGGTTATATTTCAGGGAAAAGCTCAGCAGAGATTTTAGATACATTAATGAATGATTTTTTCAAAATAGAAACTGCGGTAACTCATCAATTACCTCAATTTTTCAGTGGTATTTGTGTAGCGGTTCTTTGTTCAACAATATTTTTGATAATTAATGTAAAAAAATGGGAATAGCAACACTTATTGGATTGCCAATTTCTGTTCTGCTTCTTACGCTCATGCAAAAAGCTTTCAGAAAAAAATTATTTAAGAACAAAGAAAAATGAGGATAAAAGAGGAAGAAGATATAAACGAATATTTGGATGCCATTAAGACTCTAAAAGCTTATAACAGCTTAGATGATACATTATCAAAACTGGAAGAAGATATAGATAACTCGAGAGATGCCAATATTAAGAGTGAGAAAGGAGTTGGTTCATTAACTACTATAGCAAGTATGATTTTAAGAATAGGACTTCCGTTGATGAGTTTAGCTGGTTCCTATTTATTTATAAATGGATCTTTGGAAATTGATACATTTTTAATGTTCTTATTTGTAGGCACAAGGATTTTTGAACCATTGGAGCTTGCGCTTGTAAATTATACAGGTCTACAAATGGCATCAGTTTCAGGAGAGAGAATCATTAACTTACTTAATGCCAAACCTATGTCAGGAGATTGTGAGGTAAACGTAAGCAACAAAATTGATATCCGTGATGTTTCATTTTCTTATAAGGAATCTAAGGTTATCGATAATGTTTCATTAGACATTAATGAAAATGAATTAACTGCTTTTGTTGGTTACTCTGGCTCTGGAAAATCTACACTAATTAAATTAATTTCCAGATTTTATGATCCTAATGAAGGGACAATTAAAATTGGTGGAGTAGATTTGCTAACAGCCGCCCCTGATAAATTAATGGATAAATTTTCTGTTGTTTTTCAAGATGTATATCTTTTTAAGGACACAATTTATAACAACATAAAATTTGGTAATGAAGATGCAAGTAAAGATGAAATCATGAATGCTGCAAAAATGGCAGGAGCTTATGACTTTATAGTCAAAAAAGATGATGGATTTGAAACTATGATTGGACAAGGAGGAGCAACTCTGTCTGGAGGTGAGAAACAAAGAATATCAATAGCGAGAGCTATACTAAAAAATGCCCCAATAATACTACTTGATGAAGCAACGTCTTCGCTTGATTCTGAAAATGAACTTATTATACAAGAAGCAATATCAAATTTAATTAAATAAAACAGTTGTGGTTGTAGCGCATAAGTTAAGAAGTGTAATGGGAGCTGATAAAATTGTTGTTTTAAACAAAGGAAAGGTAGAAGAGGTTGGGAAGCATGAAGAACTTATTAAAAACGAAGGACTATATAAGGACTTATGGAATTATCAAGAAAAGTCTAAAGAATGGAAGATTGTACAGTAACAATCAATTTTAAAGGAGGAAACTTATGAAAACACAAAAGAAATCATCAAAAAATGCAGTTACAGCAGGTGTTCTAATTGCACTTTACTTTGTAACATATGTAGTTATTGGGGCAATATCTATGCCTGTCCCTGTTTTATTTTTACTAATGCCTATGCTTGTAGCACTACTTGCTGCACCAACCTATCATATGCTTCTTGCAAAAACAAAGTCAGCCAACGCTATTGTAATTGCAGCTATCTTACCAAGTATTTTATTAGTTGCAACTGGACATATTCCAATTGCACCATTAGTGGCAGTACCGGCCGGATTAATTGCTATGTTCATAGCAAAAGGTGGAAATTATACAGATTTTAAGAAAAATACAATTAGTCATATGTTTTTTTCTCTAAACTTATTTGGAGGATTCTTACCAATTTGGGTTATGAGAGAAGCATTTTTTGAAAGTGTAATAAAAGGTGGCTTAGATCAAAGCTTTTGTAACACAGTAAGAGCATGGACACCAATATGGATGTTACCAGTTATGATAATAGGAACATTTATATTCTCTTTTATTGGTTCTTATTTTACAAAAGAAAATACTAAATAAAAAGTTGGAATCCGCAGGAGGTTTTATAATGGAAAATTCAAAGTTTGTTCTGGGGTCAAGATATGACCTCAGAACAAAAACTTATCTTGCTTATAGGTGCCAATATTTTTAATTTTTAGGGTTTGATTGGCTCTATCAAAAGTCTTATTACATTATTTTTTTCTTGTCATTATTATTAGCGATGGTTATAAAAGAATCCGCTATAAGGTATATTTTATTTTTTTGTAATAAGTGTAGTGTTGGAAATAACTTTAGCCTATTTTTAATATGAATTTTTGGGGATTTAGTTTTATTTCTCTTGGCAATTGGAAGAAAGTTTTTTTGCCATGTATTATCGTAGGTAAATGGATTTTTAAATTCCACATCTGTTTCTTGTGCAGTGGCAACATTACAAAAATTAAAACTTTCAAAAAGACTCGCTCATAATGATTTCTGTAATATTTAGATGTTTGCCTACTATAAAGGACGAATGGAGTCATATAAATATGGCGATGAAAACTCGAGGAATTAATTTTAATTTAATAAATTTAATAAGGAAACCAAGATTAATTATGGAATATTTTTATGTGCCCTTGTTCGTAAGTGTGATAGAAATTGGAGATGAACTCTCTCAATCAGCCATTTTAAAGGGGACTTGATGCTCCTGTTAACAAAACAAGTAGATATCTTATTAAATTTAGGAGTAACGATATTTATATTTTTACTTTCTATGATTGTAATTATATTAATCGTTGTATCTATGAAAAATTTCGGGGTGGGATTTATGATTGAAATTAGAGAATTAAGTTTTCAAATACAAGGGAGGATTTAATTACTCATTAAAAGGAATTAATTTAAATGTAAAAAAAGGAGAATGCATTCTTCTATGTGGCAGGAGTGGTTGTGGAAAGTCTACTCTATTAAAGCTTATGAATGGTATAATACCCGAGTTTTATAATGGAGACATTTCTGGAAGTGTTATGGTCAATGGTATGAATACATTTACCGCACCAATTTATAAATTATCTAAGAATGTAGGCTCAGTTTTCCAAAATCCTAAAACACAATTTTATACAACAAATACAACAGATGAAATTGCTTTTGGCTTAGAAAATTACGGCATAGAAAGAGAAGTAATTAACGAAAGGATAAAAGAGGTCGAAAAAGAGCTTCATCTTGAAAAGTTGATGAATAAAAATATATTTAATCTCTCCGGAGGAGAAAAACAGAAGATTGCTATAGCAAGCATTTATGCATTAAACCCTGAGATATTTATTCTTGACGAACCGTCTTCAAGCTTAGACGTAAAGTCAATGAAAGAACTATCTCTTACAATAAAAAAGCTTAAATCTTTAGGAAAAACTATTGTTATTGCAGAACATAGGCTATGGTATTTAAAAGACATTGTTGATAGAGCAACATACTTGGAGAATGGAAAAATCATCAGGGAATATAGTATGGACGAAATTGAAAATCTAAGTGAAGATGAACGAATGAGAACAGGACTTAGGCATTCTGATTATAAAGCCATTAGAATGTTTGATGATTATAAAACTTCAAATAAAGGAGTTTTATTAGAGTTAAAAAAATTTGATATTTAAAAAGAAATACCAGAACAATTTTTGTCCATTGAGGATCTTAAATTTTTGCTATGGGAATATTATTGGGATTGTTGGAGAAAATGGAATTGGAAAGTCTACGTTAGCAAAAAAATAATATGTGGCTTATACAAAGAAAAATAAAGGGAAAATATTAAGAGATAATGAGAATTTAAATATAAAAAAAGTAGGTTAAATGAGAGCCTGCTTATTATGCAGGAAGTGAACTGCCAGTTATTCACAGACAGCGTTAAAGATGAAATATTATTAACATCAAATATTAAAGAGAACAATGTTTTTAGATACTTACCTAATAGATATGGAGTTAAAAAAATATCAGTGATAGGAATCCTCACACCTTGTCAGGGGGACAAAAACAGAGAGTAATTATCTTATCCGCTTTACTATCCGACAAGAAAATTCTGTTTTTTTGATGAGCCAACCAGTGGATTGGACTATAGAAATATGAAAAATAGTAGCTAAAAAAATATTAAGAAAGTAAAGGAAGAAGATAAGTTGGTTTTTAATAATATCCCATGATGTTGAGTTTTTTAGAGTTAGTTTGTGATGAAGTAATTGATTTTACTTATTTATGAAAATTCATACATTAGTAAATTGCAAGATGGCCATATGATAAAAAAACGCTAGAAAAACGAGAAGTTGTGAATAGTATTTTTTTGATACAATATCCCAAAATACGGAAAAAGACGATACTTGAAGAATACTATGACTCACTTAGCCGATTGTAAATATCGATAGGAGAAAAAGCGCATTAGAGACATTTTTAATAAAAAAATTAGCAAATTTAGGCATTGACTTGGAGTTAACTCTAAGATATATAATGAATATATCAGAGATACGAATGATAGATTAAAAATACGGAAATATGGAGAATGGAGGGCGTTTTACTTGTTAATTAAAGAAGTATGCGAGAAGTATCACATATCAGCGGATACACTCAGATATTATGAACGTGTGGGTGTAATTCCAGAGGTTTCAAGAAAAGATAGTGGGATCCGTGATTATGAGGAAGAGGATATAAAATGGGTGGAAAATGCCATATGCATGCGTGATGCAGGTGTCCCGGTGGAAATACTGATTGATTATGTGAGGCTGTTTCAACTTGGTGATGAAACAATTGAAGAGAGATCTAATCTCTTGAAGGAGGCCAGAGAGCAGATTTTGGAAGCGAAAAAGAAGTATGATCTTGCTTTGGAAAAATTAGATTACAAAATTGGCCGTTATGAAACTGCAATAGAAACCGGTGTATTAAGCTGGGTCAAGTAAAAGGAAGGTGAAATAATGAGATACGAAAGGGATTATGTATATAAACTGATGGAGCAGGGAGGCCCTACAGATTGTATGGTAAGGTAACAATAAAAGAACATGCATGGCTTGGTATTAATGTAACCATTTGTCCGGGTGTCACCATAGGTAAATACGCTGTTGTTGGTGCGGGTGCAGTAGTTACTAAAGACGTGCAGGATTATGCAGTGGTTGGAGGTGTTCCAGCAAAGATTATCAAATATTTAGATTCAAGTGAGATTAAGGATAGGAAGGGCACTATGAAGAGTTTAATTATTTATTTTAGCAGAGCTGATGAGAACTATTCAGTAGGCTATATTGATAAGGGAAACACAGAAACTGTTGCGGAATATGTGAAAGAGCTGACAGGGGCGGATATGTTTAAGATAGAGCCCGCAGTGCCATATGCGAAAGATTACAAGACCTGTATTGAGCAAGCAAAGCAGCGTATCGGTAATGCTCCAATCAAAGAGAAGCTTACGGATATCTCAGCTTACGATACGGTGTATATCATGAGTCCTATTTATTGGGGTACCTATGCACCTGAGATGGAAACAGCACTTGAGGGCCTTGATTTTATAGGGAAAACTGTTCGCATTATCAGTACACATGAAGGCTCAGGACTTGCCGGAATGCCGTCTGATGTTATTAAGATGTGTAAAGGTGCAATTGTAGATCGTAAGGGATTGGCTATAGTAGGATCTAAAGCAAAACAATCAAAAAATATAGTGAAAGAGTGGATTTAGGGAGGTAAACTATGGAAAAAATTGAGCTTAACAATGGTTTAGAGTGTTCGGTTATAGGAATTGGTACATTTATGCTTTCACCGGCAGAAGCCGAGAATAGTGTAAGGGAAGCATTGAAGATGGGCTATAGACTTGTTGATACCGCTAATGCGTATGTCAATGAGAAGGCTTGTGGAAGAGGAATCAAGGATAGTGGTGTAGGCAGAGAAGAGATTTTCCTTTCAACGAAGCTCTGGCCTAGTGAATATGAAAATGAAAATGCAGTTGATGAGACACTGAAGCGTCTTGGCGTAGAATATGTAGATCTTCTTTACATTCATCAGCCTGCCGGAAATTGGCTTGCTGGATATAGACAGCTTGAAAAGGCATATAGAGAAGGAAAGGCAAAATCTATTGGGATTTCAAATTTTGAAGGAAAATACATAGAAGAACTTGAAAACAAATGGAAAATCGTTCCGCAGTTTATTCAGGTAGAAGCCCATCCGTACTTTACACAGACTGAGCTTAGAGAAACTCTTGATAAGTATGGTATTAAACTTATGTCATGGTATCCATTGGGGCATGGGGATAAATCTTTGATTAATGAGTCAGTATTTTCTGAGCTTGGAAAGAAATATGGGAAATCGTCTGCACAGATAATCCTTCGCTGGCATACACAGATGGGGTTTGTTGTAATACCTGGAAGTAAGAGTGTAGACCATATTCGAGACAATTTAAATATTCAAGACTTTAGGCTTACTGATGAGGAAATGCTTAAGATTGCAAAGCTGGATAAGGGCATACGTTACTACAATCGTACTGATGAGCAGCTTGTACATTTTGCAAAATGGCAACCAGAGTATGAAAAATAGGAGATTATGCAAGAAAAAATAATACAAACAGCAGGGTGTTTCTAGAACCTATAAGGGCTTTGAGGATTTTCTATTGGATGAAACAACGCTGGATTTATAGAAATAGCATCGTTAAATAGTTTAGTAGGTATGTTTCCACATATAGACAGGCTGCTTGACACACTCAGTGTTCACTCATTTCGAGTGGAGATGGCCTGTCTGCTGTTGGGAAATAGGAATTAATTTTATTTCCCAAAAACAAAAATAAATTGAAATTGGAAATTAGAAATGCTGATATGATGACATGTTTATGAATAGACTCCGTAATTCATGCTGAGACGGTATCACTGCCGTCACAAGCGGTGGGGAGCGAGACAAATTATAAAAATTGAGTATATGAGAAAGGACATGCAATGAGCAGTCAGTGTCGAATTTGGACGAAAGGGGATCCGGTACTTGAAGAATACCATGACCACGAGTGGTGCAAGATCAGTCATGATGACAATTTTGAATTTGAGATGCTGTGCCTTGAAGGGGCAAGTGTCGGGCTTTCCTGGGCAACGGTAATGCATAAGAGGGAGAATTACCGCAGCGCATTTCACAATTTCAAAATTGATGCCTGTGCAGTTATGACAGATGAAGAACTTACAGCTTTAATGACCGATACAGGTCTTATACGAAACCGCAACAAGATCTTCAGCGTTCGCAAGAATGCACTGGCAGTACAGAAGATACAAAATGAATTCGGCTCTTTTGATGCATATCTTTGGAGCTTTACAGGCGGACAGCAAATCGACAGGCATTGGAAAGAACTCTCAGAAATACCTGTAGAGTCTGATGTTTCTATTCGACTGAGCAAAGACATGAAAAAACGTGGTATCAGTTTTGTAGGCCCGGTCATCACGTATTCTTTCCTGCAGTCTATCGGGATTGTAAATGACCACTTAGCCGATTGTAAATATCGATAGGAGACCAGCTATGAACAACTATATAAAATTAAACGAAGACAGATGGAATAATGTAAAAAATGACTATACTGAGCCATTGACACATGAAGAATTAGAAGAAGCTAGAAATAATCCAATTTCTGTTGCATTAACTGTTGGGAAAAAAGTTCCCAAAGAATGGTTTGAAAAAGCAAACGGGAAAAAGATATTAGGTTTAGCCTGTGGTGGTGGACAGCAGGGACCGGTTTTTGCTATAAAGGGTTATGATGTAACCATAATGGATTTTTCTAAATCACAATTACAAAGAGACGATATGGTTGCTAAAAGAGAAGGTTTAAAAATCAATACAGTTCAAAGCGATATGACAAAACCATTTCCATTTGAAAATGAAACTTTTGACATTATTTTTAATCCGGTTTCAAATGTATATGTAGAAGATTTAGAAAACGTATATAAAGAAGCCTCTCGAGTATTGAAAAAGGGTGGATTGTTAATGGTCGGATTTATGAATCCTTGGATATACATGTATGATGCTGACATTGTATGGGACAAACCCAATGAGGAATTACTATTAAAGTATTCGCTGCCTTTAATTCAAAAGAGCTTGAAGAGAAAGGCAAGATAACCATAAATCCGGAATATGGATATGAATTTAGCCATACCTTAGAAACTCAGATTAGAGGACAACTTAAAAATGGTCTGGCTATGATAGATTTTTATGAATCGTGTGATAAGAGAAACAGATTATCACATTATGGAAATGACTATATAGCTACACTTTGCATTAAACTATAATGTTATAGAACATATTGTGGAACTCAAATGAAAGGGGAGGTATATAAAACTGCTGAGTTATTTTTATATACTGCTGACATACAGGATGGAAGAGATTCTTTTATGAAAATCGCAGGGAATAGGGAAAGAATAGTCGAAATACTGAAGAAAATGCAGGAAAAACAGAAATAGATCAACAAGTTACGAGGGGAAGCATATGAGTAATGTTGTTTTAGCAAAATACTTTGATAGGATTAAGGCTGCTTACGAAGTAAGTGCATTTACAGAAGGGATCTGTCCTGAAACAGAAGATAGAATAATACAGTTTGAAGCAAAATATGAGCCTATTCCGACAGAATACCGCTGGCTGCTACTTAACTTAGGTGGCTGCTATTTGGCAGAGCCTTGGATATTCGACTTGAAAGAACTGGAGGAAAACTATGCAATTTTTGTAGAGGCATACGAGGAGTATATGAGTGAATGTGAACACGGCCCTGCATTTCCTATTGGAGGCTTAGGTGATGGAAGTATCGTATTTATAGACTTGGAAAGTGGTATAGTGCGTGGATATAACAATGACTATGCTGACCTTGAGGAAATTGCAGAGAGCTTCCCAGAGCTTATTTTAAATCTGATAGAACAGGTAGAAAGCTTTTCCTAATACAATATAACAGGCAGTTTTTACACTATATAGCTAAAATTTGAGGAAAAAATATGAAAGTCAATATGAATGTTATTGTTGGCGGAACGGATGATGAGTTAAATAGTATATTATCTGCTGCAAGAACAATAAGAAAAGAAATGAAATCTTTATTTGAAAGCTTTGAGATAGAGGCATTGCAGAAGATGGATATTTGCGTTTGCCTTAGTGGAAATATATCAAAAATATTATTCAGAGTCTGGAATTTATCAGGCAAGTTATTATCTTAAAACTAAGAAATTTATTGTATATGTTCATTTTTTGTTCTAATGAGTGGAATTCTGGTAAGAAAAGAAAATGTAAGTAAGTTTCTTAAAATGTATAATGACTATCTTTTGGAGCTTTCGGATATCATTAAGAAGAAAATGGCAAAGCATAAGTTGGATTTTGATAGTAAATGCTATGAAGATATAATTAGAAGAGTGTTTGAAAGTTTGGGAATATGTGTTTGATAGACAAATTCTAATTTGTAGGGCTGATGTGTTTGTTTTTTTGACTAAGTTACGCCTTCGCTGATAAATGTCCAGACTCGCTCCGGTTTTTCTGCAAGGTGCTATTTTTAAGTTTTTACAGGATGACGAAAAAAACCTAACGCGCTCGCTTAGGCATTATCAGCTCCTGCTGTTTAATTGATGAATAATTGCAAGCAAACACATCAGCCACATTGGGGGCAGGTGGGAGTGGCTGTCTTTAATTTGGTATTCTGGTTATTATTTGCATAAATTTAAGGTATCAGCTCCGTTTTTGCGTTGCTCAGAGGCGCATTGCGAAGCAGCTAAGCCTATGAGCAATGCAAAAAGGTAGGAGCGTCACTTAGATTACAAACAATCACATCAGCCCTACAAATTAAAATTTTGAGGGATGTTCAATTGATGATAATTGATAAAAAAAGAAGATTTGTTAAGATGTATCAGGAATGAAGCTGTACTTGAAAATTCAAAAGTGAAGCACACTGGAATTAAAGGGTTGTTAGAATATAGATTAAATAATAACATTAGTCATCCAGATTTAATATATAAAGTATATGACAAGCATAAATGTAAATATTATGGAGAATCAAAAACTTCTGATTATTTCAGAGCAATATATAACATTGATCCATTTAAGATTGGAAGTAGCGATACAATTTTTAATTGCTGGTCATTTGCTAGTAGATTTTTTCAAAGAATTTAAATCCTATCTATCAGATTGTGAAGCGCTCATATTGAAGAACTTATTGCTTCGGTAGAGAGGGATGAGGTAGAAGGGATTCAGATAGAAGTGGATAAGAACAGTCTGGATGATGGTTAAGTTATTTTATCAGATTTGAGATCGCAAATTGCGACTTCAAGGAAAAACATGGAGGTATTTATGGCAGATAATATATGCCTTATGCTTAATCGCAATCGGAGGATTTTATGGAAACATATAAAATAGCACATTTTGGAACTTTTGATGCATCTGAATTGGACTCGGAAATTATAGCAATCTATAACAACGATTTAGAAGCATTGAAAAAACTGCTTGGTAAAAAAATCAACAAGATTATTAAAATAAAGGGAAAATATACCGAATCATTTACTCCGTTAGAAATGGCACTGTACTTAAACAAAAAGGATATAATCAAATACTTATATGAAAACAATGCTTCGTACAAAGGTAAATTCCACCCTAAGCCGATTGAAATTGCTCTAAGGTGTTGCGATGCCGAAACAGTTCTTATGTTTAAAAATGATTTGGAAAGTATGGACGAAGAGAAAAAAGCCGAACTATTGAAAACGATTTTTTGGGGAGATAATGAGGCAGAAAATATAGAGGCTTTGGAGAGTCTTGGCATCACCATCTCTAAATACGGCGGGCTTATGTTAAGATATTCAGCTTTTAATAATGATATTGAAACGGTGAGACTTTTCTTAGAAAAGGGAGCAGATGTAAATTATCACAAAGCAGACTCGGTTTTCTCCGATACAAGCACACCTATCATAAAAGCCGCGCTGTGCAATAATCTTGAAATTGTCCGTTTGCTTGCAGGGCATGGAGCTGACATAAGCATAGAAAACAAGCGCGGAGAAAGACCGTATTCCATCGCTGTTAAAAATGATAACAGAGAAATGATAGAGCTTTTAGCAAAATACGAAACAAGAGATTTACACAGTATTGAAAGCAAGGATACTGTGCTAAAAAAGTATAAATTGCCGAATAGTTTGGTCGAATTTCTTAAAGGAGACAAACTCAAGATAAAAATTGCTGGTGACAAGTATTGCAAATTTATTCGTTTTTACTCTTACCATGACACAGTAGAAACGAAATGGAAAAGGAAAAAAGTGCTGTCATTGGTGGCAGAAGTTGATAATTACAGTGCTGTCGATATAGTTTGGCACCCTGATAAACAAATGATTTGCGCTATTGACGAGGAACATGAGACTTTTACTCCCCTTGCCCCTTGGGAAGAGTTTTATATGAATATGGAAAAATATGTTTTGGCATACTTGAACGGAGATATGAATACTTAAAGAAAATGAATTAAAGGAGACAACATGAAAGATTTTAATAAGTACAAATTATTAAGCAAAGGGAAAGCATTTGGAGATAGGGCTAAAATTGCTTTATTACTGCTTGATAGCAGCACAGCTTATGAAGAGCTAAAAGAGGAAGGAGCGCAAACCTCAGTTGCCGGGAGTTATGGCTGTATAGGTGGTGATTTGGCTGCAATACTTTAGCCAGTTCTTAAAAGTGAAATAGCAGATAAAGCAAGTATAAATATTGAGTACAAAAAAGGAAGAAAAAGAGTGAAAATATTTATTATAGAAGATGAGATGACAATCAGGGAGGAACTAATCGAGCTTCTTCAAAAATATGGATATGAGTGTAGCAGCAGTGACGATTTTCGCCATATCTCAGAAGCTGCGCTTTCCTCAGGGGCAGACTTAATCCTCCTTGATATCAATCTGCCCTATCAGGACGGCTTTCAGGTATGCAGGGAAATAAGACAGAAATCAACGGTTCCCGTTATTGTTCTAACTAGCAGGAACAATGACTTTGACGAACTGATGAGTCTAAACACTGGAGCTGACGATTATATATCAAAGCCATATAATGCACAGGTTCTTCTGGCAAGAATACAAAAACTTCTGGAGAGAACATATGATGTGCAGGACAATGTTACAATTACCTACAAGGGACTGACCTTAAACGTACTTAAAGCTGAAATAAGCTACAAAGGGCAGAGTAAAGCACTTACCAAATGAAATGGGGATTTTACGGATGCTTATGATGAATAAGGGGAATATCATTCCACGTGATGCCATCATTGATGAGCTATGGCAGAGTGAGGAGTTTATTGACGAAAATACCCTGAATGTAAATATTGTGCGCTTGAGAAAAACACTTGCAGAGATAGGCCTGCCTGATTATCTGAAAACAAAGCGCGGACTGGGGTATTGCATATGAGGATGTCAGAATATCTAAAGGACCGTATTTTCTCTTTGATGTGTATGTTTGTATCTATGGTTCTGCTCTTTGCCCTTCTTTGGCTAATTGGAACAGCTACAGTCTTTGTCCTGTTTGCAGAAGTGGTTTTTGCTACAGCGTATGTGACATCACTTACCTATGATTTTATCCGCAAGCGTGGATACTATAAGCTGCTTTTGAAAATGTTAGAGCAGATGGAAGAAAAGACGCTTCTAGGAGAACTCCTCTCACATCCGGGATTTTTAGAGGGACAGCTTTTGATAGAGGTGTTGCGCCGCTGCAATAAATATCAAAATGACAGGATAGCCGCTGCCAGACAGGATACCAGAGAATATAGAGAGTACATTGAGTCCTGGGTACATGAGATTAAGACACCGATTACGTCCGTACGTCTTATGATTGAAAATGATAAGAATCCCACGACACTGCGCATCAATGATGAAATAGGTAAGATTGAAAACTACGTGGAACAGGCTTTGTATTACGCTCGTAGTACTGATGTGGAAAAAGACTTTAAGGTAGAGAAAACTTCCTTACAGGCAATAACTGTAGCAGCGCTGAAGTTATACTCCAAACCACTGATACAGGCGGGAGGAAAGCCGGTTATGGAAGGGCTTGATATTCCTGTTACTACGGATATCAAGAGTTGTACTTTTATCATCGGGCAGATGATTTCCAATGCAATCAAGTATCGAAAAGATGGACTGCAAATCACATTTACAGGTAGAGCTGAGAGAAACAGGGTGTTGCTTTTTGGTCTCGGACAATGGAATTGGGATATCGGAAGCTGATCTACCTAGGATATTTGATAAGGGCTTTACAGGCGAAAATGGACGCCGCTATTCCAAGTCAACAGGCATTGGCTTATATCTTTGTAAAAAAATGTGTGAAAAAATGAATATCGGGCTTTCTGCTTCCAGTACGTCTGGGAGAGGGACTACCATAACGATGGATTTTCCTACTGAAAGCTACTTGAAAGAGGCGGGGGTGTAGATTCCTGCTTCTTTTATTGTTATATCTTTAGATTACATTTTTGTAAGGTAAATGTAATCTAACTTAATGGCATAGTCAGATGTATTAAAGTAGAATAAAGGTACAAAAACAAAGGGCCTTTGAGAAAGGAGTAAGACAAATGGAAAATACAATATTACAGGTAGATGATATCCAAAAATTTTATGGCAACAAGGGAAATCTGACTAAGGCTATTGATCACATTTCATTATCCGTGAAAAAGGGAGAATTCCTTGGGATTATGGGAGCTTCAGGCTCAGGCAAAACTACATTGCTAAACTGTATATCTACTATAGACACAGTTACTAGCGGACATATTTACATAGAGGGAAAGGATATTACAGAACTTCATGGAGCCCTGCTTTCAGAGTTTCGAGGGAAAAAGCTGGGATTTATATTTCAGGATTTTAATCTCTTAGATACGCTGACTGCTTATGAAAATATTTCACTTGCACTGTCTATAGCGGGTATGAAGCCAGGGGACATTAACGAGAGAGTATTACAGGTTGCAAAGGCACTGAATATTCAAGAAGTGTTAGAAAAGTATCCTTATCAGATGTCAGGAGGCCAGCAGCAGCGTGTGGCAGCGGCGAGGGCAATAGTGACAAACCCCGCTATAGTACTGGCAGATGAGCCGACAGGGGCACTGGATACGAACTCTTCAAGGATGTTGTTGACTATGTTAACAGAGCTTAACGAACAACTGGATGCCACCATTCTAATGGTAACTCATGACGCTTTTTCAGCGAGCTATTGTAAACGCATACTTTTTATCAAGGACGGTAAGGTTTTTAATGAACTGCATCGTGGCGAGGATACCCGCAAAGAGTTTTTTGCAAAGATATTGGAAGTGGTGTCAGTACTGGGAGGTGAAAAATGATTTCACTAAAGCTGATTTTTCGAAATGTTCACAAGAACGTAAGAGAATATTTTATTTATTTTTTAACGCTGATGTTCTCGGTAAGCCTGTTTTACGCCTTTAACTCGATATCTGCTCAGCCTGCACTTTCTAATCTTGGTACCACCAGAAAGGTCTTATATGAACAGCTGGTTATACTGATATCGGCACTTTCGATTGTGATTGCTGTGGTGCTGGCGTTTTTAATTATTTATGCAAATCAATTCCTATTAAAACGGCGTAAAAAAGAATTAGGTATTTACATGTTGCTTGGGATGAAGAAGGGACAGATCTCAAGACTGTTTGCGGGCGAAACTCTATGTATTGGAAGTATTGCACTTGCAGTGGGATTGGTTTTGGGATTTGCCATATCACAGGGAGTTTCACTCGCAGCGCTAAGGCTCTTTGCAGTAGAATTGGACAAATTTCAGGTTGTATTTTCTGCAAAGGCACTTTTTATGACTGCCTTATGCTTTGCAATTATCTTCCTGATTGTACTGCTTTTTAATGTCTGGTCGATTACAAATGTAGAGTTGATTGACCTGATAAGAGCAGACAGAAAAAATGAAATGATGAAGTCAGGAAAGCCGGTACTTACAGCCTGCTTGTTTATACTTTCCATAATAGGTATTGGAGCTTCTGCCATTTTGTTTAATAAGAATGGGATATTGCCGACGAAGGAGAATTTCTCTTTTCAAATTGCGGTCACAAGCTTAACTGTGGGAACCTTCCTTTTGTTTTTCACCTTATCCACAGTTTTGATAAGGCTCTCAAAAACCAATAGGGCTTTTTATCTGAAGGGCTTAAATACATTTCTTGTACAGCAGATTGCAAGCAAAATCCGCACGAATTATCTGATTGTGACGATTGTCTGCGGACTTCTCACCGTTACCATTTGCACAGTGTCAATCGGTGCAAGTACAGCGCTTACAATGAATCAGTTAGCCAAGGAAGCGGCTCCTTATGACCTAAATGTGGTTTCAAATATTTCTGTAGACGGAGATGGGGATATTGCAGCATATCTTGCAAAAAAAGGAGCCGAACTGGATAAATACGCCGAGAAGATGGAGCAGATTAGCTCGTATGAGACTGATTTTACCTATGGAAAGTTTTTTGAAGGCCAGAGAGTTGAGCTTTGGCAAATTGATGAAGAGCTTCCCGAACAAAAGATTGATGCATTTGCCTTATCGGATGTCAACAAAGCACTTAAAATGCAGGGAAAGAAGCCACTCACGTTAAAGGAAAATCAATATCTGATAAACTGCAATTACAAAGGAACTTATTCCTTTATAGACACCGCATTAAAGCTGCATCCGGAGGTCACGATAAATGGACAGGTCTTACATAGGGCTTCTGATGAAGTGATGCAGGACACGTTTATCATGACTAGTATTGGTAACAATGACAGGGGGACATTAATCGTTCCTGATAAGATTGCTAATGGCCTTAAGAAAGACATGAATGCACTTTTGGTACGGTATAAGCCTGATGTAAACTCCAATGAAGTACTGAAAAAAATGATACCAATTGGACTGGATAAAACACACGGATACAGATATGCAGAAAAGAACATAATGTATGAAATGTATTACGGAACCAATGCGTTGATGAGCTTCTTATGCTGCTATCTTGGTATAATCTTCCTTTTAATCTGTGCAGCTCTGCTTGCATTAAAACAGCTTACAGAGACGACAGACAATGTCAGCCGCTATGGGCTGTTGCAAAAGTTAGGAGCGGCAAAGGGAGATATCAATCGAGCCATTTTTGTACAAACAGCGGTATTTTTTGCCCTTCCTTTGGTGGTTGCAGGCATCTACTCTGTTTTTCTTACGGAAAAGGCGATGACTGTTGTAGAAAAATTTATGAATATCCATATTTCAACCAATATTGGATTAACTGTGATTATGTTCCTTATTATTTACGGAGGATATTTCCTTGCAACCTATCTGTCAGCTAAACGTATGGTGACAGAGTAAAAGAAACGGAGGTATGAAGATGTTTGAAAATGTTAATATGAATGGTGTATTTCAGAGTATTGTTGATACCTGGCTGCCTGTAATCGGAGTAGTGGCTGCTGTGATTATAGTTATAATAGTTGTCAGTGTGATGCGTAAAAAGAAAAAACACTGAGAACAATTTAAGACTAAGTGTAAAATGTAGTACTGCTTTAAAAAACTGTACTGTAAAGGTAAATATATTTTTGTAAGCAAACCTCCCATCTTTTAGGTGGGAGGTATTTATGAATGTGGCTATACAAATTAGAATTTTAATACTTGTGGAGACGGTAGTATTGATTACTAAGAAGGGCTGATATAAACACCATATAAGGCTTTTTTTATTAAAACATAATTGCGGAGTCCGCAAAAATTTTTCGACTTACTCTTGATAAAAAGCTGAAATTTGATTATAATCAGAACAAAAAATAAATGCGGAATCCGCAAAAAAATCTTAATAGGTGAAATGATATGGAATTTAGCAGACTTGAATATATGCAAAAGTTGATATCCAAAATGCATAATGGAAGAGTAAGATTATTACAGGAATCAGAAGATGCGGGAAGTCTTATCTTTTGTTTGAATTGTTTACACGTTATCTTCAAGAAGAAGGAATTGCTGCCAATCAGATAATTACACTTGCTCTCGATGAGTTTAGAAATGCTAAATACAGAAATCCCATGGAATTAGACAAATATATTAGAGAACAGATAACTGATAAAAGTAAGCAATACTACATTTTGATTGATGAAATACAGTTTGTGTCGGAAATTCAAAACCCATATGTCGAAAGTCATGATGCAAAGCTTACCTTTGTGGATGTAGTGATAGGGCTAGTAAAAATAAAAAATGCGGATGTCTATATTACCGGAAGCAACTCAAAGATGCTTTCGAGTGATGTTTTAACTCAGTTTCGCGACCGTGGAGATGAAATACGTGTTTATCCACTATCCTTTACAGAGTTTCATGAGATGTATGAAGGGAATGAGCGTGATGCCTGGGTGGATTACTACACATATGGGGGCATGCCTATCGTATCCTCCCTACCGTCACATGAAGAAAAGAGTCAATATTTGAGAAATCTGTTCAAAAGGACATATATAAAAGATGTTGTTGAAAGATACAATATACAGAACGATACAGCGGTGTTAGAGGATTTGTTAAACATTACTGCATCTGCTGTGGGCTCACTTACAAATCCGACTAAACTTTCAAAGACCTTTTTGAGCGAAAAACTGATCAAAATCAGTTCCGCAACCATTGACAAATATCTTGATTATTTTGTAGATGCATTCCTTATATATCGAGCTAATAGATATGATGTAAAGGGAAAGAGATATATGCAGACTCCGCTGAAATATTACTATACCGATGTAGGTTTGCGGAATGTGCGACTGGGGTTCAGGCAACAGGAAGAAACCCATATTATGGAAAATGTACTTTATCTTGATTTGATTAGAAGAGGATATGATGTTGATGTAGGTGTCGTGGAGCAAAACATCAAAACGCCTGAAGGAAAGAAATTGCGAAAACAGCTTGAAGTTGATTTTGTTGTCAATCGAGGAGATGAGCGTTATTACATCCAATCAGCATTATCTGTTGCCGAACCTGAAAAGAGGAAGCATGAAATCGAGTCGTTGATTCGAATCCCGGATTCGTTTAAGAAGATAGTAATAACAAGAGACTACATCAAACCCTGGACAGATGAAAATGGTATACAGTATGTTGGTGTTGAGCAATTTCTGCTTGATAAAAATGCTCTGAGTGTGTAACCCCCTACCATTTCCCTCTCACCGATTTCATCTGTAATAAATTCAATTGTTGTTTTAGCAAAATACTTTGACAGGATTAAGGGGTTGTAGGGCTAATGTGATTGTTGTAAACTAAGTGAAGCTCCTACCTTTTTGTATTGCTCATAGGCTTAGCTGCTTCGCAATGCGCCTCTGAGCAACGTAAAAACGGAGCTGACTTCTATGATTTTATTGAAAAATCACATCAGCCACAAGAGGGGGGCAGGTGGGGTAGGCAGATAATGATTGACAGTGACCTTGCTAGGCTGTATCAGGTAGAAACTAAATATTTAAATAGGCAGAGAAATAGGAATGCTGAAGATTTCTGCTTTCAGTTGTCAAAAGAAGAATATGAGATTTTGAGGTGCCAAAATGTCACCTCAAAAAATGAAAATGGTTCATGTGGTAGAAGATATCTTCCTTATGTTTTTACAGAACAGGGAATTACGAAGCTGGAAGTGGAAGAACTGACGAATAGCCTTTTAGCTAAAGTATAGTAGATAATATATTAGGGAGTAGTTACATAAATTAAAGGAGACCAGCTATGAAAGATTTTAACAAGTACAAATTACTAAGCGAAGGGAAAGCATTTGGTGATAGGGCTAAAATTGCTTTATTACTGCTTGATAGCAGCACAGCTTATGAAGAGCTAAAAGATGAAGGGGCACAAACTTCGGTTGCCGGAAGTTATGGCTGTATAGGTGGAGATCCTGCTTCAATACTTGAGATGCTAACGATAGAATTGATTTGCCGTAATCCTCGTGATACCTGGTATTTGCCTGACGATGTAAAATATTGGGACAGACGCTTTGGCAGTCTGTTTGAAACAAAGTTCTTCTGTTACGATGACGATGTAGAAACCTGGAGTAAGATACTATATAAATACTTTATAAAGTTACAGTGGATGCCTAAAAGGGAAGATTATACTTCGACAAAAAGTTATAATAATGTCTGGGGATATTTTGCAGAACTTTTAGCGGTTGTAAAAGAAAATAATCATCCTGAATTTAATAAATATTATGAGATTGCCACCGAAAATGGTATGAGCAAAGCAGTATTTGAAAGAAAGCTAAAAGAGCTGTCCGAATTAAAGCAGTCATTTGTAAAGGATTAAATATTATCTTATTAAAAACTTTACAAAAATTAACCCCCATTGCCATAAACATCATAATCCATTATAATTATATTCATCTTTAGCTAAGGCTGTTACCTGTCAAAGAAAAAAACTGTGACAGAGTCTGCCTGATTGAAGCGAGAATAATTGTACCAGGAGGAAATTCTATGTATTGGTTTTATACAGACATTCCACTATTCATAGGCATAATTCTGACTATGCTTGCCTCTTTTTACTTAAAGAGCACATATAGGAAATACAGTCAGGTTTCAAACAGTAGGGGAATGACAGGGGCAGATTGTGCTATGATGATTCTACATAATGCGGGGATAAATGATGTAAGTGTTCAATATATTCCGGGAAGCCTTACCGACCACTATTCCCCAACGGAGAAGGTTCTTAGACTTTCAGAGACTGTCTATGGCTCGACCTCAGTAGCTGCCCTTGGTGTTGCGGCTCACGAATGTGGCCACGCCATTCAACATAAAGAGGGATATGCACCCCTTAAACTGAGGTCAATATCAGTACCTGTAGCAAATATAGGCTCTATGCTTTCCTGGCCACTCATTTTAATAGGTCTTGCAATGGGCTATATGGGGCTTGCTCAGATAGGTGTTATATTGTTTACTTTTGTGGTTTTATTCCAGCTCATTACCCTCCCTGTTGAATTTGACGCATCAAGAAGGGCAATGATTGCTCTTGAAGAACAGAACATATTAGCTGGCAGTGAGTTAAGTGCTGCAGGAAAGGTCTTAAAAGCGGCAGCCTTGACTTACGTTGCAGCCCTGCTTTCATCCATTTTACAGTTATTAAGGCTTATAATGCTTACCAGAGGCGGAAGAAGGAGATAATAAATAAAGCTATATAAATCTCTTGAAATACGCTACTCAATATTTATGGTGAGGTAAATCTTGGGATTTTTATTATTATAATGAAGTACTAATTATATGTCACAATTTTGTAGATTACATATTATGATGATGCAAAATTTCTTGTTAAAAGGAGTACACTTATGGAGGAAAAACTAAAAAAGAAACTTAGATTAAAGCGGTGTCTTATATTGTTAGCAATCTTATTAGTCGTTTTAGTCATTGTGGGAGTATATATCAAGATACATATAGACAAAAAGAATTCCAAACCTCAAATTGTTTCAAAATCAACCTTAGAAAAAGTAATAAGTGTTAGTGATTTATCAACCTTTGAGGCCATTTATAATGGAGTTGCAATTGTAAATAATGAAGAGGAACCTGAAGAGATTGACTACTATGTTTCCTATGAAGCAAAGGTCAAGGCAGGTATTGATTTTGAGAAGGTCAATGTGGAAGTGAATGAAAAAGAGACAGAGGAAGGAAGCGAAAAAACTATAGTAGTGACCTTGCCAAAGGTTAAAATAACAGATGTGAATGTAGACATAGCTTCACTGGATTATATATTTTTAAATAAAAAAGCTAATACAGAAACTGTCTCAGCTCAAGCATATAAAAAATGTATTGAAGACGTGACAAAAGAAAGTGAATCTACACCAGCAATATATGAATTTGCACAGCAGAATGCTAAAAACATCGTTGAAGCTTTAATCAACCCTTTTGTAAAACAGTTAGACGACACGTATAAATTAGTAATCAAGGAGGGGTGATGTTATGAAAAAGTATTTATGCGCAATTTTAGTTGTTTTGATATGCTTTTTAAGTACATCCTGTGCAAAAGAAGAAGCTAAAAATGTTAAACCTGAGCCATCTCAGATGAAGGCAATATGCGAACTGGCAGTAATGAAATGTTACTATCACAATGTAGCTAAATACAAACATGAAAATGCTACAGGAATGCTTTGGTGGAAGAAAGATAGACATTTTTGGATGGAATATGCTGGAGTGGTGACTATCGGAATTGATGCTACTCAACTGAGCATTGAAGTTAAGGAAGATAATGTTACTATAACAATCCCCCCTGCCAAAGTACTTGGTTGCAAAGTTGACGAGTCTACGCTAACAGAAGATTCATTCATAGTAGCTAATAATTCGTCAAAAGTTGAAGCTGAACATCAAAGAGAAGCATTTGCATCAGCTATGGGAAATCTTGAAAAAGAAGCAAAAACTAATGTAGCCTTGCTTGCATCAGCACAGCAAAGGGTTCAAAAATTATTGGAGGACTATGTGACCAATCTTGGAAACAGCATCGGAAAAACATATAATATAACTTGGAAATATCTTGATGGTGTAGAAAAAACAAATGAAACAGATGCAACCAAGTCATCGGGTAGCTTATCAACAGAATAGGATATCCGGGAAAATGTGTCGACTACGATAAGAAAGCTTGTCGCACAACATCACAGATGCTTAAAGGGGCTGTCGCATTAAGAATTAGATACACAAAATGCAGTAATAATCTGATGATAAAATTACTTTATTTTTGTTGTGCTTTTGCTTTTTGTGGCAGCTCCTTATTTGATGGAATAGGAAAATTCTTAGTAAGTGTTTATTACACTAAAAATCTCACCAAATTTTTAAATACCCCTGTATTTATTCATGAAAATTTGTTATTCTAATAGATGGTAAACATTTATATAGTTGCTAGAGGAGAAACAAATGACTATTTATTCCGTATTTTCGCTGTTAGGCGGACTTGCATTCTTCCTTTTTGGTATGAACGTGCTCTCGGGAAGCCTTGAAAAGGTGGCGGGAGGAAAGCTTGAGACAAGCCTTAGGAAGCTTACCTCAAATGTGTACATGAGTCTTTTCTTAGGAGTTGCAATTACTGTTGCACTACAGTCATCATCAGCACTTACCGTTATGCTGGTCGGACTTGTAAACTCCGGAATCATTACACTTTCACAGACCATCTTCGTTATATTTGGTGCGAATGTCGGCAAGACTGCTACATCATGGCTGCTTTCACTAAACAGCATACAGACGGATAACTTTTTCATATCATTATTAAAGCCTGCTAACTTCTCGCCGATAATGGCGTTTGTTGGCGCATTCATGATGATGGCTTGCAAGTCGCAGAAAAAGAAAAACTTGGGCACGGTTCTTATCGGCTTTGCCCTCCTTATGCATGGAATGGGCATGATGAGTGATTCTATGTCTCCTCTTGCGAAAATGCCGGAATTTACAAACGTACTTACAGCATTTAACAATCCTATCATAGGAGTGTTAATCGGTGCTGTGTTTACGGGTATCATCCAGTCCTCAGCGGCCTCAGTCGGCGTGCTTCAGGCGCTTTCACTTACAGGCTCCATTACCTTTGGTATGGCTATTCCTATTATCATGGGTGAAAATATCGGTACCTGTGTGACTTCACTTCTTTCATCCATCGGAGTAAAGAGGGATGCGAAGCGAGTTGCCATTGTCCACATAAGCTTTAACATAATCGGAACTGTAGTATGTCTTGTGATATATTTCCTGCTAAGATATCTGCTACAGCTTGCGATTTTTGACAAGCCGATTAGCATAATTGCAATAGCTATCTTCCATACAAGTTTTAATATATTTACAACCTGTATACTCTTGCCGTTTAATAAGGTGCTCCTAAAAATTGCCTATGCTGTGGTTAAGGACGAGGGTGCAGAGAAGGAAGCAGAGAAAGAAGTGCTTTTCGATGAAAGGCTTTGCTTTCTCCGGGACTTGCTATCTCTCAGGCAAGAAGCAAGGTAAAGGAAATGAGCCGCCTTGCAAGTGCGAATATAAATAGAACACTTGAAAACTTTGAGAATTTTAGCAACAAGAAGAGCGAAGAAATCAAAAAGGCTGAGGCTACCCTTGATTATCTTGAAGATGAGATTGGTTCTTTCCTTATCAAGCTTTCTTCTAAGGAAGTCAATGATGTGGAAGGTAATACTATATTTGAAATGCTCCACTGCATCAATGACTTTGAGAGAATAGGCGACCATGCCATAAACCTTAACAAGATAGCGAAGGAGCTTAAAGAAAAAGAACTGAACTTCTCAGACTATGCTCTTGATGACTTTAAGGTGCTTCATGGGGCGCTTTCGGAAATCCTTGATATGACTGTAGAATGCTTTGCAAAGGATGATGAGAATAAGGCGGGCGAGATAGAACCTCTTGAACAGGTCATTGACGGAATTACTAGAGAGAGATGAAAGACAGACATATCAAGAGACTTCAGGCAGGCAAATGCAGCGCTGAACTTGGTATATATCTTACTGATATAATCTCTAACTGCGAGAGGGTTTCAGACCACTGCTCCAATATTGCGGTTTGCATTATTCAAAGTAAGACCTCTTCTTTTGAGACTCACGGCTACTTAAATGAGCTAAAGAGCAGCAAAAGTGAAGCATTTACAGCAAGATACGAGGCATACAACAATAAATACAGACTTTCCGAAGAATTTATGTCTTAATGACTTGACTTTAATACTGAAAAGAGTATATTCTTAAAAGGTCGGTTAGAAATGGCTAATAATAGAACGAAGGTAGAGAAATGTTTTTTGATAAAATAGGCAGGAATGATGATTGCTGGTGTGGAAGTGGCAATAAATATAAGCACTGTCATCAGCAATTTGATGAAAAGCTGGCTGAATTAAAGAGTGCAGGACATAAAATACCTACACATAAGATGATTAAAAATACGGCTCAGATAGAAGGAATCAGAGAGGCGGGCAAGGTAAACAATGCCATACTTGATGAGGTTGCATCAAAAATCAAAATGGGAATGAGCACCGAAGAAATCAATTCTATAGTTGTAAAAGCAACTGCAAGGCTAGGTGGAATAGCGGCTCCTCTTAACTATGAGGGCTTCCCAAAGAGTGTATGCACCTCTATAAATGATCAGGTTTGCCACGGCATCCCTTCCGCAGAGGACATATTGGAAGACGGAGACATAGTAAATGTAGATGTAACTACCATATATAAGGGTTATTACGCAGATGCTTCAAGGATGTTTCTTATAGGAGATGTCCTCCCTGAGGATAAAGAGCTGGTAAAGGTAGCAAGAGAGGCTATAGATGTAGGCCTGTCTGTGGTAAAGCCTTGGAACTGCCTGGGCGATGTGGGACAGGCAATCAATGATTTTGCGATGGCGCATGGTTATTCGGTAGTGCGTGAGATAGGCGGCCACGGCGTAGGGCTGGAGTTTCACGAAGACCCTTGGGTAAGCTATGTAAGTAAGAAGAATACAGGCTATGTGCTTGCGCCAGGCATGGTATTTACCATAGAACCTATGATAAATGAGGGCGGGGCGGAAATATTTATAGATGAGTCAAATGAGTGGACAGTATATACTGAAGACGGCTCCTACTCAGCACAGTGGGAAGTTACAGTTGCTGTGACGGAAGATGGGTATGAGATTTTGGCATCCTAGATTTGTTATAGTAGTTTCACTTTTTTTCACTGTGTGAGGTGCAATGGAATTTGCGTCTTATTTAAGTTAAAACGACATTTATAATGAAAAAGGAATAAAAATGAAAAATTTAAAATGATAAAAATAGCGGCTTTTTGCAGCATTTTCAATGGTTCTCTCCTGGGTACTCCTCAAGGGGTGAAGGCTGAGACAGTAAAAAGGAGATAGTGTTAGAGCAAAGATAACGATAGCTGAGGCTACAGCAAGTGAGGGAGCAATAGAGACTGCAAGCCCTGACGCAGTAAACGCAACCTCGCCTGCAATAACTACCACTCCTCCTGCGGTAACAACTCCGGGAGTGATTGATAAAAGCGATGATGAGGATATTACAGAAGTCGAAGTTGATGACGAATTTTCTGTTGGAGGTGTATTCTACATCGTAACAGAGATAAAGGGAAGTAAAATATATGTGGGAGTTTCAGGAGTTGTAAATGACAGAGCAACCACCGTATACATACCTAAGAAAGTCAAGGCTGAGGGTAAGGAAATGATAGTTACTTCCATTGAAGAGGATAGCTTTTCTGATATGGAAAGACTCAGGAAGGTTGTTGTAAATGCTGATATCGTCAAGATAGGCAATGACGCTTTTAAGGATGCGGCTAAGTTTAACAGGCTCGTTCTTAAAACAACCAAACTTAAAAAAGTGGGTAAAAATATTTTTAAAAATGTCAGCAATAAGCTGATTATTGAGGCACCTAAGAAATCACTTTCTTCCTACAAGAAACTGTTCAACAACAAGGGAGTTAAGGTTAAGGAAATTAGGGCAATTAGGAAGTAAGACGAGTACAATTACATAATAGGAAGACAGAGGCGAGTAAAAAAATATTGACTACTCGCCTTTTCTGTGCTATATTGGTATAGCGAGATGAAAGAGGTCTTTTTTTTATGCCTAAAAACAAGGTAATTTTAAAGCGGAGGTGAAATTAATGCGAGTTAAAATCACACTGGCATGTACAGAGTGTAAACAGCGTAACTACAATACGATGAAGGAAAAGAAACTTCATCCGGAAAGAATGGAAACAAAGAAGTATTGCAGATTCTGCAAGAGACATACTTTACACAAAGAAACAAGTAATTGTGTTAAGTTGAAAGGAATGTAGAATGGGAGAAAAGGCGAATAAGACAACTGAGAGCGCGGTTAAGACCGGTTTTGCTCAGGAAGTCAAGTCGGAGTTTAAGAAGATAATCTGGCCAAGCAAAGAGTCCCTTACAAAAGAGTCAGTTGCCGTAATAGCAACTACTATTGTACTCGGAGGCATTGTAGCCCTTTTGGACTTAGGCATCCAGTATTTAATTAATGGTGTTCTTTAATATTAAAAAAAGGTGATTATATGGCAGAAACTAATTGGTACGTGGTACATACTTACTCAGGATATGAGAATGCAGTCAAAGATGACATTGAAGCAACTATCAAAAGCAGAGAATTACAGGACGAGATAAAAGAAGTTCTCGTGCCAACTGAAGAAGTTACCATCATTAGAAGTGGTAAGGACAGTAAGAAGGGCAAGCCTACACCAAGAAAGCTTTATCCCGGTTATGTGTTCATCAACATGGTGATGAATGATGAAACCTGGTATGTTATCAGGAATACAAGGGGTGTTACGGGCTTTGTAGGTCCGGGATCTAAACCTGTTCCTCTTTCTGCTGAAGAAATGGATAAGATGTTAAATGGAATCCGCACTTCAGTTGAAGCAGACATTGAGGTTGGTGACTGGGTTAAAATTGTAACAGGCTCTTTTAAGGATCAGGAAGGCGAAGTTATCGAGGTTGATCTTGATGAGAGACTTGTGACCATAAATATCAACTCCATGGGAAGAGATATGCCGGTAGAAATTAGTTTCACAGATATCAAGAAGATTTAACGGAGGTTATGATATGGCTAAGAAGGTCGAAGGTTATATAAAATTACAGATCCCTGCAGCGAAGGCTACACCAGCCCCTCCTGTAGGACCTGCACTTGGACAGCATGGTGTTAATATTGTCCAGTTTACAAAGGAGTTCAATGCACGTACAGCTAAGGATGAGGGTATGATTATCCCTGTAGTTATTACTGTATATGCTGACAGAAGTTTTAGTTTTGTTACAAAGACTCCTCCGGCACCGGTTCTTTTAAAGAAAGCGGCAAAGATTGAGACTGCTTCAGGTGTACCTAACAAGAATAAGGTAGCTAAGATTCCTTCTTCTGAGGTAAGAAAGATTGCAGAGCTTAAGATGCCAGACCTTAATGCATCAAGCATTGAGGCAGCTATGAGCATGATAGCCGGCACAGCTAGAAGTATGGGTATTGTTATAGAAGACTAATTATTAGTCGTGATTATTTGATTTTAGTGTGAGTGGGAGACTGCAAATGGCAGTCGAACAGTTAGATAACCACAGGAGGTTTTTAATAATGAAAAGAGGAAAGAAATATCAGGACGCAGCGAAGCTTGTTGAAAAGACTAAGGCTTACGATACAGAAGAAGCAGTAGAACTTGCAAAGAAGACAGCTGTGGCTAAATTCGATGAAACCATCGAAGCACATATCAGACTCGGTGTAGACGGTCGTCACGCTGATCAGCAGATCCGTGGTGCTGTAGTGCTTCCTCACGGAACAGGTAAGACTGTTCGTGTGCTTGTATTCGCAAAGGGTACAAAGCTTGATGAGGCTCAGGCAGCAGGAGCAGATTTTGTTGGTGGCGAAGAACTCATTCCAAAGATCCAGAACGAAGGTTGGTTCGATTTTGATGTAGTTGTAGCTACTCCTGACATGATGGGTGTTGTTGGTCGTCTTGGTCGTGTACTTGGACCTAAGGGACTTATGCCAAACCCTAAAGCAGGAACAGTAACTATGGATGTTACTCAGGCCGTTAACGATATTAAGGCAGGTAAGATTGAATACCGTCTTGATAAGGCCAACATTGTACATGTACCGGTTGGAAAGGCATCTTTTACTAAAGAGCAGCTCGCAGACAATTTCACAGCACTTATGAGCGCTATAATAAAGGCAAAGCCGGCTTCAGCTAAGGGTCAGTATTTAAGAAGTGTAACCATCGCTTCTACAATGGGCCCTGGTATCAAGATAAATACGTCTAAATTGGTAGGCTAATTAGTAAAAAGTTGACATTTAGGCAGTAAGAGGCCCTTATCCTTTACATCGCGCATATATGGCAGCCTGTTTATATACAGGCTGCTTTTGTTAGAGTGGAAGTCCTTATGACTTCCCCTCTAACAAAAGCAGTCAGGTGCATTGGTTTTAATATGCCGGGAAAAGTCTTGTCAAATTAAAATCTATTTTAGAAACCATACAGTAGGAAATTGTCTAGCTAATTATGGTAAAGAAAGTGCGAGTACTTTTACAAAGAGTGCTACTATAAGAAATGGAGGTATACATGGGAATTAAAGAGAGTATGTTAAAGAAACTTGGTGGTGCAAAAGACATGACCGAAGGCAGGCCTTCTAAGAGACTCATAGAATTTTCTGTTCCTCTCCTTATTGGGAATTTTGCCCAACAGCTCTACAGCACAGTCGATTCTGATCATAGTTGGAAAATATGTGGGAGATGAGGCTTTGGCTGCAATAGGTGCAAGCGGAGCTCTTGTATTTCTCCTTATGGTATTGTTCATAGGCATTTCTATGGGAGCCGGCATCCTTGTATCTCAGTACTACGGTGCTAAGGATAGAGAAATGCTTTCGAAGACCATAGGAAATGCAATTATCTTAAATGCCATCATCAGTATTCTAATAATGATTGCTGGAAGTCTCTGTATAAGACCGTTTTTGGAATTTTTACAGACACCGAAGCCCATCCTTAATATGGCAGTCAGTTACACAATGATTAGTTGCCTGGGTATAATGGGTACAAGCTATTACAATATCCTATCCGGACTTCTAAGAGGAATGGGTGACTCCGTTATGCCACTTCTCTACCTCATAGTTTGTACAGTAGTAAATATTATACTCGACATCATCTTTGTAGGTCCGCTTGGGATGGGGGTAGCGGGTGCAGCCTATGCAACCATTATCTCTCAGATTATATCTGCCGCTCTCTGCTATCTAAGAATGATGAAGATGAAGGATGTGCTTACTCTTGACAGGAAGGCTTTTAAGATAGATGGAACACTGTCAAAGCATCTTATAAAGCTTGGACTTCCTGTAGGTATTACTCAGGCACTATTTGCGATAGCCGCAATCTTTGTTCAGAATTTAACAAATACCTTCGGAACTGTATTTATTGCAGCATCCACTGTAGTAATGAGGGTGGACGGTTTTGCAATGCTTCCAAACTTCACCTTTGGTACTGCAATGACAACCTTTGTAGGACAGAATGTCGGAGCAATGAAGATAGACAGGGTTAGACAGGGTACAAAAGACGGACTTAAAATCGGAGTTACTACATCTGTTGTTTTGGTCGGATTGATACTTATTTTTGGAAAATTTCTGATGGGACTCTTTACCAATACGGAAGAAGTTATAGAGGTAAGCTATGAAATGATGTGTATACTTGGAATAGGCTACATCGGAGTTGCCATCAATCAGATACTTTCAGGAACCATAAGGGGAGCGGGAGACACTATGACTCCTATGTGGGTAGCCCTTGCGACAACAACTGTTATAAGACTTCCAATTGCTTATGGAATGGCATATCTTACAAGAAGTGAGGCGCTTCCAACCGGCGAACCAAGAAGCATATATTATTCTCTTGTGATTTCCTGGGTAATGGGAGCAGTTATTACAGCCATCATTTACAAGATAGGACACTGGGCGAAAAGAGCCAGAATAGGCGGAAAGATAGTAGATATATCAAATATGTAATAAGATGCTAAAATTCTGTAGCATAAGGCTTTAATCATAATTAGTTAAATAAAAATCGCACCTGGTTGAAGGGTGCGATTTTTTGGTTGATAGATTTAACGAAATCTTTTGTTAGGATTACTCCTGAGATAGAGTATAATTAATAACTGTGTTCAATTCAAGGATTAATCACGAACTTCTAAAAGTTCTATAAAAATTGCAAATTAATAGGGAGTTTATTAATAAAAAATGAAAATAGAGGTCTTATCGACCTCTAGACTTAAGCGGCACCGCCACTTTATAAGGAGCCACCTCAGCTGGAGCCTGCGCCTGCAGTACAGGCATAGCAGTGTTTGTCAACCAGGATGGTTCTTTTTTTATATGGTTTCCCAAGTAAATCAAATATGGTTTTTTCAGGCTGAAGGCAGGGAAGACCGGCTGCAAGGTTGAAGTCGCAGTCATATATCTTGCCGTCATAGTCAACTGAAAGCTGGAAGCGGCACATTATCGACTCTGCAGCAGTCGGATTGAAGGCTTCATAGAGCTTCTTTAGGTAGCCTTCAAGATTCTTTGTTCTCGCAAGGAAGGCTCCAAAGCGCCCTAAAGGATTGTTGTAGAGGGTATATAAGGAATTGAAGGTGATTCCAAAGTCAGCACCAAGTCTTTCTTTATATTCTTTTTCCATAGCAGCCTGATCAGGTGGAAAGAAGGCACCTGCAGGGTTGTAGACAAGATTAAGTACAAGCCTTTCGTCCTTTCCGTAACCTAACTCATTTAGGAGCTTTAGGACAGTTATAGATCTCTCAAAGGTTTGATCTCCCCTTACTTTGTTTGTTTCAAGTGCTCTGTAATAAGGAAGTGAACAGACTATTTCCACTTCTTTTTCTGCAAAAAACTCAGGCAGGTCGGTATATCCATCCTCTAAAAGTATCACAAGGTTAGTGCGGACTATGACCTTTTTTGCAAATTTAACTGCCTCTTCTACGAGATAACGAAGATTTGGGTTCATCTCAGGTGCACCGCCGGTTATATCTATAGTAGATATATTCTGCTCTTTTGCATAGGTAAGGGCAGCATGCATCACCTCTTTAGACATTTCCTCAGTCCTTGCCGGGCTGCTTAGTACGTGGCAGTGCTTACAGGCAAGATTACACCTTCTTCCTATATTCATCTGGAGTACATCCAGTGAATCAGCAGTCTCTAGACAGGCTTATCCACTGTTTCCTTAAAATCAGGTACTGAAGTAATGTCTGCAAAACCACGGATAATTTCGTCCATCATATCTCCTTCTGTTGTTGCTATATATAAAAGAACTGTCATAACAGGCTTTTGGCTTATTATGACAGAAATATAGCTGCTCATTTAAGTTAAAATGTCATAAGAGGGCAAACACAGTTACCATCTTAACAAAAACACCTACAATTTGCAAACGATTAAGGCGAACCGTAGATGCATACTCGGTCTGTAGACTATCGATTGGCTAGAATTCAAGCTTCTCCACTATGTTCTTAGCCTGTACACCGTGCACAAGGGAAGCACCACCTCTGATAGCAACTGCTACATGAATAGCTTCCATAATCTGCTCTTTATTAACTCCCTTATTGAGTAAGTCATTTGTAAATGCGTCTATGCAGTATGGGCACTGAACTGTATGTGCGACAGCAAGAGCAATCAGAGACTTTTCTCTGGCAGTGAGAGCACCCTCTGCAAATACTGAGTTATAGTACTCAAAGAACTTCTCGCCAGCGTGAGTTGTAGGGGTTTCGCCTGCAACTGAGCCAAATTTGTCTAGATCTTCCGGATTGTAATAAGTTTCCATAATAACCTCCTGATAATAATTTGACCACATCATTAACTAAATAACAAACCCTCTTAAATATTGCAAATAAGAGGTCTATATACTATTGTGAATTATGGATTTTAGTTTTCCATTTCGTCTAAGATGTCTAGGGCAGTCCTAACAAAGCAGGGACAGGCTTCAAATAGAATACCGCTTTCAAATATCTTAGGCACATCCTCAGGCTTTGAAAGTCATAGCCTAGCAATTCTCTACAAGAACGGTGAGTATGAGCCTTTTTGAACTTCTCTAAGAACTCAGCCCTCTTTGCGTTAAGTGTATCTTTTTGTTCCTGTTGGTTCTCACCGGTATTGCCGTACTTCATACCAAGGACAAGCATACCGCCTATGATGGCGCCACAGGTCTCACCTTCTCCAAGACCTCCGCCAAAGGCTGAAGAGACTTTTATGGCATCTTCCTTTGACATACCAAGTCTGTCTGCCCACTCTCCCATAATAATCTGGGAACAGTCAACTCCGTTAATAAAGGAATTAGCTATCATTTCTTTGGTTAACTCCATATTCCCTCCTTAAAGATGAGTTTGTAATATTGTATCATAATATTTGAATTAAGTCTGTTACTATAAACAAACACAATAAATAGGCAGATTTATAATGTAAATAAATATATATTAGTATCTTCTTTTAGGATTTTTTGGAAACCAACCTTTTTTTAACCCTATCCTCCTGCTCAAAGAGTTCTCTTATACTCCATAGACAGGAAATACCAAAGACTGCAATCAGGGAACTGATGACAGGACTACTTATAAATAATGAGATGAAGAGAGAAGCAATTCCTGTAGCTAAGAACAGAGGCCAGATTTTCTTTGAAAAATAATACTCCCCCTTTACCACAATGACGTGAAAAACTCCAATGAGCAAAAAAGTAGCTACACCGAGAATCAGACCTGAATAATTCATATTATCCTCCATAAACTAAGTTTACATATATTGATGGCTCGACTTCGCTAAGTGCTTAGATATCACTCGCACTAAACTAACACTTCACTGACGGCTCGTATTCATTAAGTACTCAAATTATATCATAATAACCCATAAATTAACAGTATGTTTATTTGGTGATGTTTTGTCAAGAGTCTTATTATATGGAAAAATATAACACAGAAAGCGTAGATTAGAATAGAACACATAAAAGACGAAAAAAAGACTTGCATTTAAGTGGTGATAGGTGTATAGTATAGATGTGGTTACAAAATACTAAGGGACATCAAATAGGCTATTGAATTTGAAACCAGCAGATTTAATGCACACAAGGCTATAGCACTCTTTTTCAGACCTGACTGAAATGGCTTAATTGTTAAAATCAAAAAAAGTTTCAAAAAGGTGTTAAGTTTTTTATCTCCCGTTCCGATATAGTATGTGTAAGTCAAAAAAACTATAAACTACGTTATACGGATTATCTTAGCGTACATAGGATATGAAGATAACCAGCCAGGGATGGCGACAAGGGAGACTGTCTTAGCGTACATAGGATGAGGTCCCGACAATAATAAGGAGGTTATTAGAATTATGAATTTCAAGAAAACAATCGCAAAGTCACTCGTTGTAGCAATGGCATTAGGTATGGTGCCTGTTGCTAACTTACAGACAGCTAAGGCTGCTCCTACATTCACTTTTAAGGGTGAGGAAGGAACAGCTACCGTTGGTAATACAAAGTTCTGGGGTATTGCTAAGGAAGACAAGAAGGGTGGCAAGGATAGCGTAGAAATCAACGGTAAGAAATACAAGATAACAAATGTACAGGATGTTGCAGGAATGATAGATGTATATGCTGCTCTTAAGGGCAAAGCTGGTATAATAGCAGCTGGTGATACACCTACCCCTGACAATACCTGGGGCATACTTTCCCTTGATGCTGCTGATAGCACATTTAAGGTACAGTTCGTAGCTAGTACAAGTGCTGTAAAGGGAACAAAGCCTACAAAGGCTTTAGGTGGAGATTTTGGTTATCTCTTCGCTACTACAGGGAAAAAAGGCAGTGAAGCAGAGTATAACTTAACAGATAATGCAGAGAAAGTGGAAGTTAAGTTAAATGATGGTAACTGGCAGACATTTAAGGCTTTCCTTGGTGGTACTACACCTACTAATGATTTAGTAAACACAAAGTTAAGAGCTCTTGGACAGAGCGGTTCTTCTCTTTCTTTCAGAATTAAAGGAACAGAAACTGCTTGGGCTAGTAAAGAGTCTAAGTTAAAGGTTGCTACACAGGGTAATGCTCCTGCTGCAAAGGTAGATGTAACCAAAGAGACCACAAGTGTTAAACGGTGTAGAATGGCAGTTAGTTGACGAAGGAAACGCTGCTGATGCAACTAAGTGGAAGTTATCTACAAGCAAGAAGGGTCTTACTTTCTCTGAGCTTACTGGTTTAGATGTAACTAAGAATCAGGATTTACTTGTAAGAACAGGTGCTAATGCTAAGAAGATTGCTTCTAAGGTTGGCAGAGTTACTCTTAAGAAACCTGAGGGCGCTTTAACTGTAGGTGCAGGTGGTAAGATTACCGGTACCGGAGCTGCTATCAATGTTGGTAGCAAGGTTGGAGTTATTGTAAGTGCAACCCTTGCTTATGATATTACAAAGGGTGCTTTAATCCAGAACGTAAGTGACAAGGATATTGAGTATGCTTTAGTTCCTTCAACAGGTGATACATCTAAGTTTAAGTGGAGCGTACTTAAGGCTTCTAAGGATCCTGTAAAGAAACCTACCAAGGCTAATCTTAAGCATTCTACTGATGAGAAGGCTAATACCTGGACAGAAGGAAAGACTAAGCTCTTCTTAAGACTTTCAGGTACAAAGCAGGATAAGAATGGTGTTGCAACCAGATCTGGTGTTTCTGCTGGAGCTATCCTTGCAATTGAAAAGATTGCACAGGCTTTCACTTTTGAGAGCGGAACTGTAGCTGGTGATGCAACAAAGGCTGAAATTGCAGCAAGTGCTACAACAGCTGCTATCAAGGTTGCTACAGGAACAGCTGCAACCTTCACTATCAATGCTAAGATTGATAAGGTTGTAAATCCTAAGGGTGGTTCACCCTAAGGTTAAAAGTTGTTAAGGCTTTTACCAAAGGGCGTTACTTACAAAAGTTGGTAAGGTTGACGGAGCTACAGGTAAGTTCACAATTACTGTAAACGTATCTAACAAGGCATTCGTAACTGCTGATCCAAGTGGTGAGGCTGAGTTTGGTCTTACTTACGAAGGCGTTAACAGCGGATTCAAGGTTACTTTCGCTAAGAAGAACTAATTTGATTCCCAATCAAAAAAACTAAATTATAATAATTTGCCCCAACCGGAGTTTCCTGTTGGGGTTTTCATAGTTTAAATACAATGAAATAAAAATTATTATTTAGGTGCATTTACAAAAATGGACGGGAGGTAGAAGTATAATTTTAGCCCTTTATTAAATTCTCCCAGCATGGTATACTATTAATGACTATTCCAATATTCACTAAGAATCAGCATATGAACAATAAAGATAAGGCAGAAAAAAACTGCTTGAGGACTACAATGATGTATTTGCAGATATTGTAAATACCTTACTTTTTTTGACGGAGTAAATGTGATTAAAGAGGACTCGCTTGAAGAGAGTAAGGTAAATTCTATTTACAAAGCAGAGGACTCTAAGCTTCACGAGCAGGAGAGAGACATAAGTAAGTATTGGAAAGATGGGGGCTTAAATCTCCTAATAATAGGAATTGAAAATCAGACCAGAGTAGACAGACTTATGCCTGCAAGGATAATTGGATATGATGGAGCTTCCTACAGAAGTCAGTTGCTTAAAACTGATGATAAGGGTAATAAGACGAGGATTGCGCCAGTGGTTACGATAGTTCTATACTTTGGCACAACCAGGTGGAATCAACCGAAGTCTCTAAAAGGAATACTGGACATCCCTAGAGGGCTTGACAACTATGTAAATGACTACAAAATCAATGTATTTGAAATTGCTTTTCTACCTGAGGAAAAGGTAAGACAGTTTAAGAGTGATTTTGGAGTGGTTGCCAGGTATTTTACAAGTATAAGGAAAGATCCTTACTACGTGCCCGAGAATGAAAATGAAATAAGGCATGTAGATGCTGTACTTAAGTTTCTTTCTATAATGTCAGGGAGTGAGGATATTATTAAAAAGCTAGTAACGAAAAAGGGAAGTGAGGTGAGAAATATGACAGGAGGACCGCTTAGTCAGTTGTACTATAAGGGTGTAAGAGAAGGTAGAGAAGAAGGTAGAGAAGAAGGTAGAGAAGAGGGTGTTAACGAAACTTTGCTTAAGGTTTATATTAACTGTCGTAAAAAAGGTATGTCTATTGAAGAGAGTAAGGATATAGTTCACTTTGCAGACAGTGAAAGCCTTGATAGGGCAGAAGAGGAATATCAAAGGATATATTCGGGAAACTAAATAAATAAGAGATATTTATAAGGGGCTGTTACAGCCCCTTTATGTTAGCTTTTATACCATCTTTCAGCCAGCTTCCTATCTGCAAAATGATTTATCATTTCTTCTGTAAGGCTTACGCCTTCATGCATCTGCACTATATCCTCAGGATAGAACCAGGTGCCCTCTTTAAGCTCTTCAGTCTCAAGTACAACTTCGTCACTTCCATCAACTTCTGCAAAAAATCCCGCAAGTAATGAAGAAGAGGCCGACCAGGGCTGGCTTTTGTAAAAGGTTATATTCTTTAGTCTAAGACCAACCTCTTCGTAGGCCTCCCTCACAACACTTTCTTCAAGAGTCTCCCCTATCTCTGTAAAACCTGCTACAAGGGCGTAACGGTCATAACCCTTGTTAGCATACTTTGTAAGTAAAATCCTGCCTTTATGAATGATGCCTACTATTACTCCCGGACAGATCTTAGGATATATCACATTGCCACAATCAGGGCATTTAAGCATTCTTTCCCTGCTATCGTGAATGGTATGAGTGCCACATCTGCCACAAAATCTGTTATCCCTGTACCAAGAGTAAAGCTGACAGGCAGTTATTACAGCAAAGGAGGTGGAAAGAGGCTTTAGGGAGCGAAATTTGAAGGCTGGTATGTAGTATAGGTCTTTGAGTCGTAAACCACCCGGATTGTCTATGTCTGACTCTCCGTTCTCTTTAACATTAGAGTAATTAAGTCCTGTATTTTCAATCAAGGAACTGTCCGTAAGAAGAAAGAAATCCCTTTTATCGCCCTCAATAGCCATATTAAAAAGGTATATTAGTTCATCCCCTGTAATACCAAGGTATTCTTTGACTTCCTTAAAAGTAAGGAGACACCACAATACCTCCTTATTTCCGACTTTGCCGGGAATGGCGGTTTCCAGGCTTTTTACATCTCCATTTGCGTGGCAAAGAAGGTCATTATTGTGAAAATACAGAACAAAACTATTATCAGAAGGTTTAGCCTCTGCTTTGTAACTATTGTCGTAGCTATTATTTAGGTTATCTTGAATCATTTTATTTCCTCTTTCAAAAAGATAATAATGTTACAGTTAACAAAAAATTAATAAAGCTTGTTTGACAAGGATTATACTATCTTTGACATTTAAAGCATTATCATAACACAATAATTGTAGCACTAAAACAAAGAGATACAAGTACCAAAAGCGTAAAATCTTATAAGTTTGCTTCAATAAAACAACTACAGCATGAAGGCTAATCATATATATTTATGAGTTATCAAAATAAATTTTAAATAATTAATCTAAGAACCTAGTTAAGATATATCAATAAAATAGTTAAAATATTACCTTGCGATTACTGAGAAAGATATGATATATTAAAAAAACATCAATAATCTTGAGATGATTTGGAGAAAGTATGGAAAATTATAATAAGTATCAGAGAAACTATTTTATGCCTAAAGAACCTACCTATGATTGGGTTAAGAAAGAGTATATAGAAAAACCTCCAATTTGGTGCTCGGTTGACCTAAGAGATGGCAATCAGGCTCTGATTGAGCCTATGGATCTTGAAGAAAAGCTGGAATTTCAAACTCTTGGTTGATATCGGGTTTAAGGAGATAGAAGTCGGCTTTCCTGCAGCATCTGAGACTGAGTACAATTTTATGCGTGCTCTCATAGAAAGAAACCTTATTCCTGAAGATGTGACGGTTCAGGTGCTTACACAGGCGAGGGAGCATATTATCAAAAGAACCTTTGAGGCGGTAAAGGGTGCTCCTCACGCAGTCATTCATGTGTACAATTCTACATCTGTAGCACAGAGAGAGCAGGTATTTGCAAAGGATAAGGAAGAGGTTAAGCAGATAGCTATAAAAGGGGCTAAGTTACTTAAAAAGCTTGCGGCTGAGACTGAGGGGAATTTTTCGTTTGAATATTCTCCTGAGAGCTTCACCGGTACCGAGGTGGAGTATGCACTGGAAGTTGTTAATGCGGTTATAGATGTGTGGGAGCCCGATAAGAACAATAAGGTGATTATCAATATCCCTGCTACAGTTGAGCTCTCCCTCCCTCATGTTTTCGCTACACAGGTTGAATATATGCACAAAAACATGAATCGCAGAGAAGGGGTTATATTAAGCCTTCATCCTCACAATGACAGGGGAACAGGGGCGGCTATAGCAGAGCTTGGCATACTTGCGGGGGCGGATAGAATAGAGGGAACTCTTTTTGGCAATGGAGAACGTACCGGAAATGTGGATATCATCACTCTTGCAATGAATATGTATTCGCATGGAGTAGATCCGGGACTTGATTTTTCAAGGCTAAATGACATCAAAGAGGTCTATGAAAAGCTTACGAGGATGGAGGTTTCTCCTAGGCATCCTTATGCGGGAGAACTTGTATTTACTGCATTTTCAGGCTCACATCAGGATGCTATATCTAAGGGCTTTGCCCACAGGGAGAAGCATAAAAAAGACAAGTGGACGGTGCCTTATCTTCCAATAGACCCTAAGGATATAAGCAGGAGCTATGATGGGGATGTTATCCGTATCAACAGCCAGTCAGGCAAGGGCGGGGTAAGCTATATATTAAAGACCAACTACGGTATAGAAGTGCCTAAGAATATGCAGGAGGAGCTTGGATATGCAGTTAAGGCGGTATCTGACCACGAACATACTGAACTTTCCGCAGAGAGAATATACAATATTTTCTATGACAAATATGTAAACAACAATGAGATATTTAGTATAACCGATGCTGACTTTATTCAGAGCGGGGGCTTCCTTGCGACCGTAAACATCAGTCATGGAGGAAAAGAGCATATTGTAAAGGCTAACGGTAACGGACGGCTTGATGCGGTTGCCAATGCTTTAAGGCAGTATTTTGGCACAGAATACGAGCTGACAGACTATGAGGAACACGCACTTACAGGAAGTTCTGCGTCTAAGGCAGTGACCTTTGTAGGTATAGTCTGTGGTGAGAAAAAGTACTGGGGAGTGGGTATAGACGAAGATATTATCAAAGCTTCCATAGATGCACTCGTATCAGCACTCAACCAGCCTGAACAGCTTAAATATGTGGAAGAGAGGGAAGAGAGGCTAACTAATATTCTAAATATTATTCAGGAAATTATAAAGAGGCTACCCTTGATTTCCTTGCTGAAAAGACCTTCCTTTCAAAGCCTTATCTCTCAAAATACATTAGAGCTAAATCGGGAGTAGCCTTTGGCGACCTCGTGCGATTGACAAGGCTTAAAAAGGCAAGAGCATTCCTTCTTGGTGGCAATATGAAGATTGAAACCATATCGGAAGCTATAGGTTATCCGAATGTAGAGCATTTTATAAGACTCTTTAAGAGAGAATACGGAAAGACTCCTGCTCAGTTTAGAAACGAGGCAAATAAAGACAGAAAGAGCCGATAAAACCAAAATAGCCCGCAGAAAACCATTTCGGTATTCTGCGAGCTATTTTCTAATTGATAGGAAATTTCTCCGAAATTACCTGTCAAATAATAATCTCTCCGAGGGATCGCACTGCGGCGGATATGTAGATGTAACTTATGCTGTAAGGAAAGACAGGGCTCCGAGGCTTACCACCATCATGATTATGCCTGCAAGAAGTACTCCTGCAAGTACGGCTATAGTCCCCTTTTTAATATTTATACCTAAGAGGCTGGCTGCCAGGCTTCCCGTCCAAGCTCCGGTTCCGGGTAAGGGGATGCCTACAAATAGAGTGATTGCAAGGTAGAGTGCAAAGCCTGCCTTGTTTTCAAGTTTCTTTCCTTCGTTGTAGCCCTTTTCAAGGAAGAAGTGGCACAACTTGCCTATGTATTTCTTATCTTTTCCCCAGTGCAGGAACTTGCTTGCAAAGAGGAAGATTAAGGGTACAGGAACCATGTTTCCGATTATGGAAATGGCATAGGCTGTTAAAGGAGGGACTCCTATTGCGGTTGCAAATGGAATGGCTCCTCTAAGCTCGATTATAGGAAGCATTGATATAAAAAATACCTGTAAATATTTAATAAAGCATATGCTCGCTTTCTTTTTTTAATCATGTTTTTTTAGATTATAACATCTAATTATATTAGTGTCAAAAAGAATAAAAAAAGTAATAGCAGGTTTGCCTGCCGGAGAAGTCATTATCTTTATAAAAAAATTCCCTCTTCAAAAAGGGGAGAAAAAGATGGAAATTGTCGATAATGATAGCTATTATCAAAATTATACAAGAATTATTGAGAAATTACATCAATTAACACAAATTGCACAATAAAAAAATACATGATTTGGCTTTACATAATTAAAGTAAAATAGTAGAATTAAAGATATGTAATAAAACTTGAAACAAATACTCCATTATTACGTATTGTTTTTGTTATCATCAATAATATTTATTATTTTAAGGAGGCTATCTATGGCTAGATCAATGAAAACTATGGATGGAAATACCGCAGCCGCTCACGTATCCTATGCGTTTACTGATGTGGCAGCTATCTATCCTATCACCCCTTCCTCACCAATGGCAGACTACACAGATCAGTGGGCTACCCAGGGAAGAAAGAATATCTTCGGACACGAAGTAATCATGTCTGAGATGCAGTCAGAAGGTGGTGCAGCAGGTGCTGTGCATGGTTCTTTACAGGCAGGTGCGCTAACCACAACCTATACTGCTTCTCAGGGACTTTTACTTATGCTCCCTAATATGTACAAGATTGCAGGTGAGTTACTTCCTACAGTATTCCACGTATCAGCCCGTGCGCTTGCAAGTCACGCACTTTCAATATTTGGAGATCATTCAGACGTTTACGCCTGTCGCCAGTCAGGTTTTGCAATGCTTTGTGCAAACAGTGTACAGGAAGTTATGGACCTTGGTGCGGTAGCACATCTTAGTACTATCGAGAGCCGTGTTCCTTTCCTTCACTTCTTCGATGGTTTTAGAACCTCTCACGAGATTCAGAAGATCGAAGCTTGGGACTATGATGACCTTAAGGATATGTGCAATATGGATGCAGTTGCTGCATTTAGAAATAAATCACTCAATCCTAACCGCCCATTACAGAGAGGTACAGCTCAGAACCCTGACGTATTCTTCCAGGCTAGAGAGGCTTCTAACCGTTTCTATGATGTAGTACCTGAAGTTGTTCAGAACTACATGGATAAGGTTAATGCTAAGATTGGCACTGACTACAAGCTTTCAACTACTATGGTGCAGAAGATGCAGATAGAGTAATCATTGCTATGGGTTCAGTTTGTGAGACTATAGATGAGACTATCGATTACATGAATGCTAACGGACACAAGGTTGGTGTTGTTAAGGTTCGCCTTTACAGACCATTCTCAGCTAAGCACCTTATCGCTGCTATACCTGAGACTGTTAAGAACATCATCGTTCTTGATCGTACAAAAGAGCCTGGTTCTCTTGGTGAGCCACTTTACCTTGATGTTGTGGCATCTCTTCGTGGAACTAAGTTTGAGTCTTGCCTTGTTACCACAGGTCGTTACGGTCTTGGTTCAAAGGATACAACTCCTGCTCAGATTATCGCAGCTTACAACAATACTGAAAAGCCAAGATTTACTATCGGTATCAAGGATGATGTAACCAATCTCTCACTTGAGATTACTGAGAATCCATCTACAGCTCCTGAGGGAACAACCTCTTGTAAGTTCTGGGGACTTGGTGCAGACGGTACTGTTGGTGCTAATAAGAACTCAGTTAAGATTATCGGTGACCACACAGATAAATATGCTCAGGCTTACTTTGATTATGATTCAAAGAAGTCAGGTGGTGTAACTATTTCTCACCTTCGTTTCGGTGATAAGAAGATTAACTCTACCTACCTTATCAACAAGGCAGACTTCGTTGCCTGTCATAATCCTTCATACGTGCGTAAGTACGATATGGTTCAGGATATTAAGGATGGCGGAACCTTCCTTCTTAACTGCCCTTGGGATGTAAATGAGCTTTCAGAGCGTCTTCCGGGACAGGCTAAGAAATACATCGCTGATCATAACATTAAGCTTTATACAATTGACGGTATCAAGATTGGTAAGGGGAAATCGGTCTTGGTGGACGTATTAATACAGTACTTCAGGCAGCTTTCTTCAAGCTTGCTAACATCATTCCTATCGAGGATGCTGTTGAGTATATGAAGGCAGCAGCTAAGGCTTCTTACCAGAAAAAGGGTGACGATGTAGTACAGATGAACTACAACGCTATCGAAGCCGGTGTTGCAGGCGTAGTTGAGGTTAAGGTTCCTGAGGACTGGAAGAATTCTCAGTTTGAGGATATCTCAGAGAAGGCTGATGTAGGTATTGAGAATGTAGTTCACTATGTAAATACAATTCAGAATAAGGTAAATGGACAGGCAGGTAACACACTTCCTGTATCTGCTTTCGTAGAGTATGCTGACGGTACTACACCTTTAGGCTCTGCTGCTTACGAAAAGAGAGGTATAGCAGTTGAGGTTCCTGTATGGAATAAGGACACCTGTTTACAGTGTAACCTCTGTTCTTATGTCTGCCCACACGCAGCAATCCGTCCTGCAGTAATGGATGAGGAAGAGGCTGCAAAGGCTCCTGAATCTATGAAGATGGTAGATATGAAGGGTATGCCTGGCAAGAAATTTGCAGTTACCGTTTCCGTACTTGACTGTACAGGCTGTGGTTCTTGTGTAAATGTCTGCCCAGAGGTTAAGGGAAATAAGACACTTTCACTTTCAGCTCTTGATACACAGATGGTAGAGCAGAAGAGCTTTGATTACGGTAGAACTCTTGAGCTTCACGAGGATGTACTTGAGAAGTTCAACGCAGTTACACCAAAGGGAAGTCAGTTCAGACAGCCTTACCTTGAGTTCTCAGGAGCTTGTGCAGGTTGTGGTGAGACTCCTTATGCTAAGCTCATTACCCAGATGTTCGGTGACAGAATGTTAATTGCCAATGCAACAGGTTGTTCTTCAATCTGGGGTGGTTCTTCACCTGCTAACCCATATACAGTTGATAAGAGAGGCAGAGGTCCTGCTTGGGCTAACTCACTCTTCGAGGATAATGCTGAGTATGGTTACGGTATGGCACTCGGTTCAGAGGCTCTTAGAATGAGAGTTATCGACAATGCTGAGAAGCTTATGGACAAGGTAGATGGAGATACAAAGGAATTAATTCAGAAGTATCTTGATACAAGAGATAATTCAGGTGAGAACAGCGTAGCAGCAAGAAGAATGATTCAGGCTCTTACAGCTTGCAGCGTAGATGCAGAGGAGAAGAACTACATCTTAGAGAATGCTGATTTTGCAGGAAAGAAGAGTCAGTGGATCTTCGGTGGAGACGGCTGGGCTTATGATATCGGTTACGGCGGTCTTGACCATGTGCTTGCATCAAACAGAGATGTAAATGTATTCGTATTCGATACTGAGGTTTATTCAAATACAGGTGGACAGGCTTCTAAGGCTACTCCTACCGGTGCGATTGCACAGTTTGCAGCAGGTGGTAAGGAAGTAAGAAAGAAGAACCTTGCTGAGATAGCTATGGGTTATGGTTACATCTATGTAGCTATGGTAGCTATGGGTGCTGATTACAACCAGTGTGTAAAGGCTATAGCTGAGGCTGAGGCATATCCTGGCCCATCACTTATCATTGGTTATGCTCCTTGTATCAGCCACGGTATCAAGGGCGGTATGAGAGTTTCTATGACTCAGGAGAAGAGAGCTGTTCAGTCAGGTTACTGGAGCCTCTTCCGTTATAACCCACTTCTTGCAGAAGAAGGAAAGAACCCATTTACGATGGATTCAAAAGAGCCTACATTAAGTTATAGAGAGTTCATTGAGACAGAGGTTCGTTATAACAGACTTCTTAGAAGCAATCCTGAGAAGGCAGAAGAGTTATTCAAGCGTTCTGAGAAAGAAGCTAAGTTCAGACTTGAGACATTCAAGAGAAGAACTACCTGGAATGTAGAGGAATAATCTAAAATACTTCCTAGATAAATCTGTCTTTAACAGTTACGGCGTAAGCCTCGAATTTGAGGGGCTTACGCTGATTTTTTGTATAAAATACCGCTATATTATTAGAATAAAGTATAAATAAAATCATATATATTCATTTTACTAATAAATAACCTCGTGCTATAATGAAGGAAACTAAATCTAAACTTATAAGCAAGGAGTGGGACTATGGGAAATATTAGAAGAGTATATGTGGAAAAAGAAAGACTATGCTGTTAGGGCAAAGGAGCTAAAAGAAGAATTTGCCGACTATCTTTCACTTAAAACGATTGAAAATGTAAGGGTACTCATCAGATATGATATAGAGAATCTGGACGAGGCTACCTACAAGAAGTCACTTGGCATAGTATTTTTCCGAGCCACCTGTGGACTTGCTTTATGAGGAGAACTTCCCTCTTCTTTCTGATGAAAGGGAGTTTTTCAGTAGAATATCTTCCGGGCCAGTTTGACCAGAGGGCTGATAGTGCCATTCAGTGCGTTAAGCTCTTAAATAAAGAGGCTGAGCCTGTTATCCAGTCTGCTACTACATATGTAGTAAAGGGTCAGCTCACAGACAAAGAATTTGAAGAAATAAAAGCTTATCTTATCAACCCTGTTGATTCAAGGGAGGCTTTAAAGGGATAAGCCTGAAACCATAGTTCAGACCTTCCCTGAGCCAAGCGATGTAAAAAAATCTTTGAAGGCTTTATAACCATGCCTGAAAATGAGCTTAATAATCTTTACTCATCACTTAACCTTGCAATGACATTTAAGGACTTTTTATTCATCAGAAAATATTTTTTTCAGAAGAAGAAAAGCGTAATCCAAGCGTGACAGAAATAAGGATGCTTGATACCTACTGGTCAGACCATTGCCGCCATACTACCTTCCTTACAGAGCTTACAGAGGTGAGCTTTGAAGAGGGTAAGTATACCACACCTTTGGTGAACAGCTTCAATGACTATAAAGAGAATTTTGCATCACTTTACAGGGATAGAGATGACAAATACATCTGCCTTATGGACATTGCCCTCATGGGAATGAAGAAGCTAAGGGAAATGGGCAAGCTTACAGATATGGAAGTTTCTGATGAGATAAATGCCTGCTCAATTGTAGTTCCTGTAGAAGAAATTCTTGCAGATGGAACTAAGCATACAGAAGAATGGCTCATTTTCTTTAAGAATGAAACACATAACCATCCTACAGAGATAGAACCATTTGGCGGTGCTGCTACCTGTCTCGGAGGTGCAATCAGAGATCCGCTTTCAGGAAGAGGATATGTATATCAGGCCATGCGTGTGACAGGAGCCGCAGATCCAACTCTTCCTTTATCTGAGACACTTAGTGGCAAGCTTCCACAGAGAAAGATAGTGACAGGAGCGGCGGCAGGCTACAGTTCTTACGGCAATCAGATAGGACTTGCTACCGGTCTTGTAGATGAGATATATCATCCTGACTATGTGGCAAAGCGTCTTGAGATTGGCGCAGTTATGGGAGCTGCAAGAAGGAAAAATGTAATAAGAGAGAATTCAGATCCTGGAGACCAGATTATTTTACTTGGCGGGCGCACAGGACGAGATGGTATAGGTGGAGCAACAGGCTCATCAAAGTCACATACAACCAAGTCCATAGATACCTGTGGTGCAGAAGTTCAAAAGGGAAATGCACCTACAGAGCGCAAGATTCAGAGATTTTTCAGAAGACCTGAAATAACAAAGCTCATAAAGAAGTGTAATGACTTTGGAGCAGGCGGTGTATCTGTAGCCATAGGAGAGCTTGCGGCAGGTCTACATATCAACCTTGACAAGGTACCAAAGAAATACGCTGGGCTTGATGGTACAGAGATAGCCATTTCCGAGTCACAGGAGAGAATGGCAATAGTCGTTGACAGCAAAGACGTGGCAGCCATGCTTAAGTTTGCTGATGAAGAGAACCTAGAGGCTGTAGTTGTGGCAGAAGTAACCAAGGAGCCTCGCCTTGTGATGGAGTGGCGTGGCAAGGAAATAGTGAATATCAGTAGGGCATTCATAGATACAAATGGTGCAAGAAGCGAGGCTAAGGCTAGGGTTAAGGCGCCTGCTCCGGATAGATTCTATGAAAACCACGATAGGGAATTTGAAGGAAAGAGCCTTAAAGAGGCTTGGCTTTCAGTACTTAGCGACTTAAATGCCTGTGGCAAGAAGGGACTTGTTGAGAGATTTGACAGCTCTATCGGTGCAGCCACAGTTACCATGCCGTTTGGTGGAAAGTACCAGTTAAGCCCTATTCAGACTATGACAGCTAAGCTGCCAAATGATCTTGGTGAGAGTGATGTGGTAACCCTTATGAGCTATGGCTTTGATCCTTATATATCAAAGGAGAGCCCTTACCACGGAGCTGTCTATGCTGTTATCAATTCTGTGGCAAAGATAGTTGCGGCAGGTGGTTACATGAAGAAGATTCACTTCACCTTTCAGGAGTATTTTAAGAGGCTTGGTGATAAGGCAGAACGCTGGGGAGAGCCGCTTGCAGCCCTGCTTGGTGCGTACGAGGCACAGATGAAGCTTGGACTTGCTTCAATAGGAGGCAAGGATAGTATGTCAGGAAGCTTCAATGACATAGATGTACCGCCAACTCTTGTAAGCTTTGCTGTAGATACAGGAAATGCTAACGACATTATCAGTCCTGAGCTTAAAAAGGCAGGTAACATCCTCGTTAAATTTAACATAGAAGAAAATGAGTACAGGCTGCCTGTATTTGAAAAGCTGATTGAAGACTATAACAAGATAACGGCTCTCATACATAAAAAGCACATAGTTTCAGCCTATGCCCTAGGAAGATACGGAATCTCTGAGGCTGTAAGTAAGATGGCTTTTGGTAACAAGCTTGGAGTAAAGTTTGATGAAAGTATTACCGAGAGGGACTACTTTAAGCCTGACTTTAGCGCTATAGTGGCTGAAGTAAGTGCAGGAAGCCTTGATGAGGTAATGAAGTCAGGACTTAATGTAACACTTCTTGGTGAAGTTACTGACAGTGGCAAATTCCAGTTTGCAAATGCAAGTATAGACATTGAGGAAATGCTTAACAGCTGGCAGGAAAGACTGGAAAAGGTATATCCTACAAAGACAGAAGAAAAGGCTACAAAGCCTGAGGAGAATATCTATGATGTAAGAAAAGAGGCTGGTTTTGCTCCTGCATCTGAGAACAAGCTTTATATAGCAAAGAATAAGGTAGCAAAGCCTAGGGTATTCATCCCTGTATTCCCTGGTACAAACTGTGAGTATGACCTTACTAAGGCATTCACAAAGGCAGGTGCAGAGGTCGAGACAGTAGTATTTAAGAACCTTAATGCAGAAAATATCAAGGACTCTGTGGAAGAATATGTAAGAGCTATAAAGAACTCTCAGATAATAATGTTCCCTGGTGGTTTCTCAGCTGGAGATGAGCCTGACGGTTCTGCTAAGTTCATAGCTTCAGTATTTAGAAATCCTCAGATAGCTGAGGAGACCAATAGACTTCTTAAAGAGAGAGACGGACTCATCCTCGGTATATGTAATGGGTTCCAGGCCCTTATCAAGCTGGGTCTTGTACCATACGGAGAAATCACCGAGATAAAGGAGGATTCTCCTACTCTTACAACTAATAAGATAGGCAGACATATATCTCAGTCTGTATATACTAAGGCGGTTACCAACAAGTCTCCTTGGCTTATGAATGTAAGGCTTGGAGAGGTTTACTCCATACCTGCATCACATGGAGAGGGAAGATTTGTGGCAAATGAAGAATGGCTTAAGAAGCTGTCCGCAAATGGACAGATTGCTTTCCAGTATGCGGATGCAGAAGGCAATGTGACCATGGATTGTGCTTTCAATCCAAATGGCTCTTACAATGCAGTTGAAGGTATCATCAGCCCTGACGGCAGAGTGCTTGGCAAGATGTGCCACTCTGAGAGAATTGGTAAAAATGTTGCTATCAACATAGTCGGAGAAAAAGATCAGGGTATATTTGAAAGTGGTGTAGAGTACTTCAGATAGATACTTATTATATGATGTGGTGTCAAAAGTATTTGGCACCCAATGATACAGGATTGCTACAGCGTAGCTTTAGCAATCCTTGCAAAAATATTCGTAATCCGCTCATTTTTTTGCAAAAAATGGCTGCTTACTCATATTTTTTGCGTGTCAAAAGATAATAAATTCTCTTACAAGCAAGCCCCTCTCAAATTTTTTTATACTTTTGACACTTGTTTCATTATATTATTAAAGGGAGTTTAGCACTAAAAATGGTGCTAAACTCCCTTTTTTAAAACCGGCTCGTTAAAAGTCCTGTTACCGGTTTAAGATTATTTGCCCTTATCAGGTAAGCTTCTTTAGAGAATACATCTGATTGATTTATGACAGTCTTTCCTTAAAGTCCTGATATCCGAAGCTTTTGATATTCTCCACACTACCGTCCTTTTTAAGTACAGCAAGGTCTGGAAGAGGCATGCCGTTAAATGTGTTGTTTTTAACAAAAGAATAAATGGCCATATCGCCAAATATGAGCATATCTCCGATGTTCTTTTCTTCATCAAAGGAGAAGTCACCGATTATATCTCCTGCAAGGCAGGTGCAGCTACCAAGTCTGTAGGTATATTTCTTTTCGCCCGCTTCTCCTGAGGTAAAAAGAGGTGGTCTGTAAGGCATCTCAATCACATCAGGCATGTGGCAGGCAGCACTTATATCAAGAATCAGATTTGTAATGTCTCCTGAAGTGGTTTATCAAGTATTGTGGTTACAGAATAGCCTGCATTTAGAGCGACAGCCTCACCCGGCTCAAGATAGACTTCCACATCAAACATGGACTTAGCCTTATTTATACACTTAATAAGGAGTTCCCTGTTATAATCCTCCCTTGTTATATGATGGCCTCCGCCAAAGTTCAGCCATTTCATATTTTTTAGATATTTTCCAAAATTCTTATACACAACCTCCAAAGTATCCCTTAAAGGCTCTGCCCCCTGTTCACAAAGGGTGTGAAAATGAAGTCCGTCAACACTCTCTAGCAGTGAAGCATCTTCTTTAAGAGCATTTTCAAGGGTACTTAGGGTGATGCCAAGCCTGCTTCCACTGGCGCAGGGATCGTAGATTTCATGTCCTTCTTGCGTGGAAAACTCAGGATTTATTCTAATACCAATGCTGACACCCTTGTCTAAGCAGTAACTCTCATATTTCTTAAGCTGATTTACAGAGTTAAAAATAATGTGGTCGCAAATCCTTGTAATTTCCTCTATGTCCTCGTCCTTATAAGCAGGAGAGAAGATATGATTCTCCTTTTTCATTTCCTCGGCACCAAGTCTAGCCTCAAAAAGCCCACTGGCAGTAGCTCCTGCGAGATATTCTCCTATGAGAGGGTAGAAATAAAAGCCAGAAAATGCTTTCTGTGCAAGCAAAATCTTGGCGCCTGTTTCATCCATTATTCCTTTTAGAATCTTACAGTTTTCCTCTATCTTGGCCTCATCTATGACATAGCAGGGAGTTTTAAGCCCTTCAAATGCCTCTTTTAACTCTTGATAGTTATTTGAAATCAAGTTAAACTCCTTTATATTCAAAGACACAGAGAGGTTTGATTCTCTGTGTCTGATGTAACCCTCTTATGGTACGAGGACAGGATTCTCCTCAACCTGCCAAGGAAGTCCCCACTTATTAAGAGCCTCCATATATGGATCAGGATCAAATTCATCTGTGGTATATACACCAGGTTTTCTCCAAAGTCCGTTTAATACAAGCATGGAGCCTATCATAGCAGGAACACCTGTAGTATAGCTTACAGCCTGACTTCCTACTTCTTTGTAGCAAGCTTCGTGGTCGCAGATGTTGTATATGTAGATGCTCTTTTCCTTGCCGTCCTTAACTCCCGTGAAAATACAGCCGATATTGGTCTTTCCCTTTGTACGAGGACCAAGTGAAGCTGGATCAGGAAGGAGAGCCTTAAGGAACTGAATAGGTACTATCTCTTTTCCTTCATAGTTAATAGGGGTTGTAGAGAGCATACCTACATTCTCAAGGCAGTTCATATGTGTGAGATAGCTCTGTCCAAATGTCATGAAGAAGCGGATGCGCTTAACCTCAGGCATATTTCTGCCAAGTGCCTCAAGTTCCTCGTGGTGAAGGAGATACATATCCTTTCGCCAACTTCTTTAAAGTTATACTCACGCTTTATGCTCATTGCAGGGATTTCAACCCACTTACCATTTTCAAGGTAGCTGCCAGGTGCAGATACTTCACGAAGGTTAATCTCAGGGTTGAAGTTGGTAGCAAATGGATAGCCATGGTCACCACCGTTGCAGTCAAGGATATCAATGGTATCTATCCTGTCAAAATAATGCTTCTTTGCGTAAGCAGCAAATACGCTGGTTACACCAGGATCAAAACCTGTACCAAGAAGGGCTGTAAGTCCTGCTTTTTCGTATTTCTCAGCATAAGCCCACTGATAGGAATAATCAAAAAGTGCTGAAAATCCTTTTTCTTTACAACGCTTCTCGTAAGCAGCCTTCCACTCAGGCTCTTCTGTATCCTCAGGCTCATAGTTAGCTGTATCGATGTAATGTACATTTGCAAGAAGGCAGGCATCCATAATAGCGAGATCCTGATAAGGAAGTGCAACATTGAGTACTGCATCAGGCTTGTAGCTCTTTATAAGCTCCACTGTCTTAGCTACGTCCATAGCATCTATCTCTGCAGTAGTAATAACGGTCTTTGTCTTGCCCTCAAGCCGAGCCTTAATAGCATCGCATTTTGACTTTGTTTTACTTGCTATACAAATCTCTGTAAAAACTTCGCTGTTCTGACAGCATTTGTGGATTGCAACCTGTGCAACTCCGCCGCAACCGATAATAAGTAATCTTGACATTATTTTTCTCCTTTATTTTCTTCTTCTTCCAATATATCTTCAACATATTTAGGTAACATAAATGCGCCTACATGGAGGTTGCTTGTATAATACCAGGTTTTGATATTTCTCTTTTTCCACTCATCAGGCTTAAAGTCTGTGATAGGGTGGTACTTTTTGCTGGCAAAGCCAAACATCCAGTAGCCCGAAGGACAGGTAGGGATATGCGCCTGATATACACGGCTTATAGGAAAGCTGGTATACACCTTTCTGTGCATTGCCCTGAAGGCTTCTTCATCTTCATCAAAGAAGGGGCTTCCATGCTGGTAAACCATAATTCCATCATCTTTAAGAGCCTTGTAGCAGCTGCCGTAGAATTCTTTGGTAAACAGTCCTTCAGTATGGCCAAAGGGATCTGTAGAGTCATTTATAATGAGGTCATATTCAGCTCTTCTGCCTCTAAGGAAGCGAAGTCCGTCCTGATGGGTTATATGAACCCTCTCATCATCAAACCCCTTTACTGCATCCGGGAAAAACTCCCTACAAACCTCAACCATTTGCTCGTCAGGCTCTACAACTTCTATTCGCTCTATCTCGGGATATGCAGTCAGCTCTCTGGCTACACCTCCGTCACCTCCGCCTATTATAAGCACCCTCTTTACGTTTGGGTGTACTGACATAGGTACGTGGGCAACCATTTCGTTGTACACAAATTCGTCTGCTTCTGAGAAGATTATATCTCCGTCAAGCATCAGGAACCTGCCGAACTCGTGTGACTGAAATACCTCTATTTTCTGGAATTCGCTTTCGGCGCTGTATAGCTGCCTTTCGACACCTATATCCATACTCACGTTGTCGGTAAACTCTTCAAAAACGTGGATGTTTGTATAATCGGACATCTTTCCTCCTTTCTTTCAGTGGCAAGTGTCAATGGTAAAAAATATTTCAAGTTACTTTATCAGCACTTCCAACCTCTTAACCTCAGGATCGGCTGTACCCTGTAAGCTGCATCCTTTTTCTTTTGCATAGAGTATATGGTCAACAATATCCTTTGTAATAAGCTCTCCCGGAGCAAGTATAGGAATGCCCGGTGGATATGCCATAACTGACTCGCCGGCAACTCTGCCGTATGCTTCCTTTATAGGCACAGACTCCTTTTCGGCATAAAATGAATACTGCGGACTTGAAACTACCTTAGGGATGACTGCATCCACAAAGGCAAGACCGCTTTTCTCTCTGGCATACAGCCTCTTGATATCCTCAAGAGCACCAACAAGCCTCTCTATATCCTGAAGCCTGTCGCCTATTGAGATATAAGCCATAATATTTCCTATATCGCCGAATTCTATCTGTATATCGTATTCATCACGAAGTAAATCGTAAATCTCAATTCCTGTAAGCCCTATATCTTTGGTGTACACACAAAGCTTGGTTACATCAAAGTCATAGACATTCTTTCCGTCTATGAGCTCTTTCCCATAGGCATAGTAACCGCCTATGCTGTTTATCTCATTTCTGGCGTACTCTGCCATAGTTATAACCTTTGCAAAGCTTTCCATTCCTCTAAGTGCAAGGTTTCTTCTTGAAAGGTCTAGACTTGAAAGCAGGAGATAGTTAGCAGAGGTAGTCTGGGTAAGTCCTATTATCTGTCTCACATGACCTACATTCATATTTTTACCTGTTAGTAGGATGGAACTCTGTGTGAGGCTGCCACCTGACTTGTGCATAGAAATAGCCGCCATGTCAGCACCTGCACGCATTCCCGCCATAGGAAGATTAGAACCGAAATAAAGCTGGGTTCCGTGTGCCTCATCTACAAGGACTTTGAGCCCCTTTTCATGGGCATAGTCGGTAATGCTCTTAAGGTCGGAACAGATACCGTAGTAGGTTGGATTATTTACAAGTACAGCTACCGCATCAGGATTACTGTCTATGGTTTCTTTGACTGCCTCTATTTCCATACCGAGAGCTACACCTATCACGGGATGAATCTCAGGCTTGACATAGACCGGAATCGCGCCACAGAGAATGAGTGCATTGATTACGCTCTTGTGCACATTTCTTGGGAGAATAATCTTGTCGCCTGCCTTGCAGACAGAAAGTACCATAGCCTGTACTGAAGCAGTGGTTCCACCTACCATAAGAAAGGCATGAGCGGCACCAAAGGCCTCGGCCATAAGGTCTTCAGCCTCTGAAATGACGGAAACAGGGTTGGAGAGGTTGTCAAGGGGCTTCATACTGTTTACATCAAGGGAAACACATTGTGCGCCAAGAAGTCTCACAAGCTCAGGGTTTCCACGTCCTCTTTTATGTCCCGGTACGTCAAAAGGCACAACTCTTTTTTTCTTAAATGTTTCAAGAGCCTCACAAATAGGAGCTCTCTGCTGTCTGCTAATGTCCATCTCATTTTCCTCATATCTATATAATAAAAAAGTGTGTGCTCGCACACACTTCGCGCGCGAGCGGTGCCGTAAGGCAAATTCCCCTGCCGCGAGCTGTGCATCCCTCGGAGAGATTTTTATTTGACAGTTAATTTCGGAGAAATTTCCCGTCAAATAAAAAAGCAGCTCAATCATCTTGAGCTGCACGTAGTTTCCTTTAAAATAGAATAAGTGCGTTAACTTCATTCAGAGTAGTCCAGCAAATATCAGGTTGCTGCTCTTATTGACGTTTCACAAGATGATAATGATTGTAGAGTAATCAACTTATAAAATCCGGGCTTCAAACCCTATCAATAATGTGGAATAACCACTACGGCAAGTGACCGCCTGTCCGTAAGGCAAAAACAAAATTTGGTCTGATATTTGCATGATGAATCACGCAACTATGTAGAATAATCATAACATCAAAGGAACTTAGTGTCAATAGCAACGCCAAATTTATGTACTGGAGAGTCCATAAAAAGCTTAGCGAAAACTTGGTAAAAATTTGAGGTGATAAGCCTAAAAACATAGAAAGTTTGAAAAACTTAAAAAGCTCAAAAATCTTCTTGACAATGGAATAAGTTTGGACTAACATAGGCATATAAAAATTATATAGCATTCTTCAGGGCAGGGTGTAATTCCCGACCGGCGGTAAAGTCCGCGAGCATTTGCAGAATCGGTGAGCCTCGGCAATTCCGATACCGACAGTAAAGTCTGGATGAAAGAAGAAATAATAGGATATTAACTTATCCTATGTTTTTGTAGCATAATCAGCCCTGGCCAAACGGTCAGGGCTTTTTTTCCTTAAAGAATGCGGGAAAGAGGAAAAAAATGATTTTATTAGGCGGTTTGAAAGATGCAGCAGTTGAAAATTGGGGTATGGTTGTCATTACCCTGGCTGTGGTGGCTTTGCTTCTTGTACTGGCATTTGTTGCAGAAAGGGTCTTAAAGAAAGATGAGGCTGGCGGGTCGTTTAAGGTAAGGAAACTTGCACTTGTAGCCATGTTATCAGCTATCTCTGCTGTGCTTATGCTTTTTGAGTTTCCTATACCATTTATTGCGCCAGGCTTTTACAAGATTGACCTCAGCGAGGTGCCCGTGATTATTGGTGCCTTTGCGATGGGACCTGTGGCAGGCGTTGTTATAGAGCTTGTAAAGATATTGCTTAATTTATTTATAAATGGCACATCATCTGCCTTTGTGGGAGAATTCGGTAATTTCGTTGTAGGCTCTGCCTTTGTGATACCTGCGTCCATTATGTACTTAGTTAAGAAACCAAGAAAAGGGCTATAATGGGGCTTGTAGCAGGAGTAATTACTACAACTGTAATAGGCTGTCTTGTAAATGCCTTTGTGCTTCTTCCTTTTTATGGAGCTGCCTTTGGAGGAATAGACAAGATTATAGCAGCCGGAACAGCAGTAAACCCTGCGGTTAACAGTGTGTTTGTCTTTTGTCTCATCATAGTAGCTCCATTCAATATCATTAAATTCAGTATTGTTTCGGTGATAACTGTGCTTATTTATCACAAGGTCAGTTATTTGCTCAAAATGGGGAAATAATTGATGAATGGCGCTAGAATGTGTTAATTCTGTTTTGACCTAAGTAAATAATTGTCAGCAGAAATTTTTAATTTCACTTAGTCTTGAATTCTATCTGAAATTGTGGTAGAATGCTGAAAGATATGTTTTGAAAGGGAGAGATGGTTATGTCTACATTAAGGATTGTTGTTACAGTTATTTATTGCATTTTATGCATTGCACTTGCGGCTATAGTACTTTTACAGGAAGGAAAGCAGCAGGGACTTGGAAGCATCGGCGGTATGGCTGATACCTACTGGGGCAAGAATAAGGGCCGTTCAATGGAAGGTAATCTTAACAAGGCTACTACAGTTGTTGCCCTCGGCTTTATAGTGCTTTCATTTGTACTTAACATGAAGTGGTAATAAGTAGAACAAGAAAATTTTAACTGTTGCATAGTATGTTGTTTCAGGTCTTATCCTGCCTACACACTTTGTAGCAGTTTTTCTTTTTTTCGCTATAATTATATTAGATAGACAAGGGGTGATAGAGGTGGCTAAAGAATATACTAAGAAGATGAGGGAGAGAAGAGAACTTCTTCTACAGTTCTTTGAGAGGAAAGACTATGTCCCTATGAAGTTTAGGGATATTGCATCCTTGTTTCAGGTGCCTAAGGCTGAAAGAGGGGGATTTGCAGCTTATACTAAATGACATAATAAAAGAGGGAAAGCTTGTAGAAAATGGTGAGGGATGCTACACAAAGCCTGATGCCGACCTCGTCACAGGAACATTTATGTCTACTGCGAAGGGCTTTGCCTTTCTTAGAACTGCGGAGGATGAGGAAGATGTGTTCATTCCTGCCTCAGAAGTCGGCAATGCCTTTGAGGGGGATACTGTTACTGTTAAACTTTTAGCCAAAAGCAGGGGAAAGAGTAGAGAAGGCAAGGTTGTTAAGGTAATTGAGCGAGCTTTTACTACAGTTGTAGGCACATTTGAAAAAAGCAAAAATTTCGGCTTTGTAGTGCCCGACAACACTAAGATTACTTCTGATATTTACATACCCAAGAATGCCTGCAAAGATGTGCCTAAGGGTGTAAAGGTGGTTGCAGAGCTTACAAGCTACGGCGACGCTAAGCATAGCCCTGAGGGTAAGATAATAGAGATTCTTGGCTTTGAAAATGATAAGGGTGTTGACATTCTCTCTATTGCCAAGGCTTACGGCATAGAGGATGAATTTCCGAAGGAAGTGCTTGAAGAAGTAAAGAAGGTTCCTACGAAGGTCATTAAGACTTCTGTTAAGAACAGGCTTGACCTTAGAGAAATGAAGATAGTTACCATAGACGGCGAGGATGCAAAAGACCTTGATGATGCTGTGTCTGTGACTAAGGAAGTTAAGGCAGGCGGAGAGGTTATCTACCATTTGGGAGTGCATATTGCTGATGTTACCAATTATGTGAAGGAGGGCTCAGCCCTTGATAAGGAAGCCATTAAGCGTGGTACAAGTGCATACCTTGTAAATAAGGTAATACCTATGCTTCCTAAGGAGCTTTCAAACGGCATCTGTTCCCTAAATGAAAATGTGGACAGACTGACGCTTTCCTGTCTTATGGATATAAATGAGAAGGGAGAAGTAATCTCCCACGAAATAGCAGAAACAGTTATTAGGACTGCACATAGGATGAATTATTCTGATGTAAATGTGCTTATTACAGGTGAGGGCGGGAGACTTAATGAATTAAAGAAAAGTATGAAGATGTGTACGAAATGCTGATAAATGCAGAGGAACTGGCGCTAATCCTCAGAAAATGCAGGCATGAGAGAGGCTCGATTGACTTTGACTTTCCTGAGGCTAAGGTAGAGGTTGATGACAATGGAAGAGTTGTAGATATAAGGGCATACGATAGGAATGAGGCTACCAGGCTGATTGAGGATTTTATGCTTATTGCCAATGAAACTGTGGCGGAAGACAGCTTCTGGCAGGAACTTCCTTTTGTGTACAGAACTCATGAGAATCCGGATGAAGAAAAAATTAGAGAATTAAGTATATTTATTAATAATTTTGGGTATAATATAGGGAAGGGTGGAAAGAAAAAGTCAAAGACGGAAATTCACCCAAAGGATATTCAGAAGCTTTTAAGTAAGATAGAGGGGACTCCTGAAGAGATGCTTATTAACAGGATGACACTAAGAAGTTTAAAGAGGGCTAAGTACACGACCTCCTGTGATGGGCATTTTGGACTTGCCGCTAAGTATTATTGCCATTTTACCTCTCCTATAAGGAGATATCCTGATTTACAGATACACAGGATAATAAAGGAGAACTTAAACGGCAGGCTTACAGACAAGAGGGCAACGCATTATAAGGCGGTTCTTTACGATATAGCGCTTCGCTCAAGTATGATGGAGAGAAGGGCTGATGAGGCAGAGAGAGAAGCGGATAAGATGAAGGCTGCTGAGTTTATGTCCCATAAAATAGGCGAAGAATTCGATGGCGTAATCTCAGGGGTTACAAGCTGGGGTATATATGTAGAACTTCCAAACACTGTTGAGGGCATGGTTAAAATCAGCAGTATAAGAGGGGATTACTATGAATTTAATGCTGAAGAATGGAAATTGTAGGGGAACATACTAAAAAGAAGTTTAGCTTGGGTCAGCAGGTAAGAGTTCGGGTAGTAGAGGCAAGCAAGCAGATGAGAACCATAGATTTTAGGATAGTAGAAGGAGAGAAGGATGTCTAAGGACAATTATAAAGTAGTGGCACAAAACAAAAAGGCTAGTTTTGATTATTTCATAGAAGAGAGGTACGAAACCGGAATTACCCTTGCAGGTACTGAAGTTAAGTCAGTTAGAATGGGCAAGGTCAGCATCAAGGAATCATACGTACAGATAGACAAAAATGGCGAGGTTATCATTATAGGTATGCACATCAGCCCTTATGAGAAGGGGAATATTTTCAACAAAGATCCCCTTAGAACTAGGAAGCTCCTTATGCACAGGGCTGAGATAAATAAGCTTGTGGGAAAGGTAAAGACTGCAGGCTACACCCTGGTGCCTATTAAGGTTTACCTTAAGGGGAGTCTTGTAAAGGTAGAGATAGGTCTTGCAAGAGGTAAGAAGAATTATGACAAGCGTCAGGACATACAGAAAAAAGACCAGAGGCGTGAGGCTGAAAGAGATTATAAGGTGAGGAATCTGTATTAAAGCTAAAGGAGAGGCTGTTATGAATGGTGAAATTTTAGAGGAATTATCAAATGGTATAGTTGAAATAATAAATAGTAATATTGAAAAAGTAATACTATATGGTTCAGTTGCAAGAGGGACAAATGATAAGGATTCTGATGTAGATATAATGGTTATAGTAAAAAAATGAGCTGGATAAATTTACTGAAGATAAATTATCGGATTTTATCGTTGACATGAATTTGAAATATGATAAAGTGTTTTCTGTCATTGATGTAAATGTACATGAATTTATAAAATGGGCTGACACTTTGCCGTTTTATAAAAATGTAAACAGAGAGGGAATTGTGTTATGGGCAGCAGCTTAATTGTTAAACACTGTAGAAAAATATTTAGTGACACGCTGGAAACAGTGATGAATTTGTGTTTAGCTATAGAAAGGTTGATATATGAATTTTTACAAGGATAAGGTTAATAAAAAGTATTTAGAAATCTCAATGTATGTGATTTTTACCTGCGTAGTTATCTTTCTATTAAGCAGGGTTACGGACCAGCTTCCTACCCTTGCAAAGACTGTGGGGCAGGTTGTATCGTGGGTAGGAGCAATTCTTAAGCCCGTAATCATAGGCTTTGTCATAGCCTACCTATTGTTTCCTATGCTTGAGAAGATAGAAAGCCTGCTTCAGAAGATAAAACCTCTTAAAAAGAAGAAAAGCGTTAGAGGTCTTGCGGTAGCTCTCCAGGGAGTCGTTATTCTGATTGGCTTGTTTTTGTTGGTTTCACTACTTGTTTCAATTATTACCAAACAGGCAAGGGCGGCTAATTCAGAGGACATAATTGAAGGTATTAAGACCTATGTAAACTCTATAAATTCGCTGTACTGGGAGCTTATGGATAGACTTGACAAGATGAATATAAATTCAGCTGAGATAAAATCAAGTGTTGATACTTTTATGAACAATATAGGAAAGTATCTTTTTAACTTATCCAGTCAGGTTGGCAATATTGCAAGCAACTTAAAAGACGGAGTTGCAACAGGATTTTTTGCCCTTATCTTCAGTATTTACTTCCTGCTTGATATGCCAAAGCTTAAAATATACTGGGGCAGGGTACTTACAGTAATTCTACCTAAGAGGGTAAAATCGACTATAGATACTCTGATAACCGATGCAGATAGAGTGTTCTCTGGATATATCAGAGGACAGGCAATAGATGCTTTTATGCTTGGCGTTGTGGTAAGTATTGTGCTTTCAATAATCGGTATACAATATGCTATTGTGATTGGACTTCTCATTGGGATAGGTAGCCTTATTCCTTATATGGGGCCTATAGTTGGCTACGCTTCCATAGTCGTTGTAGGTATAGCCACAGGTGATTATAAGAGCATGATTATAGCCGCAATTGCTCTACTCATTATACAGACGATAGATGGTAATCTCATCTATCCGAAGCTTTTAAGCTCGAGTGTAAATATTCATCCAATGATAGTAATCATTTCTCTTACTGTAGGAGCCAATGTTGGAGGACTTTTAGGAATGATAGTTGCAGTCCCTTCAGGGGCTCTGGCAAAGGTATGGTTTGAAAGGCTTATTAACTTAAAAGAGAAGAAAAATGAAGCTAAAGAAAACACAGAAGAAAGTACAGTTGTAGAAAAAACAGACACGGAAAAAAAGGAATAAGGTGAATAAATGGATGCGTTTGAAAAGATATTTAATACGAGCTTTGAACAGGCAATGCTTTATATCGCTAAGCCTGTAATAATCCTCATAGTTTGTAAAATAGTAGTAACCATTGTGCTTAAGGTTTTAGACAAAGTCTTTCTTACCTCTAAGTTAGAAAATGGTATGAAGGGATTCTTCAAGCAAGTTGCAAGAATTATAATCGACATCATCGGAATAATTATGGCAGCACAGGCGCTGGGGATAAATACTTCCTCCCTTGTAACCCTATTGGGAGTGGTATCTCTTGCCTTTTCGCTATCGCTTCAGAGTATTCTTACCAATATGTTCTCAGGTATTATGCTCCTTATAACCAAGCCCTTTGTAATAGGTGACTATATAGAGGTTTCCGGAGTGGCCGGTATAGTAACAAGTATAACCCTTATGCGTACAAGGATTCGCACAGTTGACAACAAGGTGGAGCTCATACCTAATTCAGATGTGGCTTCTCAAAGAATCTCTAATTACACAGGAGAAAACAGAAGAAGGGTGGACATTGAGATTTCTGCTGACTATAATGCTTCTACCAAAGATGTTATAGCAGCAATAAAAGCTGTGGTGGATAAGGATGAGAGGATATCAAAAGAAGAAACCTATATTCCTGTAATAAGGCTTTTAAGATTCAATGCAAGTGACATAACCTATGCAGTAAGGGTCTGGTGTGAAACCCCTGTTTACTTGGATGTTTATTTTGATTTGATGGAAAATATAAGAGAATCATTTAAGGAAAATGGAATTGAATTCAGTTATCCACATAGAATTGTCCATGTTGACTCCAAAAATGTGTAATTTTACCTATAGACAAACTAGGTAAAATTGAGTACAATATAATCTCATAAAATATTTTGTCATTTGTAAACGATACAATGACCATAATTACGGAGGAAATATGAAAAGAAAATTATTAGGACTTATATTAGCGACATCATTAGTGATTTCAGCTTGCCAGGGAAATGGTGGCAGCTCTTCTGCTACAAAGAGTGGCTCAGCTTCCACATCAGGAAGTGCTGCGGCAGGTGAAAGTAAGACATCATCATCTAACAGTGGCTCATCATCTGCTGACAGCAAGACATCATCATCTAACAGTGGCTCATCATCTGCTGACAGCAAGACATCATCATCTAACAGTGGCTCATCATCAGCTGCTTCTTCTGCAAAAGAAGGAAGCACTTCTTCAGCAGGCACAGAGGAGGGCACAGAGAAATTCCCTGCATTTGAAACAACGGATACCAAGGGAAACAAGGTAACCGAGAAAATCTTTGCTGACAAAGACATAACCATGGTAAATGTATGGGGAACCTTTTGCGGTCCTTGTATCAATGAAATGCCTGAACTTCAGAAGATATATGAAAGCCTTCCTGAGAATGCCAATCTTATTGGAGTTATAGCTGACGTTCCTGAAGGAATGAAGGACGGAGTTGACAATGCTAATTATATTGAAAAGCAGACAGGAGTAAAGTATACCAACCTAACACTCAGTGATTCGCTTGGCAGCTTTGCAAGGAGATTCTACGCAGTTCCATCCACAATCTTCGTAGACAAGAACGGAAACATCATCGGTGAACTTGTAATGGGTGCCGATATTGATGCTTATGTGAGAAACTTACAGAATGTGCTTACAGATTGGAAATATGAGTCTTAATATCGAAAGCCCTGCCTGTCTTGACAAAATCTGATGATGACAGTAAACTTCTGTATATGGCATAGATTTTGGAGGGATAATGGCAAAGGAGTACAATTCCAAGGGGAAAAATGAAGTAATCATGTATCTGAAAGCTCATAATGAGCATAGACTTACAGTTGCTGAGATTCTTGACGGACTTAAGGAAGAGGGTATAAGTATCAACCGCTCGACCATATACAGAAATCTCGATAAACTGGTGGAAAGTGGTGATATACTGGTTTTCAAGGGAAATGACAGTGAGTCTGCATTTTACCAGTATTCGGGAGAGCACAAGGAATGTAATGCCCATCTTCATTTGCAGTGCAATTCCTGCGGGAAAATATTTCATCTTGATCATGACTTTGTGGATGACTTTATGGAGAGGCTTCGCAAAGACCTTAAGGTGGAGCTTGATGTCTCAAAGACCATGCTTGTAGGAACCTGTGAGAAATGTCTGGGTAAGTAAAGTTGATATGTAAATAAGGCATAGCCTTTTGCTGCGACCAAAGTTGGACTTAGTATCTAACGTTTGGAAAGCGGCACAGGGCTGTGCTTTTTTTAAGCATATTTCACGTGTTTTATAACAACAAGAGCAGATTTTATCAAATTTTGGGAACAGACGATTGATTGTAATTTTTTGAACTACAAAAAAGACAATTATAGAACTGGTTTTATGGTTTTAAAACTTGGTGAACTATGTTATAATTAAAAAATATAGCGGGCATAGAGAATTATGTATTTAAGAAAAGTTAATGACATTAAGTGAAAAGATAACATACACGAGAGGGAGCAACCTATGACTTTACAGCAGTTAAGATATGTGATAGAAGTAGCCAAGACAGGCTCTATGAATGTAGCTGCAAAACAGCTCTTTGTAAGCCAGCCCAGCCTCTCAATGGCTATTAGGGAGCTTGAGAATGATGTGCATATCTCTATATTTGAAAGAACCACCAAGGGAGTGGTAATCACTGCCGAGGGCGAAGAGTTCCTAGGCTATGCCAGACAGATTATCAATCAGGTGGAACTCTTAGAGGACAAATACATAGAGGCAGGACAGATAAAGAAGAAATTCGGAGTATCCGCCCAGCATTATTCATTTGCCGTAAAAGCCTTGTAGAAATGGTAAAGGGCTTTGATATGGATAAGTATGAGTTCGCCATAAGAGAGGCAAGAACCCACGATGTCATCCACGATGTGGTTACAGGAAAGAGTGAAATAGGTATACTTTATACCAATGATTTTAATGAAAAGGTGTTAAACAAGATATTTAAGGATAATCAGCTTGAGTTCGTTCATCTTTTCACCTGTGAGGGTTACGCCTATCTTTGGAAGAATCATCCACTGGCAGGGAAGAAGGTCATAGATCTTGAGGAACTTCAGGACTATCCTTGCCTTTCGTTTGAGCAGGGAGATAACAATTCGTTTTATTTTGCGGAGGAAATACTTAGTACCTACGATTTTAAGAAGACTATTAAGTCAAATGACAGGGCTACCAATTTGAACCTTATGGTGGGGCTAAATGCCTTTACTCTATGTTCAGGTATCATCTGTGAGGAGCTAAATGGCAGTGATTATATTGCGGTTAAGCTTGCCAAAGAGGTGACTATGGATATTGGATATATCAAGAGGGCTCATATGAATATGAGTGAGATAGGGGAGCTTTACATTGAAGAAATCAAAAAGTATGTCGGCTAAATAACAATTTAACAGGAGAACTTATTTGATGAAAAGGATAGAAACAGGAATTGATGGGCTTTTTGTGGTGGAGCCCGAGGTTTTTGGAGACCATAGAGGTTGGTTTATGGAGAGCTGGTCAAAGAGGAAATTTGAGGAAATCGGGATTGACTGCGAGTTTGTACAGGATAATCATTCATTTTCAGAGAAAAAGGGCACTCTTAGAGGACTGCATTTCCAAAAGGGAGAATATGCTCAGGCTAAGCTTGTAAGGGTGCTAAGAGGCAGGGTTTATGATGTGGCTGTGGACCTTAGGAAGAATTCTCCTACCTTTCTTAAGTGGTTTGGGGTAGAGCTTAGTGAAGAAAATAAAAGAGAGCTTTTTATACCAAGAGGTTTTGCTCATGGATTTTTGACGCTTACTGACAATGTAGAATTTGCTTATAAAACTGATAATTATTATAACAAAGAGTCCGAGGGAGCCATCATCTACAACGATGAAAGGATAGCTGTGGACTGGAGGCTTGAAGGCCTTGGAATAGATGAGGTTATAGTATCTGATAAGGATGAAATTGCGCCAAGATTTGAGGAAGTGGATGAAAGCTGTTTTTACATTTTATAGAAGCTCCTACCGATTTTTCTATAAAACATAGATGCTCTGAGTAAGAAATTTGAACGGTTATATTGAGATATATACTACCAAAGTAGAAAGAAAGGTGAAAAATGAAAATAATAGTAACAGGTGGGGCAGGCTTTATAGGAAGTAATTTTTTATATTATGTACTTAAAAAACATCCTGAAAATGAGTATATTTGCTTGGATAAGCTAACCTATGCGGGCAATCTTTCAAACCTTGAAGAAGCTCTTAAGAATCCAAAGCTTAGGTTTATAAAGGGTGACATTGCTGATAGGGACTTTATTTACAAGCTGTTTGAAGAAGAAAAGCCTGACCAGGTGGTAAACTTCGCCGCAGAAAGCCATGTAGACCGCTCAGTTCTCTTTCCTGATGAGTTCTTAAGAACCAATATTACAGGGGTGGGAGTCCTCCTTGATGCCTGCAGAAAGTACGGCATCAAGCGTTTTCATCAGGTATCTACAGATGAGGTTTATGGAGACCTTCCTCTTGAGAGAGAGGACTTATTCTTTACTGAGGATACCCCTCTTAATCCATCGAGTCCTTATTCATCCTCAAAGGCATCTGCTGATATGATAGCCCTCGCTTACCACAGAACCTATGGACTGCCTGTGACCATATCAAGATGCTCCAACAACTACGGCGCTTACCAGTTTCCTGAGAAACTGATTCCTCTTATGATATACAATGCTAAGCACGATAAGGAACTACCTGTATATGGTGAGGGTATCAATGTTAGGGACTGGCTCTATGTAGAAGACCATTGTATAGCCATTGACCTGATACTTGAAAGGGCAAGGTTGGCGAAGTATATAATGTAGGCGGGCATAACGAGAAGAAGAATATAGAGGTGGTTAAGGCCATCTTAAAGGCTACGGGTAAGCCTGAGAGCCTCATTAAATACGTAACAGACAGACCGGGGCATGACCTAAGATACGCCATAGACCCAAAGAAGATAGGAAAGGAGCTTGGCTGGAAGCCACTTACTCCATTTGAAAAGGGTATTGAATACACCATAAAATGGTATTTAGACAATGCAAAGTGGATGGAAGACATAATGAGTGGAGACTATGAAAAATACTACTCAGAGGTGTATAACAACCGTGAAGAAAAATTTGGCAGGTAAAAAATGAGAATACTTGTAACCGGTGCAAAAGGACAGCTGGGTATTGCTGTTATAAGAGAATTGTTAGGAAAAAAACAGAGATTTGACTTTAGGCTTATGCTCACGGTATCTAATGATGCCTCTTGGAATTCCCTGTACAACCTAATGAAAGATGATGGTCTTTTAGATGAAAGAGCGGAGATTACAACTCTTGATATAAGAGATTATTATACGGTTAAGGCAGCTCTTTTTGGTTTCTTGCCGGACGTTGTTATCAACTGCGTGGCCTATACTGCCGTGGATGACTGCGAAGACCGCGAGGAGGAGGCAAGGGCTGTGAATGAAACAGGAGTGAAAAACCTCGCCCTTGTGGCAAAGGAAATAGATGCCGCCTTGGTACACATTTCAACGGACTATGTATTTGACGGCTGTGGTACAAGGCCTTATACAGAGGGTGACAAGCCAAATCCAGTAAGTGCCTACGGAAGAACTAAGGCTCTTGGCGAGAAAGCAGTGTGCGAAAACCTTGAGAAGTATTTTATTATAAGAACTGCCTGGCTCTTCGGAGAGGGAAAAAACTTTGTAAGGACTATGATTTCACTGTCAGAAAAAAATAAAACTCTTCGTGTGGTTTCTGACCAGATGGGCTCTCCTACCTCTGCAGCGGAGCTTGCAAGATTTATAGTATATCTCATTCAGACTGATAAATACGGAATCTGGCATGGAGTTTGTGACGGAAGCACAAGCTGGTATGAGTTTGCCAAGGAGATAATGAGACTCATAGGAAGAGAAGAGGTGGAGGTAGTGCCTATAACTACGGGTGAATATCCTACAAAGGCCAAACGCCCACATTTTTCTGTGCTTTCCAATGAAAAGCTGCATAGTGAAACGGATTTTAAGATTAAATCCTGGGAAGAGGCGCTGAAAGAGTATCTCTCAAACCAGACGACAAAGCACTAATGAGGCTAAGAAGTATTAAATATATAATTACAACATTCTTAAGATTTGATTACAAATGTTGTAAAAAAGCCTGTTTAGATTGATTTTTACAGGAGTTATATGGTATAAAATATAGTCATAATATTACTATGAAAGAGAGGACTTAAATTGAACAACGAGAACGAAAATATTGAAAAGGTAGAGCAGCTTGAGGAGGCTGCTGAGAAACTTGAGAATGTAACCGCAAGACTTGAAGGTTTGGCTGAGAAAATGGAAGAGATTGAAAATGAGGCTAAAAAAGAAGAGGGTCTTTTAAATAAGATACTCGCAAAGAAGACCTTTGGCATCTTAGGATGGGGATTTTTTGCCTTTGTTATAGTATCGTTAATAGCCCAGGAAATAGGAGTAGCCTTGATTAGGATGCTGCACACAGGCGATGGACCGATACCTGCAATTATGACTTATATTGTATCATTTTTCCCGCTGTACTTTATTGCCTTTCCGGTCCTTTTAATCGTTATCAAAAAGCTCCCTAATGACAATAGGGAAAAGGAGGGCTTAGGTTTTCCAACTTTGTTAAAGTGCTTCTGTATGTGTATTACCATCATGTATCTTGGGAATATCTTAGGAACGGGACTTTCTGAGGTAATCGGAGGCTTTTTTGGCAAGACTTCAACTAATAATCTTGCTAATCTAATTACAAATGCTGACCTTACAGGCACAATTATCTTTGTTGTTATTGTTGGCCCTATAATGGAGGAAATAGTATTTAGAAAGATACTTATCGACAAGACTGTGAAGTACGGTGAAAGAAATGCAATGATGCTTTCTGCGCTTATGTTTGGACTTTTTCACATGAACCTTTTCCAGTTCTTCTATGCCTTTGGTATAGGTCTAATCTTTGCTTATATTTACATAAAGAGCAGAAAGATTGGATATTCAATAGCTTTTCACATGATTATAAACTTCATGGGTTCGGTTGTTGCAGTGCTTGTGTCTAAGAACTTCACCGAGGATGTGATAAGTAAGCTTCAGAGTGGCAATCCTGAACTTATTTCTCAGGCCTTAACCCCTGGGATTATAATGTCTACTGTATATTCATTTGCTATTATTATCATTTTCTTTGTAGGACTTGTTTTACTCATTATCGGAAGAAAGAACATGAGACTTGATGTAAACGGCGCACCATTTACAAGGAGAGAAGAAAAAGGCCTTGTATATGGGAACTTTGGAATGGCATTTTTTATAGCTGCCTGCATCGTAATGATGGGACTTTCAACGCTTGCGCAGCTAAGTTAGGAGAATATGAAAGAAGAAAAGATAGTTTATGTAATAGGCCATAAGAATCCCGATACTGATTCAATTTGTTCTGCCATATCTTATGCGGAGCTAAAGAATCTTACTTCAAGCGGAATTAAATATGTTCCAAAGAGGGCAGGTCAGATAAATGAGGAGACAGAGTATGTCCTAAAGGCTTGGGATAGAGCCGCCCGGCTACATGCCTGATGCTGGGACTCAGGTAAGGGATATGGAGATTCACAAGACTCCTTTTGCTGACTCAAGCCTTACCATCAATGAGGCCTGGGAGCTTATGAAAGAGGCTAAGGCAGCTTCTTTACCTATTACTGACAGCGAGGGACGACTTGAAGGCATAATAGCTATAGGTGATATTGCGAAGTATTTTATGGGAAATGCTGATGATACCATACTTTCAAAGGCTAGAACTCAGTACAAGAGAATGGCGGATACACTAAATGGAAGGCTTGCGCTTGGTAATGAGCATGGATACTTCATAAAGGGCAGGGTTATAATTGGTACTGATGATCCCAAACTCCTTGCATCCAATATGGCAGCAGATGATTTGGTTGTACTGGGCAATAGGAAGGATACCCAGCTTGCTGCAATCAAGGCGGATGCCAGCTGTATAGTGATAAGTGGCGGACACACAGCAGATGAAGATGTTATACTAGCGGCGAAGAAGAAGAGCTGTGTCATCATAGAAAGCCCTATGGATACCTATACCATAGCTACTTTTATCAGCCATAGCATACCTGTAAGGTATCTTATGAAATGTGAGGGGATAGTAACCTTCCATTCGAATGATTTTACAGACGCAATCAAGGAAACCATGGGTAAGTACCGCTACCGTGACTTCCCTGTAATAGATGCAGACGGACGCTGTCTTGGCACAATTTCCAGAAGAAACCTCATCAATGTAAGGAAAAAGCAGCTCATCCTTGTTGACCACAACGAGCGTACTCAGACAGTTGACAACATAGAAGAGGCAGAAATCCTTGAAATAATTGACCACCATAGAATAGGCTCTCTTGAGACCATGGGACCGGTTATGTTTAGAAATCAGCCTGTAGGCTGTACTGCAACCATTATATATCAGATGTATAATGAAAGAGGAATAGAGATACCTAAGAAGATAGCAGGGCTTCTCCTTGCTGCAATTATCTCCGATACCCTTATGTTCCGCTCACCTACCTGTACAAAGTTTGACCAGGAGGCTGTGACAGTGCTTGCGGGAATTGCAGGCATAATCATAGAGGACTTTGCTAATGACATGTTCATGGCGGGCAGCAACCTCTCAGAAAAAGCTCCAGAGGAGATATTCTATCAGGATTTTAAGAAATTCATGGCTGGTGAGACTGCCTTTGGTGTGGGACAGATTAATTCCATGGATTCAAAATCACTTGCCAATGCTGAAGAGAAAATAAGGCCTATATTGCAGAGTGAATGTGGTAAAAACGGTATGTCAATGGTATTCTTTATGCTTACTAACATAGTCGAGGAATCCACAAAACTTCTTTGCTTTGGTGACGGAAGTGAAAGAATTGTAGAAAAGGCCTTTGATGTGAAAGTCTATAAGGATGCGGCTACCCTAAAGGGAATAGTATCTAGAAAAAAGCAGCTAATACCTGCTATCATGGGCGTATTCAATGCTTAGTATTATACTTTTTACTTGAAATATGATAATGTAATGGTATAATTCTCAGTAAGAAATTTTCCTATCGGGTGAAGAATAATTGTAAATACGGAGGTATAAAGATGGCTTACGAAAAAGAAATAAGTGACTACATTGAGAGTCATAAGGAAGAGATGTTAAACGACCTTATGGACCTCATAAGGATTAACAGTGAAAAAGGAGAAGAAAAGCCTGGTATGCCTTACGGTGAAGGCCCATATAAGGCTCTTGAGGCCGCAAGTAAGCTCCTCACGGGCTATGGCTTTAAGGTAAATAACTATGACAACAGAGTAATTACAGCTGACTCTTATGATTTACCTACCAGACTTGATATCTTGGCGCACTGGATGTAGTACCTGCGGGAGATGACTGGACAGTTACAGAGCCTTACAACCCTGTTATTAAGGACGGACTCCTCTACGGAAGGGGAAGCTGTGATGACAAGGGACCTGCAGTTGCAGCCCTCTATGCAATTAGAGCAGTCAAAGAGCTAAATATACCACTTAAACACAATGTCCGCCTCATCCTTGGTTCAGACGAGGAATGTGGCAGCAGTGATGTAGAATACTACTACACCAAAGAAAAGGCCGCACCTATGACAATTACTCCTGATGCGTCCTGGCCTCTTATCAATATAGAAAAGGGCGGAATCAGCAATGAGTTTACCGCCGAATACGAAAAGACTGACAAGACTCCAAGTCTTGTGTCCTTAAAGGGCGGTATCAAGATAAATGTGGTTCCAGGCAAGGCTACAGCAGTAGTAAAGGGGCTTAAAGAGGCAGATGTTAAGGAGATAACCAAGAAATTTGAGGAAGAAACCGGACTTAAGTTTGTATTTGAGGAAGACGGGGATAACCTTAATATCAAGGCTATAGGTGTGAATGCACACGCTTCCCTACCACATATGGGTAAGAACGCCATCCAGGGACTTGTTACACTTTTGTCTAAGTTCCCTCTTGCTGATGCCCCTGTAAATAACTATGTGAAAGCGCTTAACAATATTTTTCCTTATGGTGACTACAATGGTAGAACAATGGGTGTTGACCTTAAGGATGATGTCTCAGGCGAGACCACAGTCAGCTTTGACATCCTTGAAATCACTGAAACACATTTTAAGGGTGCTTATGACTGCCGTGCAAGCATAGTAGCTAACGATGAGAATACAGGCAAGGTAATGGAGAGAAAAATCCGTGAACAGGGCTTTACCATACCTGAAAAGCCTATGTTTGAGCCTCATGTAGTAGACGGTGATTCAGAGCTTGTAAAGACCCTGCTTAAATGCTATGAGAAGGGCTTTGGCGTTACAAATGCCAAGCCTATAGCTATAGGTGGAGGTACCTATGTACACCATGTTGAAAATGGAGTAGCTTTTGGCTGTGAGGATCCTGAAATTGACAACCATATGCATGGTGCAGACGAGTTCATGGTGGTTGACATGATAATTAAGAGTGCGAAAGTATTTGCAGATGCAATAGTGGAGTTATGCAAGTAAATGAAAATTATTAAAAAGATTTATAGGATATACAAAAAATATAACCCTGACGAATCCATGTTAGGGTACTTAAAAAGGCATATTGGGCAGGTTATACTTGCCCTTATGCTTTCTCTGTTTGTTGTAGGTGTTTTCTGCTTTGACGCGGGTCTCACACAGTTTAACAAAAACGGCAAGGACTTTGAGAAGCTGTTTTATACAGATGATTTTGATAATTTAATATGGGGAATGGTTCTTATTTTAATTCCTGTATTTTTATGTATATACGCCTCCTTTCGTTTTGCAGGTGCACCAAAGGAGAATAAGCTTGTTAAAAGAGGAGAGAATTCTATCCTCACCCAGGTAATTATACTTATTTCTCTTGGAGTGGCAGGCGGAATTTTAAGACATGAGCATAAAGATATTTACGGCCTTGTAAATAAGTTCATAATAAACAATGACGGAACAGCCTACCTTAAATTCATAGGTATAGTACTTTTGGTTACCTTTGGTGCAATCTGGGAAAAGCTAATAATATGGCTGAGGTCAGGAGGGGCTTACAAGCATCCTTGGTTTATCAAGTGGTTTATGGCAGGACTTACGGGAGTTATGGGCTTTTATCTGGTTGAAATGCAGATGGGAACCCCTCCGAATGTCATCGTAAAAATGATGTTCTTTAACATAATGTACTGGGTTATCCTCTATACCTTTTTATATGCGGTATTTAGAGGAATTAAGATACCTGCCTTTATCTGCATCATCCTGGCCTATCTGGTGGGAGTTGCCAACTACACTGTGCTTCAGTTTAGGGGAAACTACATTATGTTTGGCGACCTTACAGTTATAGGAACTGCGATGGAAGTCGCAGGCAGGTACAAGCTGCATCCTGATATGCCTTTCTTTGTTGCAGTAGGTATATTTGTAACTTTTTTCATCATACTGCTGCTCATTCCACGGCTTAAGAAGAATAAAATTGGGACTGTAAGAAGAATAATAACTACACTTATAGCAATCGGCTGCCTATCTGTGGCTTGCATTTGGTCTTTTCAGGATGGACTTCTCTACAACTATATTTTCGGCCTTTCCTGGAACTATAATGAAAATGTAAATGATGAAGGCTATTTGGCATATTTTTTCAGCAATATGCACGCAACAAGCGGTGTAAAAGTCGAGGGCTACAGTCCTAAGGTGGCTAGGGAAGCTGTAAAAGAGGTGCTTGATTCACCTGATAATATAATGAAAGATTATAAGGACGGAGTACGCTATCCTACCATCTTAGTCATTCAAAATGAAACCTTTGCAGACCTTTCGGTTCTTGCGGACATTAAGACAGATAAGCCTGTTATGCCTTATATAAAGAGCCTCAAGGAAAATACTATCAAAGGCTATGTAAATATGAGTGTAACGGGAGGGCCTACAGCCAATACTGAATTTGAATTCCTCACAAGAAGTTCGATGGCATATATGCCGACAGGCTCAGTGCCTTATACCCAGTATCTTAAGCAGAACGTACCATCGGTGGTAGAGGTTCTTAAAAATCAGAAAAAGCCTTACAAGACAATTGCCTTCCACCCTTATTATTCATCAGGATATAACAGGAGGAGTGTGTACCAGTATATAGGCTTTGAAGATGCTGTATTCTATGAGGAATTTAAGGGCAAGGAACTTCTCTTAGAGGGCTAATTACCGATAAGAATGACTACAAAGACCTGATTGAAATGTATGAAAAAAATAAAAAAGCTAACAAGGATCAGCCACAGTTTTTCTTCAATGTAACCATGCAAAACCATGGAGGCTTTTCGAATAACAAGGTGCATTTTGACGAGCCTGTCAAGATAACCAACTTCAAGGCGGTTCAGGCTCTTGATAACTATGTTTCCCTTATGAGGACAAGTGATGAAGCTCTAAAAGACCTTATAGGGTATTTTAAGAAGGTGGATGAGCCTGTAATTATACTTTTTTACGGTGACCACCAGCCTTCATTTTCGGATGATGCAACAAAGCAGCTAAACGAGCACAGCCTCTATAAAAATGACAACGACAAGAGACTCTCAAAATTCGTAGTTCCTTATTTTATCTGGGCTAATTACGACATTCCTGAGTATGATGGAATGCATGACGGAGGGCTTACAGGAGAGTATAATACGGTTTCAGTCAACTACTTGGCTTCAATTCTCTTAAAATACGCAGGGGTAGAGCTTTCTGACTACGATAAATATCTCTTAAACCTTCAGGAGTACATACCTGCAATGTCGGCGCTTGGCTATTGGGACGGCAACGGGAAAAGGCTATTCTCCACTCATTTAAACAAGCCACAGGCAACTGAATTTGGAGCAAATACGAGGCACAAGCAAAAGAAGGTGGATGAGAAGAAGGCTGAGAAGCTAAAAAGAGGCTATGAAAATGTACAGTACAACCTAATCTTTGATGCCAAAGACAAGCTCTGGGATGTATTTTTGCCGTAAACAGACAGGTAGAATAATTTGAAAAAATCCTATTTCTATGGTAAAATCAACTGATAAATGTGACTAAAACAGGAGGTTCTGATGGGTGAAGGTGATAAGAATAAACTTAATGCTGCTTTTAACAAAATTGAAACTAAAAACCATCTTTATATTATAGCTTATACATTGTTATTCTTGATTGTTTTTAGTTTTATGTTTATAACTTTCATTTTAGAAGGGCGGAGTTTTGTATGGGAGTCAGACGGCTATACCCAACATTTAAAAACCCTTATGTACATTAGAAAATACTATACTGAAGCTATTGCATCAGGCAGCTTTCCAAGCTATGATTTTAATTTGGGTTTTGGTGGAAATGTTTTTTTACAACTCTGACTTATTATGGTTTTTCGATCCTTTAAACCAGATTTCCATTCTTGTACCTTTTAAGTTTACAGATTATTTGTATAGCTTTTTAGTTGCCTTAAGAGTCTATCTTTCGGGACTTTGCTTTATTTTTATGTGTCGCTATTTTGGGAAAAGAAGGTTATATTCTATAATCGGTGCTTTGGTATATATTAGTACATCTTATGTGTTTTTTTGGGGAATTAAGCACCCTTTTTTCTTAAATCCCATGATTTATCTTCCTGTTTTAGTGGTTGGACTTGACCTTATACTGCGTAAAAAGAAACCTTATATATTTATATTTGGCATTTCTTTATCTGCGTTAAGTGGTTTCTATTTCCTTTTATATGATGACTATAATGCTGTTTTTATATGCGAATGTAAGGTTTATGGAACTATATAAATGCTCTGAACAAAAAAATAAAAAGAGTATGTATGGAGCTTTTTAAGGGTATTTGCAATGTACATATTGGGAATTTCCCTTGTAGCTATAGTATTATTGCCGCATATCATGGCCTTTTTAGACAGTAATCGAGTGGGAAATATAGAAGATTATTATGGCTTTTGATTTAAAAATACTTAAAATTTATGCTGTCACTTTTTTTATGCAAAAGCTCAAAATTATGGCTTTACTATATCACCACTGGTATTTTTTTACTTTAATTATTGCATTTTTTAAGTATCAAAAAAGTAGAAAACCCCTTCTGTTTTTGACGGGTTTGTCTATAATTTGTCTTGGGATGCCATTTGCAGGCAGGATAATGAATGGTTTTTCTTATGCTACAAAACCGCTGGATGTTTGGTACAGGGCTGCTTCTTTCATATTTGTTTGTAGATACAATGGAAGAATTGATGGAAAGAAAGCATAAGGTTTTTATTATCAAAATTCTTGGCATTTTAAATGTTCTATGCTTTGTTTTTATATTATAGGTGGCAATAAATATCAATTGATTGGTTTAATCCTAGTAGATATTGCGTTTTTTCCTGGTATATTTTTGAATGATTATATTGAGAAAAACTCTCATTCATCAGTAAAATGGGAAGTTTAATGATTGTTGTTCTGCTGATACCTGCAAATGCCTGTGTTGTTGGAATTATGACTTATTATGACACAGGTTATATTGAAGAATATAGAAAGTATGATAATTTCTCAAGATATGAAAATAGTCAGGAAGTATTTTTTAAGAACTCAGAGTATGTTTCTAAGGAAGAGTATTTTAGAACAGATGGAAGCAGCTTTACACAGAATCTTGGGATGATAGCGGGATTTCCGAACAGCTACCTATATTTTAGCATTATCAATCCGCATATAGGAGAATTATTTGATGAACTAGAGATTGCTGACCATAGGAGCAAAATCTTTTTTGCGGGTATGGATGGCAGAGCTGTTGCAGGTAATTTGGTTTCTAACAAGTACTTTCTTGCTAAAGGGAAATACAAAGGAGAGGTTCCTTATGGTTATACCTTAAAAGCGCCAAATGGACAGTATAAGATATATGAGAATAAGTATTTTCTACCATTTGGCTATACCTATGACAAGTACACAACTTATAATGAAATTAAGGATGCTTTTTCTTTGGATAAAGAGGCAAATATGCTTGATATGGTTTATCTGGAGGAGAAAATTCCTGATATAGAGCAAGGCGTACCTAAAAAATATTATAGCGAAATTCCTTATAAGGTGGAAGTTGGAAACAGAGTTAGGTATAAACCCTAATAAATATATAGATTTTTTTCTTATGATAATCAAAGTGAAGATGGGAAAGAGAATAAAAAGTTAAATTCATCCGGCAAATACTTAAAGGTTTTGTTTGATGATGATAAGAAGAAAGAAACTTACCTTTATTTGGAATCGCTCTTTTTGAATGAGCGTTTTTTTCTACTTCTAAAATTGGCATTCGTTCATATAAATTAAATAAAAAAAGGATATTGTAAGAAGTAAGAGAAATACATCTTATTTCGGGAGAAACAATTTTTTATTTAACTTAGGGAATGCAGGTAAGAAGAAAAAATGGGGGAAATTATATTTTCAGAAAAAAATAGAATATCCACTTGCTGATATGAGAGTTTTCTCAGTTTCGATGGAGGGAATTCCAGCTAAAATAAACAAGTTAAAGGAAAACCACCTACAAAATGTAAGGTTTGGAATAGATGAAATTTCCGGAGAGATTAGCTTGGATAAGCCTAAAATATTGACTATGAGCATTCCATATGAAAAGGGTTGGAAAGCCTATGTTAATGGGAAGAAGTGCCAATACTTAGGGGAAACTATATGTTTAGCTGCCTCTCTCTTGGAAGAGGAGATTTTAACATTGAGCTGAAATATCGTACACCAGGGCTTACAATCTCAATTATGCTTTCAGTAGCATCATTTATTATCCTTGGAGTGATGTTTGTATTAGATTGGAGGAAAAGGAAGAATGTTGGTATCAGTAGTAGTGCCTTGTTATAACGAAGAGGCTGTAATCAGACTTTATTATGAAGAAATGAACAAAGTTACGGAATTACTAACAGACTATGACTTTGAACTTATTTTTGTAAATGATGGATCAAAGGATGGTACCCTTGGTATTTTGAAAGAATTTGCCTCTAAAGACAATAGAGTCAAGTTTATATCATTCTCAAGAAACTTTGGTAAAGAATCCGCTATGTACGCAGGACTTAAAAATTCAAATGGTGATTATGTTGTACTAATGGATGCAGATTTACAGGATCCTCCTAAAACCTTGATAGATATGTTAAGGATTGCGACAGAAGAAGGGTATGATTCGGTCGCAACGAGAAGAATTACGAGAAAAGGTGAGCCGCCTATACGTTCTTTTTTTGCAAAGAAATTTTACAAAATAATGAATAAAATATCAAAAACAGATATTGTGGACGGAGCAAGAGATTATAGGTTAATGAGTAGAAACTTTGTAGATTCTCTACTTAGAATGAGTGAATATAGCAGATTTTCGAAAGGACTTTTCGGCTGGGTAGGCTTTAAGACCAAGTGGATAGCTTATGAAAATGTGGAAAGAGCCGCTGGGGAGACTAAGTGGAGCTTTTGGAAACTTCTTCTTTACAGCATAGAAGGAATAGTTGCCTTTTCAACCCTTCCCCTCAGCATTTCGGTGTTTTTTGGGATTATATTTGCCTTCTTTTCTTTTATCGGATTGGTCTTTGTTGTGATAAGGGCTGCTATTTTTGGGGATCCTGTAGCGGGTTGGCCTTCCATGATGTCTATTATCCTGCTAGTAGGAGGAGTTCAGTTGATTTGTATAGGCATCCTCGGAATTTACCTTTCAAAGGTTTATTTAGAAGTAAAGAAAAGACCTATTTTTATCTGTTCAGACAGCAATATAAAGGATATCAAGCTATGAAAAAAATATTATCTTTGTTTGATGGGAGTATGATAAGGTTCATTGTTGTTGGAGTTATTAACACTGTAATAGGAACCACAATAATGTTTGGAATGTATAATTTATTAGGTATAAATTATTGGATATCGACTGCCAGCAATTACATTTTGGTGAGCATTTTAAGCTATTACCTCAACAAACATTTTACCTTTAAGAATAAAGAAAAATCATTTTTACAGGTGGTGAAATTTGCCTTAAATATAGCCTTTTGTTACCTCCTTGCCTATGGGATAGCTAAGCCTGTTACAGTTTTAATTCTCTCAGGTCAGGAGGAAAAAATTCAAACCAATATTGCGATGTTGGTGGGAATGGTATTTTTACAGGCTTTAATTACTTAGGACAGAGGTTCTTCGCTTTTAAAAAGTGAAAAAAAGACTGAGTGATTTTAGCGATTTTTGTCTAATACATTGCAAAAATATTCATATATGGTTATAATATGGAGAGAAAAAACTATGGAGTTACGGACAAAATCTGTCGCCAGAGAAAGATAAGCCGTTACTTAAGGAGGTTAGTATGAATACAAAGGAAATTAAAAATATTGGTGAGATTTACATAGCAGATGAGGTGGTTTCTGCGATTGCAGGGCTTGCAGCTCTTGAAGTAGACGGAGTAAAGGCTGTTGCAGGCAAGCCTTCAGAGAATTTAAGTCCAAAAATGCATATAAGAAGGTAAAAGTTCAGGTAGTTGGAGCCTTTGTTTATGTAGATATGTCAGTTGATATTAAATACGGCTACAGCATACCAAAAGTTACCAGACAGATACAGGAAAAGGTAATTACAGCACTTTCGAATATGATAGGCTTAACCTGTAAAGAAGTTAATGTAAAGGTTGTGGTTGCACCGGATGCAGTATAACCTGCATTTGTAAGTGACCACTCTTACTCAGCCGATTATTAAGAATCTCCTTTAAGCGTGTTTTCTTGAAGGAGATTCTTGTGCATTGAAATAATGAAAGGTTTTATATGACAAGAAGAGAATTTAGAGAACACACAGCCAAACTTACCTTTGTCTTTGAGTTTTATCCGGAAGACGAATGGAAAGAACAGTTTGAGGCTTATGCTGACTATGCGGAAATAAAAGAAGAAGAAAGAGAGAGTCTGTGGAAGAGGGTTTTAGCCGTAGAGGAGAAAAAAGCTGAGATAGACAGTTTTATAGACGGAGCCAGCAAAAAATGGAGAATAAACAGACTTTCAAAGACTGACCTTATGCTGCTTCGTGTGGCTGTATATGAGATAAAGTTTGACTCAGAAATCCCTGACAAGGTATCGGTAAATGAGGCGGTTGAATTGGCTAAAATCTATGGTGGTGACGAATCTCCTGCATTTATAAACGGAGTGCTTGCTAAATTTATGACAGAGGATAAGTCCGGGGAAGAAAAATAATATGGCTGAAAGAAAAGTATTTTCGGTACTGGAAATCACCAGATATATTAAAAGCAAGCTTGAGGGAGACTTTGCCCTTAGAAATGTCAAGATAAGTGGTGAGGTCTCTGATTGCAAAGAAGACAAAAAGGGGCATATATACTTCACCATTAAAGACGATGCAGCCATTATGAGCTGTGCCATGTGGTCTTCAAAGAGAAGTGTGGGACTTGGTTTTAAGCTTGAAACAGGACAGCACATTGTAGTAACCGGCAATATAGGTGTCTATGAAAGATGGGGAGATTACAGGCTTTATGCAGATAAAATAGAAAAAGAGGGAGTAGGAAGGCTCTTCGAGGAGCTTGAAAAACTAAAACTTAAACTAAGAGCCGAGGGACTCTTTGATGAATCACATAAGAAACCTATTCCTAAGTATCCTAAGAAAATAGGAATAATAACCTCAAGAACAGGTGCTGTCATAGAGGATATAAGAGAACGGCAAGGGAAGCCAATGCCTATGTTCAGCTCATACTCTATCCTGCAACAGTTCAGGGAGCAGATGCAGCTGCCACCCTTATAAAGGGAATTAAACGCTTTGAAGAAGAAGGCGTAGATACCATTATCATAGGCAGGGGAGGTGGCTCTACCGAAGACCTGTGGTGTTTCAATGATGAAAAACTGGCAAGAACTGTTTACAACTGTAGAATACCTGTGATATCGGCGGTGGGACACCAGACTGATAGGACGCTGGTTGATGAGGTATCCGACCTAAGTGTGGCTACTCCTACGGCAGCGGCCATGAACGCAGTACCAAGCCTTACACTGGCATTTGCTGAACTTGATGCCTTTAAGGACAGTATAACAAATAAGCTGCAGCTAAGAATAGACAGGATGAAGTCTTCTATTGACAAGTTTGAATATGCCATAAGAAGACAGAGCCCTCAGATGAAGATAAAAGAGGTGGGCAGACAGATAGAGAATTATTCGCTAAATTATAACCGCCTACTAAGTGCTAAGCTTGATAATTATGATAGAGTGATAATAGGCAGCAAACAGCAGCTTGACCGTCTCATGAGGGCATCTTATGAGGCATTAAACAAGAGGTTCATCACAATTACTACAGAGATAGAAGGAAAATCTCCTATGAAGAGGCTGATGGGAGGATATTCTTATGTTGAGAATGAAGCAGGAGAGAATATCCGCAGCATAAAGAGCGTAAAGCAGGGAGAGAGGCTTAATCTGATACTTGCAGATGGCTCTGTAAAGGCTAAGGTAGAGGAGATAAATAAGAAAAATGGCTGAGAAAAAGAATAAAACAATTGAAGAAAATATGGCTAGGCTAAATGAGATAAATAATCTCATGAGTGACTCCTCTATAAAGCTTGAAGAATCATTTAAGCTATATAAAGAGGGAGTGGAATTGGTTGAAAAATGCAAGAAACAGCTTGCAGATGTAGAGAAACAGATAGTTATCTTAGAAGAGCAGGGAAGTGTCAATGAATAGCGGATTTAGAGATAGGCTTAATATAAAAATCGCAGAGGTTGAGAAGGTTATAGAGGAGTATTCTCCAAAGCTTGGAGCAGATGATGAGCTCCTTTTTGAAGCTATGAATTACAGCCTTCTTGCAGGAGGTAAAAGGCTTAGACCTCTTCTAATGCTTGAAACTTACAGGCTTTTAGGCGGAACTAAGGAAGAACTGGTACGCCCTTTTGCAGCTGCTCTAGAGATGATACACACCTATTCCTTGATTCATGATGACTTGCCTGCTATGGATAATGATGACCTAAGGAGAGGAAAGCCCACCAACCATAAGGTATACGGAGAGGCAGTAGCCATACTTGCAGGAGACGGATTGTTAAATCTGGCGGCAGAAACTGTCGGCAAGGCCTTTCACTACTGTGAGACCATTGACGAGTATCAAAGGGTTGGAATGGCCATCTCTGCCCTGTTTTCCTATTCGGGTGCAGATGGCATGATAGGAGGACAGATTCTTGATATGCTTTCAGAAGAGGGCAAGAAAGAAAAGAACGAGGACTTTTTCCTGACTATGTATGACCTAAAAACAGGGGGACTTATAAAGGCGGCCTTTGTGATAGGAGCTATCCTCGCAGGAGGAAGTAAAGAAGAGATAGCTGCTATGGAGAAGACGGGAAGGGCACTAGGACTTGTCTTTCAGCTTCAGGATGATCTCCTTGATATAAAGGGAGATGAGGCAAAGCTTGGCAAGCCTCTTCACAGTGATGAAAGAAACAACAAGCTCACATATCTAAAGCTGCTAGGTGAAGCTAAGGCTTTGGAGATAATGGAAGCTAATAATAAAAGTATTTACAAAAACTTAGAAAATATCAGCCACAAAAACTGTAGTTATGACGGCTTTATACTTGAATTTTTGGAGTATTTAAAAAGCAGAGAGAGTTAGACAAATGGGGGTGGAGTTATGCCTTTACTTGACAATATAAATAAGCCTAACGATATAAAAGAATATACCGGAGGATAAACTTTATGAACTTGGCAGGGAAATAAGGAGATACTTAATTAGGACTGTCTCTGCAAATGGAGGGCATCTTGCCTCAAACCTCGGTATAGTGGAACTAACCATGGCTTTGCACCGCTACCTTGATTTTCCAAAAGACAAGTTAATCTGGGATGTGGGGCATCAATCATATGTCCACAAGATTCTTACAGGAAGAAAAGAGGGGTTTAACAGGCTTAGAAAGCTTGACGGACTTTCAGGCTTTCCCAAAAGAAACGAGAGTGACTGCGATGCCTTTGGAGCAGGACATGCTTCAACCTCTATCTCTGCGGCTCTGGGCTTTGCAGCCTCAAGAGACCTTTTAGGCAGGGATGAAAAGGTGGTTGCAGTCATTGGTGACGGAGCTATGACAGGCGGTATGGCACTTGAGGCACTTAACAATGCAGGCACACTTAAGTCCAATCTTATAATTATACTTAATGACAATGAATGCTCCATATCAAAGAATGTGGGTGGAGTAGCCAGATATCTTGATGGAATAAGGACAAACAGAAAATACCTCAAGCTAAAAAGCGGTGTAAAAGAGACCTTAATGGGCTCCAATATCGGAAACAGGCTCTTCGAGAAGCTAAAGGTCTCGAAAGACGTAATTAAGCGGCTGTTTGTACCCGGCATGTTCTTTGAAGACATGGGACTTACCTACCTTGGACCTGTAAACGGCCACAATATGAAGGAGCTTGAGGCTGCCCTTGAAAATGCAGGGAGGGTAGAGGGTGCCGTCATTGTACATGTCATCACCAGAAAGGGCTTAGGCTATAAAAAGGCTGAAGAACATCCTGCTAAGTTCCACGGAGTAGATCCCTTTGACATAAAGACAGGAGAGAGCTTAAGTGTAAAACCCGGAAAGAGCTATACATCCATATTTTCAGACACTGTCATAGAGCTTGCGGCGAGTGATGATAAGCTTGTTACGATAACAGCTGCAATGCCTTTTGGTACGGGACTTTACAACTTTAATCAGGTGTACCCTAATAGATTTTTTGATGTAGGCATAGCAGAGGAACACGCAGTTACCTTCGCAGCAGGTATGGCGGCTTCCGGGCTAAGGCCTGTGGTAGCCATATATTCCACATTTTTACAAAGAGCCTATGACCAGATTATACATGATGTCTGTCTTCAGGAGCTGCCTGTAGTATTTGCAGTTGATAGGGCAGGGCTTGTAGGCAGTGACGGAGAAACCCATCAGGGCATCTTTGATACAAGCTATCTCTCTTCAATCCCAGGTCTAATGGTTTTAAGTCCAAAAGACGGAAGAGAGCTAAGGGAGGTGCTAATCTATGCTTATAACCTTAACAAACCTGTAGCTGTCCGTTTCCCTAGAGGGATGGCAGATGAGTTTACAGACATAGAATTTAAGCCTATAAAAGCCTATGAAAATGAGGTAATTGAAAAGGGTAAGAATGTAGCTGTCTTTGCTACAGGAAAGACAGTTAAGCTGGCCCTTGATATAAGCAAAATCCTTAAAGAAAGTAAAATTCTTCCTACTGTGGTAAATGTCCGTTTCCTAGACAAGGCAGACGGAGACCTCCTTAAAGAACTTAAGGATGACCACTGGGTTGTAGCTGTGGTTGAGGAAAGTATAAGAACAGGAAGCTATACTGAGAGGCTTATGGCAGAGTCTGCAAGGCTTGGACTAGGTTATCACTTCATACCCGTAACCCTTCCGGATAGCTATATAGAACAGGGAAGCGTAGATGAGCTATGGGATAGATATGGACTTAATGCCGAGGGTTATCGCAGAAAAAAATAAAAAGAAGAGGCTCTAACTAAGTTAGATGATGAGCTTTTTAGAAGGTAGTTGATAATGAAAGAAAGACTGGATGTGCTTCTTACCGAGAGAGGATTCTTTGAGTCAAGAGAAAAGGCAAAGGCCGTCATTATGGCGGGAGAGGTCTTTGTAAACGGCCAGAGAGAAGATAAGGCAGGAAGCAAGTTTGACAGGGAAGTAGAGATAGAAGTAAAGGGCAAGACCTTGAAAATACGTGAGCAGGGGAGGGACTTAAGCTTGAAAAAGGCTATAGAGGTATACAATCCCGTCCTTGAAGGCAAGGTATGTATAGACATTGGCTCATCTACAGGAGGCTTTACTGACTGCATGCTCCAAAATGGAGCCGCAAAGGTGTATGCAATAGATGTTGGCACCAACCAGCTTGCCTGGAAACTAAGAGAAGACCCTAGGGTAGTCTCTATGGAAAAGACAAATATACGCTATGTCACAGAGGATGATTTGCCTGACAAAGGCTGACTTCGCTTCAGTAGATGTGTCTTTTCATCTCTCTACCAAGGTTCTTCCTCGCTGCAGTTAACCTCCTTAAACTAGGGGCAAAGATGGTCTGCCTTATAAAGCCCCAATTTGAAGCAGGCAGGGAGAAAGGTAGGTAAGAAAGGGCGTAGTAAGAGACTTTGGGGTGCACGAAGAAGTAATCGAGAAGGTAATTAGATTTGCGGGAGAACTTAATTTCATCATCAAAGGGGCTTACATTTTTCGCCTGTTAAAGGGCCTGAGGGGAAATATTGAACATCTTTTATACATAGAAAAAGTGAAGCAAAGCAGGATGAAGCAGGAATATCAGACATTTCTGAAATGATGTAAAAAGTAGTTAAAGAAGCTGAAAATACCCTGAATAAGGGGAGGAATAATGACAAAGATAGGAATTATAGTTAACTCATTCAACAAGGGCAGCCTGAGGTAGACATAGATAAGATATGTGCCTATATTGAGTGAAAAGGGAGGAGTTTTCACAGGCTTAAGGTAAGGAGAGGAAGCGCCGAGCTTTATGGAGAACTTTACTGATATAACTGAGCTTCCTAAAGATGCAGCCTGTGTTATGGTTCTTGGCGATGGAACCATCATTCAGGCAGCAGAGAGCTGTAGGAACAGGGGGTGCCTATACTGGGAGTAAAACCTTGGTACTGTGGGTTTCCTAGCTGAGGTGGAGCTTGTACATATTTTACAAGGCTATCGACGCTGTAATGGCAGGAAAAGTATAAAGCTTTGAAAAGAGATTTATGCTAAAGGGAAGTGTGATTAAAGACGCTGAGATAGTCTATGAGCCAATGCACTTAACGATATAGTGGTAGCAAGGGGGGAATCTCGTGTAGCCATTTCTCACCACTGTATACTACTGATGGTAATCAGGTGAGTTCACTCACGGAGATGGCATCATAGTGACAACGCCTACAGGCTCAACAGGCTACAACCTCTCAGCAGGAGGAACCATAATTTTGCCTCGATGCAGAGGTCTTTGGCATCCATCCTATCTGCCCTCACAGCTTAAATCTGAGAGGGGTGATTACTCTTCTGCATCAAAGATTGACATAGATGTTGAATGGAACAAAGCAGAAGTGAGCCTGATGAGTGCAATAGTGAGCTTTTGACGGCACATAGGGGACAAGGCTTATGCCAGGGGACACAGGGCTTCAAAACTAATGAAGTCAGAACTTACGGTGCCATTCCTTAGGATAAACGATTTCAATTTCTCTCTTTGAAAGCTGCTGAAAGAAGTGTTTGCCACATTAAGCTTTAGCATTATTATCTGAAATGAGTGAGGGAGTTATGAAAACAAAAAGCAGCATAACGCACAATTGGATTTTATCAAACCAGAGAGATAAGCAACACAAGAGGAATTGTTGGATTTAGCTAAAGAAAAGTGGATTTGATGTGACCCAGGCTGGCACATCTCCCAGGGATATCAGGGAGTTGAACTCAACTGGCATGTAGGTAACAGGCAGAAATACGCAGTCATCTCGAAAACGACGGCTGTGTAAGTGATGTGTATGGCAGTCCTGGCGGATGGCGTTTGTATCGAGATGCCGCCAGTATCGGGCAATCTGGCAGTGCTACGACTCGTAGTCGGTATGGCGGGCATGGCGGTGGCTATGCAGCCATAGATGCGCTTTGAAATAAATGCCGATTGTAGGCCGATAGCAGGGGATGACACCATCTTTATTGCGGTATCTCGAAAGACAAACGACAATGACAGACGTGCTAAACGAGCTAAAGAAACTATGCTGTCTGAAGACTGATATTACCTGTAATTGTGCATTATTGTTTCGAAAACACCAAACAACATATAGAAAAAGAGGCTGATTGCGGAAACAGTTACGAATTTAATCATTGATTCGGCAAGTGGGAAAGAGGATTTCTGCAGGCTTCTCAGCAAGGGAGCAGCGTGATTTTGGTAGAGAAGGATAAAAGAGCACGTATGGCACTCTGTATCAATGTAGGCTGTATACCATCTAAGTTTTCTATCCAATAAGGCTACACTTAGAAAGGTGTCATCTCTTGAGCAACGAGACATACAAGCAGGCTGTAGAGGCTAAGAAAGATCTTATAGCAAAGCTGACACAAGGCGAACCACGATAAGGTAGCGGGAGTTTCAATGTAAAGGTAATTGAGGAACTGCCTCCTTTGTTAGCGCTTAATACAGTAGAAGTTAAATCAGCTGAGGGAAATTTAGAGATTCAGGCTGAGAGAATATGTAGTAAATACAGGACTGGTACCTGTAGTGCCTAAGATAGAGGGACTTAAATTGTCTGAACGCATCCATGCGCAGTGAAACCATCGAGGACTTAGAGGCCTCTCCTGAAAGCCTGCACTCGCTGGAAGTGGTTATATAGGACTTGAATTTACCAGCACCTACTGCTCTTTTGAAGGCAAGGTTACAGTATTTGGTGACAATCCAAAGTTTCTTCCAAGGGACGCATGAAGATATAGCAGGGTCTTGTAATGGATGAGCTTTAAGGCTCGTGGTGCCACATTTTTACTTGCGTACCAAGCGTAGTAAGGTTTGAAGAAGTTTCTGATGGAGTAAATGTGTACTTTGAAAATGTCCAGGGTAAGGGAGGAAGTAAAGAAGTTTTCTGGCTGTGCTTGTGGCTACAGGAAGAGAGACCGATACCCAAGAATTGGCTATCCCTTGACAAAGCAGGAGCAAAGGTATGAGGAGAAATCCTGCAAATGACAGGCTCGAAAACCAATGTGCCAAACATTTACGCTCTGGTGATGTACGATGGAGGACTCTGCAGCTACCTACCCATCACTTGATGACTTTAGAATTATAAAGAGTGTACTTTTTAACGATGGACAGCATAATCCTTGAAGAGAGAAAACACATTCCTTTCAATGTATTTGTAGTACCTTCCTCGCATGTTGCAGGTATGAATGAGATGGTTAAGGCTATGCTGGGAGCATCCCATAAGCTTCACAAACTCTCTGTAGCTGGCTATTCCTAAGGCAAAGATTTTGGGGCAATTCAGACAGGACTTTTCAAGGTACTACGTGATGAAAAACAGGTAAAACTCTTTGGGGCAAATCTCTTTGGAGAGTAGAGGCACATCGAAGTAATCAACCTCTTTACCTCTTGCTAGGAATGAGGGCATAAGCTACGAGAGCTTGAGGGATCAGATTTACACCCACCCAAACTACAGCTGAGTCATTAAACGACGTGTTAAAGATCGCCAATCTTTACAGAGTAGCTTCTTTAGTGATAAAATTAAAAATGTGGGCTGTCAAAGGTGCTTTGGACAGCCACGCGCATATAAATGAAACGAGTGATAATAAGATGTCAGGACATTCAAAATTTGGCCAATATCAAGCTATCAAAAAGAGAAGAACGATGCAAAGAAAAGGGCAAGATACTTTGGACATTATAGGAAGAGAAACGTTGCCGCTGGGTGCAAAGGAGGGAGGAGCAGATCCTGCCATCAACCTTGCTGCTTCGTGACGTAATTCGCCAAAGCTAAGGCTAACAACAGTTCGACACGGATTGATAGAGGCATTAAGAAGGCAAAGAGGAGACGCTAACCCGGTTAACTATGAGCGCGCTGTGTATGAGGGATACTACCCGCGACGCCAGCCATTATAGCGAAACTCACAGACAACAAGAACCGTACAGCGCCCAATGTAAGAAATGCATTTAAAGGGTGGCGGTAATGTCGGAACCCCGGGCTGTGTGTCTTATGGCGTTTGATGAAAAGGGACAGATTCTTATAGATAAAGAGGAATACGATGCTGACCCCTGATGAATTATGACACAGTAATAGACCAGGGCTGGAGGACTTCATTGACACGATGATAGCTGAAATATTAACTGCACCTGAAGCATTTTCAGAGGTCAGGAAAGCTGAAAGCTAGGTGTACCAATGGCCGAGGCAGAAGTGCAGATGATTCTCAGAATTATGTTACACTTCTGATGGCTAAAGATATTAAGAAAATCAAATAAAATCTGATTTATTAGATGTAGAAGATGATGTGCAGAATGCATTTCACAACTGGGATGAGAATAAGTATACAACCATATCGTTTGCGCAAGTAAGTGATATGGTTTTTTGCAAGTGATACATAACTGCCAAGGATTGGACAGTATTGAAATATTGTTTAGAAAGTTAAGAGGAGGAAATCCATATGATAATCGCGTGAAACTATTTAAAAATTAAAAGGTAAGACAGCCTTGTTTCTTTTAGCTCTGCTTATGGTGCTTAACCCGCACCCTGCCTGAAATGCAGAGGGCCGGATTCCGGGCTTGTTGGGCTTTGTCAAATATTCAGAGAACGGTTGGCAACAGCATAAACAGTACCGCAGCCTGATGATGGTGACTACCTGCCAAAGAAAATTTTGAAGTAAATCTTGCAAACGGTGCCTGGCGGGACCCTTTATACACTTATTCAGGATCCAACACGGTGCTCAAGTGTTAAAGGAACCCGCCAAAGACAACTCAGGCTGTGCGGTGCTAAGATAATTCTAACGATACCTCTGAATGGGTTAAGGCTGAGGTAACTACTATGCTAAAACGGAGACAGCATGGGCATAAAGTTTACTAAAAGAGGGCAGGAAGCCAAGCAGATATCAGGTAGTGTTCAGATTGCTGAACAAACTGGCAATCAGCTTCTTTGTTAAGGTCGACCTTGAGATAGACAAGACCAATACCACAACAGATGCCAATAAGCTTCCAAATACGAGACTGTATTTTCTACAGATAGCTGTGCCCAGCACCCTTGTAATCCCTGTGGTAAATGACAGCTATCAGATAAAGCTTAAAAGTACAGGAAAGATTCCCCCATCAGTTGATGGTATGTATCTTGATTATAGAGGCTCACTTCTTTAACTGGGTCAGTATCTGTAAATGGAAAGAACAACGATACTTCAGTGCTTGAAGTAGACCAGAGCAATGGTGTGGTAAAGGCAGTAGGAGCCGGTATGAGGTGGCTGCACAGAGGGAGAAGATCCCATGGGTAAGGTTATGAAACTCTACAAGAGTTATAGTTCCTTTGTTTCTGCTTGCCAATGCAGAGGAGTGCATACAAACTTTAATCCAATTGGCAGAACATGTAATCACCTTGACGGCGTAAGAAGGTCATTTACACCAATGTAATGGATCCAACGACATCGAGGGAAGTAAAGAAAGACGGAAAAGTTGTTAAAGACATCCTTTCATTTACCAACATAAGAACAAAGACAAATAGCTCTGCCGCAAACTTCCTGATAGAGGAAAGAGCGGTACCTACGAGGTAATCTGTGTTTAAAAATGTTAAAACACTATAAAAACCTTAATTTGAAAAAGGTTCTATTTACAAACGTGCCCTTACGGCCTAAATGCAACTGTATATATGAATGTTGAGTATATTTATGATATATACAACAATTCAAATATAGGAATATCAAGGAATTCACCTTTTTGTAGCAGATGAAGTAAAGGGTAAAAGTAACAACTCCACATCTGTTATTACAGCCCTTAAGACAGGAACGGGAACTGTTACAGTAAGCAATTTGAAGCAATTGTGGTAATTTTGGCAGTAATTATACCATAGCCCCGAAGTAAGCAACTTCACCATTCCTGTAGGAGGCCTGTTGGACCTAAGTGCTGTGGCAACAGATGTATCCACAAGCGATTCCTGGCAGTGGACATCTGAAAATACAAGCATTGCTACAGTGGCGGTGATGGAGCCAGCGCAGAAGTTAAGGGTAAAGAGGCGAGACTACAGTTGCGGCTGATCATACAGTCGGAGGAATCACTAAGAGGGTTTCTGTAAGATAATTGTAACTGCTGCAGTAACCAAGATTACACTTAATCTGAAGAGAGACAGTTTTGGAAGTAGATAAAATAGCTTCAATCAGAGCCATGACATTACACCAAAGACCTCCGCGGAACTTATCTGTACTGGAGAAGTTCTAACTCTGAGATAGTGAAGATGATGAAAGCAATCATTCGGCTGTAGCTTCGGTAACAGGTGTAAACCTCCGGGTATAGCCATCATTATGGCACTTATTAAGACAATGTGTGCTTGGTTCTGCTAAGGTCACTGTAAATACAGTGGTTACAGGCATCATATTTTCACAGAGTGTGGCAGAAAAGCCACCCAGTGACAAGACCTTTCAGCCTTTAGCCACAGTCACCCAAAGGAGGCTACAAGTGCGAAGATTAACTGAAGTCAAGCACAGTAGCAACTGTAGATGCCACAGGTCTTGTTACCTTTAAGTCAGCAGGATGATGGGAAGCATTATAGCATCACTGATACTAATTCCACAGGTTATGTCGACCTGTGATTTAATGCTATAATCAAATCCGTAGAGGGAATCGCTTCTGATAAGAACGAGATTTCCTTTGCAGTAGGAGAGATATATAAGATATCTTCAACACTGATTTCAAGTGATGCATCTAACCAGAACCTTGAGTATAAGTCAATGATCCTAAGACGGTAGACAAGTAAGATAGGACTTATTATCAAGTAGCGTGGCGGGTGTGGCTTATATTATAGTTTCTATCTGGATGGAAAGGTACACTACCTAACTGTCAAGGTAATACAGCAGGCTACCGGAATGAAACTCCCAGCAATTTCGCTTATCCTTGATGTGGGTGAGAGCTACCTTGAAGCTACATTTAATCCAAAGACAACTACAGATACCAAGGCGCTCTGGCTGCGGCAGATAAGTCTGCAGCAAAGGTAGATGCCGTAGGTAAGTGTGCAACTGCGGTATCAGCAGGAGACACAATAATTACAGCAAAGAGCAAAGAACGGACTCACAGCAATATGCCGGTTATACCAACAGCCTGTTGGAAGCATTGAGCTTAATTATACGGAATATGACCCTTGCTGTGGAGATGAGCTTGAACTTGAAGTGACTTCGACTCTGAGGATGTTACCAATCAAAAGTAAAGTGGAAATCATCCAAGCCACTGCAGGCGTGTAGATAAAAAACGGTGTTGTTATGGGCATATGAGCAAGCATCATTACCAAATAGCTGACGAAAATGGCGATGCAGGCTATCCGTGTGGGTTACAGTTGAAGAGCCTGTATCTCAGATTACGCTAATAAAACAGCCTATAATCTGGGCTATCACAAGAGTGCTTAAGGCAAAGCTTAAGACCAATCTCACATGAATAAGTTAAATGGCATGCTGTAAGAGCAGCGGTGGTTTCTGTCAATAGTCGTGCATGATATACGGTAAAAGCCAGGCTATGCGACACTAAAGTAAAGGCTACAGATGGAAGCGGTGCGGTAGCCAGCGCAAGGATAAGGGTAGTGAAGGAGTGTAGGTCTCCAAGCGCCAATCCATCCTTCCTTTCTAAGGATAGTTGGAAGAAGAAAGGCGATAAAGGTCAAAATAACACCCAAGAATGCCACTACAAGACAGCTAAGTACATATCTGACAATACTGATGCTGGCGATGGTGGACCTCAAAGGAAGGCGATAGCCCTGGCACGCAGGAGTATGCGATAACTGCTGGCCGCTAAAGGACAACAGTAAGAAGAAACAGGTAGTCGTAGTACAGGTAAGAGAGTATGTGCCTGCTAAGCAGGGCTTAGTTTGTCAAATACTACACTCACAATGGGTGGGCGACAAGCAGAGTACAGTTTATTCAATCGGTCCAAGTGGAACAGATGACAAGGTTAAGTGGGCTACAAACAATAAGGCTGCAGTAAGGGTAAATAAAAAGGGACTGATAACTGCGGTTGCACCTGGAACAGCCTATAATCACTGCGTTTCCCACAACAAGCGGAAGAACTGCTCAGGTTTCGTAACTGTTGTAGGGCTTAACTTCACAGACTTGACCTTGAACAGTACGACACCTATTCATTATCTGTACTCTGGAGATGTAAAGAATGTATCTTGGGATTCAGGAGAATCCTGATATAGCGATCTGTTGCGGGTGGTGTTGTTACCGCCAAAAAGCAGGAACAACCTATATACTTGCAAGGGTGAACGGTGCAGTGCTCCGTTGTAAGCTGGGTAGTAAAGACATAAAATAAAGGGGGATATGCGCTGAGGGACTGATGTTAAAAATCTGGTAATCATAGATGAGGCTGAAGTCTCTTTTGGAGGGGACTAAACATCCTTACAGGAGAGACGGGTGCGGGAAAATCAGTAGTAATAGTTTCTATCAACCTGGCACTGGGTGCCAAAGCAGATAGGCATCCTGGTTAGGGCAGGAAAGGAGTCCGCTTTGTAGAGTTAGTATTTTCCGTAAATAATGATGTTGGGGATAAGCTAAGGAGGCTTGACATCATACCCGAAGACGGACTGGTGGTAATCACCAGGAAGTTTACGGGGGAGAGAAGTGTAAGCAAAATCAATGGGGGAGACGGTTACCTTGTCAAAGGTAAAAGAGGCAGCAGCCCTCCTTGATATCCATGGACAGACAGAGAATCAGACCTTTGCAAATTTTCTAAGAATCATCTGGAATTGCTTGACAAATACTGTAAAGAGGAAGTTAAGCCTTATAAAAAGGCTGAAAGACCTTTGTAACTGAGTATAGAAATAAGGAAAATGAGCTTTTTGAATATAGTGCTGATGAAGCTTCCATTTCAAGGGAACTTGATTTTCTTAAATACGAATGCAAAGAGATAGAGTCAGCGAAGTTAGTAAAAGACGAGGAAGAGGAGCTTGATAAAAGGTTCGTAAGTACTCTTCTTCAAGCAAGATAGTAAGCCTTATAGAAGAGGCAAGGAAGAACCTTTCTGACATGGTGGGCGGATGACAGTATTGGAAGTATAGTGAGGGCTATGTCAAGGCTGTCTGATGATGAGACTTGCAGAATTGCTAAATCAGATATCGGATAGAAAGCCTCTTAAATGACTTTGAACGCTCCCTCTCTGATTATGTTGATGACAATGTATTTGACGAAGCAGATTTATGCAGTCTGAGGCAAGACTTGACAGAGATAAGAGGTGTATATGCTAAGATGGAGGCTCGTATGAGCACAATTGACTTTGATGCTTTCTACCAAGCAGATAGAAAAGTCTTGAGCATGTCTCAGAGTATAAAGAAAAACTTTCATGGAAGTAGAAAAGCTAAAGAAGGTTATTCTATCTGAATGTGATGAGCTTACAAAGGTGCGTGAAGGTGCGCTTAAGCTTTCAAAAGCCATGAAGCAGTCCTTATAGACCTCAACTTCCTTCAGGTGGAGTCGATGGAATTACCAAGTCCAAAGACTACCCAAAGGAAATGACGAGATTTTATATTTAAAGATATCCAGCAATCCAGGTGAGCCTATGAGGTCGATATCTGAAGTTGCCTCAGGCGGTGAGCTTTCAAGAATAATGCTTGCGCTCAAGTCAGTTATGGCTGATACAGATGATACCTACTATGATTTTTGATGAGGTGGATACAGGCATAAGTGGCAGAACGCTCAGATGGTAGCGAGAAAATGGCTCTTCTTTTCAGCCAAGAGGCAGATTATTATACCATTACCCATCTTGCACAGATAGTACGGCTGGCGGATAATCATTATCTCATTGAGAAAAAGGCTGATGAAAAATCATACTGCTACAGATATCAGAAGGTCGAGGAGGCTGAAGAGGTTAGCGAACTTGCGAGGATTTTAGGTGGAGTTGCAGTTACAGAAAATGTGATAAATTCTGCGAGAGAAAATGAAAAACTTGCAACTGATACTAAAAATAGGGCTTAAGCAGGGATAAGGAAAACTTTGTTATTTTAGCTAATATTGTTGAAATTCGAGAACAAACTTTGTATAATTATTATAAGGTTTGTTCTATTATTCACACTCATAGCTAAGGGACGCCACCAACCAAGCTGATGATGTTTACCAATGACAATGTTTATTAAGTGACGCCCCTACCTTTGTAAGGTGGTCAGAAGCTCAGAGCTTGAGGGCAAGATTCGCTTCTGGACCACGCTTACAAACGGGGGCTGTGGTTAAGGATAGTAGTAGGTGTAATTTGGATACAAGGTACTGCAATGGTAAAGAATGACACTGGTATCAAGGTATATGAGTGTGAATAACAAAAATGCGATTTGGGAGTGGGGCATCAGCCTGGGTGTGAATGATAAAATGCGATTGGGTGGTGAGCCGCCTATTTGTGTTATAAATTTTTAATTTTAATAAGGAGGAGTTGTAGGTATGGAAAAGAGAGTGGCACTAAGTATTATTGTGGATGAGAAAGGATTCTGGTGAGAAGCTGAATGCTCTTTTTAACGAGTATGGGAGTTCATTATCGGAAGAATGGTATTCCTTACAAGAGGCGTGAGATTAATATCAGCATTGCTATGGATGCACCTCAGGATACTACATCAGAATTAGCAGAAGATAGGAAAGCTTGAGGGTCAATGTTAAGACTTCTTTTCGGGCGTGATTTCTAATGATGAATGATGTTAGAGGGTTAATAGAGAGGTTAGGGGAGAAACATAGTTTAAGCTGTTTCAGAATATGAGACACTTGTAGAAAACTTTAATGAAGAAAATGCTGAAATACTGAGGAAATATGCGGATAAGGAGCGAAGAGCTCACTATGGTAACAAATGATTTTTATAAGAGGGTTTGATAGGAGGTAAGCAATATTTGTAAGAATGACTGTTATTACTGCGGTATAAGACGCAGAATGGCGCAGTTGACGATATGGGCTTACAGCGGATGAAATCCTTTGAATGTGTGGATGCAGGCTATGAACTGGGCTTTTCGCACTATTGTTATGCAGGGAGGTGAGATTCGCCTTTACTGATGAGTTTCTGGTAGAGGTAATCACTGAGGTTAAGAGAAGATATCCTGAAGTCGCTATTACACCTCCTTGGGAGAGAGAAGCAGAGAAAGCTACTTAAAGCTTTAAGGTCGCTGGAGCTGATAGATATCTGCTCCGCACGAGACTGCTGACTCTTTGCATTATGCTAAAGCTTTACATCCGCCTGAGCTGTACCTTGTCTCATAGGATAAACTGCATCAAAAATCTTAGGAAGCTGGCTTTTTATGTGGGCTGTGGCTCATCGGTAGGCTCGCCCTATCAGACTTCGAAAAACCATTGCCAAAGGACTTAAAGTTCATCGAGGAGCTGGGTCGAAATGTGTGGCATCGTACCATTTATTTCACAAAAAGGATACTCCTTTTAAGAATATGCAAAACGGAAGTGCGGATTTTACCTGCTACCTGCTATCCATCATAAGGCTGATACACCCGCCTGTTCTCTTGCCTTCGACCAAACAGCCTCAGGAAATCATCGACAGCTATGGAAGAGAAAAAGGATACTTGCCGGTGCGAATGTCATTATGCCTAATCTTTCACCAGCGGAAGTTAGAGGGAAATACGCCCTTTATGACAAGAAGCTATGTACAGGAAGTGAGGCAGCAGAGGGGCTTGAACAATTGAAAAAGAGGATGTCTGCTATCGGATTTGAGATAGTAAACGAGAAGAGGCGACATCAACACATCTAAAAAGGAAGATTAACTGACCTTAAGAAAGAATTATATGTACAAATATGATGTAAAATCGCTTAAAAAGCTGAAGAATTTATCAATAACGAAGAAATACTTGGAAACTCTTGCTTATGCAAGCAAAACAAAAACAATATAGAACTTATTCGAACAATCTTAGAGAAGGCTAAGCCCGTAAAGAAAGATAAGGGCTATGTCTGTAATGGACTCTCCCATAGGGGAGGCATCTGTACTTCTTGCCTGTGAAATCCCTGAAATAAATGAAGAAATCAATAAAATTGCAGAGGAAATCAAACTTGCTTTCTACGGCAATAGAATAGTTATGTTTGCACCTTTATATTTATCAAACTATTGTATAAATGGCTGTGTATACTGCCCTTACTCATGCCAAAAATAAAACAATAGCAAGAAAGAAGCTGACTCAGGAAGAGGTTAAAGAACAGGTAATTGCACTTCAGGATATGGGACATAAGAGGCTTGCGATAGAGGCGGGAGAAGATCCATTTAACAATCCTATTGAATATATTCTTGACAGTATCAAGACTATCTACAGTGTGAATCACAAGAATGGAGCGATAAGAAGGGTTAATGTAAATATTGCCGCTACAACTGTAGAAAACTACAAAAAGCTTGCAGATGCAGCATAGGAACCTATATACTGTTTCAGGAAACTTACAACAAGGAAAGCATGAGGAGCGCGCATCCAACAGGACCAAAGCATGACTACTGCTATCATGCAGGTAGCTCATGGACAGGGCTATGGAGGTGGCATTGATGATGGTGGGATCTGGAGTGCCTCTTTTGGACTTGAGGGCTATAAGTATGAGTTTGCAGGCCTGCTTATGCATGCTGAGCATCTTGAGGCAGTTCATGGGGTTGGACCTCATACTATAAGTGTACCTCGAATCAAAAAGGCTGATGACATAGATCCGAACGCCTTTGACAACTCTATATCGGACGATATATTTGCAAAGATCACTGCCTGCATAAGGCTTGCAGTTCCATATACAGGAATGATAGTTTCCACCAGAGAATCAGAGAAAGTAAGAGGAAGGCTTCTTAACCTCGGTATTTCCAGATTAGTGGAGCTCAAGGACTTCCGTAGGAGGTTATGAAAAGGAAGAAAGAGTGCATAGACAGCGAGCAGTTTGAGGTTTCAGATACCAGAACTCTTGATGAGGTTGTTGGCTGGCTTATGGACAATGGGCATATTCCTTCATTCTGCACAGCATAGCAGAGGAAGGCAGGACAGGAGACAGGTTCATGGCTCTTTGCAAAAACAGGACAGATAGCTTAATTGCCGCCATCCGAATGCCCTTATGACACTCACCGAGTTTCTCGTGGACTATGCAAGCGAGGGAAACAAGGAAAAAGGTTTTGAAATGATTGAAAGAGAGCTAAATAAAATACCTAATGAAAAGAGAAGGGAAATAGCAATAAATAATATAAAACGATATCAAGGCATCTAACCGCAGAGATTTCAGATTCTAGGAGGGCTTAGTATGGGATTAAACCAGATGGTTTCGGCTGAAAGGGTACATATTGCCTTTTTGGACTGAGAAATGTGGGGAAGAGCATTTGTAAATGCGGTAGGTCAAGAGCTAAGTGTGGTTTCAGACGTGAAGGGAACCACTACAGATCCGGTTAAAAGGCTATGGAGCTTCTTCCTTTAGAGGCCTGTAGTTATTATAGATGCGGCGGGGATTACGATGAGGTGGGAACTAGCAGTCTCAGGATACAAAAAGTAAGGAAGTCCTAGATATCACAGATATAGCTGTAGCATGTGACTGAGGCTGACAGAGAGCTTACAGAGCCCGAGAAAGAGGCTGGTCGATACCTTTAAGACGAAGAAATTACCATACATTGTTGTTGCAATAAGGCGGACTCTGCTCCACATAGAAAAGAAAGGATAATGAGATTTTAGTCAGTGCGAAAGAGGGGGCTAATATCTTAAAGCTTAGAGAAAACTTGCTGGACTTATTCCTGACAAGAGGATGAAAAGTATATATTAAAAGACCTGGTAAATAGGAGATACGGTAATTCTTGTAATGCCTATGGATGAATCTGCACCTAAAGAGAGGATAATCCTGCCTCAGCAGGAGGTGCTTAGAGAACTGCTTGAAATAGGCTGTATTACCCTCTGTGTGCAGGATGGTGAGCTAAAAGAGGCCTCTAAAACTAAAATCTCCTCAAGTCTTGTAATTACGGACTCGCAGGTATTTAAGGAAGTAAGTGACATTGTACCTGAAGATATTAGACTAACCTCTTTTCAATTCTCTTTGCCAGATACAGAGGGGCCTAGCCAAAATGTTAGAGGGGGCAGATATGCTATCTAAGCCAAAGGATGGAGATAGGGTTCTTATAAGCGAGGGCTGTACTCACTACAGACAATGTGAAGATATAGGAACTGTTAAGCTCCCCAAGATGGATAAAGGAGTATTCGGAGCCTCTCCTCAGTTTGAATTTACTTCAGGTGGAACCTATCCTGATGACCTAACCCCATACAGGCTGATAGTACACTGTGGAGGCTGTATGCTTAATGAGGCTGCCATGAAGAGTAGGATAGGCAAGGCCGTAAGCGTAGGGAACCCCAATAGTAAATTATGGAATGGCAATAGCAGAGATGACGGTATACTAAAAAGAGCAATGAAGGTGTTTTGATTTTAATGAAGGTATTTTGATTTTAAAACAAATAGCCGGAGCTTAAATATAGGCTCCGGCTAAATCTTTGACAGCATCTAAACCAAGTTAGATGAGTCCCGCTATTTCTGATAACTCAATAATGGATCTTCTAGATACCTTGTTACCTCGGTATTCAAAGTAAAAATCATCGTGAGCAATATTTCCAAACACATCCGGGTAGACTTGCTTTCTAAGGATGATACTATTTCCGTCACTCACTACTTCTGAGTTCCTCTAAATCAGCCAGTTTCAAGGCTTTTTCTGAAATCTGATGGGAGGGTAATTCTACCGAGTTTATCCAATTTTCTTTTTAAGGTCCTGCTTTTCACTAAATGACTCCTTTACAAAAATATATTTTTACGAAATATTTTGTAATACGTCACTATCTTACTAAACAACCTATATAATAAGAGCATAATCTTTCTTTAATCTCAGCGCTTTTAAGCATACATCCGTGTAAAAATATTGTCCAATCTATCAGCACCTCCTTCATAATCTTTAATTTGTCCCTCTCACTTATCGTTGAAAAAGTTTCATATTATAAGTGTAATTATACAATTAATTTAAAAATCGTGAGAATTATGCGTATTACAAACAATATTTACTAGGCTTATTATAGTATATTTTTAAGCTTTTTAGCAACGGCACGTAAAAACGGTTACAAAATGTACAAAATAAACAAAAACTGACCTTGAAAATTTGTAACCGTTTTTCATTTATAAGGACTAATGCCTTCACAGTATAGGTGGAGACAGATTTTAGCTCTGTAGAGCAGAGAACAGCCTCCTCAGAAAGCCCAGTATACCTCATTATAAGTTCAGTAGGGAGGCTCTCTTCAATCATTGTCTTTGCAATCATTTTAACACCTTCCTCTTTACCACGTATTTCACCGCGTTTTTCGCCTATCTCTTCACTTTCTTGCAGATCCATCTCTGTAAAGTTGCATCCATCTCAGCGTTTCCATCTTTGAACCACCGATCACCATCATCTGAACCACCATCCAATGATCGGCGAAGATGACACCACATAGTTACCAGCGCACCTTAGATGGTCGTCACCAACCGCTTCGACTGGCATCAGCAACGTTCATCAAGAATGATTTTCGATGAACGCACCGGTTCGCCCATCATCCCAAAGAACCACACCGAACACATATATATTTATTTAGTATCGAATCATCCCGATAATTTGATGATATTAAACAATTGTCAACGACGGCGTCCAGCGGCGCGAACTGAGGAGAACATGATCATCACAATTAATGGCATCTCCACGTCCCACTGGCACCTGCTGGGCAGCCTGAAGGCATGAAGAAGGATAGAGGTAGCACTAAAGCCCGGATTCTTCTCAAGTCCCGGAACTGAGAGGGAAATAACAGGACATGCGCGAGTCTCCTCCTTCTAAGTGCCCTCACGGATGAAACCGGCGAAGTTGGATGCACGGGCACTTCCTCCAGTCTGGCTTATAAAGATTAAAAGCTATTTAGCATCATATTTATTTGAGACTTTATTGCACTGGTTAATCTGACCTTACGACTATGAGAGATGGGTAGCAGGCATCGGCTATTTGAGCATATTTAAGTCCGGTATCGATGACGGAATGTTCATCCGCAAGGAGCTCTATATGGCACCCCATTCGTTGATAGTGCAGTTTTAAGCATTTCAAAGTGGATAGGAGACACCTGAGGACAAAGTATGGTATAATCCTCATTTCCTTTTCAACACAGCCCTGCTGTGCGGCAGAGGAGATATCAAAGCTGGTATAGATTAGCTTCCTGTCCTTACTTCCCAGAAAGGAGAGAGGAGCGGATTCTGATTCTAGCCGCACTGAGTGTTATTTACCTCATTCATCATCTTAAGTACAGGCATCTTGCCTGCACGCCTGGCGATATCACTACCTGATCTGGTTACTGCATCCAGCCCGCAAATGCAAAAGTGGAGTGTTTGTCCAAGCGTACTGGTCTTTACAGCAGGCAAATTTTATAAAGTCTTGAATGGTACATCCACTGATCCATTACCACAAGAGTGACGCTCAACCTGTCCGAGATGTGCCACTGAACTTTCGGTAAGAAATGGTAGTAAATACCAAAGGAGGTGATGTCTAGGTATACCGTGATTTATCCTAGGGTCAATGTAGTATGGCTTCCCGCAAGAACTATGCCTCTTCTTTGCCTGTTCCTTAAGGTGGGCAATACTCTCACCCTTTTTCTACATCCTTCTTGGTCTGAAGGGAGCCTCGTCCTCTGCCCTTTTACTGGCAGATTTAATCTCAGCCTTTGGTATCCTTCCCTCAAACACCTTTTGCAAGCCTCCGTCAGCAAAGCATCTTCTCAGACCTCAAGCGAAAGGAAAGGATTCTCAAAGGTGATGGAAGGGCCATTAAGCCTTCCATAAGTTGCTCTGGCCATTCTCACCATAAGAGGTAAACTAATAGGGCATTGTGTATATATTTGAGTCAGGTGTCCCATTGCGCCTGCGTTATTGCTACTACAGCAGAATATATGCTTTCACGCCCTTTGAGAAGCCACAATATGCGTGCTGAGTGTGCAATCTTAGCAGGAGTAGCACTCTGACTCACTTGGGATGGACTCAATACCAAGCTCATACATATACCCCGCTTTGAACGGAGGAGAGAGCACAACCTGAAAACCAAGCTTGGTAAAGAAAGAGAAACGCAAAGAGGGAAGCTATCACATGTTGAGCACCTCTTTGAATACCAACAGTGCCTCTTGTGGCTTCTTTCTCGCCAGTGAGCGTTTGTAACCGCTAGGTTCTCTGCATCTTATACTCAAAAGATTAGGTATATTGTCCTTGTTCTTTTCACGACTCGAGACCCCTTTCACATCTGCTGCCTGAGATATAGTGTCTTCCAATCGTAAACGTATTGACAGTAAGTACAATACAGGGTTGGTTGCTACACTCTGGCATCTCACATGTCTCATAGCTAAGATTCTTTATCTGCCTCGTAGGACAGGGTGTGCAGTCCCATCGCCCTGCGCAGCGCTTTCGCCGCGTGCAGCACTCGAAAGCACCCGATGATACCCTGCAATGTCAGGCCTTATAGCCTTTGGTGCCTGATACCTTTTTCAAAGTCTTGCCATTGGGCGTCATTGTAGAAGGTTCCACCCTGAATCACTATATTTTCGCCCAAATCCTTAGGGTCTGTAAGTTTAATAACCTTCAGAAGGGTATTTTTAATAACTGAATACAAGACTTGGCAGAAATGTCTGCTACACTTGCACCCTCTTTTGCGCCTGTTTAACCTTAGAGTTCATAAATACTCGTACAACGTGAACCCAAGTCAATAGGATTCTTCGTAAGAAGGGCAACCTTAGCAAAGTCAGCAAACTTACAGTTAAGGGACTTAGCGAAGGTTTTATAAATGAACCACAACCTGATGAATGGCTTCGTTAAGCTGACGCCGTCAACCGTACCGTCTTTTATCATCTTTGATATACCTATATCCTGACCACTGATATCGAGGATAGCCTACCTTTGGATTGAAGAAGGAAGCAGAGTGTAGTGTGCAACTGTCTCAACTCTCACCTTTATCAAGAAGAAAGGTCAGCTTTTAAGTATAGCCTCCATAACCGGTAGAACAGCTTTGCCATTCCAGTCCCTTAAGATGAGCTCATGTATTTCGTTAAATGCTTTAATAGAGGTCTGAGGACTCGTTACTGCTGTAGAATGAATAGAGAACCCAGTTTTTTCTCACAACAGCTACCTGGTAGTGGTAGAGCCTGCACTATACTGAGGAAGCACCTCTCCTGGTAGCCAGCGAGATTTTCTTTACCTCAGCCTCTTATGTTCAGCCTTAGCGGTCGGTATCTTTCCCTCGCTGTTAAAGAGGCCTGCTACCCTCA